>JAESFH010000011.1_pt1 | contig 843327 bp, 880 predicted proteins | sample 9269381 | NCBI WGS metagenome assembly JAESFH01 (sample SAMN14504062, study PRJNA617094) | algae metagenome | isolation source: Aphanothece sp. CMT-3BRIN-NPC111 and co-occurring heterotrophs from well... | place: USA: Clark Mountains Wilderness, California | collected 2010-04-18
ATACATCAACAATGTCAAAGAGCCGAAAACGAAGGACAACCGATCCTGCCCTATTGCTAGGGTGATCAGTGCCCTCATTTACTGCGACCGCCTCAGTGGGGACCATGCGGTCCGCGTCGCTGCGGTGAGGGGGCGATATATGAGGGGCTTTCCGCCCCGTCAACAGCCATTTTGCAATTTTTCGAAGCGCTTGGCGGCAAGACCGTTCAGCGGCTGCGAGGAACCGCCATATGGAGGTCGCAGACGATCCTGCAAGACCCGTGCATTACGCGGTCTGGATATACTCGCGCATCGCCGCCGCCTCGGCCTCGATCTTGTCGATCCGGTGCTTCACCAGATCGCCGATCGAGACAAAGCCGATCAGCCGACTGCCCTCAACCACGGGCAAGTGACGGAAGCGGCGCTCGGTCATCAGCGACAACGCGCCGAGCACGCTCTGGCCCGGCTCGACCGACAGCGCCGGCGAGGTCATCACTTCGGACACGCGCTTGGGCAAGGCGTCGGCGCCGGCCTTGGCGAGGCAGTAGATCACGTCGCGCTCGGAAAAGATGCCGACCACCTCGTCGCCTTCGACCACCGGCAGGGCGCCGATCCGCTTTTCGGCCAGCAGAGCGATCGCCTCGGCGACCTTGCGGTCGCCCGAGATGCTGATCACCTGCCCCTCCCGCCCTTTCAGAACCGCCGCGATGGTCATGGCCGGGGACTCCCTCAAAGCTGCTGCTCAAGCATTGAAGTTAGCGCGCCGCCGCCGCAAGGGGAAACCATGCCCCGCCCCGACCTTTCCGACCCGGACTATGCCCGCTTCGCCTGGGCCAGGTACAAGAGGCTGATGTGGTGGATGGCGCTGGCGTCGGCCGCCGCGACCGCGATCGGGCTCGGCATTCTGTGGGAGACGCGCGGGCCCTTGCCGCTCCTTTTCCTGGTCTTCACCGCGGGCGGCATCTTCTTTTCGGTGCTGCTCGCCGCCGCCCTGATGGGGCTGGTGTTCCTGAGCTCAGGCACCGGCCATGACGAACAAATCCAGGATTTCTCAAGGCATGACGACGACGACCTCTGAACCGATCCTGCGGCTGGTGCCGCGTCCGGGCGACATCAACTCCAATGGTCACATCTTCGGCGGCTGGGTGCTGAGCCAGATGGACATTGCCGCGGGCATCGTTGCCGGGCGCGCCGCCAAGGGGCCGACCGCGACCGTCGCAATCGAGGCGATGAAGTTCATCGCGCCGATCCTGCTGCAGGACCTGATCTCCGTCTATGCGCATGTCGAGCGGCGCGGCCGCACGTCGATGGGCATCCGCATCGAAGTGATCGCCGATCGCGGGCGCGGCGCCGCTCAGGTCAAGGTGACCGAGGGCCTGTTCACCTTCGTCGCGCTGGACGACCAGCAGCGGCCGCGCCCGATCGCCTGGGACGCCTAGACGTCGACGACGGGCGCGAAGCCGCCGAAGATCATGCGCTTGCCGTCGAACGGCATCGGGTTGTTGGCCGGGTCCATGCGCGGATCGGTGTTGTTCGGGTCCATCATCTTGGCGAAGGCGGCATCGCGGGTCGCCTTGTCGGGCCATTCGATCCACGAGAAGCAGACGCTCTCGTCTTCCTTGGCCTGCACCGAGCGCCGGAAGTCCGTCACCTTACCGTCGGGCACATCGTCCTGCCAGCATTCGACGATGCGGATCGCGCCCATTTCCTTGAACACCACGTCCGCGGTGTTGGCGTGATCGATGAACTTCTGCTTGTTGGCGGTCGGCACCGCGATCACGAACCCGTCGACATAGCTCATCTCAGCTCTCCTTCTTGAAATCATCCAGCTGCGCTGCGAGCGCGCGCTGAAATGCCGGGCGGGCTTGGCCGCGGCTTGATAGACGGCCAGGCTAGCATGCTGCTCGACCAAGTCGGTGTCGCGCAAGATGCGCAGCACGCTGACCATCATCAGGTCGCCGATCGTGAAGGACCCTTCCAGCCATTCGCGATCGCCAAGCCAGTCCGAAAGCCGCTTGAGCTTGAGCCGCGCCAGCTCTTCCGCCCCGGGTCGGCGGAGACGGGCCCATTCCTCGCCGGCAAAGAACAGGTCCAGCGACGCAAAGCTCTGCAGCGCCGGCTCCACGCTGTTCAGGGCGGCATAAGTCCATTGGATGGCGCGCGCGCGGCCGATTGCGTCCCGCGGGAGGAGCCGCTCGTCCTTTTCGCCGACATGCTGCACGATCGCGCCGGTTTCGAACAGTTGCAGCGCGCCTTCGCGGTAGCTTGGCACCTGGTCGAACGGCTGTTCGCGCAGATATTCCGGCGGTCTCGGTGCGCGCGCGTCGAGCAGCCGCGTCCGATAGCCGAGCTCGGCTTCCTCCAGCGCCCACCGCACGCGCAGGTCGCGGACCAGCCCGGCGGCAAAGGGCGGCACCCAATCAAAGGCCGTGATTTCGATGCTTGCGTCTGGATCAATGGGCACGGGCTTCCGCCTCCGCCAGCTCGGCCAGTTGTTCGGCGACTTTGCCCCAGCCCAGGTGGAAGCCCATCGCCTCGTGCTGCTGCCCGGCTTCCTCCGTCCAGTGACGGGCGGTGGCGCGGTAGCGGGTCTTGCCGCCTTCCGGCTCAAACTCCGTGATCGACACCATGAAGGGGCCTTGCGGTTCCCAGCCGGCCTTGAAGGCATCGGTCGCGACCACGCGGCGTTCCGGCACCACTTGGAGGAACACGCCCTCCAGCGCGTTTTCCTCGCCGTCGGGCCCGCGCATGATCATCGCCGACTTGCCGCCGGCGCGCAGCTCTTCCGCGAGGATCTCGACCCGCCAAGGCTTGGGGCAGAACCATTCCTCTTTGCGCTCGGTCCAGACGCGCCACACCACTTCGGGCGGCGCGTCGATCAAGCGGGTGACGGTGAGGTCGTGCATCGTGATCTCCTTCAGTCTCGATCCGGCGCGCCGAGCGGGAAATAGGCGCGGTAGGGCCGCGCTTCGTCGACGGCGCGGGCAATGCTGGGTCGGGCGAGCAGGCGCGCGCGATAGGCCTTGAACGCGGCTAGCTCGGACGGGATCGGGTGCACCCAATCGGCGTAGAAGAGCGCCGGCGCGGCGGCGCAGTCGGCGAGGCTGAACTGGCCGGCGGCGGCCCATTCGCGGTCCGCCATCCAGAGGTCGAGCCAGCGATAGACCGTCTCCAGCACCGCCTTGGCCTGCTCGACCTCGATCGGGTCACGCCGCTCCGGCGGGCGCAGCGCGTCGTTCACCACCCGCTGCATGTTGCCCATCACATGATTGTCGAACACCCGGTCCATGAAGCGGACCTCGAGCGCGGCTTCGGCATCGTCGGGGATCAGCCGCACTGGGCCGGGATGATGAAGCTGGAGGTGCTCGATGATGATCGTCGTCTCGGCGATCGGCCGCTCCTGATCGACCAGCACCGGGAACTTCGCCATCGGCCAGCGGCGGGCGAGCTCCGGGCCATTGTCCGGGAATGCCGGATCGACGTTGCGATAGGTGAACGCGATGTCGTTCTCCCACAACGGCACCAGCACTTTCCAGCAATAGGAGGAGAAGGGGTGGGCGAAGAGCTCCACCCTCAGTGCCTCGGGCCGACCAGCCCGAAGGCGGCGCCTTGCGGGTCCATCGCATTCACCGAATATTCTCCGCCTGGAATCTCGTGCGGACCCATGAGCATCGTTCCGCCCTTGTCGCGGATGTAAGAGGCGGCGGCATCGATGTCGGGCACGCGGAAGTAATAGGTCCAGGCGGAAACCGGCGTTTGCGGCATCTTGGGCATGATCGCACCGAGCATGTGGCTGCCGTGGCGGATGAACTCGTATTTGCCATATTCGCCCATGTCCATTTCGCCCTCCTTGGACCAGCCGAACTGCGCGCCGTAGAAGGACCAGGCTCCAGCTGGGTCGGTGGTCGACAGCTCGTTCCAGGCGCAATGCCCTTCCACCGGCCGCTCGGCGGCAAAGGCGTTGCTCGGCTCGTCCGGGCGGTCCGCTGGGGGCGTCGGGCGCATCACATAGAAAGGCGCGCCCTGCGGATCGGCGACCATCGCCATGCGGCCGACATTCTCCATATCGCGCGCCGGCATCAGCGTCCGTCCGCCCTGCGCCTCGATGGCAGAAACGGTGCGATCGACATCCTCGACATTGATATACGCGACCCAGGCGGGGCGAGCACCGCCGCTCGTCATCTCGGCCGAGAGCTGCAGCATGCCGCCGACCATGCCTTCGCTGGCGGTGATGTGCAGATAATGGGGGTCGCCGCCGATCTTCCAGCCGACCAGGCCGGAGTAGAAGTCGGTCGCAGCCGATGCATCGATGGTCATCAGCTCGTACCAGATGAAGCTGCCTGCAGGGTTGGTCATTGTCTCTCTCCAGCGTTTAGTTGGCTTTCCGGAACTGCTCCGGCACTTCGTCGATCAATCCTGCCCGCAAGTCGGCGAGCGCACGCCCGAAGGCGGGACGGGCCTCGCCCCGGGCGACATAGGCAACAAGGTTGGCATAGGGTTTCAGAAGCTCGGATCGGCTGAGGTTGCGCAGCACGGCGATCATCAGCAGGTCGCCGGCGCTGAAGGTGCCTTCCAGATGGTCCTTGTCGCCGAGCCAGGCGGACAGTTCCTGCAGCCGCTCGTGCAGGCGCGCCTCGATTCTGGGTAGGCGCGCCTGAGACCAGGCCTCGCCCCGCTCGACGAAGCTGGCCATCACCCAGTCCCAGACGACTGGCTCGACCGTATTGAGCGCGGCAAACATCCAGCCGATCGCGCGCGCTCGACCTGCCGGGTCCACTGGCAGCAGTCCCGGTTTGCTTTGCGCGATGTGGAGCACGATGGCGCCGGATTCGAACAGGACCAGCCCGTCTTGCTCATAGGCCGGGACTTGCCCGAACGGGTTGCGGGCGCGATGCGCCGCCTCCTTCTGCTCGCCCCAATTGAGGAGGCGCGCTTCATAAGGCTGGCCGACTTCCTCCAGCGCCCAGCGGACGCGCATGTCGCGGACCAGGCCGCGGCCTTCGTCGGGCGCCCAGTTATAGGCAGTAATGACCGGAATCATGGCTCAGCCCGCCGCCGCGGCTTCAATCGTCGCGATGTCGATCTTCCGCATCGTCATCATCGCCGACATGGCCCGCTGTGCCTTGGCCTCATCGGGGTCGGTGGTGAGTTCGAGCAGCCGGCGCGGCGTCACCTGCCACGAAACACCCCATTGGTCCTTGCACCAGCCGCAGGCGCTTTCCTGGCCGCCATTGCCGACGATCGCGTTCCACAGCCGGTCCGTCTCGGCCTGGTCCTCGGTCTCGATCATGAAGGACACGGCTTCCGTCTGCGGGAAGATTGGGCCGCCGTTCAGCAGGCAGAAGCGCTGCCCGGCGAGCCAGATGATGGCGGTCAGCTCCTGCCCGGCAGGCCCGGACGGCGTGTCGATCGGCGAGCGGTTGAGCGACTCGATGCGGCTGTCGGGCAGCAGCGACACGTAGAACTCGGCCGCTTCCTGCAGACCGCCGTTGAACCAGAGGGTGGGCGTGATTTTCGACATGATGATCTCCTTCAGGCAAAGGGTGCCGTGCCGGCGGCAAGGCTCCGGCTGATCAGGGCGGCGGCGGTGACCAGATAGCCGGCCGGCCCGATCAGGATGGTGCGAGCGTCGGTCATCGCCGCGTCCTTCGTTCAGGCCGCGACCGGCTGCTCGTGCGCGCCGGACATCGCCGCTTCGGCGTCCATCCACATCGGCTCGAAGACATGGCCGTCCGGGTCCTCGAAGGAGCGGCTGTACATGAAGCCCATGTCCTGCCCCTCGCGATGCTCGCGGCCGCCGGCGCCGAGCGCGGCTTGCGTGATCGCATCGACATCCGCGCGGCTGTCGCGGGACAGGCAGAGCAGAACCTGGCTGGTCTGGTGCGCGTCGGCGATGCTGCGACTGGTGAAGCCCTGATAAAAGCCATAGGTCAGCAGCATGAAGCTGATCGTGTCCGACCAGGTCAGCATCGCCGCCTGATCGTTCGAGAATGCCTCGTTCTTCTCGCAGCCGATCGCCTCGTAGAACGCGATCGAGCGGCCGAGGTCGGTCACGGGCAGGCTCACGAAGATCATCTTGGGCATCTCGCCTCTCCCTTGGTGCGTTTGCGAATCACCTGTTGATGTTTTTGTGAGATTGAGTTATAAAAAGCAACCATGCAGTTACAAAAGGGAACCAAGTCGCCGAAACTGCCTCGTGAGCGCTGGTATGACGATGCCTGCGGCACCGCGATGGCGATGGAGCTGGTCGGGGAACGCTGGTCGCTGCTGATCGTGCGCGAGCTGATGTTCGGGCCGCGCCGGTTCGGCGAACTGAAGGCCGGGCTGCCGGGCATCAGCGCCAATGTGCTGACCCAGCGGCTGGAAGGGTTCGAAGCCTCCGGAATCCTGATGCGGCGCAAGCTCCCGCCTCCGGCCTCGGTGCAGGTCTATGAGCTGACACCGCTCGGTTACGCGGCAGAGACGGTGATCAAGGAACTTGGCCGCTGGGCGGCGCAGTCGCCGCTCCACGATCCGATGCTGCCGCTGTCGCCCGCGTCCATCATGCTGTCCTTCCGCACAATGCTTGATGCCGAGCGAGCGAGAGGCCTGGACGTGGTGATCGGCTTCCGCTTCGGCGAAGAGGCGTTTCGCGCCCATCTGGCCGGCAGCGACATCCGGATCACGCGCGGCGAGGCGGAGGATGCGGTCCTGCGCTTTACCGGCACGCCCCGCACGCTTGCCGCGGCAGTCTATGGCGGCCAGCCGCTAGACGCTCTGCACGAAGCCGGCGATCTGGTGATTGAGGGAGACAGGGCGCTCGCCGCGCGTTTTGTCGCCTTGTTCTCGCTGCCGGCCAAGCTGCTCTAAACACCGCCTTGCGGCTGGGGGCCGGCACCCCTAACGACGAGCCGTCATGACCGACCTTGCCAATACCCAGCCCGACAGCCGCGAAACCACGCTCCTCGACGCGCCCGACAAGCAGGTCAGCGTGCGCGAGCTGTTCGGCATCGATTCGAACATGATGTGCCCGGCGTTCAGCGAGCCGGACGAGCGGGTGCCGGACCTCGACCCCGCTTACGTGTTCGATCCGGACACGACGCTCGCGATCCTGGCCGGCTTCGCGCACAATCGCCGGGTGATGGTCCAGGGCTATCACGGCACCGGCAAGTCGACCCATATCGAGCAGGTCGCGGCACGGCTGAACTGGCCCTGCATCCGCATCAATCTCGACGCCCATATCAGCCGCATCGACCTGGTCGGCCGCGACGCAATCGTGCTGCGCGACGGCCGTCAGGTGACCGAGTTCCGCGAAGGCCTGCTGCCCTGGGCGCTGCAGCACCCAGTCGCCCTGGTGTTCGACGAATATGATGCCGGCCGCCCCGACGTGATGTTCGTGATCCAGCGCGTGCTGGAGACCGAGGGCAAGCTGACCCTGCTCGACCAGAACCGGGTCATTCGGCCCAACCACCATTTCCGCCTGTTCGCGACGGCCAACACGGTCGGCCTCGGCGACACGACCGGGCTCTATCACGGCACCCAGCAGATCAATCAGGGCCAGATGGACCGCTGGAACATCGTGGTCACGCTCAATTACCTGCCCGCGCAGGTCGAGGCGCAGATCGTGATGGCCAAGTCGGGCGAATACGACCTTCCCGAAGGCAAGAAGCAGGTCGACAATATGGTCAAGGTCGCCGAACTGACCCGTCAGGGCTTCATCAACGGCGATATCTCGACCGTCATGAGCCCGCGCACCGTCATCACCTGGGCGCAGAATGCGCTGATCTTCGGCGATGTCGGCTTCGCCTTCCGTCTCTCCTTCCTCAACAAGTGCGACGAGGCGGAGCGGTCGCTGGTGGCGGAATATTACCAGCGCGTCTTCGGCAAAGACCTGCCGGAGAGTGTGGTAGGGAACGGCTGATCCCCTAGTGCTCCGGCGCAGGCCGGAGCCCTGGCCCCAGAGCTCCGGCCTGCGCCGGAGCACATGGTCACGGAAAAGGGGCGGCCGAGTTGCCTCGCCGCCCCTTCCCTGCGCCCGGCCCGATTTCATCAGGCGAAGCGCACCCCCTTCACGCGGCGGGCGCTGCGCTTGACTGCGCCGGCCGCGCCGAAGCTCGGATGCACTTGCCTTCTGATCCAGGCCGGGCCGGCCGGGAAGGTTGATTGAGGGTTAATGCGTCGGGCAGTCATGCTTGCAACCGGGCGCGCCTCCGCCAATTGGGGAGCAGCATGGCCGATTCACCGCTCGATCGCTTCCGCTCCGTCCTGTCCGGCACCGCCCGCGCGATTTCGCACGAGCAGGAAGTGGAGCTCGCCTTCACCGCCGACGCCCCGAGCCAGTCGGGCAAGAATATGCGCGTGCCGATGCCGGCGCGCTCGCTCCCGCCGGAGCAGGTGGCCGAAGCGCGCGGGTTCGCCGACAGCTTCGCGTTGCGCCTGCGCCATCATGACACGGCGCTGCATGCCCGCGGTGCGCCCGGCGAAGCGGTCGCGCGCGCCGTCTTCGACGCGGTCGAGACGGCGCGAGTAGAGGCGCTCGGGTCCAAGGGCATGGCGGGCGTGTCGGCGAATCTCGGCCATGCGCTCGACCTGCGCATGCGCTCCGACCCGATCACCCGCGCGCGTTCGGCCGACGAGGTGCCGCTCTCGACGGCGCTGCAGCTGATCGTCCGCGAGCGGCTGACCGGTCAGGCGCCGCCCGAGGCAGCCGCGTCCGGACTGGCGCTGGTCCGTGAATGGATCGAGACCAAGGCCGGCAACGACCTTGATGGCCTCGCCCTGGCGCTGGACGATCAGCACGCCTTCGCCCGGGTCGCCACCCGGCTGCTCGAGGATCTGGAGCTGGTCGATGCCGAAGCCGAGCCGACCGAAGACCCGGAAGAGGGCGAGGACGGCGAGGGCGAGGAGCCGGACGAAGGCGAGGACGGTGACGACGAGGACCAGGGCTCGTCCGGCGCCGATGGCGAGATCCAGGCCCGCGCCGAACAGCAGGATGGCGACGAGAGCGAGAATGACAGCGGCGAGTCCGAGGACGATTATGAGTCGGACGGCGATTCCCAGGCGGGCGACGATGGCGACGAAGGCATGCTCCCGGTGCGCCCGAACCGGCCTCTTTCCGATTTCTCCCCCCAGTTCGACTATAAGGTGTGGTCCACGCGCTTCGACGAGGTGATCGAAGCCGGCGGGCTGTGCGACGAGGACGAGCTCATCCGCCTGCGCGCCTATCTCGACCAGCAGCTCGTCCATCTGCAGGGCGCGGTGACCAAACTCGCCAACCGGCTGCAGCGGCGGCTGATGGCGCAGCAGTCGCGCAGCTGGGACTTTGACCAGGAGGAAGGGCTGCTCGACGCCGCCCGCCTTGCCCGGGTCGTCGTCAACCCGGCGCATTCATTGAGCTACAAGATCGAGAAGGACACCGAGTTCAAGGACACGGTGGTGACCCTGCTGCTCGACAATTCAGGCTCGATGCGTGGGCGGCCGATCTCGATCGCCGCGATCTCGGCCGACATCATGGCGCGCACGCTGGAGCGGGTGGGCGTCAAGACCGAGATTCTCGGCTTCACGACGCGCGCTTGGAAGGGCGGCCAGGCGCGCGAGGATTGGCTGGCGCAAGGCCGCCCGCCCGCGCCCGGCCGGCTCAACGACCTGCGCCACATCGTCTACAAACGCGCCGACGAGCCCTGGCGCCGCGCCCGCAAGAACCTCGGCCTGATGATGCGCGAAGGACTGCTCAAGGAAAATATCGACGGCGAAGCCCTGCTTTGGGCGCACAGCCGGCTGATCGGCCGCTCCGAAGAGCGCAGGATCCTGATGGTGATCTCCGACGGCGCGCCGGTCGATGATTCGACGCTGTCGGTGAACAGCGGCTCCTATCTGGAAAAGCATCTGCGCCAGGTCATCGCCTGGATCGAGAATCGCTCGCCGGTCGAGCTGGTCGCGATCGGCATCGGCCATGACGTCACGCGCTATTATGCGCGGGCGGTGACGATCATGGACGCGGAGCAGCTTGGCGGGACGATGGTCGAGCAGCTGGCGGGGCTGTTCGACCAGGCGTAAAATCTTGTGCTCCTGCGAAGGCAGGAGCCCAGGCCAGACGCACTGCGTTTAACCCTGGGCTCCTGCCGTCGCAGGAGCACTAGGAGTTACGTCAACCTTTCCAGCAACCGCGCCTCCACCGCCGGCCACTCGCCGCGCAGGATCGAGAACACGACCGTGCTCCGCACCCGCCCGGTCCAAGTGACGAAATTGTCGCGCAATAGGCCTTCCTGCACCGCGCCCAGCTTCAGCACCGCCGCGCACGAGCGGGCGTTGATCGAGTCGACGCGGAAGGCGACGCGCCGCGCGCCGCACGCAAAGGCATGGCCGATCAGCAGATATTTGGCGGCCGGATTGAGGATGCCGCCACGCACGTCGGGCCGGTAATAGGTGCCGCCAATCTCCACTGCGCGGGCATGGGGCTCGATCGTATAGTAATTGCTGATGCCGACGCATTCGCCGTCTAGGCAGACGGCGAACGGCATCCGGTCGCCCGCAGCCTGCCGCTCCATCAGCCGTGCCCAGAAGCCGTCGAAATGCTCGCCGGCCATCGAATAGGGGTAGATGCTCCAGATCTCCGCATCCGCATTCGCGGCAGCGCGCAGCGCCTCGCGGTGGCGCTCCGCCATCGGCTCCAGCGCGACCGGGCCCCAGCTCAGCCGTTCCGCTCTCAGTTCCAAATCGCCCCTCCTGAACACCGCTCGTCCCCATGCGTTTGGCGGTGAAATCCAGCAGGAGTGAGGCAATGTCGGACACCGAAACCATCGGCATGATCCATGAGGACCCGCTGCCGGGTCATGAATCGGAACTGGAGCCGAAGCCCGATTGGGAGCCGCGCTATCCCGGCTCCGGCCGGCTGCAGGGCAAGGTGGCGCTGATCACCGGCGCGGACAGCGGCATCGGCCGCGCCGTCGCTGCCCTGTTCGCCCGCGAAGGCGCCGACATCGCGGTCGCCTATCTATGCGAGCATGACGACGCGCAAAGGACGTGCGAGATCATCGAGCGCGAGGGCCGGCGCGCCATCCGCCTTGCCGGCGATGTCGGCGACAAGGATTTCTGCAAGCAGGCGGTCGACCGCACCGTGGCCGAACTCGGTGGGCTCGACATCCTGGTCAACAATGCCGGCGAGCAGCACCCGGACAAGAACATCGAAGATATCACCGAAGAGCAGCTGAAGCGGACGTTTCAGACCAATATTTTCGGCATGTTCTATCTGGTCCAGGCGGCGCGGCCGCATTTGTCCGAAGGCGCTGCGATCATCAACTGCACCAGCGTGACCATGTACAAGGGCTCGGCCGAACTGCTCGACTATTCGGCGACCAAGGGTGCGATCACCGCCTTCACCCGGTCATTGTCGCAGAACCTGATCGAACACGGCATCCGCGTGAACGCCGTCGCGCCGGGGCCGATCTGGACCCCGCTCAACCCGATGGGCGGCGCGACGCCGGAGAAGCTGAAGGACTTCGGCAAGAACACGCCGATCGGCCGCCCCGGCCAGCCCAACGAAGTCGCGCCGAGCTTCCTTTTCCTGGCGTGCGAGGATTCCAGCTACATGTCGGGCCAGGTGCTGCACCCGAATGGCGGCGAGATCGTGAATGGGTGAGCAATCCTCCCCTGCATTTGCAGGGGAGGATCTGGATCACCCCGGCAGCTTGCTCGTCAGCTCCGGCACGACTTTGAACAAATCGCCGACCAGGCCGATGTCGGCGACCTGGAAGATCGGCGCATCCTCGTCCTTGTTGATGGCGATGATGGTCTTGCTGTCCTTCATGCCGGCGAGGTGCTGGATCGCACCGGAGATGCCGACGGCGATATAGACTTCGGGCGCGACGATCTTGCCGGTCTGCCCGACCTGATAGTCGTTGGGCACATAGCCGGCATCGACGGCCGCGCGGCTGGCGCCGACTGCTGCTTTCAGCTTGTCGGCGAGCGGCTCGATGATCGCGTGGAAATTCTCGCCATTCTGCAGCGCGCGGCCGCCGGAGACGATGATCTTGGCGCTGGTGAGCTCGGGGCGTTCCGACTTGGAGAGCTCGGCTCCGACAAAGCTCGACAGGCCGGCATCGCCGGTGGTGCCGATCTTCTCGACCTGCGCCGATCCGCCGCTCTTCTCCGCCTTGGCGAACGCCGTGCCGCGGACGGTGATCACCTTCTTGGCATCGGAAGACTGGACGGTGGCGATCGCATTGCCGGCGTAGATGGGACGCGTGAACGTGTCCGGTCCCTCAACCGACAGGATGTCCGAAATCTGCATGACGTCGAGCAGTGCGGCGACGCGCGGCGCGATGTTCTTGCCGGTCGAGGTCGCCGGTGCCAGGAACGCGTCGCGGTCGCCCATCAGGTTGACGACCAGAGGCGCGACATTCTCGGCCAGCTCATGCTCATAGGCCGGGTCCTCGGCGCACAGCACCAAGTTCACGCCCGCAATCTGCGCGGCCTGATTGGCGACGGCTTCGCAGTTATGGCCGGCGACGAGCAGATGCACTTCGCCCAGCTGCGACGCTGCCGTGACGACCGCGAGCGTGCCGTCCTTCAGCGTCTTGTTGTCGTGATCGGCAAATACGAGCGTCTTCATGCGATGACTCCCAGGCTGGTCAGCTTGGAGATGAGTTCGTCCACGTCGGCGACCTTGGAGCCGGCCTGGCGCTTGGGCGGCTCGGCGACCTTGAGCGTCTTCACGCGGAGCGCAGTGTCGACGCCGTAATCGGCCGGCGTCTTCTGCGCCATCGGCTTGGACTTGGCCTTCATGATGTTGGGCAGCGACGCATAGCGCGGCTCGTTGAGGCGCAGGTCGGTAGTGATAATCGCCGGCGTTTTGAGCGTGATCGTTTCGAGTCCGCCATCGACTTCGCGGGTGACGGTGACGCTGTCGCCGGCCACTTCGACCTTCGAGGCGAAGGTGCCCTGCGGCCGGTTCATCAAAGCGGCGAGCATCTGGCCGGTCTGATTCGAATCGTCATCGATCGCCTGCTTGCCGAGCACGACCAAGCCCGGCTGCTCTTCCTCGGCGATCTTGGCGAGGATCTTCGCCACCGCCAGCGGCTCGACCTCGTCATCGGTCTGCACGAGGATCGCGCGGTCGGCGCCCATGGCGAGCGCGGTGCGGAGCGTTTCCTGCGCCTTGGCCGGCCCGATCGATACGGCGACGATCTCGGTCGCTGCGCCCTTTTCCTTCAGCCGGATCGCTTCTTCGACCGCGATCTCGTCGAACGGGTTCATCGACATCTTGACGTTGGCCAAGTCGATTCCCGTGCCATCGGGCTTCACCCGCGGCTTCACATTATAGTCGATGACCCGCTTTACGGGAACGAGAATTTTCATCTGCTTCTCTCTCAGTTTGCGAGGTCGAGTCGCCGCTCGATACGCTCGAGCCGATCGCGCACGCTGTCCAACTGCACTTGGAGGTGGGCTGAAATCTCAGCGTCATTGGCTTGGTCGCGACGCAGACCGATAACGGCAGAATGGGTGTCGCTCTGACGAACCTTCATCTCGCGAAGATCACGTTCGATGCGGTCGAGACTGGCCTGAAAGCGCTTCAGGTGCTCCAGCATCAGGTTTTCGACATTCTCCGCCATGGCGCGATCCTAAGCCGCTTTCGCCACTTCCGCCACGATCTTGCGCGCGGCGTCACCCAAGTCGTTCGCGGGCACAATCGCGAGGCCGGACTCGGCCAGGATCTTCTTGCCTTCGTCGACATTGGTGCCCTCCAGCCGCACGACCAGCGGCACTTTCAGGTCCACTTCCTTCGCCGCCGCGACGATGCCGTCGGCGATGATGTCGCACTTCATGATGCCGCCGAAGATGTTGACGAGGATACCCTTCACCGCCGGATCGGCGAGGATGATCTTGAACGCGGCCGTCACCTTCTCCTTGGACGCGCCGCCGCCGACGTCAAGGAAGTTGGCCGGGAAGGCGCCGTTCAGCTTGATGATGTCCATCGTCGCCATGGCGAGGCCGGCGCCGTTGACCATGCAGCCGATGTCACCGTCCAACTTGATGTAAGCGAGGTCGTATTTCGACGCCTCGACTTCCATCTCGTCTTCTTCGGTCAGGTCGCGCAGCTCGGCCAGGTCCTTGTGGCGGAACATGGCGTTCGAATCGAAGCCGACCTTCGCGTCGAGCACGAGCAGCTTGCCGTCCTCGGTAATCGCGAGCGGATTGATCTCGATCTGCGAGGCGTCGGTGCCGAGAAATGCGTCGTACAGCTTGGACGCGACGCTTGCCGCCTGCTTGGCGAGGTCGCCGGTCAGCCCCAGCGCTGCTGCCACCGTCCGCCCGTGATGCGCCATGAAGCCCGTCGCCGGGTCGATGTCGAAGGTCTGGATCTTCTCCGGCGTGTCATGCGCGACCGTCTCGATGTCCATGCCGCCTTCGGTGGAGGCGACCATCGCCACCCGGCCGGAGCCGCGATCGACCAGCAGCGCGAGGTAGAATTCCTTGGCGATGTCGACGCCGTCGGTCACGTAGAGGCGGTTGACCTGCTTGCCCGCCTCGCCGGTCTGGATCGTCACCAGCGTGTTGCCGAGCATCTCGGAAGCCGCCGCACGCACTTGGTCGAGCGAGCGCGCCAGCCGCACGCCGCCCTTGGCGTCGGGGCCGAGCTCCGTGAACTTGCCCTTGCCGCGGCCGCCGGCGTGGATCTGCGCCTTCACCACGTATAGCGGGCCCGGCAGCTGCTCCGCCGCCTTCACCGCTTCCTCGACGCTCATCGCGGCATGGCCGGCAGGCACCGGCACGCCGAACTTGGCGAGCAATTCCTTGGCTTGATATTCGTGGATGTTCATGGGCAGCCTTCGCAGTTGCGGCAAAGGCCTAAAGCATGGGCAGGCGCGCTTGCCAAGGTCGCTAAAGGCCGAGTCCGCAAACCGCCAGTGACGAGGTGGTGACGCTGAGGATTTCAGGATCGCGCAGCGCCCGCACCTTGCGCACGAATTCCGCTGCGGAACGGGGGCGGTCCTCGCTCAAGGAGCCGAGCGAACGGAGCTTCAGTAGCTGGCCAAGGGAGAGGCGCTCGACCATCCGTTCGGCCATGCAGGATGACGTGCCTTTGCTCAGCCCGGCGCGCTGCAGCCCGCTGGCCAGCTGCGACTCGGGCGTGGCGCAGGAGGCGAGGGCGGCAAGTGCAGCCAGGAGCAGGGTTCGACCGAACATCCTCCCGTCATGCCAGCGAAGGCTGGCATCTCCAACCCGCGGAGAGACCCCAGCCTTCGCTGGGGTGACGGAACGGGGCAGTCCGCCCTATATCGCACCCATGCCCGGCCCCGTCCTGTTCCTGCTCACCGTGATCGGCATGGAGGCGTTTGCCTATGCGGCGCATCGCTGGCTGATGCACGGGCCCGGCTGGTTCCTGCACGAGAGCCATCACCGTCCGCGCTCCGGCCGGTTCGAGCTGAACGATCTCTACGGCGTCATCTTCGCGGCGCCTTCCATAACTTTGATCTTCGGCGGTCTGCATTGGGGCTGGGGCAGCTGGGCGGTGTGGGTCGGCGCCGGCATCGCGGCCTATGGCGCCATCTATTTCGGCTTTCACGACCTGATCGTGCACAAGCGCCTGAACCACCGCTACGTGCCGCGCTCCACTTATATGAAGCGGATCGTCCAGGCGCACCGGCTGCACCATGCGGTCGAGACCAAGGAGGGCACGGTCAGCTTCGGCTTCCTCGTCGCGCCCCGGCCGGAGACGCTCAAGGCCAAACTTGCCCGCCGCGGCCGCAAGGGCGTCAGAGCGCCTGCACCAGCGCCCTGACGATCCAGCCGAGTTTCGCCGACCGGCTGGTGACCACGCGACGGTCGAGTGCCTCCGGCCCTATGCGCGCTACCTCGCAGGCGATGTCGCCATAGATCCCCGCCGCGGCGAGCACCGCCCAACGCGACCGGAACGGCAGCCGACGCGCGCCAATGCGGGCGCTGGCCTCATATTCGGCACCGAGGTCGGCGAGGCGGCGGGTGAGGGTGGCGATCTGCTCCCGATGATCCGAAACCTCGCTCGTCCCGAGCGTAGTCGAGGGGCGCTTTTCCAAGTCCGGGCCAACGCCCCTCGACTTCGCTCGGGACGAGCGGGTGGTGATGTTGGCCACGACCAACCACTCCTCCGGCAGATAGCACCTGCCTCCTTGCGCATCCTCGCGCACGTCGCGGGCGATGTTGGCGAGCTGGAAGGCGAGGCCGAGATGGTCGGCGCGCTCCATCGTATCGGCATCCTCAGGCGACACCCCCATCACCAGCGCCATCATCATGCCCACCGCGCCGGCGACATGGTGGCAATAGCGGATCAGGTCCGCCTCGGTTCGCGGCCGCCAGCCCTCGGCGTCGAGCGCGAATCCGGCGATGTGATCGTCGATCAGTGCCCGCGGGATCGGCACTTCCTCAACGAGGAGCCTCAAGCCGTCGAAAGACGCCTCGCCCACCCACTCGCCGGCCAGGGCGCGATCGGTCAGCTCGCGAATGATGCGAACGTCACCGCCTTGCCCGAGCGCACCGCCTAGCACCTGCCCGTCGGCGAGATCGTCGCAGGCCCGGCACCAGGCATAGAGCAGCCACGCTCGCTCCCGCGTCCGGCGGTCGAACAGCTTGCTGGCGAGGTTGAAGCTCTTCGACCCCCGCGCGATCGTCTCCCGCGCGGTGGCGACGATCGCGTCGCGGGTGGGGTGGCTAGAGCTCATCCCGCGTCATGCGGAAGATCGTCTGGTGCGGCTCATAGGCCGCCATCCTGTCGAGCAGCGCGCCCAGCTCTTCGCCGACGATCATGATGCCGCGATGCTGCGGCCGGACGAAGCCGACTGCCGCCATATGTTCGTTGAAGGCGATCAGATGATCGTAAAAGCCGCCGGCATTGAGCAGCCCAACCGGCTTTTCGTGATAGCCGAGCTGCGCCCAGCTGATCGCTTCCCACAGCTCGTCCATCGTGCCCGTCCCGCCCGGCAGGGTCAGGAAGCCGTCCGACAGGTCGGTGAACAGGGCTTTGCGCTGATGCATGGTTTGGACGGTATGGAGCTCGGTCAGGCCGCGATGCGCGACTTCGGCATTGACCAGGGCTTGGGGGATGACGCCGATCACTTCCCCGCCGGTGCCAAGCGCGGAATCGGCGATCGCGCCCATCAGACCCAGCTTGCCGCCGCCATAGACCACGCCGATTCCGCGTTCGGCCAGCGTGCGGCCGACGGTGCGGGCCAGGTCCAGATAGAAGGGGTCGGCCGGCGTGGCGGAGCCGCAATAGACTGCTAATCGCTTCATCTGATCCGCCCTATCCGCTCGTCCCGAGCGAAGTCGAGGGGCGTGTGCACACGAGTCGGAGGAGCGCCCCTCGACTACGCTCGGGACGAGCGATCCTTGTGCAACTCCTCCAGCATCAGCCCGGCCGTCGCCTTGGCACTCCCCACGACCCCAGGAATACCCGCCCCTGGATGCGTGCCGGCGCCGACGAAATACAGGTTGGGAATCGCATCGTCTCGATTGTGAGTACGGAACCAGGCCGATTGGGTGAGAATGGGCTCAAGGCTGAACGCCGAGCCCAAATGCGCGTTCAGGTCCGTCGCGAAATCAGTCGGCGCATAGTGGAAGCGGGTGACGATCCGCGCCTTCAGGTCGGGTATCCTCAGCCGCTCGGCCACTGCGTCGAGGATGCGGTCGGCGAACCCCTCCCCTTGCGCGTCCCAATCGATCCTGCCCTTGCCCATGTGCGGCACCGGCGCGAGGGCGTAGAAAGTCGCGTGGCCCGCCGGTGCCATCGCCGGATCGGTCGCAGTCGGATGGTGGAGGTAGAGCGAGAAGTCGTCGGCTAGCACGCCGTTCGAGTAGATGTCGTCGAGCAGCCCCTTGTAGCGCGGCCCGAACAGGATGGAGTGGTGCGGCACCTCCGGGAACGTCCCGCGCACGCCGAAATGGACGACGAACAAAGATGGCGAAAAGCGCTTCCGCGTCAGGCTGCGCGCCGCCTTGCGCCCGCGCGCCGAGCTGTCCAGCAAATCGCGATAGCTGTGCATGATGTCGGCGTTGGAGGCGACTGCGTCGGCTTCGCCGCGCCAGCCGCTGCGGGTGCGCACCGCCACGACGCGCTCGCCCTGCGTCTCGATCTCCTCGACCTGGTCGCCCAATCGCAGCGTGCCGCCGATCCGCTCGAAATGGCGGACCATGCCCGCGACCAGCCGGTTCGTGCCGCCCTTGGCGAACCACACGCCGCCATCCTTTTCGAGCTTGTGGATCAGCGCGTAGATCGAGCTGGTCGCCATCGGATTGCCGCCGACCAGCAGGGTGTGGAAGCTGAGCGCCTCGCGGAGCTTCTCGTTCTGCACATAGCTGGAGACGATCGAATAGACCGAACGCCAGGCCTGATATCTCGCCAGCGCAGGCGCGGCCTTCAGCATCGACTTGAAGTCAAGGAACGGCACCGCGCCGAGCTTCAGATAGCCCTCGCGGTAAACGCCCGCCGAATAGTCGAGGAAGCGCCGATAGCCCTCCACATCCGCAGGGTTCAGCTTGGCGATCTCGGCATAGAGCTGCGGTTCATCATTCGAATAGTCGAACTGCGTGCCGTCGGGCCAGCTCAGCCGATAAAAGGGCGTGACCGGCACCAGCTCGACATCCTCGGCAATATCGTGGCCGGAGAGCTTCCACAGATCCTTCAGACAATCCGGATCGGTGATGACGGTCGGCCCGGCATCGAAGGTGAAGCCGTCCCGCTCCCAATAATAGGCCCGCCCGCCGGGCCGGTCGCGGCCCTCGACGATCGTCGTCGCCACCCCCGCGGACTGCAGCCGGATGGCGAGTGCCAGGCCGCCAAAGCCGGCGCCGATCACGACTGCTGATTTCACTTGGAGCCTTTCAGGATCGCGCGCACCGCGCGGCCGATGGGCACCGGCGGCTTGCCGGTCAAGATGCGGAGCTTGTCGAGCGCGCTGCTCTCGGCCGCATAGAAGCGCCCGATCAGCGGCTCCGGCAAGCGGTAGAAACGCTCCAGCACGCGGTAACGCTGCGCCGGCTCGGCCGCCCGGAACAGCATTGCGTCAAGCATGCGGTAGAAGCCGCGCCGATGCCACGCCCACTCCGCATGCTCGCGGGTCAGCTGAGCGAGCGCTTGCGGCGACAGATCGGGCGCGCGGACGATCGCCGCGGCGAGCCGCACCGCGTCGGGTAGCGAATAGCCGGTGGTCGGATGGCACAGCCCCGCACGCATCCCCGCCTTGGCCGTGCCCTCGCCCGTCGACCGCCAATAGGCGTCGAAGTCGCCGCCGATGATCACCGGCAAAACACCGGTTTCCACTCGATTGGTCGGAACGCCCTGCCAGCCCTGCCGATCCGCATAGGCCAGAATGCGCTCGCGCAGCACCGCCACGTCGAGGTCCGGCGTGTCGCTGTAATAAGTGTCCTCGACGAACAGCCGCGTCGGCCCGAAGGGCAGCACATAGACGAAGCGATAACCGTCCAGCTGATCGACGGTCGCATCCATGACGATCGGGCGCGTGACGCCATGAGGACGATCGGTCTCGATCGTCATCCCCATGAACTTCTGCCAGCCGAGATCGAGCGCCGACAGATCGCCCGCGCCCCGGGCGTCGATGTCGCCCTGGTCTGCCGCAGCGCCGAGCCGCACATTTGGCAGCCGCTCGCGCAGCACCCGATCGAAGCGCTCTGACTCGATCGAGTTGTACCCCGCCGCAATTGAGCGGCTATGGGCGGGAAAGCGCACCTCATAGCCATCCCAGCGATGCGAGACGAACGGCTCGACGATCCAGCGGTCATCTTCCGCGATGTCGCTGTAGAAAAACGACCAGACATGATTGCCGCCGAGCCGGTCCCCCGCCTCGACCAGCTCCACCGCCACCTCCAACCGCCGCTCAGCCAAGGCATAAGCGATCAGCCCGCCGGCAAGGCCTCCGCCAAGGATCGTCAAGTCCGGCACCCGCCCGGTCTAGGCGTGGCAATGGCGCGGCGCTAGCTCAACTGAGCCGGCACCCCAGGATCGCGAAACGCTGTTGCCCCGTCTTGCTGCCCGGATTGACGAAGCCGCCTTTCAGCGCGATCGCGCAGCGCGTGGCGGAGTTGCCGACGTTACCGCCGATCACCTCGATCCGGTCGTCGTGCGCACTCACCACGAGATCCGTGTGGCTGGAATAATTGCCGCCATTTTGCTGCGCAAAGTTGATCGTGCCGTCGCCTCGCTGGCAGCAGATGATGTCGCCCACGTTGGGCTGGCGTTCGCCTAGTTCATAGCCCCAATACCCCGCCTCGCGACTGGCCAGCCGGTCGCGAATGGCTTGGGAGATGAACACCGAATGCTGGGTCGAGTAGCGGAATTTCGGCCCTGCCCCCGCGCGCCGCATCAGATAGGAAATGAAGGTGGCCGACCAGAAGGCGCTGGTATCGCCCCCGTCGAGCCCATGGGTGTTGGTGCCCTCGCGCCAGTAGCGGCCAACGCGCTCGCGGAAGGGCGAGACGGTCTCCTGCCCGCCCGCGCGCACCAGCGTCCCGCTGAGATCACGCTCCTGCCGGCCGAAGAACTTCCATTCTTCCAGTGCGACCGCGACTGCGCGATCGACAAAGCCGCCGCCGGCCGCCGCCGCATCCGTCGGCGCCGGCACGCTGGCGCTTGCCGCACCCGATTTTTCGATCTGCCGGCAACCGCCGCTCCAGCAGAAATCGCCATCGGCTAGCGCGCACCATTCGGCATTGCCCGAGACCCGCTCGCCCGTCACGATCTCGGCAACGGTCAGCCGAGTGCCAGGCAGCAGCACGCCCTTGTTCGCGCCCGACCGGCTGGGACTGCCTCGCCGCACCAGGTTGACCGTGGTCGAGACGATCCCGGGGACGACCCGGGCGCTGCCGACCAGCGGCTCGGTCGCCTTGTCGGACCTGAGCAAGGCGACGACGTCATCGAGCAAGCGCTCATAGCTCCGCCCGCTGGCCTGGAGGCCGCTGTCGGGATCGCTCTTGCGGCCGGGATCGAGGATCAGGTGACCGACGACGTCGCGGGCGGGATCGAGCCCGTGGAACGCGCATAGCCGGGCGAGCACCCAGACGTAGCGGCGATAGGCTTCATCGGCATTGATCGCGCCACCGAAGCAATATTCGACCCCGATCGCGCCGCGGTTGGCATCGACGTTATAGAGTTCATTGTCCTTGGGCCGGTTGTAGAGGACGTGCAGCGCCTGCTCGGCACCGGCAAAGGCGGGAATGGTTTCGACGATGCTCTTGTCGTCGACGAACGAATGCGCGGACGAGACGGTCTTGAGCGGCGGATTGGGATCGTTGCGATACCATTTCGCATGTCCCGAAGCCGTGGCGCCGGGATTGCCGGTGTCGTGCGCGACGATGAAGCGCACGCGCGGGGAAATGGCGAGCCCCTTGCGTCGGGTCCCGGTCGGTGCGTGCATCGGCGTGATCGAAAAGGCGTTCGGATCATAGCTCATGGCATCACCCGTAGATCGGCGCGGCGTTGGTGTTCTCCACCTCCGGGCCCTCGGCCGGATCGGCTGGCGGCGGCACCGTTCCGCCACTTTCGCCTGTTTCGTCCGACCCAGCCGAACCCTTGCCTGACGTGCCGCCATCGTTCGACGTTTCATCGGGGCTCTTTTCGGTCGGTTTGACCGTAGAGCGGATCACCATCAGCCGGTTCAGCAGGTCGAACCAGAAAGGTGCGCCGAGCATCGCCGCCAATGCCGTGATCAGATAGCCCGCAATGAAGGTGATCCACAGACCGAACAATGTCAGCAGCGCCTTGGGCTTGGGATCATTCCACGCCAGCGCCTGCTGGACATGGGCGTATGACTCCTTGCTCCATCCGATCGGCAGCTTCAGGTCGGCCAGCTCGGTGTAGAGCTGGTTGGCGCTTACGTTCTGCGGGGCCGTGTCCGCCGCCGTCGGCGCACTTCCTGATTCGCGAGCCGCGCCTTCGGCCTTCCCGGTTGCTGCCGCGCCGTCGCCGATCGTGTCTGCCGCCGGGGCTGCCGGGGCGCCGTTGCCTTCAATGGCGTCCGGCTCTTCACCGGCGCCGGGCTCCGGCTGAGGCGTAGCTTGAGCGGGCGCCGGGGTGGCGGGGTCGGCGGCAGGGGGAGTTGGCGGCCGTTTGGCACGCTCGTTGGTCGCCTCGGCCAGCGCAACAAGCTGATCGCGCGCGGTCGTAGAGACCGACAGATACTGGGCGAGCACCACCGCATTGAGGTTCATCAGCACGGCGACGATCAACGCGCTGACGAAAAGAAACATCTGGGTGTAGCGCTTATAATGGCCGGACGCCCGGTCCATGGCGCCATCATACCAGCGCTCGAGCTCGCGGCGGACGCGGCCCATGTCCGTGCCGGTCACCGCCCCTATACTGGCGACGAGACCTTGCAGCCGCGGCTGATTGGCCAGGTCCCCGGCCGCGTGCATCTGCAGCAGCGCCGCCGAAAACAGCTCCCGCGGGATATAGGAGGGAAGATTGCGTCCGCCGCTGCCCAAGCCGGAATAATTCTGCCGGTAGAGCGCAAAGATGAGCGGGTGATCGTAAAATTTCTGCAAAAGCGCTGAATCGCGCTGGAACAGTTCCAGCATCGACTGTTCGAGATTCTTGCTGCGGGTTTTCAGCAGCCCTTCGACGCCTTCCTGAAAGGCAGTCAGGATCAGGCTGATCAGCAAGAAGGTCAGCACCAGGCCGATTGCGACGTCGAGTATCGCGGATCCGAACATTCGCCCCCTCCCGAATGTAGCGCGTCAAGGGAGCATGTCTGGAGATCAGCGCCAATCTCAACCTGATCCGATCCGGCGCGAGCGCCTCGTGACGCTGTATCCGTTTCGGACTAATGCTGCCCAATGGCCGCCTTCTTCTTCACCATCGTCGCTATGACGCTGATCGTGGGCGTGCGGTACCTGCTCGTCAGCGGCGGCTTCGCGTGGCTGACGCGGCGGGTGCGGCCCGGGCTATATGCGGGCCTTGATCCGCAGATGCGGCGGGAAGTCGGCTGGTCGCTTGCCTCGGCAGCCATTTACGGCATCCCAGCCGGCACCGTCGCCTGGGGCTGGCAGGAGCGGGGCTGGACGCGCATTTACACCGATGCCGCGGCCTATCCGTTATGGTGGCTGCCGGTTTCCGTCCTCCTCTATCTGCTTGCGCACGATGCCTGGTTCTATTGGACGCACCGCTGGATGCACGCGCCGCGGCCGTTCAAGCTCGCCCATGCCGTCCACCATGCCAGCCGGCCGCCGACGGCCTGGGCGGCGATGAGCTTTCACCCGGTGGAGGCGCTCACCGGCGCTGTGGTAATTCCGACACTCGTCTTCCTCATTCCGATCCATGCCGGCGCGCTCGGCTTGGTGCTGGCGGTGATGACCTTTATGGGCGTGACCAATCATATGGGCTGGGAGGTCTTCCCGCGGGCGCTGGTTCACGGTCCGTTGGGGAAATGGCTGATAACCGCCAGCCATCACCAGCGGCATCACGCTGATTATAGGTGCAATTATGGGCTTTATTTCCGCTTCTGGGATCGGCTGTGCGGCACGGATCGGGGCCTTGGGCATTTCGGCCGCCCTGCTGATGTCGGCGGCGGCGCCGGGCGCGGTTGAGCTCGACGTCGCCGGCCTGCGTTCGGCCAAGGGCGTGGTGCAGGTCTGCCTGACCCGCGATCCGGTGAACTTCCCCGGCTGCACCGACGACGCCTTCGCGATCCGGCGCAAGGTGCCCGCGCGGACCACCCGCATGACGTTCGACGGCCTGCCCACCGGTAGCTACGCCGCCGCGCTGATCCATGACGAAAATGCGAACGACCGGCTCGACACATTGCTCGGCATTCCGCGCGAAGGCTTCGGCTTTTCCCGCAATCCGGCGATCGCCTTCGGCCCGCCCAAGTTCAAGGCGGCGCGCTTCACCGTCGGCTCGGGCGAGACCAGCGAGCGCGTGCAGGTCAAATACCTGCTTTAGTTTCGCCAGCCCAAGGTCTAGACCCGCTTCATTCCCCGGGGGGACGCTGTTCCGCGTCTGAGAGGTGGGCCGCAGCCCACGACCCGCCGAACCTGATCCGGTTGAGACCGGCGGAGGGAGGGAGCGGCCGATCATCCGCACTCCATCCGTCTATTGGAGAGCGCACATGGCTGATATCCCCGCCCGCACCGAGTTGAAGGTCACCACGGGCCCGATTCGCGGGTCACGAAAGGTGCGCGTCGGGCCGCTCGGCGTCGCCATGCGCGAGATCGACCTGGAGCCCTCGTGCGGAGAGCCGCCGCTGCGGGTCTACGACACGTCCGGCCCGTATACCGATCCGACAGCGCGCATCGACATCATGGCCGGCCTGCCGGAGCTGCGCCGCGACTGGATCACCGGTCGCGGCGATGTCGAGGAAGTGCTGCAGCGCGAAGTTCGGCCCGAGGATAATGGTCAGCTCGGCCCCGACCGCTCAGGCGGCGTCCAGCCCTTCCCCAATGTCCGCAAGAAGGTGCTCCGGGCCAAGCCGGGCGCCAATGTCAGCCAGATGCATTACGCCCGGCGCGGCATCATCACGCCCGAGATGGAATATGTCGCCACGCGCGAGAATCTCGGCCGTGAGCGTCTCACCGAATATGTGCGCGACGGTGAGTCCTTCGGCGCCAGCATCCCCGATTATGTCACGCCCGAGTTCGTCCGCGACGAGGTCGCCCGCGGCCGCGCGATCATCCCCAGCAACATCAACCACCCCGAATCCGAGCCGATGGCGATCGGCCGCAACTTCCTGGTCAAGATCAACGCCAATATCGGCAATTCCGCCGTCGCCTCCGACGTCGCGCAGGAAGTCGACAAGCTCGTCTGGTCGATCCGCTGGGGCGCCGACACGGTCATGGACCTGTCGACCGGCCGCAACATCCACGACACCCGCGAATGGATCATCCGCAACAGCCCCGTGCCGATCGGCACCGTGCCCATCTACCAGGCGCTCGAAAAGGTCGGCGGCATCGCCGAGGAGCTGACCTGGGAGATCTTCCGCGACACGCTGATCGAGCAGGCCGAGCAGGGCGTCGATTACTTCACCATCCATGCGGGCGTGCGGCTCCCTTACATCCCGATGACGGCCAAGCGTGTCACCGGCATCGTCAGCCGCGGCGGCTCGATCATGGCGAAATGGTGCCTGGCGCACCACAAGGAGAGCTTCCTCTACGAGCGCTTCGACGAGATCACCGAGATCATGAAGGCCTATGACATCGCCTATTCGCTCGGCGACGGCCTCCGCCCCGGCTCCATCGCCGACGCCAACGACGAAGCCCAGTTCGCCGAGCTCTACACGCTGGGCGAGCTCACCCACCGCGCCTGGGCGCAGGACGTGCAGGTGATGATCGAAGGTCCCGGCCATGTGCCGATGCACAAGATCAAGGAAAATATGGACAAGCAGTTGGCTGTGTGCGGCGAGGCGCCCTTCTACACGCTGGGGCCGCTCACCACCGACATTGCGCCGGGTTACGACCACATCACCAGCGGCATCGGCGCGGCGATGATCGGCTGGTACGGCACCGCGATGCTCTGCTACGTGACGCCCAAGGAGCATCTCGGTCTCCCCGACCGCGACGACGTGAAGGTTGGCGTCGTTACCTACAAACTCGCCGCCCACGCCGCTGATCTGGCCAAGGGCCACCCGGCGGCAAAGATGCGCGACGACGCCCTTTCCCGCGCCCGCTTCGAATTCCGCTGGCGCGACCAGTTCAACCTCTCGCTCGACCCCGACACGGCCGAGCAATATCACGACCAGACGCTCCCGGCCGAAGGCGCCAAGACGGCGCATTTCTGCTCGATGTGCGGGCCAAAGTTCTGCTCGATGAAGATCACTCAGGAGGTGAGAGACTTCGCGGCCAAGCAGAACCAATCAAGCGATCAGTTCCTCGCCGCCACTCCCCTCCCGCTTGCGGGAGGGGCCGGGGGTGGGTCCGCGCCAACGGACGCCGAAGCCGGCATGGCCCAGATGGCCGAAAGATACCGCGCTGGCGGCGACCTCTACATCCCCGCCAAATGATCGCCGCGGCCGCACTCCTCCTGGTGGCCGCCGCACCCGCGCCCGCCGCCACTGCGTTCGACCAGCTCAAACAGCTGGTCGGCCGCTGGCGCCCGGCCGACCGCGCCGACGGCTCGCTCACCATCCACTTTTACCTGACCGCCGGCGGCACCGTGCTGGTCGAAAGCTGGGAGCGCGCGGGCGGCGGGCCGCACTCGCTCACCCTCTACCACCGCGACGGCGACACGCTCATCGCCACCCACTATTGCCCGCAAGGCAACCAGCCCCGCCTGGCGCTCGCCGGCCGCGACGCTCAAGGCCTCCACTTCACCTTCCGCGACGCCACCGATCTCGATCCCGCCGAGTCCCACCAGCACGATCTCTGGCTCGACCTCACCGATCCCAACCACCCGGTGCGCGCGGAGGTCTATAGCAGCGGCAAAGGCCTCGGAGCGCAGGAGCGCCTGTACCTGGTGCGGCCGTAGGGAGGCCGGGGTCCCGCTTCTTCCTTCCGCGCGGACATGCTACAACCCGAGCTGCGCACCCAAGCGAACAAGGGAGACAAGACCATGCGCCAAGCCAAGCTGCTTTTCGCCCTCAGCCTGATCGCCGCCACCACCCCGGCCCTCGCCGCCCGCGAAGACCGCCCCGATATGGCCCCCGCCGGCGGCCCCGACACCCGCTATTGCATGCGCATCTACGCCGGCACCGGCACGCTGATCGAGCAGGTCAAATGCTGGACCCGCGAGCAATGGGCGCAGCGCGGCGTCGATGTCGACAAGGACTGGCCGAAGGAAGGCGTCCGCATCAAAGGCTGACCGGATCACCGGTCCGCTCGCCTTCGCCCTGGCGGCCATGACGCTCGCCCAACCCGCCGCGGCGCAGAGCCCCGCCGAGGCCGAACGCGCGATCCGCGACCAGCGCGCGGCCTTCAACCGCGCCATCGCCGCCGCCGACCTGGCCGCGATCGCCGCCGTGCTCGCCGACAATGTCCAGATGATCACCGGCAGCGACAGCGTCCACGTCGCCGGCAAACAAGCCCATCTCGACCGCTGGGCCGAAAGCTTCAAGGACCCCAACCGCCTCGTCTACGTCCGCACCCCGGATCGGGTCACAATGTCCCCCCTCCTCCCCATCGCCCTGGAAACCGGCCACTGGCGCGGCGTCCCCACGGCCTCCCCCAACGACTGGATCGGCGGCGACTACACTGCCAAATGGCGTCGCATCGACGGCGTCTGGCGGGTCGAGGTGGAGACCTATGTGACGATGCGGTGTGGGGGACGTGGGTGTCCCAAAGCACGTTAGAAAATCTTGGCTGCTAGCTCAGGTGAGTTAGATTACGGCGCACCAAGACGGTTAAGGCTTATCAGGGAGGGCGGTTGATGGACAGGGGGACTTTCAAGGGTTGGACCAGCACGGGCACCTTTGGCTTTATCAAGCCTGACGATGGTAGCCGCGATGTCTTCGTTGCGAAGACGAAGATGCAGCCCTGCGATCACCTTTTCCCTGGTGCGTTCGTCACGTTTACAAAGGTAGATATACGGAGCGAGGCTGCCAAGCGGTAGACATTCAGATTGACGAGCAGGCTAGTGCCGCCCCCTCCATGAGAGCGAACATCCACGAAGGACAAGTGAAGTTCTACGACACCGCGAAGGGTTTCGGTTTCGTAGAATGTAATGACGGAACAGAGATTTATATCAACAGATCGAGCGTGGGTAGGTTGTTAGTTGGCGCCGGAGACGTTGTTCATCTCCGGATTATTGAAGGAGCAGACGGCAAGCTATCTGCTTGCGACATGCGTCATGTCGGGTTCCAACAAACCGGAAGCCCATTTGCAGACATGATCAAGCCGATACCTCCAGAATGGTGGGAACGAATCGCCAATATCGCTGAAGAAGAGCCTTGAGATTTCAGGAACAGATGCTCCTACGATATCCTCTCAAATTACGTAAAGCACACGTTTCTGCGACTGGAGATGCGAGACGGATTGTCCTTTACCAGCGACGAGGCCTTCTTCTGCATGAACACGGGACTTGTCACGGATAATCAGGAATCAATATTCATCATTTTGCATCGAACTGAGAACTCCTCTGACGGACGGTACGCCATTTGGTCGGTGGAGAAAGAGAGCAGCAGAAGGTTTGTTGAAAAGTTCGGAGACTGCCCACCTCCCCTTGCCGAGTACTTTGATGATCCCGACGACCTGTTGTTCGATAGACGACTTCAACTCTACATCGATATCGATCACGTGATGGAAAATATATCACGCTTTCCTGAGCATTTGAGGCAAAATCATTACATGGCGAGACAGCTCTTGGTAAGCGCACAAGCTCAGACAGAGAATCGAGTTTATAGAAACTACAAGACCACCATACCGCAGTTTTTTCGCGACAAAGGAAGACACGGAAAACTTCAGTTACTGCTACCCATCTGCTTGGAGACACCGTCTCGTGCAGACCTTGGCCTTGACATTGGAAAAGTACAAGACTGACAACTCCTTCGCTTACCGAAGCTCCACTGTTCTGACACTCGATATGGCGTACTGCAACGCACGCTTATTGGCTCGCCCCGACCGCGAATGGCTCATGCCCTAGCTATATCGCCTTCAGCCGCGCCGCTCGATCCACTCCCTCAGCGCCTCGTCCATCCGCGTCTGTCAGCCGTCGCTGGTGTCGCGGTAGAGGACGAGGGTGTCGCGGAAGACGCGGAGGGAGATGTGCTCCTTGGTCGGCTTCTTCTGCGGCCCGCAAGCCGTGCAGTTTCGCCTCCCAGGAGCTTCATGCCTTACGTCCTGACAATCTCCAGCAGCGGCTGAAACGCCAGCAGCGCCGCTCTCCGGCCCGACGCAGGCTCCAGGATCGACAATATGATAGGTAATCGCCTTTGCCTCTCACAATGAGAAACAAGGGAGAGCATGTGAGCCAGAGTAACGGCGCCATGCACCTCGCCCACATCGCCCTGATCGTTCGCGATTATGACGAGGCGATTGCCTGGTTTACGGGCGTGCTCGGCTTCGCGCTGGTGCAGGACGAATACCAGCCCGAGCAGGACAAGCGCTGGGTGGTCGTGGCGCCTCCGGGTGCGGGCGAAGGGGCCGCTACCATCCTGCTCGCACGCGCGGCGACGCCGGAGCAGGAAGCGTTCATCGGCAATCAGGCAGGCGGGCGCGTATTCCTGTTCCTGCGCACGGACGATCTCTGGCGCGATTACCACGCCTTCACCGCCAAGGGCGTCCGCTTCGTCCGTCCGCCCGCCGAACAGCCCTATGGCACAGTCGCGGTGTTCGAAGACCTGTGCGGCAATCGCTGGGACCTGGTCGGGCCCTGAGCGGCCGCTCCAGGGCCCAAGTTCCACCCCCAAGGTGCCGGCGGTGCGGGCACAGGGCGGGTCAGGTCGAACTCCACCCTGAAATGGCGCGCGTCCGGGCCCGGCGGCCGGCGCAGTTCATAGGCGAAGCGTTCGCCGGTCGCTTTCACCGTCCAGACGTTCGTGACCGATCGAGCAAGCCCTTCGCGGCGGAAGGTGGCGACGCTTTCCGCGTCCACTGGGAAGCTCTGCCGCGTCGCGCTGCCGCTATCGGCCGTGTCGCCGCCATACATGGTCACTTTGTCGCTGCTGCCGTCTTGGTGGCGATGATCGTGCTTCAGGCGCAAGCCGGTCGCGGTGCGGGTGATGATCCAGGTGCGCGAGCGGTTCTCCCCGACATGGAAGGGGATTTCCACCCGCTCGGGCGAGCAGCGGCGCACGTGCATGATCAGCGTCTGCCCGGCCATGCCGGCATCGGCAGCGTCGCTCGTCACCAGCCTGCCCGCAAAGGCGCGCCCGCACAGGCTGTTCAGCCGCGCCATGAACGCGTCCTGCCCCCGGCCGGGCGAAGCGCCGGCCGGTCCGCCGCTTCCCGCGCAGCCCGTCAGCAGCAGCGCGGCGGCAATGGCGAAGCTTCCAACTTTGGCAGCTTTACGCATCGGCATGGGCAGAGCTTGGGGCCGCTGACGCCGCGTGTCGAGCCTCAGCTCTTCACATTGACCATCTTGACCGGTTGGTCCTTGGTCGAAGGGTTGGACGCGTTCTGCTTGGGCGGCTTTTCCGCTTTGGGCTTGCGGACTTCCTTGTTCGATTTCTTCTGGCCCTTGGCCATGGCACGTCCCTTCCGGTCGGGCGGCGTTGCCGGATGGGCCACCGCGTTCCCCTTCTACTGCCTGGCGCCGGAAGGTGCGAGCGGCATCGGCGGCCTGGCCACGAAACCGCGCTTGAAAGCCGCGGCGCCTGCCGCTAAGGGCCCACGTCTTGCCTCCGCGGACGCCTCGGCGCCCGGTCCCGGTCGGGGAGTAGCTCAGCCTGGTAGAGCACTGTCTTCGGGAGGCAGGGGCCGGAGGTTCGAATCCTCTCTCCCCGACCAATTTCCTTTTCAAGCGAAGCGACCTGTGGGCGGCCTGACATGAGCTATGCGGTCAAGGAAATCTTCTACACGCTGCAGGGGGAAGGCCGGAATGCGGGACGCGCGGCGGTGTTCTGCCGCTTTTCGGGCTGCAATCTCTGGTCGGGGCGCGAAGAGGATCGGGCGGACGCGGCCTGCACTTTCTGCGACACCGATTTCGTCGGCATGGATGGGGTGCAGGGCGGCCGCTATCCGGACGCGGCGGCACTGGCCGATACGGTCGCCTCGACATGGGACGGCAAGGCGGGCGCCCGCTTCGTCGTGCTCACCGGGGGCGAGCCTTTGCTGCAGGTCGATGCCGGTCTGATCGAGGCGCTCCATGCCCGCGGTTTCGAGATCGCGCTCGAGACCAACGGCACGATCGCGCCGCCGGCGGGCATCGACTGGCTGGCGGTCAGCCCCAAGACGCTGCCGCTGGCGGTTACTGGGGGCGACGAACTGAAGCTCGTCTATCCCAATCCGCGGATCGCGCCGTGCGAAGTCGAACATCTCGCCTTCGATCACTTCCTGCTCCAGCCCCTCGACAGCGACGCGCGCGCCGCCAACACGGAAGCGGCCATCGCCTATTGCATGGCCCATCCGCGCTGGCGCCTTTCGGTGCAGGGGCACAAGGAATGGGGGATTCCCTAGCGGCTCGCGAGCTTGCCCCATACCAGCTCCGCGAATTCGCAGAGCAGCGGCCGGGTGTCGCGCGGATCGGTGATATCTTCGATGCCGAAACGCTCCGCAGTCCGGAACGGCGAGCGCACGCGGTTGAGCCGCTCGCGAATAGCGGAGAGTGCGGCGGCGGGGTCGTCGGCCTGCTCCAGCTCGGCCTTGTATGCCACCTCGATACCACCTTCGATCGGCAGGCTGCCCCAGTCACCGGAAGGCCAGGCGAAGCGATATTGGAACCCTTCCGCGTTCGACATGGCGCTGCCGGCAATGCCATAGGCCCGCCGCACGACCACGCTCGCAAGCGGCACGGTGGCGCGGTAGATGGCGTTCATCGCCTGCACGCCATAGCGGATCGTTCCTGCGGCCTCCGCGGCGCGGCCGATCATGAAGCCGGGATTGTCGACCAGGTGCACGATCGGCAGCCGGAACAGGTCGGCGAGGCGAACGAACCGCTCCACCTTCTCGCTGGTCTTGGCATCCCATGAGCCGCCGAGAAAGCTCGGGTCGCTGGCGAGCACCGCCACCGGCCAGCCATCGAGCCGGGCCAAGGCAGTGATCGCGGCGCGGCCCCAGAGCCGGCCCATTTCGAATAGGCTGCCCCTGTCGACCACCGCGTCCAGCACGCGCCGCATCGAATAGACCTGGCGACGGTCGCGCGGCACCGCTTCGATCAGCCAAGGATCGCGCCGGTCGGCCGGGTCGGTGCCGGCAGTGCGGGGCGCCGGCTGGCCGACTCGCAAGGGCAGATAGGAAAGGAAGGCGCGGGTGCGGGCAAAGGCCTCCGCCTCGCTTTCCACTTCCTCATCCACCACGCCGTTGCGGGTGTGGATTTCGGAGCCGCCGAGCGCTTCCTTGTCGGCAACGCTTTCGCCGATCGCCTCGACCACCGCCGGACCAGCCGCGAAGATCTGCGACAGGCCTTTGACCATGATGGAATAATGGCTTGCCGCCACTCGAGCGGCGCCGAGGCCCGCGGTGGGCCCGAGCGCCAGCGCCACCACCGGCACCGTGTCGAGGTTCCGGACCACGTCGCTCCAGCCGGGCACGGCGGGCACATAGGTGAAGCCCATCGTCTCCAGCGTCTTGACCGATCCGCCGCCGCCGGTGCCGTCGATCATGCGGATCAGCGGCAGGCCGAGCTCATGCGCCATCTTCTCGCACTGGACGAACTTGCGGTGAATGGCGGCGTCGGCGGCACCGCCGCGGACGGTGAAGTCGTCGGCCGAGACCACGGCAGGGCGGCCGCCGAGATCGGCGCGGCCGAAAATGAAGTTGGACGGGGCGAGGTCGGTCAAGTCGCCCCCTTCGTCATAGCGCGCCACGCCGGCGATCTTGCCGATTTCGCGGAAACTGCCGGCATCGACCAGACCGGCGATGCGCGCGCGGGCGTCGAGCTTGCCGCGGCCATGCTGACGCGCGACCTTGTCAGCGCCGCCCATGCGCTCGGCCAGGACTTCGCGGCGGCGAAGCTCCTCGACCTCCTTCTCCCAGCTCACCGCGTGCGGACGTAGCTGCCCGGCGCGTCTTCCAGGGCCGGCAGGCTGCCGGCGCCGGGCACGCGCGCGCCTTCAGCCCTCACCTTGGCGGGGGCGCGCTCGCCGATCCAGCGGATCCAGTCGGGCCACCAGCTGCCCTTGGTCTCGGTCGCGCTGGCGACGAATTCCTCGAGGCTCTTCGCGCCGGACTCGTTGGTCCAATATTGATATTTGCCGGCAGAGGGCGGGTTGACCACGCCAGCGATGTGGCCGGAGCCGGCGAGGACGAAGCGCACCGGGCCGGTGAAATGATCGGTGATCTTCCACACGCTTTCGGCCGGGGCGATGTGGTCCTCGCGGCCGGCCTGGACATAGGTGGGCGTCTTCACCTCGCGCAGGTCGAGCGGCTCGCCGAGCACGGTCATCGCCTTGGGCACCACCAGCTTATTGTCGCGATACAGGTCGGTCAGATAGGAACGGTGCCACTTGGCCGGCAGATTAGTCGTGTCGCCATTCCAGTGCAGCAGGTCGAACTGCGGATAGTCGTTGCCGAGCAAATAGTTGTTGACGACATAGTTCCAAATGAGGTCGCGGCCACGCAGCAGATTGAAGGTCGCGGCCATATAGCGGCCGTCGAAATAGCCCTCCGGCGCCATGCCTTCGAGCATCTTCAGCTGCTCGTCGTCTACGAAGTTCTTGAGGTCGCCGGCCTGGCCGAAATCGACTTGCGCGGTGAAGAAAGTGGCGGAAGCAACCTTTTCGCCCTCGCCTCGGTTCGCCAGCACCGACAGGGTCGCGGCCAGCGTCGTCCCCGCCACGCAATAGCCGATCGTGTGCACCGCCTCGGCGCCCAGCAGCTCGCGGATCGAGTCGATCGCATCGATCTGCGCGGCGACATAATCGTCCCAGATCACGTCCTTCATCGCCGCGTCGGCCGATTTCCAGCTGACCATGAACACGGTCAGGCCCTGCTCCACCGCCCAGCGGATGAAGCTTTTCTCCGGCGTCAGGTCGAGGATGTAGAAGCGGTTGATCCAGGGCGGGAAGATGACGATCGGCGTCTCGAACACCTGTTCCGTCGCCGGGCTGTACTGGATCAGCTCGTAGAGCGGCGTGCGTTTGACGACCTTGCCGGGCGTGGTGGCGAGATTCTTGCCGATCTCGAACGCGCCTTCCTTAACATGGGTGAGCTGGCCCTGGCGCATGTCGCGCAGCATGTGATCGAGGCCGCGCAGCAGATTCTCGCCGCCCGTTTCCAGCGTCTTCTTCATCACCTCAGGGTTGGTGAAGGCGAAGTTGGACGGGCTCATCGCGTCGGCGACGGCGCGCGCGGCGAAGCGCATCTTCTCGCGCTGCACATCGTCCACGCCCTCGACCAGATCGACCGACTTCATCAGATGCTCGGCAACCAGCAGATAGCTTTGCCGGATCATGTCGAACATCGGATGCTGCTGCCATTCGGGCGCGGCGAAGCGCTTGTCCTTCGGCTTCTCGGCGGGCGCGGCGGTGTCGGTGCCGGGGGTGAGGAAGCGCTGCCATAGCTTCAGCCCGTCGGACCAGAAATCGGTCGCCGCCTTGGTGAGCGCGGTCGCCTCGCCGAAGTTCGGGAAGGCGCTTGGCGGCGGCGACTCGCTCGCCTTCATCGCCATTTCGACGCCATGCTCCATCATCATCTGCTGGGCGCGGCCGATCACCCAGGTCCAGCGCTGCATCTCGTCGAGCGTCGGGACGTGCGTGCCGGGGGCGTCGGTCTGGCTGGCCATCGATTCTCTCCTTCCCTCCTCCTTAGGCAAGTGTGGGAGCGGGATAAATGATCGTCATTCCCGCGAAAGCGGGAACCCAGTCGCCCTGGCCGCAGTAAGAAAGGAAGAAGGCTGGGTCCCCGCTTTCGCGGGAATGACGAACAAGAAGGCTTGTGACCGCAGTGTAGCTTGCCCATTTGTCGCGCCATGGCAACAGACCCCTGCCCGCTCTGCTCCAAACCGTCCGCGCCCGAGCACCGGCCCTTCTGCAGCCGCGGCTGCAAGGATCGCGATCTGCTCAACTGGCTGGGAGACGCGTATCGCGTTCCGGGCCCGCCTGCCGAAGACAAGCCTCTGGACAGCGAGCTTTAGCCGCCGCTATAGGCCGCGCCTTCGCTTGTCCAAGCGGCATGCCCAGGTAGCTCAGTTGGTAGAGCATGCGACTGAAAATCGCAGTGTCGGCGGTTCGATCCCGTCCCTGGGCACCATCTCTCCTCTCACCCGTTCAGCGCCCGTGACCGAGGACGCCAACCACTTCGCCTGGACCGAGGACGGCAAGTGGCACTGGATCGGGCGCGTCGGCTGGAAGGGCCGCTGCCCGCGCTGCGGCCAGGGCCCGCTGTTCCAGGGCTGGCTGCAGGTGCGGGAGTCCTGCCCCGTCTGCGGACTCGATCTGCGCTTTGCCACGCCGGACGACGGGCCGGCCTTTTTCGCGCTGTGCCTGACCGCCTTTCCGCTGATCTTCTTCGTGGTGTGGCTGGAGGTTGCCTATGCCCCGCCCTGGTGGGTGCATCTGCTGACGTCCATCCCGCTGATGGTGCTGGGCACCCTCGCCAGCCTGCGTCCGTTCAAGGGCTGGCTGGTCGCCTCGCAATATGTGAACCGCGCCGAAGAAGCGGGCACGCGCAGCATGGATCGAAAGGACTGAACCCGAAACGAGCTTCGCGTGTTTGAGCCCTGAGGAGATCGGGCATGGATATTTCGAACACGCCGCTCGTCGAGCGGATCGCACGGGTGCTGGCGGGCCAAAGGCTCAGTTCCAACGCGGAAGGGTCCAACCCATCGGCCGGCGAAGCAGTCGATCTCGCCTGGCGCGAGCATCTCGACGATGCGCGGGCAGTGCTGCGGACCCTGCGCGAACCGGACCGGCAGATGGCGGCGGCCGGCGATGCTTCGATGTGGGAGCGGATGGTGCGGGCGGCGATCGATGCCGATGGCGCCGAAAAGCCGAACGCCGACCGGGTCGAGGAAGAAGCAGCCGCCGTCGGTCCCTAGAATTCGCGACTGAGGGCGAATTCCAACCGGGTGCGCTTGAAGTCGAAAATCGGTATGGTCGAGTCGCTGCGGCTGTGGATGACCCGCACCAGCGGCGCGAGGCCGCGCCAGGTGAAGCGCCGCAGGATCAGGCCGCCGGTCACGTCGAAGCGGGTATCCCTGCGGACGACGCCGAACAGCGGATCGCGCTCGTCCGCACCCAGGCGGAACCCGCTCAGCTGCACATAGGCGAGTTGCTTGCCGAAGGCGCGCGAGGCGAGCAGGTCGATCCCGCCGCTTCGGGTCGACAGATAATCGGCGCGCGCGTCCTGGCGCGTCAGCCGCACCGCCACGCGCGTGCTGAAGCGAGGCGAAAAGGCACGGTCATAGGCGATGTTCAGGTCCGTCAGCGTGCCGTCCTGCACCGGCGCGGTGCGGTAGTTGGAGCCGAGCATGGTGAGTTCGCCCTCGACCTGGCTGACGCGGTCGAGCGGCTTCAGCAGGTTCAGCGACCCGCCATAGCTTTCCGAATAAAGATCGCCGCCGAACCAGCGCCGCTGCGCGATGGCGGCGGGCCTAAGCCGCGCGCCGCCGAGCCGGAACTCCGGTCCGCTCGCCAGCGTCACCACCAGATCGTTGAAGCGGGACTTGCCGTATAGGTCGGCGCGCGCCGAGGCGCGGCTGAGCAGGACGACATCGTCGGTGAGGTCGGCGCGGGCAAAGCCCTGGAGCGAGACGGAGGTGCCGATCCCGGAGGTCGCCCGCGCATCCTTGCTGAGCGTGAGCGGTGCGACAACGGTATCCACCCGCTCCTGCGTGGTCGCGCGGTTGATGTTGCTGTCGGGGGCGATCGCGACTTCGATCGCGCCGCCGATCGGGCGAACGGATCGGAGCGCGGTGGCGAAGCGGTCCACGACCCGAGCCACGTCGTCGGGCAGGCCGGCCGCGCCGGCGCGCCGCAGTTCGCGCCGCGCGCCTGCCTCGTCCCCTTCGGCGGCAAGCAGCCGGGCGAGTTCGAGCCGCGGCCGGCCGGCGCCCGGCTGCTCGTCGAGCAGCGCCTTCAGCCATTCGATCGCACCCTTCCGGTCGCCCTGCGACTCGCTCAGGATGGACAGGCGGAAGCGCGCTTCGGCGCGATATTCCGGGCTGGGGTCGCGGGTGAGGCCGCGCAGCAGCGTTTCGGCATCGGCGGCGCGGCCGGCCGCTGCATAGCGCTCGGCGAGTGCGAAGACGTCGGGAGCGGTCAGCCCGGCAGCACATCCCTGCGCCGGGTCGCAAGCGGGGGCCTGTGCCAGCACGGGTGCCGCAAACGCGGCCAGAAAGGCTCCGGAGACCATCCGGAGACCCTTAGTCGTGAGCATGACAGGCGGGCTAGTTCGACTTGCCGACGACGGCGCCAACGGCGGCGCCGCCGGTGCCGCTCAGGCTGAAGGTATAGCCCATTTCCTGACCCTGTGGCCCGAAGAAGGCGCCGGTGAAGCCGCCGCTATACACATTGGCGTCGGCGTCGGTGCCCTGATGGGTGAAGGTGCCGGCAAAGCCGCCGCCCAGTGCCGCGATCGTGCCGCTGCCGTTGAACAGCCCGAGGCTCTTTTCCGTGCCGGTGCTGACATGCGTGCCGGTCAGGTCGAGCGTGGTGGCGACGGTCTTGGCCGCGAAATCGGCGGTGAAGCTGCTGGTTCCGCCCAGCGAATAGACGCCGTCCGGATTGGCCCAGAGCCCATCGACCAGGGTCGTGTAGGATGCGGAGCCCGTGCTCGGCGCGTCGGCCGCCTGGCGAATGCCGTAGAGCAGATATTGCTGCGCGACGCCCAGCGTGGCGCCATTGTCCGTCACCTGCTGCCAGATGCCGTAGCTCACATAGCTGAGCGCCATTTTCGGATTGGACGCGCCCGGATTGAACAGCACCAGCTGATCGGTGCGGTTGCCGGTCGCCTTGTTGTAGACCGACACGGTCGCATCGCTGGCGGTCGGGTTCTTGGTCGACGGCAGGAAAGTGGCGGAGCCGCCGGCATCCTGCACGGTATAGCCGCCCGTTGCCGCGTCGAAGGACAGGCTCACGCCGCCGCCAAAGGGCGTGGTGGAGCCCGATACGGCCGCAGCGGTGCCGTCGGCACGCGTCACCGTCGATTCCACCCGCGCGCCAAGCGCCTCCAGCGTCTCGCTCTGCACCAGCGGGAGCGTCGCGTTGGCCGGCGTCGGCGTCGGCGTCGGTGTTGGCGTCGGGGCCGGGGTCGGTGTTGGCGTCGGAGTTGGAGTTGGCGTCGGCGTCGGTGTCGGTGTCGGCGTGGGAGACGGTGTTGGCGTCGGCGTCGGTGTCGGTGTGGGAGTCGGAGTCGGCGTCGGAGTCGGCGTCGGCGTCGGAGTCGGCGTCGGCGTCGGCGTCGGCGTGGGTGTCGGCGTCGGCGTGGGTGTCGGCGTCGGCGTCGGCGTCGGTGTTGGAGTTGGAGTTGGCGTCGGCGTAGGTGTGGGAGTCGGCGTCGGCGTCGGAGTCGGCGTCGGCGTCGGAGTCGGCGTCGGCGTCGGCGTCGGAGTCGGCGTCGGTGTTGGGGCCGGCGTCGGGGTGGGAGTCGGCGAGGGTACAGGCGCGGGGGTGCCGCCGGCCGAGCCGACGCCGCTGCCTCCGCCGCCACAGGCCGCGAGCACCAGCCCAAGGCTGAAAGCACCATAATTCCGTAGCTTACGCATCAATCCATCCCACCCGACAGGTTCGATGCGTTAACGATAGTTGGTAGGGAGTTACTGGCGGGTAAAGAGCCGCTCAGGCAGCCCGCAGCGCCTTTTGCCGGCGGCGCTGGACGGACGAGCCGATCCCCATCGCCTCGCGATATTTGGCGACCGTGCGGCGGGCGATGTCGAAGCCCTTGGCGTTCAGCAGATCCACCAACGTGTCGTCGGACAGGATGGCGTCCCCCTGTTCGGCGGTGATCAGGCCCTTGATCGCGCTCTTCACCGCCTCGGCGGACACGGCCTCGCCACCCTCCGACGACTGGATGCCGGAAGTGAAGAAATATTTGAGCTCGAACACGCCGCGCGAGCAGCTCAGATATTTGTTGGAGGTGACGCGGCTGACCGTCGATTCGTGCATGCCGATCACCTCGGCGACCTGGCGCAGCGTCAGCGGCTTCAAATGCTCAACCCCTTTCAGGAAAAAGGCTTCCTGCTGCTTCACGATCTCGGTCGCCACCTTGATGATCGTGCGCTGGCGCTGGTCGAGCGCCTTGATCAGCCAATTCGCGCTTTGCAGGCAGTCGGCAAGCCAGGCCCTGGAACTCTTGTCCTGCGGTCCGGAGGCAAGCTCGGTATAATAGCGGCGATTGACCAGCAGCTTCGGCAAGGTCGCGCTGTTGAGCTCGATTGCCCAGCCGATCGGCCGCTTGGCGACAAAGATATCGGGCACCACTGTCTCGGTGCGCGACGTCCCGAACTTCAGCCCGGGCTTGGGATCATAGCTGCGCAGCTCGCGCACCATGTCAGCCATGTCCTCGTCATCGACCTGGCAGATGCGCTTCAGCTGCTGGAGCTTGCCCGCGGCAACGAGATCGAGATTGGCGATCAGCCGCGCCATGCAGGGGTCGTAGCGGTCCGCTTCCTTGGCCTGGAGCGCCAGGCATTCGGCAAGGCTCCGCGCACCGACGCCGGTCGGGTCAAAGCTCTGAACGATCGCCAGCACCTGTTCGACCTGATCGAGCGGCGTACCCGCCTGTTGCGCGACTTCGGCGAGATCGGCGGTGAGATAGCCCGCTTCGTCGATCTGGCCGATCAGCCAGACGGCGATGGCATGGTCGCGGCCGGACAGCCGCTCCCCCGCTTGCGCGAGCAGATGCTCCTGCAGCGTCTCGGCCTCGGCACCGAAGCTGTCGAAGTCGATGCCTTCATCTCCGACACTGCCGCCGCCCGCGCCCGACATTCCCATCGAACCGTCGAGATAGCTGTCGGTGGGGCCGTCATGATGAAAAGTCTCGGCGACCAGATCGACATCGAGCGGCGAGTCGGCGACGCCGTCGCCATGCTCGACCAGCCGGTCGGCCGTGACCGGCTCAAGCGCGCTTTCGCCGTCCCAATCCTCGCCGCCTTCGAACTCGGCCGGATCCGGCGCGGCCCGCTCCTCGCCGCCGGTCTCCAGCAACGGGTTCTTCTCGATCTCCTCAGCGATGAAGCTTTCGATTTCGAGATTCGATAGTGCCAGCAGCTTGATCGCCTGCTGCAGCTGCGGCGTCATCACCAGCGATTGCGACTGGCGCAGGTCGAGGCGAGGCGCGAGGCTTGCCATCGCTAAAGTTCGAAATGCTCGCCGAGATAGAGGCGGCGGACATTTTCGTCGGCGACCAGCGCTTCCGGGCTGCCCGCGAACAGCACGCGGCCGTCATAGATGATGCAGGCGCGGTCGACGATGTCGAGCGTCTCGCGGACATTATGGTCGGTGATCAGCACGCCGATGCCCCGCTCTTTCAGCTGGCAGACGAGATCGCGAATGTCGGCGATCGAAATCGGGTCGATGCCGGCGAACGGCTCGTCCATCAGCACGATCGACGGATTGGCGGCCAGCGCACGCGCGATCTCGCAGCGGCGGCGCTCGCCGCCCGACAGCCCCATGGCCGGCGCATCGCGCAACCGGGTGAGGCCGAATTCCTCGAGCAATTGCTCTAGTCTTGCCGCTCGCTCGCCGCGGTCCGGCTCGGCCAGCTCGAGCACGGCCAAAATATTCTTCTCGACCGACAGGCCGCGGAAAATCGAGGTTTCCTGCGGCAGATAGCCCAGACCCAGGATCGCGCGGCGGTACATGGGCAGGCCGGTGATATCGAGGCCGTCGAGCATGATGCGGCCGCTATCCGGCTTCACCAGCCCCATGATCGAATAGAAGCAGGTCGTCTTGCCGGCGCCGTTGGGCCCGAGCAGCCCGACCACTTCGCCGCGGCCGACGGCGAGCGACACATCCGACAGCACGACGCGCTTGTCATAGGCCTTCGCAATCGAGACGACGGCAAGGCCGCCCAGCTCCGGCTCAGGACTTGGCGCAAGAGGCGCGGCAAGGGTAGCGACGTCGTTCATGCCGGCTCCGGCTGGTGTCAGATCGGGGTTACTGATCGGTAAAGATGCGCCATTTGGCAAGCTTCGTGCATGGCGGATGCGGCGAGCCGATCTTTTCGCCCGTCACAAGGGCTTAGTTGCTCTTGCGCTGCGGCACCGAGAAGCGGCCGGTCACGCGGCCGCCGCGGCCGCTGCTCGCAGTACCGGGCGCGCCGCCCACGGCCGAACCGTCGACGATCGCGCGGCCGCTGTTCAGGTCGATGACCAGCCGGCCGCCGCGGATCACATTCGCACCCTGCTCCAGCACCACGCCGCCGATCATCGTGATCTGGCGGCGGTTGAGATCATAGATGGCGAATTGGCCGCGCGCCGTCTCGCTCGGGCTGCGCACCGTCACCCCGCCGGCCGCGTCGAGCCGCTCGATATCGACGCCGCTGCCCCGCTGATTGGCATAGGCGACCGTCAGCCGGGCCGCGTTCATCGTCAGGTCCGATTGTTTGACGCGAACATTGCCGGAGAAGATCGCGCGGTCGGCGCGGTCCTGCACCTCGATCCGATCTGCCTCGACATCGACCGGGGCGTTGGTGTTGTGATTGGCCAGCGCCTGCGCGACCAGCGGCGCCGACGGCGCCAGCGCCGCACCAAACGCGCTTCCGATGATCAACCGCCGCAGCATGGCGCTCATCTGGCGGCTCCCTGGACGATGTGCAAGCGCGCCCGGCCCTCCAGCCGCACCACGCGAGACGGCAGGTCCGCCGAGATGCGGCCGCCGCTAAAGGTGCCCAGCGGCATGCGCCCCTCGACCGGCCCCTGGCTGGCGAGGCGGCGGGTCTTAAGGTCGATATCCACGTCGCGCGTGGCGAGCCGATACCCGTCGGCCGACTGGTAAGTGACGGGACCCTCCACCGCCACCTGCTCCTTGTCCATGTCGTAGCGGGCGCGGTCGGCGCGGAGCAAAGCCGGCCCTTCCTGCATCGACAGGCTGGCGGAGAGATCCCGCAGCCGCACGATCGGCTCGCGCGACGTTGCCTGCACCGCCGACCCGGCCCGCAGCGCGAAGGACTGACCCTTGGCGTCTTCGCCGCGATACAAAGCTTCGGTCACGCGCAGCCGTTCCTTGGCGACCTCGACCTTGTTCTTATCGAGCATGAAGCTCATCTCGCCGGCGATCGTCAGCGGCGCGATCGACAGGAAGGCGAACAGCGCGCCGATCCCCATCGGCAGCACCACCCGCAACAGCCTGATGGTGCGGTCATGGCTGCCGCCGGGCAGCGCCCAGCGCTGGCGCGAACTGCGCGATAGTTCGGCGGCTTCAGACATGGGCAAAGATATCGACGTCCGGCCAGCCGGCCAGATCGAGCCGGGCGCGGTGCGGCAGGAAATCGAAACAGGCCTGGGCGAGCGCCATGCGCCCTTCGCGCTCCAGCCTCTTGTCCAGCTCCTCCTTCATCGCGTGCAGGAAGCGCACGTCGGAAGCGGCATAATCTTTTTGCGCATCGCTCAGCACCGGGCCGCCCCAGTCCGAGCTTTGCTGCTGCTTGGAGATTTCCTGACCGACCAGCTCGCGCACCAGATCCTTCAGGCCATGCCGGTCGGTATAGGTGCGGACGAGTCGCGAGGCCGTCTTGGTGCAATAGACCGGCGCCGCCGTGACGCCGAGGTAAAGCTCGATCGCGGCGAGATCGAATCGGGCGAAGTGATAGAGTTTCAGCCGCGCTGAATCGGCGAGCACAGTCTTCAGATTAGGCGCGTCGTAATTGCTGTCTGGCCCGAACCTGACCAGATGTTCGTCGCCGCGCCCGTCCGAAATCTGCACCAGGCAGAGACGGTCACGGTGCGAATGGAGGCCCATCGTCTCGGTATCAACGGCAACGGCGCCCTCGGCGAGCACGCCTGCGGGCAGGTCTTCTTCGTGGAAATATACGGCCATGTCGGCACCCGCATAGGCCGCGCGCACTGAACGCTCAATGGATTAGCATGGGCCTGGCCCCGATCCCCGGCGCCCTGTGGATTATTTCGTTCGCCGCCACGCCGAATCTTCGCTATGCAGATTGGCGGGCGTGACTATGGGGTACCGCTAATGGGATCGGCGCGCGCGCCCAGCGCGAGGGTCCTTGCAGGGTTTAAGTGGGCGACCGGAAGGCAGTAATGGGTTTCGACAGAGGACGTAGGGGTCAGCGCGGCGGCAAGGACAAGCGCGACGGTTTCGGTGACGAGAATTACGGCGGCTACAGCGAAAGCGGTGGCGGCAGCCGGTATGGCGGCGGCGGAGGCGGCGGTTACGGCGGCGGTGGTGGCGGCTTCGGCGGCCCGCGCGGCGGTGGCGGCGGCTTTGGCGGCGGTGGCGGCGGCGGTGGTTTCGGCGGCGGCGGTGGTGGCGGCTTCGGCGGCCCGCGCGGCGGCGGCATGCCCCAGCAGGTCATCGGCGAAGGCACCGGTGTCGTTAAATTCTTCAACGCGCAAAAGGGCTTCGGCTTCGTTGTTCGCGACGATGGCGGCGAGGATGTGTTCGTGCACATCTCGGCCGTGGAACGCGCCGGTCTGAGCGCTCTGGCAGAGGGTCAGCCGCTCGGCTTCACTCTCGTCGACCGTGGCGGCCGCGTGTCGGCGACCGACCTGAAGATCGAGGGCGAACCGCTCCCGGTCACGGGTGGCGGCGGCGGCGGCGCTCGTGAGGAGCGCGGCGCCGGCGGCGGCGGCCCGCAGCGTCAGCTGACCGGCGAGAAGGCGACCGGCACGGTCAAGTTCTTCAACGCGATGAAGGGCTTCGGCTTCATCCAGCGCGACGATGGTCAGCCGGATGCGTTCGTCCACATCTCCGCCGTCGAGCGGGCCGGCATGCCGACCCTCAACGAAGGCGACAAGCTCGAGTTCGAGCTGGAAGTGGACCGCCGCGGCAAATATGCCGCAGTGAACCTCTCGCCGCTTCAGTAAGCGACTTTAAGCCCCGCCCTAACCGGCGGGGCTTTTCGCATGCAGCCGGTCGGCCGCCGACTGGTAGCGCGCGGCCCGATCGGACGCGAACCGCGCGACCAGCTTCCTGTAGGTCTCCAGCGTCGCTTCGCTCGCCTTGTCGGGCGAGCCGGAGTCGAACGGCGGCGCCGGATCATATTCCAGGCTGAGCTGAATGAAGCGGGCATGGTCCTCCCCCGCGATTTTCGCCGCCAGCGCCAGGCCGAAATCGATACCGGCCGTCACGCCGCCGCCGGTCACCCGGTTACGGTCGAACACCACCCGCTCCTTCACAGTAATTGCGCCGAACGCCGCCAGCCATTCATGGCTCGCCCAGTGCGTCGTCGCCCGATAGCCATGCAGCAGCCCGGCCGCGCCCAGCACCAGCGCACCCGTGCACACGCTCGTCACCCACTGCGCTTCTCCCGCCGCCGCCCGCAGCCAGTCGAGCGTCGCGTCATCCTCCATCGCCCCGGTAACGCCAAAGCCGCCAGGGACGCAGAGGATGTCCGGCTTGGCCGCCGTTTCGAAGGTGGCGCCCGGCAGCAGCGGAAAGCCCGCATCGGTCGGCACCGGCTCCAGCGTCTTTGCGACCAGTTCGACGCGCGCGTCCGGCAGACGCGACAGCACCTGCGCCGGACCGGTCAGGTCGAGCTGGGTGACGTGCGGGAAGAGGAGGAAGGAGATTTGCGTCATCGGCCGCCCTTGATATAGGCCACAGCAAAGGATACATGTTGCCTTAAGCTTGAGGAAGCTTCGCATGAGCTATGCAGATTTCAAAGCTTCACGATTGGGACGAGAGCTTGATCCGATTTTGTCCAGTCCGGTCACGATCGCGAGGATGGAGGCATTGTCGCGCGCCGGGCGCCCGGCCGTGGAGGCGATTGGCGGCGATGTGGCCCGGATCGCGCCCGATGTCGACGACACGACCAAGCAGCATGTCGGCCGATTCGTCCGCGACGTGATGGCGAAGCGTGGCTGGCGGCCCCGCCGCAAGGCGCGTGTGGCCAAAGGCTCACCCTTCAGCTGGGGCGCGGTATACGCACCTGGCGCTGCTAAACAGAGTGCAACGGCGGAGCTGCCGGAGCGCCAGTCTGCAAGGGAGCGGCTGGAGGCGGTACGTGAGATATTGCAATCAGCAGGCGTGAAGTTGCCCACGGTCGATGAATTTCTAGCCGAGCGCAAGAAGATGTGGGACAGTTGAGGTTCGTCCTCGACAGCTCGGCCGTAATTGCCTTGGTGCTTGGCGAAGCCGGGTCCGATCTCGTCGACGCAGCAATCGAAGAATCGGTTATTTCCACAGTCAGTCTGGCAGAGGTCGTCGAAGTTTTGCGGCGCCGTGGTCTGTCTGTCCGCGACGCCCGTGCCGCACTCGCAGCGCTGGCCTTGCCGACGATCGCACCCGATGAGGAAACGGCTATCGAGGCCGGTCTGCTTGCCGCTGCCACTCGCGGCCATGGCCTTTCGCTCGGAGACCGGTTCTGCTTCGCTCTGGCTCGACGGCTCAGCGCGATTGCACTCACTGCCGACCATGCCTGGTTGGGAGCGGGTTCGCACACCGGCATCAAAGTCGAGCTGATCCGCTGACTATTCCGCCGCCAGCAACTCTTCCGCCCCGCCGAGATCGACCGAGACGAGACGGCTGACGCCGCGTTCCACCATGGTCACGCCGAACAGGCGGTGCATGCGGCTCATGGTCACGGCGTTGTGAGTGACGATCAGGTAGCGGGTGTCGGTATCGGCGACCATCGTGTCGAGCAGGTCGCAGAAGCGTTCGACATTGGCATCGTCGAGCGGCGCGTCCACTTCGTCGAGCACGCAGATCGGCGACGGCTTGGTCAGGAACAGCGCGAAGATCAGCGCGACGGCGGTCAGCGCCTGCTCGCCGCCGGAAAGCAGGGTGAGAGAGCCGAGCCGCTTGCCGGGCGGCTGGGCCATGATCTCCAGGCCCGCCTCGAGCGGATCGTCCGAATCGATCAGCTGCAGATAGGCCTCGCCGCCGCCGAACAGCCGTTCGAACAGGCGGCGGAAATGGCGGTCGACCTGCTCGAACGCGGCGAGCAGCCGGGTGCGGCCTTCCCGATTGAGGCTGCCGATGGATCCGCGCAGCCGATTGACGGCCTCGGCGAGTTCCTCGCGCTCGGCCAGAGAGCGTTCCAGCTCGCCTTCGAGCTCGCGCAGCTCCTGCTCGGCGATGAGATTGACCGGGCCGAGTCGCTCCCGGTCGAGGTTGAGCCGGTCGTGCCGCGCCGATTCCTCGCCCGCAGCTCCCACCGTGTCGCCATCGAAGCCGATCCGCTCCGGCAGGAGCGGCGGCGGACATTCGAACCGTTCGCCGGAGACCCGGTTCATCTCCACCCGGCGCAGGTCGGACGCCTCGGCCCGCGCCAACGCACCGGCGCGGAGTTCGCGCGCCTGGGCCAGCGCCTCGCCGGCTTGCGCGAGCGTGGCTTCACCCTCGCGCACGCGGGCCTCTGCAGCACGCTCCTCGGCGGCAAGCGATTCGGCGTCGGAGCGGGCGGCGACCTGCTGTTCCTCCAGCACCAGCGCTTCCTGGCGCAGCGCCTCGGGTGCATCGCTGAGCGCAGTCAGCTCGGCATCGATGGCCCGCTCCCGGCGCGCCATTTCCTCGATCCGCTTCGCCGCCTCGCCGGCGCGCGCGCGCCAGCCCTTTACTTCGGCCTGCACGGCGGCCTGGCGCTCGCGATCGGCAGCGATCGACCGGTCGAGCGTGGCCGCCACTGCGCGCTTCTCTGCAACCGCGGCACGGGCCGCCTCGCTCTTGGCGGAGAGGCGCGAAACGAGGGCAGAGGTGATGTCGCCGACGGGCAAGGCCGCGACAAGCGCGCTCGCCGCCGCCGCTTCGCCTGCCGCTTCGTCGCGCTCGGCAAGGGCGCGCTCGCGGCGCGCGCTCAGCTCCGCCTGCCGCGCGGAGAAGCGTTCGATCGCCGCCTCGGCCGCATCTTCCTCACGCCGCGCCGTGCGCGCTTCGAGCTCGGCAGCCGCAAGCGCCTTGCGGGCGTCGTCGGCCGCGGCCTTGCTGTCGGCGACGCGCGCAGCGGCAGCGGCAACTGCAACCCGTGCCTCCTCGGCTTCCGTCCGTGCGCCCGGCAAAGCCGCCAGCAAGGCGTCATGCCGATTTGCGCGGATCAGCCGCTCCGCAGCAGCGGCGCCGGCGTCGCTGGCCGAATGCCCATCCCAGCGCCGCATCTGCCCGGACAGTGTGACGAGTTGCTGGCCAGGCGCGAGCGCTCGGCCATCGTCCACCTCCAGCACCGCGATTTGCGCGAGCCGGCGGGCAAGCACAGCCGGCGCCTCGACATGTGCGGCCAGGCCGTCAGGGACCGGCACGTCCGCAAGCGCGGGCGCCGTCCAACTGGCGAGGGGCGTGTCCAGATCGTCGCCGAGCGCGGCGGCGAGCGCACGCTCATAGCCGGGCGCGGCACGGATATGATCGATCAGCCGGTCGCCCGTGGCGCGCGCCAGTGCCCTTTCGAGGGCAGCCGACTCGGTTTCGAGTGCCGACAGAGCGGCGCGGACGGACGCCAGCGCGGCCTCCGCAGCCTCACGGTCCGCAACTGCCGCGTCCCGCATGCCTTCCTCCCGCTCGATCGCCTGAGCGGCATCGGCGGACGCATGCTCGGCTGCCACTCTTCGGGCGGCCGCGCCTTCGCGGGCGGCGGCGAGCGCCGCGCCGTCCCCCAACTGCGTCAGCTCGGCTTCCACACGCGCCAGCTCGGCCTGTGCGCGGGCGAGCCTCGCCTGGGCCGCGGCGGCGGCAGAGCGCGCGATCTGGGCATCCGCCTGTTCGCGCGCCTGGGCGGAGAGCGCCTGGGCAAGCGCAACCTCGGCATCGCGGGTCAGGCTTTCCGCTCGGGACAGCTCGGCGGCAAGATTCGGCCGTCCGGCTTCGGCGGCTGCCACGCGCTGCTCGATCGCCTTTGCTTCTGCAGTCAGCCGCGCGATCGCCTCGGCGGCGTCGTTGGCGAGCGTGCCTTCGCGGTCCCGGTCCGAAGCGAGCCGCTCGCGCGACTGGTGCAGCTCAGCGAGCCGCCGCTCGGCGCCCGCAAGTTCGGCTTTCGCGGTCGCCAGCTTGTGACCCAGTTCGGCGAGCCGGTCCCGCGCCTTCTGCGCCGCCGCCCGCGCATCACCGAGCTGCCGGGTCGCTTCCCCGTTCCAGGCCGCGGCGGCCCGCTGCGCCTCGGCGAGCTGACTCACCCGCTCCTCGGCAGCGCCCGCTTCCCGCTTGGCCTGCTCCGCCGCTTGCGCCGCCTCGCGCCAGCGGGAGAAGATCAGCCGCGCTTCGGCCAGCTTGATCTCGGTAGAGATCGCCCGGTAGCGCTCGGCGGCGCGCGCCTGGCGCTTCAGCTGGCCCGAGCGCGTCTCCATTTCGGCGAGCAGCTCGCCCAGCCGCGTCAGATTGGCTTCGGTCGCGCGCAGCTTCTGCTCCGCGTCCTTCCGGCGGACATGGAGGCCCGCAATGCCGGCGGCCTCCTCCAGCATCGCGCGGCGGTCGACCGGCTTGGCCGCGATGACCGCGCCGATCCGGCCTTGGCTCACCAGAGCGGGGGAGTGCGCGCCGGTCGCGGCATCGGCGAAGAGCAGGGACACGTCCTTGGCGCGGACGTCGCGGCCGTTCATCCGATAGGCGGAGCCGGCGCCACGTTCGATGCGCCGCACCACTTCCAGCTCGCCGCCGTCATTGTCGGCGGCATCGGCGAACAGCTGGACCTCGGCAAAGTCGCGCGCCGGGCGGCTGGCGGTGCCGGCGAAGATCACGTCTTCCATGCCGCCGCCGCGCAGCGACTTGGCGCTGCCTTCGCCCATCACCCAGCGCAAGGCTTCCAAGAGGTTGGACTTGCCGCAGCCATTGGGACCGACGACGCCGGTCAGCCCCGGCTCGATGCGCAGCTCGGCCGGATCGACGAAGCTCTTAAAGCCGGTCAGCTTCAGCCGCTTGAAGCGCAAATCCTCAGGCCTCCCTCAGACCCGAACCTATCGCGCGCGCGTGCAGGGGAAAGGGCAGCGGCCGCCCTTATCCCCAGCAATGAGTCCGGCCGGGCCTGAAACGAGTCCAGTTGTTGTGGAGAACTAATTTCTCTCCGTCATGCCAGCGCAGGCTGGCATCTAAGTCGGAGCGCGCCGTGAAGAGATGCCAGCCTTCGCTGGCATGACGGATAAGGTGAGTTACGCTCCCGCCGCCTTCAGCTGCGGCTCCAGGCCTTCCCAGGTGCCGGCATTTTGCAGCATCGTGCCGTTCAACAGGAAGGTCGGCGTGCCGGGGAAGTTCGGGATTTCGTTGGCCTTGCTGGTTGCAGCCACCAGCTGATCAAGCGTCGCCTTATCGGCGAAGCACTGATCGAGCTTGGCCTGCGGCACGCCGCGCTGCTTGGCGAACTGATCGATGCCGAGCATCGCCGCCAGCGCCTTGAACTGGTCGGCAGGCTGGGCGTTCTGCAGCCGCTGCAGCTCGGCCGGCGGCAGCTGCTGCGCCTTGCCGAGGATCTGAGATTGCTGGGCCAGCGCCTGCTCCGTCATCGCAAAATAGGTCTGGGGGCCGTTGCAGCGCGTGACCAGGGTTGCCGTCATGTCGATCGGATCGCGCACATAATTGCGCACCTCGAGGCTGAGCGTGCCCTTCTTCACATAGTCCTGCAGCTCGGCGTAGCCGGTTTCCGCAAACTCCGCACAGTGCGGGCAGGTGAGCGACAGATATTCGACCAGCTTCACCGGCGCGTTCGGATTGCCCATGACCATGCCGCCTTCGGGCGTGGCGCTGACCACCTGGGTCCAGTCCTGGCCGGCGGGCGCAGTGACGGCGGCGGCACTGGTGCCATTGGCCGGGGCAGTCGCGTTGTCCGCGCCCTTGTTGCAGCCGGCGAGCGCCAGCGCGGCGGCGCCCAGCGCCAGCAAATGAGCTTTGGTCATCTTGGGGTCTCCGTTACTTTATCTTGAGCTGGGGCTCGAGCGCCGCCCAGCTGGTTACGTTTGGCACGCTCTGGCCGTTGATCAGGAAATGCGGCGTGCCGGGAATGGCGCGCGTCTGCCACGCCTCCTGCGTCATCGCCATCACCGGGCGCTGCTGCGCGGCGTCGGCGAGGCATGCATTAACCTGCGCATCGTTGAGGCCGACGACTGCACCGAGCCCAGCCGCCTTGGCCAACATGCCGACCCGCTGCGGCCCGGACGCCTTCTCCAGCGAATCCTTGTTCGCCTGCGCATAACGCACGCCGGCGCCGAACCATTGCTCCTGGCTCGCGAACAGCTTTTCGTGCGCGGCGAAGAAGCGCGCCGGCCCGGTGCAGCGGGCGAGCAAAGTCGCGGCGAGATCGATCGGATCGCGCACTGCATGCCGGACTTCGACCGCGGTCGATCCGCTCGCGACATAGCGCGACTTCAGGAGCGCGCTCGAATCGTTGGAGAAATGCGCGCAATGGTCGCAGGTATAGCTGACATATTCGACCAGCCGGGTCTTGGCGGCCGGATTGCCGAGCACGAAGGCGCCTTGCGCCGTCTGCGTCACACGCTTGGTCCAATCGACCGCCGGCTTGGCAGCAACGAGCGCCAATGCGGCAAGGCCCGCACCTGCAATGGCAGACAATCTCACGCTTTCACTCTCCCGAGCACAGGCAGGGATTCACTGGTCGCGATGCCGCGCGCCAGCGATTCGAGCACGGCACGCAGCTCAGGATCGCCGACCGCCCGCAGCGAATCGCCGAGCTCCACCGGCACCGGCTTGAGTTCCGGCGCGGCAGGCTTGGGGGCGGCCTTGGCGACGACACCCTGACGGATCACGACCCGCGCCACTGCCGCATAGCCGAAGAAGCGGTTCACCCGCTCCACAATCTCCGGCAGCACATGCTGCATCATCGGCGCATGGGCGCTGGCGACGGTCAGGCTGAGGGTGCCGTCCGAGCGTTTGCCCTGCGGAAATCGGATCGATTCGGGCGCCGACACGCCGGCATAACGCTGTCCCACGATCTCGCCCCAGCGGCTGACGATCGCATGCTGGACGAAGCCGAACTTGCGGAACGAGGCACGGCCGGCATCCGGCAGCAACTCGGCCACGCTCCGCGCGCGACCGCCGCGCGGGGTGTCGTCCTGCTTCTGTTTGCGGCCGGTCATCGACAGCGCATTTGCCATGCTTCCAATGAACCGTCCATGGCGAGAGCGAGCTAAAGGGCAGGTCATCCCCGGTTCCGGTTTGCCTGAGCTTGTCGAAGGCCTTCCTTCCTCTTGGCCTTCGAGAGGGAGGGCTTCGACAAGCTCAGCCAAGCCGGTGAAAGGTTGGCTGCGCCCTCGACACCGCATGCCGATGCCGCATAGGGACACGATGCTTTCTGCGGCTATCCTCGCCTGGTACGACCGGCATGCCCGGGTGCTGCCGTGGCGCAATCCGCCAGGCGCGCCGCCGCCCGACCCCTATGCCGTTTGGCTGTCCGAAGTAATGCTGCAGCAGACCACGGTCGCGGCGGTGAAGCCGTATTTCGAGGCTTTTCTAGCGCGCTGGCCGACGGTGACGAAGCTTGCAGCTGCCGATGACGCCGGGGTGATGAGCGCCTGGGCAGGGCTCGGCTATTACAGCCGGGCTCGCAACCTTCTGGCCTGCGCCCGGGTGGTCGTGCGGGATCATGGCGGGCGCTTCCCTGCTCTGGCGGCGGAACTGCGCAAGCTGCCGGGCATCGGCGATTACACTGCCGCCGCAATCGCCTCGATCGCGTTCGGCGAGCAGGCCGTGGTGGTGGACGGCAATGTCGAGCGAGTGATCTCCCGATTGTTCGCAATCGGCACGCCCTTGCCCGCCGCCAAGCCGCTGATCCGCAGCCACGCCGCCGAGCTGACGCCAGCGAGACGGCCGGGAGACCATGCCCAGGCGATGATGGACCTCGGCGCCACGATCTGCACCCCGCGCCGGCCGGCCTGCGGCATCTGCCCGGTCCGCACGCACTGCGCCGCTTTCGCGCGAGGCCGGGCGGAGGATCTGCCGGTGAAGGCAATGAAGCAAGCGCGCCCGCACCGCCATGGCTTCGTCTTCTGGATCGAGGCGGATGATCAGGTGCTGCTGGTCACCCGCCCGCCCAAGGGATTGCTCGGCGGCATGCGTGCGCTGCCTACCAGCGCCTGGGAGGCCGCGCCTGACTTGGCCGCGGCTCCAATCACCGCGGATTGGTCCCTAGCGTCGGCACGGGTTCGCCACGTGTTCACGCACTTCTCGCTCGACCTGCAGGTCGCAGTCGCGCGCACCGAGCGGGCGAATCCGGAGCACGGCGAGTGGTGGCCGATCTCCCGACTGTCGGAAGCCGGCCTGCCGACCGTGTTTGACAAGGCGGCGCGGCGCGCCATGGAGCACCGGATGACCTTGAACGCCGCTGCATGCTGAGGCCGGGCCTGACCGGCTCGCCGCTCGACCGGGCCGACACCATCCGCAACGATCCCGAAGCGCTTTCGCGCGCGACGAGGGACTGGCGCTCGCGGCTGCTGCGGCTGGACGGGATCGATCCGGTGCTGGCGGAGGACGGCTCGCTCAGCTGGGGCAGCCTCGCCGAAGCCGACGAAAGCGCGGAGCTGCTGCTGCTCGGCCTGATCGACGGCCGGGCCCATTTCGCCGCGCTCGACTATGCCATGCCCGAAGCGGCCGCGCGATCGATGGCGATCTTCCGCGCGCTGGAGCTGCTGCCGCCAGAGGAGGCCTCCACCTATGCCGCCGCACGCAGCCTGATCGACTGGCATCTGCGCCACCGCTTCTGCGCGCGCTGCGGCAGCAACGATACGGCGATCCACCGCGCCGGCTGGGGCCGCAAATGCGGGCAATGCGCGACCGAGCATTTCCCACGCGTCGATCCGGTCGTCATCATGCTCGCCGAGCATGACGGCCGCGTGCTGGTCGGCCGGCAGCCGCGCTACCCCAAAGGCCGCTATTCGGCGCTCGCCGGCTTTCTGGAGCCGGGCGAATCGGTCGAGGAAGCGGTCGCGCGCGAGCTATGGGAGGAAGCGGGCCTGAAGGTACGCGACGTTCGCTATATCGTCAGCCAGCCCTGGCCCTTCCCGTCATCGCTGATGATGGCCTGCATGGCCTATACCGACAATCCTGCGCTCACCATCGACACCACCGAACTGGACGACGCCTTCTGGGTGGACCGGGATGGCGTCGCCGCCTCGATGGCAGGAGATACGGGAGCACCTTTCCTGCCGCCGCCGCCCTACGCCATCGCCCACACGCTGTTCAGCTGGTGGCTCTCTCAACCCCGCTTACGCGCCTCCGGATAGGTGCCGAGCATGCGAACCGAGCGGGCGTGGAAGCGCAGTTCCTCCAGCGCCCGATCCACGGCCGGATCACCGGGGGCACCCTCGATGTCGGTGTAGAATTCAGTCGCCGCGAAACTGGCGCCGCGCTGATAGCTTTCCAGCTTGGTCATGTTGATGCCGTTGGTCGCGAAGCAGCCGAGGGCCTTGTACAGCGCGGCCGGCACGTTGTTCACCTGGAAGATGAAGCTGGTCATTAGCGGACCCGCTGCCGCGCTCCGAGCCTCGCGCGCCAGAATCAGGAAGCGGGTGGTGTTGTCGGCTTCGTCGGCGATCTCGTTTTCGATGACATCCAGGCCGTAAATGGCGGCGGCGAAAGCAGGGGCGATGGCGGCGACGTCCCAGTCCTGCATCTCCGCGACCGCCGCCACGGCCGCCGCTGTGTCGGCATAGTCGATCGGGCGGATACCGCGGGCGCGCAGCCATTTGCGGCTCTGCCCCAGCGCCTGCGGATGGCTCATTACTTCGCGAATGTCGTGCCCAGCCTTGCCGATCAACGCCGGCACGATCGGCAGGAAATGCTCGCCGACGATGGCGAGCCCGGATTCCGGCAGCAGGAAATGAATGTCGGCGACGCGGCCGTGCACCGAATTCTCGATCGGGATGATCGCGCGGCCGGCTTTCCCCTCCTTCACCGCTTCGAGCGCGTCCTCGAAGCTGAAACAGGGGAGCGGCAAGCCGTCAGGAAAATGCTCCATCAGTGCACGATGCGAGTTGGCGCCGGGGGCGCCTTGGAACGCGACGGCGCGCGCCGGTTCGGCTTCGGCCGCTTGCCACATCTCTGCGACCAGACGCCGCGCGGGTTCGGGATAATTCTCCATGTCGGGAAGCGCGGTTAGGGGCTTTCGGCGCCCGTGCAAAGCCGCGGTGCTTGCGGGGGGCGCGGCCTCTTTCTAAAGGAGGCCGCAAATCGCCGACTATGGCCCGTCCGGGCCTTGACGAGGACTTGGAATGAACGACCGCAACAACACGATTGCCGGCTGGGTTTTGGGCGCCGGCATCGTGGCGCTGGGTGCAGGCATCCTGACCAGCGAGCTATTCCATACCGAACGGCCCGAAAAGATGGGCTATCCGATCGAAGGCGTGGTCGAGGAAGGCGCCGGCGGCGCCGCCGAACAGCCGATCGAGGCATTGCTCGCCACTGCCGACCCGGCGAAAGGCGTCACCGCGTTCGCCAAATGCGCCGCGTGCCACTCGATCAACAAGGGCGGCGCGAGCGGCGTCGGCCCGAACCTGTGGGGCACCATGGGCAAGCCGCATGGCCATGTGCCGGGCTTCGCCTATTCGAGCGCGCTGAAGGCCAAGCCGGGCGTGTGGGACTGGACCAATATGAGCGAGTGGCTGAAAAGCCCGCGCAAATATGCCGACGGCACCAAGATGACCTTTGCCGGCCTGTCGAACGCCAAGGACCGCGCCGACCTGATCGCCTATCTCAACCAGCAGAGCGACAGCCCGCTGCCGATGCCGGCGGCGCCTGCCGCCGGTCAACTGCCGGGCGACGCGCCGGGCGGCCCCGCCGCCAAGTCCGCCGATGTCGGCGCGTCTCCGGTGGACACGCCGGCGACGGGCGCCGTCACCGCCGACCCGGCTGCCAAGCGCCAGTTCGAGACCAAGAGCGACATGCCGGCGGTGGAGAAGAAGTGACGGCCTGAGGGGCCGTCATTTCAGCGAAGGCTGGGATCTCGTGCGACGTGAGATGCCAGCCGTTGCTGGCATGACGGCTGACGTTCAATCCGCAAACGGATCGCGCACCAGGATCGTGTCCTCCCGTTCCGGGCTGGTCGAGACCAAGGCCACCGGGCAGCGGATCAGTTCTTCGATGCGGCGGATATATTTGATCGCCTGCGCCGGCAGCTGCGCCCAGCTGCGCGCGCCGGCGGTCGACTCGCTCCAGCCCTCAATCTCTTCATAGATCGGCTCGACGCTCGCCTGATCGGCGGCGTGGGCGGGGAAATGGTCGAGCGTCCTGCCGCCCAGCCGATAGCCCGTGCAGATGCGGATCGTCTCGAGACCGTCCAGCACATCGAGCTTGGTCAGGGCCACACCGGTGACGCCGGACACCGCGGCCGACTGACGCACCAGCACCGCGTCGAACCAGCCGCAACGGCGCTTGCGCCCGGTCACCGTCCCGAACTCGCGACCGCGCTCGCCCAGCCGCTGGCCGATCTCGTCGTCCAGCTCGGTCGGGAAAGGCCCGGAGCCGACGCGGGTCGTATAGGCCTTCGCAATACCGAGCACGAAGCCGACCGCGCTTGGGCCCAGGCCGGAGCCGCCCGCCGCCGTGCCGGCAATGGTGTTGGACGACGTGACGAACGGATAGGTGCCGTGATCGACGTCGAGCAGCACGCCTTGCGCGCCCTCGAACAGGATGCGCCGCCCTCGCGCCCGCGCTTCGTTCAGGTCGAGCCAGACGGGCTTGGCGAATTGCAATACGAAGTCGGCGACTTCGCGCAGTTCGGACAGCAAGCGTTCCCGGTCGATCGGCGGCTCGCCGAAGCCGGCGCGCAGTGCGTCGTGATGCGCGGTGAGGCGGTCCAGCTGCGGTCCGAGATCGTCGAGATGGGCAAGATCGCAGACCCGGATCGCGCGGCGGCCGACCTTATCCTCATAGGCGGGGCCGATGCCGCGCCGGGTAGTGCCGATCTTGCCGGCGCCGGACGCATCCTCGCGCAGAGCGTCGAGATCGCGGTGGAAGGGCAGGATCAGGGCGCAGTTATCCGCGATGGACAGGGTGCGTGGCGTGACCTCGACCCCTTGGGCACTGAGCTTCTCGGCCTCGGCCCTCAAAGCCCAGGGATCGAGCACCACCCCATTGCCGATCACCGACGGCGTGCCGCGCACGATCCCGGACGGCAGCAGCGACAGCTTAAAGACCTGGTCGCCGATGACGAGCGTATGGCCGGCATTGTGGCCGCCTTGAAAGCGCACGACCATATCGGCCCGCTCGGCGAGCCAGTCGACGATCTTGCCCTTGCCCTCGTCGCCCCATTGCGCGCCGATCACCGTGACGTTGGCCAAACTGCCCTCCTTTGTGCGAGGACCGCCTAGTGGAGCTTCGGCCAAGGGTCCACAGCTGGAGCGGCCAATGCGAGGGAAAGCGATGATCGGCTTGAGCTTGAGTGCCGCCCTGCTAGCCGCCGCCACGCCTGCGATCGTGCAACAGGCGGGCGCGCACGTGATGGTTGCAGGGCCGACAATCAGCCGCTCCCTCACCTACGGCTCCGAACCGCGGCAGGGGCTGGAGCTGTTCACCCGCGGCAAGGAGCGTGCGCCGCTGATCGTCTATCTGCACGGCGGCGGTTGGAGCGCGGGGTCACCGAAGGACGGCGGCCGGGGTGCTCAGCCGGATCACTGGACGAGCCGCGGCTATGCCTATGCGACGATCGCCTATCGCTATGTTCCAGCCGTCACGGCGGAGGATCAGCTGCGCGATGTGGCGAAAGCGATCGCCTTCCTGCGGCGTCAATCGGGGGTCGATGGCCGCCGCATCGTGCTGATGGGGCATAGTTCCGGGGCCACCATGGCCGCGCAGCTCGGCACCGACCCGCGCTGGGTGACCGAGGCAAAGGTGCCGTTCGCGGCGCTGAAGGGGGTGGTGCTGCTCGACCCCGCCGTGCTCGACATCCCGCCGCTGATGGCGACGGGCAGCCCGGCTCTGGACCGCCACTTCCGTCCGGCATTTGGTGACGACCCGGTGCGGCAGTCGGCGCTGTCTCCAATGAAGCATGTCGAGCCGCCGAATGCGCCGGCATGGCTGGTCCTTGCCGATGCAGCGAACGGGTTTGCGGTCGGGCAGGGTGCCGACTTTGTAAGCGGGCTGATCGGCGCCGGTGCCGAGGCTCGCTCGGTCCCTATCGCCGGCACCACGCACATGCGCCTCAACAGCGAGATCGGGCGGCCTAACGATCGCGCAACTGCGGAGATCGACGCATTCCTCGGCCGGTTGCTGCCGGAGATGCAGCGGCCGCGCTTCAGGTAAGCGCGACCGGCTCCTTGCCCTTCAGCACATGGCTGCAGCCATGCGGCGCGCAACCTTCATCGAGCGCGGCGATGGTCGCCCAGCCTTGCTCCCGCAGCCGCCCGGCCGCTTCGACATCGTGGCCGCGGGGGAGGAATAGCCGCTGGCTCGGCGCTTCGGCAGCAAGCAGGTCGAGCAGCGGGTCGGGGTAGATCGAGAAACCCACCGCCGGCTCCTCGCGTCCATCCTCGTGGAGGATCGTGTAGCTGCCGCCGCGCCCGACTTCGCCTGCCAAGCCTTCTGCAAAGAGCGAGAAGCCGAGCCAGCTTTGATATTCGAAGCCGTGCCGCTCCGCCGGGTCGAGCGTCACCGTCGCCACATCCGCGACGCGGGCGGCGATCCGCTCCAGGGCATCGAGCCGCGACCCCAGCGACGGTTCGAAAGCACGCAAGCGCTGGACTGCTTCCGAGAATGGACCGGCTGCGGCGATGAGCGGCAGAAAGGCCTGGGCGTCCACACAGGCCAGGCCGCCCGCGTCCTTGGCGTCGAGCAGCGCCCGCACCTGTGCAGCCTTGCCCTCGTCCAACGGCAGCGGGCCGGCGGCCAGCGTGTCGACCAAGTCCGGCATGGTGAGGTCGACGGTGATGCCGCGCGCTCCGGCGGCGTGCAGCGCCTCCACCGCCAGCGCGACGATCTCGGCGGACGCCTCGGCACTGTCGCGGCCGATCAGCTCGGCGCCGATCTGCGTCATCTCCCGCTCGGGGCGCAGCTGCGAAGCGCGCAGCTTCACCACCGGTCCGCCATAAGAGAGGCGCAGCGGGCGCGGCCGGGCCGCAAGACGGGTCGCCGCTATTCGCCCCACCTGCGTGGTGATGTCTGGCCTGAGCGCCAGCGTACGCTGCGAGAGCGGATCGACCACGCGCAACAGATCCCGCGCCGTGCCCGCCTTCAGCCGGCCCACCAGAGACTCCTCATACTCCGCGAGCGGCGGCGCCACCCGCTCATAGCCATGCGCCCGAATGGCATCGAGCGCCGCCCGCAACATCGCCGCCGCCGCGTCCGCCTGCGGCGGCAGCCGGTCGCGCAAGCCCTCGGGAAGCAGCGCCGTCATGGAAACAGCAGTGGCTTGACGCGCTTGACGCCAGGGAGGCGGCAGAGCGTGTCGAGCACCGGTTCCGGCACGGGCGTATCGACGGAGAGCAGCAGCACCGCCTCGCCACCGGCGGCGCGGCGGCCGAGGTGGAAAGTGCCGATGTTGACACCGGCATCGCCGAGCGTCGTGCCGATGCGGCCGATGAAGCCCGGCGAGTCCTCGTTCACGACATAGAGCATCGGACCCGCGAGATCGGCCTCCACCTTGATGCCGAACAGCTCGACCAGGCGCGGATTCTGGTCGCCGAACAATGTGCCGGCCACCGAGCGCTCGCCCTCCGACGTCGCGACCGAGACGCGCAGCAGCGTGTGGTAATCGCCTTCGCGGTCGTGACGAACCTCACGCACGTCGAGGCCGCGTTCCTTTGCCATGAAGGGGGCGTTCACCATGTTCACCGTGTCCGAATAGACGCGCATCAGGCCGGCCAGCACCGCGCCGGTGATCGGCTTCTGGTTGAGCTCGGCGGCGGCGCCCTCGACCTCGATGTTGATCGCCGAGAGGCCGCCATGGGCGAGCTGGCCCACGAGCGAGCCGAGCTTTTCCGCCAGCGCCATATAGGGGCGGAGGCGCGGCGCGTCCTCGGCCGATACGCTCGGCGTGTTGAGCGCGTTGGTGACGGCGCCGGTGAGCAGATAGTCGGCCATTTGCTCGGCGACCTGGATGGCGACATTGACCTGCGCTTCGCTGGTCGAGGCGCCGAGGTGCGGCGTCGAGATGAAGCCGGGGGTGCCGAACAGCGGCGACTCCTTGGCTGGCTCCTCGACGAACACGTCAAGCGCGGCGCCGGCGACATGGCCGCTATCGAGCGCGTCCTTCAACGCCGTCTCGTCGATCAGCCCGCCGCGCGCGCAGTTGACGATGCGCACGCCCTTCTTGGTCTTGGCGAGATTTTCGCGGGACAGGATGTTGCGGGTCTGGTCGGTCAGCGGCGTGTGCAGGGTGATGAAGTCGGCGCGGGCGAGCAGCTCGTCGAGCGTCACTTTCTCGACGCCCAGGTCGCGGGCACGCTCGGCCGAGAGGAAGGGGTCAAAAGCGACCACTTTCATCTTGAGGCCGATGGCGCGGTCGGCGACGATCGAGCCGATATTGCCGGCGCCGATCAGGCCCAGGGTCTTGCCGCTCACTTCGACGCCCATGAAGCGGTTTTTTTCCCACTTGCCGGCCTGGGTGGAGCGGTCCGCTTCCGGCAAGTCACGCGCGAGCGCGAACATCAGCGCAATGGCATGCTCGGCGGTGGTGATGCTGTTCCCGAACGGCGTGTTCATGACGACGACGCCCTTGGCCGAAGCGGCAGGAATATCGACATTGTCGACGCCGATGCCGGCGCGGCCCACCACCTTCAGATTGGCCGCCGCATTGAGGATGTCGCGCCCCACCTTGGTGGCGGAGCGGATCGCGAGGCCGTCATAGTCGCCGACGATGGCGATCAGCTCGTCCTTGCTGAGGCCGGGCTTTTCATCGACTTCGAGGCCGCGCTCGCGGAAGATGGCGGCGGCGCGGGGGTCCATTTTGTCGGAAATGAGGACTTTGGGCATTTGTTTTCTCCTCAGCCGTCACCCCGGCGAAGGCCGGGGCCCAGCTGCACTGGAATAGGAAGAGTCTGGGTCCCGGCCTTCGCCGGGATGACAATCACTGGCGGATCGAATGCCAGGCCCAATCGAGCCAGGGGCCGAGCTTCTCGACATCGTCGGCATCCACCGTCGCGCCGCACCAGATGCGCAGGCCCGCCGGCGCGTCGCGGTGGCCGGCAATGTCATAAGCGACATCCTCCGCCTCGAGTGTCGATGCCAGCTTCTTGACCAGCGCCAACTGTCCGGCTTCGTCCATGCCGGCAACCACGCTGTCGGCGAACTTCAGGCAGACGCTGGTGCTGGACCGGATCGCCGGATCGGCGACAAGGTGGTCGAGCCAGGGCAGCTGTTCGACCACGCCGTCGAGCGCTGCGGCATTGGCCTGCGAGCGGGCGATCAGCCCGGCGAGGCCGCCGGCTTCCTTCGCCCATTCGAGCGCAAAAATATAATCCTCGATCACCAGCATCGACGGGGTGTTGATCGTCTCGCCCTGGAAGATGCCTTCGATCAGTTTGCCGGATTTAGTCATCCGGAAGATCTTGGGGAGCGGCCAGGCGGGGGTGTAGCTTTCCAGCCGCTCGACCGCGCGCGGGCCGAGGATCAGCACGCCATGCGCCGCTTCGCCGCCCAGCACTTTCTGGAAGCTGAAAGTGGTCACGTCGAGCTTGTCGAACGGCAGCGGCATGGCGAAGGCGGCGCTGGTCGCGTCGGCGAAGGTCAGGCCTTGGCGATCGGCCGGAATCCACTCGCCGTCCGGCACGCGCACGCCGGAGGTGGTGCCATTCCATGTGAAGACGACGTCCTGGCCGAAATCGACCGAACTCAGATCCGGCAGCGCGCCATAGGGCGCCTTCAGCACCGTCGGATCGAGCTTCAGCTGCTTGATCGCGTCGGTGACCCAGCCCCCGCCGAAGCTTTCCCAGGCGAGCAAAGTGACGGGGCGGGCGCCCAGCATCGACCACATCGCCATTTCGACGGCGCCGGTGTCGGAGGCGGGGACGATGCCGATGCGATGCGTGTCCGGCACCTGCAGCACCTCGCGCGTCAGGTCGATCGCGAACTGGAGCCGGCTCTTGCCGAGCTTGGAACGGTGCGAGCGGCCGAGCGAGCCGTGCGGCAGGCGCTCAAGTGCCCAGCCGGGCGGCTTCGCGCAGGGTCCGGAAGAAAAATAGGGGCGCGCCGGTTTGTCGGCGGGACGGTCCAGGCGCAACTCGGCCGTGGGGTCGGCAATCAGTCCAGTCATTACTCTCTCCTCGCAGAGAGCGCGCGCCGCGTTGGGACGGCGTGGCCCGCCGACGGCCTTAGGGGCCGCGACGGGTTTGTCAATTCAGCGAGGAAGGGTCAGGCGACGGCGCGGGTGGGCGCGTAGGCGACGGGCTTGATGCCGGTCAGCGCCTCGAGGCGCTGCTTCACATTGGCGCTCATCAGATTGACGTACACGCGTGCGGTCTCGTTAAGGCGGGCGGCCTGTTCGGCCAGCGCGCGTTCTTCGGCCGACAGCGGATTGTCGTTGCGGGCGGCCAGCGCGCCGATGCGGCCTTCCTTTTCGGAGGTGGCGACGGCGAGCGCGTCGATGTCGAAGCTTTTCAGCGCAGCGAGTTCGGCTTCCAGGGAAGCGATCACGGCCTTCAGCGCATCCATCCGCGTCATTTCTTTTCGACCCATTTCAGTTGCGCCGCGATCATGCGGTCCGCGATCTTGGCGGGGACGATCGGATAGCGACCTTCCTGCAGCGCCCGCTTGATCATCTGCACGCGCTCCGCATCGACTGGGGGACGGGCAGCCATCGCCTTGGCGGTTTCCCGCGCGCTGGTCTCTGCCACCGCCGGCTGCGGCGCGCGAACGGCTTGAAGGGGCACAACCTTGGCAGTGTCCCGAGGTTCTACACGGCTACCCTGGATCTGGCCGGGCGTTACGCCGATTGGATCGATCATGTCCCCGTCCTTTCCTGGCTGGAGTGGGTTTCAGGACATTGAACGGCAGCGCGCGCTGAACCTTTAGAAAAAGTTTCTCACCATCCCGGCAGCGTCGCTTTTCCGGTTTCGAGAGCGATCGCCTGCACCGGCGCCTTGGCACCTTCGACCTTGATCTGGAGCCGCGCCCCGGGCGCCGCATCGCTCATGGCAGTGCCGTCGGCGGAAACCGAAAAGCCCGCCTGACCTGCGACCAGAGTGACCGGATCGCCGCGGCGAATGACGGGCTCCGCCTTTGCCGCGACGCTGGTGCTCATGGCCGCGCCCTTCACACCGACGAAGATGCGCCAGCCATTATGATCAGGGCAGCGGATCACGATCGCGTCGCGGCTCTCGTTGCGCCAGCTATATTCCGGGCTGGTGCTGCAGCCGGAAAGGCGCAGCCGCCGGTCGATCGGCGCCATCGGGCCACCGGGCTCACCGAGTCGCGCGCCGGCGAAGATCTCCGCGGCACGGTCGAGCAGGGCGAGGTCGAAAGCGGCCGGTGCGGCCGCGATCAGCAGAAGCGAGATCATCATCGGCTCCTTTTCAGGGGTCGTAGGAAATGGTGAGGGTGACGCGGCGCGCGCCGGGCGTGACGCTTGCGTCCACGCGCAGCCGCTCGGGCGAGACCGAGAGCAGTCCGGCGACGGCCTCGGCACGCAAGGCGGCCAGCGCCAATGCGCTGCCCTGGTGGCGGTCTGCCGGTGAACCATCGGCATAGCCGGTGACGAGCAGGCGCGTGCGCGGGTCGGCAAGCGCGTCCCGGCTCCAGGCGACGATTTGCGCCGCGCCGCGCGGCAGCTCCGCGCTCCCGGCCGCAAAGCCGCCGACCAGATTGGCGTCTACGGCCAGCCGCGGCTCCGGCTCGCCGCCGAACGCCTTTCGGATGCCGGCCTGGATGGCATCCTGCTGCTTCGCTTCCTTGTGCGCAGTCGCCTGGAGAAACACGAAGAAGCCGACCAGCAGCAACGACAGGTCGGCCAGCGTGATCAGCCAGAGCGGCCGGCCGGGACGGGACAAAGCGATTCGCATCAGGCGGCGAGTCCGCGCTTCATCGGCGTCTCGCGCGCGGCAAAGGCGCGGAACGGGCGGACCAACGCGCGGCGCTCATTCTCCTCCGCGCGCGAGAGGCGGCGCAGCCGGGCGCTGATCGGCGCCGCAATGAGGTTGGCGAACAGCGCGCCATAGAGCGTTGCCAGCAGCGCAATGGCCATGGCGCTGCCGATCGTCGACGGATCGTCCATTGACCGGAACATCGCGACCAGCCCCACCAAGGTGCCGACCATGCCCATCGCGGGCGCAGCTTCGGCCGCCGCCGCCCAATAATCCTGCACCACCGCGTGGCGCTCTAGCCGTTCCTCGCGAAGCCGGTCGAGCAGGGCCTCCACCTGATCTGCGCTGGCGCCCGCTGCGACCGCCTCGACCCCTTCCCGGACGTCGCCGTCCTTGAGCAGGTGCGAGTCGACCGCCAGCAAGCTCTTGGCGCTCGCGACGCGCTCGGCGCGGGCAAGCTGGGCGCGGGCGGGACCGAAGTCGAACGGCCGCCGCACCAGCACCGGCAGCGCTCGGAATGCATTGAGCGTGTCGCGCCACGGCCCGCGTGCCGCCGTCGCCAGCAGCGTGCCGCCGCCGACGATCGCCAGCGCTGCGGGATCATAGAAGAAGGAGAGGGTGTCGATCATCGCCCGGTCCTTCAGCAAGAGCCGGGCCAGTTGCGCACATGCGGCAAGCGGCGGCGGCGGCGGCAAGCCGTGTTGCCGGTGGGCGGCAAAGGGTTGCCGGTCGTCCTGCCGCTCTCAACGCCGGCTTTGCTGAGCTAGTCGAAGCCCTCCCTTCTTTCGCGGCCACAGGAAACAAGCAGGGAGGCCTTCGACAAGCTCAGGCAAGCCGGTGTGGGGGTGACTTCAATCCACCTGGCACACCCCTTGCACAGCCGCCCGCAGGAATATCGCGGGGAGCCAGATGGCAGACGATCTGTTCGGAGTGCACGGGAAGGCGCTGGCGCTGCGTTCGCAGCGGCTGGGCCTGCTTGCGTCCAACATCGCCAACGCCTCGACGCCGGGGTTCAAGGCGAAGGACATCGACTTCGCGGCAGCGCTGAGCGCAGCCGAGGCGCCGGGCGCCTCCACCGCGTCCGCCATCCAGAGCGCGACCAAGTTCCGCGTGCCGCTCCAGGCCTCGCTCGACGGCAACACGGTCGAGCTCAACACCGAACAGACCAAGTTTGCCGAGAATGCGATCGCCTATCAGACGACGCTCTCTTTCCTCAACGGCCGCATCGAGACGCTCAAGCGAGCGCTGAAAGGCGAATGATGGACAAGCCGCTCACCATTTTCGACGTCGCCGGGCGCGCCATGTCGGCGCAGCTCGTGCGGATGAACACCACCGCGTCCAACCTCGCCAATGCCGGCGGCGTCGCCGGCAGCGAGGCCGAGGCCTACCGGTCGATGAAGCCGGTCTTCAAGACCAGCTACGACAAGGCAACCGGCCTGGCGACGGTGGACGTGAAGCAGGTCGTGACCGCGGGGCCCGCCCCCACCAAGCGCCACGATCCCAACCACCCGATGGCGAACAAGGACGGCTATGTCTTTGAATCCGCGGTCGATGAAACCCGGGAGATGGTCGACATGATGGAGACCGCACGCAATTATAAGAACAATGTCGAGGTGCTGCAGACGGCCAAGAGCCTGATCCTCGACACGCTGAGGCTCGGCCGATGACCGCGATCTCGTCCTTCGACGACACGCTGTCGAACCTCGGCATCGGGCGGCAAGGCGTTGCCGGCACGCCCCGGCTGCAGACCGCCGCCGAGGCCAATATGCTCGGCCAGGAAGCGTTCCTGAAGCTGATGACCGAGCAGCTGAAGAACCAGGACCCCTTCGAGCCCGTCAAGAACGAGCAGATGGTCGCGCAGATGGCGCAGTTCTCGCAGGTCACCGGCATCTCCGAGATGAACAAGACGCTGAAGAGCGTCGCAGGGCAGCTGGGCGGCTCCAACGCCATGCAGGCCGTGTCCTATGTGGGCCGCGCCGTGCTGGTCGATGGCGACACCGCCTATGCCGCCGCCGACGGCTCGCTTGCCGCCGTGTTGCCGCTCACCGAGCCCGCGGACGAGGTGCTGGTCCAGATTTCGGACCAGGCCGGCAACCTGCTGCGCACCCAGAATCTGGGGGCGCAGGGCAAGGGGGATGTCGACATTGCCTGGGACGGCAAGACCGACAGCGGCGCCGCCGCGCCCGCCGGCCCGTACAAGATCACGGCCAGTGCGCTCAGAAATGGCACGCGAGTTGCTTCTCCTGTTGCCGTGTGGGCGCCGGTCACGTCGGTCAGCCTGGGAACGGACGGCGGCGCGCCGATGCTGAACCTGGCTGGTCTTGGCCCGAAACCCCTGACTGCCGTCCGCCAGGTCGGCTGAGCTTTTTGTAGGAGTTACCTAGATGTCGTTCTACACTTCCTTGTCCGGCCTGCAGGGCGCCCAGACCGAGCTCTCGACGATCTCGCACAATCTGGCGAACGCCGGCACCAACGGCTTCAAGCGCTCCAAGGTCGAGTTCGGCGACGTCATCGCCTCGACGGCGACCAAGAGCCCCAATCAGCTGATCGGCTCCGGCTCCTATGTGAAGAGCATCCGCCAGCAATATTCGCAGGGCGGCCTGCAGCAGTCGCAGTCGTCGCTTGATCTCGCGATCAGCGGCGAGGGCTTCTTCGTGGTCAAGCCGAACGCCAACACCAGCGAAATCGCCTTCACCCGAAACGGCAGCTTCTCGGTCTCGGCCGACCGGTTCGTCGTCGACAGCCAAGGCTCGGCCGTGCAGGTCTATCCGGTGGATGGCAGCGGCACCGTCGTCGCCACCTCGGTCGATGAAACGGTCAGCCTGCGCCTGCCGCAGACGAGCGGCACGCCGGCGGCAACCACCGAAGCCAAGGTGTCGGTGAACCTGTCGGCCAACTCGCCGATCCCGGCGAACGATCCGCAATGGACGGCGGCGAGCCCCTATGCGTTCAGCCGCTTCGATCCGGACACGTACAACTACGCGTCCTCGACCGTGATCTATGACTCGGTCGGCAACCCGAACACGCTGACCAATTATTATGTGCGTCAGACGCAGCCGGGCGGGACCAACACCACCAGCCAGTGGCTGGTCTACACCTTTGTCGGCGGCCAGCAGCTGTCCGCCAACCAGAGCCAGCCGACGCCGCCAGTGCCGCTGACGATGACCTTCGATGCGAACGGCGTGCTGCAGACGCCGGCCGGCCCGTCGACCTTCGCGACCTTTACGCCGCCCAACGCCGCGCCGCAGGACATGACGGTCGATTTCTCGATCGCCACCACGCAGCGCCCGTCGGCTTTCACGATCATCGCACAGAGCCAGAATGGCGAGCCGATCGGCCAGCTCCAGGGCGTGACCGTGGATGCGAACGGCCTGGTGAAGGCGAGCTTTTCGAACGGCCAGACCCAGGCGCTCGGCAAGATGGTGCTGGCGCAGTTCGCCAATAACGAAGGCCTGCGGCAAATGGGCAACAGCTATTGGTCGGCCTCCGGCCTGTCCGGCAGCGCCACGCTCGGCCAGGCCGGCGAAGGCGGCTTCGGCAACATCATGGCCGGCGCGATCGAACGCTCGAACGTCGACATGACCGAGGAGCTCGTCGGCCTCATCGCCGCCCAGCGCAACTTCCAGGCCAATGCCAAGGCGATCGATACCGCCAACCAGCTTGGCCAGACCATCATCAACATCCGCAGCTAATCGAGACGGGGGCCTAGGGGTGATCGATGGATAGACTGGTCTACACCGCCTATTCGGGACTGCGCAGCCGCATGGCCGCGCAGGCCGCGATCGCCAACAACATGGCGAACGCCTCGACGCTGGGCTTCCGCGCCGACAAGATCGGTTTCGAGCAGCTCGCCCTCAAGGGCGGCGCACACGAGGCGCGGGCGTTGACCGCCGGCGAAGTGATCGACGCCGATCGCAAGAACGGCGCGGTCATCTCCACCGGCCGCGATCTCGACATCGCCATGGAAGGCGATGCCTGGATGGCGGTGCAGGCGGCGGATGGCGAGGAAGCCTATACCCGCCGCGGCGATCTTTCGATCTCGCCTTCGGGCGTGCTGCAGACCGGCGACGGCTTCCCCGTCATCGGCGGCAGCGGCCCGATCACCATCCCGCCCGCGTCGAAAGTGACGGTCGGCCCCGACGGATCGATCCTGGTGGTTCCGCCCGGCGGCGAGCTCGACAAGCCGCAGGTCGTCGACAAGCTGAAGCTGGTCGACACCAAGGGCAGCGAGACGGTCAAGGGCACCGACAATCTGCTGCGCGTGAAGGACGGCGGCGCGCTTCCCGAGAATCTCGACGCCAAGGTGATGGCGGGCAAGCTCGAACAGTCGAACGTCAACATCACCGACACGCTGGTCCAGATGATCGAGAACCAGCGCTCTTACGAAGTGCAGGCCAAGCTCCTCGCGAGCGCCAAGGACATGGACGATGGCGGCGCATCCCTGATGCGCATGCCGTGAAAGGACTGATGCAATGACCACTGCCGCGATGCACATCGCCCGCACGGGCCTGGACGCTCAGAACGAGCGGATGCGCGTGATCTCGAACAACCTGGCCAACGTCAACACGACCGGGTTCAAGCGCGACCGCGCCGCGTTCGAGACGCTCGCCTATCAGACCGTCACCGCCAATGGCGCGCCGAGCACGTCCGAGACCAAATATGCAACCGGGCTCAATCTCGGCACGGGCGTCCGCATCCAGGGCACTGCCCGGATTGAGACGCAGGGTTCGCTCCAGACGACGGGCAACTCGCTCGACCTGGCGCTGGACGGCAATGGCTATTTCCAGATCCAGCTGCCGGGCGGACAGGTCGGCTACACCCGCTCTGGCAATTTCTCCCGCTCGCCCGAAGGCCTGCTCGTCACCAGCGAGGGCTATCAGGTGCAGCCGGGCATCACGATCCCGGAAGGCACCACCCAGATCACCATCGGCGCCGACGGCACCGTTTCCGCCCAGGTCCAGGGCCAGACCGCACCGACGGAAGTCGGGCAGATTCAGGTCGCGACCTTCCAGAACCCCGCCGGCCTGCAGCCGCTGGGCCAGAACTTTCTGACCGAGACCGCCGCCAGCGGCGCCGCCAATCTGGGGGTCGCCGGCCTCGAAGGCCGCGGCAACATCCGCCAGGGCATGCTCGAAGGCTCCAACGTCAATGTCGTCGAGGAGCTGGTCGACATGATCGAGACGCAGCGCGCGTACGAGGTCAACTCCAAGATGATCTCGGCCACCGACCAGATGCTGCAATATGCCAACCAGAACCTGTAAGGTGAGCGGGCGCACTCAGCTGTTCCCCGGCGCAGGCCGAGGCCCAGTCCGGCGCAGCTGGACCCCGGCCTTCGCCGGGGCATTGCTCGTGCTTGGGACCTCTCCAGCGCTCGCCAAAAAAGAGCCGAGGATCGATTATGCGCCGGTCGCGCCGACCCTGGCACCGCCGCCACCCGCGAACGGCTCCATCTTCCAGGCAAGCCAGGGCTATGCCGCTCTGGTCGAGGGACCCCGCGCCCGCCGCGTCGGCGATCCGCTTACCATCGTGCTGACCGAGCGGACCGTCGCGCAGAAGGACGTGTCGTCAAAATCGGGCCGCGACGGCAATATCGGGCTGACGCCGCCGAGCATCGGGCCCTTGTCGCTGTTCGACCCGGCCGAAGCGGCCGCCAGCGGCACCCAGAAGTTCAACGGCAACGGCACCGCGACCCAGTCGAACAGCCTGTCGGGCGAAGTCAGCGTGATCGTCGCAGAGGTATTCCCCAACGGGACGATGCTGATCCGCGGCCAGAAGCGCCTCACGCTCAACCGCGGCGACGAATGGGTGCAGATTTCCGGCATCGTCCGCATCGCCGATATCGACTTCAACAACCGCGTGCCCTCCACCCGCGTGGCCGACGCCCGCATCACCTATACCGGCCGCGGCGACATTCAGCGGCAGAGCCGGCCCGGTTGGCTGCAGCGCTTTTTCTCTCTCGTGAGTCCCTTCTGATGATCCGATTCCTGATCGCGCTCCTCGCCCTGATCGCTGCCCCGGTTTCGGCCGAGCGGATCAAGGATCTCGGCGCCTTCGCCGGCGTCCGGCCGAACCAGCTGGTCGGCTATGGCATCGTCGTGGGCCTGGCCGGCACGGGCGACGACAATCTGGAATATACCGTTCAGTCGATGAAGGGCGTGACTTCGCGCTTCGGCATCAACCTGCCGGCTGGGATCAATCCGGGTCTGAAGAATGCGGCGGCCGTGATGGTAACCGCCGAGCTGCCCGCCTTCGCCAAGCCCGGCCAGCGCATCGACGTCACCGTCGCCGCCATCGGCAAGGCCAAGTCCTTGCGCGGCGGCAGCCTGCTGATGGTCCCGATGCAGGGCGCGGACGGCAATATCTACGCGATGGCGCAGGGTTCGCTCGCGGTCGGCGGCCTCGGCGTCGAAGGCGCAGACGGCTCCAAGCTGACCGTGAACGTCCCCTCTTCCGGTCGCATTCCCGACGGCGCCACCGTCGAGCGCACCGTCGAAACCGGCTTTGCGACGACGGAAGACCTGCGCTTCAATCTCGCCAAGGCCGATTTCACCACGGCCGAACGTGTCGCCGAAGTGATCAACAAGCGTTTCGGCGCAGGCACCGCCCGCTCCGTCGACGCCGTGTCGATCGCGATCAAGGCGCCGCAGGGCGCGGAGGTGCGCACCGCGCTGATGAGCGAAGTGCAGAACCTGAACGTCGTCGCGGCCGAAGCGGCGGCGCGGGTGATCGTCAACGCGCGCACCGGCACCGTCGTGATCAACTCGGCGGTGCGGGTCAGCCCGGTCGCGGTGACTCATGGCCGCTTGACGGTCCGTGTCGACGAGGCGCCGCGCGTCTCGCAGCCTGCGCCCTTCTCCAACGGCCAGACCGCCGTTGAGCAGCAGAGCAATGTCCAGGTCGAGGAACAGGCCAATCCGATGTTCCTGCTCGATCCCGGCCCCAAGCTGGCCGACATCGTCAAGGCGGTGAACGGCATCGGCGCTTCGCCGGCCGATCTGGTCGCGATCCTGGAGGCGCTGAAGGAAGCCGGCGCGCTCAAAGCCGAGTTGATCGTCCTGTGAGCGCGATCTCCACTCCGCAGCCTACCGTCACCGGCAGTCCCAGCGTCGCCTCCGACACCAGTCGGCTGGCGACCAAGGAGAATCTCGACAAGGCGGCGGCCCAGTTCGAAGCGCTGTTCATCAACCAGATGCTCAAATCGGCGCGGGCCGCGAAGCTGGGCGACGGCCTGTTCGACAGCGAAGCGCTCGATCAGTTTCGCGACATGCAGGATGCTAAGCTTTCGGAAACCATAGCCGTTCATACCCCGATGGGCATCGGCAAGGCGCTCGCCGCCTTTCTGGCGCAGAACCGGCCGGACCTGAAAGGGGGAGCCAAGTAAATGAGCGACCTGCTCTCGATCGGCTCGACCGGCGTCCGCGCCTATCAGCTGGCGATGAACGTCGTCGGCGAGAACATCGCCAATGCGACGACGAAGGGCTATGTTCGCCGCAATCCGGCACTGACCGAGTCATCGGGCGGCGCCGGCTCCTACATCCTGCTCAACAACCTCAACATCGGCCAGGGCGTGATTGCCGGCGGCGTCGAGCGCCAATGGGACAATTTCCGCGCCGCCGACGTCCGCACCAGTACGTCGGAGGCCGGCCGCACCGGCGCGACCATGGTCTGGCTCGAGCGCATGGAGAAGCTGCTCAGCGGCACCGACATCGGCGGCTCGCTGACGCGCTTTTTCAACGCGGCCGAAGGCATTGCCGCCGATCCGACCGGGATCGCGCCGCGCACGGCCATGATCGACGCGGCGGGCGGCGTCGCCTCCGCCTTCTCCGCGACGGCGGCGGGCCTGTCGACGATCGAAGGCGACTTGCGCGCTTCCGCGCTGCAGGCGGTCGATCAGCTGAGCGGCTTTGCCACCGGCCTTGCCGAAGCCAATGTCGGCCTTGCGCGCGTACGCCCCGGCAGCAACGAACAGGCGCAATTGCTCGATCAGCGCGACCGCATGATCGACGAGCTCAGCGCGCTCGGCTCCATTCACGTGACGCTCGACGAAAAGGGCGTCGCCACGGTTCGCGTCAACGACGTCACCGGCCCGGTGCTGGTCGAGGGCCCGCACACCCGCAAGATAGGCGCCGAATATAACGCGTCCGGCACGCTCGGGCTGGTCTTCGATCCGGTTTATGCGCCGGAAGCCTTTGCATTCCGCGGCGGCGCGATCGGCGGCTTTGTCGAGGCAAGCGCCCGCGTAACTGACATGCGGACGCAGATCGCGGCGCTCGCGACTGCCGTCGCCACCGGCGTCAACCAGGTGCAGGCGGCGGGCGTGGACCTGAACGGTGCGCCCGGCGCCGCCTTGTTCGACGACAGCGCGGGCGGCGGCATGCTCGCCGTCAACACGATCGGGGCGCGGCAGATCGCCGCCGCCCGGCCATGGACCGTCACTGGCGGCACCGGCAATACGGGTGCGGGCGCGCTGCAGGCGACGACGGCGCCGAGCGGCTCTCCGCTGCCGTCCACGCGCTTTTCGGTGAGCGGCGGCATGCTGACCGCCATCGACCCGGTCACCAACAGCGTGATCGGCACGACCGCCTATACGCCGGGCACGCCTGTCACGCTGGCGGGCCTGGCGGTCACCGTCTCCGGCACCCCGGCCGATGGTGACAGCTTCACGGTCGCGGGCACGCGTCCGGGCAGCCGCGACAATGGCAATCTCGCCGGCTTCGCCGCGCTGCGCACCGGCGCGCGCTACGAAGGCCAGGCGAACGACCTCGTCAATGCGAACGCATCGGCATTGGCCGCCAAGAAGCAGGTTGCCGAAGCGCAGGGCGTGATCCTCGAAGGCGCGCTTGCGGCTCGCGATGCGATCTCCGGGGTCAATCTCGACAATGAAGCGGTCGAGCTGATGCGGTTCCAGCAGGCCTATTCGGCGTCGAGCCGGATCATTGCGGTCGCGCGCGATACGTTCGACTCGCTCCTCCAGGCGGTGGGATAAGCCATGCAGATCGGCACCGGATATTTCTTCGACTCGCGCAACCGGCAGATGAGCGCGCTGAACTTCAATGCCGCGCGGCTGCAGGAGCAGATCGCGACCGGCAAGCGCATCGCCACCCCGTCCGAAGACCCGGTTACCGCCGGTCGCCTGGCGCGGCTCGGCATCGTTCAGGCCGATCAGGGGCAATATGCCCAGAATGTGAAGCTCGCCCAGTCGCTGCTCGCCCAGTCCGACAATGCACTGGAAAGCATCGCCAATAATCTGCAGCGCGCGCAGGAACTTGCCGTCCGCGCGAACAGCGACACGTTGAACGACAGCAACCGCGCCGCAATCGGCAAGGAACTCGAGGCGATCCTCGAGGATCTGCTGAGCTTGGCCAACTCCACGGACCTGCGCGGCGAGCCGCTGTTCGGCGGCAGCGCGACCGGCACATCCTATGTGAAAGCGCCCGACGGCAGCATTGCGTTCGCAGGCGCCGGCGAAGCGCCGCCCGTGCCGATCGGTGCGGGCGTTGCGATCCAGGCGACCGACAGCGGCCCACGTCTGTTCGAAGGTCTCCAGGTCGGCGGCGCGGCGAGCGACATGTTCAAAATCGTCGGCGATCTCGCCAAGGCGCTGGCGCCCAGCGGCAGCCCGGACAAGGCGGCGCTGAAACAGGCGCTCGCGGCCGGTACGGAAGGACTAACCAAGGCGGCCGACAAAATCTACTCGGGCCGCGCCTCGATCGGCGCCCGCGCCGCCAGGCTCGACATCGAAGCGGAGCGGCTCGCCCAGGCGAAGACCGACAATGAGCTGGAACGCGCCGGCCTAGAAGGCACCGACGTGCAGTCCGCGGTCATCGAGCTGCAGAAGACGATGATCGCGCTTCAGGCGACCCAGGCGAGCTTTTCCAAGCTCAGCCAGCTCAGCCTGTTCGACTATATCCGCTAGGACTGACACCCTCCGACCGTCACCCCAGCGAAGGCTGGGGTCTCAAGAGATGCCAGCCTGCGCTGGCATGACGCGTCGGAGCGGGAGGGGGTAGTTTCCGTACCTTACCGGCCTCTTAACCAACATTCTTCCTCAAGATTGCACGGCTAATGCCGTCTTAGGGTTCAAGCGCGGGCGGGTCCGCGACAGCGTGCAAGTGGAGGCGGCGAAAGCCCGATGTTTCCTGTAATCGGTCTGGTCGTCCTGCTCGTCATGGTGTTCGGCGGATTCGCCCTCACCGGTGGCGCCCTGGGCCCCGTCATGCACGCGCTGCCGCACGAGATGCTGATCATCGGCGGCGCGGCGCTGGGCGCGCTCATCATCGGCAACAGCGGCAAGCAGCTGAAGGCGCTGGGCGGCGGTCTCGGCAAGGCATTCAAGGGCCCGACCTACAAGAAGCAGGACTTCCTGGACGTCATCTTCCTGGTTTCGCGCCTGATGAAGATGCTGCGGGTCGAAGGGCCGATCGCGCTCGAGCCGCATGTCGAGGACCCGAAGTCGAGCGCCGTGTTCGCCGAATATCCCAAGCTGCTGAAGGACACGGCGCTGATCCACCTGATCGCCGATACGCTGCGGCTGGTGGTGGTCTCGTCCGGCACGCTCGACGTGCATGCGGTCGAGGAGGTCGTCGACAATTCGATCAAGACGCATCACCACGAGACAATGGGCCCCGCCCACCAACTGCAGACGCTGGCCGACGCGCTGCCCGCGCTAGGCATCGTCGCGGCCGTGCTCGGCGTCGTGAAGACGATGGGATCGATCGATAAGCCGCCTGCCATTCTGGGCGGCATGATCGGCTCGGCGCTGGTCGGCACCTTCCTGGGCGTGCTGCTCGCCTATGGCATCGTCGCGCCGCTGGCCGCGCGCCTGAAGCATGTCATGGAAGAAGACGCGGCCATCTACCAGACGGTCAAGCAGATCATCATCGCGTCGCTCCACGGCCATCCGCAGCCGCTCGTGATCGAGGCGGCGCGCTCCGGCATCAGCCACGCCTTGCAGCCGAGCTTCGCCGAAGTGTTCGACGGCCTGCGCGGCAAATAAAATGGCGAAGCGCGCGACCATCCCCGCGCGGCCCGGGTCCAACGAGCCGCCGAAGATCATCGTCAAGAAGATCTACGAAGCCGAGCATGGCCATCATGGCGGCGCCTGGAAAGTCGCTTACGCCGATTTCGTGACGGCGATGATGGCCTTCTTCCTGCTGATGTGGCTGCTGGGCGCGACCACGGAAAAGCAGCGCAAGTCGATCGCGGACTATTTCTCCCCGACCCTGGTCGAAACCAAGCGCGAGAGTGCGGGCAGCAATGGCCTGCTCGGCGGATCGTCCCTGACCGACCGCGACTCCTATTCGCACAAGGCGTCGCAGACCGGCACGCGTGCGCTGACCGTGCCTTTGGACGCCCAAGGCGGTCCCGATGCCGGCGGCGGCAGTCAGCTGCGCAAGGAGGACATGCAGCAGTTCGCCAAGGTGAAGGCGAAGCTGAACGCCCAGCTGCAGACGGCAAAGCTCAAGAAGCTGCGCAACCATGTGCGCTTCGTGCCGACCCGCGAGGGGCTGCGCATCGACCTGATCGACAATGCGGATTATTCCATGTTCGCGCTCGGCACGACCGCGTTCAACGCCGAGGCGGCGGAACTTGTAGCTACCGTCGCGCAAGCCGTGGCGGCGATGCCGAACCAGGTGTCGATCCGCGGCCACACCGACAGCCTGCCGTTCGGCGATCCGCGCGCGATGAACAACTGGATGCTATCGAGCGGGCGGGCCGAGGCGACACGGCGCAAGCTCGCCATGGGCGGGGTGCTCGAGCGCCGCTTCGAACGGATCGAAGGCGTTGCCGACCGCGATCCGTTCATCGCCAAGGACCCGTCCGACCCGCGCAACCGCCGCGTCTCGGTCACCCTGCTCTATCGCGGGTTCAGATAGGCAAAAGGCCGGAGCGTTTCCGCTCCGGCCTCCGTCTCCCCGTTAAGCCACCGGGGGAGAAATGCGTCAGCAGCGATTGCCGCTCCGTTCGATCGCGCGCCCGGCGAGCGCACCGGCGCCGGCCCCGACGATGGCGCCTGCCGTCTCGTCGCCGCGGCGACCCACTGCCGCGTCGCCGAGCAGCCCGCCCACGATCGCACCGAGGATGGTGCCGGCCGTGCCGTTGCTGCGGCAGCGATAACCGTCACGCGCATAGCTGCGATAAGCGCGACGCTCGGCCCGGCGCTCGGCGCGGCGATAATCGCGGCGGTCATAGCGGTCGCCATAATGGCGCTCGGAGGCATAGCCGCGGTCGTAGCGGTCGCCATAATATTGCGCCTGGGCCGGAACCGCCGCTGCGGCCGTCGCCAGCGCTGCGCCGATAATCCCGATGGTCTTCAACATGATACGTCTCCTCTTGCCCCGTAAGAGCTTGAGGACGCTTTTGGCTGAACGGCCGTGATCCGAGCCTGAACGCGCGGGTTAGCTGGCGTTCATGTTAGCGGCGGTGTGATAGCTAGCTGGCTCCGGCACTCATGCCAGCTGGCGGTCTCCTCTCAACAGCAAAAACCGGCCGGGAGCAGCCCGGCCGGTCTTGGAACCTAGCAGAGAGGATGAGGCGGCTTAAGCCGCCTGTTGCTGCTGCTTGGAGAGTTCGCGCTTCAGCTTGCGGGCGGTCGGCCCGAGCTTGTCTTCGCTGGTCTTGGTCAGCCAATTGTCGAGGCCGCCGACATGCTCGACCGAGCGCAGGCCGTGCGTCGAGACGCGCAGCTTCACGCTCTTACCCAACGCATCGCTGATCAGCGTGACGTTCTGCAGGTTGGGCAGGAACGTGCGCTTGGTCTTGTTATTGGCGTGGGAAACATTGTGGCCCACCTGCCGGCCCTTGCCGGTCAGCTCGCAAATGCGCGACATCGTCGATTCTCTCTAATGCTCGGGGTTGCCCGGAAAGCAGGCGCGCATAGCGGCAGCGGGCGCATCCGTCAATCTCATGCAACCGTTTCGGGCTCGACACGTTATCGGCATTGACATGGGTCAAGGGAGAATAGGCATGCGTCCGTTGCTGACTATCGTTGCCGTTATCGTGCTGCTGCTGATCGTGGGTGTGGCGACGGGCTTCATCAACCTGAGCGGCCGCGGCGGCGACATGCCGGAAGTGAAGGTCGAAGGCGGCGCGCTGCCCAAGGTCGATGCGGATGTGGGCGATGTCGATGTCGGCACGAAGAACGAGACCATTCAGGTCCCGACCCTCGACGTCGACACCGCCAAGACCGACGCGAAGGAAGACCAGGACAAGTGAGACAGGGGGTGAGCCCAGGGGCGGTGGCCGGCGCCGTGCTGCTGCCGCCCCTGGGCGTGTACCTCGACCGGGGCATCGGCCGCGATTTCTGGATCGCGGCCGGCCTCACCTGCCTCGCCTGGCTGCCGGGCGTGGCATACGCATTATGGACCGTGCTCGCCCGCTGACTTAAGCGCGGCCATGGCCTTTCCGTTGCCTGAACCGATGAAGCGCGCCCTTGCCGCTGCCAGAGAGGCGGCGGCGGCTGGCGAAGTGCCGGTCGGCGCGGTCATCATCCGCAACGGCGAAGTGCTTGCGGAAGCGGGCAATGCACCGCGCCGCCTACACGATCCCACCGCCCATGCCGAGCTGCTGGCTATCCGCGCGGCGGCGGCGGCAATCGGCGAGGATCGCCTGCAGGAATGCGAACTCTGGGTGACACTGGAGCCCTGCGCCATGTGCGCCGGCGCGATCGCCCTCGCCCGCATCCCCCGCCTTTATTACGGGGCCTCTGACCCAAAGGGGGGCGCGGTCGAACATGGCGCGCGCGTGTTCGCCCACCCGACCTGCCATCACCGGCCGGAAGTGTTCGGCGGCATCGGCGACGCCGAGGCCGGGGCGCTGCTGCGCGGATTCTTTGCCGGCCGCCGATAATGTCATGAGGCGCAAGCCTCGACTTGGCGCGGCACGAAGGGTTAGAGGGTCGGGCGAGGAGTTCGACACATGACCGCGCAACCGCTCGCCACGCTTCGCTGGGACGACCCCCTGCTGCTGGAAGACCAGCTGACCGACGAGGAGCGGGCGATCCGCGACGTCGCGCATGCCTATGCGCAGGAACGGCTTCAGCCGCGGGTGATCGAAGCGTTCCGCGAAGAAAAAACCGACCGGGCCATCTTCAACGAGATGGGCGAGCTCGGCCTGCTCGGCGTGACCCTGCCGGAGGATTATGGCTGCGCGGGCGCGTCCTACGTCGCCTATGGCCTGGTCGCGCGCGAAGTGGAGCGCGTCGATAGCGGCTATCGCTCGATGATGAGCGTGCAGAGCTCGCTCGTCATGTACCCGATCTATGCATACGGCTCGGAGGAGCAGCGGCGGAAATATCTGCCGAAGCTCGCTTCGGGCGAATGGGTCGGCTGCTTCGGCCTGACCGAGCCGGACGCCGGCTCCGACCCCGCCGGCATGCGGACGCGCGCCGAGAAGATCGACGGTGGCTATCGCATCTCCGGTTCCAAGACTTGGATTTCGAACGCGCCCTTTGCCGATGTGTTCGTGATCTGGGCCAAGTCGGACGAACATGGCGGCGCGATCCGCGGCTTCGTGCTCGAAAAGGGCATGAAGGGCATCGACGCGCCCAAGATCGACGGCAAGCTTTCGCTGCGGGCCTCCGTCACCGGCATGGTGATGATGGACGGCGTCGAAGTGGGCGAGGACGCGCTGCTGCCGAATGTGCAGGGCCTGAAAGGCCCGTTCGGCTGCCTCAACCGCGCCCGCTACGGTATTAGCTGGGGCGCGATGGGCGCGGCCGAGGATTGCTGGCACCGCGCGCGCAGCTACACGCTGGAGCGCAAGCAATTCGGCCGGCCACTGGCGCAGACCCAGCTCGTCCAGAAGAAGCTGGCCGATATGCAAACGGAGATCACGCTCGGGCTGCACGCCAGCTTGCGGGTCGGGCGGCTGATGGACGAGGGCCGCTTCGCGCCCGAAATGGTCAGCCTGGTCAAGCGCAACAATTGTGGCAAGGCGCTGGAGATCGCCCGCATCGCCCGCGACATGCATGGCGGCAACGGCATTTCCGAGGAATATCACGTCATGCGCCACGTGATGAACCTGGAGACGGTCAACACCTATGAAGGCGCGCACGACGTTCACGCCCTGATCCTGGGCCGCGCGCAGACGGGGTTGAATGCGTTTTTCTGATCTGATCCTCCCCTGCAAGGGGAGGTGGCAGCGCGAAGCACTGACGGAGGGGTGTCACCCTTCGAGACTCGCCTTCAGCGTTGACACCCCTCCACCACCGCTGCGCGGCGGTCCCCCTCCCCTTTCAGGCGAGGATCGATGAGCAAACCGCTCACCGGCCTCCGCGTCCTCGAACTCGCGCGCATCCTTGCCGGGCCCTGGGCGGGGCAGCTGCTCGCCGATCTGGGCGCGGACGTGATTAAGATCGAGCGGCGGGGCGCGGGCGACGACACCCGCGGCTGGGGGCCGCCCTTCGTGCAAGGCGCGGACGGGCAGCCGCTCTCCGCCGCTTACTATCACAGCTGCAATCGGGGAAAACGCTCGGTCACCGCGGACTTCGAGAATGACGCCGACATGGCGCAGGTGCGGGAACTCGCGGCAGATGCCGACATCGTTATCGAGAATTTCAAGACCGGCGGGCTGCAGCGTTACGGCCTTGATTATGCGGCCCTGAGGGCGCTCAACCCGCGCCTCATCTATTGCTCGATCACCGGCTTCGGCCAGACCGGGCCTTATGCGCCGCGCGCCGGCTATGATTATCTGATCCAGGCGATGGGCGGGATGATGAGCATCACCGGCATCGACGAGCCGACCCGCGCCGGCGTCGCCATCGCGGACCTGTTCACCGGCGTTTACGCGACCACCGCGATCCTCGCCGCCGTGAACCGTCGTCACGAGACCGGCGAAGGCGCCTGGATCGACATGGCGCTGCTGGACGTGCAGGCCTCCGTGCTCGCCAATCAGGCGATGAACTATCTGGTGTCGGGCATCGCGCCGGGCCTCACCGGCAACACCCACCCCAATGTCGTCCCCTATCAGCCGTTCGAGACCAGCGACGGCCGCGTGATCGTGGCGGTCGGCAACGACGGGCAGTTTGCGCGCTTTGCGGCGCTGCTCGGCGTGGCGGAACTCGCCGACAGTCCGGACTACAAGACCAACGCCGCCCGCATCGCCAACCGGGAGCGGCTGATCCCCTTGCTGTCGGCACGCACCCGGCAGATGACCCGCGAGGCTCTGCTCGCCGGGTTGGAGCGCGAAGGCGTGCCCGGCGGCCCGATCAACGACATCGCAGCCACGCTGGCCGATCCTCATGTGCAGGCGCGCGGCCTTCAGGTCGAGCTGGAAGCGCCGCACGTCGCCGGGAGCACGCTGGCGCAGGTCCGGTCTCCGATCGTAATCGATGGCGAGCCGATGGTGGCAAACCGCGCCCCGCCTGCCCTCGGCGCCGATAACGCGGATTGGCACTGGCGCTAGTTCCCTGTCTGTTCGCATGACGCTACACTGGCGCGGTGAGCCCCACCCGCAAGATCATCCATGTCGACATGGACGCCTTTTTCGCGTCGGTGGAGCAGCATGACGATCCGACGCTGAAGGGGAAGCCCGTCGCGGTCGGCTCTGCGAGCCCACGCGGCGTGGTGGCGGCGGCGAGCTACGAAGCGCGGGTGTTCGGTGTCCGCTCGGCGATGCCGTCAGTGATAGCGCTGCGGAAATGCCCGAACCTGATCTTCGTCCGCGGCAACTTCGATCGCTATCGCGAAGTGTCGCGGCAGATCCACGCGATTTTCGCCGAATATAGCGACATGATCCAGCCGCTGTCGCTCGACGAAGCCTATCTGGACGTGACGGCGAACAAGCGGGGGCTGCCGACTGCCTGGACCACCGCCAAGGAGATCAGAGCCCGCATCCTGCAGGAAACCGGCCTGACCGCCTCCGCCGGCATTTCCTACAACAAGTTCCTGGCCAAGCTCGCGTCCGATCACCGCAAGCCCAACGGGCAATTCGCTGTCACGCCGGACATGGGCGCGGCCTGGGTCGAGACACTTCCGGTCAGCCGTTTTCATGGCGTGGGGCCTGTGACTGCACGCAAGATGCAGCGGCTCGGGATCGAGACCGGCGCCGACCTGCGGGCCTGCTCACTCGCCTTTCTCCAGCAGCATTTCGGCAGCTCGGCCAGCTGGTATCACGCGATCGCTCGGGGCGAGGATCAGCGCGAAGTAAACCCCTATCGCGAGCGCAAATCCTCAGGCTCGGAAACCACCTTTAACGAAGACCTGACCGACTCGGCGGCGGTCGAGGCGGGCGTGCTTGGTCAGGCCGACGATGTCTGGGCATGGTGCGAAAAGGCGCAGTCCTATGGCCGCACGGTGACGGTGAAGGTCAAATATGGCGACTTCCAGATCATCACCCGCAGCCGCACCCAGCCTGCACCCGTGCGCAGCCGCGAGGCGCTGCACGCGGCGAGCCTGGCGCTGATCCGGTCCGTCCTGCCGCCGGAGAAGGGGATCAGGCTGGTCGGCGTCACGCTGTCGAACTTCCTCCGTGAGGAGACGGAAGCTGCGGAGTTGCTCCCGCTGTTCGGCAACTAATCCGTTACCGTCTTTGCGAGGAGCGTAGCGACGAAGCAATCCAGCAGCGCCGGAGCTGGATTGCTTCGCTGCGCTCGCAATGACGGGTGGAGACGCGTGGGAAATCAGAACAACCCAGGCACTTCCCTCTGAGCAGTCGTCGGCGCTGCAGGGGCCAGCAGCTGGCGGCGCGCGGCGAGGCTCTGGCCGCTCTGCCCCGTCGCAATCGGCGTGCAGGTGCGGCCGGCGAGGAAGTCGAGCGCGCGGGCCACCGAGGCTTCGCGCGGATCGCCGAGCGGAAACGTCACGTCGTCGGTCGCCGCGCAGCTGTTCGGCACCGTCGCGGCAAGGCCGTTGAAATAGGCGTCGGAATTCGCCGCGTTCCTGGTTGAGAAGGCGACCACCCGCAGCCGGTCGTCGCAGGCGGCGCGGTCGATCGCGATCTGCCCGACCGGCTTGCCGTACGTGTTGCTGCCGACCAGCGCCATGTTCTGCGCGAGATACGGTATCTGCGCGTTGATCACGAGTTCGCTCGCCGAAGCGGTGGCGCCGGTGCCGATGAACGCGACCTTCATCGGCGCGACCGACTGGGACTGCGGCTGGAAGAAGCGGGTCTCGTTGCGCGAGGCCTTTTCGGGCCGATAGGTGACGCGGCTCTGCACTTCGGACGAGAAGCGCGCGCGGCCGAGCAGGTCGTTCAGCAGATAGGCGGTCGAGACCAGCCCGCCGCCATTATAGCGGAAGTCGACGATCAGCTCGGTCACGCCGGCAGCGCGGAACTGGTCGAAAGCAGTGCGCAGCTGCGAATCGGCGGTGGTGATGAAGGTGCGAAGATTGAGATAGCCGATCTTGCGTCCGCCATCCTCGATGATCCGGGCGCCATAGCGGCTGGAGACCGGCTGCAGCGCATAATCGCCTTTGGTCATGGTGACTTCGCGCGTGCCGGCGGGGCCGCTCAGGCGCACGGTGCGGGTGACGCCCGCATTGCTGGGCCCGAGTGCCGCCGAGACGCCGCCGGTGCCTTCCGCCGCTATGATGTCCGAGACGAGGCGCAGATTGCCCGATGCTTCGCCGATCGCCAGAATTTCATCACCACGGTCCAGTCCGGCGGCGAAGGCGGGCGCACCTTCGAAGCTTTCGGCGACGAACGCGCGCCGCTGCGCCGCATCGGTCGACAGGCGAATGCCGAAGCCGGCGGTGGTGCCGGTGTTGTAATAGGCTTCTTCCTCCTGAATCGAGGTGAGGTAGGTGAAGAAGCGGTCGCGGCCCTGCGAGCGGGCGGTCGCTGTCAGCGCGTCGATAAAGGCCTGAACGCTGGCCTGGCCGGTCGGAGCACTGGCCGGCAGCGTCTCGGGAAAGAGATACCATTCCTGCAGCACGCCCGCGGCCCAGTTCTGCCGCGCCTCGAGCGAGCAGGTGGAGCTGGAACCGCTGGACGTCGGCGCCGGCGAGGACGCACCCGCGCTGCCGCCGGAGGAGCCGCCACCGCCGCCGCAAGATGTGAGAATCGCTGCCAAACTCAGCAGCGCGCCGAAGTTACGCCAGCGCTTCAAGTGCAAAACTCCCCGCAAAGTCAGGGGGTTATAATCTATTCGTCATCCCAGCGAAAGCTGGGATCTCCTGCGATGAGATGCCAGCCTTCGCTGGCATGACGGTGACCTATTGGTCGTTGCGCCAGCGCGCCCAGATTGCCGTGGGAAGGAGCAGCCCGCGCGCCTCTTCGCGCACCGCAAGCTCGCCCATCTCGACCGTGCCGGGCAGGTCCTGGAACAGGTCGGCGACGAGCTGTCCGATCGATAGCGCCGACATGCGGACCGCATAGACGGTCAGGAACAGGAAGAGCGACTCGGCATCGAGCAACTGCCGGCAGTCGGCGAGCAAAGGCGCCAGCTTTTCCTCCAGCTTCCACACCTCGCCTTCGGGGCCGCGGCCATATTTGGGCGGATCGAGGATGATGCCATCATAGCGCCGGCCGCGCCGGACCTCGCGCGCGGTGAATTTTGCTGCGTCGTCGACGATCCAGCGGATCGGCCGGTCCGCCATGCCCGCCAGCACCGCATTGGCGCGGCCGCCTTCGACCGACTTCTTGGACGCATCGACATGCACCACCTCCGCGCCTGCTCCGGCGAGCGCCAGCGTGCCGACGCCGGTATAGCCGAACAGGTTCATGGCGCTTTTCGGGTCCATGCTCCGCATCCAGGCCCAGACCGGCGCCATGTCCGGGAAAAAGCCGAGGTGGCGGAACGGCGTGCACTGGGCGGTGAAGCGCACCTCCTCCCATGCCATCTGCCAGCCGTCGCGCGGGACTGCGCGGTCGAAGCGCCAGCGCCCGCCGCCGTCTTCGTCCGATCCAGGCACGAACTCTGCGTCGGCGGACCAGTCGTCCTGCGCGGGCGCCCACATCGCCTGCGGCTCCGGGCGGATGAAGCGAAACCGGCCATAGCGCTCCAGCTTGCGGCCATGGCCGGAATCGAGCAGCCCGTAATCGGCCCAGGGTTCGGCGATCAGCGTCCGCAGATCAGGCACGGGGTGTGGCACGGGCGCCGACATAATCGATGATCGCGGCCAGCTCTGCCGGCAGCACATCGTAGCGCTCGTCGCGCTCGAACAGCGAGCCGACCCGGGAGGGGAGCGACGGCCGCACGCCGGTCGCGCGTTCGACTGCGTCGCGGAACTTGCCGGGGTGCGCGGTCGCCAGCGTCACCACCGGGACTTCGGGCGGCAGCCCTGCCTCGCGCGCAGCGGCGAGGCCGATCGCGGTGTGCGGATCGAGCACCTGGCCGGAGCCCTCGCAAGCCCAGCGCATCGCCAGCGCCATCGCATCGGGATCGATACGCGCGCTGCTGAAGATTGCACCCGCGCCGTTCAGCTGAGTCTCCGTGAGGCGCATCGCCCGCTCGCGTCCGAACGCTGCCATCTGATCCGGCACGGCGGCAGGATCGAGGTCGAACAGCAGCCGTTCGAAGTTGGAACTGACCTGAATGTCCATCGACGGCGCTGCGGTCGGCGTGACCTCGCCCGCCGAATAGTCGCCGCCGGAAAAGGCGCGGTGGAGAATGTCGTTGACGTTGGTAGCGACGATCAGCTTGGCGACGGGGAGCCCCATATTTGCCGCCGCATAACCGGCGAACACGTCGCCGAAGTTGCCCGTAGGCACCGCAAAGGCGACCGGCCGCTCCGGCGCGCCGAGCCGCACGGCGGCGTAGAAATAATAGACGATCTGGGCCATCAATCGCGCCCAGTTGATCGAGTTCACCGCCGACAGCGTGAAGCGCCCGGCGAAATCGCGGTCGGCGAACATCGCCTTCACCAGCGCTTGGGCGTCGTCGAAATTGCCTTCGATGGCGATGTTGTGGACGTTCGGCGCCTTGACCGTCGTCATCTGCCGTCGCTGCACGTCCGAGACGCGGCCGTGCGGGTGGAGCATGAAGATGTCGACCTTGGCCCTGCCTGCCAGCGCATCAATCGCGGCAGAGCCGGTGTCGCCCGAGGTCGCGCCGATCACCGTCAGATGCGCGTCGCTGCCGGTCAGGAAGCGTTCGAACAACAGGCCCAGCAGCTGCAGCGCCACATCCTTGAAGGCGAGCGTCGGGCCATGGAACAGCTCCAGCAGCCAATGTGTCTCATCAAGCTGCACCAGCGGCGTCACTGCGCGATGGGCGAAGCGGCCATAGGCAAGCGTGCATAGCGACCGCAGCTCTTCCTCGCTCAGCGCATCGCCGACGAACGGCCGCATGACGCGGACCGCCGTCTCGACATAGGAAAGCCCGGCCATTGCCGCGATCTCATCTGCCGTGAAGCGCGGCCACTCGGCGGGCATGTAGAGCCCACCGTCACTCGCCAGCCCCGCCAGCGTCACGCCGCGAAAATCGAGCCGCGGCGCCGCTCCCCTGGTGCTCACATAGTCCATGCGCGCCGCGCTTACCGGCTGCGCCTGCGCAGCGCGAGAAAGTAAATCACTGCCGCGACCAAGGCGAAGAAGAACCACTGCATCGCATAAGCAAGGTGGTTGTTCGGCACATCCTCGAGCGAAGGCGCGCGCGCCGGCTGCAAGCCGGCAGGAGGCTGGTCGGCGATCAACCGAATCGTCCGCTCGCTGTCCGGCCCGATCACGCCTTCGACGACACCGCCGTTCCAAGCGGGCCGGTCAGGTCGTGCGGACCAGCCGGTGACGATATTCGCGTCGCCTTGCGTCGTCCGGCAGGCCGCAATGTGGAGCCAGCCCGCATCGCCCCGTGTGTTGCGCCCGCTCGCCTGGCGCCAGCCGATGACGTCTTTGCAGTCCAGGCGGCTGCGGCGAAACAGCGGCGGATTGTCCGACCCGGGCCGAGCGGGCCAGGCGATCGGCGCCTGCCCTTGCGCAGCGGCATAGCGGTTGAGCGCCGCATTCTTCTGCGCGCGGCGGTCCAGCTGCCAGAAGCCGAGCGCGATCATCACCGCGACGGCAGCGATGACAATCAACGTGGGCAGGACTGGAAGCCGCCTCAAGCGCGGCCGACGCACCATGGATCGGGTTCCATGTCGAACGGCATGCCGGGCTGGTCCGGAGCCGGGAAGCGCGCCTTGAAAGTGAAGGCCTCACGCGAAGGGCCGAAACGGTCCAGCCGCCACAGCCGCGACAGGCCTTCATCGATGGTCGGGATCGTGCCAGCGGGATTCCACCACAGCGCCTGGTAAGCGCCGTCGAAGCGGCCGAACCATTCGCGGCGCTGCGCCATTACCGGCGTGTGCGCGCTGCGATAGACATAAGCGAACAGCGCGTCCGCATCGGTCCAGACCGACATGTTCAGGATGAAGAGCGGATCGTCGGTGACCTGGATGTCGGTCGCGTTGCCGCTGTCGCTCTGCAGCCGCCAGACAAAGCCGGGACTGGCGTCTGCGAGGGCATTGATGCGGTCGAGCTCGGCGAAAAAGCCGGCCACCTGCGGATCGTCGGACGGCGCGGCGAGCCGCCCGACATTGATCTGCGCGAGGTGCCAGCCTTGCTCCATCGACTAGAGCGCGGCGCCCCAGCTGCCCCAGACATAGACGACGATGAACAGGAACAGCCAGACGACATCGACGAAGTGCCAATACCAGGCGGCAGCCTCGAAGCCGAAATGCTGGCGGGGTGTGAAGTGCCCCTTATAGGCGCGGATCAGGCAGACGATCAGGAAGATCGTGCCGACCAGCACGTGGAAGCCGTGAAAGCCCGTCGCCATGTAGAAGGCGGCGCCGTAGTTCAGGCCTTTGAACGGGATTTCGGCGTGCATGTATTCGTAGGTCTGGATCGACGTGAAGATCAGGCCGAGGATGATCGTCGCCCACAGCCCCTTTTTCAGCCCGTCGCGGTCGCCATGGATCAGCGCGTGATGCGCCCAGGTGACGGTCGTGCCCGAACAGAGCAGGATCAGCGTATTGAGCAGCGGAAAGGCGAAGGGATCGATGATCTCCAGCCCCTTGGGCGGGAAGGTCGCGGGCGCCGTTTCGCTCAGCGCGGCGGCGCCTTCGCTCACTTCCATCGGCACCGGGAAGAGCGAGAAATCGAACCAGGCCCAGAACCAGCCGACGAAGAACATCACTTCGGACGCGATGAACAGGATCATGCCGTAGCGCAGGTGCAGCGACACCACGGGCGTGTGATTGCCGGCATGTGCTTCCTTGATCACGTTCGACCACCAGGCGAACATCGTATACAGCACCAGCGCCAGCCCCAGGAAGAACACCCAGCCGCCAAAGCGCGCCTCGTGCATCCACATGATCCCGCCGGCCGCCATGATCAGCGCCGAAAAGGCGCCGATGATCGGCCAGGGGTCGGGCGGAAGGATATGATATTCGTGGTTCTTGGCGCCGGCCATGAAGCTTTCCCTGATGCGGTCTTTGAACCGCCTCTAGCGAGGCTTTGCCGACGCCTCAACCGGGTAGAAGGTGTAGCTGAGCGTGATCTGCTGCACGTCCTTGGCGTCGGCGTCCTTCAGCATCGCCGGATCGACGAAATAGATGATCGGCATGCGCACCCGCTCACGGGGTTTCAGCGTCTGCTCGGTGAAGCAGAAACAGTCGATCTTCTTGAAATGGCCGCCGGCCTGATCGGGCGAGACATTATAGGTGGCGCGGCCGGTGACCGGACGGTCGGTCAGGTTCTCGGCGATGTAAAAGGCCATCAACCGCTCGCCGACACGGACCTGCTCGACATTCTTTTCGGGACGGAAACGCCAAGGCAGGCCCGGATTTACGTTCGCGTCGAAGCGCACCAGCACGGTGCCAGCAGTTGGCTTCCAGGGCAGGTCCGCCTCGGTGGCGCGCCCGGTGGTGCCGGCAAAGCCCGTCACTTGGCAGAAGAGCTGATAGAGCGGCACCGCCGCGAAACCCAGGCCGACCATGAACAAAGCGATCAACCCCGCGAGCATGGCCGAACGGCGGTTGCGGATGGCGAGATCGGTCACGGCAGGCTCTGGATCTTGGCGATGGTGATGAAGAAAAACAGAACGCAAAATGCGCCGAGGATCAGCGCCGTCACCAGCGCCCGCGACTTCTGCCGCGCGCGAATCTCGTTCTGACGGTCCGGATCGGTCATGCGAGCACCAGCCGGTCCGCGACCAGCGCACCGAACAGGATGAAGAGATAGAGGATGGAAAAGCCGAACAGCTTTTTCTCGGGCTGCATCTGGGCGGGATCGGTGGTCCGGTTGCGCCAGACCCGCACCGCCAGCAGCAGGAAGATCGCGTTCAGCAGCACGGCGGCGGCGCCATAGATCGCGCCGGTCAGTCCGAGAACCCAGGGGGCGATGGCCGACGCAGCGAGCGCGACACTGTACAGAATGATCTGCGCACGCGTCGCCTTGGCGCCGGCGGTCACCGGCAGCATCGGGATGCCGGCGGCGGCATAATCGGTCTTCACGAACAGCGCGAGCGCCCAGAAATGCGGCGGCGTCCACAGGAAGATGATCATGAACAGCAGCGCCGGCAGCAGCGTCACGTCACCCGTCGCCGCGGCCCAGCCGAGCAGGGGCGGAAAGGCGCCGGCCGCGCCGCCGATGACGATATTCTGCGACGTGTTCGGCTTCAGCCAGACGGTGTAAACGACCGCGTAGAAAAAGATCGAGAAGGCGAGGATGCTGGCGGCCAGCCAGTTTGTGGCGATGCCCAGCAGCATGACCGAGAAGCCAGAAAGCCCCACGCCGAAATGCAGCGCCGTAGTGCGATCGAGGCGCCCGTCCGGCAGCGGCCGGCCGGCGGTGCGCTTCATCTTGGCGTCGAGATCGGCCTCATACCATTGATTGAGCGCGCCAGAGGCACCGGCGCCCAGCGCAATCGCCAATATGGCGGTGAAGCCCAGCACCGGATCGATGGGTGCGCGGGAGGCGAGCAGGCCACATAGCGCGGTGAAGACGACGAGGGACATCACGCGCGGCTTGGTCAGCGCGAAAAGGTCCCGCCAGTCGGCCGGCAATGGCGTCGAGGATTCGGCAGCGATCATGAGATGGCCGCCATATAGGAGCGCATGCCCCGAAGGGGAAGCGCCCGTTGAGCGGTCAGGCGGCCGCTTTGGCGCGCTCCAGCCGCACTTTCAGCTGCCGCTGGATCAACGAACCGGCGAGATGGGCGTCCACCGAGTCGCGCTGCTCCCTCTTCAGTTGGATGCGGATATCGCCGACGGTGCGGCAGGAGCCGGATTCGGCAAGCACGAAGGCCCGTTCGAGGGTGCTTTGGCGCTGCATGAAATGCTCCTTCCCAGACACGGGCGGCCACGGGGGGCTGCCTCGAATTATGCTGCGGAAGTGTAACGATCGGAGGGCGAAATGGTTGCGTCCGCTGGTCAGGCTTTGACTTCGACCGACGACATGCGCTCGGCGCGGAGCCGGTCGGTCAGTTCGATCCGCTCGGCCATTTCATGCCATGCAGCGGCGGAACGCAGGCAGCGTTCCCGCACATTGTCGAGCGTCGCCGCTTCGGCAGCAGCTTCCGCGGCTTCGGCTTGCGCCCGATATTGAAGAGCCTGGCTCAAAATGCGCTCCGTCTGGAGGAAAGGGAAAGCGGCGGGCCGGTCAACGGCCCGCCGCCCGAACGATTTACGCGCTCTGGAGGTTGACCGCGCTGGTCTTGCCGCGGCGATCCGTCTCCAGTTCGTAGGAAACACGCTGGTCGCGATCGAGGGTGCGCATGCCCGCGCGCTCGACGGCCGAGATGTGCACGAACGCGTCGCCGCTGCCATCTTCCGGCTGAATGAAGCCATAGCCCTTGTCGGCATTGAAGAATTTGACGGTGCCGGTGATCATAAGAGTCTTCCTTCGGTAGGACAGGCCGCCGACTGTCGGCGCGCCCGAGCAGCAGCTGCAGGGAGAGAAGGAAGAAGGTGCCGCAAAGCGCCAAAGACCGTCGGTTTGCGACTGTAGCGTGGCGCTACATGGGCCTTTGCAGCGATTTGGACAAGGGCAGGCGGAAAATCGCTCGATCCCGGCGATTGCGGACCCGGCGAAAGCGCGGCACACTCGACGGGTGAACCGGGGGGGGCAACATGATCACCTACTTCCTTGACGCACTGCCGCATTTCCTTGCCTATTTCGCGGCGGCGGTGGCGCTCGCGGCGGCGTTCCTGCTCATCTATGTGATGATCACCCCGCACCGCGAGTTCGCGCTGATCCGTGAAGGCAACAGCGCCGCCGCAACGCAGCTGATCGGCACTTTTCTCGGCTTCGCTATCCCAGTGGCGGTGGTGATCGGGCATTCGGTCAGCATCCCGGACATGCTGCTCTGGGGAGCGGTGGCGACGCTGGTGCAGCTCGCCGTCTTCTTCATCGTCTCGCGCCTGCTGTTCCGCGACATCGAGCAACGGATCACCGACCGCTGCACCGCGTCCGGCATCTTCGTGGGTGGGCTGGGGCTCGGCATGGGCATCCTCCAGGCCGCGTGCATGGTGCCGTGATATGAAGAAGCAACTGACCATGACGACGGCGATGGCCGCAGCGCTGATCGCGCTGCCCGCCTGTTCCTCCACCGGCAATGGCTGGGAGGAAGAGGTGGTCGCCGACGCCGACACCGCGATCTGCGTCAACGAAGCCGGCGAGCGGGTCGACGACGATCTGTGCGACGACGATTTCGGCTCCCGCCGATCCTATGGCTTCGCCCATTATTATATCGGCCGGGGGCGCCCCCTCCCCTATTATGGCGACTCGATCCAGCACCGGCGCTTTGCCGGCGCCGGCTCCTTCAATATGGACCCGACGCGGACCTATGGCCGCGCGCCCGCTGCAACCCGCATGACGCGGTCGGCCGCCGTGTCGCGCGGCGGCCTGGGCTCGAGCGGGCGCAGCTTTGGAGGCGGGCGGTCCTGAGCCGATGGAGCGGCACAGCATCGCCCCGCGCGAGGGCTGGCGCGCGATCGTCGAGGCGCAAGGGCTGATCTGGCACTCCGACGGTGCCGAGCCCTATTGGGACGAAAGCGCCTGTTACAGCTTCACCGCCGCCGAAATCGACACGATCGAAGAGGCGGTGGAGGAACTGCACCGGCTGTTCATCGAGGCCGGCAATTTCATCATGTCCGATCTCGCCATGCTCGAGCTGTTCGGCATTCCGGACTGGTGCCGTGAAGCGGTACGCGACGCCTGGGAGACGGACCCGCCGAGCCTGAATTATGGCCGCTTCGATCTCGGCTATACCGGCGACGGCCCGCCCAAACTGTTCGAATATAATTGCGACACCCCGACGGCGATGCTGGAGGCGGCGGTGGTGCAATGGGATTGGAAGGAGCAGGTCTTCCCGGACGAGGACCAGTTCACCAGCCTGCATGACAAACTGATCGCGCGCTGGGCCGAACTGCGCCCCGAACTGCCGGGCCAGCGGCTCTGGTTCACCCACATGGCCGATCCCAGCCATGAGGACGCGATCACCACCACTTACATGCGCGACCTGGCCGCCGAGGCCGGGCTGGAGACGCACGCCGTCCTGATCGACGATATCGGCATCGACCGGCAAGGGCGCATCGTCGACCAGGGCGATCAGCTGATCTCCGCGGTGTTCAAGCTCTATCCCTGGGAATGGATCGTTTCGGAGGATTATGGCCGCGACATCGTGCGGCACCTGGACCGCACGATCTGGATCGAGCCGATCTGGAAGATGATCTGGAGCAACAAGGCGATCCTGAAGGTGCTGTGGTCGCTGTTCCCCGGCCACCCGAACCTCCTCGCCGCCGCCCTGCGGCCGGAGGAGATCGGCCCGGACCATGTCGCCAAGCCGTTCCTCGCGCGCGAGGGCGCAAACATCCGCATCATGCAGGACGGCAGCGTCGTTGCCGAGAGTCAGGGCGGCTATCGTGACGGGCTGACGCTATATCAGCAGCTCTATCCGCTGCGCGACTTCGGCAGGGGCTATCCGGTGCTCGGCTGCTGGGCGGTCAATGGCGCCGCGGCCGGCATGGGCATTAGGGAGGACGGGCTGATCACGGGCAACCGCGCGCGCTTCGTCCCGCACATCATCAAGGGGTGAGATGAAAAAGCTGAAGGCGGCGACGGACACGCTTCGCGAGCTGGCCGTGATCTATATCGTGCTGCTGTCGATCGCGGCGCTGCTGTTCATGCTGCTCGAAGGCCAGCCCTTCCTCGACAGCCTTTATTGGGCCGGCACCACCGCCACCTCGACCGGCTATGGGGACATCAGCCCCAAGACGGTCGGCGGCAAGACGCTCGCCTTCGTGCTGATGCACCTGTCGATCTTCGGCATCGCGCCGTTGATCGTGGTGCGGCTGATCGACCGCCTCAACGAGAATCGCGACGCCTTCACCCACGAGGAGCAGCTGCACATCCTGCACGGCATCGAGCGGATCGAGGCGCGGCTGACGCAGCTGGAAGAGCGAGGCGCGAAGGACTGACCGCAAGCAATGCACTGTTCCCCGGCGAAGGCCGGGGCCCAGGGCCGCGAGCGACATCTCATGGACCCCGGCCTGCGCCGGGGAACGAAGTGTTAGTGGTCCTTGCCGCTGTCGATCACCGGCAGCGTTTCGAACTGGTGGAACGGCGGCGGCGAGGAGAGCGTCCACTCCAGCGTCGTCGCACCGTCGCCCCAGGGATTGTCCTCCGCCTTGCGGCCCGCAGCCAGCGACCAGAACAGGTTGACGAAGAAGATCACCATGCCGGCCGCCATCACGGCATAACCGTAAGAGGCCATCTCGTTATAGGCGGTATAGGCGTCCGGATAATCCGGGTAGCGGCGCGGCATGCCCTGCATGCCCAGGAAGTGCATCGGGAAGAACAGCAGGTTCACGCCGATGAAGAACACCCAGAAATGCAACTGGCCGAGCAGCTCGTTATAGTGACGGCCGCTCATCTTCGCGAACCAGTAATAGAAGCCCGCGAATAGCCCGAACACCGCGCCCAGCGACAGTACATAGTGGAAATGGGCGACGACATAATAGGTGTCGTGCAGCACGTCGTCGACGCCGCCGTTCGCCAGCACCACGCCGGTGACGCCGCCGACCGTGAACAGGAAGATGAAGCCCAGCGCCCAAAGCATCGGCGTCTTGAAGCTCAGCGAACCGCCCCACATGGTGGCGATCCAGCTGAAGATCTTGATGCCGGTCGGGACGGCGATCACCATCGTCGCGGCGGTGAAGTACATCTTCACGTTCACGCTCATGCCGGTGGTGAACATGTGGTGCGCCCACACGACGAAGCCGATCACGCCGATCGCGACCATCGCATAGGCCATGCCGAGATAGCCGAAGACGGGCTTGCGGCTGAACGTGGCGATCACCTGGCTGACGATGCCGAAGCCGGGCAGGATCATGATGTACACTTCGGGGTGGCCGAAGAACCAGAACAGATGCTGATACAGCACCGGGTCGCCGCCGCCCGACGGATCGTAAAAGGCGGTGCCGAAGTTGCGGTCGGTCAGCAGCATGGTGATGGCGGCGGCCAGCACCGGCAGCGCCAAGAGCAGCAGGAAGGCAGTGACCAGCACCGACCAGACGAACAGCGGCATCTTGTGCAGGGTCATGCCCGGCGCGCGCATGTTGAAGATGGTCGTGATGAAGTTGATCGCGCCCAGGATCGAGCTCGCGCCCGCCAGGTGGAGCGACAGGATCGCCATGTCGACGGCCGGCCCCGGCGCGCCGGTGGTCGAGAGCGTCGGGTAAACGGTCCAGCCCACGCCCGCGCCATTGCCGGTGCCGCCCGGCACGAACGCCGAGCCCAGCAGCAGGATGAACGCCGGCACCAGCAGCCAGAAGGAGATGTTGTTCATGCGCGGGAACGCCATGTCCGGCGCCCCGATCATGATCGGCACGAACCAGTTGCCGAAGCCGCCGATCATCGCCGGCATCACCATGAAGAACACCATGATCAGGCCGTGGGCGGTGATCAGCGAGTTCCACAGGTGATAGGCCTGGTCCATGCTCGCTTCCGAGCCTTCGACCAGCGACGCCCAGGCCTGGAGATACTGCACGCCCGGCTGAGCCAACTCCAGGCGCATCAGTCCGGACACGGCGCCGCCGATGATCCCCGCGACGATCGCGAAGATCAGGTAGAGCGTGCCGATATCCTTGTGGTTGGTCGACATGAACCAGCGGGCGAAAAAGCCCGGCTTATGGTCCGCGTCATGCGCATGATGGTGCGCGTGGTCCCCGTGAAACTCGGACGGGTTGGCTGCGATGTCGGTCATTCTTACTGGTTCCCGTTGGGCTGACCGCCCTGGCTGGTTGCGGGAGGCGTGGCGGTGCCCGGCGTGGGCGTATCGGTGGCGCTGACCGGGTCAGGCCCGGCCTTGAGCTGGTCGGCGGCCTTCGGCGCGACCAGCGCCGGCGTCTTGGGCCCGCCCATGGTGCCGCCCTTGGACGCGACCCAGGCCGCGAACCGCGCCGGCGACACGACCTCGACCGCAATCGGCATATAGGCGTGGCGGGCGCCGCACAGTTCGGAGCATTGGCCGAAATAGACACCTTCCTTCTCGGCCTTGAACGTCAGCTCGTTGATGCGGCCAGGGACCGAGTCGAGCTTGAACCAGAAGGCCGGAACCGACCAGGAATGGATCACGTCGTTCGACGTGGTCTGCAGGCGGATCTCGCGGCCGACCGGGATCACCATGCGGTTGTCCACCGCCAGCAGGCGCGGACCGTCGGCATATTGCCGCACCCGGGCGCCCGCCTTGGGCTTGTCTTCCAGCATGTTGGAGACGACCTCGAACCCGCCATTGTCCGGATATTGATAGGTCCAATACCATTGGTTGCCGATCGCCTTGACGGTCAGTGCATCCTTGCCGGCGGGCTTGAACTGGGCGGCGAGCAGGCTGATCGACGGGATCGCGATCGCAACCAGGATCAGCACCGGCACCAGCGTCCAGATCACCTCGATTACCGTGTTGTGGGAGGTGCGCGACGGCACCGGATTGGCCGAGCGGCGGAAGCGGATGATCACATAGAGCATCAGCAGCAGCACGAGCAGCGAGATGCCGATCATCATCGGCACCAGGATGTAATCGTGCATCCACAAGGCCTTGCGGCCATTGGGGCTGACCTGGTCCTGCAGCGTGATATGGCCGTCGACCGGCATGCCGACGCCCGCGAGAGGCGCGACCGACGGCACGTTCACCGCGGCCGCGGTGTGCGCCACATCCGGCTGCGCCGCGCTTTCCTTGGTCTCGGCGGGCGTGGCGACGAGCGTGCCCGGATCCTGCTTCGGCGCTTCCTGCGCCATTGCGCCGGCCGGCGCGAGCGCTAGGCCAAGGGCAAGCAGGAGGGTCTTGGCGAGCTTCATTCGGCTTCCTGTTCTCTTTGCTTGTTGCGCGGGACGACGCTCGGCAACGGACGTGCGAAACGTGATTTGGCGCGGCTTATAGGCACGGTTTTCCACTCTCTCAAGCGGTTCGGCGCGGCTTTGGGGCGGATTGCCTGTCACGTCTCGCCGCCTTATGCCGCGCAGCCATGACCGAGGACGAGGTTCTGGCCGAATTCCGCGCCGCCGAGGCACTGCTGGAGGGGCATTTCATCCTCTCCTCGGGGCTCCGCAGCCCCCGTTATCTGCAATGCGCACGGGTGCTGATGAACCCGGCCCGGGGCGCGCGGTTGGCCGAAGCATTGACCGCCAAGCTGCCGGCGGCAATCCGCTCCTCCATCCAGGCGGTTGTGTCGCCGGCGATGGGCGGGGTCATCGCCGGCCAGGAGGTGGCGCGGGCGCTCGGCGTCGACGCGATGTTCCTGGAACGCCCGACCGGCACGTTCGAGCTGCGCCGCGGCTTCCGCCTTGAACAGGGTCAGAAGGTGCTGATGATGGAGGATGTCGTCACCACCGGCCTGTCGTCGCGGGAGGCCATCGCAGCGATTCAGGCTGCTGGCGGCGAAGTCCTGGCGGCAGCGGCTCTCGTCGATCGGTCAAACGGGAGCGCGGATCTCGGCGTCCCCTTCTACCCGCTGATCCGCCTCGACGTGCCCAGCTATCAGGCCGACCAGCTGCCGCCCGAACTCGCAGCCATTCCAGCCATCAAGCCGGGGAGCCGGGCAGCGTGAGCCTCCGCCTCGGCGTTAACATCGATCACGTCGCCACCATCCGCAATGCGCGCGGCGGCGACCATCCCGATCCGATGCGCGCGGTGCGGGTGGTGGAGCAAGCCGGCGGCGATGGGATCACCGTCCATCTCCGCGAGGACCGCCGCCACATCCGCGATCTCGATCTCGACGCGCTGATGGCCGACACGCAGCTGCCGGTGAATCTCGAAATGGCCGCGACGGACGAGATGCTTGCCATCGCGCTGCGTCACAAGCCGCACGCCGCCTGCATCGTGCCCGAAAAGCGCGAGGAGCGGACCACGGAAGGCGGGCTCGACGCGCGCGGGCAGCATAATCACCTCGCCCCGATCGTCTCGCGGCTGTTGGATGCGGGCATTCGCGTCAGCCTGTTCATCGAACCCGATCCGGCACAGATCGAAGCGGCCTTGCGCCTGCGCGCGCCGGTCGTCGAACTCCACACCGGCCGCTATGCCCATCTGCCCGACACCGACCGCGCCATGGAACTGAAGCGCATCGCCGACGCCGCCGCGCTTGCCGTCAAGAACGGCATCGAGCCGCATGCCGGCCACGGCCTTACCTTCGACAACGTCGTCCCCATCGCCGCCATCCCGCAGCTGAAAGAGCTGAACATCGGCCATTTCCTCGTCGGCGAAGCGATCTTCATCGGCCTGGAAGAGAGCATCCGCCGGATGAAGGCGCTGATGGAAAGCGCCCGGTGAACCTCTTTGTGCGTCATGCCAGCGAAGGCTGGCATCTCGACGCGAGAGACCCCAGCCTTCGCTGGGGTGACGGCAGCGGAGGACCGTCATGATTATCGGCCTCGGCTCGGACCTGTGCAATATCGAGCGCATTCAGGCGTCGCTGGACCGGTTCGGTGAGCGGTTCGAGCAGCGGGTCTTTACCGAAAGCGAGCGCGCCAAGGCGGCCAAGCGCCCCTTCACCCGCGCCGGCACCTATGCCAAGCGCTTCGCCGCCAAGGAGGCCTTCTCCAAGGCGGTCGGCACCGGCTTCAAGCGCGGCGTGTTCATGAAGGATATCGGCGTCGTTAATGCGCCGTCAGGGGCGCCGACGCTAAGGCTGGAAGGCGGGGCCAGGGCAGCGCTCGACGCGATTGTTCCTGCCGGGCACAAGGCCCAGATACATTTGACGTTGACCGACGATCATCCCTGGGCGCAGGCGTTCGTCATTATCGAGGCGGTGCCGCTGTGACAGGGATCGAAGGTGTGAGCGAAGGCGACAAGGTGGAGGTGGCGAAACCGGCGGCTGCGCCCAAAAAAGGCACCGACTGGGCCGGCGAGGCCAAGGGCATTTTCTGGTTGATCCTGGCCGTGCTCGGCTTTCACAGCTTCATCGCCAAGCCTTTTTACATCCCGTCCGAATCGATGATGCCGGGGCTGCTGGTCGGCGACCGGCTGGTCGTGACCAAATATCCTTATGGCTGGTCGTTCGTCTCCCCGACCTTCCACCTGCTGCCCTTCATGGAAGGCCGGTTGTTCGGCCGCATGCCGGAGCGGGGCGACGTCGTCATCGCCTCGCCGCCGGGGGCGCGGCAAGACTATATCAAGCGCGTGATCGGCCTGCCGGGCGACCGGCTCGAGATTCGCGGCGGCACCGTCATCATCAACGGCGTGCCGGTGAAGCGCAGCCTGCCGCAGCCGAAACTGATCCCGGTCGACGAAAATGCGCCGTGCAGCGACATGAAGTTTCCCGGCCGCCTCGTCACCGGACCCGACAGTCAGCCTTATTGCGAGCTGCCGATCGTGCGGGAAACGCTGCCCAATGGCCGCAGCTATGACACGATCGAACTGGGGGCGAGCCGGACCGACGATTATGCGCCGATGACCATCCCTGCCGGCCATGTCTTCCTGATGGGCGATAATCGCGACCAATCGGCGGACAGCCGCGTCTCGCTGGCCGAGGGCGGCCTCGGCAACGCCATCCCATGGGAGAATATCGGCGGCCGCGCCGAGTTCATCACTTTCTCGCTCGACGGCACCGCCCAATGGTGGAACCCGATCAGCTGGCTGCAGGCGCTGCGCTCAGGCCGGGCCGGGTCCTCGCTCCACCCGCAGGAGGAAGCGGGCAAGTGAGCGAGGAGCTCGCGCCCGTCACCACCGCAGCCCCCGCTGAAATGCGCGATCCGCTCGTCCGGGCGGAGCTGAAGCGCGCCGGCGTCTGGTTCGGCATCGCCGTCGCGATCGCGCTGACCGTGCTGCTGATCCAGCCGCTGATGCTGATCTTCGCCGGCCTCGTCTTCGCGTCGATGCTGGACGGGGGCGCGAGGCTGCTGGGCCGCGTGCTGCCGATCGGGCGCAACTGGCGCGTGGGGCTTGTTCTCCTGCTCGCCATCATATTTCTGCTGGGCGTTCTCTACCAGACCGGGGTCGAGATTGCGGCCCAATTCCAGCAGCTCAGCGCCACTCTGCAGGTCCAGGGCTCGCGGTTCCTGAAGTGGCTCGCTTCGCTCGGCGCCCTGCCCGCTCAAGCCGATCTGATGACCATGGCGCGCCAGGCCCTGGGCTCTGTGGGCCGGTTGACCAGCTATGTCGGAAGTGTCTTCGGCGCGTTCACGAGCGCGTTTCTGGTGATCATCATCGGGCTGTTCGTCGCATTGGAGCCACGGCTCTACGAGCGAGGGCTTGCCTGGCTCATGCCGAGCCGGTCGCGCGCAGAGCTCGAGATCACAATCGGGCGCATGGCCTTCACCATGCGGCGTCTGCTCGCCGGCCGTTTATTGGGCATGCTGATCCAGGGGGTCGCGACCTGGATCGCCCTTACGATCGGCGGCGTGCCCATGGCTTTGGTGCTTGGCATCCTGACCGGCATCCTCGCCTTCATCCCGAATGTCGGCGCGTTCGTCAGCGGCGTGCTGATGGTGGCCGTCGGGTTCAGCGCCGGCGTGACCCCGGGCCTGTGGGCGCTCGGCACCTATTTCGTCGTCCAGACGCTCGACGGCTATGTTCTGACGCCGATCATCGCGCGCAAGACGGTGGACCTCCCCCCCGCCCTCGTGCTCGGCGCGCAGATTCTGTTCAGCACCTTGCTCGGTTTCATGGGCCTGCTGCTCGCCGATCCGATTACCGCCATGATCAAAGTCTGGCTGGAGCGCGGTTCGGAGCAGGAAGAGGCCAAGGCCTCAACGATTATCCAAGAACCTCGCTCGTCCCGAGCGTAGTCGAGGGGCGCTGGCGCGGGCTCCCAAGCGCCCCTCGACTTCGCTCGGGACGAGCGGAAATGAGTTACCGCTGTCCCGGCATCGCGCCCGGTGCGCCGCCACCGCCCATCATCTGCTGCATCTGCATCTGCTGCAGCACGGCCTGCGGGATGAACTCGATCAGCTCGACATCGAAGACGAGCAGCGAGTTGGGGGGGATCGGTCCGGTCTCGCGCGCGCCATAGCCGAGTTCCGGCTTGATCCAGAGGCGGTATTTGCCGCCCTTCTGCATCAGCTTCAGACCCTCGGAGAAGCCGGGCACGACCTGGGCGACCGGCAGCGGCGCACGCTCATTCTGGTCGAACACCGTGCCGTCGCGCAGCGTGCCCTTATAGCTGATCAGGGCCACATCGGCGTCGGTGGGCTTGCCGCCCTCGCCGGCTGCCAGCACCTTGTACTGCAGACCGGATGCGGTCGTCTGCACGCCGGACTGGCGCGCATTCCATTCGAGGAACTGCTCGGTCGTGCCGGTCTGCGCGATGGCACGCGACGTGCCGGCAAAGGCCAGCCACACCGCCACGGCCAAGGCGAGCGCAAGCCCACCCCACAGCATCGCCAGCACGCGGCGCGGAGTGGGAGCGATAGGGACGGCGGTGACGGACATGGACGGGCTCCGGTGGGATAAAGTCGGGCAGCTAGTGCCACGGCAAAAGAAAACCGTCCATCCTGCGTAAGGATGGACGGCCTCTGTTCATTTCCGTGCCACGAAATCCGGGCCCTTGGCTCAGCCAAGGTTTATCCTAAGCGCCGCCGCAGGCGGCGTCGAAGGGCCGGGATGACTCTACGCGAGCTGTGCTCGCTCGGTCACTTCACGCCATCACGCTCCGCGCGCTTGCGCTCGAGCTTGCGCGCGCGGCGGATCGCGGCGGCGCGTTCGCGGGCGCGCTTTTCGGACGGCTTCTCGTAATGACGGCGCAGCTTCATCTCGCGATAGACGCCCTCGCGCTGCAGCTTCTTCTTGAGCGCGCGCAGGGCCTGGTCGACATTGTTGTCGCGAACGAGAATTTGCATAACGCCGTCAGTCTCCGTTTCGTCTTCAAGCGGTCCGGTGGCCGCTCACTCGGCCCGCCAAACGCCAAACATAGCTAAAGGTTCGTCGCACCTTGGGCGCGCCGCGAAGGGCGCCCTCTACACATGCACCAACGAGTCGACAAGCAAAAAGCCCCGCCGTCGCCAGCGGGGCCTGTTCCTCCTCACCGTCATGCCAGCGAAGGCTGGCATCTCGGCCTGGAGATTCCAGCCTTGGCCGAGATGACGCGCCGTTGGCGCATCAATATTTCTGCTGGCGCTCGTAGAGCGACTTATAATGCTGGATGCGCGTGACCCGCAGCCCCGGCATGCCGGAACGGTCGACCGCGCGCTGCCAGGCGGCGAATTCCTCGACCGTGAGGCGATAGCGCTCGCACACTTCGTCCACGCTCAGCAGCCCGCCATTCACCGCCGCCACGACTTCCGCCTTGCGGCGCACCACCCAGCGGCTGGTCTCAGGCGAGGGGAGCGAGTCCAGGGTCAGCGGCTCGCCGAGCGGGCCGATCACCTGGGCAGGGCGGATTTTCTGGTTTTCCAACATCATGACCTCAAAGCAACAGCGGCCCTTTTGGGGAGCCAGACGCGAACGCGGGATCGGTGTAGCGGCCCCAGGTTCAGGAACGTTGAAATGCGACGGTAAACATGCAGCTCACGATCCTTTCCGGGGCGTTAGCAATGTCGCCACGCCATTGTTGAAGCTCGCGCCATTGACCGCGCCGCGCCGCCGCCGGGCCGCGAACAGCTCGACCAGCGAGACGGCGCTGACCGGCCCGGCCTCGGACGAAGCGATCACCTGCGCAGTGGGGCTGGCCGCCTGTCGCGCTACCGCCATTGCGACGATGGTCGCAAAGTCCGGCTTCACCGGCTGGGCCGTCAGCTTCCACTCCGAAAGGCACTTATCCTGCTCCATTCACCCCCCATTGGCTTGGAGGCCGGTGTAACGGTCATGGTTGAAGCTGCGGTAAAGGCGATTGCGGGAAATACGTCACAGTGCGGCAAGCTCTTGCCGCCCGGGTGACGTGCCGCCGACGCGCGCCTATATGCGCCGCCACATGCAGGCCGATTTCCAGCTCGGACCCGATCTCAAGGGCAAGCGCATCGTCGTGGCGATGTCGGGCGGCGTCGATTCGTCGGTCGTGGCGGCGCTTGCCGCGCGCTCGGGCGCGGAGACGATCGGCGTTACGCTGCAGCTCTACGATCATGGCGCGGCCGTTAAGCGGGCGGGCAGCTGCTGCGCCGGCCAGGATATTCGCGACGCTCGTGCCGTTTGCGACCGGCTCGGCATCGCGCATTACGTCTTCGATCACGAAAGCGCGTTTCGCGAATCGGTGATCGACCAGTTCGCCGACGAGTATCTGGCCGGCCGCACCCCCATCCCCTGCGTTCGCTGCAACATGGGCGTAAAGTTCACCGACCTGTTCCGCCTCGCCCGCGAGCTGGGCGCCGACTGCCTTGCAACCGGACATTATGTGAGGCGGGTGGAAGGTGCGGAGGGGCCGGAGCTGCACCGGGCCGCCGATCCCGCACGCGATCAGAGCTATTTCCTGTTCGCGACCACCGCCGATCAGCTCGACTTTCTGCGCTTCCCTCTGGGCGGCATGCCCAAGCCGCAGGTGCGCGAGATCGCGGCGGAACTGGGACTCGGCGTCGCGGCCAAGCCCGACAGCCAGGACATCTGCTTCGTCCCCGACGGCAACTATGCCGCGTTGGTCAAGAAGCTGCGCCCGGAAGCGGAAACTGCGGGAGACATTGTCGACCTTGCAGGCCGCGTGCTCGGCCGCCACCGGGGGCTGATCCATTTTACCGTCGGTCAGCGCAAAGGCCTGGAGATTGGCGGCCAGCCGGAGCCGCTTTACGTCATCCGCCTCGATGCGCCTTCCCATCGCGTTATCGTCGGCCCAAAACAGGCGCTGGCGGTCGCAAGCGCGCGCTTGAGCGAGATCAACTGGATCGGCGGCACCGTGCCGGGCACGCTCACCGCCAAGGTCCGCTCTCTTGCCAAGCCGGTCCCGGCACGGCTGGACGGCGACCAGCTCCACTTCCACGCCCCGGAATATGGCGTCAGCCCCGGCCAGGCCGCCGTTCTCTACGGCGGCGACCGCGTCCTGGGCGGCGGCTGGATCGAGGAGACGGAGCCGGCGGTTATAGCTGTCGCGGCGTAGGGTTCATCGTCTGATCTCATAGTCCCGCCCCGTGAACGCCTCCGGCTGGCAACCAAGCACCGGATCGAAACGCACGGTGCGGCTGGCGAGGAGGGGAACGGAGGCGGTGACGCTCTTCTGCGCCACATTCTCGCTCAGCCGGATCATTTCCATGCCCGGTTCGAAATCCTTGTAGCAGGAGTCGAGCGGCCGATTGCCGATATGGCGGCACCCGCATGCCACCCGGGCGGCATAGCCGGTCCCAAGTTCCAGCTGCGGCCGCATCGAGCGGGCGTAGAGCAGGGCGGCGATGAGGAGCGCGAGCAAGACGGCGCAGGCCAGTCCCCACCGCAATCCCTTCGTCCGCATTCTCGTCCCCCAAACACCGGCTTGGCTGAGCCTGTCGAAGCCCTTCCTTCTTCCTTCACTTTGGAGAAAAAGAAAGGGAGGGCTTCGACAAGCTCAGCCGAGCCGGGGAGGGGGCGCTTTGATGAAGTTACATGGTGCGGCAGCTGCACTCTTCGTTCTCGCCCTGCCAGGCTCTGCGCAGCAGCCACTCGCGCCTCTCTTCGCTGCCGATCAGGGCGACACCCGCGCCGCGCTGCTGCTGGCCGACGGGCGGGTCGCCGCCAAACGCTACGCACCCGGCTATTCGGACGCGAACCGGTTCGTCAGCTGGTCGATGGCAAAGAGCGTCACTGCGCTGCTGGTCGGCGAACTGGTCGCGGACGGGCGGCTGAAGCTCGACGCGCCGGCGCCGGTCGCCGAATGGCAGGGCGATGCGCGCAAGCAGATCACGCTTCGCCACCTGCTGCACATGTCGTCCGGCCTGCGGCACATCGAAGTCGGCACGCCGGTCGAAAATAGCGACACCAACCAGGTGTTGTTCGTCTCGGGCACGCGCGACATGGCGGCGCCCGCCATCGCCCGGCCGCTTGCCCATGCGCCGGGCACGCACTTCAACTATGATTCGCTGACCAGCATCATCCTCTCGGAAATCATCACCCGCACGCTGACGGACAGCCGCGACCCGCAGGCGCGCGCACGTGCCTATCGCCAGTTTGCGGAGGCGCGGCTGTTTCAGCCCGCTGGCGTCACCACCGCCTTTCTCGAGTTCGATGGCGCCGGCACGCAGATCGGCGGCTCGCTCATCTATATGGGCCTGGACGATTGGGGCCGCATGGGCCGGCTGCTGCTCGACGGCAGGGGTGCGGACGGGAGCCAGGTGATCGCGCCGGATTGGCTCGCTTTCCTCAAGAGCCCCGCGCCGACCAACCCCCGCTATGGCGGCCATGTCTGGCTGTCGCCGAACGGCCTCGTCTCGATGCGCGGCCATCTCGGCCAGTTCGTCTTCACCGGCAGCAACGGCGAGCGTTCCGCGGTCTTCGTTCGGCTCGGCAACCTGCGTGAGGACCGGCTGGAGGCATCCACTCCCCTCTACGAGCGGATCACGGCCGCCTCGCTCTCGGGCCGCTGATCAGCCCGTCTTGGGCGCGCTCGTGCAAGGACCGGTGCGGGTGCCGACCGAGCGGACCGACATCTTCATCGACTGCAGGCCGTCCGGCGCCTGCACGTTCATCAGCGCGTCCATGGTGTAGCGCGTGGGCGTGTAGGTGCCGTCCATCGTCATGGTCATGGTGCCCGAGCTGCCGCCGGGACAGGTCATCTTCGCCTTGATCTTGCCGCCGGCCATATCGAAGCTGTCATAGGTGCAGCGGCTGTTCTGGCGCTGCGCGAAAATCTCGGACGGCGGCCGCGATGCCTGCTCGGGCGTAAGGCACGAGGACTCGCTTATCGTCCGCTCCATCGACGCCTTCACCTGGGCAGCGGCCCCCTCGGGCAGCCCTTCGGCCGCGACCAGCTTGGTGGCCATGGTGAGCTGCCATTCGCCGGGCGTCAGACGCGCTTCCCGCCCGACGCCGCTGCGCTTTGCGGCGCTCGCGACCTGCTCGGCCGAGGCGTTCTTGAGGCTGAGTTCCGGCTCCTTGTTGCAGCCTGCCACGGCCAGCGCCGCCAGCACGATTGTCATCCTCATAAGACTGTCCCCCTTGATTCTGCCTGCAGCTTAGGCGGGGCCAACGCGAAAGACGCACAATTTATTCCCGTCAGGATCGCGGAAATAGGCGCCGTAAAAGGCCTGCGGGCCGTCGTCGCCGCGGACGCCAGGCGCGCCTTCGTCGGACGCGCCGAGCGACAGCGCCTTGGCATAGAGGCCGTCCACCTTGCTGCGGGCGTCCACCACCAATGCCGCCATATTGCCGTTGCCGCCCGATGCGGCTTCGCCATTATAGGGACGAGTGACGGCGATGCCCGGCTTGTCCCACGACACGCCCCACATGGTGAAGCCGCCCGCGTCCTCGCCGAACTCCATGATCCGCTTGGCGCCAAGCTCGCCCAACAGTGCGTCGTAAAAGGCGCGGGATCGATCCAGATCATTGGTACCCAGAGTCACATAGCCGATCATGTCCGCGTCCTCCCGATTGCGCCTGTGAGTTCGCCCGACCATATCGGCTCCCGATGGCGATTCAAATCCGCACTTCCCTGGCCGAGCCGGAAACGGCCGAGGACTTCACGCCGCACAAGCCGCACCGCCCCGACAAGTCGGAAGGCGGCAAGCGCTTTACGCTCGTTTCAGATTACGAGCCCGCCGGCGACCAGCCCGCCGCAATCAAGGAACTGACCGAAGCGGCGCTGCAGGGCGAGCGGGACCAGGTGCTGTTGGGCGTCACCGGCTCCGGCAAGACTTTCACCATGGCGAAGGTGATCGAGACGCTGCAGCGGCCGGCGCTGGTGCTGGCGCCGAACAAGATCCTCGCCGCCCAGCTCTATGGCGAGTTCAAGAGCTTCTTCCCGGACAATGCGGTCGAATATTTCGTCAGCTATTACGACTATTATCAGCCCGAGGCCTATGTGCCCCGGTCCGACACGTACATCGAGAAGGAAAGCTCGGTGAACGAGGCGATCGACCGGATGCGCCACTCGGCGACGCGGTCGCTGCTGGAGCGGGACGATGTGCTGATCGTCGCTTCGGTGTCCTGCCTCTATGGCATCGGGTCCGTCGAGACCTATTCGGCGATGACCTTCTCTTTGAAGAAGGGTCAGGGCGCCGACCAGCAGGAGATCGTGCGCAAGCTCGTCGCGCTCCAATACAAGCGCAACGATGCCGCCTTCAACCGCGGCAATTTCCGGGTGCGCGGCGACAATCTCGAAGTCTTTCCGTCCCACTATGAGGACACGGCCTGGCGCATCGCCTTTTTCGGCGACGAGATCGAGGAGATCGTCGAGTTCGACCCGCTGACCGGCAAGAAGGTCGCGAGCCTCGATTATGTGAAGATCTATGCGAACAGCCACTATGTGACGCCGGGCCCGACCCTTAAGCAGGCCACCGAGGCGATCCGGCACGAGCTCGCCGAACGGCTGAAGGAGCTGGTTGCCGAGGGCAAATTGCTGGAGGCGCAGCGGCTGGAGCAGCGCACCAACTTCGATCTCGAGATGATCGCCGCCACCGGCAGCTGTGCCGGCATCGAGAATTATAGCCGCTTCCTGACCGGCCGACTGCCGGGGGAGCCGCCACCCACGCTCTTCGAATATCTCCCGGAAAACGCGCTGCTCTTCGTGGACGAGAGCCACGTCACCATCGGCCAGGTCAACGGCATGAGCCGGGGGGACCATCGTCGCAAGCTGACGCTGGCCGAATATGGCTTCCGTCTGCCTTCCGCGATCGACAACCGGCCGCTGCGCTTCAACGAGTGGAATGCGATGCGGCCGCAGACCGTCTATGTCTCGGCGACGCCCGGCGGCTGGGAGATGGAGCAGACCGGCGGCGTCTTCGCCGAACAGGTCATCCGCCCGACCGGCCTGATCGATCCGCCGGTCGAAATCCGACCCATCGAAGATCAGGTCGATGACCTTGTCAATGAATGTCGGCAAGTCGCAGCGCAAGGCTATCGCACACTGGTGACGACGCTCACCAAGCGCATGGCCGAGGATTTGACCGAATATCTGCACGAAGCGGGGCTGAAGGTCCGCTACATGCATTCGGATACCGAGACGCTGGAGCGCATCGAGCTGATCCGCGACCTGCGGCTCGGCGTCTATGACGTGCTGGTCGGCATCAACCTGTTGCGCGAGGGCCTCGATATCCCCGAGTGTGGGCTGGTCGCGATTCTGGACGCCGACAAGGAAGGATTCCTGCGCTCCGAAACCTCGCTAATCCAGACGATCGGCCGCGCCGCCCGCAACGTCGAGGGGCGGGTGATCCTCTATGCGGATCGGGTCACCGGCTCCATGGAGCGGGCAATGCGCGAGACTGGCCGCCGTCGCGAGAAGCAGGAAGCCTATAACGCCGAGCACGGCATCACGCCGACCACGATCAAGCGCAATATCGGCGACATCATCCAGCATGTGTCCAACAAGGACTCGGTACTGATCGAGATCGACGAGGACCGGCCGCACATGGTCGGCCACAATCTGCGCGCCTATATCGAGAGCCTCGAAAAGCAGATGCGTGAAGCCGCCGCCAATCTGGAGTTCGAAGAGGCCGGCCGGCTGCGCGACGAGATTCGCTCGCTCGAGCGCGAGGAACTCGGCCTGCCCGGTGAGGAGCACAAGGCGCCGATCATGGGCCGCTCGAACGAAGGAAAGCCGGGCACGCGCAAGACCCGCTATGGCAAGCAGCAGCAGATGCGGATGGCGAAACGGGGGAAGCGCTAGCTTCTACCTTCGTCATTCTCGCTTTCGCGGGGATGACGAGAATAGAGTGGCGGCGCAGCTGAGTGCGCCGCCCCTACTTGATCAAAACCCCACCCGCAGCCGCACGCCGTAGGTGCGCGGCTCGTTGGGGTAGCCGGCGAAGTTGCCGGTCTGCTCCGGCACCGCAAAGCCGGTGACGTTGAAATACTGCTTGGTCAGGTTGTTGGCGAAGACCTCGCCCCGGATGCGGCCATCTTCGGTCTGCACGCCCACGAGCGCGTTGACGATCGCATAAGCGGGGTTGCGGATGACGGCCTGGCCGTTCGGCTGCAGGCCGAAGATATCGACCTCGCTGTTGAAACGGGTGTCGACATGGATGATGCCGCGCAGATTGTCGGTCAGCGCCGGGTTCCAGGTGGCGCTGCCGGTCACCACGCTCTTCGGCTGGTTGGTGAACTGGCGCCCTTCCGCCCCCGACAGCGGCGTGCCGGTGAAGTCGTTGCTCTTGTCGTAGCGCGCGAGATTGTAGGTGTAGCCGAGGCGAATGGTTAGATCCCGGTCCGGCCGGATGATCGCTTCCGCCTCGACGCCCTTCGAGGTCGAATCCTTGATGTTCTGGACGACAAAATTGTTGCCGCTGAACACCAGGCTCTGCAGGTTCTTATACTTGGCGTAGAAGGCCGCGACGTTGAACGTGAACTGACGGCTCGGGCTCGACTTCACGCCGATCTCGAACGAATCGACCGTCTCCGCCCCGAACTCCAGATCCGTCGCCTGGGCGCCATTGCCGCCGAGCAGGACGGAGTCGAAGCTCGCCTGGTCGAGATTATAGCCGCCCGATTTATAGCCCCGGTCATAGCTGCCATAAGCGAGCAGCCGGTCGCTGAACTTGTACGCCAGCTTGGCGGTGCCGGTGATCTCGTCCTCGCTGCGCTTGTCGCGATAGGCGCCGTTGAACTCCGTGTTCACCGCCGGATTGCAGCCGAGCAGGAACAGATTGTTGAACAGGCCCAGCTGCCGCAGCACGTTCGCATAGGCCGTGGCGGCGGGGTCGCCGGCGCGGACCTGGTTGAAGAACCCGCAGCTGCCGGTGTTGTTGGCGATGTTCGCGCGGAGCGTCTTTTCCTCATGGTTCCAGCGCGCGCCGAGCGTCAGCGACAGCTGGTCGGTGATGCGGACGATATTGTGCGTGAAGGCGGCGAAGGCATTCGTCTTCACGCGGAACTCGTCATTATTGTTGCCCTGGCCCGGGGCAGCGCCCGGCAGCGGCGATGTCGCCAGCGCGGCCAGGCCTGGGATCACCGGAATGCCGGCAACCGGCGCGACGCCCGCCTGCGCCTGGAACAGCTGCACCAGCGGCCGCAGCTGCGCCGGGAAGGCCGCGGCGGGTGCGCCGAGCAGCGCCTGACCGAACAGCGGCACCGTCGGCCCGAGCGAGCCGAAGAATTGCAGCTGGCGGCCGAAGGTCGGCGCCAGAGCTCCAGCGAAGATGCTGTCGACATAGCGGTTGCCGTCATTGCCGATCCGCACCGTGTCGCGCAGCGTCAGCGTTTCCTTCAGGAAAAAGCCGCCGATCAGGAAGTCGAGCCGGTCGTCGAACGCAGTGCCCTGTAGCCGGACTTCCTGCGTGAAGTCCCTAATGCCGGTCTTGTAATCGTCGCGATAGGCGCGATCGATGCCGGAAAAGTCGATGTCCTGGTTCCGCTTGGCCCGCCAATCGCGATAGGCGGTGATGGAGGTGATGTTGAGGTTCGAGCCGAGCTCGTGATTGACCTCGATCGACGCACCCGCGTCGCGCACCCGCTCGCGGAACTCGCGGTTCGGCGAGACGGCCTGTGTGCGGTCGGAGGCGGGGCCAGTGAAGAGGCCGGTCAGGCCCTGCGCCGCGGCGACGCCCTGCACCACGGGTGCTAGCGAACCGCGCACGATGCTGACTGCGCCGCAGCAGCGCTCATTCGTCTGGGCATAGTCGGCGATCAGGCGGATGCTGGTCGTGCCATTCTCGAACATCGCCTGGCCGCGCGCGAACCAGCGGTTGATGTTGTTGAGCTCGGGCCCGCCATTCGCGTCCGTGATGTAACCGTCGCGCTTGCGAATGCCGCCGTCGAGGCGGAGCGCGATCTGCTCGGTGACGGGGCCGGTGACGGCGCCGCGCAGCTCCATCGCGTCGAGATTGCCGTAGACGCCCTCGACGAAGCCACCGAGCTCATATTGCGGCTTGGCGGTGAAGATGCTGAGCGCGCCGGCCGAGGTGTTGCGGCCGAACAAAGTGCCCTGCGGGCCGCGCAGCACTTCGACCCGCTCGATCTCCGGCAGCTCGGACAAAGCGATGCCGGCGCGCGAGCGGAACACGCCATCGATGAACACGCCGACCGCGGGCTCGAAGCCCGGATTATCGCCGGCCGTGCCGATGCCGCGGATGAAGAGGGTGGTGCCGGTCGCGGCCGACTGGCCGGTCGAGGTCTGCAGGCTCGGCGCCAGCTGCTCGAGGTCGCGCACATCCTGCACGCCGGCGTCGCGCAGCAGCTCGGCGGGAACGGCGGTCACGGCGATCGGGACATTCTGCACCGTCTCGCTGCGGCGGGTGGCGGTCACGACGATGTCGTTGCCGCCCAGATCTTCGACGGCCGCCGGCTGGGTCTGCGAAGCAGTGGGATCAATCGCCGCCTGTTCGGTCCGTTCAGGCGTGGTGGTGCCGGGCGAACCGGCGGTGTCCTGGGCAAAGGCGGTGCCGGCAGACAGGGCAAGCACGGAAACGGCGGTAATGCAGACGGTGCGAAGCAACACGAACAATCCCTTTTTTCTTGCCGACTGTGATGTCAGCAACGCGGTCGAGCCCCCTGCGGGGCGGCCGGAAAAAAGGCAAGCCGGTTTGTTGCTGTTTGCGATGTCCCGCCGCTCAGCGCGACGAACGACCAGCCGCGCCGGACGATCTGCAGTGATGTGATTGGTGCGGTCGAGAAGACTCGAACTTCCACGTCCTTTCGGACACAACGACCTCAACGTTGCGCGTCTACCAGTTCCGCCACGACCGCACGTCTAGACATTCCGCCGGGCCCTTCGACTAGTTCAGGGCCGGCGCTGGCAAGGCGGCTGCCCCTAGCAGAGCGTTTCGGGGGCCGCAACAGCGCTTTAGGAACGGCTGCCGACGAAGCTCAGCTTCAGCTCGCGCGCGCCTTTGGGGACGTCCACTTCGGCCGAGTTGAACTCGGCGGAGGCGCCCGGTGCCAGCGTGCGCGTGGGGGGCGTGATGATCCAGTTATAGACGACGCGGCCCTGCGCATCCTGCAGCTCGGCCTGGATGTCGGGCACATTCTGGCGCTCGCGGGTGGGGTTCACCACCCGCCCCGTCAGCGCGAACAGCTCGTTGCCGCTTGCCAAGGTGCGCCGCTCCGGCTTGCGCGGCACTTCGAGCAGCAGGGAAACGGCGGGGCGACCGGCGAGGCTGCCGAACCGCTGACGCAATTCGTCGGGGCCAGTCGCGATCACCGCAGCAATGCCGACCAACAGCAGCAGTCCAACGATCGCGGCGATCAGCGCCCAGCGGCGGCGATCCGGTGCGGGCTGGGGCTCTTCATCATAGTCGGGCGCAGGTGCTTCGAAATCCTGCTCGACAGGTTCAGCTTCCTGCTGAGGTTCCGGCTCCGGTGGGGGAGCGGCAGGCTCCGGCTCCTTGATCAGATCGACCGGCGGTGGAACTGCTTCGGCAGCCTCGCGCGGCTCCTCGCGCCAGCTTGCGCCGCACTTGGCGCAGCGCACGGTGCGGCCGTTCGGGCCGATCGCATTGTCCGGCACCGTGTAGCGCGCATGGCACGCTGGGCATTCTAGGATCATGCGCGGCCCCTTCCCTCCTTCGCTTTCTAGCGCCCTCGCGACTCCTCCCGCAAGCACGGTGCTTTACGCGGGCGCGGCCCCCGTGCGATGGGCTTGAGGACAGGGGCAAGAAGCGAGGGCGCGCGGGCGCGGTGACCAGCATCGTGCAGTTCGAACATGTGGGTCTGCGCTATGGCATGGGCGCGGAAACCCTGTCGGACATCAGCTTCACTTTGGCGCCGGGCAGCTTCTATTTTCTCACCGGCGCATCGGGCGCGGGCAAGACCTCGCTGCTGAAATTGCTGTACTTGGCGCAGCGGCCGAGCCGGGGATTGATCCGCTTGTTCGGCGAAGATGTGGTGACGATGAAGCGCGACGCGCTGCCGTCGCTACGCCGCCGCATCGGCGTGGTCTTCCAGGACTTCCGTCTGATCCCGCATCTGTCCGTATTCGACAATGTCGCGCTGCCGCTGCGCGTGGCCGGCGTGGATGAAAGCGATGTGGCTTCACGCGTCGGCGAAATGGTCGAGTGGGTCGGCCTGTCGGGACGCGCCGCCGCTCGGCCGCCGACCCTTTCGGGCGGCGAGCAGCAGCGCGTTGCGATTGCCCGTGCCGTCATCGCCCAGCCTGAAATGCTGGTCGCCGACGAGCCGACTGGCAACGTCGATCCAGACATGGCGGCGCGGCTGCTCGGGCTGTTCGAGGCATTGAACCGCTTCGGCACGACCGTAGTGGTCGCGACTCACGACATGCAGCTGATCCGCAGCGTGCCCAAGGCGAGCATCATGCGATTGGATCGCGGGCAGCTCGACGACCCCACCGGCGCGCTGCGCTATCCGCCGCGAGTGCCGGCATGATCGGCTGGCCCGGCGTCAGCGCGGCCGAACGGCGGCTGCTGGCCGAGCGCCGGCGGGCAGGCCCGATGCCCTGGGTGCTGGCGATCATGGTGTTCCTGACCGTACTCGCCGCCGCCGCCGGGCTGGCACTGGCGGCCTCGGCGCGCGGTCTCGGCGATCAGATTGCCGGCCGGGTGACCATACAGATCGTCGAGGCTGATGCCGCCGCTCGCGAAGCGCAGGCGCAAGCGGCCGTTGCGGCTGCCCAGCGCGTGCCCGGCGTTCGCCAGGTCCATCGCGTTCCGGATACCGAACTCGCCAAGCTGGTCGAGCCCTGGCTGGGACAAGGCCTTGAGGAGCTGCCCCGCCCGGCATTGATCGATGTCGATCTGGACCAGCCCGCCGCCTTGCCGCAACTGACCCGAGCCGTGCAGGCAGCAGCGCCTGCCGCTCGCATCGACGCGCATGCCCAGTCGCTCGCGCCATTGCGGTCGCTGATCCGGACGTTGCGCTGGCTCGCGATCGCGATCGTGCTGCTGACTGCGGCGGCGACGGCGGCCTGCGTCGTGCTCGCCGCCCGCGCCGCGCTGGACACGCACCGCGAAACGATCGACGTGCTCCATCTGCTCGGCGCCACCGACCGTCAGATCGCTTTGCTGTTCCAGCGCCGCACGGCGGGGGACGCGCTGATCGGAGCCGCCGGGGGATTTGCCGGCGGCGTGCTGATCCTGCTGCTGCTTGGCGACCGGCTGCGGGCGCTCGGGTCCGAGCTGGTGGGCTCGGTGCAGCTGGGCGGATTCTCCTGGGCGATGTTGGTGCTGGTGCCGCTCGGCGCAGCCCTGCTCGCCACCGCGGCTGCCCGGCTGACCATCGAGCGCGATCTGAGACGCAGCCTGTGATCCGCCGCTTGCTGTCCGCCCTGCTGCTCATCTGGGTGATCGGCTTCGTGCTGTTCGTCGCGCTGCTGCCCCGGCAAGGGGACGAGCGGCAAACGGACGCCATTATCGTGCTGACCGGCGGTCCCAATCGCATTGAACGCGGTCTTACCCTGCTGCAGCAGAGAAAGGCCAGGCGGATGCTGGTGTCGGGCGTCAATCTGGTGGTGCAGCGGCGCGATTTCCTGATCCAGTTCCGCGTGCCGCCGCCCTTGTTCGATTGCTGCATCGATCTTGGCCAGGAAGCGATCGACACCCGCTCCAATGGCGCCGAATCCGCCGCCTGGGTGAAGAAGCACCGTTATCGCAGCGTACGGCTGGTCACCACCGACTGGCACATGCGCCGCGCCCGTTTCGAACTGGACCAGGCGCTGCCTCCGGACGTGGCCATTATCGGCGATGCCGTGCGCAGCGAGCCGGACCTCGGCATCCTGTTTCGCGAGTATCACAAATATCTGCTGCGCCGGATCGCGGTGCTGTTCGGCATATGAACCGGCTGCGTAGCCTCATCTTTCAGGCCGTGTTCTACAGCGGCAGCGTCTTCTATGTGCTGCTCGCGCCTTTGGCTGCGCAGGTTGGGCAGGGGCCGCTCACCCGCGTCGTCTATGGCTGGGCGCGCTTTCACGACTGGTGCACGCGCCGGCTGCTCGGTATTAAATGGCGGCTGGAAGGCGAGATCCCACGCGGCCCGGTCATCGTCGCGATGAAGCATGAGGCGATGTACGAAACCATTCAGGCCCTGCTGCTGCTCGACCGCCCGGGGACGGTGTTCAAGCGCGAGTTGATGGACATCCCGGTCTGGGGTCCGGCGCTGCGCCGCTTTGGCGGCATCGTCGTCGACCGCGACGCCGGCTCCACCGCGCTGCGGGCGATGCTGAGCGAGGGCAAGGCCCTGATCGCCGACGGCCGTCCCATCCTGATCTTCCCGGAGGGCACACGCGTGCCGCCTGGCGAAAAGCCAGAACTCAAATCGGGTCTGTCGGGCCTTTACCGCCTGCTCAAGCTGCCGGTGGTTCCGGTCGCCTGCGACAGCGGCCGGCTGCTGCCCAAGAAAGGCGTGAAGCGTCCCGGCACCGTCACCTTCAGGGTCGGCGAGACCATCCCTCCCGGCCTGCCGCGTGAGGAGCTGGAGGCGCGGGTCCATGCCGCTATGAATGCGCTGAACGGCTGATGCCGTGCTTTGGTCGAGCGGGGATTGCCCTTCCTTGCCGTCGGGGGCAGGATCATCGCCAGACAGAGTTGGAAATGATGTGAGAGGGCGTCCTCGTCTAATCCTGATCGCTGCCGCGGCATTGTCGCTGGGGGCACAAGCCGCCGCCGCGCCCCCGCGCGGAAAGCCGGTCGACCCCGCCGCCAAGATGCCGGCGCTGCCGCCCGCCGTGATCGACGACAGCCTCGCAATCGGCGGCAACGACATCGACGCACGCAAGGTCCGGACGCGGATGACGGTCGCGGTGAACGTGAACGGGACGGGTCCTTACCGCTTCGTCGTCGACAGCGGCGCCGACACCTCCGTTATCGGCCAGCGCATCGCCCGCGCGCTCAGCCTGCCCGCCGGCACATCCGTGATGCTCAACAGCATGACCGAGAGCAAGCGGGTCGACCGTGTGCGCGTCGCGGACCTGGGGGTCGGCCAGACCAACATCCCGGACCTGCATCTGCCGGTGCTGCAGGAACGCGATCTGGGCGGCGACGGCATGATCGGCATCGACGCGCTGGTCGAACAGCGGCTGATGATGGATTTCGAGACGCGCACCATCAAGGTCGAGGATGCGGCCAGGCCCCCACCTCGCCTCGACGGCGACATCGTCGTGGTGGCGCGGCGCCGCAAGGGACAGCTGATCCTGACCCAGGTGACGGCCAACAAGCGGCCGATCGAGGCGGTGATCGACACCGGCTCCGAAATCACGATCGGCAACATGGCGTTGCGCGACAATTTGATCCGCCGCATTCCGGACAAGTTTTCGAAAATCGAAGTGACCGGCGTAACGGGCGCGAAGATGATGCTGGAGCTGGCCCGTGTCGCCGAGCTCAAGATCGGCTCGATCACGATGCACGACGTGCCCGTCGCTTTCGCCGAAGTGCCGCCCTTTGCCGTGTTCGGCATGAGCGAGACGCCCTCGCTGCTGCTCGGCACCGACATCCTCGAAACCTTCCGGCGCATCTCGCTCGACTTCAAGGCACGCAAAGTGCGGTTTCAGCTGAAGAAATGCACCGCGCAGGGGATCGTGCTCAGCACCTCCTTCTCCGCCTCGCTCACCCGCCTCTCGACCACCAACCGCGAGGCGACCTGCAAGCGCTAATCGTGCGACCTGCCGAAGTCCGGCCGCGCATCGTCCTGGCCCTGTTCGACGATAGAGCGACGGACAGCGCGGGTGCGGGTGAAGAGTTCGAACAGCGCGTCGCCATCGCCCCAGCGGATCGCGCGCTGGAGGGCGGTCAGATCCTCGCTGAACCGCTGCAGCATTTCGAGCACCGCGTCCTTGTTGGCCAGGAACACGTCGCGCCACATGGTCGGGTCTGAGGCGGCGATGCGCGTGAAATCCCGAAAGCCGCCAGCTGAATATTTGATCACTTCGGACCGCGTCACCTCTTCCAGATCGGAAGCGGTGCCGACGATGGTATAGGCGATGAGGTGCGGCAAATGGCTGGTGATAGCGAGCACCAGATCGTGATGCTCCGGCGTCATCTCCTCGACCTGCGCGCCGAGCATCTCCCAGAACGCCCGGACGCGTGCCGTAGCGCTGCCGCTTTCCTCGACCGGGGTCAGAATGCACCAGCGGCCGTGGAACAAGGTCGCAAATCCGGCTTCCGGACCGCTATTCTCGGTGCCTGCAACGGGGTGGGCGGGCACGATGGCGCGGCCGGGCAGCGCTTCCCGTAAGGCTGCTGCCACGCCCGCCTTGGAGGAGCCGACATCAGTGACCACCGCATCCGCGGGCAGCTCGTCGGCAAGCTCCCGCGCGACGGTGCCGACGGCGCCCACGGGCACGCACAGGATGACAAGATCGGCGTCGGTCACCGCAGCTGCGGCAGTGTCGGCAATATCGTCGCACAGCTGCAGCCGTTCTGCCGTCTCGCACACCCCGGCATCGGCATCGTGCCCGGTCAGCCGCACCGTCGGCATATGCACCCGCACCGCCCGCGCGATCGAGGAGCCGATCAGACCCAGCCCAATGATCGAAACGCGCGCGAAGGGGAGCATCAGCCGGCTTCGGCGGTCAGACGCCGCAGCGCTTCGGTCAGTCCGAGCATTTCTGCTTCGGTGCCAATGGTGATGCGGAGACCGTGACCCAGCTTCTGCCCCGGCAGCCAGCGAGTGATGTAGCCGGCGTCCATCAGACCCTTGTACGCGCGCTCCGCCGTCAGCCGCCCCTCGAACAGCACCAGCAGGAAGTTCGCCTTGCTCGGCACCGCGCGGACGCCCGCATTGCCCAGGCTGGCAATCTGCTCGGCGAACCAGGCCCGCCATTTGGCATTATGCGCCTTGGATTGCGCCACGAACGCCTCGTCATGCAGCGCCGCCACGGCCGCCTGCTGACCGGCGATGGTGATGTTGAACGGCAGGCGGATGCGGTGCATCGCCTGGACAATCTCGGCCGAGGCATAGCCCCAGCCGATCCGCTCCGCCGCCAGGCCATAGATCTTGGAGAAGGTGCGCGTGACGAGCACGTTCGACGCGGACTCGGCGAGCTTCATCCCGCCATCGTCCTCGCCGTCTTCCAGATATTCGGAATAGGCGTGGTCGAGGACGAGCAGGACGTTGCCGGGCAGGGCTGCGTGCAACCGGGGGATCTCGTCGCGCCCGGCATAGGTGCCGGTCGGGTTGTTGGGGTTCGCAACATACACGATCCGCGTCCGCTCGGTCACGCAGGCGAGGATCGCGTCGACGTCGGTCGCATAATCCTTGTCCGGCGCGATCACCGGCACCGCGCCCACCCGTCGCGTCGCGATCTCGTAAACGGCGAAACCATAGCGGACGAAGATCACTTCATCGCCCGCGCCCGCATAGGCACCCGCCGCCAAGTGCAGGATTTCGTCCGAGCCATTGCCATAGATGATGCGCGCCGGATCGAGCCCGTATTTGGCGGCGATCGCCTCGCGCACGATGGCGCCGCTCGCATCAGGATAGCGCTCCAGGCTGTCGGCGGCGGCGCGGAACGCGTCCTTGGCCGCCGGGCTGGTGCCGAGCGGGTTCTCGTTCGAGGAAAGCTTGGCGACCTTGCGGCCGTCCTCCGTCGTCGCGCGCCCCGGCACATAGGGCGCGATGTCCATGATCCACTGTTTGGCTTGGGGTGCGAGCATGGCGGCGCGTGTAGATGAGATTGCGCGGGACGCAAGTTTCCCACCCATCATGCCAGCGAAGGCGGGCATCTGGAGCGCAGACCCCAGCCTTCGCTGGGGTGACGAATGGTGTGTGGCAAGATAACGGGGCGATGTGAAGGCCGCCGACCTGCCTACTCCCGCCTTGCTGCTCGACGCAGCGAAGATGCGCGCCAACATCGCGCGCATGAATGCGGCTGTGGCCCGGCATGGCGTCGCGCTGCGCCCGCATCTGAAAACCGCCAAGTCGGCGCCGGTGGCGCGCGAGATGACGGCCGGCTGGTCCGGTGCAGTGACGGTCTCGACGCTGAAGGAAGCGGAAGAGTTCGCAGGCGCAGGCTATCGCGACATCCTCTATGCCGTCGGCATCGCGCCCGGAAAGCTCGACCAGGCCGCGAAGCTGGCTGGCACCGGTGTCGGCCTGACCCTGATCCTCGACAGCGTCGCCGCCGCCAAGGCCGTCGCCGCTCATCCGCTCCGCTGGCCCGTGCTGATCGAGATCGACAGCGACGGCCGGCGCGCGGGCGTTGCTCCGGATGACACCGGCCGGCTCCTCGGGATCGCCAACGCTCTCGCCGGGGGCGCGGAGTTGCGCGGCGTGATGACGCACCGCGGCGGCTCCTATGCCGCACGCAGCACCGACGAGTTGGCCGAGCATGCAGAAGCAGAGCGCCTCGCCGCCGTGACTGCCGCCGACACGCTGCGCGCGGCAGGACATGCTTGCCCTGTGGTCAGCGTCGGATCGACGCCGACCGCCCTCTTCGCGCGCGACCTGACCGGCGTCACTGAAGTGCGCGCCGGTGTTTACGTCTTCAACGATCTGGTGATGGCGGGGCTCGGCGTGTGCGGCGCCGAGGACGTGGCGATCTCGGTTGTGACATCGGTGATCGGCCACCAGCCGGAGCGGGGCTGGCTGCTGGTCGATGCGGGCTGGATGGCGCTCTCGGGCGACAAGGGGCGGGGCGACAGTGGCTATGGCATGGTGGCCGGCCACCCCGATCTGATCGTGGTCTCGGCCAATCAGGAACATGGCATCATCGCGCGACGCGACGGAGCCCCGGTCGATCACGACCGCTTTCCGATCGGCAGTCAGCTCCGCATCCTGACCAACCATGCCTGCGCCACCGCCGCCCAGCACGGCCGCTATCATGTGCTGGAGCAGGGCGAAGTCGCGCAGGTCTGGCCCCGCTTCGGAGGATGGTGATGGCAATCGAGCAGATCTGGCTGCCGGGGAGCAAGCCGGCCGGTCACTATGCCCCGGCGACCGCGCATGGCGATCTGGTCTTCGTGTCGGGGCAGCTGCCGGTCCGCGCCGACGGAGAACATGACGCGGAAGCACCGTTCGAAGATCAGGCCCGCCGCGCCATCTTCAATCTGCTCGCCGTGCTGGACGCCGCGGGGTCCGGACCCGAGCGCCTGCTGAAGGTAACCGTCTATATCGTCGGCGTCGACCATTGGCCCGCGTTCAACGCCGTCTATGCCGAGATGCTGAGCGATGCGCGCCCCGCCCGTGCCGTCGTTCCGGTGCCGGAGCTGCACCACGGCTATCTGATCGAGATCGAAGCGATCGCCGCCCGATGACGGACCAGCGCTTCGGCCTTGACCGGCAGGTGCGGCTGCCGGGAGCCTTTCCGCTCGACGGCGGCGGGTCGCTCGACGGGATTAATGTCGCCTACGAGACCTATGGCAGGCTGGATACCGATGCCTCCAACGCAATCCTGATCTGCCACGCGCTGACCGGCGACCAGCATGTCGCTTCACCGCACCCCCGCACCGGCAAACCCGGCTGGTGGAGCCGCGTCGTGGGTCCGGGCAGACCGATCGAGACCGACCGCAATCTCGTCATCTGCGCCAACGTGCTCGGCTCCTGCATGGGCTCGAGCGGCCCGGCGAGTGTCGCTGGCGACGGCCGGCCCTATGGCATGCGCTTTCCCGTCATCACCATCCGCGACATGGTGCGGGCGCAGGCGGCCTTGCTCGATCATCTCGGCATTAACCGCCTAAAGGCTGTGGTAGGCGGCTCGATGGGCGGGATGCAGGCGCTCGAATGGGCGGCGACTTATCCAGAGCGGGTCGGCGCGGCGCTGGTGATCGCCTCGTCCGCCCGCCATTCCGCCCAGAACATCGCCTTTCACGAAGTCGGGCGGCAGGCGATCATGGCCGACCCGAACTGGCGCGGCGGCGACTATTACGAAGCCGAGCCGCCGACCGCCGGCCTCGCCGTCGCCCGCATGGCCGCCCACATCACCTATCTCTCAGAGGCAGGGCTGACCGAGAAATTCGGCCGTCGGCTGCAGGGCCGCGACGCCAAGAGCTTCGGCTTCGACGCGGATTTCCAGGTGGAGAGCTATTTGCGCCACCAGGGGATCAGCTTCACCGACCGGTTCGACGCCAACTCCTATCTCTATATCACCCGCGCGATGGACTATCTCGACATTGCCGAAGAGCATGGCGGCAGCCTCGCTTCGGCCTTTCGCGGCAGCGCGACGCGCTTCTGCCTGATCAGCTTCGACAGCGATTGGCTCTATCCGACCGCCGAAAGCCGCGCGATCGTGCACGCGCTCAACGCCGCCGGCGCGCCGGTCAGCTTCGTCGAGCTGTCGAGCCCCTTCGGCCATGACAGCTTCCTGCTCGACAATGCCGAGATGAACCGGGTGATGGCCGGCTTTCTGGGCGCGTCATGAAGCTGAGGCCCGATCTCGCCATCATCGCCGCCAACGTGACCCCCGGCAGCCGCGTGCTCGATGTCGGCTGCGGCGACGGCGCGCTGATGGCGGCCTTGCGCGACGAGCGGCAGGTCGATGCGCGGGGCCTCGAGATCGATCGCGACAACGTGGCGGCGGCGGTGGGCCGCGGCCTGTCGGTAATCCAGGGCGATGCCGATACCGACCTCAACGACTATCCGGCTGACGCGTTCGACTATGCGATCCTCAGCCAGACGCTGCAGACGACGCACCGCCCCGACCAGGTGCTGGACCAATTGCTGCGGATCGGCCGCCGCGCCTTCGTGTCCTTTCCGAACTTCGCGCACTGGCGGGTGCGGCTGTCGCTGCTCTGGGGCGGGCGCATGCCGGTCACGCGCCTGCTGCCGCTGCAATGGTATGAGACGCCAAATATCCATCACGTGACGGTGGATGATTTTCGCGCCTATCTTCGATCACGCGGCTTGACCATAGAACAGGCGTGGTTCCTATCCGGCGACAAGCTGACGAGCGCGGCAGCCGCCAATTTTCGCGCCGAGCACGCCGTCTTCCTGCTGCGGAGGTAGAAGAAGCGCGCTGTTCCCCGGCGAAGGCCGGGCGCATCGGTCAACCTCGTTCGCTCATGGACCCCGGCCTTCGCCGGGGAACGGCGTTGCTAATCGACCTAGAGCTGAGCGCGCAACCCGTCGGAAATCAGGCCATCCACCACGGCGGCGAGCTGTTCGGGCGTACGGTCCTTGGCCCAGACGCCGAAGCGGAGCCCCAGGAACACGTTCATGCCCATCAGCGCCCAGGCGGTCACTTCGGCGTCGCAGGGCCGGACCTCGCCGCGCGCGACCGCCGCCTCCAGGCGGGTGCGGATGTGATCGGCGTTGCTGCTATAATGGTTCTTGTAATCGACCGGATCGACGAACTCCGCCTCGTCGATGATCCGGTAGATTTCCTTATGCTCCGTCACGAACTCGAAAAAGGCCTGGCGGCCGATCCGCTCCGCTTCGAAATAGCGGTCGGAGCGAGCGAGCTGCGGGCCGACCGTCTCGCGCACTTGTGCCGACAAGTCGCGAACCAGCGCGCGGAACACTTCCTCCTTTGAGTCGAAGTAAGTGTAGAAGGTGCCGAGCGCGACACCCGCCCGCTGCGTGATCTGGGTGATGCCGGTGTCGTGAAAGCCGCGCTCGCCAAACTCGGCGGCGGCGGCGTCCAGGATCGCGCGCAGCGTGCGCCGGCCACGCTCCGTACGCGGTTCCTTGGCTCCGACTGTTGCAGCGTTGCTACGCTCCGCCACTGATTTTCCCCCTCCCCGACGCGCCAAGTTGAAACCTGGTTCATGTTTCAGTATAGCTCCGCTTCGATTGGGCACAAGCCACAGGGAGGGCGTGCTCATTGGGGAGGATTTCGATGACACGATTGTCTGCACGCGCGCTGTTCAACCTGGGCGTAGCCGCCGCCGCGCTGACCGCCATGCCCGCCTGGGCGCAGGACGCAGCGCCGGCCGAACAGACGGCTTCGTCCGCGGGCGATCTCGACATCGTCGTCACCGCCCGCCGCCGTGAGGAGAATCTGCTCGACGTTCCCGTCGCGATCACCGCCTATACGGGCGAAGCGCTGGAGCAGCAGGGCGCGCTCGACATCACCGACATTGCCGACACCACGCCGAACGTCACGCTGGAGACGTCGCGCGCGACCAACTCGACGCTCAGCGCCTTCATCCGCGGCGTCGGCCAGCAGGACCCGGTTGCCGGCTTTGAGCAGGGCGTTGGCATCTATCTCGACGATGTTTACCTGAACCGCCCGCAGGCCGCGGTGCTCGACATTTATGACGTCGAGCGGATCGAAGTGCTGCGCGGGCCGCAGGGCACGCTTTACGGCCGCAACACCATTGGCGGTGCCGTCAAGTACGTCACGCGGCGCCTCGGCAGCGAACCGGAAGTCCGTCTGCGCGCCAATCTGGGCACCTATGAGCAAGCCGATCTGATCGCCACCGCCAGCACGGGCGTCGGCTCCGGCGTGCTGCGTTTCGGCGCGTCGGTCGCCCGCTTGAGCCGCGGCGGCTTCGGCAAGAACCTCACCACGGGCGCCGAGAATTACAATCGCAACGTGTGGGCGGGCCGCGTCTCGGCCGAAGTCAACAATGAGGACAATGTCTTCTTCCGCCTCAGCGCCGACTATACCCGCGACAAGAGCAACCCGCGCGGCGGTCATCGCCTGATCCCCAGCTTCCTCACCGGCGCACCGGTGCTGAACGATGTTTACGACACGCGCGGGGGACTGACCGACCCCAAGCAGCTGGTCGAATCCTATGGCGTCTCGCTGTTCGGCGAAGTCGGCCTGAACGACATTCTGAGCTTCCGCAGCATCACCGCCTATCGCCGCGACGACAGCTCGACGCCGATCGACTTCGACGCCCTGCCCGCAGTCGATGTCGATGTGCCCGGCCGGTACAATAACGAGCAGTTCAGCCAGGAGCTGCAGCTGCTGATCGACGCCGGCCCGGTGAATGGCCTGATCGGCGGCTATTTCCTCGACGCCAGCGCCGCGACCCCGTTCGACGTGCGGCTGTTCACCAGCGTTGCCGGCCTCACCGGCTTCACCGATGCCTCCGTGCACACCGAGACGTTCGCGGTGTTCGGCGACTTTACCTGGGACATCACCGAGCAGTTCAGTGTTTCGGCGGGCGGCCGCTACACCTGGGACAAGCGCCAAGCGACGATCCTGCGCCAGAACTACCTCGGCGGTGGGTCCCCTGAGTTCGGCGGCGCGGGCATTCCGCTCGGGCCCCCGGGCACCAACTTCAGCGGCGAACGCAGCTTCAACAAGTTTACCCCGCGTTTCTCCGCCAGCTTCAAGCCGACGCCGGACCACAATATCTACGCGAGCTATGCGCAGGGATTCAAAGGCGGCGGCTTCGATCCCCGTGGGGCCGGCGTCAACGCGCCCGACCTGAACGGCAATGGCGTCCGCGAGCAGTCGGAAATCGCGACCTTCCTCAGCTTCGCGCCGGAGACGGTCGACAGCTATGAGATCGGCTATAAGGGCAGCCTGTTCGATCGCCGCCTGACCGTCGCGCTCGCCGCCTTCCGCGCCGACTATTCCGACGTGCAGATCCCCGGCTCCGCCGCCTGCACGATCAATGGACTGCCCAGCTTCTGCGGCGTCGTCACCAATGCGGGCAAGGCGCGTTTCCAGGGCTTCGAGGCGGAGTTCAACGCCCGTGTGGCCGAGGACCTCGCCCGGCCCGGCGACGTGGTGCGCCTGTCCGGTTCGCTTGGCTATATCGATGCCAAGTATAAGGAATATATCACCAATATCGGCGGTGTTCCGACCGACGTGGCGGCGTTCCGCGAAGTGCAGAATACGCCCAAATGGACTGCCAGCGGCACGCTCGGCTATTCGACTCCGGTCGGCAGCGGCGATCTGAACTTCAACACCACGGTTTCCTACCGCAGCAAAACGTATCAGTTCGAAATCCCCAATCCCTTCATCGACCAGAAGGGCTATGCGCTGTGGGACGGCAACCTGGTCTACACGGCCGAGGGTAGCCGGTGGAGCATCGGCCTCCACGCCAAGAACATTTTGGACAAGCAGTATAAGACGTCGGGCTACACCTTCGTCGCGGCCAATCCGACCACCGGCGCGCTGGTCCGGACCGCCGCACCGACGCCGGTCGCCGCCTGCCGCACCGGCACGCCGCCGACGCCGATTACGCTGCCGGCCAACAGCCTCGTCCCGTCGCTGGGCTGCGAAGGCACGCTGACCGCCTTTTACGGCAATCCCCGGCAGGTGTTCCTGTCGCTCGGCCTGAAGTTCTGACCGGATGCTCCCCCCGCTCCCCCTGCGTGGGGGAGCGGGGTGGGCCTCCTCTCACGACTCCCCCTTCAGCTCTGAAGGGGGCTCACCCCATTTTTTCTAGCGGCCGCGAATAAAGTCGCGCACATCGGCGGAAAGCTTCCGCCGGTCCTCGTCGCGGACGTACATCATGTGGCCCGCTTCGTAGTATTTCCAGACGATCCGGTCCTGCGGGAAGCCGGTGCGGGTGAGCGCATATTCGGCGCCGAAAAAAGGCGTCGCGAAGTCATAATAGCCCTGACCGACGAACACGCGCAGGCCGCTATTCTCGCGCATCGCCTTGCCGATATAGGGCGCGACGGACTTGTAATAGGTCGCCTCACCCCGGCCGATGTCCCAATCCCAGGGCTGGACGTTGCCGATCGTCACGTAAGAGCGGTCGGTCTTGAAGCCGAGCCCCTCGCGGACCCAAGCGTTGACGCCGGCGGTATAGCCCGCGTCGATGCCGTAGAAGCTCGGGTCATTGTCCATCTCCTCGCCAGCAGTGTCGCGGTCGCGGCCGGTGTAGCGGCTGTCGAGCCGGCCGACTGTCAGGCCCCGGTCGCGCAGCAGCTCCTTCCAGAACCGGCCGGGCGAGGGGCGGAGATCGGTGCGTTCGAGGAACTGCTCTGACAGACCCGAGTAACGCGCCAACTGGGTGCGCACCTGATCACGCTCGGCGCCCTGCAGCGCCTGGCCCTTCATCAGCGCCGTCGCATAAGGGCCAGTTGCGAAGCTGCGCGCTTCGTTGACGAACTGCTCCAGGCTGGCCGGCCGGTCCGGCACCTTGTTGTGATACCAGGCGACGGCCGCATAGCTGGGGAGCGAGATGATATAGGGCATGTCATTGCCCTCCACCTCTGCCTGCGCGCCGAAATCGAGAATGGTCGAGATAAGGATCAGCCCGTTCAGCGCGACGTCGTTATAGGCGCCCTCCAGCTCGTTGGCGACCGCGGCGGTGCGCGTCGTGCCATAGCTTTCGCCGCCGAGATATTTCGGGCTGTTCCAGCGGCCATTCTCATTCAGCCAGAGACGAATGACCTTGGCGACCGACTGGGCGTCCTTAGTGACGCCCCAATAATCCTTGGTCTCGCCCTTGCCCACGACATGGCTGAAGCCGGTGCCGACCGGATCGATGAAGACGATGTCGGTGACGTCGAGCAGCGCGTCGGGATTGTCGACGATCGGGTAAGGCGGGGCGCCATCGTCGCGCGCGTCCGATGGGATCGCCACCCGCTTCGGCCCGAAGGCCCCCATGTGCAGCCACACCGATCCGGAGCCCGGACCGCCGTTGAACATGAAGGTCACCGGCCGGTTGGGATCGCGCGGTTCCTTGACATAGCTATAATAATTGATCGCGGCGCGCGGCTGACCGTCATCGCCTTTCAGATGCATTTCGCCGGCGGTCGCGACATAGTTGATGCGCTGGCCGCCAAAGGTCCCGCTCATCCGCTTGGCGACGATTTGCGGCGGGGGTATGTCGGCCGACGCGGCTGGCTTGGCGTCGTCCTTCTTGTCCTGAGCGAGCACCGGAACCGCGATCAGCGCGGCGGCGGCGAGTAGGAGCGCTTTGGTCAACATCTTCTCCGGCTTGGCTGAGCTTGTCGAAGCCCTCCCTTCTTCTTGCCTTCCGAAGAAGAAAAAGGAAGGCCTTAGACAAGCTGAGCAAGCCGGTGTTGGGGGTTTGTCGATGAACGGCTAGATGGAGCGCATGAACCCCCTTCATCTCGGTCAATCCTCCGCTCTCCCGGCGTCTCCGGACGAAGCCACCCTCGACTATGTCCCCAATCCGCGCCCCGGCCGGCCCTATCTCGTCCGCTTCACGGCGCCGGAGTTCACCTCGCTCTGCCCGGTCACCGGTCAGCCGGATTTCGCTCACCTCGTCATCGACTATGCGCCTGGCGAGACGATCGTCGAATCCAAGTCGCTGAAGCTGTTCCTGGGCGCCTTCCGCAACCACGCTGCCTTCCACGAGGATTGCACGGTCGGCATCGCCGAGCGTCTCTTCGCCGAGATGAAGCCGCTCTGGCTGCGGATCGGCGGCTATTGGTATCCGCGCGGCGGCATTCCGATCGACGTGTTCTGGCAATCGGGCGAGCCGCCCGCCGGCCTGTGGCTGCCGGCGCAGGACGTGCCCGGCTATCGAGGAAGAGGCTGATGTCCGATCTGTTCACGCTCGCCATCACGCCCAGCACGCATGATCTCGGCGGCTTCGAGGTGCGGCGGAGCCTGCCGTCCAAGCCGCGGACGATGGTGGGTCCCTTCATCTTCGTCGACCAGTTCGGCCCCGCCCAGCTCGACATCGGCCAAGGCATGGACGTGCGCCCGCACCCGCACATCAACCTCGCAACCGTCACCTATCTGTTCGGCGGCGCAATCGACCATCGCGATTCGCTCGGCACCTTCGCCACGATCGAGCCCGGCGCCGTCAACCTTATGACCGCCGGTCGGGGCATCGTCCATTCGGAACGCTCGCCCGCCGCAGAGCGCCAGGGCGGCGCGGTCATGTCGGGCATGCAGACCTGGCTGGCGCTGCCGGACGGCAAGGAGGAGATCGATCCGGCCTTCGAACATGTTGCCGCCGGCGAGTTGCCGATGATCGACGACGGCAGCGTCAAGGCGCGGATCATCATGGGCTCGCTTTGGGGCCGCACTGCGCCGACGACGTGCCATGCCGAGACCATCTATGCCGACATCCAGCTGCAGCCCGGCGCATCGCTGCCGATCGATGCCGGTGCCGACGAACGGGCGGTGGTGGTGGCGCTCGGCGATGCCAGCCTCGATGGGGAGCCGCTGGAGCTCTACACGCTGTACCTGCTCAAGCCTGGCGTGCCGATGACCTTGCGGTCTGCGTCAGCCGCGCGGGTGATGCTGCTCGGCGGCGAGGCTTTTCGCACGCCTCGCCATGTCTGGTGGAACTTCGTCTCGTCGAGCCGCGACCGGATCAATCAGGCTAAGCATGACTGGAAAGACGGGCGCTTCCCGGCCGTACCGGGCGAAGACGGCGAGTTCATCCCGCTGCCCGAAGTGCCGCTGACGGTGTCCTACCCATGATCCGTCATGCCAGCGCAGGCTAGCATCTCTTGAGACCCCAGCCTCTGCTGGGGTGACGGAAAAGGTTACCCCACCCGCGCAGCCATCGCCTTTTTCAGCCGGTCATGGGCGCTCTTCTTGATCTGGCAGACGCGCGCGGCGCCGACGCCGAGCACCTGACCGATCTCCTCGAGGTTCAGTTCTTCGACATAGTAAAGCTGGATCACCTGCGCCTCGCGCTCGCTCAAGCGACCGATTGCCTCGATCAGTGCCTGGCGGAGGTCCTCCTGTTCGAGCAGCTCGAACGGATTGGGGTCCTCGCTCATGAACCAGGGATTGTCGTCGGTATAGACGCCATCGATCGGCTCGAAGCGGACCGGCTGCGCCGCGTCGCGCTCCTGCCGCAGCCGCTCGGTCGGCACGCCGAGCTGAAAGGCGAGTTCCTCGTCGGATGGCGGGCGGCCCAGCTGAACCGAAAGCGACGAAGCTGCATCAGCAATCTCGCGTCGCCGCCGCATGGCGCCGCGGGTGATCGTCGCCTGCCGCCGCAGCTCGTCGATCATCGAACCACGTATGCGCGTGGACAGATATTGGGCGAAGGTGACCTGACCGCGATCCTCGAACGAGGCTGCGGCCTCGACCAAAGCCACCAGCCCGGTCTGGATCAGGTCCTCCACCTCGACCGAACTGGAGACCGAGCCGTGCACGTGCCAGGCGATGCGGCGGACCAAGGGCATATGGTCGCGGATCAGCATTTCGTTGGCCTGGGCGGCGGCAGGGCCGGTGCGGCTGTAGGTGACGGGCATGATCGGTTGCGTGGCCATGTCGGTCCTCAAGCGGCGAGCTGCTGGGGGGCGCCGATGACGGCGACGACTTCGACCGCCTTGTCTTCGGGCACTTCGAGGAAGCTCATCACCGGCGTGTCGGGGAGCGACGCGCGGACGAGCTTGCGGACGGCGAGGCGGACACCGGGCTGCACCACCAGCGCGAATGGCTTGCCCTCGGCGATCAGCGGCCGCGCGGCGTGCTGCAGCGCATCAACGATGCGGCGGCCGAGATCGGGCTCGATCATATGACGATTGGCTGGGTCGGAGCGAACCGCCTGGCCGAGAATGGCTTCCAGACCACCTTCGAGCGTCATCACGCGCAGCGGCTCGCGCGGGCCGCACAGGCGCTGGATGATCAGCGCGCCGAGATCGGGGCGGATCGCTTCGACTAATTCCTCCGGATCGAGCGTGCGCTGGGCGGCGTTGGCGATCGAAGCGGCGATGCGGCGGAACTCCTTCAGCGAGATGCCTTCGGAAAGCAGCGCGCGCAGCACCTGGGTCAGTGCGGTCAGCGGCACCGGCGCGGGGCTGAGCGAGGCGACCAGCGCCGCCGCCGATTCCTTCAGCCGGTCAAGCAGGCTCTGCACCTCGTCCGGGCCGAGCAGTTCGGCGGCATGCGCGCCGAGCAGGTGGTTGAGGTGCGTCGCAATGACGGTGCCGGAATCGACGACCATATAACCGGCCGCCGTCGCCGCATCGGCGTCGTTGGGCGAAATCCAGACTGCGTCGAGGCCGAAGGTCGGGTCCTTGGCCGGGCGGCCAGCCAGCCGGCCCACGGCCTGCCCGGTGTCGAGCGCCAGCATTTCGTCGGACGAGGCCATGTCCTCGCCAACCACGACGCCATTGACGACGATGCGATAGTTATAGGGCGCGATGCCGATATTGTCGCGGACGCGGACCTGGGGGACCACGAAGCCGAGCTCCTTCGACAGCTGGCGGCGCACGCCGGTGATCCGCGCCATCAGCGGCGCGCCGACCCGCTCGTCGACCAGCGGCACGAGGCCATAGCCGATCTCCAGATTGACCTGCATTGCGTCCGACACTTCGGACCAGTCGATGCGGCTGAGATCGGCCGGCGTGTCGTCATTGGCCGGCACGGGCAGCGCCTCGGCGGCAGCCTTGGCCTTGCTGAGTTTCCAGGCAACGAAGCCGGCGAGCGCGGCCAGCGGCAGCATCAGCAGATGCGGCATGCCCGGCAGCACGCCCATGAAGCCGAGAATCGCGGCCACCGGTGCCCAGGTGCGCGGGCTGGAGAACTGGCTGCCGATCTGGCCGGCAAGGTCGTGGCTGGAGGCGACGCGGGTGACGATCGCCGCAGCGGCGATCGACAGCAACAGGCCTGGGATCTGTGCGACCAGCGCGTCTCCGACCGCGAGCAGGATATAGGTCTTGGCCGAATCGCCGATGCTCATGTCGTGGCTGACGACGCCGATGATCAGGCCGCCGATCACGTTGACGACCAGGATCAGCAGCGCGGCGACCGCGTCGCCCTTCACGAACTTGGACGAACCGTCCATCGAACCGTAGAAATCGGCTTCGGTCGAGACTTCGACGCGGCGCGCCTTGGCTTCGTCCGGGGTGATCAGGCCGGCGTTCAGATCGGCGTCGATCGCCATCTGCTTGCCGGGCAAGGCGTCGAGGGTGAAGCGCGCGGACACTTCGGACACGCGGCCCGCGCCCTTGGTGATAACGATCATGTTGATGATGACGATGATCGCGAAGACGAGCAGGCCGACGACATAGTTGCCGCCGATGATGAAGGCGCCGAACGCCTCGATGACGTGCCCCGCCGCCGCCTGGCCCTCATGGCCGTGCACCAGCACGATCCGCGTCGAGGCGACGTTCAGCGACAGCCGGAACAGGGTCGCGAACAGCAGCACGGTCGGAAAGCTGGAGAAATCGAGCGGCTTCTCCGCATTCAGCGCCACCATCAGGATCGCGACCGAGGCCATGATGTTGATGATGAAGAACAGGTCGAGCAGGCCGGCCGGGATCGGCACGACCATGAGCAGGACGAGGATCAGGATGCCGGCGGGAAGCGCGGCGAGGCGGCCGGCCTTCATCGTGGCGGCGCTGCGGGACAATGCGATCGCGGCCACCCGTTACGCCCCCATGCTCGCGAGCAGCATATAGGCGAGCTTGGCATTGTCCGGCGTCGGCCGCAGCAGGTTCGGGCGCTCGGCGGACGCGAGCAACTGGTCGAGCGTCGCGGTCTCCGGCCGATCCTCCTGTTCGATGACGGCCAGCTGCAGCGCGGCGTCGGGCTTGCCGGGAGCGGCAACGGGCGGCAACGCCTTGCCGCCGGCGGCAATCTGCACGCCCTTTTCCAGCTTGGCGGCAAAGCGGTCATAGATTTCGGAAACCGAGCGCATCCGCCCGCCTTCGCCGAAGAAGATGCCGCGGTTCGAAGCGGCGGCAGCCGGGAAGAGCTGGGCGGCGGCGGCATTGGGGTTGCGCTGCAGCGTCGACAGGAACTTCTTCGCCCCGCCAATGCCCAGGAAATGCGCCATATAGAGATCCGTCCCGCCCGCTTCGCGGCCCAGGCTCGCCTCCAGCGTCGCCTTGTTGTCGGCCGCATGTTCGGCCGCCATCAGCGAGGCTATTTCCGGGTTGTTGCGCAGCTTCAGCACATATTGCCGCGTTGCCGTGTCGGCGATGTAATAGCGGCCGCTCGGGCCCTGGCTGATCTTGTCCGCCGCCCAGCCAAGACCGTGCTCGGCGCCATGCTTCTTGACCGTGCCGAGCCAGCTCTGCTCGATGAACTGATAGAGGCCCGACGCGCTGCTGGTCGGCGCCTTGGCATCGGGGCGCAGGCTCGATTCCACCTGCGCCTGCCCGAGCAGATAGGAGAAATCGACGCCGGTCTTGTGGCTCGCCCGCTGGATCGCGGACTGGACGCCTCCGGTCGAGATCAGGGATTGAAGCGTGGCAACGGTCATTCATGCGCCCCGGTTGAAGTCGGCGGACATGAAGCAAGGGGCATGCCAGCTGGACGCTGTCCCGAAATAGGACAGCTAAAGAAATCTCGTTTTCGGCCGTTGCTGGTAAAATGCGTCCTGATTTGATACCGGATTCACATAAGACGCCTGAAAAAGGCATCGGGGGAAGCAAGTTATTGATGTCCGGCAGAGAATCGCTCTGCCATCCGGGGGGAACCATGCGTAAGATTTTGCTCAGCATTGCAGCCGTGACATGCCTGGCCGGCGCGATGCCGGCGCTGGCCAAGAAAAATGACAAGCCGTCACCGGCACCTGCGCCGGCACCGACCTTGCCGGCCTGCACGCTCGCCGATCTCGATCCGGCAGCGCTGGCTTGCAGCGGGTTCTACGACAAGAACCTTCTGAGCAACAGCAAGGTCGACGAACAGTTTACCGGCCTCTTCGCGCTCGGCTTCACCTGGGACAAGCAGTTCTCGGCGCTCGAGGCTGCCGGCAACAAATATGACGTGCCGGACCTGAAGACGGTCACCCTGGCCAAGCCGCTCTATGGCCTGAGCTATATCGGCATCCATTTCGGTGGCGGCGGCGCTAATGGCGTCGGCAACGGGACGGCCTTCTACAAGATCGATGCGGGCGTCACTGGGCTCACCAGCTTCCTCGTCAAATATCAGGGCATTTCCGGCATCGCCATCTACTCGACCGGCAACGCGCCGCCGCCTCCGCCACCTCCGCCGGTGCCGGAGCCCGCGACCTGGGCGCTGCTGATCAGCGGCTTCGGCCTGGTCGGCGCCGCTGCCCGCCGCCGCAACATGCCGACCGCGCTCGCCTGAGCCGGGGGAGCAGGACTGAACGGGAAGGGCGGCTTCGGCCGCCCTCTTCATTTCGCCTGTCGAATGACTGCGGCTCGACTCATCCGCCGCACGGCTGATCGCCCAGGCGATTCTCAAATCAACGATGGTGCTGCACGTTCGGCATATGAGATGGGGGAGCCTTTGTTGCGTGCTCGCGCTGATGCTGGCGTCCTGCACCGGCCGTGACGATCGCCGCGCGCAACCGCGTCCCAGCCCGCCCGACCGGCTGACCATCGACTCCCCCCAGGTCCGCGTCTGCCTGGCCAATCTGGGCCAGCTCGCGCGCTTCTACGCTCTGCCCGACCGCGATTATGGCGGCGGCTGCTACAGTTTCGCGAGCGTGAAGCTGCTCGACGCCGGTGTACCCGTTGCCAATATCGGGGCGCTGAACTGCACCATGGCAGCGACGTTCACGGCTTGGGTGCGCAATGGCGTGATGCCGGCGGCGCGGCTCTATCTCGGCGCGGAACTGGCGAAGGTGGAGACGCTCGGCTCCTATTCCTGCCGCAACGTCAATGGCGCGCTCGCCGGCCGGCTCTCCGAACATGCGAGCGCCAACGCGGTGGACGTCAGCGGCTTTGTGCTCGCCGATGGGCGGCGCATCACCTTGAAGCAGGACTGGACCTCGCCCGATCCGGCGGTACGCAGCTTCCTGCTTGCGATCCGCACCTCCGCTTGCCGCCGCTTCAAGACGGTGCTGAGCCCCGACTATAACAGCCTCCACGCCGATCACTTCCACTTCGACATGGGGCGCGGCCCCTTCTGCAAGTGATTGCCGCCGCCCTCGGCTCCGCCTAAGCCCCGGCGCCTATGACCGATACTCGAATACCGTCGCGCGTCTTCCCCAATGCCCATGAAGAGGCGGAGGCGACGCGGAACCTCACCCAGACCCCGCAGACCATGCACCCGGCCTATCGGCTCGCCTTTCAGGACGCCGAGTTCCTGCTGCGCGAAGATTTGCGCCCGGTGCGCTTCCAGCTGGAGCTGCTGAAGCCGGAACTGCTGCTCGACGAGGCCCGGATCGGCTCGACTTTCGTCTTCTATGGCTCCGCGCGCATACCGGAACCCGCCAAGGCCGACGTGCTGCGCGAGGTCGCGACCGACGATTGCGCCAAGAAGGTCGCCGAGCGGCTGATCGCCAAGAGCAAATATTATGATGTCGCGCGCGAACTGGCCCAGCTCGCCAGCAATTGCCCCCGAGACCTCGAAGGCTGGCGGCAATTCGTCGTCTGCTCGGGCGGCGGCCCGTCGATCATGGAAGCGGCCAATCGCGGCGCTCAGGATGCCGGCGCGGAGTCGGTCGGCCTCAACATCGTGCTGCCGCACGAGCAGACGCCCAACCCCTATGTGACGCCGGGCCTGAGCTTCCAGTTTCACTATTTCGCCCTGCGGAAGATGCACTTCCTGCTCCGCGCCCGCGCCATCGCCGTCTTCCCCGGCGGCTTCGGCACGTTCGACGAGACGTTCGAACTGCTGACCCTCATCCAGACCGGCAAGGTCTCACCCTTGCCCGTGCTGATGTACGGGCGCGAATTCTGGGAGCGCGTCGTCAACTTCGAGGCACTGGCGGAAGAAGGCGTGATCTCCCGTAAGGATCTGGAGCTGTTCCACTTCGTCGAGACGGCGCAGGAAGGCTGGGACTATGTCCGCAAATGGTGGCGGGACCGGCCGCTGACCGCATGACCACCAAGCACGCCACCGGGCTGCTGCCGCGGTCGCAGGGCGGCGGCCAGTCGCTGGCCGACCGGCTGACCATTGCCGCATTCGGCGCGATCGGCTGGCCCTGGCTGCTGAAGAGCCTGTCCGGCGGCCGCAAGCGCGACAAGCGCGCGCTGCTCGATCGGCTCGGCCTTCCCGCCGACGCGCTGCCCAATCTCGGCAGCTGGAAAGCGGATACGGTGCTGCTGAAGCGCATCGTCGACACGATCGAGCAGCTGCGGCCGGAGACGGTGGTGGAGTTGGGCGCCGGCGCCTCGACTTTGGTCACGGCCAAGGCATTGGCGCTGCATGGCGGCGGCCGGCTGGTCAGCTTCGACCAGCATGGCGACTTCGTCGAGGCGACCCGCGCCTGGTTGGGCGAGCATGGCCTCGCAGCGGACATGCGCACCGCCGAACTTGTTTCCGCACCCGCCGACTGGCCTGGTTTGTGGTACGACGTTCATCACCTGCCCGACCGGATCGACCTGCTGATCATCGACGGCCCGCCCTGGACCATTCACCCCTATGTCCGGGGCGCCGCCGAAAGCCTGTTCGACCGGCTGCCCGTCGGCGGCACCGTCCTGCTCGATGACGCCGCCCGCCCCGGCGAGCGCGTGGTCGCCCGCCGCTGGCGCAAGCGCTGGCCGAACTTCAGCTTCGAACTGGACAAGAGCGGCACCAAAGGCACGCTCGTCGGCGTCCGGCTTTCCTAGCTTAGCCGCACTGAGCGCGGTGCAGCAGTTTCTGATCCGCCAGCACCAGCGCCATCATCGCTTCAACGACCGGCACGCCGCGAATGCCGACACACGGATCGTGGCGCCCTTTGGTCGCGATCTCGGTAGCCTCGCCCTGGCGGGTGATCGTCTCGACGGGTGTCAGGATCGAGCTGGTCGGCTTGAAGGCGACGCGCAGCCGGACAGGCTGTCCGGTTGAAATACCCCCGGCGATGCCACCCGCATGGTTGCTGCCGAACTCAGGGGCATCGGCGCCCGGCCGCATGACGTCCGCATTCTCCTCGCCGCGAAGGCGCGCTGCCGCGAAGCCGTCGCCGATCTCCACGCCCTTGACCGCGTTGATCGACATCGCCGCTGCCGCCAGCTCGCTGTCCAGCTTGGCGTAAAGCGGCGCTCCCCAGCCCGCCGGCACGCCCGCAGCCTCGCATTCGACGACCGCGCCCAGCGACGAGCCCGCCTTGCGCGCGCCATCGATCAGCGCCTCCCAGCGGCCGGCTGCTTCGGCGTCCGGGCAGAAAAGAGGATTGTTCCCAATTTCTGCGGCGTCGAAGCCCGCGATGGTGTCGCCGCCGACTTCGCTCACCCAGGCGCGGATCGTCACTTCCGGAATGATGAGCCGCGCAACCGCTCCGGCGGCGACCCGCGCGGCCGTCTCCCGGGCCGAAGACCGACCGCCGCCGCGATAGTCACGAAAGCCGTATTTCGCGTCATAGGCATAGTCGGCATGTCCTGGACGATAGGCCTGCGCGACCTCCGAATAGTCCTTCGAACGCTGGTCGACATTGTCGATCATCAGGCTGATAGGCGTGCCCGTCGTCCGCCCCTCGAACACGCCCGACAGGATGCGCACCTGATCGGGCTCCTGCCGCTGCGTCGTGAACCGCGACTGCCCCGGCCGGCGCCTGTCGAGCCAGGGCTGGATATCGCCCTCGCCGAGGCTCAAGCCAGGCGGGCACCCATCTACCACCACGCCGATCGCCGGCCCATGGCTCTCCCCCCAGGTGGTAAAGCGGAAAACGCGGCCGAAGCTGTTATAACTCATTCGGCAGCTTGGGCGTCCCAGGCCGCTCCGAAGCGTTCCGCCATGTATCGGCGCGACCCAAACCTCCCGGCGAGCAGACCCTCGACGCTAAGGTCGACGTCGAGTTCTTCCCAGTGTAGCCCGAAGCCTGCCGGGGACGTTTGGACGCATCCAAGCTGTTCGTCGGCCGCATTCTCAAGGCCCTGCGCCAATCGAGGGTCGAAAGCGAAGGTCGATCCGTTGGTGAGCTCGATGATCAATCGGCGGCTCTCCCGATCATAATGAGCCGCTCGAGCGCGAGGCTTGGTCGACATGTCGATCTCGCCCTGCCGTTTAGCGGCCTTGTACGCTTCTCGGGTCAGTTCAGCCATGAAACTCGCTCCAACGCTGGAGCAGGTATACGCGATTTGCCGTAACAATCTCCAGAGCGCGGCTTGCTTCGCGATAGCTCGACCGACGCGTGCTCAAGATGGCCGGTTGATCCTCGGACCCACTCAGGATGATCTTGGTCTCACCGTCTCCATAGACATGGACGTGAGCCGGCGGATGATCGTCGGTATAGATCACAATCCTGAGCCCCGCCTTGCGGAAGACCGTGACCATGGCATCACGCCAGCGCGATGTCCGGCGCGTCTTTCTGCTTCATGCCGACGACGTGGTACCCGGCATCCACATGGTGGGTTTCCCCCGTCACGCCGCCGGCCAGGTCACTCAGCAGATAAAGCGCGGCGCCGCCGACATCCTCGATGGTGACATTGCGGCGCATCGGGCTGTTCAGCTCGTTCCACTTCAGGATGTAGCGGAAGTCGCCGATGCCGGAGGCGGCAAGCGTCTTGATCGGCCCGGCCGAGATGGCGTTCACGCGAATGCCGTCCGGCCCGAGATCGTTCGCCAGATATTTGACGCTCGTCTCCAGCGCCGACTTGGCGATGCCCATCACATTATAGTGCGGCACGACTTTTTCGGCGCCGTAATAGGAAAGCGTCAGCAGCGCGCCGCCTTCCGACATCATCGCGGCGGCGCGCTGGGCGACCGCGGTGAAGCTGTAGACGCTGATGTTCATCGTCAGCAGGAAATCATCGAGGCCGATGTCGCAATAGCGGCCGCGGAGCGTCTCCTTATTGGTGTAGCCGATCGCGTGGACGACGAAGTCAATGGTCGGCCAACGCTCCGCCAGCTTCGCGAAGGTCCGGTCGAGCGCCGCCATGTCGGCCACGTCGCAGTCGATCAGGAAGTCGGAACCGAGTTCCTCGGCGAGCGGCCGCACCCGTTTCTCCAGCGCCTCGCCTTGGTAGCTGAAGGCGAGTTCGGCGCCGGCCTCGCGCAGTTTCTTGGAAATGCCCCAGGCCAGCGAGCGCTCATTGGCCAGACCCATGATCAGGCCGCGCTTGCCCTTCATCAGTTCGTTCACTTGGGCTTTCCTCCGGCTGTGGCTGCGGGCCCTTTAGCGCGCTCTCGGGGACTTCGGAAAGTGCCGCGTTCAGATGCGCCCCGAACACCACGCCCAAGCCGAGCGTGAAGAAATAGACGAGCGCGATCATCACGCCGGCCAGGCTACCATAGGTCAGGTCATAGCCGCCGATCAGGGTGAGTGCCGGCGGCAGCAGCGATGTGACGAGCAGCCACCAGAAGGTGATGAACAGAGGCCCCGGATATTTGCGGCAGCCGCGCCCGCGGTAGCGCTTGGGCGTCATCACGTAGAAGAGCAGGTAGAAGGCACCGAAGATGAAGATGCCCGGGATCAGCCGCGACACGCTCAGCAGCAACGCCAGCGACTCGTCCGAAAACGGAAAGAGCCGCACCACGAACTGCTCGAGCCCCGCGAGCACCGCCTGCAGCAGGAAGGAGATCAGCACCAGCAGCACCGATCCGATCGTGATCGCCGTGTAGCGAAGCCGCGCCATCCAGAAGGTTGAGGCGGAGCGCACCCCATAAGCGCGGTAGAGAATGTCCTTCAGCGTCGCGACGAATCCGCCGGTGCTCCACAATCCGCCCAACGCCCCCAGCCACAGCAGATTGCCGGAACGGGCCGTCAGCACGTCGCTGATCGGCTTCTCCAGCACCTTTGCGACATCGCTTGGCACCTGCGCCAGGAACTGGCGGAGCGCGTCCAGGGTCGCGGCATCCCGGCCAAAGGCCTGAGCTATGGCCGCAACCACTATGAAGAACGGAAACAGCGTCAGCAGCGTCAGGAAGGCAAGGTTGCCGGCATGGATGAAGCCGTCATTCCACACCCCCTCGAAGGAGCGGCCGAGCACCACCCGGATACGTGAACCGGGGCCCAGCCGCTTGAGCGTGTCGTCGACCCGCTTGCGGGCGCGAAGCAGGCGCTTGCGTCTGGCTTCAGGGGTTTGCGGCGCGGGGCCGTCGGGAAGATCGACTTCCTGGGTTTCGTCGACAAGGTCCACTGGGCGCTAGACGCCCAGCCCCGCGCGCGGGTTGCGCTCGCCTCCGCTCCAGCTCTCGACGAAGGCGCGCAGCTCCGCATCGTCGGCGGGCAGATCGATCATCAAGGTGATCAGCTGGTCGCCGCGCTCCCCGCCTTTCTTGTGGAACCCCTTGCCCTTCAGCCGCAGCACGCGGCCGGAGGAGGAGTTGGCCGGGACGTTGATCATGACCGGCCCGTCGACAGTCGGCGCCTTCACCTTGCCGCCCCCGACCGCCTCCTTGAGCGTGACCGGCAGATCGAGCAGCACATTGTCGCCGTCGCGCCTGAAGAAACGGTGAGGTTGGATGTCGATGGTGACGATCGCATCGCCGGCGCCGCCCGGTCCCGGCTCGCCCTTGCCGCCAAGCCGCATCTGGGTGCCGGTCTCGGCGCCTGCGGGAAGCTTCAAGTCGATCGTCTTGCCGTCGGCCAGCGTGATCCGCTGCGGCTTGAGCGCCGCCGCCTCCTCGAACGGCACGCGCAGCCGGTAGGCGATGTCGGCACCCCGTGGCGGCGGGGCCGACGGGCGCCCGAAGCCGGACGTGAAGCCACCCGAACCTCCGCCGCGTCCGAACAATCCTTCGAAAATATCGCCGAAGTCCGACGCGTCGGTGCCGAAGTCGAAGCCGGAGCTGCCGGTCGGGCGGTAGCTGCCGCCGCCGCCGCCGCGCCCGCCGCCAAAACCGAATGGCGACACGGGATTGCCCTCCGCATCGATCTCGCCCCGATCGAATTTGGCGCGCTTGTCCTTGTCGCTCAGCAGATCATAGGCCGATGTGACCTTGCCGAACCGCTCCGCCGCCTTGGGATTGTCCTGGTTGCGGTCGGGGTGCAGTTCCTTGGCAAGCTGGCGATACGCCTTCTTGATTTCGGCTTCGCTGGCGCCGCGCGCGACGCCGAGCACGGAATAGGGATCTGCGGCCATCCAGTTTCCTGTCGAACAACGCGGCAAAGATAGGCTGCTGTTGTATTTTGGCAACGGCAGCTCGGATAATAGTCTCTTTGGCGGCGCGGTGCGGTCTGACCCAATTTGGCACAAGACCGGGATGCGCGGGCATTCCGGCGGAAAAAGTCTTAGCTGTAGACACTTACCGGACGGCTGTTAACCCAGTTAACGCTTGATTAACTGCTCGAGCTCGGCAAGGCTGAGTCTTCGCGCTGCTGGGGTGAGCAGCCGATTCTGGAAGGGGATTATCATGTATAAAACGATGTTGCGCAGTGTCGCAGTGGGCGCGCTTGCGCTCGGCCTGGCCGCTCCGGCCATGGCGCAGAAGATTGCCTCGGGTTCCTCCAACGGGCTGACCTGGGAAGCCCAGAGCCGGATCATCGGCATGACGCCGACCAGCAACACGGCGCTGCCCGGCTCCGGTGGCGGCGGCGATCCGATCTTCTACCCGACGGCCAACAAGAGCGGCGTGGTTGCGCTGATCTCCGATTACGGCGCGGCCGGCCGTTTCATCTGCACGGGCAGCCTGCTGTCGAACCGCATGTCGGTCCTGACCGCCGGCCACTGCGTCGGCAGCGGCGCGGGCACTCCGACGCCGATCAGCATGACCGCCTATTTCTTCGACGGCAATCCGGACTCGCGGACCCCGTTCGGTGCGGGCGTGCGCGCAATCGAGATCAGCCACATTGCGGTCAATCAGAACTATACCGGCGAAGTCATTGATCAGAACGACATCGCGGTGGTGCGCCTCAAGACCGGCGCGTTCGGCGTCGACGCCTATGACCTTTATGATGGCGGCCTGCAGGGCGAGCAGTTCAACGTTGCCGGTTACGGCGGCCGTTCGACGGTCGGTGGCTTGCTCGGCACCGATTCGCGTACCGGCTTTCTGCGCGAAGGCGACAACAGCTACAGCTATCGCTGGGGCGATGCCGCGTTCAACGGCTTCTTCACGGACCGTGATGCCAATGGCGAAGGCTTTTTCGGCTTTGCGGACTATGAGAACTCCTGGGTTTCCGACTTCGACAGCGGCCTCGCCGTCAACGACACGGCCTGCCTGATCGCGGCCGCGGTCGGTGCGGTCGGCTTCGGCTGCGAAACGGGCGTGGGCGCTCGCGAAGTCGGCGTTGCCGGCGGCGACTCGGGCGGCCCGCAGTTCATCAACGGCAAGATCTCGTCGGTGACCAGCTATGGCGTCACCTTCGGCACCGGCTTCGGTGATTGCCGCACTGGCCTGAACAGCAGCTGCGGCGAGTTCAGCGGCTATGTGCCGGTGAGCATCCACACCGACTTCATCGCTGACGCGATGGCGGTGCCGGAACCGGCCACCTGGGCGATGATGATCATGGGCTTCGGCGCCGTGGGCTTCGCCACCCGCCGCGCGAAGGTGGCCAAGGTCAGCTTCGCCTAAGCACTTAAGCTACAGTCGAAAGGGCCCGTCCTGCACCGCGCAGGGCGGGCCTTTTCTATGCGGCCTTGCTCGCCGTCTCGAACACGCCGATCAGCCAGTCGCGGAACAGCCGCACCGCGCGATTCTCCAGCGCCCGCGGGCGGCAGGCGAACCAATAGCTGTAGGGGCTCTCCACCTCGACCTCGAACAGCCGCACCAGCCGCTCGTCATGCGCGTTGCGGAAATGGCTCTCCAGCATGAAGGCGACACCCAGTCCCTGCGCCGCGGCGTCCAGCATCAGCTGGCCCGAATCAAAATGATCGATCGCCAGCGGCTCCAGCCCCTCGATATTCAGTTCCTGGCAAAAGGCATCGAATGTCTCCGGCATGTCGCGGTGCAGGAAGACGGTAGAGCCGGCGAGGTCCTCCGGCCTCCGCACCGCGTCCGGTCCTTCGGTGAGGCTCCGCGCCGCGATCGGAAAGACACGATTCCGGTCGAGCCGATAAGAGTAGAGCGCCGGATCCACGTCGCGAGCGAGCACGATCGCCGCGTCCAGCCCGTCGCCGAGCCGCCCCAGCGCATGGGCAGCCGTGTCGATGTCGAGGTGGAGCTCGGGATGCACCGCCCGCAGCTCGCCCAGATGCGGGAACAGCTGCTGCGAGGCGAAGAGGGGGAGCACGCCCAGCCGCAGCCGCACCACATTGCCTTCGGTGGTCAGCGACTCGATGGCATCTTCGAGACCGGACAGATGCGGCGTGATCGCTTCCAGCAGGCGTTCGCCATCGGCATTGGGCTTCATTGCCCCCGGCGCGCGATCGAACAATGTGCGGCCAAGGAACCGCTCCAGCGCCTGGATGCGCCGGCTAAGTGCCGGAGAGGACAGGGCAAGCTCTTCGGCAGCCGCCTTGACCGAGCCGAGCCGCGCCACCTGGACGAATGCCTCGACGGCAGTGAGCGGGGGCAAGCGGCGCAACTTCCAGTCTCCTCATTGTGCACCGCAGCAGCTTCTTTTGGCCGCCCTCCCAAGGCACACTCCACCGCTCCTATACAGCAGAGCGAGTGCGTTTCATGCAACAACCTTTTCGTTATTCGCACTTGCAGCATGGAACGCTGCGCTGCACATGGAGCAGGCCTTTCAGGCATCCTCTCCTAAAACTTTCAAAAGGCCGGTCCCCAGGGACCGGCCTCTTTTTTTGCCACTGCCCTCGCAACGTTCCTGGCCGCCCCCTAGTTAAGCCAGCTGAACCGGAGGTGAGGGATGGCGGACAGCGAAACCCAGACGCGGCGCGTGCAGGTCGCCAATGCGCGGCCCGAAGACAGCGGCCGCGGCCTCGCCCGCATCCCCCGCGCGATTATGACCGGATTGGGCCTCCAGGAAGGCGATGTGGTTGAGCTGGTCGGCAAGCGTGCCACGCCAGCCCGTGCCGTGCTTCCCTACCCCGAGGACGAAGGTCTCGATATCATTCGGCTCGACGGCCTGCAGCGCGCCAATGCTGGCGTCGGCTCGGGGGATTTCGTCGAGCTGCGCAAGGTCGAGACGCGGCCCGCCACGCGAGTGGTCTTTGCGCCGGCCCAGCAGAATCTGCGCCTGCAAGGCACCGGCGCCGCCCTAAAGCGGAGCTTTTACGGCCGGCCATTCACCGCCGGGGATGTCGTCGCGACCGCCGGCCAGCAGCGCGTCCAGAACGAGGGCATGCCGCCGCAGCTGCGCCAGATGCTGGCCGCGCCCGCTTATGCCCTGCAGGAAATCCGCCTCGTCGTCGTCTCCTCCACGCCCAAGGGCATCGTCCATATCGATGAGACGACCGAGGTCGAGTTGCGCCCCGAGTTCGAGGAGCCGCAGAACCGCCGCGCCGACGTCACCTATGACGATCTCGGCGGGCTGGCCGGCGCCATCGATCAGTTGCGCGAGATGGTCGAGCTGCCCTTGCGTTATCCCGAACTGTTCCAGCGCCTCGGTGTCGATCCGCCCAAGGGCGTGCTGCTGCACGGCCCGCCGGGCACCGGCAAGACGCGCCTCGCACGCGCGGTGGCGAATGAAAGCGACGCGGAGTTCTTCCTGATCAACGGTCCGGAAATCATGGGCTCCGCTTATGGCGAGAGCGAAAAGGCGCTGCGCGAGGTCTTCGAGAACGCCACCCAAAATGCCCCGTCGATCATTTTCATCGACGAAGTGGACTCGATCGCACCCAAGCGCGGCCAGGTGTCCGGCGAAGCGGAAAAGCGGCTCGTCGCGCAGCTGCTGACGCTGATGGACGGGCTGGAGCCGCGCGCGAACCTGGTCGTGATTGCCGCTACCAACCGGCCCGAGGCAATTGACGAAGCGCTGCGGCGGCCGGGCCGCTTCGACCGCGAAATCGTGATCGGCGTGCCGGACGAGCGCGGCCGCCGCGAAATTCTGGGCATCCACACCCGCGGCATGCCGCTCGACGGCGGCGTGGACCTGGATGAGCTTGCCCGCACCACTTACGGCTTTGTCGGTGCCGATCTCGGTGCGCTGGTGCGCGAGGCCGCAATCGAAGCGGTGCGGCGGATCATGCCGAAGCTCAACCTCGAGGATCGCACCATCCCGGCTGAGGTGCTCGATACCCTCTCTGTGGTGCGCGACGACTTTGTCGGCGCGCTGAAGCGGGTCCAGCCCTCGGCGATGCGCGAAGTGATGGTGCAGAAGCCCGACGTGCGCTGGGAGGATGTCGGCGGCCTCGACGATGCCCGCGAGCGGCTGCGCGAAGGCGTCGAACTGCCGCTCAAGAACCCGGACGCGTTCCGGCGCCTCGGCATCCGCCCGGCCAAGGGCTTTCTGCTCTACGGCCCGCCCGGGACCGGCAAGACCTTGCTCGCCAAGGCGGTGGCGCGCGAGGCGGAGGCGAACTTCATCGCGACCAAATCGTCCGACCTGCTCAGCAAATGGTATGGCGAGAGCGAACAGCAGATCGCGCGCCTGTTCGCGCGCGCGCGGCAGGTGGCGCCGACCGTGATCTTCATCGACGAGCTCGACAGCCTCGTCCCCGCCCGCGGCGGCGGTCTTGGCGAGCCGCAGGTGACGGAGCGGGTGGTCAACACGATTCTCGCGGAGATGGACGGCCTTGAGGAACTGCAGTCCGTCGTGGTGATCGGCGCGACCAACCGCCCGAACCTGATCGACCCCGCTTTGCTCCGGCCCGGCCGCTTCGACGAATTGGTCTATGTGTCGGTACCGGACGAATCCGGCCGCCTTCGCATCCTCGAAGTGCACACGGCCAAGATGCCGCTGGGCGACGATGTCGACCTGCCCAGCCTCGCCCGCCGCACCGACCGCTTCACCGGCGCCGACCTTGAGGATCTGGTCCGCCGCGCCGGCCTCTCAGCGCTGCGCGAGTCGCTCGGCAATGAGCGCGTCGCGATGGAGCATTTCGAAAAAGCGCTGGGCGACACCCGCGCCTCGGTCACGCCGGAGATGGAGCGCGAATACGAACAAATCGCGGCCAATATCAAGCAGGAGGCGATGTCGATGAACGCGATCGGCTTCATCGCCCCCGGCATGCTGACCCCGCGGGGGCCCAAAGGCGGGGACTAGCGCCCCGTCCAGTTGCCCGGCCGCTTTTCGACGAACGCGGCCATGCCTTCCTTCTGGTCCTCGGTGCCGAACAGGCCGTGGAACAGCCGCCTCTCGAATAGAATGCCGGTCGCCAGGCCGGTCTCGAAGGCAGCGTTGACCATTTCCTTGTTGGCGATGGTGGCCAGCGGCGGCATGGCAGCGATAGCGGTGGCGGTCTTCAGCGCCTCTTCGACCAGGCTGCCGGCGGGCACTACGCGTGCGACGAGGCCGGAGCGCTCCGCCTCGGCGGCGTCCATCAACCGGCCGGTCAGGCACATTTCCATCGCCTTGGCCTTGCCGACCCCGCGCGTCAGCCGCTGCGATCCGCCCATGCCCGGCGAGACGCCAAGCTTGATCTCGGGCTGGCCGAATCTGGCCGTATCGGCAGCGAGGATGAAGTCCGCCATCATCGCCACTTCGCACCCGCCGCCGAGCGCATAACCGGCGACCGCCGCGATCCAGGGCTTGCGCGTCGCCGTCACCTTCTCCCAGCCGGCGAAGAAGTTTGAGCCGTACATGTCGGCAAAGCCCTGCGAGGACATTTCCTTGATGTCGGCGCCCGCCGCAAATGCCTTTTCGGAGCCGGTCAGCACCAGGCAGCGCTGCGACGGATCGGCGTCATAAGCGGCGAACGCCTCGATCAGTTCCTTGAGCACGGTCGAGTTCAGCGCGTTGAGCGCCTGTGGACGGTTGAGGCGCACGAGGGTGACCGCCTCGTGCCGCTCGATCAGGATGGTTTCGTAGGTCATTCGTTCTCCCTCACCCGTCATTGCGAGGAGCGAAGCGACGAAGCAATCCAGGAGTCACGAACTCCGCAGCTGGATTGCTTTGCTCCGCTCGCAAAGACGAGACTAACGATACGGCGTCCACGCCTCGTCCTCCGGTAGCGGGGCGAAGATGGTGTCGAGCATATGCTCGGTTACACCCTCGGGCGTAGCCGGATCCCACTTCGGCGCATTGTCCTTGTCGACGATCACCGCACGGACGCCCTCAAGAAAATCATGACGCTGCACGACATGCGCGCCGACCGCATATTCCTGCCGCATCTCATCGGCGAAGCTGTGCATATGCGCGCCTTCCTTGAGCAGGCGCAGCGCCACTTTCATTGTCTGCGGCGATTTGGTCTGGAGCGTCGCCAATTCCTTCTTCGCCCAGTCCGACCCGTCTTCCTCAAGCGCGGCATAGATGTCCTCAAGCGTGTCGGACGCGAACAGCCGGTCGATCGCCTCCACATTCTCCTCGATGCGCGCGGGCGGCGGCTCTTCGGAAAAGGCGTCAAGAATTGCTTCGATCGCCGACGGGTCCGCCGCGATTTTCGCTTTCACCTCATCGAGCGCCGACGAGGGAAGATAATGGGTGGCAAGGCCGAGGAAGAGGCACTCCGCGCCGTCGATCCGCGCACCGGTCAGCGCCAGAAACTGACCGCTCCGGCCCGGCAGGCGAGACAGGTACCAGCCGCCGCCCACGTCCGGAAACAGGCCGATACCCGTCTCCGGCATGGCGAAGCGCGTATGTTCGGTCGTGACGCGATACTTGCATGGCAGCGACAGGCCGACGCCGCCGCCCATGGTGATGCCGTCCATGAAGGCGATCGTCGGCTTCACATAGGTGAACAGCCGCTCGTTCATCCGATACTCGGTGTGGAAGAAGGCGCGCGCCTCGGCCCCGTCCTTGGCACCGGATTCGGCCAGCATGCGGATGTCGCCGCCCGCGCAAAAGCCGCGGCCTTCCGCATGGTCGATGATCACCGCCCGCACGGCGTCGTCGCTGCGCCAGGCCTCGATCTGCTCCAGGATCGCGGCGCACATCGGGGTCGTCAGCGCGTGAATGGCCTTGGGCCGGTTCAGCCGGATGCGGCCGGCCTGGCCTTCGGTGAGGGTGAGGACATCCGACACCTACTTCTCCGTCATGCCAGCGAAGGCTGGCATCTTGTGCTGGCTCGGGGACCCCAGCCTGCGCTGGGGTGACGGTTCTTGATCATTGCCGCGTCAGCTCCCGCCCGACGATCAGGCGCATCACCTGGTTGGTGCCCTCAAGAATCGAGTGCACCCGCAGGTCGCGCCAGAAACGCTCGATCGGATAGTCGCGCAGATAGCCATAGCCGCCATGCAGTTGCAGCGCGCGGTCGACGATGCTGGAGCCATTGTCCGTCGCGAGCCGCTTGGCCATGGCCGAGAAACGCGATTTGTCCGGCGCATTGGCCGACACCTTGGCCGCCGCCATGTAGAGCAGCGCCCGCGCCGCCTCGAGATCGGTCGCCATGTCGGCCAGCATGAACTGCGTGTTCTGGAAGTCGGCTACCGGCTGACCGAATTGCTGCCGTTCCTTGGTATAGCGGATCGACTCGTCGAGGCAGCGTTGCGCCCCACCCAGCGAACAGGCACCGATGTTCAAGCGGCCGCCGTCCAGCCCCGCCATGGCGATGCGAAAGCCCTCCCCTTCCGCACCGACCAGATTGGCGACCGGCACACGGCAATCCTCGAAGATCACCTGCGCAGTGGGCGACGCGTTCCAGCCGAGCTTCTTCTCCGGCGCACCGAAGGACAGGCCGGGCGTGTCCTTCTCCACGACGATGGCGCTGATGCCCTTCGACTTTTCCTCGCCCGTGCGCACCATGCAGACATAGATGTCGTTATAACCGGCGCCGGAGATGAACTGCTTCGTGCCGTTCAGCACGAAGTGGTCGCCGTCGCGCCGCGCCGAAGTCTTGAGCGCGGCCGCGTCCGAGCCGGAGCCCGGCTCGGTCAGGCAATAGCTGGCGATCTTCTCCATCGTCACCAGCTGCGGAAGGAAGCGATCCTTGAGCGCCTGATCGCCGAAACGGTCGATCATCCAGGTCGCCATATTGTGGATCGAGATATAGGCGCTGGTGGCGGGGCAGCCATAGGCCATGGCCTCCATGATCAGCGCCGCTTCGAGCCGGCCGAGACCGATCCCGCCCGACTCCTCGGCCACATAGATGGCGCCGAAGCCGAGTTCCCCCGCCGCCTTCCAGACCTCGACCGGATAATGGCTTTTCTCGTCCCAGTCGCCGGCAAACGGCGTGATCGCGTCGGCGGTGAATTTCTGCGCCATCTCCTGGATCTGGCGCTGATCGTCGGTCAGGTCGAACTGCTGCATGGCCGGCGCTCTAGCCTTCTCACGGGCGCAGAGTCGAGCAGGGGCTAACGGGTGGCGGGCGCGTCGTCGCCCTCGCCCACTGCCGCGGCCGCATTCTCGTCGACCGGAATGTCGTCGACGTCCTTGACCGGCGCGTCGAGTTGCTTCTGCTCCTCCGACACGGCGGCATCGTTGGTGCTCGGCTGCTGGCAGGCGGCGAGTCCGAGCAGGGCCAAGGGAAGGAGCCTGCTCATGACGTCACCAACGCTTCCGCCTCGATTTCGACCCGCCATTCGGGCCTCAGCAAAGCGGACACCACCACCATCGTCGCCGCCGGCCGCACATCGGCAAAGCGCCGGCCGTGCGCCCGCCCAATCGCCTCCGCATCGACCGGGTCGGTGATGAACATGCGCGTGCGAACAATGTCGGTGCGCTGCCCGCCCAGCTGCCGGATCGCGCCGATGATGATGTCAAGACAACGCTCCGTCTGTGCCTCCGCATCGCCCGGAGTACTCGACCCATCCGCTTCTACCGGAGCGGTGCCGGACACGAGGATGCGCTCGCCGACGCGGATCGCGCGAGAGAAGCCGATCGAATCCTCGTAAGGGGAGGCAGATTGGGTGCGCTGGCGGTCGGTCATCGTCCCCTCCTATCGTCATCCCCGCGAAAGCGGGGACCCAGCTAACACCAAGAACTGGGTTCCCGCTTCCGCGGGAATGACGAAACTGGTTGCAGGCTTGCTCACCCCATGGTCGGGATGACGAACGCGTCCTGGATGCGGCTAGGGCCGCCATCCTCGCTGCCCTTGGGCAGGGCTGAGCCGTCGGGCCAGCGCTGCGTCACCGTCTTCGTCTTGGTCCAGAAGCGGACGCCTTCCATGCCGTGCTGGTTGATGTCGCCGAATGCCGAGCGCTTCCAGCCGCCGAAGCTGTGATAGGCGACCGGCACCGGGATCGGCACGTTGATGCCGACCATGCCGACATTCACCCGGCTCGCAAACTCGCGCGCGGCATGGCCGTTGCGCGTGAAGATGGCGACGCCGTTGCCATATTGGTGCTCGCTCGGCAGCTTGAGCGCGGTCTCGAAATCCGGCGCGCGAACGATCTGCAGGACGGGGCCGAAAATCTCTTCCTGGTACGACTTCATCGTCGGCTTGACGTAATCGAACAGCGAGGGGCCGATGAAGAAGCCTTGCTCGTGCCCTTGCAGCGAGAAGCCGCGGCCGTCGACGACCAGCTCCGCGCCTTCATCAACGCCAGTCTGGATCCAGTTCTCGACCCGCTGCCTGTGCGCGGCGTTCACGACCGGCCCGTAATGCGCGTCATTGTCGGTCGAGACGCCGACCCGCAGCGAGGCGATCGCCGGCAGCAGCGCCTCGCGCAGCTCGTTCGCGGTCTTGTCCGTCACCGGCACCACCACCGGCAGCGCCATGCAGCGTTCGCCCGCTGAGCCGAAAGCGGCGCCCGACAGATCCTTCACCACCTGGTCGATGTCCGCGTCCGGCATGACGATGCCGTGGTTCTTGGCGCCGCCCATCGCCTGGACGCGCTTGCCGGCCTCGACGCCACGCCGATAGACATAATGCGCGATGTCGGACGAGCCGACAAAGCTCACCGCCGAGATCGCCGGGTGGTCGAGAATCGCGTCGACCATCTCCTTGTCGCCATGCACGACCTGGAGAATGCCTTCGGGCGCACCCGCCTCCAGCATCAGTTCGGCCAAGCGCACCGGCACGGTCGGGTCGCGCTCGGAGGGCTTCAGGACGAAGGCGTTTCCCGTCGCGATCGCCACGCCGAACATCCACATCGGGATCATCGCCGGGAAGTTGAACGGCGTGATGCCGGCACCGATGCCGAGCGGCTGGCGCATCGAGTAAACGTCGATGCCGGGGCCGGCCCCCTGGGTGTACTCGCCCTTCAGCACGTGCGGAATGCCGCAGCAGAATTCGATCACTTCCAGACCGCGCTGGATGTCGCCTTTCGAATCCGCGATCACCTTGCCGTGCTCGGACGACAGGATGCGCGCGAGTTCGTCCATGTTCGCTTCGACCAGCGCCTTGAAGTTGAACATGACGCGGGCGCGGCGCTGCGGGTTGGTCGCCGCCCAGGCGGGTTGTGCGGCCTGCGCTGCGGCAATAGCGCGGTCGAGCGTTGCGGCAGTGCCGAGCGGCACCCTCGCCTGCACCGCCCCTGAGTTCGGGTCGAACACGTCGCCGAAGCGGCTCGCGGGAGCGCCAGTGCCGCCGACGATGAAATGATCGATGTCGCGCATATGTGAGTCCTTCCTGCTCCGAGCCCCATATCCGTTCGTGTCGAGCGAAGTCGAGACACGCCAGCGCCAAGGCTTCTCGACTTCGCTCGAAGCGAACGGATAGGAGGGCCAGGTGACCGCAACACCCGAACGCCGCCTGCTCGCCATTGCACTACGCCTGGTCGCGGCACTGGCGCTCACTCTCATGTTCGCGATCGTGAAGCTGGTCGATGTGCGCGGCGTGTCGCTGGTCGAGAGCCTCTTCTACCGCCAGGCCCTGGCGATGCCGATGGTGCTCGGCTGGATCATGGCGGGTCCAGGCTGGGCCGCGCTCAAGACGAAACGGCCCGGAGCGCATCTCACACGGACCTTGCTCGGCATGGCGGGAATGGCGCTGAACTTTACGACGTTCCTGCTGCTGCCGCTGGCTGAAGCGACGGTGTTGCTGTTCACCGTTCCGCTGTTCGCGACGATCCTCTCGGCGGCCTTGCTGAAGGAAAAGGTCGGCGTGCACCGCTGGGGGGCCGTGCTGCTCGGCTTTGCGGGCGTGCTGATCGTGGTCCAACCCGGCGGAACCGCGCTGCCGCCGATCGGCGTGGCGGTCGGCCTATGCGCCGCGACCGTCGTGTCGGCGGTCAGCATCACTTTGCGGCAGATCGGCCGCACCGAAAGCGCGGTCACCACCGTCTTCTGGTTCACGAGCATGTCCGCCATCGGCCTGGGCCTGGCCATGCCCTTCTTCGGACAGGCACATGACGCCACGACCTTCGCCCTGCTGCTCGGTCTGGGCCTGCTCGGCGGCCTGGCGCAGATCGCCCTCACCGCCTCGCTCCGGCTCGCACCCATATCGGTCGTGCTGCCGATGGACTATTCGAACCTGCTCTGGTCGGCCCTGGTCGGCTGGCTGATCTTTTCGACCCTGCCGAGCCCCAGCCTCTGGCTCGGCGCGCCGCTGATCATCGCGAGCGGCCTCTACATCGTTTATCGCGAGCATCGCCTGCAGCGGGAGAAGACGACCGTGGCCGGCGCCGCGGACTAGAGGAACAGCGCCGCTGTCGCTTGTACGATCGCATCCGGATCGAGCCGGTATTCGCTGTACAGCTCGGGCAGGTCGCCGGTCTGGCCGAAGCGGTCGACGCCCAGTGGCACGACGCGCTGCCCGCGCACGCTGCCCAGCCAGGAGAGCGAAGCGGGGGCGCCATCCAGCATCGTCACCAGCCCCGCACCCGGCGGCAGCGCCGACAGCAGCACTTCCACATGGCTGGGCTGCGACCCACCCGACCAGCGCCCTGCTTCCCGCGCGCTCCACCCGCGGTGCAGCAGGTCGGGCGAGGTGATTGCCAGCAGCCCGAGGCCGGGCACATCCTCCGCCAGCATCTCCCAAGCTTGCAGCGCTTCGGGAGCGACGGCGCCAGAATAGACGATCGCGGCGCCAGCGTCCGGCGCGGGGTGCTTCAGCCAATAGCCGCCCTCGATCGCACCCTCTCGCCAGTCATCGTCACCCCGCGCCACCTGGTCCAGCTCGCGCGTGGTCAGGCGGAAATAGAGGCTCTCGCCATCGCGACGCTGCATCAGGTCGAAGCCGTGCTGCATCAGCAGGGCGAGCTCATCGACGAACGCGGGCTCATAGTGGCGCAGATTGGGCTGGCCGAGCGCGATCAGCGGCGGGTTGATCGACTGATGGGCGCCGCCCTCAGGCCCAAGCGTCAGCCCGCTCGGCGTCGCCACCAGCATGAAGCGGGCATCCTGGTAACAGGCGTAATTCAGCGCATCGAGGCCGCGGGCGATAAAGGGGTCGTAGACGGTGCCGATCGGCAGCAGCCGCTCGCCGAACAAATCGCCCGACAGGCCGAGCGCGCCCAGCATCAGGAACAGATTATGCTCCGCGATGCCGAGCTCGATATGCTGGCCCGCGGTCGAGGCAGCCCATTTCTGCGCGGAGGGGATGCGCGCTTCCTTGAAGACGTCGGCGACGTCCTGGCGGCGGAACAGCGCCCGCTGGTTCACCCAGGCGCCGAGATTGGTCGAGACCGTCACGTCCGGCGAGGTGGTAACAATTCGGTCGGCGAGCGGATGGCCGGACTTGGCGAGGTCGAGCAAAATGCGCCCGAACGCCGCCTGGGTCGATTGCCGCTCGCCGGCTGGGGCAGGGATGGCCGGCACCCGCACCATGTCTGCCTTGCCCCGCTTCTCGCGCACAATCGGCGAGCCCTGCACCAGCCGCTCGACCGCCGAGCGCGCGTTGCCGCCGAGCCCTGCCCAGGGCTCCCATTCCTCGCCTTCTTCGATCCCCATTTCGGCACGGAGCTGGGCGATCTGGGTGGGGTTCATCAGCCCGGCATGATTGTCCTTGTGGCCGGCAAAGGGCAGGCCATAGCCCTTGATCGTGTAGGCGATGAACAGGGTCGGCACATCGTCGTCGCAGGCGGCGAAGGCCTCGGTAAGCGTCTCGACGCAATGGCCGCCAAGGTTCGTCATCAGCCTGCCCAGCGCTGCATCGTCACGGCTGGCGAGGATCGGCGCCGCCTCGGGGACATCCTGCAGCAGCCGCTCGCGCCAGGCCGCGCCACCCTGATAGGTGAGCGCGGCGAACTCGGCGTTGGGCGTGTTGTCGATCCAGTCGCGCAGGGCCGCGCCGCCGGGCTCCTCGAAGGCGGCGCGCTGCAATCGCCCATGTTTCAGCGTCACCGTACGCCAGCCACAGGTCGCGAAGATGTCGTCGAAGCGGTTGAACATCCGGTCCATCGTCGTCGCATCCAGCGACTGGCGATTATAGTCCACGATCCACCACAGGTTGCGAACCGCGTGCTTATAGCCCTCGATCAGCGCTTCGTAGATATTGCCCTCGTCGAGTTCGGCATCGCCCATCAGCGCGATCATGCGCCCGGCTTCGCTTTCCGGCAGCGCGTCGTGCGCGATCAGATAATCCTGCACCAGACTAGCGAAGAGCGTGATCGCGACGCCCAAGCCCACCGAACCCGTCGAGAAATCGACCGGGATCTTGTCCTTGGTCCGGCTCGGATAGCTTTGCGCGCCGCCAAAGCCGCGGAAGCGCTCGAGCTGCTCACGCGACTGGTTGCCGAGCAGATAGTGGATCGCGTGGAGCAGCGGCCCGCCATGCGGCTTCACCGCGACCTTGTCCTTGGCCCCGAGAGCGGTGAAATAGAGCGCGGTCATGATGGTGGACATCGACGCGCAGCTCGCCTGATGCCCGCCGACCTTCAGCCCGTCGCGGCTGTCGCGCAGGTGATTGGCGTTGTGGATCGTCCAGGAGGAAAGCCAGCGCAGGCGCGCGTCGATCAGGTCGAGAGTGGCGATGTCGGCGGGGGTCATGCCGCGTCCTCTGGCAGACCCGGAGGACGCGGAACAGACCCGGTCAGCGCTTCAGCGGCCGCAATAGCTTATCGACGGCGATGCGGGCCGCGCGGCGGCCGATTTCCTCGCCGGCATCGTTGGAGAAGCGGTAATGGACGCCGCCCAGCATCCGCGAGTCCGAGATTTGGCGGACGAGCTCGTCCCAGCTCCTGACGCTCTGCACGACCATATTCGGGCTCGTCCCCGCCGCCACTCGCACCGGCGTGGAGGCCGGCAGTCCGCTGGTCAGCTTCAGCACTTCGGCCTGCACGCCCGCCGCGGTGCAATGGCCGCACGGATATTCGGGGAAATTGGGCGTCGGCAGTAGCGGCACCCAGGCCGGGTCGCGCTGAGTCGCGTCATTGCCGTCCTTGTCGGCGTTGCGGATGGCCGTGATCGGCCGCCAGAAATCATAGCGCAGCTTGGCGACGATCATCACCTGCACCGCATCGTCCATCGCCATCTGGTAGAGGGCGAGCATGCGCGCATTCTCGACCAGCGTGCGGCCTGGCCGGTCGGCGATGTATCGGACCATCGGCGACAGGTCATAGCCCTGGCGATAGCGCGCGATCAGCGTCTGCGCGGGCGTCCGTTCCTTGCTTGCGCGTGCGCCGAGCCGCTGCACCTCGGCCAGGTCGCGCGTCCAGGTTTTACTGGTAAGCGCCGGCGGCGGCGGCGCCATGATCGCATCCACGCTGCCGATGCCCCAGGGCTTGAGCGCAAACCAATGCGGATCGAGCGACGGCAGCGCGCCGCCGATCCACACGCCGGGCGCGGCTCGGGGCCGATAGGAGGTTTGCTCGATCGCCGGGTCGATGCCGTTGGCCGGGATCGCGGCCGCGGCGGCCGCCTCGCCGATCGCAATTCCCGCGGCCTTGGCCGGACCGTCGGCAATGCCCGCCGCGGCCATTGCATGGCTTTCCTCCAGCACCGTCTTGTTCGCGGGATAATGGTGGAGGAGCACCTTGAACGCCGCCGTCGCCGCCGCGGCATCTTGCGAGCCCTTGGGATCGGCAACGGGCAGCTTCAGATAGCTCTCATAGCGCCGATCGATCGCGTTCACCGCCTCGAACATGGCGAGCGCCGTGCGCGAGGAGGCCCGCTCCAGATCGGGCGTGCGCGGCACCGGCGAGACCTGGCCGGCCAGGTAGAAGCGATTGGCGACTTCCCACCAGTCGGTGGCCGTATCGGCCTGCGCCGGCGCTGCCACGGCAAGAGCCGCCGCGGCGGCGAGCCAGTATCTCTTCGATGCCATTCCCATCCTACTCTTCACCGGCCGCTTGCCGCGCCGGGTGCAGTGGTGTATTAGATCAGTGCTGCAGCTCTGGTCACAGGTGCCCGCATGACCGCGAACATCAAAGAGATGATCCTGCGTTGCATGGAACGGATGCGCGCGAAGCAATGCGCCAGCTGCGACAACCAGCTGTGCCCCGCGGGCAAGTGGCAGCGCGCCTTTGCGATGCCGGCCGAGCCGCGGTCACGCGGCGATTTCTTCACCAGCCTGCGCCGGATGGTCGAGGGACTGCTCAGCCCCGCACCCGCCACGCCTTGCTTCAAGCAGCAGGTCGAGGACGCCATCGAACAGCTGATCGGCAAGGGCGAGGTGAGCGTCGATCGTGTCGCCGATGCCCTCGGCCTCAGCCGCCAGACGCTCTACCGCCGGCTGAAGGCGGAAGGCACGAGCTTTCAGGACGTGCTCGAAGCAAAAAGACGGCAGCTGGCACTCCGCTATCTCGATGTGGACCGGCAGTCGGTGAAGGCGACCGCCTATCGCCTCGGCTTTTCGGACCCGGCGGCGTTCAGCCGTGCGTTCAAGCGCTGGACCGGCCTCAGCCCGAGCAGCGTGCGGGAAAGCAACGCCTGAACACCAGCGACAGGTTGTTGGCCGGCATCTCGACGAGACGATCCAGTTCGAAGCCGCTGCTCCCGGCGAGTGCGATAACATCCTCCAGCTGCCGCAAACCCCATGCCGAATTCCGTGCCTTCAGCGACGCGTCGAACGCCTCATTGCTGGGCGCAGTCGGCACGCCTGCGCGGCGATAAGGGCCGTAGAGGTAGAGCGGCGCGCCCTGGCCCAGCAATCGCGCCGCCCCGGCGAACAGCCCCTCAGTTGCGGACCATGGGCTGATATGGACCATGTTGATGCACAGGATCGCGTCGGCACGACCAATCGCCCAGTCGGGCGCGGACGCGTCGAGTGGCAGGGGCTCGCGCACGTTCGGCACCCCCTCGATCCAAGCGGCGATGGAAGACAAGGCATGCGGATCGGGGTCGCTGGGCTGCCACTCCAGCTCCGGCAGCGCTTCCGCGAAGAAACGGACATGCTCGCCCGTCCCGCTGGCGATCTCCAATATCAGTCCGGAGGCCGGCAGCACCTCACGCAGCAGATGGAGGATCGGCTCCCGGTTGCGTTCGGTGGCGGGCGCGTGCGCTCTCATGCGCCACCCTTAGCCGATCATCACTCCGCGACGTAGCGCCACGGATCACCGGGCTTGGGCCGCGCCCATACGGTAAAGAACGGGATCGTCGCAGGCTGGCCGGCCGGCGGGTTCTTGGCGTGGAGGAGGCCGTAGGTCAGGCCCATGTCCCCCGATGGCGCGACCACCGCCTCGTCCGCCGCCCAGGTAACGGGGCTGCCCGGCCCGGGCCCCGCCACGCCCTTGCCGATCGCCTCGGCCCCCACCGCCACGGCATCCTCGGCACCGATGTTGATCGACTCCGGACGGCCCCATTTCTTGAAGGCGGCGCGCAGACCAATGATCTGCGCCTCGTCCGAAAAAGCCTTTTCCGCTTGCTTGAGCGTGGCGAGCGCATCGTCACCGATGCGCCTGCCCGTGCCGACGATCGGCGGCGCCACCTTGAGCGCGCCGGCCTCGCGGCGCCCGGCGCGCTTGTAGGCGAGCACCCGCCAGCCGTCGGTGCGCTTCACCCAATAGGCCAGATATTTCTGCGCGACCGGAGCGCCCCCGTCCGGCGTCATAGTCAGTGCGCCATAGCTATAGCCATGGGTTCCGTCCGCCGAGATGCCGCCGCCGACCGGCTGCCATGAAACCTTTGCGGTGGCGTTTTCGGGCCTTGCCCCAAGTTTGGCGCGGATCGCGTCCGGGCCCCGCACGAGATCGGCCGAGCCGCCCGCGACCATCACGACCTCGCGGTCGAACATCGCCGCCAGCCCATCGATCAGGTTACGATCCTTGGCCGCGTCGGACCAGGCGCGGTCGGCGGCGAGCAGCGGCTCAAGCTGGACCGGCATCGCTGCATGGACCACGCAGGGCATGATAGTGGCAGCAATTGCAAAGGCGGCGAGATGGCGCATCGATCTTCTCCTGACCGCCGCCCTTCCGCGTAGGAGGTCTCCGCAACAAGCCTGGCTCTATTGAGCGCTGCCCTGCTTCGACAGGCGCCGCGCGGCCGGTTCGCGGACGATCAGCCAGATCAGCAGGCCGAGCGGCCCGGCCATATAGGTGGCAAACAGGATAGGCGCCTGGACAAGGCGGCCGATTCCCTTGGCGTCGCCATCCCGCGCGATCCAGAGGCCGGTGAACAGGTCCAGCGCCAGATAATGGGTCCAGCCGATAACGATGCCGCCGTCGCTCATGAAGAAGGCGCGCAGGCCCTTGACGTTGTAGGCGAGCGCCGGGGCCGCACCGTCCCGCGCCGGATCAAGCCAGCCGGCCAGCATCGAGACGAGCAGCACCGTGTAGATCAGGCAGAGCAGCCCGACACCCGCATAGAGAATGGCGGACAAGAGAGCCGGACGGCGCGGGCCGAGGATCAGCGCCAACCATGCGATCAGCGCAATCCCGTTGGTCAGCCCGAACAGCGTATCCCACATGCGCCTGCCCCCTCAGCCGCGGTCGAGAAACGGATGCTACCCGTTCTTGATGCGCAGGCCAATGTAGCGCGCCGGATTGTTGCCGCGCTGGACGAGCAGCAGCACGCTCGACCGGCCGGTACGGCCCGCCTCGGCCACGGCCGCGCGCAGTTCCTCAGCCGTCGCCACCGGACGGCCGTTCGCGGCGGAGATCACGTCCCCGCGCTGCAGGCCCTTGGTGGCCGCGTCGCTCGACGGATCGACAGCGCCGATCACGACGCCGCGCGTCCCTGCCGGCACGCCGACCTGACGGGCGATCCCCGCCGTCAGCGGCTGCACGGCGAGGCCCAACGAGGCGGTCGCCGCCTGGCGCTGGCCGGTGCCGTCGTCCTCGGTGCCGAAATTGTCATTGTCGGTGCCGCCGAGCCGCTGCGCGAGCTGCTCTTCCGGCGGACGCTCGCCGACGACGACGGTGACGGTCTGGCGGCGGCCGTCGCGGATCAGCTCGATCGGCACGCGCGTGCCGATCGGCGAATTGGACACCAGATAGGAGAGCGTCGCATCCGGGCTGACCGGCTGGCCGCCGACGGTCACGACGACATCGCCCTGCCGGATGCCGGCACGGGCAGCGGCGCCGTCGGGCTCGACACTGGCGATCAGCTCGCCACGGTTGCGCTCGAGGCCGAGGGACTCGGCGATATCCGGCGTGATCTGCTGGATCTGCACGCCCAGATAGCCGCGCCGCACGCGGCCGCCGCGCATCAGTGCCTGAATGACCGGCTGCGCCTGTTCCGCCGGAATCGCGAAGCCGATGCCGACATTGCCGCCCGAGGGTGAGAAGATGGCGGTGTTCACGCCGATGACATTGCCCTGGAGGTCGAACATCGGGCCGCCGGAATTGCCCATGTTGATGGAAGCATCGGTCTGGATATAGCGGTCATAGGCGCCGCCCTGGCCGGTGTTGCGGTGGAGCGCCGAGACGATGCCGGTGGTGACGGTGCCGCCCAGGCCGAACGGATTGCCGATCGCCAGCACCCAGTCGCCCACGCGCGCCCGCTCCGAATCGCCCCAGCGGACGAAGGGCAGATTGTTCGCTTCGATCTTCAAAACGGCGAGATCCGAGGCGAGGTCGCGCCCGATCAGCCGCGCCTTATATTCGCGGCGATCCGGCAGGGTGACGGTGATCGTCTCGACGACGGCGCCCTGACGGCCAGGCGCGACCACATGGTTGTTGGTGACGATATAGCCGTCGGCCGAGATGATGAAGCCGGAGCCGAGCGACTGGGCCTGGCGCGTCACCGGCCGGCCCGGCGTCGCGTCGCCGCCGCCGAACAGATCGGCAAAGGGCGTGCCGGCAAACGGGTTGCTCTGGCCCTGGCTTACCTGCACGCGCTGCGTGGTCGAGATGTTGACCACCGCCGGCTGCAGCCGGGCGGCCAGATCGGCGAAGCTCATCGGCGCGCCGCGGGGAGCAGCTGCGGCCATGGCGGGTTCGGAGTTTTGCGGCGTCTGGGCGCCGAGCGGCTGCTGCAGGGCGACCGAGCCGGCGACGCCGCCCAGAAGGAGTGCCGAGGTCAAAGCATAGGCGTAGCGCACTTGGATCTTATCCTCTCGATTCGACGCAGCGGATCACGGCTGCGCGCACCTGAACGGTTGCGAAATGGATGCTGAACGGCGTTTGAATGACAGCTGTCATCGTCCGCGTCCGGTGAACTCCCGCAGATAATCGTTGTTCGGCGACAAAATTACGTTCGTGCCGGTTTGCCCCGCGATGAAGGTCTGCCGGTACGACTGCATCGCCCGGTAGAACTCATAAAAGTCCGGGTCTTTCCCGAAGCTCGCAGCATAAGTCTTGGCAGCGTCCGCATCGGCCTGGGCGCGGATGATCTGCGCCTGCTTCTGGCCCTGTGCGGTGATGGTGAGCGCTTCCTGCTCGCGCGCCGAACGCATCCGCTCAAAGGCCGATTCGAGCGGCGTGCCGTCCGGCAAATCGGCGCGCTTGATCCGCACGTCGACGATCTCGGCACCATATTGGCGCGCGACCCGGTTCAGCCCGGCCTGAATATTGTCCATGATCCGGCCGCGCTCCGGCGAAAGCAGCCGCGCGAACTCGACCTTGCCGAGTTCGTTGCGCAGCGCGGAGCCGAGGATCGGCCGCAATTGGTCGGCGACCCGCTGCTCGTTGCCGGCTGTGATATAGGTGCGCAGCGGATCGACGATACGGAAACGGGCATAGGCGTCGACGTTCAGCCGCAGCTGGTCGGTCGACAGCACCTGCTGCCGGTCCATCTCCACGTCCATGACGCGCTTGTCGAGCCAGACGATCTGGTCGAAAAACGGCAGCCGGGCGATCAGCCCCGCGCCGGAGTCGCCATAGGTCTGGCCCGGAATGTAGCGATTGACGATGCTGACCGGCTTGCCGAAGCGGACGATCACTGCCTGGCGCGTTTCAGGCACCACGGCGAGCGTGCTGGCTAGCAGCACCAATAGCGCGACCGCCAGCACCGCCAGCACGACGGGGTTGCGAATACTCACCGAATTCACTGTTGCGGCTCCTCGGCCGGACGCGCGCGTTGCATGCGGTCCAGCGGCAGATAGGGAGTGACGCCGGATGGCTCGACAATGGTCTTGTCGACCTTCGACAGCACTTCTTCCATCGTCTCATAATACATGCGGCGGCGGGTCACTTCAGGCGCCAGCGAATATTGCTCATAGACCTTGTCGAACGACGCGGCCTCGCCCTGAGCTCGTGCCGTGATCTGCTGGGCATAGGCACGTGCGCCGTTCAGATAGCCGATCGCCTGCTGCTGCGCCGCCGATACCTTCTTGAAGCTCTCGGTCACCGCCTGGGGCGGATCGGCCTGCTTGATGGCGACGCCCTGGATCCGCACGCCGGCGCGATAGTCGTTCAGCAGCTCCTGCATGCGCTGCGCGACCTGCGTCTCGATGCCCGTCCGGCCCGAGCCGATCGCGTCGTTGAGCGTCACCGTACCGATCACCGCCCGCATTGCGCTTTCGCCGACTTCGCGGATCGTCTCCTCGGGCTCCGCGAGCTGGAAGAGGAAGAGGGAGGGGTCACTGATGTTCCAGCGCACCGAATAGGCCAGGTCGATGATGTTCTGGTCGCCGGTCAGCATCAGATTCTCGGACTCGGCCGAGGGCGAGCCGATATCGATCGTGCGGATCGCCTCGATATCCTGCTTGACCACGCGGTCGATCGGCGCCGGGAAGCTGAAGTTGATGCCCGGTCCCATCGTGCCGGCATAGGAGCCGAAGCGAAGGATCACGCCCCGCTCCTGCGGCCCGATCCGGTGGAAGCTCGTAAACAGCAGCCACAGGATTAGGAAGGCGGCAATCGCATAAAGCCAGATCGGCTTGCCGCCGAAATCGGGAAGCCCGCCGCCACCGGAGCCGAGGCGTTGCCGCCCGCGGCGGAGCAGCTCGTCGAGCGCCGCCGGGCCTTGCCGGTTGCCGCGCGGACGCCCGCCGCCCGGGCCGGGAGTCCACGGGTTGCGCGGCCCGTCGCCCCCGCCTCCATCTCCGTCGCCGCCACCGCGATTGCCCCAGGGGCCGCCGCCTTCGTTCAACATCGCACCTTGCGGCCAGAGCCACGCCGTCAGCTTGTTCATATTCGTCTTTATAGGGACGCTAGCCCAGAAAAACAGTGTTCCGCTCGCTTCACCATGCGCCTAGTGCGCCCCGATGGCCGAACCCGACCGCCTTTACGCCGCCATTTCGAAGATCGTCGGCAGCCGCGCCGCGGCGCCGCGCCTCGCCGATGGCCGCGCTTCGCTGATCCTGGACGTGACCGGGCTCGACCAGAAGACGCGCGATGCCATGGCCGAAGCGGCAAAGGCGGCGCTGCTCGCATTGCCTGACGTGAACGAAGTCCGCATCGCCATGACCAGCGAAAAGCGCGAGCGGCGCATCGTCGCCGTCGGCTCCGGCAAAGGCGGCGTCGGCAAGTCCACGCTGGCCGCCAATCTCGCCGTTGCGCTGGCAGCGATGGGGCGAAAGGTCGGGCTGGTCGATGCCGATATTTATGGCCCCTCCGTCCCGCGGCTGATGGATGCCGAAGGCACGCGCCCGCTGGCCGAGGACCAGAAATTGCTGCCGGTCGCCACCCGCTTCGGCGTACCGATCCTGTCGATGGGGCAGCTGGTCAAGCCGGGGCAGGCGATCGCCTGGCGCGGGCCCATGGCGGGCAAGGCCCTTTCGCAGCTGATCGACGCCGCTTGGGGCGAGACCGACACGCTGATCGTCGATCTGCCGCCCGGCACTGGCGACGTGCAGCTGTCGATGATCAGCAGCTTCAAACCCGCCGGCGCGGTGATCGTTTCGACGCCGCAGGACCTGGCGCTGATCGACGCCGCGCGCGCCGTCGATCTCTTCACCCAGGCCAATGTGCCGATCGTCGGCCTGGTCGAGAATATGGCCGGCTATGCATGCCCCCATTGCGGCCAGATCAGCGACCCGTTCGGGGCCGGCGGGGCGCAGGCGGCGGCAAGCGCGATGGGCCTCGATTTCCTCGGCCGCGTGCCGCTCGAAATCGCCATCCGTCAGGCCAGCGACGCCGGCGATCCGCCCGCCGCGCATGACGGCTTTGCCGGCGAGCCGTTCCGCGCCATTGCGGCAAAGCTTGCCGCTTGGCTGGACCGGCCCGCCGGCTAGGGCTCAGGCCAGCACCGTTCCGGCGGAGCGGCGGCGTGCGGCCGCGCCGGTCAGGCCGAAGCCCGCGATCATCAGCGCCCAGCTTGCCGGTTCCGGCACCGCGTTCGCCGCGCCCATGAAGGTGAAATTGTCGGCGACCCCCTGGCGGTTGAGGCCGAAGCCCACCGTCTTGCTGCCCGGCGCAAAGCCATAGTCGTGGCTGTAGGACTGGATGAACCCGCCATTGGCGACGATCAGCAGCTCCGCCTTGGTTCCGGTCACGATCACCTGGATGTTGCCAGTCTGAAAGGTCGAATTCAGCGCCTGGAACGGTCCGTTCAGGTCGTTATTGCCGATGTCGAAGCCATAGCGGTCGAAGCGGCCATCGCCGTCATTGTCCTGCACCTTGACGAAATAGCTGTTCGCCGAATCAAAGCCGAACGACAGCGCGACATAGCTGCCCGCGTCGAATCCGCGCAGCGAAGCGTCGAGATAGGCCCAGTCGGAGATCGAGTCGTTGTAGGTGGCGAGCGACACGAAGTTGGTCGTATCCGCCTTGTTGTTGTTGATCCGGAAACTGCCGTTCTGGACGGTATAGTTGCTGCCGATCGTCGGCGCGTTCGGACGGTCGAAGTCGTCCGTCACATCGGCCTGGGCAGCCGTCGCGCCAAACATGGCGGCGGCGAGCATCATCATCGTAGTTCGCATTCGGTAACACCCCTGTTTTTGTGATGGAGGGGCGCCCCTAGTGCGACTCTGGGGCGAGACGATGGGCCGGGCGACCTGTGCGGCACATGCTGCGACCAGGTCGTTCGTCGACAGCCATGCTAGTTTCGCAGAAAACGGAAGTACCAGACCTCATGCCCCTTGCGCCGCGCCTTGGCCTCGTAGCGCGTCTCCGGCCAGTCCGCGGGCCGGTCTAGGAAGTCGGCGGCGCTCTCCGCCTGCCACTCGAAATCGCGGCGCTGGTTCATCACCATGCATGACCAGCGGCAATAGGTCGGGTCGTCGGTGCCGAGCCGGAACTCCGCGCCCGGCTTCAGCTTGGCGGCGATCAGGTCGAGCGGCCCGTGATTGACCATCCGCCTCTTCGCGTGCCGCGCCTTGGGCCAAGGATCCGGGTGGAGCAGGTAAAGCCGGTCTAGCGAGGCGTCAGGCAGCCGCTCCAGCACATCGAGTGCATCGCCCATGTGCAGCCGCACATTGCCGAGTTCGCGATCGTCGATCTTGGCGAGCGCACCGACCACGCCGTTCAGGAACGGCTCGCAGCCGATAAAGCCATGGCCAGGCCGCGCCTCCGCCTGCGCGGCGAGATGCTCGCCCGAGCCGAAGCCGATCTCGAACTCGAGCGGCCGGTGGTCGCCGAACAGGGCGGCCGCATCGAGCGCGCCCTCGGGCACCGCCACCCGCGGCAGCAGCTCGGCGAGCAGCTCCTCCTGCCCCGCCCGCAGCTTATGGCCCTTGGCCCGGCCATAAAGCCTTCGGATAGAGAGGGGATCATTCATGCGGTTGCTTTCGTTGAAGCGCCCATGGGCAAGAAGCGGGAAGCGATCAAGCAGGTCGAAAAAGCCGATGTGGAAGTCAGCCGGTCCATTTCAGGCTGGCGGGATTCGCCGCCGGTGCAGGCGCTCGGCTGGTTCGGCAAGATGACCGACCAGCCGCCGCTCTACGCCTTTATCGGCGGATTGGCCGCCGCCGCCCTGATCCGGCGCGATGCCCGGCTGCTGCGATCCTCCGTCCGGATGGTCGCCGCCCATTGGGCCGGCATCCGCGCCAAGAATGTCATCAAGAACGCGATCGACCGCACCCGCCCGCAGATGCTGATCGACGAGGGCCGCTACGAAGCCGGCAAGGGCACGCGGCCGGACAAGGCGTTCAGCTCCTTCCCGTCCGGCCACACCGTCGGCGCAGTGGCGATCGCGCGCGTGATCGCCCGCGACTATCCGGAGTATCGCGCGCCAGCCTACGCCGCCGCGACCGCCGCCGCCTTCGCGCGCATCGCCAAATGCGACCATTTTGCGAGTGACACCGCTGCCGGTGCCGTGATCGGCATCGTTGCGGAAGCCGCGACTAGTCCAATGGCCGGCCCGCAGCCGCGCTCCCCCGCCGCCACTGCAGCATGATCTCGGTCAGCAGCACCGGCGCGACCCAGGTCAGCCAGATCATGTCGGTCTCGCCGCCCTGCAGTTCGGATGGGACCACGCGGGTGTAGAAGCGGCAGAAGACAAAGGTCCAGGCGACCACATAGCTGCGGATCATCCACTCGCGATGCTGCTCGATGCGGCGGTTGCGGATCGCGCGCCAGGCCATGGCCGTGAACGCCAGCCAGGTCAGCGCCAGCGTGCCGGTCGAGAGACCGGGCGTGTGCTGGGTGTCGAACGACCGCACCAGCGCCGAGGCCGATCCGATCGTCCCCCCGATCAGATAGGTGAAGCCCACGGCGCGGTGCCAGCGAAAGCCCTGCCGCGTCAGCCCGATGCGCAGCCCGGCCGCGCCGGCCAGCAGCATCACCGTGCCGCCGCCGATATGCAGATACAGCAGCGCAATATGACCGGGATGCTTGGCATCGCCCGCGGGTGAAAAGACGGGAGCCGCCACCAGCCAGATGAAGACGATCGATGAAACAGCTGCGGTGACGATCACCCAATCGAGCCGGGTAAAGCGCCACGCGCCAGCGCGGGTCGAGACTGCGTCCATGCCGGCCTCCCCTGTTCGGGCCGGCCGGAGCATGGATCATTAGTGCCGCGAAGAAAAGCTCAGGCCAGCGCCGCCTTCAGGGCGTCCACGAGATCAGTTTTTTCCCAAGGGAAAAAGTCGCCTTCGGGCTTGCGGCCGAAGTGGCCATAAGCCGCGGTCTTGGCATAGATCGGCTTGTTGAGGCCCAGATGCGTGCGGATGCCGCGCGGGGTTAGGCCTCCCAATTTCTCGATCTTGCCGATCGCCGCTTCCAGCTTGTCGTCGCCGACGGTGCCGGTGCCGTGGGTGTCGACATAGAGCGACAGCGGCTTCGACACGCCAATCGCATAGGCGAGCTGGATCGTGCAACGCTGGGCGAGTCCGGCCGCGACGATGTTCTTGGCGAGATAGCGCGTGATGTACGCGGCCGAGCGATCGACCTTGGTCGGGTCCTTGCCGCTGAAGGCGCCACCGCCGTGCGGGGCGGCGCCGCCATAGGTATCGACGATGATCTTGCGGCCCGTGAGGCCGGCGTCGCCGTCGGGTCCGCCGATCTCGAAGCTGCCGGTCGGATTGATATGATAGACGGTGGCGTCGCTCAGCAGATGCGCTGGGATCACCTGAGCGATCACGTCCTTCACGTAAGCGTGAAGCTCGGCTTCCTTGTCGCCCTCGTCATAGCCCTTACCGTGCTGCGTTGAGACGACGACCGCGGTGCAGGCGACGGGCACGCTGCCTTCATAGCGGAGCGTGACCTGGCTCTTGGTATCGGGTTCGAGGAACGGCGCCTTGCCCGAATGGCGGTCGGCTGCCATCTGCTCGAGGATCTTGTGGCTGTAATAGAGCGTCGCGGGCATAAGGTCCGGCGTGTCGTTCGCGGCATAGCCGAACATGATGCCCTGGTCACCCGCGCCTTCGTCCTTGTTGCCAGCGGCGTCCACGCCTTGTGCGATGTGCGCGGATTGCGGGTGGAGGTTGTTCTCGAACCGCAGCGTCTGCCAGTGGAAGCCGTCCTGCTCATAGCCGATTCGCTTGACGGTATCGCGCACGGTCTTCTCGACCTGCTCCTGGACCCCAGGGGCCCAGTTGCCGGCTTCATCCATAATCCCCTTGCCGCGGATTTCGCCTGCCAGCACGACCAGCTGGGTGGTGGTCAGTGTCTCGCAGGCGATGCGCGCTTCGGGGTCCTTGGACAGGAAGAGATCGACGATCGCGTCCGAAATCTGGTCCGCGACCTTGTCCGGATGGCCTTCGGACACCGATTCGGACGTGAAAAGATAGTTGGAGCGCATCGTCATTCCTGTGCTGGGAAGGGGCGCGAGCCCGCATATAAAGATATGTTTATGTCTGCGCGCCTCTAGCGAGCGCGGTGGCCGATGACAACGCCCAAAGCAGCAAGCATCAGCGCGAACAGTCCAGGAAGAAGGTTACCGTAGCGGGCGAAAAGCGTCGGCGCCTGGATGTGAGGAAGCGCGGCGTCCAGCACTGCCGCCCGGCCCATGCCGATGCTGGCCCGCAGCCGTCCATCCGGCCCGATCACGCCTGAGATGCCCGTGGGTGTCGCCCGCACGACCGTCATGCCTTCTTCGATCGCCCGGAGCCGCGCCTGCGCCATATGCTGCGGCGGCCCCCAGGCACCGAACCAGGCGTCGTTCGAGGGGTTGAACAGGAAGCGCGGGCGCTTCGCGGGGTCGATCACCTGGCCGGAAAAGATGATCTCATAGCAGATCTGGAAGCCCACCGGCCCCACGCCTGGAATGTCGAAGGTCTTGGGTCCGGGACCCGGCCAGAAGTCGAGATCGCCCGGCACCAGCCGCGAAAGACCGAGCGGCACCAGGATGGCGCGCATCGGCAGATATTCGCCATAGGGCACTAGATGCGCCTTGTCGTAACGGGCGTGGATGCGCGTATCCGGACCCATGGCGAACACGCTGTTGCGCCCGCCGACCGCACGTCCGCTGCGGTCATACTCGATCGCCACGCCGCCGGTCAGCAGCATGTCCCCGCGCCCGAGCGTCTTGACCAGGAAGCGCCTGAGACCGGGTTCTTCCTGCAGGTAGAAGCCATTGTCGATCGCCGCTTCCGGCCACATCAGCAGGCGCGGCTTGGCATCGTCCGGCGCGCCGGACATCGCCACCAGCTGCTTCAGGTTCGCGACCTGCGCGCGCATGTCGTGCTTCTCGTCCTGGCTGACATTGGGCTGGACAATGCGCAGGGTTGGCGTGGTGCCGGGGAGCAGTGCCGGCGCGGGGCCGATCAGCGTCCAGATGGCCCGGATCGCCAGCGCGCCGATGATTGCGCCACTAGCCAGCCAACGCCGCCGGGCCAGCAACCAAAGTGGCCCTGCGGCGAGCATCGTCAGCCCGGACAGCCCGTAAGTGCCGATCGCCTTGGACGCCGCGGCGAGGGGTGTGCTTACGAGGATCACGCCCAGCGGGTTCCAGGCAAAGCCGGTGAACAAAGTCGCCCGCAGCCACTCGGTCCCGACCCAGGCCGCGGCGAGCAGGAAGACCAACCCAACTTCGCTCGTCCCGAGCGTAGTCGAGGGGCGCTGTTCCAACCCTGATCCCACGCCCCTCGACTTCGCTCGGGACGAGCGGAGAAGGGCGGACGCAATCACCCCCCCTACCGCCGGAAACACCGCCAGATACAGCGACAGCGCCACCACCGCGCCATAGCCGAACCAGTGCGGCATGGTTTCCTGATAGGTGAAGGCGTGGGCGATCCAGTTCAGCCCGACCGTGAAATGCCCGGCCCCGAACAGCCACCCGCGCACGAACACTTGGCGCCAGCCGGGCGCCCGCCACAACAGCTCCAGCAACAGCGCAAAACAGGCGAGCGTCACCGGCCAGGCGCCAATCGGCGCAAAGCCGGTCGCCGACAGCGCGCCTGCCGCGAGCGCGAGAAGCTTGGGGTAACGGAACACGGCGGGCGCTATCGCCCGGCTTTGAACGCGTTGCAATCGGCGGTAGAGCGAAGCGATGTTTAGCCTAGCTTTAGCGTTCGCCGCGGCGGCGCCTACCCTCACCGAACCGCAACAGCAGCAGCTGCGCTGCGTCGCGCTCCTCGCCATCCTGGCCGGTGAGCAGGATCGCCGCACCGCCGCCGCGCTCGAGCTGCCGCCGCTCGCGCGTCAGGGCGCCCGCTTCGCGCAGCTGGTCGGCGACGGGCTGGTGAAGGACACCGGCCGCAGCCAGGAGCAGGTGCGGGACCTCATCCTGCAGCAGGTCGCAGCCATCCAGAAGAGCGCCGGTGCCGAAGCGAAGTTACCCGCAGGGGAGGCGCCGGGCTGCGTCGCGCTGATGAACCAGCTGGCGCCGCCGCTGCCGCCCCCGCCCGCCATCCAGTGCGCGGGGCTGATGAAGCTCGCCGCCGACGATGTCCGCAAGCGGGAAGGCATGAGCAAGTCGGCGATGGACCTGATCACCCTCGCTTCGGTGCTCGAAACGCGTGCGCGCAGCGAACTCGGCGCCGCCGGCAAAAGCCAATCGCAAAGCGACAGAGAACTCACCCTCGCCCGCGAGGCGATCGCCGCAAAGCCCGACGCCGCGCCCGACATGGAAGCCTGTGTGGAGCTCGCCCGGCCATGAGACCCTTCCATCTTGCCTTCCCGGTTCACGACCTCGCCGCCGCCCGCAGCTTCTACGGCGAGGTGATGGGCTGCCGCGAAGGCCGCAGCTCCGATCATTGGATCGATTTCGACTTTTACGGTCACCAGATCGTCGCGCACCTCGACGAAAGCGCCCGGCCCGCCGGCGTCACCAATCCGGTCGACGGCCATGACGTGCCGGTGCCCCATTTCGGCGTGGTGCTGACCATGGCGGACTGGCAGGCGCTCGCCGACCGGCTGACCGTTGCGGGCGTATCGTTCGGCATCGAGCCGCATATTCGCTTCAAGGGTCAGGTGGGCGAACAGGCGACCATGTTCTTCAAGGACCCCAGCGGCAACGCTCTCGAGTTCAAGGCGTTTGCCGATGACGCTATGATCTTCGCGACATGACAGCTCCGATCGAGATCGACCTCCCGCACAAACTCGGCCGCGCCGGCGCCCGTGCGCGCATCGAGGCCGGGACGTCCAAGATGGCGAGCTTCATCCCCGGCGGCACCGTCAGCGAACACCGCTGGGAGGGCGACACGCTGAGCTTCACCGTCGAAGCCATGGGCCAGCGCGTCGCCAGTCGCCTGACCGTCCAGGACGACAAGGTCCACTGCCTTTTCGACCTGCCGCCCTTCCTCGCCCTGTTCGCCGACAAGATCAGGGCCAAGCTGGCAAAGGACGGGCCAAAGCTGCTGGAATAGCGAAAGTGCTCCTTCACAAGCGACGTCTCGAAAGGCTAGCTTCCGACGATGAGCAGCGATGGTGACGTTCCTCGATCAGACCAAGGTGGTCCGGACATCGTTGAAATCGATGCGATTACCGAGGCAGAGGATCGGCAGGAGGCTGTCGAATACGCCAGAATCTGGGTCTGGATCGTGCCGGTAGCCGTGATGCACCTGGCCCTGCTCTATTCCATTGTCCGCTCCGTCTTCGACTTCCGCCTCCCTGCTTACCTGCACACGAACCAGGTCGTCGCCTGGCTGTGGGTAAATGGGGCCGCCATTAGTCTGGCAATATGGCTCTGGAAAAAGGGCCGCTTTCCGATCGCTCCCGGAAAATGGCTCCGGGGACGGCAGGCGCGATGGCTCATTCTGCTGTGGCTTGGGGCATCCCTCGCCTGGTTCGTCCTGCCGGTGTTGATCAAGGGCGCCTGGGCTTTCTTGCCACCGTCGGTGAACGGTTGGTGAGAGTCGTTGAGCTGTGCTTCTCCCGATGCCGGCATGGCTCAGCGGAAATGCCTGTCCTATTTAAAACATTCATGCCTATGACCCGCAGCAGCCCAGCGGCTTGTTTGAAGCGTAAAAATACAAAGAACGCAGGGCAAACTTCACATCCTGCACATTCTGCACAGCTGACGCCCCGTTACCTTTGTTACCTTTGTGCGGTTCAACCCCGCCGCCCCCAGAAGTTCCAAACCTTCTCTACCGAAAAGGAGGTTCCGATGTCGCTCGCTGATACCGGAATGGTTGTCGAGACCCTAGCCGAAGAGTTGGCGACGATCGGCTCTCGGGAAAACAGCAGAGTCCTTCTTTACGCCGAAGCTGGTCCAGGCTGGATGGGCGGTTTCATCTTTTTCGAGCGTGCGGACACCGTTGTGTACGAGAGTCCCGCCACCACCGATATCCCCGATCTCGTCATGGAGCTCTGGTCAGCTGCGCCCGACGATCGAAAATGGCGCGGCCTAAGCATATTTTTGGACGGCGAACGGTTCCGGGCAGAACTGGACTACGGCGAGGGCTGGTCGAAAGATGAGGACGATGGGGATCGCCGCGCACCGATCGTCCGCGCCTATTTTGGCGAAAAGCCAATCCGCTATCCGCCGCTCGACGGCGCGCAAGTCTGGCCTCCAGAGTAGGCAGCTCAACCCCGCCGCGGCGGCACCGAGCGGAAGCCGATGGCGAGGCGGTTCCAGGCGTTGATGGTGACGATGGCCAGCGAGATCGCGACGCGTTCCTTTTCGTTGAAGGCGGCGGCGAAGCGCTCGTAGAGTTGGTCCGGCGCGTGAGTGGCGGCGACCAACGTCAGCGCCTCGGTCCAGGCAAGCGCGGCCTGCTCGCGTTCGTCGAACAGGTTGGTTTCTGCCCAGGCGGCGAGCACGTCCAGCCGCTGCTGGCTCTCGCCGTCCGCCCGCGCTTCGTGGGCGTGCATGTTGAGGCAGAAGGCGCAGCCGTTGAGCTGCGAGGCGCGCAGCTTGATCAGGTGCAGCAGCCTGGGATCGATGCCCGACGCGCGCACGGCCGCCTCCAGCTCCAGCATCGGCCGCATCGCCTCGGGCGCCGCCTGGTAGAAGTTCAGTCTCGGCTTCATCGAACGTCTCCTTTCGCGAAGAAGACGGCGAACGGAGGGGATTTGTGACACCTCCCCCCCTCGTGGAAGGTAGCGTTACCGGCTCACCCGCCAGATGCGGTTGCCGGCGTCATCCGCCACCAGCAGCGCGCCGGTGCGGTCGAGCGCGAGGCCGGCGGGGCGGCCCTGGGCGCGCTGGTCCTGGTTGAGGAAGCCGGTCAGCACGTCGACCGGCTTGGCGCCCTTCACCGGATAGCCATTGGCGCCGAACGGCACATAAATGACCTTGTAGCCGGTCAGCGGACGCCGGTTCCACGAACCGTGCAGCGCCACGAAGGCACCATTGCTGAACGCCGGGCCCAGATTGGCGCCCTTGGCGAACTGTAGCCCGAGCGGGGCAGTGTGGGCGCCGAGCGCATAATCCGGCCGGCGCGTATATTCCTGCAGGTCCGGCCGCCCCTCGACTCGGCGGTCGGGGAAGCCGCCCCAATAGGTGTAGGGCCAGCCATAAAAGGCGCCGAAATCGACGAGCGTCATATAATCGGGCGGGCCATCGCCGCCGAGCATGTCGCGCTCATTGACGGTGGTCCACAGCTCGCCCTTGTTCGGCTCATAGGCGAGGCCGTTGGGGTTGCGCAGGCCGTTGGCGAAGACGCGATAGGTCTTCCCCTCCGGGAACACTTCCCAGATGGCGGCGCGCTTCTCCTCGCGATCCATGCCTTTTTCGCCGATGTTGCTGGCCGAGCCGACGGTCACATAGAGAAAGCGCCCGTCCGGGCTCGCGACCAGGTTGCGCGCCCAGTGATTGCCGCCGCCGGGCAGCACGACGATCTTCTCCGGCTTGGCCGTGATCCGGGTGTCGCCGGTCTGGTAGGGAAAGGCGACAACCGCGTTGTGATTGGCGACGTAGAGCCGCTCCCCGACCAGCGCCATGCCGGTCGGCGAGTTGAGCCCCGACAGCAGCACCGAGCGATATTCGGCCACCCCGTCGCCATTCGCGTCGCGCAGCAGCGTGATACGGTTGGCCGAGGGCGAGCCGGCGCCGGCCCAGCCGAGCAGCAGCTTCATCGCGCGGTCGGCAATGCCGTCCACCTTGCGCGGCGGCGAATTGGCCTCGGCAACCAGCACGTCGCCATTGGGCAGCGTGTAGAGCCAGCGCGGGTGATCGAGCCGGTCGGCAAAGGGCTGGACCTTCAGCCCCTGCGCAGCGACCGGCCGGGCATTGCGCTGCCAGCCGACCGGCTTGGCGATCGCGATGGTCGGAATGGTCTCGGTGCTCGGCGCGTCGATCTTCGGCTGCGGCCCGAATGCGGCGAGCGGATCGGCCTCGGCATTGTCGCGACGAGTCATCAGCATGATCGCGGCAATCGCCAGGACGGCGAGCACGAGCAGGATGAGAAGGATGCGGATAAGCTTGCGCATGATGCTCCGGAGCGCCGAGAGGAAGCTGCTATCTAGGGCATGAGGCGGGAGCAAAAAAGTGCCGCCGGCCAGGGGGTGAAGAACCGGCGGCACAGCGGAAGCAAATAAGCGCTTCCTATTGACCCGAAGGGCCTCACGGCACCTTCACCAGCTGACCGGTCCGAAGAAGGGGGCGGCCCGCCAATTCACTTCTTGTCCCACAACTAGACAATTTCGGACGCGGCACAATCTCTTTGGGCCAGGGCGAGTCGCTTTTGCGGCAGATTGGTGACACCCACCGGCTTATCCCCAGCCTTGTCCGCCGTGGTCTTCATTCCTCAAGGGCCGGTTCCGGCGCGTGGAGCCGGACTCGGGTGACGTGGCGAGCATCCCCCTCCGTCACTTCGATCCGCCAGCCGCTGGCATGCTCGACGATTTCGCCGGGCGTGGGGACATGACCGGCCAGCACGAAGGCGAGGCCACCGAGCGTGTCGACATCCTCCTCCACTTCGGCGAGCCGCGGGTCGAGTTCGGCCGCGACATCCTCAAGTTCGGCCCGCGCATCCGCGTCCCACATGCCGCCGCCGAGATCGACGAGCGGCGCCTCCGGCTCGTCGTCATGCTCGTCCTCGATGTCGCCGACGATCTCTTCGACCAGATCCTCGATCGTCACGAGGCCTTCGGTGCCCGAATATTCGTCGAGCACGATCGCGAGATGGGTTCGGGTGGCGCGCATTTCCGCCAGCAGGTCGAGCACGCCCATCGATGTGGGCACGTAGCGCGGCTCGCGGATCAGCCCGGCGATGCTATCGGGCGCGGCCTCGCCCTTGGCGAGGATGCCGAACACGTCCTTGATGTGGATCATGCCGGTGATCTCGTCGAGGCTGTCGCGATAGACCGGCAAGCGGCTGTGCCCCGCATCCGCGAAATGCGCGACCAGTTCGGCGAAGCTGGCGGACTCCGGCACCGCGATCATGTCCGCCCGCGGCACCGCGACATCGCCGACCGTGCGCTCGCCGAAATGCAGCAGGTTGCGCAGCATCTGCCGCTCAATCGGCGTCAGGTCGCCCGCTTCGGCGGGTTCCCCCTCATGCTCCTCGATCGCTTCCTCGATCTGGTCGCGCAGCGTGGGCTCGTTGTCGGCCCCGAACAGCATGTCGCGCAAGCCGCGCCAAAATCGGCCACCCCCAACCGAGGCGTGGCCGCTTCTACTCGAATCCTCTGGCATCGAACTCCGGTTCGTCCCTCTGATAGGGGTCGTGAAGGCCCAGCCGGGCCATGACGTCGCGTTCCAGCGACTCCATATGCTCGGCCTCGGCCGACCCCTGATGATCATAGCCTAGCAGATGCAGAGTGCCATGAACAATCAGGTGGGTGGCATGGGCCTCCAAGCTGACGCTCTTCTCCGCCGCCTCGGCCGCGCACACGCCATGGGCCAGCACGATATCGCCCAGCAGCAGCTCGCCATCGTCGCTGTTCTGCGACACGGTTTCGAGCAGGTCGGCCTGCACCATCGGAAAGGACAGCACGTTGGTGGGCTTGTCGTTGCCCCGATATTGCAGGTTCAGCTGATGCACTTCTTCATCGGATGTCAGGCGGACGGATATTTCGACCAGCGCCGGCGACGCGGCAAGCTCGGCCTTGGGGGTAGCGCGCACGGCCGCGTCACAAGCCGCGGCCGCCAGCTGCTCCCAATCTCCATCCCGCCATGGCGTCTCCACCTGGACGGCGACGTCGAGCACTAGCTCCCGCCCTCATAGGCATCGACGATCGCGCCGACGAGCGGGTGGCGGACCACGTCGGCGCTGTTGAAGCGGATCATCGAGATGCCGCGAACGCCCTCCAGCCGCCCGACCGCATCCGCCAGCCCCGACTTGCCGATATCCGGCAGGTCGACCTGGCGGGGATCGCCGCAGACCACCATGCGGCTATTCTCGCCGAAGCGGGTCAGGAACATTTTCATCTGCATCGGGGTGGTGTTCTGCGCCTCGTCAAGGATGATGAAGGCGTTGGCGAGGGTGCGGCCGCGCATGAAGGCAATCGGCGCGATCTCGATCTCGCCCGAGGCCATGCGCCGCTCGACCTGTTCGGCCGGCAGCATGTCGTACAGCGCATCGTAGAGCGGTCGCAGATAGGGATCGACCTTGTCCTTCATGTCGCCGGGCAGGAAGCCGAGCTTCTCGCCCGCCTCCACCGCCGGACGCGACAGGATCAGCCGCTCGACCGAGCCCTGGATCAGCTGCTGCACCGCCTGCGCCACGGCGACATAGGTCTTGCCGGTGCCCGCCGGGCCCAAGGCGAAGATGATTTCGTCCCGGGCGAGCGCTTCCATATAGCGGATCTGCGTCGCCGAGCGCGGCACGATCGTCTTCTTGCGCGTGCGGATCATCACCGGTGGCGGCTGCGACACGTCGGTGCGGATGATGCCGTCGAGCGTCGGCTCGTTTGACATGGCAATGATCGCCTCGACCGTGCCGGCGTCGATCTCCTGGCCCTGGACGATGCGGTTGTAGAGTCCGGTCAGCACATCGCGCGCGCGCGCCGTGGCTTCCGCTTCGCCCTCGATCTGCAGCTTGTTGCCGCGCGCCGCGATATAGACGCCGAGCCGGTTCTCGATCGCGACCAGATTTTGGTCATAATGGCCGAACACCTGGCCGAGAAGCTGGGGCCGATCGAACACGACCTCGATCCGGCTGCGATCTCCCGGCTGGGCGGGGACGGGCTTACGCGACATAGACCTCCACAAAAAACACCGTTCGTGTCGAGCGAAGTCGAGACACCCTTGTCACCAAGCTGCGTTTCTCGACTGCGCTCGAAAGGAACGGGGTTGAGGAACGAGTCAGGCGGCAAGCCTGTCAGTCATAACGCCTGTCAGACTATTCGGTCCCGCGGCGACGATGTCCACCTCGATCAGGTCGCCAATGGCCCCGCCATCCACAACAATCGACTGCAGCCAGGGCGACTTCCCGATCAGCTGTCCGCGGAACTTGCCGGGCCGTTCGAGCAGCACTTGGGTACGCTGGCCGACCAGCCGCTGATTGAACGCGATCTGCTGTTCGATGATGAGCGCCTGCAGCCGCTGCAGCCGCTCGTTCATCACTTCTGGCGCGACCTGGTCGGCCATGGTCGCGGCCGGGGTGCCGGGGCGCGGCGAATATTTGAAGCTGAACGCCATCGAGTGGCCGATCCGCCGCACGATCTCCAGCGTGGCTTCGAAATCCGCATCCGTTTCGCCTGGGAAGCCGACGATATAGTCGCCCGAAATAGCGATATCCGGCCGCACCGCGCGGACCCGGTCGAGAATGGCCAGATAGCTCTCCACGCTGTGGCTGCGGTTCATCGCTTTGAGGATGCGGTCGCTGCCGGACTGCACCGGCAGGTGCAGGAAGGGCATCAGCTTGGGGATGTCGCGATGCGCGGCGATCAGGCCGTCGCGCATGTCGTTGGGATGGCTGGTCGTGTAGCGGATGCGGGCGAGGTCCGGCAGCAGGGCGAGCTCCTCGATCAGGTCGTGCAGGTAGCGGCCGTCATGCTCCCACGCATTGACGTTCTGGCCGAGGAGCGTGATCTCGCGGGCGCCGGCATCGACCAGCGCCTTGGCTTCGTCGACGATCGCGTCCCACTCCCGCGAAACCTCGGCGCCGCGGGTATAGGGCACGACGCAATAGGTGCAGAACTTGTCGCAGCCTTCCTGGACGGTCAGGAAGGCGCTGGGACGGACCTGCCGCGCCCGCTTCGGCAGCGCGTCGAACTTCGATACCGCCGGCATGTCGGTGTCGAGCGCGCGCTTGCCGCGCGCTGCCTCGGCGACCAGCTCCGGCAACCGGTGATAGGCTTGGGGGCCGACGACGATATCCACATCCTTGGTGCGGCGATGGATTTCCGCGCCTTCGGCCTGGGCGACGCAGCCGGCGACGGCGACGAGCGGCCGCGTCCCGTCCTCGCGCCGCAGTCTCCCGATGTCCGAATAGACCTTCTCGGCCGCCTTTTCGCGGATGTGGCAGGTGTTGAGCACGACCAGATCGGCGTCGTCCCCCGCGGCAGGCGTCAGGCCCTCGGCGCCCAGCAACTCGGCCATGCGCTCGCCGTCATAGACGTTCATCTGGCAGCCGAAGGATTTGACGCGGTAGGTTTTGGGAGAGCGAGTCACCGGCGCGGCTATACGCCCGGCCGCTGCCAAGCGGAACCCGCGAGGATGCGGGCCCGCGCTTCCGCCGCTATGGCCTTGCGGTCGCCGACAGCATTTGGTTCGAAAGGCTCCAATGCCTCGAGCAGGACCGCGAAGCGACGATGCGTCAGCACGCGCCACATGTTCCGGGGTGCCGGCTCGTCGCCGACCCAGATGAGGCCGGGCACGCCATAGGTGAGGCGCAGCGGCTGCACGCAGATGTCGCGCGGCGGCGGCGCGACCACTTCGAGTAGCGAGGGTTTGAACGGCAGCAGATCCAGGGAGGTCGTGCCTTCCGGGAAGATCGCGATCGGCTGGCGCGTTTCCAGGGCGGCTCGCACCGCGCCGACCTGGCCATGCACCCCGGTGCGGTCGCCGCGATCCACATAGACGGTGTTGTTCAGGCCCGCGAGCCAGCCGACCAGCGGCCAGTCGCGCACGCCGGAGTTGGCGACAAAGGCTGTGCCGGTGGCGCCGGCGATGATCGGGATGTCGAGCCAGCTCTGGTGATTGGAGACGAACAACACGTCGCGCGAAAGCGGCGTACCGCGCAGCTCGACATCGGCACCGCTGATGCGTGCCACGCGGCCGAGGAAGCGGCGCGGCCAAGGCGATACACGGCCGAATGCGCGCGTGGTCAGGTGAACCGGAACATAGACGAGGAGCGCAAGGACCAGCGCGACGAGCCGGAACGCGCCGCGAAATGCCGTCAGCGGATCAGCCCTTCCGTTCCAGCGCGACGCCGTAAAGCTCCATGCGGTGGTCGACGAGACGAAAGCCGAGCTTCTCGGCGATCTGGCGCTGGAGCAGTTCGAGTTCGGGATCGACGAACTCGATCACGCGGCCGGTCTCGACGTCGATCAGATGGTCGTGATGTGCTTCCGGCGCCGCTTCGTAGCGGGCGCGGCCATCGCCGAAATCGTGCCGCTCGAGAATGCCCGCCTCTTCGAACAGGCGGACGGTGCGATAGACAGTGGCAATGGAGATGCCCGGATCGATGGCCGAAGCCCGGGCGTGGACCTTCTCGACGTCCGGATGATCTTCGGATTCGGAAAGGACGCGCGCGATCACCTTGCGCTGATCGGTGATCCGCAGCCCCTTCTCCGCGCACAGCGCCTCGACGTCGATCTTGCGATGCATGGGGCCCGATCTAATGCGTTTGCCGCCCGCCTGCCACCATCAAAGCGGCAGGCGGGCGAAAGGCTCAGCGCGCGCGGCGGCGCTTGGTGCCGAGGCCGATCTTCTTGGCGAGCGTGCGGCGCTGTTCGGCATAGTTCGGCGCAACCATCGGATAGTCGGCGGGCAGGTTCCACTTCTGGCGATATTGCTCGGGCGTCATCTGATAGTGCGTCATCAGGTGCCGCTTCAGCATCTTCAGCTTTTTTCCGTCTTCCAGGCAGACGATATAGTCCGGCTTGATCGAAGCGCGGACCGAAACCTTGGGCTCCTGCTTCGCTTCAGGCTGCGGGGCCGGCCCACCAAGCGCGGTGAGCGCGCCGTGCACGTTCGAGATCAGCGTCGGCAGATCATTCACCGCCACGCTATTGTTGCTCACATGCGCAGCGACAATGTCGGCGGTCAGCGTGATCAACGTTTCTTTCATCTCGGACTGTTCGGACATGGACTCTCTACTCTCGTTCTGAACGGAACATCGGGAAGCGATGGTCGGGTCAGCCCATGTCTTTAGAAACAGCACAGATCAAGGTTAAAGTGGCAAGGCGGCTTTAGTTGACGCCAAGATGCCGCTTGAACGTAAGTGCATCGAAGACCTTGCCGGTTCGTCCGCGATAATAGCCGCGGCGGCTCCCCACCTGTACAAAGCCCGCGTCGCGATAAAGCGCGAGCGCGGGATTGCCGTCGCGCACTTCCAGATGAAGCGCCTCGATCCCGTCCGCGACCGCATCCTCGATGGCGCGGTTCAGAAGGGCCCGTCCGACACCCTGGCGGCGGAAGCGTTCCCGGACCGCGATCAACAGCAATTCCGCCTCCCCCGGAATCTTGCGTAAGAGCGCGAAACCGGCCGGCTCCTCGCCACACCGTGCGATCAACAGCCAGCTGCCCGGCATGCCCAATATCCCGGCGCACTGCGCCTCGGTCCAGGCCTCGCCATAAAGTGGGTCGAAGGCGTCGCCCATCGCGATCATCACATCGGCCAGGTCGGCGATGCAGCCCGGCTCGATCCTGAAGTCGAGATCGGCAGCCACGGTCACACGGGCGAGCGCGCGTCCGGCGCGCGTCCATAAATGGGCGAGGGCGGCAGCGAAGCCAATTCCGATGGGAGCAGGCAGGTGTTGCGCGCGTCAGGCTCGATCATCAGCAGCGCGCCCGGTGCGCCTGCCGCAGTCATCGCCTCCGCGCCCGAACCGGCGATCGCGTCGCCGCCGCAGGCGCGCGCGGCATCTTCGGGTCTCAAGGATCGAAGCGGCGCAATCGGACGCACTCCCTGCCTTGCGAAACATTGCACGAAATACTCACCATGACCGCCGATCAGCGCAACGGCAAGACTGTCGAGCGTCGGCTCCGCAGCGAAGCCGGAGGCGGCGATCAGGGCCAGCGACGAATAGCCACGGACCTCCGCATCCCAGGCAAAGCCGAAGGCACGCGCCGCCGCGAGCCCGACCCGCACGCCGGTAAAGCTGCCTGGTCCGCAATCCACGAGCAGTTCCCTGGCACGCCCGCGCTCCGGCAGTTCGGCGATCATCGGGATCAGCCGCTCGGCATGGCCGCGGCCGACCCGCTCATGCACATGGCCGAGCAGCCGGCCATGCTCGAACAATGCGACCGAGCAGGTCTCCGTCGCCGTCTCGATCGCGAGACGTCTCAAAGGACGCGATTGAAGCGTTCGAACTCCGGCCGGGGCAGGCGGCCGAAGATGGTGGACGGGTCGCCATAGCCGAGTGTCGAGATGAAGTTCGACTTCACATTGGTGCCGGCGAAGAAGAGTTCGTCGACCCGCGCATTGTCGAAGCCCGACATCGGCCCCGTGTCGAGCCCCAGCGCCCGCGCCGCCATGATGAAATAGCCGCCCTGCAGCGAGCTGTTGCGCAGCGCATGGACTTTGCGGGCTTCTGGGTCAGGGAACCAGTGCCGGGCCGTCTGATCGTGCGGAAATAGCTCGGGTAGCTGCTCGTGAAAGTCGAGGTCCATGCCGATGATGGCGGTGACCGGCGCCCTGACGATCTTTGCCGCGTTCTTCTCCGACGCGCAGGCGGCGATCTGCGCCTTGGCCTCCTCCCCGACGCACCAGACGATCCGGGCCGGCAGCATGTTGGCGCTGGTCGGCCCCATTCTCATCAGGTCCCAGATCGCGCGGAGCTGGTCCTCGGAGACCGGCCGATCCAGGTAACCATTATACGTGCGCCCCTCGCGGAACAGCTGGTCCAGCGCGGCGTCGGGAAGCGCCGTCATCAAACCGCCCGCACTTCGGTGACCTCGGGCACATAATATTTGAGCAACTGCTCGATGCCCTGCTTCAGCGTCGCGGTGGACGAGGGGCAGCCGGCACAGGCGCCCTGCATCTTCAGATAGACCGTGCCCCGCTGAAAGCCGCGATAGACGATGTCGCCGCCATCATTGGCGACGGCCGGGCGCACGCGGGTGTCGATCAGTTCCTTGATCTGGGACACGATATCAGCGTCCTCGGGATCGTCCTGCACCACATCGTCGATCGCGATTTCCGCCGCAGAGCCGGCGCGGAACAGCGGCATGTCGCCGGAGAAATGATCGAGCAGAACCGCCAGCACATTCGGCTTGAGATCGCGCCAGTCGGAGCCCGGGGCAGCGGTCACCGACACGAAGTCCGACCCGAAGAACACGCCCTCCACGTCGCCCAGGCCGAACAGGGCGTCCGCAAGCGGCGACGCCTCCGCCTCTTCAGGCGTGGCGAAATCCCGCGTGCCGCCGGTCATGACTGGACGGCCGGGCAGGAATTTGAGCGTCGCCGGATTGGGCGTGGTTTCGGTCTCGATCAGCATGGGCGTTCATGTGGGCCGAACGCCCATGCCGATCAAGGCCAGTCAGAAGAGCGAGCTGCTCTGCCCAAGCAGCGCGGGGACCAGCAGCGCGCCCAGTTCGCCTTCGCCGCCATAGCTGGCCGGCAGCAATCCGCCCGAGAGCTGGTCGCCATAGCCGATCTGCTGCAGCGGCACGGCATAGGGATCGGCACCGGTCAGCTCGGACATGGCGGCATAGCTGCCATAGTCGCTGAAGCCGCCATAATCGCTATAGCTGTCTTGCCCGGCATAGCTGTCATAGCCGCTGTAGATGGGCGAGCTATAGCCATCCGCATAGGCGGTATTGGTGAGCCCGCCGAGGCCGCCCAGCCCCGTCAGCCCACCCAAGCTGCCCATGCCGCCAACGCCACCAAGGCTGGTCAGGCCGCCGAGGCTGCTGCCCATGTCACCGCCGATCACGCTCGAGAGTATGATCGGGAGCAGGGCCGAGAGGATGCCATTCCCGCCGCCGAACAGCCCTTGGCCGGCGCCATAGTGCGAATAGCCGGCGCCGTAGGAGTCATACGGGTCCGAATAGCCATAGGAGGTGCCGTAATAGGCCGGCTGAACATAGCGGGCCGATGGCCGCGCATAGCGGATCACCGGTTCCGCATAGCGGGCGGGGGCATAAGCCCTGGGCTCATAATAGCGCTGCACGGGCGCATAGCGCACCATGCGCGCAGGGACGCGATAGCGGCGACCGTCGTCGCGCCAGTCGCGGCGCGCCTCACGCCAAATCTCGCGACGGTCGCTCCGCACTTGGCGCCAATGTTGGCGATGCTCCCGCCGGGACTCCCGCCAATCATCGTCATCGTCGTCGCCACCGGCGTAGCGCACCACATGCACGGCGCGCTTCTTCCCGCCGCCTTCCCGGCCGCCACGATGCCAGCCGCGGCCACGGCGATCATCGTCGCCGCCGCGATCCCATTTATGTTCCTTATGGTGCTTGCGGCCCTTGCGGTCATCGTCGTCCGCCACCGCGGGAGTGGCGATCACGCTCGCCAGCAACAGGCCGATCAGTGTCTTATGCATGCGACTACTCCTCGTCGTCTCATGCCCCACGCACCCTCTCAATCCCCCAACTACTCCTCGCCGAATGAGTTCGATCTGAACCGGCCGTTCAGCGGAGGTTTACGTAAAAAAGAAGGGGCGGTGATTGCTCACCGCCCCCGCTTTCAACGATACTTTCAGCCTTAGAAACGCGTGCGCACCGTCAGGCCGTACGTGCGCGGCTCCGCCAGGAAGGCCGAGAAGATCTGCCGGCCGCCGGGGAAAGCCGGATCGACGAACGGCGCGCCTGCGGCGCCCGCCTGGAAGGGCGAGTTGAACGCGACCTGCGCATAGTTGGTGTTGAAGATGTTCTGGCCCCAGAACTCCACCGCCCAGATTTCGCGCGGACCGCGCAGGCCGATACGGGCATTCACCACCGTGAAGCCCTCCTCCTGCTTCTGCGGGAAGAGGTCGGAACCGGTGTTGAAATCGCCGGTCACCCGGGCATCGACATAGATGAGCCCGCGCAGACCCGAGCTGCCGATTTCCGGCGTCCAAGCCGCCGACCCGGTCATGACGACTTCAGGCGCGTTCGACAGGTTGTTTCCGGGCAGCACGCGGAGGGCAGGATCGAGCGGAGCGCCGGTATCATTGCCCACCAGATTGTTGCGGTATTTGGTGTTCGAGTAGGTCAGGCCCAAGCTCATATTGACATCGCGAGCCGGGCGGAGCGCCGCCTCGACCTCGATGCCGGTCGAAAGCACGCCATATTCGACGTCTTTCTTGGCGCAGGCGCCCGTCGTAGCGCTCAAGTCGCGGTCCGCTCCGCCCAGGCTGGAACCGCAGCCATTGACGTTCTGGACCAGGAAGACGGTGCCGTTAAACGTGTTCAGCTGGAAGCTGTCGAACTGCTGGCGGAACGCGGCCACGTTGAGGCTCAGCGGTCCGCTCGAGTATTTGACGCCCAGTTCGAACGCGTTGTTGATCTCCGAATCGAACTGCAGGTTGCCGACCAGCGCCTGGGCGCCACCTGTCGTAGCGGCGAAGGGTAAGGTCGGCGACTTGAGTGCCGAGCGGTCGAGGTTGAAACCGCCAGCCTTATAGCCGCGCGAGTAGCTGGCGTAGAGCAGCAGGTCGTCGTTCGGCTTGTAGGACAGGACCGCCGTGCCGGTGAACTCATCCTCGCTCCGCCGATCGCGGATCGTGACGCCGTTCAGTTCGGCCGTCGAGTTGCCCTGACAGGAAAGGCCGATCAGGCCGCCCGCCACCGCTGCCAGCGCCGGGTTGGTCAGGAACGGCACGAGGGCCGCCTGCTGCGCCACGCAGGCCGCGTTGTCATTGCCGAAGGTCGCGCGGAACTTCTTGCGCTCCTTCGTCCAACGCAGACCCATGGTCAGGTCGAGATTGTCGGTGATGTGGAAGATGTTGTGCGTGAACAGCGCGAAGTTGCGGCTGTTCTGGCGATAGCGGTCGAGCGTGCTGCCACGATCGTTGATCGAATCCAGCCGGTCGAAAGCGGCGTAGATGATCGGCGAGGCGGCGCCGAACGCCGCCGGACGGGCAGCAAGGCAGCCCGGCGAGGTTGGCGAGTAAAGGGCCGCCAAACCGCCGCCTGACACGATGCGGCAAGTCGCGAACCGCCCATATTGATTGCCGAAGCGCAGATTGTCGTTCACCGACAGATCCTCGTCGGCGAAGAAACCGCCGACCAACCAGTCGAGCCGATCGCCGAACGCCGAACCCTGCAGTCGCAACTCCTGGCTGAACGTCCGGAACGCGCGGCCCGTGACACCGGGTGCGCGATAGAGAATGTCGACCGAGCTATAGTCGGTGTCCGACGCCTGGCCGGACTTGTAATCGCGATAGCCGGTGATGGAGGTCAGCGACGCTCCGCCGAAATCCCAGTTCGCTTCGAGCGACACGCCCCAGTCTTCGGTCTCGCCCGCATAGCTGCGGCCCGGCGTGACGGAGATGACGCGGCTGAACGCATCCTGGAAGCGGCTCAGCGGCTGCCCGAGATCGTTCAGCACGTCGATGATGTTGTTGTTGTTGCCGACAGCCGGAAGCGGACCACCCATGCCCGGCGTAAGCGGGGTGTTCAGGTTGCCGATCGTCGGCACCACGTCGTTGCCGAGGAACACGGCGGCACAGCATTTCTCTTCGCGCTTGGTATAGTCGCCGATCAGGCGGAAGCTGAGATCTTCGCTTGGCTCGAACAGCAATTGGCCGCGCACGAAATAACGGTCGCGATCGTTCACGTCCGTGTTGTTAGCCGGGTCGCGGTAGAAGCCGTCGCGCTTGACGAACACGCCTTCGATCCGGCCCGCCAGCTGCTCCGTGATCGGACCGGTCACCGCCGCCTGGCCGCGGATAAAGTCGTAATTGCCGTACGAGATCTCGCCCATGCCGCCGAAATCGAAGCTCGGCTTCTTGGAGATGATGTGGATGAGGCCGGCCGACGCGTTGCGGCCGAACAAAGTGCCCTGCGGCCCGCGCAGCACTTCGACGCGGTCGATCTCGCCAAGTTCGTTGAGGCCGATGCCGGAGCGCGAGCGGTAGACGCCGTCGATGAACACGGCGACCGAGCTTTCGAGGCCCGGATTATCGCCGACCGTGCCGATGCCGCGAATACGGGCGGAGCCGTTCGCTTCCGAGCCGGTCGAGGAGACGAGCAGCGACGGCGCGAGCTGGTTCAGCTGACGGATGTCGCTGGCGCCCGAATTCTGCAGCGATTCGGCAGTGACGGCGGAAACCGCGATCGGCACGTCCGACAGTGCTTCGGCGCGGCGGGTCGCGGTGACGATGATATCGCCCGAATTGGTCGTCTCTTCACCCGGCGCGGAGGCGCTTTCCGTAACGGACGTGGCACTCTGCGTGTCCTGGGCAAAGCCCGGCGCGGCAACGGTAATCAGCGCTGCCGAAAGCAGCCAAACAGTCTTGCGCATGTCATCCTCCCACCAAATGACCTTTTCGGCCTTGCTGCGCTGTTTACGATTCTGCCGCTGGAACATCCACGGCGAAGCACGGGAATCTGCGCTTTTCCGCAGCCATAGCGGCGTTTTTGCAACAGTTTCGGGACGTTGTGACATTGACGCTACGGCAAGCGCGGCTTGCATTGAGCCTGGTCTCGCCGGGGTGGAGCGAGGCGCCTGCTGCATGTAAGGCGGCCTCCTCATGGATACCGATTTCTACCGCATCAAGCGGCTGCCGCCCTATGTCATCGCCGAAGTCAACGCGATGCGCGCGGCCGCACGCGCGGGCGGCGAAGACATTATCGACCTCGGCATGGGCAATCCGGACCTGCCGCCGCCGCCGCATGTCATCGAGAAGCTCTGCGAGGTAGCGCGCAAGCCCGACGCGCATGGCTATTCGCAGTCAAAAGGAATCCCCGGCCTGCGCCGCGCGCAGGCGAATTATTATGGCCGCCGCTTCGGCGTCGATGTCGATCCTGAGATCGAAGTGGTCGTCACCATGGGGTCGAAGGAAGGGCTGGCGAGCCTTGCCACCGCGATCACCGCGCCGGGCGATGTGGTGCTCGCGCCCAACCCGTCCTACCCGATCCATACTTTCGGCTTCATCCTGGCCGGCGCGACCATCCGCGCGGTGCCGACCACGCCGGACGAAGCCTATTTCGACAGTCTCGAGCGCGCAATTGCCTTCACCGTGCCGCGGCCGAGCATCCTCGTCGTCAACTACCCGTCAAACCCGACGGCAGAGACGGTGGACCTCGCCTTTTACCAGCGGCTGGTCGCCTGGGCGCGCGAGAACAAGGTCTGGATCATCTCCGACCTCGCCTATTCGGAGCTGTATTTCGACGGCAAGCCGACGATCTCGATCCTGCAGGTGGAGGGCGCGAAGGATGTGGCGGTCGAGTTCACGTCGCTCTCCAAAACCTATTCCATGGCTGGCTGGCGGATCGGCTTCGCAGTGGGCAACAGGCAATTGATCGCCGCCATGACCCGGGTAAAATCCTATCTCGATTATGGCGCCTTCACGCCGGTGCAGGCGGCGGCTTGCGCGGCGCTCAACGGCCCGCAGGACATCGTCGAGAAGAACCGCGAGCTGTATCACAAGCGCCGCGACGTGCTGGTGGAGAGCTTCGGCCGTGCGGGCTGGGACATTCCCGCCCCGCCTGCCTCGATGTTTGCCTGGGCGCCGCTGCCGCCGGCGCTGGCGCATCTCGGGTCGCTCGAATTCTCCAAGCAGCTCCTCACACATGCCAAGGTCGCGGTGGCGCCGGGCGTCGGTTATGGCGAGAATGGCGAAGGCTTCGTCCGCATCGCGATGGTCGAGAATGAACAGCGCCTGCGCCAGGCAGCGCGCCAGGTGAAGCGCTATCTGCAAAGGATGGGCGTGAACACGCCGGGAGCGAACCGCGGATGAGCGGCGCCTTTCGCTTCGTTTATCCGATCCGCGTGCGCTATGCCGAAGTCGATCCGCAGGCAGTGGTCTTCAACTCGCGCTATCTCGAATATGCCGACATCGCCGTGACGGAATATTGGCGCGCAATGGGCCTGCGCCCGGGCACCGGCGACTCGCCCGAATGCCATGTCGGCACGGCCACAGTCCGCTACGTGAAGCCGATCCGGCTGGACGAGATAATCGAAACCCGCACCCGGATCGATCGCTTCGGCCGGGCGAGCATGACCTGGTCGGTCGAACTCCATGGCGAAGGAGAGGACGATCTGCGCGCCGCGATCGAACTCGTCTATGTCGGCGTGGACCTGGAGACGGGCCGCTCGCAGCCGCTGCCCGAAGAGTTCAAGGCGCGGGTGCGCGCGTTTCAGACAGAGGAAAACCCGGACGGCTGAGCCGCCCGAGTTCTTGTTCTTCGGTGGTCGAGCTCAGGCGAGAGCGGCGCGCGCCGTGTTGCGGCGACGCATCGCCGCGCCGGCCAGGCCGAAGCCGCCGATCATCATCGCCCAGGTCGCAGGCTCCGGAACGGCATTGCCGACCAGGATCTGCAGGCGATCGCCCTCGGCCCCAGCGGTGAACGGGCCCACCAGGCCAAGCGTCCCGCTGACCGAGAAGCTATTCCGGAAATTGCCGGATGCGGTGTAATAAGCAAAGCCATCGGCGCTGCTGACGCTGTCGTAGGACGTGCCGTTCACCAGCAGGTTCGAAAGGGTGATCTGGCCCGCGCTGCCATCGCGAACTTCGAAGGTCAGGCGATTGAGCGCCTTGCCGGTGAAGGTCGCGTTGAGGCCGCCGGCCCAGTTGCCGAAGCTCTTGCTCGCGCCGTTGAGCGTAGCGCTCAGCACGTCCGTGCCGGCGTCATAGGTCAGCGAGAAGGCATTGCTCGCGGTGTAGGTGCCATCCGTCTCCTGGCGATTGCCGCCTACGCCCAGATCGTGGCGCCCGACGAACAATTCGCGCTGGTTCGATGCCGGCGGCACCAGGTCGAATGCGCGATAGCGCGCGCCGCCAGCGATGCCGCCGACCAGCGGATTGGCTGCGGTCTCGATGAGCGTCGCGGCCGACGCCGGCGCTACGGTGGCAAAGGACATCGCCGCGATGGCCGTCGCGATAAGAAGCTTGGTCATGTTCGTCACACCCCTGTGCTCTGAACAAATCCCCGGCTCGTTACGCAGCCGGCAGGAGAGGCATTTAAGGGTTCTGGCTTCAACGGCGAGGTTGATAGATCGTTAACATCGGCCTGTGCCGATCTGGCACATAGCTTGACCGGTGCGCGCGTGACGGGCCACCAGTTCGCGGATGTTCGAACTCCCTGCCGTCTCCAGCATTGCCCAGACAATCCAGCTGGCGATCGCGCCCGTTTTCCTGCTCGCCGGGATTGGCGCGATCCTGAACGTGCTCGCCGGCCGTTTGGCGCGGGTGGTGGACCGCTCGCGCGTGCTCGAGGCGCTGCACGGGGAGAGCAGCGGCGAGGAGCATCGCCGCTATGTGCTGGAACTGCGCATCGTCGATCGGCGCATGCGGCTCGCGAACGCCGCCATCGCCTTGATCGTCGCCAGCGCCATTGTCGTGTGCCTGCTCGTCGCCTTGCTGTTCATTACGCAGCTGATCGACTTGCCCCTCCGGCAAGCGGTCGCCGTCGCGTTCGTGCTCGGCATGGTACTGCTGATCGCCGGCCTCATCCTGTTCCTGGTCGAGATCAACCTGGCGTTGCGCAGCCTGCACGTGCGCGAGGAATTGCTGGAACGCGGCGAGGGCCGCCGCCGCTGGAAATGAAAAAGGTTGCCGGACCCGAGGGCCCGGCAACCCCTTACATGGTCAGCGGCCGGAAGGCCGCCCGGAAGCCTTAAGGCTGCAGCCCGTTAGGCGCGCAGCTCCCGAACGGACAGAACCGACCTCTCTGCTGAACCATGAGACATCGGATCACCTCCTTTCGCTTGTTGAAGCCAAGTGGACCTTGTGATCCACGACTCGAATGTGAATCGAGCGGACTCTGCGATCAAGTCTTGCGCGAAATATTTTTTCGGACGATTCTGGTCAGGTTGCGCCGCGACTTAGCGGCAGTCTTCGAGGACCCGCGCGACCTCCGGCCAAGTCGGCAGGATAAGCTCCCGCCCCCCCGCCGCCAGCATGAAACGCCCGCGGCTGAACGCCATCTGCTCGAGCAACGGATCGGTCGCGGAAAGCTCGCTCCGCACCCCCGTGCCAGACGATGTCGCCGACCGCGAACTGTCGCCATAGCTGGTGCGGACGGTGAGCGGCCCCGCCGACGCGCCCGCTACTTCCAACGTTACGCGGCGGCTGCCGGGATCGCAGCGCAAGGTCACTGCATCCCCGAACCGCGCTTGCCCGCCCGCATAGCTCCAGTCGCCAGCGCTATATGGCCGGTCCTGCCAGCCGCCCGGCGGCGGCGGGGGAGGCGGCGGCGGGGGAGGCGCCGGAGCCGGAGCGGGCGGCGGCGGTGGCGGCTCGCGGGGCGCGACGCACGCCGCCAGCGCCAGCAACGCCGCCACCGTCAGGAGCTTGCGCACCTGATTACTGCACCGTCACCGTCACGGCGCGCCGGTTGCGCGCCCAGCTCGTCTCGTCGGAGCCGGTCGCTTCGGGCCGCTCCTTGCCATAGCTGATCGTGCTGATCCGCCCCGCATCGATGCCGAGCGAGGCGAGATAGTTTTTGGCCGCATTGGCCCGCCGCTCGCCCAGTGCGAGGTTATATTCGCGCGTGCCCCGTTCGTCGGCATGGCCTTCGATGGAGACGCGGACGTTTGCGTGTTGCCGCAGATAGGCGGCCTGGCTTTGCAGGATCGGCTGATCCTCTGCATCCACTTCCGACTGGTCGGTGTCGAAGAAGATGCGGTCCGAGCTGATATTCGCGAGGAAATGGGCCTGGCTGCCCGGCTGCGGCGCGTCAGTGTCGGTGGTTGTCGTATTTGCCTCCGGCGCGACATTGTCCTGCGGCGGCGGCGGCAGTTCCTTCGGCGCCTTCTTCGCGCAACCGGCGACCGCGATCAGCGCCGTCGCGACCATCAAATTGTGGCTGAGTTTCATAAGTCGGTCTCCTTTGATGGTGTTAGGGGAGCAACGGTCCCCAGGTCGGGTCCGATCCATCGACCGGTGTCGGAATCTTGCGCGTGTTGCGGCCGGTCAGGTCGACCTGCCAGACGCTGGACGTGCCGCTGCGCCCCGGCGTGCTGCGGAAGAACTGGATGACGCGGCCATTGGGCGACCAGGTCGGGCTCTCGTCCTGCCAGCCGTTGGTCAGCAGCCGCTCGGCCCCGCCCGAGGGCGACATCACCCCCACCCGGAAGCTGCCGACGCGGGTAAAGGCAATGAGGTCGCCGCGCGGGCTCCATTCCGGCGTGCCATAGGAGCCGCCGCCGAAGCTGATCCGCTGCTGGTTGGAACCGTCGGCGTTCATCACATAAAGCTGCTGCGATCCCGACCGGTCGCTTTCGAACACGATGCGCTGCCCGTCGGGCGAGAAGCTGCCGCCGACATCGATACCAGCCGAGTTGGTCAGCCGCGTCGGCGTGCCCCCTGTCGCCGGCATCTTGTAGATGTCGGTGTTGCCGCCCTGGCTCATCGAAAAGAGCAGCCAGCGGCCATCGGGCGAAAAGCGCGGCGCGATCACCTGCGCGCCGGTGTTGAACACCAGCCGCTGCTTGCCCGTTCCGATATCATAGACGAACACATGCGGCCGCCGCTGCTGGTAGCTCACATAGACGATCGACTTGTAATCCGGCGAAAAGCGCGGCGTCAGCACGAGGTTCTGGCCGTTGGTCAGGAAGCGGTGATTGGCTCCGTCCGAGTCCATGATGGCGAGCCGCTTGACCCGCTTATCCTTGGGACCCGTCTCCGCGATATAGGCGATGCGGCTGTCGAAGAAGGGACTTTCGCCGGACAGGCGCGCATAGATCATGTCCGCGCATTTATGCGCCGCCCGCCGCCAGTCGCGCGGCGCCACGACAAAGCCGGTGCGCTTCAGCTCAGACTTCAGGTTCACGTCATACAGATAGCAGCCGACCGTCAGCTGTCCGTCGCTGCCGGAGCGCACGAAGCCGCTGACCAGAGCCTCGGCCCCCGTCTGCGGCCACACACCGAAGTTCGGTGCATTGGCTTCGGCGAAGGTGACGTTCGGGATGCCGCTGGGCCCGATCGGCCGGAACAGCCCGCTGCCGCGCAGGTCGGAGGCGATTACATCGGCGATCTGCCGCCCCAGCGCATCGGTGGCGCCGGCGACGGTCTGCCGCACCTCGTCGGTCGCGAGCACCGGCACGGCGATCTTCAAATCGTCGCCCGCCGAGGCAGTCACGTCGACGCTCAAGCCGCCCTGCGGTTCGGTCGACAGCGCTTGCGGCTGTTCCTGAGCGGCGAGGAGAAGGAACGCGAACAACATCGTCATAGCCCTTCGTAAAGCTGCGGCCGGATAAGCCTCCAGGCCGCATAATATTGTTTCGGGAAACTGTAAGGCGCGGCGCGCTTGACCGCGGCTAGTGCGCGTTCGACGAACAGGTCGGCCTGGGCGCGGTTGCTCGGAGTGACCCCGCTGGGCCCGATCACGCGCGGCTGGCCGATGATCGAGCCATCTTCGCTCAAGCGCGCTTCGATGGTTACGCGCAGTTTCTCGACATCGGCGCCGCTCGGCGGGCGCCAATGGGGTTTGAGCTGCCGCTTCAGCTCGGCCGCGAGCGAGGCCTGCTCGCGCGGCCCGATCGTCGGCGCCGACGCCTGCGCGGAGCGGCTGACGCTCGCCGCTTCGGTCAGGCCCTTCAGGAAATCCGCGCCGAGCCTGGCGCCCTTGGGCGCCGCCTTTGCTGGCGGAGCGGGCCGAGCTGGCGCCGCTTTCGCGGCCTGGCGCACGAGTGGCTTCGCCGGCTGCGGCTTGGGCGCGGGGACCGGGGCCGACGCAGGTTCGGCAGGTGCGGGTTCGGGGAGAGCCTGGGACGGCAATGGCGCCGCGGGTTCCGGCTCACCGAGTTCGGGCGCAACACTGGTCGCGGGCGGTTGTTGCGACGCGCGCGGCGCCGTCGCCTCCAGCCCTACATCCTCGGCGAACGTCACCTCGACCGGGTTGCGCTCGATCTTCGCCGGATTGGGCGTGGCGAGGAAGCCGACCGACAGCAGCCCGAACAGGACGACATGCCCCGCGGTCGCCGCGCCAAGGCCGAGTTTCTCCGCGCGATCCATCAGCCCTCCCCGTCATGCCAGCGAAGGCTGGCATCTTTGACGCGGGAGACCCCAGCCTGCGCTGGGGTGACGGTCAGGGAAGTGCTCACCGCTCCTCCCCCACGCTCACCAGCGCCACCTTGTTCAGACCGGCCCGGTTCAGCTCGCCCAGCACACCCATGACTCGCCCATAATCCAGCGTCCGGTCCGCCCGCAGGAACACCTGTGACGGATCATCGGCGGCGATGCGTTCCAGCCGTGCGCCCAGCGCTTCCGGCGCGATCCGCTCATCGCCCAGATAAACCTCCCCCGTCTTTTCGATCGAGAGCGTCACCGGCTCCTTGTCCTGCTTGAGCGCGCCGGCCTTGGACTGGGGAAGGTTCACCGGCACGCCCGCGGTCAAGAGCGGGGCCGTCACCATGAAGATGATCAGCAGCACCAGCATCACGTCGACCAGCGGCGTCACGTTGATCTCCGCCATGGGCGCACGCGCGCGGCCGCGGCCTTGCGAAGGGAGCTTGACCGCCACTATAGCCCCTCCCCTTCAGGAGAGGGGTTGGGGTGGGGCAGAGTCTTTTGGGCGAGCAGACGCTCGCCCCCACCCCCAACCCCTCCCCTGAAGGGGAGGGGCTTAGACAAGGTTCGCATCCTCACGCCTCCCCATCCAGTTCGCGCGACAGGGTCGCGTGGAACTTGTCGGCGAAGCGCAGCAGCCGCGCTTCCAGCCGGTTCAGGCCATGGCTGAAGCGATTATAGGCGATCACCGCCGGGATAGCGGCAAACAGGCCGATCGCCGTCGCGAACAGCGCCTCGGCAATGCCCGGCGCCACTACAGCGAGCGAGGAATTCTGCTCCGCCGCGATGGCCGTGAAGCTGCGCATAATGCCCCAAACGGTGCCGAACAGCCCGACAAACGGCGCCACGCTGCCGACCGTCGCCAGCACGTTGAGCCGTCCGGAAAGCTGGTCGATCTCGGCGGCGCTGGCACTCGCCATCAGCGTCGCCAGGCGCGAGCGCACGCCTTCGGCATCGACCTTCTTGGCCGCGGTCGAGCGCCGCCATTCCTTCAGCCCGGCGTCCAAGATGCGGGCGATGGGCACGTCGTCGCTGCCATTGCGCTCGTAGAAGCGGTCGACGTCACTCGCCTTCCAGAAGTCACGCTCGTACTGGTCGGACTGGGCCACCGTCCGCCGCAGCCGCATGCCGAAGCCGATGATGATCGCCCAGGTCCAGATGCTGGCCAGCAACAGCCCGAGCATCACCAGCTTCACCACCCAGTCGGCCTGCAGGAACAGGCCGATGGGCGACAAGGTCGCGGCGTCGGCATTCACGAAAAGCTGATCCACTATTCCTCCAACAGGCCTTCGAAGATGGTCAGCCAGTGCCGCGGCTGGCGCTTGGGCCGGCCGCCGCCCTGGGTGACGAACGCCGCCAGCACCGTCGCGTCGGTCAGGATTTCCCCTTCCGACATGACTCGCTGATGAATGGTGACGCTGGCGGCCGCGACTTTCTTCAGCGTCGTGACCACAATCAGATCGTCGTCGAGCTTCGCCGCGCGGCGGTAGCGTATCGTCAGATCGGCGACGACATAGACGCCTTCCGCCGCCTCCCAGGTGCCGCGCTGGTCGATGCCGGCAGCGGCCAGCATGTCCGACCGCGCCCGCTCCATGTAGCGCAAGTAATTGGCGTGATAGACGACGCCCGACAGATCGGTGTCCTCGAAGAACACGCGGACGGGGAAACGATGTTCGCGGCCGACGAACCGGCCCCGGCGCGGAAGATCTTCCGGCTCCATGCGCGCCGCCTTAACGGTTCGGGACTCGGCGTCCAACCCGTTTCACCTCTCCTAAAGACCGGCTTGCCTGAGCCTGTCGAAGGCCTTCCTTCTTCTCGTCTCGAGCAAAAGAAGTGAGGGCTTCGACAGGCTCAGCCAAGCCGGATTAAGGGACTAGTTATCGAACAATCCGTCCTGCCCCGCCGGCGGATTGAGGCCGAGATGCTTCCAGCCCGGTCCGTTGAGGCACCGCCCCCGCGCGGTGCGGGCAATCAGGCCCAACTGGATCAGGAACGGCTCGATCACTTCCTCGATCGTGTCGCGGGGTTCGCTGAGACCGGCGGCGAGGGTTTCCACGCCGACCGGCCCGCCCTTGTAGATATCGGCGATCATATGGAGGTAGCGCCGGTCCATCGCGTCTAGGCCGAGCTGGTCGACCTCCAGGCGGTTCAGCGCCTTGTCGGCGACTTCGGCATGCACCACGCCCTCGCCCGCGACATTGGCGAAGTCCCGCACCCGGCGCAGCAGCCGCCCGGCAATGCGCGGTGTGCCCCGCGAGCGCTTGGCGATCTCGCGCGCGCCGTCATCGGCGATGTCGAGGTTCAGCAGCCCGGCGGCGCGGCGCACCACCTGCTCTAGTTCATCGACCGAATAGAATTGCAGCCGGACCGGAATGCCAAACCGGTCGCGCAGCGGCGTCGTCAACAAGCCCTGCCGCGTGGTCGCGCCCACCAGAGTGAAGCGCGGCAAGTCGATCCGCACCGACCGCGCTGAAGGGCCTTCCCCGATCATCAGGTCGAGCGCCCGGTCCTCCATCGCCGGATAGAGCACTTCCTCCACCGCCGGCGCGAGCCGGTGGATCTCGTCGATGAAGAGCACGTCGCCATCTTCGAGGTTGGTCAGCAGGGCGGCCAAGTCGCCCGACTTGGCGATGACCGGGCCGGACGTCGCCCGGAACCCCACGCCCATCTCCCGCGCCACAATCTGCGCCAGCGTCGTCTTGCCCAGCCCCGGCGGCCCAAAGAACAGCACATGGTCCAGCGCCTCGCCCCGCACCCGCGCCGCTTCGATAAACACGCGCAGATTTTCCCGCGCGGCCTTCTGGCCGACGAATTCGTCCAGCCGCTTCGGCCGTAGCGCCGCGTCGATGTCCTCGGGCCTGCGCGACGGCGCAATGATGCGATCACTGTCGGTCATTGTTCGTGCGGCCAACGGCCCCCGTACCATCTCATCGCCATGAAGATGCCACTCACCAGCAAACCGAATGCTGCTCCACCGCTGAAGGCCTCTAGCGGACGAGAACCGTTCCAAACACTTCGCTCAAAGCGGCCGACGGGGATGACGTTGTCGGACACCAGCCAACTCCAGAGAAACTCTGTGAACCACAGTAGCGGTGGCAGCAGAACACTCACGGTGCCGATCAAAAGTGGCGGGAGCACCAAATATGCGAGACGCGTTTTCATCGCGCCGCCTTCTTCAGCGCCAGCCGCACCAGCGCATCAAGGCTAGCGTCGTCACCCAGTTCGTCGTTCGCCGCCGCGACGGCGGCGCTCGCCTCGGCGGGGCGAAAGCCGAGATTGGTGAGGGCGGAGACGGCGTCGGTGGCGGCGCCGGTCGCGGGTGCGCTCGCCAGCGCGGCGGGGCCGAGGACGAGGCCGCCCACCTTGTCCTTCAGCTCGCGGACGATACGTTCGGCGAGCTTGGGGCCGACGCCTTGCGCGCGGGCGACCATCGCCTTGTCGCCGCTCGCCACCGCCTTGCGCAGTTCCTCCGCCGAGAGCGCCGAAAGGATCGCGAGCGCGACCCGGCCGCCGACGCCTTGCACTCCGGTCAATAGCCGAAACCAATCCCGCTCCGCCGCCGAGCCGAAACCGAACAGGGTCATCGAATCCTCGCGGACCTGCATCTCGGTGAACAGCATCACCGTTCCCCCCACCGGGCCGATCAGGGAAAGAGTGCGCGTGGAGGCCTGCACGAGGTAGCCGACGCCGGCCAGGTCGATCACGGCATGGTCGGCGGTGGATTCCGCCAAAATCCCGGTCAGTCTTGCAATCACCTGCTCACCCTAACCCGGTTTGCCTGAGCTTGTCGAAGGCCTCCCCTTTTTCTCTCCTTTGATCCGCGAAAGAAAGGGAGGGCTTCGACAAGCTCAGCCAAGCCGCTTGATGGCGCGTGCCGAACTCAGATGGTGGGCATGGCAGATGCCCACCGCCAGCGCATCCGCCGCGTCCGGACCTGCAATCTCCACGCCCGGCAGGAGCCGCGACACCATCGCGTGGACCTGCGCCTTATCGGCATTGCCGGTGCCGACCACAGCCTTCTTGACCAAGCTGGGCGCATATTCACCGACGACGATCCCAGCCTTGGCGGCGGCGAGCAGCACCACGCCGCGCGCCTGGCCGAGCTTCAGCGTCGACTGCGGGTTCTTGTTGACGAACACTTCCTCGACCGCCGCCGCCGCCGGCGCGTAGTCGACCAGCAACTGCGCCAGCGCCGAGTCCAGCTCGACCAGCCTGCCGCCAAGCTCCTGTTTCGCGCTGGTCGAAATGCAACCGTTCGCGACATGGCTCAGCCGGCTGCCCTCCGCGCGGATCACGCCCCAGCCGGTGGTGCCGAGGCCGGGATCGAGCCCAAGGACGATCAGCCGAGCCGCTCCATGACGTCATCGGGCACGTCGTAATTGCCCCAGACGGTCTGCACGTCGTCGTCATCGTCCAGCGTGTCGATCATCTTGAAGAGGAGCTTAGCGTCGTCCTCGGCCACGCCGACCTGCATGTGCGGCCGCCAGGCGAGCTTCGCGCCCTCGGCCTCGCCGAGCGCCGGCTCCAGCGCCTTGTTGACCTCGTGCAACCCCTCCATCGCGGTCCAGATGCGGTGCTCGTCGGCGTCGGACTCGACGTCTTCCGCACCGGCCTCCAGCGCCGCCTCGAACACCTTCTCGGCATCGCCCGCCGACGCCGGGTACGTGATCAACCCCAGCCGGTCGAAGCCGTGCGACACCGTTGCCATGTTGCCGCCATTCTTGGTCACGGCGGTGCGGACGTTGGTGGCGGTGCGGTTGCGGTTGTCGGTCAGCGCCTCGATGATCAGCGACGTGCCGCCCGGCCCGAACGCTTCGTAGCGCACTTCCTCATACATCTCGGCATCGCCGCGGCTGGCCTTGTCGATGGCGCGCTGGATATTGTCCTTGGGCATGGACTGCGCCTTGGCCGCGTTCACGGCGGCGCGCAGGCGCGGGTTCATGTCCGGATCGGGCGTGCCCATCTTCGCCGCGACGGTGATTTCGCGGCTGAGCTTGGAAAAGGCGGCGGAGCGCTTCTTATCCTGCGCTCCTTTGCGGTGCATGATGTTCTTGAACTTGGAATGGCCGGCCATGGACCCGCTCCTTATTCGAGACCAAGGGCCGCGCGATAGGTCTCCAGCAGCGCGTCCGCTTCCTGCCTGGCGTTCTTTTCCATACGCCGCAGCCGCACGATCGCGCGCATCGTCTTCACATCATAGCCGTTCGACTTCGCCTCCAGATAGACGTCCTTGACGTCGTCGGCGATGCCCTTCTTCTCTTCTTCCAGCCGCTCGATGCGCTCGATGAACAGGCGCAACTGATCGGCGGCGACAGTGTCACTCATTGAAACATGGTCCCCAGCTAAAGCGAAGGCGCGGCTCTAGGCGAACCGCGCCCGCCCCTCAATGCTATTCGGCGGGGAAAGGCTGGCGCTGGCCGCCGAGCTTGTGGATGCGCCCGTCCTTCATCACGAAATCGACCCGTTCCAGCCGCTTCACATCCTCGATCGGATTGCCGGAGACGGCGATGATATCGGCCTCCTTGCCCGGCTCGATCGTGCCGATCCTGTCGGCCTGGCCGAGCAGAGTTGCCGCGTCGACGGTGGCGGTGCGGATCGCCCGCGCCGGCGCCATGCCGACCTGCGTCATGTAGGTGAACTCAAGCGCGTTGGTGCCATGCGGGCCGACGCCCGAATCGGTGCCGAACGCGACTTTGACGCCGCCGGCAAAGGCGCGGCGATGGCTTTCCTTGACCACTTTCGCCACTTCTTCGGCCTTGGCGGCGGAGGCGGCCGGCCGCTCGCCGGCGCGGCCCTGCCGGATCACGCTTTCGAACGCGTGCATGGTCGGCACCAGATAGGCGCCGGTCGACTTGAACAGCTGGATGGTCTCGGCATCGATGAAGCTGGCATGCTCGATCGAATCGACCCCCGCCCTCAGCGCCGTGTCGATGCCGGACTTGCCATGCGCATGGGCAGTCGCCTTGCGGCCGAAGCTGTGCGCGGTCTCGACGATCGCCTTCATCTCCTCCAGCGTCATCTGTGCCTCGAGCCCGCCGGCGATGTTGGAGCCGACGCCGCCGGACGCCGCGAATTTGATGACTTCGGCGCCGGTGAAGATCTGCTCGCGGGTGGCGCGACGGCAATCATCGGCGCCGTTGCAGATGGCACCGGAGCCAGCGCGCTCGGCATGGGCGAATTCGCGCTTGAGGCCATTGGCGTCGCCATGGCCCGCAGTGACCGACACCATCTCGCCGGCGTTGACGATAGTCGGTCCGGCGATCTCACCCTTCGCGATCGCATCCCGAAGCGCCCGCACCCCGCGCGGCTCGCCGCCCAGATCGCGGACGGTAGTGAAGCCCGCGTCGAGCGTCTTGCGCGCGGCAATCACCGCATCGACGAACCCGTCTTCCAGATCGCGCCCGGAGGCATTCAGCCGCGCCTGCATCGGGTATCCTGTCGAGTAGAAATGGACGTGCATGTCGATCAGGCCGGGCAGGACGAACTGGTTGCGCAGATCGATCAGGGCGGCGCCGGCTTCCGGCTGAACGTATCCCTCCCGCACTTCGGCGATCTTGCCGCCGCGGACGATGATCGTGCTGTTGCCGCGCGGCGCTTCGCCGGGATTGGCGAGGAGCGCGCCGGCCTGGATGTAGGTGACCTTGGGCGCGGGTTGCTGCGGCGCCTGTGCGAGCGCGGCGGTGGCGAGTAGCGCGACCCCGATTGCGATGCTCTTCATTCTCTCTCCTGGTTTGGGATGAGCTTGTCGAAGCCCTCCCTTTCTCTTCAAAGCCCTAAGAACAAGGGAGGCCTTCGACAAGCTCAGGCCAAACCGGCGTGGGTGGTTACAGCCCAAGCTCCCGATTGCGCGCAACGCTCGCTTCCATTCGCGCCAGCTGCTCGGGACTAGCCGCGCCCTGATGGTTCGCTTTCCACTCCGCATAGGGCATGCCGTAAACTGCCTCACGGCCCTGTTCCTTGCTCAGCGCGCCGCCGCTCGCCTCGGCCAGCCAGTCGCCCAGGCAGTTGCGGCAAAAGCCGGCCAGGCCCATCAGCTCGACATTCTGCGCGTCGGTGCGCTGCTGGAGGTGGTGCACCAGCCGGCGGAAGGCGGCGGCGGCTGCGGCGTCGCCATATTCGACCATCAGGCGCTCCTTGGGTTGATCGCTTGGCCGTAGCGGTTAGAGCCGCCCTGTCCAACGGCCAAGCGAGAGACCATGGCGAGCTTCGTCGACCCCCGTTCCCGTAAGGTCCGCATCCTCGCCACTCTGGGCCCGGCGAGCGGCACGCCCGAGATGATCGAGCGGCTGTTCCGCGCTGGCGCCGACGCGTTCCGCGTCAATATGAGCCATGGCGCCCAGACCGGCCACGCGCAGACGATCGCGCATATCCGCGGGCTGGAGAAGGCACTGGGCCGGCCGACGACGATCCTGGTCGATCTTCAGGGCCCCAAATTGCGCGTCGGCAGCTTTGCGGAAGGGCGGGCAAACCTGCAGACCGGCGCCCGCTTCGTGCTGGACCGCGACACGGCCCCGGGGGATGCAGACCGGGTGTGCCTGCCGCATCGCGAGCTGTTCCTCGCGCTGGAAGAAGGATCGCGGCTGCTGCTCGACGACGGCAAGCTCGTCCTCCGCGTCACGGAGGCGGGTCACGACCGGATCGAGACCATGGTCGAGGTCGGCGGGGTGCTCAGTAACAATAAGGGCCTGAACGTACCGGACGTGGTGGTCCCGCTCGCCGCGCTGACCGAGAAGGACCGCTCCGACCTGGCTTTCGCGCTCGATCACGACATTGATTGGGTGGCGCTGAGCTTCGTGCAGCGGCCGGACGATGTCGCCGAGGCACGGCGGCTGATTCAGGGCCGCGCGGCGCTGCTCGCCAAGATCGAAAAGCCGGCGGCGATCGAGCGTCTCGAAGGTATCCTTGAGCTGGCCGACGCCGTGATGGTCGCGCGCGGCGATCTGGGCGTCGAGCTGCCGCCCCAGGATGTGCCGCCGGCGCAGAAGCGGATCGTCGAATGCGCGCGGCGAATGGGGCGTCCGGTGGTGGTCGCGACGCAGATGCTCGAATCGATGATCAAGTCGCCATCTCCGACCCGTGCCGAAGTGTCGGACGTTGCGACGGCCATCTATGACGGTGCCGATGCGGTGATGCTGTCGGCCGAGAGCGCCGCCGGCGACTGGCCCGAAGAGTCGGTCGCAATGATGAACTCGATTGCCAACGCCGTGGAACGCGATCCCGGCTATTCCGCCCGCGTCCATTTCACCGAGACGCGGCCCGACCCGACCACCGCCGACGCGCTCGCCGAAGCGGCGGGCGAGATCGCCAAGACAGTCAGCGCCGCCGCGATCATCTGTTTCACCATGTCGGGGTCGACTGCCCGCAGGGTCGCGCGCGAAAGGCCTTCAGTGCCGCTGCTCGTGCTGACGCCCAAGATGGAGACGGCGCGGCGTCTGGGGCTGCTCTGGGGTGTCCATGCGGTCAGGACCCGCGACGTCTCCTCGTTCGAGGAGATGATCGCCAAGTCCAAGCGGATGGCGCTGCGCCACGGCATCGCCAAGGCGGGCGACCGGGTGATCATCATGGCTGGCGTGCCGTTCGGGACGCCCGGCTCGACCAACGTGCTCCACGTCGCCCGCATCGTTGGCGACGAACTGAAGCGGCATTCGGGCGAGTAGGCTACCTGCGGTGCGCAGCCGCTAGGGCCGCAACGCAGCTGGCGCGGTCGATGTCGTGGCCGTCGGGCTGGCGCGCATCGACATAGGTGACCACCGGATCGCGTCCGGCTTTCGGATAGAGATAAGCGTCCAGCACGCAGATCGGTCCGGCGAACTGGAGCTTGCGCGCCTGCTCCTCCCGCACGTCCAGCTCGGGCTCTCCGAACAGCGCGATGAGCGTGCGCGCGTCGTGGCCGAGCACGCGCTCCAAGCCCGAGGCGCTGACAACCGGCGGTGTCTGCGGCAAGCCGCTATCCTGCGGCGCCGTCGCACAGGCGGAGGCAATCAACGGCAGGAGCGCGGAGGCGAGTTTTCTCATGGCCCCGGAAGACCATGGGTGCACGTCCGGAGCAAGAGCCGGCGCGTCCAGCCGGTTTGACCTGCGGGCAATCCGCTTTATGGGGCCGCTTCCGCCTGTCAGGAGTGCCATGTGACTGCCCCGACCTATGATGTCGTCGCCATCGGCAATGCGATCGTCGACGTGATCGCCCGTGCCGACGAAAGCCTGCTTGCCGAGGAAGGGCTGACGAAGGGCGGCATGCAGTTGATCGATGCCGACCGGGCGGTGCAGCTCTATGATCGGATGGGGCCGGGAACCGAGGTTTCCGGTGGCTCGGCGGCCAACAGCCTGGCGGGCCTCGCCGCGCTTGGCCATCGCTGCGCGTTCATCGGCCAGGTTGCCGACGATCAGCTGGGCGAAGTGTTCGCGCACGATCTCCGCGCGACCGGGATCGCGTTCGACGTGCCTGCGCAGCCAGGGCCTCCCCCCACCGCGCGCTGTCTGATCCTGGTTACGCCCGATGGCGAGCGGACGATGAACACATCGCTCGCCATGGCGCATCGCCTGCCCGCCAGCGCCGTTGATGAGGAGCAGATCGCGGGTGCGCGTTACCTGCTGATCGAAGGCTATCTTTGGGACGCGCCCGAGCCGCGCGCGGCGATTCAGCGCGCCATGGCGGCGGCGAAGCGCGGCGGCGCGCAGGTCGTCTTCGCGCTCTCCGCCTTGTACCTGATGGGCCTCTACCGCGCGGATTTCCTCGAGCTCATCGAGAAGGGCATGATCGACGTGCTGTTCTCGAACGAGGAAGAAATCGCCGCTCTGATGCAGACCGATGATCTGGAAGGAGCGATTGCCAAGCTACCGTCGTCGGTTCGGACGCTTGTCGTCACTCGCGCCGAGCGCGGTGCGCTCGCGATCAGCCAGGGCGAGCGCGCCGAGGTCCCGGCGGAGCCGGTAGAACGGGTCGTCGACACGACCGGCGCGGGCGACACTTTCACGTCCGGTTTTCTTGCCGGGCAGCTCCAAGGCCGCTCGCTTGCCGATAGCCTCACCATGGGCGCGGTCTGCGCGGCGGAATGCATCAGCCATGTCGGCCCGCGGCCCCAGGCAGACGTCAAAGCACTGGTGGAGGCACGGCTGCGCGGCTGAGCCGCTTGCGTCCGCGCGCCTGAACCACGATATGACCGACTGTTGCTGCGCTGCATCGCCGCGCGGGACAAATTCATGCGTCCGGGCGTTTCCCCTGTTCGAGGTGGCGCCACGGCGCTATCTTACCGCCGCCAAAACAACTGCCAAGGAGCTATTCCTATACGTCCTCCCATGATGCGGCGCCCGCTGGCGCCCCCCGCGCTTTCCGGTCCGCGCTTCAATGAGTTCATCCAAAGCCAGAAGGTCCGGGTGATCGATCACGAAGGCGAGAATCTCGGCGTGATGTACACGCGCGAAGCCATGGAGCAGGCGCGCGAACTCGGGCTCGACCTGGTCGAAGTGTCCCCCAATGCGGACCCGCCAGTCGCCAAATTCCTCGATGTCGGCAAGTTCAAATACGAGGCGCAGAAAAAGGCGAACCTCGCCCGAAAGTCGCAAAAGACGCAGGAGATCAAAGAGATCAAAATGCGTCCGAACATCGACGACCATGATTACGACACCAAGATGAAGAAGATTCATGAGTTCATCGGCGAAGGCGACAAGGTGAAGGTCACCCTGCGCTTCCGCGGGCGTGAGCTCAGCCACGGTCAGCTCGGCATGCAGCTGCTTCAGCGCGTGCAGGCCGATGTGGCGGAGATCGCCAAGGTCGAAGCCCATCCGCGCATGGAAGGCCGTCAGATGCTAATGGTGATCGCGCCCAAATAGGTCTTCAGGCGGGGGCGATCGCGACGCGCCGTCCCCGCCTTTTTGCCAGCTCTGCCAGCCAATCCGATCGTTCGGCGAGCAGCCGCGCGACGGCGGGCGGCGCCTGGACCTGATCGGGCCCGGGCATCGGCTCCCGCTCCAGCTGACGGAGCAGCGCGAGGGCGTGGGCTGTTATCGGGTCGCTCTGGATGAGCTCGAGCAGTGACGGGCGCACCCGCTTGCGGACGATTTGCAGGAACCCGAACCCGTTCACCGCCGTGCGCTCGAACGGCTGCGGCAACGCTGCGTCGACTGCCTCGGCTGCCGCCTGCCGCGCGGCCTTGTCGGGCATGGTGGGCAAGTCGATGCCGATCGAGCCGGCAATGCCGAGGCGGCGGATGGCAGCGCCTGCCGCAGTGGCGCCGCGCTTCGCCAGTTCGGCCGGCGGCAGATCGCCGTCGACGTCGATCACCGTCATCGCCGAGGTGAGCTCGATCCGCAGCAGGCCGCCGGGGAAGGGCACGAGCCCCGTTTCGGCCTGATGGAGCAGTTCGGACCAGCCGGCTTCCTCGAGGCGATCGGGACCATGGGCCGGGACGGGCGTTCCGGCCAGCGCCGCAGCCGGGCGGGCCGGACCCTCGGCAGGGCGGGCTAGGGGGAGCTTCGGATTGCCGCGCTCGGGGATGGCTTCGCGGACGATCTCGACCAGCAGCGTGGTCCCTTCCGGCACCGTTGCGGGGGCGACCAGCACCAGGCTGCCGTCTTCCAGTTCGGCCTCCGCGCGGCCGGCGCGGCCTGCCTTGCTGCGGAGCTTCGCGGGCAGGACCGCGCCGTGTCGGGCCAGGACTCCCTCGCGCTCGATGCGGGCTTCGAGGATGACGCCGTTTTCGACGAAGGCGGCGCGCGTCTCGCCGATGCCGTGTTCGACCAGCCACTCAGCCAAGCGGATAGCCTGACGCGAGGAGCAAGGCGCGTGTCTCGAACAGCGGCAGACCCACGACGCCGGAATGGCTGCCGGAAAGGAAGCGCACGAACGCCTCGGCGCGGCCCTGGATCGCGTAGCCGCCCGCCTTGCCCTGCCATTCGCCCGAGGCGAGATAAGCGGCGATCTCGTCAGCCGTCAGCCGCTTGAAGGTGACGATGCTGGTCGACAGGCGGTGCCGCGCCGTGCCCTCGGCGTCGATCAGCGTGACGGCGCTGTGCACCCTGTGTCGCCGGCCTGAGAGGAGCTCCAGGCAGCGCCTAGCGGTGGCCTCGTCCTCAGCCTTGGGGAGGATGCGGCGGCCCGCAGCGACCACAGTGTCCGCGGCGAGGGTGAGCGCGCCGGCCGCGGTCACCGCGGCGGCCTTTGTGGCAGCGAGGCGCTCGGCAAGGGGGGCGGGCAGCTCCCCTTTTTGCGGCGCCTCGTCGACATCGGCGGGACGCACCTCGTCCGGCACCACGCCGATCCGCGCCAGCAAGTCGAGGCGGCGCGGGCTGGCAGAGGCGAGGATGAGTTTGGGTGCGGTCACTCTAACCCCAGTTCGTCATTCCCGCGAAAGCGGGAACCCAGAGGTGCCGAATGCGGCCGAGGAGGAGAAGGACTGGGTCCCCGCTTTCGCGGGGATGACGAAAGGGGAGGTTCACTTGAACCGGTAGGTGATCCGGCCCTTGGTCAGGTCATAGGGCGTGAGCTCGACCAGCACTTCGTCGCCGACCAGCACGCGGATGCGATTCTTGCGCATCTTGCCCGCGGTGTGGCCGAGAATCTCATGGTCGTTCTCGAGGCGCACGCGGAACATGGCGTTGGGGAGCAGTTCGACGACTTGCCCCCGCATTTCGAGCAGTTCTTCCTTAGCCAAGCAAAAGCCTTCGTCTGGTGTGAAAAAATCGCGCCGCCATAACGAAGCAGCCGCGAAAAGGGAAGCCGAGCGGCAGCCGCACATTCGACACGACCTGCACAAAGGTAACAAAGGTAAGCCAGCGTTAGATTCACAAGTGTGTGCAGAAGGTGCCGAAACAAGGTGATGGAGTGCGGACGATGAGAAAGAGCCGGCTCCAGCTTAGCAGCAGCCAAGGCGAATAGGACAGAGTGGGGTGCAGGCTTGCGCTCGAAGAAAAAGGCCCGCCCGGATCGCTCCGGACGGGCCATTTCCTTGCATCGTCATGCCAGCGCAGGCGGGCATCTCTACCCGAGACCCCAGCCCTCGCTGGGGTGACGGGAGCCTTAGCCCGCGGCTTGTCCCGCCAGCGCCGCGAGCAGCAGCAGCGCGACGATGTTGGTGATCTTGATCATCGGATTGACGGCCGGGCCGGCGGTGTCCTTGTAGGGATCGCCGACCGTGTCGCCGGTCACCGCGGCCTTGTGGGCCTCGGAGCCTTTGCCACCGAAATTGCCGTCCTCGATATATTTCTTGGCATTGTCCCAGGCGCCGCCGCCGCTGGTCATCGAGATGGCGACGAACAGGCCGGAGACGATCACACCGAGGAGCAAGGCGCCCAGGGCCGCGAAGCCGTTGGCCTGACCCGCCACCCAGGTGATGATGAAGTACACCGCGATCGGCGCCAGCACCGGCAACAGGCTGGGGATGATCATCTCCTTGATCGCGGCGCGGGTGACCAGGTCGACAGTGCGGGCATAATTGGGGCGGCTGGTGCCGTCCATGATGCCCGGATTGTCGCGGAACTGGCCACGCACTTCCTCGACCACCGCGCCCGCCGCGCGGCCGACCGCGGTCATGCCCATCGCGCCGAACAGATAGGGGAGCAAAGCCCCCAACAGGAGCCCGACGATGACATAGGGGTTGGACAGAGAGAAATCGACGTCGAGGTCCGGAAAGAACAGCTCGAGATCGGTGGTATAGGCGCCGAACAGCACCAGGGCGGCGAGACCGGCCGAGCCGATCGCATAGCCCTTAGTCACCGCCTTAGTGGTGTTGCCGACCGCGTCCAGCGCATCGGTGCGATTGCGGACTTCGCCTTCCAGCCCCGCCATCTCGGCGATGCCGCCGGCATTGTCCGTGACCGGGCCGTAGGCGTCGAGCGCCACGACCATGCCGGCCAGCGCCAGCATCGCGGTCGCGGCAAAGGCGATGCCGATGATGCCGGCGATCTGATAGGTCGCGATCACCGCGATTACGATCACGAGCGTCGGCAGCGCAGTCGATTCAAGGCTGATCGCCAGACCCTGGATGACGTTGGTGCCGTGGCCGGTTTCCGAAGCGCGCGCGATCGACTTGACCGGGCGATAATTGGTGCCGGTGTAATATTCGGTGATCCACACGATTAGCCCGGTGACGGCGAGGCCAATCAGCATGCACCAGAACAGGTCCATGCCTGTAAAGGCGTCGGCGACGGCCGCGGAGCTGTCCGCCGGGATTGCCCCGAACGGATCGTTTGCAGCGTCGGGCGTTTCGAAGGCGCCAGCCGCACCGATCGGCGCGCTCATGTCGCCGAGCGTGTAGGCGGTGGCGAAGTAGATCAGCGGGATCGACAGCAACGCCGTTCCCCAAAACCCCTTGTAGAGCGCGCCCATGATCGACTGGCCCTTGCCCAGCCGGACCAGATAGGTGCCGATGATCGACGAGATGATGCAGACGCCGCCGATGATCAGCGGCAGGGCCATCAGGCGCATCAGCTCGGCCGAGCTCGCCTGGATAAGGAGCGCGACCGAAACCATCGTCACGCCCAGGGTCACGACATAGGTCTCGAACAGGTCGGCCGCCATGCCGGCGCAGTCGCCGACATTGTCGCCGACGTTATCGGCGATCACGGCCGGGTTGCGGGGATCGTCTTCGGGTATGCCCGCTTCGACCTTGCCGACCAGATCGGCGCCAACGTCGGCCGCCTTGGTGAAGATGCCGCCGCCGAGACGCGCGAAGATCGAGATCAGCGAAGCGCCAAAGGAGAGCGCGACCAGGCTGTCGATGACTTCGCGGCTGTCCGGCGCATGATCCTGCACTTCGGTCAGCACGTAGAAGAAGCCGGCAATGGCGAGCAGGCCGAGGCCCGCAACCAGCATGCCGGTGATGGCGCCGGAGCGGAAAGCGGTGGTGAGGCCGCCCTGCAGACTGGTCCGCGCCGCCTCCGCCGTGCGCACATTGGCGCGGACGGAAATGTTCATGCCGATATAGCCGGCGACGCCCGACAGCACCGCGCCGACCACAAAGGCGATGGCGGACGTCCAGCCGAGGAACACGCCGACCAGGATCGCGACGACGACGCCGACGATCGCCACCGTAGTATATTGGCGGTTGAGATAGGCCTGCGCGCCTTCCTGAATGGCGCCGGCGATTTCCTGCATGCGGGGATTGCCCGCGGGTTGAGCCAGCACCTGACGGCTGGTGACTACGCCATAGACCACGGCCAGCAAGCCGCAGATGATGGCGATCAGAACAACGTTCATTCCGTCCCTTTCCCCTTTTCCTGCGGCTTATTTCCCCGGCCGCGCTTTGGGGGCGGGGTATAGAGGCGCGATTCGGGGCAGGGCAAGCAAAACGAAGCTAATCATGGGTCCAGCCGAGCCGGTCCGGCAATGGAATGGGCTTGCCGCCGCGGGAGAGGGTGACGCCCTGGCCTGCCGCGAAGCTGCCGATGCGGGTTGCAGGTGTCGGAAGCGGTCCGACGGGCGCGGCGAACAGCAGCTCGTAATCGTCGCCAGCGGTCACCGCGACGAGCAGGTCGCCGGCGAAGGGCACCGCGTCGAGATCGATGGTGAGAGCCAGTCCGCTCGCCTCGGCCATGCGGGCGGCGTCGATCAGCAGGCCGTCGGAAACGTCCATCATGGCGTGGACCATCGGGGCCAAAGCCCGGCCCTCGGCGAGGCGCGGACGTGGGCGGCGATAGGCTTCGACTTCGGGACCCTGTTTGCCGGACTGCAGCAGCTTCAGCCCGACGCCGGCGCGGCCGACGGTGCCGGTGATGTAGAGTGCATCGCCGGGCTTGGCGCCTGAGCGGGAAGGGGCATGAGCGGCGCGGCCGATGGCGGTCAGGCCGAAGCTGCGGGGGCCGTTCGCCTTGACCGTATCGCCGCCGAGGAGCGGCATTGAATAAGTCTCGAGCACTTCGCGCAGGCCGGCGATGAAGGCGGCGTTCCAATCCGGCGCGCCGAGCGTATAGCCGAGCAGGCAGCCGACTGGCTCCGCGCCCTTCGCCGCGAGATCGGACAGGTTCACCGCGACGAGCTTCCAGGCCACGTCCTGCGGCGGATCGTCGGGGAGGAAGTGCACGCCTTCGACGATCATGTCGTGGGTGAAAACGAGGTCGCCGAGCACCGCCGCGTCGTCGAGCAAGCCCCGCGCGGCGGGCGCCCCCGCGAGGGAGCGGAGGGCGGCGATGAAATCGGGTTCGTTCATTCAAACCTCTCCCATTGGGAGAGGTCGAGACAGCGGAGCTGTCCGGGTGAAGGGGTTTGTACGCTTCCGGAGAGACCGGGCCCCCTCACCCCGCTCGTTTCGCGAGTCGCCCTCTCCCCTTGGGAGAGGGGAGCTAGTCATCCTCGTCCTCATAGCCCTTGAGGTCGAGGGCGCGGGCCTTGATCTGGCGGGTCATGCACCAGTGGATCAGCGCATCCTCGCGGCCATGGGTGACCCAGACTTCCTTGGGCGCGATCTCAAGGATGGTCTCGGTGAGTTCGTGCCAGTCGGCGTGGTCGGAGATGATCAGAGGCAGCTCGACATTGCGCTGCACGGCGCGCTGGCGGATGCGCATCCAGCCTGAGGCCATCGCCGTGATCGGATCGGGCAGGCGGCGGCTCCAGCGGTCGTTCAGGGCGCCTGGCGGAGCGAGCACGATATGGCCGGCAATCTCCGCCTTGCTCACACCCGTCGCGGGGCGGAGTTCGCCCAGCGGTACGCCCAGTTCGGCATAGAGGTCGCACAGCCGCTGCAGGGCGCCGTGGATGTAGATGGGGTCGTCATGACCGCGCAGCCGCAATTCGGTGATCACCCGCTGCGCCTTGCCGAGCGCATAGGCGCCGACCAGCACGCAACGCCCGGGGTTGGCGTGTAGAGCGGCCAGGAGCTTGTCGATCTCGTCGCCGGTGTCGGGGTGGAGAAAGACCGGCAGGCCGAAGGTCGCTTCGGTGATGAACACGTCGCAGGGCTGCGGCTCGAACTTGGGGCAGGTCGGGTCGGAACGGCGCTTGTAATCACCGGAGACGACCACGCGTTCGCCGGCATGTTCGAGCACGATCTGGGCCGAGCCGAGGACATGGCCGGCGGGCACGAAGCCGACCTCCACATCGCCCATGCGGATCGTCTCGCCATAGGCGACCGGATTGGCCGATTGGGTGCCGTAGCGCGCATCCATGATGGCAAGCGTCTCAGGCGTCGCCCAGACCGCGCCATGGCCGCCCCGCGCGTGATCGGCATGGCCGTGGGTGACCAGGGCGCGCGCCTTGGGCTGGGACGGGTCGATCCAGGCATCGGCCGCCGGGACGTAGATGCCCTCCGGATGGGGCTCGATCCAGGCGCCGAGCGGCCTCATTCCTGGTCGAGCGGGACCTGCTCCGGCTCGTCGTCGTCGGCGAGCGGCTCGCCGCGGCTGGCGAGAAAGCCGCCGAGCGTCGCCGCTGCCAGCTTGTCCGCATAGGAAGCGGCCATGGTGGCGAGGTTCAGCCGCTCCGCATTGCCGAACAGCAGCAGGATGGCGAGGTCGAGAAGGATCAGGACGAGGCCTGTCATCAGGCCGGTCATGGTCGCTTCCCGTCCGCGGAACGGGCGGGCTGCCAGCCAGCCGGCGGCGAGCGCAACCAGGCCGCCGACGATCAGGTCGACGCCGACGGCCCTCGAGATCGCCTGGCGCTGGAACTCGGCCGCCGCGTCCCGCGAACCGGGCACGCCGACCATGATCAGCAAGACGATCGCGCTCAGGATCGCGGACACGATCAGCGCGAGGATGGCAAACGGGATGGCGCGGGAGAGCGGCTTGGTCATGGCGTATCGCTAGCGCAACCCGCTTGGATCGCAAACCGTTCCGCTTCGTTGACGAGTTCGACTAGAGCCAAGGAGTGACACGTGGGCACCGCATGGATCGTGACGCTGGGCATCGGGACCATCCTGTTGGGGCTGGTGCTGTTCCTGGCGATGCAGCGCAACCGCAAGCATGAGAGCCCCGCCGAGCTTGCCCGGACCGATGCCGGCACGCGCGAGATTTACGCGGAGGAAGACGCCGCCGAGCACAGGCGGGATGACGGCGTGCAGCGATAGGATCATGTGCTCCGGCGAAGGCCGGAGCGTTGGCAGGATAGGCTCGTCCATCGTCGCGCAGGGCTCCGGCCTGCGCCGGAGCACAAGCCTTGGGTGAGCTTCCCGAACAACTCTCCGCCTGGTTCGCGGGCAAGGGCTGGGCGCCGCGGCGGCATCAGCTGGAGATGCTGGAGGTGGCGCGCCGAGGCGAGCATGGGCTGCTCGTTGCCGCCACCGGCGCGGGCAAGACGCTCGCAGGCTTCCTGCCGAGCCTGGTCGAGCTGATCCAGCAGCCGGCCGACACGCTCCACACCCTCTACGTGTCGCCTTTGAAGGCCCTTGCAGTCGATGTGCAGCGCAACCTGCTGACGCCGGTCGAGGAGATGGGGCTCGACATTCGCGTGGAGACGCGCAGCGGGGACACGCCGTCAGACCGCAAGGCGCGGCAGCGGGTGCGGCCGCCGCAGATGCTGCTGACCACGCCGGAGTCGCTGAGCCTGCTGCTCTCCTATCCGGACAGCTTCACCATGTTCGCCGGATTGCGCACCATCGTGGTGGACGAAGTGCACGCCTTCGCGACCGGCAAACGCGGCGACCTGCTGTCGCTGTGCATGGCGCGGCTGCAGCGGATCGCGCCGGGACTGCGGCGCGTGGCGCTGTCCGCCACCGTCGCCGACCCCGACGAGTATCGCGCCTGGCTGGCCCCCGACGGCGACATCCATGCGGTGACGCTGGTCCAAGGAGAGCCGGGCGCCGATCCGAACATCTCGATCCTGATCCCGCAGGACCGCATCCCATGGGCCGGCCATTCCGGCCGCTATGCCGCAGCGCAGGTGATGGCGGAGATAGAGACGCACCGCACGACCATCGTCTTCTGCAACACGCGCAGCCTGGCCGAGCTGATCTTCCAGGATCTGTGGAGCGTGAACGAGCTGAAGCTGCCGATCGGCATTCACCATGGCAGCCTCAGCCGCGAGGCGCGGCGCAAGGTCGAGTTGGCCATGGCGGAGGGGCGGCTGCGGGCGCTGGTGGCGACCGCCTCGCTCGATCTTGGCGTCGATTGGGGCGATGTCGATTGCGTGATCCAGATGGGCGCGCCCAAAGGCGCCTCGCGGCTGCTGCAAAGAACCGGCCGCGCCAATCACCGGATGGATGAACCGTCCGAGGCGATCGTCGTGCCCGGCAACCGCTTCGAATATCTGGAGGCGCGGGCGGCGCTCGATGCCGTCGAACAGGGCGAGCTGGACCATGAAGTGTTCCGGCAGGGCGCGCTCGACGTGCTTGCCCAGCATATCATGGCCTGCGCCTGTGCCGCACCCTTCGAAGAAGGTGGACTGCTCGACGAACTGCGTTCCGCCCTGCCCTATTCCGCGCTGACCGACGAGCGCTTCGGACAGGTGCTGAGCTATATCGAATCGGGCGGCTATGCGCTGAAGGCCTATGAGCGGTTCAAGCGGCTGACCAAGGGGCCGGACGGCTTGTGGCGCGTCACGCACCCGAAGTTCGTGACGCAGCACCGGCTCAATGCCGGCATCATCGTCGAGGCGACGATGCTCAACGTGCGCTTCAAGAACGGCCGGACGGTCGGCAAGGTGGAGGAGAGCTTCGGCGCCACCCTCAGCCCCGGCGACACCTTCTTCTTCGCGGGCCTGGTGCTCGAAGTCGAGCGGATGGATGTCGAGGACCTTTTCGTCAAAGCCACGTCGAAGCCAGCGCGCATCCCAACCTATGGCGGCGCGCGGATGCCGATCTCGACCAATCTGGCGGACCGGGTGCGGGCGTTCCTGGCCTCCCCGGACGAATGGCCGCGGTTTCCCGGCGATGTGCGGGACTGGCTGGAAATGCAGGCGCGGCGCTCGGCCCTGCCTGCGCCCGATCAGCTGCTGATCGAGACGTTCGAGCGCGAAAAGCGCCACCATATGGTCGTGTACAGCTTCGAGGGCTGGAACGCGCACCAGGCACTCGGCATGCTGGTGACGAAGAGAATGGAGACTCTGGGGCTGAAGCCCTTGGGCTTCGTCGCGTCCGACTATGCGATCGCCACCTACAGCCTGGAGCCGGTCACGGACCCACGGCCGCTCTTTTCCGCCGACATTCTCGAGCATGAGTTCGTCGATTGGGTGCAGCAATCGAGCCTGCTGAAGCGGGCGTTCCGCGAAGTCGCGGTGATCGGCGGCCTCGTCGAGCGCCAGCATCCGGGCAAACGCAAGACCGGCAAGCAGGTGAGCTTTTCGACCGACCTGATCTATGACGTGCTGCGCCGCTACGAGCCCGACCATCTGCTGCTGCGCGCGGCGTGGAACGATGCGCGAGCGAAGATGACCGATGTCGGCCGGCTGGCGCGCCTGCTCGACCGGGCAAACGCCACCATGCTGCACGTCGACTTGCCCCGCGTCAGCCCATTGGCTGTACCGGTGCTGGTCCTGATCGGCCGCGAACGCGTTTCTCAAGGCAATGCCGAAGACGCGCTGTTGATCGAAGCGGAAGCGCTGGTCGCCGAAGCGATGGCGACGGATTGAGCTTCTCTTCCCAACCCCGATCAGAAGTCGGCGCCCAAGCTCAGCACTGGCCCGGAGCCGGGCCGCGCCTGGCCGGCGATGCGCTGGCGCCATTCCGCACCGACCCGGACCGACAAAGGACCAACCGGTGCGTGCGCGACCAGCTGGGGCCCCGCATCGAGGCGCGAGGCGCCGGGCTGCGCGCCGCCCCAGAGCCCCGCACCCGCGCCGATCGTGACTATACCGAAGCGTGCCAGCTCGCGCTCGGCACGAATGGCGCCGTCGGCATAGGCTTCGCGGGACCGAAATCCCACCACGCCCGCCTGGCCATAGCCATCGATGCTGGTCCGCGATCCTATGGTGCGATCAAATCCGCCGAAAACGCCGATGCCGAAGGCGCTGCGCGCGCCGCTATCCAGCGCGAGCCGGCGTTCGATCGTGACGGTGAGCGGCAATGATCCAAAGGGGGTGAGGTCCAACGCAAGCGCCGCTTCCTTGCCGCGAATGCTGCCCGTCGGGGTAGAGACGCGGGCGGCCAAGTGGACCCCTTCAAGCACCCGGTAGCGCGCGCGGATACCAACTTGGCTGCCGCCCAACTGACCCGCCGTCGCGAGCCCGGGCGACCCATCGCTGCGAATGAGCGCCCAAGCGGACATGCTGAAACGCTTAGGCTGGAAAACGGGTGCGGAGGGAACGAGCGCAACTCCGGCAGACCTCGGCGGCTCCGCCTGCTGCACTACAGCCGCGACGGTGGCAACCGGCACAGCCCGCTTTTCTACCTCCTCCGTTCGCTTCGAGCGAAGTCGAGAAGCGGGTTCCGGGGACACCCAGCGTTTCTCGACTTCGCTCGAAACGAACGGGACGGGGGCGGCAGTATCGAGTATGGTCGGGACAGCCTTCATTGGCGATGCCCACGCAATCCTCCGGTCCGGCACCTCCCCTCGAGCGGGCCAAAGCACCACCGCCCGGGCCAGCACCCAGCCCCCGATCACCAGAAACAGGAAGGCGACCGGCCCCACCCTCATTCGGCAGGCATGACCTTGGGAAAATGATGCTCGGTCTTGTCCCAATGGAGCGGCGACCCGCGCGCGAGCCGGAGATAGGAGATCAGCGCCCGCCGCGCCGAAGCCATGGCGATGAAGTTGGCGAGCAGGACCCGCGGCAGGGAAGCAAGACCTTCGGCCCAGCCATAAGTCCGCCCGACGAACAGCGCTCGCATGCCGAGGCGCCAGACCATCAGCCCGGTGCAAAGGGCGAACAGCGTCAGCTCGATTTCGCTAAACCGCGGCGCGCGGCCAATCGCCTCGAGCACGAGCAGCGACGCCGCCGACACATAAGCGCAAAGCAGCACCAGCGCCGACAGGATCGCCCGGCGATCGCGGAACCGCATCCAATGCTCGGCCAAGCCGCCGCGCCAGCCGAGCCGAGTCCAGCCGGACAGGGCAATGCCCGCCTGCCACCGTGCCTTTTGCCGAACCGCAGCTTCGATCGTGTCCGGGAAATGTGCGCGGATAGCGACCAGGCCGCCCTCGCTGCTCGCCGGAAGGCGCACGAAGATGCCTAGGCCCCCATTTCGCGCACTCGGAGGCCGAGTTCATAATCCTCCGTCACGGTGCCGGCATCGAACGGCGCACCATGCACGTCGGCAATCCGCTGCAGCAGCTCACGCGACAGGCCGCAGCCGACACCTGCGGAAGGCACCCCCGCACCCAGTGCCTCGCGCACGACCAGCCCCTTGCCATGGCTTTCCGCGAACTCGTCGGCGTAATGGGCACTTACGAAGCGGCGCCACATGCCGCGATCGCGTTCGATCAGCGCCAGCACCGGCAGCTGAACCAGATCGAAGCGCCGGCACAATGCCGCGTAAATGCCGATCTCTGCCGAGTGCACGACATCCTCGGCATCGTGCAGCGCCACCGCGACGAAGCGATGCCCTGTCGCGACCTCATCCGCGAGCACGGCACGCCACATCGCGTTCAGATTATCGGCCTTGGTGGTGGGCCCCGGACGCGGGTTGATGACCAGCCTCAGCCGCTCGTCAGCCTTGGCGATCACTTGCGCAGCAGCAATGGTGGCAGGATCGTTCGAATAACAGCCGACATAAAGCCGCACATCTTCGCCAGCCCAGCGCCGGAGCGCGGTCTCGGCCATTGGCCCAATGACCTGCTCCTCCCGCCATGCCGGTACGAACACTGCGACTGCACCGGATGCGCCACTGACGAGACTCGCAGCATCGGCGCGAGGAAAGCGGCGATAGACGGTTGCGCGGCGCCACAAGGTTCGCGCGATCCAGATCACATCCACGAGCAGGTCGTCGAGCCCGCCGATCGCGAGGCCGACCGCCGCGAACAGCGCAAGCTCGTGCGTCGCTTGGCTCCACGCCCAGACCGCTCCGTTCATGCCGCCCCCCTCGCGTGCATGTTTCCAGATTCGCGCGCGGAAGCAACCCGCTAGCGCGCGATCGCTTCCTCGACCTTGGTGAAGCCCGATCTTCCCCGAGGTGCTTCGTCCGGAACGGCGGTGACGAAATAGGCGACGCCGCGTCCACGCTTGCGGTCGATCCAGAGACCGGACTTCAGGCCATAGGCATCGCCCGAATGGCCGACGCGGCGCACGCCGTCGCCGAAGGGATCGTTGCGGCAGGCTGGCGACGCGGCGAGCGTCTGCACGGCCAGACCATAAGCGCACCAGAAGCCCTTCTCCGTGTCGCCATTGCGCCCGTCGAACACCCATTCCGGCCCAATCAACATCAGCACCGACTCCGGCCCGATCAGCCCTTCGCCATCGCGGAGCAGCAGCTGACCGATGCGGGCGAGCCCCGCCGCCGAGATGCGCGCGCCGCCCTGCGGGCTGAACAGCGCCCCGTTGCTGCCAAGCTTGTATCCCGCAAGGTCGCAGCCATTGGGCGCCAGCACCGGGCAGTCCGGGTGCTTGCCGCCGAGATCGTCCCGCCGCACTTCGCCCTTCTCGTCCCGCAGCACCACGGCGCGGGCGACCGCCGCATCGCTGCAAGTCGTCCAGTTGAAGCAAGCGTCGATCTTCAGCTGGTCGAACACCAGCCGGGCCATCAGCCGGTCGAAGCGCTCGCCGGTGGCCTGCTCCATGATCGATGCGATCACCGGGAAGTTGATATTGCCATAGCGGAAGAAGGTGCCCGGCGGGTGCTCGGCGTCCCAGGCCTTCGGATCGGCCACAGTCTGTTCGACAGTACGGCCAAGCGGAATCGCATAATCGACGTCATCCTTCAGGCTCGATCGATGCGAGAGCAGCAGCCGCAAGGTGATCGGCACGTCTGGGAAATGCGGGTTGCGCAGCCGGAAGCCGAGCCGGTCCGACACGTCGGCATCCAGCTGCAGCGTGCCGGCTTCGGCCAGCCGCATCACCCCCAGCGCGACGATCAGCTTGGAGATGGAGGCGATGCGCACCGGATCTTCTAGGCCGACGCCGCGCGCCTGCACGGAGGTGATCCGATGCGCGTCGAACGTGACCCGGATCGCGGCGCTGGGCGGGCTCGGGCGCGGCAGCGAGGTGCAGGCCGACAGGAAAGCGGTTGCGGCGAGGATCAGGAGCCTTATGCGCAGCATCGAACGGGAGGATGACGGCAGAACATGGCGCGCGCAATCGGTCGAGTTCTGCTGTTGCTGATCGTGGCGCTGCTGCTGGCGGTGGTGCTGGTGCCGCCCTTTCTCGACCGCATATATTATCGCGGGCCCGAGAGCGCCCATTTCGACGGGAGCCGCTTCTTCAACCCCGATGGTGACGACACGTCGGCGCCGCCGACCGGCGACAGCCGCGCCGGCTTTTTCGCGCGCTTCCTGACCGGCAGCGATGGCCGCCCGCCCTGGCCGGACACGGTGCCGGTCACGCCCACCAAGCCGCCGGCGCGGGTCGAGGGCGAGCGCATGCTCGTCACCTGGATCGGCCATGCGACGGTGCTGGTGCAAACGGGCGGCCTCAACATTCTCACCGACCCGATCTGGAGCGACACCGCCGGCCCCTTCGGCTTCGGCCCCCGCCGCGTGGCGGCTCCAGGCGTGCGCTTCGAGGACCTGCCGAAGATCGACTATGTGCTCGTCAGCCACAATCACTATGATCACATGGACCTGAGCACGCTCAAGAGGCTGTGGCAGCGGGACAATCCGATGATCGTGACGAGCCTCGGAAACCGGGCGATTCTCCTCGACCGTGGGATCATGGCGACGGAAAGGGATTGGGGCGACCAACTTTTCGCTGGCACCAATGCGAAGATGCGCGGCCCGCGGATGCTGGACTGCGATCGCCAGCGAGACGCTTGCTGGTTCAACGGACCCCGGATCAACATCAGGATCACGCGTAACCATCACTGGGGCAGCCGGTGGTTCGCGGACCGCAACCGAGCGCTGTGGTCCAGTTTCACCGTCAAACTCCCCGGCGGCAATCTGTTCTTCGCCGGAGACACGGGTCTGGGCGACGGCAAATGGCCCGCCGAAGCCGCTTCATTGGGTCCCATACGCCTGGCCCTCATTCCGATCGGCGCGTTCCGCTTCCGGCCGGGCCAGATGGGCACCGGCAGCCATATCGGGCCGATCGATGCGGTGAAGGTGTTTCAAACCTCGGGCGCATCGCGGGCGCTGCCGATCCATTGGGGCACGTTCCGGCTGAGCTTCGAGGCCTATGACACGCCGCCCAGGCTGCTCACCGAAGCGATGCGCTGCGCCGGCCATGATCCGAGCCTGTTCGCCCCCGTGCGCATAGGCCAGACGATAGAGGTGCCCCCCGTCTCCGCCCAGCCGCGCCCCGCGCCGCTCGGCCCTGCCTGTCTCGACAGTCCGGCAGTGCGGAGCCTCAAATGACGGGCGCGCGCAAGTCGATCGCCATTCCGTTCGCCGTCGCCTGCATCGGTATCGCCAGCTTCACGCTGATGGACGCGTTCATGAAGGGGCTGTCGCTGTCGATCGGCGCCTATAACGCCTCGCTCTGGCGCACCTTGGCGGGTGCAGTGCTGGGCGGAGCGATCTTCCTCGTCCGCCGCCATGCCTGGCCCGCCATGAGCACGCTCCGCCTCCACTTCCTGCGCGGCGGGATCGTGTCGGTGATGGCGGTGCTCTGGTTCTGGGCGATCGCGCGGGTGCCGCTGGCCGAGGCGATTGCCTTGTCGTTCATAGCGCCGCTGATCGCGACCTATCTCGCCAGCCTGCTACTTGGGGAGAAGGTGCGTCCGCAGGCGCTGATCGGGTCGGTGTTGGGCCTGTCGGGCGTGGCGCTGATGCTGGTCACACGCGCGACCGGCCGCTATGACGCCGACGTGCTGGCGGGCATGGCGGCGGTGCTCGTCTCGGCGGTGCTCTACGCCTTCAATCTGGTGCTGATGCGCAAGCAGGCGCAGATCGCCTCGCCGGTCGAAGTCGGCTTCTTCCAGAACCTCACCACCGCCTTGTTCCTGCTGCTCGCCGCGCCCTTCTTCGCGATCCTGCCGCCGCTCGCCGAGATGCCGGAGATACTGGCGAGTGCGGCACTGGCGCTGCTGTCCCTTATGCTCCTGTCTTGGGCCTATGCGCGGGCGGAGGCGCAGACGCTTGTCGTCGTCGAATATACCGGCTTCGGCTGGGGCGCGCTCTTCGGCTGGCTGTTCTTCCAGGAAGCGATCGGCTGGTGGGTGCTGGCCGGCACCGCGCTGATCGTGATCGGCTGCTACATCGCCGTCCGCCCGCGCCGCCGCCCGCAGGAACTTAGCCTGGAGGCGTCACTATGACGCTGGACATCCGCTGGGCTCGCGACGGCGACGAAACCATCGTGCTCCGCCTGATCAAGGACCTCGCCACCTACGAACGCGAGCCCGACGCGGTGCAGGCGACCGAACAGTCGATCCGCGGCACGCTCTTCGCGCCGAACCCGCAGGTCTTCGCCTTTCTTGCGGAGTGGGATGGCAAGCCGGTCGGGCTCGCTCTCTGGTTTCTGACCTATTCGACCTGGACCGGTCGCCCCAGCCTCTATCTCGAAGACCTGTTCGTGGACGAGTTGGCACGCGGCCAAGGTATCGCCAAAGCCCTGTTCCGCCGCCTCGCGCAGGAGGCCAAGGCGCGGAACTGCGCGCGGATCGACTGGGCCGTGCTCGACTGGAATGTGGACGCCATGGCCATTTACGAGCGGCTCGGCGGCCGGCGCCAGACCGGCTGGCAGCCCTGGCGCGTCCATGGCGAAGCACTCGACCGGCTGGCGGAAGACTGATGGCCTGGGCGTTGCTGTTGCTCGGCGGGCTGTTCGAAGTGGGCTTCACCACCTGCCTGCGCTTCGTCGACGGCTTCCGTAACCTGCCCTGGACGGCAGGGTTCCTCGTTTCCGTGACCTTGTCGATGGGACTGCTCGAGGTCGCCTCTCGCTCGATCCCGATGGGCACGGCTTATGCCGTGTGGGGCGGCATCGGCGCGATCGGAACCGTGCTGGTCGGGATCGCGTTCTTCGGCGAGGCGAGCACGCCGATCAGGATCGTGCTGATCTTTGGGATTGTGGCGTGCATCGCGGGGTTGAAGCTGGTTTCCTAACCAACCTTCGTCATTCCCGCGAAAGCGGGAACCCAGCAGAAGCAAGGGCGCCGCGGCAAAGCCGCCCTTCGACTGCGTGCCAAGGCAGGCGCTCAGGGCAGGCTGACATGGGCGAAGCCCATGTCGTCGGCCCTCACTCCGTGAGGCCGGCCGGCTCGCTGCTGTTTCGCAAATAGCTGCCGCTGTTTGCGGCAGCTCGCTGGAGCGGGCGAAGGGATTCGAACCCTCGACCCCGACCTTGGCAAGGTTGGGATCATCTGTTTTCAAGCGTCAACCTCGTTGTTGCTGTTCCCGCTGTCCAAGCACCGACTATATTCGGCCGTTCTCCACGTTAGCGAGCTCTACCAGGGGTTTTTGGCGTTCTGAGTGGGGATGTAGTGGGGCAGATTTGGGTGGCGTTTGAGGCTATTCTCAGGCAATACCCCACTGAATTCCCCACTGACAACCGGCGGGCGATGGAGGAACACACTTGGTCAAAGCGCGACGCCCCGCTGGCCGACCTGGCCGCTATGCGAAGTATGAAGAACTCGAAGCATCGCTGCCGGCCAAAATGAGCAAGCGACCGGCTTATCGGGACGGGATAGGTCTATTCAGAGGCGCCCGTTCGGGCACGGTCTTTATCAAGGTCCGACTGCCTCACGGTGGAGTGTATAAGGGTCGCAGAGTGCCTCCTGGAGGCTCGATAGAGCACAAGGTGGGGAACAGGGCGTCTTGGACCTGGCAGCAGCTTGAAGCCGAGCGTGATCGACTACAGGGGCTGGCTGATCGTGGCGAGCCCCTGGAGACTGTTCAGATGGCGACGTTTGCAGACTTCGCCGACGATTGGCTGGAGCGGAAAAGGGCGACGCTTAAGGGCTTCGATGTAACTAGGGGCCATCTGACGAGGGCTCTCACCCCAACGTTTGGACAGAAGGCGCTTAACGAGATCACAGTGGGCGACGTGAACAGATGGATTGGCAAGCAACGCGCGACCTTGTCTCCCGGCACAGTCCAAAGGCAGCTCAGCACCTTCAACGCAATCATGAACGATGCCGTCCGGAATGGCCTGATTGATCGCAATCCTAGCGCCCGAGCTGACAAAATCCGGGGGATAGAGGCGCGTCAGCGCTTTGTTACCGAGCAGGAATGGCAGACGATCCTAGCGACGTGCGAGCGCATTGAGCGGGAGCATGAGGATAAGCGCGCCCAAACGCCACAGCGCATTAGGGGATGGCTCCGGCACTACGTTGCTTGGGCGTACAACTCAGGAATGCGCCGTGCGGAGATACTCGCCCTGTGCCGGAAGAATGTGCGGACTGTTGAAGAGGGGCACGTCGTTGTGGAAGTGCTGAACTCGAAGAACGGCAAGTCACGTTATGTCAGTTGCACCACCGAGATGCGTACCATTTTAAAGGCGCTGTCGAAGCTGGACCGAGCGCCGGGTGACGATCGTCTTTTCCCCTTATCCCTCACCACATTGAAGCGCGCCCTAACCGCTTTATGGAAAGCGACTGGCTTAAAGGACGTGCGCCTGCATGACCTCCGGCGGAGCCACGCGACTATCCTGATCAACAAAGGTATCGACGTGCGTACTGTTGCAGGTCGTCTCGGACATACCGGGACAGCGATGCTGGCCAAACACTATGCCGTTGATCGCGGCGACAAAGAGGCTGCAGCGGCCTTCGGCTGAAGTGACGACCAAAGGTCTAGCGAATGTCTAGCAGGGACTAGTCCGGGGCCCGACGGGCAGACGACGCCCCCTTGTAGAGCATTCAGTCCGGCTGAACGCGGTCCGTATCAACAGAATTCGAAATAGCCGGAACGCCGGGCGCCACCGCCGCACGTCAGCTGTCCATGGCAAGCTAGCGCGCTTCATGAGTGATAACGCAAATGAGTCCTGCCGCTCTTTCGAGTCGGTTCGTCGTGAAAAGGAATCACCTCGTCGTGACACTGAGTCGTTCACGGCGTAGTCTCGTTCTGTTCAGGGAGGCAGGCGATGACGACAGCAGCGAAGCAAGACGCTCTTGCGGCGAACTACGAAGCGTTCGAGCAAATGCTGCCGGGCCTTCTGCAGCAGGCTCCTGGTAAATACGCCCTTTTGCGCGATCGCCAGCTGGTCGGAACGTTCGACACTGCAAGTGCGGCGCATAGTGCGGGAAGTTCTCGCTTTGACGACGGTTTATTTTCGGTTCAGAAGATAAAGGAGGGCGCGGTAAGCTTGGGCTTCTTCTCTTATGCCAGATATTGTAGGGCCGCATAACGGATCGCAGGTTTTCGTCTCTGTTGTTTTGCTGCCGGTTGAGCGATTCGACAGCCTAGCTCCACAAGGCTTGGCGAAAGCTCCAAACCTCCAGGTTTTGAAAGCTTTGATTGACACGGGCGCCCAAGTTACCAGCATCACCGAGAATGCGGCCAAGAAGCTCGAGCTCGAGCCCTCCGGTATAGTTGGCATTCAAGGCTTCGCAGGTCCAAGTTACAGAAATCAATACATATTCAAGATCGGCTTTGTGGATTTGCATCAGACGGAGCTTGGCTATCATCACCCCAAGTTCCATCTTCTAGAAAAGGAAATTGAAGGCCCAGAGTTTGACTGTGGCATCGACGCCGATTTCGACGTGCTGCTCGGCATGGACGTGCTGTCCATCGGCACCCTGACAATAGCTCCCAATGGCAGCTTCAAGTTCACATTTTGAGCTGCTCGCTCCCAGTAAGCCGCCACATTCGCGCTGCCGACCTGATGGCTTCGTTGCGCTCTCGATCGTTTTCTGGTAAACAGCACGGACGGAGCAAGGTGCTTCGTAAAGTGAAGGACACTAGGATCGCCCCTTCGGGGGTTAAGGGACGAAGTAAGAAGCAGTCGCGTAAGGCTCTGGCGAACCGCTCTGCGATGGGAGCGAGGAACTGGAACACCCATAGGGTTGGAGCGGCTGGAAAGTAATCCCTGAGGCATTCTGGCGCGAATTTACCGTCCATCGCATCACGGTAATTTCGAGGCAGTTATGAATGCGACTCCAGAATTCTATTCCGACAAAGACATTGCTCGTATCCTGAACATGTCCCCCGCGTGGGTTCGAGGGCAGCGCCACAAGCGTCGCCACGGTCTACCCTGCATCTTGAACTTGCAGCCGCGCTATATCGGCTCTTCGGCGAGGTACGTTCGAGAGGAAGTCGAAGGCTTCATCGCTGCTGTGAAGGGCTGACGTCAGTGCTTGAGCAGTCGGACTTTGGCTTAGCTTGGCTGGACAACCTTTTCGACGCGCCCAGCGTCGAAGCGAGTGTTAGGCCATCGGCTACGCCGGAAGCACCTCTCGAGGGACAAGGAACATTCTTTCAGGAGCATGTCGATCTGAGTGAGCCCACGGGCAGGCTTCTGACAGACTCTCTCTTGGAAGCTTACGACGCCGTGACGCCAAGACAGCGGAAACGCGGACGTGAGGCGCTCAAGCTTCGCCTGCGGAGAGTAGCTGCGAACGCCCTTCGAGCCTACTTCTTCCACAAAGTGCCTGCCGTCCTGTATTTTCGGAAGGCAGACGCCAAAGAGTATCTCGATAAGCCCAAGTGGATGAGACATGGGGCTCTCGCCTCGGTTGTTGACGGACTAACTGTGGCTGGTTTGTTGCAACGTCACACTGGGAAGAAGATGCCCTATGGCTCGGAGGTTCCCTCGTGGGCGTCCTCATACTGGGCAACGGAAGACCTACTTGAACTAGCGACCAACTGTGGTGCTGAACCAAGTTCCATTGTCTCGGTGTTGAGCGAGGACGACCTGGTCCGGCTTTATGAGCGGAAGCCGCGTACTGAGTACAACAGAATGAAGGGGGAACTGGTCCGATCGCGCAAAGGAAAGCGGATCTGGTTTGAGCCGACCGCAGAGACTCGTGAGTTCGTCGCTCGCTTGGTTGCGATTAATGCCTTCTACCGGCAACAGAGAATCGATCTAGCAAGTCTAGCGGGTCACGAAAGTGACGGGTCAGCTCGTCCACAGCGTCCGTGCTCTCAAGCGAGGATCGCCGGCTGGACACCGGAGCTGTTCGCTACCGACGTTTACCGGGTCTTCAATAACGGAGAAGAGGCCAACCTAAGGTTCGACCAGGGCGGCCGGCTGTTCGGAGGCTGGTGGATGTCTGTCCCAGAGCATCAGCGACGCAGCATCCTCATCAACGGCCAGAGAACCATTGAGCTCGATTATGCTAACTGTCACCCACGTATGCTCTACCATGAGCGGGGACTGGAATGCGAAGGCGACCTGTACTCCATCCCCGCAATCGACGCTTACGAAGCGGAGTTGGGATTAGCGCCAGGAACGTATCGTCCCTGCATTAAGTGGCTCATGCAGATCATGATCAACGGGAGAGGGCGGCCAGAAGCAGTCGAGGCGCCCGCTGATATCCACTTTCCTCCTGACATGTCGGGGAAGAGCTTGGTTCGGCTTATCGAAGCCAAGCACCAACCCATTGCTCAGTCGTTCTGCACAGGTGCGGGGCTTCGTTTGATGCGAGTGGAATCGGACATAGCGTTAACGATCGTCTCGACCGCGATGGAGCAGGACTGGACGGTTCTCTCAATCCATGACTCATTTATCGCGACTCTCGAAAATCGTGAGCGGCTTAAGGCGCTGATGGTTCATGCGTATGTTCAAGAGCTAGGAAAAGAACCAACCATCAAAGGATTATAGAGCAAGAGGAAGGAGGGATAGCAGGAAGAGAGTGACGGAAGAGTAGGATTCTATGTAACTAGACTCCTAGTCCCCTCTCCTAACTCATTCTTAGGAACTCGTAACGATCACAACCAAAGCTCCCTGGCTGTCACCTGCCGGTGACTCCTGCTCAAGTGCTTGGCTCGCCCTTACCTACCTTCCTCGTTTCCACCTCACCTCTCCGAACTAAATGCAAGCCCAAGGCCGCGCCTGCGACTCCCATAGCAACAGGCACCCCACCGAGGTTCAGGCCGTAGCTCAGGTCGGGACGGAGCGATCCGACTAGCGCAAGGGCAAGGGCCGCACCACAGAGCAGCAACATTAGCCCAAATAGCGCGATCGCCGTTTCCATGTTTCGGTTTGGCGCTATCCAAGACCCCGTCCATACGAATGCCAGGGTGGCCACGAACGGTCCGAGCAAACGCTCGGGGCTCTCAGGATAAGGCTGAACAATCCCGGACGCGGTAAGCGTCTGATACAATAGAAGATGCAGCGGAAACGAGGAAAGCATCAAAGCGATAGTGGCTCCGGGAAGGACCGCTAGCCAACGTGCGAAAGTTACCCAGGAGACGGTTTCCACTTCGCTCTCCACCCAAAAAATCGTCGAGGTAGCGTCCCTACCGGCGCAGTCTTCTACCGCCGCGCCCAGCAGCCGACATTCACCTCACGCGCCCGTCGAAATGCCTTAAATGAGGTATAATCGTCCGTGGACTATAAGTCACCATTTGCGGCCTATCCTGGTCGATGGACGAGGGGGAGCTCCTTCACGAGCTTGGCAAAAGGATCAGAGCGCAGCGGAAGGCGGTTGGCCTCACACAGGAGGGGCTGGCTCTCATCGCCCGGGTCGATCGCTCATACTACGGCGGGGTCGAGCGGGGCGAGCGCAACGTGACATTCACTGTTCTTTGTCGGCTATGTGTTGCGCTAGAGTGCGATGTTGCGGCGGTGACGCATGCACTTCCTCCCCAACTGACAAAGCGCGATCGATAGGTGCTCGCCTTTGCATCGAATGCTCTGATCAGCGGTAGCCTTAGGACGCTCACCTTCTACTCCGCTGAGAGCCAGGACTAAGATGCGTGAAGGCTCCACCCACAGCCTGCCCACTACGAAAATCGGTGCATCAGTTCCCGTCTCGTTCTAGGGAGCCGGAAGTTTCGGAGGGGAAAGCTAGCGATGACGGAAGCGCAAAAAAAGGAACTTGAAAGGGCGCTTTGGGGGATCGCGAACGACCTGCGCGGCAAGATGGATGCTGACGAGTTTCGAGACTACATTCTGGGCTTCATCTTCTTCAAATACCTGTCGGAGCGCATAGAACTGTATGCGAACGACATCCTCCAGCCTGACGGGATCGCGTTCACCGCTATCAGCGAGGCGACGGAGGAAGGCAACGAAATCCTCGAAGCTGTTCGGTTGGAAGCGGTCGAGGAGTTGGGCTACTTTCTGAAGCCGTCGGAGCTGTTCGCGTCCATTGCCCAACGCGGCGGCCGCAAGGGTGACAACTTCATCCTGGACGACCTCACCCGCATCCTAGAGAACATTCAGAAATCGACGATGGGAGCGGCGAGCGAAGAGGATTTCAACCACCTTTTTGAGGATATGGACCTCGGCTCGACCAAGCTGGGTCGCACGGTAAGCGATCGCAACGAGCTTGTCGCCAAGATTATGTCCCGGCTCGCGGGCCTCGATTTCCGGCTTCGTGACGTGAACAGCGACCTGCTCGGCGACGCCTACGAATACCTGATCGGCAAGTTCGCCAGCGGTGCGGGGAAGAAGGCCGGCGAGTTTTACACGCCGCAACAGGTCTCCACTGTGCTGGCTCGCATCGTCACCACGGGGCGCGACCGGCTGCAAAACGTCTATGATCCGACCTGTGGTTCGGGTTCCCTGTTGCTGCGGGTCGCGCGGGAGGTGGGCTTACGCAAAGTGGGCCAGTTCTACGGCCAGGAGCTCAATCGAACCACCTACAACCTCGCCCGCATGAACATGATCCTGCACGGCGTGAGCTACCGAAAGTTCAACCTCAAGCAGGAAGACACGCTCGAACGGCCGCAGCATGATGGCAAGTATGAAGCGGTCGTCGCCAATCCGCCCTTCTCGGCCAACTGGAGCGCCAATCCGCAGTTCTCGACGGACGATCGCTTCAGCACCTTCGGACGATTGCCGCCCGCATCTAAAGCCGATTTCGCGTTTGTGCTGCATATGGTGCATCACCTAGCCGACAACGGCGTGATGGCAGTGATACTTCCGCATGGCGTTTTGTTTCGCTCTGGAGCGGAAGGGGAAATACGAAAAACTCTCGTGGGAGAGCGCAATTACCTGGACGCCGTGATTGGTCTTCCTGAAAACATTTTCTACGGTACAGGTATTCCAACCTGCATTCTCGTTTTTAAGAAGTGTCGAGAGAATCCTGGCGACGTTTTATTCATCGATGCGCGCGACTCCTACGAACGCGGAAAAAACCAGAACATTCTCTCGGAAGATGGAATTCGCAGGATCGTCGATACCTTTCGTAAACGTGATGACAATCCAAGGTTCAGTCGGGTCGTTTCACTAGATGAGATAGAAAGAAACAAATACAACCTAAACATACCACGGTATGTCGACAGGTTCGTCGCGGAACCACGAGTAGCGGTCTCTGCCGTCGTCGAAAGAGCCGCCGAATTTGCTGAACGTCGTAGGCTATTGGAGCGGCAGATAGCAGATATCTGCCAAAGCCTCGGTAGACCGTTCCCGGCCTTTGCCGGATTGAACTCACTCAACAAGTATAAAAAGGGGATACTCCAGGACATTGTGGATCGGAGGATAAGATTCAGAGACGAATCCGGGCGCGATTATCCTGACTGGCAGCCCGTCTCATTAGGACAGGTGTTCGCTGAGAGGTCAGAGCGCGGCGCGCCTGATCGCGTGTTGCTATCAGTGACTCTGGGCCGAGGCGTTGTGCCTGCTTCCGAAGTAGAGCGGGTTAATGAGGCGAGTGCCGACCGTTCGAACTACAAATCTGTGCAACCCGGCGACATCGCCTATAACACAATGCGGATGTGGCAAGGAGCTAGCGGCTTATCATCACTAGAGGGAATCGTCAGTCCTGCTTATACCGTTATTTCGCCCCGAGCGGGGCAGTGTGGGTCATTCTGGGCGCAGATGTTCAAGAGACGAGATGTTGTCTATTTGTTTGAACGGTACTCCCAAGGACTTACTTCGGATACTTGGAATCTAAAGTACCCTTCACTCGCAGAGATCGTCTTACATGCTCCCGCCTTCGATGAGCAGGTAAAGATTGCAGGATTGCTAGATGCGCTTGATGAACTAGTTTCGGTTCTATGTGAGGGATAACGGTATATAGACAATGCGCACTCTTGTTGATCTGATTGAGCGGCATGCGGACGAGAATAGCGATCTGCGCTACTATGTTCCCCTAATTGAGAAGGCTGAGCGCAACGAGGTACAGCACCCAGACATTTGTATCGAGTGCTGTGCCTCACTGTTTCAAGGCGTGTCTAAAACAATAGTAAACAGGCTGGATCCCCCGCCGGATCAAAAGGCATTCGAAAACTCGGCCATCGGATGGCAGGTGAAGCGCGCCCTTCAGTGTCTCGCCGCATCCGACGGCGGTATAACAGAGATCGACTTCCCTCGCCGTGTGGAAAGCTTGGTGCAGATTGTCGGAGAACTGCGGAATCAGCGTGGCGACATCAGTCACGGTCGGGCGGTTCCTAAAGAGTTGCAGAGCGATCGCAGCCTTGCTCGTTTGGTCCTCGATGTCACGGAGCCGGTCATTCGCTACATGCTGGCGACATATTTCGCCCTTGAGCCTGAGCGGACTTCCATCCCGCCATACGACGTCAGCGAAAAGTTCAACCAGCAGTTGGATGAGGAGACCCCCCTACCCGGCAAGCTTCGTTTCAGCCGGGCCCTCTACGATCAGTACCCGGAGGATTATGTGATCCGCCTCAAGGACTATAATGACTCGTTAGAGTCGATTAGCGATGGCGAAGGCACCCTAAAAGAAGGCGGACTTTAGTGGCGACGCAGAGTGAGGCGCAGCTAGAGGAGAGCCTGATCGCGCGTCTCGGTTCGCTGGGTTGGGAACGCGTGACGCTGCCAAACGAGGCGGCGCTGATCGCAAATCTGAAAACGCAGCTTGAGGCGCACAACGGCCTGACGTTGACGCAGAACGAGTTCGCTCGCGTCCTTAACCATCTCGACAAGGGCAACGTGTTCGATCGGGCGAAGACGCTTCGCGACCGTTATCAGCTCACGCGTGAAGACGGGTCAGTCGTCTTTATCGAGTTCATGAACGCTCGCGAATGGTGCCAGAACCGCTATCAGGTTACAAACCAGGTCAGCGCCGATGGCGCATATCGCAACCGCTACGACGTAACCCTGTTGGTGAACGGGCTCCCGCTCGTGCAGGTCGAGCTGAAACGCCGGGGGTTGGAGCTCAAGGAAGCGTTCAATCAGGTCAACCGATACCACCGGCACAGCTACGCGTCGGGGCGCGGCTTATTCCAATACATCCAAATTTTTGTCATCTCGAACGGGGTAAACACCCGCTACTACGCCAACAACCGAAAACAGAGCTTCAAGCAGACCTTCACATGGTCCGGGACCGATAACCTACCCCTGAACCAGCTTAGCGACTTCGCGGACGTGTTCCTCGATAAGTGCCATGTCTCGAAGATGATCGCTAAATATACGGTGCTCCATGAGGGCGACCGTCAATTGATGGTGCTGCGGCCCTACCAGTTCTATGCGGTGGAAGCGATCATCGATCGGGTCAAAAACAACCCGTCGAAGGGCGGCTACATCTGGCACACCACCGGCTCGGGCAAGACGCTGACCAGCTTCAAGGCATCGCAGGTGCTGACCGAGATGGCCGATGTCGCCAAGGTCGTTTTCGTCGTGGATCGCGCCGACCTCGACTATCAAACCACGCGCGAGTTCAACGCCTACAGCGAAGGCAGTGTTGACGGAACGCACAACACCAACACCCTTGTTAGGCAGTTCACCGACGATCAAACCCCCCTGATCGTCACCACGATCCAGAAGCTCAACGCCGCTATATCGAAGCCGCAATTTCTAGAGCGCATGGGGCCGTTGCGTGACCGGCGCATCATTTTCATCTTTGACGAAGCCCATAGGTCTCAGTTCGGCGAGACTCACCGCCGCATCACCAGCTTTTTTACCAATCGCCAAATGTTCGGTTTCACAGGGACGCCGATCCTTGAGGTCAATGCGAACAAGAGTGAGGCGATTGCCCGAACGACGAAGGATCTGTTTGGCGAATGCCTACACCGCTATGTTATCACCGACGCGATCCGCGACGAGAACGTGCTGCGCTTCTCAGTCGAATATTGGGGCAAGCTCAAGCGCCGGGATGGCTCGCTGATCGACGAGAAGGTCGCCGGGATAGACACGCGCGAGTTCTTCGAGAGCCCGGAACGGATCGAAAGTATCGTCGATTGGATCATCGCCAACCATAATCGCAAGACGCATGACCGCGATTTCACTGCGATGCTGGCCGTGGGCAGCGTCGATGCCCTGACCCAGTATTACGACCTTTTTGCAGCGAAGCGGGAGGCGGGCCTGCACGACCTGCGCATCGCGACGATCTTCACCTTTTCCGCCAACGAGGGTGACAAGGACGCTAATGGCCTGATCGCCGAACCCGAATTCGACATAGCGACGGATGCGCCCACCCATCGTCACAGCCGCGAGAAGCTCGACAGCTATATCGCGGATTACAATGCAATGTTCGGCACGAGCTGGTCGGCACGAGATAGCCAAGGATTTTACAACTACTACAAAGACATAGCGAAGCGCATCAAGGAGCGCGAGCGCGAAAGCTTCAACGAGAAGGACCGGGTCGATATCCTGCTCGTGGTTGCCATGTATCTCACCGGCTTCGATGCGAAGAAGGTCAACACGCTCTACGTCGACAAAAACCTGCGCTACCACGGCCTGATCCAAGCCTACTCACGCACCAACCGCATCCTGAACGAGGTAAAGTCGCAGGGGAACATCGTCGCGTTCCGAAACCTGAAGGACGCGACCGATGAGGCGGTCCGGCTATTCGCAGACAAGGATGCGAGCGAGACCATCCTGATCCCGCCCTATGAGGATCACGTAGCCAAGTTCAACGCTGCCGTCGCGGCGCTGCTTGCGGTCACACCGACTGTCGCAAGCGTGGACGCGCTGGCGGACGAGAACGATAAGCTTGCGTTTGTTCGGGCATTCCGTGAGCTCGCCCGCATCAAGAACGTGCTGGCGGTCTTCGCTCAGTTCACATGGTCCGACCTCGCAATCGAGGCCCAAACCTTCGACGACTTCAAGAGCAAGTATCTCGATATTCACGACCAAACGCGCAAGCGGGATGAAAGCGAAACTGCCTCGATCATCAACGACATCGATTTCGAGCTGGAGCTGATCCGTCAGGACAAGATCAATGTCGCCTACATCCTTCAATTGTTGACGGACGCCAACGCCGCACCGGCCGATCCTGCGTCCCGAGACCAGCGTTTGACGGACATCCTCGATATAATCGCTTCAGAGCCGTCCCTTCGCAGCAAGCGAGAGCTGATCGAGAAATTCATCCAGCAGAACATGCCGGCGCTGAGCGCGGGCCAAAGCGTGGATGACGCGTTCAAGAGCTATTGGGAAACAGAACGAGAGGGCGCGATGGAGGCTCTGTGCGCCGAAGAGGGCATCGAGCGCAAACACCTCGACGACCTCATGCGACTCTATGAATTCACCGGCCAGGCCCCCGAGCGCGAGGACGTAGTTGGGGCGCTGACGGTCAAGCCCCGCATCCTCGAGCGCCGAAAGATCATCGACCGCATCATCGACAGGATGACGACACTCATCCGAACTTTCGACAGCGACACCGGCGACCTTTGACGGCCTAAACGCGGGCAAGATTGAAGCTTCAACTCGACCAAAAGCGATCATAGCTAAGGCTGGACCGACGCCGCTTCAAACGTAAATTTTTTCTGTAACGCGAGAGGCGCCCGTCCACTCAACAATGACGACTTCCAATCTACTCCCCCCCCCCCCGGGGGGGGCAGCAGCTGCGCAGATGCAAGAATGGAGACGTCCTCAGATTTACCCTTCGGAACAAGAGATCGGGTCTTGCCGAAGCTCCTTAAGACCAAGGGCCAGTGGGGATACAGTGGGGTCATTTCTCCGGCCGCAGCTACAAGCAACGTAAGGGCCTGTAATCGCTGGAGCGGGCGAAGGGATTCGAACCCTCGACCCCGACCTTGGCAAGGTCGTGCTCTACCCCTGAGCTACGCCCGCTCGGCGCTTGCCTCAACATATCGTTGGGGCGGGTGAGGCGGGGCCAATAGCCGCACCCGCCATGCCATGCAACCCCCTTGGCATGGTGGCGCTTTGCCCCACATAGGGCGCAACGAAACGGAGTGAGCATGGCCAGTCTGGGAATGAGCGCAGCCGAGCGCGAAGCGATCGACACGTTCAAGCGCGAGGTCGTCGAGCCGTCGATGACGAGCCTCGTCATCCTCGACTTCTGGGCGGAATGGTGCGGGCCGTGCAAGGCGCTGACGCCGGTGCTGGAAAAGGTCGCCGCCGACTATGCCGACAAGGGCGTGATCCTCAAAAAGATCAACGTCGACAAAAATAAGCTGATCGCCGCGCAATTCCGCGTCCAGTCGATCCCGACCGTCTATGCGCTGTTCCAGGGCCAGCTCGTCGCCGACCTGACGCCGGCGCGCACCGAGAAGCAATTCGCCCAATATCTCGACCAGATCCTGAAGCAGCTGCCGGTCCAGGGCGAGGCGCAGGCGAAGGAGGCGGAGCTGGAGCCGCTGATCGCGATGGGCGAGGATGTGCTGGCGAGCGGCGATTCGGAACGCGCCGCGGGCATCTTCGCCCAGCTCCACGAAATGGCGCCCGACGAGCCCGCCATCGTATCCGGCCTCGCCCGCGCGCTGGTCGGGACCGGGCAGGTCGACGACGCCGCCGGGCTGATCGAGGCACTGCCCGAGGAAGCGCGAAAGGACCCGGCCATAGCCCGGGCGGAAAGCGCCATCGCGCTCGCCCGCGAGGCGCAGCCGGTCGACGATCTCACTGCCCTGCAGCGGCAAGTCGAGGCCGACCCCGACAATCTGGAAGCGCGCTACGAACTTGCTGGCGGCCTGATGGCAGCCGGCGACCGCGACGGCGCTGCCGACCAATTGCTCGAGATCATCCGCATCGACCGCGCCTGGAACGAAGGCGCGGCCCGCTCCCGCCTGCTCAAGCTGATGGAAGTGGTCGGCCTTGAAGACCCCTGGACTTCCGCCACGCGCCGCCGCCTGTCGGCTTTGCTGTTCACCTGATGGCGGAGACGACGCGCCTCTCCATCTTCCCGTTGCCGGGCGCGCTGCTGTTTCCGCGCATGCAGCTGCCGCTGCACATTTTCGAACCACGCTACCGGGCGCTGGTCAGCGACGCGATGGCGCGCGACCGGCGCATCGGCATGGTCCAGCCGCGCGCCGCCGGCGATCCGCCGCCGCTATTCGAAATGGGCTGTGTCGGCCGGATCGCCCATGTCGAGGCGCTGGACGACGGCCGCTACAACATCGTCCTGGAAGGCACGCACCGTTTCCGCATCCGCGCCGAACTGCCGGTCACCACGCCCTTTCGCCAGGTCGAAGCGGAGCTGGAGGAGGACGTCGAGGCCGAGCCGCTGGCGCTGGCGCATCGCGCCTCGCTCGAATCGGAATCGCGCCGCTTCGCCGATGCACAGGGCTATGCGGTCGATTGGAACGCGGTGTCGCGACTGGACGACGAATCGCTGGTCAACGGCATCGCCCAGATCGCGCCGTTCGACGTTGCCGCCAAGCAGGCGCTGTTGGAGGCGGACAGCCTGGAGGAACGCACCGAGATGATCATCCAGCTGATGCAGTTCTTCAGCCGTCACGGCGGCGACCGCGACGATCCGGTGACGCTGCAATGATGGACGCCAGATTGCTGGAGGTGCTGGTCTGCCCGGTCACGCGGACGAAGCTGCGCTATGACGAGGAGCGGCAGGAGCTGGTGTCCGACGCGGCTGGCCTCGCTTACCCGATCCGCGACGGCGTGCCGGTTATGCTGCCCGAAGAAGCGCGGCGGCTGGACGCCGGCTAGGCGGCGCGCAGCCAGACCTCGGCATCGGGCATGTTGTCGAACACCTGGGTGCTCTCGCTATGTTCGGCCAAGCGGCGCGCCTGCATCCGCCCGAGCATGCCGTGCCGCACGATCGCGATGCGGCGCGCGCGGAGCTGCGGCCGGGTGAGCAGGTCCTGGAACAGGCTCATCACTTCCTGACGCTGCACCGTATTGCCCTGCGTCTCAACCAGCAGCGCGAACTCGCCGGAGCCCAGGCCCATCCGCCCGGCCGCTTCGCGCATCTCGACTGCGAACGCATGTACTTCCTCGAGCGACAGCATCCCGCTCATCTTGGCGCGCACCAGCTTGCGCCACGGCTCCACACTGACCTGGATCATGGCGCCAGGAGCTACCGGGCAAGCTTGAACAAAGGGTTGAGGCGTTCTGGCTCCTTTAACTCCGTTCGCTTCGAGCGCAGTCGAGAAGCGGCCGCCACATGCCCAAGGTTTCTCGACTTCGCTCGAAACGAACGGGGGAAATGGGCTAGATTGTCAGCCCGCTCAGCAGCTTCGGCTTGTCTCCGAACTCGCCCCGCGCTTCGGCCATGAAGAAGTCCTTGAGCGGCTTGATGCGCTGAACGGCCGAAAGACCGAAGCGGCGGACGGCGCTGGCGGTCGCGCCGGGAATGCCGAACAGCCGGGCGAGGCTGTCGGTGGACGATGCAACCAGGAAGGTATCAAGGCTGCGCCAGCGCTCGTAGCGCTTCATCAGCTGCGCGTCGCCGAGATCGAGGCCGAGCCGCGCGCCTTCCACCAGCACTTCGGTGAGCGCGGCGGCGTCGCGCAGGCCGAGGTTCAGGCCCTGGCCCGCGATCGGGTGAATGCCGTGCGCGGCGTCGCCGACCAGCGCCAGGCGGTGGTCCGTGATGCGGCCGGCGTGGTGGAAGCCGAGCGGATAACCGGACAGCGGCGCCAGCAGCTTCATGGTCCCGAGCAGGCCGCCCATCTTGCGCTCCAGTTCCGCCAGGAAGCCGCGCTCGCCCAGCTTCAGATAGCCGGGCGCGTCGGTGCGCTTGACCGACCAGACCAGGCCGGAGCGGTTGCCGGGCAGCATCGGCAGGATCGCGAACGGTCCTTCCGGATAGAAGATTTCATAGGCGACATTGTCGTGCGGCCGCTCATGCTCGATCGCGGCGATGATGCCGACATGCTCATAGTGCCAGCGTGCGACATTGATCCCGGCCGCCTCGCGCGTCGGGGAGTTGCGCCCCTCGGCCGCAATCAGCAGCGGCGCGCGCAGGGTGCGCCCGTCTTCCAACATGACCATGACGTCATGAGTCCCGCGCTCTGCCGAGCGCGGGCGGGCCGGCATCAGCAGCTGCAGGTGCCTCGCCTCGGCCGCAGCGGCATGCAACGTCTGCCGCAGCAGCCGATTCTCGAACATGATGCCGAGCGGGGCGTCATCGGCCGCCGGCGCGAAATCGAGAGCGCCAGGCTTGAGCCCATCGCTGACCCGGATCGCCCGGATCGGACACCCCTTGCCCTCCAACCGATCGCCGAGGCCGATCGCCTGCAACATCGCCCAGCTCGCGCTCGCGATGGCCGAGGCGCGGCCGTCGAACCCGGGCGCCAGCACCGTTTCCGGATCGGCGGGATCGATGATGGTCGCCGAGATGCCATGCGCGTCGAGGGCGAGCCCGAGCGTCAGCCCCACCAGCCCGCCGCCGAGAATGATCACATCGCTTCCCATGGGTGTGCCATAGGCCGATGGGCCCTGTCGGCCTAGCCTTTGGGCACATTCGTGTCGCCATTGGCAGCGAGCAGCCACCTCAATCGGCCTGAGCCAAGCAGAAAGGCTGCGCCGATCCCAAAGAGCGCATGAGCGACGAGGACCTGCATGATCAGTGCGGCACCGACATAAACCCCGGACCCCAGCAAGCCGAGCGGCGCCAAGGCGATGACCATCCCGGCCATCCCAGCAAGGCGGAGTTGGCCCCCGCTGCACAACAGCGAGGCAGCGAAGGCCGCGAAGCCGAAGCTCTGCGCAATCAGTCCGAGCTTCGTGAATGCCTGCACGGAAGCGAGGATCATGGCCAAGCCGGCCCGGGTGCCATCGCCGCAGCCCCCAGCCGACGCTCTGCACCAAGAGATGATCTCGTAGGTGACGAAGCCGTCATAGGTGGTCGCGAGCAGCAGCAGGACAGCGGCAACGGCGCAGACGACGGCACCGGCGACCACCAGGGCGCGGCGAAGACCCAGCCGCTGCGCGAGCAGCAGCAATCCGGTCAGCTGCCCCAGCATCAGCACGATCAAGACGCCGTGGAATACCCGATTCGCATCGATCACAGCGGCGAGCCCGCCGAACGGATCGGCTGACCCCGCTGGTCCGATTGCCCGCGCCGGAACGGGGTGGTGCAGGATCAGCGCAAACTCCAGCAACGCGGGTACGCCGAGCAGCGCAGCCGCCGCCCAATCCGCTTTCTTGTGCCGTTCCGACTTGTCCATTGGCTGCCCCCCTGTTCCTGCCGGGGTGTAGCGGGCAGGGTGTCGGAAATCTCGGACATGTGCTTAGGATTGTCCGGAACGGGCATTGCGCCCGTGCGAGGAAAGTCAACTGGCCGCAACAGCCCTGAAGCTGGACGCCCGGACCGAGCGAACGCGCTCGGCGCTGATGCAGGCGTTCAACGCGCTGATCCTCAGCCGAGGCTATGACGGCATCTCGCCCGCTGAGATTGCGGAAGCGGCCGGCGTCGCCCGGTCGACCTTATACGAGCATTTCGGGGGCAAAGCGGACATGCTTCGCCACAGCCTGCTGCCCATCCTCGAACCCCTGGCCGGTTGCGTGGACGGGCCCGAGGTGCTGCCGCAGTTGAAGTTCGTGCTCGAACATATCCGTAGCAGCCGAAAAATGGCGCGAGAGCTGCTGCGTGGACGAGCTCGGATCGTCGCAGGGAGAACCCTCTCCCAACTGATCGAGGCGCGTTTAGAGCAGGTGCCTTTAGGCGGCGCGGACATGCCGCGAACGCTGAAGGCAGCCTATCTGTCGAGCGGCATTCTGGGCTTTGTCGAAGAATGGCTGTTAGGTCGGCAGGCTTGCGCTGTCCCGGTGCTTGCAAGAGACCTCCAGGCGAGCACGCACGCGGCGGCCATCGCCATGAGCGGCAAGGCGAGCACCGTGTGAGGTCGCCCCGCCCGCAGCGCGCGCTCAGCCTGCCGGCGTCACCGAGACCAGCTCCACGTCGAAGATCAGCGTGGCGTCGGGGGGCACGCCGCGTTTCATGGTCGGGTCGCCCGCGGTGAACTGCTTTCCTTCGCGGCCATAAGCGAGATAGCCCGGGATGGTGAACTCCCAGCGGTCGCCGGGGCGCATCAGCCGCACCAGGGCAGTGAAGCCGGGGATCACCGTGCGCACATCGAAGCTGGTCGGCGCCTTTCCGCCCTCGGCCGAGGTGCTGAACACCGATCCGTCGGTGAGCCGGCCGACATAGCGGATCGCGACGCGGTCTGCTCGTGTCGGCCGGACGCCCGAGGCCGGACCCGTGGCGAGCACCCGATATTCCAGACCCGGAAGGCGGACCGGCTTCGAAGGCTCGGCCGCCGACGAGGCCGTGGCAGTGGAGAGCGCGAGGGCAAGGAGGAGTGATCGCATCGCCCGAACCTAGCTGGCGCGCCGTCAGACGCAACCGGCCTCAGCCGGCCTATCCCATATTGCGCGCACCCCAGGTCAACAGCAGGGCGAAGACAAGCTCCACCAGTGCCACAGCAAACACCGGCCCGCCCGGCAGAAGCTCGGGCCGGTGAACACCCAGGAGTCCGACGCCGGTGACGATAGCGCCGAGCAGCCAGAAGGTCCGATCGCCATAGACCGTCTTGAACACGGCATAATGGGTGCCGACCGCAATCGCCGCCAAGGGGAAGACATAGTCCGGGCGCAGCGGCAGGAACAACCAGGCCGCGAACAGGCCGCCGAGCATCGCGATGGTGCTTTCCAGCGCGGTTCGGCCAAGCGGATTGTCCGCGGCTTCGGCCGGGCGCCGGAACAGGTACCGGCACGCCAGCGTCGCCAGCGGGAAAATCAACATGCCGGAAAAGAACAGCACGGCGAAGCCAGCCGCGACGCCTTGAGTGCGTTCGGCAAGGGCAGCTGCGAACCAGCTGAGCGACGAGATGAACACGCCCGGTCCGCCGCCCACATAAGCGCGCCCCAGATCCCGCTGCGCATCGTCAACCGTCATCTATCCCCCTGCTCTCTGGTGCGCGCCGCCCTTGCCCGGTCGGACGGCCACATTCCACCCCCCCCAGCTCCGCTTGACGGGGAGTCCGGCATACGCGAATTGAGCGATCAGAACATTTCACGCACAAAGCGGGGGACGCCAGTGGCAACGCGGGTCGCAGATCAGGAAGGGCCGGGCTGGCGCGAGGCCATGTCGCGCGGCTTTGCGCGGAGCGGGGCCTTGGCCGGCGCGATCGCGCTGGCGGCGGCCGCATTCCTGTTGGCCTTGGCGCTGGTCAGCTATCGGCCGAGCGATGCCGCGCTGAACACGGCGGCGGGTGGCGCCCCGCAGAATTGGGTCGGCGGTGCCGGTGCCTGGACATCGGACCTGCTGCTGTCCTTCTTCGGACCTGCGATCGGGCTGATCGTCCCGCTGTTGCTGATCATGGCGCTCAGGCTGTGGCACGACCGTTTCGTCGGGCGCTGGCAGCGGAGCCTGCCGCTGGCGCTGCTGGGCGTGACCCTGGTCGGCACGGCGCTGGCGCTGTTCCGCGACACTTCGGTGGCCGGCCTGCCGGGTGGCTTGGGCGGCGCGGTCGGTTACCTGATGGCGAAGCTGGCCGGGCTCGCGCTCTCGCCGATCGGCGATGCGGCGATCCGCTGGTGGACGCAAGTCGCGATGATGGCGGTGATCGGGCTTGGCGGCCTGATCCTGTGGGCGATCAGCCTCGAACTGGACGAGATCGAGCGCGACTGGCTGTTCCGCCGCCGCGAGGCCTATGATGACGACGACGCCCCGCGGCCTGTGTCGCGCCCGGCCAAAATCGTGGCGGAGAAGCGCCGGCCGGTGGCGCAGGACGACCGTCCGCCGCCGGTCATTTCCGTCCCCGAGCGCAAGGGCGCGATGCCTGAGAAAAAGGCGGGCTCGGCGCCGGTGCAGACGAGCTTCGACCTGCGCGACCGGTTCAGCCTGCCGCCGCTCGACCTGCTGAAGCCGGCGCCGCCGTCCACCGGCGGGCCGCTCGACAAGGCGGCGCTGGAGCGCAATGCGCGGCTCTTGGAAAGCGTGCTCGACGATTTTCATGTGAAAGGCTCGATCGTCGAGGTGCGGCCGGGGCCGGTCGTGACCATGTACGAACTGGAGCCGGCGGCCGGCATCAAGGCCAGCCGGGTGATCCAGCTCGCCGACGACATCGCCCGCAACATGTCGGCGCTGTCGGCCCGCGTCGCGACCATCCCCGGCCGCACCGTGATCGGCATCGAACTGCCGAACCAGAAGCGCGAGGCGGTAGTGCTGCACGAACTGGTCGGCTCGGGCGCGTTCGACGAGCAGGGTCACGCGCTGCCGATCATTCTCGGCAAGAACATCGCTGGCGACCCGGTGATCGCCGACCTGGCGCCGATGCCGCATCTGCTCGTCGCCGGCACCACCGGATCGGGCAAGTCGGTCGGGCTCAATGCCATGATCCTGTCGCTGCTCTACCGGCTGACGCCGGACCAGTGCCGGATGATCATGATCGATCCCAAGATGCTGGAACTCAGCATCTATGACGATATCCCGCACCTCCTCTCGCCCGTCGTCACCGAACCGGCCAAGGCCATCCGCGCGCTGCGCTGGGCGGTAGAGCAGATGGAGGAGCGCTACCGGATGATGGCGTCGGTCGGCGTGCGCTCGCTGGCCAGCTTCAACGACAAGGTGCGGGTCGCCAAGGCCAAGAACCAGCCGCTCGGCCGCAAGGTCCAGACCGGCTATGACGCCGAGACCGGCCAGCCGATCTACGAGGAAGAGCAGCTCAGCTACGAGCCGCTGCCGCAGATCGTCGTCATCGTCGACGAACTTGCCGACCTGATGATGACGGCGGGCAAGGAAGTCGAGTTCCTGATCCAGCGCCTGGCGCAGAAGGCGCGCGCCGCGGGTATCCACCTGATCATGGCGACTCAGCGCCCTTCCGTCGACGTCATCACGGGCGTCATCAAGGCAAACCTGCCGACCCGCATCTCCTTCCAGGTCACCTCCAAGATCGACAGCCGCACCATCTTGGGCGAGCAGGGCGCCGAACAGCTGCTGGGCAAGGGCGACATGCTCTATATGCCCGGCGGCAAGCAGATCGTGCGCGTGCACGGGCCGTTCGTGTCCGACGACGAAGTCCGTGCCGTCGCCGATCATTGGCGCACGCAGGGCCGGCCCGATTATATCCAGGCGGTTACCGAGGAGCCGGAAGACGGCCAGTTCGAGTTCGACGGCGCACCCAAGGGCGACGACAGTCCGGAGGACGCGCTCTATCGCAAGGCCGTGCAGATCGTGGCGGAGAGCCAGAAGGCGTCGACCAGCTACGTCCAGCGCCAGCTCCGCGTCGGCTATAACAGCGCTGCCCGCTTGATCGAGCGCATGGAACAGGAAGGCAAAGTCAGCCGCCCCGACCATGTCGGCCGGCGCGAAGTGCTTATCGACACCAGCGGCGAGCCGATTTGACGGCAAATCGGTTGTCTGATTCTATGGCTCCGGACAGGAGGAGCGGCATGGACATTGACCGTCAGCGGCAGGAAGTTGATCGCAACTACGACGCGTTCATGCGTCAGCTTGCCAAGCTGCTTCCAGAACACAGAGATCAACTCGCATTGATGCGTGACGGCGAAATCGTCGGGTTCTTCGAGACGCCAACTGAAGCGCTGATGGCGGCAGCTGAGCGGTTCCCGGATGACATCTTTTCGATACAGGAAGTGACCGACGAACCCATCGATCTCGGTTTCTTCTCCCATGTCGCGGTCCATTGAAGGCCGCACCGAGAACCGGCGCATCCTTCTTCCGATTCGGATTTTGCGCGCGTCGCCATCGACCGAGATCTTTGGACTAGAGGTTCTCGCGTTGCTCGACACCGGTTCAACAACGACCGGGATCAGTGATGCGGTGGCGCAAGCCCTTAGCCTGCGCGGCCGAGGCAAGCGGCCGATCGGGTCCGTTCAAGGCGAGGGCCAGGCCGAGCGGTACGCCTTTCGCGTGGCGGTGATGGAAAAGGGCAGCACATTGCCGTTCATCTTCAATGATCTGATCGGCTTCGAGCTGGTGACCGGATTCGCGTTTCAAGCGCTGATCGGCATGGACATCCTGTCGCAGTGCGACTTCAGCATGGAGCGGGGCGGGCGCTGGTCCCTAGCGTTCGGATAAGGGGAAGCAGGATGAGGGGATTATTGCTGGCGGCGCTGTTCGCCTCGGCCGCGAGCGGGCAGACGGCGCCCAAGCCGGAGGCGCTCACTGCCGACGACATTCCCGCCGTGCCGATGGCGCTGATCGAGAAGGCGCGGCCTTATCTCGAATTCCGGTCGGGCGCGTTTCAGGGGTGGAATGCGGCGGACCGGTCGGCGCTGGTCATCACGCGGTTCGGCAATGTGCCGCAGGTGCACCGGGTGGCAGCGCCGCTGGGCGCACGCACGCAGCTGAGCTTTGAGGCGGATACGATCGCGGGCGTCACGTCCGCGCGCGGCCGCGGCGACGTGACGGTGGTGCAGAAGGATGTCGGCGGTAACGAATATTGGCAGCTCTACACGCTCGCCAATGGCCGGCTGTCGCTGCTGACCGACGGCAAGAGCCGCAACCAGTATAGCGCCTGGAGCCATGACGGGCGCTGGCTGGCCTATAGCTCGACACGCCGCACCGGCCAGGACTCCGACCTCTATGTGATCGATCCGCGCGATCCGAAGAGCGACCAGCTGGTCGCGCAGGTGAAGGGCGGCGGCTGGTCGATCCGCGACTTTCACCCCGACGGCCGGCGCGCGGTCGTGCTCAACTATCTCTCCGTCAACAAGTCCGATCCCTATCTGCTCGACCTGAGCACGGGCGTGCTGACGCCGATCGGCGATCACAAGCAGGCAGTCTCGTATGGCGATGCCGAGTTCGCGCCAGACGGCAGCTTGTGGGCCACGTCCGACCAAGGCTCCGACTTCCAGCGGCTCGGCATGCTCGATCCGACGAGCGGCCGCTTCACCGCAGTTGCGCCGGCGGTTAGCTGGGATGTCGACAATTTCGATGTCGCCCCCGATGGACGCGTCATCGCCTATGTCGTGAACGAGGCGGGTGTCAGCCGCCTCAAGCTGATGGACCCTGCGACCAAGGGCGTGCGCGACGTCACTGACGTGCCGCAGGGCGTGATCTCCTCGCTGCAGGTGGCGCCCTGGGGTGCGGTTGGCCTGACCGTCAGCTCGGCCAAGGCGACGGCCGACACCTATTCAGTCGATCCCGCCACTTTGGCAGTGACGCGCTGGACACAGAGCGAAGCGGGCGGGCTCGACCTGGCCGGCAATCGCGAGTCGGAGCTGATCAAGGTCAAGCGTTTCGACGGCCTGGAGGTCTCGGGCTTTCTCTACCGTCCCGACCCGGCCAAATTCCCCGGCAGGCGGCCGCTGCTGGTCAACATCCATGGCGGACCCGAAGGCCAGTCCCGTGCTGGCTTCCTCGGCCGCACCAATTATTATCTGAACGAACTCGGCATCGCCGTCTTCTTCCCGAATGTCCGTGGCTCGACGGGCTTCGGCAAGCGCTTCGTCGCCGCCGATAATGGACCGTTCAGGCGCGAGGACTCGGTCAAGGACATCGGTGCGTTCCTGGATGCGCTGGAGGAGGATCCGGCCCTCGACGCGGCACGCCTCGGGGTCACCGGCGGCTCCTATGGCGGCTATATGTGCTATGCCTCGGCAATCCGCTTCGGCGACCGCTTCAAGGCGGCGAACTGCGTCGTCGCCATCTCCAATTTCGTCACTTTCCTCGAGAACACCGCCGGCTATCGGCGCGACCTGCGGCGGGTGGAACATGGCGACGAGCGCGATCCCAGGCAGCGCGCCAAGCTGATCGAGATCTCGCCGCTGACCCGCGTATCCGAGCTGAAGATGCCGCTGATGATCGTCACCGGCGGCAACGATCCGCGCGTGCCCGCATCGGAGGCGGACCAGGTCGTCAAGGCCGTGCGCCAGAATGGCCGCGAGGCCTGGCATCTGCTGGCGGCGGACGAGGGGCATGGCTTCTCGAAGAAGGCGAACCAGGATTATCAGATGTGGACCAGTCTGATGTTCTGGGAGCGCAACCTGCTCGGAGGGCGTTGAGGGAGTTCAGTCCGCATTCAAGCGGTGCGCCCTAGCCCGCGCCGCACATTACCGGAGCCCTTGATGATCGTTCGCACTCTCGCCGTTGCCGCCGCTTCCTTTGTGCTCGCCGCACCCGCCATTGCTCAGCCGAGCGTCGTCCGGCGAGTGCAGGAGCATCTGCGCGGTGTGCAGACAATGACCGCGGACTTCGTCCAGACCGACCGCAAGGGCCAGAGACTGCCCGGCAAGTTGACCATAAAGCAGCCCGGCAAGGCGCGCTTCCAATATGAGCAGGGCGTGCCGATCCTGATCGTCAGCGACGGCCGCGCGCTGACCTTCATCGACTATCAGGTGAAGCAGGTCTCCCGCTATCCGATCGGCGGATCGCCGCTCGACGTGCTGCTCAATCCCAAGCGCGACCTGTCCCGCATCGCCAAGGTAGTGCCGTCGGCCGCCCCGGGCGTGATCACCATCCTCGCGCGCGACCCGCGGCGGCCGCAATTCGGCTCGATCACGCTCGCCTTCACGGAGCGTGCGGGGGCCCCCGGAGGGTTGATGCTCGAAGGCTGGGTCGCACTCGACGCGCAGAATAACCGCACCACCGTCCGCCTGTCCGACCAGCGGCTGAACGTGCCCGTCGCCGACACGGCCTTTGCATGGGACGACCCGAGACCCCGTAAGAACCGCAAATAGCCCTGTTCATGTACGTGCAAGATTTTGGGCGCTAGAGGGAGGGCTGTGGAGAGGGCTTTTGGCGGGATTTCCCCCTGTTGCCCGCCCGGAGAGCCCTTTCCCTCCAGCGTGACGAACGCTCGGTCGGCCCCCGCTCCAAGCCCCCGGAGCGGGGGTCTTTCCTTGTCGGGGGCACGCTCCTAAGTCCAAGCCCGTGAAGATCGCTTCCTGGAACATCAACTCCGTCCGCTTCCGCATCGGCATCGTCGCGCAATTCCTGCAGCAGGAGCAGCCGGACATATTGTGCCTGCAGGAGACGAAAGTGGAGGACGGCAGCTTCCCGCACGCCGCCTTCCATGCACTCGGCTATCCGCACATCCTGCTGCACGGCCAGCGCATGCATCACGGCGTCGCGATCATCAGCAAGCTGCCTTTGGTCGAGGAAGCGCGCAATGACTGGCAGGCCAATGGCGAGGCCCGGCATGTCGGCGTGCGGCTGCCGAATGGCGTCCGCTTGGAAAATGTCTATGTGCCGGCCGGGGGCGACATCCCCGACCGGGAGCTCAATCCGAAGTTCGGCCAGAAGCTCGATTTCCTCGCCCGCATGACGTCATGGTCCGCGGATGTGCGGGTGCCGACGATCATGGTCGGCGACTTCAACATCGCGCCGCTGGAATGCGACGTCTGGAGCCACAAGCAGCTGCTCGATGTCGTCAGCCACACGCCGATCGAGGTGGAAACGCTGGGCAGACTGCAGGCGTCGCACGATTGGATCGATCTAGGCCGCCGCTTCGTGCCGGCGCCGGAGCGCTGCTTCACCTGGTGGAGCTACCGCGCCAAGGATTGGGCGGCCTCCGATCGGGGCCGCCGTCTCGACCATATGTGGTGCAGCCCCGAGCTGGCGAGCCATGCCGTCGCGCACCATGTCCATGAGCCCTGCCGCAGCTGGCTGAAACCCTCCGATCATGTCCCGCTGGTGACGGAGTTCCGTTTTTGAACGACCGCTCCGTCGCGCGCGCCATTGATGCGATGCGGCGCGGCTGGCCGGTCGTGCTGGGCGACGGAGCAAAGGCGCTGACGCTACTGGCGATCGAGAGCGCGGACGCCGAGCAGCTCGCCGCCTTCGATCCCGATGCCGAGGCGGACGTGATTCTCTCCGCCAGCAGGGCAGAGACGCTGAAGCTGGCCAATCAGCGCGAGGCGGCGAATCCGGGGCACGCTGTCCGTATCGAGCGCGCACCATGGCTCGACTTCGACATGGCGGTTGCTTTGGCCGATCCGGCGCTCGACCTGGCGACGCCGCTCAAAGGCCCTTTCCGTGCCGTCGATGCGGGAGCGCAGCAGGTCGCCGATTGCGCGCTGGACCTGGCCCGGATCGCCGGGCTCCTGCCGGCCTTTTTCGTGCGCGACGGCGGGTCGGACCCCGTGCTGCTGAGCGATGTCGCCGCCTTCGCCGATCCGGCGCGGCTACGGCTCGCCACGCGCGCGAAACTGCCGGTCGAGGCGGACGAAAAGGCGGAGATCGCCGCCTTCCGCAGCGCCGATGGCGGCGACATGCACGTCGCTCTTATTCTGGGTGAGCCGAACGGCCAGCCACCGGTCGTGCGGCTGCACAGCGAGTGCCTGACCGGCGACGTGCTCGGCTCGTTGAAGTGCGACTGCGGACCGCAGCTGCAGGGCGCGCTTAAGGAAATCGCCGGCGCCGGCTGGGGCATCCTCCTTTACCTGCGCCAGGAAGGCCGCGGCATCGGCCTGATCAACAAGCTGCGCGCATACCGGCTGCAGGACCAGGGCTTCGACACCGTGGACGCGAACACGCGCCTCGGGTTTCGGGTGGATGCGCGTGATTTCCGGGTGGCGGCGCGGATGCTGGAGCTGCTCGGCCAGCGCAAGGTGCGGCTGCTCACCAACAATCCCGCCAAGGTTGCCGAACTGGAGCGGGCGGGGATCGAGGTGGTCGAGCGGGTGCCGCATCGGATGACGGCAAACCCGCACAACGAGAAGTACCTCGCAACCAAACGCGACCGGACGGGGCACCAGCTTTAGCTGTTGCAGTCAGGTCGAACTATCCGCTTGCGTTCGGAGAACGGGCTGAACCTTCTCGTCACCCCGGCCTTGAGCCGGGGTCCCGCTGCCTTCTGCTCTGTTGTTCAGCAAAGGGCTGGGCACCTCAAACGGGCGACTGGAAGAAGCGGGACCCCGGCTCAAGGCCGGGGTGACGGAGTGGGGGCGCTCCTGCTTTCCCCGCTCAGAGAACGCGGACTCAGGCCAGACATTGTGCAGGCGATCATCTGCCGCACCGCGTCGAAGCTGTGTGCTACCTCGTGCACGCCCAACTCCCGCAGCCTCTCCGCATGTCCAGGCAGGCAGTGCGAAGCGGCGGCGAGGCCGATGACATGGGCGCCGGAGGCAACAGCGCCGCGCACGCCGACGGGTGAGTCTTCGAGGATGATAGTGCGGCGGATGTCGATGCCGAGCGCGTCGGCGGCGTGCCAGTAGAGGTCGGGTGCAGGCTTGCCGCGGGCGACATGTTCCTTGCCGCTGAACACCTTGTCATGGAACAGATCGGCGAGACCGAGATGGGCGAGATGGGTGCGGACCCAGTGACTGCTGCTCGAGGAGGCGACGGCCTTCGGCCAGCCGGTCGGGAGCGACCGGACGAACGCGACGGCACCGGCGACTTCCGCCACGCCCTCGGCCAGCACGCGGGCGTCTTCCTCGGCACGGCGGCTGTAGAAGTCGGGCGGGAGCGGCTGGCCGATCCGCTCTTCGATTGCGCCGATGAAGGCGGGCCCGCTCAGGCCGACATAATGGTTGAGCGCATCTTCGACGGAATGCTCAAAGCCGAGTTCCGTTAGCAGCGCGGCCAGATGGCGATTGCCCTCCCATTCGCTTTCGAGCAGCACGCCGTCAAAGTCGAAGATCATCCCGTCGAACTTCATGCGCGGGCGCCGAACAGGGCCGAGCCGACGCGGACATGGGTGGCGCCGAGCATCACCGCGGTCTCGAAATCGTCCGACATGCCCATGCTGAGCAGCTTCAGGCGGTGATCTCGAGCGAGTTTGGCGAGCAGGGCGAAATAGGGCGCTGCTTCGACGATCGCAGGCGGCACGCACATCAGGCCGGATAGAGAGAGGCCCGCTTCCTTCGCTTCCTTGAGGAGGTTTGGCAGGTCGAGCACAGCACAGCCACCCTTTTGCGCCTCATCACCGATATTCACCTGCGCGAAGAGGAGGGGTGAGCGGCCGGTCTTATCGATGGCTTTGGCCAAAGCTGTGACGAGCGATGGCCGGTCGACCGAATGGATCGCGTTGAACAGCCGCACCGCGTCTTCGGCCTTGTTCGACTGAAGCTGGCCGACCAGATGCAGGCTAATGTCCCCGTGCCGCTCGCGCAGGGCGGGCCATTTCTCCTCCGCTTCCTGCACGCGGTTTTCGCCGAATGTGCGCTGGCCTGCCGCGATCAGCGGCTCGATCGCTGCGGGCGGGTGCGTCTTGGAGACGGCGATCAAGGTCACGTCTTCGGGCACGCGGCGGGGGAGGCGGGCGGCGCGCGCGATCCGCTCGTAGACCTCGGACAGACGTTCGGCTTCGGGCATGGCGCTGCTATAAGAAGCGCGATGAACCGCCGCCACCTCGCAATGCCGCGCGTCTGGATGCTGACCGACGAGCGGCAAAGCGAAGCGCCGGAGCGGATCGCAGCCCGGCTGCCGCGGTATGTGGGCGTCATCGTGCGGCATTATTCGCTGCCGTTGCGGGAGCGCCTGATGCTGACGCGGCGGATCGCCCGAAGCGGCCGGTTCACGGTGTTCGCCGGGAGTCACGCGGAAGCCCGACGGGCGGGCGCTCATGGCGTTTATGGAGCGTCGGCGCACCGGGGGTCGCTCCCGCGCCTTTATCCGGTGCACGACATGGCTGAAATCGTCGCCGCCGAGCGCGCCGGTGCCGCGATGCTGCTGCTCTCGCCCGTCTTCCCGACGCGGTCGCATGCGGACGGCCGCGCCCTGGGACCGCTACGCTTCGGACTGCTCGCCCGTCAGGCGAAACGACCCGTGATCGCGCTTGGGGGGATGAACGCAGGGCGCGCCGAACGGCTCAGACGACTTGGTGCGCAGGGGTGGGCAGCGATAGACACTTTTTCTTCGTCATCCCGGCCTTGAGCCGGGATCCCGCTTCTTCTTCTTTTCGGATGGGATGTGAAAGGCAGCGGGACCCCGGCTCAAGGCCGGGGTGACGATATCGGAGCTGCAGAACCGATCAGAACTTGATCGCGGTGCCGATATAGACTGCCTGGCTGTCGCGGCGGCCATCGTCGACGATCTGCAGCCGGTGCCGTTCTTCGGCGCGGTAGCGAAGGCCGGCGGTCAGATCGAGATTGCGGCTGAGCGCGTACGAGCCGCCGAGATCGACATTGTAAGTGCGGCCGCCGGTCAGGTTCGCGGATACGGTATCGATCGGCCGGTCCTGGCCCGCCTGGATGCGGGCGCTCCACTTGGGCGCATTATAGCTGACGCCGACGTCCAGCTTCTCGCGGCTTCCCGGTAGGCCCGCCATGTCGACGCGCGCCATGTCGCCGGACAGAGCGAAACGCTTCCAGCCGACGGCCATGCCGAGATTATAGGCGATGGGCGCGATGCTGACCGCCTGGGGCGCCGCGGTAACGCGCGTTCCGGTCGCCTTGGGCGCCGATCCCGCAGCCCGCACGGCGACGGTGACCGCCTGAGATCCCGGCTTGACTGAAGACGCCGGCGTGAAGCGGAAGCCGCTATTGGCGAGCCCGGCGCGGGCATAGGCGGCCGCAACGCGCGGATCGGCCGCAGCCGGCGTGAACGAGCCGATGCCGCCGCGTGCGCTCAAGGAAACCGGGCGTTTCAAGATCTTGCGAGTGACGTCGGAAGAAGCGCCGATCGCAGGCATGGCGACAGTGATCACGGCCAAGGCCGCGCCCGTCAATGCCACCCATGTGCGACGCATACGCATCTTCGAATCTACTTCCACCCCACTCTGAACGTCTCAGTTAGCGATTCCCCACGCGAGTCGCCACCTGCGGGAGTCGAATCCTCGGCACCTGTTGCACAACATCCACAGCATCGCTTGCGAGCCCGCCTTCAAACCCTATAACGGCGCCCGATTAACCGGCCGTGTCCGAAGGATTGCCCATGGTGCGCTCGTCCCGTTTCGTTCTACTTTTCTCCTCGGTGATTGCGCTCGGCGCCTGCCAATGGGTGCGGGAGGATCTGTCGAAGGGGCTGGGCGGCGGTGGCGGCGGCGACCGGGTGCAGCAGGCCGATCTCGCCGCGGCGAAGATCACCACGATCGGGGTCAACTCCTATCTCTGGCGCGCCGCGCTCGACACGGTTTCGTTCATGCCGCTGGTGCAGGCGGATTCGAACGGCGGCGTGATCGTGACCGACTGGTATGTGAACCCGAATTCCCCGGCCGAGCGGATGAAGCTGACCGTCTCCGTGCTCGATCAGGACCTTCGTGCCGACGCGTTGCGCGTCGCTGCCTCGCGCCAGATCAGCCAAAACGGCCAGTGGGTCGATGCCCCCGTGCAGGCCGCAACGGTCCAGAAGCTGGAAGACATCATCCTGACCAAGGCGCGAGACCTGAGGCGCGCTGCGTCCGGCCTGGAGTAAGGTTCCTTGGCCGAGAGGTTCAATCCCAAGACGGCCGATGCGCGCTGGCAGAAGGTCTGGGCCGAACGCGGCACGTTTCAGGCCCGTGACGACAGCCCCAAGCCGAAATCCTATGTGCTGGAGATGTTCCCCTATCCGTCGGGGCGCATCCATATGGGCCATGTCCGCAACTATACGATGGGGGACGTGCTCGCCCGCTTCCGGCGGATGAAGGGCATGGAAGTGCTCCACCCGATGGGGTGGGACGCGTTCGGCATGCCGGCCGAGAATGCGGCGATGGAGAAGAAGGTGCATCCGGGAGACTGGACCCGCGCCAACATCGCCACGATGCGGGACCAGCTGAAAAGCCTCGGCTTTGCGCTCGACTGGAGCCGCGAGCTCGCCACCTGCGAGCCGGACTATTACGGGCACGAACAGGCGCTGTTCCTGGACCTGTACGAAGCCGGCCTGGTGTATCGCAAGGAATCGGCGGTCAACTGGGACCCGGTTGACATGACCGTGCTCGCCAATGAGCAGGTAATCGACGGTCGGGGCTGGCGTTCGGGCGCGCTCGTTGAGAAGCGCAAGCTCAGCCAGTGGTTCCTGAAGATCACCGACTTCGCCGACGGGCTGCTGGACGGCCTGCAAAGCCTCGACCAATGGCCCGACAAGGTCCGGCTGATGCAGGAAAACTGGATCGGCAAGAGCCAGGGCCTGCAGTTCCGGTTCAAGCTAAGCGGTTTCTCGACTTCGCTCGAAACCAACGGAGTGGGGGACAACGCCAACCAAACCCCGTTCGCTTCGAGCGAAGTCGAGAAGCGCGCGCGTGAAGAAGTCGAGGTGTTCACCACCCGCCCAGACACGATCTTCGGGTCGAGCTTCGTCGCCGTGGCGGCGGACCATCCGCTCGCCGCTCAGGTGGCAGAGGCCAGCCCGGCTGCTGCCGCATTCATCGAGGAATGCCGCGCCGGCGGCACCACCGCGGCGGAGATCGAGACCACGGAGAAGAAGGGCTTCGACACTGGCCTGACCGCCGCGCACCCCTTCGATCCCGAGTGGCAGCTGCCCGTTCACATCGCGAACTTCGTGCTGATGGATTACGGCACGGGCGCCGTGTTCGGCGTGCCGGCACACGACCAGCGCGACCTGGACTTCGCCCGCAAATACGGGCTGACCGTCACTCGCGTCGTGTCGGATGACGAGCGCACCGAACCGGTGTTCGAAGGCGACGAGGCCTATACAGGCCCCGGGACGCTGGTGAATTCGCGCTTCCTCGACGGCATGGACGTGGAGAGCGCCAAGCGCTCCGTCATCGCTCGCGCCGAAGCGGAAGGCTGGGGCCGGGGCACGACCGTGTGGCGGCTGCGCGATTGGGGCGTGTCGCGCCAGCGTTACTGGGGCACCCCGATCCCGATCATCCATTGCGACGCGTGCGGCGTCGTGCCGGCGCCGAAGAACTCGCTGCCGATCGTGCTGCCTGAAGACGTCAGCTTCGACGTGCCCGGCAATCCGCTCGACCGGCACCCGAGCTGGAAGCATGTCGATTGCCCGCAATGCGGTGCCAAGGCGCGGCGCGAGACCGACACGCTCGACACGTTCGTGGACTCGAGCTGGTACTTCATCCGCTTCGCCAGCCAGCCTGATGACAAGCCGTTCGACCCTGCGGTTGCGCAGGGCTGGCTCCCCGTCGGCCAATATATCGGCGGCGTCGAACACGCGATCCTGCACCTGCTCTACGCCCGCTTCTGGACGCGCGCGCTGAACCGGATCGGCCGCCTCGACGTGACGGAACCGTTCACCGGCCTGTTCACTCAGGGCATGGTCACGCACGAGACCTACCAGGGTCCGGACGGCCGCTGGTTGAGCCCGGAAGAGGTCGAGCAACGGGAAGGCAAGCTCGTCACCCCGAGCGGCGAGCCGGTGACACTCGGCCGCGTCGAGAAAATGTCCAAGTCGAAGAAGAATGTGGTCGATCCCGCGCCCATTCTCGACAGCTACGGCGCCGATGCGGTGCGCTGGTTCATGCTGTCCGACTCCCCGCCCGAGCGCGATCTCGCTTGGTCGGTGTCGGGCATCGAAGGGGCGTGGCGTTTCGTGAACCGCGTCTGGCGGCTGGTGCAGAGCGTCGACGATGCAGCAGGCGAAGACTCGGCACTTGCCCGCAAGCGGCACAAGACCGTGGCCGGTGTGGCAGAAGACATCGAGGCGCTCGCCTTCAACAAGGCCGTCGCCAAGCTGTACGAACTTGTCGGCGCGATCGAAAAGGCGAAGCCATCCGCCGACCGTTCTGACGCGATCCGTGCGCTGGTGCGGCTGGTCGCGCCGATGATCCCGCATCTCGCCGAGGAGGCGTGGGAAACGCTGGGAGAGTCCGGCCTGGTGGCGGACGCGCCCTGGCCCGAATTCGATCCGGCTCAGCTGGTGGAGGACGAAGTAACCATCGCGGTGCAGGTCAACGGCAAGCTCCGCGACACGCTGACCGTCCCCCGCGGCGAAGCGCGTGAGGCGCTCGAAGCGGCGGCACTGGCGGCACCGAACGTGGTCCGGTTGCTTAACGGCGCTGCGCCCAAGAAGGTGATCGTGGTGCCTGATCGCTTGGTGAACCTCGTCGCATGATCCTGCGCCTCGCTCCTTTGCTCCTGCTCACGGGCTGCGGCTTGCAGCCGCTCTATTCCGGCGGCTCCACCGGCACGGTCGCGCAAGCGCTCGCCGGCGTCGAAGTCGCACCGATCCCCGGCCGCAACGGATGGCTGGTCCAGAATGCGCTCAAGGACCGCGTCGCCGCCGTTCGCGAAGGCGCACCGCTCTACCGCCTGGTCGTCGAGCTGGACGACAGGATCGAAGGCTTTGGCGTCCGACGCGACGACGCCATCACGCGCGAACGCCGCACGCTCCGCGCCCGCTATCGGCTGACAGAGGCAGGCAGCGGCGCGGTACTGCTCGATGCTACCGCCGGCTCGGATGTCGGCATCGACGTGGTCCGCTCCGAATATGCGACCATTGCCGCCGAGAACTCTGCCCTGGAGCGACTGGCGCAGGAGGTTGCCGACCAGATCGTCGCCCGCATTGCGCTTTACGCCAAGCGAGCCCAGTGAAAGCGGACAAAAGCACGATCGAGCGCGCCTTGGCCAAGCCTGAGGCGCGGTGCTTCCTGCTCTACGGACCCGACGAGGCGGGCTCGCGGGCATTGGCCGACCGGCTCGGCGCGGCAATGGGGCCCGAGGCCGAACGCATCGACCTCGATGGTCCAACCCTCGCTAAAGACCCTGCCCTGCTCGCGGATGAGGCGGCGTCCAGCTCCCTGTTCGGCGGGGCGCGCCACATCCGGGTGCGGGCGAATGGGGATGAGGTCACGGATGCGGTCGAGGCGCTGCTCTCCGCGCCCCAGGCCGGCAATCCGGTGGCCATCGTCGCCGGTGCGCTGAAGCACACGTCGAAGCTGCTGAAGCTGGTGCTCGCATCGCGCGACGCCCTGGCCTTTGCGAGCTACCTGCCTGACGCGAAGGATGCCGTCCCGCTGGTCGTCGGCCTTGCGCAGCCGCTAGGGCTGAGGGTCATGGCCGATATCGCTCGGCAAATCTTCGACACGGCCGCGGGTGATCGGGCGGTAATCGCCCGCGAGCTGGAGAAATATGCGCTGTTCCTCGACGCGGCCGAGAACGCACCCAAGCCGCTCGACCGGCAGGCTCTGGACGCCGTGGGCGCCGGCGAAGGCGAGAGCAGCGCGGGGTCGCTGATCGACGCGGTGCTCACCGGCGCGGCAAAGCCGGCCACCGAGGAGCTGGCGCAACTAGGCGCAGCCGGCGAGGACGGCATCGCCCTGCTTCGCGCGATGTTGCGGAAACTGCTGCAGCTGGCCGCGCTCCGCTCAGAAGCCGATCGCACCAGCCTGAACGCGGCCATGGAAGGCGCCGGCAAGGCGCTGTTCTGGAAGGACAAGCCTGTCATCGAAGCCGAGCTGCGCCGCTGGAGCTCGGCCGAACTTGCGACTTTGGTGGACCGCATGACGGCCGCCCAGGCGCAGCTGCTCGCGTCGGGTAATGCGGGTGCCGTCATCCTGTCCCAAGACCTGCTGACCATCGCCCGCCACGCCCAGCGGCGTTAAATCCGCTCGCCGGTCAAGCGCTGGCAGATCAGGTCGAGCTGATCGAGGCTCGAAAAGCCGAGCGTCACCGCGCCGGCGCCGCCACCATAGCTGATCTTGACCTTCAGGCCGAGCAGATCGCCCAACTGCCGTTCGAGCGCGGCGATGTCGGCATCGCTCTCCTTGGGTAGCCGCGCCGACCGCTGAGCTGCCGGCCGCGCCGCCTGGGTGAGCCGCTCCGCCTCGCGAACGGAAAGGTCGCGCTCGACCACCTGCCGGGCGAGCGCTTCAGGATCGGGGGCCGTGATGATCGCCCGCGCATGGCCCATCGACAGCCGGCCGTCCGCCACCATAGCCCGCACGCTCTCTGGAAGATCGAGCAATCTCAGCAGGTTGGCGATATGGCTACGCGACTTGTGAACGATGCGGCCCAGCGCTTCCTGGCTATGGCCGAAGCGCGAGATCAGCTTCGCATAGGCCTGTGCCTCTTCGATCGCGTTCAAATCCTCGCGCTGAATATTCTCGATCAGCGCCAGCTCGAGCGTCTCGGCCTCGTCGAAATCGCGGACGATGACGGGGACGTCGTGCAAGTGGGCGCGCTGGGCGGCTCGCCAGCGCCGCTCGCCGGCGACGATCTGGTATCTGCCGTTGAAGGGGCGGACGACGATCGGCTGAATCAGGCCGCGCGTCTCGATCGAACGGGCAAGCTCGTCGAGCGCCGCGTCGTCGAAAAAGCGGCGCGGCTGCTCGGGGTGCGGCTCCAGTTCCGACACCGGCAAGGTGCGCACGCCGCTCGACCGCTCGGCTTCGGTCAGCGGCTCTTCGCGCGCCGCCTCCCCGAGCAGCGCGGAAAGGCCGCGGCCCAGGCCCGTCGGCCGCTTGGTTCTGGCATCGGTCATGCAGCCCTCTTCAGATCGGGGAGGCGGCCGAGCAGCTCGCGGGCAAGCGCCATATAGGCTTCGGACCCGGAGCAGCGATGGTCGTAAATCAGCGCCGGCATGCCATGGCTCGGCGCTTCGGAGAGGCGGACATTGCGCGGAATAACGGTGTCGAAGACCTTGTCGCCCAGGCACGTCCGCACATCCTGCGCGACCTGCTCGGTAAGGTTGTTGCGCCGGTCGAACATGGTAAGCGCGACGCCGAGGATTTCGAGCCGCGGGTTGAAGCCGGCGCGGATCCGCTCGATCGTCTGCAACAGCTGGCTAAGCCCTTCCAACGCAAAGAATTCGCATTGCAGCGGCACGAGCAGGGAATCCGCTGCGACCATGGCGTTGACGGTCAGCAGGCCGAGCGAGGGCGGGCAGTCGATCAGGCAAATATCCCAGCGCGCCGCGGCCGGGCCGTGCAGCGCATTGCGCAGCCGATGCGTGCGCTGATCGAGCTCGATCAGCTCGATCTCGGCACCTGAGAGATCGACGGTGGCCGGAATCACGTCCAGCCGCGGAATACGGGTGGCGACCACACAGGCGTTGAGTTCCGCCTGGCCGGTGAGCAGATCATAGCTGCTCGCGCCCCGCGCGGACTGCGCGATGCCAAGGCCCGTGGACGCATTGCCCTGCGGATCGAGGTCAATCAGCAGCACGCGCCAGCCGATCGCCGCCAGCGCGGTGGCGACATTGATGGCGGTCGTGGTCTTCCCCACTCCGCCTTTTTGATTGGCCACGCCGACGCAGATCATCTCTTCACCTCGGGCGCACGTCCCGCGCGACGATGATGCGGGCATCGGCGTCGGTCAGGCTCTGTTCCACGTGGAACACACCTTGCCACGCTTCCCGAGCCTCATCCAGCTCCCGTTCCGCACTGCGGCCCTTGGGTAGCACCCAAATGGTGGATGGAGTTGTGAGTTGAACGGTGGATTGGAAGATCTTCGGCAGTGGAGCATAGGCACGCGCGGTGACGGCATCGAAGCGTTCGCTGCTCATGCGCTCGATTTCGGCTTGGCGAACATGCGCGTGGCCCAGGCCTAAAGCAGCGATTGCGCACTCCAGGAACTCGACTCGGCGGCGGCGCGGCTCCACCATCAATATGGGACGTTCGCTGAGACAGGCGAGGACGATGCCCGGCAAGCCTGCTCCGGAGCCGACATCGAGCCAACTTCCCGCCGTTTCGGCCAGCCGCGCCAGCTGAGCGGAGTCGAGGATGTGTCGCACCCAGATTTCGGCTTCGCTGGCCTTGCTGATCAGGTTCTGCTGGCGGTTCTCAGCGAGCAGCAGCTCGACGAAACGCTCGAAGCGCCCCAGCACCTCCTCGCCATAGCGCTCCGCAATCCAGGAACGCGCCTCCTCCTCTGTCACGCGGCGCGCTTCTGGCTGTACGCCAGGATAATCGCCAGCGCCGCCGGCGTGATGCCCCGAATGCGTCCCGCGCTCTCCAAGTCGGCGGGACGCGCCGCTTCGAGCTTCTCGATCATCTCATTGGAAAGCCCCGGAATCGCCTGGTAATCGATGGCACGCGGGATTGGCGTCCGCCCCGCTGAGCGCATTGTCAGCACCTCTGCATCCTGCCGCTCCAGATAGGGCGCATAGCGTGCGTCATCGATGGCAATGTCGAGGAGTTCGGAGTCGATGGCCGCGAGCGCGGGAACGACAGCGAAGAGATGCTGACGCTCCACGCCGCCGAAGCAGAGCCACTCGGCCAATCTCCGGGAACGCCCATCGTCCCTCAGCTCGGCCGAAAGTGCGCGGGCGCGGACAATGGTCCGGAACAGGTCTGCGATCTCGGCGAGACCTTCGCTGCGGCGGCGGGCGAACGCCAGGCGATCGGGGCTGAGGCAGCCGAGTTGCTCGGCCAAACCTGTCAGCCGCTCGGTGGCATTGTCGGCCCGCAGCCGCAGCCGGTATTCGGCCCGAGCCGTCAGCATGCGATAGGGTTCGGTGGCGCCCTGCAGCGTCAGGTCGTCGATCATCACCCCGGTATAGCTGTCGGCACGGCCCAGCGTGGCCGGCTCCTGCCCCCCTGCCCGCCGCGCCGCGTTGAGGCCGGCAATGAGTCCCTGTGCCGCCGCCTCTTCATAGCCGGTCGTGCCGTTAATCTGCCCGGCGAAGAACAGCCCGCGCACCACGCCCAACTCCAGGGATGCATCGAGGGCACGCGGGTCGATATAGTCATACTCGACCGCATAGCCGGGCTGCACAATTGCCGCCCGCTCTAGGCCCGATATGGTCCGGATCATTGCCTGTTGCGCCTCGAGCGGCAGCGATGTCGAAATACCATTGGGGTAGATCAGCGGGTCATCGAGGCCCTCCGGCTCCAGGAAGATCTGATGCCCGTCGCGGTCGCCGAAGCGCAGCACCTTGTCTTCGATCGACGGACAATAACGCGGTCCCTGCCCTTCGAAGGCACCGGAATGCAAAGGCGACTGGTCGAGCGCGCTGCGGATGACGTCATGCGTTCCAGGCGTCGTCCGCGTGATGAAGCAGGCGAGTTGCGGCCGAAGGCGACGCGGCGTCAGCGCGGACATGGTCCAGCTCGCATCATCCGACGGCTGCCGCTCAAGTCCGCTCCAGTCGATTGTGCGGCCATCGAGCCGCGGCGGCGTTCCGGTCTTCAGGCGCCCCATTGGCAAGTTCAGGGCGCGCAGCTGTTCGCCCAACGGCACCGCAGCCGCTTCCCCGACCCGTCCGCCGCGTTCGGTGGCGAGACCTCGGAACATCCGGCCATTCAGGAACGTGCCGGTTGCCAGCACGACCGCGCCGGCGCGCAGAGCGCGGCCATCCGAAAGAGCGACCCCCGTGACCGTCGTCTCGCTGATCAGCAAGGAGGCGGCCTCGCCTTCGACGATCTCGAGATTCGGCTGTTCGCGGAGCATGCGCTGAATAGCGGCGCGGTAGAGCTTTCGATCGGCCTGAAGGCGAGGGCCACGAACCGCCGACCCCTTGGACGCGTTGAGCATCCGATAATGGATGGCTGCCTCGTCCGCTGCCCGCCCGATCAGTCCATCAAGCGCGTCCACCTCGCGAACCAAATGCCCTTTGCCGAGACCTCCGAAAGCCGGGTTGCAGGACATGGCGCCGAGCGTCGTCGCGTCGAAGGTCACCAGCGCCGTGCGTGCGCCGATGCGCGAGGAGGCTGCCGAGGCCTCGCACCCGGCATGTCCGCCGCCAATGACGATCACGTCGTACATGGCGCGGCCTCAAATCCTACTCAGCCAGCCCTGTCAAACTGTTCCACGTGGAACACACGGTTACTTGCCGATGCAGAAGGTTCCGAACAGCGCGTCGAGCATCTCTTCCGTGCTGGCGCGTCCGGTGAGCGCGTCGAAGGCGGCGCGGCAGGACCGGAGATGTTCAGCGGCGATCAGCTCATCCGGCTCGTCCACAAAGGCCGACAAAGCGCGATGCGCATCCGCGACATGGCTGCGCTGCCTGCGCCCCAAGGCCGCCTCGCCTTCGCGCGGCAGCAAGGACTGGGCAGCACCCATTAGTCGCTGCACCAACTCGGCTACTCCCTTGCCGGTGCGCGCCGATACGCTCAGGCGGCCGGCGGCGCTGGCCGCACGCTCCGGTTCATCCGCCCGGGCGTGGATCGGGATCAGTGTTGCACTCCTGACTTCGGGCGCATCCTCATCGCCCATCCACACAAGAATGTCCGCGTCCGCGATGCGGCGATTGGCTCGGGCAATCCCTTCCTGTTCGATCGTATCGGTCGATTCGGACCGCAGTCCAGCGGTGTCGGTGAAGATGAAGGCGGTTCCGCCCAGCCGCACCGGAGCCTCGATCACGTCGCGGGTCGTTCCAGCGATGGAGGACGTGATGGCCACCTCTCTTCCTGCTAACGCATTGATAAGGGATGACTTACCGGCATTTGGCGGGCCAGCGAACACGACGCGAATGCCCTCGAACAGCCGCTCGGAGCCCGGCCGGGCCAACAGCGCATCCATCTCTGCCAAAAAACGGCGAGAAAGCGCATCGATTCGACTGCGATCAGCCGGAACATCGTCTTCGTCAGACTGATCGAGCGCGGCTTCGGCCAGCGCCGACAGCATCAGCAGGTCTCGTCGCCACCGCTCGATGTCGGCGCTGAGCCCTTCGCCCGCCAGGGCCGACCGCCGCTGCGCCTCCGTTTCGGCGCGCAGCAAGTCGGAGAGCGCCTCGACCTGAACCAGGTCCATTTTGCCGTTCTCGAAGGCGCGCCAAGTGAACTCTCCGGCCTTGGCTGGGCGCACGCCGTCGAGCGAAGCGAGCCCTTCCTCCACCGCATCCACGGTCGCCCGGCCGCCGTGCAGATGAAACTCCACCAGCGGCTCACCCGTGACGGAGCCCTGCGCAGGGAAACAGGCCACCAACCCGCGATCGAGCGTTTCGCCGGTGGCATCCTTGAGCGTCCGAAGTGACAGCACTCTCGCGGCCGGCATTGGCCCAGCCAGTCGCTCCGCCGTCTCGAAAGCAGCCGGACCGCTGATCCGGATCACGGCGATCGCGGCCGGCGGCGCGCCGCTCGACAGCGCGAAGATGGTGTCGGTCACTTGCGGCCGGTCATCCCTTCGATCACCTGCTGCCACATCTTGAAGCCGGCATCGCTCATCGGTCCCCAGCTCTTCAGCATCGACTCCATCGTGTCGGAGCTGACGCCGTTCTTCACCGTATCGACCAGCTGCGCGACATAGGCGTCGTGGACGGGCGAGAGATCGGGCAGGCCCATGAAGCGGCGGGCTTCCTCGGGCGTGCAATCGACTTCGACATTGATCTTCATTGCGCGTCTCTCGGCCCCGCTGCTAACTCGCGCCATGACTTATGCCCACTCGGCGGTACAAATCGCAACGCCAATTGGTCCCGTACGGATCACGGCGGCGGGCGACCTAATCACAGGCATCGCGATCGGCGATCAGCGGAGCGGTGAGAACCCGTCTCTGGTCCTGAACGAGGCGCGTGCTCAGCTCCTCGCCTATTTCGATCATCGCCTGACGGACTTCGATCTTCCCCTGCAACCCGCTTCGACCATTCGACGGGACGAGATTTGGCGAGCGATGCGAGCGGTCGGTTACGGGCAAACGGCAACCTATGGGGAGGTAGCGGCTCGCACAGGGTCGATCGCTCGGGCGGTGGGTCAGGCGTGCCGGCACAATCCCTTTCCCATCGTGATCCCGTGCCACCGCATCTTGCGAGCGGGCAACAAGCTCGGCCCCTATTCGGCCGGCGAAGGGCCGGACACGAAGCGCGAGCTGCTGAAACATGAGAAAGCGGAAGGTTGGCTGATATGATGATCGAGATCGAGACGCTGGCGCATGACGGCCGCTTCAACGCCTATGCGGCCAAGCCCGGCGGCACGCCCAAAGCCGCGGTGATCGTCATCCAGGAAATTTTCGGCGTCAACGAAGGCATTCGCCGAAAATGCGATCATTGGGCGAACCTCGGCTATCTCGCGCTCGCGCCAGACCTGTTCTGGCGGCTGCAGCCGGGCGTCGAGCTGGACCCGGACGTGCCGGATCAGTTCCAGGAAGCATTGGGCCTGATGGGCCGCTTCGACCAAGACGCCGGCATCAGCGACATCGAGGCCACGATCCGCGCGGCACGCCAGCGGCTCGGCGGCACCGGCAAGGTGGGCTGCGTCGGCTATTGCCTGGGCGGACGGCTCGCCTTCATGACGTCGGCGCGCACCGACATCGACGCGAGCGTCGGCTATTACGGCGTCGGCATCGACGGCCTGTTGCGCGAGAAGCACGCCATCTCGCGACCCCTGCTGCTGCACATCCCCACGGCCGACGGGTTCGTCGGTCCTGAGGTGCAGCAGGCGATGCACGAGGGGCTGGACGGTCACCCCAAGGCCACGCTCTACGACTATCAAGGCCTGGATCACGGCTTTGCCGCGGAGATGGGCAAGCGCCGCAACGACCAAGCCGCTCGCCTCGCCGACAGCCGGACCGAGGCCTTCTTCGCGGAGCATCTGAACTAGCCGACCCTCTCGATGAAGGGAGACATGGGATGATCGCATTGCTTGCCGCTCTCGCCGCCGCGTCGCAGCCGGTATTGGTGCCTCGCTCCGCAGCCGAGCGGGCGCTGCTCGCTGCCGACGAACGGCAGCGCGCCGCCGTCGGTAACGCCGATCTTGAGGCGATCCGCTCAGGCTCGCACGAAAACCTGCGCATCAACGCACCGAGCAACCGGGTTCTCACCCGCGACGATCTGGTGCGGATGGTCGACTCAGGCGAGATCAGGAACGAGGTCTTCGAACGCACCGCCGAGTCGATCACGGTCACGGGCAATGTCGGCGTCGTCATGGGCCACGAACGCATGTTTCCGGGTGCCGCCAGCGAGCAGGCGCGGATCTACGGATTGAGGACGCTCGATCGGCGCTACACGAACATCTATCTGCTGGAGCGCGGCGCGTGGAAGCACATCGCCCGCCACGCCAACGTCATCCCTTCGGCCGGCGACGCTCAGATCAAGTGAATAGCGTGCCCAGTCCGACTGCCGGATCGATCCAGCCGTCATAGATCATCTTGCCGGCGACATAGACAATGACGATCAGGCCGACATAGGCAATCCACCGGTAACGCTCGATATATGTGGCGATGATGTTGGCCGCGAGACCCATCAGAGCGACGGCGAAGATCAGACCGACAATCAGGATGCCGGGGTGATCGCGCGCCGCGCCAGCCACTGCGAGAACGTTATCGAGGCTCATGCTGACGTCGGCGATCGCCACCGCCCACGCCGCTCCGGCAAAGCTCTTCGCCGGCTTGAGACCGGAATGCTCGTCCCCGTGAATCTCTTCGGAGCCAGGTGATTCGCCGGCGTGGCGAAGGTCGCGCCACATCCGCCATGCGACCCAAACCAGCAGCAAACCGCCGACAAAGATCAGCCCGACGATCTGCATCAACTGCGTCACGACCAGCGCGAAGGCGACGCGCAACACAAGCGCGGCAATTACGCCGATGAAGATGACCTTCTTGCGCTGATCGGCCGGAAGGCCCGCCGCGAGCGCACCAACGACGATCGCATTGTCGCCAGCAAGCACGATGTCGATCATCAACACCTGCAAGAAGGCGGCGAACGCAGCCGGCTCGGTGATGTTCGAAAAGTCGTGGACGATCGCGTCCCAGATTCCGGTCGGGGCCGCAGCGGCGAAGGTCGCGAGGATGTCGAGCATCAAGTTCTAACGCCTTCTCAGGTTCCGTGGTTCACCGCGGCGATAAGTTCGGGCTGGCGAGCTTAGCAAGAGGCTCGAAACAGGAACGCCGTCAGGAATTCATTGAGTCGAAGAAGTCCGAGTTCGTTTTCGAATCCTTCATCTTGTCGAGCAGGAACTCCATCGCGTCGACGGTGCCCATCTGCATCAGGATGCGGCGCAGCACCCACATTTTCGACAGCACGCCCTTGTCGACCAGCAATTCTTCCTTGCGGGTGCCAGATTTGCCGACGTCCATCGCGGGGAAGATGCGCTTGTCGGCGATCTTGCGGTCGAGCACGATTTCCGAATTGCCGGTGCCCTTGAACTCTTCGAAAATCACTTCGTCCATGCGGCTGCCGGTGTCGATCAGTGCGGTCGCGATGATCGAGAGCGAGCCGCCTTCCTCGATGTTGCGGGCGGCGCCGAAGAAGCGCTTCGGCCGCTGCAGGGCGTTGGCGTCGACACCACCGGTCAGCACCTTGCCCGACGACGGCACGACCGTGTTGTAGGCGCGGCCCAGGCGCGTGATCGAATCGAGCAGGATCACCACGTCCTTCTTGTGCTCGACCAGGCGCTTGGCCTTTTCGATCACCATTTCCGCGACTTGCACGTGGCGGGTCGCGGGCTCGTCGAAGGTGGAGCTGATCACTTCGCCGCGCACGGAGCGCTGCATATCGGTCACTTCCTCCGGCCGCTCGTCGATCAGCAGCACGATCAGGAAGACTTCGGGATGATTGGCCGTGATCGAGCGTGCGATATTCTGCAGCAGCACGGTCTTGCCGACCCGCGGCGGCGCGACGATCAGCGCGCGCTGGCCCTTGCCCTGTGGCGAGATGATGTCGATCACCCGCGCCGACTTGTCCTTGATCGTCGGATCCTTAGGATCGAGATCGAGCTTCGAGTCCGGATAAAGCGGCGTCAGATTGTCGAAATTGACACGGTGGCGCACCGCTTCCGGCTCGTCGAAATTGACCTGATTGAGCTTGGTCAGCGCAAAATAGCGCTCGCCATCCTTGGGCGCGCGCACTTCCCCTTCGACCGTGTCGCCGGTGCGCAGACCGAATTTCCGCACCTGATTCGGCGAGACATAGATGTCGTCCGGACCGGCCAGATAATTGGCCTCGGGGCTGCGCAGGAAGCCGAAACCGTCAGGCAGCACTTCGATCGTGCCCTCGCCCATGATCTGCTCGCCATTTTCGGCTTCGGCCTTCAGAATCGCGAACATCAGGTCCTGCTTGCGCAGGGTGGATGCTCCCTCCACGCCCAGCTGCTCGGCCTTTTCGACCAGCTCGGCGGGCGTGTTCTTCTTCAGGTCTTTGAGATGCATGGGGGAACCTTGGATCGGTTTTCGGGTGAGGAGACCGGTACGGAACGACGATCTGGGAGGAAAACGCACGGACCGGAGAAGCGCCGCACGGTTGGCCGCGAGTTAAGGAGGCGCCTGATTCAAGTCAAGCGGGTCAGAAGGGCTTCAGCACCACCAGGAAGACGATGATCACGATGGCGAGCGCCGGCACTTCGTTGAGCATGCGCAGCTGGCGCGAGCTCCAGCGCGCTTCGCCTTTCCCCAGCCGCTTCGAATAACCGACCGCCCAGCCGTGAAAGCCGGTCAGAAACAGCACGAAGACCAACTTCGCGTGCAGCCAGCCGGCCGACCAGGCGTCGATCGAAAAGGCAACGAGAATGCCCAGCACCCAGGTCAGCACCAGCGATGGCGTGAGGATCATTTTCCTCAGCTTGGCTTCCCGATCGATCCAGGCCGCAGCCTCGCTCGGCCGGTCGAGCGCCTCCTGATGGTGCACCAGATAACGCGGGAAGATGAACAGGCCCGCCATCCAGAAGATGACGAAGATGATGTGGGCGGCCTTCAGCCAGAGATAAGACAGTGCCAGGACTCCAGCCATCAGCCTCGCCGCACGCGTTCCAGCAGCTGCTCGACATGCGCAATCGGCGTGTCGGGCAATATGCCATGTCCGAGGTTGAAGATGTGCGGTCGTTCGCGAAAAGCGTCAAGGATGCGGCCGATGGCGTTGTCGAGCATGCCGCCGCCGGCAATCAGCGCCAGCGGGTCGAGATTGCCCTGCACCGGCAGTTCTGGCGGCAGCGAGGCGTGCGCCCAGTTCGGATCGACCGTTTCGTCCAGCCCGATCGCGTCCACCCCGGTCTCGCGCGCGTAAGCCGGCAGCTTGCCGCCCGAACCTTTAGGAAAGCCGATGATCGGCGTGTCCGGATGCCGCGCCTTGAGTTGCGATACCAGCCGCGCAGTCGGCGCGATCACCCATTGCTCATATTGTGCCGGCGACAGGCTGCCGGCCCAACTGTCGAACAGCTGCACGGCATGCACGCCCGCTTCGATCTGCCTGGAGAGGTAATCGAGCGTCGCCGTTTCGATTGCCGCGATGATCTCGCCAAAGGCTTTGGGATCGCGATAGGCATAGCGCCGGGCCTCCGCTTGTTCCCGGCTGCCCTCGCCCGCGACCATATAGGTGGCGACCGTCCAGGGGCTGCCGGCAAAGCCCAGGAACGTCGTCTGAGGCGGCAGGGCAGCAGCGACACGCCGTACGGTGCCATAGACCGGCTCCAGCCGCTCAGGCGCCGCCTGGAAGCTCGCCAGCGCGGTATCCAGCAGCCGCGGCGACAGCTTCGGCCCTTCGCCGGCGAGGAATTCGAGCTTCTGGCCCAGCGCATGGGGGATGACGAGAATGTCGGAGAACAGAATCGCGCCGTCGAAGCCGAAGCGGCGGATCGGCTGCAGCGTCACGTCCGCAGCGGCCTCGCTGTCATTGACCAGCTCGAGAAAGCCGCCCTTGTCGGCCCTAAGCGCGCGATACTCCGGCAGATAGCGCCCGGCCTGGCGCATGAGCCAGACCGGAGGCGGGTCGCGCCGTTCACCGCGAAGCACGCTCAGCAAGGGACGTTTCATCTCTTCAATTCTCTTAGATTCAATAAGGATGATGGAGATAGTAGGCGTGCCGGAGGCGAGGACTTACGGATTTCCACGGCAGCCGCCAACAATTTGACTCTGCGGGAATCGAGAAAGGTTCCCGATTCGCGCGGACAATGCCCGCAATCCACAGGGGGCGGATGTTTTTTTCCGCTTGTGGGCGGAACTGGTGACTCAAACCCCGGATCGGGCGCGCATTTTCATGGCGCGAGCTTCCGCTTGCCTGTCCGGCCGCTTTTCCACAGGGATGTGCGGGTGACAACGCGGCTGCACCTTCATCTTCTCTCCGACTCCACCGGCGAAACGCTTGAGATGATCGCCAAGGCGGCGATCGCGCAGTTCGAAGGCGTGGAGACCATCAAGCATTTCTGGCCGATGATCCGGTCTGGCGCTAATCTTGAGCGTATTCTCGAGGAGATCGCCCAAAATCCGGGTCTGGTGCTGTTCACTCTCGTCAATGCCGACACCCGGCGGACGCTCGAACAGCGTTGCCATGCGCTCGGCCTGCCGGCGGTCGCTCCGCTGGATCCGGTCACCCATTCTCTGTCCAACATGCTCGGGCAGACGGCCATGGCCAAGCCGGGCCGCCAGCACGCGCTCGACGCCGCCTATTTCGAGCGGGTCGAGGCAATCCAGTTCACCATCGCCCATGACGACGGGATTGGCTGGGAGAATTGGGAAGAGGCGGACATCGTCCTTGCCGGCATCTCGCGGACGTCCAAAACGCCGACTTCCATCTATCTCGCTAATCGCGGCTACAAGGTCGCGAACATCCCGCTAGTGATTGAGTCGCCGCCGCCCAAGAGTCTGTACAGTTTGAAGCGCCCGCTCGTCGTCGGGCTGACCACCAGTGTCGACCGGCTGGTGCAGGTGCGGCGCAATCGCCTCTTGTCGCTCAACCAGGCGCCGGAAACCGATTATGTCGATCAGGAAGCGGTCACCCGCGAAGTCGCCTTTGCGCGCCGCATCTTCGCGGACAATGGTTGGCCGGTGATCGACGTGACGCGCCGCTCGATCGAGGAGACGGCGGCGGCGATTATCAACCTGTGCAACGAACGGCGCCAATGCGCCTGATCCTGGCGTCGCAATCGGCCGGGCGCCGCGCGATGCTGGAAAGCGCCGGCGTGCCGTTCGACGCGATGTCGGCCGGCGTGGACGAGGATACGGCCAAGGCGAGCCTCATGGCCGATGGCCTGAAGGCACGCGACATGGCCGATGCGCTCGCCGAGCTGAAGGCGCTGAAACTATCGGGCAAGGAGCCGAGCGCCCTGGTGCTCGGCTGCGACTCCATCGTCGAGCTGCAGGACGGGCGCATGCTCGACAAGGCGGAAAGCCGCGACGAGGCGGCCGAGCATCTGCGCCTGCTCTCCAACCGTCGCCATTATCTCTACAGCGCGGCGGTAATCGCCGAAGGCGGCCGCGCCGTTTGGCGCTTCGTCGACCGTGTCACCATGCATGTGCGCGCGCTGTCGGAAGCCTTTATCGAGGACTATCTGGATCGCGAATGGGACCAGGCGCGCTGGTGCGTCGGCGTTTACCGTGTCGAAGGTCCCGGCGCGCAGCTTTTCACCCGCATCGAGGGCAGCCAATTCACGGTCATCGGCCTGCCTTTGCTGCCGGTGCTCGGCTATCTCCGCAGCCGTGAAGTCCTGACGTCATGAGCCGCCCCTATGCCGAAGTGATCGGCGACCCGATCGCTCACTCGAAGTCGCCCGCGATCCATCGCTTCTGGCTCGACCGGCTGAAGATCGAGGGCGACTATCGCGCTACTCAGGTGCGGCCGGACGAACTCGGCGCCTTTTTCGAGAGCCGCGCCGAAGACCGGAACTGGCGAGGCTGCAACATCACCGTGCCGCACAAGGAAGCGGCGCTGGCGCATGTGCCGGATCCCGGCGGCGTCCGGCAGACGATCGGCGCCATCAACACGGCGTTCCGCGACGAGGCCGGCGAGCTTGCCGGCACCAACACCGACGCGGCCGGCTTCTGGTCACCTGTTTCGGGGCTGGACTTAAACGGCAAGAAGGTCGCGGTGGTCGGTGCCGGCGGCGCTGCCCGTGCGGTCCTGTTCGCGCTCGCCCGCATGGATGTCGGCGAAGTCACCATCCTCAATCGCACACCGTTGAAGGCAGCAGGGCTGCTCGCCACCTTTGGCCTCACGGGCAAGGTGCTGCCGCTGACGGGCATGCTTCCGCCTGCCGCGCTGCTGGTCAATGCGAGCACGCTCGGCATGGCCGGCCAGCCGCCGCTCCAGCTGGACCTGTCGCCGCTGCCGGATGACGCGATCGTCTACGACATCGTCTATGCGCCGCTCCAGACCGACTTGCTGCAGGCGGCAGAGGATCGCGATCTCGAGACTGTCGACGGGCTGGAAATGCTGATCGGCCAGGCAGCGCTCGCCTTCGAGCTGTTCTTCGGCGCCGAACCGCCGCGCGAGGCCGATGACGAGCTCCGCGCCCTGCTGACGGCATGAAGATCCTCGGCCTCACCGGCTCCATCGGCATGGGCAAATCGACCGTGGCCGCCATGTTCGAGGAAGCCGGCATCCCCGTCTTCGATGCGGACGCCGCAGTTCATCAGCTGCAAGGGCCCGCCGGTGGGCTGGTCGAAGCGATCGAACGTGCCTTCCCCGGCACCACCGGCCCCGGCGGCGTGGACCGAGGCAAATTGGGGCAGCACGTTCTCGGCGACCGTGCGGCCCTATCCCAACTCGAAGCAATCGTGCACCCGGCCGTTGCAGAGATGCGTAAAGCCTTCCTCGAACAACACCGAGACGCGCAGCTGGTGGTGTTCGACATTCCCTTGCTGTTCGAAAAAGGCGGTGGCGCGGGGCTCGACGCCGTTGCCGTCGTGTCCGCACCGGCCGAGGTGCAGCGCGAGCGCGTGCTCGCCCGGCCGGGCATGACCCCCGAGAAGTTCGAAAACATTCTCCGCCTGCAGATGCCGGACGCCGAAAAGCGCCGCCGCGCCGATCATGTCATCGACACCGGCGTGTCTCACCAGGAGACGCGCGAGCAGGTTCGGCAACTCATCGCTTGTCTGTTGGGCGGCAAAGAGCGATAGCCGAAAGGCAATGCGCGAAGTCGTTTTCGATACCGAAACTACCGGCATCCAGGTCTCCGAAGGTCACCGCATGGTCGAGATCGGCTGTGTGGAGCTGTTCAACCGCGTCGAGACCGGGCGGGTGTTCCACGCCTATATGAACCCGGAGCGGTCGATGCCGCCCGAGGCGCAGGCGGTGCACGGCCTGTCCGAGACGTTCCTGGCCGGCCAACCCCTGTTCCACGACATTTGCGAAGAGCTGCTCGACTTTCTCGAGGACAGCCCGCTGGTCGCCCACAACGCCGCCTTCGACTTTGCGTTCCTTAACTATGAGTTGGGCGAGTGCGGCCGGCTGCATGTGCCGCGCTCCCGGATGATCGATACGCTGGCGCTGTCGCGGACGCGGCATCCCGGCGCCAAGCACAGCCTCGATGCGCTCTGCATGCGCTACGGCGTCGATCGCAGCCACCGCGTCAAGCACGGCGCCTTGCTGGACGCCCAGCTGCTCGCCCAATGCTATGTCGAGCTGACCGGAGGCCGCCAGATCGGCCTGTCGCTGCACGAGGCACCAAGCGCTGCCGACGCGGTCAAGCAGGACGCCATTGCCTATGACATCACGCGGCCGGTCCGTCCGGCCCGCCCGCACGCCGCTTCTCCCGAGGAGCTGGCGCGGCATGCACGATTCCTCGCACAGCTGACCGACCCGGTCTGGGAAATGGGAACGGCCAAGGCTGCCTGAGGTTTGTCTGTTCAGAGCAAACGGAGGAGGCTTTCATGGACGTGCGCGTATCGGGTCATCAGGTCGATGTCGGCGAGGCGCTCCGAGCGCATGCCTCCACCCGGGTCCAGGCGCTGTCCGACAAATATGACGCGCGCGCCGTCTCTTCGACCGTCACCTTCGGCAAGGGCCCGCACGACCATCGTTTCGACTGCGAAATCATCATCTATGTGCCGAACGGCGTGGTGCTGAAAGGCAGCAGCCGCGCCACTGAGGCGCAGCCCGCCTTTGAAGACGCGCTCGCCAAGATCGAGAAGCAGGTTCGCCGCTATATGCGCCGCCTCCGCGACCGGAACGGCCAGGGCGCGGCGCAGGAAGCCGCCTTCGACGCCGCCGGCTACACCGTCTTCAGCCTGCCTGAGACGGAGGAGGAAGAAGAGCTTCCCGATAATCCGCCGATCGTCGCCGAAACGCGAGTCGATGTGCCCGATGCGAGCGTGTCCGACGCAGTGATGATGCTCGATCTGCGCAACACCAACGCGCTGCTGTTCAAGAACAGCGTCAGCGGCGTGTTCAACATGGTCTACCGACGAGGCGACGGCACGATCGGTTGGGTCGAACCTCAGCGCGCCTGAGGCTGGCCCTTTACAAGCCTGGCGGGGGCGCTAGAGCGCGCCCGCCACATCGGACCTCCGCACAAATGGACTTCACTCAGTTTCTGGACGGGGACGCGGTTCTCGCGGACCTGCCCGCCGCCAACAAGAAAGCGCTGTTCCAGGCGCTCGCTCATCTTGCCGAACGCACGATGGGACTGGCCGCGCGCGACGTGCTGGAGCGGCTGAACGAGCGGGAGCGGCTCGGCACCACCGGCTTCGGCGGCGGCGTCGCCATCCCGCACGGCCGCCTGCCTGGGCTCGACCGCATCCGCGCCGCATTCGTGCGGCTGGAGAAGCCGATCGATTATGGCGCGATCGATGATCTGCCGGTGGATCTCGTCTTCATGATGCTGTCGCCCGCCGATGCCGGCGCCGACCATCTCAAAGCCCTCGCCCAGGTCAGCCGGCGGCTGCGGGACCGGCCGTTCGTGGCCAAGCTGCGCGGAGCGGGGTCGCCCGACGCATTGTTCGCGCTTTTCGCGAGCGCCGAAACGCGCGATGCCGCCTGATACGGGCGCCCAGGCTCATTTCCGGGCGCTTGAATCGCTTTATGCCGCAGCGCCGATCAACGCGCTCTTCCCGTCCAGGCTCGAAATTCTCGAAGAGGGCGTCGCCCGCATCACCTTTCACGTGTCGGACCAGTTGCATCATGCCGCCGGCGCTGCCCACGGCACCAGCTATTTCAAGATGCTCGACGACGCCGCTTTCTATGCGGCGAACAGCAAGGTGACCGACCGCTTCCTACTGACGACAGCATTCAACCTGCTCTTCACCCGGCCGATCGTCGCGGGGCCGGTGTTGGCGGAGGGCAGATGGATCAGCGGCCAGCGCCGGGTATTCGTCGCCGAGGCGCGGCTGATCGGACCCGATGGCGAGGAAGCGGCGCGCGGTACCGGCACCTTCATGCGCTCGCGCATCCCCTTGTCGTCCCTCAAGGGCTATGCCCCGCCGGCCTCATGACGCCACGCCTCACCTCGCGCATGACCATCGATGCGCTCTTCCGCCGGGTGCAGGCAGCGGGCGGCTTTGCGGCGGTGCTCGCCCGTGGCGACGAGATGGCGGGCGCAATCCTGCTGGTCTGTAGAGAGCGCGGCGCCTTCAAGTCGCTGCTCGAACGAACCGTCGATCTGGACGGCAGCTACCGCTTCACGCCTTGTGGACCTCAAGATGTTGAGTCCGATTCGGAGCGGGACTCCTACATACAGCGGCGGCGCGATCGGGATCGCGATTTATGGTTAATAGAACTGGACATCCCGGACGCTGAACGGTTCGCCGCTGAATCGGCGCCGTAACGTTGACGCATTGCGGCAAGTCACTGACAGGAGGGTCAACACCAACGCGCCAGATCGCCGTGGGTCGGGGTCGCCGACACGAGTGATAGCGCAGTCGGGGGGAAGATCAGCAGGGGGCGCGGCTGTTTGGCGCACCTGCAGTCGATCGACTCACCGCACAGTATGAACGAACATGGTCGCCATTTACCGGGCCGCGAGCATCGCGGCTGTGACTTTCTGCACTGCCTTCGGGGTTGCCGCAGCTGCCCCGTCTTTCGCTGAAACGGTCGATACTGCCGTCTCCAGCATCACCAACGAACAGAATCTTCCGCCGGTTCCGTCGGTTGAGCCGCTTCCCGCCCTTTCGAGCATCGAGAGCGCTCCCGCAGCGGCTCCTGCTCCGGCGCCCGCTCCCGCCCCGGTCAAGCCAAAGACCGCGACCCTCAATCATCTGGTCGACCTTCAGACCATCCCCAGCAAGCTCGATCGCGAAACCGAGTGCCTGGCCGCTTCCGTCTATTTCGAATCGAAGACCGAGCCGCTCGAAGGCCAGCTCGCCGTCGCCGAGGTGGTGATCAATCGCGCCAAGTCCGGCCGCTTCGCCAAGTCGATCTGCGGCGTCGTGTTCCAGAAGGGGCAATTCTCCTTCGTCCGCGGCGGCGGTTTCCCTCCGATCGCCCGTAACAGCTATATGTGGCGTGAAGCCGTGGCGATCGCGCAGATCGCGCTCAACGACGATTGGGACAGCCGCGCATCCAAGGCGCTCTTCTTCCACGCCGCCCGCGTCTCGCCGGGCTGGAACAAGGTGCGCGTCGCGCAGCTCGGCAATCACGTTTTCTATCGCTGAGCCTAGCGATCGTTCCTGACATGTTCTAGAAGGGCGGGGTGGCAAGCCATCCCGCCCTTTTGCCGTCCGCGATGACCGCTGCCGATGTGGCGCGCGGCGTGTCGCGGCTGCTGCTGCGCCACGACTTTGTGGCCTTGTGCGAAGTGCCGCTGGCGAACGGACGGCGGGCCGATCTGATGGCAGTGGACCCGAAAGGGCGCATCCTGATCGTCGAGATCAAGGTGTCGCGCGCCGACCTGATGGGCGATGGCAAGTGGCGCGACTATCTCGATTATTGCGACCGGTTCTTCTGGGCGGTGCCGCAGGGTTTCTGCCTCGACCCGTTCGAAACGGAGCCGTTCTGTCCCGACGCGTGCGGCTTGATCGTGGCCGACCGCTATGATGCCGCCATCGTCCGGGAGGCGGCGGAGCATCCTGTGCCCGCCCCGCGCCGCAAGTCCGCGACGCTCGACTTTGCCCGCCGCGCCGCGCGCCGGCTGCTCGGCCATCTCGATCCGGAGTGCGAACTGCTCGGCTGATCTATTTTGGGCCGGAGATGCCCTTTTTCGCGACCGGCTTGGTCTCGTCGATCAGCTTGACGATCATCTCGGAGCGCCCGTCGCGCACGGCATAGTCTCGCGCGGACATGCCGCTTGCGATGTCCCTCTTCGCCGGGTCCGCGCCCTGAGTGAGCAGCAGACGCGCCATCGCCAGATCGCGTTTTTGCACCGCCATGATCAGCGGCGTTTCGCCCAGGCTGTTGACGGCATTGATCTGCGCACCCTTGGCGATCAGCAGCCGCGCGGCGTCCACGAACCCGATGCGCGCGGCGAGCATCAACGGCGTATTGCCGTCGCGATCCTTTAGATCGATGCGCGCACCCTTCTGCATCAAAAACCCGACCCAAGCCAGGTTCCGGTCCTTGACCGCGATGTGCATGCCGCGTTCGCCGGTCGTGCCATCGGGGGTGTCGATCAGCGTCGGCCCGCCCTTGTTCAGCAGCTCCGTCGCCTTGGCGCCGTCGCGCTCGCGGACAGCCTTCAGAAAATTATAGCTGTCGGAGAACTGCGCGCTCGCCGGAGTCGCGGCTGCGAGCAGCGAAAGAGCGAGAAAAGCGCTTCGAAACGTCACGGGCAACCCACCTGCACTTGATCCGGGCGGGTTAGCACAGCATTTCTGCCTGTGCGATGAACTTCCGCCCATTTGTGATCGCCGCCGCGCTGGCCTTGAGCGCGTGCACGGCTTCGGCTTCCGAGGAGCCGCCGCTGGCGGGCGCCCGTCTCGGCGGGCCGTTCGCGCTGGTGAATCAGGATGGGCGGCCGGTCACGGACCAGAGTTTCGCCGGTCGGTATCGCCTCATGTATTTCGGCTATGCTTACTGCCCAGACGTTTGTCCGGTCGATCTGCAGAAGCTTACGGCAGGCTATGCGCGGCTCGAGAAGACGGACCCCGAGATCGCTGCGAAAGTTGCTCCCATCTTCGTCAGCGTCGATCCGGAGCGCGACAAGCCGGCGGTGCTGAAGCAATATGTCGCGGCCTTCCACCCGAAGCTGACCGGCCTGACCGGCACGCCCGAGCAGGTCGCGGCCGCGGCCAAAACCTACGCAATCATCTATTCGAAGGAGCAGCAGCCGGGCGCCTCCGGCTATCTGATGAACCACAGCCGCCTTGCCTATCTCTTCGGCCCGGATGGCAAGCCGATTGCCTTGATCCCGCACGACGCCGCGCCAGACGTGATCGCGGCCGAGTTGAAGCGCTGGGTCCGGTGAGCGATCGCTTCTGGGAAGACCGGCCGCTCGAAGCCCTGGACCGCGCGCAATGGGAGGCGCTGTGCGATGGCTGCGGCAAATGCTGCGTGCACAAGCTGGAAGACGAAGTGACCGGCGAGCTCTTTCCGACCAATGTCGCCTGTAAGCTGCTCGACCGGCACAGCGGCCAATGCTCCGACTATCGCCACCGCCGCGCCTATGTGCCCGAATGCGTGCGGCTGACGCCGAAGCTTGCCGCCACGCTCGACTGGCTGCCGCCCAGCTGCGCCTATAAGCTGCGCGCCGACGGCAAACCGCTGCCGGATTGGCACCCGCTCAACTCGGGCGATCCGGAGTCGGTGCACAAGGCCGGCATGTCGGTGCGCGGCTGGACGATCTCGGAAAGCGATGCGGGTGAGCTTGAGGACCATATTCTCGACGCCTGAGCCGCGCTTCGGCGACCGGCCGCTCACCGTGGTGCGGCACGCCAGCGCCCGCCGGATGCGGCTGCGGGTCGATCCCCGCGACGGCAGCGTGTGGCTGACCCTGCCGCGCCGCGCGTTGCTGCGTCATGCCTATGCTTGGGTGGAAGAGCAACGGCTCTGGATCGAAGAGCAATTGGCGAACCGCGCAGCCGGTACGCGGCTGGTGCCGGGCATGACGCTGCAGGTTGCCGGCGAGACGCTGACGCTGGCGTTGGGCGACCCCTCCCCTTTCTGGGGAGGGGCTGGGGAGGGGGCGGCGCGCGTCTGCGCGCCAGAAGAGTCCTTGTTGGCGATATCGGCTCCCGCCGATCTCGCGCCCCCCACCCAACCCTCCCCCACAAGGGGGGAGGGCTCTAGGCCGCGAGCAGTGCGGAGGGTCAACGGCACCCTCGTGGTGCCCGGCGACCCTGATCTGTTCGAAGCCCGCGTGCTGCGCTGGCTCAAGGCGGAGGCGCGGCGCGTGCTTGAGGCGGAGACGCGTGCGCTGGCGGAAAAAGCGGGGGTGATGGTTGCGCGGGTGACTGTCGGCGACACGCGCTCGCGCTGGGGGAGTTGCTCGGCCAGCGGCGACATTCGCTATAGCTGGCGGCTGATCCTCGCGCCCGATTTCGTGCGGCGCTCGACCGTGGCCCATGAAGTCGCGCACCGGGTGCATATGAACCACGGTCATGCGTTCAAGGCGCTGGAGCGGGACCTGCTCGGCGAGCCGCCAGCCGCCGCGCGCGCCTGGCTAAGGGCGAACGGCGCCGCGCTTCACGGATATGGCCGCTCCTGAGGCACCGGCTCGCGTCGGCGATCCCGCACTGGCGGTTCTTCCTCTGACGGCTCTGGCCCCGGCGGCCCGCGGCCGAGTGCCCGGTCGTAGAACTCGTCGTCGAGCTGCTCTTCGTTCTCGCCCGGCGGCGCCTCGTCGAAGGGCCGCGCGTCCGGCCTGACCGGATTGCCCGCCTCGTCGACCAGCTGCGGCTGCTCGGCCTCCCCGAAATAGGCTTCCGCATCGGGTTCGAGCTGCCATTCGGGCAAGGTGACCTTGGTCTCGAACTGCTCGACGGGCCGCTTGGCGGTGGCGACGCGCATGAAAGCGGCGAATGCACGCGCCGGCGCCGTGCCGCCCTGCAGGCCGGGCACCACGCGAGCATCGTCGCGGCCCATCCACACGCCGGTGGTCAGCCCGCTCGAAAAGCCGATGAACCAGCCATCCTTGTTGCTGCTGGTCGTGCCGGTCTTGCCCGCCACCGGCCGGCCGATATTGGCGGCGCGCCCGGTGCCGGCGGAGACGGCGCTCTGCATCAAATCGGTCATCTGCGCCGCGACCCAGGGAGCGACCAGGACGCGCGAGGTATCGCTTTCATGCCGGTAGAGGACACGATTGCCGGTCGTTGTCACTTTGGTGATGCCATAGGGAACGACCGCGATGCCCTTCGACGCCACCGACGCGAAAGCGCGGGTCATGTCGATCAGCCGCACGTCCGACGTGCCGAGCACCATCGACGGATGCGTGTTGATCGGCGTGGTGATGCCGAAGCGCCGCGCCATGTCGGCGACCGTGGTGGTGCCGACATCCTGGCCGATCTTCGCCGCGATCGTGTTCACCGAGTAAGTGAACGCGGTGCGCAGGTTGATCGAGCCGGAATAGCGGCCGCTATTGTTGCGCGGACTCCAGCCGCCGACATTCACCGGCTCGTCGACCAACATGTCGTCGGGCTTATACCCTGCCTCCAGCGCCGAGAGGTAGACGAACAGCTTGAAGGCGGAGCCCGGCTGGCGTGTGGCTTGGGTCGCACGGTTGTAGATCGAGGTGACGTAATCCTTGCCGCCGATCATCGCCCGCACGGCGCCATCGCGGTCGAGGGATACGAGCGCGCCCTGGGCACTTCCCGGCACATTGGCACGGATTGCCGCCTGCGCCGCTTTCTGCATGCCCGGGTCCAGGGTGGTCCAAACGTCCAGCGGCTCGATCGTCTCGTCGATCAGCGTTTCGAGTTGAGGCAGCGCCCAGTCGGTGAAGTAGCGGACGCTGTTTTCGTTCGCGTCTTCGTTGAGCCGCACCTTCACCCGCTCCGCGCTCTCGGCCTGCGCACGCGTGATGACGCGGTTTTCGACCATTGAGTTGAGCACCACGGTCGAACGGCCGATCGCGGCTTCGGCGTCGGCCGTCGGCGAATAGCGCGACGGCGCCTTGACCAGCCCCGCGATCACGGCCGCTTCGCTGAGGCTCAGCCGCTCGGCGCCGTGCGCGAAGAAGCGGCGGGAAGCGGCGTCGATGCCGTAGGAGCCGCCGCCGAAATAGACCTTGTTCAGATAGAGTTCGAGGATCTGGTCCTTGGTGAACTTGCGCTCCATCGCGAGCGCGAGCAGCCATTCGCGCGCCTTGCGGCCGAAGGTGCGGGTGTTGGTGAGGAAGACATTGCGGGCCAGCTGCTGAGTGATGGTCGAACCGCCCTGCGCCCAATGCCCGCGCTCCAGCCGGACCTTGACCGAGCGCGCGATGCCGATCGGATCGACGCCCAGATGCGAGCGGAAGCGCTTGTCCTCGACGGAGACCATGGCGTCCTTCATCACCTGCGGGATCTCGTCGTAGCTTAGCCATTCGCCATAGCTCGGTCCCAGCGACACCAGCACGGAGCCGTCGGCCGCATGGACGCGGATCATCTGCCCGTTGGGCGACGATTTCAGCTCGGAATAGGTCGGCAGGGTCGAGACCTGGAGGTAGACGGCGACGACCAAGGCGACGAGCGAGACCAGTGCGCCCGCGCCACCGATGATCAATATGCGGCGAAAGATGTTGCGTGCCTTCGACGGCGGCGCCTTGCGCGGCGGTTTCTTGGTGGGTCGCGGGGGAGGGGCCATCGGGTGCTGGCGGTTTAGTGGGTTCCCCACCCTGTCACAAGGATGAACGGATTAGCCGTCAGAGCCCTTCGGCTCGAACTCCAGCGACAGGCTGTTGATGCAGTAGCGCAGGCCTTCCGGTCCCGGCCCGTCCGGGAACACATGGCCGAGATGCCCGTCGCAGCGGGCGCAGCGCACTTCGACGCGGCGCATGCCGTGGCTTATATCTTCGTGTTCAACCACGGCATCCCGCGCGAACGGGTGGGTGAAGCTCGGCCAGCCTGATCCGGAATCATATTTGGTATCGCTCTGAAACAGGTCGGCGCCGCAGGCCGCGCAGCGATACGTCCCCGCCGCCTTGTTGTCATAGAGCGCGCCGGTGAAGGCCCGCTCGGTGCCCGCCTCGCGCAGCACATGATATTGCTGGGGCGTCAGCCGCTGCCGCCACTCCGACTCGGGAAGGTTGAGCTTGTCCATAAGCGCGATGTGGGACAGCGGCCCGGCACCTTCAATGGCGCACCCGCGTCGCCGTGGCGAGCAAGGAGGCGAGGCCCGGCGCGATCTTCATCAGCCGGACAAGGGCGCCGGCGCTGCCCGGCCGTTCGGCCGCCGCAAGAATTGCGGACGCGATGGCGATTGGCCGGCGAGTGCGGCTGGCGAGGTGCTGCTGAAACTCTTCGGCAGTACCGCCGCGCATGATCGCGTCCCCGGCCATGACGCCGCTGGCAACCGCAATGCCCATGCCCTCACCGGCGAGCGAAGGGATCACGCCCGCCTGATCGCCCAGCCGGTAAACGCCGTCCGCCGTCTTGCTCGTGCGCCAGCCATAGGGCACCGCCGCGATCGCATCCACCGGCCCATCGGCCGCCAACCAGGCGAGCCGCTCGCCGAGAGCCGGCACCTCGCGACCGATCTCGTTCAGCAGCGCCGCGGGTCCGCCTGCCTCGTTCAGCCGTGACTTCAGCACGGCGAGGCAAAGATTGCCGGCGCCGTCCTCCTGCAGCACCAGCCCTGCATAGCCGCGGTCGAACAGGTGCAGCTCGATCGCTCCCTTGATGAGCTTGTTCAGCCCCGGGGCGGGGCCGAGCCGCACCCGCAGGCCGAGCGCGGGATCGTTGCCGGGCCTCGGCCGTGCGAGACCACGCAGGTCATGCTTTCCGGTCGCGAGCAGCAGGCGTTCGGGTGCGAATATTTCGTTATCCGTGCGGACGTGCTGTCCTTCCGCTTCACGTGCGTGCACCCCCCGTTCAACCGCTGCGCCTTGCGCTTCCGCCTGCCGGAGCATGGCCGAGTCGAGCTGTCGTCGTGAAACGCCGAGCGCGGGGCGGGGCAGCGGGGCAGTCGCGGATCGGGTGCCGCTGAATAGCCGGACCTCCGTCGCGGTCGCGCCGGTCACTTCTACCCCAAGCCGCTCCAAAGCCCCTAAACTCTGCCAGCTCAGGAAACCGCCGCAGATCGCGTCGCCGGTCTCGCGCTGGCGCTCGATCACCAGCGGCCGCGCGTCGGCGCGGGCCAGCGTGATCGCGGCGGCCGAGCCGGCCGGGCCGCCGCCCAGGATCAGGAGATCCGTTCGACGCACAGGCGAAAGGGAAAGGCGCGGTAGACGCGGGCCGTCACGCGAGCTTCGGCGAGGATCGGAGGCCATTCCCTTGGCCGGTAGGAGCGGGCGATGGAGAGGGTGCCGTCGGCCTTCACCATCTGATGCCAGCGCACCAGCGTCGCGAGCAGCGGGTAGCCCGCATAAGGCAGCCAGTGCCGATGCAGGTCGTTGACCAGCCACCCCATCCGCGCATGTGCGTCCATGAAGCGGAGAAAGGCGATCAGCTGCGTATGGGTCATGTGGTGCGCGACGAGACTGGAGACGATCAGGTCCCAGGGCTCTCCGGCAAGCTCCGCATAGTCGCCGGTCACGTAGCGGATCGGCAGGTCGGCTGGCGTGGCCGCTCGTGCCGCCGGTTCACTGCTTGAGTTGAGATCGACGCCGACCAGCTCGCAGGGGAGGCCGCGCCGCTTTGCCCAGCGGGCGATGCTGCGGAGCATGTCGCCATTGCCGAAGCCGACGTCAAGCAGGCGGAAAGGCCGGTCCTTGGCGGCGCGCCGGACGAAGGAGAGGGTCGGCCGTGCCGCCATGGTCAGCCGGTTCACCTTGGCGAGATCGCCAATGACCGCCGCATAGGTTTCCGGCGACAAGTCCTCCGCATCCATCTGCTCTTCGGCGAGACTGCGGGTGGCGAGGCTCATGCGCTCTTGAACCGGAACCCTTCGGCGGCGAGTCCCGGCCCGAAGGCCATGGCGACGCCGTGATCGATTTCGCGCTTCAGCTGGCGAGACAACACGAACATCAGCGTCGACGACGACATATTGCCATAGGCGCGCAGCACTTCGCGCGAATCGTCCAGCGCGTCGGGCGGCAGCTGCAGCGCGCTTTCCACCGCGTCGAGGATCGAGCGGCCGCCGGCATGGACCGCCCATTGATCGACGCCGCCATTGACAATCGCCTCGCGCATCTCCGGCTCCGCCAGCGCCGCCCCGATCCGCCCCGGCACTTCGCCGGAAAGCTGCATAGCAAAGCCCTGGTCGGTGATGTCCCAGCGAATCAGCGTGTCGGATTCGGGCAAAGTCACCGAGAAGGGCTGACCCAGTTCCAGCCCCTCGCTCTCCGCGGTCACCAACGCGGCCGCGGCGCCGTCGCCGAACTGGAGGCCGGCCAGCATCGACTCGATCTGATCCATTTCGTGAAGGTGCAGCGAGCAGATCTCGACCGTCACCACCAGCACCCGCGCGCGGGGCTCCGACCGCACGATGTGCCGGGCCGAGCGCAGCGCCACCGCCGCGGCATAGCAGCCCATATAGCCGACCAGCAGCCGCTCGACGCCGGGCGAGAGCCCCAGCTGCCGGGCGATGATCTGGTCGACGCCAGGCGCGACGAAGCCGGTGCAGCTGGCGACAACCAGGTGCGTCACATCCTTCAGATCGGCAGGCAGTTCCCCGATCGCGCGGAGTGCCAGCTCTGGCGCTACCTCGCCATAGAGCCGCATCCGTTCGCCGGTGCCCGGCAGCGTCTCACGTCCATAGAAGCCGCCGGGTTCGGCGGGCGAGCCGCCGCAGGGCGCCGGCGGCAGCACGGACCAGCGATGCTGCAATCCACTCCGGCCGACCATGCGCTCGAAGATCCGCGTTTGCCGCGGGTCGGGGATGCGCGCGAGTGCCCAGTCTAGGAACGGCTGGTGGATGTCCTGCTCGGGCACCGCTGTGCCGATTGCGTTGATGAAGGCCTGGGCCACTTGGCCTCTCTTTGTTGTGGATAGCGACTGTGCCGGACAACGCGCCCGTTGGCTACATGGCCCCCGTCCGTTTAACTGCGCTCCATGTCCAACGCTCCCACGCCGATGATGGCGCAATATCTGCGTCTGAAGGCGGAGGCGGGCGAGTGCCTGCTCTTCTACCGGATGGGCGATTTTTTCGAGCTGTTCTTCGACGATGCGAAAGCGGCGGCGGCGACACTCGACATCGCCTTGACCGCACGCGGCGAGCATGACGGCGTGCCGATCCCGATGTGCGGCGTCCCGGTCCATGCGGCGGAAAACTACCTCGCCCGGCTGATCAAGGGAGGGCACCGCGTCGCCATCGCCGAGCAGACGGAGTCGCCCGCGGCGGCCAAGGCGCGCGGCTCCAAGGCATTGGTGGACCGGGCAATCGTCCGCTTCGTCACCGCGGGCACCCTGACCGAAGAGACGCTCCTGGATGCGCGCCGGTCCAACTGGCTGGTAGCCTTGGCCGAGGTTGGCGGAGCTCTCGGAATCGCGGCGGCGGACATCTCGACCGGCCGCTTCGAGATTGCGGAACTTGCGCCCGATTTGCTCGACGCCGAACTCGCCCATTATTCGGCCGTGGAAGTCATCGCCCCCGAGGGCTGGAGCCGCTGCGACTGCGTCGAGCGTGCGCGCGCGGGGTTCGACAGCGGCGCGGCGGAGCGGCGGCTATGCGCATTGTTCGACGTTGCGACACTGGACGGGCTAGGCGGTTTTGGCCGCGCAGGCCTGGCGGCGGCGGGCGGGCTGGTCGCTTATCTGGAGCATGTCGGCAAGGGCGTGCTGCCCTTCCTGCAGCGTCCGCAGCAGCGCTCGCCCGCCGAGCATATGCTGATCGACGCGGCGACGCGGGAAAGTCTGGAACTGACCCAGGCGCAGAGCGGAGGCCGGGCGGGCAGCCTGCTCGACAGTATCGACCGCACCGTTACCGGCGCCGGCGCACGCCTGCTCGCCGCCGATCTCGGCGCGCCGCTCACCGGACGGACGGCGATCCAGGCCCGGCTCGATCTCGTCACGCTGTTCCATGACGAGGCGCTGCGCCACGCCACCCGTGCCGCACTGGGCGCGATGCCGGACATCGGCCGCGCGCTGGGGCGGCTGGTTGCCGGCCGGGGCGGTCCGCGCGACCTGGCCCAATTGCGCGACGGGCTATCGGAGGCGCGAGGCTTGCGCGACCGGCTCTCCCGCATCGACCAGCCGCCTGCTTTGCTCGCCCAGCTGCTGCCGGCGCTCGAAGGTCATTCCGAGCTGGTCGATCTCCTCGCCCGCGCCCTGGTCCCGAGTCCACCGCTCGACGCGTCGCAAGGCGGCTATGTTGCCGAAGGCTATGATGCCGCATTGGATGAGCTACGCGGACTGGGCGGAGAGGGGCGCCGGGCCATTGCCGCGCTCGAAGCGCGCTACCGCGAGCAGACCGGCATCGCGACGCTCAAGATCCGCCACAATGGCGTGCTCGGCTATCATGTCGAAGTGCCCGCCCGCAGCGCCGACAAGCTGATGGCGCCGGACTCCGGCTTCACCCACCGCCAGAGCCTCGCCGGTGTGGTCCGCTTCAACGCCCCGGAGCTCCACGAGCAGGCGATGCGCGTCACCCAGGCCGGCGCGCATGCGCTCGCCGCCGAAGCAGCCCATCTGGAGAACTTGACCGCCCAGGCACTCGCCCGGCGTGATGCCATAGCGGCAGCGGCCGATGCGATTGCAAGGTTGGATGCTGCAGCGGCGCTGGCGGAACGTGCCGTGGAAGGCGGCTGGTGCCGGCCGGCGCTGGTCGATCATCCCTGCCTGGAGATTGAAGCGGGCCGCCATCCCGTGGTGGAAGCGGCGGTAGCCAAGAGCGGCGCGCGCTTCGTCGCCAATGACTGCCGCCTGTCGGAGGATTCGCGGCTCTGGCTGGTAACGGGCCCGAACATGGGCGGCAAGTCGACCTTCCTGCGCCAGAACGCGCTGATCTGCGTGCTCGCCCAGGCAGGCAGCTATGTGCCCGCGGCCTCGGCGACCCTCGGCCTGGTCGACCGGCTGTTCAGCCGCGTCGGCGCGTCCGATAATCTCGCGCGCGGCCGCTCCACTTTCATGGTCGAGATGGTCGAAACGGCCGCCATTTTAGCCCAGGCGACGCCCAACAGCTTCGTTATCCTGGATGAAGTGGGCCGCGGCACTTCCACCTATGACGGCCTGGCCATCGCCTGGGCGGTGGTCGAAGCGGTCCATGAGAGCAACCGCTGCCGCTGTCTGTTCGCGACGCACTATCACGAGCTCACCCGGCTGGCGGGCAAGCTCGATGCCCTCTCGCTCCATCATGTCCGGGCGCGCGAGTGGAAAGGCGATCTGGTGCTGTTGCACGAGCTCGCCGAAGGCGCGGCGGACCGCAGCTACGGCCTCGCCGTCGCCAAGCTTGCGGGCCTGCCCCAGCCGGTCCTCGCCCGTGCCCGCGACGTGCTGAAGCGGCTGGAATCAGGCCGCGAAAAGACCGGCGGCATTGCGGCGGGACTTGACGACCTGCCCCTTTTCGCTGCCACGGCACAGGCTGAGGAAGCGCAATGCGACGCCATTCGCGCGGAAGTGGAGGCGCTCGACGTGGACGCGCTCACGCCCAGGGAAGCCCTGGAAACGCTTTACCGGCTCAAGGCGCTCGCGCGGGAATAGTCAGGCGCGGAACCAGATCTGGAAATGCAGCGCGCGGCGGAAGCGGAAGCCGAGCGCCTCGTACAGCGCGATGTCGCCCGCATTTTCGGGATAGACGTGCAGAAAGGCGGCATCGCCTTCGCCGACAATCCTGTCGGTCAGCACCCGCATCAGCTTGCCGGCATAGCCGCGGCCGCGATGCTCCGGGCGGGTGCAGACCGCGCTGACTTCCGTGTAGCCGGGAACGCGCATCCGCTGCCCGGACATGGCGACCAGCCGCCCTTCGTCGCGGATGCCGATGAAGTGGCCCATCAGGTGCGTGCGGGCGAAGAACGGCCCCGGCTCCGTCAGTGTTGCCAGCGCCAGCATCTCGGCGGCGTCGGTGTCTCCGAGTGGCTGGAACTCGAAACCTTCGGGCACACCGGGCGATTGCTCCGCGACCATCTGATTGACGATGGCCTGTTTCTGCATTGTCATGCCAGGAGGCTTCAGCAACGGCTCCGACTCCACCGTGCCGATGACGCTCTCGGAGAGGGAGGCAAGCGCTTTACCGTCGCTCGGCTCAGCCACTGCGGCGAACAGGTTGATGTCCGGCCGATAGCGCCGCGCCCGTTCGTCACCGATGCTCAGCGCCGTCTGCCGCGTCGTCAATGCGTTCCAGACCGGCCGGTCCAGCGGATGTGCGCTCATCACTCCCCCTTTGCCCTCTCCGGGCCTATGTAGCGGCGATGGCCAGCCGCATCGACTCCGTGCCCAACCGCCGCGCGATCATCGACCGGCGCGCGCTCGCCGATGGCCTGGATCGGCTGGAGGGCGATCCGGTCACGCTCCGCCAGCAGCTGGTCGCGACGTTAAAGTCGGCCCTCGAACATGGCCGCACCGAGATCGCCGACCGGCTGCTGCTCAACCCCTCGCGCGGGCTGGAGGCGGCCGGCGCGCAGGCGTTCCTCATCGATCAGATCCTGCGCCTGGCCTACGACTTCACTACCCAGCGACTCTACCCCGCGAACAACCCCACCGCGGGCGAGCGTATCGCCCTACTGGCGGTCGGCGGTTACGGCCGCGGCGAAATGGCACCGCACTCCGATGTGGATATCGCCTTTCTCACCCCCTGGAAGCAGACCGGCTGGGTGGAGCAGGTCATCGAGTCGATGCTCTACACCCTCTGGGATTTGGGGCTGAAGGTCGGGCATAGCAGCCGGTCGCTCGACGACATGGTGCGGCTCGCCAAGTCGGACCTCACGATCCGCACCGCGCTCTTGGAAGGGCGCTTCGTCTGGGGCGATGCCGCGCTAAGCGACGAGGCCGCGCAGCGCTTCCGCCGCGAAGTGGTCGCCGGCACCGACCGGGATTTCGTCGCTGCCAAGCTGGAAGAGCGGAACGAGCGCCATCGCCGCATGGGCGACAGCCGCTATGTGGTCGAGCCGAACGTGAAGGAAGGCAAGGGCGGGCTGCGCGACCTTCACGCGCTGTTCTGGATCGGCAAATATGTGCACCGCGTCGATTCGGTCGCCGGCCTGGTCGATGCCGGGCTGCTCAGCCGCGAGGAGCTGCACCAATTCCAGCGCGCCGAGAATTTCCTCTGGGCGGTCCGCTGCCATCTCCACATGATCGCCGGCCGCGCCGAGGAGCGGCTGACCTTCGACTATCAGCGCGAGATCGCCGAGCGCATGCAATATGCGACGCGGCCCGGCAAATCGGCCGTCGAGCGCTTCATGCAGTACTATTTCCTGCAGGCGAAAACGGTCGGCGACCTGACCGGCCTGTTCCTTGCCCATCTGGACGAGCAATTCGCCAGCCGCGGCCGCCGTTTCACCCTTGCCGCCATTCCGCGCAAACCCCGCAAGCTCAACGGCTTCAAGCTGGTGCGCGGGCGGCTGGCGCTACCGTCGGACGATTATCTCGAAGCAGACCCGGTGCGCCTGATCGAGATGTTCGCGCTGGCCGACAAGCACGGTCTGGAGATCCACCCGGCGGCGATCCGCTGCGCCCGCCGCGACGCGCGGCTGATCGATGCGAAGCTGCGCGCCGATCCTCGCGCAAACGGCCTGTTTCTTGACGTTTTGACGTCACCGCGTGAGCCCGAGACGGTGCTGCGCTGGATGAACGAGGCGGGCGTGTTCGGCCGTTTCGTGCCCGATTTCGGCCGCGTCGTCGCCCAGACCCAATTCGACATGTATCATCACTACACGGTCGACGAGCACACCATCCGTGCGATCGGCCTGCTCGCCCGGATCGAGAGCGGGGCGCTGAAGGACGATCACCCGATCGCCAGTTCGATCATTCGCCAGATCGTGTCGCTGCGGGTGCTCTATGTCGCGGTGCTGCTGCACGATATCGCCAAGGGCCGCGGCGGCGACCACAGCGTGTTGGGAGCCGAAATCGCCTTCTCGCTCTGCCCGCGCCTCGGCTTGTCGCCGGCGGAGACGGAGACGGTGGCCTGGCTGGTGCGCCACCATTTGTTGATGTCCGCGACCGCGTTCAAGCGCGACCTGTCGGATTTCAAGACCATCCTCGACTTCGCCGAAGCGGTGCAGAGCCCGGAGCGGCTGAAGCTGTTGCTGATCCTGACCATTGTCGACATTCGCGCGGTGGGCCCCGGCGTGTGGAACGGCTGGAAGCGGCAGTTGCTCGCCGACCTGTTCGACGGCGCCGAGGAAGTGCTGCGACTCGGCCACAAACAGACCGGGCGCAAGGAGCGGATCGCGGCCAAGCAGCGCGACCTGCACGCGCAGCTTGGCTGGGACGACGCGCGCTTCGCCGCCTATGCCAAGCGTCTGCCCGAAGCTTATTGGATCGCCGAGCCGGCCGATGTGCTCGAGCGCAATGCGCGGTCCGTCGAGGCCGCCGGGTGGGATGGACTACGGATCGACGCCGTCCCCGACGCGGAGCGGGGCGCGACCCTGGTCACCGTCTATGCGAGCGATCATCCGGGGCTCTTCTACCGCATCGCCGGGGCCATTCACCTGGCTGGCGGCAGCATCATCGACGCGCGCATCCACACGACGCGCGACGGCATGGCGCTCGACAATTTCCTCGTACAGGACCCGTTCGGCGGGCCGTTCGAGGAAGCCGGGAGGCTGAAGCGGCTGAAGACCGCGGTCGAGGAGGCTTTGGTCAACCGCAGCGCGCTCACCGAGCGCCTCTCCGCCAAGCCGCTGCCGCGGCCGCGTGCCGACGCCTTTCGGATCGCGCCCAATGTGCTCATCGACAACCGCGCCTCTAACCGCTTCACCGTGGTGGAGGTCAATGCGCGCGACCGGCCGGCCCTGCTCTATGCGCTGGCTTATGGACTGTTCCAGTCCAAGGTGACGATCCACTCCGCCCATATCGCGACCTATGGCGAGCGCGCCGTCGATACCTTTTATGTGACCGACCTGCTCGGCTCCAAAATCACCGCCCCGGCCCGGCTGAAGGCCTTGGAAAAGCGCCTGCTTGAGGCCGCCGAGGGCGAAGCGGCGGAAAAGGTCGCGGCCTGATCTTTCTTCCGTTCCCCGGCGAAGGCCGGGGTCCATTGCTACGGCGGATCTGGGCCTCGGCCTGCGCCGGGGAACAGCTCCTTCAGCGCTTCTCGCGGCTCAGGCGCGTCATCAGGATCGCGGCACGCTTCGCCTGGCGGCGGATGCTGTCCAGGTCTACCGTCTCGCCGAGCGCGTGCGAGCCCTGGCCGCTGGTGCCGAGCCCGACCAGTCCGTCCACATCCTTGGCGACGAAAGCGATATCGCCCGCGCCGCGGCGCAGCGGATCGAGCGCCGGCATTTCCTTCAGCCCGAGGTCGCGGTTGACGATGTTGAGCTTGGCGAGCAGCGCCTTCGCGCCTTCGGTCGGCGCCATCGCCGGATAGCCCTGGTCGAACGCGATCTCGGCCTTGGCGCCGGGAAAAGTGCGCGCGACGATCGCCTTCATCTTCTCCTGCACGCGTGTCGTCTGCTCGTCGGCGAGGGTGCGCATATCGCCGCGGGCGATGGCGATCTGCGAAATGATGTTGGTCTTGCCCGCCGCCGTGGCGCGAATCTGGTCCTTGTCGAGCTCGGCCCGCTCGCCGCCTGCGATCAGCCCGACATTATAGGTCAGATTCTGCTCCGGCAGCTCCTTGCGGAACGCCGCGATAATCTGGGCGGCGGCATAGATGGCGCCATCGCCTGCATTCTCGCTGAAGATGCCGCTCGAATGGCCGCCCTTGGCTGTGACCTTCAGCGTCCAGCTTGATGACGACCGGCGCGCGATCGAACCCCAGTCCTGACCATCGATCACGGAAAGACCCTCGAAGTCGAGCGCGACATCGGCGCGCTTGCCGGCCGCGATCAGGTCGCGCCGGGCGATCTCGACCGGCTCGCCGACATCCTCCTCGTCGCCGGTCAGCACCACTTCGATATCGGCGTCCTTGAGCGTGCCGGCTGCCTGCATGGCGCGCAGCGCGGCGACGATCACCACCATGCCGCCTTTGTCGTCATCAATTCCCGGACCCTCGGCGCGATTCTCGTCGATGCGGCGGAAGCGCTGGAAGGGGGAGTCGGCTTCGAACACCGTGTCGAGATGCCCGATCAACAGCAGCCTTTTGCCGCGGCCATTGCCCTTGTGCGTGGCGACGATGTGCCCGGCGCGCTTGGCCTCCGCCATCGGTACCCATTTCACCTGGAAGCCGAGCGGCTCCAGCTCGGCCCGCATCATCTCGCCGACTTTCGTCACGCCTTCGACGTTCAGCGATCCCGAGTTCTGATTGACCAGCTTTTCCAGCAGCGCGACCGAACGGCCATGCTCCGCGTCGACGGTCGCGGTGATCTTGTTTTCGGCCGCAGTGAGTGCGGCAGCGGCGGGAAGGGGCAGGGCGGTGAGCAGCAGGGCGAGGGCAATGATCTTCATGTCGCCATCCTTACCCGTCCATGTCGAGCGAAGTCGAGACACGCACTTTCTTCATCCGGGAGGGGCGGATAGTGTGCGGCCGGCAAGTGGGGAGATTGGGATGCGCAAGGCTTGGGTCGGCATGGGAAGTCTGGCGCTTGCGCTTGCGCTGCCGCTGCTCCTCCCCGCCGGCGCGCAGTCGCAGGAAGCGGCGGATCAGCTGAAGAAGCTGGAGCCCTCCTACCGATCGGCAAACGGCTGCAAGGCGCCCGCGGCCGCGCCGTCCGCCAGGGCGATGCCGCTGATCGACGGGCTGGCCAAGGTTCACTTCCCGCTCTCCTCGGCCAGTACTGAGGCGCAGCGTTATTTCGACCAGGGTCTGGCGCTGCTCTACGGCTTTGAGTACGACAAGGCGCAGCGGAGCTTCGCGCGCGGCAGTGCGCTCGATCCGAACTGCGCCATGTGCCGCTGGGGCGAGGCGCTGGCGCTCGGGCCTTATCAGAATAGCGGACCGGCCGATCCGGCGAAGATCGCAAAGGCGCGCGGGCTCGTCGAACAGGCGTTGGCGTCCGGCCGCCTAAACTCCTTGGAACGCAGTCTCTCCGAGGCGCTCGCCGCCCGCTATGCGCCTGCGCCGCCCACGGACGACGAACTCGCGGTGCACGGCGTCGCCTTTGCCGAGGCGCTGGCGCGGCTCGCGGCGGCGCATGCCTCCAACGATATCGTGCAGGTGCTTGCCGGCCAGGCGGCGATGGAAGTGCGCCCCTGGGACTATTGGCAGGCCGACCGTCGCACGCCGCTGCCCTGGGCCGCCCGTGCTCTCAAGCTGATCGAGACGGTGCTGGCGCGCAATCCGGATCAGCCCCAGGCGCAGCATCTCTACATTCACCTTACCGAAGCCTCGCTGCAGCCGGGCAAGGCCGAGCGTGCCGCCGATATGCTGGAGGTCGCCGCGCCGGCTTCCGCGCACCTCGTCCATATGCCGAGCCACACTTTCTATCGTGTGGGCCGATTCGACGCGGCGATCCGCGCCAACAAGCGGGCGATCGAAGTCGATGACGCCATGGCGTCACGGCTGGGCGAGGCGAAGCCCTTTTACGGCTATTTCCGGCACCACACCCACTTCATCGTCTCGGCGGCCGAGCAGCGGGGGGATGCGGCAACGGCATTGGCGGGCGCGGCTCAGTTGGAGGCGGCCTCGGGCGTTCACCCCCGCGGACCCGTCTTCGCTCAGGTGCTGCTCGCCACGGCGCTGCAGGCGCGGGCCCAGTTCGGCACCGCCGCCGATCTGCTCAAGCTGCCCGAGCCGCATGCCGGCCAGCCGGTGCTGCGTCAGGTCTGGCGCGCGCTTCGCGCCGAAGCGCTCGCACGGGAGGGCCGGATCGCCGAGGCACGGCAGGAGATTTTCCGCATGCGCCGCGAGCGGATGCGCGACAAGCCGGAGGAAGACGCGCTGCCGCTCATCCGCATCGCCGATCACATGGCGATCGGCCGCATCAACTTCGCAACCGGCAACTACCGCGGCGCGGCGACCCGCTTCGCCCGCGCCGCCGAAGCCGATGCCGCGCTGCCCTATCGTGAGCCGCCCGCATGGCACCAGCCGCCGGAAGCAGCGCTCGGCGCGGCTTTGCTCAAGGCTGGGGATGCACGGGGCGCCAAGGCCGCCTTCGAGCGCGCTCTGCTCCGCCGGCCTGGCAACGCCTGGGCGATGTGGGGCCGGGCCCAGGCCGAAGCCGCATTGGGGCAGGACAATAGCGCGACGCTGGCGGAACTGGATAAGCGGTGGGCCGGCGACCGCAAATGGCTGGTGCTGGAGCGGCTGTAAGAGAAGAAGGGCCACCCCTAGCCCCTCCACGAAGGCGTGGAGGGGAACAGTGCGGTGCTCTTCTACTCCCCTCCAGCCCTTGCTGGAGGGGCCGGGGGTGGATCTTCTTGCCTTTTCCCCCACTCTCCCCCATATGGCCGGTGCGCACGGGGCTCGGCCCCGATGGTCCGGCAGCGTGAACAGCTCTTAAGAGCCCGGCCGGAACCGCTTAGCGCCCCCCTGCAACAGGCTTCCCTTTTCACGCGGGTTGTCAGAACAACCCCGCGTCTCGCGGCAGCGCAGTCTCGCGCGCCGCCATGCGCACTTATTGCGAGTTACCATGACCAAATTCACCGACCTCGGCCTTGTCGAGCCCCTCATCAAGGCGCTTGCGTCCAAGGGCTATACGACGCCGACCCCGATCCAGGCCCAGGCCATTCCGTCGCTGCTGCAAGGCCGCGACCTGTGCGGCATCGCCCAGACCGGCACCGGCAAGACGGCGGCGTTCGCGCTGCCCAGCCTCGATTATTTCGCTCGCCACCCCAAGCCGCGCCCCCTCCAGGGCTGCCGCATGCTGGTGCTGTCGCCGACGCGCGAGCTGGCCGCCCAGATTGCGGAATCCTTCCGCGACTATGGCAAGTTCCTGCGCCTGTCGGTCGAAACCGTGTTCGGCGGCGTGCCGATCGGCAAGCAGATCAACAAGCTGCGCGGCGGCGTCGACGTGCTCGTCGCCACGCCCGGCCGGCTGCTCGACCTGATCGAGCAACGCGCGCTGACGCTGCGCGACGTCGAAATCTTCGTGCTCGACGAAGCCGACCAGATGCTCGACCTCGGCTTCATCCATGCGCTGAAGCGGATCGACAAGATGCTGCCCAAGCAGCGCCAGAGCCTGTTCTTCTCGGCGACCATGCCCAAGACGATCGCAGAGCTGGGCGATCGTTTCCTGTCCGATCCGGTCAAGGTCGCAGTAGCCCCGGTGGCCTCGACCGCCGAGCGGGTCGAGCAGTTCGTGACCTTCGTCAACCAGTCGGAGAAGACCGCGCTGCTGACGCTGACGCTCAAGTCGGAAGAGATTGACCGCGCGCTTGTCTTCACCCGCACCAAGCATGGCGCGGACAAGGTGGTGCGCAATCTCCAGGCGGCCGGCATCGGCTGTGCGGCGATCCACGGCAACAAGTCGCAGCCGCAGCGCACCCAGGCGCTGCAGGCTTTCCGTTCGGGTGAGATCAAGATCCTGATCGCGACCGACATCGCTGCGCGCGGCATCGACGTGTCGGGCGTCAGCCACGTCTTCAACTTCGAGCTGCCGAACGTGGCGGAGCAATATGTGCACCGCATCGGCCGCACCGCGCGGGCGGGCAAGAGCGGCATCGCGATTGCCTTTGTCGATCATGAAGAGCGTGCGTATCTGAAGCAGATCGAGCGCCTCACTCGCGTCGCGCTGCAGCCGGTGCCGCTGCCGGAAGGCTTTGACCAGGCGAAGGCTTCGCTGCCCAAGCCGGTCCAGGCCAAGCCGACCGCCCAGCGCCGCCACGATGAGCAGCGCGGCCGCCCGGGCGGCGACAACCGCCCAAAGCGCTCGTTCCGCCGCAGCGGCCCGGTCGGCGCCCATCGCGGCGCGGTCAAGCGGGCCAGCTAAACCGGCTTGATTCACGTTGGAATGACAATAGGAAAGCGTCCGGGCGGGGGCCCATCCCGGTCGGACGCAGACCCGGCCTTGTCAGGACGTTGAATGGCCGATCAGCACGGCTCATTGACTGTCGCGCCGGACGATCGCTTCCAGCTGCTCGTCAACGCCGTCACCGACTATGCGATCTACATGCTGGATCGCCAGGGCCATGTCGCGACCTGGAATCCGGGTGCGCGGCGCTTCAAGGGCTATGAGGCCGACGAGATTATCGGCGATCATTTCTCCCGCTTCTTCACGCCCGAGGATCTGGAGACGCGCCTGCCCTGGCGGGCGCTGGAGATCGCCGCCACCGAAGGCCGCTTCGAAGCGGAGGGCTGGCGCGTCCGCAAGGACGGGCAGCGTTTCTGGGCGCATGTCGTGCTCGACCCGGTCCGCACGCCCGAGGGCGAGGTGATCGGCTTCGCCAAGATCACCCGCGACATCACCGACCGCAAGGAAGCGGAGCGTGCGCTCTACGCCAGCGAACAACGCTTCCGCATGCTGGTTCAGGGCGTGCGCGACTATGCCATCTATATGCTCGACACTCATGGCGTCATCACCAACTGGAATTCGGGCGCCGAGGTCATAAAAGGCTATTCGGCCGAACAGATTGTCGGCCAGCATTTTTCCATCTTCTACACCGATGAGGATCGCGCCGCAGGCATTCCGGAACTGGCGCTCGCCACGGCCTTGCGCGAGGGCAAATATGAGACGGAAGCTTTGCGCCGGCGGATGGACGGCACGCTCTTCTGGGCCAATGTCGTCATCGACCCGATCTTTGATGATTCAGGCGACCATATCGGATTCGCCAAGATCACCCGCGACGTCACCGATCGCAAGCGCGCCGAGGAGGAGCTGGAAGTCACCCGGGCGGCGCTGGCGCAGTCGCAGAAATTGCAGGCTTTGGGCGAGCTGACCGGCGGCATCGCGCATGACTTCAACAATCTCATCACGGTCATTCGCGGCTCGGCCGAATTGCTCCAGCGCAATGGGCTGAGCGAGGAGCGGCGGGGCAAATATATCGACGCCATCATGTCGACTGCCGATCGGGCGGCGACGCTCACCAGCCATTTGCTCTCCTTCAGCCGCCGCCAGGCGCTGCAGCCGGAAGTGATCGACCTGAACGTCCGCCTGGACGCCTTTGCCGATGTGATCGCTCGAACTCTGGGCTCGACGATCGAGGTCCGGCTCGATCTCCAGCCGGGGCTGTGGCTGGTCGAGGCCGATCCGACCCAGCTTGAGACCGCTTTGCTGAACGCCGCGATCAACGCCCGCGACGCGATGCCCGACGGCGGCACGATCACGCTCACCACCAGGAACCGGAGCAGCGACGATGGGGAGTTCGTCTGTGTCGCAGTCAGCGACACCGGCTGGGGCATGCCCGCCGATGTGATCGACCGCGCCTTCGAGCCCTTCTTCACGACCAAGCCGACCGGCAAGGGAACCGGTCTCGGCTTGTCGCAGATTCACGGCTTTGCCGCCCAGACCGGCGGCCGCGCCGAGATCGAGTCGCGTGAAGGCGAGGGCACCACCGTGCGGCTGGCGCTGCCGCGCAGCCAGCGCGCGATGACCTGCCTCACGCCGGCCGCCGACCTCCCGGATCTGCCCGCGGGCCTGACGGTCCTGCTCGTCGAGGACAATGAGCAGGTGAGCGCCTTTGCCCGGCAGCTGCTCGAGGATCTGGGCTTCGAGGTTCAGTCCGCCGCCTCGGCGGAAGAGGCGCTGGCGTGCCTGGATCGGGGCCTGCCCGATCTCGTCTTCAGCGACGTCGTCATGCCGGGCCTGAGCGGCATCGAACTCGCGCGGCAGCTGCGCGGGGACTCGCCTCAGCTGCCGGTGCTGCTCGCGACCGGCTACAGCGCGGATGTGCTGAAAGGCGACGCGCGCGATTTCGAACTGGTGCGCAAGCCGTATAGCCGCGACGCGTTGATCGAAGCGCTGGCCCGCACCCTGGCCGCTAAGCGGCCTGAAGCGCCCGCGGCAGCTTGAAGATCATCGTCTCCTGGGCGGTCTCGACCTGCTCTTCCTCGATCTCGTAACGCTCGGCCAAACGCGCAACGACTTCGCGCACCAGCAGCTCAGGAGCGGAGGCGCCGGCGGTGAGCCCGAGGGTGCTGGCGCCCTCGATCCAGCCGAAATCCACGTCGGACCCGCGCTGGACCAGCATAGCGCGTGCGCCCGCGCGCTCCGCCGCCTCAACCAGGCGCAAGGAATTGGAGCTGTTCGGCGCGCCGATCACCAGCATCGCGTCGCACAAGGGCGCGATCGCCTTGACCGCGGCCTGCCGATTGGAGGTCGCATAGCAGATATCCTCGCCGCGCGGGCCAACGACCGACGGAAAGCGCTGCTTCAACGCGCTGATGATCTCGGCCGTGTCGTCCACGGACAAGGTCGTCTGGGTCAGGAAAGCGAGATTGTCCGGATCGGACGGTGCCAGCGCTTCCACATCCGCGACCGTCTCCACCAGGGTCATGCGGCCTTCGGGAACCTGGCCGAAGGTGCCGATCACTTCGGGGTGGCCGCGATGGCCGACGAACAGGATGTGTTTTCCGGCCCGGACCAGGTTCTCCGCCTGGCTGTGCACCTTCGACACCAGCGGGCAGGTGGCGTCGAGATATTGCAGCCCTCGCGCCTCGGCCGCTGCCGGCACCGACTTGGGCACGCCATGCGCCGAGAAGATCACGGGCGCGCCGTCCGGCACCTCGTCCAGCTCGTCGACGAACACCGCTCCCTTGGCCCTCAGCGCGTCGACCACGAAGCGGTTGTGCACGATTTCGTGGCGCACATAGACGGGCGCGCCGAACCGCTCGATCGACAGCTCGACGATGCGGATGGCGCGATCGACGCCGGCGCAGAAGCCGCGGGGCGCCGCGATCAGCAGCTTCAGGGGAGGAAGGGAGGCCATGCCTGCGTCCAGATAAGCGATTGCTTGCCTGGATCAAAGCGGCTTCCTATGGTTTTCGTGTGTCTCCCGCACCCGAGGACCCGCTTTTGTCGTTTCGCATCCTGTCTGCCGCTGCCCTTGTCCTGACGCTTAGCGCCTGCGCCAGCCGCGAAGGAGAGATTGCGAACGGTGGCATCATCGCCGCGCGTTCGGCTTGTCCCGCGGTCGGCGTGCCCGCCCACACCGGCGACATCACCTTGTTCGACCCGCCGCAGAGCCGCGACGCGCGAGCGATCGACGTGACCGCCACGATCACCAACCTGCGCACGACCTGCGACGAGAGCGGGGCCGAAGTGGTCGCCACCACGACGTTCGACGTGCACGCGCGTCGCCGCGATGCCGCCGCCCCGCGCGAGTTGGTGCTCCCATATTTCGTCACCATCGTGCGCGGCGGCAATGTCGTTACCGCCAAGCGGGTGAGCCGCGTCGCGATCAGCTTTGCCGCCGGTCAGGACCGCGCCACGGCGACCGCGCAAGGGTCGAGCGTGATCGCCCGCGCCGCCGCCACACTGCCCGAGGATGTGCGCAAGCAGATTACTCGCAAGCGCCGCGCCGGCGACGAGGATGCCGCGATCGACCCGATGAGCGAGCCGGGCGTGCGCGCTGCCGTCGCCCGAGCCAGCTTCGAGCTTCTGGTCGGCTTCCAGCTGACGCCGGAACAGCTGCAATATAACGCGACCCGCTGAGGCGTTCGGCGGGCGATGAGCCTCGACGACGATATCGCCCTCGCGCACGCGCTCGCCGATGCCAGTGGTGCGGCCATTCGGCCCTATTTCCGTGCGGCTTTCGATCAGGAGACGAAAAGCGACGCTTCCCCGGTCACGCAGGCCGACCGGGAAGCGGAAGCGGCGATCCGGGCATTGCTGGGCACGGAGCGCCCGCATGACGGCATCATCGGCGAGGAATATGGCGAGGAGCGTGCCGAGGCCGAGCGTATCTGGGTGCTCGATCCGATCGACGGCACCCGCTCCTTCATCGCGGGCCGGCCGATCTTCGGCACGTTGATCGCCTTGCTGGAGCGGGGGCGTCCGGTCCTCGGCGTGATCGACCAGCCCATTTCCGGTGAGCGCTGGATCGGCGGGGCGGGTCGGCCGACCATGTTCAATGGCACGCCGGTGCAGACCCGCCACGGCCGCACTCTAGATCAGGCCATCTTTGCGACCACGGCGCCCTGGTTCTGCCCGGACTTCGACGCTCTCCGCGACGCGACCGGTGACACGCTGCTCGGCGGCGACTGTTATAATTATGCGCTGCTCGCCTCGGGTCAGGTCGATCTGGTGGTGGAAGAGGGGCTGAAGCTCTACGACTTTGCCGCACTGGTGCCGGTGGTCGGAGGCGCCGGCGGCCGGATGACCGACTGGTCGGGCGCACCGCTCGGGCGGGAGAGCGGCGGACAAGTTGTCGCCGCCGCCGACCAAGCCTTGCTGGAACAGGCATTGCCGCTGCTGCAATCGTCGCGGAACTGAAACGATCGGGCGGAGGTTGATCCGGCCATGCGTGCCTTCGCGACTTTGCTCGAACGGCTGGTCTATACGCGGTCGCGCAATGCCAAGCTGAAGCTGATCGGCGATTATCTCCGCACGACCAGGGACCCTGACCGCGGCTGGGCGCTCGCTGCGCTGACCGGGGATCTCGATCTGCCCGCCGTCAAACCGGCCCTGATCCGCGCGCTGGTGGAGGAGCGGGTCGACCCGACCCTGTTCTGGCTCAGCCGCGATTATGTCGGTGACACGGCGGAGACGGTGTCGCTGATCTGGCCCCGGCCTGAGCGCGTGCCGGACAGCCCGCTTGATCTGTCGCTCGGCGCGGTGGTCGAGCGGTTCCGCGCCCTGTCGCGCTCCGAAGCACCCGGCGTGCTTGCGGCACATCTCGAACGGATGGAGCCGGAGGAGCGGTTCGCCTTGCTGAAGATGGCGACGGGCGCGCTGCGCATCGGCGTGACGGCGCGGCTGGCGAAGACCGCGCTGGCGCAGGCGTTCGGCCTTGACGTCGGCGCGGTGGAGGAGGTCTGGCACGGCATCGGTCCGCCCTATCCGACGCTGTTCGCCTGGGCCGAGGGGGAGGCGCCGCAGCCGCTCGCGTCCGAACTGCCGGTGTTCCGGCCCTTCATGCTCGCCCATGGCCTTGAGGACCTGCGCGTCGACATGGCCGATTATGCGGCGGAGTGGAAATGGGACGGCATCCGCGTCCAGCTCGTCCATGCCGGCGGCGAGACGCGGCTCTACAGCCGGGCCGGCGACGACATCACCCGCGGCTTCCCCGAAATCGCCGAGGCGTTCCGCACGCCCGGCGTGCTCGACGGCGAGCTGATGGTGAAAGGCGAGGCGCAAGGGGCGGACGAGCATGGGGGCGCGGCCGCCAGCTTCAACGCGCTGCAGCAGCGGCTCAACCGCAAGGCAGTCACGGGCAAGATGCTCGCCGATTATCCGGCGTTCGTCCGCCTGTACGACATCCTGTTCGACGGGAGCGACGATGTGCGCGAGCTCTCCTGGACCGAGCGGCGGCACCGGCTCGAAGCCTTTGCGCAGCAGCTCGACCCCCAACGCTTCGACGTCTCCTCGCTGATCGAAGCGCCCGATTTCACCACGCTGGAAGCGATCCGCGCCGGTGCCCGCGATGCGGCGATCGAAGGCGTGATGCTGAAGCGGCGCGACAGCCCCTATGTCGCCGGGCGCCGTGTCGGCCTCTGGTATAAATGGAAGCGCGATCCGCTCACCGCCGATTGCGTTGTGATGTACGCGCAGCGCGGCAATGGCCGTCGCTCATCATTCTATTCTGACTTTACGTTCGGCTGCTGGACCGATGACGGCGAACTGCTCCCCGTCGGCAAGGCCTATTCCGGGATCACCGACGAAGAGCTGAAATGGGTGGATCGCTGGGTGCGCAACCACACGGTGCAGCGCTTCGGCCCCGTGCGCGAGGTCGAGAAGAGCCTGGTGTTCGAAGTTGCCTTCGATTCGATCCACAGCTCAGGCCGGCACAAGTCCGGCGTGGCGATGCGCTTTCCCCGTATCGCCCGCATCCGCACCGACAAGCCCGCCGCCGAAGCGGACCGAGTGGACACGCTTCGGCGGCTGATAACCTGACGGTCAGGGCAGCGCGACGAACGCTTCGATGTTCAGCCCGAAGCGCGGCGTGTAGAAGTCAGTCGCATCTGCGAATAGCTCCTTATAGGCGGCCGTGTTCGTGTTGGCGGGCAGCTGGAAGCCATAGCCGGGCGTGATCAGCTGGCTGAGCGTGGCTGGCGCGTCCACGTTGGGCACGAGCGAGCGCAGTCCCGGCGTGTTCGACAGGTCGATATTGCCGCTGTCGATGAGGCCGGTGACGTTCTTCAGAACGACATCCTCGGCAAGATTGCCCTTCATCGTCACCGTGCTGCTGTTCTCCGCACGAATCCAGAGAAACTCCTTGTCGCCGCTCTGCGACAGCAGGGTATTGCCGGTGATCTGCGCACCCGCCACGCCGTTGATGGCAATGCCGTTCCAGGCGCCTTGGGAGTAGATCAGATTGTTCTGAACGGTGAAGTTCTTGTAGCCGAGCGTGCCCGGGTCCCAGATGAAGATGCCCTGCACGCCGCCATTCTCGTTGCCGGCGCCGCCGCCGGGCGCGATCACATTGTTGCGGATGGTGACGTTACTGGAGCCGACGGTCTGGCCGGTGTTCCAGAACTGAATGCCGTCGGCATGATCGCCCAAGATAGGCCGGAAATCGGTCATGCTGTTGCCGTCGATCAGCATGCCGTTGTTGGCGGAAGCCGTGATGCCGTCGGACCGCATCGTCTCGAAATTGTTCGCTGTCACGGTCGTGTTGCTGCTCTGCTGGACATTGAGGCCGCGGAACAGCTCGGAGAAATTGGAATAGTCGATCTTGAAGTTGGTCGAACGCGTGACGTTCAGGCCCAGCCCGTCATTCGTCGGATCATCGTCCCGGGAGCCGTGGATGTTCACGGACGTCATCCGGATGTTGCTCGAATCGCGCACCCAATTGAGCTGCGTCCAGTTCGGCGATTCACCGGCGGTCAGCGCGCGGCCGAGGTCGAGCTGCTTGAAGGTGATGTTCTTGGAGTTGGATACGAACAGACCGTCCATGTGCGGCCGGTTCGACCAGCTGCCATGGATCGTCACGTTCGACGCGTAACTGCGGTTGGAGATGTTCACTTTGCCGTAGTTGCCGCCGGCAAGCATGATGGTGTCGCCTCCGACTGCGGCGGAGAGGGCGGTCTGCAGCTGCGTGGCATTGCTGACGTTATGGACGGTCATTTCATGTCCCCCCGGACAGGCCGCAAAGCGGCGATTGCGCTCAAAGCGGCCGGAAGGCCGCACCAAGATCGATGTGACGGGAAGCCGAGGCTTCGAGGTGTCGCGCGGCTACGCACGGGCGCCCGGTTATCCCGAACTCTGCCTGTGGCGCCGTCGATGCGGTGATCTGTTCTACGCCGCCCCCGCGACGTTCGCTGCTTCGCTAGCTGCCGATTGCGTCAGCGACGACTCCGAAGCGCCCAATCGTTTCCCGGCTGCGGCGAGCTGCGGGAACTAAGTCACTCAATATGCGGTCTTTTGAAACGCGAGCGTGATGACGGTGCGGCCAAGAATGTACAGATCGAGCAGCACCGACCAATTCTCGATATAATAAAGGTCGTGCTCGAGCCGCTTGAGCAGTTTCTCTTCGGTGTCCGTCTCGCCGCGCCAGCCATGGACCTGTGCCCATCCGGACATGCCCGGCTTCACCTTGTGGCGCGCCGCATAATGGGAGACCACGTCGGAGAAGACGCGATCCCCGGCCTTAGTCGAGGGTGCGTGCGGACGCGGGCCGACCAGCGACATCTCGCCGGCCAGCACGTTGAACAGCTGGGGCAGCTCGTCGATGCTCGTGCGGCGGAGAATGCGGCCCACGCGGGTGATGCGGTCGTCGTCCTTGCGCGCCTGGGTGATGCCGTCCGCCTCGCACCGCTCCGCGCGCATCGAACGGAATTTCCAGATCTTGAAGCGCTGATTATTGAAGCCTTCGCGGTCCTGCCGGAAAAAGACCGGGCCGGGACTGTCGAGCTTGATGGCGATCGCCACAATCGCAAACAGGGGCAGCACGAAAATCATGCCGAGCAGGGTCAGCACCACATCTTCGATCCGCTTGACGATCTGGTCGAAGCCCGAGATCGGCCGTTCGAACAATGTCATCACCGGCAGGTCGCCGAGCAGCACGACCGGACGCTGGGAGAAAGCGAACGTGGCGAGGTCGGGCGCCAGGCGGATGCGCACGGGCGTGATCGCCAGCTCCGCCACCACTTCCTGCAGCCGCTTCTCTGCCGACCAGGGCAGGGCGACGATCACCTGGTCGATGCCGCCCCGGCGGATATGGCCGATCAGGTCGGCGAGATTGCCGTAAAGCGGCAGCAGCACTTCGCGGTCAGGCAGGCGCTCCGGCAGCCGGTCGTCGAAGAAGCCGACCAGGTCGATGGTGAGCTTGTCGTTGCCCAGAATGTATTTGGCGAGCCGGTCTCCCTGCGAGCCGGCGCCGAAAATCGCCACCCGATGGTTGAACACGCCCTGCTGCTTCAGGCGGCGCATCCACAGCGTAGCCAGGGCGCGGGTGCCGAGCAGCGCGGCGGCACCGGTCGCGAACCAGGTCAGTGCCCAACCGCGCGAGAAATCCTCGGAAACCTTGAGCAGAAAGCCCAAGGTCATCAGGAACATGCCGGTCGACAGCCATGCGGTCAGCACGCGTGTCCAGCCGGTGCGGACGGAAAAGCGGGTGTCGATGTCGTAGCAGCCCGTCACTTCGGCGAGTGCTGCGTAGAACAGGCAGGCGATCAGCGCGGCATTGCCATAGGCCGCTTCCATGCCGCGCGGAATCTTGTCGAGCGCGACCGCTGCGGCAATCCACGCGGTCGCCCCGACCGCGAGCATCTCGATCGCGCGCAGCCCCAAGGTACCGACTTCCAGCAGCACTGGCGAGCGCGAGGGCCCCGAACGGGCCAGGCCGTTCGAAGCGCTCGGATCGGCAGTGATGGTCGGTCCCTGCAGCATCTATCCCCTGTTTCGCACTCTGCGCAGCTTAGTGCCGGTGGCGTCAGGCCGCGCCGGCGAGCTGGCGGGCCTTGGCCGTGGTGACGAGCGCCGGACGATAGGAAGGCGGCACCGCCTGCATCAGGTCGGCGGCGAAGCGCGCGTTCAACGCAAAGCCCCTCTTCTCGTCGGTAACCGTGTTGGAGATGCGAACGAGCACGCCGTCCGGGATGATGCCCGCGAGCGCCGTGCGGAAGCGCATCCGCCGCTGCTCGTCATTGTCGACCGGCATATACTCGCCGATCCGGGTCCAATAGCTGATCCGCTCTTCGCGGCCGGGAGAGCGGGCAATCAGATTGCGGCCGGGCACGACCACGCCATTGGCAAAGGTCAGCGCCGTCGCACGGCTCTCGGTCACTTCGAAGCCGAACGCCGGATAGCAGACCTCCGGCCGGTGCAGCTGCAGCGTGTCGCTCTGCGTGTTGCCATAGGCGATCAGCAACATCAGCAGATTGCCTTCCGGATCGGCATAAACGCGCGTGACCGTCTGGCTGTAGAGCTTGGCCGCCAGGCTGTCCTCGCTCTGCGGAGCGATGACGCCTTCGCTTTCATGCGCCTTCCAGGTGCCGAAGGCCTTCGGAATGCCGTTTTCCAGCTGCTGGTCCCGCAACAGGGCGACGCGCTTGTTCGGGCGCATCGCCTCGGCGGCCGCGGCAGTCGCCAGGCAGGCGCCGCCGATGATCAATTCGCGTCGGTTGATCATGCCGATTTCCTCGTCAGCAATCTGCGCACGGGCGTCATCAGGCCATCGACCAGGAAAATGCCGATCAGCGCCGTGGCGAACATCACCAGTCCGGCGGTCGAGTGGAGGAAGCCCTGCGCCGCCGCATTGCCCATATGATAGGTGATCAGCACCAGGACGATGACCCGCACCAGATTGGCGAGCAGCGCCACCGGGATGATCCAGAACATCAGGAACAGGGCATAACGCCAGGACGCGTTATGCAGGATGTAGATGTAGAACAGGCTGATCGCGGTCAGGCTGATCAGCGAGTTCAGGCCGGCACAGGCATCCTCCACCAGCAGCTGATATTGCGCGACATAGAGCGTCACGCCTTCGCGGACGATCGGATAGCCGGCCTTGGCGAGCAGCCAGGTGGCGCTCACCGAGACATATTCCTTCATCGGCGAGGTGAGCGTCGTCACCACCCAGCCAGGCATGGGCACCACGAACGCCATGTAGAGAAGTGGGAACCACATGCGCTTGACGGCCTCGAGGCCGAACCAGCCGTAGAAAATGGCGATGAACACGCCGCCGAGCGCAATCGCTTCGGTGGCGAGGAAGCCGAAGGCGCGGCTGAAGGCGTAAAGCAGCAGTGATGGGATCAGCACCGCCAGCGTGATCGCCCAGCGGCCGGGCTGCTGGATGCTCTGCAGTTCCTTCCAGCGCCGGGCGAACAGCCAGAGGCCGGTCGCCAGCACGATCGGCCCGTGCACGCCCGCTTCGCCGGTCCAGGATTCGGTCGCGATGCCGATCATCGTCGGCACCATCAAGATGGTGGCCCCGGCAAAGAGCGGCCAATGGCGGACGAGCATCTGCAGCAGGGGCGGCTGCGGCCGCAACGCGCGCGCGGGCATTTCCATCAGAAGTCGTTCAGGATCGAGCCCACCACGACCGAACGGTCGGCGCGGAGCTGTTTGGCCAGCGTCTTCACATCTTCGAGATAGCTTTTGTGCTTGCGCGACACGATCAGGCTGAAGCCCGCCATGGTCGCCACGCGCTGGCCGTCCGAGCAGATATTGGCCGGCGGCGTGTCGAAGATCGTCAGGTCATATTCGCGGAGCAGCTGGTCGACCAGGCCGCGGAAGCGGGCGCCGGACAGCAGTTCCTGCGGATTGGACGGCGTCTCCCCGCCGCCGATCACGGCCAGGTTGGGCATCGAGTCGGTGTCGACGATTTCCGCCATGGCGACGCCGTCATCCGCCAGATAATCGGCAAGGCCGGGCATCGCCAGCGGCAGGCCGCAGAGATCGGCGATCATCGGGTCACGCAGATTGGCATCCACGATCGCGGTGCGCACGCCGGCCTGCGCCATGGACACGGCAAGGTTCAGCGCAACATAGGTGCAGCCGGCCTCGGCCGCCGCTGCGCAGACGGCGAGCGAGCGTCGGCCTTCGCGCAAATGCTGAGCGGCAAGGCGCGTGCGCAGTGCCCGGATCGCTTCGGCTTCCAGCCCCTGCGGATCGTGGATCATCACCGACTCGATCGCCGGAGCGGCCGCCGGCAAAGGCTCCGCACGTTCGAGTGCGCGCGCCGGAACGCCCGCCTCCTGCTCCATTTCCTGGAGCGCCATTTTCATGCTCATGCCGTCAAGCCTCCGCGGCCAGTGCGCGGCGCCGGCTGGCGCCCTCGCGGTCGATTAGACGCCGCCCCCAGGCGACGATGAAATTATCCGGTCTCGGCTGGCCGACCACCGCGAGCACCGGCGCACCGGTGGCAAACTCCAGATCGTCCTCGCTGCGCACGCGCCGGGCGAGCAGTTCCACCAGCAGGGCGAGCAGCAGGCCGAGCACCAGGCCGAGCGCGATCGCCGCGGCCATCACCAGCGGCTTGTTCGGCCAGACCGGTTCGTCGGGGAGGTTAGTGTTGCCCAGCGGCTGGAGGGGGGTTTCGGCCATGGCCTGCGCCTTGGCCTCTTCGGCCCTGGACGACAGCTTCTGATACTGGTCGCGCTTCACCATGATGTCGGACTGCATCTGGTTCAGCCGGTCGATCTTGTCGGCCTGGGCCAGCACGCGTGCCTTCTGCGCCTGATAGGCACCTTCGATTTCCGCGCGGCTGTTGCCGCCGATTACCGTGCCCGCTGACCGCCGCTGTTCGGACTCCAGCGCCGCCAGCTGGCGCTGTGCCGCCTGCAACTGCGGGTGGTTGGGCCCGAGCGTCTGCTGCGCGGTCGCAATCTGCTGACGCAGCGCCGCCACCGCGGGGTTTATCGGCGTGCCGGGGGTGAATGTCGGACCCGCAGGCGTTGCCGCGGCGCTGGACAGTGCGGCGAGCTTGGAGCTCTCCAGGTCGATATTGCCCGCCTGCAGCACGATGCCATTGGCCTTGGCAAAGGCGGTGCGCTCTTCCTCGGCCTTGGTGACTTCACCGAGCGCGCGGCGCGCCTGCTCGTCGAAAGAGGCGGCACTGCGCTGCGCCGCGGTGACCTTCTGGTCGCGGTTGAGCTTCAGGAACGCTTCGCGGATCGCCTGGGCGATGCCCTGAGTGGAGGCAGGGTCGCTGCCGCGATAGCTGATTTCTATGATGCTGCTCGACTCGACGAAATTCGCCTCGGTGGCGTCGACGATCCGCAGCGCCAGCCAGTCGCGAATGTCGCCACCGGGCCGGCCGGCAGCCTCGAACGCTGCCTGATAGGCGGGGTCGGACGTCCAGCCGAGCTGGTCGACCACAATCCCGGCCGTCTGCACGTCTTTGATCATCTTGATCTGGGTCGAGACATAGGAGCCGATCGCACTGGACGTCATCGGCCCGTTGCCGATCAGGTCGGATCGGCTCAGGTCGATCAGCACGCGATTGCGCGATTCGTAACGCTCGGGCAGCAGCTGCACCGTGATGGTGGCCGCCAGGAAGCAGGCGATCAGGGTGGCCAGGATGATGGCCTTGCGCGCTGCCAGGATGCGCAGGAACTGGGCGAGACTCATGGGACGCGGTCCTTAGAAGAGACGTTCGCCGACGACGATCACGTCGCCCGCCTTGATGACCATGTCGAGATTGACCTTGGTCTCCTCGCCGTCGCGGAACAGCTTGATCCGCTTGGCCGAGCCGGACGCATTGAAGCCGCCGCCGCGTGCCACTGCCTTGCGGATCGTCATCGGTCCGCCGCGAATCGGGTAGACGCCCGGCGCGTTGATCTGGCCGTAGATGTAGAACAGGTCCGCCTCGGGCACGAAGATCTTGTCGCCGGGGCTGACCCAGGGATCGTCCTCCGGACCGCCGGAAGCGAGCTTCTCGAACGGATAATTGCGCTGCTCGCCATTGGCGCGGGTCAACGTGATGAAATCGGCGCCGCTCTCGCGCAGGCCGCCAGCCCGGGCAATGATCTCGGACAGGCGATAGTCGCGGTCGACCGGCTGCAGCCCGGCCTGGGCGATGGCGCCCAGCAGCACGACATAGCGGCTGGCGAAGCTGGAGATTTCGATGTTCACGACCGGCTTGGCGTAGAAGCCGCCGGAGCGAAGCTTTTCGGCGATCTTGGGCGCCAAAGTTAGCGCGGTCTCGCCGGCAATCTTCTGCTCGCCGATAAAGGGCAGCTGGATGGTGCCGTTCGCCTTGACCCGCGCCCGCGTCGCGAACTCGGGCTGGCCGAGCACCGTCACTTCGACGACATCGTCGGCGCCGAGCATATAGCCGGCCGTAATGTCGCGCTGCTGCTGGGTGGCGGGGGCCGCCGGTCGGGCTGGGTTGCTCTGCGCCTGCAACGTGGCACCCTGCGGCATCGGCGCCGGCGCGGGCGGCTGCGCCACCGCGGCCGTTGCGGCAATCGTCAGCAGTGCACCCAGAAAACGCTTCACAATCTTCATCTTGTCCTCGCCCAGCTTCAGCGGCCGAGACGGTAGCTTACGCCCACCGTCACCGTCGAGTTGGTGTAATTGAACCGCGCATCGTTCGATCTGCGGCCTTGTTGGCTGAATAGACCGTTTATTCTTAACCGTCGATTGAGTTCATAAACGGCCCCGACATAGGCGCGGGTGAACTTGTCCTTGTCGACAAACCGGAAGCCGAGACCGGGAGCCACCTGGACCTCGGTCCGGTAATCGCGGGTCTGGTAGGAACTGCCGAAGTTGAACGCCAGCCGCGGATTCATCCGGTAGGTGCCGTTCAGGCTGTACACTTCGGTCAGGGAATAGGTGGCGAACGCGGAGTTCGACAGGTCGGCCGAACGGGTGGCGAGCAGGTCGACGCTCAGCCGGTCGGTCGGGCGCAGGTTCAAGTTAACCGAGTAATTATTGCCGCGGAACCGGCGCGAGTTGATCGCCTTGGGATCGACCCAGCTATAGCCGACCGCAACCGCGCCCGAAATGCGCGAGCCGATATTGCGTTCGAACCGCACCCCGGCCGAGTAATTCTTGACGCCATCGAGATTATTGGGATCGAACGGCGTCAGGCCGCGCAAGCCGCCGAAGATGTCGCGGCCCAGATATTCACCCTCGGCATAGCTTCCGTAGAGCGCAACTCGGCCAAGCGACGGCCGCTGATAGCCCAGCGAGAAATCGACCGCATCCTGGTTCGAATCGTTCGATCGGAAGAAGCTGGAGCCGTTGCGTGCTTCGGTGTGATTATAGCCCAGGCTAGGCGACAGGCCGATCGCCCCACCGCAGCTGACCCGGCCGCCGATCGACTTGCGTTCCTGAACATTGTCGCGGACCTGACGGAAATCGGGGTCGATCTCAGGGTCGACGATGAAGATGTCGCCCGCGTTGGACCGCAACCGCGAATAAGACATGCTCGCGCTGGTCGAGCAACTGCCGGCGACCGCGACCGTCGCGCCGCCGTCCAGTGAAATGCGCTCGCGGTTCAGCTCCGTATTCTCCAGGTGGAAGTCATAGCCGAGCTGGCCGCGTAGATAGGCCGAGTTGCGCCCGAACGGCAGCACCACGTCCACCAGCAGCGAGGGAGTCAGCGAAAAATCGTCTTTGGAACGCGTGTCTAGGACGTTCCGGTTGTCGCCAAAGCCGAAGACATTGCTGTCATAGCTCGCCTCGAGCGACGCGCGGATGTTGATCTGCCGGGCGGGCGCGCCGGCATTGACGCGCGGCCCCGCGCCGAAGCTCGATGGGCGCGTCGCCGTGGTTTGCGCAAAAGCGGCTTCCGCCGCGCCTGAGAGAAGCAGCACCAGCCAGCGTGTCTTCTTCAACCCTTTGTCCCTCTTCTCCAGCGCACCCGTCCCCGCGCCTCGCGGCTATCGCTTCGTGGTGCATGCCGCAATCGCCGGGCCATCGCAGCGGCACGAAACGGAGGCGCCTGTGGCGATTCGGAGACACTGGTTTGCTAGTTGTTCACCTGTTTATAGCATCTAAACACCCATCCCCGCATACCTATCCATGGAGCAAAGGGGCGGCGCGCGGATTTACGGACTTTGTCTTCCGGCAAGTTCGATGATAGCGGAACGCTCCTGATCGCACCGATTGGCGCACGAGGTAGCATGCAGACCATCTATGACTGGGTAACGGTGGCGATCTTCGCCGGCTTGATCGTGATCTTCCTGCAGCGCTCGGTCGGCGACGGTGAACCGCAGGATTCCATCCTCAGCTATCTGCCGCCCTCGATCGGCTGCGCGGTGGCCAACCAGGTCGGCAACGCGGCAGTGGAAGCCGAACCAGATAATATTCTGTATCACGTCCTGGGCGCCCTCGGGATCGTGGCGGTGCTGGTTTACACTTTTTACGTCATCAAGCCGTTTCAGGGGCAGGGCAAAAGCTGAGCTCCGGCATGGTGCCGAACAGATGATCTTGCGAGGTTGAAGCGTGGCGTTTTGGAAGAGGATTTTCGGCTGGTTCCGTCGTGAGCCGCGGGTCGCGGAGCAGGGCCGGCCCGACCGCGCCGAACTGCTGGAGCGGCGGCGCGCCCGCCAGGCGGCGCTCGAAGCCCAGGCCGCCGAAGTTCAGCCGGCGCCGGCCGCGCTCGACTCCAGCTTCCCAACGTTCCGGTCCTCGGCGGTCGATCGCGGCATTTCGCGCGGTGAGACCTCCCGGCTTGCCAAGGCGCGGGTGACGCTGCGCGACGTGTTCACGCCGGCCCAGCCAGTCACCGAGCGCAGCAAGTTCGCCGGCCGGCTGGGTGTGCTGGCCCGCTTGATCGAGATCCTCGAGGATCAGCGCAGCCACGTCGTGATTTATGGCGAACGCGGCATCGGCAAGACCTCTCTGGTCCATATCCTCGCCGATATTGCCCGCGAATCCCGCTATGTGGTCGTCTACGCCTCGTGCGGCGCCTTTTCGAGCTTCGAAGACATTTTCCGCGCAGTGCTGCGCGACATTCCGCAGCTTTATCTGCGCGACACTGATCCGACTTCCTTGGGCGAGAACCAGGGCAGCGTCGCCGATCGCCTGAGCGACGGCTTCGACGCGCGCCAACTGGGCGAGCTGCTCTCCCAGGTCACCGGCACGCGGGTCATCGTTATTCTCGACGAATATGACCGCGCGGAGAGCGACCAATTCCGGCAGAGCGTCGCCGAGCTGATCAAGAACCTGTCCGACCGCGCCGCCAGCGTGCAGCTGGTGCTGGCCGGGGTCGCTTCCAATCTGCAGCAGCTGATCGGCTACATTCCGTCGATTCGACGCAATATCATCGGCCTGCCGATGCCGCGCCTGTCGGCGGAGGAAGTGCGCTCCTTGATTCGCATCGGCGAAAAGAGCGCAGGCGTCGCATTCGACGACGATGCGGCAAAAGCGATCGAATCGCTGTCCAATGGCTCGCCCTATCTGGTGCGGCTGGTCAGCCATCACTCGTCTATGATCGCGCTGGATGCCGAGCGGCTTCGCATCGAGCTGTCCGACGTGTGGGCGGCGCTCGACAAGGTGGTGGATGAATCCGCCAGCCGCATCGATCCGCGGCTGATCTCCGCCGTCGAGCCATTCCTTGAACAGCAGCACCGCACCGTAATTCACGCTGCCGCGCGCGCCGCGAGCACGCCGGATGGCTGGTTCTCGCCCGAAGACGCGCTGTCGCTATGCGACAACTGCCCTCCGGAGCGAATGCTGAAGGAACTCAACGAGCTGACGCTGGCTGGCGTAACCGAACGCGCGGCCGAGGGAGAATCGACCCGCTTCCGTTTCCGCGAAGAGCCGCTGCCGACCTATCTCTGGATGCGGGTGGCGCGCGACAATCTCGACAGCGAGACGGCGGTTACGCCGCCCACGCGCTCAGTCGCGTCCTGAGGTAATCGGACAAGGGCGTCAGGTCCGTCGTCGCGAGCACCGGCGGCTTCGACCGCGACCGCTCGATGCAGGCGCCTAGCTCGTGTGCCTCCAGCGCGACTTCGAGCAGACCGCGCGCAGCAAATGCGGCCGTGATCTCTTCCTGATGATCGTCATAATGCTCGCCGAGCGAAAAGCGACGCGGCATGGCGATCGTGCGGCAGCCGGCGCGCAGTGCGGTAATGAGCGATCCCGTCCCGCCATGGCAGACGACGAACGCCGCCTCCTTCAGGATCGCCTGCACCTGATCGAACGGGATAGAGCGGTGCACCTCCACGCCTTCCGGAACGTCCGCCGGCAGATCGACACCCCCGACCTGCAGGATGACACGCTCCGCCAGCCGGCCGCGGCGCTTCAGGTCCAGGACGGCGTCGACCAGCCGCGGAAAGCCGAGTGTCGCGCCCACGGTCGCGAACAGCAAAGGCTGTTTCGGCGGCGCTTCGCCTTCCAGCCGGCGAAACGGATCGAAAAGGGTGGTGTCCGGCCAATGCGCCTTCAGCGCCGGCGACTGGACGATCGTCTCCGTCGCGAAAGGCTTTAAGCCCCTCGCGAATTTGGAGGGCGCATCGAAGCGCGCAAACGTCTCGATCAGCACCAGCTTCGCCCCGAGCGCGCGAGCGCCGAGCGCCGTCCAGTACATCGCGCCGGCGCCGGTGGTGATCACTGCATCGGGCCGCTCCTTCATCACGATGCGGGCCGATTGCGCGGCGTTCCTCGCCGCACCCTTCACCAGCTGCGCGTGACGGCCCAGCGCGGCCTGGCCGATCGCATAATGATCGACGAAGCGCACCGGATGCTTGTCGGCCAGGCTGCGGCCCAGCGCCGTGTCTTCGGTCACGAAGAAATAGTCATGCTCGCGCCAGGCCGGCTCCAAGTCGAGCAGCTGGCGGACATGGCCGCCGCCCGATGCGGCGAGGCAAAGCTTCAGCCTGTTCTTCGTCACTCTGCCTCCGGTTGTTGCGTCGCGCTTAACGTTATTTTCGGTTCCGCGCGCTCATTTGCCTGCTAAGAGAGCGGCGTCAAATCAGGGGGCGATTGAGCCCCGCGGGAGCGATCTATGCGGAAAATCTTTACGGCGGCGTTGATGGCGGGAAGCGCGCTGCTGGTCAGCGGTTGCGGCGACAAGGAAGGCGGCGAGCTCGAAAAGGGCCAGGTGGTCGCGACCGTCAACGGCCAGGACATCACCGTCCACGAGCTGAACGCCGAACTGCAGGGCGTGCAGCTGCCGCCGAACATCACGCCCGATCAGCGCAAGCAGGTCGAGCAGCAGGCGCTGCAGCAGGTCGTCAACCGCCGCATCCTCGCCGACATCGCGCGCGAGCGCGGCCTCGACAAGACGCCGATGTTCCTGCTCCAGGAGCGCAAGGCGGAAGAGGGCATCCTCGTCCAGATGCTGCAGCGGCAGATGAGCTCGGCGGTCAAGCAGCCGGCCCAGACCGAAGTCGCCACCTTCATGGCGCAGAACCCGGACCTGTTCGCCGAGCGCAAGATCTTCACCGTCGACCAGATCCAGTTCCAGACGCCGCGCGATCCGAACCTGCTGCGCAAGTATCAGCCGCTCAAGACCATGGCCGAAGTGGAAGCGATGCTGAAGCAGGACGGCATCCAGTACCGCCGCGCCCCGGCGACTCTGGACGTGGCTCGCGCCAACCCGGACCTGGTCACCCAGGTGCTGAAGATGAACCGGGAGGACATTTTCATCATTCCGGCGGGTCAGGTCATGGTGGCGAACAAGATCACCGACACCAAGGTGCAGCCGCTGACCGGCAACGAAGCGCAGCAGCTCGCCACCGGCATGCTGCAGCAGCGCAAGTTCAACGACCTGATCAAGTCCGATCTGGAGCCGAAGGTGAAGAAGGCCGAAGGCGAAGTGAAATATCAGGCCGGTTTCGCCCCGCCGAAAAAGCCCGCCGCCGGCGGCGCTGCTCCGGGCGCGACCAAGTAAGCATCAGGGGCGGCTCCGGCCGCCCCGACCCGCCCTCGTCATCCCCGCGAAAGCGGGGACCCAGCCTTCTTCATTCGCCATCTGGGTTCCCGCTTTCACGGGAATGACGAAGGAGAGACTATCAGGCGCCGCCGCCTGCATAGGGCGTCGCGTCCCACAGTTTCCACCAGAGCAATTTGCCCAGGCCCCCGCTCGCGCGCACGGCCTCGCCGCGCCAGCCGGGCCTGCCGATGCTGCGCAGGGCCAGTGAGCGGCCGCCATGCAGTCCATATTGCACCGCGCCGACACCCATCCAGACGGCTGCCTTCGCCCAACCCTTGGCACCGCCCGCACCGCGCATCATGATGATCCGCTGCTGGCCGTGCCGGAACTTGCGGCTACTCACATAAGCGAGCGTCGAGCGGTCGGGCGGGATTTGCTCCTCCACGACAGCGGCGGGGTTCCAGTGCAGCTTGAGCCCACGCTCGACCAGCGAGCGGACCAGCCACACATCCTCTCCGCCAGTGCCGTTGAGCTTGGCCGAAAACGGCTCCGCATCGGGAAAGCACCGTGCCTTGCAGAAGAGCGAGTTGCCCGTGCCGACGTGAATCCAGCGGTCAGACACATCCGCGTCAGGGGTCCGGTTTAGGTCGCGGGTGTAGAGATCGTCGAGCAGGCCCTGCAGCCCCGGCGCGACCTCGCCCAGATAACGCGGGACGACCATGCCGAAGCTCGCCGCCACGCCCATCTCCACGTGCCGTAGCAGCGCCGCGACCCAACCGGGCCGCGCCACCTCGTCATCGTCGATAAACGCCAGATAGCCTCCCGCTGAATCGCGGACAGCACGATTGCGCGCCTGCACCACACCCGGCCTAGGCTCATGGGCATAGCGGATGTCGGCCCGCCCATAGCTTTCGACCGTCGCTCGCGCGCTTGCGGCCGGATCGTTGTCGATGACCAGCAGTTCGACGCCATCGGTCAGCTGCGGCAGCAGCGAATCGAGGCACTCGCGCAGCATGCCGGGCCGGCGATAGGTCGGGATGCCGATGCTGAGCTTCATCAGATGTGCCCCGCCTCGGCTGCATCGAGGAAGGCCGCAATGTCAGGGCTTTGCAGCATCGGCGCGGCGCGGCGGATGCGGTCGTCAGGCCAGTCCCACCAGCGCAGTGCCAGCAGCCGGGCGACCACGTCGTCCGAAAAGCGCGCGCGGATCGGCTTGGCGGGATTGCCGCCGACGATCGTATAAGGCGGCACATCCTTGGCCACCAGGGCGCGGGCGCCGACAACCGCCCCGTCGCCGATGGTCACGCCGGACATGATCATCGCCTCGCGCCCGATCCAAACGTCATTGCCGATCACCACGTCGCCGCGGCTCTTCGGCTGCTCCGGATGCTGATGCTCGGTCCAAAGCGCGCCGAAGGGATAGGTGGTCACCCATTCCGGATGATGCTCGCCGCCCAGGAAGATCGCGACATCGGCGGCGATCGAGCAATAGGCGCCGATCTTGAGCGTGCCGTCATTCGGATAACTGAACACGCCCGGCCGGCCATAGGTGCCGCGCCCGATCTCAAACTGTGGGAACAGCCCTGCCGTGAGGTCGAGCGGCGGCTCCAGCCCGCGCCATTTGGCGAGCTTCACCTTCAGCCGTCGCGCGATGCCCGGCATCAGGCAGCGATGTCCTGTCCGGCATCGGCATTGACGCTGAGGAAATCGACCTTGAACTGGCCGGGCACGATGTCGCGCGCGAACACGTCGTCGACGGGTTCGAAACCCAAAGTCGTCAGGACCTTGTAAGCGGCGGCGTTGCGATCGGTGCGCCTGAAGTTGACGACGACGCGTCCGACCGGCGCATGACCGGCTCCCTCGCTCAGATACCAGAACAGGGCCTGCTCGACGAACTTCCCCTGCACCCGACAGGACAGCATGAAATCCTCGATGGTGAGTATGTCCTCGCTCCAGCTCGCCAGGCAGAAACCGACGGTACCGTAGCTGCCGAAGCGATCGCTCACATCGACGACGAACCGCTCGCGGCTTCCGTCGCGCAGGATTTCCGCAATCTCGTCCCGCCCATATTTGCGGCCGGAGAAATTGAGCTGGTTGGTGCGCTGCACCAGCTCGGCGATGCGGTCGAAGTCCGACGGCCGGTCGGGCCGGATGGCGACGCGAATGCCGCAACTCTTCAGGAAGGCGGTGTAATCCTCGAAGCTCTGCGCGGCGACTTCACGGGCAGCTGCTTCCTTGTACATCTGCCGCCGCTGCTTCGATTCCGGCGTCACCGCCCCTTGCAGCCGGGGATGGTCGAGCAGCGTCGGAATATCCGTCTCTGGCAGCACCTCGGCCATCGGCAGCACTTGGCCGACTTCGGCCCGCTCGAACGGATTGTCGTCGACGAAGATGAAGGTATCGATGCCGATATCGAGCGCCGCGGCGATCTTGCGCAGCCCTTCGGACTTCGGGTCCCAGCCGATCTGCGGGTGGAGCAGATACTCGTCCAAGCCGAAGCTTTTTAGCTGCGCATAGGCATCGTCGGCGGCGTTCTTGCTCGAGATGGAAATGAGAATGCCGCGCTCGTCCAGGCGGCGGAACAGCTCGGCAATCTCCTGTCGGATTTCGACCGCGCCTTCGAGCAGAATGCCCTTCCATAAGGTGTTGTCGAGATCGAACACCACGCATTTGGCGTTCGGCCGCGCCTTCACTGGCTTGTCGGACTCGGTCTTCGCTTCGGGCAGCCACACCAGGTCGAGACGGCCGAAGGCGAGATGGGCCGTCTCATCGCCGTCGACGGTCAGCCCCAGCAGGAAGGGCAGGCCGGAGCCGAGAATCGCCTGGAACTCGGCCGTGGGCAGCGTGAAGCGGTTCGGCCCCGGCTGCACGTCGATCGCGGTGCGGAACGGGCGCGGCTGCTGCTCGATCGGGATCGCCCGCGTCAACCGCGCCTGATCGATATTCACGGTCAGGATCAGCTTCACCGGCCTGGCCGCCGGATTGTAGATGTCGGCGATGAAGGCGTTGGGCAGCGGCCCGTCCTTGCACTGACGCTGCAGCCGGTCGTTGAGTTTCTTGTGCAGCGTCTCGCCGACCGTGGCCCAGCGGGTGTCGCCGGTCAGCTTGGAAATGGCGAGGCCGATCCGGTGCACCGGCTTTGCCGCCCAGCCGATCAGCCTCTCCGCTCGCTTCGCCCGTTCTATCGGCAGCGGCGTCGCATTGCCCTGCGCCTCGAGCTTGCCCCAGCGCTTGAACCGCACTTCAGCGAGCGGACGCTTGCCGGGGCGGGGCACGGCGAGAATGCCATTCTCGATCCGGCGGCATTTGCCGAGCGGCGTCGGGTCGTAAAGGTCGCACGTCTTGTAACAGGCCGGCGCCGCGCACTCGACGCAATGCTCCGCCCAAGCGAGCAGCGCCTCGGCCCGTGCGTCCGGCTCCGGCAGATTGTCGAGCGCATCGGGCTTGATGCTCGGCTTGGCCGGTCTGAGCGATTCGAACTGGAACATTGGCGCTCTCTTACCGCATCCGCTTGCGAAACTTGCCGGCCAGTTTGCGCAGCCGCACGGGGAGCCGCTGGCTGTCGGCAATCGCCTTGCCGACAGCGCCCGGCCGCCAGTGATCGTAATAGGAAAAGCGCGGCTGCATCTTGAAGCCGGGCCGCGCCAGCGTCGCGTCGCTGGTGAAGATCGTGTCGAAGATGGACGCGGCGCCCAGCACGCGCGGATTATAGTCGCCGAACGGGATCGCGACCGCGGTCACCCGCGCGCCCGCGGCCTGCTCGATCCGGTCTTTGGCCTCGGCGACTTCGCGCTGCAGCGTGGCGGCGTCGCAGTCCGGCCAGCGGATGTGCGACCAGCCATGGCTGCCGATCTCCATCCCGGCCGCGACTAGCTCGCGCAGATGCCCCTGATCGAGATAGATGGGGTCGCCAATCCGTCCGGCGCAGGGAAAGAAGGTCGCGCGCATGCCGCGATCGGCGAGCGGGCGCAGGCCGTACTCCAGATCGCTCATATTGCCGTCGTCGAAGGTGATCAGATAGTCGAGTCCCGTCTCGCGCGTCTCGTCGAGCAGCGCGGAGTAGAGCCCCAGGTCCGTGCACCACACCTTCGCCTCGCCCGCACCGACATGTGCAGGCATGGGGCCAAGCCCGTGAAAGTTGATGATCACGCGGTCCACGCTTCAGGGCACTCCGGTTCGTCCGCGGGCTTGCTAGCGCGAGGCCCCTTACAAGCACCTAAATAGCGGCGGGCGCCCTTCAATAAAAGTCAGGCGACCAGCGGGAAGCGGAGCAGCCGGTCGGCGAGCGGCACCAGCGCCTCGGCCTTGCGGCCAACGGCGCGGATGATCTCGGGATGATGCGCGTCGAGGCCTCCGGTCAGCGCGCCGAAGGCCGGCAGGATCAGCTTGCTCGCCGTCAGCACGAAACAGCGCCGCGCGACATTGCGGCCACGGTGGTTGAGCCGGAGCTTGGGATGAAAATGCCCCGACAGTTCCGGCCGCGTTTCCAGCGTCTCGGCCTCGTGGCGGAGCACCAGCCCGTTCACCTCCGCCTCGACCATGATCTCGCCGCCGCAATGGTCCACGAGCGCTGAATCGTGATTGCCGGTGATCCAGACGAAGCGGGTCGCGCAGGTCAGGTCGGTCAGCATGTGCCGCGCTTCTGCCGGCAGCCGTTCGCAGCCTTCGCTGTCATGGAAGCTGTCGCCCAGGCACCAGATTTCCGCTGCCTGCGTGCTCCTGGTCAGTGCCGTCAACTCGGTCAGCGTCGCCTGCGAATCATAGGGCGGCAGCATCTGCCCGCTTTTGGCCGCGAACCAGCTTGCTTTCTCGAGATGCAGATCGGCGACGATCAACGCCCGCCGCGCCGGCCAGAACAGCGCGCCATCCTTCAGCGCGACCAGCTCATGCCCAGCGAACGAAAAGGGAACCATAGCAGGCGCTTAGGGGGAGCAGGACTGCAAGGCAACATGATCCTCCCCTGCAAGGGGAGGTGGCAGCGCGAAGCGCTGACGGAGGGGTGTCACGGGTAGTGAGATCCACTGAGGTCGACACCCCTCCACCACCAGCCTTGCGGCTGGCGGTCCCCCTCCCCTTGCAGGGGAGGATCTATTTCCGCCCCTGCGCCTGTTCCATCACGCGCAGCAGGTTGCCGCTCCAGATTTTCTCGACATCCCCATCCGAAAAGCCGGCTGCCTTCAGCGCGGCGGTGATGCGCGGGAGCCCGCTCACGTCGGGCATTGAGATCAAGCCGCCGCCGCCGTCCCAATCCATGCCGATGCCGACATGGTCCGGTCCAACCAGCTTCAGCACATGGAGCAGGCTCTGCATGTAGCGCTCGAACGTGACAGGGTTGCCGGGGCCGGTCCGCTCCAGCTCCGCGTGGGTTGCGCCCATCTCGCGCTGCTCGCGCGGGCTCGCCGTTTCCATCTTCTCGGTGCCGACCGCATCGCGCTCGGGCCGGTCGTCCATCTTGGCCAGGAACACCGAATTGACGAAGATCACACCGCCTTTCGCCGCCAGCCGCTTGATGCGCCCATCGTCGAGGTTGCGCGGATGGTCGAACAGCGCCTTGGGCCCTGAGTGCGACAGCACCACCGGCGCCGTCGACAGCTCCAGCACCTGGTCGAACGCCTCGTCGGAGGCATGGCTCAAGTCGATGAGGATGCCGAGCCGGTTGGCCTCTTTCACCCACTCGCGGCCGAGCGGGCTGAGGCCACCCCAGGTCCGCTTGCCCTTGTTCGCGGCGTCGGCAAACTGGTTGTCACCATTGTGCACCGGCCCCGCCATGCGCACGCCGGTCTCGTGAACGTCCTTCAGCGTCGCGGTCGTCGGTCCCAGCGGGTAGCTGTTCTCGATGGACTGGAACACGATGCGCTTGCCGCTCTTCGCGATCCGCCGCGCATCGGCTGCGGTGAAGGCGAGTTCCATGTGGCGCGCATTCTCCCGCACCATGGCGCGGATCCAGGCGGCGCGGCGCCACGCATGGTCCTTGGCCGCGGCATAGCCTTCGGGGGTGAGGGGCCCCTGTTCGGTATAGATGACGAAAAAGCCGCCATCGAGCCCGCCTTGCTTCATGCGCGGCAGATCGACCTGCGTGATGCTATCCTCGAAACGGTGAGGCTCGGCGAAGCTCCAGCCCGGCCGTCCCAAGTTCACGGGCGTGTCGAGATGCGTGTCGAGCGTGATGATCCGCTCGTGCAGGGGTGGTGCGGCGGCGAGCAAGGCAAGAAACAGTGACATTACAACTCCGTCATTCCCGCGAAAGCGGGAACCCAGTTGGTTGCGCATCTGGTCAGAAAAGAAAAGCTGGGTTCCCGCTTTCGCGGGAATGACGACGTGAGAAGAGTCAGCGGCTCGCCACCAGCACCCGGCTGTTCAACCCCGCCCCATCCGGCAGGATGAACCGCACCTGCTTGTTCGCAAAATCGACCGATACCCGGTCGAACAGCCGCAGCGCGTCCATGCCGAGCAGCAGCGCCGGCTGATTGGCGAGGCCGAAGCGCTTGAACGGCTCGGCATCGGTGAAGGCGACGGGAATGTTGTTGAAGTCGGCGCCGCCGATCTGGATGCGATCCACATTGGCGAACTGCGCCGGGATCGTATGGCCGGTCACCCCGCTCAGCGTCACCGCCTGCAGCGCGCCGATCTTCTTGCGCTTCTGCAGCCGGTTGAGCAGCGCCATATTGCCGATGCTGGTCTGGGCGCCGGTATCGACGATCACCCGCACGCGCTCGCCAAGGAAGCGTGCGTCGACCAGGATCAGCTGGCCGAATTTGCTGCGCGCCGATACGACGATCGTGTCCGGATCGGTATCCTCGACCCGGCGTGACGGCGTCACCCGCATCTCGTTCTTTTTAAAGTCGATCGTCACGCGCCGGCTCTTCAGCGAATCGATGCCGAGCATGCCGGGCGCGCCGATATGCGCCTGGTCGAGCGCCGGCGCCTCGATATCGGTCACTCGTGTGCCTGACAGTTCCAGATGCGGCACGATCACGGTGTTCACCTTTCCGGAGCCGGTCACGGTGATGAGATTGCGCACCGGCCCCTTGGCGAGGTTCAGCCGGTCGGCGAGCTGGCGCGAGATGACCGTGCGCTCGGCGCCGGTATCGATTACGAAGGGGAAAGGCGCGCTGTCGTGCACCCGGACCTGAACCGTCATGCGCTTCGACCCGTCGGCGCCGATCGCGACTGCCGATATGTCCTCGGGCGGCACTGCGGGCGGCGTCATCGCCATCGCCATGATCAGGCTCAACATGTTTCCCTCCTCCGCCTCCCCGGCCTCAAGCCGCGGTCCCGCTTGGCTGGAGGGTCAAGGAAGCGGGGCTCCGGGTCAAGCCCGGGTGACGAGGGCTTCCGCTCATGGTTCCCGGCAGATAGGCAGGGAGGCGATGGACCTCTACCTCCCGATCGCCAATCTGTCGGTCAATGCGCTGGTGATCGTGGCGCTGGGGCTCGGGGTCGGCGTGCTGTCAGGCCTGTTTGGGGTCGGCGGTGGGTTCCTGACCACGCCCTTGCTGATCTTCTATGGGATTCCCCCGACTGTGGCGGCAGCTTCGGCCGCCAGCCAGGTGACCGGTGCGAGCGTATCCGGCGTGTTTGCGCATTTCCGCCGCGGCGGAGTGGACCTCGCCATGGGCGGTGTGCTGGTGATCGGCGGCATGGCGGGGTCGGTGCTTGGCGCGGTCATCTTCCGGCTCCTCCAGGCCACGGGACAGATCGATACCGTCATCAGCCTGCTCTACGTCATCCTGCTGGGTGGCATTGGCGGCCTGATGCTGCGCGACGCCATCCGGACGATCCGCGCCTCACGGAGCGAAGACGGCGCTCCGCCCCCTAAAAGGCGCCATCACCCGCTCGTGGCGGCGCTGCCGCTGCGCTGGCGCTTCTACACGTCAGGCCTCTACATCTCACCGCTTGCGCCGCTGATCCTGGGCGTGATCACCGGCGTGCTGACGGTGCTGCTGGGGGTGGGCGGCGGCTTCATCATGGTGCCGGCGATGATCTACCTGCTCGGCATGGGCACGCGGGTGGTGGTCGGCACTTCGCTGTTCCAGATCCTGTTCGTGACCGCCGCCGCCACGCTCGTGCACGCGGTGACGACCAAGGCCGTGGACATCGTGCTTGCGTCGCTGCTGCTGCTCGGCAGCGTCGTCGGCGCGCAGCTCGGCGCCCGCCTCGCCCAGCGGCTCAAGCCCGATTATCTGCGGCTGCTGCTCGCGGCGATGGTGCTGGTCGTCGCCATTCGTCTGGCCATCGGGCTCGGCTGGCGGCCGGACGAAATCTACACGGTGCAAGCGGGATGATCCGCAGCCTCGCCCTGCTGCTGCTCGCGCCCCTGCTGCTCGGCCAGGCCAAGCCGGTGCTGGTGCCCGACGTATCGCAGCGCGACATCGAGATCATCTACAGCTTCACCGGCGCCGAGCTGCTGCTGTTCGGCGCGATCATCTATCCCGGCGGCCGCGCGCCGGACCGGCCCGCCGACATTGCCGTCGTCATCAAGGGTCCCGTCGAGCCGATCGTGCTGCGCGAGAAGCAGAAAGTCGCCGGCATCTGGGTAAATGCGGACAGCGCCCGCTTCCGCTCGGCGCCGGCCTTTTATGCGGTCGCCACCTCGCGCCCGCTCCAGCAGATCGTCGATGAGCGCACTTCGGCCATTTACGAACTCGGCATCCGGAACTTGCAGCTGTCCCCCGCCGATGCCGACACGCCCGACGAAGCCAATCGCTTCGAGGAAGGGCTGGTCGATCTCCGCCAGCGCTCCGCCCTTTATGCAGAGCAGCCGGGTGCGGTGCTGATCACGGACAATGTTTTGTACCGCGCCCGGATCCGCATCCCCGCGCGCGTGCCGGTCGGAACCTATACGGCAGAGACGTTCCTGATCCAGGACGGGCGAGTGATCGCGGCGGCGGTGCGCGACATCACCATCCGCAAGGGCGGCTTTGAACAATTCGTCGCTGCCGCCGCCGAAGAGCACAGCTTCGTCTATGGCATTTTGGCGGTGGCGCTGTCGGTGGGCTTTGGCTGGGCTGCGGGCTCCATCTTCCGCCGCTTCTGACTTTCTTTACGAGTGCGGCGCTAGGTCCGGACGGCTTTTGCCAAGGATCGCCGCCCATGGATTTCGTCCCCGGTTCGAACCAGTTTCACGATGACGGCCAGCAGGCGGCCGCGGCGGACTCAAGCTCCGGGCGCGTGGCGATCGGATCGGTGTTCGAAATCGCCGGCTCCAACTCCGAGATCATGCTTGACCAGGGCGTGCTGCAGCAGTTGGCCGGCCATGCCGATCCGAGCGTCGCCATGGCGGGCCAGGTCGGGTCGCAGGTCAAGATCAAGATCGGCCCGGTCTGGCTGGTGGCGAGCGTCCGCTCGCTTCGAATGGACGTGGCAAGCGGCTCGATCGTCGCCCAGATCGACTTTCTCGGCGAAGGGGATGAGGAAAGGCTGACCGGCCGCCTCTATCGCTTCCGCCGCGGCGTCACGCGCTACCCAGTGCCTGGCGCCGAGGTGTTCCCGGTGTCCAACCTCGACATGAAGGAAATCTACGCGGCGGCCGAGCGTCCGCATATCGAGATCGGCACCGTGTTCCCGACCAAGGACATTCGCGGCGCGCTGTTCATCGACGCGCTGCTCGGCAAGCATTTCGCGCTGCTGGGCTCGACCGGCACCGGCAAATCGACGTCCGCGGCGCTCATTCTCCACCGCATCTGCGAGATGGCGCCCGAAGGCCATGTCGTGATGATCGACCCGCATGGCGAATATTCGGCGGCGTTCGAAGGCAATGGCGCGATTTACGATGTGTCGAACCTCGCCATGCCCTATTGGCTGATGAACTTCGAAGAACATTGCGAAGTGTTCGTCACCTCGTCCGGCTCCAATCGGCAGATGGACGCCGACATCCTCGCCAAGTGCCTGCTGGCCGCCAAGGCCAAGAACCGCGCCGCCGAGGGCGTATCGAAGCTCACCGTCGATTCGCCCATTCCCTATCTGCTGAGCGACCTCACCAGCCTGATCCAGGCGGAAATGGGCAAGCTCGACAAGGCCGGCGACAGCGCCCCCTATCTGCGGCTCAGGACCAAGATCGACGAGATCAAGGCCGATCCGCGCTACAGCTTCATGTTCTCCGGCATGCTGGTCGCCGACACGATGGCGGACTTTATTTCGCGCGTGTTCCGGCTGCCCGGCCAAGGCAAGCCGATCTCGATCATCGATGTGTCGGGCGTGCCGTCCGAAATCACCTCGGTGGTGGTGTCGGTGCTCAGCCGCATGGTGTTCGACCACGCCATTTGGTCGCGGGGCGAGCAGCAGCGGCCGGTGCTGCTCGTCTGCGAGGAGGCGCATCGCTACGTGCCGAACGAGCGCAATGCCGACGGCTCGTCGGTCGGCCGCATCCTCAGCCGCATCGCCAAGGAAGGCCGCAAATATGGCGTCTCCTTGGGCCTGATAACCCAGCGCCCGTCCGACTTGGCGGAGGGCGTGCTGTCGCAGCTGGGCACCATCATCGCGATGCGTCTCAACAACGAGCGCGATCAGGCGTTCGTGAAGGCGGCGATGCCCGAAGGCGCGCGCGGCTTCCTCGACTCGATCCCGGCGCTCCGCAACCGCGAGGCGATCATCTGCGGCGAGGGCGTGTCGATTCCGATCCGCGTCGCCCTCGACACGCTCGAGGAACATAAGCGACCCGCCTCCAGCGACCCGGTCTTCTCGGAACTCTGGAAGCGCACCGGCGGCGAGGAAGACAGCCTCGCCCGCACCATCAAACGCTGGCGCGCACAGGGGCGCTGACGGGCGTCGTCGTTGCGGGTATGAGCTCCTCGCAAAGAGGAGCCGTTATGCCGATCGACGCTCGTGCGCCTTATGATGAGAGCAATGTCTTCGCCCGCATCCTGCGCGGCGAGATTCCGTGCCGGAAGGTCTATGAGGACGAGCATGCGCTTGCCCTTCACGACATCAATCCGCAGGCGCCGCACCATATTCTCGTGATCCCGAAGGGCGCGTACGTGTCGTGGGACGATTTTTCGGAGCGCGCCGGCGAGGCGGAGATTGCGGGCTTCGTCCGGGCGGTGGGGAAGGTCGCGCGGGAGGCAGGGCTGGTTGAGCCGGGCTATCGGCTGCTCGCCAATATCGGCGTGAACGGCCACCAGGAAGTGCCGCACCTGCACGTGCATATCTTCGGAGGTCGCCCGTTGGGGCCGATGCTGGCGCGCTAGGGCGTTGCCAATCTGTTCCGCATGCCCCAGATCGGGCGTGTGACGTCTCCCTATCCTGCGCTCCATGCGAGTCATGCCGGCATCTGGATTGCCATGCCCGGTGGCGAGACACGCGCAGCCGGGCGCGGCGAGGCGATCGCGCTCGCCTCCGAGACGCCGGTGATCCTGCTCAACGCGCCGTTAGTGGCGGCTCGGCTCGGCTATCCGGAGCTGTCGGGGCTCGACCTGCTCGAACTGTTCGCCTTCGTGCACCCGGCGCGCTTTGCCGTGCCGACGCCGAAGGGGCTGGCGCGGGCGCTCGGCATGGCGCCGCCGGAGGACGATGCGAGCGCCGCGCCCTTCCTGCTGCGGGCGGCGGCGACGCTGCTGGCGCGAATGGAGGCGCCGGACTGGCACGAGCGGGAAGGCGCCTGGACCTCGGCCCAGGCGCTCGGCCGGCTGCGTTGGACCTGGTCCGCCGCGGTGGCGCAGCGGATCGCCCGGCCCGAGCGGCAGGAGCGCTGGCTCTTCACGCGGCTGCCCGAATGGGAGGAGAAGCCGCCCCGCGCCGCGCCGCGCACCATTCATGTGCCGCCCGGTGCCGCAATCGACCGGCTGAATGAGCTGACCGGCCACGGTGCCGAGGAGCGGCAGGGCCAGCGCGCTTATGCCGAAGCCGCCGCCGCTGCCTTCGGACCGCGCGCGTCGAAGGACGGCCCGGCCATGCTGCTGGCAGAAGCGGGAACGGGCATCGGCAAGACACTGGGCTATCTGGCGCCGGCCTCGCTCTGGGCGCGGGAGGCGGACGGCGCGGTGTGGGTGTCGACCTACACCAAGGCGCTGCAGCGTCAGCTCGACCGTGAAGGCGAGAAGCTCTTTCCCGATCCGCGCACCCGCCGTGAGAAGATGGTCGTGCGCAAGGGGCGAGAGAATTATCTCTGCCTGCTGAACTTGGAGGACGCGCTGCAGGGCGGCTTTCAGGGCCGCGCCGCCATCCTGGCGCAGCTGGTCGCGCGTTGGGCCGCCTATTCCAAAGACGGCGACATGATCGGCGGCGATCTGCCGGGCTGGCTGCCGACGCTCTTCCGACGCAACGGCTCGACCGCGCTGACCGACCGGCGCGGCGAATGCGTGTTCGCCGGCTGCCCCCATTACCGGAAATGCTTCATCGAGCGCGCCAGCCGCGCCAGCGCCGATGCCGATCTGATCGTCGCCAATCATGCGCTGGTCATGGTCAACGCCGCGCGCGGGCGGGAAGCGGCGAACCGGCCGACGCGGATCGTATTCGACGAGGGCCATCACCTGTTCGAAGCGGCGGACTCGATGTTCTCGACCGCGCTGACCGGTCAGGAAGCAATCGAACTCCGTCGTTGGATCACCGGTCCGGAAGGCAGTGCGAGAGGCCGTCGCCGGGGCCTCGCGGCGCGCCTGTCGGACGTCGCCGGCTATGACGAGGAAGGGGCGCAGGCGATCGCCGCCGCCACGGGTGCCGCACAGGCGCTGCCGTCGGATGGGTGGCTGCAGCGGCTTGGGGAGGGGCAGCCTTTCGGTCCGGTGGAGGCCTTGCTCGCGGCGGTGCGCGGTACCGTCTATGCACGCGGGCAAGGCGAGGATGCCGGCTACGGCCTGGAGACCGAGCTGGTCGATCCGGACGGCCCGCTGGTCGAGGCCGCCGCCAATGCTGCCGCCGCATTGGAGGGGCTGCACCGGCCCTTGATCCAGCTCGGGCGTCGGCTCGAAGCGGTGCTGACCGACCCGCCCGACTGGCTCGACACCCAGGCGCGGGCGCGGATCGAAGGTGCGGTGATGAGTCTGGGCTGGCGGCTCGAGACGCTCGCCGCCTGGATTTCGCTGCTCGGGCGGATCGGCGGTCCAGCCGATCCGGATTTCGTCGATTGGCTCGCCGTCGCGCGTGCGGAGGGCCGCGAATATGATGTCGGCCTGCACCGCCACTGGCTCGATCCGACCCGTCCACTCGCTGAGTTGGTGCTCAAGCCGGCGCATGGCGTGATCGTCACGTCGGCGACGCTGGCGAACGGCGACTGGGCGTCGGCCGAGGCGCGCGCCGGTGCGCATCACCTGCCGCGCCCGCCGCTTCGCTTCGAAGCGCCCAGTCCGTTCGATTATCCGGCCCAGGCCGAGGTGCTGATCGTCACCGACGTGAAGAAGGGCGACGTGCCCGCGCTGGCTGGGGCCTATGCGAGCCTGATTTCGGCATCGGGCGGCGGCGCGCTCGGCCTGTTCACCGCGATTCGCCGGCTGCGCGCCGTGCATGCCCGCATCGCCGACCGGCTCGCCCGCGACGGCCTGCCGCTCTACGCCCAGCATGTCGATCCGATCGATACCGGCACATTGGTCGACATCTTCCGCGACGACAGCCATGCCAGCCTGCTCGGCACCGATGCGCTGCGTGACGGCGTCGACGTGCCCGGCCATTCACTGCGGCTGGTGGTGATGGAGGGCGTGCCCTGGTCCAAGCCGACCGTGCTCCACGCCGCGCGCAAGCTGGCGGGTGGGGGTTCGACCTATGAAGACCGCCAGGTGCGGGCGCGGCTGGCGCAGGCGTTCGGGCGGCTGATCCGGCGCGCGGGCGACCAGGGAACGTTCGTGCTGCTGTCGAGCGCCTGCCCGAGGCGGCTGCTCACCGCCTTCCCGACCGGCGCGCCGGTGCGGCGCGTCACATTGGCCGAAGCGGCGGAGCGGATACGATCCCGTCTTTCTTCCGAAATCGAAACCGGGCATGCGGCAGTTGAGGATGTGCTGACGGGGCGGACATGAGAACACTCACCCTGCTGCGCCACGCGAAATCGAGCTGGGACGATCCGGTCCAGCGCGACTTCGACCGGCCGGTGAACCAGAAGGGCGTGCGCGCCGCCCGCACGATGGGCGAATATTGCCGCCGCGAGGGGCTCGGCTGGGACCATGTCGTCTCCTCGCCCGCCGTCCGCTGCATCGAGACGCTGGATGGCTTTTGGGACGGCTATGGCAAGACGCTGAAGCCGGTCTGGGACCGCCGCGTGTATCTCGCCTCCTGCGTCACCCTGCTCGATCTGATCAACGAAGCGCCTGCGGAGGCGGAGCATGTCCTGCTGGTCGGCCACAATCCGGGCCTCGAAGACCTGGTGCTTCTGCTGGTGCCGGACGAGGGCGGTGACCTGCGCGACTCGTTGGAGGACAAGTTCCCGACTGCCAGCCTAGCCGTGATGAGCTTCGACGGGGAATGGGACGACCTGGCGGCCCGCAAGGCCAAGCTCACCCGCTTCGTGCGGCCGCGCGATCTCGATCCCGCGCTGGGGCCCGACCTGCAATAGCTTCGCTGGCGCTTAAAGTTCGCGAAGTTCACAAACTTCACATGAAACATGTAAAGTTTCAGGGCGCCAAGTTCGCGAAGAACCATGCTGAACCGTGTCAAAGAGCCGTGAGCTTGCCGCACGGTATCAGAGCATCGCGGATATAGGACAGCCCTGTTTTGGCCGGCTGCCGGATGCTCAGGCGGCGTCCTGCTCCAGGGCCTCGGCGAGCAAGGCGCGGATGCGCTTCAGTTCGGCGAGCGGGAGCGCGACCGGATTGGGTGCGGACTCCGGTTCCGGTGCGGCCTTGTCCGCCAGCAGCTTCTGGACGCCTTTGATCGTATAGCCTTCGCGGTTGAGCAGGCGGTCGATGCGCCGCGCCAGCGCGACGTCGTCGGGACGGTAATAGCGGCGGTTGCCGGCGCGCTGCAGCGGGCGGAGCTGGGGGAAGCGCGTTTCCCAATAGCGCAGGATGTGCTGGGGTAGGCCGAGTTCCTCGGCCAGCTCGCCGATCGTGCGAAACGCGGTGTCGGACTTGGTCATTGGCGACTCACCCTACCACCGTTCGTGCTGAGTAGAGACCGAGTAGCTGCAAAGCAGCGTATCGAGGGCTCGTATCGAAGCGGCGGCTCCCTCGATACGCCGTCTCGGTACGCACCTGCGGCGCTACTCGACGGCTACTCGGGACGAATGGAGAAAGGGAAGTGTGGCCCGAATTCACCCGGCCTGGACGATCCGGTCGCGGAGCATCTGGCTGGCGCGGAAGGTCAGCACGCGGCGCGGCGCGATCGGCACTTCGACGCCCGTTTTCGGGTTGCGGCCGATGCGTTCGCCTTTGTCGCGCAGCACGAAGCTGCCGAAGCCGGAAATCTTGACGTTGTCGCCCTTGGCCAGCGACTCGCACATATGCGCGAGAATGCGCTCGACGATGCTCGCCGACTCGGCGCGTGAGAGCCCGACCTGCCGGTGCAGCGATTCGGCCAGGTCCGCCCTGGTCAGCGTGCCCGCGTCCAAGCGGATTTTAGGATCGGCGTCAGCCATGCGAGTCCCCCACTCAATGCCTTGGCCATAGAAAAGCCGATTTGGGCATTTAAATCAACGCGAATGCGTTGATCAGAAACGAAGCACCGATGCGCCCCATGTGAATCCGCCGCCCATCGCTTCCAATACGATAACGTCGCCCGGCTTGATGCGCCCGTCCTTGACTGCCGTATCGAGCGCGAGCGGCACCGAAGCGGCCGACGTATTGGCGTGCTGATCGACGGTGACGACGACCTTTTCAGGCGGCAGGCCGAGCTTGCGCGCGGTGGCATCGAGAATGCGGGCATTGGCCTGATGCGGCACCACCCAGTCGACATCTTCGGCGGTGAGGCCGGCAGCCTCGAGCGCTTCGTTCATCACGGCCGCCAGATTGACGACCGCGTGACGGAAGACTTCCCGCCCTTTCATGCGCAATTTGCCGACCGTGCCTGTCGTGGACGGCCCGCCATCGACATAGAGCAGTTCGTTATGGCTGCCGTCGGCGTGGAGCCGAGTCGCGAGCACGCCGCGGTCGCTCTCTTCGGCGCCCAGCACGATCGCGCCGGCACCGTCGCCGAAGAGCACGCAGGTCGCACGGTCTTCCCAATCGAGGATGCGGCTGAACGTCTCCGCGCCGATCACGAGCGCCGTCTCCGCCGAGCGGGCGCGAATCATGCTCTCGGCCACGGACACGGCGTAGAGAAAGCCCGAGCAGACGGCCGCCACGTCGAAGGCGACGCAATCGGGAATGCCGAGCGCGGCCTGCACCTTGGTGGCGCTCGACGGAAAGGTCTGGTCGGGCGTGGCGGTGGCGAGCACGATCAGGTCGATGTCGCGCGGCTCCAGGCCGGCCGCATCGAGTGCGGCGCGAGCCGCATCGGTCGCCAGCGTCGCCGTCGTTTCGCCTTCACCCGCAATGTAGCGAAAGCGAATGCCGGTGCGCTCGACGATCCACTCGTCGGTGGTGTCGACCTGCTCGGCCAGCTCCGCATTGGGCACGCGCCGTTTCGGCAGGGCCGAGCCGGTGCCGAGGATCGCCGCGCGGCGCGTCACTTGGCCGCCACCGGGGCGGGATGGTGAGCGTGGAAGCTCTGCAGATCCTCGGCGATCCGTTCGGTGATCGAAGCGCGGGCCAGCTTGGCCGCCACGGCGATCGCATTCGCGATCCCGCCGGCGTCGGCGCTGCCATGGCTCTTCACGACGATGCCGTTCAGGCCGAGGAAGACCGCGCCATTATGGTTGTTCGGGTCGAGATGCGTTTTCAACATATGAAAGGCCGGGCGCGACAGCAGGAAGCCGGCTTTGGAGCGCAGCGAGCTGGTGAAGGCGCGGCGCAGCAGGTCGGTGATGAAGCGGGCGGTGCCCTCGACCGACTTCAAGGCGATATTGCCGGTGAAACCGTCGGACACGATCACGTCCGCTTCGCCGCGGCCCAGCCGGTCCGCCTCGATATTGCCGTCGAAGGAGAGCGGCAGATAATCGGCTTCGCGCAACAGGGCGGCGGCTTCCTTGACTTCGTCGGTGCCTTTCAGCTCTTCTTCGCCGATGTTGAGCAGCCGGACCCGCGGGCGCTCAAGGCCCATGGCGATCCGGGCATAGGCCGCACCCATCACGGCGAACTCGACGAGGTTGTTGGCGTCGCACTCGGTATTGGCGCCGAGATCGAGCATCACCAGATCATTGTCGCCGAGTGTCGGAAGGAGTGCCGCGAGCGCCGGCCGGTCGATACCGGGCAGAGTACGCAGCGCGAGCTTGGACATCGCCATCAGCGCGCCGGTGTTGCCCGCCGACAAGGCGGCGTCCGCGCGGCCCTTCTTCACGGCATCGATGGTCAGGCCCATCGAGGTCGTCTTGGCGCGCCTGATCGCCTGGGTCGGCTTGTCCGTTCCCGCAATCGTCTCCGGCGCGTGCAGCGTTTCGGAGGCCGCGCGGAGTGCGGGCTGCGCCTTCAGGGCAGCGGCAATGGCCGGCTCGTCACCCACCAAAAGGAACTTCAGGCCTGAGTCCTCAGCAAGCGCGCGCGCGGCACCGGCTACGATCACCGGCACGCCATCGTCACCGCCCATCGCGTCGATGGCGATTCGCGGTGTGGCGTTCATCGAGGCTGGTCCTCCGCGCTTGGTCCGCGCGGTCAGGCGTCGACCGAGACGATCTCGCGGCCGTTATAATGGCCGCAGGCATTGCACAGGATGTGCGGCTGCTTCAGCTCGCCGCAGTTGGAGCATTCCTGATAACCCGTGACCTTCAGCGCGTCGTGGCTGCGGCGCATGTTGCGCTTCGAGGGCGAGGTCTTTCTCTTCGGCACTGCCATGACGGCACCTGTTCCAATCTTCTAGTCTGACAAACGCGGCGGGCCGTCCACCATTGCGGCATGGAGCCGCGGACCACGGACTGATCGCGAGCGAAGGCGGCGCATATATCGATTTCCCACGCGGTTGCAAGCACTCCGGGGGCATGGCAGCTTGGGCGGACAACCGGGGGAAGGGGGCCGATCATGATCTTGCCGATAACGCTCACCATGGCGGGCGCCGCCGCTTTGCTCAGCCTCTGGCTTGGCTGGCGCGTGGGTCAGAAGCGGATGTCCGAGAAAGTGTTGATGGGCGACGGCGGCAATGCGGCGCTGATCGCCCGCATGCGCGCCCAGGCGAACTTCGTCGAATATACGCCGTTCGTGCTGATCCTGATCGCGCTGATCGAGCTGGCCGACGGCACCAGCCTGTGGCTGTGGGCGGTCGGCGCCCTCTACCTGCTGGCCCGTATCGCCCATGCGCTGGGGATGGACGTCCAGCCCCCGGCGCGCAGTCCGCTGCGAGGGATCGGCATCGGCATCACCATGCTGACCCTGGTTGGGCTGGGGCTCTATGCCATTGCTCTTCCGATGCTGCATGCGCCGCGCACCGAGGCGCCGGCAACGGCCGTTTAGGCGAACGCCGGCGCGCCTTTCAGCCGTTGATACGCACCGATCACGTTCTGCAGCTTCGATTCGTGGGTGCGGTCGCCGCCATTATGGTCGGGGTGATAGCGGCGAACGAGTTCGGTATAGCGCTGACGAAGCGCGCGCCGGTCGGCATCGGCCTCAAGACCCAGCGTCGCCAGATCCCGCCGGTCCTCGCCGGAGAGCGGCTTGCCGTCGTCCCGCTGCTTCGGCGCCGCCTGCCGGAAACGGGCGCCGATCGCATCGAGCGGATCCTCGAAATCGCCCCAGCGCGGCGGCCGGTCGGCGCCGCTATGGGCAAAGGCGCGGGTTTCCCGCTCCCAACCGGCAAAGGGGCGCTGCGCCGCCTCGATCTCTTCGGTGCTCATGCCCGAGAAGAAGTTATAGCCCGCGTTGAAGGCGCGAACATGATCCAGGCATAGCCAGCGCCATTCCGGCGGCCGGTCGCCGCCGCGGCCGTCGCCGAGCGGAGGTGCGCGGAACTCGCCGGCCGCTTCGCAGCCAGGATGATGGCAGCGGTCGGCCGCGTTCTCGACGCGTCCGTGGAAGCGGGCATTGGGCCGATCTTTGGGGGGAGGACGCATTCTCACTCGGGCAAAGGGCGCTATATGGGGGCATGGACGCAAAGACGAAGGGGCCGGTTGCGGCCGAAATCGAGAAAAGATTGACGCAAGCGCTGCAGCCGGTGCGGCTGGACGTTGTGGACGACAGTGAGAAGCATCGCGGCCATGCCGGTCATGATGCGCGCGGCGAGAGCCATTTCTCGGTGCTGGTGGTGAGCGAGGCCTTTGCCGGCAAGAACCGCGTCGCCCGCCAGCGCATGGTCAATGCGGCCCTTGCCGAGTTGCTTGCTGAGCGCGTGCATGCGCTGACGATGGTCACCAAGGCGCCGGACGAAGCCTAGCCGTTCATCTGGGCTTCAGCATTGGCGCCGTAACGGCTCCGATGTGCGGGCCGGGCCCCTCTGGCGATCCTGATGATCGCGATGTCGGACCGCATCGAGTGCGCTCGATGCAATGGGTCCGGTGGAGTTACTCTCCCCAGTCGATGAATCGAGCGTCCTCGCAGTCACTGAACTGGAGGAGCTTATGTCACCTTTCAAAGCCTATAGTCTCGCGCTGCTGCACCGGCGGCTGGACCGCGCCGTCGACGAAGAGGCGCGGCGGCGTTTCCCCGATCAGACCCGTCTCGCCCGGCTGAAGAAGTTCCGGCTGGCGGTGCGCGACCGGCTCGCCCGCGTGGCGAGCAGACCGGTCAGCGCCTGAGGCGCTTGGGGCCGGGCAGCCGTCCGGTCCCTCTTTTCGATCTGAATAGGGGAAAACAGTGTTCGAGATTCTTGCTCAGGACTGGCTGGGGAAGCCGGCCTGGATGTGGCTGACGTTCATGGGCATCGTGGTCGCGCTGCTGGCGCTGGACCTGGGCGTGCTCCATCGCAAGCAGCGCGAGATCGGGGTGGCGGAAAGCCTGGCCATGTCCGGCGTGTATATCGCGCTCGGGCTGGCGTTCGGCGGCTGGATCTGGTGGTCGATCGGCGAAGCGGCGGGCTTGGCCTATGTGACCGGCTTCGTCATCGAAAAAAGCCTGGCGATGGACAATGTGTTCGTCATCGCGATGATCTTCACGACCCTGGCCGTGCCGCGCCAATATCAGCACCGGGTGCTGTTCTGGGGCATATTGGGCGTGATCGTGCTGCGCGCCATCATGATCGGTCTGGGCGCGGCGATGGTCCAGCAATTTGGCTGGGTGCTCTATGTCTTTGCGGCGTTCCTGATCGTCACCGGCATCAAGATGTGGTTCGCGGCGGACAAGCCGGTCGATATCGGTAACAGCGCCGTGCTCCGCTTCGTGCGCCGCCGCTTTCGGGTGACGGAGGAACTGCATGGCGAGCGGTTTTTCGTGCGGCAGGGCGGCGCCTGGTATCTGACGCCGCTGTTTTTGGCGCTGGTGATGGTCGAATTCGTCGACCTGGTGTTCGCGGTGGACAGCGTGCCGGCGATCCTGGCGATCACGACCGACCCGTTCATCGTCTACACGTCGAACATCTTCGCTATTCTGGGCCTGAGGGCGCTCTATTTCGCATTGGCGGCGATGACGCACCGCTTTCACTATCTGAAATATGCGCTGGCGGTGCTGCTGGTGTTCATCGGCTCGAAGATCTTCGTCGCCGATGCGCTCGGCCTGGCGAAGATCCCGCCGCCGGTGTCTTTGGGCGTGACGTTCGTGATCCTGGCGGCGGGCGTCGCCTGGTCGCTGTTCAGGACGCGCGGCCAGCCAGTGCCTGCCTGACGGCATCGGCGAGCCGGTCGGCGACGCGATCGCCATGGTGGATGTAGAGATCGGGCTCGATCGCTTCGAGCTCGATCAGCGCCAGCCGGTCGTCGAGCCGCCGCAGCAGGTCGATGCGGACGTAGAGCGCTTCGCCCGGCGTGGCCCGGAGTGCAGCCTCGGCGACCGCCTCGGCCTCGCGGTCCGGCTGCCAGCGCGTGTTCACGCCTCCGAACTGGGGCTGGATGCGGAAGTCGCCGGCGTGAGCGACCTTGCGGATCGCATGGCTGAAGGCGCCGCCGATGTAGAAGAGCGAATATTCGCCTTCGGACGTGATTGCGGGGAGGAAGGGCTGGATCATGGCATCCGGCAGCGACGGTGCTGCCGCGGCAGGCGTGAGGCGGTGAGTCTGGTAGCTGCCGGCGGAGACTTGCGGCTTCGCCACCAGCTCGTCGCAGCCGAAGCGGTCGAAGGCCGCGGCAATCGTGCCCGCATCGGCATCCCCGAACCAGGTCGGCACCGTCGGCACGCCCGCGGCTTCCAGCGCCGCGAGATAGGTCTTGCGCGTGTTCCAGCGCATCAGCGCGACCGGGTTGAACAACGGCACGTCGGCCGGCCAGACCTCGAGCATGGCCAACCAGCGGTCGAGATCGAGATGATAGCCCCAGGCGAGCAGTGCCAGCGCAGGCCGGTCGCCGGCTTCGGACCAGGGGCGGGTGTGGAGATCAAGGCCGGCGCGCGCGAATGCATCGGCGTAGAGCTTGGCCTGCTCGACGGCTTCGGACGCATAGGAGCTAGCAGCCGGAGGTGTGAGGATGTCGATGATCATGGATTTAACTCGTCATTCCCGCGAAAGCGGGAACCCAGAGGAGAGCGCGGCTGGGTCCCCGCTTTCGCGGGGATGACGAGCAAGAAGCAAAGGGATCAGGCCGGCTCGCCGACGACGGACTTCACTTCCATGAAGTCGGTCAGGCCATATTTGCCATTCTCACGGCCATTGCCAGACTGTTTGTAGCCGCCAAAGGGGGCGCCGGGGTCGGGAGACCATTGGTTGATGGTGATGAGGCCCGCGCGGAGCCGGCGCGCGACCTTGGCCGCCTTGGCCGGGTCGCCCGAGATCGTCGCCGACAGCCCATAAGCGGTGTCGTTGGCGATGCGGATGCCGTCTTCCTCATCCTTGTAGGTCATGATCGTGGCGACAGGACCGAACACTTCCTCCTGCGCGATCTTCATGTCCGGCGTCACGTCGCGGAACAGGGTCGGGCGGATGTAGAAGCCGCGGTTGACGCCTTCGGGTAGGCCGGTGCCGCCGGTGACCAAAGTCGCGCCTTCGTCGATCGCGCTCTGGATCAGGCCCTGGATCTTCTCCCACTGGGTGCGGTTCACGACCGGGCCGATATGCTGGCCCTCGGCGAGCGGATCGCCGACCGGCGTCGCTTCCATCATCGCCTTGATGAAGCCGGTCGCTTCCTCGACCTGGCTCCGGTGAACGAGCACGCGGGTCGGCGCGATGCAGCTCTGCCCGGTATTGGCGAGCACGCCCATGACGGTCGGCGGCAGCACCGCGTTCAGGTCAGCGCCTTCGAGCACCAGGTTCGGCGCCTTGCCGCCCAGTTCCTGATGGACGCGCTTGACCGTCGGCGCGGCGGCGGCGGCGATGGCGATGCCGGCGCGGGTCGAGCCGGTAAAGCTCACCATGTCGACGTCCGGATGCGACGAAAGCCGCGCGCCGACGCCGGGCCCATCGCCCTGTACGAGATTGAACACGCCGGCGGGCACGCCCGCTTCGTGCAGGATTTCGGCCAGGATCGCGGCGTTGGCCGGCGTTTCCTCGGACGGCTTCAGCACCATCGTATTGCCGGCGGCGAGTGCGGGGGCGACCTTGGCGGCGATCTGGTTGATCGGCCAATTCCAGGGCGTGATCATCGCGACGACGCCGATCGGCTCGTGCAGCACCTTGGCGGCGCCGATCATCTCCTCGAACTTGAACTCCTTCAGCGCGCGCAGCGTGAACATGAAGTGGCCGAGCCCGGCCGGCGCCTGGGCGCCCATCGACAGGCCCATCGGCGCGCCCATCTCGATCGAGATGGCCCGGGCGAGTTCAGGGATGCGCGGCTTATATGCGGCGATGATGCGCTCGAGCAGCGCGATCCGCTCCTCGACCTCGGTTTGGCTGAAGCTGTCGAACGCGCGGCGGGCGGCGGCGACGGCCTTGTCGGCATCCGCCTGGCTGCCCAGCGTAATCTCGGTGCAGGGCTCTTCGTTCGCCGGGTTGATGACCTGGTGGCGCTTGCCGCCTTCGCTCTCGACCCAGGCGCCGTCGATATAGTGCTTGAGGTAGCTCATCATGGCTTTCGCTCTCCCGACTCCGGTTTGCGCCAGATTGCGTTTCTGAACGCAACTGGCAAGCGCGGATGTCAGCCGGCGCCGCCCGGGCAGTAGCGTGCCTTCTCCTGTGGCGATGCGCGCAGGCGGGTGTCGATATAATAGCCGATCATGCCGCGCACCCGCTTCTGGTCGGCGGCGGGAATGAAGGCCGCGGCATCGCCGATCCAGCCATCTATGCACGCCTCGTTGGCGGCGGAGCCCTTGGCGCAATCGAGCAGGTTGTCGAATGCGCGACGCCAGCTGCGAAAGGCGGCCTTGTCCATTGGCGCGCCATGCCCCGGCACGAGGGTGCGGAACGGCGCCTTGTCGATGGTCGCGAGCGCGGCACGCCAGCCTTCGGGGCAGGCCGTGTCCATGAAAGGCGTGAAGGCCACGACCAGATCGCCGACGATCGCCAGCCGCTCCTTGGGGTCATAGAGCCACACGTCGCCGGCCGTTGCGGCATAAGGTTCCAGATGCACCTCGAAGCGGCGGCCGGCGATGGTCAGGACGCTCGTTTGCCGCACGATGTGCGACGGCCGAAGATTGGCGAGATCGTCCATCGCGGCCATGTCGCGCCTGATCTCGGCGACCGGCTCGGGCGGCGCCTTGCCCGACGCGATATGCGCCTCGGCGGCTGCCCGGCTGCGTGGGAAGAAGCCCTTGAGTGCGCCATCCACGGCGTCGCTGCCGATCACGGAGATGTCAGGAAAGGCGGCGCGCACCTCGGCATTGCCGCCGCTGTGATCGAGGTGCCAGTGCGTGTTGACGATGGCAGCGATGGGCTTGCCGCGTGGCCTGGCGGCGGCGATCAGCTTCGCCTGATGCTCCGGGTGCCGTCCGGTATCGACCAGTACAAGACCCTCGGGCGCATCGATCAGGACCGAGTTGCCGTCAGGACCTTTGCGGGGGTCGAAGCTGCCGGGGATCAGGGTCCATGCCGCTGCGGCCAGGAGTGCGGATGCCATGAGCATGCGCGGAGCGTAGCCGCCAGTCCCGGCCATGAGGAGTTCGCCGGTCGATCACCAGCGACGGTTCGTAGAACTGGAAATCTCAAGGTCGATTTGGCCTGAGCATGTCGAAGGCCTCCCTTCTTCCTAGCGCCTCAGGCAGAGAAGGAGGGCTTCGACATGCTCAGCTCGAACCAGCGGTGGAGTTTAGCGCGATGCCATCTGGCGCGCGCGGTCGAGGCCGCGCTGGGCCAGTTGATGCGATCCGACCTGCTGGCGGCTGGCGGTCAGCATCATGATATTGCCGGTCGCCATCACCTGCTGGTAAAGCGCCTCGGCCTGCTCGAACCGTCCGGTCTTGGCATAGACATGGGCCAGGTTGATCAGCACCGACGGCTCGTTCGGCTCCTGCGCCCGCTGGGCGACAAGCCGCGCTTCGGCACCGGCCAGATCGTCGCGCTGGATGGCGTTGAAGCCGTAACGCTGTTCCTGGGTCTGCGCCCCCGCTGCCGTGGCGAACAAGGCCGCCAATCCGATCCCGAATGCGCGCAGTGTAAGCATGGCATCTCTCCTGTGCCCGGTTACATCCCGGTTGCAGGAAGATGACACTGATGTGACGAATGTGGAAAGCGGATTTTTGTTACAGTCGCTAACGTCTTGATTGATGACGAATATTGCCCGGCCGGCCGCGGTGCTTCGAAGGCCTGGCCCGGTCCTGCCGGCTGCGCTGCGGCCGAGTCGATCCGCCCTCCGGCAGCTCGAAGCGCAGCGAGCCGGTGACCGGGTTCGCCTCCGCCAGCCGCAGCTTGAGCCGGTTGCCGGGGGCGAAGACGGTTTCCGTGTCCTCGCCCCGGAGCGTCTGGCTCGCCTCGTCGTAGCGGAAATATTCGGTGCCGAGGGTCGAGACCGGCACGAGCCCGTCGCCGCCCAGCCCTTCCACGGTCGCGAAAAAGCCGAAGGGCTGAACGCCGGTGATCCGCGTCTCCAGCACTTCCCCGACCCGCTCGGACAGGTAAGCGGCAACATAGCGGTCGACGGTCTCGCGCTCCGCTTCCATGGCGCGGCGTTCGAGCCGGCTGATTGCTTCGCCGATCAAATCCATCGCCTCGCTTTCGCCCGGGGTCAGTGCGGTCTGCCTGACCTCAGGCTCCAGCCCATAGGCGCCGACCAGCGAGCGATGCACGACCAGGTCGGCATAGCGCCGGATGGGGCTGGTGAAATGGGCATAGGAGCCGAGCGACAGCCCGAAATGCCCGGCGTTCTCCGGGCCGTAATAGGCCTGGGTCTGGGTACGGAGAATCTGCTCCATCACCTGCGGGCGGAACTCGGCATCGCCGACGCGTTCGATGATGCGGTTGAAGGTGCCAGGCTTGATCACCTGGCCCAGCGTGAATTCGAGATCGAAGGTCTTCAGGAAATCCTTCAGCGCGACGAGCTTCTCGCGGCTGGGCGGCTCATGGTCGCGGTACATGACCGGTGCTTTCTTCGCCTCCAGCGCCTTGGCCGCCGCGACATTGGCGGCGATCATATAGTCCTCGATCAGCTTGTGGGCATCGAGCCGTTCGCGGGGCGCGACGGACATGATGCGCCCGCGCTCATCCAGCACCACGCGGCGTTCGGGCAGGTCGAGTTCCAGCGGCTCCCGCTTCTCCCGCGCGCGATACATGGCGCGCCAGCAGTCCCAGAGGGGGAGCAGGGTTGATTGCACGAGCTCCGGACTAAGCCCCTCCCCTTCAGAAGAGGGGTTGGGGTGGGGCAGAGTCTTGTGGGCGAGCAGACGCTCGCCCCCACCCCCGTCCCCTCCCCTGAAGGGGAGGGGCGCAAGCGCATCCATCGCTGCCTGCGCATCTTCGTACGCGATGTTCTTGGCGATCCGCACCACCGCGCGGGTGAAGCGCCATTGCTTGAGCTGGCCGTCCTTGCCGATCTTCATGTGGCAAGCGAGCGCGGCGCGGTCGACGCCTTCCTTCAGCGAGCAGACATCGGCCGACAGAGTCTCGGGCAGCATCGGCACGACGCGATCGGGGAAATAGACGCTGTTGCCGCGCTTGCGGGCCTCGCGGTCCAGCTGCGAGCCTGGGCGGACATAGAAGGCCACGTCCGCGATGGCGACGATCGCGTTCCAGCCGGCATCGATTGCTTCCGCCCAGACCGCATCGTCATGGTCGCGGGCATCGACCGGATCGATCGCGACGATGGGCAGGTGGCGCAGGTCCTCCCGTTCTCCGAGCGGGATTTTGGCCATCCGCTCCGCTTCATCGATCACCTCGTCGCGGAACACATGCGGGATGCCGTGGCGGTGGATGGCGATCAGCGAGAAGCTGCGCGGCTCGAACGGATCGCCCAGCCGCTCGACGACGCGGGCGGTGATGCGCGGCGGCCGGCCGGTCTTTTCGGCCAGCACCAGGTCGCCCGCCTCCGCGTCGCCTTTGTCCGACACGGGAAAGTCGCGCCGCTCGCGCTTCTCCACGCCCTGCAGGAACCAGCGTTCGCCCTCCTGATGCAGCACGCCCAGCATCAGCTCCTCGCCCCGGGCGAGCTTCTTCATCGGGTGCGCGATCCAGCCCTTGCCCGCCTCTTCGGTACGGGACAGCACCCGGTCGCCGACGCCCAGCGCCGACTGCTTCTTGCGCTCGCGGATGCGCAGCTTGGGCGCCGGCGTGTCCGCCTGCCATTGTTCCGGCACGGCCCAGGCCTGGCCGTCCTCGTCGACATCAACGATACGCAACACGGTGACTTTGGGAATGCCGCCCATCTTGTGGAAAGCGCGGCCGGGGGCGCTGTCGATCAGCCCTTCATCAGCCATGTCCTTGAGCAGAGCCTTGAGCGCGATCTTGTCGGCGCCGTGCAGCGCAAAGGCCCGCGCGATCTCGCGCTTGCCGGCGGGCTCGGCTGACGTGGTGATGAAATCGAGGATCTGCTCGCGGGACGGCAGGCCTTGAACGCGCTTCGGCTTGGGCATGGACTCTCCTATGCCCTGAAACCCCGCCGCGCCTAACTTGTTTCGGGGCTAGACGGTAAAGCTCTCGCCGCAGCCGCAGCTGCCCTTGGCATTGGGGTTCTGGAAGGTGAAGCCGGCGGTGAAATCATCCTCCACCCAGTCCATCGTCGATCCGATCAGATATAGGATCGAGCCGCCATCGACGAACAGGGTGCCGCCCGGCGTGTCGATCCGCTCGTCGAGCGGCTTGGCTTCGGTGACGTAATCGACCGAGTAGGCGAGGCCGGAACAGCCGCGCCGCGGGGTCGAGAGCTTGACGCCGATCGTCCCCTCCGGCGCGCGGGACATCAACATGGCAATGCGCGCTTCGGCGGCGGCGGTGAGGTTCAGCGCCTTGGGGCGTTCGCGGACCGTTGTTGTCATAGAACTCCAACCTTCTCGCTCGTCCCGAGCGAAGTCGAGGGGCGCTGGTCGAAGGCCCGGAGATGCGCCCCTCGACTACGCTCGGGACGAGCGAGATAAGTGATTTGTGACATCACAGCATCCCCAGTTCTAGCTTGGCTTCGTCCGACATTTTCTGCGGGTCCCAGGGCGGATCCCAGACCAGGTTCACCTCGGCATCGCCAATCCCAGGCACGGCGCCGACGCGCAGCTCAACTTCCGCCGGCATCGACTCGGCGACGGGGCAGTGCGGCGTGGTGAGCGTCATCGAGACAGTCGCGTGGCCGCCGTTGATCTCGACGCCGTAGATCAGCCCGAGATCATAGATGTTGACCGGGATTTCGGGGTCGTAGATTTCCTTGAGCGCCTCGATCACGGCCTCGTAGAGCGCGCCGCCCGGCTCTTCGCCCGAGAGCTGCTCGGGCTTCTCGCTCAGGAATCCGGCAAGATAGTCTTTCTTGCGCTCGAACCCTCCGCGGGCATCCTCGACGCGCGCCTTCGGCGGCGGCGTGACACCGACCACTTCCTCGACGCTGATCCGGCTCTGCTCGTTCATCCAAAAATCCTCGTCACGCGCTCTACCCCCTGCGCCAGCGCCTCGACATCCGCCGCGCTGTTATAGACGCCGAAGCTCGCGCGAGCGGTCGCGGGCACGCCCAGCACGTCCATCAGCGGCTGTGCGCAATGATGGCCGGCGCGGATCGCGACCTGCCCTTCGTCCAATATGGTGCCGATGTCATGGGGATGCACCCCCTCGATGGCAAAGCTGACGATGCCGGCCGAGTCCTCCGGCCCGAACAGCCGGACCGAGTTGATCGCGCCGAGCCGCTCCCGGGTGAGCTTCACCAGCGCCGTCTCATGCGCGTGGATCGCCGCGAGACCGATCGCATCGACATAGTCGATCGCGGCGTGCAGCCCGAGCGCGCCGGTGATGTGCGGCGTGCCCGGCTCGAACCGGCCCGGCGGCGGCGCATAGGTGGTGCGCTCGAACGTCACCCGGTCGATCATCGCGCCGCCGCCCATGAACGGCGGCATTGCGTCGAGCGGTTCGGCCCGCCCCCAGAGCACGCCCATGCCGGTGGGCCCGTAGAGCTTGTGCGCGGAGAAGACGTAATAGTCGCAGTCGAGCGACTGCACATCGACCGGCATGCGGGGCACCGCTTGGCAGCCGTCGAGAAGCAGCTTGGCCCCGACGCGATGCGCCAGCGCCGCCGCCCGCTTTGCGTCGAGCACCGAGCCGAGCACGTTCGAGACATGGGCGAAGGCAACCATGGCGTGGTCGGTCGTCAGCATCGCTTCGGCCGCGTCGAGATCGATACGGCCATCGGCGGTCAGCGGGCACACATCCACCTGCCAACCGGCAAGCTGCCACGGCACGATGTTCGAGTGGTGTTCGAGCTGGCTGAGCAGCACGCGCCGCTTATCCGGGTGCTGGTGCGCGACGAGGTTGATGCCCTCGGTCGCCCCGCGCACAAACACGATCTCGTCGGTCCGCGCGCCGATGAAGCGCGCGACCCGCTGCCGCGCCGCCTCATAAGCGAGCGTCATGTCGGCCGAGCGCTGGTACACGCCGCGATGCACGGTGGCGTAGGTGGTGTCGTAAGCGCGGGTGATCGCGTCGATAACGGCCTTCGGCTTCTGTGCGGTGGCGGCAGTGTCGAGATAGGCCCAGCCGGCGGGGATGGCAGGGAAGTCGGCGACGAGGTCGAGCGGTTCAGCCCCTCTCCCGTCTCGGGAGAGGGAGGGGCCCATTGCGCCAGCAATGGGAGGGTGAGGGCGAGTGAGTGCGTGATCCAAGGCCCTCACCCTCCCACCGCTTCGCGGCGGGCCCCTCCCTCTCCCGTAACGGGAGAGGGTAATGAGAGCCACGCATTTGCCGCAGCCAAAAACGCGTCGCGCACCTGCTCCTGCCCAACCCGCGCCAGCGCATCGGCCACGAACGCCCGCGTCAGCAGCGCCCGTGCCTCGGCCGGCGCCACGCCCCGGCTTGCCAAGTAGAACAAGGCGTTGCGGTCCAGTTCGCCCACGGTCGCGCCGTGCGCGCACTTCACGTCGTCGGCGAAGATTTCGAGTTCCGGCTTCAGGTTCACCGTCGCCGCGCGCTTGAGCAGCAGCCCTCGCAGCGACTGCTCCGCATCCGTCTTCTGCGCCCCGCGCGCGACCTCGACGCGGGCCGACAGGCTGGCGGTGGCGAGATCGTCAGCCACCGCGCGCCAGGTCTGACGGCTGGAGCCGTTCAGCGCCTCGTGCCGCACCACAACCGCCGCCTCGTGCCGCTGCTCGCCCCGCGTGAGCAAAGCGCCGCCCATCTCGGCAAAGGCGGCGTCGCCGGTCAGCCGCAAATGCCCGTCGATGCGGCTGCCCGCACCGCCCTCGCCGAGCACGGTGGTAATCAGGCTCGCCCCGCGCCCGATTTCCGCCTCGTCGCGCAGGGACTGAAACCCGCTCTCCTGCCCCAACAGCACCGCCCGCATCAGCCGCGCCGAGGGACCCAGCCGGATCGCGGTCAACCGGTTCGCCCAGCCATCGCCGACGAAGGTCTCGACGATCGTCGCCGTCGCATCCTCGCCAAGCTCGATCAGCCCCGGCAAGTGATTGGCGCCGCCAGTAGCGACATGCACGATCTCGACCAACCCCACCGCCGCGTCGCGCTGCAGTCTTAGCGCCCAACCAGAGCTCGTCGCCAGCCGCCCGAGCGGATGGTCGCTCCGTGCATCGACAGTTCCGATCTCAACCGGACCGACATTGCTCCGTGCAGAGTCCAAGCGCCCATCCACAAACACCAGCCGCGGCCCGCTCCCAAGCGCCGCAGGCAACTCATCCGCCGCGCCCCGCGAAGGTTGCTCGATGAGCGCTGGCAAGGCCGACAAATCAGCCCAGCGCCAGGCTTCTTCACGGCCGGACGGTAAGGAGAGAGCAGTCACCGCCGCGCACCCTCCGCGCCTCCGCGCCTCCGCGTGAACCCATCTCTGCTTTGTTCACGCGGAGGCGCGGAGGCGCGGAGAAGGAAAGGCTTGCCTGCGGCGCTCATGCGGCCATGGCTCCATAGCCTTCGCGCTCGAGTTCGTGCGCCAGCTCCGGCCCCCCGGAGCGCACGATCCGCCCGCCCGCCAGCACGTGCACGAAGTCGGGCCGCACATAGTCGAGCAGTCGCTGGTAATGGGTGATCAGCAGCACCGCCTTGTCGGGCTTGCGCATGATGCGGTTGATGCCTTCGCCGACCGCCTTCAGCGCGTCGATGTCGAGACCGCTATCGGTCTCGTCGAGGATGGCGAGGCTGGGATCGATGATGCCCATCTGCACCATCTCGTTGCGCTTTTTCTCGCCGCCGGAAAAGCCGACATTGACGTTGCGCTTCATCATCTCGAAGTCGAGCCCGAGCGCCTCGGCCTGGGCGCGGGCCAGCCGCAGGAAATCGCCCGCCGAAAACTCGGCGTCGCCGCGCGCGCGACGCTGGGCGTTGAGCGCGGTGCGCAGGAACTGGACGTTCGACACGCCGGGGATTTCGACGGGATATTGGAAGCCGAGGAACAGGCCGGCGGCTGCGCGTTCGTGGGGTGCGAGCTCCAACAAATCCACTGTTCCCCGGCGAAGGCCGGGGCCCAGAGTCTCATCTTCTGAGCTTGCGGCTCCTGGGCCCCGGCCTTCGCCGGGGAACCGGGAGGAGAACGTGACCGACCCCTCCGTCACCTCATACCCAGGCCGCCCGCCGAGCACATAGGCGAGCGTCGACTTGCCCGCCCCGTTCGGCCCCATGATCGCATGCACCTCGCCCGCCCCGATCGAGAGATCGAGCCCGCGCAGGATCGGCTTGTCGTCGACAGTGGCGTGGAGGTTTTCAATTCGAAGCATCGGGACGACTTGCCTGTGGTACTGAGGACGGCCGGGGGGGTGGCGCAGGCGGACTTGGCGGGAAAACTCCAGCCCGCAGTTTGACGATGCCTTCGTTCAAATTATTGAGGGTATGAAAGACGGAACGCGCCATCCAGAATGCCCGCGAGCTGTCCATTTTGGGATGAAGCGTGAGCAGTCGCGCGCGTAACTGTTGGTGTGTTGCTTCATACCCGCATCCTGCCTGAACCTTTTTACCGAGTGCGTTCAGATCATTCATTAGACGGTCTGCCTTAGCCGCCGCCGATTTGTTGGTTGGATCGGCATATTGCTGGCGCACCTCGGTAGACCACGCATTCTGCGCGGCTCTAATCTGCGGCTCAAAAGTGAATTCACAACGCGCGTAAGGCCCAACGATAGCGGCGTAATCAACGAGGTCAGACCGGACTTCTGCCGGCACAGCTGCCGCCTGCAACCAAAATAGAGATAACACGCTCACCCCACGCTCCCCTCAAGGCTGATCCCCAGCAGCTTCTGCGCTTCCACGGCAAACTCCATCGGGAGCTGCTGCAGCACTTCCTTGGCAAAGCCGTTGACGATCAGCGCCACCGCGTCCTCCTGCCCCAAGCCCCGAGACATGGCGTAAAAGAGCTGGTCGTCGCTGATCTTGCTGGTTGTCGCCTCGTGCTCGATCTGGGCGCTCGGGTTCTTGACCTCGATATAGGGCACGGTGTGGGCGCCGCACTGATCGCCTAGCAGCAGCGAGTCGCACTGGGTGAAGTTGCGCACGCCCTCCGCCGTCGGGCCGACGCGGACCAGGCCGCGATAGGTGTTGTCCGACCGGCCGGCGCTGATCCCCTTCGACACGATCGTCGAGCGGCTGCCGCGCCCCAGATGGATCATCTTGGTGCCGGTATCAGCCTGCTGGCGGTTGTTGGTGACCGCGACCGAATAGAACTCGCCGACCGAATTCTCGCCCGCCAGCACGCAGCTCGGATATTTCCAGGTGATCGCCGAGCCCGTCTCGACCTGCGTCCAGCTGACCTTCGAGTTCTTGCCCTGGCACAGCGCCCGCTTGGTCACGAAGTTGTAGATGCCGCCCTTGCCCTCGGCATCGCCCGGATACCAATTCTGGACGGTCGAATATTTGATCTCGGCATCGTCGAGCGCGACCAGCTCAACCACCGCGGCGTGGAGCTGGTTCTCGTCGCGCATTGGGGCGGTGCAGCCTTCGAGATACGAAACGTACGAGCCCTTGTCGGCGACGATCAGCGTCCGCTCGAACTGGCCGGTATTCTCGGCATTGATGCGGAAATAGGTGCTGAGCTCCATCGGGCAGCGCACGCCCTCCGGGATGTACACGAAGGTGCCGTCGCTGAAGACCGCGCAGTTGAGCGTCGCGAAGTAATTGTCGTGCATCGGCACGACCTTGCCGAGCCATTTGCGCACCAGCTCCGGATACTCGCGGATCGCCTCGGAGATGGAGCGGAAGATGACGCCCGCCGCTTCCAGTTCCTTGCGGAAAGTGGTCGCAACCGAGACGCTGTCGAACACCGCATCCACCGCCACCTTGCGCGCGCCCTCGACGCCGGCGAGCACCTTCTGCTCCTCGATCGGAATGCCGAGCTTTTCATAGACGCGCAGGATCTCGGGATCGACCTCGTCCAGGCTGCCGAGCTTAGGCTTCGCCTTGGGCGCGGCGTAATAATAAGCGTCCTGATAGTCGATCGGCGCGAGGTCGAGCTTGGCCCAGTCCGGCGCTTCCATCGTCTGCCACAGCCGGAACGCCTTCAGCCGCCAGTCGAGCATCCATTGCGGCTCGTTCTTCTTGGCCGAGATGAAGCGAACCGTGTCTTCGCTCAGGCCCTTGGGCGCAAAGTCCTGCTCGATGTCGCTGGTGAAGCCCCATTCATAAGTGGAGGCGCGATCGGCCGCTTCCTGCGCTTCGGCGTTACGCGTGGCCATACTAAATCCCGTTCGTTTCGAGCGAAGTCGAGAAACGCGCATCCGCCTGGCCCGAAACCCGCTTCTCGACTTCGCTCGAAGCGAACGGAGAAGAGAGGTCGGTCAGAGAGACCTTAGCCAAGGCCCTCCTGATGGCGTTATTGACCGGCCCCCAATGCGGGCGGACCTGGCAGGCGCCTTCCAGCGCGCAATCGTGGCGCGCCTCGTCGACGCATGACGTCATGGCAATCGGCCCTTCGACCGCCTCGATCACATCGGCGAGGCTGATCTCTGCCGCCGCCCGCGTCAGAACAAAGCCGCCGCCGCCGCCGCGGGCGGAGGCGAACAGCCCGGCCGCGGCCAGCCGGCCCAGCAGCTTCTGCGTGGTCGGCAGCGGCACGCCCGTCTTTGCGGACAGGATCGTCGCCGACACGCGCGCGCCATCGCCGGCGCGCGCGGCGGCGGACATGATCACGACGGCATAATCGGCGAGGTTGGACAGGCGCATCTGCTGCTTACAATCGGACTAAATTTGTCCGATTGCATCTGGTGCGGCCCGGCTGCCGCGTCAACCCGCGCTGTCACGAAAGTTAAGCCTGATCGTCATGGTAGAGCCATGGGAAGCTGCGAAAGGATGATGACACGCAGAAGAGGAGGCGATCTTGCCTGTCTATCCGGTCGTCATCGTCCTGGGCGTCATGCTTTGCCTGATTGGACTCCTGTTGCTCTGGTGTGCCGGCGAACTAGCCTATTGGCTGTTCAAACGAGCCCTCAGCGGGTCGGCGCCGGCTCGGCGCCCGTCCAGTCGTAAAAGCCGCGGCCGCTCTTCTTCCCCAACCAGCCGGCTTCGACATATTTGACCAGCAAAGGCGCCGGCCGGAATTTCGGGTCGCCGGTGCCTTCGAACAGCACGCGCGTGATCGACAGGCAGGTGTCGAGCCCGATGAAATCGGCGAGGGTCAGCGGCCCCATCGGGTGATTGAGGCCGAGCTGGCACGCGGCGTCGATGTCGGCGATGGTCGCGACGCCTTCACCCAGCGCGAAGCAGGCCTCGTTCAGCATCGGCATCAGCACGCGGTTGACGATGAAGCCGGGCGCGTCGTTGGCGTGGACGATCCGCTTGCCGAGCTTCTCGCCATAGGCCTGGACCTTGGCGACGGTGTCGTCGCTGGTGGCGAGGCCGCTTATCACTTCGATCAGCCCCATCACCGGCACCGGATTGAAGAAATGCACGCCGATGAAACGGGCGGGGTCGGGCGAGGCCTGGGACAGGCGGGTGATCGGGATGGACGAGGTGTTGGAGGCGAGCACGGCGTCCGCGGCCAGCACCGCCCCCGCGGCTTCGAAGATCTTGCGCTTTACGCTTTCGTTCTCGGTTGCCGCTTCGATGATCAGCCCGGCCTCGGCCATCGGGGCATAGTCGCTGACGGGCGTGATGCGGGCGAGGGCGTCGTCACGGTCGGCCTGGGTGATCTTCTCCTTTGAGACGGCGCGGTCGAGGAGCTTGGCAATGCCGGCTTTCGCCTTCTCCGCCACGTCGAGCGAGATGTCGGCGAGGAATACGGTGTATCCTGCCTGAGCAGACACCTGCGCGATCCCCGCACCCATCTGCCCTGCCCCGATCACGCCGACTGAATTCATTTTTCCTCCGTCACCCCGGCTTTGAGCCGGGGTCCCGCTTTGTCGTGCGGCCAAAGAATAAGCGGGACCCCGGGTCAAGCCCGGGGTGACGACCGAGGGTTTAGGGCGCGGTCCCTGGCGGCTGCGCTTCGGCGAGGATCAGCGCGAACTGGTCCTCCGCGTCGGTCCATTCGGCGACCGGCGTCCAGGCGCCGGCGCGGAGCAGCAGGCGGGCGTCGCGGGGGCCGTATTTGTGGCTGTTCTCGGTGTGGATCGTCTCGCCGGCGGCCATCGAAAAGCGCTCGCCTTTGATCGTGAAGCTCACATGCTGCGTCGCCTCCAGATGCATTTCGATCCGTGCGTAGAGATCGTTCCAGACGGCGCGGTGTCGGAAGGCGTCCACTGGGATGTCGGCGTTCAGTTCGCGATTGATGCGGTGAAGCAGATTGAGGTTGAAGGCCGCGGTGACGCCCTGGGCGTCGTCATAGGCGCTGACCAGCACCTGCTCGTCCTTGATTCGGTCGATGCCGATCAGCAGCATCGCGCCTTCGCCCAGCGTCTCCACCATGGACCGCAGCAGGTTGACCGCGGTGCGGGCGACCATGTTGCCGATGGTCGAGCCGGGAAAGAAGCCGAGCTTCCGCAGGGCCGCGATCTCGGGCGGCGGCGCGATCGGCTGCATGAAGTCCGCCTCGACCGGCAGGATCGACAGCTTCGGAAAGTCGGACGCCAGGGCAGCTGCCGACTCGCGCAGGAAATCGCCGGATATGTCGATCGGTACATAGGCAGCGGGCTGGACTGCGCTCAGCAGATGCGGGGTCTTGATCGACGATCCCGAGCCGAACTCCACCACCGCGCGGCCGGGGCCGACCAGCTTCGCCACCTCGGGTGCAACCCGCTCCAGCAGGGCCGTTTCGATCCGGGTCGGGTAATATTCGGGCAGGTCGGTGATCTGCTCGAACAGCTCCGACCCCCGAAAGTCGTAGAACCAGCGAGCCGGGATGGCGCGCCTGGCACTGCGGAAACCCGCCAGCACATCGGCGCGGAAGGCAGGGTCGACCTGAACCGGAGTTTCGATGTTCACAGGTCGCGCGCCAGGCGCAGGCCGGTAAATTGCCAGCGCTGATGAGGGTAGAAGAAGTTGCGGTAGGACGCCCGGATATGGCCGTGCGGGGTGGCGCAGCTGCCGCCTTTCAGCACGAACTGACCGCTCATGAACTTGCCATTATATTCGCCGACTGCGCCCTCTGCCGGCTTGAAGCCGGGGTAGGGGCGATAGGCGCTGCCGGTCCATTCCCACGCCGATCCGAACATGCCGTGCTCGCGTGGGCGCACGGCTCCGGCGGCGTCGAGGAACTGGCCCGCATTGGGGTCCAATCCCGCGGCCGCGTGCTCCCACTCAGCCTCGGTCGGCAGACGCGCGCCAGCCCAGCTGGCATAGGCATCCGCCTCGTAGAAGCTGATGTGGGTGACGGGCGCGTGCGGATCGAGCGGCTTGAGGCCGTCAAGCCCGAAGCTGTTCCCCTCGCCGTCCCAGTAGAGCGGTGCCGTCACCCCCTCGCGCTGCACCCAGGCCCAGCCGTCGGACAGCCACCAGCGGGGGTTTCGATAGCCACCCTCCTCGATAAAGGCGGTCCAATCGCCATTGGTGACCAGGCGATCGGCCAAAGCATAGGGCTGGAGCAGCACCTGGTGGCGCGGGCCCTCGCAATCGAAGGCGAATGCGGGGCCGGAATGGCCGATTCCGACAATGCCTCCTGCATACTCAGACCAAAGCCATCCGCTCGTCCCGAGCGTAGTCAAGGGGCGCTGGGGCGGACCGGTGTCACGCCCCTCGACTTCCCTCGGGACGAGCGAGACGGGGGTGCTGCGATATGCGGGCATAAGCGGGCTCTGCGCGAACAGGTGGAGGATGTCGGTGAGCAGCAACTCCTGGTGTTGCTGTTCGTGATGGCAACCGAGCTCGACCAACGCGCGCTTGTCGGAGCTAAGCAGGGGCCAGGCCTCGATCAGCGCCGCGTCCGCGTGAGCCCGATAGGCGCAAATCTCGTCCAGCGAGGGGCGGGTCAGCAGTCCGCGGCTCGGCCGGGCGTGGCGCGGGCCTTCCGCCTCGTAATAGCTGTTGAAGAGGTAGGCGTAGCTTGGATCGAAGGCGCGGTAGCCGGGCACCTCCCGCAATACGAAGGTCTCGAAGAACCAAGTCGTATGCGCCAAGTGCCATTTCGCCGGCGAGGCATCGTCCATCGACTGGACGGTGGCGTCGGCATCGGAGAGCGGTTCGGCGAGCGAGAGGCTCAGCGCGCGAACCTGGCTAAACAGCTCCGGCGTCTCGGCCTCCAGAAGTGCGGCGGGCGTCACCGCGCTAACATAGGCGAAGAAAGCGCGCCTGTCAGCGCGACGCGCCTGGCACCCAGAGCACGTCGCCGCCCGAGCGGCTCGCGACCAAGCGCGCGGCGACAAACAGGTGATCGGACAAGCGGTTCAGATACGCCAGCGCCTGCGGGTTGAGCGGCATGCCGCCGGCTGCGGCGACGCCGGTGCGCTCGGCCCGGCGCACCACGGCGCGAGCGAGGTGTAGCGCCGACACGGCGGGCGTGCCGGCGGGCAGGATGAAGGAGCGGAGCGGCTCCAGGCCTTCATTCATCGCGTCGATCTCGCGTTCCAGCCGCTCGACCTGGGCCGGCACGATGCGCAACTTCATCTCGTCGGGCTCGAACTCCTCGCCCGGCGTCGCGAAATCCGCGCCAAGATCGAACAGATCGTTCTGGATGCGGGTAAGGTCCGGCACGATCGGGTCGGCGCCGAGCGCGGCGATGGCGACGCCGATCGAGGAGTTCGCTTCATCGACATCGCCGATCAGCGCCATGCGCGCGCTCGATTTGGCCACGCGCGAGCCGTCGACGAGGCCGGTCGTGCCGTCGTCGCCGGTTCGGGTATAGATCTTGTTGAGCTTGACCACTCTGTTCTCCGTCATGCCAGCGCATGCCGGCATCTCTGTCCCGAGACCCCAGCCTTCGCTGGGGCGACGTTCAAGGGCAAGCGCTTAGCGCGCGAGCAGCATCAGCAGGGCGGCGATCAGCACGGCGATCGCCTGGAAGAAGATGCGGCCCATCATCGCCTTGTTCTGCTTGAGCCCCGATGCGCTCGGGCCGGCGGGACCGGCTTTCAGGTCCGCCTCGGTCGTTTTCAGGAACACGATGATGCCCCGCACCAGCATGGTGACGGTCGCGATCATGGCCGCGACGAGGAGGAAGGTGAGGAAGATGCTCATGGCCCCAATCTAGGCATCCGAGAGGCGGAATCCAAGCGGTGCGCCGCCGGCGCGAATGGGGTCCACGATGTCCTTGGGATCAATGCCTTGGCCGCGGAGCTCGGCGAGGCTGAGCGCGCCGTGGCGCTTGGCGAGCCGCTCGCCATCCGGGCCGATCATCAGCGGATGATGGTGATAGGCGGGCGTGTTCAGGCCGAGCAGCGCCTGCATCAGCCGGTGGACGTGGGTGGACAGGAACAGGTCGCGGCCTCGCACCACGTCCGTCACGCCCTGAGCGGCATCATCGACCGTCACGGCCACGTGATAGCTGACCGGCGCGTCCTTCCGGGCGAGGACGACGTCGCCGAGCAGGTCCGGCTGCGCCCGCAGGACGCCGGCGTGCGCGTCGTGCCACTGGAGCGGACCGGCCGCGATCGCGGCGCGCTTCACGTCGAGACGCCATGCGTGCGGGCGGTCCAGGTCGGGATTGGTGAGACCCCGGCACGTGCCGGGATAGAGTGGCCCCTCCGGCCCATGCGGCGCCGCGGTGCTGCGGGCGATGTCGGCGCGGGTGCAGAAGCAGGGATAGACCAGGCTTTGCGCCCTCAGTCGATCAAGGGCCTCGGCATAGAGCGGCAGCCGCTGCGACTGCCGCACCACCGGCCCGTCCCAATCCAGCCCGAGCCAGCGCAGATCCTCTTCGATGCCGGCGACATGCTCCTCGCGCGTGCGGCCTGGATCGATATCCTCGATGCGCAACAGAAGGCGCCCGCTCCGTCTCCGCGCGAAATCATGGGCCAGCACAGCGCTCATCGCATGCCCCAGATGCAGCCGCCCGGTCGGGCTCGGCGCGAAGCGCGTTGTGTATAAGGCTATGGACAAGATCGTGGATCGGGTTGACGGGCGCAGGGGGGAGATGTCATTTCGGCGTCATCTTGAACGGGCAAGTCCCGGGCGCCAAGTGAAAGGGAGAGGCCGATGTACCATCCCGACCTTATCCGCCATCCCGATGGCTGCCCCGCCCTTGTGCTCAATGCTGATTACACGCCACTCAGCTATTATCCGCTCAGCCTGTGGCCATGGCAGACGGCGGTGAAAGCTGTGTTTCTCGACCGGGTCGACATCGTCGAGACCTACAATAAGGAAGTGCGAAGTCCCACCAGCGCGATGAAGCTGCCCAGCGTCATTGCGCTCAAGCAATATGTGAAACCGTCCGCCTATCCTGCCTTCACCCGCTTCAACCTGTTCCTGCGCGACCGCTTCAGCTGCCAATATTGCGGCACCGGGCGCGACCTCACCTTCGATCATGTCGTCCCGCGCGCCTATGGCGGCCGCACGACCTGGGAAAATGTCTCCACCGCCTGTGCGCCCTGCAATCTGAAAAAGGGCGGCCGCACCCCGGCCGAAGCGCATATGGCGCTGTTCGAGCAGCCCTATCGGCCGACCAGCTGGCAGCTCCAGGATCATGGCCGCGCCTTCCCGCCCAATTACCTGCACACCACCTGGCGCGACTGGCTCTACTGGGACGTCGAGCTGCAGGCGTAACCTTCTTTCGTCATCCCGGCCCTGAGCCGGGATCCCGCTTCTTCTCTACTGCGTTGCCAATGCAGCGGGACCCCGGATCAAGTCCGGGGTGACGAGAAGTTAGTTCTGCGGCGTCGGGCTCGGTGCCGGCGTCGGGGCAGTGCCAGCGGCAGCGCGGGCGTCCTGCCCGTCGCCTTCCGGCGCGGCGATGATGTCGCGGGTGACGGCGCCCTTGTCGACCGCGCTCGTCTCCGGCGAGCCGACTTCGGAGCGGATGCCGGCGGTGCTGCGGTCGCCGCCGGCGCGGGTCAGCGCGGAGCTTTCCGGCACGCTGCGCGGCGCCGGGCCGCCGAACATGGCCTGCAGCGCCTGAGTCGAGCTGTCCGCTTCCTGCGGGCGCGGCGTACCGGGGCTGGGCGGCTGCAGCGCAAAGTCGGGCGGCACGACCAAAGGCGCGCGCCGGGCGACGGCGAATTCGTCCGGGCGGTCACGGTTCAGGCCGCCACCGCCGCATCCCGCGAGCGTCAGGGCAGCGAGGCCCAGAACAACAATATTACGCATTCACATTCTCCGCGGGTTCGCTCTTCGGGCGCACGAACAGGGCGCGAATGAGCAGGATCACGACGCCGATGGTAATGGCAGCGTCGGCGACATTGAAGACCAAAAAGGGCCGGAACTCGCCGATGTGCAGGTCGAGGAAATCGACGACATAGCCGAACCGCACCCGATCGAGGATATTGCCCGCCGCACCGCCCAGCACCAGGCCGAGCGCGATGACGTCATGACGGTTGGTCTCGCGCCACAGCCAGACCGCGACGCCGGCACCGATCGCGGCGGTGAGCGCGACCAGCCCCCAGCGCGCGGTGTCGCTGTCCGCGGTCAGCAGGCCCATAGAGACGCCGAAATTCTGCACCCAGGTCAGGTTGAAGATGGGGAGGAGGACGATCTGACCCACCTCCTGCAGCTGCAGCGGACCGGTGACGATGTATTTCACCGCCTGATCGAGCAGGAAGATGGCGAGGGCGATGAGCAGGCCGAGGCGGCGGGTGGCGGTCATGCGCGCGCCTCATTCTTCGTCATTCCCGCGAAAGCGGGGACCCAGCCGCCGATAGGCCAACAAAGAAGAGCTGGGTTCCCGCTTTCGCGGGAATGACGAGAATGCCTAGCCACCCACCACCTCCGTGCACCGCGCGCACAAGGCGCCGTCCTCCGGCACTTCCGGCAAATGCCGCCAGCAGCGGCCGCATTTCAGCTGTTCCGTGCGCGTCACGGCGATCTCATCGCCCGGCGAGACCTTCGCCACGATGAACAGCTCCTCCAGCTCGCCATTGTCGCTGGCGGGCACCGTCACTTCGGCCTCGAGGCTGGAGCGGATCACCTTGTCGCGGCGATAGGGTTCGATCGCTTCGGTAACCTGGCTCCGCAGAGAGCGAAGTTCAGACCACTTCGCCGCAAGCGCTTCGTTCCGCCATCCGGCATCGACCTCCGGCCAGGTCAGCAGATGGACCGAACCCGCGTCCGGCGAGCGCGTCTGCCACACCTCCTCGGCGGTGAAGGTCAGCACCGGGGCCAGCCAGCGCACTAGCGCATTGAAGAGGGTGTCGAGCACCGTCCGATATGCCCGCCGCTTCGGATCGGAGGGGGCGTCGCAATAGAGCGAGTCCTTGCGGATATCGAAGAAGAAGGCGGAGAGGTCGTTGTTCGCGAAGTCGCTCAGCAGCCGGACGTAGGCGTTGAAATCAAAGTCTCCGACGGCATGCCGCAGCCCCGCGTCCAGCTCGGCGAGCAGGTGGAGGATGTAGCGCTCCAGCTCCGGCATCTCGGACGCGGGCAGGCGTTCGGCGTCAGAGAAGCCGTCGAGCGCTCCGAGCAGGTAACGGAAGGTGTTGCGCAGCTTGCGATAGCCGTCGGCGGTGCCGGCCAGGATTTCCTTGCCGATCCGGTGATCCTCGGTGAAGTCGACCGACAGCGCCCAGAGCCGCAATATGTCGGCGCCATATTCGATCATCAGCTTCAAGGGATCGACCGTGTTGCCGAGCGACTTGGACATTTTCCGCCCGTCCGATGCCATGGTGAAGCCGTGGGTCAGCACCGCGTCATAAGGCGCCCGCCCGCGCGTGCCGCACGCCTCCAGCAGCGACGACTGGAACCAGCCGCGATGCTGGTCGGAGCCTTCCAGATACAGGTCCGCGGGCCAGCGCAGCTCCGGCCAGCGCCCGCCTTCCAGGACGAACGCCTGGGTGCAGCCGCTGTCGAACCACACATCGAGAATGTCGGTGACGCGCTCATAGTCTTCGAGGCGGTAGGCCGGCCCGAGCAGCGCCGAGGCCGCCTCGTCGGTCCAGGCGTCGACGCCCTGCGCGCGCACTGCGGCGACGATGCGGGCGTTGACGGCCGGGTCATTCAGATACTGGCCGGTCTTGCGATCGACGAACAGCGTGATCGGCACGCCCCAGGCCCGCTGGCGGCTGATGACCCAGTCGGGGCGGCCTTCGACCATGGACCGGATGCGGTTGCGGCCCTTTTCGGGGATGAAGCGGGTCGCTTCGATGGCGGCGAGGGCAGTGGCGCGGAGGGTTTGCCCCTCTCCCGCTTGCGGGAGAGGGAGGGGCCCAGCCGAAGGCTGGGAGGGTGAGGGACCAAGACTGCCCTCACCCTGGCCGGCGGAGCCGGCCTGTCCCTCTCCCGCGGAGCGGGAGAGGGGTAAGTCCATCGGGATGAACCATTGCGGGGTCGCCCGGAAGATCACTTTGGCCTTGCTCCGCCACGAATGCGGATAGCTGTGGCGATAGTCAGCGCTCGCCGCCAGCAGCGCGCCGGCTTCGCGGAGGTCCGCGCAGATCGGCCCGTCCGGCGCGTTGAATTTGGGGTTGATCACCGATCCCTGGCCGCCCAGCCAGCCCCAATTCTCGCAATACTTGCCGTCGCCGGTCACCGCGAACACCGGCTCCAGCCCGTGCGCCTTGCACAGCTCGAAATCGTCCTCGCCATGGTCCGGCGCCATATGGACGAGGCCCGTCCCCTGATCGGTGGTGACGAACGCGCCGGGCAGAAATGGCCGCGGCTTGGCAAAAAAGCCGCCGAGCTTGTGCATCGGGTGGCGGGCGGCACTCTTGCCAAGCGCGTCAGGCGATATTGCGCTTTCTTCGGTTAGCCGCAGGCCACTGCGCGATGCAAAATCGTTCACGAGTGCGCGGGACAGCAAGAAAAGTCTTCCGTCTTCCGCACGGAATGTCGCGTATGCCGCGTCGAAGTGCTCATCGACGATATGAGGGTCGTACGCGATCGCCTGGTTCACCGGGATCGTCCACGGCGTCGTCGTCCAGATCACCGCATGCGCGCCGACCAGCTCCGGGATCGGGCTCTCGACGATCTCGAAAGCCACGTCGATCTGGGTGGACGTGATGTCTTCATATTCGACTTCGGCTTCGGCGAGCGCCGTCTTCTCGACTGGCGACCACATCACCGGCTTGGCGCCGCGATAGAGCTGGCCTGACTCCGCGAACTTCAGCAGCTCGCGGACTATGGTCGCCTCGGCCTCGAAATCCATCGTCAGATAAGGCCGGTCCCAGTCGCCCAGGATGCCGAGCCGCTTCAGCTGCTCGCGCTGGGCGTTCACCCAATGCTGGGCATAGGCGCGGCACTCGGCGCGGAACTCGGCGGCGGGCACATCGTCCTTGTTGCGCTTCTTGGCGCGATATTGCTCCTCGACCTTCCACTCGATCGGGAGCCCATGACAGTCCCAGCCGGGCACATAGGGCGCGTCCTTGCCCAGCAGCGACTGGGTGCGGCACACCATGTCCTTCAGGATGTGGTTGAGCGCATGGCCGATATGCATGTCGCCATTGGCGTAGGGCGGACCATCGTGGAGGATGAACTTTTCCGCGCCGGCGCGCGTCTCGCGCAGCCGCTGATACAGCCCCAGCTCCTGCCACCGCGCGAGAATGGCCGGCTCCTTCTGCGGCAGGCCGGCCTTCATCGGAAAGTCGGTCTTGGGCAGGAAGACGGTGTCGCGGTAGTCGGGCGGGGTGGGAGCTTCGGCCATAAGTGCGGGGCGATTAGCGCCTTAACGTGTCCCCGTCACCCCATGTGCTCCGGCGAAGGCCGGAGCGCTGCGTGGCGTGTGCGGACGTATCCGAACAGGGCTCCGGCCTTCGCCGGAGCACAGCGAGGTTTATGGCACAGGACCCAGCCGGGGGACTGTGCCGCCGGCGGCGCGTTGGCGGATGATGCGGAGATAGGTGTCGACCAGGCTCTGGTTGACCTGGTCCCAGCCATAGCGTTGTGCGGTGCGTTCGCCTGCGTTGCCGGCGGTCCGGCGGGCGTCATGGTCCGTGCAGTATCCGGCCAGCGCTTCGGCAAAGCCTTCGATCCAGCCGGGGCGGACGAGGCGGCCGGTGACGCCGTCCTTGACCAGGCTCTGGCTGCCAGTGGCGATGGCGGCGACGACCGGCAGCGCGCAGGCCATCGCCTCAAGCGTCACATTGCCGAAAGTCTCGGTGACGGACGGATTGAACAGCATGTCGGCGCTGGCGAGTGCGCGGCCGAGATCGGCGCCGCTCTGCTGGCCGACGAACACGGCGCCGGGCAGCCGCCGCGCGAACCAGTCGCGGGCGGGGCCGTCGCCGATCACGAGCACGCGGTGCGGCACGCTTTTGGCGGCAAGGCAGTCGATCGTGTCGGAGAAGACGTCGAGGCCTTTTTCCATCACCAGCCGGCCGAGAAAGCCGATCACCACCTCTTCGTCGCCGATCCCGTGCGCTCGGCGCCAGGCGAGGTCGCGCTTCTCCGGCCCGAAGATTTCGCGATCGACACCGCGCGTCCAGATGCCGACGTCATAGCTCATCCGCTGTTCGCGCAGCAGTTGCGCCATCGAGTCGGACGGGGCGACGATGGCGTCGCAGCGCCGGTAGAAACGGCGCAGGATCGCCTCGATCACCGGCTCCAGAAAGGCGAGGCCGTAATAGCGCGGGTAGGTCTCGAAGCGCGTGTGCACCGACGCGACGGCCGGCAGATTGTGGCGCCGGGCGAAGCGCACCGCCGAATGGCCGGCGAAATCGGGCGAGGCGATGTGGATCAGGTTGGGCGCGAACGCTTCGACGTCCCGTTTCACGCGGCCGGGAATACCGCGTGGGATATGGTATTCGGCGCGTCCCGGAACGGAGAAGGCGGGGACGGCGACCAGATCGCCCGTGGGGGGAAAGGCCGGTGTATCGGTGACCGGCGCGTAGACGCGGACCTTGGCCCCCTGGCGCAGCAGATAGCCGACCAGCCGGTTCAGCGCCTGATTGGCCCCGTCGCGGACATAATTATAGTTGCCGCTGAACAGCGCGATGCGAAGGTCGCTGGCGTGCATCCGAGGCTGGTAGCGGCGCGCGCGGAAAAAGGCCAATGTCGATCGGAACGGCTTAAGGAGCGTGAGGATGCGGACGAGCGAACAGGTTCAGGCGATGCGCTGCCCGGTGGACGGGTCGCCGCTGGCGATGAGCGACCGGCAGGGGATCGAGATCGATTATTGCCCCACCTGCCGCGGCGTGTGGCTGGACCGCGGCGAACTCGACAAGATCATCGAGCGTAGCGCGCCGGCTGCCGCCCCTTCTGCGCCGCCGCCCCCGCAATCGTCCGGCTATGCACAGCCGGGTTACGGTCAGCAAGGCTATGGTCAGCAGAGCTACGGTCATCACCCGAAGCACAAGCGCCACAAGTCGTTTTTGGAAGAACTGTTCGATTGAGCCACTCTTTCGTCATCCCCGCGAAAGCGGGGACCCAGCTTCTTCTTTTCGTCATGATCGCGGAGCAACTGGGTTCCCGCTTTCGCGGGAATGACGAAGAAGAGGTGGTGTGCTGACATTTGCCGCTATGCTGCTCGCCATGAGCACGCCTTTGATCATCGGCCATCGCGGCGCTTCCGGCGAGCGGCCGGAGCATACTTTGTCCGCTTACGCGCTGGCGTTGGATCAGTGCGCCGACTTTATCGAGCCGGACATTGTGCCGACCAAGGACGGGCAGCTCGTCGCGCGGCACGAGAATGAGATCAGCGGCACCACCGATGTCGCCGACCATGCGGAGTTTGCCGACCGCCGCACGACCAAGACGATCGAAGGCAAGGAGGTGACCGGCTGGTTCACTGAGGATTTCACCCTGGCCGAGCTGAAGACGCTCCGCGCCCGCGAGCGGCTGCCGCAGCTGCGGCCCGCCAACAGCGCCTATGCCGCCGAGCCGATCGCGACGCTGGACGAGCTGATCGCGCTGGCCAAGGCGCGGGGCAAAGGCGTGGTCGCCGAGATCAAGCATTCAAGCTATTTCGCATCGATCGGCCTGCCCATCGAGCAGCGGCTGATCGACAGCTTCGCCCGCCATGGCTGGACCAGCGCCGACGACCCGGTGTGGATCGAGAGTTTCGAGGTCGCCAATCTGAAGGCGCTCCGCCGCGTGACGAGGCTGAAGCTTGTCCAGCTGGTCGACGACAAGGGCGCGCCGGTGGATGGCGGGGCGGAAAGCTATGCGGTCATGATCACGCCCGCAGGGTTGAAGCAAATCGCGAGCTATGCCGACGGACTGGGCGCAGCCAAGGCGCTGGTGATCCCGCGCGATGCAGAGGGCCGTTCGCTTCCCGCCACGCCCCTCGTCGCGCAGGCCCATGCGGCCGGCTTGAAGGTCATCATCTGGACACTGCGCTCGGAGAATTTCTTCCTGCCCGCCGAACTGCGCGAAGGCGGCGATCCGCGCGCCAAGGGCCGTGCTCAAGACGAAGTGCGCATGTTCGCTAAGGCCGGCGTGGACGGCATCTTCACCGACCACCCGGCGGATGCGGCCGCGGCGCTGAAATAGGAAAGGGCGGGCCCCCTGGAACCCGCCCTCTCCGGACGCTTACACAACTAAGGGTTCCTCTCCCCAACAGGGGGAGAGGCGGGGAAAATCAGGGCATCAGCACGGTGTCGACGACGTGGATCACGCCGTTCGACTGCAGCACATCGCCTTGCGTGACATGGCTCATGCCGCCCTTGGCGTCGGTGAGCATGATCTTCTTGCCCATCATCGATGCGGTCAGCGTGCCGCCCTGGACGGTGGTCAGCGTGGCCTTGCCGCCGCCTGCCTTGATCGCCGCCGCGACGTCCTTGGCGGTCATCCGGCCCGGCACGACGTGATAGGTCAGGACGGTGGTCAGCGTTTCCTTATTCTCCGGCTTGACCAGCGTATCGACCGTGCCGGCCGGCAGCTTGCCGAACGCCGCGTTGGTCGGCGCGAAAACCGTGAATGGGCCGGCGCTCTTCAGCGTGTCGACCAGGCCCGCGGCCTGCACGGCGGCGACGAGCGTGGTGTGATCCTTGGAGTTCACCGCATTGTCGACGATCGTCTTCGACGGATACATGGCAGCGCCGCCGACCATCACCGTCTTTTCGGCCGCAACCGCACCGGACGCAACGAACGCGAGCGAAAGCGCCGCAGCAGCGGCCTTGAGCGAAGTCTTCATGGATTATCCCTCTTGTCTGGACGGCCCGCCGAAACGTGGCCGGTGCCCGAGTTACGAGGCGATTGTTGCAGCGGATGCATCGGCGGCGCGGCCAATGCGCATTTTTTCGCGACCGGCGATCAGACGGCCGTCATCGTGCCCGTCATGACGACCGGACCGGTCGGCTGGCCGGTGGGAGAACCGCCCTCCGGCTCCAGCGAAACCGCCAAGGTAACGCCACCGGCGAGCAGCGGCCGATGGCCCCCGGCGACGATCATCGTGCGCGCATCCTTTGCCGCGATCACGCCAAGCGAGCGCGGCTTGCCGTCGGCGGGAATGACCCAGAGTTCGGGCGTGCGGCCGTCCGGGTCCATGCCGACCGGGGTCACGGTCATCCGGCCCTCGCGATCGTCATAGGCGATGGTGACGGTGCCGCTGCCCTGCTTCGGCGTCAGCGCCGCGACCATCATCCGGGCGGCCGGCGTGGCCGCGATCTGAGGCGCGGGCGTGGGCGCAGTCCCGTCCGGCCGCAGCACCAGCACGCCCAGCAGCACCGCCGCCGCCGCGCTCGCGGCAAAGGTCGCGAAGCGCCACGGTCGCGCGGGGTCGCCGGCATCATTGGCGGGCAGGCGGCGCTGGATGCGGTCCCACAGCTCGGGCGGCGCCGCGCGCTCCGCCCCGAGCAACGGGTCGAGCCGCGCCCGCCACGCCGCGACGGCGGCAGCGAAGGCCGGATCGCTCGCCTCGCGCGCGCTTTCGTCGGCCAGGCCGAGCGCGTGTTCGGCGGCGAGGATGTCGTCCTCTTCGGTCATCGGCACAGGCAATCGCGAAGTTTCATCAGCCCCCGCCGGATACGGCTCTTGACGGTGCCGAGCGGCTCGCCTGCGCGCTCGGCCAGTTCGGGATAGCTCGCGCCCTCAAGGAATGCCGTGCGGATCAGCGCCGCGTCGCGCCCGCCGAGTTCTCCCAGGCACCCATAGAGCCTGGCGCTCTCGCCCGCTTCCTCCATCAGGGCGTCGGCGCGCGGCGCGGAGTCCGGCACCTCGAACGCCTCGTCGATCGGCGCGGTGCTGCGGTTGCCACGAGCGCGCAGCCGGTCGATCGCCGTATTGCGGGCGATCGCCGCCAGCCATGTGATGGGGCTCGCACGCGACGCGTCGAAACGCTCCGCCCGCCGCCACACATTCACATAAGCTTCCTGCAACGCATCCTCCGCATCCTGGCCCTCGCCCAAGATACGGCAGCAGACGCCGTAAAGTTTCGCCGAGGTGCGGCGGTAGACCTCGTGGAACGCAATCCGGTCGCCGCGAGCGACGGAAGACAGGGCGTCGGCAAGGCGTTCCCGCGCCTCGTCCGCTCCTGCCTGACCTCGCACCAAATCCACGCGCACCGCACCCCCGAATCGGGCGGCACCCTAGCGGATCGTTGCGCCGCCGCAAGGAAGCGTGTCAGGCCTTGGCCCGCCCCAACCCCGGCGCCAGCATGCCGACATCGCGGCGGTAGCGCTCATAATCCTCGCCGAACAGCTCGACCAGGTCGCGCTCCTCGTAGCGGATCGCGATCAGCATGTAGAGCGACATGCCGGCCGCGAAGAGCAGGTGACCTGTGGTCATCACCGGCGTTGCCCAGAAGGCGAGGAAGAAGCCGGAATAAAGCGGGTGGCGCACGAAGCGGTAGAAAAAGGGCTGGCGCAGCACCGGCGTCACCGTCGCCTGGCCGCGCAGGTGCATCCAGACCTGCTTGAGCCCGAACAGTTCGAAATGGCTGATAAGGAAGGTGCTGATCAGGACGATTGCCCACCCCGCCGCGAACAGCGCCCACAGCAGGCTTGCGCCGATCGCATTGTCCACACGCCAAATCTCAGCTGGCATGGACTGCCAGGAAGTGAACAAAACCCACAGAACGGCGCTGGCGAGCAACACGTACATGCTGCGCTCCATCGGTTCTGGCACCAGCCGAATCCAGGCGCGTTTGAATCCTTGCCGTGCCATAACCGAGTGCTGCAGCCCGAACAGAGCGATCAAGGCTAGGTTGATCAGCACAGCCGCGACGATATCCCGTTCCGGACCACCAAAGCTTACACTTCTCGGCACATCACTTCCGACAGCCTTGAAGAGCTCCGTGAGGTCGCCGACAAAGGCGATTAGGTACAGAAAAGTCGCGAAAAAGAACGCGTAAGCAAACACACCGAATGCCAGATAGAGTGCGCGCATGGCCGCCTCCCCTCGGGTGAAGGCGCCTGTGCTAGCATGAACCGGCGGTGAAAGGAATCAGGCCGCCAAAGTCGGCGCGGGCTGTTCGAGCTGACCTTCGACGGTCAGGGCATGCCGCTTCAGCCGATCGCCCAGGAAGTCCAAAACCGTGCGGACGCGAGGGCTGTGCCGCTGGCGCTCATGGGTCAGCAGCCAGATCTCCATGCCGCCATTGGTCGTCGCCGGCAGGCAGCGCACCAGCTCGGGATCGAGTTCGGCGACCATGCAGGGCAGTGCCGCGCAGCCGACGCCGGATCGGACCGCCGCGATGATGCCGGTGACGCTGCCGTGCGTCATCGCCACCGCATGGTCGAGGCCGTTTTCCTTCAGCCACAGACCGTAATAGCGGCCGACCCGCCCGCCGCCGCCGCCAATCAGCGGATGCGCCGCCAGGTCGCGTCGGTTGCGCGGGATGCCGTGGGCCTCGGCATAGGAGCGGCTGCAATAGACGGTCCAAAGGTCGGTGCCGATCTTGCGCCCGACCAGACCGCTGCCCGTCATTTCCTTCGCCACGCGGACGGCGATGTCGGCGGCGCCGCCTTCCAGGTCGCGCAGCTCTTCGCTGGCATCGAGTTCGATCACGATATCGGGGTGCAGCTCGTGCAGCTCGCGCAGCATCGGCGTCAGCACGCCATTGGCGTAGGATTCCTCGGTCGTCAGCCGCACCGTGCCGCCGGTCTCGCGCTTTTGCGCCGAGGCGGCGTCGGCAAGCGCTTCCGCCGCCGCGTGCAGCGCGCGCGCTTCCAGCAACAGCATCTGCCCGGCGCGGGTCAGCACATAGCCGGCGCGGCGTTTGTCGAAGAGGGTGAGGCCGAGCGACTCCTCGAGCGCAGCGATCCGCCGTGCGACCGTGGTCTGGCTGACGCGCAGCGCGCGGCCGGCCGCCAGCGTGCTGCCGCTATCGGCCACCGCCACGAAGAAGCGCGCGTCGTTCCAGTCGAACATGGGCGCTCCGCTAGCAGATCGGGCCGGACCCGCACAGCGAGCCCCGCCCATCCGTCATCAGTTGAACGCCGGCCGCGCGGCCCGGCGGCGCAGCGCCGAGCCGGCCAAGGCAAAGCCGCCGATCATCATCGCCCAGCTCGCCGGCTCCGGAATGGCGTTCACCGTTACGGTGAAGGTGACGACCTGATTGGTGATCGGGTTGTTGATGAGCAGGCCGATGGCGTTGCCGTTGAACACCGTCGTCACATCGAGCGGATTGGCCGACGACAGGGTCAGGCCCGTCAGGCCCTGAAAGCCGGTGAAGACGAACAGGTCGGGCGAAGGGCTGCTGAAGACGTTGTACGTGACCGTGATCTGGTTGTCGGAGAAGTCGACGAAGCGATTGCCGGAGAGATCCACTTCCACGCCCGGATCGATCACCGTCGCGGTGCCGCGGGTGAAGGCCACGCTGTCGTCGCACACCGTCGGGTCGAGCGTGACCGTTCCGGAATAGACGCTGTTCGTGCAGTAATCGAACGTCTGCCCGAGCAGGCCTGCCTGGGCGGGAACGTGCGCGGCGCATGCGGCACCAACGGCCGCGGCCAGCATCAGCTTCGTCTTCATGGAAACCCCCTTTGAGTTCGAGACGGTGCGACTCGGCCTTTCCTTTTGGTTTACCATGTTTGTTGCGCCGCCGCATCGAACTCCGGTTCTGCAGGTTTGCAGAACGGGTGCGCAACATCGTTGCTACCGCAGAACGTCCATAAGAGCCTATCACCAGTCTCACGTTGGCGCCGACGGTAACTCTCACTCACGGAGACCGTCACCATGAAGACCTTGTTGATCACCTTCGCTTTCGCCGCCGCATTCGTGTCGGCGAACCCGGCCGCGGCGCAGGCGCCGGTAAACCGCAGTGCTGCCGTCAGCACGGCCGGTCTGGACCTGTCGACCGAGCGCGGTCAGCGGGCGCTCGCGCTGCGCATCGTCCATGCCTCAGGCGAGCTTTGCGGCGCGCCGTCGCCGGCCGATCCTCGCGGTCGGGCCAAGTTGAAAGAGTGCCGCGCCGAACTCCAGACCAGCGGAGCCGAGCAGGCCCGCATCCTGGTCGCCAAGGCAGCCAGCGTCGAAGTCGCCGCCCGGTGACGTGGCGTCGCGGCGGGAGCGCTCCCTTACGCTCCCGCCGCCCGGCCGTTCAGGCGGCCGCCAGTGTCCGCCGCCGCCGCGACAGGGCGCCGAGCGCACCGAAGCCGATCAGCATCATCGCCCAGCTCGCCGGCTCCGGTATGGCCGCGATCCGCAGCACTTCGCCCAGCCCGGCCTGATTGCCGAACCTGCTGACATAGAAAGCGCCGTCGCCGCCGATCGCGAGGCCGGTCGCAAAGACTAGACCCTGGTTGAACAGCACGGTCTTGCTGCCGTCGCCATTGATCCGGATCAGCGACCCTCCGACTCCCGGCGTCGCAAGCCCGTTCGAGTCCAGCTCCAGCGCATAGAGCGTGCCGTCCACCCCGAACGCCAGGTCCGACAGATTGGTGAAGCCGCTATAAGCGACCGACACCGTGCCGCCCGGCGTGACCTTCAGGATGCGCGCCGACCCTTGCGTGAACGGAAAGCCGGTCAGCTCGGTCACATAGAAATTGCCGTCCGGTCCCACCACCACGCCTGTCGGCACCGCGTCGCTGAACGGCGGCGGCGGTCCGATGAAGCGCGGCGGGAAGGCCGCGATCAGCGAGACGTTGCCGGCCGCATCGACGTTGAGCAGCGTGTTGCTGCCGGCGTCCGTCACGGCCAGCCCGCCGCTCCACGTCGCCACGGAGAAGGGGTTGCTGTCGACCACGCCGCCGACCGGATTGTTCGCCAGCTCATAGGCCGCCACGTCGCCGCGCGGCGTGAGGCCGCCGCTGAAGCTATAGACCTGTCCCAGCTTGGCACCGTTCGGCGCGAGCGGCCCGCTCCGCACCGCCGGACTGGCGCCTAGCCCCACCACGACATAGCCGGTCCCGTCCGCGCCGAACGCGACGTCATTGGGCCCTGAGACATCGCTCAGCGCCGGTATGGCGAGCGAGGCTAGGCCGGTGACGATGCGCTGCTGCGACCCGCCCAGCACCCGAGTGATCGACCCAGTCTCCGAAGGTGGCGGTCTGGCCGCGAACCACCGTGGTCGGGCCGCCGGGGGTGAACATGCCGCTTTCGGCAATGTAGAGCGCGCCGTCGGAGCCGAATGTCAGGCCGCGCGGATTGTTGAGGCCGCTCGCGACCACCGTGCTTGCATAGGGCCCGGCCAGCGACGGAGCAGCCGCCAGCAAGGCGGCGCCCAGCAGCGCCGCCTTCAGATATCGGTGCATGAGGTTCCTCCTTAGGCGCGGGCGGGCGCGAGGGAGGAGCGGCGGCGGCGCGCGGACCAGCCGGCGAGGCCGAAGCCGGCGATCATCATCGCCCAGCTGGCCGGCTCCGGCACCGCCGCAAACAGGCGCGGTCCGAAATCGGCGATCTCGTTGTTGGTGCCGTCGGCGGCCGGATTGACGCGCAGCCGCGACCAGGCCTGGAAGGTGTAGCTGGTCGCCGCAAATCCCCGCGTCGGCAGCAGCGCGAACGGCACCGACGCGCTGATCGTGTCGCCATTCACCACCGCGCCGCCGAAGATCGGCGTGATCGTCGGTGCGCCCGCCGCCGGGAAGGTGACGACGCGCAGCGTGCCGTCGGGCAGCATCACGGCCACGGAATCCCATTTGACCGAGGCGTCGAGATCGGGATCGCTCAGCAGGTTCAACCGCGGAGTGCCTGCGCCGCGATTGATGCCGATCACGTAAAGGCTGCCCGGCAGTCCGCCGATCGCCCCCGCGGTCTTCAGACTCAAGTTGAAGTGCGTGCCGGTGAAGCGTGCATCGGCGCTTACCAGGTCGAGCTTGGCGCTTTGGGTTCCCGTGAACGTGCCGAGAAAGTCGCCGAGCGGATCGGTCGCGGCGGCGGCGCTGCCCGCGCCCAGCAGGGCCGCGGCGATTGCGGCGGCCGGTTTGAACATCGTCATATCACACCCCTGTTCCTGTTTTCAGGTGCTCGCAGAGTGCGGTGGCGATGGCGATCGGGCCACATCGCCGACCTGATGAGACGCTGATGAAAGCCTGATGATCAGGGTATTTGCGGCTTGGCGCCGGTGACCTGCCAATAGCGGTCGAGGCCGAGCGTGGCCGTCAGCTGCGCGAATCGCGGATCGCGGCGCAATGGCGCCAGCGCCGGCGAGAAGAGGATGTCGGTGCGGCGCCAGGCAAAGACCGGAAGCGGCAGCCGCTCGCCCGAGACCGGATCGCGCTTGCCGAAATAATAGGCGTAAAGGGCCTGCCACGCCTCTTCGGACGCACCGAGCGCGGCCAGATATGGCACCGCGATGAAGGACGCGACACGGCCGTTCCTGCGGCCGGCGAGCACCGCCTCCAGCGCTGCCGCCCGATCCTCAGGCCGGCGGCTATCCAGCGCCTTGGCCATGGCCACTCCGGCCTCGGGACTGAGCGGGCTGTAGCCGCCAAGGCCGATCGTCATCCGGCGCGTCATGGCGAGGGCGAGGCCCGCCTGCCCGGACAGCAGCAGGAAGTTGAATTGCGACAGCCATACATGCGAATCGATCGGCGCGACCCGCCGCGCCTCGGCGAGCAGCGCACCGGCACGGGCCAGGTCGCCGGCATACCAGCATGCGCGCGCCAGTTGGACCGGATTGGCCGGGACCAGAGGTTCCCGCTCGTACAGCCACTGGAACTCTGTCGCCGCATCCCTGATCCGGCCGGTGTCCGCGTAAAGCACGCCGAGACGTTCGTGCAGCTGCGGCTCGTCGGGCATGCGCGCCAAGGCGGCGCGAAGCTCCCGATCGACTTCGATCCAGTTGCGGAAATTGGGCTTGAGCAAGGCGAGTGTCAGCAGCGCCTGGCGATTGCCGGGCTCCAGTGCGAGCGCGCGGCCCGCGGCTCGGCGAATTGTGGCGACGTGCTGTTCGTGCTGCTGCTCGGATAGATATTGCAGCAGTTCGAAGCGTGCATAGGCCAGATCGGCCCAGGCAGGCACGAAACTCGGGTCGGCAGCGGCGGCGCGCTCGAGCAGGGCGATCGCCTGCTGCACGCTCGTCGAGCCGTCGCGGCGTTGAATGGCGAGCCCGGCGGCGTGCAGGCGCTGCGCCTCGCGGCGCGCGGTAGAGGGCAGGCTGAGCCAGCCGGCGCCCGCTCCCGCAACCAGCAACGCCGCGGCGCCGAGCAGGATCTGCCGCCGCTTCGGGGCACTCCGGGTCTCGACCGCCGCCGGCGCCTCGCGCATCTCGGCATCCGCCGCCTTCAGCCGGTAGCCGACCTTGGTGATCGTCTCGATCTCGAACGCGCCGCTGTCCGCCGCCAGCGCACGCAGCAGCGAGATGACGCGCTGGATTGCATTCTCGCCGACGATGCGGCCGTCCCAGCAGCGCGCGACCAGCTCGTCGCGGCCGACGATCTCGCCGCCCGCGCGGGCGAGGGCCACGAGCACCTGCATCACGCGCGGCTCGAGCGTGCGGTGCTCGCCATCCCAGCTCAGCTGGCGGAGCGCGGGCCGGACGCTCGCCGCGCCCAACCGGAAGGGCGGCTCGGTCGCGAGCGTGATGGACTCCCCCGGTTCGTGCGCCAGCGTGGCCACTTTGTCCCTCCGCGGCCGGAGCTTAGCCGTCCCCTGTGACAATGGCGAGAGGCGGGGACCGCGAATCGGTTCCCAAGCGTTACGGCTTTGACTAAGCACCCGCGCAAAGGAGAAGCATCGATGGACGCTCTGGTATCGACCGACTGGCTGGAAACGGAACTGGGGAGCCCGGACCTGCGCGTCGTCGATGCCACCTGGCTGATGGACGGCGAAGGCGACGCTGCTGCCGCGTTCGAGCAAGCGCATATCCCGGGCGCCGTGTTCATGGACCTGAAGGAGCTGGCCGACAGTGGCACCAATCTCCCCAACATGCTGCCGCCGGCCGAGAAATTCGCCAGCCGCATGCAGTCGCTGGGCCTGGGTGACGGCAGCCGCATCGTCGTCTACGACCAGTCGCCGTACAAGAGCGCGGCGCGCGCCTGGTGGATGCTGCGCACTTTCGGCGCTCATGATGTCGCGATCCTCGACGGCGGCTTCGCCAAATGGCGGTCGGAAGCGCGCGCGGTCGAGAGCGGCAAGCCCCAGGTCCGCCACCGCCACTTCACCGCGTGGAACGACGCCAAGGGCGTGCGCAGCATCGACCAGATGAAGGCCAATGTCGGCGCTAGGACCGAACAGGTGCTCGACGCCCGAGGCGCGTCGCGCTTTGCCGGCCAGGCGATGGAGCGTCAGGGCGTGCAGCCGGGCCATATCCCGGGCTCGCGCAACCTGCCGTACGAGCAGCTGTTCAACGCTGACGGGACGTTCAAGACCGGCGACGCGCTCACCCAGGCCTTCACCGATGCCGGCATCGCCATGGACAAGCCGGTCGTCACCACCTGCGGGTCGGGCATGACGGCGGCGGTGCTGGTGTTCGGCCTCCATCTGCTGGGCAAGGACGCCGCGCTGTACGACGGCAGCTGGAGCGAATGGGGCGCGGACGCCTCGACGCCGAAGGAACTGGGCGCCGCCGCCTGATCACCGGCTCGGCTTCGGCCTGACGAAATCGAATGCCAGCGTCGCTTTCGCCCTCGCGCAGGTGGATCGCGAGGGGTGTACCTCCTCGTCTCGGCGTCGAACACTCTGGCCCTTGACCCTTCGACCTCAACGTGATGTTATCACATTAACAACAAGGAGAGGATCATGCGCCATTCCGCCTATGCCGTCCCCGAGCCGCGGCCGTTCGGGACGATGAACATCACGCCGCTGATCGACGTGATGCTGGTGCTGCTGATCATCTTCATTCTCGCCATCCCGGCGGCGACGCACAAGGTGCCGGTCGATCTGCCCGGCCGCGGCAGCCCGGCGGCAGAGCTGGAGCGCCACCGGATGGTGATCGGCGCGAGCGGCGCGGTGACGATCGACGGCGCGGCCATGCCCGACGCCGCGCTCCCCGCCCGCCTCGCCGCCATCGCCGCGCGCAACAATACGGTGCTGGAGCTCGAGACGGCCCCTGAAGCGCGCTATGAGCGGTTCGACGCCCTGCTCGCCACGATCCGCACTGCCGGCATCACCCGCCTCGGCTTTGTCGGCAACGAACGGCACGCGCGCTTTTAGTTCGCCTGAAGCTGGCCGGAGGCGGCGAGCGAGGGAGCGAAAGGTCACCAAAGGTCGCACTGGCCATGGGGCCGGCCAACTAGGACGGCGTGTCGGTGAGCGCGTCGAGCTGGCCGGCAAAGGCCGTCCGCGCCTCCGCCTGCGGGTCGGCGTTCGTGTCGGCGCGCTGTTCCCAGGGCGCGCCGTAGCGCTTGGGATCGAGCCGGGCGAGCAGCCACATCAGCAGCTTGTCGCTCGGCATGCGCTTTTCGGCGACAAGTGCGCCGTCATGCCAGACCTGTTCGGTGCGGCCGTTGATCGCCCGGTCGAAAGCGAGCGCGGAGAGCCGCCCGACCGCGAGCCGCTTCGCCACGTCCCAGGCCGATGCAAAGGCCGGCGAGCGGACCCGCAACCGGTAGGCGGAGCGTGCTGTCAGCCGTGCCGCGCTGCTCGCCAGATGAACCGATCCGGTTTCGGCAAGATGGGAGAGGAAGATGCGCTGCCGGTCCGCGCTCCACCCGGCGAGGCGCTTGCGGCTGTCTTCCAGGGGCAAGCCATCAAAGGGCAGGACGGCCATTGGCGCGTCGCCTGCCTCCACCTCGGCGGGCGGCAGCAGGTCGGTTGGCCAGGCGATATTCTGTTCGGGCGCAGGTACAAGCGAGAGACGCGGCCCGCCGGGCTCGTCGGCGGCTTCGGAAATCGCCTGGATGCGGTCCGTCGCTTTGCACCAGTCGTCGAACTCTTCGAGCGTCAAGTCCCGTGTCCCGTATCGCCTGCCCATGTCGCTGCTCCTGTGGATAAGGGGAGTCGTGCTTATAACCAATATGGTTCGCAATAGGACAGTGGAATTGTTCACGCGGAGGCGCGGAGGCGCGGAGGCGCGGAGGCGCGGAGGGCCTTCCCTCACCCCGACTTGGCTGAGCCTGTCGAAGCCCTCCCTTCCTCGTGGCGAAGAAGGGAGCCCTTCGACAAGCTCAGCGAAGCCGGAGCATTGGGGCGGGTGGTCACCGCTGATCCAGCTGCGGCCGGACCGCAGCGAGACCGAGGCGGGTGATTCGATAGGGGCCGCCGCCCTGGCTGGCGATCAGGCCGCGGCGCTTCAATCGGCGGAAGATCGCTTCGGTGCAGTCGGCGAGGAAGAATCCTTCGCGAGTAAAACAATCGACCGCGACGATCTTGGCGGTGTGCGGGTGACGGCGGTGCAGGATGCGGCCACCGAGGGCGAGTGCATGCAGCACCCGCTGTTCGTATCTGGAAATGTTCAAGAGAGATTTGCCCGTAGCTGAGGCTTCGCACGCGCGTGACCAGCCGGCGCGACGCCCTCAGCACCCCGCTGCGATCACGCATGCGCGACGGCTGCTGGGCGTAAGCCCAGCCCGTCGAGGGTCCCCATCAAAGTAATACTTCGATGGGAGCCCGATCAGCGGGTAACAATCTCCGGCATATCCACTCCGATTGGGGGGCCGGCTGCTACGGGAGGGGAATGGGGCGGGTCAAGCTGGTGCGCGTTTGTTGACAGTCCGCACCAGCGCATACACCTTTGGTGTATGGCCAAGCAGCGCATCGTCATCGATCCGGAAGTATGCGGCGGGCGCCCGATCGTGGCGGGCACGCGGATGCGCGTCGCCGACGTGCTCGACGCCTTGGCGTCCGGTGCAAGCGTGGACGAGCTGCTCGCCGACTTCCCTTATCTCTCGCATGAAGACGTGCTCGCCTGCCTGGCCTATGGCGCGCGCGCCGTCGACCACACGATCGTCCAAGCCGCTTGATGCGCTTCCTTATCGATGCGCAGCTTCCGCCGGGGCTGTGCGCGTGGTTCGAGGAGCAGGGGTTTGCGACTGAGCATGTCGCCAATGTGCTCGGCGGGCAAACGCCGGATGCTGCAGTGGTCGATTTTGCCGAGCGGAACGGGCTGATCCTGGTCAGCAAGGACGATGACTTCGTCACGCGCTTTCCGGGGCGCAGCTATCGGCTGCTGTGGCTGAGGTGCGGAAACATCACCAATCGCGCACTTTCCATATGGCTCGGCGACCGGTGGGCGGCCATTCGCCAAAGGTTGGAAGCCGGGGAAGCATTGATCGAGGTTCGCTGAAGCGGCAGCGCCGGGTCTAGAATTCGAGCTCCAGCGGCCCGGCAAAGGCATAGCGGTCGCGGATGTGATCTTGGAAGAAGCGGCCTTTCGACTCAGCCGCAATGAAATCGGCATGGGTCTCTGCCGGCACGTCGAAATAGGCGTACCATTCGCCGCTGGTGAAGCGAACGAACAGTGTGTGGGCGGCCGCATCATACTCGATCTGCGCGATGGCCTCGGAGGCGACGAGGGGCATCCACGCACAACCGCCGTCATGCCGGATTTGATCCGGCATCCCGCTGCCTTGTTGAGGCCGAGGAGGAAGCTGGACCCATTGAGCAGGTGCAAACGTCCCCGGACGTTTGCAGCCATGTCGGGGGGACATGGCGGCCTGCTCGATCAAGTCCGGGGTGACGAAATAGGGTAGATTAGCGTTGGTCCAGCTGCGGCTGGAGGCGCGGCGAGGCCGGTGGGGTTAAGCGTGTACGCCCGGCGTGAGCTCGACCTCCACCAGCTTCGTCTCGCCGTCGCAGCCTTGGCGATCGGCATTGTCGTAGAGATCACCGAGCAGCCGATCTTTGGTTTTCACGTCCCATCTGGCCCAAGCGTCGCGGGTCACGTTGTTGCCTCCGCACATGTTGCAGATGAAGGTGACGCGCTCGCTTATTCGTCCGGCTTGCCGCCGAGCAGACCAGATGCGTCACGGTCTTCCAGGTTCAGCCGCGGCGTGGCTGATTTCAGCCGCTTCTCGACGGTTTTGATGTGCTCGGCTGACGGGATGTTTTCCGGTAAAGTGCCGCCGATCCGCTGGATCGCTTCACGAACCTCGTGGCCCACGGCCGCATGCGCGTCGATGGCGCGGCGCTGCGTGCGGATGTTGTCGCGGGCGAGCTTGTCGCGAGTCTGCGTCATCCGGAACTGATTGGCGGCTAGTTCGGTCGCATTCATGCGGTCCATCAGCTGTTCCTTGGCGGCGATGCCCTTGCGCAGCTTAATGCCCTCATTGCCGAGGCCGCCATAGAGGCCTCTATAGCCGGCATCGTGGAACACGCCGAACATGCGGTTTTCGACGCCCGCTTGCCGCGCCGCGCCCGAAAGCGCCTTGAACTCCTCCGCCGTCTGCCTGCGTAGTTCGAGACGCTCGACATCGGCGGCATATTCGTCCGACAATTCCTTACGGCGCGTCTGCACCGCGAAGTATTTCTGCGCCTGAGCAATGGCCGGCTTACGGGGGTCGCCATTCTGAGCGATCAGATAGCAGGCGAAGCGGGAGAGGTGATAATCCTCGACCTCGCGCACCGCGCCTTTGCCCGTCTCGATCATTTTGCCGGCGCCGGCAAAATGATGTCCCGATTTGTTCCCCGACTCCTCACAAGACGATTTGGCGCGATCGATCGCAGTCTCGAACCGCCGCCACTGGCTGTAGCCAAGCAACGTCTGCAGATCGCGTGCGCTCCAATATTCAGCGCCATGGGCGTTCTGCCGCTTCAGGCTCTCGAACGAAGCCAGCGACGTCGATGGAAGCTGCTGATCCGGCACTTATTGCCCCCGACTATAGCTGCTTATGCTCCGGCGCGGGCCCGGATCACGTCCGTCACGACCTTGCCAGTGCGGTTCTGAAACTGCCACGGCGGATCGGCGAGGATCGTCCCGAACTTCTTCCCCCGCGCCGAAGCGAGCAGGTCGATTGCGGCTTCGGAGAGTGGTTCCGTTGGTGAGAACATAACAGGATCTTTGCCGCTTTGATCTTGATCGTCAAGAGGCAGATTGGCGTATGTCAGCCGGATTGGTTCTTCTGATGTATTTCAGTTTCGAAGCCACATTCACCGCATTTGTATGTATCGATAGTATCACCGAAGAAGTGCATATGCGGATGCCTACGTGAGTCCGTGAGCTGCAAGATGTCTCTGCTGCATTTCTTACACGTGCGTCCGTTTAAGCCTCGATTGGCTCGAGTGATCTTCTCTAGGTGAGTCAACCGTGCCTCAAGGGACGATAATCTTTCCTCTATATTCATGCTTCTTCCCGTTTTAGTCGGCTCTTCGAGACGAGCGCCGGGAGAGTATATATGTAGCGGATATATGCCTCTACAAATTGGATTAGAGACGCCACCTGATCTCGGCTGAATGGAGCTTCGTCGTGTGCAGCTTCATTTCCATCAAGTCGAATCTCGTGAGCCCAATCCCTTATATCTGCGGTGAGCTTCTGAGCACCGTGTAAAGCATCGATACGGGAAGCCAATGACTTGCCTGCCAGCGATGGCTCCAAAGTTTTGGTAGAGACTTCGAGTGTCTTTCTGAGGGTCATGCCAGCCGCATCCCTAGCCTGCTGGCGGGAGCAAAGGACAGCCTGACGATATAGATCGGCGATATTGTCCGGTACATCTGCAGGAACGCCGTCGCCGACCTCACCAGGCCAGCGTCTCATCACGTAAATGCCGTTAGACTTAAGATCCCCAACCGCTTTGTCGAATGCATAGTCAGCATTGTGCTTCGTGAGCCTCAGCTGAAATACAACACCTCCAGCGCAGCCATTGCAGGTTGCCAAGAGAAACTTCTGATCGTGCTCATTGGGAATCTTCCAGTCGTATCTTCCCGTGAAGCCAATCGCCTTTGTCCTGCAATGCGGACAATCTTGGGCGAACGTGAGCGCCATACTTACTCCGCCGCCACGCCCGCCCGCGCGAACATGTCCTCCCCCTCGCCGTCCTCGTTCGCGGGGACGCCGGCCTTCGCCACCTTGCGGCGGTCGAAGCTGTCCCAGACTTCGTTCCAGTTGCCGCGGGTCGCGGCCTTGGAATATTCGGTCGCGCGGGTTTCGAAGAAGTTCGCGTGCTCGACGCCGTTCAGCAGCGGGGCGAGCCAGGGGAGGGGGTGTTCGTCGATCATGAACATCGGCTTCAGGCCGAGCTGGTTCAGGCGCCAGTCCGCGATGTAGCGGATATACTGCTTGATCTCCTTGGGGGCCATGCCGGAGACCGGGCCCTGTTCGAACGCCAGGTCGATGAACGCGTCCTCCAGCTCGACCGTGTGGTGGCAGGTCTCGCGGATCGCCTTGCGCACCGACGGGGTGAAGCAGTCGCGTTCCTTCACAAAGGCGTGGAACAGCTTGGTGATGCCTTCGCAGTGGAGGCTTTCGTCGCGCACCGACCAGCTGACGATCTGGCCCATGCCCTTCATCTTGTTGAAGCGCGGGAAGTTCATCAGCATCGCGAAGCTGGCGAAGAGCTGCAGCCCCTCGGTAAAGCCGCCGAACATGGCGAGCGTCTTGGCGATATCCTCGTCGGTATCGACGCCGAAGGTGCTCAGATAATCATGCTTGTCCTTCATTTCCTTATACTGAAGGAACATGCCGTATTCGCTTTCGGGCATGCCGATCGTGTCGAGCAGGTGCGAATAGGCGGCGATGTGCACCGTCTCCATGTTGGAGAAGGCGGTCAGCATCATCTTGATCTCGGTCGGCTTGAACACGCGGCCATATTTGTCGTGGTAGCAATCCTGCACCTCGACATCGGCCTGGGTGAAGAAGCGGAAGATCTGGGTGAGCAGGTTGCGCTCGTGATCGGTGAGCTTCTGCGCCCAGTCGCGGCAATCCTCGCCCAGCGGCACTTCCTCCGGCATCCAGTGGATCTGCTGCTGCCGCTTCCAGAACTCATAGGCCCAGGGATATTCGAAGGGCTTATACTGTTTGCGGGCTTCCAAGAGGGACATGGGACTTACTCCGGCTGGGTCTGAATATGGGGTTGGCGACACGATTCTTTGAGTCGTGCGTTGTGGCGGCGAAACGAAGGAGAATGCGAATGTCCGACCTCAGCCAGATCCGCGAACATATGGAAATCGTCGGCGCCGACGGCGCGCATATCGGCACCGTCGACAAGGTCGAGGGCGACCGCATCAAGCTGACCAAGAAGGATTCCGAGCCGCAGATCGAAGGCGCCGAGGGCGGCGGGCATCAGGGGCATCACCATTATATCCCGGGCGGGCTGGTTGCCGCGGTCGAGGGCGACCGGGTGCGCTTGAGCGCCAACGCCGATGTCGCCGTGACCTTCGAGGAAGAAGAGAGCGGCGCCGAGCTCTAAGCCCCTCTCCCGTTTCGGGAGAGGGTGGCGGAGCGGAGCGACGACGGGTGAGGGCCTTCGCAGCCGGGAGCTTCCCCTCACCCTGGCCGCTGCGCGGCCGTCCCTCTCCCCAGTGGGGAGAGGGGATGCAGATTGAGCCGTCACGCACGCCTCCCGAAAGCGAGGGCGCGGGCGGCGGGGTCCTTGATGCGGTCGCTGACTTCGGCGGGAGGCGAGCGGTCGAGCGCGCCGGCGAGGATGGCGCGCGCCTCCTTGCGCCCGCCCTCCAGCGCGATCTGCGCCGCCTTGGCGAGCGTCCAGGCGAAGGCGGTGGCGCGGCTCTTGGGCAGATGACGCTTCACGAAGCGCAAGCGATTGCGGTGGTTGAAATATTGCGAGAAGGCCGAGGGGCGGCGATGGACCGCGCCCGAGCCGATCGAGGTGCCGCCGTGATGGTAGATCTCGGCGCCTTCGAGCAGCTCCAGCTTATGGCCGCCGCGGCGAAAGGCCCAGTCGACTTCCTCGAAATAGAGGAAATAATCCTCCGGCATCAGCCCGACTTCGTCGAGGAAGCGGCGCGAGACGATGGTGTTGGCGCCGGTGTGATAGTCGAGGCTGGCGGCGTCGGGCAGCGGCGTGCCGGCGACCGGCTTGCCGATATTGGCCGAGGAGCAGACGCCGGTCTTGCGATCGACCATGCCGCCATCGGTCTGCACCTTGTCGGGCATTTCGTAATAGATGCAGCGGCTGCCGAGCATGCCGTGATCGCCGGCGTCGACCCGGGCGAGGAAGCGCGCCGGGGTGTGCGGCGGCACGACGCTGTCCGGGTTCAGCACCCAGAAGGCGGACACGTCTTCGCGCGCGCGGAGGTATTCGAGGCCGCGATTGACCCCGTAGGCGAAGCCGCCGTTGACGGGGGAGCGCAGCAGCGTGAGCGGCGCCTGGATGGGCGCGGCTTCGCCCAGGTCGCGGATCGTGAGTTCGATCGGCTTCGGGGCAGGCGTGAGCGCAACCGGGCAGGCCGGCGTCGGCACGAACGGCCGCGCGCCCGACGCCCAGCCCTCGATGCTGCCGCGCGTGTCGTCGCCCGACGCATTGTCGACCACGACCACCGCCAGCCGCTCCGCGCCGTCAGCGCCGAACAGGCTCTCCAGACACTCGACGATCACGTCCGCCGAGTTGAACGCAACAATGACGACGCCGAGTTTCACAGCCCTCCCCCCTTGTGGGGGAGGGTTGGGCGGGGGGCGGCCGGCGTCTGCCGGCCAGAAGAATCTTCTTCAGTGGCACCGAAAGTCTTTTGGCGCGCAGACGCGCGCCGCCCCCCACAAACCTCCCCCACAAGGGGGGAGGCAAGATGTTGCTGGTTCGACTGCAGTACGCCGTCGAGATTCTGCAGAACGTCGTGGTTCCAGAAGCGGAGGACGCGATAGCCTTGTGCGTTCATGACGCGGGTGCGGGCGACATCATGGGCGCGCTGCTGGTCGTGTTGTCCGCCGTCGACTTCGATGATGAGCTTGGCGCTATGGCAGCAGAAATCAGCCGTATAATTTGGGGCAAACGGCGCTTGGCTGCGCCAGTGCAGACCTGGAAAGGCTTCTCGAAGGCCTCGCCAGAGCATGCGCTCCGCATCGGTCATTTCGCGGCGCAGCTTGCGGGCGCGCGGGATCGCGTTGGCGCCAAGCGCGAGCCGCTTTAAGCCCTCCCCGCTTGTGGGGGAGGGTTGGGTGGGGGGCGGCGAGCCGTGTGGCTCGCCAGAAAGACTCTCTTCGGCCGCAGACGCGGCCGGCCCCCACCCCAACCCCTCCCCACAAGGGGGAGGGGCTTTCTCTACTGGCACGCCAGGCATTCGTCGTAATCGCGGGCTTCGACCTGGATTTCGCGCAGGTCGGGGGTGTTGTCCGCCTCGACGCCGCCGGCGAAACCCGCGCGCTGCACGGACTTGGAGCGGAGATAATAGAGCGACTTGATGCCCAGTTCCCAGGCGCGGAAGTGGAGCATCAGCAGGTCCCATTTCTCGACATCGGCCGGGATGAACAGGTTCAGCGAGGCCGACTGGTCGATATAGGGCGTGCGGTCGGCGGCCAGTTCGAGCAGCCAGCGCTGATCGATCTCGAAGCTGGTCTTGTAACAGTCCTTCTCGTCCTGGCTCAGGAAGTCGAGATGCTGGACCGAGCCGCCCTTCTCCAGGATCGTGTTCCACACCGCGTCGGTGTTCTTCGCCTTGGCGACGAGCAATTTCTCCAGATACGGGTTCTTGATCGAGAAGCTGCCGGACAGCGTCTTGTGCGTGTAGATATTGGCCGGGATCGGCTCGATGCAGGCGGACGTGCCGCCGCAGATGATCGAGATGGACGCGGTCGGCGCGATCGCCATCTTGCAGCTGAACCGCTCCATCACGCCGCGCTCGGCCGCGTCGGGGCAGGCGCCGCGCTCGGTCGCGAGCAGCATCGACGCTTCGTCGGCACCGGCGCGGATGTGCTTGAACATCTTGAGGTTCCAGCTCTTCGCCATCGCCGATTCGAACGGGATGCCGCGCGCCTGCAGGAAGGAGTGGTAGCCCATCACGCCCAGGCCCACCGAACGCTCGCGCTCGGCGCTGTATTTGGCGCGCGCCATCTCGTCCGGCGCACGGTCGATATAATCCTGCAGCACATTGTCGAGCATGCGCATCACGTCTTCGATGAAGCGCTTGTCGCCGTTCCACTCGTCCCAAGTTTCCAGGTTGAGCGAGGACAGGCAGCAGACCGCGGTGCGGTCGTTGCCGAGATGATCGCGGCCGGTCGGCAGCGTGATCTCGGAACAGAGATTCGAAGTCGAGACCTTGAGGCCGAGCTCCCGATGGTGGCGCGGCATTGCCTTGTTCACATGGTCGGCAAAGACGATGTACGGCTCGCCGGTCGCCAGGCGGGTCTCGACCAGCTTCTGGAACAGGGCGCGGGCATCGACCTTAGCGCGCTCCGACCCGTCCTTGGGGCTGCGCAGCACCCACTCGTCGCCGGCGCGCACCGCTTCCATGAATTCGTCGGTGATCAGCACGCCATGGTGAAGGTTCAGCGCCTTGCGGTTGAAGTCGCCTGACGGCTTCCGAATTTCGAGAAACTCCTCGATCTCCGGGTGGTTGATGTCGAGATAGCAGGCGGCGGAACCGCGGCGCAGTGAGCCCTGCGAGATCGCCAGCGTCAGGGAATCCATCACGCGGACGAACGGAATGATGCCGCTGGTCTTGCCATTGAGGCCCACCGGCTCGCCGATGCCGCGCACGCTGCCCCAATAGGTGCCGATGCCGCCGCCGCGCGACGCGAGCCAGACATTCTCGTTCCAGGTGTTGACGATGCCTTCCAGGCTGTCGTCGACCGAGTTCAGATAGCAGCTGATCGGCAGGCCGCGGCCGGTGCCGCCGTTCGACAGCACGGGCGTCGCCGGCATGAACCAGAGCTTGGAGATATAATCGTAGAGCCGCTGGGCGTGGCCGGCATCATCGGCATAGGCCGAGGCGACGCGCACGAACAGGTCCTGATAGGATTCGCCGGGCAGCAGATAGCGGTCCTTCAGCGTCTCCTTGCCGAAATCGGTCAGCAGCGCATCGCGGCCGTGATCGACCTCGACCGCATAGGGCTGCGGGCGCACTTCGCTGCTGCCGCTGCCCGTGCCGGCCGTGGCCGGTGCCTCGAGAGTGGTCGTGCTCATGCTCGACTCCTGCGTGTCCCTGAAATCCATCCTGCGCCCCTCATGTTCCCGATCTGTTCGATTCGGGCAAGCCATCAATCCGTAACACTTTGGCGGCTCTGCCGGGGCGGCGATTTACGGCCGTCCCCATGTTCCACAGGGCATGGCTCCGCCGTCCCGCGCAATATGGTGTCGCGCGGACGTGAATACCACGTCTTGTGTGAGCCCCCGTCGTGAACGCTACAGATTGTGTTCCAACCCGGGATTCGGCGCAAGACGGTAAATGCCGGATGCGCCCAACCGTTCGTCGCTCAAAGGATTCATTTCGCCGCTGTTCCGAGCTCTGCGGCAGCGCCGGTTCGGACAAGAATGGCCGTCATCGGGAGCGCAGAAGCGCGGCCCATATTCCTGTGGATACTCCAGCCCGGTAAGCCGATGATCGATACCAGCAAGCTTCGGTAATCCGAGCTAGCCCAGCGTCACGTCGAGGAACATCATCGCGGCCAGGCCGATCATCAGGCCGTGCGAGGCGCGGGCGCTGGGTTTGGGGCGCTGGGTGTCGGGGATGATCTCGGTCGCGACGACATAGATCATCGCGCCGGCGGCAAAGCCCAGGCCCCAGGGCAGCAGAGTCGCCGACAACCAGGCGAGGCCGGCGCCGAAGGCGCCGCCGATCGGCTCGACCAGGCCGGAGCCGAGCGCGATCAGGAAGGCGGTGCGGCGCGTATAGCCCAGCGTCAGCACGGAGACGGCGACGGCCAGGCCTTCGGGGATGTTCTGCAGGCCGATGCCGGTCGCGGTGGCGGTGCCGGCACCGAAATCGCCGGTGCCGAAGCTGACGCCCACCGCCATGCCTTCGGGGAAATTGTGGAGGGTGATTGCGACCACGAACAACCAGATGCGCTTGACGTCGAGCGGATCGGCCCCGGGCACGCCAAGCAAGGCGATATGATCGACCGGCAAATGGCGGTGGATAGACGACAAAGTAAAGGCGCCCAGCAGCACCGCCGCGACCAATATGCCGGCCGCCTCCGCCTTCGACGCGCCGAGCGTCTCCGCCTGCTCGATGCCGGGAATGATCAGCGAGAAGAAGGAGGCTGCAAGCATCACGCCGGCCGCAAAGCCGAGCATTAATTTCTGCTGCTCAGGCGTCGGGCGGCCGGTGAACCACAAGGCCAGGCCGCCAATGCCGGTCGCGGCACCGGCGATCAGGCTGGCAAGGATGCCGGCAGTGACGGGATCGGCCATGACGTCAGAACGCGCGGCAGGCGCTTCTGGCGCAGGAGGCGCGGGGCCATGTTGAGGGGGATTGCAGTACCCCGGCGAAGGCCGGGGTCCATGAGCGGCAATGGTTGCAAAGAGAAGTCAGTCCCCAGCAACCCTAGGCCCCGGCCTTCGCCGGGGTATAGCGTCGCTCAGTTCTGGCGAGAGTACTTCAGAGGCAGCGGATGACCTTTACCTGCAGTCCGCGGGTGAGCTGATGGGTCTCTGTCGATCCGCGGTGCACGATCGTGAGGGCGAGGCGGTCCTCTTCGACGACGCCGGCGAACTGCGCGGTCTCTATTCGATCGGATGATGTCGAGGGACCGCCGCCAAGCGCTTGATAGGTTCCGGAGCGGGAGAAGCGTCCGCGATCGTCGAGCGCGACGGGACCTGCGAACTCTCCTTGCGCGCAGCCAAGCCGCAGGATCGCCTTGTCGGCGCCAACCTCCAGCAGGACCTGCTCGCCGCGCCAGATGCCGGGTGGAAGCATAGTCGGAGTGCTCATGCCGAGCAGCCCCAGCAGAAAGGGCATGGCGCCGAAGCGCCACGCCCTTCCGATTTGCAACAAAGGGCGGCCGCGTGGGGTGGGACGCGGCCGCACCTGCTCACGCCATCGTCACGCGGACGGTGACCCGGCGCGAGCGGCGGGCGGCGAAGCCGACCATGCCGAAGCCGGCGATCATCATCGCCCAGGTGGCCGGTTCCGGAACCGCCGCGTTGATCGCAACGACATATTGGCCCCAGCGCGAGAAGCCCGACGCCGCCGGATAACCCGGACGGCTCACTTCGTAAGGCGCAGCGGCATATTCGCCGATCGCCCAGAAGGTGTTCGGGTCGTTGGGGTCGAGCGTCACTGCGGCATAATCGCCCCAGCGCTGCCGGCCGACCGGTACGCCCGTGTCTTCACGCGCTCCGTTCAGATAGCCGGCGGTGTCGCTCTCCTTCACCATGATCGCGTCTTTGTAGAGATAAAGGCGACCGTCGCTGAGCATGCCCATCGTCTGGGCATAGATGCGAATCTTGCCTTCCGCAGCGTCGAAGCCCGACCGGTTATAGGCAACGACTGCAGTACCCTCGGCGGAAACGGCGAGGGCGGCCTGATAATAGTCGAACCCTTCCTGGCCAAGGTCGAGCGTCTGCAGCACTTCCTTGGTGTTGGAGTCCATGACCGTCACGCGCACGCTGGTCCGGTCAGTGCCCGGCAGCGTGATGGTGTGCGTGAAATAGGTCTTGCCGTTCACTTCCCAGGCATTGCTGCCGATGCGGTCGTCAAGCGTGTCGATGTTGCGCAGCGGCACGAGCCCGGTCCGCCCCGGCTGGCGGGCAGCCGAGTTGCCGACATAGTCGGTGTAGAGCAATTGCGACGCGGATTGGGTCGCCGATCCGGTGCCGGCGTTCAAGCCGATCCGGTGCCGGCGTTCAATATGTCGTAGGCGAGCACGCCGTTGACGAAGGCCGAGGCCGCGACGATGTGGCCCTTGCCGTCGCCGGCTTCGTTCGAGTTCACTGCCTGGATGGCGAAGCCGCGGGTGGTGTCATTGATCCCGCCCGAGACGAACGGCGTGGTGAACACCTGCATATTGGCGACGCTGGGGCCGCCTGCATCGAAAATGTCGTTCTTGTTCAGCACGAACAGGCTGGTGCCGCGATAGCCCTGCGGACCGCCGGCGACTTCCTGGCGGAAGTTGTTGGTGCCGATATAGACCGCGTTATTGTCCATCGCGAGCGTCGGATAGTCGGCAGTCGTCGTGAAGCCGGGAGCAACGCGGGCCAGGCCTTCGAACTGGGTCGACTTCCAATTGCCCAGCGCATCGGCAGTATCGGACACCGCGATATTGATGTCCTTATTGTCGGCGCCGAAGCCGATCGCGATCCAGCGCTGGTTCTGATGGTTGAACAGGATGCGCGGATCGCCGCCGGTGCCGCCACGGCCGAGCTGCTGCCAGAAGCCGACATCGCTGGTGCCGCCGAGCAGATTGCCGGTGTTCTTGTCGAACACGCCGAACGCGCCGTTGATGATCTGCACGAACTGGGTGGTGCCGACGGCGCCCATCGTGTCGGGCGGCACGAGCGCGCGGCCGAGCAGACGGGTGTCGTAATCGCCAAGCGCGTTGAACGACTTGAGCACGCGCGCATCGGAATGCGGCTGGTTGCCGAACACGGTCGGGCTGGGCGCGAAGAAGCCATGGCCCTGCGTCGCGATGGTCGGGTCGACGCCCGGGGCGCCCGGATCGACGATGGCGCGCGGCAGGCGGGCGGTGAGACGGGCAGATTTGATGTCCTGCGCAAGAGCCGCGGTGCTGGCGAGCACAGACGCGACCACTGCCAGGAGGCAATGCTTCTGACGATCATGGTAACTCTTCCCCTTACCCCTTGCGGAAACAAGCGCCTCTTCGGACGGTAACCCCCTGCCCCGAGGAACGACTCGAAATGAGCCGGGCGACAGTCGGCGCTCGTTAACCAAGTTTGGCAAAGCCATTCGCGCTGCTGTGTCTTTTTGACACAGCATCTCGGGCAAATGTGCTTGCCACCACTCCTATTTGTTGCTCGCCAAGGCCGATCCGCAGCAACAATCTTGCGTGTACTGCTTGTGCGACCCGAAAATTGCCTCGTTTTGAGGCATGTAATCTCTAACAATCTGTTACCGGGGCCTTGCGGGGCTGTAACGTTCGTGACAGTCTCCCGACTCAGGTCGCGCTGGGGTGCGCGGCTGCCTTGAAGGGGGTTACCATGACGAGTTGGAAGCGTTCCGCGAGCGTGCTCGCGTTTGTGTCTGCAGCGACGATGCTCACCGGCACCGCGCAGGCGCAGAAGACTGTGCTGAGCAAGGACGGCCGTTGGTCGGCTGTCAGCGAAATCGTAGGCCAGACGGCGACGTCGTCGGTCGTTGCACCCGCAGGCGGCGGCGGCGGTGATCCGATCTACATCCCGACGCCGGGCAAATATGCCGGCACGGTCGGCCTGCGCATGGACTATGGTGCCGCCGGCGCGTTCGTCTGCTCGGGCACGCTGATCGGCAGCCGCACCATCGTCACCGCAGCGCACTGTGTCAGCGACGGCACCTCGGCGCGTCCGGACCTTACCACCGCATATTTCCACAATGGCCCGGACGGCCCGACCGTCTATAATCCGGCGCTGTCAGGCTCGATCGGGATCAACGTCAAGAAGACCATCGTCCACAAGAGCTATAGCGGCGAAGTGGTCGACGAAAACGACATCGCGATCCTGCAGCTCGTCGATGACGCGCCGGACTTCGCCAAGGTGATCGCCCTGTCGTCGCTCACCGACCTGACCAGCGTCGATCACACCATTGCCGGCTATGGCGCTCGCTCCACCAATGGCGGCGGCACCGGCACGCTGGCGGTCAGCAACGCCAACACCGGCCGTCTGCGCGATGCCGACAACCGCTTCGACTGGCGCTTCGGCGATGCCGACTTCGAGGGTTACTTCGACGGCGCTTTCGGTCCGCAGGGCATCGACAATGTCTGGATCTCCGATTTCGACAACGGCACCGCGTTCCGCGACAATTCGTGCAACCTGGCCGGCTTCGAGTCGGGCTCGTCACCGGCAGCGGCGGCGATCTTCAGCAAAGCCGTGTTCAGCAGCAGCAAGTACTGCGATCTGGGCCGCGGCGCGCGTGAAGGCATCGGCGCCGGCGGCGACTCCGGCACCGGCTATTTCGTCGACGGCAAGCTGGCGGCGGTCCACTCGTTCGCGCTCTGGTATCGCGCTGACGAATCGGCCAATCGCTTCGGCCAGTTCAAGGGTGCGACCTCGGTCGAGTTCCACCGCGACTTCATCACCGCCAATATCCCGGAACCGGCGACCTGGGCGATGATGATCGGCGGCTTCGGCCTGGTCGGGGGCGCGATGCGCCGCCGCGCCACGAAGGTTGCCTTCGCCTAAGCCTGTCCTGATCTTCAGGTGAGTGAAGCGCCGTCAGTGTCAGCACTGGCGGCGCTTTGCTTTTGGCGCCGCCCGCCTAGAATGACCCGAAAAGCTGTGCGAGGGGGCGGGCCATGACGACGATTATCCGCGAAGCCGATCTGATCGAGAGCGTCGCCGACGCGCTCCAGTATATCTCCTACTATCACCCGATGGACTATATCCGCGCGCTGGGCGTCGCGTACGAGGCGGAGCAGTCGCCGGCGGCCAAGGACGCCATCGCTCAGATCCTCACCAACAGCCGCATGTGCGCCGAGGGGCACCGGCCGATCTGCCAGGATACCGGTATCGTCACCGTGTTCGTGAAATGGGGGCAGCAATGCGTGCTGGATTCGTCGCGGTCGCTGCAGGAGGTGGTCGATGAGGGGGTGCGGCGCGCCTATCTTCATCCGGAAAACCGGCTGCGCGCGTCGATCGTCGCCGACCCGGCGTTCGGCCGCACCAATACCCGCGACAACACGCCCTCGGTGATGAGCGTCGAGATGGTGCCTGGCGCGCATGTCGATGTGACGGTCGCGGCCAAGGGCGGCGGCTCGGAAAACAAGTCCAAGTTCAAGATGATGCTGCCCAACGACTCGATCGTAGATTGGGTGCTTGAGATGGTGCCGCAGATGGGCGCGGGCTGGTGCCCGCCGGGCATGCTCGGCATCGGCATCGGCGGCACGGCCGAGAAGGCGATGCTGCTCGCCAAGGAGTCGCTGATGGGCGATATCGACATGGCTCAGCTGAAGCAGCGGGGGCCGCAGAACAAGATCGAGGAGTTGCGGATCGAGATCTTCGACAAGGTCAACGCGCTGGGCATCGGCGCGCAGGGCTTGGGCGGGCTCGCCACAATCCTCGACGTGAAGATCATCGACTGGCCGACCCATGCGGCGTCCAAACCCGTTGCCATGATCCCGAACTGCGCGGCGACCCGCCACGCGCATTTCCATCTCGATGGCTCCGGCCCCGCCTATCTCGACCCGCCGAACCTGGACGAATGGCCGAAGGTGCAGTGGACGCCGAGCAAGGAGGCTATCAAGGTCGATCTCGACACGCTGACGCCCGAAGTGGTGGCGAGCTGGAAGCCGGGCGACCGGCTGCTCTTGAACGGCCGGATGCTGACTGGCCGTGACGCCGCCCACAAGCGCATCCAGGACATGCTCAGCCGGGGCGAGGAGCTGCCGGTCGAGTTCCGCGGCCGCGTCATCTACTATGTTGGCCCGGTCGATCCGGTCGGCGACGAAGTCGTCGGCCCGGCTGGCCCCACCACCGCCACGCGCATGGACAAGTTCACCCGCATGATGCTCGAAAAGGGCCTGCTCGCGATGGTCGGCAAGGCGGAGCGCGGCCCGGTCGCGATCGAGGCGATCCGCGACCACAAGGCCGCCTATCTGATGGCGGTGGGCGGCGCCGCCTATCTCGTCGCCCGCGCGATCAAGGCGTCCAGGGTGGTCGGTTTCGAAGACCTGGGCATGGAAGCGATTTACGAGTTCACCGTCCAAGACATGCCGGTGACCGTCGCCGTCGATGCAGCGGGCGAGAGCGTCCACCATACTGCGCCTTTGGTATGGCGCGACAAGATCGCGAAGGAGCGGCTGCTGGAGAGGGTGTGAGTCGGTGTCGCAACTCGACAAGCTGATCGACCGATTTCTGGCCGGGCAGAAACTGAGCTTTGCCGAGTTCCGGGCGGTGCTGAAGGCCTATGGCTGGCGGCTGGAACGAACGCGTGGCAGCCACCACATCTATCGGCACCAAGCTGCTTCCCGGCCGTTGCCAATCGAGCCTGACGGCAAGGATGCGCGTGCCTATCAGCTCAAGCAAGCACGTGCTATGATCGAGCGGCACGGATTGGATCGCAAAGCGTGAACACTGCGTACCACATCAATCTCTTCTGGTCCGATGAGGAGCAGGCCTGGGTTGCGGATGTACCAGACCTGGAGCCCTGCACCACTTTCGGCGCATCTCGCGCCGAAGCGTTGGCCAAGGCAGAAGCTTTGATCGACCTGTGGCTGGAAAGCGCACGCGAAAATGGCGACGCCGTTCCCGAGCCTCGTTACCGCCCCGCCATCTACGCGTCGCGAGCGGCCTGACCTTCGGTTTTGGGCACCATCAGCCGCGGGATCTCGATCTTGGGGCAGCGGTCCATGACCACCTTCAGCCCGGCGGCTTCGGCGCGGGCGGCGGCTTCGTGGTTGATGACGCCGATCTGCAGCCAGACGGACTTGGCGCCGGCGGCGATGGCTTCGTCGACCGCTTCGCCGGCGGCCTGGGGACGGCGGAAAATGTCGACCATGTCGATGGGCTCGCCGATCTGGGACAGCTCGCGCCAGACATATTCGCCGTGCACATGCTCCCCGGTGATCTGCGGATTCACCGGCAGCACGCGATAGCCGTGGTCGACCAGGAACTTCATCACGCCCCAGCTTGGCCGGTCAGGCCGGTCGGACGCGCCGATCAGCGCGATGGTGCGGGTGGAGCGCAGCAGGTCGGCAATGTCTTCGTCACGGGTCAGCGGCATCGTCGCTCTCCTATCGCGCATCATAACGCCCCCGAACTCTGCTAGGCTCCGCCGATGCTGGAGTCGCTCGCCCGCCCCTGGTCTCCACGCGTGCTCGCCCTGGCCGTGCTGGCCGTGGTCGCCGCCAATGCGATCTACTGTCTCGTCTATACGAGCCTGGCGGGGCGGCCGGAGAGCGTGGCGCAGGCGATCGGCTGGAGCATCGCCAATCTGGCGCCCTGGCTGCTTGCCTTTGAGGCGGGCAAGCGCTGGCAGCGGCCCCTCGCGGCAGTGGCGGGTGGCGCCCTGCTGTCTCTGCTGCTGGGCGCGGTGCTGATCGGCGGCGAGCTGGGGCTGTTCGAGCTTGCGCGGCGCGTGCCCGGTGCCGCGCTCACACTCGCGCAGCTGATGCTGGTGCGGCGGCACGAGGTGCGAACGGACGCGGGCAGCATCGCGCTGCCGCTGCCGCCGGAGCGGATCGCCTGGGTGGCTGCGGCGGGCAATTATGTGGAGCTGCATGGGGGCGAGCGGCCGCTGCTGGTGCGGGCGCCGCTGAGCGCGGTCGAAACGGCGCTCAAGCCGCACGGCTTCGTGCGCATCCATCGCTCGACGCTGGTCAACCGGCAGCGCGTGGCGCGGGTGCGGAGCGTCGACCTTCTGCTCGACGACGGCCGTTCGCTGAAGCTTGGCTCGCGCTTCCGCGCGCAGTTGTTCGCCTGATTCTCGTCCCTCGGTCACTCCGCGCTGGCGAAGCTCGCCTTCACGGGTCCAGCTTTGACGGCGGAGGTGACGATGCGGACCATGATGATGGCACTGCTTCTGCTGGGCGGCACGGCCGAGGCGCAGACGCGACTGACTGGCGACTTGCCGCGCAAGCAGACGAGGCCGCTGGAAAGCACGCCGGGGCTGGAGATCGAATATGGCGCGGTGCGCGTGTCGGACGGGTACCGGCTGCGGACGATCGTGACGCGGCCGGCAGGCTCTACGGGCAAGCTGCCGGCGATCTTCATGACCCAGGCGGTATCCTGCGGAAGCCTCGAGCTGCCGCCGGAGTCACAGTCGGTAATGCGCCAGCTGCCGCTGCGTTCCGGCTATGTATTCATCCGCGTGGAGCGGGCCGGCACCGGCGACAGCGAAGGCCCCGACTGTGCGGCGCTCGATTACGATACCGAGGTGCGCCACTATCGCGAAGCGTTCGACCAGCTGGCGCGGCATCCCTGGGTCGATCCCCGCAGAATCGTGATCTACGGCTCCAGCCTGGGCTCCACGACCGCGCCTCTGGTGGCGCAGGGCAAGACGATCGCCGGCATCTTCGTGCAGGGCGGCGGCGCGCTCACTTATCTGGAGCGCATGATCAACTTCGACCGCTTCTATTTCGAGCGGTCGGGCAAGTTCGCGCCGGACGAGGTGCATGGGCGGGTGCTGAAGAGCATCCGGTTCAACCAGGCCTATCTGCTCGGCCGCAAGCTGCCGGAGCAGGTCGAGCGCGAGCAACCGGAGCTGGCAGGCGTCTGGGCGTCGATGCGCGGCACGGTCGAGGCGCCGCCCCATTATGGCCGCCCGCACGCCTGGCACTGGCAGGCGGCGGACAAGAACTTCCTCGCCGCCTGGACGCGGATTGAGGCGCCGGTGCTCGTGCTCTGGGGCGAGCATGAGCAATTCGAGCCGCGCCACAGCCATCAGATGATCGTCGATGCGGTCAATGCGCTGCGGCCCGGCACCGCAACCTTCGAAGAACTGCCGCGAACGGATCACAGTCTGATGCGGCACGCTTCCGCCTATGCCGCGTATCGCGATGAAGGTGGCGAGATGAACAGGGAGGCGCTGCTGACGCCAGTGCTAACCTGGCTCAAGACTGTTTTGGGTCAGCCGTCCTGATCTTCGTCCTCGTCCAGGTCGATCCAGTCGGGGTAGAAGCTCGGTTCGCGGCGCGACCAGCCCGGCGCGGTCGCTGCGCTTTCGGTGATCGTCAGGAACAGGTCGCGGCGGCGGGGGCCCGGGATGTGAGGCAGCGAGGCGGCCGCGCAAAAGGCGCCGAGCAGCCAGGGGCGTGCCGACGCGCCGATCAGCCGTTCGTAGAGAAAGCGATAGGCCTGGAAGCTCGGCAGCCGATCCTGCGCCAGGTCGAACGCGCTGATGCCGACCAGCGGCGCCATGAACGGTTCGACCTGATCGAGGCCGCTATTGTCCGGCACCCGCTCGCGCAGCTCTGGCAGCCGCTGGTAGCAGCGGGCCTGCACCGAGATCGCCACCCGCTCGACGGGATCGCGCGAAAACCGATCCACTGCGTCCGGCTCCCGTACGATGCCGATCGACCGCCTGATGTAACGCTGAGCGGACGACGGAAAGGACGCGAACTCCTGCATTTCTGCGATAGCGTACGTCGCCTTCGAAGCACTCACCGTCCCGTCACCTCCTCCATTTCATTACGCCCGCGGCTCCCGGCCGGTTCCACCGCACCGATGTTGAAGCGCCTCCGGAGGCGAGACTCAAGAGGCTAGGCGGTCGGGGGGAGGAGCAGGTGAATCGTGACGCGGCCGTCGGCGAGATATTCGGCCTGGATACGTCCGCCCTGCGCCTCGACAAGGGCGCGAACCGAAGCGGAGGCGGGGGCTTCGGCGGTGCCCGCCGTGTTGCCGTCCAGCATGTCGGCCAAGGCACGCCCGCGGTACGAGACGCTGATCCTGACCTCGCGCGCGGTGCGTTCCGTAGCGATCGAAATCTTGCGTTCGCGCTGTCCGTCCAGCGCCTCGCACGCGGTCCGGATGGTGGCGGACAGGGCCTCCACCAAAGCGGCCTCGTCGCAGGCGGCGAATGCGGCATTTTGCGTGATTTGGCTGTGCAGCTTCACCGGTGCGCCGTCGGGGCTGATGAGCCAGCAGCTCGCCTTCTCGATGACGGCCCGCAGGCTGACATGACGGCCGATATCGCGGGAGAACATGCGGGACCTTTTCACCAAAGCAAGGATGTTGAGGGCTTCGCCGATCAGCAGGTCGGCGCGTTCCAGGGTGGGGAGCTGATCGGGGTGCTGGGCGCCGCTGCCGTTCAGCAGATAGGATGCCGCGGCCAGATAGTTGGCGGCGGACGTCAGCAACTGGCGCACCTGACGATCGGGCGGCGCTCTCTCCTCGACGTCATCGGGCTTCAAGCGGTCCGGCCTGCACATGTTCGTCGACTCCGTCGGTGCCGGACACGAGGTGTCCGATGCGGTTCTCCCTTCCCCAAGGTTGAGGGCGGCGCCTGTAGTGGGACGGCAGCGCGCGCGCTTGCCGGATCACGACAGAGTTTTGCCAATCGGCGCCACAAGGCGTAGACTGCGCGCCGAGCAGCAAGGTGCGGGGGAACGGCCGTGGAGCCCCAGGTCCGCGCGGTAGCATTGTCGAATTACCCTGACGTCGCGCGCTCCTTGGGCCTCGATCCGGATCAGATGTTGCGCCAGGCCGGCCTGGACCCCCGCCAGCCCTATGAGCCGGAGCGCGCCATTCCCGCCAGGGTCGCGGCCAAGCTTCTCGAGGATTCCGCCCTGCAGTCAGGCTGCGCCGCCTTCGGCCTGTTGCTGGCCGAGACGCGAACATTCGAAACGATCGGCGCGGTGGGCCTGCTCGCCAAGCAGCTCCCCACCGCACGCGACATCTTTGCGGCCATCATCGACTATCAGGCGCTGATTGCGGACGCGCTGCTGGTGAGACTGGACGAGGCCGATGGCGAAAGCCTGTTCGCGCTCGACCTGATGGTGGACACGCCGGCCATCCAGGGCACCGACCTCGCCATGGCCTTTCTCTATCGCGCCGCCCGCTCGCTGACCGCTGGCCGATGGGCGCCGACGATGGTGCATTTCGCCCATCAGGCGCCGGAAATGCTCGCCGTCCATCGGCGCATTTTCGATTGCGCACTGGCGTTCGGCAGCCCGTTCAATGGCTTCTCAATGCCATCGAGCGCCCTCGACGAGGTCAATCCTGGCGCCGACCGGATCATGGCGGTGCACGCCCGGCGCTATCTCGATGGTCTGATCGCGGCCGAAAGCGGCAGGGGCAACCTGACGGGCCGGGTGCGGCGGGCGCTGCATCGCTTGCTGCCGGAGGGGCGCGGCACGCTGGACCAGGTGAGTGCCGCCTTGTTCCTGAGCCCGCGCGGCTTGCAGCGGGCACTGGAGGCGGAAGGTGAGAGTTTTGCGCGCGTCCTGACCGCGGTCAGGCGCGAACGCGCGCTCCGCTATGTCGACGATGCCAATCACAGCATGACCGCGATCGCCAGCCTGACCGGCTATGCGAGCCTGAGCGCCTTCACCCGCTGGTTCGGCGGCGAGTTTGGCGTGCCGCCGGCAGCGTGGCGCGCGGGGGTGCGGCCCGCGCCCGATCAGGTCAGGCCGGCGCCTTGATGCCGAAGCTGGTCCGCACGCGCCGTTCGAGCACTTCGAGCGGCATGCGGCCGCCGTCGAGGACCAGCGTGTGGAAGCGCTTGATGTCGAAGTTCGGCGTGCGTTCGGCTTCGGCGCGGAGGCGGCTGATCGCGACCTGACCGACCATGTAAGCGCAGGCCTGGCCCGGATAGACGATGTAGCGGTCGATCTCGGTCTGCGAGGCGCTGCGCGACTGGGACGAGTTTTCGACCATATAGTCGATCGCCTTCTCGCGGCTCCAGCCCATCGCGTGCAGACCGGTGTCGACCACCAGCCGCGAGGCGCGGAAGGCGTAGGAGCCGAGATAGCCGATCTTGCCGAGCGGGTCGTCCGCATACATGCCGAGCTCGTCCGCGACCTGCTCGGAATAAAGGCCCCAGCCTTCGCTGTAAGCGGTCGCCGAGCCGGTCTGGCGATAGATCGGCAAATCGCCATTTTCGAGGCTCAGCGCCCCTTCGAACAAATGGCCGGGCGCGCCTTCGTGAAAGGCAAGCGTCGGCAGCGTGTAGCGCGGCCATTCAGCCGTATCGCGCAGGTTGATGTAGAAAATGCCCGGCCGCGAGCCATCGGGCAGGCCGCGCTGGGCAGAGCCGCCCGGCGCGCCGCCCTCGATCTCCGGCGGCACGCGCCTGATCTCGTAAGGGAGCGTCGGCATTCGCGCGAAAACTTGGGGCAGCTTGGGCTGGATGACGGCGAGCCGGTCGTTGAGATAGGCGATCAGCTCGGTGCGGCCGGGATCGGTGTTGGGGAAGACTTGGCCCGGCAGCTTTTCGAGCGCCTGCAGCCGCTCGCTTATACTGCCTTGCGTATAGCCCTGTGCCTTGAGCAGCGCGTCGATCTGACCGTTCAGTTCGGCGACGCGGGTGAGGCCGAGCTGGTGGATTTCCTGCGCGCTCATCCGTGTCGTGGTGTGAAGGCGCAGGCAGGCGGCGTAATAGGCCCGGCCATTCGGCAGGTTGGTGACGCCGGTCGGGCCGGCGCGGCCGAGCAGGCCGGTGAGCGTGTCGATCTGGCGCGTGGCGGCGGCGCGGATCGCGCCTTCGACGATGGCGGCAGCGCGGTCCTCATAGCCGGAGAGGCCGAGCGCCGCGGAACGGCGGGCGATCGACTTAACCAGCGTCTTCTGGCGCACGTCGCCGTCGCGGAACTGCTTCAGCTGGCTGATTGCCTGGTCGAGGATGAAGCGCGGCGCGACCACGCCCATGGCGGCGTTGCTGCGCACGATCACGGTGTCGGCGTCGAGCAGGGCGGGGATGCCCTGCAGGCGCGCCATATACGCGTCGGCATCGGCCTTGGTCTTGACCGGGTGCTGGGTGTCCATGAAGCTGCCGACGCCGGTGTAAAAGCCGCCGAGCTGGGTGACGCCATAGGGCCCGCCGCGATGACCGAAGCCGGATGTGTGGTAGCGAAACCGGTCGAGTTCAGCCTGGCGCTCCAGCGTGAACTCGGCGGAGTCGTAGCTGATCTGCGCTTCGGCCCCGAGCCCGCTGCGGCCGAGCGCCCGCAGTTCCGCCAGGTCGCGTGCCGTCGCCTTTCGGTCGGCTTCGCGCCCCGCGGGTGACCAGTCGGGAAAGCGGGAGCGGAGCGCGGCGCGCGGGCCGGTGTCCATCCCCAGGCTGGTGGCCCCGGTGGGATTGAGCACCAGTCCCTCTTCGAACTGCCGCATCAGCAGTTCGTGCAGCTTTTGATCTTTGCCGGTCCGCGCGGGCGCCTGTGTCGCGGCCCTGCCCGCCAGCGCCACCGCACCGACCCCTGCCAGCATCGCGCGCCGGCTTAGCGTCCAGCTGCTCATCTCAGCGCGCCGGGGTGAGCTTGAGGAGGCGGCCCTGGGAGCTGTTGCGCTCGTCCTCCAGCACATAGATGGCGCCGTCCGGCCCCTGCTCCACCTCGCGTATCCGGGCGCCGTCCATGTCCCAGAAATCGCCCTTCTTGGCATTGGTCCCGGTCACGTCGACGCGGACCAGGCCGGGCGTGTTCATGCCGCCGATGAACACATCGCCATTCCATTGCGGGAAGAGCTTGCCCGAATAGACCATCAGGCCGGCGGGCGAGATGGCGGGGTTCCACCAGACTTTGGGCGCTTCGAAGCCGTCGCCGGGGCGGTGGTCGGGAATGTTCTTATCGGCGACCGGCTCATTGGGATAATGGTCGCCATTAGAGGCGAGCGGATAGCCGTAATTGCGGCCCCCCAGCACCAGGTTCAGCTCGTCGCCGTGGCGCGGGCCCATTTCCTGCTGCCAAAGATTGCCCTTGGCGTCGAAGGCGATGCCGAGCAGGTTGCGGTGGCCATAGGACCAGACCGCCGGGTGGAAGCCCTTGGCGGCGAGCGGATTGCCGGCGGCGGGGGTGCCGTCGTCGTTCAGGCGCAGCACCTTGCCGAGCGTCGCCTTCGGGTCCTGCGCGGGCGTGAATTTCTGGCGGTCGCCATGGGTGAGATAGAGTTTGCCGTCCGGGCCGAAAGCGATGCGGCCGGCATAATGGCCATTGCCCTGCACATAGGGCGTGGCGCGGAAGATGATTTGGACATTGTCGAGACTTGGGCTGGTGCCGTCGGTCAGCGTGCCGCGGGCGAGCGCGACACCCTTGCCGCCTTCGCCGCTTTCCGAGAAGCTGAGATAGACCATCCGGTTCCGGGCGAAGTCCGGGTGGAGCACCACGTCCATCAACCCGCCCTGTCCGGCGCTATCGACCGCCGGAACACCCGCAACGGGCGCGCGGCTCTTCGCGTTGGCGGCGACGAGCAGCAACTGCCCTTCCTTCTGCGTCACCAGCATGCGGCCGTCGGGCAGGAAGGTCATCGCCCAGGGCTTGTCGAAATCGGCGAGCGGCTGAACCTGGAAGGGCTTGGTCGCGCTCACCTGCAAGGGTCCCGGCTGGGCCTGGCCCGAGCAGGCGATGAGCAGGGTGGAGGACAGGGCCGCGGCGAGGAACAGGCGCATCATCGTCTCCGATTCTTCTTGGTGTTGGCCAACCGCCTAGCGCCGCTTCGCGCCGCCGCCAATCGGCCCTTGTGAGTCTTTGCCCCAAGGTCTATATCGCCCTTGTTCCCTCGACATCGGTAACGGAGTTGAGGCTGGTGCCACGCGGCGCCGGCGCGGATCGCCTGTGCATTTGAGGACGGATTGTTGGCCGATATCGCTGCCCTGACGCAATTGATCGAGCCCGAGGCGAAAGCGCTCGGCTTCGAGCTGGTGCGCGTGCAGATGATCGGCGGGGAATCGGACCCGACGCTGCAGGTGATGGCGGAGCGGCCGGACACGCGGCAGCTGACGATCGACGATTGCGCCAATCTGTCGCGCCGCCTGTCCGACGTGTTCGACGCCGCCGATCCGATCGAGAGCGCCTATCGATTGGAAGTCAGCTCGCCCGGTATCGACCGGCCGCTGACGCGCCTCAAGGATTTCAGCGAATGGGCCGGGCATGAGGCGCGGATCACGCTCGCCGAGCCCATGGGTGACCGCAAGCAATTCACCGGCGAGCTGGTCGGCACCGAAGGCGAGGAAGTGCTGATCGCGACCAAGGACGGCCGCGAGGCGCGCCTGCCGTTCGCCGGCATTAAGACCGCCAAGCTGACGCTCACCAACAAGCTGCTCGCCGCGACGGCGCCTCTTTCCTCGGCAGGGGCCGAGGAGTTCGAGGACGAAGAAAGCAGCGACGACCAGATTCACGCAGAAGGGTAAGACAGACCAATGGCAACTGCAGCCGTTTCCGCCAACAAGGCCGAACTGATCGCAATCGCGGACTCGGTCGCGAAGGAAAAGCTGATCGACCGCGCCATCGTCATCGAGGCGATGGAAGACGCGATCCAGCGCGCAGCCAAGAACCGGTATGGCGCCGAGATGGAAATCCGCGCCAAGCTCGACGCGACCAATGGCGATCTCCGCCTGTGGCGCGTCGTCGAAGTCGTCGAGCAGGTCGACGATCTCTACAAGCAGGTCTCCGTCGCCGACGCGCAGCGGTTGCAAAAGGATGCGAAGCTGGGCGACTTCATCGTCGACCCGCTGCCGCCGATCGAGTTCGGCCGCATCCAGGCCCAGGCCAGCAAGCAGATCATCTTCCAGAAGGTCCGGGAAGCCGAGCGCGAGCGCCAATTCGAAGAGTTCAAGGATCGCGTCGGCGAAATCATCACCGGCGTCGTCAAGCGGGTCGAGTTCGGCCATATCGTCGTCGATCTCGGCCGTGCCGAAGGCGTGATCCGCCGCGACGCGCAGATCCCGCGCGAAGTGGTTCGCGTGGGTGATCGCATCCGCGCGCTGATCCTGCGCGTGATCCGCGAAAATCGCGGGCCCCAGATTTTCCTCAGCCGCGCCCACCCGGACTTCATGAAGAAGCTGTTCGCGCAGGAAGTGCCCGAAATCTACGACGGCATCATCACCATCCAGGCCGCCGCCCGCGATCCGGGCAGCCGCGCCAAGATCGGCGTGATCAGCCGCGATTCGAGCATCGACCCGGTTGGCGCCTGTGTCGGCATGAAGGGCAGTCGCGTGCAGGCGGTCGTGCAGGAAATGCAGGGCGAGAAGATCGACATCATCCCCTGGTCGCCGGACACTGCAACCTTCGTCGTCAACGCGCTGCAGCCGGCCAATGTCAGCCGCGTCGTGATCGACGAGGAAGAGGACCGGATCGAGGTGGTCGTTCCCGACGATCAGCTGAGCCTGGCGATCGGCCGCCGCGGCCAGAATGTTCGGCTCGCCTCCCAGCTGACCGGCAAGGCGATCGACATCCTCACCGAGACCGACGCCTCCGAAAAACGCCAGCGCGAGTTCGCCGAGCGGTCCGAGATGTTCCAGACCGAGCTCGACGTGGACGAGACGCTGTCGCAGCTACTGGTCGCCGAAGGCTTCACCAGCCTGGAGGAAGTCGCCTATATCGAGGCCGACGAAATCGCAGCGATCGAAGGCTTTGACGAGGAACTCGCCGCCGAGCTGCAGAGCCGCGCCCAGGAAGCGCTGGACCGGCGCGAGGAAGCCAATCGCGAAGAGCGGCGGGCGCTCGGCGTCGAGGACGATCTCGCCGCCATGCCGTATATGACCGAAGCGATGCTGGTCACGCTCGGCAAGGCGGGCATCAAGACGCTCGACGATCTCGCCGATCTCGCCACCGACGAGCTGATCGCCAAGAAGCGGCAGGAGCCGCGCCGCCGCAACGAGGACGCGCCCAAGCGGCAGGAAGACAAGGGCGGCATCCTCGCCGACTATGGTCTCTCCGAAGAGCAGGGCAACGAGATCATCATGGCCGCGCGCGCCCATTGGTTCGAGGAGGACGCCGTTGCGGAAACCTCCCAATGAGCGGCCGAAGCTAGGGCTGAAGCATCCGTCCGGCGCTGAAGAGCGGCTGAAGGCGGTCCTGCCGCCCAAGCCGGTCAAGCCTGATAAGGACGGACCCGAGCGCAAATGCGTGCTGACCGGCGGCAAGGCCGACCGGGCGGCGCTGATCCGGCTGGTCGCGTCGCCTGAAGGCGAAGTGCTGCCCGACGTGCGGGCCAAGGCGCCGGGACGCGGCGCCTGGATCGGCGTGGATCGTGCAGCGCTCGAGACTGCTATGGGCAACGGCAAGCTCAAGTCGGCGCTGGGCCGCGCCTTTCGCCGCCGCGACCTAAGCGTGCCTGCCGACCTGGCCGAACAGATCGAAAAGCAGCTCGAACGCGCCGCGCTCGACCGCATGGGCCTGGAAGCGCGGGCGAGCACGCTCGTCACCGGCTCCGACCGGATCGACACTGCGGCGCGCTCCGGCCAGGTGCAGCTGCTGCTTCACGCCGCCGACGCAGGCGAGGACGGCAACCGCAAGCTCGACCAGGCGCTGCGCATGGGCAGCGATGCGGAAGGGAGCGGCCTCAGAGGCCTCGTAATCGCCGCGCCGCGCACCATATTGTCGGCTGCCCTGGGGCGCGAGAATGTGGTACATATCGCGATCATCGATCAGGGCGCGGCCAGGCGCGTAGGCGAAGCGCTCGCGCGCTGGCATGGTTTTATCGGATTTGGTTCAGGCGATCGGCCTTGCGAAAGCAACTCGCAAGGTTCAATCGCCGCTGCGACGCCCGCGGGCGAAGCGGCAGATGCTGCGAATGAAGGGCTGACGACGGTTCATGAGTGATATCGACAACAAGGAAAAGCCGAAGCTGGGCGCGCGGGCTCCTCTGGGCCTGAAGCGCACGGTCGAGACCGGCAAGGTCAAGCAGAGCTTCAGCCACGGCCGCTCGAACACCGTCGTGGTCGAAGTGAAGCGCCGCCGCATCCTCGGCCGCCCCGGCGAGGCGGAGCCGACGCCGACGCCCGAACCTGAGGTCGCGCAGCCCGTCGCGCCGGCGCCCGTCGCCGAAGCGCCGCGCCCTGTGGCGCCCCCGCCGGCCGCGTCCTCGCGCCCGATGACTGCGCTCGAACGGCGCGAGCAGCAGGAGCGCCTGCTCCGCGAGGCCGAAGAAGCGCGCCAGCAGGCGATGGAGGAAGCGCGCCGCCGCGACGAGCAGGACCGGCAGCAGCAGACCGAAGAGCAGAAGCGCCGCGCCGAAGAAAATCGCCGCGCCGAGGAAGAGGCCCGCAAGGCCGCCGAGGAAGAAGCGCGCCGTCCGCAGGAGGCTCCCGCGACGGAAGCGGCCCCTGCCGCCGCGCCCGATGCTGAAGAGCCGAAGCAGGAAGAGCGCGCTAGCACGGCCCCGGCGCCGCGCCGCTTCACGCCCGTGCCGGCAGCCCGCCGGCCCGAGCCGCCGGCGCGTCCGGCGCGCCCGGGACCGCGCACCGGCGACGATCGCCGCCAGTCTGGCAAGCTGACCGTTACCCGTGCGCTGACCGACGATGACGGCGCCCGCGCCCGCTCGCTCGCCGCGCTCAAGCGTGCGCGCGAAAAGGAAAAGCGCGCTCATAGCAGCGGCTATGGCCAGCCCCAGGCGAAGCAGGTTCGCGATGTCGTGGTGCCGGAAGCGATCACGGTCGGCGAACTCGCCAACCGCATGGCCGAACGCGGCGCCGACCTGATCAAGGCCTTGTTCAAGATGGGCTCGCCCGTCGCGATGGGCGACTTCATCGACCAGGATACGGCCGAGCTGCTGGTGACGGAATTCGGTCACCGCATCACCCGCGTGTCCGAAAGCGATGTCGACATCCAGGTGTCCGAGGATGTCGATGCGGCGGAGACGCTTAAAGCCCGTCCTGCCGTCGTCACGATCATGGGCCATGTCGATCACGGCAAGACCTCGCTGCTCGACGCGCTGCGCGGCACCGATGTCGTGAAGGGCGAGGCCGGCGGCATCACTCAGCATATCGGCGCCTATCAGGTGACGATGAAGGACAAGTCGAAGATCACCTTCCTCGACACGCCGGGCCACGAAGCGTTCAGCCAGATGCGCGCCCGCGGCGCCAACATCACCGACATCGTCGTGCTGGTGGTGGCGGCCGACGATGGCCTGCGCCCGCAGACGATCGAGGCGATCAACCACACCAAGGCGGCCGGCGTGCCGATGATCGTGGCGATCAACAAGATCGACAAGCCGGAAGCCAAGCCGCAGCGCGTTCGCGAGGAGCTGCTGCAGCACGAGATCGTCGTCGAGCAGCTCGGCGGCGAAGTTCAGGATGTCGAGGTGTCGGCGCTGAAGCGCGAGAATCTCGACGAGCTGATCGAGAAGATCCAGCTCCAGGCGGAATTGCTTGAGCTGCGCGCCAATCCGGACCGAGAGGCCGAAGGCACCGTCGTCGAGGCCAAGCTCGACAAGGGCCGCGGCCCGGTAGCGACGATCCTCGTCAACCGCGGCACGCTGAAGGTCGGCGACATTTTCGTCGTCGGCGCCGAAAGCGGCAAGGTCCGCGCGCTGATCGACGACAAAGGCCGCCAGGTGAAGGAAGCCGGACCGTCGCTGCCCGTCGAGGTGCTGGGCCTTTCCGGCGTGCCGAGCGCGGGCGACATGCTCTCCGTCGTCGAGAACGAAGCGCGCGCCCGCGAGGTCGCCGCCTATCGTGCCGGCGTTATCCAGCAGAAGCGCACGACCACGGCGCCGGCATCGCTCGAGTCGATGTTCTCGGCGCTGCGCGACAAGCGGGCGATCGAATATCCGGTCGTGGTCAAGGCCGACACGCAGGGCTCGGTCGAGGCGATCGTCGGGGCGCTCAACAAGATCGGCACGGAAGATATCCGCGTCCGCATCCTGTCCGCGGCGGTCGGTGGCATCACCGAAAGCGACGTGATCCTGGCCTCGGCCAGCCGCGCGCCGATCATCGGCTTCAACGTGCGCCCGAACGCCAAGGCGCGCGAGATCGCCACCCGCGACGGCGTCGCGTTCAAATATTACGACGTGATCTACACGCTGACGGACGAGATCCGCGCCGGCATGGCCGGGCAACTCGGGCCGGAAGCGATCGAGCATGTCGTCGGACGCGCCGAAATCCGCGAGGTCTTCTCGGCCGGCAAGCACGGCAAGGCGGCGGGCCTGCTCGTCACCGAAGGCGTCATCCGCAAGGCGCTCAAGGCGCGCATCACGCGAGCGGACGTCATCATCTACCAGGGCGAGATCGCGTCGTTGCGCCGCTTCAAGGACGATGTGGCGGAAGTCCGCGCGGGCCTCGAATGCGGCGTGACGTTCAGCCAGAACTTCACCGACATCAAGGCCGGCGACTATCTCGAAACCTTCGAAGTCGAGATGCGCGAACGCACGCTGTAGGCCTGTTGATCATCCTGCATCCGCAACTCTTCTTTTCCGGGAGGGTTGCGGATGCTAGGCTGCTCGCGTGGACATACGCTTCTCCAGGACTGCGCAACGAGCATTGCTAAGGTCGAACAAGCGCCTTCTACTTCGTCAGAAGATTGAGGAATTGGCTCGTGATCCGCTGTCGTTGAGCGCCAACATCAAGAAGCTGCAAGGCCGACCAGAATACCGGTTGCGTATTCAGGACTGGCGCATCATCTTCCGGATAGAGGATAATGTGCTGTGGATCGACGATGTCGCGCCGCGCGGCTCCGCATATGAGGTGACCTCATGACTGTTCAGATTCTCGAGATTGCCGGGCAGAAAATGGCAGTGCTGCCTGTCGCCGATTACGAGCGCCTGGTGGATATCGCCGAAGACCGGTCGGACGTTGTTGCTGCTGCACGATCCGCCGAGCGAAGGGAGGCCGGCGAGGAGTATGTTCCGGCAGAAGTGATCGATGCGATCTTGGCCGGACAGAGCCCGCTCAGGGTCTGGCGCAGGCATCGAGGTCTGACGTTAGAACAGTTGGTCCATACGACCGGCGCACGCCACGCGACCCTTTCCGATATCGAGAACGGGAAGGCGCAGGGAAAACCGGCCTTGTGGAAAGCGCTCGCCAATGCTCTCAATGTGTCGGTCGACGACATTCTCCCGGACGCCTGAATGCCCGCTCACACGACCCCCGAAACCCGCTCCGTTCGCCTGCTCCGTGTCGGCGAGCAGGTGCGGCATGCGCTGTCCGAGGTGCTGATGCGCGGCGAGGTCCATGATCCGGTGCTTGCTTCGCACAGCGTGTCGGTGACGGAAGTGCGCATGTCGCCGGACCTGCGGCACGCGACGGTGTTCGTGAAGCCGCTGCTGGGCGCGGACGAAGGCGAGGTGCTGGCGGCCTTGAAGCAGAACGTGAAGTATCTGCGCGGCGAGGTCGCCAAGCGGGTGAAGCTTAAATTCTCCGCTCAGCTCAAATTCCTCGCCGATGAAAGCTTCGACGAGGCGAGCCATATCGACTCGATCCTGCGGCGGCCCGAGGTCGCCCGCGACCTGGCCGACGAGGACGAGGACTGACTTTCCTTTTCGCAGGCACGCGCTAACGCCAGCGGCGGAGGTACGCTGATGGCATCCGGTCTGTTCGCCCTGCTCGACGATGTTGCGACGATCACCAAGCTCGCGGCGGCGTCGATCGACGATATCGGGGCGGCGGCGGGACGCGCCGGCATGAAGGCGGCGGGCGTGGTGGTCGACGATACCGCGGTGACCCCGCGCTACGTCCATGGCTTCACGCCCGATCGCGAGCTGCCGATCATCTGGCGCATCGCCAAGGGCTCGCTGTTCAACAAACTAGTCATCCTGTTGCCGGCGGCGATGCTGCTGACGGTGCTGCTGCCCTGGGCGATCACGCCGCTGCTGATGATCGGCGGCGCCTATCTGTGCTTCGAGGGCGTGGAGAAGCTGATCGAGGCAGTCACCGGGCACGGGCACGGCCATGCCGAGGATACGACCGCGCTCGAATCCGCCGATCTCGAGAAGAAGATGGTCGCAGGCGCCGTCCGCACCGACTTCATCCTCTCGGCCGAGATCATGGCCATCGCGCTCAATGAAGTGGCCGACCAGCCGCTCGTCACGCAGGGGTTCGCACTTGCCTTTGTCGGCATCGCGATCACGGTCGCGGTTTACGGCGTCGTCGCGCTGATCGTGAAGATGGACGATGTCGGCCTGCATTTGAGCCAGCGGCGATCGAGCGGCGCTCAGGCCATCGGCCGTGGGCTCGTCCGCTTCATGCCGATCCTGATGAGCATCCTGTCCGTGGTCGGCATCGCCGCGATGATCTGGGTCGGCGGACAGATCCTCGTCCATGGCCTGGAAGTCTTCCACCTGGAGGCACTGCCGCACGCGTTGCACGGGTTTGCCAAGTCGGCCGCCAACGCCGTGCCGGTTGCGCACGGTTTGGTCGAGTGGCTGGTCAACACCATCGGCTCCGGCATCGTCGGGCTGATCGTCGGCGGCATCATCGTCGGCGCGCTGCATCTGATCCCGCGCAAGAAGGCGGCGCACTAACGGGAGCGCTTAGCTTTTCTCGTTTGCGTGGGGTCGCCGCCTCGCCGAAGCTTGCCGGCGATGGAGAGAGCGATGGATCTACTGACACGGCGGGATGGATTGGCGGCGATCCTGTCGAGCTTCGCCGTCTATGCCCTGGTGGGCGAAGCGCGAGCGGCGTGGAAGCGGGGGAGCGTCGCTCACTGGATCGACGAACAGCAGGCGCTTGCTTCCGATCTCGCGGGCGGGAGGATTACGGGTGCTGCATGGAGCGCGGGCGTCGAAGGCCTTGCGGTCCAGGTGGAGCTGGAGGAGCTCTGGGCAGAGATCGCGCGCGCTCGCGTGACGTCTGCAGGCGCTCCATGGGGCAATGATCCGGCAAAGCGCTATGTCCGCTTCCTTGACGAGACCGGTCAGCCGCGGAAGCTGAACTACGGCGTCGCTCTGTTCGACTTCGCGCCCGGCAATGTAATCACGCCGCACGGCCACCGCCACATGGTTTCCGCCCATATGGTGGTGAAGGGCGCGTTCCGCGTCCGCAACTTCGACCGGGTCGGCGACGAGCCCGGCGCGATGCTGCTGCGGCCGACCCGCGACTATGTCGCCCGCGCTGGCGACGTGTCGACCATGTGTTCGGAGCGGGATAATATCCACTGGTTCGTGCCCCAGGGTGGGCCGGCCACCACGTTCGACGTCGTGATCTGGGGCCTGGACGAAGGCGCGCCCGATTACGACATCAAGGCGGTCGATCCGGTGCGCGGCGACCGGCTCGCCGGAGGCGTGATCCGGGCGCCGATCATCGGATTCGACGAAGCTTCGCGCTTCTACACGGCCGCGGTCTGATGCTGGCCGCTTTGATAATGGCGGCCGCTCCGCTGAGCGCGGAGGAGGCGCGCTGGAACGCGCCGGTGGCGCCGTTCCGGATTGCGGACAATCTTTATTATGTCGGCACCGCCGACCTCGCCACTTATCTTGTGGTCGATCCCGCCGGCATGATCCTGCTCGACGGCGGCTTACCGCAAAGTGCGCCGTTGATCCTCGCCAGCATCCGCCAGCTCGGCTTCGATCCGAAGCGGGTGCGCTATTTGATCAACAGCCAGGCACATTACGACCATGCCGGCGGCCTGGCCGAGATGAAGCGCGCCACCGGCGCCAGGCTGCTGGCCTCCGCTCCCGATACCGAACTGCTGGAGCGCGGCGGCAGCGGCGACTTCGCCTTCGGTGACTCGCTCACCTATCCGGCGGTGAGGGTGGATAGCGTGATCAAGGATGGGGCGCTGCTGACGCTCGGCCGCATCAGTCTGACCGCGCATCTGACGCCGGGCCATACGCGCGGCTGCACCAGCTGGACGCTGCCGGTGCGGGTGGATGGACGCAGCCGCAACGCGCTCTTCATCTGCGGCGCCAGCGCACCCGGCTATCGGCTGCGCGGCAACACGGCCTATCCATGGATTATGGAGGATTTCCGCCGCTCCTTCGCCAAGTGGCGCTCGCTCGACTGCGAGCTCTTCCTCGGCGCGCACGCCTCCTATTATGGCATGGCGGAGAAGCGGGCGCGGATGGCGCGGGGCAAGCCCAACCCGTTCGTCGATCCCGCCGGCTGCGGCGCCTTTCTGGACCGGGCGGAAGCGCGTATCCGGGACCAGCACGCGAGGGAACCGGCGACCACCGAATGATCCGCCCGCATCTGCCGCTCAACAATCTTCGCGCCTTCGAGGCCGCGGCGCGGCATCTGAGCTTCACTCATGCCGCCATCGAGCTGCGTGTGACGCCGGCCGCGCTCAGCCATCAGGTCAAGGCGCTGGAGGAACGGCTCGGCCTGCCCCTGTTCCACCGGCTGCCGCGTGGGCTGGCGCTGACCGACGAGGGCAAGGCGTTGCTGCCCGTGCTCAGCCGCTCGCTGGACGAGATCGCGACGATGATCGAGCGGCTGGCCGGCAGCTCGGGCGCGGTGCTCAGCATCGGGGTGGTGGGGACGTTCGCCGTCGGCTGGCTGTTGCCGCGGCTCGGCCGCTTCCAAGAGGCGCACCCCGACATCGACTTGCGCCTCTCCACCAACAACAACCGCGTCGATTTGGCCGAAGAGGGCCTGGATTTCGCCATTCGCTTCGGCGACGGCGCCTGGCACGCCACCAGTGCCGAGCGGCTGATGGCGGCGCCGGTGACGCCACTTTGTTCGCCCTCGGTCGCATCCGGTTTGAAGCAACCGGCCGATTTGCTCGCCGTGACCTTGTTCCGGTCCTACCGCGCCGATGACTGGACCCGCTGGTTCGCCGCGGCGGGCCTGCAGGCGCCGGTGTTGCGCGGGCCGGTCTTCGATTCATCGCGGCTGATGGTCGATGCGGCGCTGGAGGGGCTTGGGATGGCGCTGGCGCCGCCCACCATGTTCGCGCACGAGCTCGATGCGGGCAGGCTGGCGCGGCCCTTTGCAGTGGAGGCGGATATCGGCAGCTATTGGCTGACGCACCTCAAGTCGCGGGCGCTCACGCCGGAAATGGAGGCGTTCAGGCGCTGGCTGCTGGACGAGGCGGCTTCAGCACTTCCGCGCTGATCACCGCTTCGATCAGCGCGTCGTCCGGCTCGATCTGCTTTTCGAGGATCAGCAGGGCGAGGCCATGCGCAATAGACCAGGCGCGGACGGCAATGACGTGCGCGTCCATGCCCGTGCTCGCAGCGGCGGCGTTCGCATTTTCGCGCAAGAAAGCGAGTGCGTCGGGCACATGCTCGGGGGGCTGAGCGAGGATGTTGCGCGCCGCGGTCGCGCTGAAGGTCAGGCGGAACAGCGCCGGATGGTCGCGGGCGAAGCGCACATAGGCGATGCCGGTCGCGACAAAGCCCTTCTCGCCGCCGCCCGCCGCCTCCGCCGCGCGGTGCTGCGCTTCGGCGAGCTTGCCGAAGCCCTCGCTCGCCAGCGCGTCCAGCAACGCATCCTTGTCCGGAAAGTGGCGATAGACGGCCGTCGCGCTGACGCCGACTGCACGCGCCACCTCACGCAGACTGAGGTCGTGCGCATCGCGCGTCTGGAGCAGCTCGAGCCCGGCATCGAGCAGGGCACGCCTCAGATCGCCATGATGGTAGCGCTTTTCCATGTTGACACTGTTACCATTGCGGCTATGTTGATGCCGTCAACATCTGGCGCAGGAGAGTCGCGGTGGCAAGCACGGTAGAAACATTGATCCGTTCGACCGTGACCAAGGGCGTCACTGCGCTGGCCGGGTTCAACCGCAAAAGGCTGCCGCCGGTCGAGGACCATCCTTTCCTGACCGGCATCCACGCGCCGATGACGGAGGAGAAGACACTCACCGAACTGGCGGTCACCGGCACGATCCCGGCGGCACTGGACGGGCGCTATCTGCGCATCGGCCCGAACCCGATCGCGCCCGATCCACGCAGCCATCACTGGTTCAGCGGCGACGGCATGGTGCATGCGCTGCGCCTGCAGAACGGCCGCGCGCTCTGGTACAAGAACCGGTGGATCCGCTCCAAGCGAGTGGCGGAACTGCGCGGCGTCGAGCCAGCGCCCGGCCCGCGGCACGGCGGCTTCGATACGGTCAATACCAATGTCGCGGGCATTGCCGGACGCACCTGGGCGCTGGTGGAAGCCGGCAGCTACCCGGTCGAATTATCGGACGATCTCGACGAGCAGACCTATAATCCGTTCGACGACACGCTGCTGGGCAGCTTCAGCGCGCATCCGCACCTCGACTTGCTGACCGGCGAGAGTCACGCCATCTGCTATGAAGGCACCGACCCGTCGCAGGTGCGTCACGTCGTCGTCTCCGCCGAGGGCAAGGTGGTGCGCGAGGAGCCGATCCCCGTGCAGCACGGGCCGTCGATCCACGATTGCGCGATTACCGCGCGCTATGTGCTGGTGTTCGACCTGCCGGTCACATTCTCGATGAAGAAGCTGATTGCCGGTCACAGCTTTCCCTACGCGTGGAACCCGGAGCATCGCGCGCGGGTCGGGTTGATGCCGCGTCAGGGCAGCGCCGCCGACATCATCTGGTGCGATGTCGAGCCCTGCTACGTCTTCCATCCCTGCAACGCCTATGACCTGCCAGACGGCCGCGTCGTGGTCGATGTGGTTGCGCATGAATCGATGTTCGATCGCTCCACGCACGGGCCGGACAGCGTCGCCAGCCCGTTCGAACGCTGGACGATCGACCCGGCGGCGCACCGCGTCGCGCGCCAGGTGATCGACGCCAGCCCGCAGGAATTTCCACGTCCGGACGAGCGGCTGACCGGCCAGCCTTATCGCTACGCCTATTCGATGGCGCTGCCGGAGGGCCGGGCGGACCAGTTCCTCGGCGCGACCCGGCTCTACAAGCATGACCTGGAGACCCGCACGCGCCAGGTGCACGATTTCAACGCGGGCCGATATCCCGGCGAGTTCGTGTTCGTGCCGGCGCATGCTGGGGCGGGCGAGGATGAAGGCTGGCTGATCGGCCTGGTCGTCGATTATCCCGGCGAGACCACCGATCTGGTGATCCTGAACGCGCGTGAGTTCGAAGGCGAACCGCAGGCAAGCATCCGCGTTCCGCACCGCGTGCCGCCGGGTTTCCACGGCAATTGGGTGGCTAGCGCCTGACCCTCTCCCGTCATTGCGAGCGCAGCGAAGCAATCCAGCGGCCGTGCGCCTCTGGATTGCTTCGTCGCTGCGCTCCTCGCAATGACGACGCCTAAACCCTGAGGCTCCTGAAGGTGATGGACCAGCGCATGCGGTCGGCGGGGGTGATGCTGTGCTCCCACTCCCAGCGCGCGGGCCCGCACAAATGATAAGCTGAACGGGGCGCGAGCGTCAGCGCGTGGCGCTCGAACTTGGTGCCGGCGCGCCGGCGGAATCGCATCGTGTCGGGTGCGCCCAGCGAGATGCCGATCACCTGCTCGAACACCGGGCGGTCGCGGTGCCAGCCAATGCCGGCACCGTTATCGTAGCGGATCAGCAGTGCGTGCGGCAGGTCTTTCGGCGGGAGCCCGGCGAAAACGGCGGCGCGGTCGCGCACCGGCAGCAGCCAGTCGGGCAATGGCTCCGCTTCGGCGAAGCGGCTGTCCTCGAAATCATAGCGCCAGCCATAGGAGGCAGTGAGGCGTTTGCCGGTCCAGCCCTGAAAGCGGAACGGCTCCAGCGGGGCGGCGTCGATGGCGGCGATCAGCGCCTGCTCTTCTTCGGGCGTGACAAGGTCGGAGGCGACGGCAAGGCCCGGAATGCCCGGCCCGAACAGGTCGCCGATCATCGCCTAGAGGTGGAACTCACGCCCTTCGCGCAGGCGCCGCTCCAGCGTCGCGCGCATCGGCTGCACCTCTTGCAAGCTGACCGGCCGCCGCAGCCGCGACCGCACGAACGACGCCAGGCCGAGCGCCAGCAGGACGGAAACGAGAACGGCGATCCACAGCATCAGGTTACTCCCCGCCGCCACAGCGCGCATCCCGCGCGTTTGTTCCGGCCTCGCATCGGTAAACCGGAGGCACGTCCAAACGTAAGGTGAGTAGGTGGTTAACCGCTGTTCCGGAGCGCGGTCGCGATCGCATTGATCGACAACTGAATTCCTTCGGCGATGCGTTCGTCCTGCTCGCCGGCGCGGTGCCGCTTCAATAATTCCACCTGCAGCAGATTGAGCGGCTCGATATAGGGCAGGCGCAGGCGGATCGACGTGTCGAGCGACGGACTGCGCTCGAGCAGCCGGCACTGGCCGGTGATATCGAGCAGCTGGTCATGGGTGCGGCGCCATTCGTCGCGGATACGGCCGAAAAGAGTGTCGCCGAGCGCCTTGTCCTCGACCAGCCCGGCATAATGGGCGGCGATCTCCATGTCGGACTTGGCGAGCACCATCTCCAGATTGCCAAGCGTCGTCGAGAGGAACGGCCAGTCGGCCGCCATGGCGCGGAGCAGCTCGCGGTCGCCAAACGCCTCCAGCGCGCTTCCGACGCCATACCAGCCGGGCAGCATCACCCGCGCCTGCGCCCAGCTGAACACCCAGGGAATGGCGCGCAGATCCTCGATTGCGTCGGATTTGGTGCGGCTGGCCGGGCGCGAGCCGATCTTCAGCGTCGCAATCTCTGCAATCGGCGTCATCTGGCGGAAGAAGGTGCGGAAGCCGTCCGTCCCGTAAACCAGGCCGCGATAAGCCTCGAACGCGGCGCCGGAGAGCTGCTCCATCGCCGTCTGGAAGCACCCGGCGTCGGCATCGCTCAGCAGCGGCGGTTCCAGCGAGGCAAGCAGGGTGGCGGCGGCAATCGCTTCCAGATTGGCCGCTGCGCTTTCCGGCGTGCCATATTTGGCGGCGATGACTTCGCCCTGTTCGGTGATGCGGATGCGGCCCTGGACCGTGCCGGGTGCCTGGCCGCGAATGGCCGTGAAGGACGAGCCGCCGCCCCGCCCGACCGCGCCGCCGCGGCCGTGGAAGAGCTGCATGCCGACGCCGGCTTCGGCGAATACGTCGCGCAGCCTCTCGCTCGCCTGGTACAGGGACCAGACCGAGGTGAGATAGCCCCCGTCCTTGTTCGAATCCGAATAGCCGAGCATCACTTCCTGCCGGCCGCGGGCGCGGGCCCAGTCGGCTGTGCCGGGCAGCGCGAACCACTCGCCCATGATCTCGGGCGCGGCCTCCAGGTCTCCGATCGTCTCGAAGAGGGGCACCGCCATGATCGCCGGGGCCTCACCCGGACGGTAAAGCCCCGCTTCCTTCAGCAGCAGGTGGACTTCGAGCAGGTCGGAGACCGACTTGCACATCGACAGGATATATTGGGTGATCGAGGGGGGGCCGTAGCGCCGGTGCGCCTCGGCTGCGGCGCGCACGATGGCGAGTTCGCTCTGCGTCTCGTCGGAATAGTCGGCGAACGGCGTCGCCAACAGTCGGGGCGAGGCGAGTTCCTGCTGCAGCATCGCAACGCGGGCAGGCTCGTTGAGGGCGGCGTAATCCGGGGCCACCCCGGCGACGCTCAGCAACTCCGCCACCACGCGCTCATGCACGGCACTGTTCTGGCGCAGATCAAGCGTCGCCATATGGAAGCCGAAAGCATCGACGGCGCGCATCAGCCGGCTCAGGCCGCCGGGCCCCGCCAGCACGCCGCCATCGCTGGAGATCGAGTTGTTGATCGCGGCCAAGTCCGCCTGCAGATCGGCCGGTGCGGCATAGGGCTCAGCCGTCAGGCTGGTCGCGCGCGGCGGCGGCTTGCCGGTCAGGTCGCGGTAAGTGGCGCTCAGCCGGGCATAGATGCCGGATAATGCGCGGCGATAGGGTTCGTCGGCGCGGGCCGGCGACGCGTCATGGCTGGCTTCCGCCAGCGCCAGCACGGCCTCGTCCACCTGTGCAAGCGACGAAGAGACGGACAGTTCGGCTCCCAGCTGGTGGACGGCGTCGAGATAATGGCCGAGCGCCGTCTCCGCACCGCTTGCCATCGCCAAGCGCAGGGAGTCGGCGGTGACGAACGGATTGCCGTCGCGGTCGCCGCCGATCCAGCTGCCGGGGCGGACGAAGCTGGGCAGGCTTTGCCCCAGGGCGCGTTCCCAGCGGGCGTAGAGCGCCGGCAGCACCGGCAGGAACGTGTCGCGGAAATAGGTGCGCGTCGTCTCGATCTCGTCGGCGACGTAAAGCCGCTCGCGGCGCAGCGGCCGGGTCTGCCAGAGCAGCGCGATCTGGCGGGCGATGGCCTGGTCGAGCGGCTCGCCGGATGTGGTCTCCTCCACGCCCGCGTCGCGCCGCCGCATCAGCTCGGCGACGCGGTTGCGGTGGTCGATCACGCTCTTGCGGCGCACTTCGGTCGGATGCGCGGTGAGGACGGGCGCCACCAGCGCACTTTCCAGCAGCCCGAGCAGCGCCTCGTCGCTAACGCCCTGCTCGCGCAGCCGCACGACCGCATCGGCGACGTCGGCGCCGGGCTCGGACGCGATGCCCTGCCGGTCCTCGGCCAGGTTCGCGAGCATCGAGAAGAGCATGAAGCCGCGCACGAAGGCGAGCGTGTCGTCGAGCGTCAGCGCTTCGAGGCCGGTGTCGATCGGGCCTGAAGTGCCGCGGTGCCGATCGACCGAGGCGCTGCGGATATATTCGGTCCGCCGGTAGAGCCGCTCGCCGCCATAATGCCGGATCACGTCGCCGAGCAATTTGCCGAGAAAGCGGATGTCGGGATTCTGCGCGATCGGGGGAAGCTCGGCCATGCCGGGACGCTGCGGCGCGGCAGCCGCTTAGTCAATCGCGCGGAGGGAGGATTGCCGGACCCTGCGCCCATGCTATTGGCGCCTCAAAGAATAATCGGGAGCAGGGCATGCGCGGCAGTCTTTTCATCCTCGGCGTGGCGCTGCTGATCGCTCCCGCCGCGGCGCAGGACCCCGCCAAGGCGGTCGATGCCGGCGCCAAGCCAGCCGATCCCACCACCAAGCCCGAGCCGCTGCCCAAGGGCGAGGAAGCCTATTTCACCGCGCTCAAATGGCGCAACATCGGCCCCAATCGCGGTGGCCGCTCGATCTCCTCCTCGGGCAGCGTGGCCCGGCCGAACGAATATTATTTCGCCGCGACCGGGGGCGGCATCTGGAAGACGACGGACGGCGGCACCAGCTGGGCGGCCGTGACCGACGGGCAGCTCGACACCGCCGCAATGGGCGGCGTCGCCGTCTGCGAAGCCAATCCGGACGTGGTCTATGCGACGACCGGCGAGACCCAGCTGCGCGGCAATATCCTGCCCGGGAATGGCGTGTGGAAAACGGTCGATGCCGGCAAGACCTGGCAGAAGATCGGGCTGGCGGAGGTCCAGAATTTCTCCCGCGTGCGCATCCACCCGAAGAGCTGCGACACCGTCTATGTCGGCGGCTTCGGCCATTATGGCCAGCCGAATGAGGAGCGCGGCGTGTTCAAGACCGTAGATGGCGGCAAGAACTGGAAGAAGATCCTCTATCGCGATCCGCGCACCGGTGCCGTCGATATCTCGATCGATCCGAACAACCCGGAAACGCTCTACGCCTCGCTGTGGGAGGCCTGGCGCAAGCCCTGGGGCATGAGCTCGGGCGGGCCGGGCAGCGGCCTGTTCAAGAGCAGCGACGGCGGCGCGAGCTGGACCGAGCTCACCCGCGCCAAGGGCATGCCGCAGACCGGCCTGATCGGAAAGATCGGGGTCAGCGTGTCGCCGGCCGATGCGAAGCGCGTCTATGCGATCGTCGAGCATCAGGATGGCGGCGTGTTCGTCTCCGATGATGCCGGCGCCAGCTGGACCCGCACCAACGATCATCGCGACCTGCGCCAGCGCGCCTTTTACTATTCGCGGCTCGTCGCCGATCCGAAGCTCAAGGACCGGGTCTATGTGCTGAACGTCGACTTCTTCCGCTCCGACGATGGCGGCAAGACGTTCAAGACCAAGATCAAGGTGCCGCACGGCGACAATCACGACCTGTGGATCGCCCCAAACGACAATCAGCGCATGGTGCAGTCGAACGATGGCGGCGCCAATGTCAGCGTCAATGGCGGCACCAGCTGGACCAAGCAGAATTACCCGACCGCGCAGATGTACCGCGTCTCGGTCTCGAACCACTTCCCCTATTTCGTCTGCGGCGGGCAGCAGGACAATACGACGATCTGCGTGCCCTCGCGCGACTGGAAGCACGTCAATGTGCTGGGCGGCCTCTATGGCTTCGCGGCCGGCGGCGGCGAGAGCGGCTATGTCACCAACGATCCCCGCAATCCCAACATCTTCTATTCGGGCAGCTATGGCGGCACGCTCGACCGTTACGATCATGCGACCGGGCAGGAACGGCGGATCAACGTCAATCCCGACAATCCGATGGGCTATTCGGCCGGCGACATCGCCGAGCGCTTCCAATGGACCTATCCGATCGTGTTCGACCCGCACGAGCCGGGCACGCTCTATGTCACCTCGCAGCATGTCTGGCGGACGCGGAATGAAGGTCAGAGCTGGGAGAAGATCAGCCCGGACCTGACCCGGCACGATCCAGCGACGCTCGGGCCGTCCGGCGGGCCGATCACGCGCGACCAGACCGGGGTGGAGACCTATGCCACCATCTTCGCGCTGGCGCCCTCGCGGCTGGAGCGCGGCGTGATCTGGGCTGCGTCCGACGACGGCATGGTGCATGTGACGCGGGATGGCGGGGCGAATTGGTCGGACATCACGCCCAAGGCGCTGCCCGCCAATGTGAAGATCACCACGGTCGAGGACTCGCCGCACAAAGCGGGCACCGCCTATCTGACCGGGCATCGCTTCCTGCTCGGCGACTTCAAGCCCTATGTGCTGAAGACGGCGGACTATGGCCGCAGCTGGACGGCGATTTCGAGCGGCATCCCCGCCAACGAGATGGCGCGCAGTATCCGGGAAGACCCGAAGCGCCCCGGCCTGCTCTATCTCGGCACCGAGCGCGGCGTGTGGGTGTCGTTCGATGCGGGCGGGCGCTGGCACAAGCTGCAGCGCAACCTGCCCGCAGTGCAGGTCTCCGACCTCGCCGTCACCGACCGTGACTTGGTGATCGCGACCCATGGCCGCTCCTTCTGGGTGATGGACGATGTCGGGGTGCTGCGGCAGCTTGCGTCCGGCGAGGACCGGCGGTTGCGGCTGTTCGCGCCATCGGCGGCGGTGCGCGGCGTCGATGAAGGCGTGGCGATCGATTATTTCCTGCCGAAGGCCCCGCGCAAGCTGTCGCTCGACATTCTCGGTGAAGACGGCAAGCTGATCCAGAGCTTCGCCGGCAGCCCGATAGAATATAAGAAACCGGAGGAGGATGATGACGGGCCGCCGCCCGTGCAGACCGCGGGCATGAAGGCCGGGCTCAACCGCTTCGTCTGGAACATGCGCCATCCGGGCTTCACCGAGTTTCCGGACATGATCCTCTGGACCAGCCGCAATCGCGGCATCACCGCGCTGCCGGGTCGCTATCAGGCACGGCTGACGGTCGACGGCCGCACGCAGGTGCAGCCGTTCGAAGTCCGCGCCGATCCGCGCGTCACCACCGCGCAGCCCGCCGGCCTGCAACGGCGGTTCGAGCTGGCCAACCGCATCTCGGCGCGTGTCAGCCAAGCGAACGAAGCCGTGCTGCTTATTCGTGGCGTGAAGCAGCAGACGGCCGCCGCGGCGGGCAAGACGGCCGATGCCGGGGTGAAGGCGGAACTCGGCGCCTTCGACGCGCGGCTGAGCGCGGCCGAGGGGCGGCTCTACCAGGTCCAGAATCGCAGCCGCCAGGACCCGCTCAACTACCCGATCATGCTCAACGACAAATTGGCGGGCCTGATCGGTACGGTCGAAAGCGCCGAGGCGCCGCCGACCGACCAGACGGAACAGGCGTTCGCGACTCTTTCGGGGCAGCTGGATGCGCAACTCGCGGAGCTGGAGATGGTGCTGGGCGGCTTGCCGGCGCTGAACCAGCGGCTGCGGGCGGCGGGGTTGAAGCCGATTGAGCGCCGGGCCCTTCCTGCTGCGCCTGCGGGTGCCGCCAAGGAAAGCGGCGGCGGCGAGTAACAAGTAAAGATCAGCGCGACGGGTCGATCAGATATTTGGAACCCGTGCGCTTTTGCTCATAGGCGCGGACCATTTCCGGCTGCAGGGCGTCGCGCAGGCTGATCGTGTCGGTGTAATGGCTCGCAAAGGTCGTGCGGAATTCGCGCCCGACGCGTTCGCGGAGGCGAAGGTTGGTCTCCATACCGGCCTTCTGGAGGAAGGGCGTGAGCAGCCAGCCGCCAACGCTCCAGGAAAAGCCGAAAGAGCGGTTGAGGATGGTCGGCCCGAGATCGAGCGCGCCATAGATATAGAGCTGCTTGAAGCTGTCGGAGCCATAGCGGCTGTAGCTGGCCATTTTCCGGCCGGCGACGCGCTCCATCGCGCCCAAAATCTGGCTGCCGAGCTTGCCGCCGCCGATCGCGTCGAAGGCGATGGTCGCGTCCGTCGCGTCGATCGCCTCCCCCAGCTTCGCGATGAAATCGGGCCGGCTGCTGTCGACGACATGCTCGGCGCCGAGATCGCGCAGCAGCTGCACCTGCTCGGCGCTGCGGACGATGTTCACCAGCGGAACGCCATCGGCGAGGCAGATGCGCACCAGCATCTGGCCGAGATTGGACGCGGCCGCGGTGTGGACGATCGCCTTGTGCCCCTCCGCCCGCATCGTCTCGACAAAGCCCAAGGCGGTTAGCGGGTTGACGAACAGCGACGCGCCCTCGGCCGCCTTCGCGCCTTCGGGCAGTATGATGCAGTCGCGCGCGGCGATGCGGCGATGCTGGGCATACATGGCGCCGCCGATCATGCCGACGACGCGGCCGATCAGATGCTGCTGGTCCGGGCCGGCCGCAACGACGGTGCCGGCGCCTTCATTGCCGACCGGAAGCGATTGGCCCAGCCGCGCCGTCACCACGCCGAGCCGCTCCTGCGGCACCTTGGCGGTCAGCGCGTCGCCTTCCAGCTGTAGCGTGGCTAGGTCCGCCGGGCCGAGCAGCAGGCCGAGGTCCGAAGGATTGATCGGCGCCGCTTCGACACGGACGAGCAATTCGCCCGGCCCCGGCTCGCCCAGCTCCTGCGGTTCAAGGCTGATGCGCAGCGTCCCGTCTTCGGTGACGAGCGACCGCAGTTCCAGGCTGTCCATGCTCATGCCCCTTATCTGATCCGCCCCGACCTATAGAGCGGGATCGGGCGTGATCTAGCCCTGTGCTGGCGGCCGCAGCTTCGCGTCGATCTCTTGCGCGCGCTGCGCGGCCGGGCGGCTGGTCAACCGGCCGACATAGGCGTCGAAGCTGTCGCGCTTCGGCAGCGTGCCGAACTGAGTGCCCCAGACAATCTGCGAGCCGAGATAAACGTCGGCGGCGCTGAACCGACCGCCCGCCGCCCATTCATTCTCCGCAAAGTGACGGTCCAGCACGTCGACGACCGTGTCGTAGCTGCCATAGCCGACCATCATCTTCTTGTCGTCGGGCACCTCCAGCCCCAGCGCCTTGTCGATGATCGCGGCCTCCACCGGTCCTGCGCCATAGAACATCCATCGGTAATAGGGCCCGCGCTCCTTGGAGCCCGGCGCCGGCGCCAACCCTGCTTCCGGGAAGGCATCGGCCAGATAGGCGCAAATCGCAGCGCCTTCGGTCACCACCAGGTCGCCATGCTTGATGGCGGGCACTTTGCCCATCGGATTGATCGCCAGATATTCGGGCGCCTTCATGGTGGTGCCATAGTCGAGCAGCACCGTCTCATAAGGTGCGCCCACTTCCTCCAGCATCCAGCGCACGATCGCGCCGCGGGACATCGGATTGGTGTAGAAAGTCAGCTCGGCCATGCGGCACTCCCCTGTGCGAGTCGTTTAGAACATAGCAGGAACAAAGGCTCAGGCCAAATGCGCCTTGAAGAATGCCAATGTGCGCTCCCAGGCGAGCCTGGCCGCCGCCTCATTGTAGCGCTCGGCCGAGGTATCGTTGTTGAAGGCGTGATTGGCGCCGGCATATTCGTGCAGCGTCACTGGCTTGTTCGCTGCCTGGAGTGCGGCGACGAATGGCCGCACGGTTGCCGCGACGCGTGCATCGAGCTCGGGCAGATGCAGCATCAGCGGCATGGCGACCTTCGCGGCTTCTTCCGGCGCCGGCGCGGGGCCGTAATAGCTGACCCCCGCCGCGAGCCCCGGCGCACCGGCGACCGCCAGCCGGTTCACCATCGCTCCGCCCCAGCAAAAGCCGGTCACGCCTGCCTTCCGCCCGCCGGCGAAGCGCGGGAATACCGACTGGGCATCCCTGACCGTGGCGGCAAGGTCGAGCGCGCCGATCATCTCGCGCGCCTTGTTCTCGTCGGTGGGCGTGCCGCCTGCGGGCGTGAGAAGGTCCGGTGCGGCTGCCCGATGTCCGGCGAGCGCCACGCGGCGTGCGACGTCGCGGATATGCTCGGTCAGCCCGCGATTTTCGTGGATGACGACGACCAGCGGCCCCGCCTCGCCGCGCGCCGGCTCCGCCATATAGGCGCTCATTGCCCGGCCGGGCGCGCTTTCCCAGCGTTCGGTGCGCGTTTTCAGCCTTTTGTCGTCCGCCGGCACAACAGCGGCTGCGGCAGGCGAAGCGGCAATGGCGGCGATCAACGCTTCCGCCGCCGCCGCGCTTCCCGCCAACAGCGTCATCTGGCGCAGAAAGGCGCGCCGGTCCCGCCCCTCGTGCGTGTAGGCGTCGTACAGCTCGATCGCGCGCTGGCGGATGGCCTCGTTCATTGAACATCTCCCAATCTTCTTCTTTCGTCATCCCCGCGAAAGCGGGGACCCAGCCGAACAAAGGAAAACTGGGTTCCCGCTTTCGCGGGAATGACAAGGAAGTTATTTCGCTCGATACCGGTCGAACCAGGCGGTGATCGCGGCTGCCTTGGCCGCCGATTGCGACGGTCGTACCGCCAGACCGCCATGGCTGGCGCCGGGCACCTTGACGAGCATGGTCGGCACGCCCTGCAGCTGGAGCGCGGAATAATATTGCTCCGCCTCGCTGACGGGCGTGCGGTAATCCTCCGAGCCGACCACGACCAGGGTCGGCGTCTTCACATTGCCGACCAGCGACAGCGGCGAGCGCGACCAATAGAGTTCAGGCGCCTCCCACGGCTTTTTGCCGAACCAGTATTTGGTGAAGAAGGCCGGGTTGTCCGCGGTCAGCGCGAAACTGGCCCAGTCTATTACCGGCTTTTGCGTCGCGGCGGCCTTGAAGCGGTCGGTCTTGCCGATGATCCACGAGGTCAGCACGCCGCCGCCGGAGCCGCCGGTCACGAACAAATTGTCCGGGTCGATCTGCCCGGTCGCGATCGCCGCATCGACGGCGCTCATCAGATCGTCATAATCGCGTGCCGGATAGGTCTTGTCGATCTCGTTGGCGAACGCCTCGCCATAGGAGGTCGAGCCGCGCGGATTGACCGACAGCACGGCATAGCCGGCGCTGGCATAAAGCTGGTTGTCGGTCGCGAAGGACGGACCATAGGCGGCGTGCGGGCCGCCGTGAATCTCCAGGATCAGCGGGTGCTTGCCGTTGGCAGCAGGGGTCGGAGGGAGCGTGAGCCAAGCGTCGATCGGCTTGCCGTCGAACGCGGTGACGGCGACCTTCTGCACCGTTCCCAGCGTCTTGCCGGCGAACAGCTCCTGGTTGAGGCGAGTCAGCGTGCGCAGCGCGCCGCCTCGGACCACCGCGATGTCGGACGGGCGCTGCGGTCCGCCCGCCGTGACAGCAACCGTACCGTCGCGCGCAACGCTGAACTCGCCACCGGTATAGGGCCGGTCGAGGGCGGAGCCGGTCAGCCCTTCGGCGACGGTGCGGATCGATCCGTCAAGCCCGACGCGCGCGACCTTGGTCACGCCCTTGTCGTCATAGGAGACGTAGAGCGCGCGGCCGTCTGCCGACCAGACCGGCGAGGAAACGCTGCGGTCGAGCCGCGGCGTCAATGCACGGGGCGTGCCGCCGCCCGCGGGCATGACGTAGAGTTCGTCCGCCTCATAGGCGCGGCCGGCATCGTCATAGCCGGTAAAGGCGATCCATTTGCCATCGGGCGAGACGACCGGATCCTGGTCCGGGCCGCGGCGGTCGGTCAGGGCACGAATGGCGCCGGTCTCGACATCCACTTCCTGCAGTTCGCTGTCATTGCCTTCCAGCTGCCATTTGTCGGTCAGGTTGGCGCTGAACAGCAGCTTCCGACTGTCGCCCGACCAGTCGATCTGGCCGCCGATCGGCGCCTTGGCGAACGTGACCTGGCGCGGCGCGCCACCCTCGGCCGAGACGGTGAAGATCTGAGTGAGGCCCGGCTTCAGATAGCCCTGGCTGTCGGTGCGGTAGACGACGCGGTCATAGACTTCGAGCGGCTTGGCCCATTCGGCGCCTTCCGGCTTCTTCAGCGGCTTGCCGAGCGCCGGCGCTTCGGCGGGAACCAGCATCGTATAGGCGAGACGGGTGCCGTCCGGCGACCAGACGATCTGGCTCGGCGATGTCGGCAGGCCGGTGACGCGGGCCGTCTGCCCGGTCGCCATCCAGCGCACGAAGAGCTGCGGCGCACCGCCTTCCGCCGTCGAGACATAGGCGAGCCGCTTGCCGTCCGGCGACCAGCGTGGGCTCGTGTGCGATCCGGGGCCGGCGATCAGCGGCGAATGGGCGCCGCTGCGCGTGTCGACCAGCCAGATGCTCGGCCGCGCCCGGTCGGTCATGATGTCGCCGGAGCGGCGAACATAGGCGATGACGGAGCCGTCGGCGCTGATCTGCGGGTCGGTGGCGACTTCCAGGCTGAACAGGTCGCGGCCCTGCAGGGTGCGGCTGGGGCCGTCGGCGGGCTGGGCGTGGAGGGGAGCGGTGAGGCAGAGAGCGAGAGCAAAGGTCAGTCGGCGCATGGGTCAGCCTTGTGCGGGCGCGCCGGACCCCTGCCCGGCGCCTATCCTCCTCCCATGGTGGAAGAAAAGCGCCGGCTCAAGCGGAGGATTTCAGGCGAGGCGCACCGACGCGGCCGCCGCCCAGGCGCTCGCTGCCTGCGTGTCGGTGCGGCCGCATTCGCTCGCCTCGCGCATCAATGACAGCATGTCGAGCACGGCCGGTCCGCGTTCGCCGCGCGCCAGCCGTCCCTCGAGTTTCCAGGCAAGGTCGGCGACCGGACGCATCTCGAAGCGCTGCGCGAGATGGCGGAGATCGGAGGCCTTGTCGCACAGGCCGGACACCGGCGCATAAGGCACGGCGGCGCGCAATCCATCGATCCGCTCGCACAGTTCCGCGCGTACCTGGCGCATCCCGTCCTGCTGCATCGGCTCTCTCCGGCTATGTGTCGCGTGCAAGCCTAAGCAGCGTTCGATGAAAGCCGCGTTAAACCGGCGCTGCTTGACTCGGGCCCCGGTTTTGAGCATGGGCCGGGGCTGACAGAGCGGCGGCGACGCCGCTTTTCTTATTTGCGACATCAAGAGAGTTCGGGCCATGGCCAAGCCGACCACCGTCAAGATCAAGCTCGTCAGCTCCGCGGACACGGGCTTTTTCTACGTCACCAAGAAGAACCCGCGCACCCAGACCGAGAAGCTAAGCTTCCGCAAATATGATCCCGTCGTGCGCAAGCACGTCGATTTCAAGGAAGCCAAGATCAAGTGATCTTGAATCCTCCCCTCGGCTTGCTGAGGGGAGGGGGGCCATGCGCAGCATGGAGGAGGGGCTGAGCGCACGGCGCGAAGTCAGACCCTCCGCTTCGCTCCGGGCCCCTCCACCGCCTTTGGCGGTCCCCCTCCCCTGCAGAGCAGGGGAGGATTTTTATACCAACGCCTCCACGCTCTCCACGAAGCGGCCGACCGAGATCGGCTTTGACACATAGGCTTCCGCGCCCGCCGCGCGGATGCGTTCCTCGTCGCCTTTGCCGGCATAGGCCGTGACCGCCATGATCGGGATCGGCTTGAGCTGTTCGTCGGCCTTTAGCATCTCGATCAGCTCGAGCCCGCTGACATTGGGCAGCTGAATGTCCATTATGACCAGATCGGGCGCGAAGCTGCGGGCCCGCTCGACCGCCTCGCGGCCGTCGCGCACCGGCTCGGCGATATAATCATGGGCGCGCAGCAGGTCGCAGAAGAGTTTGAGGTTCAGTTCGTTGTCCTCGACAACCAGCACTTTCTTACTCACAAGCGCCTCACACTCTTGCCCCCGCACTTATCAACATAGCCCATGCGACCCGCTCCACCTAATCACGATCCCGCCACGCTCGCCCTGATGGCGCTCGCCTGGTGCCTGGAAGACTCGCGTCGGGCCGAGCGGTTGCTTGGCCTGACCGGGTTAACCACGAATGACCTGCGCGCCCGGATCGAGCAGTCGGTCGTTCAGGCGGCCGTGCTCGGCTTTCTCGAAGCGCATGAGCCGGACTTGCTTGCCTGCGCCGAAGCACTGGACGTGAAGCCGGAGGCGCTGATCGCGGCGCGGGCGGAACTGGAGCGATGACCCGGCCCGTTCGACAAGCTCAGGGCAGGCCCCTCCTCATCACCGATTGCGACGAAGTGCTGCTGCACATGGTCAGCCATTTCCGAACTTGGCTCGATGAGGCGCATGATGTCGACTTCGACCTTGCCGCCGGCGATTATTCGCGCGCCGTGCGGCACCGCAAGACCGGGGAAATACTGGCGCGGGACCAGACCTGGCCGCTGCTGAACGGCTTTTTCGAGACCGAGATGCACCGCCAGACTTTGGTGCCGCACGCCGCCGAGGCGCTCGCGGAACTGGCGGAGATCGCCGATGTGGTGGTGCTGACCAACCTTCTCGACGAGCATCAGGAGCGGCGCATGGCGCAGCTGGAGGCGCTCGGCATCGGTCACCGCGTGCTGTGCAACCAGGGCGGCAAGGGCACGCCCGTGACGGCGCTGCTGGAGGAATACCGGCCCAGTGCCGCCGTATTCGTCGACGATCTGGCAATCCACCACGCCTCCGTCGCCAAGGCCGCGCCCCAGGTGCACCGCCTCCACATGATCGCCGAGCCGGAACTCGCCGCGATCATGCCCCCGGCGCCGCAAGCCCATGCCCGCATCGACGATTGGGTCGAGGCGAAGCACTGGATCCGAGAGCGGCTGACCTCCGGGCTTGACGGCAGCGCGGCACCGGTGATTGGGGAACCCTCATGAGCATCGATCAGCGCCTCGCCGAACTCGGCATCACCCTTCCCGAACCCGCCGCCCCCGTCGCGGCCTATGTGCCGGCAGTGGAGATCGGCGGATTTCTCTACATTTCCGGCCAGGTGTCGCAACGCGACGGCCAGCGCATCACGGGCCGCCTTGGCGAGGACATGGATCTCGAAGCGGGTCGCGACGCGGCGCAGAGCTGCGGCATTATGCTGCTCGCCCAGATTAAGGCCGCGCTCGGCAGCCTCGACCGTGTCGCGCGTGTCGTGAAGCTCGGTGGTTTCGTGAACTCGACCGGAGATTTCACCGACCAGCCCAAGGTCGTTGATGGCTGCTCGCTGCTGATGGCGGAAGTGTTCGGCGATATCGGCAAGCATGCCCGCAGCGCCGTGGGCGTGCCGTCGCTGCCGCTGGGTGTCGCGGTCGAGATCGACGCGGTGGTTGCGGTGAAGAGCTAGGCAAACGCCGGTTTCATTGTTCCCCGGCGAAGGCCGGGGCCCATGTCGCCCGCCCCCTGGGCCCCGGCCTTCGCCGGGGAACAATCTAGTTTCGCGGGAACTCGGCCCGGACCTGCGCCGCAAAGGTCCGGCCCACTGGTACGCTGAGGCCGTTCGACAGCTGCAACCGGGCCGCTTCAAACCGCTCCACAGCATCGCGGCTCACCCACCAGCTGCGGTGCACCTGCAACCCCTGCTGACCGCCATCGGCCGCGACCGCGTCCGCAAGGCGCATCAGCACGAGCGTCGATCCGCTGGATCGGTGCACGCGCAGATAATGATCCTCCGCCTCCAGCGCGATCACCTCGTCGCCGAGCTCTCGTGGCAGCCGCGAGGACATCGTCCCCGGCTGCACCGGCACCTGAGCGGCCCTTGCCCGCATCACGAGCGCGGCGAGAATCAGCTGCACCAGCGCGACGCATAGGTAGAGGACGAACAGCCGGCCCGGCGGGAAGACGCGGCCCGGCTGCAGCAGAGAAAAGACCCAGGCAACGAAGAAGGTCATCGGCACGGCTGACGCGCCGGCCAAGGCTGCGGTTAGTGCCAAGGGCGCTTGGCGAAGCCTTGACCCGAGCAGCGCTTCGGCACCCCAAAGGCTGAGCAGGCCCGCCAACGCCATGACGATCCAGAAGGCGTAGCGCACGCCGGTCGTGAACGCCGGATAGGAACCGAACGGCCCGAGCACGCCCAGCAGCACGCCAACCAACAGCGCCATTCCGAGCTGACGCACCCAGTCGCCACGTTCGCGCATCGCCAACTGCAGCCATTTGCGGTTCGCGAAACCGCTCCCGCTATTCACGAAACCACCCTTGCCGCGGCATCGCGCCCGCCGTCATCGGGGCGTGAAATCGTTCCAAGGAGTGTTCATGCGAAGTCTCGTCCTGCTCGCTGCCCTCGTATCTGCGCCGGCCACTGCCCAGAATGCGCCGGCTGCACCTTGCGCCCGCTACACCGTCAGCACGCCCGCGACCGCGCCCGACCTGCAAGGTGTCTGGGATTTCGTCATGGACACCGGCCCGCAGCTGTCCCGCGGCACCATGGCGCTCGGGCCGATCGACGGCGCCTGGGCTGGGTCGTTGACGCCCTATGCGACCAACAGCCTCGCCATCCGCAAGCTGACCCTCGACGGCGCGGCGGTGAAGATGGTGGTGGCGTCGCGCGAAGGGGACGTGGTGTTCACCGCCGGGCTGTTCGAAGGCGGCGCCATGATGTGCGGGACGGTCGCCTATCATGGCGGCCGCATCTACCCGATGATCGCCCGGCAACGCCCGGCCCTCGTCTATCCCCGCCCGCGCTGAGCTTATTTCCGCGCGGCCTTCCACCTCTTCACCGCCGTCATGGTTTCGCTGACATGGTTTTGCGGGCTCATCGCCGTATAGGCGTGGACGATCTTGCCGTTGGGCGCGATCACATAGGAGGTGCGGTTGGTCATGCCCGGACGAACCGGCAGCGCCACGTCATAAGCCTTGATCATGGCCGGGGTCGCAGTCGCGACGGCGAATTTGTTGCGGCATTCCTCGACCGAGAAGCGCTGGAGCTTGTCGAGCGAATCGGCGGAGACGCCGACGACGGTCGCGCCGAGCTTGTTGAACTCGGGCGTCGCCTCGGCGAATTCATGCGCCTCGATCGTGCAGCCGGGCGTGAAAGCGGCGGGGAAGAAATAGAGGACCACCGGGCCCTTCTTCAGCGCCTGCTTCAAGGAGAAGGGGAAGGGTTTGCCGGCCAGTGCGCCCTGGGTGGTGAAGTCGGGCGCCACGGCGCCGGGGGCAAGGGCCGCTTGAGCGGAGCCGGAAACGAGCAGCAGCGACAGGCCGAGGGCGTAGCGGAACATGGGTGCGGCTCCTTCAGAAGCTTCGGGGCGCTTCGACCTTAAGCGCCCCGAGCTTGCCGCGCCAGCCTCGGCTCTAACTCGCCGCCCAGCCAGTCAGAAAATAGGCCAGGATCATCACGGGGCCGAGGATCAGCACGCCGAGGAAAACCGCGAGGCGGACCAGCAGCGGGTCGATGCCGGTTGCATTGCCCACTCCCGCGCACACGCCCATCAGCTTGGCGTTGCCGCGATCGAGACGGAATGCAGTCATTGGACTTACTCCTGAAAAGATCGGGTTACGCAACCATCGGGATGGCGGCGGGGCCAACGGCGGCGACGACGAACATGGTGCCAACCGCAACCGCGGCGAGGACCGAAGCGACCGTATCGAAATAGCGAGACATTGACTTACTCCCTGATCTGCCGGTCGGACCATCCGTCCGGCTATGCCAGGGACTTTGCACAGGCCGTGCCAAGTCGCTTTTGCAGGGGAGAGAGCCGATTTAGCGAGGCTCGGTTAGCAACAATCGCCAACCAGGCCTGTATTCGCGCCAATCTCAGGCGGCTTTCGCCACCAGCAGAAGCGGGTAGAGATGCTTCTCTTCGCGGTCGAGACGGCGCAGGAGCGTCTCGATCAGCGTTTCGGCCGCGCGACGATAGCCGGGCCAGTCGGATTCGATCCGCGTTACTGTCCATTCGCGGACATGGGTTTGCAGCGCGCCGCTCAACTGTTCGATTTCGGTCGCCATCTGCCGCGCCGTGTCGGCATCCTTGCCACCCGACTTGAGGAGAGCCGGGTAGAGGTGCAGCCCTTCATAGGCGAGATGGCCGGTCACCAGCCGCATCAGCTTCCAGCGGCAGTCGGCCAGCGAACGCGGATCGGGACCGGGCTTGGCAAGCTCCAGCCGGTACAGGTTGGCGACATCGCGCAGCTGATCGTGCTGCGCGCACATGGTTTGAACTTCTGCGACCTTTTTCATTACCGTTACGAGTGACGGCGAAGTGTCAGCAAAGCCTTAAGAACGAAGGAGGAGTTCCACCGCTTTCGCCATGCGTACGTCGCGTTCGGACAGGCCGCCGGCATCATGGGTGGTCAGCAGCATGTCGACCCGGTTCCACACGTTCGACCATTCGGGATGATGGTCGTGCTTCTCCGCGAGCAGTGCCACGCGGGTCATGAAGGCAAAGGCTTCGGAGAAGTCGGCGAAGAGGAAGCTGCGGGTCAGCGCGTCGCGCGCCTCGTCATAATCCCACTCGCCCAGCTGATCGAGCGCCGCGGCCCGCTCCGCTTCGTTCAACTGCTCGACCATTGTCCGCATCCTCCTGCCTCGCCTATGCAGCCGTCATGGCCGAGCAGGCAAGTTATGCACCCGATGCAGCGGCGATCGAACGGCTTGCCCGCCAGGCGCTGGCGCGCTTGCCCGCGGCGTTCCGCGCGCATCTTGGCGATGTCGTGCTGCGCGTGGAGGAATTTGCCGAGGACGCGGTGCTGGACGAATTCGGCATCGAGGATCCGTTCGAGCTGACCGGCCTCTATTCGGGGCGGCCGGTCGGCGAGAAGTCGTCGAGCGACAGCGGCGCCTTGCCCGACATGATCCATCTCTACCGACGGCCGCTCCTCGACGAATGGGTGGATACGGGCGTGTCGCTGGAGGCTTTGGTCACCCATGTGCTGGTGCACGAGGTTGGCCATCATTTTGGCCTGTCCGATGACGACATGCACGCGCTCGAAGAAGCCGCCGGGTGACGCGGCTCGCCTTTGACGATGTCGCGTGCTGGCGCGGCGGCGGGCTGCTGTTCGAGGACGTCAGCTTCGCGCTTGCGGCGGGCGATGCAGCGCTGGTCACCGGCCTCAACGGCACGGGCAAGTCGAGCCTCTTGCGCGTCGCGGCGGGGCTGCTCCAAGCGGCTGCCGGAAAGGTGGAGCGCGCCGGCGCGGTGGCGCTGGCCGACGAGAATGCGGCGCTCGACCGCGAGCTGCCGCTAGACCGGGCGCTGCACTTCTGGGCCGGGCTAGATGGGCGCGGAGATGCAGTCGCCGAAGCGATGACCGCCATGGGGCTGGACCATCTCGCGCCGGTGCCGGTGCGGATGCTCTCCACCGGCCAGCGCAAGCGCGCCGCCCTTGCCCGCGTGATCGCCAGCGGTGCCGCGATCTGGCTGCTGGATGAGCCCGCGAACGGGTTGGATGCGGAAGCGCTGGGGCGATTGGAACAGGCTTGCGCTGCGCATCAGGCGGCGGGCGGGATCGTGGTGGCCGCTACGCACCAAGCGCTTGCTCTTACCCGCGCTAAAGCCCTCCCGCTCGTCCCGAGCGAAGTCGAGGGGCGTTCGTGGTGAGCGCGTGCAAGCGCCCCTCGACTTCTCGCTTTGGCGAGAAGTTTATCCTGAGCGCCGCCGCAGGCGGCGTCGAAGGGCTCGGGACGAGCGAGGTTTGCAGATGCTCTCGCTAATCCGCCGCGATGTCGCCCAGGCCTGGCGCGCAGGGGGCGTGGTGCTGCCCGTCGCCTTCTTCCTGCTGGTCGCGACGCTGTTCGCGTTCGCCGTCGGGCCAAACGCCCAACTACTGGCGCAGACCGGCGGCGGGGTGCTCTGGATGGCGGCCTTGCTCGCCGCGCTGCTGCCGGTCGACCGGTTGGTCGAACCCGACCGGCTGAGCGGCGTGCTCGACCAGTTGGCGGTTCGCGGCCATTCGGACGAAAGCGTCGCCGCCGCCAAGCTCCTGGCGCACTGGCTAAGCTTCGGGCCGCCCCTGATGCTGTCCGTGCTGCCAGCGGCCGCCTTGTTGCGGGTTGATGCAGCGACCCTCCTCCGGCTGGAGGTGGGCCTCGCCATCGGCACGCCCGCACTGGCCGCGCTCGGGCTTACCGTCGCGGCTCTGACCGCCGGGCTGCGCGGTGCTGGCGCACTTGGCGGGCTGCTGATGCTGCCGCTCGCCGTGCCGGTGCTGATCTTCGGTGCCGGCGCGCTCACCGATGGCAGCGGCAGTGCCTTGAAGCTGCTCGCCGCCGTGTCGCTGCTGCTCATCGCGGGCGCCCCCTTCGCAGCCGGCGCCGCGCTTCGGGCCGCACGAACCTGAAGGCAGCAGCCCGATTGATCTTTTCCTTCATCATTCCCGCGAAAGCGGGAACCAGCGCTACGCACGATGAAGAAGGAAGCTGGGTCCCCGCTTTCGCGGGGATGACGAAAGTTGTGATCAGCCCCGGAGAGTCGCGCCCAGCTTGGCCGCCGCCGCGACGATCCGCCCGGAGATCGCCGTCAGCTCCTCATCGGTAAAGCTCTTCTCGCCCGGCTGCAGCGTCACTTCGACCGCCAGCGATTTCTGCCCGTCCGGCACACCGGCGCCGGCAAAGACATCGAACAGGCGCGCCGCAGCGATCGCGTGTTTGTCGGCACCGCGCACCGCCCGCACCAGATCGCCGGCGGCAAGCGCCTCTGGCACCAGGAAGGCGAAGTCGCGCGTCACCGGTTGCAGCAGGGGCGGCGTGTAGGGCGCGCGCATCCGGCCCGCGCCACGCCTGGCCGGGATGGCGTCGAGGAAGATCTCGCCGGCGACGACGCTGCCTTCTAGGTCGAATGTCCGTGCCAAGGTCGGGTGCAGCGAGCCGAGCTCGGCGAGCACCGTCTTCGGCCCTAGCCGCAGGGTCGCCGACTGTCCGGGATGATAGGCCGCCGAGGCGTCACCCATCACCTGGAGATTGTCGACCGGCGCGCCGGCGGCTTCGAGCAGTGCCAGCACTTCGGCCTTGCCGTCGAACGCATCGAAGGGCTGTGCCTTGCCGGTCCGCCAGTCGCGAGCGGCGCGGTCCCCAGCAAGCACGAAGCCGACCGTCGGCCGCTCGGCATCGGCGAGGTAGCGGCGTCCGATTTCGAACAGGCGCACGGATTTGAGGCCGCGATCGAGGTTGCGCTGGGCGGCGCCGAGCAGCCCGATCAGCAGCGAGGGCCGCATGACCTTCATGTCCTCGCTGATCGGGTTGTCGAGCACCCAGCTGCCGCCGCCGAGCGCAGCCGCCTGGCGTTCGGACACGAAGCTCCAGGTGATCGCCTCGTTGAGGCCACGCGCGGCGGCGGTGCGGCGGATGCGGCGCTCCACCATCTGCTCGGACGTTGCGGTCGGCTTGGCGACACCGTCGGCGCGGGGCAGCGGGGTTGAGGTCACGTTGTCGATGCCGGCGATCCGCACGACTTCCTCGACCAGATCGGCCGTCCCGTCCACGTCGCGGCGCCAGGTCGGCACTGTCACGTTCCAATCCGGAGAGACGGCGAAGCCCAGCCGCTCCAGAATGTCGCGCTGCTCCTCGGCCGGCACGTTCAGCCCGCCCAGCGCGACGCAGAGCGCCGGATCGTAGCGCAGCTGCTTCGGCTCGGCAGGCGGGGCGCCGGCGCGGATCACCTCCGATGCTTGGCCGCCGCAAATCTCGAGGATGCGGCCGGTCAGGATCGCGACCGCATCGTCGAGGAATGCCGGGTCGACGCCGCGTTCGAACCGGGCGCGGGCGTCGGAGGTGAGCCCCAGCGCCTGGCCGGTGCGGGCGATCCGCTCCGGCTGGAAATAGGCGATCTCGAGCAGGATGTCGGTGGTGTCGTCGGCCACGCCCGAATGTTCGCCGCCCATGATGCCGCCGATATCATGCACGCCGCTATCGTCGGCGATCACCGTCATTTCGGGCGTGAGGGCATATTCCTTGCCGTTGAGCGCCAGCGCCGTCTCGCCGTCCTGCGCCCGGCGTGCCACCACCGCGCCGGACAGCTTGGCGAGATCATAGGCATGGCTCGGCCGGCCGTGATCCAGCATCACATAGTTGGTGATGTCGACGATCGCGGAGATTGGCCGCTGGCCAACGGCCTTGAGCCGGCGCTGCAGCCAGTCCGGAGAGGGGCCGTTTCGCACGCCGCGGATGACCCTGCCATAAAAGGCGGGGCAGCCTTCCGGGTCGTCCGTCCGCACTTCAACGGGAGAGGTGAAGCTGCCGGAAATCTCCGGTACGTCGAGCGGCCTAAGCGTGCCGAGGCCGGCCGCAGCCAGGTCACGGGCGATGCCGCGGACGCCCATGCAATCCTGCCGGTTGGGCGTGACGGCGACGTCGATCACCGGATCGTCGAGGCCGGACCAGGCGGCGAAGCTAGCCCCCACCGGTGCATCTGCGGCGAGCTCGATGATGCCGTCATGATCCTCGCCGAGCTCCAGTTCGCGCGCGGAGCACATCATGCCGCGGCTCTCGACTCCGCGGATCGCCGCGACCTTCAAGGTGATGCCAGAGCCGGGCACATAGGCGCCGGGCGCGCCGAATACGCCGACCAGGCCGGCCCGAGCGTTGGGCGCACCGCACACGACCTGCATCGGCCCGTCGCCCGCATTCACCGACAGCACCTGCAATTTGTCGGCCTGCGGATGGCGCTCGGCGGTCAGCACCCTGGCGATCCGAAAGGCAGCGAGCTTCTCGGCCGGGTTTTCGACGCCTTCCACTTCAAGCCCTATACGGGTCAGCGTGGCGACGATCTCGTCCAGGCTCGCGCTCGTCTCGAGATGGTCCTTCAGCCATGAGAGGGTGAACTTCATGCGCCCACTCCTCCGGACAAAGTGGGCACGTCGAGCGACTGGAAGCCGTAATGCTTCAGCCAGCGCAGGTCGCCGTCGAAAAAGGCGCGCAGATCGTCCATGCCGTATTTGAGCATCGCCAGCCGGTCGACGCCGGTGCCGAAGGCGAAGCCGCTATATTCGTCCGGATCGAGCCCGCAGGCGGCGATCACGCGCGGGTGAACCATGCCGGAGCCGAGCACTTCCATCCAGCCTTCCGACCCGCCGATCACGCGCTTGCCGTCCTTCAGTGTGAAGCCGACATCCACTTCCGCCGACGGCTCGGTGAACGGGAAATAGCTGGGCCGCAGCCGCAGCACGACATCGTCGCGCTCGAAAAAAGCCTTGAGGAAGGTCTCCAGCGTCCATTTCAGATGGCCGAGGTGGATGCCGCGATCGATCACCAGTCCCTCGATCTGGTGGAACATCGGCGTGTGCGTGGCGTCGCTGTCCGATCGATAGACGCGGCCCGGCGCGATGATGCGGATCGGCGGCGGCTGTGACGTCATGGCCCGGATCTGCACCGGCGATGTGTGGGTGCGGAGCAGCATCCGCTTCCCATCGCGGCTCATCTGATCCGGGAAGTAAAAGGTGTCGTGCATCGCGCGCGCAGGATGCGTCTCCGGGATGTTGAGCGCGGTGAAATTATGCCAGTCGTCCTCGATTTCGGGCCCGGTCGCGACGGCGAAGCCCATGTCCGCGAAGATCTCGGCGAGCTCGTCCATCACCTGGCTGACCGGGTGGACGGAACCGCGCGGCCGCTCCGGCGCCGGCAGGCTGAGATCGACGCGCTCGGAGGCGAGCCGCGCTTCCAGCGCCGCGCCCTCCAGCACCGCCTTGCGCTCGGCGATCGCTTCCGTCACCGCCTCGCGCAGGCCGTTGATGCGCGGCCCTTGGAACTGGCGCTGGTCCGGCGTCATGCCGCCCAGCGTCTTGAGCAGCGCGGTGACCTGCCCCTGCTTGCCGAGCAGGCGCACGCGTTCGCCGTCGAGCGCCTCGAGCGTCTCGGCCGCGCCGATCGTGCTCAGCGCCTCGGCCTTGAGTTGATCCATGTCCGTCATCGCCGCCCCCAAAGCAAAAGGGAACGGGGGGCGCAAGCAAAGCGTCTGCAAAGCTTGCTGGCGCCTGACGAGCCGATTCGACGCCGGTTCAGGCCGAATCGGGCAGAGGTGTCTTCGTCCAGATCACAAGGAGGACATGGAATGCGTAAGTTTCTAATTTCGGCGCTGATCGCCGCGACCGTTATGCCGGCGGCTGGCGCGAGCGCCCAGAGCTATGGCGAAGCGCGCCGCAGCCAGGAGCGGGCGCAAGAGGAGCGGCGGGAGCTGCAGGACGCCCGGCGTTACGGCGATCGCCGCGACGTGCGCGAAGAGCGCCGGGAATATCGCGAAGCCCGCCGCGAGGCACGCCAGGATTGGCGGGACTATCGCCGCGCCAACCGTCAGGTCTACACCCTGCCGCGTTATTATGCGCCGCGCGGGCTGACCTATCGCCCGGCCCGCGTCGGCGTGGTGATCAACCGCGGTTTCTACGGCAATCGCTATCTGATCGCCGATCCCTATCGCTATCGCCTGCCCCGCGCGACCGGCGCGCAGCGCTGGGTCCGCTACGGCAATGACGTGCTGCTGGTGAACACCCGCAACGGCCGCGTGCTGCAGGTGATCAACAACTTCTTCTATTAAGAAATTAAGCCCCCCCCCTTGTGGGGAGGGGTTGGGGTGGGGGCGCGACTTCGGCGGAGCCGGACTTGCCAATAAAGACTCTTTTCGGCTCGCGGACGCGAGCCGGCCCCCACGCTACCCTCCCCACAAGGGGGAGGGCGTTGCTTTGCTCTTCCCACCGCACGCACGACTGTCCTAAAGGCACAACACAGCCTTATCTGCGGAGTTCCTGATGCGTCTTGCCCTGCTGCTCGCTTCCGTTGCCCTTGCTCTTCCCGCCACGCTCCCCGCTCAGCCGGCCGCCGCCGTCCAGGCCGACGCCAATGCCGAGCTGAAGAAGCTTTTCCACGAAAGCGACGAGGAGCAGCTCAAGCTCAATCCGCTGTCGGCCATCTTCCGCGGCGACATGCGCTATGCCGACCGGCTCGGCGATTTTGGCACCGACGCCTATTACAACGCCACGCGGGCCGCCGCCGAGCGCGACCTGCAGCGGCTCCGTGCGATCGACCGCGCAAAGCTCACCCCGACCAACCAGATCGCCTATGACGTGTTCGAGTTTCAGACCCTCGACAATATCGAGAGCCTGAAGCCCGAAATGCTGGCGCTGACCGCCGTCCGCCCGATCGACCATTTCTTCGGCTTCCACGTCTTCTATCCCGGCTTCGCCTCGGGCAAGGGCGCGGCCCCCTTCAAGACGGTCGAAGATTATGAGAATAACCTGAAGCGGCACCGCGATTATGTGAAGGCGGTCGACGTCGCCATCATGCGCTTCCGCCAGGGCATGGCGTCGGGCGTGGTCCAGCCCAAATTGGTCGTGAACAACGTCATCGATCAGCTGAACCTGCAGATCAACCAGGGCGTCGAGGGATCGACTTTCTACCTGCCGGTCAAGACCTTCCCCGAGACGATCACCGAGGCCGACCGTACCCGCCTGACCGCCGCCTATGCGTCCACCCTGCGCGAGGGCATCCTGCCCGCCTATGTCCGCCTGCGCGATTTCCTGAAGAACGAATATCTGCCGGTCGCCCGCGAGGGCCATGGCCTGGTGCACATGAAAGGCGGCGACAGGCTCTACGCCTATCTGGTGCGCAACAACACGACGCTGGATATGACGCCGGAGCAGGTCCATCAGCTCGGCCTGTCCGAAGTCGCGCGCATCAAGAACGACATGGAAGCGATCCGCACCCGGGTCGGCTTCAACGGCACGCTGCCCCAGTTCTTCGAGCACCTTCGCACCGACGCGAAGTTCAAGCCGAAGGACCGGGAGAGCTATCTCCAGACCTATTACGAGATCGGCAAGCGCGTCGACGCCCGCATCCGCGAGCAATTCTCGACCATTCCCAAGACCCCGCTCGAGATCCGCTATTACGAACCCTATCGCGAGAAGACCTCGGCCGGCGGCAGCTATGAGCCGGGCTCGCCCGACGGCAAGCGGCCGGGCGTGTTCTACTTCAACGCCTATGATCTGCCGTCACGTTCGCTGAACGGCATGGAGACGCTGTACCTGCACGAAGGCGCGCCCGGGCACCACTTCCAGATCGCACTGGCGATCGAGAATACCGAACTGCCCGCCTTTATGCGCTTCGGCGGCGTGACCGCCTATTCGGAAGGCTGGGGCCTTTATGCCGAGCAGCTCTGGAAGGAGCTCGGCATGGAAACCGATCCCTATCAGCGCATGGGCGGCCTGCAGGACGAAATGCTGCGCGCGATGCGGCTGGTCGTCGACACCGGCATTCACGCCAAGGGCTGGGACCGCGACAAGGCGATCGCCTATATGCTCGCCAATTCGTCGATGAGCCGGACTGAGGCGACCGCGGAAGTCGAGCGCTACATCGCCATTCCCGGCCAGGCGCTCGCCTATAAGGTCGGCCAGCTGACCATCTCGCGGCTCAAAGCGAAGGCGCAGAAGGAGCTGGGCGCCAGGTTCGACCCGCGCGACTTCCACGCCCAGGTGCTGATGACCGGCGCGCTGCCGATGGCGGTGCTGGAAAAGAAGATCGACACCTGGATCGCGGCGCGCAAGGCGGCGTAAGCTTCAATCGTCATTGCGAGCGTAGCGAAGCAATCCAGCTGGCGGTCTCTGGATTGCTTCGTCGCTGCGCTCCTCGCTATGACGAAGGTCAGGGAGGTGGCGCGACCACCTGCTTCACGTCGATCAGAACAGTGGAGCCGGTGCCGGCGATCCTCACCTGCGCATAGTCGCGGGCGAGGAGCCGCTTTTCGAACGCGACCCGCGTCCATTCCTTCAGCTCGGCGCGCGGCGTGTCGGCCAGCACGGTGAGCGTCAGGCACAAAGTGTCGGGCTCGCCCGCGCGGGAGCGGCCTTCCTTCAGGAACGCCTGGGCATAGGGGTGGGTGCAGACCTCGCCCTTGACGATCAGCTTGGGCACCGATCCCGGCCGCACCATCGCGGTCCAGCCGCGCGTCTCGCGTTTCATGGCGTCATCTCCCCGTCAGGAGGATAGAGGCGCGCTTTCGCTCCAGTCTCGTTCGCGGCCCTCGCGGCGGCGCCGGGCATGGCGGGCGGTGCCGATCGCGAGCAGCAGAATCATCGGATAGCTCCAGGCGGCGAGCAGGATCGCATAGGCAACCGGCTCGATGCCGTGATCCATCCCCCGCACCAGATGCGCGCCCGTACCGAGCGCATGGAACGCCGCCAGCCAGAGCGGCCAGAACCGGTCGGCGAACAGCGCCACGCCGATCAGGATCGCGAGCAGTACCATGTCGGCCGCCAATATTCCCCATTCTACCGCGACGAAGCGGGCGGCGAGCGGCTGCTGCAGGACCAGCGACACCGTGAAGGCGATCAGCAAGGATATGCCGACAATGCGCTCCGGCGCGCCGCCCCGCAGGACGGCGAAGCCGGAGGCCAACAAAAGCAACACGGAAAAGATCGCTACCCGTTCCATTCCGAACCTTCTCGCGTTCAGGCCACCACGCGCAAGTGGGCGGGAGCGGCTTCGGCCTTGGGCGGGCATTCCGACGTATCGCCGAACCCGCGAATGCCGATGCTGTCGGGGATCTGGGCAAGGCAGGCATGCGCCTCGATTAGCTTCTGGCGCACGCGGACCAGGTCGGCGGTCGCGTCCATCACCATCTGGATTTCGGCAAGGCCGGTGTTGATCGGCAGATTGGCGGCCGCCCGCACGTCGATCATGGTGCGCAGGCATTCGGCGCCCAGGAAAGCGGCCTGATCCGCCGCGGCCTCGAGCTTCCGGAAATCGTCGGCCACTCGCTGGACCGCTTCGCGTCGTTGCTTCAGCATGCTCGTCACTCCCTTCGCGGCGCTCAGCGCGCCTCGACCCTCACCGGTCGGGAGCAGTCCGTGACGGGCCGGCGAGGCTGGACAGGGTTTGGCCCAAATTCAGCAACGCCATCGACGACATCGAAATCAGGAAGATCAGGGCCACGATCACCCCGAGCCGCTGGCCCTTGGTGAGCGGGTTCCGCGCTTCCTCTCCGCTCCCGGCGATGGGCTGCAAACCCAGCAACCGGCGAACGAGCCACAGCGGCTCGCCGGCGGCAGTTCGGCTGGAACCGGGGGCGGAGGGAAGGTCGAACGGTTCGGATGTGGTCTGTTCGTATGCCGGGCCGCCTTCTTCGGCGGTCAGCATGCGCGCCGCGGCAAAGCGGGACGAGACGCCCAATATCTGCACCGCCCGCTCGATCCGCTTGTCGACCGCCGATGGCGAGATGCCGACGATCTCGGCGATTTCCTTGGAGTTGTGGTGCGCGTAAACGAGGCGCAGGCATTCGCGCTGAGCTTCGGTCAATTGGTCGAGCGCGCCCCTGGCCATCGATTCGTTCTACCCTGTGCGGCCCCGCGCTCCAAGCAGCGGAAGAACAAGCTTAACGGCCCGTTATCCATTTCGCCGCACAGTCTGCGCCAGGGAGGAGTTTGTCGATGCGCCTGATCGTGCATGCCGGCCTGCACAAGACCGGCTCGACCTATTTGCAGCACATCATCAACGACCATCATGACGCGCTGCGCGGGGCGGGCGTGTGGTATGAACGCCAGGAGGGTTATCCGGCGCACCATTTCGCCGCCTGGGCGATGCTGCGCGGCGACATGTCGCCGATCGAACGCATGATCGGAGACGCGGCGCGGGCGGGCTGCCACACCGTGATTCTCTCGTCCGAAGACTTTGAAGGCGCATTGTTCGACGGCGTCACGGCGCCTGCGGTGGAGCGAGCTGCGGCCGCTCTGGGCGTAAGCCGGGTCGAATGGCATGTCTGCCTGCGCGATCCGGGCGAGGCCTTTTCGAGCCTCTACGCCCAGCTGCAATATCATGTCTTCGCCAACCCGGCCTCGATGCTGTGGGAAGTGCTGCGCGACGGCATGCTGATGATCATTGATCCGCTGCGCGGCGCGCCCGGCACCCCCTTTTGGGGCTTCGCCTTCGATCATGAGCATTACCTTGCCGCGTTCGAAGACCAGCACGAACTCGTCGTGCACGACTTCCGCGATGCCGATCCCTTTCCCGGCCGGGGCGTGCTGGAGGCAGCCGGCGTGCTCCACCTGATTGAGCGGCTGCCCGGCGCGGAGGCGCGCAACGCCCGGCTCGGCGGCGATCAAGTGCGCGCCGCCTATGCCGACCAGATCCTGCGCTGGCTGCCCGAGGAACAGCACCGCGCCGCGCTGCAGCCGCTGCTCGACCAGCAGCTGGCGGTCCATGCCGCCGCGGTCCCGGCCTATGCCGCCGCCGTCAGCGCCCGCTACGCCCCCAGCATGGAAGCTGCGATCGCCCGCTGGGGGCATTCGGCTACAGGGCAGCGCGCCGCCGCATAAGGCGTGGAGCGAGCCGAAGCCCTAGCGCCAGCGATAGCAGGGTGACGCCGTAGACGCCCTGCGGAACGCGCTCGGTGCCTTCCAGCACCCGTCCCAGGTAGGACTGGAAGAAGATCAGCCAGACATACCAGATGCCGAACAAATGCAGCCGCTTCCACCAGCGGCCGAGGCGGCGCTGGGCGGCATCAGTCGAGGTGACGGCCATCGCAACGACGAGCCCATAGGCAATGCCGCCGCCCACAAGCACGATGGTCAGCGGCCGCTCGCCCGAGACTATAAACCAGCTGGTCAGCGCCCCGAGATGCACCAAATGCGCCGCCGCGAAGCCCAGGCCAAGCCCGCGCCGATTCGTCATCAGCGGCCGGGCGGAAGGGCCGAGGAGCCGGTAGAGACCGCCGGCTGCGAACACGGTCGCGAAGAACAGCACCGACAGCCGCGCCGTCCAGCGTGTCGCGTACAGCAGGCCTTCCGCGCCAGGACCATGCACCGCCAGCGCGAGCAGCACCGCCGCCAGCGCTGCCGCCGCGCCCAACCCGAACAGAATGGATGCCCGCATCGCCGCCTCCCCCATGCGACGAGACAATCAGAGGGGCGCCTCTGTCAACCGGCCAGCGCTTCGGCGATCAGCCGGCGGGTGTTGTCGACGCCGTAAAGCGCGATGAAGCTGCCCATGCGGGGGCCTTGGCTGGAGCCGAGCAGGGTTTCGTAGAGCGCCTTGAACCAGTCGCGCAGCTGATCGAAGCCGCCTTCGTTGCCGATCGCATAGACGATGTTCTGGATGTCCTCGGCCTTGGCGTCGGCGGGCAGCGCGGCGAGTTGGCGGTCGAGCCGCTCCAGGGCCGCTGTTTCGACACCTTCCGGCTTGCGGCGTTTCAGCGTCGGCGCGACGAAATCGCGGTTATAGGCGAGTGCGTGGCCGATCAGCTTGGCGAGCTCGGGATAGCGCTGGGGTGAGGCGTCCTCGACATAATTGCCGAGATAGCCCCAGACCTGATCCTCGGTTGCGTCGGCACCCATCACCCCGACCAGGTTGAGGAGCAAGCCGAAGGTCACCGAGAGCTTATCCGCCGGCACCTTGCCGTCATGGATGTGGTGGACCGGATTGCCGAGCTTCTGCTCGATCGGCTGGGCCGCATAGTTGCCGCGGAACTGCCAATATTCGTCGATGGCGCGGGGGATCACGCCCATGTGCAGCTGCTTGGCCTTTTTGGGCTCGCGAAACGCGAAGAAAGCGAGGCTCTCCTGCGTGCCATAGGTGAGCCACTGCTCCAGGCTCAGACCATTGCCCTTCGACTTGGATATCTTCTCGCCATTTTCGTCGAGGAACATCTCATAGTTGAAGCCTGCGGGCGGCTCGCCGCCCAGCACGCGCGCGATCTTGCCGGACTGGGTCACCGAGTCGATCAGGTCTTTGCCGGCCATCTCATAGTCGACGTCCAGCGCCACCCAGCGCGCCGCCCAGTCGACCTTCCATTGCAGCTTCGCCTGGCCGCCGAATACGCTCTGCTCGATCGTCTCGCCCTCGTCCTCGAAGCGGATCAGGCCGGCGGCGGCATCGACCACCTCGACCGGCACCTGCAGCACGACACCGGACTTGGGGCTGACCGGCAGCACCGGCGAATAGGTCTTGCGCCTGTCCTCCCGCAGCGTCGGCAACATGACGTCGAGAATGGCCTGATACCGCTCCAGCACCGTGCGCAGGATCGGGTCGAACTTGCCCGAGGCATAATAATCGGTCGAGCTGGCGAACTCGTAATCGAAGCCGAAGCTGTCGAGGAATTCGCGCAGCGTCGCATTATTGTGGTGCGCGAAGCTCTCGTGGCAGCCGAAGGGATCGGGGATGCGGGTCAGCGGCTTGCCGAGATGCTCGGCGAGCATCGCCTGGTTCGGCACATTGTCGGGCACCTTACGGAGCCCGTCCATGTCGTCGCTGAAGGCGATCAGCTTGGTCGGTATGTCGGATAGCGCATGGAAGGCGTTGCGCACCATCGTCGTGCGCAGCACTTCGTTGAACGTGCCGATATGCGGCAGACCCGAGGGACCATAGCCCGTCTCGAACAGCACAAAGCCTTTGTCCGGCGTGCCGCGCTTCAGCAGCTTGCGGGCCTCTTCATAGGGCCAGGCCTTGGACGCGAGAGCGGCGGAGCGGAGATCGGTCATCGCGCGCCCTTTGCCGGAGCAGCGGCCAAGTGCCAAGTTGCTCCTTTGCGTGGCCACGATAAACAGGCGCGATGACCGCCAAGCCCCACCGTCTTCGCTCCATCATAGGCGGCTCGGCCGGCAACCTCGTCGAATGGTATGACTGGTACGCCTATTCGGCCTTCGCGCTCTATTTCGCGAGCGCCTTCTTCCCCAGCGACAACCGCACCATCGAGCTGCTGAACACGGCGCTCGTATTCGCCGTGGGCTTTCTGGTGCGGCCGATCGGCGGCTGGCTGATGGGCATTTATTCGGACCGGCACGGCCGCAAGGCAGGGCTGACGCTGTCCGTCACCTTGATGTGCGCCGGCTCGGTCGCCATCGCCCTCACCCCCACCTATGAGCAGATCGGCTTTCTCGCGCCGCTGATCCTGACGCTGGCGCGAATGGCGCAGGGCCTGAGTCTCGGCGGCGAGTATGGCGCCAGTGCGACCTACATGTCCGAAATGGCCGGCCGGAAGCATCGCGGCTTCTGGGCCAGCTTCCAATATGTGACGCTGATCGGCGGGCAGCTGACGGCGCTGGCGCTGCTGGTGCTGCTGCAATCGATCCTTTCCGAAGCGCAGATGGACGCCTGGGGCTGGCGCATTCCGTTTGCTATCGGCGGCGTGCTGGCGGTGGTGGTGTTCTGGCTGCGGCGGCGGCTGGTCGAGACCGAAAGCTTCCGCAACGCGCAGGATCAGGAACTGCCGCGTTCAAGCGCACTGACCCTGTTCCGCGACCATCCGCGCGAGGCGCTGACGGTGATGGCGCTGACCGCCGGCGGCACGCTCGCCTTCTACGCCTATTCGATCTACATGCAGAAGTTCCTTGCCAACACCTCCGGCTTCAGCCGCGAAGTCGCGAGCGGGATCATGACCGGCGCGCTGCTGGTCTTCATGCTGCTGCAGCCGCTCGCCGGCGCGCTCTCGGACCGCATTGGCCGCAAGCCTTTGCTGGTCGGCTTCGGCGTGCTGGGGCTGGTCGCCACCTGGCCGGCGTTCGTCTTTCTCGAAACGGTGCGCGATCCGTGGCTCGCCTTCGCCGTCGTCTGCGGACTGCTGCTGATCAACTCGGGCTACAGCGCGATCAGCGGCGTGGTGAAGGCCGAGATGTTCCCCGCCCACATCCGCGCGCTCGGCGTCGCCTTCCCCTATGCGATCGCTAACGCCATCTTCGGCGGCACCGCCGAGCCAGTCGCGCTGTGGCTGAAGAATATCGGCTGGGAACGCGGCTTCTACGCCTACGTCACGGCGATGATCGGCCTCTCCCTGATCGTCTACCTCCGCATGCGCGACACTCGTGACCACAGCCGCATCCTCGAGGATTAGCGTTCCCACCCACTCAGTTCCCCGGCGAAAGCCGGGGCCCAGTGTTGGTGAGGCATAGGCATGCTGCGTATCCCTGGACCCGACCTTCGACGGGGAACAAGTCAGCGCGGCTGCGGCTTGCTCAATTCCGCCACGCTCACCTTACCGTCCCGGATGATCCACACCCGTCCATAATCGGTATCGGCAAGGTCCGGCCCGGCCGCTCCACCCAGCGACTCGACGATCTTGGGCACGGTATTGGAATGCCCGACGACCAACACCGGCCGCTTGCTCGACCTGGCTTGAGCCAGCATCGCCTCAGGCTTGGCCGGATCATAGGTGACCGGAGAAACCCGCAACCGCTTCGCGAGCGGAGCGACAGTCTCCTGAGCCCGCCGAAACGGCGTCACAAAGATCGCCTTCGGCCGATCCCGCCGGAACCACCTCGCCAACTCCTCGGCATGCTTCGCGCCTACGGCATTGAGGCTCGGGTCCTTGCCCGCATCCCGCTCAAGATGGCGCATGACGTAGATGCGGCTCGGTTCGGCCGATGCGCTCGTCGCGAGGCCAGCTAGAGCTAAGCCAGCTAGAATGCGCTTCATCGCAGGTGATCGCGAAACCATCGCGCCAGCCCTTCTTCACTCAACTCACCGGCCGCAAGCGCGAGAAAGGCTACGGTGGCCTCTGCTTCGGTAGCAGCGAAGCTCTCTCCATTCAGCCGCAAAAAGGTGATGCTCACGACCAACGCCGTGCGCTTGTTGCCGTCCACGAACGGGTGATTTCTCGCTATTCCACAAGCGTAAGCTGCCGCGAGTTCCGCCGCGTCCGGAGCCCCATAGGCGGCAAGGTTCTGAGCGCGCGCCATGGCACTTTCCGACAGCGAGACGTCTCGGATCGCATCGCCGCCGCCGCCATGTAAACGGATTTGCTCACGGTGTGCTGCTTTAGCGAGTTCCAGAGATACCCAGCGCCAGCTGCGGCCTTCGATCATTTGGCAAGCTCGCGCAACGCCCGCTTGTAATCCTCCATCACGCCTCGCGCGACCGCCATCTGCTCTTCAAAGTCATCCTCGTACGGCTTCAGCGTTACGCCGCCGTCGTTGGCTTCGACGCTGATCATTCCTCCCGGCGCGGCGTTCAGGCGCGCAAGCACTTCTTTCGGCAGGATCACGCCCGCGGAGTTTCCAATCTTCACGACTCTGAGGGGCTTGTTCATACGACCGTTATAACGGAAAAGGGGCGCCGCGACAAGCGACGCCCCATCGTCTGCTCCATCTCAAAGCTACGCCTTTGCGTCTTCTGCCTTGGCGCCCTTCTTCTTGGGCTTTTTGGGCGGAGCGCTGACCATTTCGAAGGCGAGGGCGTCGTCCTTCAGATGGACCTTCACTTCGCCGCCATGGACCAGCTTGCCGAACAGCAATTCCTCCGCGAGCGGCTGCTTCACCTTTTCCTGGATCAGCCGGCCCATGGGGCGGGCGCCGTAGAGCTTGTCATAGCCGCGCGCGGTCAGCCATGCCTTCGCGTCGTCGTCCAGATTGATGTGCACGTCGCGGTCGGCGAGCTGGAGCTCCAGCTGCAGGATGAACTTGTCGACCACGCGGGCGACCACTTCCGGCGGCAGATAGCCGAACGGCACGATCGCATCGAGACGGTTGCGGAACTCCGGCGTGAACATCCGCTTCACGGCCTCCTCGTCCTCGCCCTCGCGGGTGACGTTGCCGAAGCCGACCGCCTCGCGCGCCATGTCGGACGCGCCGGCATTGGTGGTCATGATCAGGATCACGTTCCTGAAATCGACCGTCTTGCCGTGGTGATCGGTCAGCTTACCGTTATCCATCACCTGCAACAGGATGTTGAACAGGTCCGGATGCGCCTTCTCGATTTCGTCGAGCAGCAGCACCGAATGCGGCTGCTGGTCGACCGCGTCGGTCAGGAGGCCGCCCTGATCATAGCCGACATAGCCCGGCGGGGCGCCGATCAGCCGGCTGACCGAATGCCGCTCCATATATTCGGACATGTCGAAGCGCTGCAGCGGGATGCCCATGATCGAGGCGAGCTGACGCGCCACCTCCGTCTTGCCGACGCCGGTTGGGCCGGTGAACAGGTAATTGCCGATCGGCTTGTCCGGATCGCGCAGGCCCGCCCGGCTCAGCTTGATCGCCGATGACAGCTTCTCGATCGCCAGGTCCTGGCCGAACACGACCCGCTTCAGGTCGGTTTCCAGGCTCGCCAGGCTCTTGGTGTCGTCGGACGAGACGGTCTTCGGCGGAATGCGCGCCATGGTCGCGATCACCGCCTCGATCTCCTTGGGCGTAATCACTTTCTTGCGCTTGTTCGGCGGCACCAGCATCTGCATCGCGCCGACTTCGTCGATCACGTCGATCGCCTTGTCCGGCAGCTTGCGGTCGTTGATGTAGCGCGCCGACAGCTCCACCGCCGACTTGATCGCGTCCGGCGTATATTTGACCGAGTGATGACCTTCGAACGCGGTGCGCAGGCCGGCGAGGATCTTGATCGTGTCCTCGATCGTCGGCTCGTTCACGTCGATCTTCTGGAAGCGCCGCAGCAACGCGCGGTCCTTCTCGAAGTGGTTGCGGAACTCCTTATAGGTCGTCGAGCCGATGCAACGGATCGAGCCGCCCGACAAAGCCGGCTTCAGCAGGTTCGACGCATCCATCGCGCCACCCGAGGTGGCGCCGGCGCCGATCACCGTGTGGATCTCGTCGATGAAGAGGATCGCGTGCGGCAGCTTTTCGAGCTCGTTGACGACCTGCTTCAGCCGCTCCTCGAAATCGCCGCGATAGCGGGTGCCGGCCAAGAGCGCGCCCATGTCGAGCGAGTAGATGACGGCGGGCTTCAGCACCTCGGGCACATCGCCTTCGATGATCTTGCGCGCCAGGCCCTCGGCAATCGCGGTCTTGCCGACGCCCGGATCGCCTACATAGAGCGGGTTGTTCTTCGACCGGCGGCAGAGGATCTGGACGGTGCGGTCGACCTCCGGGCCACGGCCGATCAGCGGATCGACCTTGCCCTCCTTGGCCTTGGCATTGAGATCGACGCAGAACTGCTTCAGCGCGCTCTCATTCTTCTGCTTGCCGTCGGACTTCTGGGCCTTTTCCTCTTCGGCGCCCTTCACTTCGCGCGGCTCCGGCGCGGCGCTGCCCTTGCCGACGCCGTGTGAGATATAGCTGACGGCATCGAGACGGCTCATGTCCTGCTGCTGGAGGAAATAGACGGCATAGGATTCGCGTTCTGAGAAGAGTGCAACCAGCACATTGGCGCCGGTCACTTCGTCGCGGCCCGAGGACTGGACGTGCAGGATCGCGCGCTGGACGACGCGCTGAAAGCCGCTGGTCGGCGACGGATCGGTCTCGCCCTCGACGCGCAGCGCTTCGAGTTCGGTGTCGAGATAATGGGTGACCGCGTCCTTCAGCTCGGACAAGTCGACGCCGCACGCCACCATCACCTGCGACGCATCGCTGTCGTCGGTGAGGGCAAGCAGCAGATGCTCGAGCGTCGCATATTCATGCCGGCGGCTGGACGCGTGCGTCAGCGCCTTGTGCAAAGTCGTCTCGAGCGCGGGGGCGAAAGAAGGCATTCAGGTCACTCCTGGGACCCGGCGGATGCCGGGCACCGCTTGAGGTTCAAATGTCGGGACCGCGGGAACGTTCATCAAGTGCGCAAAAATACGAGCTGCCGGCCGCCGGTCTTGTCGAGGCCGCCTGCCCCGAGTCATCGCTTGAATATCGCGTCTGCGCTTGCGCGATGGTTAACCGCCTTTTCGATTTTGCCCCTCGCGCGGCCGATCTCGGCTTCGAGGATCGCGATCCGGGCGTTCAGCTCCTCGACCGACAGCGGGTCCAGGTCCTGCTTGACCAGCATGGCGAGCGGATCATCGGCTCGCTTGGGAAGGATGTCGTCCAGATCCATCGCCGCTCGAAAGTTGACCCGTTCGTTTCCCAAGTCAATTAGCACCAGGCCGCAATCTGGGGATGAGTGTGATCGATTTGCCGAAGACGATGATCGCGATCGATCCCGAAACCCCCGGCGGGCCGGAGGTGCTGCGCCCCGTCGAGCGGCCGGTGCCGAGCCCCGCAGAGGGCGATGTGCTGATCAAGGTCGCCGCGGCAGGCGTGAACCGTCCGGACGTGCTGCAGCGCAAGGGCGGCTATCCGCCGCCGCCCGGCGCGCCCTCGATCCTGGGCCTGGAAGTCGCCGGCGAAGTGGTCGCGGCCAACGGGCTCGCCGAGGAGGCGCTGATCGGCCAGCCGGTCTGCGCGCTGATTTCGGGCGGCGGCTATGCCGAATATGCGGTGGCGCCGGCCGGCTCCTGCCTCATCGTGCCGGACGCGCTGACCATGGTCGAAGCCGCGGCCCTGCCCGAGACCCTGTTCACCGTCTGGGTCAATCTGTTCGAGCGCGCCTTTGCCGCTGACGGGGACGCAGTCCTGGTTCATGGCGGCACCAGCGGCATCGGCACCATGGCCATCGCGCTCGGCCAGCTGTTCGGCCTGAAGATGATCGTCACCTGCGGATCGGACGAGAAATGCGCCCGCGCCCGCGACTTGGGTGCCGCGCTCGCGATCAACTACCGGACGCAGGATTTCGTCGAGCAAGTGAAGGCCGCGACCGACGGCAGAGGCGTCCAGATCGTGATCGATATGGTCGGCGGCCCCTATCTCCCGCGCAACCTGCAGTGTCTGGCGGAGGAGGGACGGCACGTCTCGATCGCCGTGCAGGGCGGCGCGACGGCGGAAATCCCGATCTTCGACATCATGCGGCGGCGGCTGACGCTGACCGGCTCGACGCTCCGGCCGCGCTCCAACGAGTTCAAGCAGCTGGTCGCCGACGAAATCGACCGCATGGTCTGGCCCCATGTCCGCGAGGGGCGGCTCAAGCCGGTGATCGACACGACCTTCCCGCTCGCCAAAGCCGCCAGCGCGCATGAGCGAATGGAGTCGGGCGACCATGTCGGCAAGATCGTGCTGACGGTTTGAGATTGCGCGGCTGCGACCCTATCTTCGGGCCATGCTACGCCTGTTGACCGCTGCGCTGCTGGCGCTCGCCGCCACGCCGACGCTCGCCCGCACCATCGACCTGACCGTTGCGCGCGAGACGGTGGAGGTGGAGCCCGGCCGCAAGACGCGCGAGATCACGATCAACGGCTCCGTGCCCGGCCCGGTGCTCCGCCTGAAGGAAGGCGAAGAGGTCGATATCCGCGTCACCAACAAGCTGCCGGAAACGACCTCGATCCACTGGCACGGCATCTTGCTGCCGGGTCCGCAGGACGGCTCGCCCGGCTTCAACGCCTTTCACGGCATCAAGCCCGGCGAGACCTACACCTACCGCTTCAAGCTGCGGCAATCGGGCACTTACTGGTACCACGCCCATTCGGCGACGCACGAGCAGGACGGGCTCTATGGCGCGCTGGTGATCGAACCCGCCAAGCCAGAGCCGATCAAGGTCGATCGCGAGCAGGTGGTCGTGCTGTCCGAGCATACGCGTGAAGACCCGGAACGCGTGCTGCGCAACCTGAAGGGCGATGCCGGCTATTATAATCTCGACAAGCGCACCTTGCCCCAGTTGCTCGCCGACGCGGGGAAATTCGGCTGGAAGAAGACGCTGGCCGAACGCTCGGAATGGGCGAAGATGCGGATGGACGCGACCGACATCACCGATGTCCGCAACTACCGCCTGCTCGCCAATGGCAAGCCCAGTGAGCGCAATCCTTGGATCGAGGCGAAGCCCGGCGAGCGGGTCCGGCTGCGGCTGGTCAACGCCTCGGCGATGAGTTTCCTCGACATACGCAGCCCCGACATGCCGATGACGGTTGTGGCCAGCGACGGCCGCGCGGTCGAGCCGGTCACGGTCGACGAACTCCGCATGGGCGTGGCCGAGACCTATGACGTGATCGTCGAGGTGAAGGAGAACCGGCCCTATCGCCTTTATGCCGAGACGCTCGACCGCAGGAATGCGGTGCTGGCGGTCATCGGCCCCGATCCGAACGCCGCGGTCGCGCCGCCGGAAAAGCGTCCGCAGCCGATCCTGCTGCTCTCCGAGATGGGGCACGACATGGGCGGGCCGCCGCCATCCGGTCCCGCAACCCCTCCGGCCGCTTCGGACCCCGACTGCCCGCCCGAGCATGCGGCAATGGGTCACTGCACGCCCAAGCAGGCGGCCGCCGCCACGGCAGCCCCGCGCATCGGCTCGGCCGTACCCGCGACCGGTGCCACGCCACTGCCCGCCGTGGATTATGGCTATGGCACCGATCCGATGGCCGCGCACATCGCCATGGGGCACATGAAGGCAATGCCGGACCTCGCCAAGGCAGGCGAGACGGACGGGTCGGGCCGGGTGTTCGGCTGGTCCTCGGGCGCGCCTTATGGTGCCCGCGTGCTGTCGCTCCGCGATCTCGTCGCGCGGGATCCGCAGCCGGACACGCGCGCGCCGAGCCAGGACATCGTCATCAAGGTCCAGGGCAATATGGAGCGCTATATCTGGACGCTGAACGGCAAGAAGTTCGGCGAGGCGCCGCCGGTGCGGGTGAAGTTCGGCGAGCGCGTGCGGATCATCTTTGTCAACGAAACGATGATGGCGCATCCGATGCACCTGCACGGCATGTTCTTCCAGCTGGAGAATGGCCAGGCGATGGACCGGCTGCCCGACAAGACGGTGGTCGCGGTGGCGCCCGGCCGCACCCAGTCGGTGCTGCTGACCGCGAACGAGCCCGGCGAATGGCCGCTCCACTGCCATCTGCTCTACCATATGGAATCGGGTATGATGCAGAAGCTGGTGGTGGCGATGGTCGACAATCCCGACGGCACGCCCGCCCGGCCCGACGCGCACGCGCATCACGGAACGGCGCATTGAGCCCGTTGCTGGCGGTCGCGTTGCTGGCGGCGGCGGAGGAGCCGGCCCATGACATGGACCATCACGACCGCACTTTCAGCGTCACCATGGTCGAGGAGCTGGATTACGCTCGCGTCGAAGGCGAGGATGTCGTCAAGTGGGAAGCCGAGGGCTGGGTCGGCGGCGACAAGCACAAATTCTGGTGGAAAACGGAAGGCGAGACCGAGGGCTCGAGCGTCGAGGCGGCCGAAGTGCAGGCGCTTTACAGCCGCAATGTCTGGACGTTCTTCGACGCACAGATTGGTGTCCGTTACGATCTCGAACCGGACCGCCGCGGGTACATCGTGGCTGGCGTGCAGGGCCTCGCGCCCGGATTTCTCGAGACGGAGCTGCTCGGCTTTATCGGCTTTAAAGGCGATGTCAGCCTGCGCCTGCACCAGTCCTTCGACCTGCGCATGACCAACAGATTGGTGCTGCAGCCGATGATCGAGACCGATTTCTACCTCACCGACGCCCGCAAGCGGCTGATCGACGATGGCTTTGCGAGCGTCGAAACCGGCGTGTTCGCCCGCTATGAGATCGCCCGCAAGTTCGCCCCCTATGTCGCCGCAGTCTACGAACGTCGCCTGGGCGGGTCGGCACGGCTCGCGCGAGCCGCCGGCGAAGATGTCGGCGGCTGGTCCCTCCGCACCGGCGTCCGCTTCTGGTTTTAGCACTTTCCTTCGTCATCCCCGCGAAAGCGGGGGACCCAGCCCTTCTTCCTTCCCCCTCCCGGGTTCCCGCTTTCGCGGGAAGGACGAAGGAGGAAGATAAGCGCGCCTTATCGGCGGTTCGTCGAAACTTGTTGGCTGCCGCACCCCCGTCAGAACATGGCTAGGTCAAACGGGAGACGGAAAATGGACGGGCAGCTGATCCTTCACGAATATGCGCCGTCCGGGAATTGCTACAAAATCCGCCTGACCGCCGCGCATCTCGACGTGCCGCTGACCCGGCGCAGCTACGACATTTTGAACGGCGAGACGCGCACGCCCGAGTTCCTGGCCCACGTCAACGCGAACGGTCGAATACCCGTGCTGCAGATTGGCGACCGCTTCTTGCCCGAAAGCAACGCCGCCTGTTTCTGGCTGGCCGACGGTTCCCATCTGATCCCGCACGATCGCTTCGCCCGCGCCGACATGCTGCGCTGGATGTTCTGGGAACAGTATAATCACGAGCCGAACATCGCCACGCTCCGCTTCTGGCGCGCCTTTGTCGGCGAAGAAGCACTAACCGACACCCAACGCACCCAGCTCCCGTCGAAGCTCGCTGCCGGCGAAGCGGCCCTGCAGCTGATGGACGAGCAACTCGCGCGCACCCAATGGCTGGCCGGCGACAGCTTCAGCCTCGCCGATGTCTGCCTTTATGCCTACACCCATGTGGCGGGGGAGGGTGGCTTCGACCTGTCTGCCTATCGGGCCGTCCAGCGCTGGCTGGCCGATGTGACTGCCCTGCCTGCCCATATCCCAATGCAGTCCTGACCGTCTCCGTCATCGTGGCGTAATCGCCAGCAACTCCGGCTGTCACATTCCCCCGCTACTGCGCTCGGGCGAGAGAGCAGCAGGGGTCCCCCATGAACGCTATCACGCCGTTTCCGCTCGACGCGGACCTTTTCCACGAATCCGCGCCGCATCATCCGGAGCCGGACGGCACCGGGCGGCGGCGCTTTCGAACCATCTGGATTTCGGACATCCATCTCGGCACGCGCGGCTGCAACGCGCAGATGCTGATCGACTTTCTCGACAACACCGACAGCGACACCATCTATCTGGTCGGCGACATCATCGACGGCTGGCGGATGAAGAGGCGCTTCTATTGGCCGGCGAGCCATAACGACGTGGTGTGGCGGATCATGAAGCGGGCGAAGCGCGGCACCCGCGTCGTCTACATTCCGGGCAATCATGACGAGATGTTCCGCCAATTCACCGGCCTGAACTTCGGCGGGGTCGAAATCCGGCGCAAGGCCATCCATGAAACCGCGGACGGGCGTAGTTTGCTGGTACTGCATGGCGACGAGTTCGATGCCGTCATGCTCGCTCATCGCTGGCTCGCATTCATCGGCGACGCCGCCTACCATGCATTGATGAAGCTGAACTGGGGGGTGAACTTCATCCGCCAGCGCATGGGCCTGCCTTACTGGTCGCTGTCCAAGCACGCCAAGCACAAGGTCAAGAACGCGGTCGAGTTCATCGGCCGGTTCGAGGAAGTGGTGGCGCACGAGGCGGGCATTCGCGGCGTCGATGGCGTGGTCTGCGGCCATATCCACACCGCCGAGATGCGGCGCATTGCCGGCATCGACTATTATAACGACGGCGACTGGGTCGAGGGCTGCACGGCATTGGTCGAGCATTTCGGTGGCCGAATGGAAGTGCTGCACTGGGCCGACGAGATCGCCGCAAGGAACGCGGTTCAGGCGGCTGCCCGCGACCTGGCGCTCACGGCATGAGGATCGCTATCGTCACCGACGCCTGGTGCCCCCAGGTCAATGGCGTCGTCCGCACGCTCCAGGCCGTGACGCGAGAGTTGGAAGCCATGGGCCATCAGGTGCTGATCGTGTCGCCCGATCTGTACGGATCATTGCCCTGCCCGACCTATCCGGAAATCAGGCTCGCCCTCGCCTCCACCCGATCGGTCGGCAACCGGATCGCGGCCTTTGGGGCAGAGGCGGTGCATCTGGCGACGGAAGGCCCGCTGTGCCTCGCCGCACGCCGCTGGTGCCTCAGCCGGATGCGGCCCTTCACCACCGCCTACCACACCCAGTTCCCCGACTATGTCGCGGCCCGCACCGGGCTGCCGAAGGAGCTGTTCTGGCGCTATATCCGCTGGTTCCATAGCCCGGCCGAGGCAGTGCTGGTCTCCACCCCCTCGATCCGCTGCACGCTCGAGGCGCACGGCATCGCGCGGGTGAAGCCCTGGGGGCGCGGCGTCGATCTCGACATTTTCACGCCGGACGCGGCGCCGCCGGCCCTGTTCGCCTCATTGCCGCGGCCGATCCAGCTCTATGTCGGACGTGTCGCGATCGAGAAGAATCTGGAGGCGTTCCTGTCCAGCGAAGTTTCCGGCAGCAAGGTCGTGGTCGGCGACGGACCGGCGCGCGCCGAGCTGGAGCGCCGCTTCCCCGCCGCATACTTCCTCGGGTCGCGCTCCGGGCGCGCTCTGGCAGGCGCCTATGCCGGAGCCGATGTGTTCGTGTTCCCCAGCAGGACCGACACGTTCGGTCTGGTGATGATCGAAGCGCTCGCCTGCGGCACCCCCGTCGCCGCTTATCCGGTCAGCGGCCCGGTCGACGTGCTGTCGGACAAGGTCGGCGCGATGCGCGAGGATCTCGGCGAGGCGGTCGCCGCGGCCCTCACCCGCGATCGCCGGGTCTGCGCCGATTTCGCCGCCGGCTTCAGCTGGCAAGCCAGCGCGCGGCAGTTCGTCGAGGCTTTGGTGCCGGTGCAGGAGTTGGAGCTCGCCGCCTGATGCTCGTCATGCCAGCGTAGGCTGGCATCTCTTTTCGCGTCCAGATGCCAGCCTACGCTGGCATGACGGAGAGGAGGCGCTTGGCCTCGGCGCAATCGGCATCCATCTGCACCTTGAGCACATCCAGGCTGTCGAATTTGGCTTCGGACCGGATATAGGCGTGAAACTCAACCTCGATCACTTGCCCATACAGGTCTTCGTCGAAGTCGAAGAAAAAGGCTTCGAGCAATTCCTTGGGCGGATCGAAGCTGGGGCGGATGCCGAGGTTCGCGGCACCGTCCAGCATACGTCCGTCGGGGAGGCGCCCGCGCACCGCATAGATGCCGTAGCGGGGGCGGAGATAGCGATCGAGTGCGATATTGGCGGTCGGGTAGCCGATAGTACGGCCGACCTTGTCGCCATGCTGGACTTCGCCTTCCACGGTGAACGGCCGGGTCAGCAGCCGGGCGGCGGTGACGCAATCGCCCTGTTGCAGGGCGGCGCGGATGCGGCTGGAGGAAACCGGTTCGTCGCCCAGCGTCACCGGTGCCACGGCTTCGGCGGCAAAGCCGTGGCGGCGCGCGAGTTCCGACAGCACCGGCGCATTGCCGCCCCGTCCCTTGCCGAAGGTGAAATCCTCGCCGGTCACGACGCCGGCCGCGCCGATCAGCCCAACCAACCGCTCGGCAACGAATGCCTCCGCGCTCAGCCCGGCGAGCGCCGCATCGAACTGGAACACGATCATCGCATCGGCACCGGCGGCCTCGAACAACCGTTGGCGCTGTTCGAGCGTAGTCAGGCGAAAGGGCGGCGCCTCGGGACGGAAGAAGCGGACGGGGTGCGGATCGAAGGTCGCCACCAGCGCCGGTCGTCCCTCGGCTCTGGCCCGGCCAATGGCACGCCCGACCACGGCCTGGTGGCCGAGGTGAAATCCGTCGAAATTGCCGAGCGCGACGATCCCGCCGCGCAAATGGACCGGAACCGCCGAGCCGCCCTCCAGCCGCTCCATGGCGCCGGGCTATAGAGATTCGGATTGCCGCTTCCAAGCAGCACCGGTGAGCCGATGAGCATGCGCGACGAGCCGAAAAGTTCCTCCCGCTCACCCTGCGCCGGGCTCCGCTCGACGCACGAAGGATGACGACGCGTCCCACCCTCTCCTACAGAGATGTCAGCGAGAGCGGGGACCCTCTTCGAACATGAAAAACGGTCGCAGCGCCATGTTTGGCGCGCTCATGATGCTTGCCTCATTCCTTGTCGCCACGCCTGCCAGTGCTCAGTTCTGGCAGTGCGCGCCGTTCGCACGGATGGTTTCGGGCATCGACATTTACGGCAACGCCGGCACCTGGTGGGGTCAGGCCGCGGGGCGCTACGAGCGCGGTGCGGCGCCGGAAGTCGGCAGCGTGATGGTGATGAAGCCGCACGGAAAGATGCGCGTCGGCCACGTCGCGATGGTCAGCCGGATCGTCTCGGATCGCGAGATCAAGGTCACCCATGCCAATTGGTCGCGCCGCGGCGGCGTCGAGCGGGATGTGCGGGTGGTGGATGTGTCGTCCGCTGGCGACTGGAGCCAGGTCAAAGTGTGGTTCGCCACGATGGGCGATGTCGGCCAGACCAGCTATCCGACCTTCGGCTTCGTCTATGCCAAGCCGGTGACGACGCAGTTCGCATCGGCAAAGGGCGGCGCCGGGATCGGCACCGCCCTCCGTTAAGCCTTAATAGCGGTCGCAGACCCGGACGCGCCGCCAGCGGCCGCGCCACTCGTCCCACTGCCGCTCGGTCCAGCAACGCGCCCGCGGCGCGCGGTGGCCGTAAGCATAGCCGTACGGGCTGGCATAGCTGTTGCCGTAATAGCTGCTGCCATAACCATAGGCATAGGGCTGGCCGTAATAGCTGCTCCCATAGGAACCGCCATAATAGCCGCGGTTGCTGCCGTAATAGCCGCGATCATAATAGCCGCGGTTACGCGAGCTCGATGCGATGGCCGCGCCGACCGCGAGGCCGAGCGCACCGGCACCGATGGCAAGGGCAGCATCGTTGCCACCGCGATTGCGGTAATAACGATATTGTGCCTCCGCCGGAGCCGCCGCGACCAGCATAGTCGCGCCGGCAATCAGGCCGGTCGTGATCTTCTTGATGGTGGTCACCCTCTATCTCCTTCAAAACACGATGGAAACGACGCGGAACGACACGCTCCGGTTCCACCACGCCTTTCTGCCCGATTCGTTCTGAACGGGCGCGGAACGGGTCGTTCAGCTAATCGCCGCCTTGAAGCGGTCGAGCCCGGCGCGGAGATCGGCGATCAGGTCGGCGGGATCCTCCAGCCCGACATGAAGCCGCACCAGCGGTCCTTCCGCCGACCAGCGGGTCGCGCTGCGCAACGCCTGCGGGTCGGCGGGAATGACCAGGCTTTCGAACCCGCCCCAGCTGAAACCGATGCCGAACAGCTCCAGCCCGTCGATCAGCACTGCCCGCGCGCCATCGTCGCCACCGTTCAGCACGAAGCCGAACAGGCCGGAGGCGCCGCTGAAGTCGCGCTGCCAGATGTCGTGCCCAGGACAGCCGGCTAGCGCCGGATGAATGACGCGGGCGACTTCGGGCTGCTCGGCCAACCAGTTCGCGACGGCGAGGCCGTTCGCCTGATGCTGGCCCAGCCGCACCCCCATCGTCCGCAGCCCGCGGGAGCCGAGCCAGGCATCGTCCGCCGAGGCGGTCTGGCCGAGCTGATAGCTGGTCTGCCTGAGCTTCGCCCAGGCGCCCGGCGCCGCCGTCACCGAGCCGAGCATCGCGTCCGAATGGCCGACCACATATTTGGTGCAGGCGAGGATCGACAGGTCGACGCCCTTTTCGATCGCGCGGAAGTAAAGCGGCGTCGCCCAGGTGTTGTCGAGCAAAGTGACGATGCCCTTCCCCCTCGCCGCCGCGCAGATCGCCGGCACATCCTGCACTTCGAAGGTAAGGCTGCCGGGGCTTTCCATGAAAACGGCGCGGGTGTTCTCGCCGAACAGGTCGGCGATGCCGCCGCCGATCAGCGGGTCGTAATAGCGGGTGGTCACGCCGAACCGCTTCAGCAGCCCCTCGCACATCAGCCGCGTCGGCTCGTACGCACTGTCGACCATCAGCAGCTCGTCGCCGGGCTTGAGCACGCTCAGCAGCGCCGTCGCCACCGCCGCCACGCCGGACGGGTAAAGCAAGGTCGCCTCAGCCCCCGGTTCCAGCTCGGTCAGCGCCTCGGCCAGCGACCATTGGGTCGGCGTGCCGCGCCGGCCGTAATAGAGCCGGTGATGCGTGTCTTTCTGCCGCGCCTTCAGGTCGGCGACGCTGTCGTAAAGGATGGTGGACGCCCGCCACACCGGCGGATTGACGATGCCCTGCGTCCACTGCTCGCGCCGCCCGCCGGTGACGAGCCGGGTGGCCGGACGCTTGTCCTTGCCGCTCATGCCGGCCGCACCGGCGCTGCCGCGCCATCGCCGACCACCGTCGCCCAGGGCATCAGGCGCCAGCTGCGCACCAGCCCCTCGGCGACATAGGGATCCGCCGCCGCAAAGGCGCGCGCCGCGTCCGCATCGGTGAAGAGCAGAAGCGCGGATTCGACCGGCTCACCCACCGCACCGCCGAGCAGCAGCGCCCCCTTGTCGGCGGCGTCCCAAGCCAGTGCGAGGTGCCGCTCCCGAAAGGCCGGGCGGCGCTCGAGATAGTCGCCGGCGAGGTCATAGCTGAGCAGATAATGGGGCATCGCGCGACTATGGCAGCCTGTTTGCCGTTGAGCGAGAGCCGCCCGTCATATCGGAAGCGGCTTGTTTCAGACGCTCGCCTCGGCCGAGCGGCGGGTGGCAAGGAAGCGCGGATTGCGAAGCAAAGCCGCCGAAACCAGCGACACCAGCACGCCGACCGGGAAGATCTCGGCAAAGGTCATCGGTAGGCGGAACAGCGGATTGGCGTATTGCCGCTTCAGCGTCTCCATCTCCGCCGTGTAGCGCGCCAGCTCGGCCGCGCTCGCCCCCGCCGCCCGCTTCGCTTCGATCATGTTTCTCGCATAGTCGCCAATGAAGTCGCCGCCCGCGACCGCGCTCGCCGCTTCCCAGGACACGACATAGAAAAGGCCGGCGATCGCGCTGATGCCGATGCCCATCATCAGCGCCGGCCAGAAGCGGATTACGCCGCCCTGATCGTCGCGCTGGCGCTTGATGGCGAGGAAGATGGTGCTGAGCGCGATCAGCATCATCGTATAGCCAAGCGCCATGCCGCCTTCTTCGAGCACGCCCATGACGGTGACGGTGAACAGCATCGTGCCGATGATCGCACCGCCGATGCCGCCGTAGAGAAGCAGATTCCTGATCATGACTTGTCTCCCCGTTCCGAATGGCGGCAGCTGATCGGCTTCCGAGCGGACCGGCAATCGCCCAAAGGGGTGATTGGGACGAAATCGCCCGATCGGGTCACAACAGGCCGAGCGCCTGCGCCTTGGCGACGGCATCGGTCCGCCGCCGCGCCTCCAGCTTCTCGTAGAGGCGCGCGACGTGCGTCTTCACCGTGTTCGGCGAGATGCCGAGCACGCGCGCAATCTCCTTGTTGGACTGGCCGCCGGCGAGCAGCCGCAGCACCTCCACTTCGCGGTCGCTGATGCCGAGTGCGGCCCGTGCCCGTGGATTGCCGGGCGGGACGGGCTGCGGCCTGACCATCAGCCGCATGCCGATCGCCACGCCGCCCGCCAAAAAGGCCGCCGCGACCAGCGCAATATACAGGTCGCGCACATTGTCGCGAACCAGGCTCTGATAATCGAGCAGCTGCAGCAGCGCGGTGCCGGCCGCCAGAAACGCGCCATAGCCGAGCACCCGGCTCAGCGTCTTCGGGGCGCCGAAATTCAGCGCCATGGCCTTCAGCCGCGCACCGCCGCGATCATCTCGTCGATCGACACGAACTTTTCGCGGGGCGCGCCGGATCGCGCGCGGGCCGTTTCGGCGGCTTCGATCCGCTGCCAGTCGGTGAAGGTGACGACATCGGCATTGCGCTCCGCGAGCAGCCGGTCGAGCCCTGAGGGCCCCGCTTTGCCGGCAGGTTCCGCAATGTCGGCGGCGATCAGCTCGACCACGGCATAGCCATCGGGCCGGTTGGTGCCGATCGTTCCGGTCGGCCCGCGCCGCGCCCAGCCGACGCAGTAGAGGCCGGGCAGGATGCGGCCTTCGCTGTTGGCGAAGCGGCCGCGGCCATGTTCATAGGGCACGCCCTCGATCGGCGGCGTCTTGTAGCCGATGCAGCTGACGACCAGCGACGCCGGCACGACATAGGTCTCGCCGGTCGGCACCGACCGCAGCTCGGCATCGAGCGCGGTCCGCTCGACGATGACGCGCTCCGCCTTGCCGTCGCCTTCGATCGCCACCGGCATCGCGAAGAAGTCGAACTCGATCGTGACCGGCTTGGCGGCGAGCGGCGTGGCGGCAAAGCTGCGCAAATGGCCGACCGACTTGCGCATGCCGGGCTCCAGCAGCGCATCTTCGCCTTGATCGGGCAGGTCGGCCGCATCGACCAGCGGCTGGGCACGCTCCAGATGGCCGAGTTCGCCCAGCTCCTTCGGCGTCATCGCGATCTGGTGCGGTCCGCGCCGTCCCAGCAGGGTCACGCGAACGATGCCCGACGCCTCCAGCGCTTCCAGGGCATGGGCGGTGATGTCGGCCCCCGCAAACTCCTCCCGCGTCTTCGACAATATACGCGCGACGTCGAGCGCGACATTGCCGTTGCCGATCACCACCGCGCCGGGCCCATCCAGCTGAGGATCGAGATCGGTGAACTCCGGATGGCCGTTATACCAGCCGACGAACGCGGCCGAGCCGACCACGCCGGGCAAGTCGCTGCCCGGTATCTCCAACGGCCGGTCGACGGGCGCGCCGGTCGCCAGCACGACGGCATCGTAGAGCGCCTGCAGCTCCGGAATCGATATGTCGCGGCCGACGCAGACATTGCCGACGAAGCGGACATTGGGCGACAGCGCGACCTGCTCGTAACGCCGCGACACCGCCTTTATCGACTGGTGATCCGGGGCGACGCCGAAGCGGATCAGGCCATAGGGGACCGGCAGCCGGTCGATCAGGTCGACGCACACCTGATCGCCGAACGCCTTCAGCGCGGCCTCTGCGGTATAGAACCCCGCCGGCCCGGACCCGATCACTGCCACGTGCCGCAATCCCGCTCTCCCCGCCTTTTCATGAGGATGCTAGCGGGGCGGAGGGTAAGCGCAAGTGCCTGGCCGCCAAAGGGGAGCCTAGCTGTTCCCCGGCGAAGGCCGGGGCCCAGGAGTCGCTCGCACCGATGTCGCACCCTGACCCTTGGACCCCGGCCTTCGCCGGGGAACAGCCGAGTGTGGTGCGGGTCGGTCCGCCTTCTTTGCGTCATCCCCGCGAAAGCGGGGACCCAGCTCTTCCGGCTTGTGCTCGATATGCTGGGTTCCCGCTTTTGCGGGAATGACGAGAAAACGGGGTCAATCCGGCGTCTTCGCCAGCGCTAACCCATCCCCCTGCGCGCCCGCGGGCAGCCGGCGCAGCACCCGGCCGCTGGCAAAGTCGATCTCCGCCACCTGGTTGCGCCCGGTTTCCGCCGCGTAGATGCGCTTGCCGTCCGCGGAGAAGAGGATCGTGACCTGCGCCGCCGCCTCTTGCCCGCTGACCACGATCGTCCGCACCGGCTTGCGCGTGGCGGCGTCGATGACCGTCAGCGTGCCGTCGAGGAAGTTGGAGGTGACGACGAACCTTCCGTCCGGGCTGAATACGACGCGGATCGGCCGCTTGCCGGTCGGCACCCCCGCCAGCGGCTTCGCACTGCCGCGTTCGATCGCGCGCGTGCTGAAGACGTGGACGCGGGCGCCCTCCAGATCGGCGACCCACAAGCTGTTCCCATCGGGCGACACAGCGATGCCCTCGGGCCTGCCGCCGACGGCCAAGTCCTTCAGCTTCCGACGGCTCTCCAGATCGACGACCGTCACCGTGCCGGCAGGAATGTTCGCCGTATAGGCGCGACGGAGGTCCGGCAACACTGCTACCATGTGCGTGCCGGGCTGATCGGTCGGGACGGCGAGCACGGCGTCGGCGGCACGCGGCTCGACCAGCACCAAGGTCCGGCTGCGCTCGGCGGTGGCGAGCAGGCGGCCGTCGCGCAGCCAGATCAGGCCGTGCGGGCCTTCGCTCGGCGCCAGGTCAAGGTGCGCAGTTTCGCCCGCCGCGCAATGTCGATCAGGTCGATGCTCCGACCGCCATAAGCGACCACCGCCGCCTGCCGCCCGTCCGGCGAGATGGCGATCTCGTGCGGCATGCGGCCGGTCGGCAGCCGCGACAACTCCTTGCCCGTGACCAGATCCACGAAGCTCAGCGTGTCCTCGCCCTTGTTGCCGACCAGCAGCAGATCGGCGGCAGACGCGGGCGTGCCGAGCGCGGCGAGAAGCAGGGCGAGCAGCGGACGGCGCATAGAAGCTACAATCTCTTCATCGTCACCCCAGCGAAGGCTGGGGTCTCAGGCGATTAAACCTACGCTGGCATGACGGCTATCTCAACGTGCCAATCCGCCGCCCGTCGACCGGAACGCCACCCTGGTCGCGCCCGTATCGACACGCATGCAAGCACTGCTAAGGCGCGCAAGTGAATCCGTGGGAAGTGCTGGCCGCGTCGCTCGGCGTCATCAACATCGTCCTGATCGTGCGGCGGAGCGTATGGAATTATCCCTTTGGCATCGCGATGGTGAGCATCTCGGCCTGGCTGTTCATCCAGCCGGAGGTGCGGCTGTACAGCGACGCGCTGCTGCAGGTCTTTTTCTTCGTCGTTCAGCTTTACGGCTGGTGGAGCTGGTCGCAGGCGCAGGCTGCGGCTGGGGAAATCAAGGTCGAGCGGCTCGCGCCTGCTTCATGGGCGGCGTGCCTTGCGGCGATTACGGTAGCGACCTTGGGCTGGGGCGCCCTTATGTACCGTTTCACTGATGCTTCGCTGCCCTGGTGGGATGCGTTCATCGCTATGGCGAGCGTGGCGGCGCAGCTGCTGATGGCGCGGCGCTATCTTGAAAACTGGGTTTTGTGGATCGTTGTCGATGTCGTCGCGATCGGTGTTTATGCGTCTAAGGGTCTGACGTTGCTTGCTTTGCTTTACCTGTTGTTCCTGGTCCTGTCCGCAGTCGGCCTGGTGAGCTGGCGCCGCGCGGCCCAGTCCAAGACTGTTCCGGCGCTGTGACCGCGACCATCTGCCTGCATGGTCCGGAAAGTACCGGCAAGTCGACTTTGGGCCCGCGCCTCGCCGAGGCGCTGGGCGGCATTTATGTCGAGGAATTCGGCCGCACCTGGTCCGAGGCCAAGGGCCTGGGCTTCACCATGACAGACCTGATCGCGATCGCGAAGGGCCATATGGCCTCCACCCGCGACGCGCTGAACCGGCGCCCGCCCTATGTCATTCTCGACACCGATCCGCTCATGACGGCGGTGTGGGCCGACATGCTGTTCGGGACGCGCGACCCCTGGTTCGACCGCTTCAAGGCAACCGCCGACTTCTATCTGATGTTCGATATCGACCTGCCCTGGGTGCCCGACGGCACCCGCATGTTCGGCACGGATGCGCTGCGAACGCGCTTCTTCGAGCTGTCCAAGGCCGAGCTCGATCGCCGCGGCCTGCCCTATGCGATGATCGGCGGCGCCGGCGAGGAACGGCTCGAGAACTCGCTCAAGGCAATCCACGACGCCGTCCGCGCCGGGTACCTGGCCGAAGCCGCCTAGAATCCCTCTCCCGGAGGGAGAGGGCGACTCGCCGGAGGCGAGCGGGGTGAGGGGGCCGGCGCCAACGTCATGCGCCAAACCCCTCACCCGGTCGGCTGTCGCCGATTCGACCTCTCCCGATGGGAGAGGTGAGCTTCGTCAGCGCGCCTGCGGAGCGGCCGCTGCCGCGTTCGCCGGCAGGCCGCCGAGCTGGGTCACCAGCTTGGTGTACGCATCGAGATAGGCGAGCACGATGATCTGACCGATCGCCGTGTCCTGGTATCCCGCGCCGCCGGCCGCCGCGAAGCCGCCCATCCAGCCATAGCCGCCGCCCGCGCCGAAGCCGACATCGGTCTTGCGCGCATAGCCTTGGGTCAGCGCCTCTTCCTCGGTGGTGCGGGCGTTCACGACCGACAGGGTGACGGTCGCTTCGCCCTTCTTGACATTGATGCCGCCGGCGATGCCGCCGATCGCCCGGCCGAAGCCGCCGAACAGGCCGCCGAGCGCACCCGCCGCCGCGCCGACGCCGCCGCCGCCCGAATTGCGGTTCGCCGTGACGATATCCGGCTGCAGATAATAGTCCGCCGTCTTCACCTGGCCCTTGCCGAGGTTCGAGCCGGCCTGCAGCTCGCCGCTATCGGCCATCGCGCGCTCCAGGTTGCGGCTGGCCATCGAGCGGCCGCGATTGACGATGGTGAAGCAGCCGGACTGCTGGATGAACACCTTCAGGATCGCCTCGGGGCTGCCGAGATTATATTCCCGCCACCATTGCGTGTCGGGCTCCACGATCGCGACCGAGCCCAGCTTCTTGGTGCAGGTCGGAATGTTCCGCTCCGCCCGCTCCTGGCCGCGGCGCGCCGAGGACGCGCCCTTGGTGGTGCCGTCCTTGTAGGTGCGGCCGTCCGACGACATGTTGGTCTGCGCCATGGCCGGCGACATGGACCCGATCAGCGCCGCGCTGGCGGCCAGTGCTGACATCATTTTGCGCACATTCAATCTCCCTAAACCCTTGAAGCAAGGTGCGTTGCCCCGTTCGGCACGCGCCTTACCCGGCGCCAAAGCGCTGGGGCGTGACCCAAGTCACAGGCTTTGCGATGTGCGACCCCTTTTGATCGACAATAATGCAAAGTGGCGTCCTTGGCGACAGCTTAACCGCCGAGCAGCGCCTCCAGATCGAGCGCATTTCCCGCCGCCGCCCCGCCCGCCGTATTGTCGAAGATGACCCAGCACGCGCCGCCGCCCCGACGCGCGGCGCCGACCCGCTCCGACCAATGACGAAGGGCATCGGCCTCATAGCTCGACCAGTAAGTTCGCGGGCTGCCGTGCAGCCGGAAATAACTGAGCCCGCGCCAGCCGCCCGGCTCGGCGGCCGCCTCGCAGATCGCCGGATCAGCCGCGACCCGCGCCACCTCCCATCGCCTAAGCAGCGCATCGGCCTCGGGCGAGAACCAGCTGGCATGCCGCGGCTCGCAAACGGCAGGCCCGGGCAGCTGCTCGAAAAAGGTGCCCGCCACCTCCGCGTCGAAGGCAAGGCTCGGCGGCAGCTGGACGAGCAGCGGGCCGCGCCGGTGGCCCAGCGGCGCGATCTCCGCCGCGAAGCTCTCTACCAGCGCCACGCAATCGACCAGTTTCGCCTTGTGCGTGATCGTCTTGGGCAGCTTGACGGCGAAGCGGAAATCCTCCGGCACCGACGCCGCCCAGCGCTCGAAGGTGGATGCCCGATGCGGCCGGTGAAACGTCGAGTTGATCTCCGCACATCGGAACCGCGCCGCATAACGTTCGAGCGACGTCCCAGCGGCCGGGAACCGCTCCGCCGCCTGGCGCGGGATCGCCCAGCCTGCCGTTCCGATCCGCACCTCGCCCATGCCGCGCTTTCCCCGTCACGCCGCCCCTGCTAACGCGCGGCGCAACATGGCAACCGAACTCTCCAAGATCCGCAACTTCTCCATCATTGCCCATATCGATCACGGCAAGTCGACGCTCGCCGACCGGCTGATCCAGCGCACCGGCGGGCTGACCGACCGCGAAATGTCGTCCCAAGTCCTTGATAACATGGATATCGAGAAGGAGCGCGGGATCACCATCAAGGCGCAGACGGTGCGCCTCGAATGGCAGGGCTATACCCTCAACCTCATGGACACGCCCGGCCATGTCGACTTCGCCTATGAAGTCAGCCGCAGCCTCGCCGCCTGCGAAGGCGCGCTGCTCGTGGTGGACGCCGCGCAAGGCGTCGAGGCGCAGACGCTGGCCAATGTCTATCAGTCGATCGAGCACGACCATGAGATCGTGCCCGTCATCAACAAGATCGACCTGCCCGCCGCCGAGCCCGAAAAGGTCCGCGCCGAGATCGAGGAGGTGATCGGCCTCGACGCGTCCGAGGCGGTGCTCGCCTCCGCCAAGTCCGGCATCGGCATCGACGAGGTGCTGGACGCGATCGTCAGGAAGATCCCGCCCCCCAAGGGCGACGCCGACGCGCCCTTGAAGGCCATGCTCGTCGACAGCTGGTACGACCCCTATCTCGGCGTCGTCATCCTCATCCGCGTGATCGACGGCGTGGTGAAGAAGGGCCAGCAGATCAAGTTCATGCAGGCCGGTACCACCCACCTGATCGACCGCGTCGGCGTGTTCCGCCCCAAGATCGAAAACCTGCCGGAGCTCGGCCCCGGCGACATCGGCTTCATCACCGCCCAGATCAAGGACGTGGCCCAGGCCCGGGTCGGCGACACGCTGACCGACGCCAGGCGCCCGGCCGCCGAGGCGCTGCCCGGCTTCAAGGAAGTGCAGCCGGTCGTCTTCTGCGGTCTGTTCCCGACCGACGCCAACGACTTTGAGAAGCTGCGCGAGTCGATCTCGAAGCTCCGCCTCAACGACGCCAGCTTCAGCTTCGAGATGGAGACGAGCGCGGCGCTCGGCTTCGGCTTCCGCTGCGGGTTCCTGGGCCTGCTCCACCTGGAAATCATCCAGGAGCGGCTGACCCGCGAATATGATCTCGACCTGATCACGACCGCGCCCAGCGTCGTCTACCGCCTGCAGCTCACCCGCGCCGCCGGCGAGGCGCAGGCGCAGACGCTGGAGCTCCACAACCCCGCCGACATGCCCGATCCCAACCGGATCGACATGATCGAGGAGCCGTGGATCGAGGCGACCATCTATGTGCCCGACGAATATCTCGGCACCATCCTGAAGCTCTGCCAGGATCGCCGCGGCATCCAGAAGAACCTGACCTATGTCGGCGGCCGTGCCCAGCTCACCTACGAGCTGCCCTTGAACGAAGTGGTGTTCGACTTTTACGACCGGCTGAAATCGATCAGCCGCGGCTATGCCAGCTTCGACTATCACCAGATCGGCTATCGCGAGGGCGACCTCGTCAAGATGGGCATCCTGGTCAACAACGAGCCCGTCGACGCGCTCAGCATGATCGTCCACCGCGCCACCGCCGAAACCCGCGGCCGCGGCATGTGCGAGCGCCTGAAGGACCTGATCCCCCGCCACCTCTTCAAGATCCCGATCCAGGCCGCGATCGGCGGCAAGGTCATCGCGCGCGAAACCATCGCCGCGATGCGCAAGGACGTGACGGCGAAATGCTATGGCGGCGATATCAGCCGCAAACGCAAGCTCCTCGACAAACAGAAAGAGGGCAAGAAGAAGATGCGGGAATATGGCTCGGTGTCGATCCCGCAGGAGGCGTTTATTGCGGCGTTGCGGATGGGTGAGGAGTAGACATGAAAGCAGGTCACTCTCGTCCGGCGAAGCACCTCCGTCACATCAGTGGCGAACTGACTACGGCGAACTTCGATCGATTTTCGGAGATCATTTTCGATGAACTCGACTCCGTCGTCGGGTTGGACCTTTATGTCACGCGGGATGATGACTCCGGCTACAAGTCGGGAGAGTTGCGTAGCAGCGTCGAAGACGGCACGCTCACTGTCTGCAAGGCAGACGACGACGGAGGAGCGGAGATTCTGGTCAATGGGAACTTGTCGGCGCAGCTAGCGATGTGGCGCGCCAACGGCTTCTTCCTGGTAAAGTCGGGGGGCATGAATCAAGGTATCGTGAGCGCGGGCCTCTCACCTGTCGACGAGGCCATAGTTCGGCTAAACTCAGGCCTGCAAATCGTCCGCGTGAGGCTTTCAGATCGCGTCGACTAAGCCACGACCCCCACTGCATCCCTGGATCATGATCATCGCGAGGAAGAGCATCGCAGGAGCCGCCGGTTCGATAGGAGGTCGTTCTGGTTAATGAGAGGGCAGAGTTCGATCTCGAGAGCTTGCGCGGAAGCTGTCGTCCATTCTTCACTGCTTGGGATGCTGCAGTTTTGAACGGGCAAAGCTTAGCGGCGAGGGCTGCACGGCTCGCTCTTCTAGCGCACACCCGCTCAGAGTTGGCGATGGAGGCGGCAAGCGCAGGCGGCATCTATTTGTTCTACAAGCATCACGACCCGATCGAGCTTCACCATCTCACGTATATAGGCATTGCCGAAGGACCGGCACGACCGATGCGCTCCCGTATCGAAGACCGCTTGCGGGATGATAGCTGTTTCGACACTAGCCTTGATTACCTTCCGCGCTCAACGGCTGCTTCCATCATCAGAAACAGGCTAAGGGTGGCGATGCCTCGCAGCACAAGAGACTACACGGAAAAACATCTGAATACTTGTGATCTCGTCCGAGCTTCAGGACGTGTTCTGTTGAACGCTGTGGCGGCTCGACCAAACGCGATCAAAACAGCAGAGAGGATTCTGATCGCTAGCGCTTGCGCCTTGAAGGCGCCGCTTTTGAACAGGCAAAATTTGCAGCTTCGTGAGAAGCCTTCAGCAGACGGAGCCTCGCTCGCGAGGTCTCTAGTAATGGGTTTGGCTCGTCACGGCTGGAGCCAAGAAGGTGTGGATCGTTGGCTGGTAAAAATTGAAGGTTACAAAAGCTGACCTTTCGCGTGGTTTTCTACTCGCCGCGAAAGAGTCACCTTAGGCCACACGATTGGCCGGGAGGTGAGCCGAGCAGCTCACTTCTGGCATTTGGGGTCCCATAGCTCATCAACGCTGTTGCGAACCTCGCCCCTTTGGGCGCAGTGAGGGATACATGACGCACGAAGTTTTCGGCATCGGAGCTTATACGACTGCGGAAGCGGCCAAGCTCCTGCATATGCACCAGAAAACGCTTCGTCGATGGGTTCAGGGTTATGATTACGATCACGGCGACGGGTTGAAGGAGCAGCCTGCTCTCTGGAACCCGCAATACGACTTTGCGAGAGATGGCCCCCTCTTGGGCTTCCGAGATTTGATCGAAGCTCGAATTGTACATGCGCTCCGTCGCACTCGCATCGGATTGCCTACGATCCGGCTCTGCATCCATCGCGCGAAGGAAATGCTTGGAGAGGACCATCCCTTCTCCACCCGAGCCTTTAAGACTGACGGTCGAAAGATTTTCCTGGAAATTACGAAAGGTGTCGACGAGCCTGGCCTGATCGACCTCAAAGATCGGCAGCACGTTTTCAGAGATTTCGTGCTGCCGTCCTTGTCAGGCTTAGAGTTTGGTGACGCGCGAGCCGAACGATGGTGGCTGGTTCCAGGGCGGAAAACTCTTGTCGTGGACCCTAATCGATCCTTCGGACAACCGATCATTGCCAGCGCTGGTCTGCTTACTTCTCGAGCGGTTCAGGAGGTCAAGGCAGAGGGCTCGCCGGAGCGAGTCGCTAAGCTGTATGAGATACCAGTTCGAGCAGTTCGAGACGCTCTCGATTTCGAGAGTGGGCGACTGCAACAGGCAGCTTGAAGCTATTCATCGACAATAACCTACCGCCAGTTTTGGCGGACGGCTTTGCAGCTTTGTTCGCCGGAGAGCATGAGGTAGTGTCACATCGCTCCAAGTTCGGCACAACGCATATCAAAGATGAAGAATGGATACGCGCTTTAGGTGCTGAAGGCAGGTGGGTGATACTCTCCGGCGATCTTAACATTGCAAGAAAGCGCCCGTTGCGAGAGCTGTTCCTGCGCTCACGCCTCATAGGCTTCTTCCCCAAAGCTGCTGTGATGGAACTTCCGCTCCACAAGAAGGCGTCCCGTATCCTTTACGTTTGGGATCGGATCGAGCGGATTGCTTCAACGGTCGAATCTGGGGCCTTCGAACTCCAGGTTCGGGGAGATCGGTTCCCATCCCTATGAGGAAGCGAAAAGGTCTGACGGCGCAAACTGAAGCAGTTTGGCAGGGTAAGAGTGTGTCGGTGCGGTTCCCTCCACCACGCCAGCGGGCAATAGTCTAAGTGACCTTCGGCGTCTTCATCCACCGGTCGGACTCGATCTACGACGACAGTCCGGCGGAGCGATACCAGTTTCCGCCGCAGTATCTCGAGCGGGTGCAGGCCTGTGTCGGTGGTTGGATCATCTATTATGAGCCGGTGAAGGTGCCGGGCACGCGGGGCTATTTCGCTGTCGCGAAGGTGCAGCATGTCATTCCCGAAGGCGCCCGGCATGTATCTCGCGATCATTGAGCCGGGCGAGTATATCGACTTCCCCAATCCTGTGCCGTTCAACAGCCCCGATGGGCTGGTCGAGCGCGGGCTGTTGAATGAGCAAGGTGCGATCTCCGGGCGGGCGCAGGCGGCCGTACGGCCGATCTCGCCGGGCGACTTCTACCGGATCGTGACGCTGGGGTTGGCCGAGCATGACGACCTGCTGCCGCGCATCGGCGAAGCGGCGACGGACTCGGCCGTGCGAGAGGAGCCTGCGCCGTTCCTGTACGAGCAGGAGCGGATCACGGCGCTGACCTCGCGTGTCGTGCGCGACCGTGTGTTCCGCCGCATCGTCGTCAAAGCCTATGATGCGCGCTGCGCGATCACCGGATTGAAGCTGATCAACGGTGGCGGGCGAGCCGAGGTGGAGGCGGCGCATATTCGTCCGGTCGGGGCGAATGGGCCGGATACGGTGCAGAACGGGCTGGCGCTGTCCGGCACGGTACACTGGATGTTCGATCGGGGCCTCATCAGCCTTTCGGACGAGCTCGACATCCTTGTCTCGCGGCAGGTGAATGATCCGGACAGCGTGTGGAGCCTTGTCAACAAGACGCGGAAGGCGCTGGCGCCGGTGCGAGCGATGGATCGGCCGCATCCGGCGTTCCTCGGCTGGCATCGGGAGCAGTGTTTTAAGCGGTAGGTGGGGTTTTTGACTGCGCTCGCTTCTCGACTGCGCTCGCTTCTCGACTGGGGTCGCTTCTCGACTAGGCTCGAAGCGAACGGAGGAAGAAGCTGGGCCCCGTCCTTCGACGTTGCTCAGGAGAGCGCCTTCGCCCGGGGTGACGTGGAAGGAGTAGAAGGGTGGGCACGAGAGTGAATCTCGTGCCCGTCGGTCCTCGCCCCTCGACAAGCTCGGGGGAGGCCGGCCGAGCGTGTCGCGTCTGTTCGCCTAAGGGCGGCGTCGCTGTGCGCCGGCGCACTTAGGCTCGGCGCTACACGCTCCAGTGCAAATGCCGGGGCCAGCGGTCGTGGTGGATAACGGCCTTGATCTGGGCGAGGATGGCTTCGACTTCGGCTTCTTCGGGCGGGATAGGGAGGTCTTCGTCCTCTGAATCGGGATTGGCCCGGATCACGCGCAGCCAGGCCGCGTCGGCGCGGGCGTTGGCGGCTTTCAACTGGGCGACGATGTCCCTGACCCAGGCGGCGCGGGCCTGCTGGCGGTGGCGGGCGGCTTTCGCTTCGGCCTTGCTGGGGTGGTAACGGTGCTTGCGGAGGCGCTTCAGGGTTTTGGCGAGGGGCATGGCTTTTGTCCGCGCTGGGCCCCGGCTTTCGCCGGGGAGCAGTAGAAGCGGGACCCCGGATCAAGTCCGGGGTGACGAAGGAGGTAAGGCCGCGCTTGGGCATTCCTCCCACGGGCGGCCCGAAAGCGCTTCCCACTCCTCCCTTGCCGCCTGCTCCCAGAGGCGTTGCGCTTCGGCGGCCTTGCCTTGCGCGGCGCGGAGTTGGTCTTCGCGGTCCTTCTGGTCGGCGCCGCCGACGATGCCGTTCAGCGGGCGCTCCAAATGCGGGCTCAGCGGTGGGCGCGTGGGGGCGCCGGCGCTGGCCCATATTTCGCGGCGATGGGCGTCGAGGGCTTGGCTGATCTCGGTTTGCCAGATCTGCTTGCCGGGTTCGGTGAAGGCGCTGCCGTTGGTGCCGTCGCCCAGGCCGCCATTCTCGACCACGGCCAGCAGCAATTTGCCGCCACCGTTCAGCTCGAGCAGCACTTCCATATGGGTCAGCTGGCGCAGATAGAAATCGGCCGCGGTGACGTCGCCGGCCTGGCGGCACTCATGTTCCTGCGCGACGCGGCGGGCATAGAGGCGGGCGAGCTTGTCCAGCCAGTCCTTGTGGTTGGCGAGCGCGTCGGCGCGGATCGCCTCGGCATGGTCAATCGCATCGGCATCCAGGTGGCCGCGTTTGGCGGCGCCGTATTTGCGCGGCTTCCTATGCTGGAGCATCCACATGGTGAGCCGCTCATTGTAGACGCGGCGCTCGCCGACCTGCTCGCCGGCGTGGAAGATGGGGACGGCGACGCCATTGGTGGCGCGATCGATGGCGTTGGCGTCGATGATCTCGGCGCCGTGATCGAGCGCCTGGTCCCAGGCGTCGCGAAAGCTTTCGGAGCCCGGCTGGCGGCGGAGCATGTAAGCGCCTTCGGGCGCCATGTTGACCGCCTTGGCGGCAAGGCTGACCGAGCCGCTTTCGGCCAAGGCGGCGATGAAGGCGCGCTGGCGCTCCGCCGTCCAACCGTCATGGCGGTTGCAGCGGCGCGGCACGGGCGCGAAATCGAGCAGCGGCTGGAGCGACTTGAACTGGCCGGCGCCGGCCGTGCCGGAGCGGCGGCAGGAGTCGCAAATGACGGGTTTTCGGTTCTGCATGATTCGCGTGGCTAACCGATATGGTTCGGAATAGGACAGCGGAAATTTCTCGGCTAGGGTGCGGGCGTGTTTGACGTGGCTGAGGTGCGCGCGCTGCTGGTCGCGGCGGCGCGCGAGGGGCGGGCGGTGTCCTATGCCGAGGCGCTGGCGTGCCTGGGCCATCGCTTCACGCGGCCGAAAATGCGCAGCCTGTGCAAGGCGCTGGATGCGGTCGACCAGGCGGGCGCGGCGGCGGGGGAGCCGGAGCTGGCGGTGCTCGTGGTGCGGGAATCGGACGGGCTGCCGGGCCAGGGCTGGTGGGTCGGATCGTCGCTGCGCTACGGGCATGAGGGCGCGTGGACCGGGCCGGAGGCGCGGGCGCTGGTGCGGGAGCTGCAGGGGCGGGCGTTCGATTATTGGAGAGGCCGCTGATGTTTGAAGGCAAGAGAGTGTGGATCACGGGCGCGTCGTCGGGCATCGGCGCGGCGCTGGCGGAGGCGTTCGCGGGCGAGGGCGCGCGGCTGGTGCTGTCCGGGCGCAGGCGCGACGCGCTGGCCGAAGTCGCGGCGCGGGTGCAGCCGGACGCCACGCTGCTGCCCTTCGAGGCGACCGACTGGGCGGCGCTGCCGGAGGCGGTCGCGGCGGCCGGTGCCGTGGACGTGCTCGTCAACAATGCGGGGATCAGCCAGCGCAGCCTCGCGGTCGATACGCGGCCGGAGGTGTACAAGGCGCTGATCGAGACGGACCTGCTGGCGCCCATCTGGCTGACGCAGCTGGTGCTGCCCGGCATGGTCGCGCGCGGGGGCGGCGGGCATATCGTCGGGATCAGCTCGGTCGCGGGGCGGGTCGGCACGGTGCTGCGGACCGGCTATTGCGCGGCCAAGCACGGGCTGATCGGCTATCTCGACGCGCTGCGGGCCGAGGTGGAGCTGGCCTACGGCATCCGCGTGACGACGGTGCTGCCGGGATCCGTGCGGACGCAGGTCGCGGCCAATGCGCTGCTGGCAGACGGGTCACCCCGGGGCGAGTCGGACGTCAACATCGATGCCGGCATGGATCCGGCGGAATGCGCGCGGCGGATCCTGGACAGCATCAAGGCGGGCGTGCGGGAGATCATCGTCGCAGAGGGCGGCGAGGCGCGCGGCGCTGCGTTGCGCTTCGCCGAGCCGGAACGGCTGTTCGACCTGCTCGCCCAGGAAGGCGCGCGGCTCGCCGAGGAACGGGCGAAGGGCGCGCGGCCGGAGCCGGCGCCGGTCAGGCGGACTTTGCCCGAGGCGGAGTGACGAGGACGGGCTCGGCGCCGGCGGGGAGCAAAGCGACCTTGCGCGCGCCCGACCAAAGTTCGCAGCTGACGCTCGGGGCAAGGGTGCGGCCGGCTTCGATCGCGGCGGCATCGTCATCGGCGACGAGTTCGTGCCGGCGCGTGATGCGGCCGTTCCGGTCGAGACAATAAAGATTATAGTCGGCCACCGGCCACATCCCCCACGGAGACCCCGGTTGTAGCACCGCTGCCGATGCGCGTCTGTCCTCCAGCCGACATAGCTGTGACGCTCGCCACTGCGGCCGGTCCGCGATAGGCTAGGGGCAAGGGCAACAGGGAGGAACGCCGTGATCAGAGTCTTGGCCTTGGGGCTGCTGGCGAGCGCGCCGGCGATGGCGGCACCGCCGATGCCGCGCTGGACGCCGGCGGGCATGGACCATGCCGGGCGGACGATCGAGATCGACCTCGCGTCGCTCAACTGGCGGTCGCTGCAGCGGGCCTGGTGGCGCGTCGCCTATCCCGAACCGCGGCGTGATGGCACGGTCGAGGAACGGCATCTGGAGCTGGTCGATTGCCGCGACGGCAGCGCGGCCGTGATCCGCATCGTCTCGCTCGGTGCCGGCGGCCAGGTGATCAACGAGCAGGTCGATGGCGAGGAGCTGGCGCTGCAGCGGCTGAGCCCGCCCACGCCCGACACCGCCGGCGAGACGGTCGCGCGGGAGGCCTGCCGCCTCCGCCCGCCACCACCGCCTCCTCGCAAGCGATTGGCGCCGAAGCGAAAATAATTCGTCCCGTTTTGGAACAGGAGGGCGCGCTCGGGCATTATGCAGTCCGAGAGCTTGAAGAACCCCCCTTCCCCAAGCTCCGATACCGCCCCGCTCAGGCCCTCACCCCCCGGGTGCCTGGCGGGGCATTTTCGTTTCGGCGCATTTGTTTTCAATGTCGGGAACTCGACATAGGGGCGGATGGTTAGAGGCGCGTGATCAGCGACATCGTTTATCTTCGTCAGCAGGCCGAACGCTGCCGTCGCCTCGCCGCGGACTGTGCGGACGCGAAGACGGCGCACTCGCTGCGGCTGATGGCGGAGGATTATGCCGCCCGTGCGGTGCAGGCGGAGGCGCGGGAGCCGGTCGAGATGGTGCTGGTGGCGCAGCCGCAGAGCTGAGCCATGTCATTCCCTCTCCCTTGTGGGGAGGGCAAGGGAGGGGGCCGTCCCGCCTCTGCGGGCCGAAGAGAGTCTTTGTGTGCGAGCCTGCGGCTCGCGCCCCCACCCAACCCTCCCCACAAGGGGGAGGGCTCTACCCGCTGGACTGCCGAAGCTCAGATCGTCGATACGTGCCGCGCCGGCGCGCTGCTCAGGTCCCAGAGTTCGCGTGCGCCTTCGCGGCGGAGGGCGGCGGCGCGGCGCAGGGCTTCGCGATCGTCGCGCGCTTCGAAGTCGCGATGACGGACGATCTGGCCGTGTTTGACCGTATAGAGGCGATAAAGCCTGTGCGCCTGATCCAACTGGAACCCCTTCCCGGATCTCTTCTGCCGGACCGAGGCTGAACCTCGGCTTGCTGGCGCCGAACGCGCGAGGGAGCCGGATCGTTGCCGGGGCGTTCCGAGGGGATGGACCGATCTTTACCTATGTTGCAACGCGCATCGCGACCGCGGCCGGCCAGCCGCAGACCTTCGTCGTCGCCGTGCTGCTGATCCTGGGGTGGAGCCTGTCCGGTCCCTATTTCGGCTTTTCCGACACCTGGCAGTTGATCGTGAACACCGCGACCACGGTCGTCACCTTCCTGATGGTTTTCATCATCCAGAACAGCCAGAACCGCGACGCCGCCGCGATGCAGGCGAAGCTGGACGAGATGCTGCGCGCGATGGAAAAAGCGCGGGAGCAGTTCATCGGCATCGAGCATCTGACCGACCGCCAGATTGAGGACCTGCGGGCAGCGCTGGAGCGGGAAGTCGGCAAGGAGCCGGGCAAGCCAGGCACGGCAGACGATACGGTCGAGCGGCTGCTCGAGCGCTATTGAACCCGCCTAGACGCGTTCGCTGCGTCCGGCCACGGTCGCGAGCCGCCGCGCGCCCTGCCAGATTTCGGCGCCGAAGCCGTCGGGGCAGACAGCGGCGACGGAGAGCGCCGACTGGTCGTCCGACGCCTCAAAATCGTGCCGGTCCTTGATGCGACCGTCGGGCCGCAGGCAGTATAGTCGATATTCCTGCATCGGTTTCCCCTGTGATGACAGGCATTTAACCGATTCGCACGGACTTGGCGTTGACCAAGATTAGGAGGGTCTCCGTTGCGGGTAATACGGTAAGACGATCAGGTGAAGCTGCTTCTAAGACTTTGTTTTTACCGGAATTAGCCGCGATTGGCATGATTTATGTTTAGCTACTCGCGACGTCAGATGTTATGGTTCCCGTATCGCCAGCCGGTTACTCACGGGCGTTGGCGACTGAGAGAGGCTTCGTGCTCCCGCCCTCACATCGCGGGAAACATGATGACACGACTTCAGGATCACCCGCTTCAGCTGCTGGTCAGAAAACTCGAGACGCACCATCCACTGAACGACGTGGACCGGCAGGCCGTCCTCAACCTGCCATTCAAGCTGCGCATGATGGAGTCGCAATCCTATCTGCTGCGCGAAGGCGACATCCCCGAACGCTGCGCCGTGCTCGTGTCGGGCTATGCCTTTCGCCACAAGCTGACGGGCGACGGATCGCGACAGATCCTGTCGATCCATATCCCCGGCGAAGCGGTCGATTTCCAGAACATGCTGCTCGACCAGGCCGATCACAACGTGCAGATGCTGACCCGCGGAGAAGTCGCGGAAGTCCCGATCCAGGCATTCGACCAGCTTGCCCGCATCAACGCCAATGTGGGCCGGGCGATGTTCATCGCAACCCTGGTGGAATCCTCGATTTTCCGCGAGTGGACGCTGAACATCGGCCGCCGCGACGCCCGCAGCCGCATTGCCCATCTGCTCTGCGAATTCGCGGTCCGGCTGAACGCTCAAGGCCTGAAGAACGATCACAGCTATGAGCTGCCGATGACGCAGGAGCAGCTGGCCGACGCCACCGGGCTGACCTCAGTCCACGTCAATCGCGTGCTGAAAGGGCTGCAGGCCGATCAGCTGATCGAGCGTGACCGGCGCGCGATCCGTTTCCCGGACTGGCGGCGGATGCGCGACACCGGCGACTTCAACGCGCGCTACCTGCACATGCCGGTGGAGTGATCGATGTTAGCCATCACTTTCATAACTTTCGCCAGAGAAGTCGCGGCGCCGCAGGTCTAGTCTTGCCCCTTGTTGAACAAGGGGTCGCTTCATTGAATCAGGGCTCGGCACTTGCGCCACTGCTCCAGCGCTGGGAGCGGCGGGTGCCGCTCAGCGATGCGGATCGCAGCGCGGTGCTCGGATTGCCGTTCACGCGGCGATCGTTCAGCCGGGACGCCTATCTTGTACGCGAAGGCGAACCGCCCGCTTATTGCCACCTGCTGGTGTCCGGCTATGCGTACCGGCAAAAGCTGGTCAGCAACGGCATGCGCCAGATCATCTCCGTGCACATTCCCGGCGAACTGATCGATGCGCAGAATATGCTGCTGCCGGTTTCGGACCATAATGTGCAGAGCCTGGGCCGCTGCGAGACGGCAATGGTGCCGGTTGCGGTCATGTCGGACCTGATCACCCGCTATCCGGCGATCGGACGCGCCGTGTGGCTCGACACGCTGATCGACAGCTCGATCTTCCGGGAATGGGTGGTCAATGTCGGGCGGCGATCGGCTCAGGCGCGGATTGCCCATCTGCTGTGTGAGCTCGTGCTGCGCATGCGAATCGTTGGGCTGTGCGACGGACCCAGCTGTGACTTCCCCTTCACCCAGGAACAGATTGCGGACGCGACCGGGCTGACCGCCGTGCACACCAACCGGACACTCCAGGTGCTGCGCAAATCAGGGCTGATCAGCCTTTCGACGAACAAGCTGACGGTGCTGGACTGGGACCGGCTGACCGAAATCGGCGATTTCAGCGAGCTGTACCTGCACCACGCCGCATGAAAAAGGGCTCCGCCAGGGAGTGCCTGGCGGAGCCTTTTTTTACCGAAAAAAGATCAGCCCTCCCCCTTGTGGGGAGGGCCAGCTGATCATGTCACCTTCAGGCGGTAACGCTCGCCGTGCGGGCGCGGCGGCGGGTCGCGGCGCCGAGCAGGCCAAAGCCGCCCAGCATCATCGCCCAGGTGGCCGGCTCCGGGATCGCATTCGGCACGGTCACGCTGCCGAGCGTGAAGATTGGCGTGTTGGATCCGCCCGGCTGACCATTCGGGTTGTTCTTCGTCGTCAGCGTGAACATCGCATCGGCGGTCGTGCCGCTAAACGTCGAACGCGCACCCAGGCCGTTAAAGTCCAGCGGCGCGAACGGGCCGTTTTCGTTGCGGAAATCGGGACCCGTATAGGTGAAGACCAGGTTCACGAGACTGGCGTCGTCGGTGAAGCCCGGCGTCACCGGATCGCTCGAGGTGAACTCGGTCGAGGCAACGACCTGCGCGGACGGCGAGAAGATCGAGCCGTCGATATAGCCGGCGAAATCATAGATGATCAGCCGGTCGCCGCTGCGCAGGCCTTCATCCGGACCCAGCGTGCCCTGATAGCGGAAGGTGTTGTCGTTCGGGCCGTTGTTGGTGACGCCCTGCAGCGTCAGCACCGCGGCATTGGCGGAACCCGCCAGGCCGACTGCCGCGACTGCGGCCAAGAGGATCTTTTTCAAAACGCGTTACTCCCTGAGCGATACGCCACCCCTGGCGGGAGCCAACCCACGGCCCCCTTGCTCCACGCGTCTGAACACGGGCGGTGAGTTCCGGTTGCGTTGGTGGAAAAGGATTTTTTCGGCTGTGCTGGAGTGGGACGGTTGGGGGGATTTTACAGCCAGCCCCTACCGTCACCCCGGGCTTGACCTGGGGTCCCGCTTCTTCTGTTCTTGGCGCATGGAGCGGGAGCGAAAGGGCGGGTGGGTGTACATCATGGCCGATCGCTATCGCGGCGCCATGTATGTGGGCGTGACGTCTCACTTGGCGGCACGCGTGCACCAGCATCGGAGTGGAGACGGATCAGACTTTTGCGCGCGCTACGGGCTGACGCGCCTGGTCTGGGGGGAGCGCGGTGATGATATCCACGCGTGCATCGCGCATGAGAAGCGGATGAAGCGCTGGCGGCGCGAGTGGAAGTTCGCGCTGATCGAGCGGGGAAACCCGGAGTGGGCAGATGTGTTCGAGGTGCTCGTGTAGGTTCAGAAGAAGCGGGACCCCGGCTCAAGGCCGGGGTGACGGTAGAAGAAGAAAGAAGAAAGGCGCGGGAGTTAATCCCGCGCCGTCGGTCGCGCTTTGCGCGCCGGCCGGAGTTCGCGCTGTCTCGGCTAAGCTGCGCTTAGCCTTGCGCGCTCACTCGTAATCGCCGCCCATATTCTGGTTCCGCGGCGGGGCGGCGGCGGTGAGGCGCAGGGCTTCGGCCTGTTGGGCCAGCGAGCCGAGTTCGTCGACGGCGTCGTCATCGTCGACCTGGACGCGCTGCAGGCTGCCGACGAGCGTGTCGCGCAGGTCTTCCGGCTGGATCGTCTCTTCGGCGATCTCACGGAGCGCCACGACCGGGTTCTTGTCGCGGTCGCGGTCGATGGTCAGCTCGGCGCCGCCTGAGACCTGGCGGGCGCGCTGCGCGGCGAGCAGCACGAGATCGAAGCGGTTCGGGACCTTGTCGACACAATCCTCGACAGTAACGCGCGCCATGAAACGACCTGTTCTTTTCCGGGAGTTCGGGAAGGCGGCGGACATAGGTGCGGCGGGCGCCCGAGTCAACTTGCGCGCCCGGACGGCGGAGCGCATGAGCGGCCGGTGAGCGGGGATGGCGATCAGTTCGACGTCGAGGGCAATCGCCTTACTTTGCTGATCGAGCCGGACGAGCGGCTGTTCGGCCTGCTCGCGCTGATCGACGGCGCGCAGGCCAGCCTGCGCCTGCTCTATTACACCTTTGCCGACGACCGCACCGGTCAGCGCGTGCTGGGCGCGCTGGTGGAGGCGTGCCGGCGCGGCGTGTCGGTCGCGATGATCATCGACGGCTTCGGCAGCGATGCGGACGACGCGTTCCTGCAGCCGCTGCGCGACGCCGGTGCCGATATCTGCCGTTTCCAGCCCCGCTGGGGCCGGCGCTATCTGCTGCGCAACCACCAGAAACTGGCGCTGGCCGATGGCAGGCGGCTGATCATCGGTGGCTTCAACATCGAGGACGGCTATTTCTCGGGAGAGCAGGGATGGCGCGACCTGGGGCTGCTGGTCGAAGGGCCGGCGGCGGAGCGACTGAGGGGCTATGTCGATGCGCTCGTCGCCTGGACCAAGCGGGCGCGGCCGCGGATGCGCGAGCTGCGGCGGGCGCTGTCGCGCTGGAGCGAGCCGGCGGGGCGCGTCCGCTGGCTGCTCGGGGGGCCGACGCGGCGGCTGAGCCCCTGGGCGCGCACGGTGCGCACCGATATGCGCCGGGCGCGGCTCGTCTATCTGATCGCCGCCTATTTCGCGCCGAGCCCGGCGATGCTGCGGCGGCTGGACCGGGTCGGGCGGCGCGGCGACGCGCAGGTGATCACCGCCGCTTATTCCGACAACACGACGACGATCGCGGCGGCGCGCTTCACCTATCCGGGGCTGCTACGCAAGGGCGTGCGCATCTTCGAATATCAGCCTGCCAAGCTGCACACCAAGCTCTTCGTCATCGACGATGCGGTGCATATCGGCTCGGCCAATTTCGACATGCGCAGCCTGTTCCTGAACATGGAGCTGATGCTGCGGATCGAGGACCGGGCGTTCGCCGACCGGCTGCGCGCGCTGTTCGCGCACGAGCGAGAACAGAGCCGCCAAGTGACGCTGAAGGAAATGACCGGCTGGGGCAGCGGCGTTGCCCGCGCCCGCCATGCGCTCGCCTATTTCCTGGTCTCGGTGGTGGACTTCACCGTCACCCGCCGCCTCAACCTGCCGGGGGATTGAGGCGGAGCAGCCCGCTCGAGACGATCACGCGGACGATCTGCCGGCGGCGGCGCCAGGCAGTGCCGATCGCGCCGAAGCCGAAGATCATCATCGCCCAGGTCGAGGCTTCGGGGATGGCGGCGGGCGGGCCGGGCGGCGGCGGCAACAATCCGCCCGGGCCGGGGCCGGGGCCGGGCCCGCCAATGCCGCCGATCAGGAAACCGGGCCCGCGCTCTTCGGGCAAACGGAGGAAGGCGAACTCCTCCGTGTCGGACAGGTCGTAGGCTGGCAGCGGGCCGATCGCGACCGGGCCGAAAGGCAGATCGTTCTGCGCAAAGGCTAGCGGTGCGGCCGGCGGCGGCGGGGTCAGCAATGCGGGCAGCACCGGCGGCCGGACTGCGGCTCTGGCGACCGGCGGCCGGCGGACGCGCGGGGCGGCGCGGGCGTAGATCGGCCGGCCTTTCACCCAGCCGACGATGCGGCGGACGCCGGGCGAGCGTTTGCGGATCGCGTCGGCTGCGCCGGCCAAGGCTGCCGCCGCCGCGTCGCGGACCGGGGCGAAGCTGCTGCCGAGATTGTCGGTGGGGGTGGCGATGGTCAGCGCGAGCACGGCGGCCAGCGTGACGCTGCTCGCCTTGAGCCGCTGGGCGGGAATCGAGGCGCGCCCGCGCGGGTCGACCAAAATGGCCGCACCCACGCCGGAACGCCGGGCAAAGAAACGCAACATGAAACGCAACCCTATGCGGCGGTGGCTGCCGCTCAGGCGCCAACGCGCCAGTCGCGTCCGTGTTGCTCCAGATCAGTTATTTCGTGCCCAGAAGAGCCGCATCGGCGGTATGTTCAGCCATTCGAACCCGCGCTCGACCGTATCGAAGTGCGGCGCGATGAACTCGGCGACCTTGGCCGAGAATTGATAGACGAGGAACGCGCCGCCCGGTTTCAGCACCGCCGCCGTCTCCGCCGCGATGCGGTCGCCGACGCCGGCAGGCAAGGTCGAGAAGGGCAGGCCCGACAGCACGTAATCGGCCTTGTCGTGGCCGAGATCTGCGACGATGCGGCGCACGTCCGCCGCCGAGCCCCGCACCAGCTTCAGCCGCGGGTCGGCGACCTCGTGGCGGAGATGGTCGATGAACTCGGCATTGGTGTCGATCGCGATCAGCTCAGCGTCCGGCCCGAGCCGCTCGAGGATCGGCAGAGTGAAGGTGCCGACACCAGGGCCATATTCGACGAACGTCTTGACCGAGGTCCAGTCGACCGGCCGCAGCATATGATCGATCAGCGCGCGGGATGAGGGTATCACCGAGCCGACCATCGCCGGGTGCTTGACGAAGCCCTTGAAAAACAAAGCCAGCGGGTGGCTGGCCTTGCGGCGGGGCATGGCGCCAGACTGTTCGCCGGCGGATGAAACGGACATTCGGACCCTTTCGTGTTCGTTGCGGCCCCGTCGCAAATCGGACCGGTGCTTGCAACGCTTTCGGTGCCGGCTTCTCTCCTCTATCGGCCGGTTGATGGCTGAGGATTATCCGCAAACACCGCTGGCGGCCTCAACGCCGGGTGCGCCACTTGGTGCCCCGCCGCCCTTCCGCCTGCTCTTCCTCGTCATGCTGACGATCGCCGCCGGGAATACCGCGCTGCAGTCGGTGCTGCCGGCGATCGGCCGCTCGCTGGGCGTGCCGGATGCAGCGGTGGCGGCGGCGTTTTCGGTGTCGGCACTGGTGTGGGTGATTTCCGCGCCGATCTGGGCGCGGCGGTCCGACCGGCAGGGGCGCAAGCAGATGGTGCTGCTCGGCCTGTTCGGCTTCTGCTCCTCGGTGCTGCTGTGCGGCGTGTTCCTGGCGGCGGGGATCAACGGCTGGCTGGCGCCGCTGCCGGCATTCCTCTGCTTCATCGTCGCGCGCATGCTCTACGGCACGTTCGGCGCGGCGGCGCCGCCGGCGGCGCAGGCGATCGTCGCCATGGGCACGACGCGCGAGGACCGGACTCGGGCGCTGTCGCTGCTCGGCTCCGCCTTTGGCCTCGGCACCATCCTGGGGCCCGCCTTCGCACCTTTCTTCATGCTGCCGGTGGTGGGGCTGGCCGGGCCGGCCTTCGTCTTTTCGGCGTTCGGGATCGTCGTGCTGATCGTCGCCGCGCGGCTGCTGCCCGACGACACGCCCGGCGGAGTAGGACGAGGCGCCGCAACCAGCTACCCGTCGATCGGCGGTGAGCCGACCGGCGCCAGCGCGCGCGCGGCGACGTCGGATGATCGCGGCAAGCTGCCGCTCACCGAAAGCCGCATCTGGCCCTGGATGATGATCGGGCTGGTCACCGGCCACGCCCAGGCGATGGCGGGGCAAGTGATCGGCTTCCTGATCATCGACCAGCTCGACCTGACAACCGGGGCAGCGGCCGCCGCGACCGGTATCGTGCTGATGGTGGGCGCCGGCGCCGCGCTGCTCGCCCAATGGGGGCTGATCCCGAACCTGCGGCTGAGCCCGCGCCAGCTGTCGATCTGGGGCGCGCTGCTGGCGGCGATCGGCTGCGTGATGATCGGCTTTTCGCATTCGCTGCACATGCTGGCGGTCAGCTATGGCCTGTCCTCGCTGGGCTTCGGCTTTCTGCGGCCGGGCTTCACCGCGGGCGCGTCGCTGGCGGTGGGCATGAACGAGCAGGGCGCAGTCGCCGGGCGGACCACGTCGGTCAACGGCGCCTGTTTCGTTCTCGGTCCGTCGATCGGGGTGGGGCTCTACCAGCTCTGGGGGCCGCTGCCTTATGTCGTCTCGGCAGCCGCGTTGCTGTTGCTACTGCCCTATGTGGTGTTGCGGCTGAAGAACTAGGCGCTATCGCACGGGCGACGGAGGACAGGCATGGCACGGATCGGTTTCATCGGGCTCGGCAATATGGGCGGCGGCATGGCCGCGAACCTGGCCAAGGCGGGGCATGACGTGCACGCTTTCGACCTGTCGGCGGACGCGCTCGACAAAGCCAAGGGCGCCGGCTGCCTGCCCGTTGCCAGTGCCGCCGACGCTGCGCAGGGCGCAGAGGCGATCGTCACCATGCTGCCTGCCGGCCGCCATGTCGCGCAGGTCTATGAGGAAGCGATCTTTGCCGCCGCCGCGCCCGGCACCTTGCTGCTCGACTGTTCGACCATCGATGTCGGCACCGCTAAGAAAGTGGCCCAGGCAGCAGCGGACAAGGGCCTCGCGGCCGTCGACGCGCCGGTTTCGGGCGGCATCGCCGCCGCGGCTGGCGGCACTCTGACCTTCATGGTCGGGGGCTCGGCCGAAGCCTTTGCCCGCGCCGAGCCCATCTTAGCTAAGATGGGCAAGGCGGTGATCCATGCCGGGCCGAGCGGCGCCGGCCAGGCCGCCAAGATCTGCAACAACATGCTGTTGGGGGCGACCATGGTGGCAACCTGCGAAGCGTTCCTGCTCGCGCAGAAACTCGGCCTCGACCCGCAGACCTTCTACGACATCAGTTCGGTCTCGTCGGGGCAGAGCTGGTCGATGACCAGCTATTGCCCGCTGCCCGGCGTCGGCCCCGAAACGCCCGCCGACCGCGATTACCAAGGCGGTTTCGCGGCGGCGCTGATGCTTAAGGATCTGAAGCTGGCGGTGCAGGCGGCCGGCGAAGCGGATGCGTCGGTGCCGATGGGCGCGGAAGCGATGGCGCTCTATCAGGCCTTTGCCAATGGCGGCGATGGCGGCCTCGATTTTTCCGGCATCATCCGGATGCTCGGCGGACGGAACTGACCGGAACAGGCGCGCCCGCCTCTCGTTGAAGCCGAAACGGTATCAAGGAGCGCGTCATGGCCAAGAAGAACAGCAAGTCGAAGCAGCATGATAACAGCACGCTAATCGCCGGCATCGCCGCGGGCGGCATCGGGTTGCTGCTCGGCCTGTTCGTGCTCGGCAAGCGCACCCGGAAGGGAACCCTGGGCGCGATCGACCGCGCACTGGGCATGCCCAGTACAGCGGCAGGCGACGAGGGGAGCACCGCGGCCGATCTCGCGCTCGACCAGCCGCACCACGGCCCCGGCGACCGCGCCCCCACCGACTTCCGCCCGGACATGAGCGCCGGCGTGGACGAACGGAAACGCGACGCCTTCGCGCCCGCAACTTTGCCCAACCCGAACAGCACCGAACCGGCGATGTAGGCCGCTAAGGCCTCTCGCACGCGTTCGAGAAATGCTAGCGAGCTAAGTGCTCAGCGGACGCGCCGGAACGGCACGAACTCGCCTAGCGCGCAGCTGCCGGGCGAGTAGCCTTGGCTGTAATCGCGGACATGGGCGATTTCGCCGCTGCAGAGCAGGCCGGTCGGGTTGCGCGTTTCCAGCGCCAGATTGCTGTTGAGGCCGGGGCAGCCGCCCGGCGGCTCGTTGCGGTACACAATGCCGTTGCGCATCCGGTAGAGGATGGTGCGGCCGCCGACATAATAGGTCGAGCGGATCTGGCGGAGCGGAATGCAGCTGACCGCCTGGCCCGGCTCCTTGCCGGCCAGCCATGTATCCATCAGCTTCAGGTCGCGCTCGGCGGGCCGGTCGCCACGCTGGGCGATGGCGGCGGTGCCGAGCAGTGCGGCGGCGCCGGCGATCAGGGAGATGCTCAGGCTCTTGCGCATCGTCTAGTTCCTTCCTGTGCTTATCAACGCACTCACCCCTTGAAAGTGTCTTTGGCGGCGCGCCTTTCGGCGAGCTGAACCGCGTCGCGCGCACGCATGAAGGGGTTGGTGGCTCGCTCCAGCGCGATGGTGGTCGGAACGGTCGCTTCGCCGCGCGCCCGTGCTGCCTCGACCTCGGCCATGCGGCTGACGATCGCCTCGTTCTCGGGCTCGGCTGCCAGGGCATAGCGGCCGTTCGACAGCGTATATTCGTGGGCGCAATAGATTTCCGTTTCGCCGGGCAGCGCGGCGAGCCGCTGCATGTTGGCGAACATCTGCTCGGCCGTGCCTTCGAACAGCCGCCCGCAGCCCATCGCGAACAGCGTGTCGCCGACGAACGCCGCCTGCTCGATGGGGAAGTGATAGGCGATGTGCCCGGCCGTGTGGGCGGGAACCTCGATCACCTCCGCCTCGACCTCGCCCAGCCGCACCCGGTCGCCTTCCATCACTTGCCGGTCGAGCGTTGGAATGCGCGCCGCTTCGGCCGCCGGCCCGGTGATGATGCAGCCGGTCGCTTCCTTGATCGCGGCATTGCCGCCGGTGTGATCGGGGTGCCAGTGCGTGTTCCAGATCTGGGTGATGCGCCAGCCGCGGGCATCGGCCGCGGCCAGCACCGGCGCGGCCTCGGCAGGATCGACGACCATCGTCTCGCCGGACGCGGGCTCATGCACCAGCCAGATGTAGTTGTCGCTGAGCGCAGGCACGCGCACCACTTCGATCATCATCTACTCCGTTCGTCGTCGTAAAGCCACGGTTCATCGCAGCTGCGCCACGGTGCAACCTTCAAGGGAGGAACGCACATCATGACCGCCGTCGCAACCGTTAGCCGTCCGCTGCTCATTGCCGCCGCCTTGCTGTCCACCGGCATGATCGGCGGCGGCTATCTGCTCGGCGACGGGCTGCGGCGCGCCAACATGGCGGAGCGGTCGGTCACCGTCCGCGGCCTGGCCGAGCGCAACGTCACGGCCGACCTCGCCACCTGGACGATCGTCTTTTCCGAGACCGGCACCGAGCTCGGCCCCGTGCAGGGCTCGACCGACGAGAAGAGCCGGGCCGTGCGCGCCTTTTTCGCCCGCGCCGGCTTTCCCGCCAATGCGGTCAGCGACACCGGCGCGAGCGTGAACCAGTTCTTCGATTCCAACCGCCAGCAGAATGTCGTCACGGTCCGCCGCCGACTGCAGTTGCGCACGACGGACGTGATGCGCGCCCGCTCGGCCTACGCCCGCCAGGCCGACCTGATCCGCGCAGGCGTCGCCCTCGAGGAGGGCAGCGGCATCGTCTACAGCTTCACCAAGCTGAACGCGATCAAGCCGCAGATGGTCGCCGAGGGCACGCGCAGCGCCCGCCAGAGCGCGGAACAATTCGCCAATGACAGCGGCACCGATGTCGGCGGCATCAAGTCGGCGACTCAGGGCTATTTCTCGATCGGCGCGCGCGACGGCGATGTCGACGGCGAGGGCGGCAGCAATGCGGGCAGTTCGCCTCTCCAAAAGGTGCGGGTGGTGACGACCATCGATTTCTATCTGAGGTAGCTCGTGGTGGTTTGAGTTAGTCATCCCGGCGAAAGCCGGGACCCAAGGACCTGAAATCCGAGAAGCTGGACGATCTTGGGTCCCGGCGTTCGCCGGGATGACTCAAGGGATTACCAGCTCCCCACATTCGGCATCGACACCCAGGGCTCGGCGGCCTCCAACCGGCCGTCCTGCAGCAACTCGACGGAAATCCCGTCCGGCGTGCGCACGAACGCCATATGGCCGTCGCGCGGGGGGCGGTTGATCGTCACGCCGGCATCCATCAGCCGCTGGGATGTCTCGTAGATATTGTCGACGCGGTAGGCGAGATGGCCGAAATTGCGGCCGCCGGAATAGTCCTGCGGGTCCCAATTGTGCGTCAGCTCCACTTCGGCGACGCCTTCCTCTCCGGGCGCGGCGAGCAAGATCAGTGTGAACCGGCCGCCCTCATTGTCGAAGCGGCGCACTTCCTTGAGGCCGATCAGCTCGAAGAAGCGGACCGTCGCCTCCGGATCGGTGACCCGGATCATCGTGTGCAGATATTTGGTCATCGTGAGCGCGGTGCCGCTGGAGTGCCGAGTCGGTCAAGCTCCGCCTGCGCTGCCTTCGCCGCGTCGCCGCCCGGCTGGTTGCGGACGGCCGCCTCGAACGCCAGCCGAGCGGCCGGCACGGCGCCCGCCGCGAGCGCGATCCGCCCCGCCTCCAGCGCGACGGCAGCATCGTCCGGCGAGCGTTTGGCCGCTTCCGCGATGTCGGCCTGGGCGCGGTCAAGCTGGTCCATCCGCCGCGCCAACGACGCGGACAGCAGCCAGCCGAGCGGGTCCTCGGGCACCAGCCGCAGCGCTTCGTCCAAATCGGCGCGCGCCGCCTGCACGTCCCCCGCGGCGACATTGGCGCGGGCGCGGTCGAGCCGGACCTCGCCCTTGGCCGGACCGCTCAGCAGGCCGCTCACCAGCGCGCGATCGAAGGCGGCAATGGCGCCGCGCGGATCGGCGCCGGCCAGCCGCGCATTGCCCGCCTGCACCCACAGGTTCGCCGCCGCGAGTTGTTCCTCCGGCTTGGCCTCGCGCGCCGCCTGCTCGAAGGCGTTCGCCGCCTCCGCCCAGCGTTCCTGCGCGACATAAGCGAGCCCCGCGCATTGCCGCGCCAGCGCGCCACCGCCGCGCGCCGCCCAGTCCTGCGCCGCCGCCGCAGCTTTCACCGGATCGGCGGCAATCTGTTCGGTGCAGCTGGGTTGGGAAGCCTGGGCAAGAAGGAAGAGCAACATGAGCTTACCTGGACAGGGAGGCGACCGTCGCGATCAGCAGGTCCAGGTCCTGCGGCCGCGACAGCCGATGATCGCCGTCCTTGACCAGGATCGTCTGCACGTCCGCTGAACGCAGCCGCCCTGCCAGGTGCGTCGAATGATGCCAGGGCACGTCGGGATCGCGCTGGCCGTGGAGCAGCCGCACCGGGCAGTCGATCGCGACCTCCCGGTGCAGCATGCGCAGGCCCTCGCCCGACTGCCAGAAAGCACGGGTGGTGACCATCGGCGCGCCATAGTCGGACGGCCGCTCCAGCCGCCCCTCGGCCAGCAGCTTCATTTTCTCGTCCTGGGTGAAGCCCCAATCGGTGAAGTCCGGCGCCGCCGCGATGCCGATCAGAGCGGCGACGCGGTCCGGCCGCGCCTCCGCGACCAGCAAGCCGATCCAGCCGCCCATCGAGGACCCGACCAGCAGCAGCGGACCCTCGATAAGCGCATCGATTATCGCGAGGGCATCGTCCCGCCAGCCGGCGAGCGTGCCGTTTTCGAATTGCCCCTCGCTCTCACCGCAGCCCGCATAGTCGAAGCGCAGCATCGCCCGGCCCTGCGCTGCCGCCCAAGCGTCCAGCGCCACCGCCTTGGTGCCGCTCATGTCCGACGCATAGCCGGGCAGGAAGACGATGGTAGGGCCGGTGCCTGCTCGATAGCGATAGGCGAGCGACGGCTGATCGGAACGTTCGAATAAGGGCAAGAAACTCTCCACCTTCCGGCTTGCCTGAGCCTGTCGAAGGCCTTCCTTCTTATCCAGGCCAACTCCGCAAAGAAAGAAAGGGAGGGCTTCGACAAGCTCAGCCAAGCCGGAGCTTGTTCAGGGCTCGGGTTTCGAGGACCTCAGATCACATATTCGATCGAGCGCATCTCGATATTGGCGTCGCGCTTGGCGGCGCGCTTGGCGACCATCTGGTCGTAGAGTTTCTTCACCGTTCCGCTGCCGGTGGTGATGAACAGGCCCGGCACCAGAGCGTGAACGATGCAGGCGGCGCCGCCGACGATCATCTTCACGCCAAAGCCGCCCGCCGCCGCGAAATGCTCGGCATAGGTCTCGCCGATTTCAGTCGGGTGCTCGCGAAACAGCTTGGTGAACATGGACGATCCTCCCGGAGGCGCCGGTTATCATAGCGGGAGAAGCCTGTCCTGCCTGAACTGAAGATGCACCTTATTGCTATTGCGACTTGATCGCAACAGACTTGGGTGGCACGTTGCGGCCATGATCGACCAGATGTTCGCTCCCCTGCCTCGCACCGCCGATCTGCTGCCGGAGGAGGTCGCGCTCGTCTCTGCCACCGCAAATGGGTAATGGCGCAGCGCCATGGCCGGACCTGCCCGCTGCACGCGGCGGCAGGCCAGCTCGGCAGCCTGCAGGCGGCGCGGTCGCTGCATCTGCTGCTCGCCCATGTCGGTGCGAGCTGGCCCGAGCCGGTTGCCGTTGCGCCGCCCTGCTGCCCCGTACTGACGCATGACGAAGCGACCTTACTCGGCATGGTGATCGCGGCGACGCGGCACTCGCGGCCCGTATTCGACGCGCTCACTTGTGAAATGCTCGGCCCGGATGCGCGCGATCGCCTGCACGGTGCCGCTGCGGAACTCGGCCGGCTGATCGACCTTTAGTCGGAGGAGGGGGACCGGCTCGAGCAGATGGCGCGTAGCGCGGTCCACTCCTGCTCCGTCAGCGCGGGCAGGTAGCGCGCGTCCTTCTTGGCCGCTTCCTTGAACCGCTTGGCGCGGTCGCCGGAGAGCGGGTGCGAGGAAAGATAGGCGAGCGCGGGCTCGAACCGCCCGAGATCGCTCTCGGCATTCTTCAGCCGCCCGAAGAACTTCGCCGTCGCCGCCGGATTGATCTGCGCGCGCTGCAGCATGGCGATGGCCGAGCCATCCGCGTCCTGCTCGGCGCGCCGGGTGAAGCTGAGCGAGACGAAGCCGTCGACATTGCCCCCGGTGGTGCCGCCGAGCGCCGTCGCGAACATCCCCACGCCGAACTCGCGGATCAGCGCCGCGGTGATGTGGCGGCGGCGGACATGGGCGATCTCGTGGGCCAGGATCCCGGCCAGCTCTTCGGGCCCGTCCACCACTTCGAAGAGCTTGTCGAACAGGACGATATTGCCGGCCGGCAGCGCCGCGGCATTGACGATCGGCAGGTCGACGACGCGGATGTTGAGCTCGCCGGGCTTGGCATCCAGGCTGGCGGTGAGCCGCTTGAGCGCGGCGTCGCCGAGCGGGGTCGAGCAATATTTGCCGCCGAAATCCCCCACCAGCGCCACGCCATAGGCCTTCTCCACCGCGGGCGGCACGAGGGGCGCGAGCAAGGTCGGGGCGAAATAGCCGAAAGTGAGGACCGCGGCCGCGACGGCCCCGAAGGCTGCCGTCGCTGGCCAGATGCCGACGCGGTCGATCCAGCGGCCATAGCCGAAGCGCCGCGGGAAGAGCGCATCCAGCTCCGCCGCCACCGGCGGGGACAGGCGCAGGCGCCAGCCGGGCACGTCCGCCCTGGTCAGCGTCAGGCCCGCTGCACCGCGATCAGCCACGGCCAGTGCGGACAGCGGCACGTCGTCGGCCCAGCCATCGTCCATCGACAGCCTTAGCCCGGCCAGCGACGCTTCGGCCCGCACTTCATGGCGCAGGCCGCTCTGGCCGTCATAGAGATGCCCCTCCGTCACGCGCCGCTCAGATCGCGCCGACGTCGAAGGCGGCGGCCAGGCCCTCGGCATCGCCCTGCGCGTTCGTCCGCGACTGGGTCAGGCCGTCGAGATCGACATGGCCTTCGGCCTCGAGGTGGCGGACCATGAACGCCCAGTTGCGGTAGGAAAGGAACAGGTATCCAATGCCCAAAGTCGCCACCACGATCAGCGTGTTGGTGATCAGCAGCATCACCCATTCGCCGGTCCGCGCCTCGAACGAGAAGCGCAGCCCGCCGAGCCGCAGCGCGCCGATCGCCTCGCGCAGATAGGCGGAATAATAGGCGAGCGCGATCAGTCCGGTCAGCGCATAGGTGCCGAAGATGATCACCAGGAACATCAGGCCGCTGAAGATGGGCGAGCTGCTGTAGAGCCGGAACGGCCCCAGATTGGCGCCGGTCAGCACGGCAAAGGCGAGCCCGACCAGGAAGAACAGGAACGGCAGCAGGTAGAAGCACAAATAACGGCCCATCAGCGGCCTGGCCGTGGCGTCGGCTTCGAACCGGTCCGGGCCGAAGCTCATCGCCCGCCAGCGCTCGTTCCAAAGCTGGGTCATCGACCAGGGAATAAGCAGGCCCAGCGCCAGGATGCCGACGCCGGTCCGCCACAGATAGGAGACGCCATAGCCCCAGCCGCCCGGCTCGCCCCCGCCGCGAATGCCGTGCCAGTAAGTGCGGGACAGCCGGTAGCGCAGCGCGCGGTAACGGGCGACGCCGGCCAGGAAGAAGAAGCCGATATAGATCAGGCCCGCGATCGTGCCCGCAATGGCCGCCTGGCCGCGCAGCACCATCGCCTGAAAGCCGAACTGCAGGAACAGCACCGCCGGCAGCAGGATCGCCATGACGATCAGAAAGCCCTTGAACATCTCGCCGCCGGTGCCGGTCCATTCCAGGCTGTCGTCGATGAACTCGGTCCGGCTCCACAGATAGCGCCGCTCCCGCGCCTTTGCCCAGAACCGGTACACGCCCAGCGTGACGATCGTCAGCAGCAGGTTGGTGAAGGCAATCGGCGCGAATTCCCGCCAGCTGCCGGTAAAGCGAAACGCGCTGTCGGCCGACGCGCGGAAGTCATGGCTTTGAACGTTCACGAGAATCCCCCCTCGGCAGGAGCTTGGCGCGTTGAGGTTCGCGCTGCAATCCCCTGCATCGTCATCCCCGCGAAAGCCGGGACCGAGCGCTTAAGTGAATAAAAGTAAAGGCTGGGTTCCCGCTTTCGCGGGAATGACGAAGGTGTGGAGGTTGAGGGCGGGGCCAGGCGCCGCTACATGCCCGGCCCATGTCCGAGATGATCCGCATCACCCTTCCCGATGGCTCCGCGCGAGAAGTGGCGCGGGGGACCAGCGCGGCCGACATTGCCGCGGCGATCGGGCCGGGCCTCGCCAAGGCGGCGCTGGCGGCGCGCGTGGACGGCGAAGTGCGGGACCTGACGCGACCCATCGAGCAGGACGTGCAGCTGGCGCTGATCACGGCCCGCGACGAAGCGGACGCACTGGAGTTGGTGCGGCACGATTATGCGCATGTGCTCGCCGAGGCGGTGCAGAACCTCTTCCCGGGGACGCAGATCACCTTCGGGCCGGCGACGGAGGACGGCTTTTATTACGACTTTGCGCCCAAGGGCCGGCCTTTCACCGAGGAAGACCTGCCGGCGATCGAGGAGGAAATGCGCCGCATCATCGCCAAGGACGAGGCGCTGGTGCGCGAAGTCTGGGACCGCGCCCGGCTGATCGAGACGTTCCGGGCCCAAGGCGAGACGTTCAAGGCCGAGTGGGCCGGCGAGCTGCCGGAAGGCGAGGAGATCACCGTCTATCGCTCCGGCGGCTGGTTCGACATGTGCCGGGGGCCGCATCTGGCCTCCACGGGCAAGCTCGACCCGACCGCGTTCAAGCTGACGCGCGTGTCGGGCGCCTATTGGCGCGGCGACCAGAAGAACGCGATGCTTTCCCGCATCTACGGCACCGGCTGGCTCAACAAGAAGCAGCTGCAGGAGCATTTGACGCGGCTCGAGGAAGCGGCGAAGCGCGACCACCGCAAGCTGGGCGCGGAAATGGACCTGTTCCACCTTCAGGCGGAAGCGCATGGCTCCGTCTTCTGGCACCCCAAGGGCTGGATGATCTGGCGCCAGCTTGAGGCCTATATGCGCCGCAAGCTCGACGCCGCCGGCTATCAGGAGATCAAGACGCCGCAGCTGATGGACGCGCGGATGTGGGAACAGTCGGGCCATTGGGGCAAGTATCGCGAGAATATGTTCGTGGTGCCCGACGAGGTGCCGAACACCGAAGAAGAAGGCCCGGTCATCAGCGGCGATGCCGACTGGATGGCGCTCAAGCCGATGAACTGCCCGGCGCACGTCCAGGTCTTCAAGCAGGGCATCACGTCCTATCGCGAGCTGCCGATGCGGCTGGCCGAGTTTGGCTGCTGCCATCGCAACGAAGCCCATGGCGCGCTGCACGGCATCATGCGGGTTCGCCAGTTCACGCAGGATGACGCCCACATCTTCTGCCGCGCCGACCAGCTGGTCGAGGAAGTGCGCATCTTCTGCGACCTGCTCGACAGCATCTACCAGGATTTGGGCTTCGAGCGTTACGCGATCAAGCTGGCGCTGCGCCCGGAAAAGCGCTTCGGCAGCGACGCGATGTGGGACTGGGCCGAGCAGTCGCTGCGCGATGCCGTCGCCGCGACCGGCCGCGCGACGCCCGAATTCGGCTGGGAGGAGCTGCCCGGCGAAGGGGCGTTCTATGCGCCGAAGCTCGAGTTCCACCTGACCGACGCGATCGGCCGCACCTGGCAATGCGGCACGCTGCAGACCGACACGGTGCTGCCCGAACGGCTGGACGCGACCTATGTCGGCGCGGACGGCGAGCGGCACCGGCCGATCATGCTCCACCGCGCGATCCTCGGCACGTTCGAGCGCTTCATCGGCATTTTGATCGAGCATCATGCCGGCAAATTCCCGCTCTGGCTGGCGCCGGTGCAGGCGGTGGTCGCGACCATCGTCTCGGACGCCGACGATTATGCCGGCGACGTGATGGCGGCGCTCGCCAAGGCCGGCATTCGCGCCGAGGCCGATCTCCGCAACGAGAAGATCAACTATAAGGTGCGCGAGCACTCGCTGGCCAAGGTCCCGTATTTGCTGGTGGTCGGCAAGCGCGAAGCGGAGGAGCGCACCGTCGCTTTGCGGCCGCTGGGCGCGGATGCGAGGCAGGAAGTGCTGCAGCTGGGCGAGGTTATCGCCCGCCTTACCGCCGAGGCCGTGGCGCCGGATCTGCGGAGCTAAGCTCCCCGCCCCACCAACCGTCACCCCAGCGAAGGCTGGGGTCTCCCGAGATCAGGAGATGCCAGCCTTCGCTGGCATGACGGTCCTTGGCTGCCTCAATGCGTGCCCGGTACCGGCGGGTCGATGTCGTGGATTTCCGGCTCGTGCACTTCGGTCAGGCCCCGGCCGACATGGCTGCGGCTGCGGCTGTATGCGAAGTAGACGACCAGGCCGATCACCGCCCAGAGCACGAACAGCAGCTTGGATTTCTCGTCCAGGCTGAAGAACAGATAGATGCAGCCGATGATCGCGATCGGCGCGGTCAGGTAGATCGCCGGCGTCTTGAACGGACGGCGGCGGCCCGGATCGGTGCGGCGCAGTACCATCACCGCGATAGACACCGCGGCAAAGGCGAACAGGGTCCCTGAGTTGGAGATGTTCGCCAGCTGCCCGACCGGGAAGAAGGCCGCGAACAGCGCCACCGCAATGCCGGTGATCACCGTGATCACGTGCGGCGTGTTGTAGCGCGGGTGGATCTTCGAGAAGGCGGCGGGGAGCAGGCCGTCGCGGCTCATCACGAAGAAGATGCGGGTCTGGCCGAACATCATCATCAGGATGACCGACGGCAGCGCCAAGCCGGCGGCGAGGCCGAGCAGGTTGCCGATCTGCGGCCAGCCGATTTCACGCAGCGTCCAGGCCAATGCCTCCTTGGAGCAGGTGACGGCGTTCTCGCCCATCGCCGCGCATTGCGCCGACAGTTCGCGGCTGCCCGGCTCCAGCGCGATTCCGGCCGCGTCGGTGACCGGCTGCGCGCCGACCGAACCGATCACGCCCGCCGAAACCAGCAGGTAGAAGATGGTGCAGATGCCCAGCGACCCGATCAGGCCGATCGGCATGTTGCGTTGCGGGTTCTTGGTCTCCTCGGCCGCGGTCGAGACCGCGTCGAAGCCGACATAGGCAAAGAAGATCGAGGCCGCCGCCGCCGAGATGCCGCCGAAGCCGAGCGGTGAGAAGGGCTCGAAATTTTCCATCTTCATCACCGGCACGGCCAGCACGATGAACAATGTCAGCGCCGCGACCTTGATCAGCACCAGGATGGAGTTGACGGTGGCGCTCTCCTTGGTGCCGATCACCAGCAGCCAGGTGACGAGGCCCGCAATCGCCATGGCGGGCAGGTTGATCATGCCGCCGTCGAACGGCCCGAGCACAAGCGTATCGGGTATGTCGATGGCAAAGGCGTTCTCGACCAAGCCGACGACATAGCCGGACCAGCCGACCGACACCGCGCCGGCCGCGACCGCATATTCGAGGATCAGCGCCCAGCCGACCATCCAGGCCAGCAGTTCGCCCATCACGGCGTAACTGTAGGTGTAGGCGGAGCCGGAGACCGGCACCATCGACGCCATTTCGGCGTAGCAGAGCGCCGCCACCGCGCAGACCGCGCCGGCGATGATGAAGGAGATCATCATGCCGGGGCCCGCTTTCTGCGCGGCCTCGGCGGTTAGAACGAAAATGCCGGTGCCGATCACTGCGCCGATGCCGAGCATGGTCAGCTGGAACGCGCCCAGCGTCCTGGTCAGCGACTTCTTCTCGGCAGTGGCAAGGATGGCGTCGAGTGGCTTTACGCGCCCGAATATCATGCCTGTCTCAATCCCCTAAGCGGCGCTGCAAGCGAGCGCCTATTGGGCGCGGAAACTAGAGGCAATTCACAAAGGCGCAACAGATTATCGTTGCGGCGGCGAAGCCGCGCCCCGCCGCCGCATTATCCCTCAGGCCGCATTCTTTTTGAACTGGTCGGCTTCGGTGCTTTCCGAAAGCGCCGTCGTGCTGGCGGTACCGCCGGAGACGGCGGTGGCGACCAGGTCGAAATAGCCGGTGCCGACTTCGCGTTGGTGGCGGGTGGCGGTGTAGCCGTCGGCCTCGGAGGCGAACTCGGCCTGCTGCAGCTCCGAGTAAGCCGCCATGCCGCGATCCTTATAGCCGCGGGCGAGCTCGAACATGCCGTGATTGAGCTGGTGGAAGCCCGCGAGAGTGACGAACTGGAACTTATAGCCCATCGCGCCCAACTCGCGCTGGAACTTCGCGATCGTGTCCTTGTCGAGCTTGGCTTCCCAGTTGAAGCTGGGCGAGCAATTATAGGCCATCATCTTGCCCGGGTGTGCTTTCTGCACCGCCTCGGCGAACCGCTTCGCATCCTCAAGGTTCGGGTGGCTTGTTTCCCACCACAAGAGATCGGCGTGCTCGGCAAAAGCGATGCCGCGCTTGATGCAATGATCGACGCCGGTGCCGTCCTTCAGCCGGAAAAAGCCCTCGGGCGTGCGCTCGCCGGTGAGAAATTCATGGTCGCGCTCATCGACGTCGGAGGTGATCAGCTTGGCGCTCTCTGCGTCAGTGCGGGCGACGAGGACGGTCGGCACCCCGCAGACGTCGGCGGCGAGGCGCGCGGCGTTCAGGTTGCGGATATGCGCCTGGGTCGGGATCAGCACCTTGCCGCCCAAGTGGCCGCACTTTTTTTCGGACGCGAGCTGGTCCTCGAAATGCACGCCGGCCGCGCCCGCCTCGATATAGGCCTTCATGATCTCGAAGCAGTTCAACGGCCCGCCGAACCCTGCTTCCGCATCGGCGACGATCGGCACGAACCAGTCGCGCTTGGCGCCGCCTTCCGAATGCTCGATCTGGTCGGCGCGCTGGAGGGTGCGGTTGATCTTGCGGCATAGCTCCGGCCCGGCATTGGCGGGATAGAGCGACTGGTCCGGATACATGGCGCCGGCGGTGTTGGCGTCGGCCGCGACCTGCCAGCCGCTGAGGTAGATGGCCTTCAGCCCTGCGCGCACCATCTGCATCGCCTGGTTGCCGCTGAGCGCGCCAAGGGCGTTGATATAGTCCTCCGACTTCAGCAGCTCCCAGAGCTTGAGCGCGCCGCGACGGGCCAGCGTGTGCTCGATCGGCACCGATCCGCGCAGTTTCTCGACGTCGGCCGCCGTATAGGTGCGGTTGATGCCGGCGAAGCGGCCTTCGGGTGCGGCGATCAGGTCGGAGAAGTCGGTCATGTGTACGCCCCTTTACAGAGTCAGCTGAGATGCCGCACATAATGCACATTCCGCACGTGCATCAGGTGAATCTTCTGCCTTGAAGAAGGTTGGAGAGTAGCTGACTCGCACCAACAAATTGTGCTGTTGTAAACTCTTCACAACCTTAGCTCCCCCCTTTATTGTCACCCCAGCGAAGGCTGGGGTCTCGGGGCCGAGATGCCAGCCTTCGCTGGCATGACGGGAACGAAGCGTATCAGAGCCGGAGGGGAATAGGACAGCATGGCGAAGCTGATCGCGGGGCATCAGGTGCGGCGCTTGCGGCGGCAGGCGGGGCTGAGCCAGGCGGCGATGGCCGAGCAGCTGGGCATTTCCGCCAGCTATCTGAACCTGATCGAGCGGAATCAGCGGCCGCTGACGGCGCAGGTGCTGGTGCGGCTCACCGAATTGTTCGACTTCGATCCCCGGACCCTGAGCGCCGGCAGTCCGGGCGGGGGCGCCGAGGCGATCCGCCGCCGCCTCGGCGACCCGATGTTCCAGGATCTGGAGATCGATCGCGCCGAACTCGAGGAATGGCTCGCCGGCGCGCCCGGTGGAGCGGAAGCCTTTGCTCGGGCCTATGACCGGCTCGGCGGAAGCGGCGGCGCGGCGCCGGACGCGTCCGATCCGATGACGCTGGCCCGGCGCGAGATCGAGCGCTGGCGCAACCACTTCCCCGATCTCGACGCGGCAGCCGAAGCGCTCGCCGACGAGCTGCGCCTGTCCGCCGGCGACCTTTACGCCGCCATCGCCGAACGGCTGCGGGTCAAGCACAGCCTGACCCTGCGCATCCTACCGGTCGAGGTGCTGCCCGATGCGCTGCGCCGCCTCGACCTCCACGCCCGCCAGCTGCAGCTATCGGAAATGCTCGACCCGGCCTCGCGGACTTTCCAGGCCGCATTCCAGCTCGGCGCGATCGAAGCGCGGGCCGAGATCGAGGCGCTGGTGAAAGGGGCAGGTTTCACCGAACGCGCCGCCGAGCGCCTCTTCCGCCGCCATTTGACCAGCTATTTCGCGGCCGCGCTGATGATGCCCTACGCCCGCTTCCTCCGCGCCTGCGAAGCGACCGGCTATGATGTCGAGCTGCTGCAGCGCCGCTTCGGTGCCGGTTTCGAGCAAGTCGCGCACCGGCTGACCACGCTGCAGCGGGTGGGGGCGCGCGGGCTCCCCTTCTTCATGATCCGCATCGACCGGGCGGGCCAAGCGAGCAAACGCTATGCCGGCGCCAGCGCCGCTCCGCTGGTGGAGGCTGACGGCCGCTGCCCCTTGTGGCGCCTGCACAACGCGTTCGACCGCCCCGGCCGCATCGAGCGCGACCTGGTCGAACTCACCGATGGGTCCCGCTGGTTCAGCTTCGCCCGCACCGTCCACCCCCAAGGCCGCCGCGCCGGCGATGTCGGGGCCGAGTTCGTTGTCGGCCTGGGACTGGCAGCGGAGCTGGCCGGCAGCCTGGCGCTGGCCCGCGGCCTCGACCTGACCGGCGCCGCCACGCCGATCGGCCTCGGCTGCCGCGCCTGCACCCGCCCGCAATGCCCGCAGAGAAGCGCTCCACCCGCGGGCCGCGCCCTCCTCTTCAACGAACGCGAACGGGGCTTGAGCGCCTTCAGCTTCGTGGAGGATTGAGAATCAGTCGTCAGGCGCGCGCGCGGTGGGCGGAAGCTGAACGTCCGGCCAGCCATAAGCACGGGCGAGCGTCCGCTGGATCGCCGCGGCGAGGCGGCCGCCATTGTCGCCATTGGTCATGACGACCAATCCTTGGCGCGAGCCATTCAGAAAAGCGGTGAAGCGGCACTGAAAGCCTTCATTGCTGCCGGTGTGCGCTATGAATCGCGCGCCATCGGTACCGCCAACCGCCACGCCCAGCGCATAGTTGACGAGAACCGGAGTCATCATCGCCCGCGCGCTGGCGGGGCTCAGCAACGCACCGCGCTTGCCCTGCCACGAGTCCTGCAGGGCAATCAGAAACCGCGCATAATTGGACGGCGTCGTCCACAGGCCTGCAGCGGCAAGCTCCGGATAGAGGTGGTGCCCGCCATTGATCGGCCGCCCGTCCCCATCATGGCCGGCGGCGCGGTGCCGGTCCGCCATGGTGAGCGGCTGCTGGAAGCTGGAGTGCGACATTCCCGCCGGACGCAGCAGGAAGCGGCTCATCAGCTGGTCGAACGGCTGGCCGGCTGCCTTGCTCATCAAAAGCTGGGCAACGCTATAGCCGCCGCCCGAATAGGCCATCTGCTTGCCCGGAGTGGCGAATGATCGCACCGCCGCCGTGTTCGATGGCGGCGTGCCGTTGAGGCTCTCGACCAACGTCGCGACCGGCTGCCCGATCCGGTAGCCGGGATAGCCGCCGACGGAGAGGCCGGCCGTGTGGCTCAGCAACTGGCGCAGGGAGACCGCGTCGGTGCCGGCCGCCGTCCATTCCGCGAGCCGGGGCCTGACATTGTCGTCTAGCGTCAACCGGCCCGCATCGACCAGCCGCAGCGCCGCGGCCGCCGCCACGGCCTTACTGAGCGACGCCGCCTGGAAGCGCGTCCGTGCGTCGGCAGGCCGTGTCGCCCCTGCAACCGGAGTGCCATAAGCGCGCACCCATTTGATCTTGCCATCTTCGATGAAGGCGATGCCGACCGCCGGCACCTTCGCTTCCGCCATGCGCGCGGTTAGCGTCGCCGCCTCCTTGGCCGATTGCGGCCCCGGCATCGGCGAGACCTGCTGTTCGAGCGCCTGCAGTGCCAGGCGGTCGGCGGGTGCGAGCTTCGCGGCTCCCGCCGTGGGAGCAGCCAGAAGCAGCGACGTGCAGGCGATGAGCGCGCGTAAGTGCAAGATCGAAGCTCCTTTTTCAGCTGACCGGATCGCCAGCCGAACCTTGATTTAGCTGGGTTCCCGCCTTCGCGGGAATGACGAAAGCAAAAAAGACTGCGTTGCAATCCTCCTCCGTCGTCATTCCCGCGAAAGCGGGAACCCAGCCGCTTCGCTCGTCAGAGCGGAGCGAAGCCAATATCTTCGGCCAAGTCGCGCCAGTTCGGATTGTACGCTTCGATTAGACCCAGCTTCCAGGCCCGGTTCCATTTTTTGATGCGCTTTTCGCGCTGGATGGCTGACTCCATCGTCGCATGCATTTCGAACCACATCAGCAGCTTGACGCTGTAGTCGCGGGTGAAGCCGGGGACCAAGGCGCGGCGATGTTGATCGACCCTAGCGATTAAGTCGGAGGTCACGCCCATGTAAAAGGGTGCCGTTCCGCTGCGAGGCGAGCAGGTAGACGGCTGGCGCGAAATCGCGATGCATTCCGTCTGTCTAGCTGGGTTCCCGCTTTCGCGGGAATGACGAAAAAGAAAGTAGTGGGGCCAGATCAGGCGGCGCGCTTGGTCCTGCGGGGCGGCTGCGCTCGCTCAGCTTCGGCCGAAGTGCCGAGCAGGTAATGCTGCGCCGTCACCGGCGGCAGCGCGCGGCTGAAATACCAGCCCTGGCCGGCGGTCACGCCCAGTTCTTCCAGGGCGAGCAGTTCGTCCTGTCGCTCGATACCCTCGGCCACCAAAGTGCAGCCGATATTGCCGGCGAAGCGCACCATTGCGCCGATCAGTGCGCGCCGGGCGGGATCGTGATCGACGTCCTTGGTCAGGCTCATGTCGAGCTTCAGAATGTCAGGGCCGAGATCGAGGATGTGCCGCAGCCCGGAATAGCCGGCACCGACATCGTCCACCGCGATGCGGACATGATCGGCCAACGGCGCGAGCGCGGCGCGCAGTTCGTGATAATCCTGCACCGCGGCATGTTCGGTGATTTCAACGACGATGCGCCCGGATGGGGTTCCGGCCAGCAACTGCTCCAGACGCCCGGACAGCAGCAGCTCCGGCGACGTGTTCAGGGCCAGGTAACAGGGCGCCGGCACATAGGGTAACGCACGGATGGCCGCGGCGGCAGCAGCATATTCCAGGTCGGCGCCAAGGCCCACAAGCCCTGCCTTGCCGAACCATTTGTCGGGCGAGAGGTCGCCGGGAAAGCGCGCCAGCGCCTCGACGCCGATCGGCGCCCGGCCCTTCAGCCGGTGGATCGGCTGCAGATGGACGGCGGGCTGGCCGCTGGCGATGGCGGCTTCGACCTCGGCGATCGTCTCGTCGCGGGTGCGATTGCTTTCCAGCTCCGCCTCGATCTGGTTGGCGGCCAGTTCGGAAAAGACTTTCATCGTCGCGAGATCGCGCTGGGTCAGCGAATAATCGGGCGTGCTGCTCAGGCAGCAGAAGCTGCCGTACACGCTGCCGTCCTTCAGCCGCAGCGGCACGTCCATGTGGCAACCGACTGGCAGCGCCTTTGTGATCGGGATGCTCTGCGCCAACGGATGGTCCGCTGCATTGTGGATCAGCTCCGGCAAGCGCCCTTGCAGCACATGCCAGCAATAGCTGTCCTCGACCGCGTCGCCGTCGCCTGGCCGCTGCGGTAGTGGCAGGTCGGTGCTGATATGGGTGAATTCGCGTCGCCCGTTAACGTAGCGCGAGGCAAACGCGATCTCCATGCCGAGATGATGGCGCACCGCTTCCAGGATTGCGTCGATCTGCGACAATCCGTGATCGCTCTGGAGCAAGGCCGTCAATGATTGCTGCATCTGATCCTCGGCGCTGTGCCGGCGCTTCTATCGGCAAGTGGTTGCCCAACTCCTAAGGGGCCCGGCCGGCTCCATTACAGTCGTGGAACGAAACGCACGCGGCATGCGCTTCACTGGCCAGGAGGACCAATGATGGCCGATGTCGCTGCTCGCCTGACCATGCTTACCCGGCTCGGCTTTGCTGCCCGCGGGCTGCTTTATATCGTCATCGCGCTGCTGGTGCTGACCACTGGACAGGCCGAGGACCCGAGCGGGGCGCTGCAGCGTCTCGGCGAGGGCGGCGGGCGGATATTGCTCGGGCTGATGACGGCGGGCTTCGTCGCCTATGGCATCTGGCGGCTGTCGGATGCGGCGTTCGATATCGAGCGGCATGGCAGCGACGGCTCCGGTCTGCGCGAGCGGCTGGGTGCGGCCGGCAGCGGCATCGTCCACCTTCTGCTCGCCTGGCAGGCGATCCGGCTGATGCAGGGCGCGAGCGAGCAGGCCGGCAATGGCGCGCAGGACGGCGCCCAGTCGGCGTTGCAGCTGCCGGGCGGCGGGGTGCTGCTGGCGGCGGCGGGCGCGGTGCTGATCGGCGTCGGGCTGTTTCAGCTGGTCAAGGCGGCCAAGGCCAGCTTCCTCAAGCATCTCGAATCGGACGTGGCGCGCCAGCCCTGGGCGCGCTGGACCGGCCAGGCCGGCTATGCCGCACGGGGGCTCGTCTTCCTGATCAGCGGCTTCTTCCTGCTCCGCGCCGGCCTGGACGAGCAGGCCAGCGAGGCGGGCGGCATGGCTCAGGCGCTGTCATGGCTCACCAGCCCTTGGGACGTGATCGTCGCTTTGGGCCTGCTCGCCTTCGGGTTGTTCAGCCTGATCGAGGCGCGCTTTCGCGTGCTGCACGACGTGCCGGTCGGCAGCGTCGGCCAGCGGGTGCGATCGCATTTGGGGTGACGCCCTAGCCGAACAGCCAGGCCCACATGATGCGGCCGGGCAGGAAGCTCAGCAGGCCCGAGACCAGCAGGGCACCAATGAACATGGCGACGAGGTGGCGGCGATGGGCGGCGATGCGGCCCTGGCGGGCGGCGGCGATGGCGAGCGGGATGCCGACGATCGTCACCACTGACGCGATGTGGATGAAGCTGAAGCGGCCGTCGTTCAGATGCCGGATGAACAGGGCGGCGATCGCCGTCACCATCATCAGCGCCATCCAGATGCGGCCGAGCAGCCGGTGGCGGGCGCCGCCCTTGCGCGACAGGAACAGGTAAAGGCCCAGCGGCAGCGACGGCAGCACGGTCGCCAGATGGATAACAACCGCAATTTCGCGGGCTTGGGGCGGCGTCGGGGCGAGGCCGAGTGCGGCGCGAAGCAGCGCGTAAAGGCTGATCGCGCCGATCGCCGTGCCGGAGACGAGCAATGCCAGCCGCGCGGCGGGCGACAGGTCGAAGCCGGGGCGGGCCGGGCTTGCCAGCGCAGCGGCGGAGTGGAGGTGACGAGCGGGCATGCGAGCGGCTCCGAAGTGCGGATGGGACGCTTGAAAACCTGCCGCATGCCCGTTCGCCGGCAAGCGGCTCTTCGTGACGAAGGCCGGTGTTTCGCGAAGCCGACGGCGCTGCCCCGTGCGGCGCCATTTCGCGCGACGTGAATGGGCGCTAGCATCGCGGCGATGCCGAGCGCCCGCACCTTGCTGATCGAGCTGACCATCCTCGCCGGCCTCGGGGTCTTCCTTGCGCTGCTCGGGCCGTTCGGCAGCTTCCAGGCTGGCCTCGCCGACCGGCTCTTCTATTGGCTGGGGCTGGGGCTCGGCGGCTTCGTCCTGTTCCGGCCGGCGATGACCAGCGCGACCGCGCTGGCGCACCGGCTCGACCTGCCGGAGGGGCCGAGCTGGGTCGCGGCCTGCCTGTTCGCCGCCGTGCCGATGAGCCTGATCGTCTGGTTCCTTTCGCCGGAGCGTCCCAACCGGCTGCCGAGCGGGGCCGAGTGGCTGTCCGCCTATGCCAATGTCGCGATCGTCGCGGCCGGGGTGACGCTCGTCTTCTGGTTCGTCAGCGCCCCCGAGCGGCGCGCCCAGGCAGCGCGGCCCGCGCCACCACCGCCCGCTGCACGGGAGGCCGTTGCCCCCCGCTTCCTCGAGCGGCTGCCCCCGCATCTAGGGCGCGATCTGCTCGCGCTCGAGATGGAGGACCATTATGTCCGCGCGCACACGCAAGCGGGCAGCGCGCTGATCCTGATGCGCATGCGCGACGCGGTCGCCGAGCTCGACGGGCTGGACGGTCAGCAGGTACATCGCAGCTGGTGGGTCGCCCGCTCCGCCCTCGTTCGCGCGGTGCAGGACGGCCGCAATGTGCGGCTGCTGCTGAGGAACGGCGTCGAAGCACCCGTCGCCCGCAACAGCCAGGCCGCGCTGCGCGACGCCGGCTGGTGGTGACGCCGGCCTGTGCCGGAACGGCACAGCCGTCTCAACCCGCTTGTGCCGCATTCCTCCCTGGATTATCGGCGCTTACGACCAAGGGGGGTTGTTCATGCGTAAGTTTCTGGCCGCGATGGCTTTGCTCGCCGCGGCGCCCGGCCATGCGGCCGTCACCTACACCGCCACGATCCTGCAGACGCCGCAGGATGGCGCCATGCAGGGCTTCGGCCTCAACAATGCCGGCGACGTGGTCGGCGGTGCGGGCGTGGGCAATGGCTATCAGGCCTATCTGCGCTCGGCGAACGGCAGCTACCAGGCGCTGGGCGGGTTCGGCGGCACACGTTCGACGGCAGTCGCGATCGCCGACAATGGCGTGATTGCCGGCCAGGCACGCACCGGTGCGACGGGAGCCACGAGCTTGCCCTTCATCAAGCGGCCCGGCGAAGCGCTGACGCCGATCGCGCTTCCTGCCGGCGGCAGTTCGGCGGTCGCGCAGGACGTGAACGTCGCCGGCCATGTCGTCGGCCTCTATCGTGCCGGAAATGGTTCGGCGGGCTTCCGGTGGGGCGAAATGGCCGGCTTTGAAACCCTGTCCGGGATCAACGGCGCAACCAGCACCGCAGTGTATGGCGTGAACGGCGCCGGCGTTGCCGTCGGCTCCTATTTCAATGGCGAGGACATCGCCTTTCGCTGGGACATTGACGGCAGCGTAGTCGAGCTCGAACGCGCCGCGGTTCCTTCGGATATCTATTACAGCTCCTTTGCCGACGCGATCAACGATGACGGCCTGATCGCCGGCAACATCTATGCCACCGGCGTTGCCAATGGACAGTGCTGCCTCGACACCAGCGTGTTCGCGATCTGGAACGCCGACGGCACGCTCGCGCGGACGGCATCGTTGCACGATTTCGCTGGCCACAGCCTGGCCGACATCAATGGCAAAGGCGACGCCGTCGGCGGGGTCAATCTCACTAGTTTCGATCCAGTCACGCAAATTCCGACGAACGAGAGCTTCGCCGTGCTGTGGCGCGCCGGTCAGGACCCGATCAACCTAAACGACCTGTTCGGCAATCCGGACCTTTATCTGCGGGGCACGTTCGGCATCAACGACACGGGGCAGATCCTCGCCTTCGGGGACCGCAACGGCGTGCGCTTCGATGTGCTGCTGACGCCGCTGAACGCCGCCGTGCCGGAGCCGGGGACCTGGGGCTTGATGATCCTGGGGTTCGGCTTTGTCGGGATGGCGAGACGTCGCGCGGGCGAGACGCGACTGGCGGCCTGACCTTATTCGCCCAAGGCGAAGTCGACGCGCACGCGCACTTCGCTGGTGTTGAGGCCGGGGCTGAACGGCACGCTCGCTTCCTGCGGCGGCGGCGGCGGCGCGGCGCTCTGCGCCACCGCATCCGTCGCCATGCCGCGCATCATCGGCGGGGCATAGCCTTCGCCGCCGTCATAGATGGCGAGCACCCGCTCGACCTTCAGCCCCGCCGCCCCGGCATAGGCCTCGGCGCGGGCGCGGGCGGCGCGATAGGCTGCGGCATAAGCCGAGCGGCTGGCCGCCTCACGATCGGACACCCGCAACTCGGGGCCGGACAGCACATTCGCGCCCGCATCCGTGACGGCGGCGATCGCCTCGCCGACCTTGTCCATCGCCCGCAGCCGCACCTCGACCATGTTGTCGGCGCGGAAGCGGCCGCGATCGGCGCCATAGTCAATCCGCTGCAGGCTGACATTGCGGGTCTGCATATCGTCCGGCTTGACGCCGAGCCGGGCGAGCACCGAAGTCACCCGTGCCATCTTCTCGCGATTGGCGCGGCTCGCGTCCGCCGCCGAGCCGCCGAGCGAGTTGACGCCCAGCTGCAGCCGCGCCTCGTCCGGCCGCGTGTCCGCCCGGCCCGAGGCGGTGACGGTCAGCAAGGTTTCGCCGCGCTCGACCCCACGCGGATCGCTGCGCTGGCCGCAAGCGGATAAGGCAATCAAGGCGAGGGTCGGGGCGAGATAGCGCATCGGCGGGCTCCTTCCGCACCAAGGATACATTATATCTTGTTGCGTGCAAGTACCTGGAAAATGATGCTATTCCGCGGCCCGCGCCTGAGGACCCTCCAGCTTGCCAACCTCATTGCCCCAGGCATCCCAGCCCGGCCGCTCGCTGCGGGCGAACAGCTCCAGCTTCGACGCGGCCGGGTAGAGCCGGTCGATCGCGTCGCGCACCTGCTCGGGCTTTTGCGAATGGGCGCGCCGCGGGGCGAGGATCACGTTCGCCACCCCTTCGTCGCCGATCGGCATCGGCCGGCCCTTGGCGACGCGGCTGGCGGCGAGCACATATTCGGCGGTCGGCTTGACGATCGACGGCCGCACGCCCTGCGCCCCGATCGGCCCGCCATCCTTGCGCGCCTTGACCCACACAAAGGCGATACCGCGGAAATGCAGCCGCCACGCCGCCAGGCACGCCATCGCCACGTCGAGCCGCGGCGAGGTCGCCCAGAGAAACAGCACGCCGCGATCGCTCAGCAATTCGGCTATGGGCAGCGACACGATCGCCTCGTCGGGCGCGGTCGCGTAGAATTTCGCCGCCGCGCCCCATTTGTCCTGCTGCCCGTAATAGGCCCAGGGCGGATCGGCGAGGATCACGTCGTAACGCCGGTCCGGCAGGTCGCGCCACAGGGTCATGACCCGCTTCTACGCGGGCGCGGGGCGAAGTCGAGTGGGGCCGGTCCAAGCCACTCCCATCTTCGTCATGCCCGCGGAAGCGGGAACCCAGATAGGACGAGGAAGGAAGAAGCTGGGTCTCCGCTTTCGCGGGGATGACGAGTGAAGGTGGGAACTCTCAGCCCTTGTAGAGCGCGTCCAGCCGGGGGCCGTAGACCTGCTTCAGGACATGGCGGCGGATCTTGAGCGATGGCGTCATCTGTTCGTTCTCGATGCCGAAGGGCTGGTCGGCGACGGTGATGCGGCGGACCTTTTCGATGACCGACAGGTCCTTGTTGACCCGGTCCACCGCGGTCATCAGCGCGGCCTTGTACATGGGATTGCCAGCGAGCGCGGCAAAGTCGCACTTATAGTCGTTGGCGATGGCCCATTCGGCGGTCCATTCGGGATCGGGGACGATCAGCCCGACCAGATAGGGCCGGCGGTCGCCATAGATCATCGCCTGCAGGATTTCGGGCTGGAGGGTGAGCATGCCCTCCACCTTCTGAGGGCTGACATTGTCGCCCTTGTCGTTGACGATCAGGTCCTTTTTGCGGTCGGTGATGACGATCCGGCCCTTGTCGTCGATATGGCCGATATCGCCGGTGTGCAGCCAGCCATCCTTGAGCACGCGCGCGCTTTCGGCATCGTTCTGCCAATAGCCGTGCATCACCAGCTCGCCGCGGCAGAGGATCTCGCCGTCCTCGGCGATCTTCACTTCCACGTCCTTCAGCGGCCGGCCGACCGTGTGCATGCCGATGCCGACCTTGGGCCGGTTGCAGCTGATGACGGGCCCAGACTCGGTCTGGCCATAGCCTTGCAGCACCATCAGCCCGAGCGAGTGGAAGAAGACGCCGATCTCCGGATTGAGCGGCGCGCCCCCAGACACCATCGCCTTTAGCCGGCCACCGAAGCGCTTGCGGATCTTGGGCCGGAACAGCGCATCCAGGGCGAGGTCGATGGGCTTGTCGCGCCAGCTTTTGCGGCCCTCCAGATCCTTCGCCCCGAGCGCGAGCGCCTGGTCGAGCAACTTGGCGGCGAGCCCGCCCTGCTTGTCGATATTCTTGACGATGCGCTGGCGCAGCACTTCGAACAGGCGAGGCACCACGACCATGATCGTCGGCCGCGTCTCTTCGATGTTCGCGGCAAGCTTCTCCATGCTCTCGGCGTAATAAATCTGCCCGCCGAGCCCGATCGGCAGATACTGGCCGCCCGAATGCTCATAGGCGTGGGAGAGAGGAAGGAAGGACAGGAACACTTCCTCGCCCCAGCCGAAATCCTCCTCAATGATCTGGACGCAGCCTTCGACATTCAGGAGGATAGCGCCGTGATGCTGCTGCACGCCGCGCGGCGCGCCGCCGGTGCCGCTGGTGTAGATGATGCAGGCGAGATCGCCGCGCTGCATGCGGGCGGCCTGGTCTTCGGTGGCGCCGACATTCGCCGGAGTGGCGAGCAGATCGTCCCAGCGGTGGAAGGAGACGTCGCCTCCCTGAGGCGGCTTCAGCGTGTCCATCGAGATGACATGGCGCGTGATGTCGCAGCGCAGCACGGCGGGAAGCAGGGTCTTGGCCAGCTTCTCGGTCGAGACGATCACCGCCGCCGAGCCGCTATTCTCCAATATGTGGAGGTGATCTCGTTCGGTGTTGGTGGTGTAGGTGGGGACCGTGACGCAGCCCGCGGCCATGATGCCGAGGTCGGCGATGCACCATTCCGGGCGGTTCTCCGACACCAGCATGACGCGGTCGCCGGGCTGGAGGCCGAGGCCCTTCAGCCCGGCGGCGAGCGCGGACACGCGGCGCGCGGCCTCCGCCCAGCTGATCGATTGCCAGCCGCTCTCCTGCTTGCGCCACAGGAACGGCTTGTCGCCTTCCTCGCGCGCGCGCCTGAAGAACATCGTCACCAGGTTCGGATAATGTTCGAACTGGCGCATGGCCTCTCCCCTTCCTGCCGCTGTTACGGCTTATTCCTTCAGTGCGGCGCCTTCGCTGCGCCGGTCCGCGCCGCCGATCCACTGTCCATTCCGCCATTCGACCGCATTGCCCTTGAGCGGCAGCGCGCGGGCGGTGACATTATGGCCCTTCGCCCGCAGCGCCGGGATCATTGCCTCGAGCGCGGTGCCCTGTTCGACCGCAACATTGTCGCCCGACGCCACCAATTGCGGCGAGACGATCGCCTCTTCGACCGGCAAGTCCCAATCGACCACGGCGATGATCGTCTTGGCGACCTGGGCGATGATCGTCGCGCCGCCGGCCGCGCCGAGCGCCAGGCGGACATGGCCGTCGGGCCCATACACGATGGTCGGCGACATGGCGCTGCGCGGGCGTTTGCCGGCTTCCACTCGGTTGGCGACCGGCGCGCCGTCCCGCTCCGGCGCGAAGCTGAAATCGGTAAGTTCGTTGTTGAGGTAGAAGCCGCCCACCGTCAGCCCGGAGCCGAACGGCCCTTCGATCGTGGAGGTCATCGTCGCGACATTCCCCGCCGCATCGACGGCGACCATGTGCGACGTGCCCGCGGGCTCGGGTGAGAGGGCGGGCGTGGCCGGGCGGGCGCCGGGCGGGCTGCCGGCGACGGCCTTGGTGATGCGGCCCGCGGGGCTGATCAGGGCGGAGCGGGCAGCCAGATAGGCCTCGCTCATCAGCCCCTCGGCGGGAACCGGCGTGAAGTCCGGATCGGCCATGAAGGCCTCGCGATCGGCATAGGCGAGCCGCTGCGACTCTGCGATCAGATGCCAGGCCTCGGGATTGTCGCGGCCGAGCGCGCGCAGGTCGAACCGCTCCAGCTGCTTCAGCATCTCGAACATGGTGACGAAGCCGGAAGGCGGGCCCATGCCGCAGACCCGGTGGCGGCGATAGGTGCCGCACATGACCGGGCGCTGCTTCGCCTCGTAGGCGGCGAGATCGCCCGCCGTCATCTGCGAGGGGTTCTTCGCCGCGCCCTGCACCGTCTGCACCAGCGCCTGCGCCATCGGACCGACATAGAAGGAGTCGGCGCCGCGCGTGGCGATCGCCTGGAGCGTGGCGGCGAGTTCCGGGTTCTTCAGCGTCTCGCCCGCTTTCCTGGCTGCGCCGCTCGCGTCGAAGAAGAAGGCACGGCCCCAGGGCGAGAAACCAGCGCCGCGGCCGCGCGAGTCGAGGAATTCGGCCATGCGCGGCGTGATCTCGAAGCCGTCGCGAGCGAGGCGGATCGAAGGCTCGAACAGCTTCGCCCATGGCAATTTGCCATGGGCGCGGTGCGCCATCGCCCACATGCGGATATTGCCGGGCACGCCGACGCTCTTGCCGCCGGGAATCGCCTCGCCATAGGGAAGAGGCTTGCCGTTCGCGGCCAGGAACAGCGCCGGCGTGGCTGCGCCGGGTGCCACTTCGCGGCCGTCATAGCTGGTCAGCCGGCCCGTCCTGCCGTCATGGAAGACGAGAAAGCCGCCGCCGCCGATGCCGGAGGATTGCGGCTCGACCACGGTCAGCGCGATGCCGATCGCGATCGCCGCATCGACGGCGCTGCCGCCCTGGCGCAGCATCTCCTGCCCGGCCGCCGCCGCGCGCGGATCGGCGGCGGAGACGGCGCCGCTGCTGGCAGCCGTTGTGGCGGGACGCGTGGAAGCAGTGGCGCAGCCGGCGAGCAGGGCGAGCGGCAGCAGCGACTTGAGCAGGCGAGCGATCATCGGCGCGACACTAGAGCCGTTACGCCGAAGCTCAAGCGCCGACCGCCTCGGCAACATTGGCGAGACCGTCCTGCTTCAGTCGTTGGGCCAGCCCGCGTGCGATGGTGCGGGCGAGGCTGGGCCCTTCATAGACGAGCGCGGAGTAGAGCTGCACCAGCGAAGCGCCGGCGCGGATCCGCTCATAGGCCTGGTCGGCGCTGCCGATACCTCCCGCGGCCACCAGCGGGATGGCGCCGCCGGTGGCGGTCCGGAAGTCCCGCAATCGCCGCAGCGCCAACTGGGCGAGCGGCGCGCCGGACAGGCCGCCGGTCTCGCCGGCATGGCCGGACCGGAGCGGGGGCCGCGAGACGGTCGTATTGGCGACGATCAGCGCGTCGATGCCGCTGTCGATCGCAACGCGGGCGATCTCGTCGATCTCCGCCGGCTCCAGGTCCGGCGCGACCTTGAGGAAGACGGGCTTGCGCACCGGCAGCGCCGACATGACGCCATCGAGCAGTTCCTTCAGAGCGGCGCCGGTCTGAAGCGCGCGCAGGCCGGGCGTGTTGGGCGAGCTGATGTTCACGGTCAGATAGTCGGCAACCTCGGCCATCATGCGCGCGCCCGCCGCATAGTCGGCGATCCGGTCGGCCGAATCCTTGTTGGCGCCGATGTTGACGCCAACAGGGCCAGCCCGGCGCGTGAGCCGCTTCAGCCGTGCCAACGCCTCGGCCTGGCCGCCATTGTTGAAGCCCATCCGGTTGATGACGGCGCCGTCTTCGGCAAGGCGGAACAGGCGCGGGCGTGGATTTCCGGCCTGAGCCAAGGGCGTCAGCGTCCCCACCTCGACAAAGCCGAAGCCGAACCCCAGCATCTGCGCCGGCACCTCGGCATCCTTGTCGAACCCGGCGGCAAGACCGACCGGATTGGGAAAGGTCAAGCCGGCGAGCTTGGTCTCGAGCACCGGATCGTTCTCCGGCCGGCCGAGCGGCGGCGCGAACTTCAGCGCCGCGATCGTCAGCCGATGCGCGCGTTCGGGATCGAGCGCATGGATGAAGGGACGGGCAAGAGCGAACATCAACCGAAGCCGAGCACAATCGAGAGCGCGCTTTCGGCTTTGCTCATCTCCGCAACCGAGAAGCGGCCGATCACCCGGCCGACCCGCTCCCGCGGCGCCATGAACGGGCTGTCCGCCATAAGAGCGGAGCGCGTCTGAAGGCCATTTTCGGGCGTCGCATCGAAGACGGGACGCCAGCGAAGGTCCTCCCGAACGTCGCTGGTGAAACCGAGCAGAATGACGGTCGGCTTTGAGGCGAGGAGGTCGGATTGTATCAGGAGCGCGGGGCGCGGCTTGCCGCCATAGCCACTACCCGTTGCTACGATGACGATATCACTTCTCTGCAAGCCGGTCCTCTTGCGCCTCGAGCCACTCCCACGTCTCGGCCTGGACTGCCAAAACCCAGTCCATATCCTCTTGGTACCCCGGTGACTTCACCAGAGCCTCGCATTGCGCGCGGATTCTTGCCTGCACTTCGGGATCGCGCAGGTCCGGCACCCAGATCTGCTTGGGCCTAAGCCCCTGCGCGCGCATCGCGGCGCGGCGCCTGGCCACGCGGTCGCGGCTGCTGATCCGTTCGGGCTTGGCCATCATCGCCTCCGTTACATGTAACGTAAGCGGCGCAAGGCGTTCGCGCAAGCTGGGGTGGAAAGCTACGCGCTCCCCCTCTAGGGTCGAGATGAACAGATCGAGGGGCCCCGATGAGCGAGAACGCGAACGTCCAATTCTCGGAGCGCGAGGCGCTGCTGTTCCACTCGTCGGGACGGCCGGGCAAGATCGAGATCATCGCGTCCAAGCCGATGGCGACGCAGCGCGACCTGTCGCTGGCTTATTCGCCCGGTGTGGCGGTGCCGGTCCGCGCAATCGCCGAGAATCCGGGCTGCGCCTATGACTATACCGCCAAGGGCAATCTGGTCGCGGTGATCTCGAACGGCACGGCCATTCTGGGCCTCGGCAATCTCGGCGCGCTCGCGTCCAAGCCGGTGATGGAAGGCAAGGCGGTCCTGTTCAAGCGCTTCGCCGATGTCGACTCGATCGATATCGAGCTCGCCACCGAAGACCCGGATGCCTTCATTAACGCCGTCGCGCTGATGGAGCCGAGCTTTGGCGGCATCAACCTGGAGGACATCGCCGCCCCAGCCTGTTTCATCATCGAGCAGGCGCTGAAGGAGCGGATGAAGATCCCGGTGATGCATGACGATCAGCATGGCACGGCGATCATCACCGCCGCCGGGCTGATCAACGCCTGCTATCTGACCGGCCGCGAGCTGCGTGACGTCAAGGTGGTGGTGAACGGCGCGGGCGCCGCCGCCATCGCCTGCACCGAGCTGATCAAGGCGATGGGCGTGCGCCAAGACAATGTCATCATGTGCGACCGCAAGGGCGTGATCTACCAGGGCCGCACCGAGGGCATGGACCAGTGGAAGTCCGCCCATGCCGCCAACACCGACCGCCGCACGCTCAACGAGGCGCTGGGAGGGGCCGACATCTTCCTCGGCCTGTCGGCGGCGGGCGCGCTCAAGCCCGACATGGTGATGAAGATGGCGGCGCGGCCGATCATCTTCGCCATGGCCAATCCGGATCCGGAGATCACGCCGCCCGAGGCCAAGGCGGCGCGGCCGGACGCGATCGTCGCGACCGGCCGGTCGGATTATCCGAACCAGGTCAATAACGTGCTCGGCTTCCCCTTCATCTTCCGCGGCGCGCTCGACGTGCGGGCGACGGCGATCAACGACGAGATGAAGATTGCCGCGGCTCAGGCCCTCGCCGAACTCGCGCGCCAGCAGGTGCCGGAGGAAGTGGCGGCGGCCTATGGCGGACGCGCGCACAGCTTTGGCGCCGATTACATCATCCCGGCGCCGTTCGATCCGCGGCTGATGGAGATCGTGCCCGCCGCCGTCGCCAAGGCCGCGATGGATTCGGGCGTCGCAACCAAGCCGATCCTGGACCTGCCCGCCTATCGCCAGTCGCTGAAGGCGCGGCTCAATCCGACCACCTCGGTGCTGACGCTCGCTTACGAAGCGGCGCGCGAGAACCCGAAGCGGGTGCTGTTCGCGGAGGGCGAGGAAGAGGTGGTGCTGCGCGCCGCCATCCAGGTTCTGGAAGGCGGCTATGGCATTCCCGTGCTGGTCGGCCGCGACGACGTCTATGACCGGCTGAAGGAGCTTGGCGTCGACGACACCAGCCGGATCGAAGTGCATAACAGCCGCAACTCGCCTTTGGTGCCGAAGATGGTCGAGCGGCTCTATGAGCGGCTGCAGCGGCGCGGCTATCTGCACCGCGAATGCGAGCGGATGGTCAATCAGGACCGCAACATCTTTGCCGCGCTGATGCTGGAGCTGGGCGAAGTCGACGCGATGATCACCGGCGTCACCCGCACCTATGCCCAGTCGCTGCGCGAAATCCGCCGCGTGCTGGATTCGGAAGAGGGGCGCACCCCGTTCGGCATCCATGTGCTGGTCGGCCAGACCCACACCGTGTTCATGGCCGACACCACCGTCAACGAACGCCCGAGCGCATCGGAACTGGCCGATATCGCCGAACAAACCGCGGCGGTCGCCCGGCGCATGGGGCAGGAACCGCGCGTCGCCTTCCTCAGCTATTCGACCTTCGGCAACCCGCCCGGCGAATTCCTCGAGAATATCCGCGACGCCGTGAAGCTGCTCGAGCAGCGCGGCGTCAGCTTCGAGTTCGAAGGCGAGATGGCGCCGGACGTGGCGCTCAACCCGCGGGTGATGGCGAACTATCCGTTCAGCCGCTTGTCGGGGCCGGCGAACGTGCTGGTCATGCCGGGGCTGCAGTCCGCAAATCTGTCGGCGAAGCTGCTGCGCGAACTGGGCGGGGATTCGGTGATCGGGCCGATGCTGGTCGGCATGGCCAAGCCGGTGCAGGTGGCGACAATGGGGTCGCGGGCTTCGGAGCTGGTGACGCTGGCGGTGCTGGCTGCGAGCGGGATTGCGCGGTAACTTCTGTTCTCCTGCGAAAGCAGGAGTCCAGAAAGCCTGGGCCCCTGCTTTCGCAGGGGAACGGCAGCATTAGAAATCGGGCAATGCCTGGTCGGCCACGCCCCAGCCGCGGAGCGCCTTCGTGTTCGCCCTCTCGAGCAATTCCGCGCCATCCAGCACCGTCCAGCGGGCGGCGGTGTCGAGGTCTTTCAATTCCTCCCAACTGACCGGCGCCGCGACCGGCGCGTTCGGCCGGGCGCGGGCGGCGAAGGGGAGGATGGCGGTCGCGCCGCGCTGGTTGCGCAGATAGTCGATGAAGATGCGGCCCTTGCGCTTGGCCTTGGACATGGTGGCGAGGAAGCGGTCGGGCTCGGCTTCGGAGAGCGCGAGGGCGAAGCGGTGGGTGAAGTCCTTCACCTGCGGCCATTCGGCCGTGGGCGTTAAGGGCGCGATGACGTGGACGCCCTTGCCGCCGGTCAGCATCGGGAAGGTGACGAGGCCGAGATCGCCGAGGTGGCGCTTCAGGTCGAACGCGGCGCGCTTCACTTCCGCAAAGCCGAGATCCTCGTCGGGATCCAGATCGAAGACCATTCGATCCGGCTTTTCATGATCGCTGACGAGGCTGCCCCAGCCGTGAAACTCGATGGTGCCCATCTGCACGCAGGTGAGCAGGCCCTCGGCTGAATCGACATAGAGATAGTCTTCCGTCGAGCCGTTCTTCTCCTTGACTGGCACGTGACGCACATGCTCGCCGAAGCTGCCGGCATCGTGCTTCTGGAAGAAGCATTTCTTGGCGCGGCCTTGCGGGCAGCGGACGAGGCTGATCGGGCGATTGGCGAGCCAGGGCATCATGATGCCGGAAACCTGCGCATAGTAAGCGGCGAGCTGGCCCTTGGTGATGCCGGAATCGGGATAGATCACCCGTTCGGGGTTGCTGATCCTGACCGACAGCTCGGGCGCGGGCGGCGTCTTGGCCGCTTTTTCCGGCTTCACCTCGGCAGGCTTCTTGTCCTCGCGCAGGCCGATGAAGCTGCCGTGGCGGACGACATTGTCGGCGGTGAATTCGGTGAAGGCGACTTCGGCGACCAGCTCCGGCTTAACCCAGCGGGCGCCGCGCACGGCAGCACGGGGTGCCTCGACCGGCGGCTTGTCGGTGGCGAGCTTCGCCAGCTTGGCGCTGATCTCCTCGATCAGCCTGGCGTCGAAGCCGGTGCCGACCTTGCCGGCAAAGCGGAGTTTGCCGCCGTCGTTCACCGCCACGATCAGCGAGCGGAAGCCGCGACCGCGCGCCTCGCTGGGCGTCCAGCCGACGATGACGAACTCCTGCCGCTGGATGCACTTGATCTTGAGCCAGTTCTGCGTCCGCTTGCCGAGATAAGCGGCGTCGGCGCGCTTCGAGACCACGCCTTCATAGCCCTCGCGGCACATGGTCTGAAACAATTGCTCGCCGGCGCCGACGACATGCTCGGCATAGGCGATGGGACCGTCCTGGGGGATGATGGTTCGCAGCAGTTCCTTGCGTTCGAGATTGGGCAGGCGCGTCAGGTCCTCGCCGTCGAGCGAGAGCAGGTCGAAAGCGAACATGACCAGTCCCTTTCCACCGCGTTTGAGCGCATCCTGCAGCGCGGAGAAGCCGGGGCGGCCATTCTGGTCCAGCGCGACGACTTCGCCGTCGATCAGCGCGGAGCCGACATCGAGCGCGGCGCCGGCGGCGGCGACTTCGGGAAATTTCTCGGTCCAGTCGAGGCCGGAGCGGGTGAACACCTTGGCCTCGCTGCCGCCGACGGCGAGCAGGACGCGATAGCCGTCATATTTGACTTCGTGCAGCCAGGCGGAGCCGGTTGGGACGCTGTCGACCAGGGTGCAGAGTTGGGGGGATTGGAAGGGGGGCATGCCCACCTCGTCATTCCCGCGAACGCGGAAACCCAGCTTCTTCTTGTTGGCTGCGGCGCCACTGGGTCCCCGCTTTCGCGGGGATGACGAAGAAGCGGGTTTTGCAGCGCTTGCCTCCACCCCCGCCGCGATCTCTTCCATCGTGCGGCCAGTGGATATGCTCGTCAGGCAGCGATCGACAAGGTCGCCGGAGCCGCCGGCATGATCGTCGTCGAGCTTGCGCAGCAGCCAATTCTCTGTCCGCTCCTTGGGACGGGGCTTCAAACGGATCAGCAGCCATTCGCCCTTCATCCGCTCGCCATGAAGGATGAAGTGGAGATGGCCCTTTTCCAGGTCCTTGGCGCTCTTGCCGGGGATCGGCTCCCAGGTGCCGCGGTCCCACAGCATGACGGTGCCGCCGCCATATTCGCCTTTGGGGATGGTGCCTTCGAAGGTTGCGTAGGACAGCGGATGGTCTTCGGTGCGGACGGCGAGGCGCTTGTCGTCGGGGTCGAGGCTGGGGCCGCGAGTCACCGCCCAGCTTTTCAGCACGCCGTCGACTTCGAGCCGCAGGTCCCAATGGAGGCGGGTGGCGTCGTGCTTCTGGACCATGAAGCTGTTGCCGGCGGCCTTGGCGACCGTTCCGGCCGGCTCGGCGGTCTTGGTGAAGTCCCGCTTCGCATTGTAGCGCGCAAGAGGGTCGCGGGCTTGGGTGGCCATTCAGCGCCTCAACCCGCTGCCCGTTTCTTGGCCGGTGCGCGGCGGGGCGGGGGCTTGGCCGCCGGCGACTTGGCCGGAGCCTTGCGCGCCGGCTTCTTCGCTTCCGCCTCGCCACTCTGGGCGCCGGGCTTTTCCAGCGATTTCTTCAGCGCGGCCATCAGGTCGACGACATTGCCGCCGCGCTTGGGCGCTTCGTCCTCGGGCTCCGGCTTCACCTTGCCGCCCTTGGCCTTGAGCTTCTTCTGCACTAGGTCCTTCAGCGCATCGACATAGCGGTCGTGGAATTGGTCCGGCTGAAATGGTGCGGTCTTCTTGGCGATCAGCGTTTCGGCGAGGTCGAGCAGTTCCTCGTCTGGTTGCGCATCGCCGATCTCGCGGAAATAGCCCTGCGCCTTGTTCACTTCGTCGGCATAGCGGAGCGTCTCCAGCACCAGCCCGCGGCCGCAGGGCTTGAGGCTGACGATATATTCGCGGCCCCTCAGGGCGAGCTGGCCGAGTCCGACTTTCTTGGTCCGCTTGAGTGCCTCGCGCAGCACGATGAACGCCTCTTCGGCGAGATCGTCGGCCGGCACGACATAATAGGGCTTTTCAAAATAGAGCACGTCGATCTCGTTCAGGTCGACGAACTGGGTCAGCTCCAGCGTCTTCTTGGACTCGAGCTTGACCGACTCAATCTCGCTGTCTTCGAGCAGGACGTAGGAGCCCTTCTCATATTCGAAGCCGCGCTTGATCTCTTCCGGGTCGACCGGGCCGATGCCGGGCGCCACCTTCTCGTACTTGATCCTTTTGCCGGACGGTTCATGAATCTGGTTGAACGAGATCTGTGCGCCGCTTTTGGTCGCGGAGTAGATCTCGACCGGGATCGAGACGAGTGCGAGGCGGATCTGCCCCTGCCAATAGGCGCGTGCGGCCATGAGTCACCTTCGTTGCGAGGCCGATTCAATGTGCGAGGGAGGGAGTCGTTCCAGTCCATGTCCACCTCTCCCATTGGGAGAGGTCGAGTCGGCGGCAGCCGACCGGGTGAGGGGTGGTGCGCTGCCGGGCAGGTCCAAACCCCTCACCCCGCTCACCTCCGGTGAGTCGCCCTCTCCCCATGGGAGAGGGAAGGCTCTAGGGCGGTGCCATGACCGACCCGTTCGACCTGTTCCGCGCCTGGTATGACGAAGCGCGGGCGAGCGAGATCAACGATTCGAACGCGATGGCGCTGGCGACGGCGAATGCGGCGGGGCAGCCGTCGGTGCGGATGGTGCTGTTGAAAGGCTATGATCCCCGCGGCTTCGTCTTTTACACCAATCAGGAAGGGCGCAAGGCGGGCGACCTCGCCGCCAATCCGAAGGCGGCCTTGCTGTTCCACTGGAAGTCGCTGCGGCGGCAGGTGCGGATCGAAGGCACGGTCAATCGGGTGACGGATGATGAGGCGGACGCCTATTTCGCGACCCGCAGCCGGGATTCGCAGTTGGGTGCCTGGGCGTCCGATCAGTCCCGGCCGCTCGATGCACGCGAGACGTTCGAGCGGCGCTTCGAAGAGATGAGCCGCCGCTTCGAAGGCCGACCCGTGCCGCGGCCGCCGCATTGGGGCGGCTATCGGGTGGCGCCGGAGCGGATCGAGTTCTGGCAGGACCGCGCGCATCGGCTGCACGAGCGGCGGCTGTTCATGCGCGACGGGGAGGGCTGGCGCGAAGGCCTGCTCTATCCGTGACTGACGAGCGGCTGCAGCTTCATGGCCGGCTGTCCGCGCGGGCCGCCATCGCCAGCGTGGCAATGGCGCTCTTCCTGCTCGGGCTGAAAGCCTATGCGGCCTGGTCGACGGGATCGGTGGCGATGCTGGGTTCGCTGGCCGACACCGGCTTCGACGTCATGGCGTCATTGCTGACCCTCTATGGCGTGCGGCTGGCGGCAACGCCGGCGGACCAAGATCACCGCTTCGGCCATGGCAAGGCGGAGGCGCTGGTCGCGCTCGCGCAGGTGGCACTGATCGCGGTCTCCGCAACGGGTATTCTCTGGCGGGCGATCGAGCGGCTGCGGACCGGCGGCACCACTGCCGATACGGAACTGGGCATTGGCGTGTCGCTGGTGGCGATAGCGGCGACGTTCCTGCTGCTGGCCTATCAGCGGCGGGTGATCGCGCGCACCGGATCGGTCGCGATCACCGCCGACAATGTCCATTACCAGTCGGATCTGCTGCTCAATGGGAGCGTGATCGTCGCCTTGGTGCTGGAAAGCTGGGGCGGCTTGCGCGGCGCCGATCCGGTGCTCGGCATCGTGATTGCGCTGTGGCTCGCCTGGGGTGCGTGGCGCGCCTCCAGCAAGGCCATCGACCAGCTGATGGACCGCGAATGGCCGGAGGAGAAGCGCCAGCGCTTCGTCCGGCTGGCCAATCAGCAGCGCGGGTTCCGCGGCATTCACGACCTGCGGACCCGGACCAGCGGTGCCCATGATTTCGCGCAATTCCACGTCTGGGTCGATCCGGAGATGACGATTGCCGAGGCGCATGACATTGTGGAGGAAGCGGAGCATGCGCTGCACGCCGCCTTTCCGGGATCCGAAGTGCTGATCCACCTCGATCCGGAGGGCCGGATCGACCGGGCCGGCCAGCACGACGAGCAACTCAGGGAGACGCCGGAGACATGAAGCTGCCTTTTGTTCAGATCGATGCCTTTGCCGACCGGCCGTTCGGCGGCAATCCGGCCGCAGTGATGCCGCTGACCGAGTGGCTGCCCGACGATGTGTTGCAGGCGATCGCCATCGAGAACAACCTGTCGGAGACCGCCTTCACCGTGCCGGCGGAGGGCGATGCCGATTACGAGCTGCGCTGGTTCACGCCGGGCATCGAAGTCGCGCTGTGCGGGCATGCGACGCTCGCATCCGGCCACCATCTGATTGAGGGGCGCGAGCGCATCCGCTTCCGCACGCGCAAGGCCGGCGTGCTGGAGGTGCGGCGGGCAGGCGAAAGGAGCTATGCGCTGGACCTGCCGGCGACGCCGATGTTCGCCGCACCGCGTCCGGAGATCGCCGCCGCGCTGGGCGTGCCCGATGCGCCGACCTGGGCGTCGAGCACGGAAGCCGCGGAAGAGACGGTGATCGTGCTGCTGGAGGACGAAGCGGCGGTGCGGGCGCTGCAGCCTGATTTCCGAGCATTGGGGCGGCATCACGTCATGGTGGTGCCGACCGCACCGGGTGGCGAGACCGACGTGGTCAGCCGCGTGTTCGTGCCGAGCTTCGGGATCGACGAGGATCCGGTGACGGGCTCCGCCCATGCAGCGCTCGCGCATCTCTGGGCCGAGCGGCTGGGCCGGCCCAGCTTCACCGCCTTTCAGGCCAGCGCCCGCGGCGGACGGATCGACTGCGCGCTGGAGGGGGATCGTGCGATCCTTGTCGGCAGCTGTGTCACGGTGATCGAGGGCAGCTTCCTGCTTTGAGCAGCGCCGCGCCCGAGGAGCCGCTGAAGCGGGACATCGGCTTTCTGGGCTCGGCTTTCCTGTCGTTCAACGGGCTCGTCGGAGCGGGCATCTTCGTGCTGCCGGGGACGTTGCACGACCGCTTCGGCAGCTTCAGCCCCTGGCTCTTCCCGCTGTTCGGGCTGCTGTTCCTGGTGATGGCGATCCCGTTCGCGCGCGTCACCGCACATCATGCTCTGTCGGGCGGGCCGGTCGCCTATGCGGCGCCGTTCGGGGCCTTTGCGTCGTTCCAGGCGGGCTGGCTCTATTATGTCGCGCGGGTGGCCGCGCTTGCGGCTAATGCGACGGTGTTCGCGACCTATCTCGCCACCTTCTGGCCGGCGGCGGCAAGCGGCCTGGGCCGAGCGCTCGCGATCCTGGCGATGCTGGCGCTGACCACCTGGATCAACATCGTCGGGGTGAAGCGGGCGATCCGGCTGCTCGACGCGCTGACCCTGCTCAAGGCAGCGCCGCTGCTGCTGCTCGCCGTCTATGCCCTTGCCACAAGGCTGCCCGAAGTCGCCATGGCCCCGCCTGCGTTTTCCGAGCTGGAAGCAGCAGCCTTGCTGATCCTTTATGCCTTTGTCGGCTTTGAAAACAGCGTCGTCGCGGCGGGCGAAACGCGGGACGCGCGCCGCACCATCCCGCGCGCGCTGATCGCGACGGTGATCGCAACCGCCTGCCTCTACACGCTGGTGCAGCTCGCTTATGCCGCCTGGATGGGCCCGGGCGAAGGCGGCGACGCGCCCTTGGTTGCGCTGGCCGACCGGCTGCTCGGCCCGGCCGGGGCGTTGGTGCTGACCGCGGCCGTGGTATTCTCGCTCGCCGGCAACATCAGCGGCGGCATGACGAGCGCGACCCGCGTCACTTACGCCTTGGGACGGGACGGTCTCGCGCCCGCCTGGTTCGCCCGCGTCGGACGCCATGCCACGCCCGCTAACTCGATCCTGTTCATGGGCGCGCTGATCGCGGCGCTGGCGCTGAGCGGCAGCTTCGTGTGGCTCGCGATTGTTTCTACACTGGCGCGCATGTTCGTCTATGCGCTCGCCATTGCGGCGCTGCCGAGGTTGGAGGGGTTCAGGCCGTTCGTGCTGGCGCTCGGCACCGCCGGGATTGCCGTCTGCGCCTGGGCAGCGGCTCAGTCGAGCGCTCGGTCCTGGCTGACCCTGCTCGCGCTCGTCGCATCAGGGCTGATCCTGTTCTTCGTCGCGCGCCGGAAGCAGCGGCGACCGGCGCAGAACTGAGCGGTCAGCCGGTTCTATTCACACAGGGTTAAACAAATTTTTACCGGCATTGAACCGGACCCACCGGCGCGTGTTGTGACGCTTGGGTGATCTGCCGCGACGAAGTGGCGGAGGCTCGGGTCGAAACTGCGGGAACCGTCCCGTGCAGGGAGTGTAGCGTATGAAAAAGTGGGTATTGGCCGCGGCTGCGGCCATCGGTCTGGCAGGATCAGCAAATGCGGCGGTGATCACGCTGGAAAGCGTCACCACAAATGGCGCGAATGACTTCACCTTCAACTATCAGGGAACTTTGGGCCCGGATGAAGGCGTGCGGACGGGCGACCGGCTCGTCATTTTCGACTTTGCCGGCTATATCGCGGGTTCCGTCTTCGCGCCGAGCCCCGGCGTGACGGCGTCGGTGGAATTCACCAGCCCGACGGCATTGGTGACCCCCGGTTTCACCGACGATCCGACGCTGGTGAACCTGGTCTTCACCTATACCGGTCCGGACATCCGCAACACCGGCGGACCGTTCGCGCCGTTCGACTTCAACGGTCTGGGCGCGCGTTCGACCCTTGGCGGGCGGGCTCGCGATGCGTTCTTCACGCGTACGACGAAGAACAATCCCGACGGTCAGCCGGGCGGTTCGAACACGGCGGTCTTCACGCTGGGTTCGGTGACGGTGCCGGGCACGGGCAACAACCCGGACGCCATTCCGGAACCGGCGACCTGGGCGATGCTGCTCGGCGGCTTCGGCATGCTGGGTGCGGCAACCCGTCGCAGCCGCCGCATGCGGGTCACTTTGGCCTAACCGACTGCGCAGTTGGGAGCCGCCGCCCTTCGGGCCGGCGGCTCCCTGTCTTGCGTCATTGAGGCGGCTCTTCAGGCGGCCATTTCGCTTTCGTTCCCACGCCCGAGTTCCTATATGCTCGGCATGGCAACCACCCCCAATTCAAACAGCTACGGCGCCGATTCCATCAAGGTGCTGAAGGGCCTGGACGCGGTCCGCAAGCGTCCCGGCATGTATATCGGCGACACCGACGACGGCTCCGGCCTGCACCATATGGTGTTCGAGGTCTCAGACAACGCGATCGACGAGGCGCTGGCCGGTCATTGCGACCTGATCCTGATCCAGCTTAACCCCGACGGCTCCGTCTCCGTCGAGGATAATGGCCGCGGCATCCCGACCGACATCCATGCCGAAGAGGGCGTGTCGGCGGCCGAGGTCATCATGACGCAGCTGCACGCCGGCGGTAAGTTCGAGAACACGTCCGACGACAATGCGTATAAGGTCTCCGGCGGCCTGCACGGTGTCGGCGTGTCGGTGGTGAACGCGCTCAGCGAATGGCTGGAACTCACCGTCTGGCGCGACGGCAAGGAACATTGGATGCGCTTCCGCCACGGCGATGCCGAGGCGCCGCTCAAGATCGTCGGCGATGCGCCGGAGGGGAAGAAGGGCACGCGCGTGACTTTCCTGCCGTCGCCGGAGACGTTCAAGATCGTCGAGTTCGACTTCGACAAGCTGGAGCATCGCTATCGCGAGCTCGCTTTCCTGAACTCCGGCGTGCGGGTGCGGCTGGCCGACGCGCGGCATGAGGAGCGGGTCGAGCATGATCTCTATTATGAAGGCGGCATAGCGGCGTTCGTGAAGTATCTCGATCGGGCCAAGACGCCGCTCTTCCCGGAGCCGATCGCCATTTCAGGGCAGCGCGACGCCATCGGCATCGATATCGCGCTGGAGTGGAATGACAGCTATTATGAGAACGTCCTCGCCTTTACCAACAACATCCCCCAGCGGGATGGCGGCACGCACATGGCGGCGTTCCGGGCGGCACTCACCCGCACGCTGAACGGCTATGCGGAGCGATCGGGGCTGCTGAAGAAGGAGAAGGTGCAGCTCACCGGCGACGACATGCGCGAGGGGCTGACCGCGATCGTATCGGTGAAGCTGCCCGATCCGAAATTCTCGTCGCAGACCAAGGACAAGCTGGTCAGCTCCGAAGTGCGGCAGCCGATGGAACAGCTGATGTCCGACAAGCTGGCCGAGTGGCTGGAGGAGAATCCGCAAAACGCGCGCGCCATCGTCCAGAAGATCATCGATGCCGCCGCCGCCCGCGAAGCCGCCCGCAAGGCGCGCGAGCTGACCCGGCGCAAGGGCGTGATGGACATCGCTTCGCTGCCCGGCAAGCTCGCCGACTGCCAGGAGCGTGATCCCGCCAAGTGCGAGCTGTTCCTGGTGGAGGGTGACTCCGCCGGCGGCTCGGCAAAGCAGGGCCGCGACCGCAACATCCAGGCGATCCTGCCGCTGAAGGGCAAGATCCTGAACGTCGAGCGCGCGCGCTTCGACCGGATGCTGTCGTCCAAGGAGATCGGCACGCTGATCCAGGCGCTCGGCACCAGCATCGGGCGCGAAGAGTTCAACCTGGAGAAGCTTCGCTACCACAAGATCATCATCATGACCGACGCGGACGTGGACGGCGCCCATATCCGCACTTTGCTGCTGACCTTCTTCTACCGCCAGATGCCCGAGATCATCGCGGGCGGACATCTCTACATCGCCCAGCCGCCGCTCTACAAAGTCGCGCGCGGCCGGTCCGAGACCTATCTCAAGGACCAGGCGGCGATGGACGAATATCTGATCGGCGCCGGCGTCGAGACGATGCGGCTGGAGACGACAGAAGGCGTGCGCTTCGGCGACGATCTCCGCCAGGTGGTCGACCATGCCCGCCGCATGCGCGCGCTGATGGCCTATGTGCCGCGGCGTTACGATCCGGCGATCATCGAGGCGCTGGCGATCGGCGGTGCGCTGGCGCCGGACATGAGCCCCGAAGCCAAGGCTGCTGCGATCGCCAAAGTCTCGGCCTGGCTCGATGCCAGCGACCTGGAAGCGCGCTGGACCGGGCGGGTGGCGGCCGAGGGCGGCTATCATCTCGAGCGGCTGTGGCGCGGTGTGACCGACCACCATATCGTCGAGGCGGCGTTCCTCGGCTCGGCCGAAGCGCGCAAGCTGCACAGCCTCTCCGCCGAGCAGGCCGACAGCTATGCGACGCCGTCACGTCTCGTCTCGGTGAAAGTCGCCGCGACTGAAGACGGCGAGGAAGCGCCGGCGGATCCGAAGGGGACGCCGGTCAACCGCCCGTCCGAATTGCTGGACGCGATCTTCGCCGCCGGTCGCAAGGGCCTGTCGGTGCAGCGTTACAAGGGGCTCGGCGAGATGAATGCCGAACAGCTCTGGGAAACCACGCTGGACCCGGACGTGCGTTCGCTCCTGCGGGTCGAGATCGCGCAGGCGGATATCGCCGACGAAATCTTCACCCGCCTGATGGGTGATGTCGTCGAACCCCGCCGCGAGTTCATCCAGGAAAATGCCCTAAGCGTCGCCAATTTGGACGTGTGAACGGCTCCAGCCTCGGCAGCTCGGCTCTCTGCCTCGCCTTTTTGCTGGCGGGCTGTTCCGACGCGGCTGAGTCAGAAAGGGCAAGACCTGACTCGCCCGCCGCTATCGGCCGGCGTCATCAAGACCCTTCCGTCCACCCCTGTCTCGTGCAGGGCAAGGAGCGGCTCGACCCGGCGCCCCTGCGGGCGGTCGGCACTGAGCCGTTCTGGGGCGCGCGCATCGTCGGGCGGTGCGTGACCTATTCGCATCCGGACGACCCGCAGGGCACGCGCGTCTGGACGCGCTATGCCGAAACGGCGGAGGGGCCGGTCTGGTCGGGAGCGCTGGAGGGGCGCATGTTCGAGCTTCGCATCAAGGCCGCGCCCGAGTGTTCGGACGGCATGTCGGACAAGATTTACCCGATGAGCGTCGAGCTGCTGGTCGGCGGGGAACGCCGGCGCGGCTGCGCGGAGCCGGTTCCCTAGAGCGTTCCCCGGCGAAGGCCGGGGCCCAGCGTCGGCTGTGGCAAATGCAACTGGTCTCGCAGCGGCTCGCAACTGGGCCCCGGCCTCGCCGGGCAGCGGGTCAAGATCAGTCCGTCGCGCAGCCCATGCCGATCTGGAGATTGTCCGTGTGGCGGACGATGCGCGCGGCGGCGGGATCCGTGCCGGGGCGGAGTTCCAGCCGGTAATCGTCGAGGCTCGGTTTGCCACCTTCTTCGAAGCGCTGGCGGAATTCCTTGCGGCCGAGGATGATGCTTTCGTCGAGCGGTTTGCAGCCGGTGGACCGCGTCACGCGCACGCCGGCGATGAAGCCTCTCGCGTCGTACAGTTCGTCCAGGCCCATCGAGGCGTCGATGTCGCCGGATTTGAAGGCCGGGCATTCGGCGATGATCGCCTTGCACAATTCTTCGGTTTCCGGCTCCTTCGACCAGCGCGGCACCGGCGAGAACTCGAACCCCACGGCATTCTGTGCCGCAAGCGCAGCCGCCATGCCGAGCGCGGATATCGCCACTGCAATCCGGACCATGCCCCCGTCTTCCCCTCTGCCCTGCTCTGGAATAGCAGATTAAGGCAGTCGAGCCGAAGAGGAGTGACATGAAGCACATGCTATCGATCGCAGCCGGCGCGGCGCTGGCGGCCTGCGCTCCGTCAGGCGATGCGGGGAACAATGCCAGCGCAGCGGCGCCGGCGCCCGGCGGCACCGACTATGTCGCGGAGGTGCGGAAGATGACGCCTGAGGTGCGCAAGGCGACGTTCCTGCGGGCGATCCGCGATGCGAAGCAGGCCTGCCAGCAGGTCATCGCCGAACAGGATGCGGGCCCGGTGGACGGCGCCGTCGCCTGGACCGTGCGCTGCGAGGACAAGCGTGGCTGGATGATCGCCATCGCGCGGGACGGCAACGCGAAGGTCACCGGTCCCGTCGCGGCGAAGTGATCGGCTACATGCCGTTGATCTGATTGGCGACCTGGTTCTCGACGCGCGGATCGTCATTGTCGTCCGCCTTGTCCGCGGCGTCTTCGCCCGTTTCGCGGACCTGATCGGCCTTGTCCTCGAGCGCGTCTTCGGTGGCGCCGCTGGCGTTATCCGCCTGCTCTTCGAGCGCGTCGGCTTTGTTTTCAGTCATGTCGGTGATGTTCTCGGCGGCCTTGTCGTCGGCATTGCCGCCGCATGCGGCGAGCAGCGCCAGGCTGGCGGCGGCGAGACCATGGGTCAGAAACTTCATCGGGCAACCCTTTCGCTGTTGTTCCGCGCCCGAACCGATGATTGCGCCGCTTGGTTCCCGACTGCAGCCTCGATGAGCGCGATGAGGGAGTCGATGCTGTCGATTCGCGCCAGCTCGCCGGCCGCGATCAGCAGTTCCGCTTCTCGTCCCTGTTCGAGGAGGATGGCAGGCAGCGCGATCTCCAGATCGGGATAGCGGGCGCGGAAGTCAGGGAGGTGATAGACGCGGACGTCCAAGGGCATTCGGGCGAGGAAGCGCTTCCAGCGGCGGTCTATGCGCAGCGTGCCGTGCGTCAGGGCGCACAGGCTGCACGGATAGGTGTCGGGGCTGAGCAGCTTGTGCAGGCTGTCCTTGATGCCGGCGGCGATCCCCGCTTCGGCATTGTAGACGATCAGCAGCCGCTCGGGGCTCACGCGGCTTGGGCCTGGGTTGCGGCTTCGATCTCCGCTGCCTTGGCTTCGACCAGGCGGACGATATGGTCCACCATGGCCGCATCCTCGACATGGTGATCAGTGACGCCCGACAGATAGACCATGTGCTTGCCCGCCCCACCGCCGGTCAGGCCGATATCGGTCTCGCGCGCCTCGCCGGGCCCGTTGACGACGCAGCCGAGCACGGACAGCGACATGGGCGTGCGGATATGCTGGAGCCGCTCTTCCAGTTTCTCGACGGTGCGGATTACGTCGAACCCCTGGCGTGCGCAGCTGGGGCAGGAGACGATGCGCACGCCGCGATTGCGAATGCCGAGGCTCTTCAGGATTTCAAAGCCGACCCGCACTTCCTCTTCCGGCTCTGCCGAGAGGCTGACGCGGATGGTGTCGCCAATGCCGAACCAGAGCAAAGAGCCGATACCGATCGCGCTCTTCACCGTGCCTCCGATCAGAGCCCCGGCTTCGGTGATGCCGAGGTGGAGCGGGCAGTCCACGGCGTCGGCGAGCTGCTGATAGGCGGCGACCGCGAGGAACAGGTCCGAGGCCTTCACCGCGACCTTATAGTCGTGAAAGTCATGGTCCTGGAGCAGCTTGATATGATCGAGCGCGGATTCGACGAGCGCGTCAGGGCAGGGCTCGCCATATTTTTCGAGCAGGTCCCGCTCCAGGCTGCCGGCATTGACGCCGATGCGGATCGCGCAGCCATTCGCCTTGGCGGCGCGCACGACCTCGGCGACGCGCTCCGAAGAGCCGATGTTGCCCGGATTGATGCGGAGACACGCCGCGCCGGCGTCGGCGGCTTCCAACGCGCGCTTATAGTGGAAGTGGATATCGGCGACGAGCGGCACCCGCGCGGCGCGGGCGATCTGGCGGAAGGCGGTGGTGCTTTCGACGTCCGGGCAGGACACGCGGATGATGTCGGCGCCAGCTTCCTCGCAGCGGCGGATCTGATCGATCGTCGCGCGCGCGTCGGAGGTCGGCGTGTTGGTCATGGTCTGCACCGTCACCGGCGCATCGCCGCCCACGGGCACATTGCCGACCATGATCTGACGCGACTTGCGGCGCACGATATCGCGCCAGGGACGAACGGACATGAAGGTTCCTCGGCAGGGGCTTGCGCGCCATATAGCGATGGCGAGGCCAAATCGGAACTGCTAGCCTCCGCCCATTCAGGAGTAGAGGAGCGATGCGCATGTTCCGTAACCTGGTTCTCGGCATGGCGCTGTTGCCGGCAGCCGCCTTCGCCCATCATGGCTGGAGCAGCTATGATGCGGGCAAGACCATCGAGCACAGCGCCGTCCTGCAGAAGGTCAATTGGGGCAATTCGCATGGATCGGCCACGGTGCGCTACAAGGGCAAGGACTGGCATGTGGTGCTGGCACCCGTGTCGCGCATGGAAGCGCGCGGCCTGACGCGTGAGATGCTCGGGCCGAAGCAGAAAGTGACTCTGGTCGGATATCCCCGCTCCGACGGCACCGCCGAGATGCGGATCGAGCGGGTGATCGCGGGCGGCAAGACGGTCGAGCTGCGCTGACATACTTTCCATCTCCGCTCGTCCCGAGCGAAGTCGGGGGGCGTGTGGGTCGAGCTGTTGAGCAGCGCCCCGCGACTACGCTCGGGATGTGATCGCGTTTCCCGCCAGCTGGGCTGCCTTCGCCGCGCAGGTCGAGGCGTCGGCGATCGGCGTATGGATGCGCGAGTCGGCGAACGCCTACCCGGCCGCCAATCTCGTCCATCTGCTCGGGCTGGTGATGCTGCTCGGCGCAATCGGGATCGCCGACCTGCGCATTGCGGGCGCGTTCCGGACATTGCCGCTGCGGCCGGTCGTGACCGCGTTGACGCCGATCGGCCTTGTGGGACTGGCGCTGCTGGCGCTGTCGGGCCCGCTGCTGTTCGCCGCGGATGCGACGGCGCTCGTTCGCTCCGACGTGTTCGCGCGCAAGCTGGTGCTGATCGGCTTCGCGCTGTTCAACGCCCTGCTGTTCCGCTGGCAATGGCGGCGCGGCGGCGATGAGCCGACCGGCTGGATGCGGGCCGGAGCCATCGCCTCGCTGTTGCTCTGGATCATGGTCGCGGCGCTTGGACGGCTGATCGCCTATCGCTAAGGCGGCACGGTGATCATTCGCAACGACTGGACATTGGTGGTGCATGGCGGGGCCGGCATCATCGAACAGGGCAACCTCTCACCCGAGGAGGAGCGGGCCATTCGTAGCGCGCTCGCGGCGGCGCTGGAGGCGGGCGCTGCGATCCTGCGCGAAGGCGGCACCGCCCTAGATGCCGCAGAAGCGGCGGTGCGGGTGCTGGAGGACGATCCGCACTTCAACGCGGGCCGCGGCTCGGTCTTCACCTATGACGGCGAGATCGAAATGGACGCAGCGGTGATGGACGGGCGGACGCGCGATGCCGGCGCGGTGACCGGCGTGCGCCGCACCCGCAATCCGGTGACGCTCGCCCGGCGAGTGATGGAGGACAGCCCGCACGTGCTGCTCAGCCGCGAAGGCGCCGATGCCTTCTCGATTGAACAGGGGCTGGAGCAGGCGGATCCGGACTGGTTCGAGGTCGCCGAGCGACGGCGGCAGCTGGACGAGCTGAAAGCGCAGGGCGACGCCTATTTCGACGCGAAAATGAAATACGGCACGGTCGGCGCGGTGGCGCGGGACAAGGCCGGGCATCTGGCCGCCGCCACCTCGACCGGCGGCATCACGGGCAAGCGCTGGGGACGGATCGGTGACTCGCCGCTGATCGGCGCCGGCACCTATGCCGATGACCGGGCGGGGGCGGTCTCCGCGACCGGCTCGGGCGAATATTTCATCCGCGCCGTGGTCGCGCACGAAATCTGCGCCCGCGCCCGGATCGCCGACGAAAGTGTGCTCGCCGCCGCCCGCGCGGTGATGAAGGACGTCGGCGCACTGGGCGGCACCGGCGGCGTGATCGTGGTCGGGCCGGATGGCACCGGCGGCTGGGCGTTCAACTCATCGGGCATGTATCGCGGCCGGATCAGCAGCGAGTCCGAGCCCGTGGTCGCGATTTACGGCGACGAGTGATGCGCTTCCTGATCGCCATGCTGCTGGCGCTGGTGCCCGCGAGTGCCCAAGCCTGGTGGGATTATGGGCACAAGACGATCGCCGCGATCGCCTGGGCCGAGGTGAAGCCGGCGACGCGGGCGAAGCTGCGGGTGCTGCTGGCGCAGTCCAAGCTGCTGGACACGCCGAACTGCCCCGTGCGGACGCTGGAGGAGGCGAGCCTCTGGGCTGACTGCATCAAGCCGGGCGAACGGTTCAGCTTTGCCTTTCCGTGGCATTTCCAGAATATCGACATCTGCAAGCCGTTCGACCTGAAGGCGGCATGTCCGTTCGGTTACTGCGTGTCGGCGCAGATCACGCGCAATGCCAAGCTGCTGGCCGACAAGGGCCTGCCAATGCGTGAGCGGGTGCAGGCGCTTGCGTTTCTGGTCCACTTCGTCGGCGACCTGCACCAGCCGCTGCACGCTGGCGACCGCAACGATCTGGGCGGCAATCGTGCACCGGCCAGCTATGGCGAAGTCGGCGGACGCAATAATCTGCACCTGGTCTGGGACGGCTATCTGGCGGAGCGGGCGATTTCGTCCCCGCCCGGCGAGGCGGCCGGGCTGCTGAGCGAGACGCCGGCGGCCGAGCGCCGGGCGCTTGCCTCGGGTTACGTCGAGGATTGGTCGCGCGAAAGCTGGGAGGTGGCGCGGCGCGTGACCTATGGCGCGCACGCGACAGACCCGTGCGCGGCGTCGACCGGGCGCGCCGTCCTCGACAACGCCAAGATCGAAGCGGCCATCCCAGTCGTGCGGGGTCAGGTGCTTCGGGGCGGTATGCGGCTGGCGCGCATGCTCGACGAAGCGCTTAAGTAGCGCGTTTCCGCATCAGCCCTTCCTGCGCGACGCTCGCGACCAGGCGGCCGTCGCGCGCGAAGATCATGCCGCGGTTATACCCGCGTCCGCCACCGCTCCACGGCGCGTCCATGGCGTAGAGCAGCCAATCATCGACGCGAACGTCATCGTGGAACCAGATGGCGTGATCCAGACTGGCGGTCTGCACGCCGGGCTGCGTCCAGCTGAGCCCGTGCGGGCGCATGGTGGTGCCGAGCAGATACATGTCGCTGGCCCAGGCGAGCATCGCGCGGTGCATCTCCGGCCCGCCGCTGACGGGGGCGACGGCCCGGAACCAGACATTCTGGACCGGCTCCTGTGGCTTGTCCTCAAGCGGCGACCAGGGCGAGGCGTGGCGCGTTTCGAAGGGGCGCGGCCGGACGAAGAATTCGCGCAGCCGCTCCGGGATGCGGTCGGCCACCTTCAGCCGCTCTTCCGCCTCCGATGGCAGGTCCTCGGGCGGCGCGACCTGGGGCATATCGAACTGGTGCGTGAGGCCTTGCTCGGCGCGCTGGAACGACGCCGCGAGATTGAGGATCGGTTCGCCCTTTTGAAAGGCGACGACCCGCCGCGTCGAGAAGCTACCGCCGTCATAGTCGCGGTTGACGCGGTAGATGATCGGGATCTGCTCGTCGCCTGGCCGCATGAAATAGGCGTGAAGCGAATGGGGCATGCGCTCCGCGTCCGTGGAGCGCACCGCCGCCATCAGCGCCTGGGCAATGACCTGGCCGCCGAACACGCGCCCGCGCCCTTCGGGCTGGCGCGCTCCGCGGAACAGGTCGCGGTCCAGCTCCTCGACAGTCAGGAGCTGCTCGAGCTGGGCGATCATGCCGGCGGGATCGGTGGCGCGTGGTTGGTCCATGGGCTTCTTAAAACTCCGACTTGGCTGAGCTTGTCGAAGCCCTCCCTTTCTTCAGCGCCCTAAGAACAAGGAAGGCCTTCGACAAGCTCAGGCAAGCCGGATTGAGGGGTTAGTAGCCGCTCATCCGCGCCAGTTGGTCGGCGGCCCAGTTTGTGTCCCCAAACATCTCCGCCAGCACGCGGGCGCGCTTCATGTAGAAGCCGATGTCATATTCGTCGGACATGCCGATGCCGCCGTGCATCTGCACGCCTTCCTGCACTGCCAATGTGGTGGCGAGGCCGGTCATCGCCTTGGCGACCAAGGCTGCGCGCTCGGCATTGGCGTCGCCCGCGTCGAGCGCCTGCTGCGCCTTGAGCACGGCGGCGCGGGCGACTTCCATTTCGGAATAGAGGTGGGCGGCGCGGTGTTGCAGCGCCTGGAAGCTGCCGATTGGCACGCCGAATTGCTTGCGTTCGCGGAGATAGCCGATGGTCATGTCCATCGCCCCGCCGCCGACCCCCAGCATTTCCGCCGAGGCCGCGGTGCGGGTGCCGGACAGGATGCGGGAGAGGCCGCTCCAGCCTTCGTCCACCTCGCCGATCACCGCATCGGCATCGAGCTCGACCCCATCGAAAGTGAGGCGCGCGGCGATGCTCGCGTCGGCGAGGCGCTCCGGGCTCGCGGAGAGATTGGCTGCACCCTTCTCGACCGCGAACAGGGTGATGCCCTTGTCCTCGCCGGCCGCGCCGGCCGTGCGGGCAGCGACGATGATCAGGTCGGCGACATGGCCGTGGGCGACGAAGCTCTTGGCTCCCGTCAGCTTGAAGCCATTGCCGGAGCGCTCGGCCTGAAGCGCGACCTGCGCCGGGCGGTGCTTGGCGCCCTCGTCGACGGCGAGCGCGACCACCGCGTCACCGGCAGCGATGCGCGGGAACCAGGCCTGACGCAGCGCAGGGCTGCCGGTGGCGAGGGCCGAGACGCCGCCGATCGACGTCGACAGGAAGGGCGAGGGGGTCAGGTTGCGGCCGATTTCCTCCAGCACCACGCCGGCTTCGACATGACCGAGGCCAAGCCCGCCTTCGGCTTCCGGGATCAGGATGGAAGTGAAGCCCATCTCGGCGAACTGCTTCCACAAGTCGCGGGAGAAGCCGGTCGCGTCGTTCGCATCGCGGAGGCTCCGCATGTGGGAGACCGGCGCAGTTTCCGACACGAAATGGCGCGCGGTGTCGCGGAGCATGGTCTGTTCATCGTTGAGGTAGAGGGGCATTTCTTCTCCTTTAACGCCTCTCCCGCTTGCGGGAGAGGGTGGTCGAGCGGAGCGAGACCCGGGTGAGGGTCTGGCGTGCCCTCACCCTGGCCGCTCTGCGGCCTGTCCCTCTCCCGCGCTGCGGGAGAGGGACTATTATCAGCTTCCCGGCAGCTCCAGAATCCGCTTGGCGATGATGTTGAGCTGGATTTCGCTGGTGCCGCCTTCAATCGAATTGGCTTTGGTGCGGAGCCAAGCGCGGGGCTTGGCGCCGCCGCTGGCGCCTTCCCATGCGAGCGCGTCGGAGCCGCCCGCCGCCATGACCAGCTCGTAGCGCGCCTTGTTCAGCTCGGTGCCGTAATATTTCATCATCGACGGCTGGGCGGGGTGGGCCTTGCCGGCTTTCAGCTCGTCCATGAATTTCTCGGACATGGCGCGAAATGCGCGTTCGCGGACTTCGAACAGGGCGAGTTGGGCGCGGAGCAGCGGGTCGGCGAGGCGGCCGTCCGCATCGGTGCCGACGGCACGCTTCGCATCGTCGGCCAGCGCCGCCGGACCGCCCGAGCCGAGGCCGCCGCCGCCAAGCCCCATGCCGGAGATCATCTCGCGTTCATGGCCGAGCAGGTATTTCGCGACGTCCCAACCCTTGTTGAGCTCGCCGACGAGCTGGTCCTTGGGCACCTTCACATTGTCGAAAAAGGTTTCGCAGAAGGGCGAATAGCCGGAGATGAGCAGGATCGGCTTGGTCGAGACGCCTTCGCTCGCCATGTCGAACAGCAGGAAGCTGATGCCTTTGTGCTTCGACTCCTTGCTCGTGCGCACCAGGCAGAAAATCCAGTCGGCCTTGTCGGCATAGGAGGTCCACACCTTCTGGCCGTTGACGAGGAAGTGATCGCCCTTGTCCTCGGCCGAGGTTTGCAGGCCGGCAAGGTCGGAGCCGGCGTTCGGCTCGGAATAGCCCTGGCACCAGCGGATTTCGCCGCGCGCGATCGGCGGCAGGAAGCGAAGCTTCTGCTCTTCGGTGCCATATTTCAGCATCGCCGGCCCAAGCATCGAGATGCCGAAGCTGTTCAGCGGATTGCGGCAGCCGAGGCGCGCCATTTCCTGCTTCAGGACCTTGCTCTCCTCCGGCAAAAGCCCGCCGCCGCCATAGGCTTGCGGCCAGTCGGGCACGGTCCAGCCGCGTGACGCCATGGCGTCGAGCCAAGCCTTCTGGTCCGGCGAGAGCTGCGCCTTGCGGCCGCCCCAAACGATGTCCTGCTCGCCGCGCACCGGCTCGCGCATGGACGGCGGGCAGTTCGCCTCCAGCCATTCGCGCACGTCCGCTCTGAAACTGTCCATCATATTCAGCTCCTCATCAGCGCGTGGGCGAGGCGCGCGATCTCGATCGTCTTATGGTCCTGATAAAGGTCGCCGATCACCTGCAGGCCGATCGGCATTCCGTCGGCGCCGGTGCCGAGCGGAACGCTGGTCGCGGGCAGGTTGGGAAAGGTGGCGAGGCCGGCATAGGCGAATTGCGGCGCAAAGGGCGTCGGCTCGCCATCGATGGCGACGTTACGTTTGTTGGTCGGCGTGTCGTCGTGCGGGAAGGCGGTGATGCCCGCGACGGGCGCGATCACCGCGTCATAGGACAGGAACAGCCGCCGCCAGGCGCGAATGCAGCGGAACTGCTCGTCGGCAAGCTTGAACCAGTCGCTGAGCGGCATGGCCGCGCCGCCGGCCGGCGGGTTCCCGCGCGCCAGGGTGGCGAGCAGCAGGCGCATATAATTGCGGTGCTGCTGGACCAGATCGGGCAGCTGATCGGGGGTGCGCTCCACTTCGGCGCCGGCCCGCTCGAACGCTTGGCCGACCGCTTCCACCGTTCGCTTCACTTCTGCCGAGGCGCGGGCCAGCGGGTGCTCCGGAAGGATCAGGATCGACAGGTCGGCAGGATTCCAGGGCGCGGACCGCGGCAGGGGGACATCGCTGAGCACGTCGAGCAGGGCAGCGAGGTCGTCCGGGTCGCGGGTCATGGGTCCGGGCACGCCGAGGCTCTCGGAGGCGGCGTCGGTGCCGGGGAAATAATGGCCCGCCATCGGCAGCACGCCCCAGGTCGGCTTCAGCCCCCACACGCCGCAAAAGGCGGCGGGCACACGGATCGAGCCGCCAATGTCCGACCCGATTTCGGCGGCGACGAAGCCGGCCGCGAGCGCTGCCGCAGCACCGCCCGACGAGCCGCCGGGGGAGCGACTGGGGTCCATGGGATTGTTGGTGCGGCCGTGATTCGGGTTCACGCTCTGCCAATCGGCGAGCGCGACCGGCACGTTGGTCTTGCCCAGGATCACGGCGCCCGCCGCCTTCAGCCGCTGGACCGCGACGGCATCGGCATGGGCGATATGGCCGGCGTGTTCGGCAAAGCCCCAGCTAGTGGAAAGCCCCGCCACGTCAAAGCTTTCCTTGACCGTCATCGGCAGGCCGAGCAGCGGCGCCGGATCGCCGTCCGCCAGGCGCTGGTCGGCGGCGCGCGCCTGTTCCCGCGCGCGCTCGAAGTCGCGGATGACAACGGCGTTGATCGGGCCGTCGCCCGCCTCGATGCGGGCGATGGCGGCTTCGGTCTCAGCGAGCGCGGTGGTGGTGCCGGCGCGGATCGCAGCGACGGTCTGGAGGGCGGTCAGCATGCCCGCCCCGTCTGTGCTCCGGCGAAGGCCGGAGCCCCGGCCAACGCTCCGGCCTTCGCCGGAGCACAGGGGATTTTCGATGAGCTCACGCCCCGCTCTCGGTGATCGCCGAATAGATCATCGTCTTCAGCTCGCGGCGGACCGGGTAGGTGTTGCTCGGGCTCAGCTGGGTCATGAAGATGAAGATCAGCCGCTCGACCGGATCGATGTGGAAGGCGGTCGAGAACATGCCGCCCCAATAATATTCGCCAACCGAGCCGTGCACGAGCGTCGGCGCGAGATTGATCGTGACGGCAAAGCCGAGGCCGAAGCCTACGCCCGCGTTGGTCGCTTCGCTGAACAGCGAGCGCGACATGCTGGCGAGGTCGCGGCCGCTGGGCAAATGGTTGACCGTCATCAGCTCGATAGTCTTGGGGCTGAGGATGCGGGCGCCCTCGAGCGTGCCGCCGTTCAGCAGCATCGCGCAGAAGCGATGATAATCGGCGGCCGTCGAGACTAGCCCGCCGCCGCCCGAGAATTGCGTCGGCTTGCGCGACCAGGCGCTCGCTTCGCCCTTGTCGTACATCACCGCGCCCTTTTGCGGGTGCATGGTGTAGCAGTCGGCGAGGCGGTGGACCTTGTCGGCGGGCACCTGGAAGAAGCTGTCGTCCATGCCGAGCGGGGCGAAAATGCGCTCGCGGAACACCTGGTCGAGCGGCTTGCCCTCGATGCGCTGGATGATCAGGCCGAGAATGTCGGTGGCGACCGAGTAATTCCAGGCTTCTCCGGGCGAGAATTCCAGCGGAATGCCGGCGAGGGTGCGGGCGACGCTGTCGAGATCATGCTCGCCATGCCAATTCTCGATCTTGGTGTCGCGATAGGCGGCGTCGATATTGCCGCGATTCTGGAAGCTGTAGGTCAGGCCCGCGGTGTGGCGAAGCAGGTCGACCATGCGCATCGGCGCTGCCGTCGGCTTGGTCACGAACGGCGCCGAGCCACCGCCGCCGTCATAGACGCCGAGCCCTTTCCACTCGGGAATGACGCGGTGGACGGGATCGTCGAGCGCGACCTTGCCTTCTTCGACCAGCATCATGAAGGCGACGCTGGTGACCGGCTTGGTCATCGAAGCAATGCGGAACAAAGTGTCTTCGCCGACCGCCTGGCCGTCGCGCATCGTGCCGCCGCTGGAGAAATGCACCGGCTGCCCATCGCGGCTGACCAGCAATTGCGTGCCCTTGAAGCGGCCGCTTTGCAGATAGCGTTCGTCGAGGAAGCGATCGATGGCCGACAGCCGTCCGGCGTTCATGCCGAGGGTGGCGGGATCGGCGATCTGCATGGGGCCTGGCTCTCCTGATTGCGCGGGCGGCTTATCGCCTTGAGTGTCGCCGCGATCAACAATATCCCGCGGAAAAGCGCGACTTTTGAAAGATCGCGGATCGAGAGAGAGGGATGATCTTTGGCAGACGCTACGGCATGGCCGCATCTGTCGCTGGAAGAATGCGAGGCGCTGCTGTGTGCGCCCGGCCAGCGATTCGAAATGGAAAGCGTCGAGATCGACGGCATCCCGACTCGAGTCTGGAAAAGCGCGCCGCCGAGCCTGCGGGCGCTGGTTGAACTGAGCCGGATACATGGAGCGCGCGCGGCCTGTGTGCTGGAAGACGAGCGCGTCAGCTTCGACGCGCAATTTCGCGCGATTGCGGCTCTGGCGGAGGCGTTGCGCGCTCGCGGGATCGGCACGGGTGACCGGGTGGCGGCGGTCATGCGCAACCTTCCGGAATGGACCGTCGCCTTTTTTGCGGTCACCAGCCTGGGGGCGATCGCCGTGCCGCTCAACGCCTGGTGGACGGGTCAAGAGCTGGAATATGGGCTGCGGGATTCAGGGGCTAAGCTGCTGATCGCCGATGCGCCGCGCTGGGAGCGGATCGCGCCGTTTTGCGACGCCTTGCCCGAACTGCAGCACGTGATCGTCACGCGTGGCGAGGGGCCGGAGACGCTGGAAAGCGTCATCGGCCGGCCGAACGACTGGGCTTCGTTGCCGGAGCGGAGCCTGCCCGACGCTCAGGTCGGGACGGACGACGATGCGACCATCTTCTACACCAGCGGCACGACCGGCGCACCAAAGGGGGCCCTTGGCACCCACCGCAATCTCGTCACCAACATCCTATCGGGCGCTTATAACTCCACCCGCGCCTTCCTGCGCCGGGGCGAGGCGCCGCCGGAGCCCGAGCCCAAGGTCTTCCTGACCGTCATTCCGCTGTTCCACGTCACGGCCTGTTCGGCGACCCTGATGGGGGCGATGGCGGCGGGGCACACGCTCTGCTTCATGCGCAAATGGGATGCGGTCGAGGCGATGCGGATCATCGAGCGCGAGCGGGTCAACGTCACCGGCGGCGTTCCGACCATCGCCTGGCAGCTGCTCGAGCATCCCGACCGGCCCAGTTACGACCTCTCCAGCCTGGAGAGCATCGCCTATGGCGGCGCCCCCTCCGCGCCCGAGTTGGTGCGGCGCATCCATGAGGAGTTCGGTGCGCTGCCCGGCAATGGCTGGGGCATGACCGAGACGATGGCGACGGTGACCGGGCACGGGGCCGAGGATTATCTGCACCGCGCCGACAGCGCAGGCCCGCCAGTGCCGGTGGCTGACCTGGAGATCAGGGCCGAGGACGGCGTCACGGTATTGCCGCCGAACACGGTCGGCGAGCTGTGGGCGCGCGGGCCGATGATCGTGCGCGGCTATTGGAACAAGCCGGAGGCGACCGCACAGACCTTCGTGAACGGCTGGGTGCGCACCGGCGACCTAGCCAGGCTGGACGATGAAGGATTCCTGTTCATCGTCGACCGCGCCAAGGACATCATCATCCGCGGCGGCGAGAATATCTATTCGATCGAAGTCGAGAACGCCCTTTACGAGCACCCGGCGGTGACGGACGCGGCCTTGGTCGGCATTCCGCACAAGACTTTGGGCGAGGAGCCGGCGGCGGTGGTGCATCTCGCGCCGGGCGAAGAGGCTTCGGAGCAGGAGCTGAAGGACTGGGTGCGTGCGCGGCTGGCGCCGTTCAAGGTGCCGGTGCGGGTGGTGTTCGTGAAGGAGACGCTGCCCCGAAACGCGAACGGCAAGATATTGAAGCGGGAGTTGAAGGGGTTGTTCACTTAAGCCCCTCCCCTTCAGGGGAGGGGTTGGGGTGGGGCAGTACGATCTTGATGAGTCTCTTGAGCGCGCAGACGCGCGCCCCCACCCCTCACCCCTCCCATGAAGGGGAGGGGTTTATGTCAGTCCCTCCGCGTCAGCCGCGTCACCAGGCCCGGCGCCCAGCGCAGGATGAAGGCGAGGCGGCGGGCGGTGCGGCCGACCAGCACGTGGCGTTTCTTGCCATGCGCCGCCTGCCACACGGCTTCGGCAACGGCTTCGACCGGGGTCAGCTCGAGGCCGCGTTCACGCACTTCCTCGCGGATGCTGCGGTTGGTTCCGGTGACATTGCCGTTGAGCAAAGGCGTGTCGATGAAGCTCGGCATGATCGAGCGCACCTTGATGCCATGCTCTTCCCATTCGGCGTCGAGTGAGTCGGTCAGGGCGCGCACGGCGAACTTGGTCGCCGAGTAGATCGACATGCCGGCGCCCGCGTAGAGCCCGGCCGCCGAGCATGTGTTGACCAGCGCGGAGCCCGGCGTCTGCATCAGATGCGGCAGCGCGGCCTCGGCGCCGTGGATGACCCCGCGCAGATTGACGTCGAGAACCCGGTCCTTCTCGTCCTCGTCCATCAGCGCAAACGCGCCGCCGGAGCCAATACCGGCATTGTTGAACAGCAGATCGAGACGGCCGCCGCTCGCCTCGACAAAGGTGCGCAGGGCCGAGCGCCAGGCGCCACGGTCGCGCACGTCCATCTTGACCGTAAACGCGTTGCCTTCGCCGATCAGCCGCGCCGTCTCCGCCATGCCGGCTTCGTCGACATCGCCGATACCGACGAACCAGCCGCGGCTCGCGAACAGCTGCGCGGTGGCGCGGCCGATGCCCGATCCGCCGCCGCTGATGAAGATCGCCTTGCGCATGCCGCCTCCCCTTACTGTCACCAGTGTAAGGAAAAGGCGGGCGGCGGCAAGCTACTCGACGGCTTGCGCCACCTCCGGGTCTTTCCAGACAAGCACCGGCTTCCGCGCCGCGAGCGTCTCGTCGAGGCGGCGGCGCGGGGCGAAATGAGGCGCGGCCTTGAGCGCAGGGTCCCCCGCCTTGGCCCGTTCGGCAACGGAACGAAGCGCGCCGATAAACTGGTCGAGCGCGGCCTTGCTTTCAGTCTCGGTCGGCTCGACCAGCATCGCGCCGTGCACGACCAGCGGGAAATACATGGTCATCGGGTGATAGCCCTCGTCGATCAGCCCCTTGGCGATGTCGAGCGTGGTGAAACCGTCGGCCAGATTATCGTCCGAGAAGAGCGCCTCGTGCATGCATGGGCCGCTGCTGCCGAACGGCGCGTCGAGCACATCTTCCAGGCTGCGCAGGATGTAATTGGCGTTCAGCACCGCATCCTCGCTGACCTGGCGCAGGCCGTCGGCACCGTGGCTGAGCATGTAAGCCGCCGCGCGTGTGAACATGCCCATCTGGCCGTGAAACGCCACCATGCGGCCGAAGCTGTGGCTATGATGCTCGCCCGCGTTTTCCTCTTCGATCAGCGCGAAGTGATCGCCCTGTTTTTCGACGAACGGCAAAGGCGCGAACGGCGCCAGCGCTTGCGAGAAGACGACGGGGCCGGAGCCGGGGCCGCCGCCGCCATGCGGGGTAGAGAAGGTCTTGTGCAGATTGATGTGCATCGCATCGACGCCGAGATCGCCCGGGCGGACGCGCCCGACGATGGCGTTGAAGTTGGCGCCGTCGCAATAGACGAAGCCGCCCGCGGCATGAACGGCATCGGCGATCCGCTTCATGTCCGGCTCGAACAGCCCGCAGGTGTTCGGGTTGGTGATCATGACGCCGGCGACGTCGGGCCCGAGCCGCGCGATCATCGCGCCGAGATCGACGCGACCTTGCGGTGTCGCCGGGATGTTCTCGACCGCATAGCCGGCAAAGGCTGCGGTGGCCGGGTTGGTGCCATGCGCCGACTCCGGCACCAGGATCACCGAACGGGCGTCACCCCGTGCCTCCAGCGCGGAGCGGATCGCGAGCAGGCCGCAGAGTTCGCCATGGGCGCCGGCCTTGGGACTCATCGCGACGGCCGGCATGCCGGTCAGCTTGCACAGCCAGTCGGCGACGAGGTGGATGAGCGCAAAGGCGCCCTGCACCGTCTCCTGCGGCTGGAGCGGGTGGATGTCGGCAAAGCCGGGCAGCCGCGCGACCTTCTCATTGAGGCGCGGATTGTGCTTCATCGTGCAGCTCCCAAGCGGGAACAGGCCGAGGTCGATCGCGTAGTTCTGGCGGCTGAGCCGGGTGTAGTGGCGCACGGCTTCGGGTTCGGAGAGGCCGGGCAGGCCGATCGGGCGGGTGCGGAGGAGGCTCTTAAGCCCCTCCCCTTCAGGGGAGGGGTTGGGGGTGGGGCTGTGTGGATGTGCAGAATTTGTCGACTCTGCCCCACCCCAACCCCTCCCCTTAAGGGGAGGGGCTAGATCAACCCCCGTCGTCTCTTCATCGCCGATCTCGAAGATCAGCGGCTCTTCGAGCATCAGCGCGCGGTTGCCGGTGAAGGTGGCGGTGTTGGCTTCGGTCTCGCCTTCGGGGCGGGACACGCGGCCCTGTCGGTTCATGCTCATGCCAGTTCCTCCTGGAGGGCGGCGGCAAGCGTCTCGACATCCTCCTGAGTGGTGGTTTCGGTGACGGCGACGACCAGCCCGTTCTGCAGCGCGTCGACCCCGGGATAGAGGCGGCCGAGCGACACGCCGGCGAGGATGTTGCGCTCGGCGAGGTGGCGCACAAGCGGCCGTGCCTCCTTGGACAGCTTCAGCGTGAACTCGTTGAAGAAACCGTCGTTGACCAATTCGACGCCGGGCACTTGGGCCAGCCGCTCGGCGGCGGCAACGGCGCCGGCATGGTTCACCTCGGCCAGCCCGCGCAGGCCCTTTTCACCGAGCAGCGTCATGTGGATCGAGAAGGCGAGCGCGCACAGCCCCGAGTTGGTGCAGATGTTCGACGTCGCCTTTTCGCGGCGGATATGCTGCTCGCGCGTTGACAGCGTCAGCACGAAGCCGCGCTTACCTTCGGCATCGAGCGTCTCGCCGCACAGCCGACCCGGCATCTGGCGGACGAATTTCTCCTTGCAGGCGAACAGGCCGACATAGGGCCCGCCGAACTGCAGCCCGACGCCGATCGCCTGGCCTTCGCCGACAACGATGTCCGCGCCCATCTCGCCAGGCGATCTGAGCATTCCCAGCGCGACCGGCTCCGTCACCACCGCCACCAGCAGCGCACCTTTCTCGTGCGCACGCGCGGCGAGTTCCGACAGGTCCGCGACGCGGCCAAGGATATCGGGATATTGCACGACGACGCACGAGGTATCGCCGTCGATCGCCTCGATCAGCGCGTCGATATCGGTGCCGGCTTCCAGCTTCGGCAGCGCCGTGCGGAGATCGTCACCGGTGAAGCGCGCCATCGTCTTCGCGACGGAGACATAATGCGGATGCAGACCGCCCGAGATCAGCGCCTTGGCGCGGCGGGTGATGCGGCGCGCCATGGTGATCGCTTCCCAGCAGGCGGTCGAGCCGTCGTACATGGACGCGTTCGCCACGTCGCAGCCGAGGAGACGCGCGACCTGGGTCTGGAACTCGAACAGCATCTGCAGCGTGCCCTGCGCGATTTCCGGCTGATAGGGCGTGTAGGCGGTCAGGAACTCGCCGCGCTGGATCAGGTGATCGACGCTGGCGGGAATATGGTGCTTGTAGCTGCCGCAGCCGAGGAAGAAGGGCACTTCGCCCGCCACCATGTTCTGGCGGGCGAGGGCGGAGAGCTGGCGTTCCACCGACAGTTCGGAGGCATGGTTCGGCAGTTCCGCGATCGGCCCGGACAGCCGCGCTTCGGCGGGCACGTCGACGAACAGGTCGTCGATCGTGGCGGCGCCGGCGGTGTGCAGCATCGCGCCCCGATCGGCCTGGGTGAGGGGGAGGTAACGCATCAGTGTGACTTCCTCATCGTGAAGCGAAGGCGGACATAATCGGCGATCCAGTGGCCGTCGGGCTGGCGGAGGGCAGGCGCGGCGCGCGCTTCGGCTTCGGCGACGACGGCGTCGATTTCCGTCTCGGGCACCTTGGCGGAGTCGAGGAAGCCGGCGCGGAAGGTGCGATACCAGGCAGCGGCGCCGGCCGGCAGCGGCGTGGGGCGGTCGATCAGCCAGGCCTCGACAGCGCCGAAGCCGGCACCTTCATAGACGGCGCGGAATTCCTCCGGCGAGGCATACCATTGCGGGTCCTCGGCGGGCACGGGATAGCCGCGCTCGGTCAGCACCTCGCGGAGGGCGCCGCGGAGCTTGGCAATGTTGCCGGCTCCGCCCTGTTCGCCGACGAAGCGGCCGCCGGGTTTCAACGCCCGGAACACGCCTTGAGCGACTGCCGGAGGGTCGAGCATCCAGTGCAGGGCAGCGTTGGAGAACACCGCGTCGAACTCGCCATCGAAGGTCAGCGCTTGGCCGTCCATCACGCGCGCGTCCAGGCCGCGTGCCTTGGCAGCGGCGATCATGTCGGCAGAGGCATCCACGCCCACCACTTCCGCACCGGCCGCGACCAGAGCTTCGGTCAGCACGCCGTCGCCGCAGCCGAGATCGAGGATGCGCTCGCCGGCTTTGGGGGCGAGCAGGTCCACCACCGCCTTGCCCAGTTCGGGCACGAAAGCGGCGTTCTTGGCATAGTCGGTGGGGGACCAGCGGGAGGTGGGGTTTAGCATTTCTTCTCCTTAACCCCTCCCCTTCAGGGGAGGGGCAAGGGGTGGGGCTGTCTGGTGAAACAGAGCTTGCCCGCTCTGCCCCACCCCAACCCCTCCCCTGAAGGGGAGGGGCTTAGAGCCCCGCTACGAATTCCTGATACGCCGCTTCGTCCATCAGCGCGTCGAGCTGCGACGCGTCCGACAGCCGCAGCTTGAAGAACCAGCCATCGCCTTCGGGCGCGGTGTTGACCAGGTCGGGGGTGTCGGCGAGGGCGGCATTGCCCTCGGTGACTTCGCCCGAGACCGGCGCATAGACATCCGACGCGGCTTTGACCGACTCCACCACCGCAGCCTCGCCGCCCTGAGTCAGCTGGCGGCCCGCCTCCGGCACTTCGACGAACACGACATCGCCAAGCTGGCCCTGCGCATAGTCGGTAATGCCGACCGTGGCGGTGTCGCCATCGACGTCGATCCACTCATGCTCTTTCGTGAAGTAACGCGGCATCAGGCTGCTCCCTTGCGGTGATAGCGGTGGGGGACGAACGGCATCGGCGTCACGACGCCTTCGAAAATCTTGGCGCGCTGGTTGAGGCGCACGCGGGTGCCGGGCTCGGCTGACGACAGCGGCACATAAGCCATGGCGATCGGCCGCTCGAGGCTCGGCGAGAAGCCGCCTGAGGTGACGCGGCCGACCTCATTGCCGTCATCATCGATCACGGCCGCGCCTTCCCGCACCGGCTGACGGCCTTCGATAAACAGGCCGACGCGCTTGAGCACCGGGCCCTGTTCGCGCTCCATCAGGATGCGCTCGGCGCCGGGGAAGCTGCGTTCCTCGCGGCGGCGCTTCCAAAGCGCAAAGCCGAGATCGGCCATGACCGGCGTGGTCTCTTCGTCGAGATCATGGCCGTAGAGAGGAAGGCCGGCTTCGAGGCGCAGCGAGTCGCGGGCACCGAGCCCGATCGGTTTCACTTCCGGTTCGGCGCAGAGCAGGTCGGCGATCCGCTCGGCATGTTGCGCCGCGATCGAGATCTCGAACCCGTCCTCGCCGGTATAGCCGGACCGGCTGATCCAGGCCGGCACGCCGTCCAGATCGAACGCGTCCGCGTCCATGAAATAGAGGCGCGCGACGTCCGGCTGGATGCGGGCAAGTGCATCGACGGCCTTCGGCCCCTGCAGCGCCAGCAGCGCGCTGTCCTCCAGATGATTGAGCGTGATCTCGTCGGCGAGATGCTCGCGAAGATGGCCGATATCGTCCAGCTTGGTGGCGCCGTTCACGACCATGTAGATGCCGTCGTCCTGCCGGGTCAGCATCAGGTCGTCGAGAATGCCGCCGCTTTCGTTCAGCAGCAGCGAATAGCGGGCGCGCTTGGGCGGCAGGCTCTTCACATCGGCCGGCAGCAGCCTCTCCAGCTCCTCCTCGACCCCGGGCCCGCTGATCAGCAGCTGGCCCATATGGCTGACGTCGAACAGGCCCGCGGAGGAGCGGGTCCAGAGATGCTCGGCCAGGATGCCTTCATATTGGATGGGCATGTGATAGCCGGCGAACGCCACCATCCGCGCGCCGCGGGCGCGGTGCCAGGCGTCGAGCGGCAGGGTCTGAATGGGCAGGTCGTCCGCTTCGTCGCTCATACAAGGCCTTCCGTGACTGCGCAGCAGCGCCCGGCGGTGACCGAACGCATGAGCTGCCCCCTCTGTCACGGGAACCTGAGAGCTTTCATCGGCCGCGAGAACCGACTTACCCCTTCGGTGGCCCGAGCCGAGGCACGGACGCTTTCCAGAGTGTCGCTGTCAGCGCGCGCGGTCCTGTGACCTGAGAGATTCCGGGGCGGTTGCTCCTTCGGCGTCCTGACCTAAGTCAGGAACTCTCCCGCGAACGCCCGACGGTTGCCCGCCGGCGACGTCAGCGGCTGTGGCCGGCCTCGCTGCGGGAGTCAACGCCGACGCCATGCTCGTACACAAGAGTGGCACCTTTCCAGCCGGAATAGCCGAGCAGCAGCACGGCGACGGCCGACAGGATCAGGCCGGTAGGCGTGATCGCGCCCGGTCCGCCGGTGAAGCGCCAGGACCAGTTCGCGATCTCCACCAGCACGACCAGCACATTGGCGATCAAATGGTGGTTGGCGGCACGCAAAGCACGGATGCGCGAGTCGCCGAAATAGTCGATCAGGCCGAAAATGGCCGCGACGGCGGCGGTCAGAATGCCGAGGCCGAGCGTCAGCAGGCCCAAAGTCGCCCAGAACAGCTCGCCGGTGGTCGCGAAGAGAATGTCGCAGACGAGCGTGGCGATGAAGAGCACGACGGGGAACATCACCGTCATCGGGTGAATGGGATGTCCGGCGACGCGGGCAGTGCTGCGCGGGTGATCATGGTCCATGATCTGGCAAACGCGATGCACTCGGCACCGTTCCCGCCCCCTTGCGTCAGCCGCCGTTCAACCCATCTGGGCCAAGAGCCAAGACCATGGATAGACGAACTTTTCTCGAGGGAGCGGCGGCAGTGGCCGCGATCGGCGTGGCCGGCGAGGCAATGGCGCTCACATTCACGTCCACCCGGCTGTCGGTGCAGGTGCGGGGGCAGGGGCAGGACGTGATCCTGATCCCAGGCCTGACCAATGGCCGCACTTTATGGGACGGCACGGTGAAGGCGGTGCCGGGCTATCGCTATCACCTGATCCAGGTAGCCGGGTTCGCCGGCGACCCGGCGCGCGGCAATGCGGCCGGGCGAGTGGTGTCGTCGGTGGCCGAGGAGATTGCGCGCTACATCGTCGCGGCGAAGCTCAAGAGCCCGGCGCTGATCGGCCATTCCATGGGCGGCGTGATCGCGATGATGGTGGCGGCGCGCTATCCGGCCCGCGTCGGCAAGGTGATGGCCATCGATATCCTGCCGTCGCCCGCCAGCGGCTTCGGCTTTGCCGGTGCGCAGGTGAAGCCGCTTGCCGACGCGCTGTTCGGATCGCTGATGAGCACGCCGGGCGGGCGCCGGACGCTGGACAATCTGATCGGCCGCTTCGGCGGCTCGGGCATCGCCAACAGCCGCAGCGATTCCGGCGTAGTGGCGCATGCGACGCACGAGCTGGCGACGACGGACCTGACGCCCGAACTGCCGCGGATCAAGGCGCCGCTGACGGTGGTCTATGCGGCGCCGGCCAATGCGCAGGACGCGCCGGCGGTCGATCGCCTGTACCGGAACGCCTATGCGCCCGCCAAGGACGCCAGGCTGCGGCGGGTGCCGGGCGCCACGCACATGATCATGTATTCCCAGCCGCAGCGTTTCTACGCGGAGGTGCGGGAGTTTCTGAAGTAACTCCCCTCCAGCAAGGGCTGGAGGGGAACAGCTATGGGGTCAGCACCGTATCCCGGGCCTCTGCCAGCATCTCCGGATAATCCAGGGTATAGTGCAGGCCGCGGCTTTCCTTGCGGGAGAGGGCGGAGCGGACGATCAGGTCGGCGATTTCGACCAGGTTGCGCAGTTCGACCAGGTCGGGCGTGACGCGGAAATGGCCGTAATAATCGGCGACTTCCTGGCGCAGCAGGCGGATGCGGTGCTGGGCGCGCTGCAGCCTTTTGTCGGTGCGGACGATGCCGACATAGTCCCACATGAACCGGCGGATTTCGCGCCAATTGTGCTGAACGATCACTTCCTCGTCGGAATCGGTGACGCGGCTTTCGTCCCAGGGGCGGATCGGCGGCGGCTCGGGAAAGCTTTCGAAATTCTCGGCGATGTGCCGTGCCGCCGCTTCGCCGAATACGAAGCATTCCAGCAGCGAGTTGGAGGCGAGGCGGTTGGCGCCGTGCAGCCCGGACTCCGAGACTTCACCGGCGGCATATAGGCCGGGCAGGTCGGTGCAGCCATGCAGGTCGATGATGACGCCGCCGCAGGTGTAATGCTGGGCGGGCACCACCGGGATGGGCTGCCTGGTGATGTCGATGCCGAGGGTCAGCAGCTTGGCGTGAATGGTCGGGAAGTGCCCCTTCACGAACTCGGGCGGCTGATGGCTGATGTCGAGATGGACATAGTCGAGGCCGAGCCGCTTGATCTCATGGTCGATGGCGCGGGCGACGACGTCGCGCGGCGCCAGCTCCGCCCGCTCGTCGAAATCGGGCATGAAGCGATGACCGTTGGTAGGGAGCTTCAGCATCCCGCCTTCGCCGCGCACCGCTTCGGTGATCAGGAAGTTCTTGACCTCGAGATTGTACAGGCAGGTCGGGTGGAACTGCATGAATTCCATGTTCGACACGCGGCAGCCCGCCCGCCACGCCATGGCGATGCCGTCGCCGGTCGCCCCGCGCGGCGCGGTCGAATAGAGATAGGTGCGGCCCGCACCGCCGGTGGCGAGGATGGTGGCGCGGCCGGTGAACAGCTCGACGCCGCCGGTCTGGCGGTTGATCGCATAGACGCCCCAGACCCGGCCATCGCCTGAATATTTGACGCCGTGCCGGCCGGTCACCAGGTCGATGGCGACCCGGTCCGGCACGAGCGTGATGTTGGGATGGGCATGCGCGGCGCGCTCCAGCGCCTGCTGCACCGCCCAGCCAGTGGCGTCGTCGACATGCACGATGCGGCGGTGACTGTGGCCGCCTTCGCGGGTCAGGTGCCAGCCCGGCCCTTCCTCGTTGAACGGCACGCCGAGTTCGGCGAGGCGGGCGATGGCGGCGGGCGCATTCTCGACCACGAACTCGACCGTCTCGCGGTCGTTCAGGCCGGCGCCGGCGATCATCGTGTCTTCGATATGATGGTCGAACGTGTCGCCTTCGTCGAGCACCGCGGCGATGCCGCCCTGCGCCCAGGCCGTCGATCCCTCCGATAGCCCTCCCTTGGCCAGCACCACGACCCGAAAGCGGTCGGCGAGGTTGAGCGCCGCCGTCAGCCCCGCGGCACCGGAGCCGAGGATCACGACATCATGAGGCTGGGAGTGTTCCAAGGCGGCTCCGCGTGTGGCGACGGCTCCGGTCTAGTGCCGCCCGCGCATGAGGCAAGCGCCTGCCAGAAGCGCGATCCGTAAAGCCTGCGTTCAGCCTATTGTCATCGCGCTGAACGGCCGGTTCAATTCGCCTCCGTTTCGGCTCAAATCGCCGCAGCACGGGTTTTTCGGGTCCGTTTCGCTTCGTAACCAGCCCCCGCGGCGCAGGGAACGGCCGACCCTCCCACAGAGGAGGTTCAACACAAGGCGGGGTCCTTTACATGACGATTGCAATCGCCAACCGGGCGCAGCTGACGGCTGCGCTCTCGAAAGCCGTGGGCGGCGAAACCTTCGTGCTGGCGCCGGGCAGCTATGGCTCGATCAGCATCGACGACCGGCACTTCAAGGCGACGGTTACGATCCGCTCGGCCGATGCGGCCAATCAGGCCAAGTTCAGCGCCTTCACCATCGACGAGTCCAGCAACATCGCGCTGAGCAGCCTCGATGTCGGCCGCGCCATGCAGAAGCATGAGAAGGACTATGGCAAGATGGTCATGGTCACGGATTCGAGGAACATCAGCCTCGACGACATGACCATTCATGGCTCGCTCGACCGCAACAGCCATAATGACGGCTGGGGCATGCTGGTCAGCGACAGTGCCAATGTCCGCGTGACCCGTTCCGACTTCACCGAGCTGCACCGCGGCGCCGTCTTCCAGCGCAGCAGCAGGCTGACCGTGGAGGGCAACCACTTCCACCATTTGCGCAGCGACGGCGTCAACTTCGCGGCTGTCGAGGGGGTGCTGGTCAAGGACAACCGGTTCAACGACTTTTTCTTCAAAGGCAGGGACCATCCCGACGCGATCCAGTTCTGGACGGCGGGCACGAACCGCGCCTCAGCCAACATCACCATTACCGGCAACCAGATCTTCCAGGGCAGCGGCAAGCAGCTCCAGGGCATCTTCATGCGCGACGAGCTGGGCCATTTGCCGTACAAGAACGTCACGATCGACAATAATCTCGTTTACACCAACGACCATTGGCACGGCATCGGCATCAACGGGGTGCAGGGGCTGTCGATCACCAACAATACGGTCGTGTCGCGAACGGGCGACAAGCCGCATCTGTGGATCAAGGTTTCCGATGCGAGCGGCGTCACCATCGCCCGGAACGTCACCGACGAAGTGCTGCTGATGCCCGACGCCGGCGGCAAGGCTTATGGCAATCTCGAGCTGCGCGGGGATGCGGCGGCCACGGCGCGCATCCCGCATCTGAACAAGGGCGCGGCGACCACGGTGCAGGACCTGCTCATCGACGGCTATGGCTATCAGCCGGGCGGCAGCTCGGTCCCGCCGCCATCGCCTGCCCCCGCGCCGACCCCCACGCCCACGCCGACGCCATCCCCGGCACCGCCGCCGGGCGGTGAGATCTACGGCACCTCCGCCAGCCAGACTGTCAAGGGAACGGCGGCGGATGACATCATCTACGGTGTCGGCAAGAACGATGCGGCACCGGGCGACGATTCCCGAGACAAGCTTTACGGGCGGGGCGGGGCCGACATCTTCGTGTTCGGCGATCACCGCGGCGTCTTCTACGACAATGCGACCAGCACGGCCTCGGGCCGCTGGGACTTCGCCCAGATCATGGACTTCGGCGCCGACGACCGCATCCGTTTGAGCGGCAAGGCATCCGACTATGTGTTCCGCCGGGAGACGGTGAACGGGAAGGTCGGCACCGCCATCTTCAAGGACGATGGCGACGGCGTCTGGGACAAGCCGGACGAGCTGATCGGCCATGTCGCGGGCGTGACTTTGTCGCAGTCGAGCCTGATCTTCACCGGATCGCCGGGCCGTTCCGGCGCGATGATCGAGGCAGAGTCAGTGGTCGAGCGGCCCGCCGCCCAGGCGCTAGCGCCGCAGCCGGTGGAGCATGTTGCGGAGCCGGGCCTCGTCTTCCAGATGGAGCAGATGTTCGCCCATCATTTCGCCATCGCGTGACGAGTCAGGCGGCGCGGGTCAGGCTGAGGAACACATCCTCGAGATCGGCTTCCTTGGTGGAGACATCGACGATGCCGAGACCCGCGCCGCTGAGTGCCGCCAGCACCTCCCCGGCATTCACCTTGGCCTTTGAATAGGTGATCTCAAGCACGCGCTCGCCGCGCAGCACGATCTTTTCGAAACAGGGCGCCTGGGGCGGCTCGGTCAGGTCGCGATCGACGGTCACCTCGACCAGTTTTTCCTGCGCCTTGTTGACCAGCTCGCGGGTCGGTTCGTTGGCGATCAGCCGGCCATGGTTGATGATCGCGATGCGGTCGCACAGCTCTTCGGCTTCCTCGAGATAATGGGTGGTGAGCACCACCGTCAGGCCCTGGCCGTTCAGCTCGCGCACATAGGCCCAGAGCTGCTGGCGGAGCTCGATGTCGACGCCAGCGGTCGGCTCGTCGAGCACCAGCACCGGCGGCGAATGCACCATCGCCTTGGCGACCAGCAGCCGCCGCTTCATGCCGCCCGAAAGCGTGCGCGAATAGGCGTTCGCCTTGTCCTCCAGATGCACGGCGCGCAGCAGTTCCATCGAGCGGCGCTCCCTCTTCGGCACACCATAGAGCCCGGCGAACAGCTCCAGCGTTTCGAAGGGCGTGAAAAAGGGATCAAACACGATCTCCTGCGGCACGACTCCGATCGACGCTTTGGCGTTGCGCGGGTGCTCGTCGATGTCGAAGCCCCAGATGGAGGCGTTGCCGCTGGTCTTCCGCACCATGCCCGACAGGATGTTGATCAGCGTCGACTTGCCCGCGCCATTGGGGCCGAGCAGCCCGAAAATCTGCCCGCGCGGCACGTCGAAACTGACCCCGTCCAGCGCGCGCTTGCCGCCCTTATAGGTCTTGGCGAGATCGCGGATCGCAATGGCGGCTTCGGTCATGGATTTGCGTTAGCGCGTCGCCTCTGCCTCGTCACCCACATGTTCCCCGGCGAAGGCCGGGCCTAGCTGCACGGAAGACTGGGCCCCGGCCTTCGCCGGGGAACACGCCCGTGTTGAACAGGGGGCGGGCACAAGCTAACAGCCGCGGCCATGATCCCGCCGCCCGAGACCTTCCGCGTCAACTCCCGCCGCGTCGCCTGCGACGGCTCCGGCCACGGCATCGATCCGGCGCTCGGCCACCCCAGGGTGTATATCGAGATCGACGGCAAGGGCTATGGTGAGTGCGGCTATTGCGACCGGCGCTTCGTGATCGCTGGGGGGCCGGCGGATGATGAGGGGCTGACGAGCTACTAGGGACCGTCCATCCCGAGCGAAGTCGAGGGACCCGCTCACTTCCGCGTGCAGCAGAAAGTGCGTGCCTCGACTGCGCTCGGCATGGACGGGTGGGGGAATGTCCCTATATCCCCTCCATGACCCTTCCCACCGATCCGCGCGCCTGGCTCTACCGGGCCGATCTCGATCCCGACACGGCGCTGAAGCTTACGGCGCAGGCGCTGAAAAGCTGCGACGATGGCGAACTCTATCTCCAGTACCAGACGTCGGAGAGCTTCGGCTTCGACGATGGGCGCCTGAAGACGGCGGATTACAACACAACGGCCGGCTTCGGCCTGCGCGGGGTGTCGGGCGAGATGACCGCCTTTGCCCATGCCAACGAACTGTCGGCCGCCGCGATCGAACGGGCGGCGCAGACGATGCGGCTGCTCGATCCGGCCAAGGGCCAGCCGGCACCGCCGCCCCAGCGGAGCAACCGTCACCTCTACACCGCCGACGATCCGCTGACCCTGGTGCCGTTCGCGGAGAAGGTGGCGCTCTGCCAGCGGATCGACGCGGCCGCGCGGGCCCGCGACCCCCGCGTGTCACAGGTTTCGGTCGGCCTGTCGGGCTCGTGGAGCGTGATCGAGATCGTGCGGCCGGACGGCTATGTCGCGCACGACATCCGGCCGCTGGTGCGCCTCAACATCTCGATCGTAGTCGAGCAGAATGGCCGGCGCGAGACCGGCTCCTACGGCATGGGCGGACGCTATCTCTATGGCCGGCTGTTCGAGGAAGCGGCCTGGCAGCGCGGCATCGGCATCGCGCTCGACCAGGCGCTGGTGAACCTCGAGTCGGTGGCGGCGCCGGCCGGCGAAATGACGGTGGTGTGCGGCCCGGGCTGGCCCGGCGTGCTGCTGCACGAAGCGATCGGCCACGGCCTGGAAGGCGACTTCAACCGCAAGGGGACCTCCGCATTCTCCGGGCGGATCGGCGAGCGGGTCGCGGCGTCGGGCGTTACGGTTGTGGACGATGGCGCAATCGAGAACCGGCGCGGATCGCTGTCGATCGACGATGAAGGCACGCCGACGCGCGAGACGGTGCTGATCGAGGACGGCATTCTCAAGGGCTATATGCAGGACCGGCTGAACGCGCGCCTGATGGGGGTCGAGCCGACCGGCAATGGCCGCCGCCAATCCTATGCCCATGCGCCGATGCCGCGCATGACCAACACCTTCATGAAGGGCGGCCGGGACGATCCCGGCGAGATGATCGCGCGGGTTAAGAGCGGGATTTACGCCAAAAGCTTCGGCGGCGGGCAGGTCGATATCGTGTCGGGCAAGTTCGTGTTTTCCTGCACCGAGGCCTACCGGATCGAGAACGGCAAACTCGGCGCGCCGATCAAGGGCGCGACGCTGATCGGCGACGGCCCGACGGTGCTGACCAAGGTGCGCGCGATCGGCAACGACTTTGCATTGGACGAAGGCGTCGGCATGTGCGGCAAGGGCGGCCAGAGCGTGCCCGCCGGTGTCGGCCAGCCGAGTCTGATGATCGAGGGACTGACGGTGGGCGGGACGGCGACTGCCTAGCTTTCCCTGTGCTCCGGCGCAGGCCGGAGCGTTGGCCACGGCTCCGGCCTTCGCCGGAGCACAGCTTGGCTTAGGGCTTCAGCCCCGGATTCAGCCCCTGCACTTCGGTGAGGAAGCTTTTCGGCTTGCCCAGGAAGCGGGTGTTCGGATTGGTCTTGAGCCCCAGCGTGTGCAGCGCGTCGCGGACGAAGCTGACGCAGTTCGCCTTGTACAGGTCGTAGCTCGGCTGTTTGCGGCCGCCCCAATCGGCCACCACGCGCATCAGCCGCTGATACTGCTCATCCGAGAGGCGCAGCGTGAAGTGCAGGCGGCTTCTCGACACATAGTCTGGCTTCATCTCGATGATCTTGCCGGCGACGGGGCTCATCAGGATGGCGGGGGTGACCGTCTTGGCGGTGAAGCCGTAATTCTTCTTCGGCACGCCGGGTCCCTCGACCTCGAAGAAACCGTGCGGGAAGACCGAGCCGAAATCGCGCGAATAGAAGCGGGCGATCACTTCGGCATGCGCGGATGACAAAGGGAGGAGCGCCAGCAACAGGGCGCAAAGCATACGAATCATGAGGTCAGCGCTTAAAGCATAGGGCGGGTGAGCCAAGCGGGGTTGTTCGGCGGCGCTCGCCACCGCTAGACCCAGGTCATGACAGACGGCCTCTTCATCGGCGCAGGACCCGGCGGTGTTAACCCGCAGACGCTCACGCTCAAGCGGGCGAACCGCCACGGCTTGATCGCGGGGGCGACCGGCACCGGCAAGACGGTGACGCTGCAGGGGCTGGTCGAGGGCTTTTCCCGCGCCGGCGTGCCGAGCTTCGTCGCGGACGTGAAGGGCGACCTGGCGGGTATGGCCATGGCCGGGTCGGCGACGACGAAGACGCACGAGGCATTCGCCGCCCGTGCTGCCGAGATCGACATGACCGGCTGGGCCTATGCCGACAATCCGGTGCAGCTCTGGGATTTGTTCGGCGAACGGGGGCACCCGATCCGCACCACCGTGTCGGAAATGGGGCCGCTGCTGCTCGCCCGGCTGATGGACCTCAACGAAGTGCAGGAAGGCGTGCTGACGATCGCCTTCACCGTAGCGGATCAGGATGAGCTGCTGCTTCTCGACCTGGACGATTTGCAGGCGATGCTCAGTCATTGCGCCGAGCGGGCGGACGAGCTGACGACCACCTACGGCAATGTCTCCAAGCAGAGCATCGGCGCGATCCAGCGGTCATTGCTCCAGCTGCGTGCCCAAGGCGGCGAGCATTTCTTCGGCGAGCCGGCGCTGGACCTGGACGATCTGATCGCGCTCGACGACGAGGGGCGGGGGGTGGTGAACATCCTGGCGGCCGACAAGTTGATGGCGAGCCCGAAGCTCTACGCCACCTTCCTGCTCTGGCTGCTGTCGGAGCTGTTCGAGCAGCTTCCTGAGGTCGGCGATCCGGACAAGCCCAAGCTCGTCTTCTTCTTCGACGAGGCGCATCTGCTGTTTGACGAGGCGCCCGATGCCCTGCTCGACAAGGTGGAGCAGGTGGTGCGGCTGATCCGCTCCAAGGGGGTCGGCGTCTATTTCATCACCCAGAACCCGGTCGACATTCCCGAGGGTGTGGCGGGCCAGCTCGGCAACCGGGTGCAGCACGCACTGCGCGCCTTCACGCCCAAGGACCAGAAGGGCATTCGGGCGGCGGCCGAAACCTTCCGCGCCAATCGGGGCGTGAATGTGGCGACCGCGATCACGGAGCTGAAGGTCGGCGAGGCTTTGGTCTCGCTGCTCCAGCCGGACGGATCGCCGAGCCCGGTCGAACGCACGCTGATCCGCCCGCCTTTCTCGCGCGTGGGGCCGCTGACGCCGGTCGAACGCGGCGTGCTGCGCGAAACGGACGCGATTGGGGACAGGTACGACCGAGTGGTGGATCGCGAGTCCGCCGAGGAGATATTGAAGGCTAAGTCGGCTCAGGCTGCTGCCGCTGCTGCAGAGATGAAGGCGCAAACCGAGGCCGAGAAGCAGACTGCCCTCCAGGCCAAGGAAGAAGCTCGGATCGCAAAGGAGGCCGCACGCGAGGCGGCGAAGCCGACGCTCAGCGACAAGATCATCCAGACTGCCACGGTCGCTGCCACCTCGACAGTCGCCCGGCGGGCCGCAAACGAGGCGATAAAGGCTGTGCTTGGAGAAGGAAGGCGCGGTCGCCGCCGCAATGAGGATGGCTTAGGCGGCCTGCTTCGCGGTGTGCTGGGGAACTTGCTGAAGTGAGAGGTGTCGTGCCTGCCCCTCCACCGGCTTGGCTGAGCTTGTCGAAGCCTTCCCTTCTTCTTTCCATCGGCGGGTTCAAGAAAGGGAGGGCTTCGACAGGCTCAGCCAAGTCGGACTTGGGGCTTGGGCTGGCCTGCGCACTGATGTGTGTTGCCCAAAGCACCCCAGCCGCTGTCGCCCCAGGCACTTATGACGGTGGCCAAACCGAACTCGCGGCGCGGCTGGTGTTGAAGGCGGACGGGCGCTTTGCCTATGCGCTCAGCTATGGCGCGCTGGACGAGCAGGCGCAGGGGCGCTGGGTCGAGCAGGACGGGCGGGTGCTGCTCACCACCGAGCCGGCCCCCAAGCCGCCGCGCTTTGCCGTCGTGAGCGACACGCCTAAGGCTGGCGACGCGATCGAAGTCGCGCTCGATGATCCGGACCTGATGCAAGGCTCGCCACTGACGATGGTGGTCACCTACGCCGATGCGCCGGGGCCGGTTTTCGTCGAAGCCGGCGAGGATGGCCGCCTGCCCGTGCCCGCCGGCAAGGCCGTCGCGTCGCTGGTGCCCGACCTGCCGGTGTTCCCAACCCCGCTCGCGCCCTATGCGGTGAAACCGGGCGGGCGGCGGATCGTCTTCAAGTTCGAGCCGAACGACATCGGTACCGCGGGCTTTGCAGGCGAACCCCTCACCATCGAGGGCTCGACCCTCATCCTCAAGCGCTACGACCGTAGCATCCGTTTCGAAAAGGCCGAAGATTGAGCCAGACCCGCGAACTGACCGTCCGAGCCATTCTGCTCGGCGGTGTCCTAACCCTGATGTTCACTGCCGCGAACGTCTATCTGGGCCTGCGCGTCGGCCTGACCTTCGCGACTTCGATCCCGGCGGCGGTGATCTCGATGGCGCTGCTGCGGGCCTTCGCCAACGGCACGATCCTCGAGAACAACATCGTCCAGACGGTCGCTTCGGCGGCGGGCACGCTGGCGGCGATCTGCTTCGTGCTGCCGGGGCTGGTGATGATCGGCGCGTGGAACGATTTCCCGTTCTGGACGACGGCCCTGATCACTTTCCTCGGCGGCTTTCTGGGCGTGATGTTCTCGATCCCCTTGCGCCGTGCGCTGGTGGTGGACGCGCCGCTGCCTTATCCCGAGGGTGTCGCCGCCGCCGAAGTGCTGAAGGTCGGCGAGAGCGGCAACAAGGCGGGTTTGCGGATCATTACCACCGGCGCGCTCGCATCGGCAGGGTTCGCGCTGCTGGCCGCGATGCGGATTGCCGCGGCGGAAGCAGCGACGTTCTTCCGCGTCGGCAGCGGCGCGACCGGAATTTCGGCGGGGCTGTCGTTTGCCTTGCTCGGGGCGGGACACTTGGTCGGCATTTCGGTCGGGCTGGCGATCGGGCTTGGCATATTGATCGGCTGGGCCGGAGCCGTGCCGATCCTGACCAGCGGCATCGCCGGGCCTGCGGAGGAAGTGGCGCTCACCGTCTGGCGCGAGCAGGTGCGCTTCTTCGGCGCCGGCGTGATCGGCGTGGCGGCCATCTGGACCTTGCTCAGCATATTGGGGCCGATCGTCGGTGGCATCCGCTCGGCAATGGCTGCGTCCTCGCACCGCAAGTCGGGCGGCGGCACGCTGCCGCTGCACGAGCGCGACCTGCCGATCGGCATCGTCGCCGGGGCAAGCCTTGTCGCGCTGGTGCTGATCGGCTTTCTGCTCGCCGCCAATATCGGCGATATCCGCAATGCGCCGCTCGTGCTCGGCGGCAGCATCTTGTTCGTGATCGTGGCCGGCGCCTTCATCGCGGCGGTGTGCGGCTATATGGCGGGCCTGATCGGGGCGTCGAACAGTCCGATCTCGGGCGTCGGCATATTGTCGATCATCGGCGCGGCGTTGCTGATCGGGGCGGTAGCGGGTGGCGGCAGCGATAGCGGTCCGCTCGTCGTCTACGCCCTGCTCGTCACGGCGGTGGTGTTCGGCATCGCGACCATCTCCAACGACAATCTCCAGGACCTGAAAACCGGACAGCTGGTCGGCGCGACGCCATGGCGTCAGCAGGTGGCGTTGGTGTTCGGCGTGTTCTTCGGATCGCTGGTGATTCCGCCGGTGTTGTCGCTGCTGAACCAGGCTTACGGCTTTGCCGGCGCGCCCGGAGCGGGTGCGAACGCGCTGCCGGCCCCGCAGGCAGCACTGATCTCGGCGTTGGCGAAGGGCGTGTTGGGCGGGACGCTCGACTGGCGGATGATTGGTTATGGCGCGATTGCCGGTGTGCTGATCGCTGCGCTTGACCGAGTGCTGCGCAAGACGCGCGGCAAGGGCTGTCCGCCACTGGCCGTCGGGCTCGGCATCTACCTGCCGATGCAGACCAGCCTCCTGGTCGTGGTCGGCGCCGTTGCCGGCTGGTTCTACGATCGGCGCGCGAAGCTGACCGGCGACCCGGAAGGGCATGAGCGGATGGGCGTGCTGCTCGCGACGGGGCTGATCGTGGGCGAGAGCCTGTTCGGGGTCGCGCTGGCTGCCCTTGTGGTCGGCACCGGCAGCGACGGGCCGCTGGCCGTGACGCCGGAGAGCTTCGCGCCGACGGCCCTGATCCTGGCGCCTGTGCTGTTCGCGCTGCTGGCGGTCTGGCTCTACCGGCGGGCCGCGCGGGCTCAATAATCCTTTGATACCCGCGCGTTGACGCTCTGCCGGCCAATCGTGGAGATAGTGGACAGCAGGGACAGCCAGCGCGTGATCTGAAATTCGAGCCGGGTCGCCGAATATCCCTGACCGTCGGTGATGATCTCAACGAAGGCTCGCCGGGTGATGTATTTGCCCGCCGCGATGGCGGTGCCCTGGCCGATGGTCGGGTCGGCCGCGACGATGCGCAGCCGGTCGAGCCCGACGGCGCGGCGGAGCGCGTTGATCGGGTCGAGGTCGCCGCCGCTCTGCAGGGCGGCGACGGCGGAGGCGAGCTGCAATGCTTCGGGCGCAGACAGGTTGCTGATCGAGGTGCCGAACAGCAGGCGGGAAAGCAATTCGTCTTCCGGCAGTGCCGGGTTGCTGGCGAAGCTCACGTCCGGCTTCAGCCCGGTGCCGGTGACGCGGATCGTCGCCGACAGGCCCTGGAGATTGGCGGCCGCGGCGATGTCGAGCACGGGATCGGGCGGGTTCGACCCATTGAAGCGGATCGTGCCGCGCTCCAGTTCGAAGCGCCGACCGGCGAACTCGTAGCCGCCGCGCAGCAGGGTGGCATTGCCGACCAGCACCGGCTCCCCGACGCTGCCGGTGATGGCAAGGATGGTCCGCCACTCGCTGTCGAGGCCGAGCCCTGTCACCATCAGGCTGTTGCGGGCGGTCGCCTTCAGGTCGAGCCGCCAGGGCGCAGGCGGCGCCGCCGGCATGGCGAAGTCCATCGGGCGATTGCGCTCGGTCAGGTTGGCGAGGCGCGAAACGGTCGTGGCAGCGCGCGCGCGGCCTAGGCGATAGCGGCTGCGCGGCAGCGACACTTCGCCCGAGATGACGCCGCCGCGCCCGTCCGACCGGATGCGCAAGGGCCCCGTAACGGTCGCGCCGATATCGTCGCGGTCGATCAGCACGGCATTCTCCGCCGTGACGGCCAAGTCCATGCCGATCCCGCGCGGCGCGCCAAAGTCGAATACGCCGGTGCCCGCGACGCTGCCCTGGCCGGCGGTCGCGGTCATCCGGTCGATCACCAGCCGCGAGCCGCCGAAGCGGCCGGTCGCGCTGACACTGGTGAGCACGGTGCCGGCGGTGGCGCTTTCCAGCCGCGCATTGGTAGCGCGGATGGAGCCGCGAATTGCCGGATCTGACAGCCGCCCGCCCACGTCGGCCGCCACCGCCACCGGCCCGGAAAGATCGAACTGCTGGATGCCCGTCAGTCGCCACAAGGTGTCGGCAGGGCCGGCATAGCGCAGCTGGGCGAGCAGCGGCGCGGAGTCGAGCCGGGCGGCGAGGCTCCCGCCCGGTGCCAGGGGGCCGAGCCGTGCCTGGGCGCGGCCGATGATCCTGCCCTCGCTCGCGGCGACCGCGCGCATTCCCGCCTGATTGCCGCTCAGCACTGCCTTCAGCCCCAGATCGATCGGCCGCGAGGTGAGGACGAGGCTGGAGCGGGTGAGACGGCGGACGGTCAGGTCGACCGCGCCGGACGGAAGCGCTCCGGCCGGCGCGCGATATTGGATGCGGCCATTGGCGGTGCCGCCAAGGCCGAGGTTGGGCGTGACGATGTCGAACACGGCCATCGGCACGGCAGCAAGCGTGGCATCCACTTCCAGCGCTTCGGCACCGAACAGGCCGGCGAGGCTGAGCTTGCCGCCGCCATAGGAAAGTGCGGTGGCCGCGAGCCGCCATCCGCCGGCTTCGGCGGTCAGCACCGCCGGCTGGTCGATGCGGACGGGGCGGCGGTCGATGGTGCCGCCGCCGGTCACGACCAGCCGCTGTGGGGCGACCTGGATCATCGCCTGGAGGTCGAAGGCGCGGCCGCGCGATCCGGCGAAGGCGGCGCGCGCGGTGCCCCGACCGCCTTGCAGATCGACGCTCGCCGCCAGTTGCGCGAGGGAAAGGGCGCCGCGCCGCAGCCCTCGCGCGGTGACCGTGCCGCGCATGATCAGGCCTGCCGGATCGAGCAGCACTTCGCCGTCGAGCCCGCCACGGCCGATGGTGATCTCGGGCGCGGTCGCCAGGCGGGCGCCATTCGCGTCGAAGCTCATCGCGATGCGCTGGACGTCGCCGGGGCGGTCGAAGCGGAGCAGGCCGGTGAGGCCTTGGCCCGCGACATTCAGCCGGCCGTCAAAGCCGCGGCCCTGCGACACCAACTCGCCGGCAGCGCGCAGCCCGGCCACGTCGAGCGCGGCTACGCCGATGCGGGCCGCCGCGCCCTTCGGCAGCAGGATGGCGCCATTGCTGGTCCATTGCCCAAGCGTCGAGCCGCCATTGCTGCGATAGGCAAAGCCGCTGCCGGTGGGGTCGAGCCAGAGGCGCATGTCGCGTATGCCAAGGGCGTCGAGCGGACGCGGCAGGAAGATGGCGAGCTTCGGCCGTTCGATGCGGCCGTCCAGCGTCAGGCGGAGCGGGCCGTAGCGCGCCTGACGCCCGCCGCCTTCGAAGAACATGGTCCCGTCGCGGCGCCGGTAGCCGGTGCCGGAGAGCGTGAGCTGTGGCGCGACGATGCGCAGATTGGTGAAGCGGACGATGCCGTCGCGCTCGCGGGTGAGGTTGGTCTCGAGATAGGGCAGGCCGCCGGCAAGTTCAGCCAAGAACCCATTGTCGAAGCGGCGCACCCAGGCCTGAGCACGGCCGGTCACGCGGCTGCCGAGCCGGTTGACGCCGGGCACGACCGAGAGCGTGCTCTTCACATCGACGATGCCGAGGCCGGGGATGTAATAGCGCGTCAGCTCGCCGGCGAGCCGCACGTCATAGTCGCCGTTGCGCAGGTCGACGAACAAGGATGCGCGGCTGGTCAGCTTGTCCGAACGAACGCGGAGATTGTCGCCGGTGATCGTCTTGGACGTGACCTTGAGCTGCCCATCCACGACCAGATTGGCGAGGATGCCGCCCGCCACGGTGCCGACGCCGGTGACGCGCCGCGCGGTAAAGCGCACGGGCACCGTGACGGGCGAACGGGAGAGCCTTCCCGCTCCCGCGATGCGGACCTGCTCGAAGCCGGTCTTGTCGAAGAACATGACCGGGCTGGCGATGCGATAGCGGAAGCGGGCGGTGCGGTAGGGTCCGTCGAGCAAGCCGAGCAACTGCACGTCCCGCGCGCGCATGTTGCGGAACAGGGTTGCCGGCTGCAGCAGCGACGCCCGCACCGTCAGAGCGTCATAGTGGCCGCGCCTGAGGTCGAGCCCGCCAATGGTTTGCACGGCGAGCGCGGCCGAGCGGAGCTTGAGCCGGCCGTTCAGCACCCCGCGTTCGAGCCGTCCTTGACCATCGACGGCAATGCGGGGTGCGGACAGACGCTGGAGCCGCCCGCGGGTGACGCTTGCCAGCGTCAGGTCGCCAGACAGACGGTAGGCGCCGTCGCGCACGGCCAGCTTCAGGTCGGTCGTGCGAATGCCGGCGGCCTGCACCTCAACATTGCCGTCCCAGCGAGCATAGTCGCCCCGGCCGCCGATGCGCGCAGCGATCGGCTTGGCAGTGCTCATCATGCGGGCGAGGAGTCCGCCGGCCGGAGCCGCCAGCTCTCCTCCAAGGGCGAAGCGTTTGCGACCCGGCTCGGCATCGAGCACCAGGCGGAGCCGGTCGCCGGCACTGGTGGCGAGCAGCCCCCGGACCATCGCCTTGCCGCGCCGCACTTCGGCCTGTGCAGACAGCGTGCCGCTTCGCTCCGGGCCGGCCACACCCTTGAGCAGCCGCAGCCGATCGATGCGGAGCTGGCCGATGCGGATGTCGAAATCGGGGAGGGTGAAGGGGCGGCCGGTGGGGCGAAGCTGCGGCAGCTTGTGCAGCGTGGCCTGGGCGGCGGTCAGCTGGTCGATGTCGAGCGTGTTGACCGTCCAGCGCCAGGGCGACCAGTTGAGCTTGGCCTCGGGCACCGACAGGAACAGCCCCTTGGGATCGTAGAGCCGCACGTCCTTAAGTGTGGCACGGCCATAGATCGAGCCGTCGATGCGGCCGATGCGGATCTTGAGCCCGGTCCGGGTCTGCAGCCGTTCGATGCGGTCGATCAGGAAGCGGTGGCCGGCATCGGTGTCGATCGCCAGGACGGCGGCGAGCAGCGCCAGCAGCAGCGCGAGGGGAAGCAGCGCGGCATAGCGCCAGCCGCGCCGCCGCCGCACGACAGCTGCCTCCTCGGTCAAAAGGCCTGTCCCAGCGAGACGAACACGGTGACGCGGGAGTCGCCGCGCTGCGGATTGATCGGGGTGCCGACATCGACGCGGATCGGTCCGAAATTGCTGTGGTAGCGGACGCCCAGGCCCGCCCCGACGCGCAGGCTGGAGAAGTCGGGCAAGGCGGAGCGGTAGATGTTGCCGGCATCGATGAACGGCACCACGCCGAACGCCCCAAAGCGGATGCGGGCCTCCGCCGCGAACTCGGCCAGGCTGCGCCCGCCGGTCGGGTTGTTGTCCTGGTCGCGCGGGCCGATCGCCTGGAAGCCGAAGCCGCGCACCGACCCGCCACCGCCGGCATAGAAGCGGCGCGATGGCGCGATGCGGTCCGCCGCCGCGCCGGCGATGGAGCCGAGGCGCACGCGCCCGGCCAGCACTACGCGCTTGCTCACCGGCCGATAGGCACTCGCGTCGAGCTGGAGCCGGCCATAGCCGAAGGCCCCATCCTGCAGCGACAGCTCGGGGCTGAACCGGCCGGCCAGGCGAAAGCCGCGTGTCGGGTCGAGCAGGTCGTCGGAGCCGTCATAGGCGAGCATGCCGGGCAGGGCGCCGATGAGGTAGGTGCGGCGCATGGTGCTGGTGGTCGAGCCGATCGCGCCGCGTTCGTCGGAGGCGATCAGGTTGACGGCCGCGCTCCAGGTCCATTTCTTCTGGAAGATGATGTTGGTCTGGCGCTCGATGCCGGCGCCGAGCAGGAAGGTGCGCGCTTCATAGCCGGGCTGGTCGAGATGGCTGAGCGCGACATCGGCGGTCAGCACATGGTCGCGCTTTCGAAAGTTGTTGCGGCGAAGGCTGATCGCCGCCGTCTGTTCGCGCGTGCCGAGCACGGCACGGGCGGTGAGGCCGCCTTCGGGCGGAATGAAATTGCGGTGCTGCCAGCTGACCGCCGCGCGAAAGCCTTCGCCGGTGCCATAGCCGAGCTCGCCGGCGATGGTGCGCGGCGGCGCGGGTTCGATGCGCACGGCGATATCGACCGTGTCGGGCGTGGCGCCCGGCTGGGGGGCGACGGTGACGGTGGAGACGAGGCCAGTCGCGATCAGCGCGCGGCGGAGATCGTCCATGTCGCTGGCTTCGAAATTCTGGCCCGGCTTGAAGCGGGCGATCTCACCGATGTGCCGGGCGCTGAACAATGCACCTTCCGGCACGATGATGCGGCCATAGCGGCTCGCGCCTCCTGGATCGACGCTGAGCACCAGGGTCGCGGTGCGCGCCTCGCGGTCCACCACCACCTCCGGGTCGGGAACCTGGGCGAAGGGGAAGCCGCCCTGACCGATGCGCTGGCGCAGCGCGGCGGTGCCGGCGTTGACGGCGGCGGCATCGACGGGATCGTCCTTGCGGATGCCGAACGCGTCGCGCAGCGCCTGCGCTTGTTGCGGTGCGCCTTCGAGGCCGCGTACTTCGACGCCGGTGAAGCGATATTGGTCGCCGGGCTCCGCCGCGAGCGCGACAATGACGCGACCAGCTTCGGTCGTGACCTGCGGCTCTACCTCCGCGTCATAATAGCCGCGGGCGCGGAGCAGTTCGGCGAGCAATTCGGCATCCTCGCGCGCGCGCCGGTCGATCTGCGCCACATTGGCGGGGGCTTTTTCCGACGATCTGAGCGTCGACAGCGCGTCGAACTGACCGGCAACCGCCTCGGTCTGCTCGACGTCGAGACCTTCCAGGCGCACTTCGTAACGTAGCGCTGCGCCGGCATCGGTCGTCGCGCTGGCGGCTGCGGCATCGGCCGGGGCGCTTTCGGCCGGCAACTCCGGCCAGTCGACCTCGAGCCCCGGCAGCGGATCGAGCGGCGAATCCGGGTCGAGCGCCGGCTCCGCCTCCGGCGCGGTCTGCGCCAGGGCTGGTGAAGTCAGGGGAATAGCCGCGGCAAGATACGCCGCCACGGCCAGCGCCGCGCCGGAGCGCCGCGACGAGCAGCACGTCATGAAAGCCGGTGTATCGCGTCCGGCGGAGCGCCGCCAGAGCCGATCAGTGAACCGTGCCGGTCGCCTCGTCTTCGCTCAACAGCATGACCAGCCGCTCGACCTGCCGCCAGCGGCAGAAGTGGATGACGTTGCCCAGATCGCGGCTGCGGTCGGCGCGTGCTGCCGCCTCGAACGCCGCATCGCCGCCGAACAGCGCCATCAGGTCGGTCGCGTCGGCGACCAGCGCGCGATCCGCGACATAGGGCATGGGGGTTTCGCGGCTGCTTTCCATAAAGCTCTGCCTAGCGAAGGAAACTTGCCGTCCGGCGGACGGAGAAGGTCAACGGCTTCTTGACCATGTCGCACTGGCGCGGTGCGACCGGCCATGGCATGCGCCGGCCATGGCCGCTCCCCGCAACCCGCGTTCGCTTGGCATTCTCTTCACGATCCTGCCGCTGGGCGGCGCGATCGGCGTGGGTCTGCTGGGGGAGCCGGTGATCGGTCTGGTTGGCGGCTTTGCGCTCGCGGTCGTGCTGGTCACGTCGTTCTGGCTGTTCGACCGCCGGCGCTGATCAGGCCGAAGACGCGTCCTGCATTTTCTGCTCGGCGGCGTCGATCGCGTTCAGCAGCTCTTCGAAGCACGGCGTGTCGTCGATCATGAAGGCTCGCCGAAAGCCGCTGCCGAGCAGATTGAGATCGGTCTGCGTCAGCAGGCCGACGGCGACGATCGGCTCCTGATCGGATTCGTGAAACTTGCCCATGGTGCGCCGTGCCCAACGCACCGAGACGGCAAGCGTGCCGTTGTCAGCTCAAAAACCGTGGAATTCCGCCCATTCAGAGAGCGGCGCCCGCGCGCTGCGCAGGCTGTTTGCGGGCATTACGGTATCCTCATAGCCGATCGCCATGCCGCAAAAGAGCATGCGGTCTGCGGGCGTGCCGAGGAAGCTGCGGATGGTCGCCGGGTAGATCGCCCAGCATTCCTGCGCGCAGGTCGCCAGCCCGGCTTCGACGGCAAGCAGCATGAAGGTCTGCAGGAACATGCCGAGATCGGACCATTGCGGCGGCCCCATGCGCCGATCGACCGTGCAGAAGAGCGCAACGGGCGCGCCCCAGAAGCGAAAGTTGTTCGCGAACTCGCGCCGGCGCGCATCCTTGTCCGCGCGCGCGATGTCCATGGTCGCGTAGAGCGCTTCGCCGATCTCGAAGCGGCGGGTGCGATAGGGCTCGACCAGCTCGCGCGGATAGATGTCGTATTCGGCTGCCTCGAGATGCCCGGCGCCGATCTTCTCGGCCATGATCGCGCGGAGTTCGTCGAGCCTAGCGCCGCCGACCACATCGACATGCCAGGGCTGGAGATTGCCGCCCGACGGCGCCCGGGCTGCGCCTTCCAACAGGCGCCGGACGAGGTCCCCCTCGACCGGCCGATCCAGATACCCGCGCACCGAACGTCGCTCCGCCACTGCTTCGCTGACCCGCATCGCCCACCCTTAACGTAAACGTCAGTTTCTTCCTTGCCGCGCCAGGGCCGATAGGCAAGAGAGATGCGGCAAATCAGACGGGAGTGAGCAATGGCTGAGGCCTATATCGTTCAGGCGGTGCGCACGGCGGGCGGCAAGCGCGGCGGCAAGCTGGCGGGCTGGCATCCGGCCGACATGGCGGGCCAAGTGCTGAACGCGATCGTCGACCGCAGCGGCATCGATCCGGCCGCGGTCGAGGATGTGATCATGGGCTGCGTCAGCCAGGGCGGCGAGCAGAGCTTCCAGGTCGGCCGCAATGCCGTGCTCGCGTCGCGGCTGCCGGAAAGCGTGCCGGCGGTGACGATCGACCGCCAGTGCGGCTCCTCGCAGCAGGCGATCCAGTTCGCGGCCCAGGCGGTGCTGTCCGGCACGCAGGATGTGGTGATCGCGGCCGGCGTCGAATCGATGACGCGGGTGCCGATGGGATCGACCGGCATGCTGTACGCCCAGGCCGGCCTCGGCAAGTCGAAGAGCCCGCGCCAGGAAGCGCGCTATCCCGGCATCCAGTTCAGCCAGTTCATGGGCGCCGAGATGATCGTGAAGAAGCATGGTTTCACGAAGGAAGAGCTCGATCGTTATTCGCTGGAGAGCCATCGGCGAGCTTCGGCGGCGACGCAGGCCGGCGCGTTCGACGACGAGATCGTCGCGCTCGAAATCGAGACGCCGGACGGCACCGAGACCCACCGCACTGACGAAGGCATCCGCCACGATGCGACGCTGGAAGGCATTTCCTCAGTCAAATTGCTGGCGGAAGGCGGCTCAATCACGGCCGCCAACGCTTCCCAGATTTGCGACGGGTCGAGCGCGGTGCTGGTGGTGTCGGAGCGGGCGCTGAAGGAACATGGCCTCACCCCGCTCGCGCGCATCCACAATGTGACGGTCACCGCCGGCGATCCGGTGATCATGCTCGAAGAGCCGCTGTTCGCGACCGAGCGGGCGCTGAAGCGCGCCGGCATGTCGATCGACGAAATCGACCTGTATGAAGTCAACGAGGCGTTCGCGCCGGTGCCGCTCGCCTGGCTGAAGCATGTGGGTGCTGACCCCGCAAAGCTGAACGTCCATGGCGGGGCGATCGCGCTTGGGCATCCGCTCGGCGCCTCGGGGACCAAGCTGATGGCGACTTTGGTCCATGCGTTGCGGCGGCACGGCAAGCGATATGGTCTGCAGACGATGTGCGAAGGCGGCGGCATCGCCAATGTGACCATCGTCGAGCGGCTGTAAGCACCCATCGTCATCTCGGCGAAAGCCGGGACCCAAGATCAGGATTTTCTCCGGAGAGGACGGTGCCCTTGGGCCCCGGCTTTCGCCGGGGTGGCTAGGAGAAGATGCACATGAAGTTGGACAACACCGTCTCTGCCGTCGTCACTGGCGGCGCATCGGGCCTCGGCGCCGCCACCGCCCGCGCGCTCGCAGCCAAGGGCGTGAAGGTCGCGATCTTCGACCTGCAGGCGGGCAAGGGCGAGGAAGTGGCGGCCGAGATCGGCGGCGTGTTCTGCGAAGTGAACGTCACCTCCGACGAGAGCGTCGATGCCGGCTTCGCCAAGGCGCGCGCGGCGCACGGCCAGGAGCGTATCCTCGTCAATTGCGCGGGCATCGGCAACGCCATCAAGACCGCCAGCCGCTCCAAGGAAGACGGCTCGATCAAGCATTTCCCGCTCGATGCGTTCAACTTCGTCATCCAGATCAACCTGGTCGGCACCTTCCGCTGCATCGCCAAGTCGGCGGCAGGCATGCTGACGTTGGAGCCGATGGCAGACGGCGAACGCGGTGCGATCGTCAACACGGCGTCGGTTGCGGGCGAGGACGGCCAGATCGGCCAGGCGGCCTATTCGGCGTCCAAGGGCGGCGTGATCGGCATGACGCTGCCGATCGCGCGCGACCTGATGAGCGAGGGCATTCGCGTGAACACGATCCTGCCCGGCATCTTCAACACGCCCCTGATGAACGCCGCCCCGCCCCAGGTGAAGGACGCGCTCGCCGCCTCGGTGCCCTTCCCGAAGCGGCTCGGCAATCCGGAGGAATATGCCATGCTCGCGTTGACGATGATCGAGTGCGGGTACTTCAATGGCGAGGATGTGCGGCTTGATGGCGCGATCCGGATGGCGCCGCGCTGAAGCGCGGCTTGCGCCGCGCCGGCGCAAGACTCGCGCGAAGCCGGCCGGCGAGGCTCGCCTCGTCCGACGACGCGGGACTTGCTCCCGCGTCGGCCCCACCCCAACCCCTCCCCTGAAGGGGAGGGGCTTAGGTCAGGCTGCCTTCGCGCCCTTCGCCCGCTCGATCGCTTCCAGCACAATCTTGCGCGCGTAATCCGCACCTTCCCAATGGCCGACGCGGACCCATTTCTTCAGCTCCAGGTCCTTATAGTGGGTGAAGAAATGCTCGATCTGTTGCATCACGATCTCGGGCAGGTCTGAGCGTTCCTCGACCTTGGTGTAATAGGGGAAGGTCTCGTCGACCGGGACGGTCAGCAATTTCTCGTCGCCGCCGGCTTCGTCTTCCAGCATCAGCACCGCGATCGGGCGGACGCGGACCACGCAGCCGGGGATGAAGGGGGAGCGCGCCACCACCAGCGCGTCGAGCGGGTCGCCGTCCGGCGACAAAGTGTGCGGCACGAAGCCGTAGTTGGCCGGGTAGCGCATCGGCGTGTGCAGGATGCGGTCGACGAACAGCGCGCCGGACTTCTTGTCGAACTCGTACTTCACGGGCTCGCCGCCGACCGGCACTTCGATGATGACGTTGAGGTTGTGCGGCGGCTCGTCGCCGCAGCTGATCAGGTCGATGTTCATGTTTCTGTCCAAAGCTCGTCATGCCGGACTTGATCCGGCATCCCGCTTCTTCCTTCGTTAGAGAGAAAGCGGGACCCCGGCTCAAGGCCGGGGTGACGGTGAAATCGAAATACTCACCGCGGGGCGAGCAGCCTGTCGAGCGCACCCTCTCCGGTGCCTGTTTTCTCGAAGCGCGGGTAGCGCAGGCCGCCCGTCCAGTCGAGGGCGACATCGCGGACCAAGGAATCGGTCTTGAGCGTCAGGCGGATCGGGCCCGTGCCGCCCTTGGCCGCCATCACCGCCGCCTTCAGCACGTCCTCGGTGTAGGGCACACCATTGACCGCGATAATCTCCTGGCCGACGACCACGCCCGCCTTGAATGCGGAGCCGTCCCACTGCACGGCGCTGACCTTGCCCTTTGCGACGTTGATCCCGAGCGAGTAGATCAGGTCGAGATATTTGCCGTGCTTTTGCGCGCGCGTCATCCAGTTGGTCGGCGTGTCGCTGTACACCAGCTTGTAGCCGCTCTTCTCGAACCCGAGCAGCGGCGCGCGCGAAGCCTTCTCTGTCAGGCGCTGGGTCAGGAAGGTGCGCCAGTCATAGGCGTAGATGCCGTTCAGACCCGCGACGATGTCGTCGAAATTATAGGTGACCTGGCCCCAGTCGCCGTCCTTGATGCCGAAAAAGGCCCGGGCGAAATCGTCCATGCCTTTGGCGCCGCCGGTGCCTTCGCGGATGATCGCGTCGGCTTCGACCCAGATCAGCAGGCCTTCATTGTAGTAATCCTCGCTGCGCTGCCAGCTGAGCCACGCCTTGGGCCGGCGCGGCGAGATAATCGGGTCGTTGGTGGTGTCGTCGAGGCTGCGCCACTCACGCGCCGGCCGGTTGTCGAGCGAAGCGGCGATGCTGGCCAGCTTGTCGAGCACGTCCGCCTTGGCCGACATGCCGCTGCGCGCTTCGAGCACATGGCCCCAGAACTGAGTCTGGCCTTCATAGACCCACAGCAGCGAGTTGCGCTTGGGCGTGCGGAAATCGGGCGTCCAGCTGTCGGCGCCCAGGCGAAATTTCCCGTTCCAGCTGTGCACGAACTCATGCGGCAGCAGGTTGTGATCGGGGAGCGACGCCGCCCAGTCGGTGAAATAGCCCGGATCGTTCTGGTTCTCGCTCGACCGGTGATGCTCCAGCCCGATCCCGCCCATCCGGTCGGTGATCGCGTGCAGGAAATCATAATGGTCGAAATGCCGCGACCCGAACAATTTGACCGCCTGGTCGACAAGGTTGCGGTGGACCGCCAGGACTTCAGGCGGGACCACCAGCTCCTTGGGATGATCGGCGACGGTGTTGAGGAACACGTTCTGGCCGAGATCGTCGCGCCGGAAATATCTGCCCGCAAAGATCGGCGAATCCTGCAGCACTTCGTAGCTGACCGTGCCGTAGGTGATCGTGTCGCCGGCCGTGGCGGTCGGGCGCATCGCCGTCGCCGCCTGCCAGCCCTTGGGGTAGGTGACGCTCGCCGTCACCGGGATCTGGCGCGTGAAATATCCCGCCGGATAGAAGGACAGCTGCTCGAACTGCAGGTTCATCATCTCGCGCGTGACGACGATCCGGCCCTGATCGCCCGCGACCGCGGACAGGAACTGGAACTCCAGGTCGAGCGCGCGGGCGCCGTTCGGCACGTCGATATGGAAGGCGTGGACGTCCACCGGATCGCGCTTCCACACGAGCGTCTTGCCGCCGGCCTTGATGATCAGGCCGCCGAGCTTGTCGAGCTCCAGCCGCGAGGCGTGCTTGCCGGGCAGATAGGCGGGCACCAGCAGCGTCATTCGCCCGCTCTCGCGCACCGGGATGGTCTGCCGTACCTTGATGATGCCGCGCTCGATGTCGGTCGCGTCGACCTTCACCGTCATCGTGCCGGGATAGGGGATGTCCCGGGCGGCCGGGATCGTATCGACATAGGCGACCGGCTGCGGCGCGCTGAGCTGCGCGATGGCGGGAACGGAGGTGGCGAGGAGGAGCGACGCGAGGATTAGCTTCATGATTTTGCGCGTAACTTCCAATCTCCGTCCGCGAAAGCGGATTCATTGGTTCACGCGGAGGCGCGGAGGCGCAGAGAAGAAGGATTGAACTACCTCCGCGTCTCCGCGCCTCCGCGTGAACAAGAAAGATCGCCCGCTTGCGCGGGGGGTGACGGTATAATCCATACCGTTTAGAGAGCCGCGCTTCATGGGGAAGATTGAGACACCGAGGCCGATCCGCGGCACGCAGGACATGCTGGGCGAGCAGGCGCTGCGCTTTCAGCATGTCGTCGACACGTTCGATCGGGTGCGCAAGCTGTACGCGTTTCAGCGGGTCGAAGTGCCGGTGTTCGAGGCGACCGCCGTCTTCGCCCGCTCGCTCGGCGAGACGACCGACGTGGTCTCGAAGGAGATGTACAGCTTCGAGGATCGCGGCGGGGATTCGCTGACGCTGCGGCCGGAGTTTACGGCGGGGATCGCGCGCGCCTATCTGACTGAAGGCTGGCAGCAGTACGCGCCGCTGAAGGTCGCGACGCACGGGCCGCTGTTCCGCTACGAGCGGCCGCAAAAGGGCCGCTTCCGCCAATTCCACCAGCTCGACGCCGAAGTGATCGGCGCGGCCGAGCCTGCCGCCGATGTCGAGCTGCTTGTGATGGCCGACCAGCTGCTGCGCGAGCTGGGCGTGAGCGACGGCGTGACCCTGCAGCTCAACACGCTGGGCGACGCGGAGACTCGGCAGGCCTGGCGCGACGCGCTCGTCCGCCACTTCGAGGCGCACCGCGACGCGCTGTCGGAAGAGAGCCTCGATCGGCTGACCCGCAACCCGATGCGCATCCTCGACAGCAAGGATCCGCGCGATCGCCCGGTGGCGGACGCCGCGCCGTCGATCGACGATTTCCTGACGAGCGAAGCGGGAGCGTTCTTCGAGGCGGTCACCAAGGGCTTGGAAGCCGCCGGAGTCGCTTGGACTCGCAACGCCCGCCTGGTCCGCGGGCTCGACTATTACCGCCACACTGCCTTCGAGTTCGTCACAGATCGGCTAGGCGCGCAGGGCACGGTGCTCGGCGGCGGCCGGTATGATGGGCTGATCGAAAACCTCGGCGGTCCGCCGACGCCGGCGGTCGGCTGGGCGGCGGGGATTGAACGGCTGGCGATGCTGATTGAGGGGCCATCGGCTAAGCGGGCGGCGGTGACGGTGGTACCGGTGGACGTCGAGGCGGAAGAAGCCGCGCTCACATTGGTTTCTGCTATCAGGAGAGCAGGGGCGTCCGCCGATATGGCGTACAGGGGAAACCTCAAACGCCGAATGACTAAAGCTGGGGCACAGGGATCCGCTCTAGCTGCCTTAGTGACCCAAATCGACGGGGGGCGCGCGTCGATCACGGCGAAAGTCATGAGCTCGGGCCAACAATTCGACTTGGTTGGGCCCGATGTCGATGCGTTCATTCATGCGGCGACACTTTACACGCACGGCGTCACGGACGCGGATGTCGATAGCTCGTCCGTCTTGGAAGAAATGATTGAGGAATGGCGTAAAGGAGTCTGGGAATCGCCGGATGCAGCCGCATGACCACCATCTCCGCAGAACGGATCGCGCAGATCGAGGCGCGGCGGGATGAGTTGCAGGCGTTGATGGCGTCGGGGGAGCTGGCGGCCGACCGCTTCGTCGCCGTGTCCAAGGAATATGCCGAGCTGGAGCCGGTCGCAGCGGCGGCGGGGCAGGTGCGGCGGCTGCGTGCCGAACTCGATGTTCTCACGCGGCTGGCTCTGGAAGAGTCGGACGCGGAAATGCGCGGAATGGCTCTCGAAGAAGCGGAGGCAATCCGCCTGACACTCCCCGTCGCGGAGCGCGAACTGGCGGTTAGGCTACTCCCGCGCGATGCGGCCGATGAGCGGCCGGCGATGCTCGAAATCCGCGCCGGCACCGGCGGGGACGAGGCGGCTTTGTTCGCTGGCGACCTGTTCCGCATGTACCAGCGCTATGCCGAAGGGCGCGGCTGGCGGGTTGAGCCGATCTCGGCAAGCGCGGCGGAGCTGGGCGGATACAAGGAAGTGGTGGCGAGCGTGACCGGCCAGGGCGTGTTCGCGCGGCTGAAGTTCGAAAGCGGCGTGCACCGGGTCCAGCGCGTGCCGGCGACCGAAAGCGGCGGCCGCATCCACACCTCCGCCGCCACCGTCGCGGTGCTGCCCGAGGCGGAGGATGTCGATGTGCAGATCGACGAGGCGAAGGACCTGCGGATCGACGTCTATCGCTCGTCGGGGCCCGGCGGCCAGTCGGTCAACACGACCGACTCGGCGGTGCGCATCACTCACTTGCCGAGCGGCCTGGTGGTCATCCAGCAGGACGAGAAATCGCAGCACAAGAACAAGGCCAAGGCGCTGAAAGTGCTCCGCACTCGGCTTTACGAGCTGGAGCGCGACCGGCTGGCGAGTGAGCGGGCCGGTGCGCGCAAGTCGATGGTCGGATCGGGCGACCGGTCGGAGCGCATCCGCACCTATAATTACCCGCAAGGCCGGGTCACCGATCATCGGATCAACTTGACGCTTCACCGGCTGCCGGAAATCCTCGAAGGCAATATGGACGAGCTGATCGAGGCGCTGATCGCCGAGGATCAGGCGGAGAAAATGGCGAATCTGGATGGGTAGGTGATGCAAGGAGAACGCTCGTCCCGAGCGAAGTCGAGGGGCGTGTGACAAGCTCCCGACCGCGCCCCTCGACTGCGCTCGGGACGAGCGAGGTTTTGCGGGCTGCGACGGAGGCGCTCGCCGCCACCTCCCCCACACCCCGTCTCGACGCCGAGCTCCTGCTCGCCCACGCGCTCGGCATCACGCGCGAAGCGCTGCTGTTGGACCCCGATCGCGCCGTGCCGCACGCCTTCGAAACCCTCCTCCAGCGCCGCCTTGCGCATGAGCCGGTCGCCTATATCACCGGCACGAAGAGCTTCTGGACGCTGGACCTGCACATCACGCCCGCGGTGCTGATCCCGCGGCCGGACAGCGAGACGCTGATCGAAGCGGCGGTCGCGCACTTCGGGAAGGCCGGACCGGGCACGATCCTCGATCTCGGCACCGGCTCTGGCGCCTTGCTGCTCGCTGCCCTCGACCAGTGGCCCTCCGCCTGGGGCCTCGGCATCGACCGATCGGCAGCTGCGATCGAGATTGCGCGCGGCAATGCGGAACGGCTCGGCTTCGGCGGCCGCGCCGGGTTCGTGCAAGGCGAATGGGGCGATGCCGTCGACGCCCGCTTCGACCTGATCCTGTGCAACCCGCCCTATGTGGAGGCTGGCGCAGTGCTCGCGCCCGACGTCGCAGACTATGAGCCGGCAGCCGCACTCTATGCGGGTCCGGACGGCCTGGAAGATTACCGCCGTCTGGCTCCCCAGCTGGCGCGGCTGCTGGCACCCGGCGGCCTTGCCGCGGTGGAAATCGGGGCGGATCAACGGGAAAGCGTCGCGGCCTTGATGCAGGTTGAGGACTTGGCCGTCCGCTGCCTTCAGGATCTGGCCGGTCGCGACCGATGTCTCGAGCTCAAGGGCGATTGACACGGAAGCGCAAGATATAGCCGCTAAATTGCGCTTGGATTTTGAAAGACGAGCCACTAGATAGGCACATAGAGGGGCAGGCAGTTTCAGCGGGCAGCAGCCGATCAGGCGCTACGAAGAACGCCAGCCCATCCCGACAGCTAAGACGCGGCAAGATGTGGCCGCGCTGGCGACTGACGAGAGCGCGTGCATCCGCTGCCCTCGTCATGGCCGCGCATGGACCAGCCGAACCGCAGATACGGGTTTTGGGTGAAGTAGAGGACATCCTTTGATCAACAATCGTCAGCAGAACGGCCGTCGTCGTGGCCGTGGCGGCCAGCGCCCGCAGGGCAATCCGGGCCAGCCCGGCGGTGGCGGCAGCCGCATCGACAATCGCGCGCGCGGCAACGCCCAGCAGCTTCACGAGAAGTACAAGAACCTCGCCCAGGACGCGCAGCGCGCGGGCGACCGGGTCACCACCGAATATTATCTCCAGTTCGCGGACCATTATTTCCGCGTGCTGAGCGAAAGCCGCGCCCGTTTCGAAGAGCAGCGCCCGCAGAACCAGGGCTCCGACGAGGAGTATGAGGGCGAGGACGGCGGCGACGAGTTCGACACGCGCGATCAGGGCCGTGACCAAGGTCGCGAACAGCACCGCGATCAGGGCCGTGACCAGAACCGGCAGCCGCGCAACGACCGCAATGACCGTGGCGACAGGAACGAGCGCAACGACCGGACCAACGATCGCGGTGACCGCAACAGCTATCGCCGCGACGATCAGCGCCAGGAGCGCCAGCCCGAGCGGGCCGAAGCCGGCGAGCAGGTCGAGCGGGACGTAGTCGCACCGCAGCAGGACGAAGGCGAACGCCGTACCCGCCGCCCGCGCAGTCCCCGTGAAGACGAAGGCCAGCAGCCGGAAGCGCTCGGCATCGACCGTCTGCCGCCCGCGATCGCGGTGACGGGCGAGGAAGGTGAGGAGGCTGCGGCCCCCCGCCGCCGCGGCCGCCGCCCGCGCCCCGAAGTCGCCAACGACACGGCCGAGATACCGCCCGCCGCCTGATCCGCGGGTTTGCACCGTTTCGGACCAATCCCCGCGTTGCGCGACGGCTGGAGGCCCCTCTAGCCTCGCTGCAACAGCAAGGGGATGTTCGGTGGCGGTTTCACTCACCAAGGGCGGCAATGTCAGTCTCAGCAAGGAAGCGCCGGGGCTGAAGAGCGTGCATGTCGGGCTCGGCTGGGACGCGCGCGTCACCGACGGCCAGGGCTTCGACCTCGACGCGAGCGTGTTCCTGCTGACCGAATCGGGCAAGGTCCGCTCCGACGCCGATTTCGTCTTCTATAACAACACTGAAGGCGCCGGCGGCTCGGTCGTGCACCAGGGCGACAATCTGACCGGCGACGGCGATGGCGACGACGAAGTGGTGATCGTCGACCTCGACCGGCTGCCCGCCGATGTGCAGAAGTTGAGCTTTGCCGTCACCATCCACGATGCCGAGGGCCGCAGTCAGAATTTCGGCATGGTCAGCAACGCTTTCATCCGCGTGCTGAACAAGGATGGCGGCCGCGAGATCGCGCGCTACGACCTGTCCGAAGACGCATCCGTGGAAGCGGCGATGGTGTTCGGTGAACTCTACCGCCATTCCGGCGAGTGGAAGTTCAAGGCGGTCGGTCAGGGGTTCAGGGGTGGCCTGGGGCCGCTCGCCCAATCCTACGGCGTCAACATTTAACGACGCGACCGCTTTCGTGACCAGCCGGGCCGCCGCCAGCAGCGCGCCCGTCCTCGACCAGCGTTCCATCCAGCTGCCCGGCGGCACGCTGGACGTGAGCGTGACGAGGGCGGACTGGCCGCTCGACATGCTGTGCGGCTTTGGCGCGCGGCTGAACCCGCGCCGCGGCTTCCTGGTCGTGTCGAAGCTGCTGGGGCGGCACTTGCCCACGGCGCCCGACCTGATGCGGCGGGGCGCCGCCGCGCTCACGGCCAGGCTGCCCGCCGATTTGCCGGGGCCGGTGCTGGTGCTGGGCTTGGCCGAAACCGCGATCTGCCTGGGCCAGACGGTTCACGAGGAGCTGACGGCAAGGACCGGCCGCGACGACCTGTTCTTCCTGCACACCACCCGCCAGCTGCTCGACGACCCCTTGCTCTGCCGCTTCGAGGAGCCGCACAGCCATGCCTCGGCGCACCTCATCTACCGCCCGCAGGTCGAAGGCTTTGAGCCGCCGCGCAGCCTGGTTCTGGTCGATGACGAGCTGTCGACCGGCACCACCTTGGCCAATCTCGCCGAGGCGCTGGTTCGCTGCTGGCCGGGTGTGGAGGCGATCTCGATTGCGACGCTCACCGACTGGTCGGACGGCGCTTGGCAGTGGCGGATGCCGCGGCGCTGCGGCAGCGCCTCGCTGCTGAAAGGACGGCTGCGCTGGACGCCCGGTGCGCAAGCTGCCCCTGCCAGCCTCATCTTCGACCGCGTGGCGCCGGCCCTGGGGCGCATGGCGGAGCATCGCAATCTCGGCCGGCTCGGGCTGCATCGCCCGCTCGCGCCGACCGTTCTTCCTGAACCCACATCGGACCGGCTGCGCATCCTCGGCACCGGCGAGTGCACCTATCCTGCCTTCCGGATCGCGGAGAAGTTGCAGCGCGCCGGCCATGATGTGGTGATGCAGGCGACCACGCGCAGCCCTGCCCGCGTCGGCGGCGCGATCGGCCAGGCGCTGGAGTTCGCCGATAATTACGGCACCGGCGTGCCCAATTACCTCTACAATGCTGATCCGGATGATGGGCGAGAGACCTGGATCGTGCACGAAACAGGGGGCGCCTCGATCGACCCCGTTCTGACGCAGGCTTTCGACGCTCGGCTGGTGCGGTGGCCGGCATGACGCGGGTCGTCGCTCTCGTCGATCTCGACGACACCTTGTTTCAGACGCTGGGCAAATGCCCGCCGGACTGCCCGCCGGAGCGGCTGACGCCGCTCGGCTTCGCACGCGACGGTTCCGCGCTCAGCTTCGCAACTCCGCGCCAGTTCGGCTTCCTCTCCTGGCTGAGCGACACCACCTGCCTGATCCCGGTGACGGCCCGGAGCCGCGATGCGCTTGCGCGGGCGCGCGTGCCTTACGATGCCGCGATCTGCGCCCATGGCGGCCTGATCCTGAACGAGGGTGGAGCGCCCGACAGTGACTGGGCGGCATCAATGGCTGAAGGCGCGCGTGAGCAGGCGGAGCGCCTTTCCGCATTGGCTGCAGCCTTAACTGATGCCGCGGCGGGCCGTCCCGTGAATGTGCGCGTGCTCGAGGAGGACGGCACGCCGCTCTATGTGATCGCCAAGCACCAGACGGGCGATGCGGAGGCGCTGCATGCGATCGTCGCGGCGGCAGTGCCGGAGGTGCCCGCCGGCTGGACGCTGCACCTGAACGGCAACAACGCGGCTCTGCTGCCGCCCCATCTCGGCAAGCAGCACGCGGTCGCCTGGCTGCTGCCGCGCCTGCGTGCCCGCTTTCCCGATGCACCGGTGATCGGGATCGGCGACAGCCTGACCGACGCGCCGTTCATGGCGCAGTGTGACTTTGCGATGCTGCCCAACCGCTCGCAGCTGGCCGAAAGGCTGTTCCGTGCAGGCTGAGCGGCGGCTGGAGGGGCAGACCGGCTTCTCGGGCAGCTATGCGCCTGAAGACGTCACATTCCTGCTCAAGCAAGTCGCGCTGAAGCCGACCAGCCTCGCCGAGAAGGAAAGGCTGATCCAGTCGGGCGAGCGGCATTATTCCGAGATGATCGGGGCCGAGGCGCTGCCCGGCGCCGATTACCTGGCGCTGTTCCACGCCGCCGAACGCCGCAACCGGGACCGGCTCGCGCGCGATATCGCCAGCCTAGCAGCGCATCTGGGCGCGCGAACAGGCAGGGAAGTCGTGCTCGTCTCCCTTGCCCGCGCCGGCACGCCGATCGGCGTGTTGCTGCTCCGGATGCTGCGGCATCTGGGGGTGCCTGCAGTCCATTATTCGATCAGCACCATCCGCGGCCGCGGGATCGATCTTGAGGCGCTGCGCCACATCGCCGCGCGGCACGATCCGGCGGATGCGGTGTTCGTCGACGGCTGGACCGGCAAGGGCGCCATTGCCGGTGAGCTGCGACGCAGCCTCGCCGACCGTCCATTCGGCTTCGCGCCGACACTTGCGGTGGTCGCGGATCCCGCCGGGCAGGCCGACCTCGCCGCCACTGCCGACGACTATCTGATCGCCTCGGGATTGCTCGGGAGCATCGTCTCGGGCCTGGTCAGCCGCTCGATCCTCAGCCCGGAAACGTTCGGCACGGGCGATTTCCACGCCTGCGTCACCTACCCACAGCATGCGCCGCACGACCGGTCGCGTGCCTTTGTAAACCAGGTTTTCGATGCGGCACGGCTCAGCGCGGCGATCGCCATCGACCACCCTCCAGCCCGGCGTGCGCAGCTGCGCCAAGATTGCGCGGCCATGCTCCGCCAGGTCATGGAACGCACCGGCGCGGCCGATCCGAACCTCGTCAAGCCCGGCATTGCCGAGGCCACGCGCGTCTTCCTGCGCCGGTTCCCGACCGGCTCTTCGTCCGCGACCGGGACGACTCCGATGTCGAACATCTGCTGCATCTCGCCGACCGTGCGAGCGTGAGAGTGGAGACGCTGCCGCCCGAAAGCAGCTACCGCGCCCTCGCCGTGATCGGGCGGCCGGCATGATGGATGCGCTGCAGCTCGGTGCCACGCTCTACATGCCGGCGAGCCGCACTGACCTTGCCGCGTCGCTGCTCGGGGGCAGGATCGCCGGCTTGCGCTCGGCCGTGTTGTGCCTCGAGGATGCGGTGCGGACGGAGGAGGTTCCCTGGGCGCTGAGGAATCTGGCCAGGCTGCTTCTAAAGCCTGAACTTGGGACCTCGGGCCCGCTCATCTTCGTTCGTCCGCGCAACCCGGCCATGCTCGCGCACATCCTGCACATGCCCGGTGTGGAGCGGATCGCCGGCTTCGTGCTGCCGAAGGTGACCGCGGACACTCTGCCTGATTGGCTTGGCCAGCCCTTGGCTCTGGCGCACCGGCTGATGCCCACGCTGGAGACGCGCGAGATCTTCGACCCGGCCGAGGTCCGGCGCCTGCGCGACCAGCTTCTGGCGGTGCAGGAGCGGGTGCTCGCGGTGCGGATCGGCGGCAACGACCTGCTGCAATGCCCGGGTGTGCGGCGCGCGCGGGGCCGGACCAGCTATGACGGGCCGCGGGACCGCTGATCGCCTCGCTGGCGGGCAGCTTCCTTCCTTATGGCCTGGCGCTCAGCGCCCCGGTGCTCGAAGCCTATGACGATCCGATGCTGCTCCGCGAGGAATTCCAGCGCGACATGGATCATGGACTGCTGACCAAGACGGTCATTCACCCGGCGCAGATCGCCATCGTGCAGGGCGCCCTTGCCGTTCCCGCAGCGCTGCTGGCTGAGGCGGAAGCAATCCTGGGCGAGGCCGCTCCGGCGGTCTTTGCCGGGGACGGACGCATGTGCGAGCCGGCGACGCACCGGCGCTGGGCGGAGACCCTGGTTCGCCGCGCGGGCCTGTTCGGCGTCGCGGAACCGCTCCCGCTGACGCGGCACGCCTGACCGATAGCGCCATTATGGATCAAATCGCGCCTAAGGGATGATCCTGATTGCCGGCGGCACGCGGTCCGGCGCAAGGAGCGGCATGACCGGCATCACCGAAGCGGCCCTGGAGCGGCTCGTCCATACATTCTACGCACGGGTGAGGCAGGATCCGCTGATCGGGCCCGTCTTCAACGACGCCATTGCCGATTGGCCGGAGCATCTGGAGAAACTCCAGGCCTTCTGGTCGTCGGTGATGCTGACGACCGGCCGCTATAAGGGCCGGCCGATGTCCGCGCACATCAAACACGCCGACCGGATCGACCGCGCCAGCTTCACCCGCTGGCTGGCGCTGTGGCGGGAGACCACCGACGAGCAGCTCGATCTCGAAGATGCAGCGGCGCTGCAGGACCGCGCCGCCCGCATCGCCGAAAGCCTGCAGCTCGGCATCGCCTTCCACAAGGGCGAGGACCTGATCGGCCGCGCCGCCTAATCCTGTTCCTGTCCCAGCCCCGCCGCAAAGGCGATGCGCAGCGCTTCGGACAGGCTCTTCACGTCCAGCTTGGTCATCAGATTGGCACGGTGAATTTCGACCGTGCGGGGGCTGATGCCCAGATCATGGGCGATGGACTTGTTCGGCAGCCCGGCGACCAGGCCCTTCAGCACATCGCGCTCGCGCGACGTCAGGGCTTCCAGGCGCGTCGCCGCTTCCTGAGCGCGGAGCTTGCGCAAGTCCGTCTCGCCGATGCGGGAAAAGCCCTGCTCCAGAGCCGACATCAACGTCGCCTTTTCGAACGGTTTCTCGATAAAGTCGATCGCGCCGGCCTTCATCGCACGAACGGCAAGGCCGACATCGCCGTGCCCCGTCATGATGATCACCGGCAGGCCGATGCCCTGCTCCGCCATCGCCCGCTGCACTTCCAGCCCGTCCATGCCCGGCATGCGAATGTCGAGCAGCACACAGCCGGGGCGCAGCTTTCCGGCGGCTTTCAGGAACTCTTCGCCGTTCGTGAACAGCTCGACGGTGTGGCCGGACGTGCGCAGCATGAAGTTCAGCGAGCGGCGGATCGCCTCGTCATCGTCGACGACATAGACCTGCTTGTCAGCCATTCGCGTCCTCGTCCCCTGCCACCAGCGTGAAGTGAAAGGCGGTGCCGCCGAGCGGCGACGGTTCGGCCCAGATGCGGCCGCCCTGCGCCTCGATCATCGTGCGGCAGATCGACAGACCGAGACCCATGCCGGCATCCTTGGTGCTCTGGAACGGCTCGAACAGCCTGGACCCGATGTCCTCATCCAGGCCGGGGCCGCTGTCGGCGACGGTGACGCGCACGCAATCGCCCTCGCGCGCCGACCTGATTTCCAGCTTTTTTACGGCGCAGCCTTCCATCGCCTCGATCGCGTTGCGGACCAGGTTCAGGAACACCTGCTGGACCTGGATGCGGTCGACCAGCACGGCGTCGCCGGCGGGGTCGAGCTCCAGCAGCACATCGACGCCGCGGTCGCCGCCGCCGGCCATCGCCAGCGCATTGGCTTCGATGACGAGTTTGTAGAGGCTCTCGACCCGGCGCTCGGCCTCGCCACGCGCGATGAAATCACGCAGCCGGCGGACTATCTGCCCTGCCCGGATCGCCTGAGCCGCCGTGTCCGTGAACGCCTCGCGCAGCATCCCGACGATCTCCGGCGTGGGCTCCGCATCGAGCAGGTCGCGCGATGCTTCCATATAGGTGGAAATGGCGCTGAGCGGTTGGTTCAGCTCGTGCGCCAGGGCCGCTGCAAGCGTCCCCATCGCGCTGACGCGGGAGACATGGCCCAGCTCCATCTGCAGGTCCTGCAGCCGGCGCTGCGTCCGCTGCCGTTCCGTCAGGTCGCGGATGAAGCCGGTGAAGATGCGATCATCGCCCGCGCGTGCTTCGCCCACCGCCAGCTCGATCGGAAAGGTCGAGCCGTCGCGGCGGCGCGCCGTCGTCACCCGGCCGATGCCGATGATCCGCCGCTCGCCGGTCTGCCGGTACCGAACCAGATAGCCGTCGTGCCGCTCCCGGTCCGGCGACGGCATCAGCATGCTGACATTCTCCCCCAGCACATCGGCTTCGCCATAGCCGAACATGCGCTCCGCTGCGGCGCTGAACGAGAGGATGGTGCCGCGTGCGTCGATCACCACCATCGCGTCCTGCACGGTCGAGAGGATGGAGCGCAGATGCGCTTCGCTGAGGCTGGCGAGCGTGGTCGGGGCCGGATGGTCCGCGGGCATGACGCTCATTTCGTTGCTGCCGCGCTCCGTATCAATCCGTATTATGCCGGGGCTCTTGGGAGCGCACATTCGGCCCATGAGCTGGAGAACCATTCGCCTCGAACTGGCCCGATCGCCCGGCTTCCCGAAGGGGTCGGCGAGCCGCGCCTATCTGCTCCACTTGCCGGTGGACGCGAACGGGCGCGTCGACGAAGACGCGTTCCGGCGCGCGCCTGCCCTGGCGACGGTGCGCCGCCACTGGCCCAATGAGCGCGACCGCACCGGCCATGTGATCCGCAGGACGAGTGGCTGGGCCTTCTCCTACGCAATGGCCGATCGGGAAAACGAGGAGCTGTTGCATTTCGACATGCATAAGCTGCGCGCGGGCGAAGATGTGACGATCACCGAGCCGGACGGCACCCGCTTGCCATATCGGGTGATGCAGTGCGAGGCGAAGCTGGCGGCCTGAGGCCGGCCATATAGCGGCACGGGGGCGTCGCCGCTAAGAGCGTCGCGATGGAAGAGGCGCTCGCCCGCATCGCCGCCGCGCTGGAGCGGATCGCGCCGCCGCCTGCGGCGCATGCCGATGTCCGCGCGCATCCGGCCTATCTCTGGCGCGGCGTCGTTCTGGAGCCGGCCCGCCACTTCGCGCCGCTGCCGCTCGACCTGCTGACCGGAATCGACGCGCAGAAGGTTGTGCTGCTCGACAATGCGCGGCGATTGGCGCGCGGAGCGGCGGCGCATGATGTGCTGCTCTGGGGCGCCAAGGGCACCGGCAAGTCGGCGCTGGTCAAGTCGGCGGTGGGAGCGGTGCAGGCGGAGGGGCTCGACCTCGCGCTGATCGACGTCGCCGCGGATCGGCTGGAGACACTGCCGGCCCTGTTCGGCCTGCTGGAAGAGGCGGGCCGCGGCTTCGTGCTGTTCGTCGACGATATCGGCTTCGAAGCAGGCGGAGCGGAGACGCGCACTCTGCGCTCTTTGCTCGAAGGCGGCGCGGAGGCCCGGCCCGCCAATGCCCGGCTGCACGTCACGTCCAATCGCCGCCACATCCTTGCGCGCGATATCGAAGAGCAGGCAAGCGCGATCAATCCGCGCGACGTGGTCGACGATCGCTTGGCGCTGGCGGACCGCTTCGGGCTCACCCTTGGCTTCCATGCGCTCGACCAGGACACCTATCTTGCCATCGTCAGGCGCTATGCGGACGCTTATGCGCTGCCCTTCGACCCGACGGACGCCGTGCTCTGGGCGACCACGCGCGGCGCCCGCTCCGGCCGCGTCGCGTGGCATTATGTGACTGAACTGGCGGGACGCGCGGGGCGGACGCTGGGCGCGACCGGCTGACGTTCGTCGAAACGTGCTGGCGAGGGGGAGCGCGCCGGCTAATTCGCGCGCCAACCAAAGACTCGAGAGGGATGCCATGGACCGCCGCGCCTTTCTGACCAGCTCCGCCCTGATTGCCGGCACCGCGCTGATGCCGGCGCGCCTGCTCGCCCAGGCCGGTGGCGGCGATGCGGCCGCCAATGCGCTGTTCGATCAACTGTTCAAGGAAGCGGTCGCCCGCTCGCCGGAGCTGGCGACGTCGCTTGGCCTCGACCAGGGTCCGCTCGCCGGGCTGAAGAGCCAGTTGTCGCCGCGCACCGCCGAAGAGCGGCAAAAGGATCTGGCGCTCACCCGTCAGGCGCTGGCGCGGCTGCGGGCGCTGAACGGCCTCTCCTCCGCCAATGAACTCAACCGCGACGTGCTGGTCTATTCGCTGGAGGGGCAGGAAGTCGCGCCGGCGCGGTTCGGCATCGGCAGCGTGGTGCGGCCCTATCCGATCTTCCAGCAGGGCGGTGCCTATTTCTCCGTGCCCGACTTCCTCAACTCGGCGCACACGATCAAGACCGCGGCCGATGCGGAAGCCTATCTGGCGCGCCTCGAAGCCTTTGCGACCGTGCTCGACCAGGAGACGGAGGAGCAGCGCGCCCAGGCCGCGCGCGGCTTCCTCGCGCCCGGCTGGTCGCTGGACCTGACGCTCGTCCAGATGCGCAAGCTGCGCGGCGCGGCGCCCGAGCAATCGGGCATGGTCCAGTCGCTCGTCACCCGGGCAAAGGCCGCGAACCTAGCCGGAGATTGGGGCACCCGCGCCACCGGCATCGTCGCCGACAAGGTCTATCCCGCGCTCGACCGGCAGATCGCGGCGATCGAGGCGCTGCGGCCGTCGAGCCGGCCGGGCGACGGCGTGTGGCGGCTGCCGCAAGGCGACGCCATCTACGCCGCCGCGCTGGAGCAGATGACGACCACCACCATGTCGCCCGACGAAGTGCATCGCATGGGCCTGGCGCAGGTGGCGGAGATCAGCGCCGAGCTCGACAAGATCCTGCGCGCCGAGGGCCTGACACGAGGCAGTGTCGGCGCCCGGCTCGCCCAGCTCAACGCCCGGCCGGATCAGGTCTATCCGGACACGGCGGAAGGCCGCGCGGCGCTGATCGAGAGCCTCAACGACGATGTGCGCCGCATGAACGCGCAACTGCCGCGTTTTTTCGCGACCATTCCCGGCCAGCCGCTCGAAATCCGGGCGGTGCCGGTCGAGATTCAGGACGGCGCGTCCAACGGCTACTACCGCCGCGCCTCGCTCGACGGTTCTCGGCCGGCCATCTACTTCATCAACCTGAAGGACGTGCGCGACTGGCCGAAATATACGCTGCCGGCGCTGAGCTTCCATGAAGGCACGCCGGGCCACCACCTGCAGATCGGCATTGCACAGACTTCCGAGGACATTCCGATGCTGCGCAAGCTGGGCGGCTTCTCGGCCTATTCGGAAGGCTGGGCGCTCTATGCGGAAAGCGTGGCGGACGAGGCGAAAGTTTATCGCACGCCGCTGGAGCGGGCCGGCTTCCTGCAATCCTATCTGTTCCGTGCGACCCGGCTGGTGGTCGACACCGGCCTGCACGACAAGCGCTGGACCCGCGAAAAAGCGACCGATTACATGGTCGAGACGACCGGCTTCGCCCGCCCCCGCACCCAGCGCGAAGTGGAGCGCTATTGCACCCAGGCCGGGCAAGCATGCAGCTACAAGGTCGGCCACGGCGTCTGGCAGCGCCTCCGCGCCGAAGCCGAGCGCCAGCCGAACTTCGACGTGAAGCAGTTCCACGAAGTGCTGAAGGAAGGCGCAATGCCGCTGACCATCCTGGAGCGCCGCGTGCGGGAGCGGATGAGGGCTGTCTAAGCTAAGCCCCTCCCCTTCAGAGGAGGGGTTGGGGTGGGGCAGTCGGAGAAACAGCGTCTTTTGGGCGAGCAGACGCTCGCCCCCACCCCGAGCCCTCCCCTGCAGAGGAGGGGCTCAAGCGCCGAGCGCCTCGACCTGCTCGGCCAGCTCCAGCCAACGCAGTTCCGCGGCGTCCTTCTCCGCCCGGGCCATGTCGATCGCAGCAGTGAGCGCGGCGAAGCGCCTCGGGTCGCGGGTGTAGAGGTCCGGATCGGCGAGTGCCGCCTCATCGCGGGCGATGGCGGTTTCGAGCTCCTCCACGCGCTTGGGCAGCAGCTCGAAGTCGCGCTGGTCCTTGTAGCTGAGCTTGCGCCGCACCTCGCTCGTCCCGAGCGCAGTCGAGGGGCGCTTCTCGGGACTCGCCACAGGCGCCCCTCGACTTCGCTCGGGACGAGCGGAGACGGCGGAACGCTGCCGCACCCAGTCCTCGTAGCCGCCGGCGACGATGTCGACCTTGCCGCTGCCGTCGAGCCCGAGAGTCACGGTGACGGTGCGGTCGAGAAAGTCGCGGTCGTGGCTGACGATCAGCACCGTGCCGTCATAGTCCGCGATGACTTCCTGCAGCAGGTCCAATGTCTCCAGGTCGAGATCGTTGGTTGGCTCGTCGAGCACCAGCAGGTTCGAACGGCGCGCGAACTCGCGCGCCAGCAGCAGCCGCGAGCGCTCGCCGCCCGACAGCGTGCCGACCCGCGCATCGGCGAGGCCGGGGTCGAACAAAAACTCCTTCAGATAGCCGTGAATGTGCTTCTTGGTGCCAAGCACTTCGATCCAGTCGCCGCCATCGGCAAGCACGTCGCGCACCCTTTTGTCCGGCGAGAGCAGGCTGCGCTGCTGGTCGATGATCACGCCGTCCAATGTCTTGGCGAGCGTGACGCTGCCCTCGTCCGGTTCGATTTCGCCGGTCAGCAGACGCAGCAGGGTCGTCTTGCCGGCCCCGTTCGCCCCGACAATGCCAATCCGATCCCCGCGCTGGATGCGGAGGGTGAAGTCCTTGATGATCGTCCTGTATTCGACCGCATCCTCCCCCTCGCTCGTCCCGAGCGAAGTCGAGGGACGTGTTTCCGAGGTCGATCCCAGCGCCCCTCGACTGCGCTCGGGACGAGCGGGGGCGGGGTAGCGTTTGCTCACCTTGTCGGCAGTGATGACCGACTTGGTGCGAACATCATCGGTGCCGATGGCGAGCTTGGCGGCGCCTTGTGGGCCTAGCATCGCCGCCCGCTGCGCCCGCATCTGGTTGAGCTTCTCCAGCCTGCCCTGGTTGCGGCGGCGCCGGGCGGTGACGCCGCGCTGCAGCCAGTGCAGCTCCAGCTTCAGCTTGGCGTCGAGCTTCTGCGCGGCGCGCTCTTCCTCGGCATAGGCCTTTTCCTGCCAGGCCTCGAAGCCGCCGAAGCCGACCTCTGCCCGGCGGATATTGCCGCGGTCGAGCCACAGCGTGGAGCGAGTCAGCCGCGTCAGGAAGGTGCGGTCGTGGCTGATCACGACGAATGCGCCCTTGAAGCGGTTGAGCCAGGCCTCCAGCCACTCGATCGCGGCCAGGTCGAGGTGGTTGGTCGGCTCGTCGAGCAGCAACACGTCGGGATCGAGCGCGAGCGCCCGGGCGATCGCCGCCCGGCGCCGCTCGCCGCCCGAGGCGGTCCTGGCGTCGCGGGACAGGTCTAGACCGATCTGGTCGGCGATGGCCTCCACTTCGTGCAGCGCCGGCCCGTCCGGGCCCGCCACAGCAAAGTCGCGCAAGGTCGCAAAGCCGGTCGGGTCGGGGTCCTGCTCCAGCAGCACGACCCGGGTGCCCGGCACGATCGTCCGCCGGCCTTCATCGGCCTCGATGCGGTCGGCAAGCAGCTTCAGCAACGTCGTCTTGCCGGCACCGTTGCGGCCGATCAGCGCCAGCCGGTCGCGCTCCCCGACATAAAGGTCGAGGTTGCGGAACAGCCAGCCGGAACCCTGAACCAGGCCGAGATTTTCGTAAGCAAGCACGGGAGCAGACATGGCCGCGGCCCCTAACAGCTTGCCTGAACAAGCGCCAACGGCCGCATTCATGGGCTATTCAAAGCCTTGACACTAACCGCTATGCCCATGACCTGCATGACGCGTATTGTCTCTCTGGCGCTTGTCGCGCTCGCCCTCGCGGCGCCGGTGTCGGCGCAGCGGCGGGGTGATCAGTATCAGGCGTTCGAGGCCCGGAAATCCGGCCGAGTGCTTCCGTTGCGTGAGATCGAGGATCGGGTGCTGCCGCGGATGCGGGGCAGCACTTATCTGGGTCCTGAATATGATGGCGGCGTTTATCGCCTGAAGTTCATGCGGGCCGGCACCGTCATCTGGGTCGATGTCGATGCCCGCACCGGCGCGGTAATCGGCCGCTCGGGCTTTTGAGGGAAACTAGATGCGCGTTTTGATCGTCGAAGACGAACCGAGCCTGGGGGCACAGCTTCGTAAGACGCTGGAAGGCGCCGGCTATGCCATCGACCTGGCGGATGACGGCGAGGACGGCCATTTTCTCGGCCAGACCGAAACCTATGACGCGGTGGTGCTCGATCTGGGGCTTCCCACGATCGACGGGCTCACCGTGCTCGACCGCTGGCGCAAGGAAGGCAAGACCATGCCGGTGCTGGTCCTGACGGCGCGCGACAGCTGGTCGGACAAGGTTGCGGGGCTCGATGCCGGCGCCGACGATTATCTGGCCAAGCCGTTCCAGTCGGAAGAGCTCATCGCCCGGCTGCGCGCACTGATCCGCCGCGCCTCGGGCAATGCGAGCTCGGAACTGATCGCGGGCGATGTTCGCCTCGACACCCGCTCTGGCAAGGTCACGCTCGCCGGTGAGCCAGTGAAGCTGACGGCGCAGGAATATAAGCTGCTCAGCTACCTGATGCATCACAAGGGAAAGGTGGTGAGCCGCACCGAGCTGATCGAGCATATCTACGATCAGGATTTCGATCGCGACTCCAACACGATCGAGGTGTTCGTGACTCGCATCCGCAAGAAGCTGGGCCAGGACGTGATCACGACGATCCGCGGCCTTGGCTACAGCCTCGAGGATTCGAATGGCTGACGACCCCGAAAGGGGTTTGAAGACGCGCAAATCCACCGGCTCGTTGAGCCGCCGCATGATCCTGATCGCGGCGGCCTGGATCGGGCTGCTGCTGCTGGGCGGCGGCTGGGCGCTGGACCGGGTGCTGACCAGCGCCATCACGCGCAACTTCGACGATTCGCTCAACTATGTGCTGACCGCGATGGTCGCCTCGGCGGAGATCGGGCCGGCCGGCGAAGTGCTGCTCAATCGCCCCCTCGGCGACCAGCGGTTCCTGGAGCCCAATTCGGGGCTTTATTACCAGATCAGCGGCCAGGGCTTCGAGCATTTCCGCTCTCGTTCGTTGTGGGACCGCTCGCTGCGCGTGCCGGACCGTCACAAGGACGTGGATGTCCATATCTACGACAGCAAGGAGTTTGCCGACGAGCCGCTGCGCATCCTGGAGCGCGACCTGACCCTGCCCGGCTCGCCGGTGCGCTGGCGCTTCCAGGTGGCGCAGAGCCGGCTTGCCTTGGACGAGCAGATCGACGTGCTGCGCCGCACGCTGGTGCGCAGCTTCGCTTTGCTGGGGTTGGGCCTGATCGTGCTGGCCGCGCTGCAAACCTATTACGGGCTGCTGCCGCTGCGGCGGGTGCGCGCGGCGATCGCCAAGATGCGTTCGGGCCTTGCCAGCCGCGTCGACGAGCCGCTGCCCGACGAGCTGACGCCGATGGTCGAGGAGCTGAACGGGCTGATCGAGCATAATGAGAAGCAGGCGGAGGAAGCGCGGCGGCACGCCGGCAACCTCGCCCATGCGCTGAAGACGCCGCTGACCGTCATCATGAACGCGGCGACGGCGCAGGCGCCGGACCTGCCGGACACCGTCTGCCGGGAAGCGACGACGATGCGGCGCCAGGTCGACCATCACCTCGCCCGCGCCCGTGCCGTTGGCCGGCGCGGCAATGTGCACAGCCGCGCCCAGGCTTGGCCGAGCCTGGAGTCCGTCGAGCGGGCGGTGGCGCGCCTCTATCCCGATGCCCGGATCGACATTAGCGGCCCGAAAGATCTGGCCGTGCATGTCGAGCGGCAGGACCTGGACGAGCTGCTCGGCAATCTGATCGAGAATGCAGCCAAATATGGCGGCGGCAGCGTGTTCGTGACGGTGTCGGGCGAAGCGGGCTTTGTCGAGTTCCTGGTGGAGGATGACGGCACCGGCATCCCGGAGGAAGAGCGGCAGCGCATCTTCGATCGCGGCGCCCGGCTCGATACGTCGAAGCCTGGCACCGGGCTCGGCCTCGCCATCGTCCGCGATGTCGCCGAAATCTATGGCGGGACGGTTTCGCTTGAGGAGAGCGAGGATCTGGGCGGGCTGCTGGTCCGGCTGCGGCTGCCCGCCGCGCCCGAGGCGGAGCCGGTCGCCGGTCGACCAACGACATTGCCCCGCCGACGAACGTCATGAGCTGCTGTTGCGGTGCGCAACTAAGCCGTTAGTGTCTTTCATCTTTTTGTTCCGGGGATGACCACATGAAAGCTCTTCTTCTCGCCGGCGCGGCGGCGCTGACGCTCGCTGGCTCCGTGTCTGCCCAGACCAAGCCCGCGCTGGGCAGCTTTGGCTATGACGCCGCTGGCATGGACCGCTCGGTCGCGCCTGGCGACGACTTCAACAAATTCGCCAATGGCAAATGGGAAGAGAACACGCCGATCCCCGCCGACCGGTCGAGCTGGGGCGGTTTCGGCGTGCTCCGCGACCTGTCGGACCAGCGCACCCGCGACGTGATCCAGGCGGCGGCAGCGGAGAAGGGAGCGGCCAACGGCAGCAACCAGAAGGTCGGCGCCTATTACGCGGCGTTCATGGACGAGGCCGCCATCGAGGCGAAGGGGCTTGCGCCGGTCAAGCCGCAGCTCGACGCCATCGCGGCACTGTCCAGCCCGGCCGAGCTCGCCCGCTGGATGGGCGACGCCAATCGCGCGGGGATCACCGTGCCGGTGGGCATCTTCGTCGAGCAGGACCTCAAGGACAATCGCGTCTACTCGGTTTATGCGGGTCAGAGCGGGCTCGGCCTGCCCGACCGTGACTATTATCTGGACGACAGCAATCCGAAGTTCGTGGAGCTGCGGGCCAAGTACAAGGCGCATATCGCCAGCATGTTGAAGCTGGCCGGGATTGCGGATGCCGAGGCCAAGGCGCAGCGCATCTTCGATCTGGAGACGAAGATCGCAAAGACGCACTGGACCGCCGCCGAGTCGCGCCAGATCGACAAGCTCTACAATCCGGTGGCGACCGCCGAACTGGGCACCAAGATGCCGGGTCTGGACTGGGCGACCTTCCTGCCGGCCGCCGGCGTCGATCGGCCGCAGATCATCGTCACTCAGCCGAGCGCCGTCACCGGCACTGCCGCCCTGATCGCCTCCGAGCCGCTGTCGACCTGGAAGGAGTATCTGACCTACCACACACTGTCGGAAGCCGCGCCGCTGCTGCCCAAGGCCTTTGTCGACCAGAATTTTGCCTTCAAGGGCACGGCCCTGGGCGGGACGCCGAAGCTCAAGGACCGGTGGAAGCGTGGCGTGGACCTCGTCAATGCCGCAATGGGCGAAGCCGTCGGCGAGCTTTACGTCGCGCGCTACTTCCCGCCCGAAAGCAAGGCCAAGGCGGAACAGCTGGTCAAGAACCTGATCGCCGCTTTCGACGTGCGCCTGCAGAAGCTGGAATGGATGGCGCCCGCCACCCGCCAGTCGGCGCGCGAGAAGCTCGCCGCCTTCACCTACAAGATCGGCTATCCGGACAAGTGGCGCGATTATTCCGCGCTCGAGGTCCGGCCAGGCGATGCCTATGGCAACTTCGTCCGCGCCACCCGCTTTGAATATCAGCGCAATCTGGAGAAGATCGGCAAGCCGGTCGACAAGGGCGAATGGGGCATGACTCCGCAGACGGTCAATGCCTATGCCAATCCGCTGATGAACGAGATCGTGTTCCCGGCGGCGATCCTGCAGGCGCCTTTCTTCGATCCGAATGCCGACGACGCGGTCAATTATGGCGGCATCGGCGCGGTGATCGGCCACGAAATCAGCCATCATTTCGACGATCAGGGCCGCAAGTTCGACAAGGCGGGCAATCTGACCGAGTGGTGGACGCCGCAGGACGCCGAGCGGTTCAAGGTCTACACCGATAAGGTTGTCGCCCAGTACGGCGCTTACGAGCCGCTGCCTGGCAAGAAGGTGAATGGCGAGCTGACGCTGGGCGAAAACATCGCCGATCTGGCGGGCCTGACGGTCGCCTATGACGCGTACAAGCTGTCGCTGGGCGGCAAGCCGGCGCCGGTGATCGACGGCTTCACCGGTGACCAGCGCTTCTTCCTCGGCTGGGCGCAGGTGTGGCGGAACAAGTATCGCGAACCGTTCATGCTGCAGATCCTGACCACCGATCCGCACACGCCCGGCATGTGGCGGCCGCACGTCGTCCGCAACCTCGACGCCTGGTATTCGGCGTTCGACGTTAAGCCGGGCACGAAGTTCTTCCTGAAGCCGGAAGAGCGGATCAAGGTTTGGTAAGGGACCTTAGCCTTCGCTCGTCCTGAGCGGAGGCCGAAGGCCGTAGTCGAAGGACGTGAGTTCCGCGCCAGCGCCCTTCGACTACGCGCTGCGCGCTGCGCTCAGGACGAGCGGAGACTTAGTAGCTCCGCCCGACTAGCACCCGCTCCACCGCAGGCTTGCCCGTGAAGATGCAGGTTCCGGTCGCGGCGGCCGCACCCTCCGGCACGTTCCGCAGCGTCAGCCTCAACGCCTTCAGCCGCTGATCGACCGCTTCGAGTTCGGCACCGCTCGGCTTTGCCCATTCCACCTCGACCCAGCCGGGAAATTGCTCGGCTTCGGCGAAGAAACGCTCGAGCTCGGCGAAGTCGGTGACGCCCCGGCGGATGTTGGCGTCCAGGCGGGTCTTGGCTTCGGCGAACATGCCGGACTGGATGTCCTCCAGCAGCCCCGACACCGCCGCGACGAAGTCGGGACGCGGCTGGATCGAAGAGTCGAGCTTGCCGCTCTCCTGATAGAGCCGGTCGCGGCGGATCACGGCCACATTGCCCGCGGCGACGTCGCGCGGGCCGACCTCGACGATGACCGGCGCGCCCTTCTTCACCCAGGCCCAGCGCTTGTTCGACGCCTTGATCGCCTTGGCGTCGAGCAGCGCCCGCACCGGCTCGCCGAGCGCCGTCTGCCCATTCAGTTCGGCGGCAAGCGCACGGGCATAGTCGAGCACGGCGGCGTCCTCGTCCGTGTCGCGCAGCATCGGCACGATCACGATCTGGTACGGCGCCAGGCGCGGCGGCACGCGCAAGCCGTCATCATCGCCATGCGTCATGATCATGCCGCCGATCATGCGGGTGCTGACGCCCCAGCTGGTGGTCTGCGCCAGCTCCAGTTCGCCGGACGCGTTCTGGAAGCGGATATTCTGGGCCTGGCTGAAGGTGGTGCCGAGGAAATGCGAAGTGCCGGCCTGCAGCGCCTTGCCGTCCTGCATCATCGCTTCGATCGAATAGGTCGCGACGGCGCCGGGGAAGCGCTCATTCTCCGGCTTCTCGCCGGCGACCACCGGCATGGCGACGCATTCCTCGGCGAAGCGGCGATACACCTCCAGCATGCGCAAAGTGTGCTCGCGCGCCTCGGCTTCGGTCACATGGGCGGTATGGCCTTCCTGCCACAGGAATTCGGTGGTGCGAAGGAACATGCGGGTGCGCATTTCCCAGCGGACGACATTGGCCCATTGGTTGATCAGCACCGGCAGATCGCGCCAGCTCTGCACCCAGCGGGAGAAAGCTGCGCCGATGACGGTCTCGGAGGTGGGGCGGACGACCAGCGGCTCTTCGAGCTTCGCCTCGGGATCGACGACGAGCTTGCCATCGACCGCCTTCAGCCGGTGGTGCGTGACGACCGCCATTTCCTTGGCGAAGCCTTCGACATGCTCCGCTTCCTTCTCGAAATAGGAGAGCGGGATGAACAGCGGGAAATAGCAATTCTCATGGCCCGTCGCCTTGATCGCGTCGTCGAGCAGCCGCTGCATCCGTTCCCAGATGCCATAGCCCCAGGGCCGGATGACCATGCACCCGCGCACGCCCGACTCCTCCGCCATATCGGCTTCGGACACGACGGCGTGATACCAGGCGGCGAAATCCTGGGTGCGGGTGACGGAGAGCGCGTGTTTGATGGTCATGGGTGGGCGCTTAGCGGGGAGAAATGCGGCGGTCACCCCTCTCCCATAGGGAGAGGGCGACTCGCGCCTGCGGCGCGAGCGGGGTGAGGGGTGGGAACTAAGCCGTAAGCTCCGGGACCCCTCACCCGGTCGGCTGCCGCCGACTCGACCTCTCCCCTTGGGAGAGGTGTAGCTCCAGGCGCCCCTCATCCACTTCACCCGTCAACCCAAGCTTAGTCCGGCGCCAGAGAATGTCCTCCACCGTTCGCGCCCATTCGCGTTCGACCAGCCAATCGACCTCGACCGCACTCAATCCCCCACCGAACTCCTCGCCCAGATCGGCACGGTCGGCGATCATTGCTTCCAGCATCGTGCCATAGGCGCGCGCCATCCGCAGGCTGCGTGCCTCACCCAGCCATGGCCACCGCTCACGCACCTTGGCGAGGAAGTCATCGAACGAGGCCATGTCGCCGCCGGGGAAGATGCGGGCCTTGCTGAGCGGCGCCGCCGCAAAGCTCAAGGGCCCCGCCAGCTTCGCGATCGCCACCTCGCCCAAATGCCGCGCCGTCGTGATCTTGCCGCCGAAAATGGAGAGGAGCGGCGGTCCGCTCTCGTCCAGCTCAAGCACATAATCGCGCGTCACCTGGCGTGCTTCGCTGGCGCCGTCGTCATAGAGCGAGCGGATGCCTGAATAGGTGCCGATCACGTCGCCGCGCGTGATCTGGCGCTCGAAATAGCGGTTCGCCGCGGCGAGCAGATAGTCCGTCTCCGCGTCGCTGATCCGGGGTTTGGTGGGACCCTCGACCGGCACGTCGGTGGTGCCGACCAGCGTATGGCCTTGATAGGGAATGGCGAAGACCATGCGCCGGTCCGGCTGCTGCAGGATATAGGCATGGCTGCCCTCGAACAGCCGCGACACGATCAAGTGGCTGCCCCGGACCAGGCGCGCGCCGGCCTTGCTCTTGACGCCCAGCCGCTGGGCCATTTCGGCCACCCAGGGGCCCGCGGCATTGACGAGCGCGCGGGCCGTCACCGTGCGGCCGTCGCTCAGCTGCGCGTGCCACAGCCCCGCTTCCCGCCGCGCCGACAGCAGCTCGGTGCGGGTCGCGATCTCGGCGCCATTATCGGCAGCGTCGCGGGCGTTCAGCACCACCAGCCGCGCATCGTCCACCCAGGCGTCGGAATAGGTGAATCCTGCTCTTATCGCCTTGAGCGGCTGCAGCAGAGGACCACCTTTGATCCCGCGCGATTTGGGCAGCGAAATGCGGCCGCCGATATGATCGTAGAGAAACAGCCCGGCGCGGATCATCCATCGCGGCCGCAGCGATTTGCGGTGCGGCAGTACGAAGACCATCGGATAGATCAGGTGCGGGGCCGCCTTGAGCAGCCGCTCGCGCTCGATCAGTCCTTCCCGGACCAGCTTGAACTCATAATATTCGAGATAGCGCAGCCCGCCATGGATCAGCTTGGTCGAGGCGGAGGAAGTGGCGGAGGCGAGGTCGTTCTTCTCGACCAGCAGCACGCGCAGCCCGTTGAGCGACGCCTCGCGCGCGATGGCGGCTCCGTTGATGCCGCCGCCGACGATCAGAAGGTCAAAGTCTGACACCGCTGTCGCATTAGCGGCAAAGCCGTCGCTCGCCTAGAACTCCGTCCGCCAGCGCAGCGCCGCGCCGAGATCGTCGGGCGCGGCGGCAAAATGCCCAGGGTCCTGCCGCCAGAACAGGTTGGTATCGATGCGGCCGCCGAAGAAGAGTCGCGAATAGCTGGCTTCCAGCGCGAGCTCGCGGCCTTCCGGGCCGAGGTTCAGCCGCTGGTCGGCGAAGCTTGCCTGACTGGTGCCATAGTCATAACCGACCGGCAGGCGCACGCTCAGCCCGCCACTGGACACGCGCAACGGCTGCGAGACGCGCAAGCCGAACAGGTCGCCACGCGAGAGCAGGCCCGCCTTGCCGATGTCGAAGCTGAACGCGTTCGAGCGAATCGCGGCGCGCTCCGTCAGCAGGCCGCCGCCGGCAGGGATGCTCCAGCCTTGCCGTGCTGACGCGCCCAGTCGCCAACCGCCCGCAAAGCTCCAGTCGGCGCTCGCATCGGCGAACCAGCTATTGCCGCCGCCGGCGCCGAAAACGCCGCCAAAGCGCGCGCCGAGCAGAGTCCGCTCTTCCTGCAGCCGGATCAGGCCACCGGTGAGGCGCAGGCTGCCGAAGCGGCGATCGGCGCCGATGCTCAGCAGCGAATAAGGCGAGCGGAGATACTGATCGCGGGCGACGCGGCTCGGCCTGTGGAGCAGGCCTTCGCCCGATTCTACTCCAGCGGTCACGCCGACCCGGCCGATCATGTGTCGGATCGCCGCCGAACTCTGGTCCCGCCGGTCGAAGCCGAGGCCATCGCCCGAGCCGCGTGCCACCAGGAAAGCAGGCTCGGTACGCCCGGCGAGCTGGCCGGCTAGGCTGTCGCGGCTCTGGCCGAAACCGAGCGCAACGCTGGTCCGCGAATCGATCCGGCTGGCGATCATGCCGGCGGTCGCGCGGGCACGCACCGCGTCGGCCGGGGCCAGCGACAGCCGGCGCACGGCCGCGCCGCCCGGCGTGTCGGCAATCGATACCGCGACACTCGTCCCTCCGGCCGAGAGGCTGGCGCCGCGCTGGCTGCGCGACAGCGTGCCGGTCAGGCTCGACTGGGGCGAGGCGTTGCGGACCGTGCGGGCAAGGTCGACGGCGAAGGCGCGGTCGAAGCCATCGAGGATGATCGCGCCCATGCCCTTTTGCGCCGCGTCGCCCATGGCGGGTGAAAGCGTCGCGCTGTCGCCGGTCAGGTCGACCGCGACTTGCGAGCCGGCGAGCGAGGCGCCGTTGCGAGGCTGAAACGCCCGGCCGATGTTGAGCGCGCCGCGCCCATAGACCGGGTCGGTCCCCGCCGCGCCCATATCGTCGGCGCTCTCCAGCAGCAGCTGCACGATCTGGGCGCCGGTCAGGTTCGGAAAGGCCTGGGCAAGCAGCGCCACCGCGCCCGAGACGAACGGCGCGGAAAAGGAAGTGCCGCTATAGATGAGCGGCGTGCCGTTCTCGTCCAAGGAGCGCACGCTCTCGCCCAGCGCGGTGACGAAGACGTTCGCGGTCTGGCCCGCGCGATTGGAGAAAGACGAGATGGTCTTGCCGGTGTCGTGGGCGCCGGCGACGATGATCTGATTCCGCGCCGACGATTCGGTCGCGACCAGGGCGAGCGCGCTCGGGTTCGGATCGCCGTCATTGCCGGCCGACATCACGATCACCATGCCCGCGGCGGTGGCGCGGCCGATTGCGGCGCGCAGGGTCGCGTTGGCGCCGGAACCGCCGAGCGAGAGATTGGCGACCTTGGCGCCCTGCGCGATCGCAACGTCGAGCGCACGGGCGATCGCATTGTCGCCGTGCGAGCAATCGCCGCCATTGGTGTTGCAGCTGCCCGGCGTGTCGGTGCGCAGCGAGAGCAAGGTGGCGTCGAATGCCACGCCGTGAATGCCGCTGTCATTCTTGGCCGCGAGCAGCACGGCCGAGACCGCCGTGCCGTGCCCGCCTTCGTCGCCAATGCCGCGGGAGCCCGACAGGTCCTGCGAGGCAGGCGAGATGCGGCCGGCAAACTCGGCGCTGGACGCGTCCACGCCGCTGTCGATCACTGCTGCAGTAACGCCGCGCCCCGTCACGCCCGCCTGATAGGCGGGGATGACGCTGGCCAGTTCCAGCCCGAGCGCGCGATTATACTCGTTGGTCCGGAACGTTGCCGCAGGCGACGGAGTCGGAGTGGGAGCAGGTGTCGGTGCGGGCGTCGGCGCAGGCGTGGCAGACACGGGAGGGGCGGGGGTCGGATTGACGCCGCCGCCACCGCCGCCGCAGCCGCTCAGGCCCAGCATGGCGATCGAAATCAGGGCGGACGCCCCATACGCTTGACGCTTACTCATTCCGGCATGGCCCCTGCCCAGGTCGAGCCCTTCGCTAGCGGCAAGGGCATTGCGTTATGCTTAACAGCTTCTGCCGATTGCCGCAGCCCGCCGCCGGGGCTAGGCGCGGCGCGATGCTTCCGCAGCTTCAGCACATCCGCAACTGGATCTTCGATCTCGACAACACGCTCTATCCGGCGTCGGCGGACCTGTTCGGGCTGATCGACGCGCGGATGACCGGCTTCATCCAGGAGCTGCTTGGCCTCGAATGGGACGAGGCGCGGGCGCTGCAGAAGGACTATTTCCACAATCACGGCACTACCCTGTCGGGGCTGATGGCCGAGCATGGGATCGAGCCGCACGCTTTCCTCGGCTATGTCCATGACATCGAAATGGACGTGCTCCAGGAGGACCGGCGGCTGGTCGAGGCGATTGCGCGCCTGCCGGGGCGGAAGCTCATCTTCACCAATGGCGACGAGAGCTACGCGCGGCGCGTGTTGGCACGGCTGGGCCTGTCGGAGAGCTTCGAAGCGATCCATGACATCCACGCCTGCGCTTATGAGCCGAAGCCCCAGCCTGTCGCGTACGGGCGGATGGCACAGGCGTTCGGCATTGACCCTAGAGAGTCGCTGTTCGTCGAGGACATGGCGCGTAACCTGAAGCCCGCCAAGGCGATCGGCATGACCACGGTATGGGTCAATAACGGCTCGGAACAGGGCCGCGGTGAGGACGACCGCGCCTATGTCGATTATGAAGTGACCGAACTTGGCGCGTGGCTGCACGAGATATTGGGAGACGGGGAATGATGGATCGCGGGCGGCTGGTCGACACGATCGAAGCGGCATGGGACGCGCGGGCCGAGATCAGCCCCCAGACGGCCGGCGAAACGCGCGCGGCCGTCGCCGAAGCGCTGCGGCTGCTCGATCAGGGCGAGGCGCGGGTTGCCGAACCTGACGGGCAGGGCGGCTGGCGCGTCAATCAGTGGCTCAAAAAGGCGGTGCTGCTGTCCTTCCGCCTGCACGATATGGAGCTGATCGCCGGCGGCCCCGGCACCGCCAGCTGGTGGGACAAGGTGCCGAGCAAATTCTCCGGTTGGAGCGAGACCGAGTTCCGCAAGGCCGGCTTCCGCGCAGTGCCGGGCGCTGTCGTCCGCCACGGCGCCTTCATCGCGCCGGGCGCAGTGCTGATGCCGAGCTTCGTCAATATCGGCGGATATGTCGGCGAAGGCGCGATGATCGACACCTGGGCGACGGTCGGCTCCTGCGCCCAGATCGGTAAGAATGTGCATATCTCGGGCGGCGCCGGCATTGGTGGCGTGCTCGAGCCGTTGCAGGCCGGGCCGGTGATCATCGAGGACGGCGCCTTTATCGGCGCCCGCTCCGAAGTGGCCGAAGGCGTGGTGGTCGGCGAGGGCGCAGTGCTGTCGATGGGCGTGTTCATCGGCGCCTCGACCAAGATCGTCGACCGGGCCACCGGCGAAGTGTTCATGGGCCGGGTGCCGCCCTACGCAGTGGTGGTGCCGGGCTCGCTGCCGGGCAAGCCGTTGCCGGACGGCTCGCCGGGGCCGTCGCTTTACTGCGCGGTGATCGTGAAGCGCGTCGACGCGCAGACGCGGGCGAAGACCGGGATCAACGAGCTGCTGCGGGATTGAACGGGGGAATCGCTCGTCCCGAGCGGAGCGAAGCGTAGTCGAGGGGCGCTGGCTCTCAGCTCGTCATCACGCCCCTCGACTTCGCTCGGGACGAGCGGGGATTTGAGTCAATTACCTAATTTGAAGCCACCAGCTTAGGGCTTTGCTGGTGCTGGATCACCTGCCACTCGCCGGCCTCGTCCTTGCGGTAGGTGCTGGTGCAGTGGGCGACATATTCCTCCTGGCCGTCGCGCTGGGCATGGGCGGTGTAGGCGACGACGATCAGCCCTTGCTGCGGGCGCGACACGGTGCCGTCCTCGAAGGCGACATTGGACCAGCGCGGCGTGCCGGCGACCGCCTCGATCGCCTGCTCGCCGGAAAAGAGGAAAGGCGGCGTCGGCAGCGCCATCCGCACTTCAGGGTCGATACAATCCTGATAATGCTCCGGGTCGGCCTTCCACAGGCTCGCTTCGAACGCCCAGACGCGGTCGTCGTCCATTCAGTGTCTCCTCGCCCGCCTGAACGCGCGAGGGGCCAAGCCTATCCGATGAACTCGGCGAGCAGAGTATTCGCGCGCGGGCCGTTCCAGTCCATTGCGCCGACGACCCGCCAGACTTCCTTGCCCTCGGCATCGTAAAGCACCGTCGTCGGCAGCATGCCGGTCGCAAAGGCGAAGCCGAGCTTGCTCTCGGGATCGCGATACTTCTCGAGCAGCTTGAAGCCGCCCTTGGTGAAGGTGCGGCCGATATCGACGCCTTCGCGGTCCTGGCTGACCGTCAGCACCTTCAGCTTGTCGCCGGCGCGAACGGCAATGCCGTCGAGCGTCGGCATTTCGGCGACACAGGGCCCGCACCAGGTTGCCCAGAGATTGACCAGCACCGGCTTGCCCTTGAAGGCGGCAAGGGTCACCGGCTTGCCCGCAGGGTCGAAGAAGCTGTCCACGGGCGCCGCCTTGCCGCGCTGCGAAATGTCGAGCGTGCCGGTTAGCTCTGCGCCCTTGGGCTTAGCCTCCTGCTTCGCTTGCGGCGGGGGCGGGCTTTCCCTATCGCACCCCGCGATCAACAGAGTCCCGAGGAGAAGCGCAATCGCTGGGCGCACGGACAGCTCCAATGCCATGTGGGGCGGGCGCTTCGCCGAAGGGCCCGCTGCGGTGATGCGCGAGATAAATGCCTCGATCGCCTTCGACAAGCGAATGTGGCGGCAGGACATCCAGGGGTCCCGCGCCCATGCCGAAATGCTGGGGCGGCAGGGCATCATCCCCGCCGCCGATGCGGAGGCGATCGACCGCGGTCTGGAACAGATTGCTGCCGAATATGCGGATGCAGGTGTGGCGGAGGACCCGGCGCTCGAAGATGTCCATATGCATGTCGAAGCGCGGTTGGCCGAGATCATCGGACCTGCCGCTGGGCGGCTCCACACCGCCCGCTCGCGCAACGACCAGGTCGCGACCGACTTCCGGCTCTGGGTGCGCGATGCGATCGACGAGATCGATGCGGCCCTGACCGCATTTCAGTCGGTGCTGATCGGCCGGGCGGAAGAGCATGCCGCAACGGTGATGCCCGGCTTCACCCACCTCCAGTCCGCCCAGCCGGTGACGCTCGGCCATCACCTGATGGCCTATTTCGAGATGATCCACCGTGATCGCGGCCGCTTCGAAGATGCGCGGGCGCGGTTGAACGAATGTCCGCTTGGGTCTGCCGCGCTGGCCGGTACTGGTTTCCCGATCGACCGGTTCGCCGTAGCCGAGGCGCTCGGCTTCGACCGGCCGACCGACAACAGCCTCGACGCGGTGTCGGACCGCGATTTCGCAATCGAATTCCTGTTCGATTGCGCGACCTGCGCGTTGCATCTGTCGCGGCTGGCGGAGGAGATGATACTCTGGGCGTCGCAGCCCTTCGGTTTCGTGCAGCTGTCGGACGCTTGGTCGACCGGCAGCTCGATCATGCCGCAAAAGCGCAACCCCGATGCCGCCGAACTGGTGCGCGGCCATGCCGGCCGCATTCAGGGCTGCCTGGTGGCGCTGATGACCGTGATGAAGGGCCTGCCGCTCGCTTATTCCAAGGACATGCAGGACGACAAGCCGCCGGTGTTCGAGGCGCACGACCTGCTCACCCTGTCGATCGCCGCGATGACAGGCATGATCGGCAGCGTGACCTTTCGTGGCGACCGGATGCTGCAGACGGCGGAAGCAGGCTTCGCCACCGCGACCGATCTGGCCGACTGGCTCGTCCGCGAAGCCGGCGTGCCGTTCCGGGAAGCGCACCACATCGTCGGCAGCGCGGTGAAGCTGGCCGAAGCGGAGGGTAAGGCGCTGGATGCGCTGAGCCTGGAGCAGCTGCAGGCGATCGACAGCCGCATCGATGCGCGGGTGTTCGGCGTGCTGAGCGTCGGCGCCTCGGTCGCCTCGCGCACCAGCCATGGCGGCACCGCACCCGACCAGGTGCGCGCGCGGATAGCGGATGCGAGAGCGGCGATCGGGATGGAGGATCAGGAATGAAGCAGTCTCGCTGGTCCCGAGCGAAGTCGAGGGGCGCTGGTCCGCAACTTCCGCCCTTCGACTTCGCGTCGCTCCGCTCAGGACGAGCGGTGGTGTTCTTGATGTTTGCGCTCGCCGCCTGCGGTGGCCGTGAGGAGCTGCGCCCCGCCGCGGGCGAGAGCCTGCCGCCCAAGCCCTATGCCGCAGCGACTCCGCCCGTGCCCAGCGAGCTGATGACGCCCGAGGTCCAGGCCCGCCCGCGGCGAAGCGACGAATTGCTCCGCGAGTCCGAGCAGCGGCGCGACGACCGCTTCGACCTGCCGCCGAAATAATGGACCATTTCCAGCTTCGCGACGGCGAGCTTTACGCCGAGGACGTGCCGCTGCGCGCGATCGCCGAGGCGGTCGGCACGCCCGTCTATGTCTATTCGCGTGCGACGCTGGAGCGGCATGCGCGCGTGTTCCGGGATGCGTTGTCGAGGCTAGGCCGCGTGCACCTGGCCTTTGCGGTCAAGGCGAATCCGAACCTGTCGGTATTGAAGGTCCTGGCGCGTCAGGGTTTTGGTGCCGACATCGTTTCCGGCGGCGAAATGGTGCGTGCCTTGGCGGCGGGCATGGTGGCGGAGGACATCGTCTTTTCAGGCGTTGGCAAGACGCCGGCCGAACTGGCGCAGGGACTGGACGCCGGCATCGGCCAATTCAACCTGGAGCTGGAGGAAGAAGGGCATGTCCTCTCCCAGCTCGCGGCGGCGGGCGGGCAACGCGTGTCCGCTACGCTCAGGGTCAATCCGGACGTGGATGCCGGCACGCACGAAAAGATTTCGACCGGCAAGGCGGATAATAAATTCGGCGTGCCGATCGACCAGGCGCCAGCCATGTATGCGCGGCTGGCGGCGCTACCTGGGCTCAACATGCGTGGGGTCGCCTGTCATATCGGCAGCCAGCTGATCAATGTCGATCCGCTCGAAGCCGCATATGTGAAGATCGGCCGCCTGATCGCCGAGCTGCGCGCGGCCGGTCACAAGGTGGATCGCGCCGATCTCGGCGGCGGGCTGGGCGTTCGTTACCGTCCCGAGGACCCGGCGCCCTGGCCCACCGATCTCGGCGAGATGGTCGCGCGGGTGACCAAAGGCTGGGATGTCGAGCTGATGTTCGAGCCCGGCCGGGTGATCGCGGGCAATGCAGGCGTGCTGCTGACCAAGGTGATCTGGGTGAAGCCGGGCGTGACCCACCCCTATGTCATCGTCGATGCGGCGATGAATGATCTCGCCCGCCCTGCGCTGTACGGCGCCTACCATCATTTCGAGGCGGTGCGCCCCTCCGGCGAGCGGATGACCGCGCACATCGCTGGACCTGTTTGCGAGACGGGTGACACCTTCGCGATGGGTCGGGAGATCGACCGGGTGGAGAGCGGCGATCTCGCCATCTTCCGCACCGCCGGCGCCTATGGTGCGACCATGGCGTCGACCTACAACAGCCGCCCCTTGGTGCCCGAAGTGATGGTGGACGGCGACAGGTTCGCCGTGGTCGCCGACCGCATCACCGCCGAGACGGTGATGAATGCCGAGCGCGTTCCGGACTGGCTGCGGGACTGAACTTCTGACAGCACGGTAAAAATAGGGACAGTCCCCATTTTCCATTCGGCCGGCTTGGCGAGATCGCACAGGAAAATGGGGACTGTCCCTATTTCAAGGTGCGAGCGGCCGGTATTCGACCTTGCCGCTGCCGAGCTTGGTGCTGACCTTGAAGCCGACCATGCCGCAGCCGACCAGATAGGGTCCGCGCTGCTGGCAGGGTGCTTCGGTCGAGACGAGGCGCGACCGCTCCTCATGCACGCCGCGCGCCTTTGGATCGCCGGGCGTGGGCGCGGGGACGAAGGGCAGCCGGTATTTGTCGGCCTGCCGGCGGCCGCAGACCATGATCTCGTTTCCCCGCGCCGCCCGGCAGCGCGGCTCGACGCTGGTCTGCTCCAAGTAGATGTCCAGCGGCTCTGTCGCTGTGGCCGGAGCCGCGACGAGCAGGACCAGCAGGACCGTCATTCTCGACATCGTCACACCCCTCGCTTATCGCGCCCCCAGGTTCAGGAGAGGAAAAGATTTCGATGGTGAGTGCAAGCCAGAATCTCGATCGCGTGCTGGTGCTGGAGATGGTCCGCGTCACCGAAGCGGCGGCGATCGCCGCGTCGAAGCTGATCGGGCGCGGCAACGAGAAAGCGGCCGACGCCGCCGCGGTCGAGGCGATGCGCGCGGCGCTCAACACGCTCGACATCGACGGCACGGTGGTGATCGGCGAAGGCGAGCGCGACGAGGCACCGATGCTCTATATCGGCGAGAAGGTCGGCACCGGCGAGGGCGCGTCGATCGACATCGCGCTCGACCCGCTGGAAGGCACGACCATCACCGCCAAGGCCGGCCCGAACGCGCTGGCCGTGCTCGCCATTGCCGAGAAGGGGTGTCTCCTCAACGCGCCCGACGTGTATATGGACAAGATCGCCGTCGGCCCCGGCTACCCGGACGGCGTGATCGATCTCGACAAGAGCCCGGCCGACAATGTCCGCGCCATTGCCGCCGCCAAGGGCGTGCAGCCGGACGAGATCATCGCCTGCGTGCTCGACCGGCCGCGCCATGAAAAGCTGATCGCGGAGCTGCGCGAAGTCGGCTGCGGCATCATGCTGATCCCGGACGGCGACGTCGCCGGCGTGATCGCCACCACCAATCCGGACACGACGATCGACGTCTATATGGGATCGGGCGGCGCGCCGGAGGGCGTGCTGGCGGCAGCGGCGCTGCGCTGCGTCGGCGGCCAGTTCAAGGGGCGGCTGCTGTTCCGCAACGACGACGAACGGGGCCGCGCCCGCAAATGGGGCATCGAGGATTTGAACAAGGTCTATGACCTGACGGAGTTGGCCAAGGGCGACTGCATCTTTGCGGCGACCGGCGTCACCGACGGTTCGCTGCTGGAAGGCGTGAAGACTCGCAAAGGCGGCTGCATGACGACCGAAAGCATCGTCATGCGGGCCTCGACCGGCACGGTGCGGCGGGTGAAGGGCGAGCACCGCAAGGTCGCGTGAACCCGCTGGCGCCGCTGCTCGGCTGGGTCGACCTGTTCGGCATCGCCGTGTTCGCGGCCTCGGGAGCGTTGGCGGCGGCGCGCCGGGGCCAGACGCTGGTCACGTTCGCCTTTTTCGCGCTGGTGACCGGCGTCGGCGGCGGCACGGTGCGCGACCTGCTGATCGATGCGCCGGTGTTCTGGGTCCGCGACTGGCGGGTGGCCGCCGTGTGCCTGGGGACGGCACTCCTCATCTGGATCACCCCGCGGCGCTGGTGGAGCGAGCGGGCGCTCGACTGGTTCGACGCGGTCGGGCTTGCCGCCTATGCCGTGTTCGGCGCGGCCAAGGCGCTGGCATTCGGGGTGCCGCCGGTGGTGGCGGTGCTGATGGGCGTGATCACCGCCTGTGTCGGCGGCATCATCCGCGACGTGCTGGCCGGCGAGCCGTCGATCCTGTTACGGCCGGAGCTGTATGTCACCGCCGCGGCGCTCGCGTCCGCCCTATTCGTGCTCCTGCTGTGGCTGGGCGCCAGTGTGGCGATTGCGGCCCCGTTGGCCGTCCTGCTCGGTTTCGGCCTGCGGGCGCTGGCGATCCTGCGCGGGCTGAAGCTGCCGGCGTACCGGCGCTAGAGATCCTTACCCCGTCTTCGTCATTCCCGCGAAAGCGGGAACCCAGTTGGCGGGGATAGGACGAAGAAGCTGGGTCCCCGCTTTCGCGGGGATGACGAGGGGGAGGGTCGCTCCTGCTCCCACGCTACTCCGCAGCTACCACCATCTGATCGGCGTCGGCGTGGCGGCGGGGTCGGTCGATGGTGCGGGCGAACCAGGCGATGGTCTGTTCGAGCCCTTCCTGCAAGTTGACGCGGGGCTGCCATTTGAGCAGCTGCTTGGCCTTGGAGATGTCGGGCCGGCGACGGCGCGGATCGTCGACCGGCAAAGGGCGGTAGACCAGGTCAGCGTCCGTGCCGGTGAGTGCAATCACGCGGTCGGCGAGATCGGAAACGGTCAGCTCGACCGGGTTGCCGATGTTGACGGGCCCCGGCTGCGGACCGTCATAGCGGGACAGGCGGAGCAGGCCCTCCACCAGATCATCGGCATAGCAGAAGCTGCGCGTCTGGGACCCGTCGCCATAGATGGTGATGTCGTCGCCCGACAGCGCCTGGCAGATCACGTTGGAGACAACGCGGCCGTCATCGGGCCGCATGCGCGGGCCGTAAGTGTTGAAGATGCGCGCCACCCGCACCTCGGCGCGGCCGTGCCGGTCGAAGTCGAAGGCGAGCGTCTCCGCCGACCGTTTCCCTTCGTCGTAACAGGCGCGGGGGCCGGTGCAGTTGACCCAGCCGCGATAGCTTTCCGGCTGCGGATGCACTTCCGGATCGCCATAGACTTCGCTGGTGGAGCTCAGGAAGAAGCGCGCGCCGGCCTTCTCCGCCAGCCGCAGCAAATGCGAGGTACCGACCACGTTGGTGAGCATCGTATGCTCGGGATCGGCCTGATAATGGGGCGGCGAAGCGGCGCAGGCGAGATTGTAGACGAAGGCGATATGCTTGGCGGCGCGCGTGACGGCGCCGGGCAGCGCCTCCACCACGTCGCCCTGGATGAAATCGAAGCGGCTGTCGCGGCGTAGGTGGCGGATATTGTCTTCGCGGCCGGTCTGCAGATTGTCGAGGCACAGGACGTGATAGCCGTCGGCGATCAGCCGATCGCACATATGGGATCCGATGAATCCGGCACCGCCGGCAACGAGTGCGACCTTCTTATCTTTCATTCGTCCTACTCCGGCCCCCGCCGCTCGGACTTCTTCTTCATCATCAACCGCTAAGCCGCTGAACTCTTTCGAGTCCGGAATGTTTCACCTGCCGACTCGGTTGCTGCCACGAGCCATTTCTCGAGCTCTGCCGCCCGGTCTTCCGCGGTGTGCGCGGCGAGTGTCTTGGCCTGTGCCGCGCGGCCCATTTCGCCGGCGTCGGTTGCGAGCGCGGCAATCACCTCTTCGCTCGAGTCGGCCAGGATGATCTCCCGGCCGGGGACGAACAGGTCTTCGATGCCGTCCCACCGGTCGGAGATGATCGGCGTGGCGCAGGCGCCGGCCTCGAACAGCCGGACGGAGGGCGACCAGCCGGCCTTGATCATGTCGGCGCGGGTGACGTTCAGCGTGAAGCGCGACGCGGCGTAGAAGGCCGGGTGGTCGGCGGGCGGGACATGGTCGATGCGCTCGACATTGGCCGGCCAGTCGATGTCGTCGGGATATTGCGGGCCGCCGACGACGAAGCGCCGCTCCGGGCAGCGCCGTGCGGGCTCGATCAGCAGCCGCTCGAGCGTCGGCTGGCGGTCCGGGCTGTAGGTGCCGAGATAGGAAAGGTCCCATTTTTTCGGCACGTCCAGCGGCCGGTAGCGGTGGGCATCGACCGAGCAGTAAAGCGGCCGCGCCGCGGGGGAGCCGTAATGGCGCTCGATATGGCCGAGCGTCGGCCCGCCGGTGAAGGACAGATAGACGTCATAACCAGGGATCAGCTCGGGCGTCAGATATTCAAAGTCGCCGCGCTCCAGCTTGGCGAGGGTGACCGGCGTGTCGATGTCGTAAAATGCCGTGACGCCCTGCGCCGTGCGCTGCGCCCAGGCTCCGACGTCCACCCCGTCCGGCACATAGGAGCCGACGATCACTGCGTCCGCCGCTGCCACTTCGCGGCGGAAGCGATTCAGGTCGTCCACCGACTCGTATAGCTCTAGCCGGCAGTAATCGACTTCGCCCAGATCGCGGTTGGACGCGTACCAGGGCTTGTCGCGCTCCAGGAACAGGATCGAGTGGCCGCGCGCCGCGAACGCCTGCAGTAGCGCCCGGAATGTGGTCGCATGGCCATTGCCCCAGGATGAGGAGAGGGTGAGGCCGAGGACGACCAGCTTCACGCCGCCGCCCGTTCGCGCCGCTGCGCCATTTCGGCGGTGAGGATCTCGTCCACCTGAGCGCCGCGCAGCTCATAAGTGTGTTCGGCAAGGACCCGGGCGAGGGCGGCCTGGCCGATGGCCCGAGCGCGATCGGGCGTGAGCGCGCGGACATGCTCGGCCACATCCTGGCCGTCGCGGGCGACCAGCACTTCCTCATCGGGTTTCAGGAATTGCTCGATGCCTTCCCAATAGTCGGTGATTAGGCAGGCCGCGGCGCCCGCGGCCTCGAACACCCGCGTCGCCGGCGAGAAGCCGATATTCGCCATCGAGTCCCGCGCAACATTGAGCACCGCCAGCGGCGTGCAGTTGAAGGCATTGTGCTCAGCGGTGCCGACATGCCCCAGATGCCGCACATTGGTGGGCATATCCTTGTCGTGCCAGCCATTGCCGCCGATCAGGAAGGAGCGTTCGGGCAGCGCCGCCGCGGCTTTCAGGAAGAACTCCTCAACTCGCGCTTCCCGGTCCGGAAGCCGATTGCCGAGAAAGGCGAGGTCGGAGGCGAAGCGCTGGTCCGGTGCAACGGGATGATGGGTTGTCGGGTCGAGCGCATTGTAGATCGGCACGCAGCGGCCGGCACCGAAACCCTGATAGGCCTCCACTACCGGATCACCGCCGCCATAAGTGAAGACGAAATCCAGCTGCTTGAGCGCGTCGCGCAACGGGTGATCGGGTGCACCGCGCATCTCGTCCAGCGTGGCGGCGGCATCCACGTCCCAGAAGATGCGGATGGCGTGGGGGCTGGCGTGGCGGATCGCGCCCTGGAGCAATTCGGTGTCGAACACGCCGACTCCGCTCGCCTTGACCACGACATCGGCCTGGCGCGCTTCGGCGAGCACGCGGCCGAGCGCTTCTTCGGTGGCCGGATAGACGACCGACTTCGCCCATTCCGGCGGCTCGATATCGCGGTGCTGCTGCCGGTCGAACGCATCCGGCTCGTAGAAAGTGATCTCGTGCCCCCTAGCCGCGAGATCGCGCAACAGCCCGCGATAATAGGTCGCGGCGCCGTTCCAATAGGAGGAAAGCAGGCTGGAGCCGTAGAATGCGATCTTCATGCGGACATCCTAAGCCCCTCCCCTTCAGGGGAGGGGTTGGGGGTGGGGGCGAGCGTCTGCTCGCCCATATGACTCTGCCCCACCCCGACCCCTCCCCTGAAGGGGAGGGGCTTTAGGGAGGCCACGATGGCGAGCAGTTCCTGTGCACGATGCGAACAGCTGTGCCGCGCCCGAATGGTGGAGAGTCCGTGTGCGACAAGGCTAGCCCGCAGGTCCGGGTCGTCGCGCAGGGCAGCCAAATGCCGCGCCATGGCCTCGCCCGAGGGCGCGACGAGATAATCCTCCCCCGGCCGGAACAGGCCTTCCGTGTCATTCCAGGGCGCGCAGACAAGCGGAATGCCGCAGGCCAGCGCCTCGAACACGCGGATGGTGGGAATGCCGGGCAGCCTCTCGACATAGAAGCGGCGCGGCACGTGCACGGTGGCGAGGTGGCGCGCATAGACTTCAGGCGCCCGAGCGTTCGGCAGCCAGCCACGAAAATCGGCGCCATGCTTCTTCAGCCTGGCCCGTGCCTCCGCCGGATAGCGGACGCCGTAGATGTCGAGAGGCAGCCCGGCATTGCGCGCGGGCCGGAGCAGGAACGTCTCCAACTCCTCCGAACGTTCGCCATCCCCCCAGTTGCCGATCCAGACGAGCCCTTCGCGCGGGCCTTCCTCGACAGGCGGGCGGAATAGGCGGGTGTCGGCCGCCTCGTGCCAGACGAACACGCGGTCGCCCCAGCCCCAGCGGCGATACACCTCCGCCAGCGTCTCGCCAAAGGCGAGCACGCCGTCATAGCCGCTCAGGTCATAGGCTTGCATCGACTCCGGTTCGCTGACCGCACGGTGGTGCGTGTCGTGGAAGAGCAAGGTGAAGCGGGCGCCGCGCTTCCGCGCCGTGCCGAGCGCCGCCACCAGCGCAGGCTCGTTCCATTCATGCACGATGACCAGGTCCGCGCCGGCCGCCAGTTCGGCAGGATCGTCGCCGGGCGCGAAGACGGTCGAACTCAGCTCCGGATAGGCCGAGCGATAGGCGTCGAGCCCGGCATCGCCATGATCCTTGAGCAGGTTCTGGAGGCTCCACGCCCCTTCGGGCTCGAACGCCTCCACGTCATGCCCCAGCGCCAGCAATTCGCGCAGCACGCCACGCAGGAAATGCGCATTGCCATGGTTCCAGCAGCTGGCGAGCGAATGGGTGAAATAGGCGATCTTCATGCCGCCTCCAGCGCTCGCGCCGAGACAGGCAGTGACGCGTAGAGCGACGCCATGCCGGCCGCCATCCGCTCGACCGTATAGTCAGCGGCGCGTTTCTGCGCCGCCTCGCCGAGCTGCGCACGCAGGGCGGGATCGCCGACGATCTCCTCGATCGCCAGCGCGAAGCCGGCCGCATCGTGTGGGTAGACGAAGCGGGCGGCGCCGTCCCACAGCTCGCGGAAGGTGGGGATGTCCGACAGTATCAGCGCGCAGCCGGCCTGCGCCGCTTCCAACACCGCCAGCCCGAATGGCTCGTACACTGCCGAGGACACGAACACCGGCCGCTCCGCTAGGACCGAGCCGATGCCGGACGCGTCGAGGCTGCCCAGCGCCTGCAGGTTGGAGAGGCCGATGCCGCTTCCGTTGGGGCCGAAGACCGGCCCTGCGGCCCGGATCGGCACATCGGTCAGGCCGGCGGCCCGGTCGAGCACCGCGACATTCTTGCCTTCGTCCCAGAGTCTGCCTGCGGTGAAGGCAACAGGCTGCGGCTCACCCGGCGCGATGGTAAGGGCACGCCGACCGTTGCGTACCACCGCCGGCGCCTGATCGAGACCATAGCAATGCTGCAGCATCGCCGCGAAGGACCCACTCGGCGCCAGTGCCGCATCGGCGGCCATCAGTCCCTCGCCGGTCAGCTCAGCGCGCCAGCCCAGGTCGGAGTCGATCCGCCCGCCGCGCACCGCCTGCCACCAGGTGCCGACACAGCTATGCGCCACAGCCACCACCGGCTGGTCGAACCGCACGGAGGCAGCCAGCGCCGGCGCGTTCAGCTGAACGATGTCCGCGCGGTAGCGATCCGCCAGGCGAGCGACGCCTTCAGCAGCCTCGGTCAGCTCGCTTGGGCCCACCGCCAGCCAGTCGAGCGGCAGGTCGGTCTCGACCAGCTCGACGCCCGCGGCGACGCCTGCCCGCTGCGCTGGCGTCGGGCGAGGCCCAAGTGTCGCGATGATGGGTTCATAGCCGAGCTCGACCAAACCCGACGCCAGGTCCGTCGCATATTGCCAGACACCGCCGACCGTATCGGCCGTAAGCAACACACGCGTCATGCGGCGGCTTCCATCTGCGGTGCCTTGAGCGGCAGGCCGCGTGCATCGGCGAGCCATTGCGCGAGCTCGGCAATGCCCTGCCGCCAGTCCTTCGGCGCCGGCAGTCCCAAAGCGTTGCGCGCCGCCCGCGCGTCCGCCACGAAATAGCGCTGGTCGCCGGCCCGCCAATCCTCATGGTGCGTGTCGACCGGGCGGCCGGTCAGCGCCTCGATATGGCCGATCAGCTGGCGCAGGCTGATCGCATTGTCCGGCCCGCCGCCCAGATTGAACACCCGGCCCGAGACCTGGCCGATGCGGGCCCATGCGGCCAGATAGGTGGCGACGGCATCGTCCGCATGCAGCACGTCGCGGACCTGCTTGCCGTCGCCATAGATGGTGATCGGCTTGCCTTCGAGCGCGCGGATCAGGAAATGGGCAACCCAGCCCTGATCCTCGGTGCCCATCTGGCGCGGCCCATAGATGCAGCTCATCCGCACCACCGCGGTCGGCAGGCCGTAGCTGCGGGCATAATCGAGTACATATTGGTCGGCCGCGCCCTTGGAGCAGCCATAGGGGGTGTGGAAATCGAGCGGCCGCGCCTCGGAGATGCCTCGCTGGCGCACTTTGGCGTCCGCCGGCGTCCAGCGCTCCTCTTCCTCGCGCAGCTCGATATCGGCCAGGTCGCCATAGACCTTGTTGGTGGAGGCAAAGATCACCGGCACGGGCGCGTCACGCCGCCGCACCGCTTCGAGCAGGGTGAGCGTGCCGCGGATATTGATCTCGAAATCGTCCAGCGGATGGACGAGGCTGGTGGTGACGGCCACCTGCGCCGCCATGTGGAACACTGCGGACGCGTCGCGCATGGCCTTCGCGACTGCCTCCTCGTCGCGGATATCGGCTATGATCGGGCGGATACGCTCGCCATGCCGCTGCTTGAGCCATTCGAGGTTGGTCTCGACGCCGGCACGGGCAAGCGCATCGAGGACGATGACCTCATGCCCGTCGCGCGCCAGCCGGTCGGCCAGGTTGCAGCCGATAAAGCCGGCCCCGCCGGTGACGAGGACCGGGCCGCTCATGCGACCAGGCCCCGCGCTTCCAGTTCGGCACGCGCCTGGTCGACCCGATCCTCTGCCGTCTGCTCGGCGACCCATTCGGCGAGCTCGGCCAGGCCTGCCTGAAAGTCGTTGGTTGCGCGGAAGCCGAGCTGCTCGGCCGCCTTGGACGTGTCGCAGAAACAATGGCGTATGTCGCCGATCCGCGCCTTGCCCACGATCTCGGGGATCAGCGGCTTGCCCATCGCCTTGCCGAGTTCGGTCGCGACCTCCGTGACGGAGCGGTCGTTGCCCGAGCCGATGTTGAACGTCTCGCCCGACAGGCCCGGCTTTTCCAGCGCATCGGCAAAGGCGCGGGCGACGTCGCCGACATAGACGAAGTCGCGGCGCTGCTCGCCATCCTCGAAGATCATCGGTGCCTGGTTGTTCAACAGCCGCGATGCGAAGATCGCGAGCACGCCGGTATACGGATTGGAGAGCGCCTGGCCGGGACCATAGACGTTGAACAGCCGCAGGCACACGCCCTCGATGCCATAAGGCTGGGACAGGATGTGCGTCGTGCGCTCCTGCACATATTTGTTGAGCGCGTAGATGGAAGCGAGGCTCGGCCGCTTCCATTCGGGCGTGGCGACGGGGGTGAGCGGCCGGCCGTGCGCGTCGAGCGGATCCCAGCCGCCGCGGCCGCTGGCGGTGGCGCCGCGCTCCGCATTCTCGACCAGCTGCCCGTCCGCGTCGCGGTATAATCCCTCGCCATAGATGCTCATCGAAGAGGCGGTGACGACGCGGCGCACCGGCTGCTCGATCAGCTTTTCGAACAGCACCGCGGTGCCGACATCGTTGACCGAAGTGTAGCGCTCGACCGCATACATGGATTGGCCGACGCCCACTTCGGCGGCGAGGTGAATAACGCTGTCGATTCCCTGCAGCGCCTTCATCACCGCGTCGCCGTTGCGCACGTCGGCGCGGACCAGCTCCACTTCGTCGGCAAGGCCGGCGGGGCGCTCGCAGTCGCCGTGCACCTGCTCGATCAGGCTGTCGAGCACCCGGACCTCATGGCCCCGGCGCAGCAATTCGTCGGCGACGAAGCGGCCGATAAAGCCCGCTCCCCCCGTGATCAGCACCTTTTCCTTCATCGCGGGAAACTCTCCCCTCTTCCGGCGTTCCGCTGCCGTATCGTTCCGGGCGCTAAACCAAGGATCATCATCTAAGTTCCCTAGTCCGTTCAGGCATTTGCGTTTCGCTGGCGGAACTACCGGCAGGGTGAGCGGTTAGGCTGGGCATGAAGCTAAGTAGCTGCCCCGCATGACCGCGACCCTGTTGCTGATCCGGCATGCGGCGCATGGCGATCTCAACCAGCGCTTCACCGGCCGTGCCAATGGCGTGCCGCTGACAGAGGTCGGGCAGGACCAGGCGCGCGCGCTGGGCCAACGGCTCGCCGCCGAGCCGATCAGGGCCGTCTATTGCTCCCCCCGGCAGCGCACGCGCGAGACGGCCGCCGCGGTTGCCGGCCCGCACGGGCTGGAGATCAACGACGACGATGCGCTCGACGAGATCGATCTCGGCGACTGGACCGGACAGCGGATCGACGAGCTGATCGGCACGCCTGCCTTCACCGCATGGAATGAGCGGCGCAGCGAAGCACGGCCGCCGAACGGCGAGTCGTTCGCTTCTGTCGCCGAGCGGGTGAGCGCCTTTGCCGACCGGGCCGCGGAGCAGCATAGCGGCGAGACGGTGGCGCTGGTCAGCCATCAGGACGTGATCAAGGCCTTGATCGCTTCCGCGCTTGGCCTCCCCTTCGACAATGTCCTTCGCTTCGACATCGGCCCCGCCTCCGTGTCCCGGCTGGTCTGGGGCGATTGGGGCGCGAAGCTCGTCACGCTGAACGAAGGAGCCGCCGCATGAGCCTCCATGACCCCGCTCGCCCGATCAACGTCGCAATCGTCGGCGTCGGCAATTGCGCGAGTTCGCTGGTGCAGGGGCTGGCGCATTACCGCGAGGGGGCGAACGAGCATGTGGGGCTGATGCATTGGGAGCTGGGCGGCTATCGGCCCAGCGACATCCGGGTCGTCGCCGCTTGGGACGTGGACCAGCGCAAGGTCGGCAAGGACATCGCTCAAGCGATCTTCGCCAAGCCGAACTGCACGGCGGTGTTTTGCGAGCAGGTGGAGCGGACCGGCGCCCGGGTGCGGATGGGCCGCGTGCTGGACGGCGTTGCCGAGCATATGGCCGATCACCCCGACGACCGCACCTTCATGCTGGCCGGTGAACCGGAAGCCGAGAAGGACGAGGTCGTCCAGGCCCTGGTCGAGAGCCGCACCGATGTGCTGATGAACTATCTGCCGGTGGGGTCGCAGGCCGCGACCGAGTTCTACGCCGAATGCGCGCTCGAAGCCGGCGTCGCGTTCGTCAACAACATCCCCGTGTTCATCGCCAGCGATCCCGGCTGGGCGAAGCGCTTCGACGACGCGGGCGTGCCGATTATCGGCGACGACATCAAGGCGCAGCTGGGCGCAACCATCGTCCACCGCGTGCTCACCGACCTGTTCAGGAAGCGCGGGGTGAAGCTCGATCGCACCTACCAGCTCAACACCGGCGGCAACACCGACTTCCTCAACATGTCCAACCGCCAGCGCTTGAAGTCCAAGAAGATCTCCAAAACCGAAGCGGTGCAGTCGGTCACGCAAGAACGGCTCGCCGACGAGAATATCCATGTCGGGCCGTCCGACTATGTCGCCTGGCAGAACGACAACAAGGTCTGCTTTCTGCGCATGGAAGGGCAGCTGTTCGGCGGCGTGCCGATGAACCTGGAACTGCGCCTGTCGGTCGAGGACAGTCCCAACTCGGCCGGCGTCGCCATCGACATGATCCGCTGCGCCAAGCTCGCCAGGGACCGCGGCCTCGCCGGCGCCATCCTCCCCGCCTCCGCCTGGTTCTGCAAACATCCGCCCGTCCAAATGACCGACGACGAAGCCTTTTCCGCCGTGGAGGCGTTCATCGGCTAGCGGATCAGCGCAGGAAGCGCGACCGCACGAAATAGATCATGACTGCTGCTCCCAAGGCGAAGCAGACACCGACCACGCCCCAGAACGCCCATGGCTCCTCGGCGAACGGAATGCCTGCGACATTCATGCCGAGCAGTCCGGTCAGGAAGGTGAGAGGGAGGAAGATCAGCGCCACCACCGACAGCCAGAGCGAGCGCGTGTCGATCAGCTCGGCACGGAGATCGGTGATCTGCTCGGCCATCAGCGCGGAGCGCTCACGCACGGCTTCCAGCTCCTCCGTCATGCGCGCAAAGCGGTCGGCGGACTCGCTCAGGTGCAGCCGGTCATCCTCCTCGAGCCACTGCGCACCGAGCCGCGACAGCCGATCCAGCGCAACCCGTTGGGGGGCGACGAAACGCCGGTAGGAAATCGCCTTTGCACGCACCATCGCTACTCGCCGCCGGAGCGTGAAGGCGCGGCGCGCGTCGAGCACCAGCTCGCAATCGTCCAGCCGGTCGCCCAGATCGGCGACGTCGGGATCCAGCTGGTCCGTAATCTCATCCGCGAGCATGGCGACGAAATCGCCGGGATCCTTCACCTTGTGCGCCTTCATGGCGGCGCACATCGGCGGCATGGCCTTAAGCGTATAGCGACTGAGCGACACGATGCAGCCGCGGCCGATCCACAGCCGGATCGAGACCAACGGGTCGGATTCGGGCTCTTCCTGCAGCGACATGCCGCGCAAGTTGACGAGCGCGCCGCCTTCCATCGGCTCGCAGCGCGGGCGCGTCTCGAGCGCGGTCAGGGCGCTCGTTACCACCTCGGAGAGGCCGAGCCGCTCGGTCAGAAAGCTCTTGGTGGCCGGGTCCGTCAGGCTGAGATGAATCCAGATCAGCTGCGCCGATCCGTTCGCCGTCGCCGCCTCTTGAGGAGTGACCGCGTGCACTTCGGTGCCATCGTCGACATAGGCGAACTGCTTCACGCGGCTCTCATAGACAGATCGAGCGACAGACCGGAACCGGGATCCTCGGGCGCATGCTCGCAGGCGATTCGCTGCGCATCAGCGCGTGCGCGGTGGAGAATGGCGGCGGGCACTTCGGGACGGTAAAAGACGCGGTCGGCTTGGCCCAGCAGGCGAGCCTGGCGGAGCGTCAGATCGTCGGGATCAGGCGAAGCAAGCTCGATGGTGACGAGCTGATCGGTAACCGGCTCGGCTGCGTCGGCCAGCCAATTTGCCACATCGCTGCCGCCCCTAAAGGGGTCGAGCGGTCCGCCTTCGTCGAGCGCCGCATCGATGGCGCGGCGGCGCTCGTCCGCTTCGGGCCAGCGCCTGCGCAGCTCGCCCCGCGCATCCTGCAGCGCTGCCGCCAATGCGCCCAAAGTGGCAGGCAGAAGACGCTCCAGCCGCTGCCGCAGCGCTTTCGCCAGCCCCGCCGAAGCGCCGCCGGTGCCGATCGCGATCAGCACAGGATCGCGGTCGACGATGGCGGGGAGGGTGAAGTCGCACAGGTCCGGCCGGTCGACAGCATTGACGAGAATGCCGCGTGCCTTCAGACGCGTGACCACCGCGTCCGGATCGTCCAATGCGACGATCGCCAGAGCCGCGTCCGCTTCCTCGCTCACAATGTCGACGCCGGCGCGCTGGAGCAGGCGGCGCTTGGCCTCGGCAGCCGCGCCTTCGCCGACCAGAATGACCGGTCGCCCCTCAAGGCGCAGGAAGACGGGCAGGCTGTGCACCGCGTCTCCTTAGCGGGTTCAGTCGAGAATATGCATCAGCATCGGCTTGCCGCGGATGCTCGGTGAGCCTTCGAGCCGTTCGAGCGCCTGGCCGATGTTGCGGCCGGGGCTTTCGTGCGTGACGATTGCGACCAGCACCGACCCGTCTTCCTGCACGCCGCGCTGGATCAGGCTTTCGATGGAGACATTGGAATCGCGCATGGCGGCCGCGATTTCGGCCAGCACGCCCACCTTGTCCTCGACCGTGAAGCGCAGATAGGCGCGGCCCCGGCGTTCCCCGGCATCCGCGGCTGCGCGTACGTCCAGCGAGGCGACCGGCATGGCGAAGGCGGGACCGAACTCGCCGCGCGCAATGTCGATCAGGTCGGCGACGACCGCGCTGGCTGTGGGTCCGTCGCCCGCGCCGCGGCCCTGGAAGAACAACCGGCCCACGAAATTGCCCTCGGCCACCACCGCGTTCAGCGAGCCGGCGACATGGGCGAGCGGGTGATCGACCGGCACCAGATGCGGATGGACGCGCTGGAACAGACCCTCGCCCAAAGTTTCGGCATGTCCGAGCAGCCGCACCTTATAGCCGAGCGCCGCCGCCTCCGCGATGTCCGCGGCAAGGATATGGCGGATACCCGTCACCTGCACTGCTTCGAAGTCAAGCCGGGTGCCGAAGGCCAGGCTCGCCAGGATCGACAATTTGTGCGCGGCGTCCACGCCGTCGATATCGAAGCTCGGATCGGCCTCGGCATAGCCCAGCGCCTGCGCCTCGGCGAGCACCTCGGCAAAGTCGCGGCCCTCCGCCTCCATGGTCGTCAGGATGTAATTGCAGGTGCCGTTGAGGATGCCATAGACATGTGCCAGCTCATTGGCGGCGGCGCCTTCGCGCAGGCCCTTGATGACCGGAATGCCGCCCGCGACGGCGGCTTCATATTTGAGCGCCGTGCCCTTTGCCTCGGCGGCTTCGGCGAGCTCCAGCCCGTGATGGGCGATCATCGCCTTGTTGGCGGTAACGAACGCCCGGCCGGCGGCGATGCTCTTGCGGGCGAGTGCGAGCGCGGGGCCGTCCGAGCCGCCGATCAGCTCCACCACGACGTCGATGCCGGCATGATCCGCCAGCGCGCCGGTGTCGTCGACCCATTCGAAGCGGGCGAGATCGACGCCGCGATCCTTGGTGCGGTCGCGCGCGGACACGGCAACGACTTCGATCGGCCGCCCCGCACGGCGCGCGATCAGGTCCCGATTGGCGTCGAGCAGCCGGATCACGCCGCCACCGACGGTGCCGAGCCCGGCCAAGGCTATACGAAGCGGCTCACCCATTTTTCGTCATCCCCGCGAAAGCGGGGACCCAGCTATCTTTTTTGCTGCAGCTGCGAAAGCAGGAAGAAGGCTGGGTTCCCGTCCTTCGACAGGCTCAGGAGAGCCTTTCGCGGGAATGACGAGGGGGGTAGGGACCGTCATGCTCATCGAACTCCCCGGTCGCTTCTTCATCGCCCGCCATGGCGAGACCGTGTTCAACGCCGCCGGCCGCATGCAAGGCGATGCGATGGACACGCCGCTGACCCGCGCCGGCTTCGCCCAGGCCGATGCCATGGGCGAGGGGCTGGCGCGCTTCCTGGACGGCGCCCGTCCCGCGCACCTCTGGGCCTCGCCCTATGGCCGGGCGCTGCAGACGCTCGCGATCGTGTGCGAACATATCGACGAGAACTGGCACCGCGCCCGGCGTGACCAGCGTTTGTCGGAGATCAATGTCGGCGCTTGGGGCGGCCGCACCTATGCCGAGATCATCGCGGAGCAGGGCGAGATCATGGCGCGTGCCCATGGCCTGTTCTCCGTCCGGCCACCGCAGGGCGAATGGTATGACGAGATCGCCGCCCGCCTGACCTCATGGCTCGAGGAGCATGGGAGCGAGCCGGGCGACAAGCTCATCATCATGCACGGCATGTCCAGCCGCGTGCTGCGCGGCCTGATGACCGGCATCGATGCCGAACCCCGCTGGTCCGCGCCGATCGCGCCCAGCCTGCCGCAAGGATCGATGGTGATGATCGAAGGCGGCGTCGAGACGATTGTGCAGCTGGGCGCCGGCCACGCGCCTGCGTGACCGACTCCCTAAAGCTCAGGCGTAAGTGACGCCGACCGGCCGACGGCGCCGCGCGGCCGCGCCGAGGAGGCCGAAGCCGCCGATCATCATCGCCCAGTTCGCCGGTTCCGGCACGCCGGCCGCGACATAGCCGAAGCCGCCGCCCGGCTTGGCGACCAGCGCGCCGCTGGCCGAGGTCACCAGCACGGCTTCGCCAGCATCGGTGGTCGCGGTGAGGCCGGAGAACTTCGCCGTGTTGAAGAAGTCGATGGTGGCGCCCTGGTCGACACTGTCGGCATACATCCAGGCGGCAAGCGTGAAGCTCTCGCCGGCCAGCACTTCGAAATCCAGCGTCAGCGTGGTCGGATCCCAAGTCCGTTCGACGCAGCTTACTCCCTCGACGCAGAGGGACGCCATGTCCAGGAACGCCGGGTTGCCTGCAAGGATATTGCGGGTGTTGCCCAAGTTGGCGCCCAGAGGAGTGCCGTTATTGTAGAAGATCGGCGCTCCTGTCGGCTGGTCGGGGGTGCCGCCGCGGAAGAAGTCCTTGTAGTAATAGCCGCCTGTATAGAAGCCGCCCTGTGCATTGTAGGTCACGAGACGGAAGAAATCGGCTTCAAGATCGTGCGTCAACTCGCTGGCGAGCTCCCCCGGCTGCCCTGCATTGTTGCGGAAATTCGCCACTGTGCGCGAGTCATTGCCCATGTTCATCTGCGTGAAGTTTCCGTTGGGCTGTTGACGCTGGAGGTAGACGGTGTCGTAGCCTCTTCCCGGCGAAAGTGCGCTGAAACGGCCGCCATGGGCCTCTTCGTTGACGGCCGCCATCGTCCAGCCACTCCCGCGCATCGCGTAGACCTTGAAGCCATATTCGGGCGCGTCGTCGCCGGCCTGGCCGAGAAAGTCGGCGGTCCCGTCGACGGTGAAGGACAGGCTCATGCGCACCTTGGCGCCGGCCGGGCCCTGCGCGGTATAGGTGTCCATCCAGGCCGAGCTGGCCGCCTGATCCTGCAGCAGGCGGCTGCTCGAATAGACCTTGTTGACGCCATAGTTGGTCAGCACGCGGCCGTTGGTGGTCGCATCGCTGAAGGAGACCGTCTGGCCCGCAACCGTGCTGACCCGGTCGACTTCCGTCTCGTCGTCTTCGAGTTCGGTGGTGATGGCACTCAGAATCTGCTGCTGGGCATGCGCCTGGGTGGCACCGAAGGTGATGACAGCCGCCGTCAAGAGCCAGCTTATGCGACGCGATTTGGCCATGAAGAACCCCCTGAAAACAACGATTTGTTTACCCTGAGTCGCACTCATGACAGAGTTGGCGCCCCGATACATGCTAGCCACATGGCCTATGGGCGAGCGGCCGACGTCCCAAAGCGAGACGGCGTGGAAAAGCGCCGCGCCCTCGACTATATAGCTCTCCATGCTTCAGCCCGAGACGCTCACCATGCCCATTCCCGGGCACATCGATCCCGTGCCCGTGCCGCGCGCCGCCCATGCGCGTGCGGACGGCCGCGTCGACCTGGTCGGGTTGTCGCGGCCGCAGATCCGGGAGGCCCTGCTGGCGGCCGGCCTCGACGAGCGGCAAGCGAAGCTGCGCGCCAAGCAGCTGTGGCACTGGATCTACAATCGCGGCGCCACCGACTTCGCGCTGATGACCGATGTCGCCAAGGCGCAGCAGCCCTGGCTGGCCGAACGCTTCGTGATCGGGCGGCCCGAGGTGGTGGAAGCGCAGGTCTCGACCGACGGGACCCGCAAATGGCTGCTCCGCTCCGATGACGGCCAGGATTATGAGATGGTCTTCATCCCCGATGCGGACCGGGGCACGCTCTGTGTGTCGAGCCAGGTGGGCTGCACGCTCAACTGCCGCTTCTGTCACACTGGCACCATGCGCCTCGTCCGCAACCTGACGGCTGGCGAGATCGTCGGCCAAGTGATGCTCGCGCGCGACGGGCTCGGCGAGTGGCCGAGCCAGCCCGAGGGGCGCCTGCTCACCAACATCGTCATGATGGGGATGGGCGAGCCGCTCTATAATTTCGAGAATGTGCGCGACGGGCTGAAGATCGTCATGGACGGCGACGGACTCGCCTTGTCCAAGCGCCGGATCACGCTGTCCACCTCGGGCGTGGTGCCGATGATGGCACGGGCGGGCGAGGAGATCGGCGTCAACCTGGCTGTCTCGCTGCATGCCGTGACCAAGGAAGTGCGCGACGAGATCGTGCCGCTCAATCGCAAATACGGCATCGAGGAGCTGCTCCAGGCCTGCGCCGACTATCCCGGCGCCAACAATGCCCGCCGCATCACGTTCGAGTACGTCATGCTCAAGGACAAGAACGACAGCGACGCGGACGCTCGCGAACTCGTCCGCCTGATCCGCAAGTACAAGCTGCCCGCGAAGGTGAACCTGATCCCGTTCAATCCCTGGCCGGGCGCGGTTTATGAATGTTCGGACCCGGAGCGTATCCGCGCCTTCTCGAACATCATTTTCGAAGCCGGCTATTCCGCACCCGTCCGCACCCCCCGCGGCCGCGACATCGACGCCGCTTGCGGGCAGTTGAAGACGGCGTCGGAGAAGAAGTCGCGCGCGGAGCTGGATCGTCAGGCAGAAGAGAAGCTGGCCGCTCTGGGTTGAAGTTCACGCGAAGCCGCGAAGACGCGAAGAATAGCGGGTTCACGCGGAGGCGCGGAGGCGCGGAGGGGCTTGCGCGGTCTTTGGCCTCGAACCTCTTCCGGCGAAAGCGGAGCAACTTGCAGGCCGTTTAGCCGGAAGGGACCAAGAAGCGCCTGCCTCTCCGCGCCTCCGCGCCTCCGCGCCTCCGCGCGAACGAATCTTCTTCTTTCCTGCTCCTTCCTGTCTTCGCGCCTTCGCGTGAACTACGATCTTCTTGCAACTCATTCGCAGTAGCAAAGATAATCCACAAGGCAAGGTTGATCCCTTAACCATCCCGTCCTAAGCGCCTCCCCGAACTCGTTGGGGAGGACCCTTATGGCTCGGCACAAGATTGCGCTGATCGGCGCTGGCAATATCGGTGGCACGCTCGCGCATCTGGCGCTGACCCGCGACCTTGGCGACGTGGTTTTGTTCGACGTGGTCGAAGGCGTACCGCAGGGCAAGGCGCTGGACCTCAATCAGTGTGGCCCGGTCGAGAATAAGGACGGCGCGCTCAAGGGCACCAATCATTACGCCGACATTGCCGGTGCGGACGTGTGCATCGTCACCGCCGGCGTCGCCCGCAAGCCGGGCATGAGCCGCGACGACCTGCTCGGAATCAACCTGAAGGTGATGAAGGCGGTGGGTGAGGGCATCAAGGCGCATGCGCCGAATGCCTTCGTCATCTGCATCACCAATCCCCTCGACGCGATGGTGTGGGCGCTGCGCGAGTTTTCAGGGCTCCCGCATCACATGGTCTGCGGCATGGCGGGCGTGCTGGACTCCGCCCGCTTCCGCCACTTCCTCGCCGAGGAATTCGGCGTATCGAAGCAGGACGTCACCGCCTTCGTGCTCGGCGGTCACGGCGACACGATGGTCCCGGTGATCGAATACTCGACCGTCGCCGGCATCCCGATCCCGGCGCTGATCAAGATGGGCTGGTCAACACAGGAGCGGATCGACGCCATCGTCCAGCGCACCCGCTCCGGCGGCGGCGAGATCGTCGCGCTCCTAAAGACCGGCAGTGCCTATTACGCGCCCGCCACCAGCGGCATCGAAATGGCCGAAGCGTATCTCAAGGACAAGAAGCGGCTGCTGCCGTGCGCGGCGTTCCTGCAGGGCCAGTATGGCCAGAACGACCTGTATGTCGGCGTGCCGGTGGTGATCGGCGCAGGCGGCGTCGAGAAGATCGTCGAGATCGAGCTGAACGCAGAGGCCAAGCAGAATTTCCAGGTGTCGGTGGACGCCGTGAAGGAACTGATGGTCGCCTGCCAGGGCATCGACGAGAGCCTCAAGTGACCTCCCGTTTCACTGCGGCGCTGATTGCTGCGGCGTTCGCAGGGTCGGCAAACGCTCAATCCGTCACGCTGACTGTCGATGACGGCCGTGCTCTCGTAGTTGGTGGCGCGCAAAGCTTGGGCGATGGCCTGCGGCCGACGACGCTCGATGGCGGGGCGATCGTTTCCGAGTTCAGACGCCTTTGTCTGCCTGATCCGGCCGGCGCGAGCGCGCGCGTTGAGGGGTCGCCGCTTGCACTTGCTGCCGCCGATGCCGTGTTTCCGCCCTCCGGCAAGCAGGCCGAAGCGCGTGTCTCACAGTGGCAGGCGGAGTCCGCCGCCCTTTCCGTCTGGGTCGGCGACGACGTTAATCTGAAAGGCCGCCCGATTGCGATGCCGAGCCGTGGCGCGGTGACGACTGGACCCTATGGACCATTCCGGGCCGACGGCGTGCAGTGTAACCTGGTGGTCGCGATCGGTGGCTTTGGCGACGTGGTCGCGATCACCGATGCTCTGACGGCAGCATTCGGTGCGCCGGCGAAGCTAGTTGCCAAGAGCAGCTTTGCGGACGGCCATTGGATGGTGGCCACAGGCGCCAATCCCGTTCGGATCAACATCAACGCGCCCTCCACGCGCGGCGGGCCGCAGCCGGTTCATCTTTCGGCCCAGATCAAGAAGGACAAAAGATGAGCATTCTCGTCAACGCGAACACCAAGGTGATCACGCAAGGGTTCACCGGCGCGCAGGGCACGTTCCATTCGGAACAGGCGATAGCGTACGGCACCAAGGTCCTCGGCGGCGTGACGCCGGGCAAGGGCGGCACCCAGCATATCGGCCTGCCGGTGTTCGACACCGTCGCCGAAGCGGTCGCGAAGACCGGCGCCGATGCGTCGGTCGTCTATGTGCCGCCGCCATTCGCCGCGGACTCGATCCTGGAGGCGATCGACGCGCAGGTGCCCCTGATCGTCTGCATCACCGAGGGCATTCCGGTGCTCGACATGGTCAAGGTGAAGCGCGCGCTGTCCGGCTCCAGGTCGCGGCTGATCGGGCCGAATTGCCCGGGCGTGCTGACGCCCAACGAGTGCAAGATCGGCATCATGCCGGGCAACATCTTCTCCAAGGGCTCGGTCGGCGTCGTCTCGCGTTCGGGCACGCTCACCTATGAGGCGGTGTTCCAGACCACCAATGCGGGGCTGGGTCAGACGACCGCGGTGGGCATTGGCGGCGATCCGGTCAACGGCACCAACTTCATCGACGTGCTGGAGCTGTTCCTGGCCGATGACGAGACCAAGTCGATCATCATGATCGGCGAGATCGGCGGCGACGCGGAAGAGCAGGCGGCGCAATTTCTGATCGACGAGGCCAAGCGCGGCCGCAGCAAGCCGACGGTCGGCTTCATCGCCGGCCTGACCGCCCCTCCCGGCCGCCGCATGGGCCATGCCGGCGCGATCGTCGCGGGCGGCAAGGGCGGCGCCGAAGACAAGATCGCGGCCATGGAAGCCGCCGGCATTCGCGTGTCGCCGTCCCCCGCCGAGCTCGGCGAGACGCTGCAGGCGTTGTTGAGGGGCTGATCTCTCTGTGCTCCGGCGAAGGCCGGAGCGCTGGGCCGCAAGGCTCCGGCCTTCGCCGGAGCACACGGAGTGCGTGATGGGCGTTGAAAACCAGCCGTTCGACATCGAAGGCGTATCGCCATCCTTCGTCGAGGCGCTGTACCGCAGCTATGTCGCGAACCCCGGTTCGGTCGAGCCGAGCTGGCAAAGCTTCTTCGAAGGCCTCGAAGCCGCCGCCGACGGCCCGAGCTGGAAGCGCGGCAATTGGCCGCCGGCTGACACGGACCCGCTGACCGCCGCGCTCGACCCGACCCAGAGCGCGGTCGAGCCCAAGGCAGACGCCAGGAAGGCGCCCGCCGCTCAAGCCGATCCCGACGCCGTCGCCAAGGCCGCCGCGGACTCGATCCGCGCGATGCTGCTGATCCGCACTTACCGGGTGCGGGGACATTTGGCGGCACAGCTCGACCCGCTCGGCCTCGTCAAGCGCGAGCTGCCGGCCGATCTGACGCCCGAATATCACGGTTTCTCCGGCGCCGATCTCGACCGGCCTATCTATCTTGGCGGCGTGCTCGGACTGCAGCAGGCGAGCGTCAAGGAGATCGTCGCCATCCTGCAACGCAATTATTGCGGGCCGGTCGGCCTCGAATATATGCACATTGCCGACACCGAGGAGCGGCGCTTCCTGCAAGAGCGGATGGAGGGTGCAGACAAGAGCGTCGACTTCACGCCCGAGGGCAAGAAGGCGATCCTGTCGGCCGTGATCCGCGGCGAGCAGTTCGAGAAATTCCTCGGCCGCAAATATGTCGGCACCAAGCGCTTCGGCCTCGACGGCGGCGAGGCGATGATCCCCGCGCTCGAAGCGGTGATCAAATATGGCGGCGCGAGGGGCGTGCGCGAGATCGTCTATGGCATGGCGCATCGCGGCCGGCTGAACGTGCTCGCAAATGTGATGGCGAAGCCGTTCCGGGTCATCTTCCACGAATTCTCCGGCGGCTCGGCCAATCCGGAGGATGTCGGCGGCTCGGGCGACGTCAAATACCACCTCGGCACCTCCACCGACCGCGAGTTTGACGGGATCAGCGTCCATATGTCTCTGGTGCCGAACCCGTCGCACCTGGAAGCGGTCGATCCGGTCGTGCTCGGCAAGGTGCGCGCAACCCAGGTGATGCGCGACAATCTGGACAAGCACGATCAGGTGCTGCCGGTGCTCATCCATGGCGACGCGGCGTTCGCGGGACAAGGCATCGTCTGGGAATGCCTCGGCTTTTCCGGCGTCAAAGGCTATAACACCGGGGGCTGCGTCCACTTCATCATCAACAACCAGATCGGCTTTACCACCAGCCCGCAATTCGCCAGATCGTCACCTTATCCGTCGGATGTGGCGAAAGGCGTGCAGGCGCCGATCTTCCATGTGAATGGCGACGACCCGGAGGCCGTCACCTTCGCCTGCAAGATCGCGATCGAGTTCCGCCAGCGCTTCGGCCGCGACATCGTCATCGACATGTGGTGCTACAGGCGCTTCGGCCACAATGAAGGCGACGAGCCGAGCTTCACCCAGCCGCTGATGTATGCGCGGATCAGGGAGCATCCGCCGGTCAGCGCCGTCTATGCGACGAAGCTGAAAGGCCATGGCGTGATCGCCGAGAGCTTTGCCGATGAATGCGCCGCCAGCTTCACCGCGCAGCTGGAAGAAGAGTTCGACAGCGCCAAATCCTATCTGCCCAACAAGGCGGACTGGTTCGCGGGCCGCTGGTCTGGCCTCAACAAGCCGGCAGACGAGGAAAGCGCGCGCCGCAATGTCGAGACGGGAATCGACCGCAAATTGTTCGACAGCCTTGGCCGCACGCTGACGACCGTTCCCGAGGATGTCGCCGTCCACAAAACGCTCGCCCGCATCCTCGACGCCAAGCGCGAGATGTTCAAATCGGGCCAGGGCTTCGACTGGGCCACCGGCGAAGCGCTCGCCTTCGGCAGCCTGGTGACGGAGGGCTATAATGTCCGCCTGTCGGGCCAGGACAGCGGCCGCGGCACGTTCAGCCACCGCCACTCGGTCTGGGTCGATCAGCAGACCGAGAACAAGTACGTGCCGCTGACGACGCTGCCGCATGGCCGTTTCGAAGTGCTGGACTCGCCGCTATCCGAATATGGCGTGCTCGGCTTCGAATATGGCTATGCGCTTGCCGACCCGAAGACGTTGGTGCTGTGGGAAGCGCAGTTCGGCGATTTCGCCAACGGCGCGCAGATCATGATCGACCAGTTCATCGCCGCGGGCGAGGCCAAGTGGCTGCGCGCCAACGGCCTCGTGATGCTGTTGCCGCACGGCTATGAGGGGCAGGGGCCGGAGCATAGTTCGGCGCGGCTGGAGCGCTATCTCCAGCTCTGCGCGCAGGACAATATGCAGGTCGCTAACTGCACAACGCCGGCCAATTACTTCCACCTCCTGCGGCGGCAGATGCTGCGCCCATTCCGCAAGCCGCTCGTCATCATGACGCCCAAGTCGCTGTTGCGGCACAAGCTCGCGGTGTCGGCGGCGGAGGATTTCCTCGGCGCCAGCCATTTCCGCCGCATCCTTTCCGATCCGAAGGCGCCTGCCGACGATCAGGTGAAGCGCCTCGTGCTCTGCTCGGGCAAGGTCGCCTATGACCTGATGGAGGCGCGCGACGCGGCCGGCGACCAGAACACGGCGATCGTGCGCATCGAGCAGCTCTACCCGTTCCCGGGCGAACCGCTCACCGTGCGGCTGAAGCGCATGACCAATCTCGAAGAACTGGTCTGGGCGCAGGAAGAGCCGAAGAACAACGGCGCCTGGAGCTTCGTCGAGCCGGGGATCGAGCAGGCGATGATGGACGCCGGATTGCGCGTCACGCGCCCGCGCTATGCCGGTCGCGCCGCCGCCGCCTCGCCCGCGACCGGCCTCGCCAAGCGCCACACCTCCGAACAGGGCGCCCTGATCGCAGACGCGCTCGGCCACAGCGTCCGCGGCGAAATCCGCCGCACCCGCGCCGGCGCGAATACTTCGACCAAAGGCCCCAAAGAGGCACCGACGAGCTAAGGAACGAGAAGAATGGCAACCGAAATCAAGGTGCCGGTGCTCGGCGAGTCGATCACCGAAGCAACGGTCGGCGAATGGCTTAAAAAGCCGGGCGAGGCGGTTTCGGCCGACGAGCCGGTCGCGAGCCTGGAGACCGACAAGGTGTCGGTCGAGGTGCCGTCGCCGGTCGCCGGCGTAATGGGCGCCTATGCGGCCCGGGTTGGCGACACGGTCCAGGTCGGCGGCGTGATCGGCGTCATCGAGGCCAGCGGCGCAGCTGCTGCACCGGCGCCTGCTCCGGCACCCGTCGCGCCTGCGCCCGCACCCGCTCAGGAAGAGCCGGCTGGCGATCTGACCCTCTCGCCCTCGGTGCGCCGCATGGTGCTGGAGAACGGCATCGACCCGACCCAGATCAAGGGCACCGGCAAGGACGGCCGCCTCACCAAGGAAGACGTGCAGGCTGCGATCGACGCCGCCAAAGCGCGGGCCACCCCTCCAAGTGCTCCTGCGCAGGCAGGAGCCCAGGACAGCGGGACTACGGCTTCCGTAGGAGTTCAGACCGGCCGCCGCGAAGAACGCGTCCGCATGACGCGCCTCCGCCAGACCGTCGCGCGCCGCCTCAAGGAAGCGCAGAACACCGCCGCGATGCTGACCACGTTCAACGACGTCGACATGTCGGCCGTCATGGAAGCGCGGACCAAGTACAAAGACCTGTTCGAAAAGAAGCACCAGGTCCGCTTGGGCTTCATGGGCTTCTTCGTGAAGGCCGCCGTCCAGGCGCTCCGCGACGTACCCGCCGTCAACGCCTCGATCGAAGGCGAGGAGATCGTCTATCGCGACTATGTCGACGTGTCGGTCGCGGTCTCGGCGCCCAACGGCCTGGTCGTCCCCGTCGTCCGCGACGCGCAGGAGATGTCGGTCGCGACCATCGAGAAGACGATCGCCGATTTCGGCAAGCGCGCCAAGGACGGCAGCCTCAAGATGGACGAGATGAAGGGCGGTACCTTCACCATCTCCAACGGCGGCGTGTTCGGCTCGCTGCTCTCCACGCCGATCATCAACCCGCCGCAGAGCGCGGTGCTGGGCCTCCACCGGATCGAGGACCGCCCCGTCGTCCGCGACGGCCAGATCGTGATCCGCCCGATGATGTACCTCGCGCTCAGCTACGACCACCGCCTGATCGACGGCCGCGAAGCGGTGTCGTTCCTCGTCGCGCTGAAGAACGCGATCGAGGACCCGACGCGGCTGCTGATCGATTTGTAAGCAAACTGTGCTCCGGCGGAGGCCGGAGCCTTGGACGGAGAAGCGATGAAGCCAGGCTGGGTCTATCTGATGGCGAACCACCGCCGCGGTCAGACCTATCTAGGCGTCACTAGCAACCTGCCTCAACGCGTTTGGCAGCACCGCAACAAGGTGGTTGAAGGACACTCCAAGGATAAGGACTGCGTGGTGCGAGCATTTTGACGATCTGCAGGACGCTCGCGCCTGCGAATACCGGATAAAGAAGTGGAAGCGGGCCTGGAAGTTGCGCCTGATCGAGGAGCGAAACCCTGACTGGCACGATTTGTACGACACGTTGCTCTAATCCTGTGCTCCGGCGAAGGCCGGAGCGTTGGACGGACGCAGCACGCTTGATCCCAGCGCTCCGGCCTTCGCCGGAGCACAAAGAGGTTTGATGATGGCTGACTACGACTATGACGTCCTCGTGATCGGCGCCGGGCCCGGCGGCTATGTGGCCGCCATCCGGGCCGCGCAGCTGGGGCTGCGCACGGCTTGCGCGGAGAGCCGCGAGACGCTGGGCGGCACTTGCCTCAATGTCGGCTGCATTCCGTCCAAGGCGTTGCTGCACGCGTCCGAACTGTTCCAGGAGGCGGCCGGCGGCGCGCTGGCCAAGCTTGGCGTCAAGATGGACAATGTGTCGCTTGACCTCGACGCCATGCACGCACAGCGGCGCGACGCGGTCAAGGGCCTGACCGGCGGCATCGAGTTCCTGTTCAAGAAGAACAAGGTCGAGTGGCTGAAGGGCCATGCGGCGTTCACGGGCAAGGACTCGGTCAAGGTGGGCGAGCGTAAGGTGCGCGCCAAGAACATCGTCATCGCGACCGGCTCGTCCGTCACCCCGCTGCCCGGCGTCGCCATCGACCAGAAGGTCGTCGTCGACTCAACCGGCGCGCTGGAGCTGGAGAAGGTGCCGGAGCATCTCGTGGTGATCGGCGGCGGCGTGATCGGGCTGGAGCTCGGCTCTGTCTGGCGGCGGCTTGGGGCCAAGGTCACCTGCGTCGAGTATCTCGACCAAATCCTGCCCGGTTTCGACGCCGAGGTGCGCAAGGACGCCAACCGGATCTTCAAGAAGCAGGGTTTCGAGTTCCGCCTGTCCACCAAGGTCACCGGCGTCGAGGTGAATGGCGGCAAGGCGACGCTCACCGTCGAGCCCGCCGCCGGCGGCGAGGCGCAAACGATCGAGGCGGATGCCGTGCTCGTCTCGATCGGCCGCCGCCCGAACACCGACGGGCTGAACCTCGAAGCTGCCGGCCTCGCGCCCAACAAACGCGGCCAGATCGAGATCGATCACGATTTCCGCACGTCCGTGCCCGGCATCTGGGCGATCGGCGACGTCGCACCCGGCCCGATGCTGGCCCACAAGGCCGAGGATGAAGGCATTGCGGTCGCCGAAAACATCGCCGGCCAGACCGGCATCGTGAACCACGACATCATCCCATCGGTCGTTTACACCTTCCCCGAGATCGCCGGCGTCGGCCTGACGGAGGAGCAGGCAAAGGACCGCGGCGAGGTGAAGGTCGGCAAATTTCCGATGGCCGGCAACAGCCGCGCCAAGACCAATCACGAGCCCGACGGCTGGGTGAAGGTGATCGCCGACGCCAAGACCGATCGCGTGCTCGGCGTCTGGATCATCGCGTCGGTCGCCGGCACGATGATCGCCCAGGCCGCCCAGGCGATGGAATTCGGCGCCACCTCCGAAGACATCGCCTATACCTGCCACGCCCACCCGACGCACTCGGAGGCGCTGAAGGAAGCGGCCATGGCCGTGACGGGCAAGCCCATACACGTCTGATCTTGTGCTCCTGCGAAGGCAGGAGCGGTGCGTGATAGTGCTGAGCGTGTGACGCACCGCTCCGGCCTTCGCCGGAGCACTGATCGGGACGCGCCGTGAGCGCGGGCTACCGCGTCCCAGCTTCTGAACCTCGCTCTGGGGCTTCAGCCCGTCAGCAAGCTCCTGCGAGCCGGCCACCCTCCGCCCACGCCTTCGCATCCGGGTCGAGCCGGTCGCTGCTCGCCGTCTCGTACAGCGCCTGATTCTCCGCGCTCAGGCCTTCACGCCACGCCTCCATTCGCGCCGAGCGGAAGAAGTCGCCGGCGCTTCGCCATTCGCCCCGGTCCGCATCGGGCGCGGTTTCCTGCGCCCGCCGCTTCATGCCCCCGAAGGACGCGGCCGCTACCAGCGACGGCCACTCGGCATCGGCGAACGCGTAACCGAGCCATGCCGCCAGCCGGCGCATCTCCCCGTCCAGATCACGCGTAAGGGCGGCGTAATGAAGGAAGTAGATGTTGGGCAAATGGCGGAAGCCCCAGAAACTCTCGACCATATGGAAGGTGGGCAGGCCGAACGGCGCGCCGTCGCGGGTCCAGGGCTGGACCCCGGTGGTAACCCATAACGGGAAAAGCCAGTCGGCATCGAGTGGCGGCTGCGCGTCGTCGGGATTGCCCATCCGCCGGTTGAGGTCGGCCATCGTCTCGGCAGAGATATTGCCGAGATGATCGACGAAGGAGAGAAAGGCATCGCGCGGGTCGCGCCCGCAAGAGACGTATTGGACCTCCGGATAATAGGGCAGTCCGTCCAGCGGCGTGTGCGTCTTGATGATGCGCGGGTGTGTCTGCGCCTCCAGTTCGCGGAGCAGTTCGGCGACCGGGATGGTATAGCGGTCGAGCCAGCGCGAAAGCCGGGTCAGCGGCAGCGGCAGCTCCGCCGACCGGTGCACCAGCATCGCGCAGATCATCTGCGTCCAGGTGGTGCCGGATTTTGGCGGCGTGCACACGACGATGTCGCCGGGTCTCGGCCGATAACCGTCCCATCGGCTGCTGTCGCATACCGGCGTTACATATTCGCGCGAGCGTTCGGGCAGTTCGGCCATCGTTCCCCCCCTGAAAGCGGTTTACCACGCGCACGGGGTTCGGCAAGGCAGCGGCCGAACCACGCGGACAGCGCCACATGAAAGCCGGCGGCAGACGCCTCACCCTCCGCCTCCACATCTGGCTTGGCTGGATCGTCGCCGTGCCGCTGCTGCTCTGGACGATCAGCGGCCTGTGGATGGTCGCGCGACCGATCGAGGAAGTGCGGGGCGAGCATTTGCGCTCGACGCCGGTGCCGCTCGCTTATGCTGGCGCCGCGCAGTGGCCGGACACACGCGGTCGCACGCTCAAATCTTTGGTCGTGGAGAGCCGGCCGGGCGGGCCGGTCTGGGTCGCGAGCTTTACCACCGGCGAGTCACGCCGCGCCGACCTGGTCACCGGGCGGCTGCTGCCCCCGGTTTCGCGCGAAGAGGCGATGCTGCTCGCCCGCGCCGCCTACCTCGCTACCGCAAAGGTCACGGACCTCACCCGCACGCCCGCCGACCGCCCGCCGCTGGAGCTGCGCCGTCGCCGTCCGGCCTGGGGCGTGCACTTCGACGATGGCACCAGCCTCTATGTCGATGCCGACACCGGCGCGATCCTGGCGCTGCGCACGCGGCAATGGCGGCTGTTCGATGTGATGTGGGGCCTTCACATCCTCGACCCGCGCGGACGCGAGGACACCAGCCATCCGCTGCTGATCGGTGCCGCTGCTCTTGGCCTCATCGGCGTGATCACCGGCGCGGCGCTGCTCTTCACGCGCCGCCGCAAACGGAACCCCAAGGCCGCCCGTCCGTAATCCCTTGTCGTTACGGATGGGAGATGATGATGCGCGCCTGGCTGATGCTGCCTTTGGCTCTGACCGCCTGCGGTCCGCGCGAGGCGGCGCTGCCTGCCGATCCGGTCGAGCGCGCCGCAACCTGCGGTGTGGTCGCAGCGGCCCAGGCGCGCAAGGCTTCTGGCAATGTCGAGGCCAAGCTGACGCTGGAGCAGCAGGGCCGCATCCTTCACTATGCGCTGCTCGCGGGTGCCGAGGGCGGCAGCTTCGACAAAACCCGCGCCGCCGGCGTGGTCAACGCCATGCCGGCCCTTGGCGACAAAGTGACGCAAGGCAAATGGGACCGGCTAATCCCGCAATGCGAAGCCGCCTATCCCGCGACCAGGGCAGAGGCGGTTACGCTTCCCTCCGGCCGGCTGGAGGCGCAGGCCGGGTGTCAGGATCTGGCGGAGTTCTTCACCACCGCGCTGCGCCAGTCCGAGGCCGATTATATCGACCGCATCCGCATCTATGATCAGATGCGGCGCGAGATCGATCCGCAGCTGGGCACCACCATTCGGGCCCGCGGCCTCTCACAGAAGCAGGGTGCGGCGGCGCGCGACAAGGCACTCGCGGGCATCGTCCAGCTGGGCGCACCCGTCGCCGTGCTCGACGCCTGCGCCAAGCGCTTCGGAGCCGAGCAGGGCGGCTGAGCCATGGACGCGATCGCGCCGATGGAGGCCAAGCTCGTCGATGCTCTGCCGGACGAGGCCGGCTGGCAGTTCGAGCCGAAATGGGATGGCTTTCGCTGCATCGCCCTGCGGGACGGCGGGCCGGTCGAGCTGATTTCCAAATCCGGCAAGCCGCTCGCCCGCTATTTTCCCGAGGTGGCGGCGATGCTGGAGGCGCTGGCGCCCACGCGCTTCATCCTCGACGGCGAGTTGATCATCCCGGCCGGCAACTGCCTGTCCTTCGAGGCGCTGCAGCTGCGCCTCCATCCTGCGGAAAGCCGCATCCGCAAGCTGGCGAAGGAAACGCCGGCCCAGTTCATGCTGTTCGACCTGCTCGCGCTTGACGACGAGATGTTCGCCGCCGAGCCGCTGTCAGATCGGCGGAGGGCGCTGGAGCGCTTTCATGCGCGCCATGGCAGCCCGGCGCTGCTGCTGTCGCTTGCCACGATCGAGCGAGCCCGGGCGGATGACTGGCTCGCCCGCACGGGCGGCGCGCTCGACGGTGTCGTCGCCAAACGGCTGGATGAGCCCTATCGGCCCGGCGAGCGCGCGATGCTGAAGGTGAAGCAACTCCGCACCGCCGAGTGCGTGGTCGGCGGCTTCCGCTATGCTTCCGGCAAGAAGGAGGTGGGGTCGCTGCTGCTCGGCCTGTTCGGCGATGACGGCAAGCTCCACCATGTCGGCTTCTGCCCGCCGCCCGGCGACAAGGCGGAGTTGACCGCAAAGCTGGAGGCGATGATCGGACCGCCGGGCTTTACCGGCGATGCACCGGGCGGGCCGAGCCGCTGGTCGACGGAACGCTCTGGCGAATGGCAGCCGCTGCGCTGGGACCTGATCGCCGAAGTGAAGTATGACCAGGTGACCGGCCACCGCTTCCGCCACGCCACCCGCTTCCTGCGCTGGCGCCCGGACAAGGCGCCGGAGCAGTGCCGGATCGAGCAGCAGATGGGCGAGCTGCGGCCGGCGGAGATGGCGGGGCTGTTATAGGCTGTTCCCCGGCGAAGGCCGGGGTCCAGCGCCTCCCGAACGACTCCTGGGCCCCGGCATTCGCCGGGGAACAGTCAGCTTAGCGCCTTGCGCAGCAGCTCGTTGACCACTTGCGGGTTGGCCTTGCCCGCCATCGCCTTCATCGTCTGGCCGACGAAAAAACCGAACAGGGCCTCCTTGCCGCCCTTATACTGGGCGACCTTGTCGGCATTGGCGGCGAGGACCTTGGCGATCTCCGTTTCGATCGCGCCGGTGTCGCTGGTCTGCTTCAGCCCACGCGCCTCGACAATGGCGGCGGGGTCCTCGCCGGTTTCGAGCATGATCTCGAACACCTGCTTGCCGAGCGTGCCGGACAGCGTGCCGTCGGCAACCAGGCCGAGCAACTTCGCCCCCTGTTTCGGCGTGACCGGGCTGTCCTCGATCGAGTGGCCGAGGCGGTTGAGCGCGCCGAACAGATCGGAAATCAGCCAATTGGCGGCAGCCTTGGCCGGCACCTTGTCGCCGCCGGCCTCAAGCAGTTCCTCGAACCAGCGCGTGGTCTCCACCTCGGCGGTCAGCACCTGGGCGTTATAGGCGCTGAGGCCCAGCTCCTGCTCGTAGCGGCGGCGCTTGGCGTCGGGCAGCTCCGGCAGGCTCTCTCGGCACTCGGCCAGGAACGCCTCATCCAGCTCCAGCGGCAGCAGGTCGGGATCGGGGAAATAACGATAATCGTGCGCATCCTCCTTGGAGCGCATCGAGCGCGTCTCGCCCTTGTCCGGGTCGAACAGCCGCGTTTCCTGGACGATGCGGCCGCCGCCTTCGAGCACATCGACCTGGCGGCTTGCCTCATATTCGATCGCCTGCATGACGAAGCGGACCGAATTGACGTTCTTCGTCTCCGTCCGCGTGCCGAATGCCTCGCCCGGCTTGCGCACCGAGACGTTCACGTCGGCGCGCATCGAGCCTTCTTCCATATTGCCGTCGCAGCTGCCGACATAGCGCAGGATCGAGCGGAGCTTACGGACATAAGCCCCCGCTTCCGCGGGCGACCGCATGTCGGGCTTGGACACGATCTCCATCAGCGCCACGCCGGAGCGGTTGAGATCCACATAGGAGCGGGTCGGATGCTGGTCGTGCATCAGCTTGCCGGCGTCCTGCTCGACATGGATGCGTTCGATGCCGACCGTCTTGGGCTCGCCGCCTTCCGGCTCGATCGCGATCGTGCCTTCGCCGACCAGCGGATGATAGAGCTGCGAAATCTGATAGCCCTGCGGCAGGTCGGCGTAGAAGTAATTCTTCCGGTCGAAGCGCGACCAACGATTGATCTGCGCGTCCAATGCCATGCCGGTGCGCACCGCCTGGCGGATGCACTCGCGGTTGGGGACGGGCAGCATGCCAGGCATCGCGGCATCGACCAGCGACACCTGCGCATTGGGCTCGGCGCCGAACGCGGTGGCGGCGCCGGAAAAGAGCTTGGCCTTGGACGCGGTGATCTGGGCGTGGACCTCAAGGCCGATCACGACCTCCCATTCGCCGGTCGCGCCCTGGACGCGGTAGCTGGATGTTGCTGCACTTGCCATGAAGTGCCTCTGCTAGAGCACGCCGCACCGTGCAACCCCCTCCGCTCGTCCCGAGCGAAGTCGAGGGGCGCACGCAGGACCTTTGGAGAAGCGCCCCTCGACTACGCTCGGGACGAGCGAGTATGAGGGCTTATGAACATGGTCGAACGGCTCGCCGCGACATCCGCCGCCACCTCCCCGCGCATCGCCGTGCTGCTGCCCTGCTATAACGAAGCGGCCGCCATCGCGCAGACGATCGAGGGGTTCCGCCGGGCGCTGCCGGAGGCGGCGATCTATGTCTATGACAACAACTCCAAGGATGACACGGTCCGCGTCGCGCGCGAGGCCGGCGCCGTCGTCCGCACCGAGCGAACGCAAGGCAAGGGCAATGTCGTTCGCCGCATGTTCGCCGACGTGGAAGCGGACGTTTACGTCTTGTCCGATGGCGATGCGACCTATGACGCGACCGCCGCGCCCAAGATGATCGAGCGGCTGCTCGGCGAGCAGCTCGACATGGTCGTCGGCACGCGCGAGAGCGACGCAAGCGAGGCCTATCGCCGCGGCCATCGCTTCGGCAACCGGATGCTGACCGGCTGTGTCACCTGGATTTTCGGCCAGACTTTCAGCGACATTCTGTCAGGCTACCGCGTCTTTTCGAACCGCTTCGTTAAGTCATTCCCTGCGTTGTCGGAAGGGTTCGAGATCGAGACGGAAATCAGCGTCCACGCGCTCGAACTGAAGATGCCGGTGGCCGAAGTGCCGACCGCCTATGCCGCCCGGCCGGAGGGCTCGGAGTCCAAGCTTTCCACCTATCGCGACGGCTTCCGCATCCTGGGGCTGATCCTCAACCTCTACCGGATCGAAAAGCCGGTGGCCTTTTTCGGCCTGCTCTCGGTCTTCTTCATGGCGCTGGCGGTGGGCCTCTCCATCGACCTGTTCCTGACCTATCTCCAGACCGGCCTAGTGCCGCGCATCCCGACCGCGATCCTGTCGACCGGCCTGGTCCTGCTCGGCATCCTCAGCCTGTCCTGCGGGCTGATCCTGGACACGGTGACGCGGGGACGGCGCGAGGTGAAGCGGCTCGCCTATCTGTCGCAGCGCCCGCCCGGCGTTTAGCCGAGCGCGCCGACTGCAAAGAGCAGCAGGAAGAACACGGTCAGCGTGATCGTGGCGAAGGTGACGAGCAGCAAAGTGCGTGCGATCGCCCAGCGCCTCCGTGTGCCATAGGCGCCGCGCAGCTGCCGGTACATGTGTAGCGGCGGCACGATCATCGCTGCCATGGCGATCGCATCCTCGCCGACCCCCGCTTTGCTCAAAAGCGTCAGCGCGATCACCAGCATCGACATGAAGGATAGCGAATAGGTCACGAACACGGCGTGATCGTAGACCTTGTATTTGCGGTGCCAGGCATAGAGCAGCCACACGAACGGCACCGAGATCAGGATCAGCGCCCAGCTATATTTGTAAGCGCTCGACTGCATCTTGTAGAGCGCCAGGTTCGGGTTCTTGTTGGCCTTGGCAAAGCCTTCGTCGAGCCGCGGCCAGCCGGTCTTCAGGTCGGTGAAGCGGCCGGGCTGCCAGTTCGCGATCTGCTTCAGGCCGTCGAGATCGTCTTCCAGCCGGTCGGCCCGGCGATCGAACGCAATCGCCTCACCGGGATTCGACGCTGCTTTCTGCTGCGCGCGCAACCGCTCGATCTCGGCGCGAACTTCTGGGATCTTGGCTTTGGCCGAGCCCTGCGCGGAGACCGATGGCGGCGTGTTGTCCGGAAATTCGAGATGCGCGCCGATCACGCCGAAGGTCGCGAACATCAGGAAGACGCTGAACAGGAACAGCGCCATGGGGGACACGAAGCGGGCGCGCTCGCCATGGATGTAGCGCCGGGTCAGATCGCCCGGCCGCCAGGCAAGCAAAGGCAGCGTGTTCCAGATCTTGCCTTCGAAATGCAGCACGCCATGAGCGATGTCGTGCCAGATCGCGGAGAGGGAGCGGTGAACATGCTCCGCCTGCCCGCAGCGGTGGCAATAGGTGCCGAGCAGCGCGGTGCCGCAGTTGAGGCACAGGCCCGCATGCGCGCCGTGCTCGCGGCGCTCCCCGCTGCGCCCCTCGACCGCGCCCGCGACCAGCGCCCCGGTCACCAGCTCCCCTGCTGCCTCTGCCCCCGTCATGGCCGCAGCCTAGCATCGGAGCGGGGCGCCATGCTAGCGGCGCCCGCATGACGGCGGAGCAGCGCATCCCAGACATGGCGGCACGGGCGCGGCGCGCCTCGGCCGAACTCGCGCGCCTGGCGCCGGAGCGGACCGCGGAGGCCTTGCGTGCGGCCGCGGCGGCGGTGCGGGGATCGGCCTCTGCCATCCTGGATGCCAATGCCGAGGACATGGCCAAGGCGGCCGAACTCAGCCCGGCGATGCGCGACCGGCTGAAGCTGGATGAAGCGCGGGTCGAGGGAATCGCAGGTGCGCTGGACGCCGTGGCCGCCCTGCCGACGCCGCTGGGCCAAGTGATCGATCGCACGAAACGGCCCAACGGTTTGGCGCTGGAACGCGTGCGCGTCCCCATCGGCGTGATCGGCATCATCTATGAAAGCCGGCCGAACGTCACCGCCGATGCGGGGGCGCTGTGCCTGCGCGCGGGCAATGCCGCGATCCTGCGCGGCGGGTCGGAAGCGCGGGCGAGCAACCGGGCGCTGCACGCCGCCCTCGCGGAGGGGCTTCGAGCGGCGGGTTTGCCAGTCGATGCCATCCAGCTGGTCGACGATCCCGACCGTGCCCTGGTCGGCGCGATGCTGCGCGCTGCCGGAGCCATCGACCTGATCGTGCCGCGCGGCGGCAAGTCGCTGGTCGCCGCGGTCCAGCAGGACGCGCGCGTGCCCGTGCTCGCCCATCTCGACGGCAACAACCATGTCTATGTCCATGCCGCCGCCGATCCGGCTATGGCCGAGGCGATCGTGCTCGACTCCAAACTGCGCCGCACCGGTGTCTGCGGCGCGATGGAGACTTTGCTGATCGACGTGGGCTATCCGGCCGCCTCGCCGCTCGTGCAGGCGCTGCTCGATCGCGGCTGCGGGTTGCGTGGCGACGGCCGGGCCCAGGCGCTCGACCCCCGCATCGCTCCCGCGGACGCGGCGGATTGGGACACGGAATATCTGGATGCAGTGGCGACCGTGGCGATCGTGGATCACCTGGATGGCGCGCTCGCCCACATCGCACGCCACGGCTCCTACCACACCGACGCGGTCGTCACCGCGGACGGTGCCACGGCTGAGCGCTTTCTGGCCGAAGTCGACAGCGCGATCGTCCTCCACAACGCCTCCACCCAGTTCGCCGACGGTGGCGAGTTCGGCCTCGGCGCCGAGATCGGCATCGCCACCAGCCGCCTCCACGCCCGCGGCCCGGTCGCGCTGGAGGGGCTGACGACCTACAAGTGGGTGGGGCGAGGCACCGGCCAGGTGCGCGGTTGAACTGGCCAGCGGCAGGTTATAGCTTCTCCTCATGGCAACGCGCGTCATAACGGACTTGGACGAAGAGACGGTCGCCCTGCTGGATCGTGTAGCGCGATCGCAGGGGCAGACGCGCGAAGCTTACGCTGCCTTGGCCATTCGGCGCGTGGCGGAGCACGAATCCGACTTCCTCGACTTTATTCAGGCCGGCATCGACTCGGCGGATAATGAGCCCATGATCCCGCACGAGAAGGTCATGGAAGAGCTCGAAGCGATGATCGAAGAACATCGGCTCAAATGGCTGAAATAAGCTGGTCGAAGGAAGCTCTTGACGATCTTCGCTGGGTGAACGCCTATCTTACCCGCGAGGCTGATCATCGAACCGCCGCACGCATTCTAGCAACGATCCGCTACAAGTTGACGCTGTTGCGAGACTACCCTCACGCGGGTCCTCCGGTGGAAGGGCAACCGTTCCGCTCATATCTGATAAGGGGTACGCACTATGTTGCTGCATACCGGCTTGTCGGAAGCAGGGTAGAGATACTTCGCATTCATGATCAGCGCGAAAATTGGCGTCTGCCCGATATTGAATAGGCGCATCGGCCTTCTCGGCGGCAGCTTCAATCCGGCGCATGGCGGGCATCGGGCGATCTCGCTGTTCGCGTTGCGTGCGCTGGGGCTGGACGAGGTGTGGTGGCTGGTCTCGCCCGGCAATCCGCTCAAGGACCCGGCGGGCATGGCACCGCTCGACCAACGGCTTGGATCGGCCGGCCGCCTCGCCCGGGGCGCGGCAATCCGGTCGACGGCGATCGAGGCGAAGCTGGGCACGCGCTACACCGTCGACACGCTCAAGGCCTTGAAAAAACGTCATCCGCACCACAGATTCATCTGGCTGATGGGGGGCGACAATCTGCTCCAATTCGACCGTTGGCGGGCGTGGCGAGAGATTGCCCGCACGGTTCCGATTGCGGTCATTGCGCGGCCGGGATATAGTCATGCGGCCCGCGCGGCCCCCGCGATGGGCTGGTTGCGGCGTTTCGTCCGGCCCGCAGGCCAGGCACGCAAATGGACGGAGTGGAGTACGCCGGCGCTCGTGTTTTTGCGCTTCGTCCCCGACCCGCGTTCGGCGACCCGCATCCGCCAGGCCGACCCTCATTGGCACCGCCGCGCCATCTCAGGCGTTACCCTTTCACGACGACCGCACTCTAGCTGAGGAACCCAATTGGCCGCACAGTCACTCGCACGCACCACGCCAGATGCCGACTCCGTCGCGGCGCTGCACACTCTCGTCCTGTCTTCGCTCGAAGACGATCAGGCGGTCGAGACCATCTCCATCCCGCTGGAGGGCAAGAGCAGCATTGCCGATCACATGGTGATCGCATCGGGCCGCTCCACCCGGCAGGTCGCGTCGATGGCGCAGAAGCTGGTCGAGCGCATCAAGGGCGAACTGGGCCGCTCCGCGCGCGTCGAGGGGCTGCCGACGGCGGACTGGGTGCTGATCGATGCCGGCGACGTGATCGTCCACCTGTTCCGGCCGGAGGTGCGCAGCTTCTACAATCTGGAGCGGATGTGGGCGTTCGGCGAAGCGCCGCCGCCGCCCAATCCCGCACACGCCTGATTGCTTTTGCATGTCGTCGCGCGCGGCCGGATCGGGCGCGGGCCGGAAGCCGAGCTCGTCGACCGCTACGCCAAGCGCATCGCCTGGCCGGTCAAGCTGACCGAACTGCCCGACACTGGCGGCCGGGTTCCGCCGCGCGATCCTGATGGCGTGACCATCGTGCTGGACGAACGCGGCGAGCAGCTCACTTCGGTCGAACTCGCCCGCAAGCTCGAGAAGTGGCGCTATGCGGGACGGCGCGAATGCCGCTTCCTGCTCGGCGCGGCCGACGGCCATGACGAGGCGGAGCGCAGTTCGGCCGACCTGCTGCTCGCGTTCGGCAAGGCAACGTGGCCGCATCTGCTTGCCCGCGCGATGCTGATGGAACAGCTCTTTCGCGCAACGTCGATCCTTGCCAATCATCCCTACCATCGGGAGGGGTGATGAAGGCGCTGCTTGCACTGGGTCTGTTGACCGCCGCGACCGCACTGGCGGCGCCGGCGCTGGACCCGCGCGAACGCCTCGCGGGTGCCAAGGCCGAGGCCGTGGCCGCACGCCAGCGCGCCGCTTTCTACCAGGCGCAGGTCAAGCTCGCCTCCGACGGGGCTGAGCGGGCGCGGCGCGCGCAATCGGTGGCGGCCGCGCGCGTGCAGGCGACCGAAGCCGAAGTCGCTGCCGCCGAGGCACGGCTCGAGTTGCTGCGCGCCAGGCAGCAGGAACGGGCGCGGCGTCTGGCCGAGCGCCAACGCCCCATCGTCGAGCTGGTCGCGGCCTTGCAGACCATGGCTCGCCGCCCCGCCGCCGCGGCACTCGTGCAGCCGGGCAGCCTCAACGACGCCGTGCACTTGCGGGCGGTCCTCGCCACCATGGCGCCCGCGATTCGAACCCGCACGGCTGCCTTGCGCAGCGACCTGGCTGCCGCAGGCACCGCGCGGGCGGAGGCGGAGCGCGGCGTCCTGGCTCTCCGCCAGCGCCGCCAGGAAGCGGCAGGAGAGGCGCAGCGGCTCGCCTCGCTGGAGGCGCAGCAGCGGCAGCTTCTAGCGTCGGCGACATCGACTGCACGGCAGGAGGCGGGGCGTGCCAGCGAACTCGCCCAGTCGAGCCGCTCGCTCGAGACCTTCGTGCGTCAGCTCGACCGCAGCCGCCGTCGCGGCCGGCTCCTCAACGCCGAGGCCCGGCCTGGCCTCGCCTATCGGCTCCCTGCTGCGGGCCCGGTGCTGGCTGGTTTCGGCGAGCCGATGCCGTCGGGCGGCAGTTCCCGCGGCGCCACCATCGCTGCCCGGCCCGGCGCGCTGGTCGTCGCGCCGGCGCCCGGCCGGATCGCCTTTGCCGGCCTCTATCGAAACTATGGCGCGATCGCGATCATCGACCATGGCGGCGGGCAGGTCAGCCTGGTCACCGGTCTCGCCTCCAACATCGCCCGAATCGGAGACGTCGTCGCCAGCGGCGGACCGCTCGGCCGCGCCGGGGCGAACGGCGTCACCGTCGAGCTGCGCCAGGACGGCCGGCCCGTCGATTTCAAGCCGCTCGTCGGCTGACCTTTAATCCCCGTCGAAAACCCTATATCTTCTCAACCTCACTCAGGCAGGATGCCGCTCATGTTCCGTCCCTTGTTGCGTGCCACCGCTCTGGTCAGTGCTTTGGCGCTGGTCCCTCTCGCCACCTCCGGCCTCGCAGCCGTCGAGAACGACACGTACAAGGAACTCGACGAGTTCATGAACGTGTTCGAGCGGGTGCGCGCCGAGTATGTCGAGAAGGTTGACGACAAGACGCTGATCAAGGGCGCCATCAACGGCATGTTGTCGAGCCTCGATCCGCACAGCTCGTTCCTCGACGCGACCGACTTCCAGTCGATGCGGGCGCAGACGGACGGCAACTATGGCGGCCTTGGCCTCACCGTCTCGATGGAGGACGGCGCGGTCAAGGTGATCACCGCCAGCGAGGACACGCCGGCCTACCGCGCGGGCGTGAAGCCGGGCGATTACATCACGCACCTGAACGGCCAGCTGCTGTTCGGCGGCACGCTCGACGAGGCGGTCGAGCAGATGCGCGGCAAGCCCGGCACGCCGGTCAAGGTCACCATCGTCCGCCCCGGCCGCGACAAGCCGTTCGACGTCACGCTCATGCGCGAAGTGATCGAGCTGAAGCCGGTCAAATGGGAAGTGAAGGGCGATGTCGGCATCATCAACATCAACAGCTTCTCCAAGAACACGGGCGCCGGCGTCCGCGCCGCGATCGTGAGTATTGAGAAGACGCTCGGCCACCGCCCGACCGGCTATGTGCTCGACCTGCGCTCCAACCCGGGCGGCCTGCTCGACCAGGCGATCGAAGTGTCCGACGTGTTCCTGGAACATGGCGAGATCGTCTCGCAGCGCGGCCGCGACCGGAACGACATCGAGCGCTATTATGCAAAGCCCGGCGACGACACCAAGGGCGCGCCGGTCGTGGTGCTGGTCGATGCCGGCTCCGCGTCAGCCGCCGAGATCGTTGCCGCCGCGTTGCAGGACCATCATCGCGGCATCGTGATGGGCGAACGCAGCTTCGGCAAGGGATCGGTGCAGACCCTGCTGCCGCTCTCGACCGCGACCGCGCTGCGCCTGACTACGGCGCGCTACTACACGCCGTCCGGCCGATCGGTACAGGAAGGCGGCATCGAGCCCGACCTGACCGTGCCGCAGCTGAGCGATCCGGATTACAAGACCCGGCCCCGTTTCCGCGAAGCCGATCTGCGCCGCCACCTCGTCAACCAAGCCAAGGTGGATAATGCGGTGCTGGAGGAAGACCTGAAAGACGATCCGCGCTTCAAGCTGACCTCCGAGCAGCTGGAAAAGCAGGGCGTGAAGGACTTCCAGCTCGACTATGCGGTGCGCACCATCGCCCGCCTGGGCAAGCTGCCCGCCGTGCAGACTGCGGCACGCGGCAAGTAAGCAGCAAGCTTCCGTTAAGCCGGAGTGTTCCCACACTCCGGCTTGCCTGAGCTTGTCGAAGGCCTCCCTTTCTTCCTACTGAGGTGGAATGAGAGAGGGCTTCGACAGGCTCAGCCAAGTCGGAGTTTAGGGAGCGAGTTTGACCGATCTAGCCAAAGCCCGCCTGCTGGCCCTGCTCGCGCCCGCGCTGCTGCTCGGCGGCGCGCTCGGTTCGCAATATGTCGGCGGACTGGCGCCGTGCGAGATGTGCTATTGGCAGCGCTGGCCGCATGAAGCGGCGATCGCGCTCGCCGCGCTTGCCTATGCGGTCGCCAAGAAGCCGGCCGCCTCGCGCGTGGCGGTGAACCTCGCCGCCATCTTCATCGCTGTGTCAGGCGCGATCGGCGTCTTCCATGCCGGCGTCGAATATGGCTGGTGGGAAGGGCTGACCACCTGCTCGCGTGGCCCCAGCGCAGCCTCGTCCGAGGAATTGCTGAACGCCATCCTCAACGCGCCGGTCGTCCGCTGCGACCAGGCGCAATGGACGCTCGCCGGCATTTCGCTGGCCGGCTTCAACGCCATCTTCTCCTTTGCAGCCGCAATCGCCATCTGGGCGTTGGCGCATCGTTCGAGGAGAGCTCGATGACCGTGAAGCCCGGAGACCGCAGGCCCGACGCTGCCGCGATGCTGCGCGTCGACCAGGCCGGCGAATATGGCGCGACCCGCATCTATGCCGGCCAGCTGGCGGTGCTCGGCGACCGGGTCGCAGCCGGTCGGGCCATTGCCGGCATGGCCAGCCAGGAGGAAGCGCACCGCCGGCGCTTCGACGCGATGATCGTCGAGCGGGGCGTGCGGCCGACCCTGTTGCAGCCGGTCTGGAACGCGGCGGGCTTCGCGCTCGGCGCGGTCACCGCCGCCATCGGACCGGAGGCCGCAATGGCCTGCACCGCAGCGATCGAGACCGAGATCGACCGGCACTATGGCGAGCAACTCGAAGAGCTTGGCGACAGCGACCCAGAGCTGTCGGACACGATCCGCGAATTCCGTGACGACGAGGTGGCGCACCGTGACCATGCGCTTGCCGCCGGTGCCGAGCGGGCGCCTGCTTACCCGCTCATGTTCCACGCGATCCGGCTCGGCTGCCGTGCCGCCATCGCTTTGTCCAAGCGCATCTGAAGGAGCGCCAAAAATGCTGAAGAAACTGCTGATCGCCGCCGCGCTCCTCGCGCCGCTGGCCCTTCCGTCCGCACCGGCGGTCGCGCAGCGCAACTCCAACGAGCAGGTGCTGGTGATCTTCGGCGACGACACCTGCCCCCGAGACACGATCTGCGTCCGGCGCTCGGAAAGCGAACGCTACCGCATTCCGCAGGAACTGCGCCGGATCGAGCCGAGCGCGCAGAGCAACAGCTGGGCTTCGAGAGCCCGCAGCATGGAATATGTCGGTGCCTCAGGCACCAACAGCTGCACGCCGTCCGGCGCCGGCGGCTGGACCGGCTGCTACGCCCAGATGCTCCGCCAGGCCCGCGAAGAACGCCGCGCCCGGGAAAATGGGCAATTGCCGGACGAGTGATCACTTCCCTCTCCCGCAAGCGGGAGAGGGATTATTTCTCCCCCGCAATCCAGCCATCGATCTGCATTTCCAGGACGTCCAACGGCACCGCGCCTTGCCCCAGCACCGCGTCATGGAAGCGGCGCAGGTCGAACTTCGGCCCCAACTCCCGCTCCGCCTTGGCGCGCAGCTCGCGGATCTTCAGTTCGCCCATCTTGTAGCCGAGCGCCTGGCCGGGCCAGCTGATGTACCGGTTCACTTCCGCCTCGATATTCGCCGCCGACAAGGCCGTATCGTCGGTCATGAAGGCGACGGCCTGTGCCTTGGTCCACCCCTTGGCGTGCAAGCCGGTATCGACCACCAGACGGGATGCGCGCCACATTTCATAGCTCAACCGCCCCATCTGCTTTTCGGGCGTGTCGTACAGCCCCATCTCGATCCCCAGCCGCTCGGTATAGAGCGCCCAGCCTTCGACATAGGCGGTGAAGCTCGCCTGATATTTGCGGAACTCGGGCAGTTCCAGCTCCTGCTGCAGCCCCAGCTGGAACAAATGTCCCGGCGCCGCTTCGTGCGGCGTCAGCGCGGCCAGCTCCCACAAAGGTCGCTGGTCGAGCTTCGACGTGTTCACATAATATTGGCTGGCAATGCCGGTTGCGAGCGAGCCGGTCTGGGCATAGGCCGTGGTGGTCCCCTCGGCCGTCTCCGCCGGAATCGCCTTCACGCCATAGGGAAGCCGCGGCAGCCGCCCGAAATATTTGGGCAGCATGCCGTCGATCCGCTTGGACTGGAGCGCGGCCGCGGCGAGCAGCTCTTCCGGCGTCTTCGCATAATATTTGGGGTTGGTGCGCAGCTCCTGAATGAACGCCTCGCGCGTGGCGAAGCCGGCCTGTTTAGCGACGGTCTCCATCTCAGCCCGAATGCGCGCGACTTCCTTCAGGCCCAGCTGGTGGATCTGTTCGGGCGTGAGATCGGTCGTGGTCTCGGATCGCGCGCGGAACGCATACCAGTCGCCGCCGCCCGGCATCGCCGATGCGCCGACGGTCTTGCGGCATTTGGGCGCATATTCGGCCGTGTAGAAGTCGTGGAAGCGCCGATATTCCGGGTTGAGCGAGCCGGTGATCAGGGTCCTGGCCTGCGCCTGCAGCGCCGCCCATTCCGCATCGCTCGCATCGGCCGGCCTGGCGCCCGTGAATGGCGCGTAGAAGCGGGACTTGGCGGGGTCCTCGGCGATGACGCCGATGATCGTCTTCTCGAACCCCTTCATCGCCTCGCACGGCTGGGTAAAGCCTTGGGCCACCGCCTGCCGCGTGATGCGGATCGCTTCCTGATTATAGGCCGGGTATTGCGCCAGCCGCTTCAGATAATTGTCGTAATCCGCCTTGGCCCGGAAGGGGAGGCCCTCGCCCATGCCGGCAAAGCCCTGGTGCCAGCCATAGTAAGTGGTGAAGAGCATCTGGCGCTGGCCATAACGGTTGCCCTCCACCTGCTCGTCGAGCAGCCGGGCGAGGATTGCCTTGTTGGTGCGCTCGGCCGGGCTCAGCTCGGCGTCGGGAATGGCCTTGAGGCGGTCGAGAAAGGTCTTGGCCTGCGCCGCTTGCCGGTCGGCTTCGGCCAGGCTGATATCGCCGATCCGGTCGTCATAATCGCGCGTGCCGAGGCTCGTCGCGTAGACCGGGTTGGATTTCAGGAACCAGGCCCAATGCTCGTCCGTCACGCGCTTGAGATCGTCCGGCGCGGCGGCCAGCGCCGGTGTCGCTGTTGCGAGCAGCAGCGCCGCGGTGACCGTCTTCAGCATCATCCTCTCCCCACTTTCCCGACCCTATAGCCAACCCGCCGCTTGGTACGCGACCGCGGTGGCCTTCAGGCCGGCATTGGTCTCGATATGCGGCCGCCACAACTCTGCCGGGGGCCGCCGCTTGGACACCCAATCCGGATGGCTGAAATAGCTGGCGCGGTCGAGCGTCAGCTTGGCGCGTTTGCCGCGGAACAGCCGGTCCGCGCGGGCGCCCAATCGCAGCACCGGCCGCGGCACGCTGATCGCGGCGACGTTCTTGCGGCCGACGGCAATGCCGATCGACTCGGCGAACTGCCGGTGCGTCCATCCCTTTTCATAGCCGTCATCCGGCTCATAGGTTTCGCCATGCGTCTCGTCATGGCCGATCAGCGTCAGCAGGAAGCGTGACAGGTCGCTGACCTCGATCACCGACATGCGGCCGGCCGGCGGCAGGAAGACGAGCCCGCGCTTCGCCATCTTGAAAAGCTCCAGCGTCTCGCGGTCGCCAGGGCCGTAGACGGCGGGCGGGCGCACGATCGTCCAGTCGAGCCCGCTTGCGCCGACCACCTGCTCGGACCGCGCCTTGGACCAGCCATAGTCGGACAGTTCCGGCTCCCGCGCCGCCATCGAACTCACATGGATGAAGCGTCGCACCCCCGCCGCCTTGGCCGCCTCCACCATGTTCAGCGTGCCGAACACGTTCGCGTCCTGAAAGCCCGCGCGGTCGGGCGCGTTGATCGCGCCGGCGACATGGATGACGACGTCCGCGCCCACCGCCAGCCGCACCAGCGCTTCCGGTTGATCGAGCGCGCCGTCGATCCACTCGATCTTGCCGCTGGACGGCTGCGGCCTGCGGGTCAGCGCGCGCACCTTGTGGCCGCGCATCGCCGCGTGACGGACGAGCGTGCCGCCGACGAAGCCGGTGCCTCCGGTAATGGCGAGGATCGGTTTGGCCATGGTCAGATCAATACGAGATGGTCGCGGTGAACAAGGGCGGAGCGCGGCGCATAGCCGAGGATCTCGGCCTGCGCATCGCTCTTCGTGCGGAGAATGCTGGCGGCGTCGGCGGCATCATATTCCGACAGCCCCCGCGCGACCGGTTGCCCCTCATGCATGATGTCCACGACATCGCCGCGCGCGAAGCGGCCGTCCACGCCGATGGCGCCGGCGGCGAGCAGGCTCGATCCGGAGCGGAGTGCCTTCGCCGCGCCTCCATCGATCGAGATCGTCCCGCGTGCGGTCAGCCGTCCCGCCAGCCAGGCCTTGCGCGGCGAGGCGCCCGCGCAGGCGACGAACAATGTCCCGCGGTCGGCGCTCAATGGCCGTTCGGTTCGGCCGTTGGCGATCACCAGCGCGATGCCGGCGGAGGTCGCGATCCGCGCCGCCTCCAGCTTCGACCGCATGCCGCCCGATCCCATGCCCGAACTCGAACCCGGTCCGGCAAAGGCCATCACGTCGTCGATCGCTTCGACCCGCTCGATAAGCCGCGCGTCGGCGTGCATATTCGGGTCGGCGTCATAGAGCCCGTCCACATCGGACAGCAGCAGCACCCCCGCCGCACCCGCCGCCTGGCCCACCCGCGCCGCCAGCCGGTCATTGTCGCCGAAGCGGATCTCCGCCGTCGCGACCGAGTCATTCTCGTTGATCACCGGCACGACGCCCAGGCTCAGCAGCCGGTCGAGCGTCGCCGACGCGTTCAGATAGCGGCGTCGGTCCTCCAGATCGTCCAATGTGACGAGCATTTGCGCCGCGGTCAGCCCCTGCTCGCCCAGCACCTCCGCCCAGACCTGGCTGAGCGCGATCTGCCCTGTGGCGGCCGCCGCCTGCGCATCCTCCAGCGATGCGCGCCCGCCCTTGGCCAGACCCAGCCGCCTGGCACCCAGCGCGATCGCCCCGGATGACACCACCGCCACCTGCTGCCCCTCGCGGCGCCGATCGGCAATATCGGCGGCGATTCCGCCGAGCAACTCCCGCCGCACGCTGCCATCAGCTGCGACGAGCAGCGCCGACCCGATCTTCACGATCAGGCGCGGGCAGTCGGAAGGCGCGAAATGCGACATGGCCCGCTCGTTAGCCTTTGGGGAGGGGGCCGCCTATCCCTGCCGCGTCTTCTGCAGCCCGCCTGCGATCCGCCGCGCGAGCAGCCGCGGAGTGAAGCGGATCGACTCGGCCATCACCTTGTTCATCGTGCCCGACACCATCACGGCCCGGTTCAGCATCAACGCGGCCAGCCCGTCCCGGACCACGGCTTCCGACGAGCTGGCAAAGCGCTTGAACAGCTCGCTGTCATGCATGCCCGCGACATCGGCGAATTCGGTACGCGTCGGGCCGGGACACAGGGCCGCCACGCGCACGCCGTCCCCGCGCACTTCCTCGTGCAAGGCCTCCGAAAAGCTCAGCACAAACGCCTTGGTCGCGTAGTACACCGCCATCCATGGCCCCGGCTGAAATGCCGCGGTGGAGGCGACGTTCAAGATCCCGCCGCCCTTGGTTTCGATCATGAAGGGCAGGAAGACATGGCACAGCTCCATCAATGCCGTGCAGTTCAGCGCGATCATCCGCGCCTGCTCGGTCCGATCCAGCTCGACAAAGGCGCCGCGCGCGCCGAAGCCGGCATTGTTGATCAGCTGGCTGACCGCAATCCCGCGGCCCTGCAGCTCCGCATGCAGGCGCTCGGCCGAGCCCGCCTCGGCGAGGTCGATGGCGACCGTCTCCACCGTCATGCCGGTCAGCCGCGTCAGCTCTCCGGTAAGCGCCTTCAGCCGCTCGTCCCGCCGCGCGACCAGCACCAGATTTTCCTTCTGGTGCGCCAGCGCCCGCGCAAAGCCTTCGCCCAGCCCCGACGATGCACCCGTGATCAACGTTGCCAACACGTGCCCCTCCCGTTCATTGCGCGTGAAGGTGCATCGGCCTAGCCTTGCCGGCAAATCATTTCAGGGGTCGTCCGTGCGCGCTTTCCTTCTCCTCCTGCCGCTCGCCTTGGGCGGCTGCCTCGCCAAGACGGCGCTCGACGTCGCCACCATGCCGGTCAAGGCGGTCGGCTGGACGGCCGACAAGCTCACCACCAGCCAGTCCGAAGCCGACGAGAAACGCGGCCGCGAGATCCGAAAGCAGGAGGAAGAGCTCGCCAAGCAGGAGCGCGCCCGCCTCAAAGCCGAAGAGCGCCGCCGCAAGGAAGTCGAACGCCAGCGCCGCGCCATGCAACGCGAAAGCTGGGATTTTTAGATTCACGCGGAGGCGTCCTTCGAGACGGCCTTCGCCTTCGCTCAGTCCTCCTCAGGATGAGCGAAGAAAAATAGCTCGCTCATCCTGAGGAGCCGTTGAGCTTGTCGAAACGGCGTCTCGAAGGATTGACCCTCCGCGCCCCTTTGTGCAGGTGCGAAGCCCCGTGCCCGACGCCTCCGCCCCCAGCTTCCAGGACCTGATCCTCACGCTCCACCGCTATTGGGCGGATCAGGGCTGCGTGATCCTGCAGCCCTATGACATGGAAATGGGCGCCGGCACCTTCCACACGGCCACCACCCTGCGCGCGCTCGGCCCCGAGCCGTGGAACGCCGCCTTCGTCCAGCCCTGCCGCCGCCCGACCGACGGCCGCTATGGCGAGAACCCGAACCGGCTCCAGCATTATTACCAGTATCAGGTGATCCTGAAGCCGAGCCCGCCCGACCTGCAGGAGCTCTATCTCGGCAGCCTGAAGGCGATCGGCCTCGACCTGCTCAAGCACGACATCCGCTTCGTCGAGGATGACTGGGAAAGCCCGACGCTCGGCGCCTGGGGGCTGGGCTGGGAAGTCTGGTGCGACGGCATGGAGGTGACGCAGTTCACCTATTTCCAGCAAATGGGCGGCTTCGACTGCAAGCCCGTCGCGGGCGAGCTCACCTACGGGATCGAGCGGCTCGCCATGTACATCCAGAATGTCGACCGGGTGTACGATCTCGACTTCAACGGCCGCGGCGTGACCTATGGCGACGTGTTTCTCGAGAACGAGAAGCAGATGTCGACCTGGAATTTCGAGGTGGCCGACACCGACAGCCTGTTCGACGGCTTCCGCAAGGCCGCCGCCGAGTGCGAGCGCTGCCTCGACAAGCAGCTGCCCATCCCCGCCTATGAACAGGCGATCAAGGCCAGCCACATTTTCAACCTGCTCCAGGCCCGCGGCGTCATCTCCGTCGCCGAACGCCAATCCTATATCGGCCGCGTCCGCGACCTCGCCAAAGGCGCCTGCGCGAGCTGGATGGACAAGAACGGGTGGAGCGCGTGATTCATTGTTCACGCGAAGACGCGAAGAAGCGAAGGGGTTCACGCGGAGGCGCGGAGGCGCGGAGGTGTTCGGTACGACTCCCGGCGCGCAGCGCCTCTCATCTCAGCAGTGTTCGAATGGGTGCGACTTCGTCGCGCGCACAAACCCTCCGCGTCTCCGCGCCTCCGCGTGAACCGAACGGCCTTCTACCCTGCGCGTCTTCGCGTCTTCGCGTGAACCACAATGCCTGACTTCCTCCTCGAGCTGCTCTCCGAAGAAATCCCCGCGCGCATGCAGGCCAAGGCGCGGGAGGATCTCGCGCGCCTGTTCGCCGCGGAGATTGGCAAGGCAGGCCTCAAGGCCGCGGTTGTCGAGACCTTCTCCACCCCCCGCCGCCTGGCGCTGATCGCGCGCAACCTGCCGCCCGAAACACAGCCCGTGGGCGAAGAACTGAAAGGCCCGCGCACCTCCGCGCCGCCGCAGGCGCTCGAAGGCTTTCTCCGCAAGACCGGCCTCAGCCAGGACCAGCTCACCGACCGCGACGGCGTCTATTACGCCGTGATCGACAAGCCCGGCCGCGCCACCTCGGCGGTGCTCGCCGAAGCCATTCCCGCGATCGTGCGCGCATTCCCCTGGCCTAAGTCGATGCGCTGGGGCGCCGCCTCGCAATCAACCGAAAGCCTGCGCTGGGTCCGCCCGCTGCAAGGCATCGTTGCGCTGTTCGGCGAAGAGATCGTCGCGTGCGAGATCGACGGTATCGCCTCAAGCGCAGCAACGGTCGGCCACCGCTTCCACCATCCCGGCCGCATCACCATCGGCTCCGCCGAGGATTACGCCGCCAAGCTCCGCGCCTGCCACGTGATCGTCGATCATGAGGAGCGCGAGGCGATCATCGCCACCGGCGCGACCACCATCGCCGCCCAGGCGGGTCTCACCCTGGTGCGCGACGAGGCATTGCTGCGCGAGAATGCCGGGCTGACGGAATGGCCAGTGCCGCTGCTGGGTAGCTTCGACCCCAGCTTCCTGGAGGTCCCGCCCGAGGTGATCCAACTCACCATGGCGACCAACCAGAAATATTTCGCCTGTTTGGGGCAGGACGGGAAGCTCGCTCCCAACTTCATCTGCACGGCGAACGTCGAACCCCGCGACCGCGGCGCGACGATCGTCGCCGGCAACCAGAAAGTGCTCGCCGCCCGCCTGTCGGACGCAAAATTTTTCTGGGAACAGGACCTGAAGGTTCCGCTCCAGGACCAGCTGCCCAAGCTCGAGAAGATCGTGTTCCACGAAAAGCTCGGCACGGTCGCCGACAAGGTCGAGCGCGTGGCAAAGCTGGCGCGCTGGCTGTGCGAGGAGGGGATAGTAAAGCCCCTCCCCCTCGGAAGAGGGGTTGGGGTGGGGACTGTCAGCTCCGCCCAGGCTCCCGATCGTAATACTGCCGGACTGCCCCACCCCAACCCCTCCCCTGAAGGGGAGGGGCTAAGCTTGTCCGACCTCGCCGAAACCGCAGCCCACCTCTGCAAAGCCGACCTCGTCACCGGCATGGTCGGCGAGTTCCCCGAGCTGCAAGGGGTGATGGGCGGCTATTACGCCCGCGCCCAGGGCCTGCCGAGCCAAGTCGCCGACGCCATCCGCGACCACTACAAACCCGTCGGCCAAGGCGACGACGTACCCACCGCACCAGTGACGGTGGCGGTGAGCTTGGCCGACAAGCTGGATACGCTGATCGCCTTCTTCGCTATCGACGAGGGGCCGACCGGATCGCGCGACCCGTTTGCCTTGCGCCGCGCCGCGCTCGCTACCGTGCGGCTGATTTTCTCCAACAATCTGCGACTGCAACTTGCCACGATGTTCAGCGAGCGGGCAGGCGAGCTGATCGCCGCGCGCTATGGCCTGGCCAAGGGTGTCCAGTTCGGCACCGTCCGCAATGCGGCGCAGGATGCAGGGCTCGAACTGGCGACGACGACCAGCCATATGGTCGATCGGCTGACCTCCGACGAGTTGCTTGCCGAGCTGGAGACGAAAGCATTCGAAACGCGCGATCGGCTGCTCGACTTCTTCGCCGACCGCCTCAAAGTGCAGCAGCGTGAAGCTGGCGTCCGGCACGACCTGATCGACGCGGTGTTTGCGCTGGGTGGGGAGGCTGATCTCGTCCGGCTGCTCGCGCGGGTGAAGGCGTTGCAGGCGTTCGTCGAAACGGCCGAGGGACGCGACCTGCTCGCCGGCTACAAGCGCGCGGCGAATATCCTGAAGAAGGAAGACTGGCCCACCAGTGCTCCTGCGCAGGCAGGAGCCCAGGATGGCGGAGGACACAGCTACCCTGGGCTCCTGCCTTCGCAGGAGCACAAGGAAGAACCCGCGCAGGAGCATGCGGGCGAGGTGCAAGGCATTCCCCAGACTGGCGAGGAAGACCCGTTCGTCATGGCCGAAGACCTGCGCGACGCTCTGGCGCAGAATTCGCTGTCCTATTTGCCCGATCCTGAGGAATCATCGCTGATGGCGGCGCTCGACTCGGCCGAGCCGCGCGCACGGGCGGCGGTGGCCCATGAGGATTTTGAAGGGGCAATGGCGGCTTTGGCCAGTTTGCGCAGGCCGGTCGATGCGTTCTTTGAAAAGGTGACGGTGAACGATCCCGATCCGGCCAAGCGGACGGCACGGCTGAACCTGCTCGCGCGCGTGCGCGACGCAGTGCACCAAGTTGCCAATTTCTCGCGGATCGAGGGCTGATCGCGTCGAATGAAGTTTATTAGTTTCATGTGAAAGTCGTGAATGTCGTGAAAGTCGAGAACAGGGAAACAGCTTCCGACCGCTACGTGTACCGCTTCGGCGGCGGAGTGTCCGACGGGCGGGGCCTGAGCAAGGAACTGCTCGGCGGCAAGGGCGCGAACCTCGACGGCATGGCCTCGATCGGCCTGCCGGTGCCGCCGGGTTTCACGATCAGCACCGAGATGTGCACGCGCTATTATGCCGAGGGGCAGAGCTTCCCCGACAGCGTGCGCTCCGAAGTCGCGACCGGCCTGGCCCATATCGAGGACGTGACCGGCAAGCGCTTCGGCAACGCCGCCGACCCGCTGCTCGTCTCGGTCCGCTCCGGCGCGCGGGTGTCGATGCCCGGCATGATGGACACGGTGCTGAATCTCGGCCTCAACGACGAGACGGTGGTCGGCCTCGCCGCCACCTCGGGTGACGAGCGCTTCGCCTGGGACAGCTATCGCCGCTTCATCCAGATGTATTCGGACGTGGTGCTCGGCCTCGATCATGGCGCATTCGAGGAAGCGCTGGAGGTCGCCAAGGAAGACCAAGGGCATTTCCTCGACACCGACATGTCGGCCGAGGACTGGCAGAAGCTCACCGCCGAGTTCAAGCGGCTGGTCCAGGAGCAATGGGGCAAGCCCTTCCCGCAAGACGTGCACGACCAGCTCTGGGGCGCGATCGGCGCGGTGTTCGGGTCGTGGGAGTCGGACCGCGCCAAGGTCTATCGCCGGATCAACGACATCCCCGGCGACTGGGGCACGGCGGTCAACGTCCAGGCGATGGTGTTCGGCAATATGGGGGAGACCAGCGCGACCGGCGTCGCCTTCACCCGTAATCCGTCCACCGGCGAGCGGGCCTATTATGGCGAGTTCCTGATCAACGCGCAGGGGGAGGACGTCGTCGCCGGCATCCGCACGCCGCAATATCTGACGCGCACCGCGCGGGAGACGGCGGGGGCCAAAGCGGCGTCGATGGAAGAGGCGATGCCGGAGACCTATGGCGAGCTCGCCCGAGTCTTCGACCTGCTCGAAACCCATTATCGCGACATGCAGGACATCGAGTTCACCGTCGAACGCGGCAAGCTTTGGATGCTGCAGACACGCTCGGGCAAGCGCACCGCCAAGGCCGCCCTGAAGATTGCTGTCGACATGGCCGAGGAAGGGCTGATCACGGAGGGCGAGGCGGTCCTCCGCGTCGATCCCCAGGCGCTCGACCAATTGCTCCATCCCACGCTCGACCCCGAAGCGGATCGGGACGTGCTGACCAAGGGGCTGCCCGCCTCGCCGGGCGCGGCGTCGGGCGAAGTGGTGTTCGATGCCGACACCGCGGAGACGCGGTCTCAGCTCGGCGCCGCAGTGATCCTGGTCCGCGTCGAGACCAGCCCGGAAGACATTCACGGCATGCACGCGGCGCGCGGCATCCTGACGGCCCGTGGCGGCATGACGTCGCACGCGGCCGTCGTCGCGCGCGGCATGGGCCGGCCCTGTGTCTCCGGCGCCGGCACGCTCGCAATCGACGCCAAGGCGAAGCTGTTCCGGATCGGCGACCGCACGATTCGCGAAGGCGACACGATCACCATCGACGGCGCGACCGGCGAAGTCATGGCCGGCTCGGTGCCGACCGTTCAGCCCGAACTGGCCGGCGATTTCGGCGTGCTGATGGAATGGGCGGATGGCGTGCGCCGGCTCAAGGTCCGCACCAATGCCGAAACCCCGCTCGACTGCCGCACCGCACGCAGCTTCGGTGCCGAGGGCATCGGCTTGTGCAGGACCGAGCATATGTTCTTCGACGCGGCGCGGATCACCGCCGTCCGCCAGATGATCCTCGCCGACAGCGAAAAGGGCCGCCGCGCCGCCCTCGCCAAATTGCTCCCGGAGCAGCGCAGCGACTTTGCCGAAATCTTCGAGATCATGGCGGGCCTGCCCGTTACCATCCGCCTGCTCGACCCGCCGCTCCACGAATTTCTGCCCCACGAGGAGGAAGAGTTCGAGGAAGTCGCCCGCGCCGCCGAAGTCAGCGTCGACACGCTGAAGCGCCGTGCGGCCGAGCTGCACGAGTTCAACCCCATGCTGGGCCATCGCGGCTGCCGGCTGGGTGTGACTTATCCCGAGATCTACGAGATCCAGGCGCGCGCTATCTTCGAGGCGGCAGTCGAGGTGGCGGAGAAGAGCGGCGCGGCGCCGATCCCCGAAGTCATGGTCCCGCTTGTCGCCACTAAGCGCGAACTCGAGCTGATGAAGGACGTGATCGACCGCACCGCCGAGGCCGTGTTCGCCGAGAAAGGCCGGCGCATCGACTATCTGGTCGGTACGATGATCGAGCTGCCCCGCGCCGCGCTCAGGGCCGGCGACATCGCCGAGGCCGCGCAATTCTTCTCCTTCGGCACCAACGACCTGACCCAGACCACATTGGGCGTCAGCCGCGACGATGCCGGGCGGTTCCTCACGTCTTATGTCGACAAGGGCATCTTCGCCCGCGATCCGTTCGTCAGCCTCGACGTGGAAGGGGTCGGCGAACTGATCCAGATCGCCGCCGATCGCGGCCGCAAGACACGCCCCGACATCAAACTCGGCATCTGCGGCGAACATGGCGGCGACCCCGCCTCGATCGCCTTCTGCGAAGGCGTCGGCCTCGATTATGTCAGCGCCTCGCCATACCGCGTCCCGATCGCGCGGCTGGCAGCAGCGCAGGCGGCGTTGCGGGCGAAGTAAAAGGCTCCGTTCGTTTCGCGCGAAGTCGAGAAACGAGACGCAGGACTGGCGCTTCTCGACTTCGCTCGAAGTGAACGGGTTTTGGGGTTGCCACACCTGACCGCGAATCCTATATCGCGCCCCTCACCACAGTTTTCGGGACATGGCACGCAATGGCGCGGCGGGCCGAACGAATGGAAGACTGTTGGTTGCCCGGGATGCCTGAAGCTGCGATTCTCCTCATGAGAATGCGCGGCTTTTTGTGTCCCGATTGCGTCCGGATTTTAACGGCGAGGCACTAAACCCCCATGGCGACTCAGGCAGTTCCGGCTTCGGCTGGCCGCGCGTCCAAGCGTATCCGCAAGGTCTTCGGCAACATCCACGAAGTGGTGCAGATGCCGAACCTGATCGAGGTCCAGCGCGAAAGCTACGAACAGTTCCTGCGCTCCGATCCGGCCACCGGCTATGTGTCGGGCCTGGAAAAGACGCTGCGCAGCGTGTTCCCGATCCGCGACTTTGCCGGCACTGCCGAACTCGACTTCGTCCATTACGAACTCGAGCCGCCGAAATACGACACCGACGAGTGCCGCCAGCGCGGCATCACCTATGCGGCGCCGATGCGCGTCACGCTGCGCCTGATCGTGTTCGAGGTCGATGCCGATACGGACAGCCGCTCCGTGCTCGATATCAAGGAGCAGGACGTCTACATGGGCGACATGCCGCTCATGACGCAGAACGGCACCTTCATCGTCAACGGCACCGAGCGCGTCATTGTCTCGCAGATGCACCGTTCGCCGGGTGTGCTGTTCGACCATGACCGCGGCAAGACGCACGCTTCGGGCAAGTATCTCTTCGCCGCGCGCGTGATCCCGTATCGTGGCTCGTGGCTCGATTTCGAGTTCGACGCCAAGGACATCGTCAACGTTCGCATCGACCGCAAGCGCAAGCTGCCGGTCACGTCGCTGCTGCTCGCCCTCGGTCTGAACGGCGAGGAAATCCTGCACCAGTTCTACAACACGGTGACCTGGGTGCGCGGCCAGGGCGGCTGGAAAGTGCCGTTCGTCGTTGAGAATTGGCGCGGGCAGAAGCCTCAGTTCGACGTCGTCAATGGCGAGACCGGCGAAGTCGTGTTCGCGGCCGGCCAGAAGGTCACGCCGCGCGCCGCCAACAAGGCAGCCAAGGACGGCCTCACCACGTTGCTGATCCCGACCGAAGAAATCTTCGGCCGCTATTCGGCGCTCGACCTGGTCAACGAGACCACGGGCGAAATCTATATCGAGGCGGGCGACGAGGTCAGCCCTGAGAATCTCGAAAAGCTCGACAAGGCCGGGCTGGATCGCGTCGAGTTGCTCGACATCGATCACGTCAACACCGGCCCGTGGATCCGCAACACGCTGAAGGTCGACAAGGCCGAGGACCGTGACCAGGCGCTCTCCGACATCTACCGCGTCATGCGCCCCGGCGAGCCGCCGACCAAGGAGACGGCCGAAGCTCTGTTCGCCGGCCTGTTCTTCGATCCGGAGCGCTACGACCTGTCCGCCGTTGGCCGCGTCAAGCTCAACATGCGCCTGGGCCTCGACGCCGAGGACACGATCACCACGCTCCGCACCGAGGACATCCTCGCGGTCGTCAAGGAGTTGGTGAATCTCAAGGACGGCAAGGGCGAGATCGACGATATCGACAATCTCGGCAACCGCCGCGTCCGTTCGGTCGGCGAGCTGCTCGAGAACCAGTATCGCGTCGGCCTGCTCCGCATGGAGCGCGCCGTGAAGGAGCGCATGTCGTCGGTCGACGTCTCGACCGTGATGCCGAACGACCTGATCAACGCCAAGCCCGCGGTCGCCGCGGTGCGCGAGTTCTTCGGTTCGTCGCAGCTGTCGCAGTTCATGGACCAGACCAATCCGCTTTCCGAAGTGACGCACAAGCGTCGCGTCTCGGCACTCGGGCCGGGCGGTCTCACCCGTGAGCGCGCGGGCTTCGAAGTCCGCGACGTCCACCCCACCCACTATGGCCGCATCTGCCCGATCGAGACGCCGGAAGGCCCGAACATCGGCCTGATCAACTCGCTGGCGTCGTTCAGCCGGGTCAACAAATATGGCTTCATCGAAACGCCTTACCGCCGCATCGTCGACGGCAAGGTCACCAACGACGTCGTCTATCTGTCCGCGATGGAAGAGGCCAAGCACACCATCGCGCAGGCCAACGCCGAGCTGGACGCGGAAGGACGTTTCACCGAGGAACTGGTCTCATCGCGTCAGGCGGGCGAGTTCCTGATGGCGCTCCCCGACCAGATCACGCTGATGGACGTGTCGCCCAAGCAGCTCGTTTCGGTCGCGGCCTCGCTCATTCCGTTCCTGGAAAACGACGACGCGAACCGCGCGCTAATGGGTTCGAACATGCAGCGCCAGGCGGTGCCGCTGGTTCGTGCCGAGGCGCCGTTCGTCGGCACCGGCATGGAAGAGACGGTTGCCCGTGACTCGGGTGCGGCGATTGCGGCCAAGCGCGCCGGCATCGTCGACCAGGTCGACGCGACGCGTATCGTCGTGCGTGCCACGGGCGAAGTCGAGGCCGGCAAGTCGGGCGTCGACATCTACCGCCTGATGAAGTTCGAGCGTTCGAACCAGTCGACCTGCATCAACCAGCGGCCGCTGGTGAAGGTGGGCGACGCGGTCGCCGCCGGCGACATCATCGCCGACGGCCCCTCGACCGAGTTCGGCGAGCTCGCGCTCGGCCGGAACAGCCTCGTCGCGTTCATGCCGTGGAACGGCTATAACTATGAGGACTCGATCCTGATCTCCGAGCGGATCGTGAAGGACGACGTGTTCACGTCGATCCATATCGACGAGTTCGAGGTGATGGCCCGCGACACCAAGCTCGGGCCGGAAGACATCACCCGCGACATCCCCAACGTTGGCGAGGAAGCGCTCCGCAACCTCGACGAAGCGGGCATCGTCTATATCGGCGCCGAGGTTGAGCCGGGCGACATTCTGGTCGGCAAGATCACGCCGAAGGGCGAAAGCCCGATGACGCCGGAGGAAAAGCTCCTCCGCGCCATCTTCGGTGAAAAGGCCTCGGACGTGCGCGACACGTCGCTGCGCCTGCCGCCCGGCGTGTCGGGCACGATCGTCGATGTGCGCGTGTTCAACCGTCACGGCATCGACAAGGACGAGCGCGCGCTGGCGATCGAACGCGAGGAGATCGAACGGCTCCGCAAGGACGCCGACGACGAGCGCGGCATTCTGAACCGCGCCACCTGGAGCCGTCTGCGCGAAATGCTGCTCGGCCAGGTCGCGACCGCGGCGCCCAAGGGCGTCAAGAAGGGCTCGACCATCGACGACGCGCTGCTGAACGAAGTCGAACGTCACGAATGGTGGAAGTTCGCGGTGCAGGACGACCGCGTCCAGGCCGACATCGAAGCCGTCAAGACGCAGTATGACGAGGCCGTGAAGTCGATCAACGAGAAGTTCGAGGATCGGCGCGAGAAGCTGGAGCGGGGCGACGAGCTGCCGCCGGGCGTCTTGAAGATGGTCAAGGTCTTCGTCGCGGTGAAGCGCAAGCTGCAGCCGGGCGACAAGATGGCCGGCCGTCACGGCAACAAGGGCGTGATCAGCCGCATCCTGCCGATCGAGGACATGCCGTTCCTCGAAGACGGCACGCATGTGGACATCGTGCTCAACCCGTTGGGCGTGCCGAGCCGCATGAACGTCGGCCAGATCTTCGAGACGCATCTGGGCTGGGCCGCGCGCGGTCTCGGCCGCCAGATCACCGAAGCGCTGGACGCGTGGCGTGAGGCCAATCCCGAGGCCAAGGGCGGCGCTGCTCCCCAGGCAGTCCGCGACCGGCTGAAGACGGTCTATGGTGACGGCTATCACGCGGAGATCGACGGCCGTTCGGACGAGGATATCGTCGAAATGGCGGGCCTGCTGAAGAATGGCGTGCCGATGGCCACGCCGGTGTTCGACGGCGCCCGCGAGGCGGACGTGTCGAACATGCTGGCGCTGGCCGGTCTCGATACGTCGGGCCAATCGACGCTCTATGACGGCCGCACCGGCGAGGCGTTCGACCGCAAGGTGACGGTCGGCTACATCTATATGCTGAAGCTCCACCACTTGGTCGACGACAAGATCCACGCGCGTTCGATCGGGCCGTACAGCCTCGTCACCCAGCAGCCGCTGGGCGGCAAGGCGCAGTTCGGCGGCCAGCGCTTCGGCGAAATGGAGGTCTGGGCGCTCCAGGCTTACGGCGCCGCCTATACCTTGCAGGAAATGCTGACGGTGAAGTCCGACGACGTGGTCGGCCGCACCAAGGTCTATGAAGCGATCGTCAAGGGCGACGACACTTTCGAGGCCGGCATTCCGGAGAGCTTCAACGTGCTCGTCAAGGAAATGCGCTCGCTGGGCCTGAACGTCGAGCTGAACACGATGGACGCGTTGCCGGACGACGGCGACGAGCTCGCCGAAGCCGCGGAGTAGTGACTTAACCCCTCTCCCGCTTGCGGGAGAGGGACGGGCGCGAAGCGCCAGGGTGAGGGCACTCTCCCGCGCTTCAGACCCTCACCCTCCCAAGCCTGACGGCTTGGGCCCCTCCCTCTCCCCGCTGGGGAGAGGGGTTCAGGAGTGAAAGAAGTTTTATGAACGAGATGACCCCCTTCGCCAATCCGCTGACCAAGCCGGAGACGTTCGACCAGATCCAGATCGGCATCGCGTCGCCGGAGCGGATCCGTTCCTGGTCGTTCGGCGAGATCAAGAAGCCGGAGACGATCAACTACCGCACGTTCAAGCCCGAGCGTGATGGCCTGTTCTGCGCGCGCATCTTCGGTCCGATCAAGGATTACGAATGCTTGTGCGGCAAGTACAAGCGCATGAAGTATAAGGGCATCGTCTGCGAAAAGTGCGGCGTCGAGGTCACCGTCTCGAAGGTCCGGCGCGAGCGGATGGGCCATATCGAACTGGCCGCCCCGGTTGCGCATATCTGGTTCCTGAAGTCGCTGCCGTCGCGCATCGGCCTGCTGCTCGACATGCAGCTGAAGCAGCTCGAGCGCATCCTGTACTTCGAAGCCTATGTGGTAATCGAGCCGGGCCTTACCCCGCTCGAGCGCTATCAGCTGCTGACCGAGGATGAGCTGCTCTCGGCGCAGGACGAATATGGCGAGGACGCCTTCTCCGCCGGCATCGGCGCGGAAGCAGTCCGCATCATGCTCGAAAGCCTGGACCTTGAGGGCGAGCGCACCCAGCTGCTCGAAGAGCTGGCCGTCACCAAGTCGGAGCTCAAGCCCAAGAAGATCATCAAGCGGCTGAAAGTCGTCGAAAGCTTCATCGATTCCGGCAATCGCCCGGAATGGATGATCCTGAACGTCATTCCGGTCATCCCGCCCGAGCTGCGCCCGCTGGTGCCGCTCGACGGCGGTCGTTTCGCGACGTCGGACCTGAACGACCTGTATCGCCGCGTGATCAATCGCAACAACCGCCTCAAGCGGCTGATGGAGCTGCGGGCGCCGGACATCATCGTCCGCAACGAGAAGCGCATGCTGCAGGAAGCCGTCGACGCGCTGTTCGACAATGGCCGCCGCGGCCGCACCATCACGGGCGCTAACAAGCGTCCGCTCAAGTCGCTGTCCGACATGCTGAAGGGCAAGCAGGGCCGCTTCCGCCAAAACCTGCTCGGCAAGCGCGTCGACTATTCGGGTCGTTCGGTCATCGTCACCGGTCCGGAGCTCAAGCTCCACCAGTGCGGCCTGCCGAAGAAGATGGCCTTGGAGCTGTTCAAGCCGTTCATCTACGCGCGCCTTGACGCCAAGGGCCTGTCGATGACGCTCAAGCAGGCCAAGAAGTGGGTCGAAAAGGAGCGCAAGGAAGTCTGGGACATCCTGGACGAAGTGATCCGCGAGCATCCCGTGCTGCTGAACCGCGCGCCGACGCTTCACCGTCTGGGCATTCAGGCGTTCGAGCCGGTGCTGATCGAGGGCAAGGCGATCCAGCTTCACCCGCTGGTCTGCTCCGCCTTCAACGCCGACTTTGACGGCGACCAAATGGCCGTGCACGTGCCGCTGAGCCTCGAGGCCCAGCTGGAAGCGCGTGTGCTGATGATGTCGACCAACAACATCCTGTCGCCCGCCAACGGCAAGCCGATCATCGTGCCGTCGCAGGACATGGTGCTGGGTCTCTATTATCTGTCGATGGAGCGCGAAGGCGAGCCGGGCGAGGGCATGTTGATCTCCGACATGTCGGAGGTGCACCAGGCGCTCGACGCGAAGGCCGTGACCCTGCACACCAAGATCGTCAGCCGCGTCCCGCAGACGGACGAGCAGGGCAACAGCTTCATGAAGCGCGTCGAGACGACGCCGGGCCGCATGCTGCTGGGCGAGACTTTGCCCAAGTCGCACCGGGTGCCGTTCGAAACCGTCAACCGCCTGCTCACTAAGAAGGAGATCGGCGACGTCATCGACGTGGTCTATCGCCACACCGGCCAGAAGGAGACGGTGCTGTTCGCCGACGCGATCATGGCGCTGGGCTTCAAGCACGCGTTCAAGGCGGGCATCTCGTTCGGCAAGGACGACATGATCATCCCGGCTTCGAAGGAAGGCACGGTCGAGGAAACGCGCGGGCTCGTGAAGGATTACGAGCAGCAATATCAGGACGGCCTGATCACGCAGCAGGAAAAGTACAACAAGGTGATCGACGCCTGGAGCCGTTGCGGCGATCAGGTCGCGAACGCGATGATGGAAGAGATCAAGGCGACGCCGAAGGACGAGAATGGCCGCCTCGCTCCGATCAACTCCATCTACATGATGGCGCACTCCGGTGCCCGTGGTTCGCAGGCGCAGATGAAGCAGCTTGCCGGCATGCGCGGCCTGATGGCCAAGCCGTCGGGCGAGATCATCGAAACGCCGATCATCTCGAACTTCAAGGAAGGCCTGACCGTCCTTGAATATTTCAACTCGACCCACGGCGCCCGAAAGGGCCTGGCGGATACGGCGCTCAAGACGGCGAACTCGGGTTACCTGACCCGCCGTCTGGTCGACGTGTCGCAGGATTGCGTCGTCGTCGAGGAGGATTGCGGCACCGAACGTGCGCTCGAGATGAAGGCGATCGTCCAGGGCGGCGCCACCATCGCGTCGCTGGCGGAGCGCGTGCTCGGCCGCACCACGGCCGAAGACATCGTCGACTCCAAGACCAACGAAGTGCTGGTCACGGAAGGCACGCTGCTCGACGAAGCCATGGTCGCCCGTCTTGAAGAGATGAGCATCCAGTCGGTGCGCATCCGCTCGCCGCTGATCTGCGAATCGAAGGGCGGCGTCTGCGGCGCCTGCTACGGCCGTGATTTGGCCCGGGGTACCCCGGTCAATATCGGTGAAGCGGTCGGCGTCATCGCAGCGCAGTCGATCGGCGAGCCGGGCACCCAGCTGACGATGCGGACCTTCCACATCGGCGGCGCGGCGCAGCTCAACGAGCAGTCGAACCTCGAAGCGGTCAGCGACGGCCGCATCGAATATCGCGACATGCCGACCATCCAGGACAGCCGCGGCCGCCGGGTCTCGCTCGCCCGCAACGGCGAAGTGGCGATCCTCGACATGGACGGCCGCGAACGGGCCACGCACCGTATTCCCTACGGTGCGCACCTGCTCGCGAACGATGGGCACATCGTCCAGAAGGGCGAGCGGATTGCCGAATGGGATCCGTTCACCATGCCGATCATCACCGAGAAAGCCGGTGCGGTGAAGTTCCAGGACCTGATCGAGGGCAAGACGCTCGTCGAGCAGACCGACGAAGCCACCGGCATCGCGCAGCGCGTGGTGATCGAATATCGCGCGACGACCAAGTCGAAGGAGGATCTGCGTCCGCGCATCACCCTGCTCGACGAGACGTCGGGCGAGGCGGCCCGCTACATGCTGGCGCCGGGCGCGATGCTCTCGGTCGAGGACGGCCAGACCGTCCAGGCCGGCGACGTGCTCGCCCGCGTCTCCCGCGAGGCGGCCAAGACCCGCGACATCACCGGCGGTCTGCCGCGGGTGGCGGAGCTGTTCGAGGCGCGCAAGCCCAAGGAGAATGCGATCATCGCCAAGGTCTCCGGCCGGGTCGTGTTCGGCAAGGATTACAAGGCCAAGCGCAAGATCGGCATCCAGCCGGATGACGGCGGCGAGGTCGTCGAATATCTGGTGCCGAAGTCGAAGGTGATCGACGTCCAGGAAGGCGACTACGTCAAGCGCGGCGACAATCTGATCGGCGGTTCGCCCGATCCGCACGATATTCTCGAAGTGCTCGGCATCGAGCCCTTGGCCGAATATCTCGTGTCGGAGATCCAGGAAGTCTATCGACTCCAGGGCGTGAAGATCAACGACAAGCACATCGAGACGATCGTTCGTCAGATGCTGCAAAAGGTCGAGATCACCGAGTCCGGCGACACCACCCTGTTGGTCGGCGAACAGCTCGACCGCGAGGAGATGGACGAGGTGAACGCCAAGCTCACCGGCGGGCAGCGCCCGGCCGAGGGCAAGCCGGTCCTGCTCGGCATCACCAAGGCGAGCTTGCAGACCCGCAGCTTCATCTCGGCCGCGTCCTTCCAGGAAACGACCCGGGTGCTCACCGAAGCGGCGGTCCAGGGCAAGAAGGACACGCTGATGGGGCTGAAGGAGAATGTCATCGTCGGCCGGCTGATCCCGGCGGGCACGGGCGCGGGCATGAACCGCCTCCGCGTCGCCGCCTCCAGCCGCGATGCCGCCCTCCGCGCCGCCCAGCGCAACTGGCAGGCTTCGCTCGTGGCGCCGAACAGCGCCGCGGAAGAACATGCCGCCGAGCTGCGCCGTCCGGTCGAGGACGATAGCGGCGACGATCCGCTGGCAGTCGCCGTCGTCAGCGGCGACGGCAGCGACGAAGCCGCCGGCGACTATCTGCAGAAGTAATCGGCAGAACGGGCAACACAGGAAAGCCCCGGCGGAGACGCCGGGGCTTTTCTCTACTCGGCAGCTTCGGCCAGTGGTGCGGCCGCTTTCGCCTGCTTTCTCGCTAGCGCGTTCACCGCCTTTTTGACCGTGGTCTTCGCTGCTTTCGCTGGATCGCCATCTAGCGTGTCGCGCTTGATGATCTCAGTTGCGAGCATTCCCCGAAGCTGATCCTCCGGCACCCTTAGATCGAACAGCCGACGCATTTCCTTGCGCAGGGCGGTGACCATAGGTTCCGATTGCAGAACCTCGGATACCACATAGCGATTCATGATCTGCGCCTGCCGGTGATAGTCCTGCAGCGCATCGCTACTGATGCTCTCTCGGCAGAGCATGAACAGCTTCGCAAGATCGTCCACCGACCGGGAGGAGACCGCTCCCATGTCGAAGCAATAGACTTCTTCCCAGTCGAGAGGCTGCCCGAACTTGATTCGGTATAGCTTCCAGATGATTGCATTGGTGAGCAGCACCCATTCAATGCCTTCGTGCGCGCCATAGTTTACGGCTTGGCGCAGGTGGTTCTGGTTCAGGCTCGTTCCCGCCGATTTGATCTCGGCCAGGTAGTGGGTCTTGCCCTCAATCTTCACGGCCAAGTCGCAGAACGTGCCTCTGATCTGCTGTTCGCTCGTGAGCTCTGTGTATTTGTCGTATCCGAAGATGTCGCTGAGGATATCCTTGCAAACGGTGACGGTGTCGGCCTCGGAAATGTCCCGTTCAGCGAGCTTCCGAACGAGTGGCTGATACTTCCGCAAACCCGCGACAAGGCGATCTTGCACCTTCTTTGGAATCTTCACGTTGGTCATCTGGCCCCTCCCGTTCCGCAGGGGACGCGAAGTTCACATCGTGGTCAAGTGCTTAGGACCGCCTTGCTCTAGACGGCAGTTAAATCGAGGAATCCCATTCCTGCGGGAACGAGCAGCAAGGCTCCTAGCGCCAGATCGAACACTCGTGCCCGCTGGCCGTTGCGGCTGCGGCGAGTAGTCAGCATGTCGGACAGGGTGATCAGCAGGATGGCGGCGCCACTGGCTGCCGTAACTGCCAGAGCGGCGGCGAAGGGCCAGCGCAGCCAGCCTTGCGCGATGGCGAAGGCCGGCCATAGCAGCAGTGATGCGAGCGCTGCGCAGAGGCCGATCCGCGTCGCCTGCCGTTTCACTGTTTCCCCGATCCGCATCGCTCCCCTTTGGCGCGGAGCGGCGGCCGGGCGCAAGTTCCGTGCTGATCGGCGCGCGCAATGGAACCAGGGCTGTCCAGAGGGGTTCACGCCGGGCCCAACCTAGGGAGGCGTGTGTGCGTAAGTTGCTTAGTTCCGTTCTTGTTTCTGCCAGCCTTGTCTCGGCGCCCGTCCTGGCGGCGCCGGACGCGTCGGCGCTGTCACTGTCCAATGCGCGTGTCGGCGCGGCCACTTCGGGCGAGAGCAATCTCGGCGAAGGCAGCGGCGGCATCATTGCCATCGCTCTGGTCGCTGGCATCATCGCCATCGGCGTGCTGGCGGCGACGACCGACGACGATTCCGAAAGCGCCTAGTCGAACAGGCTCGATACCGAGCTTTCGTCGGCGATCCGCTTGATCGCCTCGGCGAGGAGCGGCGCGATGGTGAGCGTGCGAATGCGCTTGCTGTCGCGCACCGCTTCGGTGGCGGCGATGGAGTCGGTGATAACCAATTCGGTCAGCGCCGACCCGTCGACGCGCGCGACCGCTCCGCCTGACAACACCCCGTGCGTCACATAGGCGACGACGTCCTGCGCGCCCGCTTCCCGCAAGGCTGCGGCTGCGTTGCAGAGCGTGCCGGCTGAATCGACGATATCGTCGACCAGCACGCAAAAGCGCCCGTCCACATCGCCGATGATGTTCATCACTTCCGACTCGCCCGGCCGTTCCCGGCGCTTGTCGACAATGGCCAATGGCGCGTTGTTGAGGCGCTTGGCGAGCGTGCGGGCGCGGACCACGCCGCCGACATCCGGCGACACCACGGTCAGATTGGCGGCGGGGAAGCGGGCGAGGATGTCTGCCGACATCACCGGCGCTGCATAGAGATTGTCGGTCGGAATGTCGAAAAAGCCCTGGATTTGCCCCGCGTGCAGATCGACCGACAGCACGCGGTTCGCGCCCGCCACCGTGATCAGGTTCGCCACCAGCTTGGCCGAGATCGGCGTGCGCGGGCCGGGCTTCCGGTCCTGCCGGGCATAGCCGAAATAGGGGACGACGGCCGTGATCCGCTTGGCCGAGGCACGCCGCAGCGCGTCGATGCAGATCAGCAGCTCCATCAGATTGTCGTTGGCCGGAAATCCGGTCGGTTGGATGACGAACACATCCTCGCCGCGCACATTCTCGTTGATCTCGACGAAGATCTCCTCGTCGGCAAAGCGCCGTACGCTCGCTTCGGTGAGCGGCTGTTCGAGATAGTCGCCGATCGCCTGCGCGAGCGGCAGGTTCGCATTGCCGGATAGAAGCTTCATTGGTTGCGCCCTGCCTGTCACGATTCTGTCGCGCTTTACGGCGGCTCCTCACCTTCGTCATCCCCGCGCAAGCGGGGACCCAGCATTTCTTCCTTTCAGGCGCGGACCACTGGGTTCCCGCTTTCGCGGGAATGACGAGGAGGTTAGGGACAGGCCATGACCGAACGGCTCCGCATTGCTCTTGCCCAGCTCAGCCAGCGGGTCGGCGACATCGCCGGCAATGCCGATGCGATGCTGGCGTGGCGCGCCAAGGCCGAGGATGCGGACCTGATCGTGTTTCCGGAGCTGCAGCTGGTCGGCTATCCGCCTGAGGATCTGGTGCTCAAACCCGCATTGCACCGGCGCGTCGCCGAGCAACTGCAACGGCTGGTCTCGGCGAGCGCCGATGGCGGCCCGGCGATGATCGTCGGCGCGGTGCTGGCGGAGGAGGGGCGGCTCTACAACGTGCTGCACCTGATCGACGGCGGCGCGATCGTCGGCACCACCCGCAAGCATGAGCTCCCCAACTACGGCACCTTCGACGAAAAGCGCTGGTTCACGCCGGGGCCGATGCCGACGCCGATCGAATGGCGCGGCGTGCGGTTGGGTCTACCCATTTGCGAGGACATCTGGTTCTCGCCCGTCTGCGCTCACCTCAAGGCACAGGGCGCGGAGCTGTTCATCTCGCCCCACGGCAGCCCCTATGAGATCGAAAAGGACGATCTCCGCACCGGCCAGATCGGCGCCGACCGGGTCAAGGAAACCGGCGTGCCGCTGATCTTTCTGAACCGCGTCGGCGGGCAGGACGAGGTCGTTTTCGACGGCGCCAGCTTCGTGCTGAACGGTGACAGCTCGCTCGCCCACCAGCTGCCCGACTGGGAAGAAGCCTTGGTGATGACCCAGTGGGAGCGGGGCGCGGGCGGCTGGCGCTGCGCGGAGGGCGAGGTCCACTCGCTCGATCCCTATCCTGCCGATGTCTATCACGCGATGATCATGGGCCTGCGCGACTATGTGAACGCCAACCGCTTTCCCGGCGTCGTGCTGGGCTTGTCGGGCGGCATCGACAGCGCCCTGTCCGCTGCCGTCGCCGTGGATGCGCTGGGTCCGGACCGGGTCTGGTGCGTGATGCTGCCGTCCCGCTTCACCAGTCAGAAATCGCTCGACGACGCGGCCGAATGCGCCCGGATGCTGGGCGTGCGGCTCGACACCATCGCGATTGAGCCGGCCGTCGCCGCATTCCGCGAGATGCTGGCACCTGCTTTTGCCGGCCGCGAGCCGGACCTGGCGGAAGAGAATATCCAGTCGCGCATTCGCGGCGTCACCCTGATGGGACTATCTAACAAGTTCGGGCCGATGCTGCTGACGACGGGCAACAAGAGCGAGATGTCGGTCGGCTATGCCACCATCTATGGCGACATGGCGGGCGGCTATTCGGTGCTGAAGGACGCCTACAAGACGACGGTTTTCGAGCTGTGCCGCTGGCGGAACGAACATCGCCCGGCGCTTGGCCTGGGCACCGATGGCCCCGTGATGCCGCAGCGGGTGATCGACAAACCGCCCTCGGCCGAACTGCGCGCCGATCAGAAGGATTCGGACTCACTCCCCGAATATGACGTGCTCGACCCGATCCTGCACGGCCTCGTCGAAGAGGAGCTGTCGGTCGCCGAACTTGTGGAGCGCGGCTTCGACCGGGAGGTGGTCGCCCGTATCGAGCGGCTGCTCCACGTCGCGGAATATAAGCGCCGCCAGGCCCCTCCTGGCGTCAAGCTCGGCAAGCGCAACTTCGGCCGCGACCGGCGATATCCCATCACCCACGCGTTCCGGACGGCGTGATGACCGTCACCACCCGCTTCGCGCCTTCGCCGACGGGGCGCATTCACGTCGGCAATATCCGCACGGCGCTGCACAATTGGCTTTATGCGCGGCAGCAGGGAGGGCGCTTTCTGCTGCGGATCGACGATACCGACCAGGCGCGATCTGAGGAGCGGTTCGTCGAGGCAATTCGCCATGACCTGGGCTGGCTCGGCATCGACTGGGACGGCGAGGAGCGGCAGTCGGCGCGCTTCGACGCCTATGAGGCGCGCTTCGCGGCACTGCGGGAGGCAGGCCGCGTCTACCCATGTTACGAGACGCCGCAGGAGCTGGACCTCAAGAGGAAGGTCCAGCTCGGCCGCGGCTTGCCGCCAGTTTACGACCGTTCCGCACTGCAGTTGACCGACGCCGGGCGGGCGCGGCTGGAGGGCGAGGGCCTGCGCCCGCACTGGCGGTTCAAGCTCGACCACGCCGCCCCCATCATCTGGCGGGACCTGATCCGCGGCGACCAGAGCTTCGACCCCAAGTTGATGAGCGACCCGGTCGTGCGCCGTGCCGACGGCTCCTGGCTTTACCTGCTGCCGTCCGTGATCGACGACATCGACATGGGCATCACTCACGTGGTGCGCGGCGAGGATCATGTGTCGAATACCGCCACCCAGGTGCAGATGTTCGAAGCGCTGGGCGCAGCGCCGCCAGCCTTTGCGCACGAGGCGTTGCTGACGGGCGCGGAGGGCAAATTGTCCAAGCGCGCTGGAGCCACCGATGTGGATCACTGGCGCGAGACCGGCATCGAGCCGCTGGCGCTCGCGGCGAAGCTCGCCCGGATCGGCACCAGCCTGGCGGTGGAGGCCGTGGCAGCGATGCAGCCCCTGATCGACGCGTTCGACTTCGGCACCTTCGGCCGAGCCCCGGCGCGCTTCGACGAGGCGGAACTCGCGAAGCTGAACGCCCAGACGATCCATTTGCTGAGCTTTGATCAGGTGCACGAACGCTTGCCCGAGAACATGGACGCGCGGGCGTGGGAGGTGGTGCGGCCGAACCTGGAGAAAGTCTCGGAAGCCGGCGACTGGTGGCAGGTGATCAGCGGCGACGTCACTTTCTCCGCAACGGATGAGGATCGGGCGTTCATCGCCGAGGCAGCGCGCGCCGCTGGCGAGATCGACTGGAGCGCCGACCCCTGGCACGCGCTCACCGGGCTGCTTAAGGAGCGGACCGGGCGCAAGGGCAAGCCGCTCTTTCTGCCGCTTCGCCAGGCCCTGACCGGACGCGATCACGGGCCCGACATGGCGGCTTTGCTGCCGCTGATCGGACGCGAGCGGGCGTTGGCGCGGCTGGCCGCTGCGGCATCTGCATAGAGGTCGGTCTGTTTCGAGCGAAGTCGAGAAACGCGCGCGTCCGCCACAGAAAACGGCTTCTCGACTTCGCTCGAAGCGAACGGATAGGGATGGAGGATGGCCAAGCTCTATTTCTACTACGCCTCCATGAACGCCGGGAAATCGACCACCCTGTTGCAGGCCGACTTCAATTATCGCGAGCGCGGCATGCACACGATGCTGTTCACCGCCGCGATCGACGACCGCTATGACAGCGGCGTCATCACCTCGCGCATCGGCATCGACGCGCCGGCGAACAGCTTTACTCCGGAGCTCGACATGCGCGCCGCCATCGCCGCCGAACATGCGGCGCGGCCGCTCGCCTGCGTGCTGATCGACGAAGCGCAGTTCCTCAGCCGCGACCAGGTGCTGCAGCTGGCCAGCGTCGCCGACGATCTTGGTATCCCGGTGCTCGCTTATGGCTTGCGCACCGACTTCCGCGCGGAGTTGTTCGAAGGGAGCAAATGCCTACTCGCGCTTGCCGACGTGCTGGTCGAGCTGAAAGCGGTCTGCGCCTGCGGCCGCAAGGCAACGATGAACCTGCGCGTCGATGCGGAAGGCCGCGCCGTGCGCGACGGCGAGCAGACCGAAATCGGCGGCAACGACCGCTATGTCGCATTGTGCCGCCGCCACTTCATGGAGCAGTGGCGCGGCTGAACGCCCCTTCCCGCACCGCAGCAATTGCGCTAAGGGCGCGGCCAACTCCCCGCTTCCAGACCAGGATTATCAATGAGCCTCCGCAACGTGGCCATCATCGCGCACGTCGATCATGGCAAGACCACCTTGGTCGACCAGCTGTTCCGCCAGTCGGGCACTTTCCGCGACAATCAGCGCATCGAAGAGCGCGCGATGGATTCGAACGACCTCGAGAAAGAGCGCGGGATTACCATCCTGGCGAAGTGCACCTCGGTCGAGTGGCACGGCAAGGACGGCGATACCCGCATCAACATCGTCGACACGCCCGGCCACGCCGATTTCGGCGGCGAGGTGGAGCGCATCCTGTCGATGGTCGACGGCGTCATCCTGCTCGTCGATTCGTCGGAAGGCGCGATGCCGCAGACCAAGTTCGTGACCGGCAAGGCGCTGGCGCTGGGGCTGAAGCCGATCGTGGTCGTGAACAAGATCGACCGTTCCGACGCGCGCGTGCAGGAAGTGCTCGACGAAGTGTTCGACCTGTTCGTCAGCCTTGAGGCCAATGACGAGCAGCTCGATTTCCCGGTGCTCTTCGCCTCGGGCCGCAACGGCTATGCATCCGACGATCCCGAAGCCCGCGAAGGCACGCTGGCGCCGCTGTTCGAGAAGATCGTCGAGCACGTTCCGGCGCCGTCGGCCGATCCTGATGGTCCTTTCAAGTTCCTGGTGACCCTACTCGACCGCGACAACTTCCTCGGCCGCATCCTGACTGGCCTGGTCTTCTCCGGTTCGGTCAAGGTCAACATGCCCATTCAGGCGCTCGACAATGACGGCAATGTCGTCGAGACCGGCCGTGCGTCGAAGATCATGGCGTTCCGCGGTTTGGAGCGCGTGCCCGTCGAGGAAGCCAATGCCGGCGATATCATTTCGATCGCTGGCCTGACTACTGCGACGGTCGCCAATACCATCGCCGATCTGTCGGTCACCGAGCCGCTGCACGCGCAGCCGATCGATCCGCCGACGCTCTCGATGCGCTTCGCCGTCAACGATTCGCCGATGGCCGGGCGCGAGGGCACCAAGGTCACCAGCCGCATGATCCGCGACCGGCTCTTCCGCGAGGCGGAGTCGAACGTGGCGATCAAGGTCACCGAAAGCGAGGACAAGGACTCGTTCGAAGTCGCCGGCCGTGGCGAGCTTCAGCTCGGCGTGCTCATCGAGACGATGCGCCGCGAAGGGTTCGAACTCGGCATTAGCCGCCCGCGCGTGCTGTTCCGCGATGGCCCGAACGGCCGCGAAGAGCCCTATGAGACGGTCGTGATCGACGTCGACGAAGAGCATTCGGGCACCGTTGTCGAGAAAATGTCGATCCGGAAGGCCGAGATGACCGACATGCGGCCGTCCGGCGGCGGCAAGACCCGCATCACCTTCTCGGCACCGTCGCGCGGCCTGATCGGCTATCATGGCGAGTTCCTGTCGGACACGCGCGGCACCGGCATCATGAACCGGCTGTTTGAGAAATACGGGCCGTACAAGGGCGTGATCGAGGGCCGGAAGAACGGCGTGCTGATCTCCAACGGCACGGGCGAGGCCAATGCCTATGCGCTCGGCTCGCTGGAGGAGCGCGGCATCCTGATGGTGGCGCCGGGCGATCCGCTCTACGAAGGCATCATCATCGGCGAGAATGCCAAGCCGGACGACCTCGAGGTCAATCCGATGAAGTCGAAGCAGCTGACCAACTTCCGCGCCTCGGGCGGCAAGGACGACGCCATCCGCCTCACCCCGCCGCGCCGCCTGACGCTGGAACAGGCGATCGCCTATATCGACGACGACGAGCTGGTGGAGGTCACGCCCAAGTCCATCCGCCTCCGCAAACGCCATCTTGATCCGCACGAACGCAAGCGGGCGTCGCGGGCGAAGGCTGCGTAGAAACACGGGCTGGGGGGAACTGCCCGGCCGCTTTTTCGATGTCGGCTGTCGACCCTTTTCGGACGTTACGGGCTCCACCTCACCCCCTTGCGTTCGCATGGCTGCTGCCTGAAGGTTTCCAAACCAGGACAGCATGTTAGTCAGAACGGGAGGGAATGATGCAAAAGCAGCCGGCGAACAGGATGCTTCGGGTGCTCCGCTGCACGCTCATGTTCGCGAGCTTTATCGGGATCTCGCCGGCTTTTTCTCAGGAAAACTGGGAGGGCGTGAAACCACTTGCCCAGCCGCCATTCACCACTCCAACCCTCCCGGCGCTGACAAATCGGCACTACATCGAAGCAAAGTGTAGCAACTCACAGGACAACAGACCCGAAACCACCTGCCCCGTTAATGGTCAAAACATCAGTATCGTGCCGATCCACGAGTTCGCTCGCTCCAGCAGCATTGTAGGCCTACAAGGCGGCCTCGCAGCTGTTGAACGAAATGCGCGCAAGGGCATTGCGGCCGCGATCGCCATTGGAACCGCGTCCATGCCTAGTGCGCCCGGCGCACAAGCTACGATGTCAACGCAGCGACCTTTCGAGGCCGGGCCGCTGTTGGCGGATCGTTCAAGCATAGGCTTGATACGGCCGAGCCGGTGGCGATCTCGATTGGGATCTCCGCAGCGGGGGGCCGCAATAACGCGGCTCGAGTAGGTGTGTCTGGGGAGTTTTAGACGCTCGGCCCAGCGCCGGCTATCCACCCTTAACGGACTTAGAGCGAACCCGTCGCTAGCAGCACCTTCCACTCCTCGTCACGCACCGGCGTGACCGATAGCCGCGACTGGCGGAGCATTTCCAGCTTGGCTAGCCGCGGCTCGGCCTTGATCTCGGCGAGCGTCACCGGTCGGGGTAGCTTCTCGATCGGCTTGACCGCAACTGAGGCCCAGTCGCCTTTCTCGCCGTCAGGGCGCCAGGCGCGGGTGATTTCCATGATGCCGACGGCAGCCTTCTCCTTGTTCGAATGGTAGAAGAAAGCGCGGTCGCCGGGCTGCATCTCCTTGAGGAAATTGCGGGCGGTGTAGTTGCGGATGCCGTCCCATTCGGTGCTGCCTTCGTGCACCAGATGGTCCCAGCCATAGACGTCTGGTTCGGACCGCATCAGCCAGTAGCGCATGGTCACTCCGATGCCGGGTAGATGAGAAATTCCTCGACTTGGCCGCCATTCGGCTCGGCGCGCATGCTGATCGTCAGCTTTCGCTTTGGATAGCGCACCTCGAACACCTCGGAGGTGAAGCCGCCGCGCAGCCGCGCGGGCCGGAGGCGGACCAAGCTCTGCGGCTCGCCGAGCGGCATCAGGCTGGCGCGGTGATCGGCGATCACCTGCGGCGTCAGATAGGCGTTGAAGTTGGCCGTGTAGCGGGATCGGTCCGGCTGACCGCGGCGCAGCTGGTCGAACAAGGCGCGAGCGGCGGCGGTGTCGGGATCCTGGCCCAGAATCATGCCTTCGATCCGGTCCGCGATCGCGGTGTGCGCGTCGCCGAAATCGGCGTTCACGAACACGATCACTGCAGCTTTATCGACCGGATAGACCCGGTCTTCGGAGAGGAAGCCGACATGGGCGCCGCCATGGTGCACGCGCTTGTGGCCGCGCACCTGATCGGTCGAGACGCCGAGGCCATAGCGCGTGGCTTTGCCGTCGGTGAGCAGCACTTCCTGCTCCTGCGCGTCCCAGCTGGCCGGCTTCATCAGCCCGCGCTCGATCCGCGCGACGCTCCATTTCGACCATTCGGCCGGCGTCGTCGCCAGCTGTCCGGCGGCATAGAGCCAGCCCGGCTTGACCCACTGCGCCGGCCGCACCGGGCCCAATGCGAAGCGAGTGAAGGGCTGCGCGTCGCGTGGGGTCAGGTCCAGGTCCGCGTCGCCGACCTTCATGCCCAAGGGCTGGAAGATGCGGCGCTGGACGAAGCGCATGAACGGCTCGCCCGAGACTTTCTCCACGATCTGGCCGGCGGCGACGAAGCCGGTGTTCGAATATTGCCACTGGCTGCCCGGCGCGAAGTCGAGCGGCGTCTTCGCCCAGCGATCGAGAATGCCTTGCGGCTGGACGGGCGAGAACATGGCCGAGAAGGCGTAATTCTGCGGCCAGTAATCGCGATAGCCGGAGGTGTGGCTGAGCAGCTGCCGGACCGTCACCTTGTCCGCGTCGGTGAGGTCCGGGAGATATTTGGCGACCGGATCGTCGAGCGAAAGCTTGCCCTCTTCCGCCAGCATCAGGATCGCGGCGGCGGTGATCTGCTTAGACACCGACGCGATCGGGTAAGCGGCCTGAGTTGTGGCCGCAGAGCCATCGCTCCGCTGCCGGCCATAGGCCTTCGCGAATTGGAGCTTGCCGTCGGTCACAACTGCGACCGAAGCGGAAGGCACACCGGTCTGCTTCAGCGCGTCGGCGGCGATGACATCGATCTGCGCGATCTGCGCGGGGGTGAGTGGCGCTGCGAAGGTGGGGGTGGAGAAAAGGGTAAGAGCTCGGAACAGGCGCATTTCACAACTCTATCCGCTCGTCCCGAGCGAAGTCGAGGGGCGCATCTCGGAACGTGGTGCGCCCCTCGACTTCGCTCGGGACGAGCGAGGTTGGGGCTTAGAGGAGAAGCAACCTCGTGAGTTCCGCCCGCAACGTTTCCGCATCCCGGAACACATGCCCCCGCATTCCCACCGCCTTCGCGCCGGCGACATTATCGGCGCGGTCGTCGATGAAGATCAGCTCCTCGGCCGGCATGCCGAAGCGGAGGAGCGCGAGTTCGTAGATGTCGCGGTGCGGCTTCAGCAGCCGCTCGGTGCCGGACACGACGATATCGCGGAACCGGTCGAACACCGGCTGGGTATCCCGGAACGGACCCCAGAACTCGCCGCTGAAATTGGTGATCGCGAACAGCGGCACGCCGCTCGCGTCCAGCTCCTCGACCAGCGCGATCATGCCCCCGACCGCTGGCCCGAGGCTCTCGTTGAAGCGCGGCCCCCAAAGCTCGATCAGTTCGCGATGCTGCGGGTGCTTGGCGACCAGCTCTGCGCTGGTCTCGGAAAATGGCCGGCCGGCATCGTGTTGGAAGTGCCACTCATGAGTGACGACTTCGCGCAGAAACGCATCGAGCGCCCGATCGTCGTCGATCAGGCGCTCGTAGAGGAACCGTGGGTCCCAGGTGAAGAGGACGTTGCCGACGTCGAAAACGACGCCGCGCACGGCCGTCACTGCTTAGCCCTGGCGAGCCTTGAAGCGGCGGTTCGTCTTGTTGATCACATAGATGCGGCCGCGACGGCGGATCACGCGGTTGTCGCGGTGACGGTCCTTTAAGGACTTGAGAGAGTTGACGATCTTCATGGTTTTGCTCGAATCTAAGCTGGAAATCGGACGCGCCCGCCTAGTCGAGCGGCCTGCGCCCGTCAACCATGCAGCTAATTACGCAAGTGAATCGTTATGTAGGTGTCTGAAAGGGATGAACAAGATGAATGCGCGCCGCTTTGCCCTGCTGATGCTGCCTTTCGCCGCCCTGGGCGCCTGCACCACGCCGATGTCGCCGACCGAGGTCACGCGCTTCCATCTGGGCCAGGTCAATGAGCGCGGCACGGTCGCGGTGGAGCCCGCGCCCGGCGGCGTGAGCGGCATGGAGTTCGGCAGCTATGCCAGTGCGGTCGCGAACCAGCTGCGGCGGCTCGGCTATGCCGATGTCGATGGCGTCGGCCAAGGCCTGTACGTCGCCGTGGTCGACGTGCGCAGCGGCACGCGCGAGCGTGTCGGGGGCGGATCGCCTGTCTCGATCGGCATCGGCGGCGGCACCGGCGGCTGGAGCAGCGGCGTCGGCGGCGGCATCAGCTTCGGGCTGGGCGGCAATCGCGGCGGGCTGGTGGTGGCGACGCAGCTATCCGTTCAGCTGAAGCGGCGCTCCGACCAGACCGTGGTGTGGGAAGGCCGCGCGCGAGGCGAAGCGTCCGAGCGTGACTCGGCGGCGTTGGCCGAGCGTCTCGCGGCGGCGTTGTTCAGGGACTTTCCGGGAGAGTCGGGCCGCACTATCAGCGTGCGATGACCTTCAGCATCACCAGCGCTTTCGACAGCGGTAACATTCGCGTCCTTTCCATGTCCGGCACCGAGGCGGAGCTCGAGATTGAGACCGACCATGCTTCCGAATTCTATCAATGGTTCCACTTCCGGGTTGCGAACGCGGCCGGACGCGAGCTGACGCTGCGGATCACCAACACGGCAGGCTCGGCCTATCCGTTCGGCTGGCCGGGTTATCGTGCCCGCATTTCGGAAGACCGGATCCATTGGCGCCAGGCTGATACCGGCTATAATGACCGGCAGCTGATGATCGCGGTGCGCCCGGAGACGAATGCGCTCTGGGTGGCCTATTTCGCGCCTTATTCGATGGAGCGCCATTATGACTTGGTCGCCCGCATGGCGGCACGGCCGGGCGTCACCCAGCGCGAGCTGACCAAGACGCTGGACGGCCGCCCGCTCGACTGCCTGACGATCGGCACCGGACCGAAGCAGGTCTGGCTCTATGCGCGCCAGCATCCGGGCGAGAGCATGGCCGAATGGTGGGCGGAAGGCGCGCTCGAAAAGCTGACGGACGCCAGCGACGCGACGTCGCGAGCCCTGCTCGCGGCTGCCACCTTCAATATCGTGCCGAACATGAACCCGGACGGCAGCTTCCGCGGTCATCTGCGCACCAATGCCGCGGGAGTGAACCTCAACCGCGAATGGCACGCGCCGAGCGCCGACCGCAGCCCCGAGGTGCTGGCGGTGCGCAACGCGATGGACGCGACCGGCGTGGATTTCGCAATGGACGTGCATGGCGATGAAGCGATCCCCGCCAACTTCATCGCCGGCTTCGAAGGCGTCCCCTCTTATTCTGAAGCCAAGGGCGCCCTCTTCGCCCGCTTCCGTGACACGCTTGCGGAGCGCTCGCCCGATTTCCAGGTGCAGAAGGGCTATGAGATCGCGGCGCCGGGCAAGGCGAACATGTCCATGTCCACGACCCAGCTGGCGGAACGCTATGGCGCGGTGTCGATGACGCTCGAAATGCCGTTCAAGGATCATGACGACAATCCCGATCCGGAGTTCGGCTGGTCGCCGGACCGCTGCAAGCGGCTGGCGCATGACTGCCTCGACAATCTCGCGGCGATGATCGAGGCCTTGTAAGTTTTTCCGTCACCCCAGCGAAGGCTGGGGTCTCCACCTTCGAGGCAGAGATGCCAGCCTGCGCTGGCATGACGATAAACCCGGAGACTTGAATGCCCACGCTCGTCCTAATCCGTCACGGCCAATCCTCCTGGAATCTCGAGAACCGCTTCACCGGCTGGTGGGACGTCGATCTGACCGAACAGGGCGTGCGGGAGGCGACCGCAGCGGGCGAGCTGATGAAGGCGCGGAGCCTCGATTTCGATCTATGCTTCACCAGCTTTCAGACCCGCGCGATCAAGACGCTGCACCTGGCGCTGGAAGCCATGGGCCGGCTGTGGCTGCCCGAAGAAAAGGACTGGCGGCTGAACGAGCGTCACTATGGCGGGCTGACCGGCCTCAACAAGGCGGAGACGGCAGCCAGGCATGGCGAGGAGCAGGTGAAGCTCTGGCGCCGCAGCTTCGACGTGCCGCCGCCGCTGCCGGAGGAGGGGAGTCCTTGGGATCTCGCCAAGGACGAACGCTATAAAGGCGTGCCGATCCCGCAGACCGAGAGCCTGAAGGACACGATCGCGCGCGTGCTGCCCTATTGGGAAAGCCGCATCGCGCCGGAGCTGAAGGCCGGCAAGCGCGTGCTGATCTCCGCCCACGGCAACTCGCTACGCGCGCTGGTCAAGCATCTGTCCGGCATTTCCGAAGCGGACATTGCCAGCCTCGAGATTCCGACCGGCCAGCCGATCGTCTATGAGCTGGACCAGGCGCTGAACGCCACGGATCGCTACTACCTGAGCGAACGGGCAGCATAGTCGTAGGTCCACTTTCTTTCGTCATCCCCGCGAAAGCGGGGACCCAGCCCTTCTTCGCTACGCTTCCTGGATTCCCGCTTTCGCGGGAATGACGAGGGGTGGCAGGAGCCTGCTTGGTCAGGGGAGGAACCGCGCGGCCACGTCTGCGGGCACGCGCACGATGCGGCCCGCTGCCTTGTCGACGATCGCCCAGGTGGTCCGCGCGCGCACCCTGATCCGGCCATCGGGCCCGGCGAACTCGACATGCCGGTCGAACCGGGCCCCGCGCGGCGCCTCGCCCACCCAGGTCCGTGCCGTGACCGGCTCGCCGGGCCCGACATTGCCGAGATAGTCGATCTCGTGCCGCACCACGACCCAGATATAAGCCTCCACATGTGCCGGCTCCGCGGCCGACAGCCAGTGGGCGGTCGCGACATCCTGCAGCCAGCGCACCCAGACGGCATTGTTGACATGGCCGAGCTCGTCGAAGTCGGCGGGCTGGGGCGTGATCTGGAGTTCGAACGCGTTCACCTGATCCTCCCCTGAAAGGGGAGGTGGCGCGCGTAGCGCGACGGAGGGGTGTCACCGTTTGTGGGACCCACCGACGGTGACACCCCTCCACCACTCGCTTTCGCGAGCGGTCCCCCTCCCCGTGCCGGGGAGGAACTCACTTGGCCAGCCCCAGCTGCCACAGGATGAACGCAAACTCCTCGGCCGTCTCGCGCAGGCTCTCGAAGCGGCCCGATTTGCCGCCATGGCCGGCGCCCATATTGGTCTTGAGCAGCAGGATGTTTCGGTCCGTCTTGGCGGCACGGACTTTGGCCACCCATTTGGCCGGCTCCCAATAGGTCACGCGAGGATCGTTGAGACCGGCGGTCACCAGCAGGGGGGGATAAGCCTGGGCGGTGACATTGTCATAAGGGCTGTAGCTGCGGATCAGATCGAAGGCCGCCTTGTCCTCGATCGGATTGCCCCATTCCGGCCATTCGCCCGGTGTCAGCGGTAGGGTGGGGTCGAGCATCGTGTTGAGCACATCGACAAAGGGCACGTGCGCCGCCACTGCGCCCCAGAGTTCGGGCGCTTCGTTGATCACGGCACCCATCAGCTCGCCGCCGGCCGAGCCGCCCGCGATCGCGATCCGCCCCGCTTCCGTCCAGCCCTGCGCCACCAGCCCGCGCGCCACGTCGATGAAGTCGTGAAAGGTGTTGGTGCGCTTTTCGAGCTTGCCCTCGAGATACCATTGCTGGCCGAGATCGTCGCCGCCGCGGATATGGGCGATTGCGAAGGCCATGCCGCGGTCGAGCAGGCTCAGCCGCGAAGTGGAGAAGCCCGGCTCGATGGCGAGGCCATAGGCGCCATAGCCGTAGAGATAGAGCGGCCCCGGCCGTTCGAGACCGCGCTTGTAGACGATCGAGACCGGCACCCTGGTGCCGTCGCGCACAGTGATCTCCAGCCGCTCGGTCGCGTAAAGCGACGGGTCATAGCCGGACGGGATTTCCTGCACCTTCAGCACGGTGCGTTCACCGGTGGCGAGGTCGAGGTCCAGCACCGTGCCCGGCGTCACCATCGACTCATAGGAGAGGCGCAGCTTCGTCACCGCATATTCGGGATTGTCGTCGAGACCCGCCGAATAGCTGGCTTCCGGAAAGTCGATCTGCTTGCCCGGACCGCCGGCGTAATCGTGCAGATAGATGCGATCCAGGCCGTGCTCGCGCCCTTCCACGATGAAGAAGTCGGCGAATGTGGTGACATCCGTCAGATAGAAATCGGCCGACGGAGCGATCAGCTCGGTCCATTCGGCTGGGCCCTCCAAGGGCGCCGTGACGAGGCGGAAGTTGGTGTGCGTGTCGTTGGTGCGGATGAAGAGCGTGCCGTCATGCTCTTCCACTTCATATTCGCGGCCGGGCTGGCGCGGTGCGACCATGATCGGCTCCGCGAGCGGCTCTTCGAAGGGCAGCAGCCGCACTTCGCTGGTCACATGATCGCCGGTGCTGATCGCGATCAGGCGCCGCGACTGGGTGAGGCCGAGCCCCACCTGGAAGCCTTCGTCCGCCTCGCGATAGAGCTCGACGTCTTCGGCCACAGGGGTGCTGAGCCGGTGCAGCTTGGCGACATCGATCCGCCAATGCTCGTTGACCAAGCCGTAGAGCAGCGACTGCCCGTCACCAGCGAAGAGGAAGCCGCCGAGCGTGCCTTCGATCACGTCTGGCAGCAGCTCGCCGGTTTCCAGGTCCTTGATGCGGATGGTGAAGCGCTCCGACCCGTCATCGTCGACGGCAAAAGCGAGCAGCCGGTCGTCCGGGCTCACATCCATCGCACCGAGCCGGAAATATTCCTTGCCCTCGGCCAGTGCCGGTTCGTCCAGCATCAGCTGCGCTTCGCCACCGGCCGCGGGCGAGCGCCACCATTTCCGGTATTGCGCACCTTCGTCGAAGGAGCGCCAATAGAGCCAGTCGCCATCCTTGGCCGGCACCGACTGGTCCGCTTCCTTGATCCGCCCCCGCATCTCCTTGAACAAGGACTCGATCAGCGGCTGGTGCGGCGCCATCGCCGCTTCGAAATAGGAGTTTTCGGCATTCAGATAGGCGAGCACGTCCGCGTCGGTGACGTCCGGATAATTCGGGTCGCGCAGCCAGGCATAGGGGTCGTCGATCGTGACGCCATGATGGGTGAAACTATGCGGGCGGCGCGCGGCAATGGGCGGTTCGGGAAGTTCGGTCATCGGCTGCGAGGTAGCGGCTGAGGGCGGCCAGGCAAGTGACGCTTCACTTTTCAGGCTTGACCCGCCACGACTTCCCCATGTGCAACGAAATCCGCCGCCGCATCGCGCTCGGGCAAATCAGGGACGATTTCAGCCAGGTCCGCATCCCGCTGAGCTTCCCGGAAGGGCTGCCGAACCTGGCGCCGCTGGACAGCATCCGCATCACCGATCCCGCCGCGATCGTGAAGCAAGGCGCGCAGCCCGAGCTGGTCACGCGCCGCTGGAGCTGGCCGGCGCCGGGCGGCAAGCCGGTCTATAACTTCCGCTCGGAGGGCCGGCGCTTTGCCAGCGGCCGGTGCCTGATCGTTGCCGATGGCTTTTACGAGTTCACCACGCCCGCCGACCCGAAGGCAAAGCGCAAGCACAAATGGCTGTTCACCAAAGCGGGCGAGGAATGGTTCGGCATTGCCGGATTGGTGCGGCCCTGGGGCGAGGGCGAGGCGTTCACGATGCTGACGACGGAGCCTGGCCCCGACGTCGCGCCCTATCACAGCCGCCAGATCGCGATCATCGAACGCGCCGACTGGAGCCGCTGGCTCTCGCCCGAACCCGGCGCGGAGGAACTGCTCAAGCCGCTGCCGGTCGGCAGTCTCACCGTCGAGCAGCTCTGCTGACAGAGTAAGCGGCGCGTTTACCAGACTTTCACGAGGCCGCGTCTAGTCATTGCACATGGACAACGGTTCTCAGCTCTCAGGCATTGACGACAGCACCGGCCCAATCGCGCGCGAGAGGCGCTTCGCGGTCTTTCTGCGCGGCGTGATCGGACGCGCCGGCAGCCGCAACCGCATGCCGCTGACCGTCCGCAACATCTCCGCGCATGGGCTGAAGGGCGAATGCGCCTATCCGCCGCTGCCCGGCGAAGCGATCGAGATCGAGCTGCCGGGCATCGGCGCCATTTTCGGTCTGGTCCGCTGGGGCGATGGGCAGGGCATCGGCATCGAATTCGACGGGCCGATCGACCCGACGCTCGCCTTCACGCGCAATCGTCCCGGGATTCGCCGCTCGGGCCTGCTCACCGCCCATTGACGCGCCTGCTCGGCGAAGCCCTGCCCGGCACAGGGGGTGGTTGGGGGAGTTGCGCCGGACAGGACTTCGTTGAACGGGCCCGTTAGCGGCTTGCCCGGATCGGGATCACCGGCGCTTGCGTGCCCCACTGCGCGGCCCGTTCGGCAAGGAGCTGCTGGAGCCTGCGGATGCGCCGGCTCTCTTCGCCTTCTTTGATAGTCGCCGGGTCGGCGCACTCGTAGCGCGCAGCGCTCAGCAGATCGGTGAAATCGGACATGGGCTGCGCAATGAGGCGGTCTGCTGCGCCTGCCCAGCGAAGCTCGACGGAGCACCTGCCGCCGCGCCCAACGTCACCATCTGCGGCCAAACGGACGTCGTCAGGGGCCGAACGTCACGCCGAAATGCGCTGCGGCCCGATGATCGTTGCGACCGACTCCCGATAGCTGCGGCCCACCGGCACTTCCTCTCCGCTCTCCAGCCTGACGGCGAGTGCGCCTGACGGTTTGCGCAACAAAGCGACGATTGCGTTGCGGCGGCAGATGGCGGAGCGGTGCACCCGGGCAAAGTCGCCAGGGTCGAGCTGCGCCTCGAGGCCGGACAAGGTGCCGCGCATCAGCCCGCCGCCGGTGCGGGCATGGAGCCGCACATAATCCCCTTCGGCCTCGACCCAGTCGATCGCATCGACCGCGACGCGAACCGTTTCACGGCCGCGGCTGACCCAAAGCGCTTCCGGGAAGGTTGGGCCGCTCTCGGCTAGGTGGGTCTCTTCATCCTTGGAGGAGAGTGCCTCGACCTTCGGCAGTGGCGCAAAGCTCAGAAAGGCAAGCGAGCCGCCCAAGAAATAACCGGCCCAGATCAGCGCGAAGCGGAGGTGGCGCTCCAGGCTGGACGGCGGCTCCCCGAACTCGAGCACGACGAGACGGTCGATGCCGGCGCGGCCGAGGATCATTGCGACGCAGCAGGCCAGCCCGGCCGCAAGCAGCAGCGCCACCCGCTGTCTGAACGGCTTGGCGGCGCTGCGGTCGGCGAGCAAGGTGAAGCCGTAGAAGAGTAGCGCGCCGAGCGCGGTCGTGAGGAGCCGGCGCGCCTGCCAGACCGCGGACGGGAATTGGTCCTGCAGCTGGTTCCAGGCGAGGAACAGCAAATAGGTCGCGGCCCAGAAAGCCAGTGCGCAGCCGATGCGGAGACGTTCGCGCGCGGGAATGCGCTCGATCAGGAATGTCATGCGCTTGGAGATAGGGTCGGACGCGCGAAGGTAAAAGCTATTCGGCGGCGATCGGGAAACTTCCGTTGGTGCTGGGCGGCGTGTCGCCGGGGGCGGCGAGCTGCACTGCCAGCCACAGCACGCCGGCGGCCCAGATCAGCGCCTTCCACCGGCTGCGGAACAGGTTCGAACTGCGGAACATGCGCGGCTTTATCGCGTGCCAGGCTTACTCGGTCGTGAAGATCACGACATTTTTCAGCCATGTGCGATCCGTCACAGTCAGCAAGGTCGAATCACGCCAGAAGGCCCGCATGTAAGTTGCGTAGGCGTTCTGGAGTTTATCGGGGATGATCATGAACGCCGAAGATCTGTCCAAGATGATGCATGACAGCGCGCTCATCGCGTCATGGGACGCGGCCGAGCTGCAGGACCTGCTCGAGCGCGCCCAGCTCTGCCCGATGAAAAAGGGCGATGTGCTGCTGCATCAGGGCGACGCCGGCGATTATCTGATCATCCTGCTCGACGGCACCATCCGCGTATCGATGGTGGCCTCCAACGGGCGCGAGATCATTCTGGACTATCTCGAACCGGGCGCGGTGATCGGCGAGATCGCGCTGCTCGACGGCGGCGAGCGGACCGCGAGCGTCACCGCGCTGGGCGAAGGCAAATATCTGAAGCTGGGCGCGAAGGCGTTTCGCGACGTGCTGGAAAAGCATCCCAGCGTCGCCTGGCGGCTGTTGCGCGTCATGGCCCGGCGCCTGCGCAATGCGAACAACACGATTGAGAGCGACCGCGCTTATGCCTCCGGCCCTCGGCTGGCGCGCACGCTCCAGCGGCTGATGCAAAAGGGGGCGGAAGGCGCCGCGCTCAGGCTGGATCTCAGCCAGAGCGAGCTGGGCGCCTTCGCAGGCATCAGCCGCGAAAATATCAACCGGCAGCTCGGCGCATGGGCCGATGTCGGCATCGTTTCTCTGGAGAGCGGGCGTGTTCGCGTGCTCGATCGGGATGTCCTGGAGGAGATCGCGATGGCGGCCGAGTAGCTTACCGGCTGTCACGTTCGTCCTGGGGCCCTTGCCGACCCCGCTCCGGCGCGAGCGTCCATCACCATCTCGCCATGACAGGGGGCGGCCCGACCAGGGGGTGGGCCGCCCCTTTTTTTTGCCGACGCTTAAGCGGCGGCGCTGTGCTCGATCGTCCTGCTGTCGTTCGACGCGGACGGCTGGGCGGTGCCGCCGATCGCGATCTTCTGCGGCTTCATGGCCTCAGGAATTTCGCGGACCAGCTCGATGGTGAGCAGGCCGTCGGCGAGGTCCGCGCTTGCCACCCGCACGAAATCGGCGAGTTCGAAGCGGCGCTCGAAGCTGCGATTGGCGATGCCCACGTGCAGGAAATTGGCACGATCCTGCTGGGCCGTCTCCTTCTTGCCGCTGACCAGCAGCAGGTTCTGCTGCGCGACGATGTCGATCTCGTCCTTCTTGAAGCCGGCGACGGCGAGCGTGATCCGGTAACGGTCCTCGGCCAGCCGCTCGAGATCGAAAGGCGGATAATTGTCGCTCGATCCCGCGCTGCGGGCGCTGTTCTCGAGCAGGTCGAACAGCCGGTCGAAACCGACCATCGAGCGGCGATAGGGGGTCAGGTCAAAATTACGCATATCGATATCTCCTCATGAGCATATGACTGCACTGAGGCGCCCCGAAGTGGCGGCGCCCTGCACGCCAGGCCCCGCAGGCGGCGGCCTGACGTTACGGAATCTAGGGCAGGGAGTTGGCGCTTCAAGAGGTCCGGCCTGCTCTTCCGGCGCTGCCGTTTATCGCCTAAGTCCCGCGCTTCATGTTCGATATCGCCCCCACGGAATTGCTGCTTTGCGCCATCGTCGCGCTGGTCGTGATCGGCCCCAAGGACCTGCCCAAGGCGATGCGGGTGATGGGCCATTGGCTGGGCCGGGCCCGGGGCGTGGCGCGCCATTTCCGCTCCGGCATCGATGCGATGATCCGCGAATCCGAGCTGGCCGAGATGGAAAAGAAATGGGCCGAGGAAAATGCCCGGATCATGCGCGAGCATCCGATCGTGTCGGACCAGCCACAGATGCTGCCGCTCGATCCGCCTCCGCCGCCGCCAGCTCCCACCAATGAAGGTGAGCGGTGAAGGATATCGACGATAGCCGCGCGCCGTTGCTCGATCACCTGGTCGAATTGCGCCGGCGGCTCCTGATCTCCCTGGCGTGGCTGGCGCTGGCGTTCGGCGCCTGCCTCTATTTCGCGCGCCCGATCTTCGCCTTTTTGGTCCAGCCCCTGCTCAGGGCCGGGCAGAACCGCATCATCTACACCGACGTGTTCGAAGCCTTCTTCGTCGACGTGAAGGTAGCGTTCTTCGCCGCGATCATGGTGGCCTTCCCGATGCTGGCGACACAGCTGTGGAAGTTCGTCGCGCCGGGGCTCTATCGTAACGAGAAGAAGGCGCTGCTGCCCTTTCTGCTGATGACGCCGTTGCTGTTCGGGCTCGGGGCGGCGCTTGCCTATTATGTGGCGATGCCGATCGCGCTGACCTTCCTGCTCGGCTTCGAGGGGAATGTCGGCGGAGTGGAGCAGGAGGCGCTCCCTGGCGTCGGCAACTATCTGAGCTTCGTCACCAAGTTCATGTTCGGGTTCGGCGTCGCGTTCCTGACGCCGGTGCTGCTGATGCTGCTGGAGCGGGCGGGGATCGTCACGCGGGCCCAGCTGATCAGCGGCCGGCGCTATGCGATCGTGATCGCCTTCGTGATCGCGGCGGTGCTGACGCCGCCGGACATCATCTCGCAGCTGCTGCTCGCGATACCTCTGGTGCTGCTTTACGAGCTGGCGCTGGTGGCGATCTGGTTTACCGAGCGCAAGCGCAAGAAGGAGGCCCCCCCGGCCGAAGCCGAGAAGGCCTGACCGTCCTTACTTGTTGATTTCTTCCTTCACTTCCTGGCTGGCCGAGGAAAGATCCTTGCCGGCGCCATCGACGGTGTTGCAGCCGGCGAGGAAGAGCGTGCCGGCCACGAACACCAGCGCCACGGATTTGCGAAGCATAGTCTGTCTCCTGTTGGACGCGACCCAAAGCGCGCGTCCGTCAAATGCGCGAGCGCCAGCACTGTTCCGTTAGCGGAAAGGTTTTGCGCGCGGCGCCGGAGACCTAAAAAATTTGGGCCCGGAGACACCACCGGGGGGAGGCTGGTGTGTCCGGGCCCATTGTCTTGGATAGCGAGAGCGGGGGGGCAAAAGGTCACTATCCGAACTGCAGAACGCCCTTCGACGGGAGTGGTTCCGCGCCGCCCGACATTTTTTCGAATTATTTTTCCGGCTCGCTGTCGCCGTCGACCAGCATCGGGAAGCAGACCTGGAAACTGCCTGCTTCCTTGTCGCGCTCGAGCGGGCTGCGCAGCTGGCGCGACAGTCCTTCGAGCACGCGGCCATAGCGTTCGGCGAGCAGGGCCTCCAGCCGTTGCCCGTCCGCCAGCGCCGCGGAGCCGATCACCAGGCAGGCGCGGCCCGGCTCCGGCTGGCGGAGCACCGAGATGCGGATCGACGCGGTGGGGTCCAAGGTCATCGCCAGCTCGACCAGCTCGGTGGTGAGGAAGGCGATCGGGATTGCCGTATCCTGGCCGACATGCACCGCCGGCGCGTCGATCAGGATGGCGAGCCGCGTCGCTTCGCCCGGCGCGGTGGCGCGCAGATTGGCGGCGAGTTCGCCGACCAAGGATCGGAGATTGACGCCCCGATTCTCCTCCAGCTCCGCATAATGGTTGCGGTGAACGACCGCGAGCGCGTCGACCCGCCGGCTGATCGTCGAATAGGCGGCGCTCGCTTCCGGGCTCTTGGCGGCGCGCGCGTGCAGGTTGATCAGGCTGGAGACGACCTGAAGATTATTCTTCACCCGGTGATGCACCTCGCGCGTCAGCCGCGTCTGCCGGGACAGGCCGAGCGCCAGCTCTTCCTCGTGCGCCGCCACCGTGTGGCTGATCGACTGAAAAGTCTGCCCGAGTTCGTCGATCTCGCGCGCCGGGATGGTCATGCGGCGTGCCGGCTGGAAGATTTCGCCCGGCTTATAGGCGGAGATGTTGGCGCGCAGCTGGCCAAGCGGCGCCATCACCAGCCGGTTGAACACGATCCAGGCGACCAGCATCGCCACCAGCCACATGATGACCGGCACCAGCATGGTGAGGATTTCGGCCAGCGTAAACGGCGCGGCGGCGACCGAGAAGATCAGCTGCAGGGGCGCATCCGGCACCGGCGTCGCTACAGTTTCCCGCCGCGCCAACTGTCCGCCGCGGAAGCCGTCTATCAAGGTAAGTTGCTGGCCGGCGCCGCTGAGGACCAGATTATAGGAGGAGTCGAAAGTGGCCGGTCGGAGGGTCCGCTCCAGCCGGTCGCGCGGGTACCAGGAAAGGGCGACAAAGGCGCGTGTGTCGCTCGGCAGCAGCACGAGCAGCCCGCTCGCAGAGAGGGATACTGCCTTGTCACGACGCAGCTCGCCGCGTGGCATCTGGCCCGCAAGCGCCGCCGATCCGCACACCAGCCGCCCGCCGCGCGAGACGATCGCGAAGCGCGTCGGCTCGCCGAACGACGTTGCGAGCACGCTCTGGGTGCGGGCGCAGGTCGAATTGGCGTCGCCGCCGCGCTCCAGCAGATTGGCGGCCGATTGCAGCGCGGTTCCGTCCACCGCCAGTTCCGAACCCAGCCGCCGGGCGCTTTCCATCGCCGCGATGCGCACGCTGGCGCGCCGCTCGAGATCGGCACTGCGAGAAATTTGAAGCGTGGCGAGGATCGCCAGCAGCCCCAGCGGCAGCAGGGCAAGCGTCAGCAATATGATGAGGCGGTACCCGGCGGAGAGCCGGGAGAACCGGTCAACCGCCGCCGTGGTTACCGCGCGCGCGGAAGCGGCGCTGGCCATTGTCCGTGACTATTTGAGCTTGCCGAGCAGGTCCAGCATCTCTTGCGGAATGGCTTCCTCGGCGGCCTTCTCGTAGACGGAGCGCAACGCATCGACGACCGCGCCTTCCGACGCAGCTTTCTTGTCCGGCGACGAGTCCTTGCCTTCAACCTTGCGCTTCGCGTTCAATACCAACACTACCCCCCAACAGCCGGCGTCGCCGCGTGCTCAAGGAACCATCAACCATAAACACGGCGCAGGCGCATCTAGCCGCCCTTCGCCGGTCGTGAAACCAATTAGCGTTTCGTTTGTTCCACCCCCGCGCCATATTTTTTCAACACCGGCCGCGCAGGGGGGAAAGGGGTTGCCAAGCCCGCTGACCGCGCCCCATGGACGGGTTAAACGAAGCTTGGGAGTCCCGATAAACATGTCGCTTGGTCAACAACTGGCCCCACATCTTCCGTTCCTGCGCCGCTATGCGCGTGCCCTGACCGGCAGCCAGCAGCACGGCGATTCCTATGTGAAGGCCGCATTGGAAGCGATCGTGCAGGCGCCCGACCAGTTCCCGCGCGACGTCGATCCGCGGCTGGGTCTGTACAAGACGTTTCAAGCGATCTGGGGTTCGGTCAATGTCGCCAATGACGACGAGCCGATCAGCGCCGACGGCACCGATAACGAGGCGATTGCCCGCGCGCGCCTGGCCCGCATCACGCCGCTGCCCCGCCAGGCGCTGCTGCTGACTGCGATGGAGGGCTTCACCCCCGAAGACACCGGCTATCTGATCGAGGCCGATGCCGATGAGGTCGACCGGCTGGTCGCGGAAGCGCTGGCCGAGATCGAGGAGCAGACCCGCGCCGAGGTGCTGATCATCGAGGACGAGCCGATCATCGCCATGGATCTGGAGACGATCGTGCGCGATCTGGGCCATGACGTGACCGGCGTCGCCGTCACCCGCGACGAGGCGGTGGCGCAGGCCAAGGCGCGCCGCCCAGGCCTGGTGCTCGCCGACATCCAGCTCGCCGACGACAGTTCGGGCATCGACGCGGTGAAGGATATCCTGGCCGAGTTCTCGGTGCCGGTGATCTTCATCACCGCCTTCCCCGAGCGGCTGCTGACCGGCGAGCGGCCGGAGCCGACCTTCCTGATTACCAAGCCGTTTCAGCGCTCTACGGTCAAGGCGGCGATTGCGCAGGCACTGTTCTTCGACCGCGCGACCATCCCGGCCTGAGGTGCGGAACCTGCCACGGTTGCGGGCGTTATCGAGTTCGTGACCGTAGCAGGGGCGAAATGAAAAATGGCCGATGACGAACTGCATCGCACCGCGACTGAAGCGCGAGGTGCGTCGAAACAGGGCGTCGTCCGCTATGTGCTCGCCATTTCGCTCGCACTCGTGATCCTCGCCTATATCGTCATCCTGCTCGTCTGAGCATCCCGCGCTCGCTTGCGGGCTGTCTTACCAACTCGAGTCAAGGTTCTGAATGGCCGAAGCTACCGCCCGCATGATCGATGACGAGGATGAACCGGAAGCCGTCCCGCATGCGGCGCTGTCCGACGAGGAGTTCCGGCAGCAGCTGGGGCTCGTCATCCCGCATCTGCGCGCCTTTGGCCGCTCGCTGTCCGGCAATCGCGACACGGCCGACGATCTCGTCCAGGAAACTCTGCTGAAGGCATGGGCCGCGCGCAAGCGCTTCCAGGCCGGCACCAACATGCGCGCCTGGACCTTTATAATTTTGCGCAATCTCTATCTCTCCCAGATGCGCCGCGCGCGCTTCAAGGGCGAGTGGGACGATCTTGCCGCCGACCGGCTGCTCGCAGCGCCCGCCAGCCAGGACCGTCACGTCGAGCTCGCCGATATGCAGCGCGCGCTGATGCATCTGCCGCAGCCGCAACGCGAGGCGCTGATCCTCGTCGGCGCGGGCGGCTTTGCCTATGAGGAAGCGGCTGAAATTTGCGGCGTCGCCGTCGGCACGATCAAGAGCCGCGTCGCTCGCGGGCGCGTCGCGCTCGAAGCGCTGCTCACCGACGGCGCGCTTCCCTCCCGCCGCGACAGTGCCGGCAATGGCGGCCGCGGTGCGCTGGAAACGATCATGGGCCAGGTCGACGACCTCAGCCGCGATGCTGAGCATTCGCAGGATCGGTCAGCGCAGGATCACTAGATCGACGTCGCCGAGCAAAGCTCAGCAGCGAATGCGGTCCAGCCGCTCGAGATAGTTCTGCAGATCCGCCGGCAACTGAAAGCCGTCACGGAACGCCGCCTGCAGCGCACGGCCGATTCCCTCGGCCCGGGACGGGCGCGGGACGGCAATGAAATGGCCTTCCGTCATGTCCTGCTCCCGTTGGTTGGATGCACGCTGCATAGGCGGTCAACGCCTTTACATAAGTGAAGTTGCCTCCATGTTGCCCCCGGAACAATGAGCTGCCTAAGGCTGTGGCATGAACGCCACGCCGGCTGCCCGACTATCTGACGCGCTTGAGCGCGCCGCGCGCCACGCGCCGTTCCTGCGCGGGCAGATCGAGCGCCAGCGTGATCTGACGGACTTGCTCAACGCCGGCGACCTTGCTGGAGCGCTGGCCGCCTGCGAGACCGGGCTGGGGGACATACCGCCGGCAAGGCGGTTGCGGATTGGCCGTTCGAGGGTCGCGCTGGTGCTCGCCATTGGCGATCTCGCCGGGCTGCTGACGCTCGATGAAGTCACGCAGAGCCTCAGCGACCTGGCCGATCGGAGCCTGGACCTGGCGATCCGGACTGCAATCTCCGAGCGGATGCCGGAGGCGGCGGCGACTGGCTTCGCGGTGATCGGCCTCGGCAAGCATGGCGGGCAGGAGCTGAATTACTCGTCCGACATCGACCCGATCTTCCTCTACGATCCCGCGAGGCTGCCGCACCGCGCCCGCGAGGAGCCTGCCGAAGCCGCGGTCCGAATCGGCCGGCGCGTCATCGAGCTGCTCCAGGCGCGGGATGCCGATGGCTATGCCTTTCGCGTCGATCTGCGGCTGCGCCCTTCGCCCGAAGTCACGCCGATCGCGCTGCCGGTGGATGCCGCGATCGGCTATTATGAATCGAGCGCGGTCGCCTGGGAGCGGGCGGCCTTTGTGCGTGCCCGCGCTGCGGCGGGCGATCGCGCGCTGGGCGAGCGCTTCCTCGAGGCAATTCGTCCCTTCGTGTGGCGCCGCTCGCTTGATTTCGGTGCGGTCAAGGAAATGCGCGCCATGTCCCACCGCATCCGCGACCGGCATGGGCGGGAGGCGTTCGGGCCCGGCTATGACCTGAAGCGCGGGCGCGGCGGCATTCGCGAAGTCGAGTTCTTCGCCCAGATCCACCAGCTGATCCATGGCGGTCGGGACCGGTCGCTCAGATCGCCGACGACCGTGCCGGCACTTGAAAGCCTCCGGAGCGCCGGACTCATCGGCGATGAAGCCGGCACGATGATCGCAGCCTATCGCCTGTTCCGCACCATCGAACATCGGCTGCAGATGGTGGACGACCGCCAGACTCACGCCCTGCCCGCCGATGCCGAGGCACTCGACAACGTCGCCGCGCTGCATGGCCTGGAGAATGGCGCCGCGCTGATCGAGCTGCTCCGGTCTCATGTGGAGGCGGTCGGCACCATCTATGACGGCCTCGATGATGGTGCGGGGGAGGGGCTGCCGGTCGGCGAGGGGCTGGTGAGCGCGCTCGACCGGGCAGGCTTTCACCCCGCCCTGGCCGCGCGGGCGGTGATCGAGCGCTGGCGCGGCGGCGGCGTCCGCGCGCTGCAGAGCCCCGCCGCGCGGGAAGCGCTGGAGGAAGTGCTGCCGGGTCTCGTCACGGCGCTAGGGCAAGCGCCCGATCCGCTTGGCGCGTTGCACCGGCTCGACGATATCGTCGGCCGGCTGCCGAGCGCGATCAACTTCTTCCGCCTGCTCGCGGCGCGGCTGCCGCTGGCGCAACTGCTCGCCGACATTCTGACGCACGCACCGACGCTCGCCGAAGCGCTTGGGCGGCGGCCCAGCCTGCTCGACGGGCTGATCGACGCCAGCGCCTTCGAGCCAGCGCCCGGCGTTCCCGATCTCGTCGCGTCGTTCGCGGCCGCCGAGCAGGTCGATTATGAGCGGCTGCTCGATCAGGTGCGTCACTCCGTGGGTGAGAAGCGATTCGCGCTCGGCGCGCAGCTGATCGAAGGCGCCAGCGATCCGCTGGAAGTCGCCAGCGGCTATGCGCGCGTCGCGGAAGCGGCGGTGCAGGCGCTGGCCGGCGCCACTCTCGCCGACCACCGGCGTCAGCACGGCGAGGTGCCGGATAGCGAGTTCGTGATCCTCGCGCTCGGGCGGCTCGGCGGCGAGGCGCTGACGCACGCGTCCGATCTCGATCTCGTCTATCTGTTCACCGGCTCGCTCGAACGGAGCTCGGACGGGGCCAAGCCGATCGAGGCGACTCGCTATTATAATCGCCTCGCTCAGCGCGTGACGGCGGCACTCACCGTGCCGACGGCCGCCGGCGCGCTCTATGAAGTGGACACGCGGCTGCGCCCCTCCGGAGCAAAAGGGCTGCTCGCGGTGACGATCGACTCCTTCGCCGACTATCAACGCACCAGCGCCTGGACCTGGGAGCATATGGCGCTCACCCGCGCCCGGCCGGTGTTCGGCTCGGCCGAAGCGCGCAGCGCCGTCCGCGCGGTGATCGAGGAGGTGCTGCGCGCGCCACGCGACTCTCAGGCACTGCTGCGCGACGTCGTAGCGATGCGCACTGACATGGCGCTGCACAAGCCGCCGGCGGGGCCGCTCGACGCCAAGCTGATCGAAGGCGGGCTGGTCGACCTGGAGTTCTGCGTCCACGCCGCGCAATTGGAACATGGCGACGGCCTCGACCCACATCTGCCGCGCGCCATCTCTCAGCTTGTCGCTCGCGGGCTGCTGCCGGCCAGCTTTGCCCAGGCCCATGACGTGCTGACACGGCTGCTGGTCACGCTGCGGCTGGTGGCGCCCGATGCGAAGGAGCCGCCGGCGCCGACCCGCGCGCTGATCGCCCGCGCCTGTGCCTTTGCCGATTGGGACGCGCTGCTTGAAGGCTATGCCAAGGCGCGGCAGAGCGTCGCCGAGCATTGGGCGCGGATCGTCGCGCGCAGCAAGGAGGGGCAATGACGGTGGCAGTGGAAGATCAGGCACCGGACGTCGCGTTCGAAGGGCCGGATGGGCAGCAGACCACGCTCGCCGCCTGGCGCGGCAAGCCGCTGGTGCTCTATTTCTATCCGAAAGACGACACGTCCGGTTGCACCCGCGAAGCGCAGGATTTCACTGAGCTGGCCGGCGATTTCGCCGCGGCCGGCGTGGCCTTGCTCGGCATGTCCCAGGATTCTGCCAAGAAGCACAAGGCGTTCACGGAGAAATACGGCCTCAAGGTACCGCTCGCCACCGATGCCGAGGGCAAGTTGCTGGAGGCGTTCGGCGCCTGGGTCGAAAAGAGCATGTATGGCCGCAAATATATGGGCATCGACCGCTCGACCTTCCTGATCGACAAGGACGGCAGGATCGCGGCCGAGTGGCGCAAGGTGAAGGTGCCCGGTCACGCTAAGGCGGTGCTGGAGGCGGCGAAGGCGCTCTGATGGACGTGTCGGAGGCCGCTCTGGCGGTCCTCACTAGTGCCGAGCCGTATGAGAAGGTGCGGGCGGCCAGGGCGGCGGCGCGGCTGTGGCGCTCGGGCCGGCTGGAGCATGGCTTCGGCGCGGACCTGCCTGATCGCCCGGAACGGCCGGCCCACCCCGAACTGCTTGCGCCCAAACACATGCCGAAGCGAGGGAAGATCGGATCGGACGTGAACCGCGTCGCCATGATCCACGCGCTTGCCCATATCGAGTTCGTTGCGATCGACCTCGCCTTCGATCTGCTCGGCCGGTTCGGCGGGCAGTTCCCTGCCGAGTTCGTCGACGACTGGATGAAGGTCGGCGCGGAGGAAGCGATGCACTTCGCGCTGCTCGACCGACGTCTGCACAGCCTCGGCAGCCACTATGGCGCGCTGCCGGCGCATGACGGGCTGTGGCAGGCGGCGGAGGAGACCGCGCACGATGCTCTTGCGCGGCTTGCCGTGGTGCCAATGGTGCTGGAAGCGCGCGGGCTCGACATCACGCCCGCAACGATCGAACGATTTCAGGCGGTTGGCGACCAGCCCACCGCGCGTATCCTCAACCGCATCCTGGCGGACGAGGAAAAGCACGTGGCGGCAGGCACGAAATGGTTCCGCATCGGCTGTGAATCGGCTGGATTGAGGCCAGCCGAAGCATGGCGCGCCCTGGTTTCGCTCCATTTTCGGGGGGCGTTGAAGCCTCCATTCAACGACTCGGCGCGCGAGCGGGCCGGTCTAACCCGCGACTTCTATTCGGTAGGTTGTCATTAACCCGCGGAATGCAGACAAGTCGTGCAAGCCAAGCGGGGGGCCCGCAAGGCAGCACGAAATCTGATAGCCCGGGCGGACCGAGAAGGTCCGACGCGGCTGGTCGCCGGAAGGACGTGAGTTTGTTCTCAACCAAAGCCAACGCGGTGATTGAAAACCGGTTCCGCCGTTCGATCGCCCGTTTCGCCTTTGCGGTTATTGCGGGGACCACTTCGGTGGCGGCTTCGGCCGAAACCGGCGACGCGCAGTTCAAGGCGCTGTTCCAGTCGTGGAAGCAGATGGACCAGGTCGGCCAGACCGTGCCGTCGGATCGAGGCAGCATGTCCGTTCCGTCGATGAAGCCGGTCGCCAATCTTGAGTTCACCAGCCTTTATGGCGTCCGCTCCGATCCGTTCCGCGGCACCGCCGCGATGCACGCCGGCGTCGACATTCCCGGCCCGGTCGGCACCCCGATCTATGCCACCGCCGATGGCGTCGTCGGCCGCTCCGGCTGGGTCGGCGGCTATGGCAATCTCGTCGAGCTCGAGCATGGCAAGGGTCTGCAGACCCGCTATGGGCATCTTTCCAAGATCACCGTTGCGCCCGGCACCCGCGTGACCCGCGGCCAGGTGATTGGCCTGATGGGTTCGACCGGCCGTTCGACCGGCAGCCACCTCCATTATGAGGTCCGGATGGACGGCCGCGCCGTCAACCCGGTGCCCTATATCGACTCCGCACAATATGCTTCGAACATGAAGCAGCGCGTCAATGCGATGACCGCGCCGCTTGCCCAGGGCGGCCCGACGCTCGGCACCGAGTAAGGACCATCGATTAAGGGGAGGAGCCGCGGGCCACGCTTGCCCGCGGCCGCTCCGCTTCCTATCTCGCTCCTCGTGAGCGACATTCAGCTAACCGAATCTGCAGCCAAGCGTGTCGCGGCCATCGCGCAGCGGCAAGGCAAGCCTGCGATCTTGCGCCTGTCGGTCGACGGCGGCGGCTGTTCCGGCTTTCAGTATCGCTTTGGTCTCGCCGAGAGCATTGAGGGCGACGACACCTTAGCCGAGACCGATGGCGTTAAGCTGGTCGTCGACAGCATCAGCCTCGATCTCGTCCGCGGCGCGGCGGTCGATTATGTCGAAGATCTGTCCGGCGCCGCCTTCAAAGTGAAGAACCCGCAAGCAGCGAGCGGCTGCGGCTGCGGTTCCAGCTTCTCCATCTAGGAAGCGTCACCCCAGCACAGGCCGGGGTCCCAATGCCGGGATGCCAGCCTGCGCTGGCATGACGAGAGAGTGGTGGCTATGCCCCGCTCATGCGGATCGTCACCTACAATGTGAATGGCATCAAGGCGCGGCTGCCGCGCCTGCTCGAATATCTCGATGAGCAGAAGCCGGATGTCGTCTGCCTGCAGGAGCTGAAGAGCTCGGACGAGACCTTTCCGGAAGCCGAGATACGCGCCGCCGGCTATGGTGCGGTCTGGCACGGGCAAAAGGGCTTTAACGGCGTCGCCGTGCTGGCGAAAGGCGCCGATCCGGTCGAGCGAACGCGTGGTCTCGCCGGAGAGCCGGAGGACGCCCATAGCCGTTATCTCGAAGCCGAGGTGAACGGCGTCGTCATCGCCTCCATCTACCTGCCCAACGGCAATCCCGTGCCCGGCGAGAAGTTCGATTATAAGCTGCGCTGGATGGAGCGGCTGTGCGCCCATGCCGCGACCCTGCTGGCCGAGGAGCGGCCGGTGGTGCTTGCCGGCGACTATAATGTCATCCCGACTGACGACGACACATTCTCCGTCCGCGCCATGGCGCACGACGCCCTGATGCAGCCGGAAAGCCGCCAGGCCTTTCGCCGCTTGCTCCACCAGGGCTGGACCGACGCGTTGCGGGCCCGGCACCCGATCGCGCAGCTCTGGACTTTTTGGGACTATCAAGCCGGTTGCTGGCAGCGCGACGCGGGCTTCCGCATCGACCATTTGCTGCTGAGCCCGCTTGCCGCCGACCGGCTGGCCGATGCCGGCGTCGACAAACCCTATCGCGGCCGCGAAAAGGCCAGCGATCATGCGCCGACCTGGGCGGTGCTGCGGGACTGAGAACGCACCCTAAGTCGCTGGCATGACGTGTTCATCTTTTTAGGGTAAGAGCGGCGCAACGATGTTCGGGGCGCGTATCAATTGACTGCCAAGGCCAAGCTGCGGACGTGGAGCGGAGCGGCGCTTGTGCTGCTCGGCGTGGCTGCGGTCGCCGTGTGGAGCCCAGGCAATGCGGCGCGGACGAGCGGCGACCTGACGATCGCGCTCGATCCGCCGCTTCCCGCGCCGCCGCTGCCGGGCGTCACCGGCCCGGCCGATGCTCCCCTCATCGTCATCGATCCGGGCCATGGCGGTCATGACCCCGGCGCGAAATCGTCCGACGGGGAGCAGGAGAAGGAACTCACGCTGGCGCTCGCCCAAGCGGTGCGGAACGCGCTCGCCGCGAGCGGGCGTGTCCGTGTCGCGCTGACGCGTGCGGACGACCGCTTCCTGGTGCTCGGCGAGCGCTCCGAGATGGCGCGGCGGCTCGGCGCGTCGCTGTTCCTCTCCATTCACGCCGATTCGGCGGGCGAGGACGACCAGGCACATGGCGCCACGTTGTATACTCTGTCGGAAACCGCTTCGGACGCGGAGGCCGCCGCACTCGCCGCGCGCGAGAACAAGGCGGACGTGGTGCGCGGCGTCAATTTGAGCGGGCGCGACGAGGCGGTCGCGTCGATCCTGATCGACCTCGCCCGCCGCGAGTCGCTCGACGGGGCAGCATCCTTCGTGCGGGTGCTGCACCGGCATGCGCGGGACGTGCTGCCTTTCCGGCCCGATTATCACCGCAAGGCGGCGCTGGTCGTGCTGAAGGCGCCGGACGTGCCGTCGGTGCTGTTCGAAACGGGCTACATCACCAACGAAAGCGATCGCAGCCTCCTGAACTCCGCTGAAGGCCGGCAGCGCGTCGCATCGGCCGTTGCGACGGCGGTCGAGAAACAGCTGATCCCGGTTTCAAACCGCTAGAAACTTGCTAGAGCCGGGGCCGGATGGAACAGTCTGAGACGGCCGGCGCGCGGTTTACGCTGAAGCGGGCGAGCGATTATCGCGACATGCTGAAAGGCTGGTGGGCGCGGCGCTGGGTGCGCTGGCTCGCTTATGCGGCCGCAGCGGCAGTGCTCGGCTGGCTGCTGATCCTGTTGATCTTCGCCCGCGGCCTGCCGTCCGTCGACAAATTGCGCAGCTACGAGCCGCCGCTGCCGACCAATGTCCGCGCGATCGACGGCGCGCCGATCCACAGCTTCGCCCGGGAACGCCGCGTGCAGCTCGCCTATGGCGAATATCCGCGGCAGCTGATACACGCCTATCTGTCGGCTGAGGACAAGACGTTCTTCAGCCATGGCGGCGTCGACTATCCGGGCATCATCGCGGCTCTGGTCTCGAACATGACCCGCAGCGGCCGCCCGGTCGGTGCCTCCACCATCACGCAGCAGGTCGCCAAGAACCTGCTGCTGACGAGCGAAGTCAGCTACACGCGCAAGGTGCGCGAGGCGATCCTCGCCTACCGGATCGAGGATGCGCTCTCCAAGGAAGAGATTCTCGAGCTGTATCTCAACCAGATTTTCCTCGGCCGGAACGCTTACGGCGTGCAGGCGGCGTCGCGCGCCTATTTCGACAAGGACGTGGCGCAGCTGACTTTGCCGGAGATGGCCTATCTCGCCATCCTGCCCAAGGCGCCGTCCAATTATGATCCGGAGCGCCGGACGCAGCGGGCGCTGGATCGCCGCAACTGGGTGCTCGGTGAGATGGAGAGCAACGGCTTCATCACCGCAGCTCAGCGGGCGGAAGCGCAGGCGGCGCCGCTTGGCACCGTGCCGCGCCAGGGCACCAAATTCGAAGCCAATGCCGGCTATTTCCTCGAAGACGTCCGCCGCGAGCTGATCCAGCGCTTTGGCGTGGATGCCGATAAGGGCCCGCATAGCCTTTACGCCGGCGGCCTGTGGGTGCGCACCTCGCTCGATCCGCGGCTTCAGCAGCTCGCCGAGACCGCGTTGCGCGATGGCCTCGTCCGCTATGATCGCGGCCGCGGCTGGCACGGACCGATCAAGAAGCTCGACACGTCCGGCAACTGGGCGCAGCGCCTCGCCGCCGCCAATCTCGGCGCGGGTTATCAGGACTGGCGGGTTGCCGTGGTCCTGCAAAAGGCGGGCACGCAGGCGACGATCGGCTTTCCGTCGGGGCAGACCGGAACGCTTCCGTCCTACGCAGCCAGCATGCCGGTGGCGGGCAAGGGCGGCAGTGCCTTCGACGCCATGCGCCCTGGCGACGTTATCGCGGTGAAGCAGGAAGGCTCAGCCTGGTCGCTGCGGTCCATCCCGGCCGTGTCCGGCGCGTTCGTGGTGCAGGACCCGAACACCGGCCGCATTCTCGCGATGCAGGGCGGGTTCGACAGCCGCGTCCACACCTTCAACAACGCGACCCAGGCGCTCCGCCAGCCGGGCTCCACCATCAAGCCGTTCGTTTACGCGGCAGCGCTCGACAATGGCATGACGCCGGCTTCGATCATCGTCGATGGCCCCTTCTGCGTCTATCAGTCGGCTTTGCTCGGCCAGAAGTGCTTCCGCAATTTCTCGGGCGGCAATGCCGGGCCGCAGACGATGCGCTGGGGCATCGAGCAATCGCGCAACCTGATGACGGTGCGCGCCGCTTCCCAGACCGGCATGCAGGCCGTGACCCGCACCATCGCACGGATGGGGATCGGCCAATATCCCGGCTATCTGTCGATAGCGCTCGGTGCCGGCGACACCACGGCGCTCAAGATGACCAACGCCTTCTCGCAGCTCGTCGCGCTTGGGCGGGAGCTCAAGCCGACGCTGATCGACTATGTGCAGGACCGCAACGGCAAGGTCATCTACCGCACCGACAATCGCTGCCGCCTGATGCGGACCTGCAATGCGAAGGATTGGGACGGCAAGGCGATGCCGCGGCCGCCGATCCGCGCGCGTCAGCTGATGGACCCGCAGACCGCCTATCAGATGGTCCATATTCTCGAAGGCGTGGTCCAGCGCGGCACGGCGACGACCTTGCGCGAACTCGGCCGCCCAATGATGGGCAAAACTGGGACGACCAGCGGTCCGACCAATGTCTGGTTCATCGGCGGTTCGGCTGACCTGATCGGCGGCATCTATGTCGGCTATGACCAGCCGCGGTCGCTCGGCGGCTATGCGCAGGGCGGCACCATGGCCGCGCCGATCTTCAAGCAGTTCGCCAAGGAAGCGATGATGGACATGCCGATCGTGCCGTTCCGTGCCGCCCCGGGCATTCGCATGATCCGCATCGACCGCCGGTCCGGCCGCAAGGTGTTCGGCGTCTTCCCCGGCTTCGACGAGCCGAAGCCTGCGGTGATCTGGGAGGCCTTCAAGCCGGAGAGCGAACCCCGCCGCACCATCCGCCGCGCCGAGATCGCCGCGCGGCCGAAGGAGAAGGACGTGCCCGGTGGCGAACGCCAGGTCCGCGAAGGAGGCGCCCGCGACGCCGACTTCCTTGAGCGAGAGGGCGGGATTTACTAGGCCGTCGCCTCCTTCGTCATGCCAGCGCAGGCTGGCATCTCTGCCGCGACCGGAGACGCCAGCCTTCGCTGGCGTGACGAGCAACGTGATTTGGAGTTCCAGATGCGCGCCGAAGCGCAAGCTCATGTCGATCAGATCAACGACGCGCTCGCGTTGCTGCGCCGCTTCCTCGATTGGGACCGCGCGCTGCGGCGGCTCGACGAGCTGAACGCAAAGGTCGAGGATCAGGCGCTGTGGAACGATCCGAAGCAGGCGCAGGCGGTGATGCGCGAGCGGCGGCGGCTGGACGAGGCGATCTCCGCCACCCGGGCGATCGAGCGCGAGCGCGACGACACGGTCGAGCTGATGGACATGGCCGAAGCCGAAGGCGACGAGGCCATGGTCGACGAAGGCGTGGCGAGCCTCGCCGCGCTCGCCGCGCGGGCAGAACGGGACAAGGTCGCCGCGCTGCTCGCCGGCGAGGCGGACGCGAACGACACCTATGTCGAAGTCAATGCCGGTGCGGGCGGCACGGAGAGCCAGGATTGGGCCGGCATGCTCCAGCGCATGTACACGCGCTGGGCTGAACGGCACGGCATGAAGGTCGAGCTGATCGATCATCACGCCGGCGAGCAGGCGGGCATCAAGTCCGCCACTCTCTTGCTCAAGGGTGAAAACGCCTATGGCTATGCGAAGACCGAAAGCGGCGTGCACCGGCTGGTGCGCATCAGCCCTTATGATTCGAACGCCCGCCGCCACACCAGCTTCGCCAGCGTCTGGGTCTATCCGGTCGTCGACGGCGATATTGAAGTGGAAGTGAACGACAGCGAGCTGCGGATCGACACGTTCCGTGCCTCGGGCGCCGGCGGGCAGCACATCAACACCACCGACTCGGCTGTCCGCATCACCCATTTGCCGACCGGCATCGTCGTCCAGTCGCAGAGCCAGCGCTCGCAGCACAAGAACAAGGCCGAAGCCTACAGCCAACTGCGCGCGAAGCTGTTCGAGCGGGAGCTGCAGCGCCGCGAGGCGGAAGCCAACGCCACCGCGTCGAGCAAGACCGACATCGGCTGGGGCCACCAGATCCGGTCCTATGTTCTCCAGCCCTATCAGCTGGTGAAGGATCTGCGCACCGGCGTCACCTCGACCGCGCCGCACGATGTGCTCGATGGCGATCTCGACGCCTTCATGGCCGCTGCGCTAAGCCAGCGCGTCACGGGCGAGAAGGTCGAGGTCGAGGACGTGGAATGATCGAGGCAGTAGAACCCCGCTCCTCCCGAGCGCAGTCGAGGGGGGCGCCTCGACTTCGCTCGGCACGAGCGATGGTGTTGCTGCCGGTCCTGTTGAGTGCCTGCCAGGCTCCGGCGGAGCAGGGCGCCGCTGTCGCACGCGAGCGGCCGGGCGCCTTCCCCAAGGCCGACCGCCCGGTGGCCAAGATCGTCTCCAGCCGCTGGTCGACCGAAGAAGCGCGCGACCGGCTGCGCGAGGCCGATGAAGTGATGAATCGCGCCGGCATCGTTGCCGGCATGACGGTGGCCGATATCGGCGCAGGCGAAGGCTATTACACGATCCGCCTGGCCGAGCGGGTCGGGCGGGATGGCCGTGTGCTCGCGCAGGATATCGTGCCGGAGGTGCGCGATGCCCTTGCCGAGCGCGTGAATCGCGAGCGGCTCGACAATGTCTCGGTGAAGCTGGGCGAGCCGGACGATCCCAAGCTCCCCGGCAACAGCTTCGACCGCGTGCTGATGGTCCATATGTATCACGAGATCGGCGAGCCTTACGCCTTCCTCTGGCATTTGCGACCGGCGCTGAAGGCGGGCGGGCAGGTCATTGTCGTCGATGCCGACCGGCCGACCCAGGATCATGGCACGCCCCCGGCGCTGCTGCGCTGTGAGCTTGCCGCGGTCGGGTATACCCAGGTGCGGTTCGAGCGCATGCCCCAGGCCGGCGGCTATTTTGCCGCCTTCGAAGCGCGCGGTCCGCGTCCGGAGCCGGACGCGATCACGACCTGCCGCTCACAATAGGCCGCGCTGCCGGAACGACACGAAGCTGCCGCCGCCGAACACCAGATGGTCGCGCACCACCAGGCCGAGCGGCCGCGCTGCCTGCACCAGGCTGCGTGTGGCCTCGATGTCGGCGCTGCTCGGGGTCGCGTCTCCGCTCGGATGGTTGTGCGCCAGGATCAGCGATGCGCTGCCGAGCCCCAATGCGTCCGCGATGATCGCCCGCACCGGAACGCCGATCGGCTCATCCATCGGGGCATAACTGATCCGCACGCCGGTCACCCGGCTGTTCAGGTCGAGATGGGCAACCACCAGCCGCTCGGCACGCGCGCCGGCGAAGAGCGGCGCCAGCATATCGCTCGCGGCTTCCAGGCTGTCGATGATGCGCGCCCCACGGCCACCGGCCTCCTGCATCGGCGCTGGCTAGAGGTAGCAGGCCTTTCAGCTAAAGCGGACATCGGTCCGTTCCGGAGCGAAGCGAAGCCAGTCTCATCCGAAATGGCGAAGTTCAAGCGCAATCGAGCTGCAGCCTCAGCGGGCGCCGATTGCCTTCCAGCTGTCGGCAATCTCGCCGACATTGGCGATAACGTCGCGGACGAGCGCGGCGTTGCTCTCGATGCTGGCGCGCATCACTGCGTCGCGGCAGCCGCGATAGAAGCGCGACAGCGCCTCGGAAACCGAGCCTCCCTTGTCGAAATCGAGCCCCGCCTCGAGCGCGTAGAGCAGGGCCACGGCCTTAGTCAGGCGCGCATTCTTCGCCGGATGGTCGCCGGCTTCGACCGCGAGCGCGCCGAGCCGCAGTTCGCGCAGCAGATCCTCGTAGAGGATGGTGATCAGCTGGTGCGGATTGGCGCCGCCGGTACGGCTCGCCACGTCCACCGAGCGATAGGTCTCGCGCGGATCGCGGGTCAGTCGGGAGGCGTAGCTCATGCGCTGCGCGTCCAGCTCTTGATCTGCTGGTCGAGGAAGCTTTGCGTCGCCTTATAGGCGGAGACGCGCGCGTCCATCCCGGCAAACTGGCGGGTCAGCCGCTCGCGCAGGGTGGCGGTGTCCAGCTCGATCTTCTCCGTCTCCCGGGCAAGCGCACCCTGCAAACGGCTATAGCCCGATTGGCTCGCGGTGAGCGGGCCGGTTGGGGCGGTCAGCGCGTTCGAAATCTGGCGGAGCGCCTGGCCCAAGCCGACCGTCAGGATCTTCTCGACCGACGGTCCGTTTCGCGACAGCGCCGATTGCAGCGCGGCGGTGTTGAGCGTCAGTGTGCCGTCGCGGTTGGTGGCGACGCCCAACTCGCCGAGCGTGCTTGGCTCTCCCTCCGCTGCCGTGGCGTTGAGGTCGCGATTGGTCAGCGCGCCGAGTTGCCGCATCAGCTCCCGCGCGCCATTGTCGTTGCGCAGCACGCCGTCGGCGGTGTTGGTCTCCGTCTTCGCGATGCTGATCAGCTGGTTATAGGTCTCGACGATGTCGGAGACCGCCTGCGACAGCGCCGAGGTGGGCGCCGAAGTGCCGATGGTGATCGTCTGCCCGGGCACCGCCTTGACCAGATCCAGCCTCACGCCGGTCAGCAGGTCGCCGATGCTGTTGGTCGGTCGGCGCACTTCGACGCCGTCCAGCGCGACCAGTGCATCGACCGACTTGCGGGTCAGCCCCATCGACTGGGTGCTGGTGTTGAAGGCGAGGGCAGACAGGCCAGGCGCGGTTGCGTCTTCCGCCACATCGATGGTGAAGGCCTGTTCGGCGCCCGTCGCGCCTTTGACGACGAGCCGCGATCCGGTCGTGTCGGTCAACACCGATGCGGTCACGCCCGCCTTGGCGAGATTGATCGCCTCGGCGATCCCCTGGAGACTGTTCTGGCCATCGCCGATCGTGACGGTCACCGGCGTGGCGCCGCTCTTGGGCGTGAAGCCGGTCGGGGTGTCGCCCGTGTAGCTCATCGCGCCCAGCGTGATGGTGAGCGTGCCTTTGCCGAAGGCGGCGGTCTTGTCCGTGACCGTGCCCGAGTTCACCACCTGCGCGGCGGCGAGCTGGCGCACTTCGACGCTGGCGGTGACGCCGGTGACGTTGGCTCCCGGCAGCCGGGCGACGTTCAGCACCGACGCGTCGGAACTCACCGGCTGGGTCGAAAGAGAGCCGCCGGAGACGAGGTTGGACAGGGCCGAGGAGAAGCCGGTCAGTCCGCTCTTGAGCTGCGCGAGCGCCGAGATTTGCGCGGTGAGCGTTTCCTTGCGCGCGGTCAGCGCCTGGGTCTTGGCCGCGAACTGGGCGTCGATCAGCGAGGAGACGAGCGCCTTGGTGTCGATGCCGGAGCCTGCGCCCAGCGTCATTGCAACTGAATCGGCCATCAAAGTCTCCTGACTGCCTATTCGGCCGCCCGCGCCAAAGCTTTAGGTCTTGGCGACCCGAACACCGTTTTCGTCGAACAGGGCGCTGTCGGGTACGATCACGTTCGGCTGGCCGCCGCCCGCGCGCAGGTTCACGCCGAACACGAAGGCGAGCACGGTCGCGATGGCAACGTAAAGGTCGTCGCGCACCTGCTGGCCCTCGCGGCCGGTGTAATAGACCGCGCGGGCGAGTGCCGGATATTCGAGCACCGGCTTTTCCATCTCGCGGGCGAGTTCGCGGATGGCGAGTGCCTTTTCGCCGCGGCCCTTGGCGACCACCACCGGCACTTCGTCCTGCCCGCGCTCATACCGCAGCGCGACGGCGAAGTGGGTCGGGTTGGTGAGCACGACATGCGCGCCCTCGACCGCCTTGCGCGCGCTGCCCTTGAAGATTTCGCGCATGCGGGCGCGCTGGGCGCCCTTGGTCTCGGGCGAGCCCTCGGCCTGCTTATGCTCGTCCTTGACTTCCTGCTTCGACATTTTGAGCTTGTTGAGCAGGCGGATCAGCTGGATCGGCACGTCGAAGCCGGCGATCAGCAGCAGCCCGCCGGACATGACGAGCAGCAGCACGACCAGCTTCCAGCCCAGCGCGGCGACGCTCGACTCGACATCGCCTGCGACCAGACCGAGCGCGTCGCCCTTCATCGACCAGAGCATCCAGGAGCCGATCGCGCCCAGCAGCACGACCTTCATCAGTCCTTTGCCCAGCTCGATCCAGCCATGCATGCCGAAGATGCGCTTCAGGCCCGCGCCCGGGTTGATGCGCGAGTTCTTCCACCCGAACAATTTGGGCTGAACGTTGAAGCCGCCCAGCCCGGCCTGGCTCGCCACGGCAATGCCGATCGTCACGGCGAAGAGAAAGGCCATGGAAGGGGCGAGCGTCAGGCCGACGCTCAGGATCGGGCGGAGCGGTTGGAAATCCTCGACGTCGGCGCGGCCGAACTGAAGGCTTTCGCGCATGACCGTCTTGAGTGCGGCGAGCAGCACCGGCCCCGCCATGGCGAGCCAGAGCACGCCCGCGAGCACCACGGCCGCCGTCGCCAGTTCGCGGCTGCGAAGGACCTGACCCTGTTCGGCGGCTTTCGCGCGCTTCTTGGGTGTCGGCGCTTCTGTCTTTTCGGCGAACTCCTCGGACATCAGCCAAGCACCAGATTGGTGGTGGCTTCGAGGGCCTCGCGGATGATGCCGGCCATCGCGTCGCCCATGGCGGGGAAGGCGATGGCGAGGGCGACCAGGCCCGTGGCCAGGCTCGCAGGAAGGCCGACCGCAAACAGGTTCAGCGCCGGCGCCGAGCGGGACAGCATGCCCACGATCAGGTTGAGGCAGAGGATGATGAAGCCGACCGGCAGCGCCAGTAGCAGGCCGGCCGCGAAGGCATAGCCGCCAAACAAGGCGATCGCCTGCAGCTTGGCGGCGGACAGCCAGGCCTCGCCGGGCGGCAGCACCTGATAGCTGCGCACCACCAGGTCGACGAGGATCAGGTGCCCGTCCAGCGCCAGGAACAACAGGGTCATGACGATCGACAGGAACTGGCCCAGCGCCGGCGTCGAGGCGCCGCGCTGCGGGTCGATGCTGGTCGCAAAACCGATGCCCATGGTGTTGCCCAGCGCCTCGCTCGCGATCAGCGGCCCCGCAAAGGCGATCTGCAGGATGAAGCCGAGCGCGAGGCCGACCAGTGCTTCCTGCGCCACCTGGAGGATGGTGGTCAGCGAGAAGACGGCCTCGGGCGAGGCGACCGGCGCGTTGTTGACGACCAGGATGCCGATCGCGCCCGCGAGCACGATACGTACCTGCAGCGGGATGATGACGGCGCCGAAGACCGGCGCGGCAATGAACGCCGCCCCGATCCGCACCATCGCGAAGATCAGGCCGAACAGCGATGCTTCGACGGCAGGAAGGCCGAAGCCGAGCATGGCGGCTACCTAGTGCTCCGGCGAAGCCCGGAGCGTTGCGCAGAATAACCCAGAGCTCCGGCCTTCGCCGGAGCACAGAGGAGGAGTGTCACTTCACCAGATCCGGAATGCGTTCGAAGATCGACAGGGTGAAGTCGCTTAACAGGCCCAGCATCATGCTGCCGAACACGACCAGCGAAAAACCGACCACCGCGACCTTGGGCACGAAGGTCAGCGTGGCTTCGTTGATCGAAGTGGCGGCCTGTACCATGCCGAGCACCAGGCCGGCGATCAGCGCCGGCAGCAGCACCGGCAACGTGACGAGCGCCAAGACCCAAAGCGCCTCGCGGCCGACGCCAATGAAATATGAAGCGTCCATCTTGCGCTAACTCACGAAACTATTGGCAAGCGAGCCCATCGTCAGCGCCCAGCCGTCCACCAGGACGAAGAGCAGCAGCTTGAAGGGCAGCGAGATTATCGTCGGCGACAGCATCATCATGCCGAGCGCCATCAGGACGCTGGCGACGACCAGATCGATGACGAGGAAGGGCAGGAAGATCAGGAAGCCGATCTGAAAGGCAGTCTTCAGCTCCGATGTGACGAAGGCCGGCAGCGCGATCGAGAAGGGCACATCGTTCGGGCTGGCGAACGGGCCCTTCTTGGCGATGCTCGCAAACATCTGCACGTCCTTCACGCGCGTCTGCTTCATCATGAAGCCGTGAAACACGTTGCCGGAGCGCTCGATCATCTGCATCGCCTGGATCTGGCCGGCGGCATAGGGTTTGAGGGCCTGATCATTCACCTTGTTCAGCACCGGCGCCATGATGAAGAGCGTCAGGAACAGGGAGAGCCCGACCAGAACTTGGTTCGGCGGCGTCTGCTGCAGCCCCAGCGCCTGGCGCAGGATCGACAGCACGATGATGATGCGGGTGAAGCTGGTCATCATCAGCAGCAGCGACGGCAGCACCGTCAGCAGCGACATGATGATGAGGACCTGCAGGCTCAACGACAGCGGCGCGGAACCGCCGCCAAGCTGGCCGAGCGCGCGGTCGAGCGCTTCGGGGGCGCCGGGTTGGGCGGGAGGGGGCACCACCGGCGCGGCCGGAGCGGCTTGCGCGAAGGCGGGTTCAGCGATGAAAAGACACAGCAGGGCCGCCAGAAGCGCGGACCAGATCAGCCGCGGCGAAACGACCCAATCCGCTCGTCCCGAGCGAAGTCGAGGGGCGCTGTTCCGATCTTTGTACCCACGCCCCTCGACTACGCTCGGGACGAGCGAGGAATAGGAGCTAGCCACGGGTATCTTCCACCTTATCGACCAAGTTCACGCCGCCGCGTCCGACCGAGACGAGCAGCTTCCGCCCCTCGAACTCGATAACGGCGAGGCGGAGGCCCGGCGCGACCATCATGCTTTCCTTGACCGCGATCATGCGCGTGCCCTGATTGCCGGGCAGCTTCTGCTCCAGCTTCCGCCAGGCCCAGAGACAGGCGATCAGCAGGCCGCAGACGAGCGGCAACAGCAGCGCGAGCTTGAGGAGATAGGTGCCGATCACAGCGCGGGCGGCGCCTGGTCGGCGAGTTCGGTGATGCGGATGCCGAAGCGATCGCCGACCGTCACGACTTCGCCGCGGCCGATCAACGTGCCGTTGACCAGCACGTCGAGCAGCTCGTTGGCGTAGCGGTCGAGCTCGATCACGCTGGATTCGCCCAGCGCCAGCAGCTCGCGCAGCTTCAGATTGGTGCCGCCGACTTCCACCGAAAGGCGGACATCGACGTCCTGCAACAGCCGGAAATTGGCAGCGATGCCGACGTCCCTGGGCAGACCGGTGTGGCTCATGTCGCTCATCAGTTACTCTCGTCCTCAAGGGGTTCGATGCGGTGCACGCGAATGGCGGCGCGGCCGTTGGAGGCGCCGACCGCGCCGCGCGCGAAGCGGTTGCCGGAAACCAGCAGCGGGATTTCGGGCCCGAAGCTGATCGGAATGATGTCGCCGGGCTTAAGGCTCATCAGCTGGGCGAGGGGAATAGTCGGCTCGGCCAGCACGGAGCGCACCGGCAGCTTCACGTTCATCGCCGCACGCATCAGATTGTTGGTCCAGCTCGGGTCCTCGGCCTGGCGGCGGGACTGCACCTTGGACGACAGGATGCCCGCGATCGGCTTGAGCGACGCGGCGTGATAGAGGAGGTCGATCGGCACCGGCCGGCCTTCGCCGATCGTCAGCAGAAAGCGGCTGCGGACCACCCGATCCTCGCCGTCGATGTGCGACAGCATGTGCGGATTGGTCTCGGTGCGGCCGACCTGAAACTCGATCTCGGCGAGTTCCGCCCAGCCGCCTGCGAGCCGCTCGGTAATGCCTTTGGCGAGGCGGCCGATCATCGCTTCGGCAGTCGGGGTGAACTCGGCCGGCAGGGGGTTAGGGACGAGGCCGGGGCCGCCGAAATAAAGGTCGACCAAGCGGAAGGTGAAGCCGCCGTCCAGCACCAGCATCGCCTGGCCGGACAGCGGTGCCATCCCGATCAGCGTCGCGCTGGCGAGGCCGGTGCAGCTGGTCGAAAGATACTCGTCGAAACGCTGCACCGTGATCGGCTCGGCCGCGACCTTGACCGGCTGGCGGAGCATCGGCTCGAACAGGGTGCGCAGCGCGCGGGCGACATGCTGATTGACCTGGGCCAGCGCCTGCAGGTCGCCAAGGGGATTGGCCGACGCGCTTCCCAGCCCCGGCGCATGTTGCGCCGTCGCTCGCCCGGAGGCGGCGCCATGTGCGGGTGCTGGTGAAGCGGCCTTAACCATCTCCGTTCACTGAACAATGAAATTGGTAAAGTAGACGTTACTGACGCCGCCAAAGCCTTCTTTTTCTTTCAGAACGGCGTTGATCGCCTTCACCAGCCGGGTCTGGAGGTCCTTCTTGCCCTCGGCAGTGAAAATACGTTCCTCATCCGTGTCGTTGATCGCCATCAGCACGGCCGAGCGAATGGCGAGCTCGTGCGCCTTGAGCGCCTCGGTCACCTTTTCGTCATAGGGGGTGGAGACGGCGAGGCCGATCTGGACGAGATGCGAGCTTTCCCGGAGGTTGGAGGTGAACTCCTTCTCCAGCTGGAAATAGCTCGATTCGTATTTCGGGCCCTCGCTCTCCTTGCTGCCCTCTTCCTTGGCTTCGGCCTTGGGCTTGGAGCCCTTGGGCAGCAGCTTGGGCATGTCCTTCGCCGGCACCGCTTCCTTGGTGCCGCCGAGCATGCCGGTGAAGAACAGGCCAGCGCCCACGCCGGCGCCGATCAGCACCAGCAGGGCGATGATGAGAAGCAGCTTCTTGCCCTTTTTCTTCTTAGGCGGAGGAGCGTCGGTCGGGAGAGCGGCAGTGGCCATGGCGTCAGGCTTTCTTGGGCTTAGTTCAGGCGATCAGGTCGCCATCTGGTTGAGACTGGGCGTCCGGCTCCGGCGCGGCGGGGCGGGGACGCAGCGATGCTTGCGGCTGCTGGTCGGGAGCGGGACGGCGGTCGTGCGGCTGGCCGCCGCCAATATCGGCTTGCGCGAAGCGGAGCCCGCGCGCTTCCGCGAGTTCCTGCAGGCGCGGCGCGGCGTCGCTCAGCAACTGCCGCGCCTGGGCGTTGTCGCTGGTGAGCGTGACATGCATGCGCTCGTCGCGCTCGACGATCTTGACCGATACGGCGCCCAGTGCGCTCGGCAGCAGCTTGATTTGCGCTTCGCGCCGGCCGTCTTCCTGTGCGATGTCGCCGATTCGGTCGATCATCGCCTGCAGCCATTCCGACCGGCCGAGATCGACCGGGGCCGGCTGCGAGGCGATGTTCGCCGGCGCGCCGGCGGCGGGAGCAGCCGGGGCGACCTGCGGCAGCGGGACGGGCTGATCAATGATCGGGGCCGTCGGTGCGACGGTTGAGGTCTCAGGGGTAGTGGGCCGGATCAGCTGAGCGACCTGACGTGCGAGTTCCGGCGGTATAGAGATGTCCGCACGAGCGGGGGCACTCGCGACGGCGGCCGTTGCGCGCGGGGACGCCGCGGACGGCAGCTCCGGCAACACGGCGCGCCCCTGGTCGGGCTTCGGCTGTTCCTGATGAGACTCCGACATCGCCGGCTGCGCACCATGCGCGACCGAAAAGGACGGGCCGCCGCGACGGGCCAACACGACGTGTCCGGTCTGCGGAGCTCTCGATGCGAGTTGCTCGGCGTCCTCCGTATCGGCGGGCTGCTGAGCGGTTGCGGCTGCGACCGGAGTCGGCACCGGCGGCACCGGCAGCGGAGTCGCCGGGAGGATGATCACCGGCGCGGTCGCCACGGGTTCCGGCTTTTCCGCCGGCTCTTCGGCCACAGGAACAGGCAAGGCATCGGCCGGCACCGGCATTTCGCAATCGGGCAGGTCGATCATCAGCGCTGTGCCGCTGAGCGCGATCGCGGAGCTGGTGTGTAGCGTCCAGGGCTTGAGGCCCGGTTCCGGTGCCTGCACGGTGTCGACACCCTCCGATTGCGGAGGAACGGTGACCGGAAGGTGCTTTACTGGCGGTACCGTCAGCTGCGGCACCGGCTCGGCGCCCTTGCCGAGCCGCAGTTCCGGCTGCCAGCCGCAGCCGACCATCACTTCTTCGACCTCGACCGGCGGCAAGGGCGCGGGCTGATTGGCAAAGACTGGCCGGGGCAGCGGCAAATTCGTGCCGCCGCTCGGCAGCGTGGGCGGCAGATCGAGCATCATCGGATCGCCGGCAATGCCGCCGATCACGGCCGCGAAATCGCCGCCCTCCACCGCGGCGCCCGGCAAGGCGGGCGCCGGAGCGACGGTGAGGAGCGTGGTCGGGAGACCCGGCGTCGCTGCGGCAATGGGAAGCATGTTCGGCATCAGCCGCTTTTCAGCAAGGACCGTGCCAGCGCTCGCGTGGGATGGGGTGCGTCTTCGAGCGCCTTGCGCGCCGCCGCGGCCTGGGCGCCGAGTTCGCGTTCGATCAGCTTCTCGACCGCGCCATGATCGCGCTTGGCGGCATTGGCGGCGTCGCGCGCCTGATCGAGCAGCTGGTGCGCGGCGGTGACGCGACGCTGCGCATCGACCTGGCTCTTGGCGAGGCGGTCGCGATAATGGGCGGCGGCGAAGAGGCTGAGCCCCTGTTCCGTCCCTTGTCGTGGCGCCACGTCCTGCCGCAGCGATTCGATGCGGGCGGCGAGTGCGGCGGCGCTGGACGCGCGTTCGGCCGCGGCCGCCTGTTCCGCACGTGCCAGGTCGAGCTGGAGCGAGCGGACGCGGAGCATGCGGCCGAGCTTCTTGCCGTCCCGTCGCGCCGTCATCAGCCGTCGCCGAAGATGCCGACCAGCTCGGTCACGGCCTCGTCGATGCCGACGGCGCTGTCGGCGTCCTGCCGGATATAGTCGAGAATGGCGGGGTGATAGGCGAGCGCCTGGTCGATCTGCGGATCGGCGCCGCCGCGATAGGCGCCCATCAGGATCAGGTCGCGATTTTCTTCATAGGTGGCCAGGTGGCGGCGCAGGATACGCGCGGCGCCGACATGCGCGGGCGGGGCGATGTCGGTCATCACCCGGCTGACCGAGGGGCCGAGATCGATTGCCGGATAGACGGCGCGCTCGGCTAGGCTCCGCGACAGCACGATATGGCCGTCGAGGATCGAACGCGCCGAGTCGACGACCGGGTCGCTGCCGTCGTCGCCATCGGCGAGCACGGTGTAGATGGCGGTGATGGAGCCGCCGCCCTTGGCGTCCTTGCCGGCGCGCTCGATCAGGTTCGGCAGCATCGCAATGGCGGACGGCGGATAGCCGCGGGCGGAAGCGGGCTCACCCAGCGCCAGGCCGATTTCGCGCCCGGCATGGGCGACGCGGGTCAGCGAATCCATGATCAGCAGCACCCGCTTGCCCTCGGCGCGGAACGCCTCGGCGATGGCGGTCGCGCGCATGGCGCCACGGATGCGGAGCACGGGCGAATGGTTGGCGGGCACGGCGACGATCACGGCGCGCTTGCGCGCCTCGCCGGCGACTTTGGTTTCGAGGAAGTCGGTGACTTCGCGGCTGCGTTCGCCGATCAGCCCGACGACCACCACATCCGCCTTCACCTGGCGCACGATCATGCCGAGCAGCACCGATTTGCCGACGCCCGAGCCGGCCATGATGCCGACGCGCTGGCCTTGGCCGATGGTAAGAAGGCCGTTGATCGCGCGCACGCCGACATCGAGCGGTTCGGTGACCCTCGCGCGGTCGAGGGGGTTCTGGAGCTTGCCGGCAAGCGGCCAGGATTTTGCGCCGCGGATCGGGCCGAGCCCGTCGATCGGGTTGCCGGCGCCATCGACCACGCGGCCGAGCAGGGCCGAGCCGACCTGCGCCTCACCCGGCTGGCCGATCGGGCGAACCGGCGCGTCGGGCAGCAGCGGCGCGGGGCCGCCCAGGTTCATCATGATCGTCCGCCCGGAGCGGAAGCCGATCACTTCGGCTTCGACCGACCCCTTGCCCGCGCCGATCCGGCACACCGTGCCGACCGGCAGCGCCAGGCCGACTGCTTCCATCAGCAGCCCGTCGAAAGACGAGAGGCGGCCGACGACCTCCGGCCGCGGCGCGAAATCCAGCTGCAGGGCCGAGAGATAATCCTGCGCGAAGCTCTTCAGCACAGCGTCATTCACCCGGCAGCGCGGTGCCGTCGAGTGCGGCGGCGAGCTGGGCGAGCCAATTGGCGGGGCCGTCCTCGATCGAGCTGGTGCGCGTTTCGATGCGGAAGCCGCCGCGGCCGATCGTCTCGTCGGGGACCAGCGTCACCCGCTCCGGGTGATGACCTTCGACCAGCACCAGATCGGCGGGGTTGAGGCGCAGCTGGGCGAGTTCGGAGCTGTCCGCGATCAAGGCCGTCGCGGCTTCGATGCGCTGGGTCAGCAGCTCGGCCGAGACGCCGGCCTCGCCGACCAGGCGCGTGACGAGGAACATGACGGTCTGCCGCAGCCGAGTGGCGAGCGCGTCGCGGTCGAAACCGCTCATCATCTGGAGCAGGCCGGCAATCTCGGCGAGCGCCTGCGCATCGGCTTCGCCGCGCTCGGCCGCCATTCGCTCCGCGGCGGCCATACCTTCGGCAAAGCCTTCGGCGCGGGCAGCGGTGATCGGGTCGGGTGTTTGCGGCGCCGGCGTCTCGCCCGCGCCGAGCGGATCGAACGGGTCCCAGCCTTCGGTCGGGTTCACGCCTGGATTGGCGGGGCGGAAATGCTTCGGCTCCGGCGCGGGCGAGAAATGCACCGGCCCGCCTTCCGAAAAGCTGCCGCGCAGTCCGGACATGGCGGCGCCCAGCGCGCCGAAATCGATTGTGCGCGCTTCCGAAGCGCCGGCAAACCTAGACATAATCATCGTCTCCGCCGCCGAGGCGGATGGTGCCGTCCTTGGCGAGCTGGCGGGCGATGCCGAGGATGGTCTTTTGCGCCTCGAGCACTTCGGCCAGCTTGACCGGCCCGCGCGCTTCCATCTCGTCGCGGATGCCATCGGCCGCACGGCTGGACATGCAGCCCAGGAAGCGGCCGCGGGCGGCCTCGTCGACGCCCTTCAGCGCCAGCACCAGCACATCGGCCTCGACGCCGCGCAGCAGCGTGCCCATCGACTTGTCGTCGAGCGCGAGCAGATGGTCGAAGACGAACATCTCCTCTTCGATCGCCTTGGCGGTTTCCTTGCTGATCTTGGCGACCTTCGGCATCACCCGCTGTTCGGTGGCCTTGCGCGCATTATTCATGATCGCCGCGGCTTCCTTGGCACCGCCCAGCGGCATCGCAGCGGGGGCCTTGGCGGCACCCGCGGCGCGGCTGAGCACGTCGCGCAGCATGTCGAGCGCGTCGGGCGAGATCGGGCCGAGCGTCGCGATCCGGTGCAGCACATCGGGCTGCATCGCGTCGGGCAGCTGCTCGATCACCTGCGCCGCAACCGCCGGATCAAGATTGACCAGCAGCACCGCCGCGATCTGCGGATGCTCGTCCTTGATGAGCGCGGCGATCTCGGTGGGCTCGAGCCAGTCGAGCAGGTCAATCGCGCAGGCCTCTTCGCGCGGCGTGATGCGCGACAGGACGTTCTCCGCCTTGTCGGCGCCGAGCGCCTTGGTCATGATCGAGCCGATCTGCGGCAGCGGATCGAAGCCGATCGTGTTCTTGTCGCGGGCCTTGTCGACGAATTCGTTGAGCACTTCGGCCACTTGCGGCTCGCCGACATCGGCGACCGCAAACATCGCCTTGCCGAGCATGCGCACTTCGTCGGGCTCGAGATTCTGGAGGATGGCGGCGGCTTCGTCCTCGCCGACCAGCATCATCAGCACTGCCGCCTTTTCGACCCCGGTGAACGACCGGGTGGGTTCCTGCATCATGCGGCGGCCTTCCCGTCCGAACGGATCATGTCGCGCACGGCCAAGGCAGCACGGGTCGGATTGTCGCGCGTGAAGTCGCGGACCAGCTTCACGCGGTCCTCATAGCCCTGGGCGCTGTCGACATGTTCGATGCTGACCGGCGGGCGGCCAACGGCAGGCTCGGAGGGGTCGCCTGCTTCACGCTTTCTCGACAGCATCTTCAGCATCGGTTTCAGGCCGACGAAGATCACGAGCAGCGCGATGATCAGTGCGGTCAGGTTGCGCGCCAGCACCGGGAACCAGCCCGCTTCATACCAGGGTGCGCCTTCCTCTTCGGTGGCGCCGGCGAACTTGCGCGAGATGACGGTGACCTGGTCGTTGCGAGCGGCGTCAAACCCGACGGCGGCGCGGACAAGGCCTTCCAGCTGCGCGATCTCCTGCGGGCTACGCGGCTTGCCGCCTTCCGCTTCGCGCAGCACGACCGCGACGGAGATGCGCTTGAGACCGCCCGGCACCGCCCGGGTGACGGAAATCTCCTTGTCGAGCTCGAAGGCGCGGGAGAATTGGTCCGACTGCTTCATCGCGTCGGGAATCTTGGGAGCAGCGCCGGCCTTGGGAGCGGCCTCTGCGCCCGTCTTGATCTCGGCGGCGGGCGGCGGCGTGTTGGAGAGCGTGCCGGGGATGCCCTCGGCGGCCTGGGGACCCTGTTGGTTGCCCGTCCAGTTGCCCTGCTCGGCGCGGAGCGCACCTTCCTTGCCATAGGCTTCACGCGTTGCCTGCGTTTCGGACAGGTCGACTTCGGCCGAGACTTCGGCACTGAAGTTGCCGGCGCCGACCAAGGGGGTGAGCAGCTGCATCAGCTGCTCGCGGTATTTGCTCTCGACCCGGCGCTGGAAGTCGATGCGCTCGTCGCTGGCGCCGAAGCCGCCCGCGCCGCCCGGCTTGGTCAGCAAGCTGCCGGCACCGTCGACGATCGTGACCGTGTCGGGCTTCATGCCGGGCACGGAGGAGGCGACGAGGTTGATGATCGAGCGGACCTGCGCTTCCGGTAGCGTGCGTCCGGCAGCGAGCCGCACGATCACCGACGCCGACGGTGCGGCATGGTCGCGGACGAAGACGGTGTTCTCGGGCACGGCCAAGTGGACGCGCGCTTCGGTGACGCCTTCGATTTCCTGGATGGAGCGGGCGAGTTCGGTTTCGCGCGCCTGGCGCAGCCGCTCGCCTTCAACCGCGCGGCTGACGCCCATCGGCAGCTGGTCGAGGATCGCATAGCCGCCCGGCGTCGCCTTGGGCAGATTCTGCGCGGCGAGCGTCATCCGCGCTTTGTAATAATCGTCTTCGGCCACGGTGAGCGTGCCGGTGCCGTTGTCGATATTGCTCTGGATATTGGCCTGCGAAAGCGCCTCGACCGCGGCTGCCTTGTCGGCATCGTTGAGGCCGGAGAAGAGCATCTTCTGCGGCGGCGTCGCGACCATGGTCCAGGCGAGCGCGGCCGAAGCCATCAGGCCGAGGATGCCGATCATCGGCGCTGACTTGCGGACCGCCGGCTGCGCCCAGAGGCCGCGAAGCGCGCCCATGGGATTGCGGCCGAGCTCGGTCAGCGGCGGCACGGGCGTGCCGGCGGCGGGAGCGGCGGGGAGGACCTCGCCTTGCGTGGGGGTGAGAGCGTTCGTTGCCATCTAGGTTAAACCGGCATGCTCATAATGTCCTTATAGGCGGACAGGAGTTTGTTGCGGGCCTGCAAAGTCGCTTCGAACGCGATTGAGGCCTGTTGCCGCGCCAGCATCACCTGGGCGACGTCGACCGTCTCGCCGCGTTCATAGGCGGCGCTCGCCTTGGACGCAGCGTTCTGGCTTTCGTTGACGCTCTTCAGCGCCGCTTCGAGTGTCGCGCCAAAGCTGTTGCCGCCGCTCGGTTCGGTCGCGGGTGCGCCGGCGCCGCCGATCTGGTTGGCGCGCTGCAGCGCTTCGTTGCGCTCGAGGATCTGGGCGCGGATCGCCATCACGCGATCTGCGCTGGAGACGGCTGAAATGCTCATGCCCATGCACTCCGGCTCGGGGCCACGGTGCCGCCGGCCTCACGGATGCGGGCGAGGCGGTAGCGAAGCGTGCGCTCCGAAATGCCGAGCCGTTTCGCGGTTTCGGTGCGATTGCCGCCACAGGCCGCCAGCGCATCCTGGATCGCCTGCACTTCGTGAAGGCGGACGATGTTGTTGAGCGTCGGGTCGGCAGCGGGAACGGCGGCGAGGATGGGACGCGCCGTTGCGTCGAAGACGATGTGCGAGGCGTCGATCCGGTCGCCCGGCGCCAGCAGCAGCGCGCGTTGAATGACATTCTCGAGCTCGCGCACATTGCCCGGCCAGTCATGGCCCTGGAGTGCGTCGAGTGCTTCCTGAGTCGGCCAGGGAATGACCGAACGGCTGCCGGCGTGGCGCAGGATCATCGTCGCGGCGAGCGAAGCAATGTCCTGGCGGCGCTGGTTCAGCGGTAGAGTGGTGAGCGGAAAGACGCTCAGCCGGTAATAGAGGTCGGCGCGGAAGCGCCCGGCCTCGACTTCGACGGGCAGGTCGCGGTTGGCGCAGGCAATGACGCGCACGTCGATCGCTTCCGGCGTGGTGGCGCCCAAGGGCACCACTTCCCGCTCCTGCAGCACGCGCAGCAGCTTGGCCTGGAGCCCGATCGGCATTTCCGCAACTTCGTCGAGCAACAAGGTGCCGCCATGCGCGGCGCGGAAAAAGCCCTGGGCAGCCGCGCCGGCGCCGGTGAAAGCGCCCTTGGTGTGGCCGAACAGCAGCGCCTCGAGCATTGATTCCGGCAGCGCGGCGCAGTTGACCGCGACGAACGGGCCGTCGCGGCGCGGTGAGTGATTGTGAATGTGGCGGGCCAGCACTTCCTTGCCGGTGCCGGTCGGCCCGTTCACCAGCACGGTGATATCGCTTTCCGCGACCCGCTCGGCCAGTGCGAACAAGGCCAGCGTATTCGGATCCGCCGCAGCCAGGGCAGTGCCGCGCAACAGGGCGGCGGCAAAGGCGTGGCCGAACACCAAGTCATCACGGCCATAGGACAGGCGGGCAGGGCTGGTGTCGGTCGGTCGTTCCAGACGGCGGGCGCCGTCGTCACCCAGCACCAAGGTCGCGCGGGCGGCGGGCATCGGCTCGCCTTCGGTCACCAGATACATGTCGCCGGTGCGAACGCGCTCGCCGCGATAGGGGCGGACATCCTGTCCCAGACTCCGCAACCATGACAGCAGCACCGCATGCGCCTGGCCCGCGGCTTCGCTGTGAATGATCGACTGCATCTGCGTCCCCCGAAATCTGGCGCGGGCTTTGGGCCCGCTTGAGGGACGGTATCGGCGAACAGGGTAAAGCCGCGGTTAACGACACAATATTCCCCGCACGTACGCGCGAGGCGGTCGCAAAAAATGTGCAGCCACCCCCCTAAAGTCCCGCAACCTGCGGCCGTTCTCTGCTGTGGCGGCTCTGGCTTCGATCCGGCTTTACCGGGGGCAATGGAGCGGCAGCCGGAACTGAAACGGAGATTGATATGACTGTTATCTCGACCAACTCCGCCGCCCTGCGCGCCCAGAATGGTTCGCGTATGGCGCAGGCGTCCCTGCAGACCGCGATGGAGCGTCTGTCGACGGGCCGTCGCATCAACAGCGCCAAGGACGACGCGGCGGGCCTCGCCATCGCTTCGACCATGACCGCCTCGATCCGCGGCATGGGCCAGGCCATCCGCAACGCCAATGACGGCATCTCGTTCGCCCAGACGGCGGAAGGTGCGCTGAGCGAAGTCAGCAACATGCTGCAGCGCATCCGCGAGCTGGCCGTGCAGTCGGCCAACGGCACCTATTCCGACGACGACCGCACGAACCTGAACACCGAAGTGACCGCGCTCAAGGATCAGATCACCAGCATCCTGGCGACGACCGAGTTCAACGGCACCCGCGTATTCAACTCGTCGGCTTCGGGCACCACCTACAGCGCCCAGGCCGGTTCGATCTCGATCCAGGTCGGCGCCAACAACGGCGACACGGTCGACCTGACCTTCACCTCGCTGTCCGACCTCGCGTCGGGCACGGCGGTCGATACCTCGACCAACGCCAACACGGCGCTGACGAACACCGACACGATGCTCGATGCGGTGAACACCACCCGCGCTTCGCTGGGTGCCGCGCAGAGCCGGCTGTCGTCGGTGGTCAACAACCTGACCAACAACGTCAACAACCTCTCCGATGCGCGCAGCCGCATCGAGGATACGGACTTCTCGGCCGAGACGACCAATCTCGCCAAGGCCCAGATCCTGACCCAGGCGGCGACGGCGATGCTCGCTCAGGCAAACCAGAGCCAGCAGAACGTGCTGAGCCTGCTGCGCTAAGCAACAGCTTCGTACCAGTAGCGTAAGCTTAAAGACAGGAGACCCCCGGCGCCCCGGCGCCGGGGGTTTTCTCTTGTGCGCAACCCTCCTGTCCCCGACACGTTGGCGCGCCATGCAGAAAAAGACCGGACTTCCCACGGCCGCCAAGCTCGGCCTCGTCGCGGCAGCGCTCGGCGCCGCTGCCCTGTTCAACCGTCGGCAGGCCCGGAAGGCCGAGGCGGAGTATCCGCCCGAAGGTAAATTCGTGGAGCTGGACGGGATCAGGCTCCATTATGTCGAACGCGGCGACGGACCGCCTTTGGTCATGTTCCACGGCATGGGCGCATTGGTGCAGGACCTGCTCGGCAGCGGCATCGTCGACGAGGCCGCCAAGCGCTTCCGCGTCATCGCTTTCGACCGGCCGGGCTATGGCTATAGTGATCGCCCCCGCAGCGGGCGCTGGACGCCGGAAGCGCAGATGGAGCTGGCGCGGGCCGCAATCGCCAAGCTCGGCATCGAGAAGCCGCTGGTGCTCGGCCATAGCTGGGGCACGCTGCCGGCGCTCGCTTGGGCGCTCGACCATCCGGACGAAGTGACCGCGCTGGTGCTGGTTTCGGGGCCCTATTTCCCGTTCAAGAACCCCAGCCCGCTGCTGATGTCGATGCCGTCATGGCCGATGGTCGGCGCGGTGATGGCGAACACGACGTCGCCGCTGGTCGTCCGCGCGGCCGGACCGGGCGTGCTCAAGCAGGTGTTCGCGCCCAATCCGGTGCCGCAGCATTTCATCGACTATTTTCCCCACGGGCTCGCGCTCCGACCGAAGCAGATCAGGGCGACGTCAGGCGATGCGGGGCTGGTGCAGCTGGCGCAGATCCGGCTGTCGAAACGCTATGGCGAGCTGAAGCTGCCGGTCGCGATCGTGCAGGGCGACGGCGACAAGGTCGTGCCGTTCATCCATGGCGAGCGGCTGCATGCGGCCTTGCCGCAGAGCAGCTTCCATGTGGCGCACGGCGTCGGCCACATGGTGCACTGGATCGAGCCGGAGCTGGTGATCGGTGCGATCGACGCCGCGTCTCAAGCGGCCTGAGCGAGTTCCCCGGCCTCCCCGCGGCGCACGACCGGGCGGAAGACGACATGGAGCAGCAGCTCGACCGGCCGGCTGAGGTTCGGCGGCGGCGCCATGGTGAGCGCGGCCGGACCTGAGCAGCGGAAGAGATCGCCCGCCACCCGCTCCATGCCGTCATGCACCAGCTGCGCGGCGACCGAGCCGCCATCGTTGGTCATGCCGAAGCTTTCGACCACGTGGAAACGCGCCGAGTCGATCTGGACCACATCGAAGGCGCTGCCCCATTGGACGGCGGCAGTGAAGCGGCCGGCCCCGACGGGAACGGCCATGGCGTAGAAGCCGTCATGGGTCGGGTGTGCTTCCGCGTCGATCACCGCCTGACCTTGCGCATCGGCCAGGATCACCGGCACCTTGATCGGCGCGCCGGCCATGTCGCCGGTGGTGATCTCGAGCGCGAAGCGGCGCCAGGCGAGCATCGACAGGTTCAGCGACAGGCCGTGCTCCCGGATCTCGCCGGGAATATAGATGCGCTCCGCATGCATGAGATAGGGCAGGCCACGCGACTTGAGCCCGGCATGCGCCGCCTCCGCATCGACCAGCGGCATCAGGGCCTCGGTGCCCAGATTGACGTCATGCTCGAAGCAGCGGAGCACATCGATCTCCTCGGCGGTGGGCATGAAGAGCAGGCGCGCAAGCGCGGCTCCCGCGGTCCGCCGCCACGCATCGGCATGGCCCGGAAGATGGAGCGCAGCACCGGCGCGAGCGAAAGCGACGGCGCCTGCCTGGACCCGGTCGCGCGTCTCGCTCTGGTTTGACTTGATGCCGGCCGCCTGGCGAACCGGGCTGCCGTCCCATTTATAGTCGATGACCGAGCCCTGCGCGATCGTGCAGAGCTGCTCGACTACCGCGATCGGATCGCAGAGCGCGTCGAGGGTGCGGAAATCATAGTGGCGGCTGTCGACCAGGCCCTGTTTGTCGAGACCGGTCGGCTGTTCCTCGCGCAGCAGCAGATAGCGGCCTGCGACCTTCAGGCCCATGCGCTGCTCCAGCATGGCCACAATCTTGTCCTGCACCGAACCGTGATAGCCGAGATCGGCGAGAACCACGGCGTCGCCGTCGGCCACGCCGGCGCGCTTCAGATGCGCGATCAGCCGGTCGGCGAACCTGGTGGAGCGATGGACGATGGTGCCGAGCGTCTCGGGTTTGAGCACCTGCTCGACGAACTTGGGGTCATTGGCCGAGGCATCGAGCTTGCCGAGCCGCGCCATCTCGCCCTGCTTAAAGTGGAATTGCTTGGCGAGCACCTCGACCGTGTTGCGCTTGCCGTCATGAAGCAGCCGCGCGCGCACGGCCGGCTCGTCGATCAGGCTCGCGCGCGAGGCGGTCTGGCGGCTGATCTCGACCCGATGGGCCGGTTCGGCATGCACCGCTTCGAAAACTTCGGCCGGCAGGAAGCCGTCGCGGAGCAGGAACAGCAAATGGGTGCGGCGGCCGGTCGCGACGGCGAGCGCCTCGCGCTCATCGCGCAGCCAGCCGACAAAGGCATGGAGCAACGGCCCGAGCACGTCATGGCCAAGCGCGAAGGCGGCGTCGCCCTCGTCCCGCAGCGAAACGAGCGGGCGGTGAGGCTGAAAACAGGGGCTGGTCACGCGCACATCCGGGTGGATCAGCGCGCTCGCCGCCGCTTCGAGCCGCAGGCGGGTCTTGGCGATGTCGTCGAACTGCACCAGGTGCACGGTGTTGATGCCGAGCTCGGCCGGCGCGACCTGGTCGGCGACCGGGTTGTCGCCGACATGGACGATCTCGGAAGGATCGGTGCCGAGCGCGGCCAGCACGTGCGTGAACAGCCCGTCAGCCTTGTTCACCCCGTAAGCGCTCGACGGGAAGATGCGGTCGATTGCATCGGCCGTCTCGGCTCCGGCAGCGGCGGCGATCAGCGCTCGCAACTGCGATTCGCTCAGATAGGTGTCGGAGACGATCATCACCTTGAGCCCGCGTGCCTTGGCATCGCGGATCAGCGTCTTGACGGGCTCGAAGCCGAAGCAGTGCCGCGCTTCCGCCGCAAGTTCCGCTGCCACCGACGCAGCGGCATCGCCGCCGGGCCGCAAACGGTCGTGGATCTCCTCGATCGACACCTCGAAGCTGTCGCGGAACAGCTTGGCATTGTGGCGCGCGGCGCCCTCGGCGCGGCGGCGCGGTTCGATCGCGCCACCGGCGAACTCCAGATCGGCGAACACGTCTGCCGGAGCCGCGGTGTCGCGCCACACGAGCGTGTCGAAACAGTCGAGCGACAGCCAGCGCGTGCCGGCCGGCGCTTCGTCGAGAATGCGGCGGAGTTCGAACGAACGGAGCTTCAACTTCATCGGGGCATCCCTTTGCTGGATGCCTGTTTCGCCGAAGATGGTTGAGAAGCTTTTAACCAGATTTGCGGATCAGCCGTGCCAGGCGATGCGGCTGCCGTGCGGATGGCCGGTGGCGAGGTGGCGCTCGCGCCCGCCCGGCCAAGTTTGCAGGTGCAGCTCGGCGACGCCACTTTCGCCCTCGAGTTCGTAGCGCAGCCATGCGAGCGGCCGTTCGACAGTTGCTACTACGCCTGCTGCTCCAAGCGCCTGGCGGATGCGGTCCTGCTTCTCAGGTGGCAAATAGGTCCAAAAGATCGTGTGGTAGATGACGCGCGCAATGCGGTCCGGCTGCGGCTCGGCCAGGCACCGCTCGGCGAAGTCGGCGGCGTCGCCTTGCTCCAGCGGCGGCGGGTAGATGTCGGCAAGGGCAAGCGCGGCCTGCAGCCGCTCCATCCGCACCTGCTGATCGGGCCAGCAATAGGCGATCAGCCGCTCCCGCTCTGCAGGGTCGGCGATCCTGACCGGGTTCTGGTCCACGCCGCGACGAGCCGTCACCCGCACCTCTGCGCTCGGCGGCGGCTCGCCTTCCCAAAGCGGCGCGAGCTGGACCGGAGAGGCGGGGTCTCCCGCGGGCACATCACCGAGGCGATAGCCGAACCGGTCCATGTTGAGGTTGAGCCCTGCGCTTGCGCCCAGTTCGATCAGCTCGAAGGGAAGGCGATATTCCGCCGCCAGCAGCATCAGCCCGGCCATGATCGGTGCGGCGCGGCCGGTCTCGTTGGTCTGCGGAGGCGAGTCGAGCCAGCCCGATAGTTCGGCATCGTGGCGGGTAAGCAGAGCCGCAACTATCCCCTGCGCACTCTCGGTGTCCCCTGAGTAGAGCCGGCTCAGGCGCACATCCACGCCGCGCCGGGCAAGCGCATGCATACCCCCGGCCAGGCGCAGCGGCACCGAGTCAGCGCTTCCCCGCGGATCGCCCGGCCAGCCGAGCGCCCGGCGCCCGGTTTCGGTGGATTGATCGAGGACGAGGCCGAGCGCGCGGACAATAGCGGCAGTGATGGGCGTGCCTGACCCCTCGCAGAACAGCGCCTGGTCGCGAAAGGCCTCGCGGACCGCCGCTTCGCTCAAGCGGGCTTCAGTGCCGGCCGCCGGCGCATCGCCGCGCCGGCCAGGCCGAAACCGCAGATCATCGCGGCCCAGCTGGCCGGCTCCGGAACCGCGGCGAAACTCTCGATCGTGAAGCGATAGCCGATCGTCGCATCGCCATCGATCACCACCTCGAACCCGCCGCCCCGATAGCTATCGGGCAGAAACTCGGTCCGGTTCGGGCCCGGGTTGATGACGCGGGCCGGGTTGAGCGTGATCAGCGTGGTGTAGGTCCGGGGAGAGAGAGCATCGAACAAGGGGAAGGTCGGTACCGTATTGGCACCGGTGACATTGTCATCCTCATAGGTGACGGAGACGGTCTCATAGCTGATGCTGGTGTTGAGCCCGGCCGTGTCCTGGTCGAAGACGAAGCGGAGCGTGTATTTGCCCGGCGCGAGTTCGGGCCCGAACGCGTCTGCGGAGCCGAAACCGCCCTGCGCTTCGATCGTGCCGCTCTGGCTGTACACGATTGCGGCGCTCGCCGGCGCACACACCATGGCCGCAGCCAAGATCAACCAGGCTTTCATCAGGTCACCTCCCTTGTGCCCCCGCCTGGCGGCCTTGTCTCATGTGCGCGGCTGCCGGGCAAGACGTGCGAGTTCAGGCCTCCTCCAGCTCCGCTTCCGCCGCCTGCCGGGCCCACATCTCGGCATAGAGCCCGTTCTGGCGGAGCAGGCTGGCGTGGGTGCCGCGTTCGGCGACTCGGCCGTCGTTCAGCACGACGATCTCGTCCGCATCGACGATGGTCGAAAGCCGGTGCGCGATGATGATGGTGGTGCGCTGGGCCGAGACGTCGCGGAGGGTGCGCTGGATCTCCGCCTCGGTGCGGCTGTCGAGCGCGCTGGTGGCCTCGTCGAGGATCAGGATCGGCGGGTCCTTAAGCAGGGTGCGGGCGATCGCCACCCGCTGTTTCTCGCCACCGGACAGCTTCAGCCCGCGCTCACCGACTTGCGCCTGATAGCCGTCCGGCAGCTGGTCGATGAAGCCGTGAATGGCGGCGCCCTGCGCGGCCAGTTCGACGTCCTGCTGCGTCGCGCCGGCGCGGCCATAGGCGATGTTGTAGCCGATCGTGTCGTTGAACAGCACCGTATCCTGCGGGACGATGCCAATATTCTCTCGAAGGGTGCGCTGCTGGACGCGGCCGATATCCTGCCCGTCGATCGAAATGCTGCCGCCGGTCACGTCGTAGAAGCGAAACAGCAGCCGCGCGATGGTCGATTTGCCGGCACCCGACGGGCCGACGATCGCCAGCGTCTTGCCGCCGGGCACGAGGAAGCTGACGCCCTTCAGGATCGGCCGCTCGGCATCATAGCCGAAGCGGACATTGTCGAACTTCACCCGGCCCTCGCTCACGATCAGCGGCTGGGCGCTGGGCAGGTCGACCACCTCGGCTTTCTGATCGACCAGGTCGAACATGGCCGCCATGTCGATCAGACCCTGGCGGATGGTGCGATAGACCATGCCGAGCATGTCCAGCGGCCGGAAAAGCTGGGCGAGCAGCGTGTTCACCAGCACCACGTCGCCCGGCGTGAAGCGGCCGGTGGACCAGCCCCAGACGGTATAGGCCATGGCGCCCGCCATCATCAGGTTGGTGATCAGCGACTGGCCGATGTTCAGCCACGCCAGCGAGTTCTCCGATTTGACGGCGGCATTCGCATAGGCGCGCGCCGCCTTTTCGTAGCGGGCGGCCTCGCGATCCTCGGCGCTGAAATATTTGACCGTCTCGTAGTTGAGCAGCGAGTCGACGGCCTTGGCGACGGCGCCGGTGTCCATGTCGTTCATCTGCTCGCGCAGCTTGTTGCGCCAGTCGGTCACCACGCGCGTGAAGACGATATAGGCCGCGACCATGGTGAAGGTGGCCGCGACCATGCCGAAGCCGAATTTTACCCAGAAAATGACGGCTACTGCCGCCAGTTCGATGATTGTCGGCGCGATGTTGAACAGCAGAAAATAGAGCATGATGTCGATGCTCTTGGTGCCGCGCTCAATGACCTTGGTGACCGCGCCGGTGCGTCGTTCCAGGTGGAAGCGCAGCGACAGTTCGTGGAGGTGGCGGAACACCTTGGTGGCGAGCCGCTGGGTCGCGTCCTGGCCGACCCGCTCGAACACCGTGTTGCGCACATTGTCGAAGAACACGCCCGCGAAGCGCGCGCCTGCATAGGCAATGACGAGCGCCGCCGCGATGTTCACGCCCGCCTCCAATCCGGGCGCCATGCGGTCGATCGCCGCCTTATAGGCAAACGGCATCAGCAGGGTCGTCGCCTTGGCGATCACGACCAGCAGCATCGACCAGACGACGCGCCGGCGCACGACGCGGTCGTCGGCCGGCCAGAGATAGGGAAGGAAGCGGCGGAAGACGCCCCAGCTTAGGGAATCGCCCCGAGTGCCCCCGGTCACAGATTTCGACATCTTGGTCGATGTAGGGAGGACCGGCTGCGAAACCAATGCAACCTGCATCAAGCTGGTTGGTTTGAGTCGACCGGCAGGAGAGTGACGATGGGCCCGTTCGGTTACGTGATGGCGATCATGGGTTGCGGCGACGGCGCATACCAATGCGCCGAAGCGCGCCTGGTCGAAGCGCGTTACGAGACGCTCGCCTCCTGCCAGCAGGCCGCAAGCGCGCAGCTGATCAAAAATGGCGACCTCGACTATCCGGAGCTGATGGCCAGCTGCCGCTCGGTCACCAACCAGATGGTGATGAACACCAAGGCGCGGTAGGCTTCGAGCAAGCGCCCCTCGACTTCGCTCGGGACGAGCGACGTTTGTGGCGCTCGTCCTGAGCGGAGCGCGAAGCGCGTAGTCGAAGGGCGTTCTTGTCAACAGCGCGATGCGGCTGCAAAGCCGCCCGCCATGGCCGAACCCGTCATCATCGCCGTTCCCAAGGGGCGCATCCTCGAGGAAGCCTTGCCCTTGCTCGCGCGTGCGGGGATCGAGCCCGAGGCCGCCTTCTCCGACGAAGGCAGCAGGGCGCTGCGTTTCACCACCAATCGCCCCGACATTTCGCTGATCCGGGTACGGGCGTTCGATGTCGCCACATTCGTTGCGCATGGCGCCGCCCAGCTCGGCATCGTCGGATCGGACGTGCTGGAGGAGTTCGACTATTCCGAACTCTATGCGCCCGTCGATCTCGGCATCGGCCATTGCCGCATTTCGGTCGCGGAGCCAGCCGAGCTCGCCGCGTCCGACGATCCGCGCGAGTGGAGCCATGTGCGGGTAGCGACCAAATATCCGGCGCTGACGCGGCGTCACTTCGAAGCGCGGGGCGTGCAGGCGGAGTGCGTGAAGCTCAACGGCGCGATGGAGCTGGCGCCCCTGCTCGGCCTGTCGAGCCGGATCGTCGACCTGGTCTCCTCCGGCCGCACGCTCAAGGAGAATGGTCTGGTCGAGGTGGAAGTGATCGCGCAAGTGAGCGCGCGCCTGATTGCCAATCGCGCCGCCTTCAAGATGCGCTCGGCCCAGATCGCGCCGCTGATCGACGCGTTTCGCGCGGCGGTGCGATGATCCGGATGTCCGCCTCTGACCCGGATTTTCCCGCGCGGTTCGATGCTCTGGTGAATGCCCGGCGGGAAGCGGATGCGGGTGTGTCACGCGACGTGGCCGCCATTCTTGCGCGGGTGCGGCAGGAAGGGGATGCGGCGCTTGCGGATTATACCTGCCGCTTCGACCGGCATGATTTGCGCGAGCCGATCGATCCGGCCGAATGCCGGGCAGCGCTCAATGCGCTGGAGCCGAAGCTGCGGGAGGCGCTGGAACTCGCTGCGGAGCGCATCACGGTTTATCATGAGAAGCAGCGGCCGGAGGATCGCGACGAGACCGATGCGCTGGGCGTGCGTCTGGGCGCGCGCTGGACCGCAGTCGAAGCAGCCGGACTCTACGTGCCGGGTGGACGGGCGGCTTATCCCAGTTCGCTGCTGATGAACGCGATCCCGGCCAAGGTGGCAGGCGTCGAGCGGCTGGCGATGGTCACACCGACGCCGGGCGGGGAGGTGAACCTGCTCGTCCTGGCTGCAGCGGCCTTGGTTGGCATCGAGGAAATCTGGCGCGTCGGCGGGGCGCAGGCGATCGGCGCGCTTGCTTATGGCACGGAGTGCATCCGGCCGGTGGACGTGATCGTCGGGCCCGGCAATGCCTGGGTCGCGGAGGCCAAGCGCCAGCTTTACGGCGTGGTCGGCATCGACATGGTGGCGGGACCGTCCGAGATATTGGTCGTCGCCGATGCCGCGAACGATCCGGAATGGATTGCCGCCGATTTGCTCAGTCAGGCCGAGCACGACCCGACCAGCCAGTCGATCTTGTTCACGGACGACGATGATTTCGCCGGGCGCGTCGTTGCGGCGGTGGAGCGGCAGCTTGCCGATCTGTCCCCTGCGGCGCGCACCAGTTGGGATGCGAACGGGGCGGTGGTGCTCGTCCATAACCTCATCGGAGCCGCGCCGCTGATCGACCGATTGGCGCCCGAACATCTGGAAATCGCGGTCGAGGACCCGGAGCCGCTGTTCCGCGCCGTGCGGCACGCCGGCTCCATCTTCCTCGGCCGTCACACGCCCGAGGCGATCGGCGATTACCTTGGCGGGCCCAACCATGTGCTGCCGACCGGCCGCCGGGCCCGCTTTTCGTCGGGTCTGAGTGTGCTCGATTTCATGAAGCGGACGAGCTTTCTGGGTTGCACCCCGGCGGCCTTGGAGGTGCTGGGCCCCGCCGCTGTTTCGTTGGCTGAGGCTGAAGGTCTGCCGGCGCATGCCAAGTCGGTTTCTCTCAGACTGCCGCAAAGCCGCTCGTCCCGAGCGTAGTCGAGGGGCGCTGACAGGAGCTCCTCACAAGCGCCCCTCGACTTCGCTCGGGACGAGCGGGTAGAGAGCCGCGACCATGACCCAGTTCGCCCGCTCCAAGTCCCGTTCCGCCGCGCGGCTTGCCGCCGTGCAGGCGCTGTACCAGCAGGAAATGGAACAGACCGCCGTGCCGGCGCTGCTGCACGAGTTCCACCACCACCGGCTCGGCGCGACGATCGAGGACGTCGAATATGCCGATGCCGAGGTCGCCTTTTTCGACGACCTGGTGAAAGGCGTGGATGCGCGGCGGGAGGAGATCGACCGGCTGATCGGCGCCAAGCTCGCCAAGGGGTGGAGCCTGGAGCGGCTCGACCGGCCGATGCGGCAGATTTTGCGCGCCGGGACGTACGAACTGCTCGCCCGCGCCGATGTACCGGTCGGCAGCGTGATCAGCGAATATGTCGACGTGGCGCATGCGTTCTATGAGAAGCGCGAGACGAGCTTCGTGAACGGGCTGCTGGACGCGGTGGCGAAGGAAGTTCGTTCCTAGTCGTTGCGGAAGTTCGCTCGTCCCGGGCGTAGTCGAGGGGCGCTGGTGCTGCGCGTGCGGCAGCGCCCCTCGACTACGCGCTGCGCGCTTCGCTCGGGACGAGCGAATCGTTTTTGCTAGTGCCCCGCCTGCGGCCCCCGCACGATCCCCGATGCCGCCAGCTGCTCGTCGATCTGCGCGACCAGCCGGTCGAGGCCGGCCTGATCCTTCGCCTCGGCCCGGGCGACCAGCACGTCCTGGGTGTTGGACGCGCGAAGCAGCCACCAGCCGTCTGCAGTGTTCACGCGGGCACCGTCGGTGCGGTTGACCTCGGCGCCGCTCGCCTCCAGCCGGTCGAGCACTTCGTCGACGACCGCGAACTTGCGGGTCTCGTCGACTTGAAAGCGCAGCTCCGGCGTGTTCACCATTGCCGGCATTTCCGACTTGAGCTCGGTCAGCGACTTGCCCGAGAGCCGCACCGCGCCGAGCAGGCGCACGGCGGCGTAAAGCGCATCGTCGAAGCCGTAATAATCATGCTTGAAGAAGATGTGGCCGCTCATCTCGCCGCCCAGCGGAGAGCCGATCTCCTTCATCTTCGATTTGATGTGGCTGTGGCCGGTCTTCCACATCAGCGGCGTTCCGCCAAGCTCGGCGATGCGGTCGTAGAGTGCCTGTGACGCCTTGACGTCGCCGATGATGGTGGCGCCGGGCTCCGCCCTCAGCACCGGCTCGGCCAGGATGCCGAGCAACTGGTCGCCCCAGATTACGCGGCCCTGACCGTCGATGGCGCCGATGCGGTCGCCGTCGCCGTCGAAGGCGATGCCGAAGTCGAGGCTCTTTTCCCGCACCAGGGAGCGGAGATGTTCGAGGTTCTTCTCCTCGGTCGGGTCCGGATGGTGGTTCGGGAAGCTTGAGTCCACGTCGGTGAAGAGCGTGTGGTGCTCGCCGGGCAGCAGCTTGACGAGCTTCTCGAGCGCTGGTCCCGCAGCGCCATTGCCGGCGTCCCAGCCGACGCGGAAAGCGCCGCCCTGATAGCCGGCGGTCAGGCGCTGCACATATTGATCGAGGATATCGAAGTCGCTGACTTGGCCGGGCGCCTCAGCTTCCTCCCAGTCGCCGTCTGCCGCAAGCTGTCCGATCGTCTGGATGTCGGCGCCGAAGAACGGGCGGTGCTGGAAAACCATCTTGAAGCCGTTATAGCTCGGCGGATTGTGGCTGCCGGTGATCATGATGCCGCCGTCCACTTCCAGCACCGCTTCGGCATAATAGAGCATCGGCGTCGGGCCGAGACCCACCCGCACGACATCGCAGCCGCTGCGGGTCAGGCCCTCCACCAGCGCTTCTGCCAGCATCGGCGAGCTATCGCGCCCGTCCCAGCCCACCGCCACGCGCGTGCCGCCGGCGCGGCGCAGCAGAGTGGCAAAGCCGCGGCCGATCGCGCGCGCGTCGTCGGCGCCGAGCGTCTCGCCGATGACTCCGCGAATATCGTATTCACGCAGGGAGGTCGGGTGAAATTGGTATGTCATCTGGTCTCCATCTAAGTCCCGGCTTGGCTGAGCCTGTCGAAGGCCTCCCTTCTTCTTAGGGCAGCAAGGAAGAGAGGGCTTCGACAAGCTCAGCCAAGCCGGTGATGAGGTTTAGTCATCTAATCGTTACGGCTGCGCGCAAGTTCCGTGAGGAGGATGTCGCGGGCGAGATTGGTGCGCCGGGCGAGTTCGGGCGTGCCACCTGAGTCCGGATGCACCCGGCTGATGATGCGGCGGTGTGCGGCGCGGATCGCTTCCGCGTCGTCGGCTTCGCTGACGCCGAGCAGCGCACGCGCCTCCTCGACGGGCATGAAGTTGCGGCGGCGCTGCTGCCCGCCCTTCAGCCAGAAGAGCAGCAGGACGATGACGCCCGCGACCAGCAGCAGCTTGAACATCAGGCGGCGGCTTCGATCCGGTCGGGAAGAGATAGACCGGCGACGAGCTCGCGCAGTTCCTGCCGCGCCGCAACATGGCCCAAGCCAATGTCGGGGATCTGGCCGATGTCGAGCATGGTCAGGCCGGAGGGAAAGAGTTCGCGATAAATGACGCGCTCGCCCAGCCCCGGAATGATGCGGAAGCCGACGCGCTTGGAGAGCGCAATCAGCGCCTCGCCGACCCGGCGCATGTTGCGCGCCTCGATATGCTGCATGCGGTTGCGGAGGACGATCCAGTCGATCGTCGCGCCGTCGGTCTTGGCTCTTGCCTTGCGCGCGTCCCAGATCAGTTCGGAATAGAAGCTCGGCCGGCTGACCTTGTAGGTCTCGGCATCGACCTGGCCGATCAGGTCGAAATCGACGAAGCTGTCGTTCATCGGCGTGACGAGCGTGTTCGCGCGAGTGGCAGCACGGCGGGCGATCGGGTCGTCGCGACCGGGCGTGTCGATCACGACGAACTCGGCGCCCGCCGCGGCTTCGGCCAGCTTCGCGTCGAAATTCTCCTCGCTCGTGCCATCGACGACGGCATAGTCCGGGTGCGGCAGCTCCACGCCGCGGCGCTTCATCGTCGCGGCGCGGTTCTCGAGATAGCGCGCGAGGGTACGCTGCCTGTGATCTAGATCGAGCGCGGCAACCGAATGCCCTTGCGCGGCGAGCGCGACCGCCACGTGCACGGCCGTCGTCGATTTGCCCGTGCCTCCCTTTTCATTCGCGAAAACAATGACATGGGCGCCGTGGGTAGCCATGAAGTGGCTTTCCTTCACTCGGGTTACTTGATCGAGGTGCTGACGCCCCCCTATGGAAGCCAGCCATACCAAGCCAGAGTCACCGTGCAAACCATCCGTCAGCTGAAACCGCTTCGGAAAGCGATCGCCACGCTGCGCGCGGATGGCGGGAAGGTCGCGCTCGTCCCGACCATGGGCGCGCTCCACGCCGGGCACATGGCCTTGGTAGGGGAGGCACGGAAGCGCGCTGACCATGTCCTCGTCTCGATTTTCGTGAACCCGAAGCAGTTCGCGCCGACCGAAGACCTCGCCGCCTATCCGCGCCGCGCGGCGAAGGACACTGCCCTGCTGACCGGGGCAGGGGTGGCGCTGTTGTGGATGCCCGACGTCGAGGTGATGTACCCGTCCGGCCACGCGACCAACATCGCGGTCGCGGGGGCGAGCGAAGGCCTGGACGGCGCATCGCGGCCGGGCCATTTCGACGGGGTGGCGACCGTCGTCGCCAAGCTGTTCAACCAGGTGCGGCCTGACCTTGCCGTATTCGGGGAGAAGGATTTCCAGCAGCTGGCGGTTATCCGCCGCATGGTCGCAGACCTGGACTTCAACATCGAAATCGTGGCCGTGCCGACCGAGCGGGAGGAGGACGGCCTCGCCCTGTCATCGCGCAACGTCTATCTGACCGAGGAAGAGCGGCAACAGGCGCGCGCCTTGCCGCGAGCCTTGGGCGCGGCGGCAGCGGCGATCGAGGCTGGCGGCGATGTCGCCGAGGCGCTCGCCAGGGCCGAGGCGGCGCTGATCGAGGGCGGATTCCAGTCGGTCGACTATGTGGCGCTGTGCGACGCCGCGACGTTGCAGCCGGTGACGGCGCTGGAACGGCCCGCCCGGCTGCTCGCTGCAGCCCGGATCGGTGCCGCGCGTTTGATCGACAATGTGCCGGTGATGCCCAGGAGTTGACGAGAATGGCCGAAACGCGGACCGAGACCGACAGCATCGGCGCAATCCAGGTTCCCGCATCGGCCTATTGGGGCGCGCAGACGCAGCGTTCGATCGAAAATTTCCCGTTCGGGCCCGAGGAGCGAATGCCGATCGGGATCATTCATGCGCTTGCCATCGTAAAGCAGGCGGCGGCGCGCGTTAATCGGCGAAACGGGCTGCCGGGCGAGATCGCCGATGCCATCGAGTCGGCGGCGGCTGACGTTGCCGCTGGCAGGCACGACGACCAGTTCCCGTTGGTGATCTGGCAGACCGGCTCCGGCACCCAAAGCAACATGAACGTCAACGAGGTGATCGCCGGCATCGCCAATGAGCGGCTGACGGGCACGCGCGGCGGCAAGGCGCCGGTGCATCCGAACGATCACGTCAATATGTCGCAATCGTCGAACGACAGCTTCCCGACCGCGATGCACATCGCGGTGGCACTGGCGCTGCGTGACCGGCTCGAGCCGGCGCTGAAGCGGCTCCTGTTCGCCCTTACTGACAAGGAAAACGCTTGGGCTGGCGTCATCAAGATCGGTCGCACGCATATGCAGGACGCGACGCCGCTGACACTTGGCCAGGAATTTTCTGGCTATTCAAAACAGATTGAGAAGGCGATCGCACGCGTCGCCGGTGCTTCGAACGACATTTATGAGCTGGCGCAGGGCGGCACCGCTGTCGGGACTGGGCTGAATGCGCCGCTTGGGTTTGCGGAGGACTTCGCCGAGGAGGTTTCCGCGCTGACCAATCTAGAGTTCGTAACGGCCGAGAACAAGTTCGAGGCGCTGGCCGCTAACGACGCGCTGGTGGAGCTGTCGGGCGCTCTCAACGTGCTGGCGGTCTCACTCACCAAGATCGCCAACGATCTTCGCCTGTTGGGAAGCGGCCCGCGCTCCGGGCTTGGCGAACTCGACCTGCCGGCCAACGAGCCTGGCAGCTCGATCATGCCGGGCAAGGTCAACCCCACCCAGGCCGAGATGCTAACTATGGTCGCCGCGCAGGTGATGGGGAATCACACCGCGGTGACGATCGGTGGGCTGCAGGGGCATCTGGAGCTGAACGTCTTCAAGCCGCTGATCGGCGCGGCGGTGCTGCGCTCGATCCACCTGCTCAGCGTCGGCATGACGAGCTTTGCCGAGCGGATGGTCGAAGGCACCGAGCCCAACCGCGCGCGCATTGCCGAACTCGTCGAACGCTCGCTGATGCTGGTGACCGCACTCGCCCCGGAGATCGGCTATGACAATGCCGCCAAGATCGCGAAGCACGCGCACGCCAAGGGGCTGACGTTGCGTGAGGCAGGGCTGGAACTGGGGCTGGTGGATGCGGAAACGTTCGACCGCCTGGTGCGGCCCGAAACGATGGTACGCGTGTAGATCGCTCGTCCCGAGCGAAGTCGAGGGGCGCCGCCCTGAGCCGACGCCCTTCGACTACGCTGTGCTCCGCTCAGGACGAGCGTGAAAGATAAGGTTGTCCTCAACCATCCTGATTCCGCAGGGGTTAAGCACGTCCGCGCCATGGTGGCCGGATGGGTATCGCCAGCCGGCTTCGCTTCATGGTACTTGGCGGCACGTTCGCCGGGCTCGTCATGGCGCAAGCCAGCCCCGCGAAGCCCGCGGACCGCCCCATCCGCAGCATGGCGCTGCGGGTCATCGACGGCGACACGTTCGACTATCGGGGCGAGCGCATCCGCATCCTCGACATCGACACGCCGGAGACGCACCCTGCGCGCTGCGCCTATGAAGCGGAGCTCGGCGCGCGGGCGACCGAGCGGCTGCGGCAGCTTCTGGCGCGGCCGTTCGAGCTGCAGGCGGCGGGCCGCGACGAGGATCGCTATGGCCGCAAGCTCAGGCTGGTGATCGCAGGCGGGCGATCGGTGGGCGACCAGCTGGTCGCGGAGGGTCTCGCCCGCCGTTATGAAGGGCGGCGGCGGCCCTGGTGCGAGACTGCATAGCGTATCTGTGCTCCGGCGAAGGCCGGAGCCTTGGCCAACGCTCCGGCCTTCGCCGGAGCACATCAAGCGTCAGCCGCGTCCGTCAGCCAGGTCCAGCAGCGCCCGGCCATAGGCCGTCTTCTCGAACAATCTGCCCCGTTCCCGCAGCGCTTCGGGGCTGATCCAGCCATTGTGGAAGGCGATTTCTTCGAGGCTGGCGATCTGGACGCCCTGGCGCTTCTGGAGCGTGCGGACGAACTCGCTGGCTTCGAGCAGGCTGTCATGGGTGCCGGTGTCGAGCCATGCGAAGCCGCGGCCCATCCGCTCGACGAACAGCTCCCCCGCTTCCATGTAGATCCGGTTCAGGTCGGTGATTTCGAGTTCGCCGCGCGCCGAAGGCTTCACGGCTTTGGCGAACTCGGTGACGCGCTCGTCGTAGAAATAAAGGCCGGTGACTGCCCAACTCGATTTCGGCGCCTTGGGCTTCTCCTCGATCGAGAGCGCACGGCCTTCCCCGTCCAGCTCGACGACGCCGTAAGCGGTCGGGTCTTCGACATGATATGCGAAGACAGTCGCGCCCGTCGTGCGGGCGCGGGCGCTTTTCATCAAGCCGCCAAGACCGGCGCCGAAGAAGATATTGTCGCCCAGCACCAGCGAGCCGGGCCCGCCGGCCAGAAACTCCTCACCGATCAGAAAGGCCTGGGCGAGACCCTCGGGCTTTGGCTGGACGGCGTACTCAATCGACAGGCCGAACTGCTCGCCCGTGCCGAACAGCCGCTTGTAGTTGTCCAGATATTCGGGGCTGGAGATGATCAATATGTCCCGGATGCCGGCCATCATCAGGGCCGAGGCCGGGTAATAGATCATCGGCTTGTCATAGACAGGCAGCAGCTGCTTGTTGATCGCGAGCGTGGCCGGATGAAGCCGCGTGCCGGAGCCGCCGGCGAGAATGATGCCCTTCACTTGATCCCCCTGAGTGCGTCCACGACGTCACCGACGGCTTCCTGCCATGGCCGCGGCTTTATGCCATAGTCGCGGGTCAGCTTGGCGGTCGAGAGCCGGGAGTTTGTCGGGCGCCTGGCCGGCGTCGGATATTGGTCTGTGGTGATCGCCTCGACGTCGACCTCCATGCCGGCGCGATCGAAAACGAAGCGGGCGAGCTCGCACCAGCTCGCCTCGCCGGCGTTGACGAACTGGTAGGTGCCCAGGGGTCCGCCTTTGGTGGCGATGGTGAGCAGTGCTTCGGCAATGTCGATCGCGGAAGTGGGGCAGCCGCGCTGATCGTCGACGACGCGCAGCTGCTTGCGCTCGGAACCCAGCCGCAGCATCGTCTTGACGAAGTTGCTGCCCCAGGGGCTCACCACCCAGGCCGTGCGCAGGATGACGTGATCGGCATTGCCGACGCCGACCGCCTGCTCGCCCGCCAGCTTCGACTCGCCATAGACGCCGAGCGGCGCGACGGGATCGGTCTCGACGTAGAAATCGTCCTTGCTGCCGTCGAATACATAGTCGGTGGAGACGTGCAGCAGCCTGATGCCGCGCGCGGCGGTCTCCTTGGCCAGCATCTCCGGCGCCACTGCGTTGACGGCAGAAGCGAGGTCCGGCTCCTGCTCGGCTTTGTCGACGGCAGTGTAGGCGGCGCAGTTGATGACGCAGCCCCAGTCGCGCTCGGCGAGCCGCTCATCGATGCGACAGGAGCTGCCAAGGTCGAGTTCCGCGCGGTTTGGCGCAACGATCTCGACGCCAAAGCGGTCGCCAAGCTGCTGGATCGCGGTGCCGACCTGGCCGGTGCCGCCGGTGATCAGGATCGGCTTCACCCGACCGCCTTGAGGCCCAGACGTTCGCCCGAATAATTGCGCGTCAGGATCGGCCGCCACCAGTTTTCATTGTCGAGATACCAGCGGATCGTCCTGTCGATCCCGGTCTCGAAGCTCTCTTGCGGCTGCCAGCCGAGCTCGCGCTCCAGCTTCGACGCGTCGATCGCGTAGCGGAAGTCGTGCCCCGGGCGATCGGCGACGAAGCTGATCTGCGCGCGATAGCTCCTGCCGTCGTTCCGCGGGCGGATGCGGTCGAGCGTGTCGCAGATGGTTTCGACCACGGCCAGGTTGGTCCGTTCGGAACGGCCGCCGACCATATAGCTTTCGCCAGGCTGGCCCTTTTCAAAGACCGTCGTCAGCGCCCGTACATGATCGTCGACATAAAGCCAGTCGCGCACGTTCGCGCCCTTGCCATAGACCGGCAGCGCCTCGCCCGAGAGGCACTTGATGATCATCAGCGGGATCAGCTTTTCGGGGAAGTGATACGGCCCATAGTTGTTCGAGCAATTGGTGATCAGCACGGGAAGCCCATAGGTGTGGTGCCACGCGCTGACGAGGTGGTCGGAACCGGCCTTGGACGCCGAATAGGGCGAGCGCGGGTCGTAGGGCGTATCTTCGGTGAAGAAGCCGTCATCGCCCAGCGCGCCGAAGACTTCGTCGGTCGAGATGTGGTGGAAGCGAAACGCCTCCTTCTCCGCGCCCTCCAGGCTGCGCCAGTAATCGAGCGCGGCGGCAAGCATCGCGAAAGTGCCGACCAGATTGGTCTGGATGAAATCGGCCGGGCCGTCGATCGAGCGGTCGACATGACTTTCGGCCGCCAGGTGGGTGATCACCTCCGGTCGGAATTCCTGGATCAGCTTGGCGACCGCGTCGCGGTCGCAAATGTCGGCGCGGGCGAAGCGATAGCGGTTGCTCTGCGCCACCGGCTCCAGCGACGACAGGTTGCCGGCATAGGTCAGCGCATCGACGTTAAGTACCGCGTGATCGGTGTTGGCGATCAGGTGTCGGACCAATGCCGAGCCGATAAAGCCGGCGCCGCCGGTGACAAGAATACGGGCCATCAAGCGTCCACGAGTGTGAGAGGTTGCCCGTCATAATCGAAGGGGCTGACGAAATCCTTGAGGAGCGGCAGCTGCTGGTCCTTGTCCGACAGGGCGGGTGCGGCGCCGCCAAGCGGCCAGTCGATACCGAGCTCGGGATCGTCCCAGCGGATGCCAGCATCGGTCTCGGGCGCGTAGAAGGCATTCACCTTGTAGGCGACTTCGCTGTCGGGCTCGAGCGTCAGAAAGGCATGGCCATAGCCCGCCGGAATGAAGAGCTGCTCACCCTGCTCTGCCGTCAGTTCGGCGGCGACCCACTGGCCTTGCGTGGGCGAGCCGCGACGGAGATCCACTGCGACGTCCCAGATGCGGCCGCGCAGGCAGCGGACCAATTTCGCCTGGGCGAATGGCGGCGTCTGGAAGTGGATGCCGCGCAGCGTCATGGCGGGGGCGGAGTAGGAATGATTGTCCTGCACGAACTCCGCGTCGATTCCTGCGGCGCGGTAGCGATCGCGCTGCCAGGTCTCGCTGAACCAGCCGCGCGTATCGGCGAAGCGGCGTGGCGTGATGCGAATGACGGACATGGGCGCGGGGCCTAAGCCGCGCCCCGCCTGAGTCAAGCAGTCAAGGCCCGGTTAACCGTCCTTCTTGCCCGACATCCCCGACATCGCATTGCGGCCGAACTGCGCAATCAGCTCGCCGATCTCGCGCACCTGGTTCATGCTGCGGGTGCCCTGGTCTCGGACATATTCGGACTGAACCTGCATCAGTTCGGTGACCCCACCGGCCTTGGCCGCTGCACGCAGGGCCGCGAAGGCTTGGCGCGTATTCTCCTCGGCATGGTCGATCACCTTCATGCTGAGCGCGGCGCTGTTCTCCGCGGCCTTGGTGGCGCCTTCGCGAACCGCGTCGCCGGCGGCCTTCATCTTGTCGGGTTCAAGCATGTTTGGCTCCCTTAGCTGCTTTGGCGGGCATGGCCGGAACTGCCGCCGCTTTCAACTCCTCGAAGGACCGGCGCAGCGCATCGGCATAGGCGGCAGGATCGGGCATCATGTCGCGGTCGCTGGTAAAGCTGATCGCGATCGTATCGCCATAGGAATAGATCGGGTTGATCAGCCCCATGGAGTCGAACACGGGGCCGGTGCCGTACATTGCGACCATCTTGGCGCCGGCGAAATAGAGCGGCACGCGGCTGCCGGGCACGTTGGTCACGACCGTATTAAACACCGGCGCGTGCGCGTTGGCCGCGCCCAGCCGGGTGTAGAGCCGCGCGGCGATCCCGGACAGGCCGGCCGGCATGAACTGCGAGGTGTCGGTTAGGGTCCGGGCGCCGACCGCGTTGGTCATCGCTTTCGAGTTGACCGTCTCGGCATGCACGAAGCGGAGACGATCCATCGGGTCGGCGATGTGCGTGCCCAACGGAACCACCATCGCGGACACGAGGTTGCCGAGCGCCGCCTTCTCGCCCTCTGCGCGCACCGAGATCGGCGCCATGGCGGTCAGGCTGTCGCCGGGCAACTCACCCTTGGCGAGCAGGTAATGGCGCAGGCCGCCGCCGACGATGGCGAGGATCGCATCGTTGACCGTCGCGCCGGAGACCGAATCCTTGATCGCCCGCACATCGGCGAGGGGGAGCGGGACGGCATCGAAGACGCGGTGTGCGCCGACCTTGCCGTTAAAGCGCGTTTTCGGCGCCAGCTTCTGATTGGCGATCGAGACATCGCCCTTGGACACGCTCTGCCCCAGCCGGGCGAGGCCAGGCACGCCGCGCGCCATCGTCTCGGCGAACTGGAGGGGCTTGCGGAGCGAGTTGAAATAGCTCTTGATCAGCAGGTCGGAGACGCCGGGCAGGTCGTCGGGCTGCCAATCGTCATTGGCGATGCGGTTCGGCTTGTCGGGGGAGAGATCGTGGATCGCCGCCGACATCTCGACGCCCGACATGCCGTCGATCGCCGCGTGATGGACCTTCGCGACTAAGGCGAAACAGCCGGGCGGCAGGCCTTCGATATTGTCGAGCCCCTCGACGATGATAAACTCCCAGAGCGGCTTGGTCAGGTCGAGCGGGCGCGAATGGAGCCGCGCCACCTGGATGCACAGCTGCCGCCAGTCGCCGGGCTTGGGCAAGGCGATGTGGCGGACATGATATTCCAGGTCAAAGTCAGGGTCCTCGATCCAATAGGGGTGGTCCATGTCGAACGGCAGCCGCACCAGCCGCTGACGAAAAGAGCGGGCGCCGCCAAGGCGGGAGCCGATGAAATCGAGAATGTCCTTGAAGCGGACGAACCCGCCGGGCGCTGTCGAGGGATCGTAGATGCCGACCGAGCCGATATGCATCGGCGTGTGCGGCGTCTCGAGATAGACGAAGCTCGCATCCTGGCCGCTCAACTGCTGCATCTTCGCTCTCCCCTTTATCCACAGGCTGCCCGAACGCGGCGGCGTCTGCAACCGCGACAGTCGTTAGAGCGGCGCGCCGAGTTCGATCAGGCAGAAGCAGGTGGTGGCGCCTTCCACGCCGAAGTCATTATCGTTCACCAGCAGCAGGGTGTCCGGCGAAAGGAGCACCATGCCTTCCAGATCGGCTCCGATTTCCGGATGATCGTCGGTGGAGAGCACGAGCTGCTTTTTGAGCAGCGGCACGTCCGCGGCATCGCGGCTCAGTTCCTCCAGGCTCGGTGACGTTGTGAGATCGGCAAATTGCGGCGGAAGCTCGCAGTCGTCGGCCAGACGCACCGCATAGAGCTTCGTGGTGTGCGATCCGCGTTCCAGGAAGAGCAGATGGTCGTCGCCGATAACGGTCAGTTCGCTGACCTTGAGGTCGGACCAGTCGAACTCGCCGGCAGCGCAATCGCGGGCGAAGCTGGCGGGATCGTCCAGCGGATAGGCGAACTGCGCCAGCAGGCGGCCACTCTCGGCATCGAGCTTCCACACGCGCACCCAGCGGCCGTCGCGGTGCGCCGCTTCGTCGGGATGAGCGAGCGGGCTCTGAAAGGCGAGGTAGAGCAGGCGCTGGTCAAGGGAGACGCCGAGCGCCTCAAAGCCGCGATTGATCTGGCGCCGCGCGGCAAGGGCTGGAAGCGCGCCGAGCACGGGATAAGGCGCGCCGGCAAAGGCTGCCTCACTCCCGGCCGGAACCCAGCGCACACGGACTTTTCCGTCGGGATCGATGCGAAGCAGGGAGGGGCCATATTCGTCGCCGACCCAAAAGCTGCCATCGGCCAGGGCGACGATCCCCTCCGTATCGGCGCCTGACGGGTTTGGCTCGAGGCGGTCGCCGTTCAGGTCCAACGCGGGCTCGACCTGGCAATGATCGCTACCCGGCACCGGCAGGCCCGAGAGCGGATCGCCGTTGGAATCCCGCAGCACGATCGTCCGGGCGATCTCGACTCCTCCGTCGCCGACCTCGAGTTCGGAGATCGCCGGGCCGATGTCCGGGCACGGCATCAGCTTCGCGCCGGACGGGAAGTTCCGGTCCGCCAGATGCTTCAGCCCGTATCGCTCGACCGCCGGCGTCACCTTCAGATTGGGGCCGCGGTCGCCGATCGCCCAGATCCGCCCGTCCGGACTCTTGCTCAGTCCGGACCCGATGCCGCGCAGCACGCGCATGTCACCGCCGGGCAAGCGCAAAGTGGCGATTTCCTCGTCAGAATAGCTGAGCGGCGTGACCTTGATCCTGTCCATCCTGCCCCAACGCACCAGCCATGGTGCCGACCGCATCCTGAGCCTGTGCCATCAGCCAGTCGCGGAACGCCTGCCGGGCTGGCGAGGCGGAGCCATGCTCCGGCGTCACGAAATAATGGTTCCAGCCGGTGGGGACGGCCGCCCCCAGCTGGCAAAGCCTGCCGGTTCGAATCTGGCTGGCGAAGACCGACACGTCCATCAGGCCCACGCCCAGGCCGGCAAACACCGCTTCGGCGACCAGCTCGCGCCCGTCCAGACACTGGCCGCGCCTCAGATCGGGCGCCTGGCTGCCCACGGCCTTGCACCAGTCGCTCCATTCGGCTGGCTGGCGGCTGTTCACGATCACGCTTGCCGGAGCGAGCTGCGCAAGCGGCTTCCCGATCGCCGGGTGATCCGGCCGGCAGACAGGGGCAAGTTGCTGCGGGAAGAGCAGCTCGGTGCGCAAGCCCTGCCAAAGCCCCGGCCCGCAGCGGATGGCACAGTCCACCCGCTCCGCATCCAGCCTGACCAGACGCTCGGTCGTGAGCATCCGCACGTCGATCAGCGGGTGCAGCGCGCGAAATCCGGCGAGCCGCGGCAGCAGCCACAGCGCAGCGAAGTTCGGAAGCATGCTGACCGTCAGGGTCTGTGCCGAGTTCGATCGGAAGCTCGTCAGGGAGGCATCGATCCGGTCGAATGCTGTCCGGAGTTCGCGCGCGAGCGCCTTTCCCGGCGCGGTGGCGGCAAGCGCGCGGCCGTTCCGTGTCAGCAGCTTCTGGCCCAGAACAGCTTCCACCTGGCGCACCTGAAAGGCGATAGCGGAGACGCTGACATTCAGCTCCTGCGCCGCGAGCGTCAGGCTTTCCAGGCGGGCGGCCGCCTCGAAGCTGCGCAGTGCCTTCAGGCTGGGTTGAAAGCTCGGCCTCATCTTTCAGTTTTTTTGCATCCACCCGGGCGAAGTTTCAAATTTCCGGCGCTCGGTGCGCGCGATAGCCTGCAGCAATGACAGGAATTTACACGATTTCACTCTTTCTGCTCCTCGGCGCCGGACCTGAGCTGTCGGCATATGAGCGCTTCCAGCTGCATAACCGGGAGTCGCGGGCAGCGCAGGATCGCAAGGATTACCCAGCCTATCTGGGCCATGTGCGGGAGGTCCATGCCTTGCTGCCCGGCAACGCCACCGTGCGCTTCCGGCTCGCCAGGGCCTATGCGCTGAACGGGCAGCGCGATGCCGCTCTCGCCGAACTGAGGACGCTGGCGCGGCAGGGCTTTGGCTACAAATTGGCGGACGAGCCTGCCCTTGCGCTTTGGGCGAGCGACCGAGAGTTTCAGCAAGTAGCGTCGGAGCTGGTCGCAAACGGTGCGGGCGACACGCGCGCAAGGCTCGGCTCCATTACGCTGGCGGACGAGCTGCGGGGCGAAGCGATAGCCTGGTCTGCCGCAAGCAAGTCGTTCCTGCTCGGCGGCAAGGGCGGCGTTTACAGCATGGGCCGCGACGGCAGCGGCAAGCGGCTGCTCGGCAAGTGGGATGAGGGCGTGCTCGGCATCCGTCCCGATCCTGCCAGTGCCAGCTTCCTGGTGTGCGTCAGCAATCAGCAGGCGGGGACGGCGCAGGTTGCGCGGCATCGCCTTTCTGATGGGGCATTGCTGGCCACCTATCCGCTCCCGGCCGCAAACGCCCTGTGCAACGACATCGCCGTCCTGCCAGGCGGCAGCTTCGCGGTCACCGACAGCAACAACAGCCTCGTGTTCCGACTGGAGAATGGCCAGCTTGCGCCGGTCAAGCTGGACCTGCCGATATTTCTGCCGAACGGCATTGCGGCCGATCCGGCGGGCCGCCGGATCTTCGTCGCCGATGCGAACGGCATCCTGGTGCATGACCTCGTCGCTTCGCGGAGCTGGCAGCTGGAGCCCGAAACGAGCAGCTTCGCCGCCTTGGACGGCATGGTCTGGCACCAGGGCGCGCTGATCGGCGTGCAGAACCAGACGGTTCCCGCCCGCCTGCTGCGCATCACGCCCGATAACGCAGCGCGGCGCGCGAAGGTGGAAGTGCTGCTTGCCGATCCCACACTCAGCAACTCCGCGACGGTGGCCGTGGTGGGCAACGAGGCGTTCGTCTTCACGCGCACGAGAAGTGACGCCAGTAGTTCTCCGCCGGCGCTGCTACGCGTGCGTCTCTGACGCCTCGGCCTTGTCCCAGATCACTTCCCCGCGCTCATTGTCGACGACGACCTGCGTTTCCATCAGCTGGACCTGCGGCTCGTGCCCGGTCTGCGCCTTGATGTGCGCCTTGGCCATGGCGAAGAACGCCTCCGCTGCTTCCCGGCTGCGCCAAAGATAGACGCTGCAGCCCTCGCCGCGCTCGGCGTCGATGGAAATCTGTTTGCGCATCAGATCGGGTCCAGCTCGTTGATAAAGCGGGATAGTCTTGTCGATCTCCGTCAGCGCCGCCGCCTGGTCGTCGCCCGCGCGCAACTTGAACCGAACTATTGCCGTAATCATGCCCACCTCCTGAAATCTTGAGCGGCATTAGCATGATAGCGAAACTATGTAGCTATAAAGCACAACTTTTCATGGGCCCATGCGCCGAAGCTATCTGACCCGGCGCATGATCGAGTTTAGTCCAGACACAAGCAGCCAGCGAGGTGGCTGGACTGGACGGGAGGGGCTCCAGAATGACCGATCACAGCCGGATGCGGCGGGCGGCTCAGTTGGCATGGCTTTGCAGCGCGGCGGCGCCGGCGCTCGCCCAGCCGCCAGCTGCCGCCGCGGACAATCAGGACGAGATCATCGTCACCGCGCAGAAGCGCGAGGAGCGGCTACAGGACGTGCCGATCTCGATCAGCGTCCAATCCGGCGAAGCGCTCGAGGCGCAGAGCCTCAACAGCTATATCGCCTTGCAGTCGCGCATCCCCAACCTGTCGATCACCGACACCCCCGCCAATGCCTCCATCTTCATTCGCGGCATCGGCACTTCGGGCAATACGCTCAGCTTCGAGCAGTCGGTCGCGCTGTTTGTCGACCAGGTCTATGGCGGCCGCAACCGGCAGTTCATGCAGCCCTTTTTCGACGTGGAGCGGATCGAAGTGCTGCGCGGACCGCAGGGCGCGCTGTTCGGCCGCAACACTTCGGCGGGCGCGATTAGCGTCACCACGCGCCGTCCGACCAGCAGCGTCGAAGCGACGGTGGCGGGCGAATATGAAGCGGTGCGCGACAGCTATAGCGGGCAGTTCACTCTGTCAGGTCCGCTCAACGACACGCTCGGCATCAGGCTGGCGGCCCGGTTCAGCGAGAATAATGGCTGGCTGAACAACACCACCCTTAATCGCGACGAGCCGCAGCGTGAGGATGCGCTGGTGCGCGCCTCCTTGCTGTGGGAGCCGAGCGACCGGGTCGATCTGTTCCTCAAGGCGGAGTTCGGCCGCAGCAAGATCATCGGCTCGCCGGCCGAGTTCGTGCCCTCGGGGACGCGGCCCGATTACCGTGTCGACCATGACGACGGTTTGGCGCCGCTGATCGACGATTCCGACAGCTTCAACGGCACCGCCCAGCTGAACGTCGGCATTGGCGATCACACGCTGACCTCGGTCTCCGCCTATTCGTCGTTCGATTACGGGCAGGCATTCAATATCCAGGCCCGGCGTCCCGCGCGGCTGGTGGTCGTGAATCAGGAGGAGTTTCGTCAGTTCTCGCAGGAGCTGCGCCTCGCCTCTCCGGCCGGCGAGCGGATCGACTATATCGTCGGCGGCTATTTCGAGGACTCCAAGTCGGACATCTTCCGCAGCTCGCTGCTCGACCTGCCGCCGCCGCCGATGCTCAACCAGGATAATCGCCGCACCTTCGTGCAGGACACGTCGGTGCTCGCCGCCTTCGGCCAGCTGAACTGGCGGCCGGTCGATCAGATCAAGGTCGGCGCGGGGCTGCGCTGGACGCGGATCAAGAAGCAGGGCGTGACCCAGGGCTTTCTGCGCATGTTCGCGGTCAACGGCACCGTCACCGACATCCCGCGCGCGCCGCTGATCGGCGAGTTCTCCGAAACCGACTGGTCGCCCAGCCTGTCCGTCGCCTGGGAGCCGAGCGACGCCGCCACTTTCTACGCCAAATATACCGAGGGCGCGAAGGGCGGGGCGTTCGTCGAGTCGGCGACCCTGCTGCGCGACTTCATCCTCAATCCCGAGCAGGCCGAGAGCTATGAGCTGGGCGGCAAGTTCCAGTTCCGGCCGCTGAACGCATTCCTGAATCTGGCGCTGTTCAGCACCGACTATACGGACCTGCAGAAATCGACGCTGGACGTTTCTACTGCGACGTTCGTGACCAGCAATGCCGCCGGCGCGCGGGTGCGGGGCGTCGAGCTCGATGCCGGCTTCCGGCCGGCACCGTCGGTGCGGGTGACGTTCTCGGGCGCATATCTGGACTCGAAATATACGCGCTATCCGAACGGCCCCTGCGCCTTTCCGCGGCACCTGATCCCGAACTGCGTCGAGGACCGCACCGGCGACCGGCTGCAGAATTCACCCAAATGGACCGGCAATGTGGCCGTCGAACTCGACCAGCCGCTCTCGCAAGGGCTGCGCCTGCTCGGCAACTGGACGACCAGCTACCAGAGCGACATCAACTACCAGGATATCCTGCACCCGCTGGAAGTACAGGAAGCGTTCAGCAAGACCGACGTGCGGCTGGGCGTCGCCGATATCGACCGCGACTGGGAACTGGCGGTGCTGGTGCGCAACCTGTTCGACAAGCGCACGTCCGGCATCATCTTCCAGACCTTCCCGATCGGCATTGCGCCCGACGACCGGGTGCATCTGCCCGATCCCAAGCGCAGCGTCACCGTGCAGGCGCGGGTGCGCTTCTGATGATCTCGAACAAGCTCAGCGACTTGCCGGTGCCGGTTACGGTTGGGCGGGACGGCATCGCCCGCTTCACCGTCGATATGGCGGTGCTCGGCCATACCGATGCCGCCGACACCTCCGGGCGGATCGGACCTCGGGGCACGCAGAACTATTTCGGCATCGACACGCGTGGCGACAGCTATTTCTTCGAAGGCGCGCTCTATCCCGGCGGCACCATCCCGGCGCCGACCGTGCCAACGGGGCTGTCGGTCAATCCGAACGCCCCGGCCAAGCTCAACAACGAAGTGGTGTGGGACTTCACTCGGGCCAAGCCGATCGGCACGTTGCTCGGGCGCGGCTGGATCCTGATCAACGGCGCGGCCGAACCCTATCGCGACACGCGCGGCCGGGTGGTGGACGAGACTCGACGCGCGCCGCATCTGCTTTCGACCCAGAATCTGTTCCTGGGCCCCTTCACGCCCGACACGCTCACCCCGCCGATGCTGGTGGTGGGCGGCATGGAAAATGGCAACGATCCGGACAATGAGCCGATGATGCGTGCCATCACGGGCGGCACCGGCCCGTTCCGCTTCGCCACCGGCGAAGTGCGCCAGCGGCGGATCGGCCGCAACACCACGGCGCTGCGCACCTTCAGCGACTATGCCCAGGTCTTTTCCCCCAATTACCGATTCCTTTTCGCCATCCGGCTTTGATGAAAGGCAGCATGACATGACCACCGAGAGCGATCGCCGCGGCTTTATGAAGACGGTTGGAGCGGGCGGCCTTGCCGTCGCTGCCGGCGGTGCCGCCATCGCGGCCGCGCCGGCTGTCAAGGGCCGTACGATGATGCTGCCGCCGATCGAGGGCTGGCTGAACCTGAAGCCGGACGCACGCGGCATCGTACGCTTTTCCGTCGACGTCGCCGTGCTCGGCCACACTGACGCGATCGATCCGTCGGGCCGGATCGGGCCGAAGGACAGCCAGAAATATTTCGAGATCGATGTCCGCGGCGACACCTTCTATGTCGAAGGCGCGCTTTACCCGGGCGGCACCATCCCGGAACCGACGGTCGAGACCGAAGTGCGGCCGGGCCGCAAATCGCGCCATTATCAGCAGGTCTGGGACTTCACCAAGGCGCCGCCGGTCGGCCATTGGCTGTCGCGCGGCTGGGCGATCATCAATGGACATGCCGAATATAAGGATACGCGCGGCACTGTGGTCGAGCGGGCCCGCACCGAGCCGCATCTGCTGACGGAGCATAATTACGTCTTCGGCCGTATGACCGGCGACAATCTAACGCCGGAGATGCTGATCTCCAGCGGTGCCGACGACGGCAACGATCCGGAAAAGGAAGTTTTAGTCCGCGCGATCACCGGCGGCACCGGCCGCTTCCGCTTTGCGCGCGGTCAGGTGATCGAGCGGCGGGTCGGGCGCAACACGACCGTGCTGCGCAGCTTCTCCAACTTTCCGAACGCCTATTCGCCCAATTACCGCTTCGAGTTCGAGCTGAAGCTCGACTGACCTACTTGCCGAAGCCGAACACGTCCTGATGGTAAAGGCCTTGCTCCATCAGCACTTCCAGCCAAGCGGAGCTGTGGGCGTGGTCGGTGCCGGACATGGTGCCGTGGATGGCGATCAGGGCGTCGCGCACGGCGGGCGCCATGAAGCGGCCGTCGCCGCAGACGAAGATCTGGGCACCCGCGCGTAGGGCCGACCACACGCGCTCCTGCTCGGCGAGTAGCGCGTCCTGCACGTAGCGCCATGGGTGTTCCTTGACCGCGGAGAAGGCGAGGAAGGGCTGGATCAGGCCGTCGGCCGCCCAGCCTTCCACCTGGTCGCGGCAGAGCCAGTCATGATCGGGGTGGCGGCAGCCGAAGAAGAGCAGGATGTCGCCGGTCTGTGCGCCTGACGCCTTCTGCGCCGCACGTTCCTGCAGGAAGCCGCGCAGCGGGGCGAAGCCGGTGCCGGGGCCGATCAGGATCATCGGCAGGCTTGGATCGGCCGGCGGGGCGAAGGGCGGGTTGGGCGAGCGGACATAGCCGAACACATCGTCGCCCGGCCTCACGTCGCGCATATAGGAGGAGGCGAAGCCCTGATGCTCGCCCAGCCCCGACCAGGCCGGCGCGCGAGTCGTGCCGACGATCAGGTCGACATGATCGGGCGAGACCAGCGGGCTCGACGCGATCGAATAGAAGCGCGGCGCGATGGCAGGCGAGAGCTCGACCAGCCCGTCGAGCGGCAGCTCGGCGGCGGGCACCAGGTCGAGCAGGTCGAGCACCGTCAATCGGCGCGCGGCATAATCGTCCCATTGCCCTTCCATATCGGCCAGCTGCGTCCGGCTGTTCGGGCAGCGGGTATGGCGGGCGATCAGGTCGAGCGCGCGGCGGGGCGCCGGCTCCTGCAACTCGACGAAATCGGTCAGCAGCTGGCGCACGGGCACAGTCTGGCCGAGCGGCAAGTGGCGGAAGCGACTGCCCTGGCCGCCGACTTCGACCTGCGTTTCGCGGCCGAGCCCCAGCCGGGTGAGCGCCCGTTCCACCAGCTCCGGACGGTTGCGGGCGTAGACGGCAATATGGTCGCCGGTCCGGTAGCTGGCGCCCTCGGGCAGCTTCAGGCGGATGATCCGGGTCGAGGTGCGGGGCGGCTCGATCGCGAAGTCCCAGAGTCCGTCGGCGGGACGGATCAGCTCGCGATTTTCGACGATGGCCAGGCGGGTGGCGTGTTCGGGCAGTGCCTGGGCGCGGATCGCCCCGGCTTCGACGATGCGCAGGGAGAGGCTGGGCTGGGCCTGCGATGGCTCCGCCTCGCCGCCGAGCGACTTCCACAGGTCGCGCAGGAAAGTGGCGATGGCGCCGTCGAAATCTCCATCCGCATCGGCTTCCGCGCGGGGCACCAGGCGCCGGGCGCCAGTCTTGTCGAGCGACTCGTCGATCAGGCGCGGGAAGGCCTGAAAGTTCGGCCATTGCGAGTTGCCGAGGCCGAGCACCGCGAAGCGGGCGTCCGGCCATTGCTTGTCGCTGAAGAAGCCGCTCGCGATCGCCTTCTCGACATTGACGGCGCTGTCGGGCGCGCGGCCGTTATAGGTGGCGGTGACGATGACCAGCACCCGGTCCTCGGCCTCAAGGCCCAATGCGAAGCTCTCGTCCATCGCGCGGACCACGGTATCGAAGCCGTCCAGCGACGCGCGTTCCGCGATCTCCTCGGCGACGTCGCGGGCGGTGCCGAGGCTGGTGCCGTAGAGCACGGCCAGGCGCTGGCCGCCGCCGCTGACGGACGCCACCGTCTCTTCTTCCTCCGTTTCGACGGTTGGCGTCACCGAGAGCCGCTCATGCGGGCTGCGGCTGCGGACGCGCATGTGGAAATCGTCGGGCTTGATCGAGAGCGTTTCCTTGATGGTCAGCCGATAGCCGTGCGGATCGTGGATCGCGAAGCGCTGCAGGATCATCGCGGTGGCGAGCTTCGCCTCGACCAGCGCGAATTGCCGGCCGATGCAGGCCCGGGCGCCGTTACCGAACGGCTTGTACGCGTGCGGGTGGCGGGCGCGCTCCGCCTCCGGCCGCCAGCGGTCGATGTCGAACTCGTCCGGGTTGGCCCAGACGTTCGGGTCGCGGTGGAGGCCGGGCGAGAAGACATTGACCGGCCGGTCCTTGCGCATCAGCCATTTGCCGCCGATCAGCTGGTCCTCGAACGGCGCCAGGCTGAAGGCAGGGGCGGTCGGCCAAAGCCGCTGCGATTCCTTGATGATCCGCTCGATCACGTCGAGCCGGGCAAGGTGGTGGAATTCGGGCCGGGTATCGCCGGGCAGCACCCGGTCCACTTCGGCATAGGCCTGGGCCAGCACATGCGGGTGGCGGAGCAGCAACGCGAAGGTGAAGGCGAGCAGGCCCGAGGTCGTCTCGTGCCCTGCAATCAGAAAGGTCAGCACCTGATAGCGGATGTTGAGATCGTCGAGGCGCTCGCCCGTCTCCGGATCGACCGCGTTGATCATCAGGTTGAGGAGATCGTTCGATTCGATCGGATGCTTCCGCCGCTCGGCGATGATGCCGTCGACCAGCGTGTTCATCTCGGCGATGTCGGCGTCGAACTGGCGCTGCGACTTCTTGGCGAAGCGGTTCTGGATCGGCAGTCGCGTGATCATGTTCAGCGACGTGCCGAGCGCGCGGGCAAGCGCTTCGAGGAAGCTGTCGAGCTGGTCCTTTTCGAAGCTGTTGAAGCGATGGCCGAAGCCCGCGATCGCGATCGAATCGAGCGTCAGCCGGGTCATGTCGTCGGCAACCAGGATGTCCTGCCCTTCGAGCTTCGACCATTTGGCGACGAGCTGGTCGCACACCTCCAGGATCAGGTCGTAATAGCCCTTCATCGCGCGCTGGCTGAAGGCCGGTAGCAGGATGCGGTGCGCCTTGCCCCAGTTCGGCTCCTCGCTGAAGGCGGTGAACAGCCCGTCGCCGGCGAAGCGCCGGACGACGCGCAGTCCGGGGCCGGGCATCTTGCGAAAGCGGGTCTCGTCGCACAGCTCGGCGACCAGATCGGCCGAAGTGACGAACAGCCCGACCCGGCTGCCGAACTTCAGCTTGAATATGCCCTCCGGCATCTCGCGGCTGACTTCGAGCAGATGCCCGACCAGCCCCGACTTCGCGATCTGGTGGAGGTGGCCGACGATCGGCAGGCCGGGAGGGGAGGGGATGCTCGCGTTTGGGGTGCTCGCCATGAGGGGAGCTTGGCGGAAGGATCGATCCCACTCAACCCGTCATGCCAGGGAAGGCTGGCATCTCGCCCCGAGACCCCAGCCCTCGCTGGGGTGACGAGTAAGGGGTCAGCCGCTCCAGCCTTCTTGCCACAGCGACGGGAACGCCGCCTTCAGCGCGACCAGCTTGGGCGCGTCATGGGCGCGAATATAGCCGTGGTTCGGATTACGGCGGGCGAAATTCTGGTGATAGGGTTCAGCCGGGAAGAAGGGGCCGCGCTCGATCTTCGTCACGATCGGGCGCGGATAGGCCTTGGCGGCGGCGAGTTGGGCCAGGTAGGCGCGGGCCACCCGTTCCTGCTCCGCACCGATCGGGAAGATGGCCGAGCGGTAGCTGGGGCCGAAATCGGGACCCTGGCGATTCAGTTGCGTCGGATCATGGGCGACGGCGAAATAAACGCGGAGCAACGTGCCGTAGCTGATCTGGCGCGGATCGTAGAGGATGCGCACGGCCTCGGCGTGGCGCGTCTTCTCGGTCGATACGGCGTCGTAGTTGGCGGTCTTCGCGTCGCCGCCGGCATAGCCCGACGTGACGCTCTTCACGCCCTTCAGATGCTCGAACACCGCTTCCACGCCCCAGAAGCAGCCGCCGGCGAGCACGGCGGTCTGGAGGCCGGCCGTGCGGGCGGCGTCGATCTTGGGCGCGGGGACGGGCACGGCGCGGGCGCTTTCGGCGATCGACGCACCGCCGATCGCCCAGGCCGCGAAGCTCAGCCCCGCGATGATGCCGAAGGAAGCGCGCGCCCGCATCTGCGTCACGCCTGGTAGATCGACTCGATCTTGTCCTTCAGCGTGGCGGTGCCCTCGGCCGGCGTCATCGCCACCAGAGCCGCCAGGCCCATGACGAACCCTCCGCCCAGGCTGCGAAACAGGTCGGACCGAAACAGCGCACGCATTGCTTTCTTCCCTTTGTTCTGCCGGGTCCTGATGACCCTTCGCTCCAGTTACGGAGTCGTTTGCCAGATGGATGCTGCCCCTGCTGTGAACAGCGTCACAGGGCGAGGTTCAGACGATCAATCCAACGAATACGACGATGAACATGTAGGGGGTGGGTGAGGTTGTGTCAGATGCGTAATTTGAAACGCTGTGTTTCATTTCTGGCGCGTTCCCCTCCACGCCTTCGTGGAGGGGCTAGGGGTGGTTCTTCTAGAAGGCGGAGCGAAGAAGAAGTGCCACCCCCGGCCCCTCCAGCAAGGACTGGAGGGGAGCGTTCAGCTGAGCGCCGCGCAGGCTTGCTGGATGCGGGTGCAGGCCTCGCGCAACACATCCTCCGATGTCGCATAGCTGACGCGGAAGGCGGGGGAGAGGCCGAAGGCGGTGCCGCAGACGGCGGCGACGCGGGCATGATCGAGGAAATAGCCGATCAGATCGTCGTCGCAGCCGATCGTCTTGCCGTCGGGCGTGGTCTTGCCGATGCAGCCGCTCGCGTCCGGATAAACGTAAAAGGCGCCTTCGGGCGTCGGGCAGTTTAGGCCCGGCGCTTCGTTCAGCATGGCAACGACCAGGTCGCGGCGCTTGCGGAAGGCGGCCTGGCGTTCGGCGAGGAACGCCTGCGGGCCATCGAGCGCCGCGGCGGCGGCAGCCTGGGCGATCGAACAGGGGTTGGACGTCGATTGCGACTGGAGCTTGGCCATCGCCTTGATCAGCCAGGCGGGTCCCCCGGCATAGCCGATTCGCCAGCCTGTCATCGCATAGGCCTTCGAGCAGCCATTCTCCGTCAGGATCCGCTCCTTTAAATCCGGGCAGAGCTGCGCCATCGTCGTGAACGGGAAGTCGGCGTAGAAGATATGCTCGTACATGTCGTCGCTGAGCAGCATCACATGTTCGTGGCGGCGGAGGACTTCGCCGAGACCCTTCAGCTCCTCGGCCGAATAGGCGGCGCCGGAGGGGTTGGACGGCGAGTTGAGGATGATCCAGCGCGTGCGGGGCGTGATCGCGGCGTCGAGCTGCTCCGGCGTGATCTTATAGCCTTGGTCGGCGCCGCCGGCGACGATCACCGGCGTGGCACCCGCATAGGCGACCATGTCGGGGTAGCTGACCCAATAGGGCGCCGGGATGATCACCTCGTCGCCGGCCTCGCAAGTGGCGACGATCGCGTTGAAGATGACGTGCTTGCCGCCGACGCCGGCGATGATCTCGTTCGGCGCATAGTCGAGGCCGTTCTCTCGGCTGAACTTGCGCGCGATCGCCGCCTTCAGTTCAGGCGTGCCGTCGACATTGGTGTATTTGGTCTGCCCCCGCCGGATCGCCTCGATCGCCGCTTCCTTGACGAAATCGGGCGTGTCGAAATCGGGTTCGCCGGCCGAGAGCCCGATCACGTCGACGCCCTGGCGCTTCAGCTCGGCAACGCGGGCAGTCATCGCCAGCGTCTGCGACGGGTGAATGCGGTTGAGCGCGGCGGACAGGCGAGGCATGGCGTTTCCCCCAATCGGAACGGGGGCGGCTATACGGCAAGCAGTCTCGCCCGCAACAGTCCCCGGGCGGAGTTGCCCATGAAGAATTCGCCGGCAAGGTCTTCGGGCCGGAGATCGGCCTCCACGGCGCGGCCGGTCTCGATCAGCTCGGCACGGAGCACGCCCGGCAGAAGACCGCGCGACAGGGGCGGCGTCAGCAACATGCCGTCGCGTTCGACGAAGAGGGTAGTGAAGCTGCCTTCGGTGAGGAAGCCGTCCGCGTCGGTGAACGCCACTTCGAAGCAGCCGGCGGCGTGGCGCGGGGCGTCGTAGAAGGTGCGATCGGTCGTCTTGTGCCGCAGCCGAAAGTCTTCGGGCGGGACTGGGAGCGGCGCGAGCGCGACTTCGACGGGCTCTGACGGCTGTTCGAGGCGGCGTACCTCGATCGCATAGCTGCCGGCGGGGGAGGCGAGAAGGCGGATGCGCGAGCAGTCGCGCAGGCGGAAGGTCGCGGCTTGGAGTTCGTTGCGTGCTGCGTGGCGGTCGAAGGTGAAGCCGAATGCCTCGGCGCTCGCCTTCATCCGGGCCATGTGGCGGTCGAGGCGGATCAGGCCGTCGTGCGGATCGAAACCCATGGTCTCGATCAGATCGAACCGACGGTCGGACTCCACGAACGCTCCCTTCGCCAGACATTCCAGCCACTCGGCCGCGGGCACGGAGTCGGCGACGATACCCGAACCCAGCCCCAGAGTGGCCGTGCGCGCGCCCGGCTTCAAGTGCAGGGTACGAATGGCGACGTTAAAGGCGGCCTGACCGTCGGGGTTAATGTGGCCGATGGCGCCGGTGTAGATGCCGCGCGGCGCCTGCTCCGCTTCGGCGATGATCTCCATCGCGCGCAGCTTGGGGGCGCCGGTGATAGAGCCGCAGGGGAAGAGGGCTGCCAGCGTGTCGATCGTGTCGCGGCCCTCGGCCAGGTCCGCCGTGACGGTGGATGTCATCTGCTGAACCGTCGGGTAGGTCTCGACCGCGAAGAGTTCCGGCACTGCCACGCTGCCGGGCACCGCCACCCGCGACAAGTCGTTGCGGAGCAGGTCGACGATCATCAGATTTTCGGCCCGCTGCTTGGGATCGCCGCGGAGCAGTTCGGGATCGGCCTCAGGCGCGGCCGTGCCTTTCATTGGCTTGGCGGTCAGGCGGCGGCCGTGGCGGGTGAAGAAGAGTTCGGGGGAGAGGGAAAGGAACCAGTCCTCGCCGGTCCAGACGAGGGCGCCGTAGGAGGCACGCGCACGCTGGCGCAGCCCGGCATAGATGGCGCGCGGGTCGCCGGCGACGGGCACTTCGGCGCGGAAGGTGAGATTGGCCTGGTAGATATCGCCGGCGACGATCGCCTGCTGAACCTGGGCGAGCTGTTCCAGATAGTCGGCGCGGTCGATCAGCGGGCGCGGGCGGCCGGACCAGCCCGCGGCCGGGTCGGGGAGCCAGCAGCCGGCATCCACGTCCTCCACTTCGTCGAACAGGCCGAACCAGAGGAGCGGAACGCCGGCGGGGCGGAACAGCGGTGCGAGCTTGGGCTCGAGCGAGCATCCGGCCTCATAGGCGATGAAACCGGCGGCGTGGGCATCGGTTCGCCGGAGCCGCTCGAGCGCTGGCGCAACCTCGTCGGGCGAATCCGCACGGATGACCTCGCGCGGGTTCCGGAACAGCCGCGCCTTGGCGCCGGACCGGGCGTCATCGAGCAGGATGAAGGGAGCCGCTTCGGTGTCATGCATCTACGGCGCCCCTAGACCGTTCGGGCTGAGCTTGTCGAAGCCCTCCCTTTCTTTGCCAAGTCGGAGGAAGAAGAAGGGAGCCCTTCGACAAGCTCAGGGCGAACGGTATCGGGTGCGACTTGTCACGCGCGGTCATGCACGCCATCTCCCGCGCCATGGCCAATCCCCCGCTCAAAGCCGCGATCGTGCCGGTCACGCCGCTGCAGCAGAATTGCACGCTTTTGTGGTGCACTGAGACCAACAAGGGTGCGTTCGTCGATCCGGGCGGCGACTTGCCCAAGCTGAAGGCGGCGGCGGCGCAGGCAGGCTGCGAAATCGAGAAGATACTGCTCACCCACGGCCATATCGATCATTGCGGGCAGGCGGCCATTCTGGCCGAGGAACTGGGCGTGAAGATCGAAGGCCCGCATGAGGCGGACCGCTTCTGGATCGCCCGGCTGGAGGACGACGGCCGCAACTATGGCATCCAAGGCAAGGTGTTCGAGAGCGACCGCTGGCTGGTCGATGGCGATCAGGTGACGATCGGCGCTCTCACCTTCGACGTGCGCCACTGCCCCGGCCACACGCCCGGCCATGTCGTCTTCCACCACGCGCCGTCCAAGCTGGCGATCGTGGGCGATGTGCTGTTTCAGGGCTCGATCGGTCGCACCGACTTTCCGCTCGGCAACCATGCCGACCTGCTGAACGCGATCACGACCCGGCTATGGCCGATGGGCGACGACACCGCCTTCGTGCCGGGGCACGGCCCCATGTCCACCTTCGGCCATGAGCGAATGACCAATCCCTTCGTCGCGGATCGGGTGCTGGCGGCTTAAGCCCCTCCCCCTCGTGGGGAGGGGTTGGGGTGGGGGCCGGATCGCGTCTGCGAGCCGGGAGAAGTTTTTGTTGGCGTGCTCGGCTTCGCCAAGCCCGCGCCCCCCACCCAACCCTCCCCCACAAGGGGGGAGGGCTCAAGTCGCGCCGCCCACATCTCCCTGATCTTCTCGCTGGTCAGCCGGCTGCCGTCATGGCTCCAGCCGGGCGGCCCGAAGGCATAGCCGAGTTTGGCGCGCCAGGGGGCCTGCCAAACGTCCCGCGCGATGCCGGCCCATTCGTGGAACGCCGCCCAGAGCAGGTTGAAGCTGCCGAGATTCTTGACGAGGCCATAGCGGGGTTTGTCCTCATCCAGTTCCGGCGTGAAGGTGCCGAACAATTTGTCCCAGACGATGAACACGCCGGCATAATTGCGGTCGAGATAGCGGGCGTTGGTGGCGTGATGGACGCGGTGGTGGGAGGGGGTGTTCATCACCGCCTCGAACCAGCGCGGCATGCGGCCGATCACTTCGGTGTGGATCCAGAACTGATAGACCAGGTTCACGCCGGCAACGAACGCGACCAGGGCCGGGGGAAAGCCGATCCAGAAGAGCGGCAGCTTGATCAGAAAGGTCAGGCCGAAAAACCCGGTCCAGGTCTGCCGCAGCGCGGTCGACAGGTTATAATGCTGGCTCGAATGATGGACGACATGCGCGGCCCACGCCCAGCGGATGCGATGCCCGGCGCGGTGCACCCAATAATAGGCAAGGTCGTCCAGCACGAAGGCAGCGAGGAACGCCCACCACGCATAGCCAATGTCGAACAGCCGATATTGATAGACCCACAGCGCAATGGCCAGGAACATGCCGCCGGTCAGCACGCCGGCAATGGTGCTGCCGAAGCCGAGGCCCAGCGAAGTCAGCGTGTCCTTCGGGCAATAGCGCCGCCGGTCCCGCGCGCGGGCGACCAGCATCTCGGCCAGCACCAGGGCGATGAAGCCGGGGACGGCGAGATCGACGGGATCGGGGAGGTTAGGCACGCGTCCAACCTACCTCTCCCGTCGGGAGAGGTCGAGACGCGCTTTGCGCGTCCGGGTGAGGGGACGCGCGCTCTCGATAGACCGGGTCCCCTCACCCCGCTCGCTACCGCGAGTCGCCCTCTCCCGTCGGGAGAGGGGAGCCCACGAACTGGGCGCCATGCTGGCGGACGCGGAGGGTGGTGCCGTCGGCGCCGGTCACGAGGGCGCTGCGGCGGTCGTCGGCAAGTTGGGCCGAGACGGCACGAAATCCCGGCATCTCCGCTTCGGCGATGCGCATGGCCTCTGCCTCGTCCGCCAGTTCGCCGCCGCCAAGGCCGAGCAGCCTGGCGACCACCGCCAGTCCGAGCACGCCCGCAAGCGAGCCGGCGAGCAGGGCCCAGTTCATGCCTTGGCGAGGACGTCGAGCATGGGCCGGATCGGGCGGAGATCGTAGCCCGCCGCTTCGGCCTTCTCGGTCAGCACGGCCCGGTGATCGCCCAGCTTTGCGCGGGCGAGGGCCCAGAGGAAAGTCGAGCGCGTGCCGGAGCGGCAATAGGCCAGCACCGGACCCTTGGCCTGCTCCATTGCGGAGGCCATCGCCTCCACCTGCGCGTGGCTGAAGCCGGCATGGGTGACCGGGATGGCGGTGTAAGAGAGGCCGGCCGTCTGCGCCGCCGCGGCGATGATCGCGCCCGATGGCTGACCGGCCTCCTCTTCGTCGGGACGATTGTTGATCACATGCGTGACGCCGAGCGCGGCCGCGTCGGCTAGGTCCTGCGGCGACACCTGCGGCGCGACAAAGATGGTCTCGTCAATGCGGCGGAACATGGCCCCTCCTTAGAATAGTTTCAGTACCGCAAGGAAGGATTCGCCATAGGCTTCCAGCTTGGGTTTGCCCACGCCGGTGATCTCACCGAGCTGGGCCACGGTCTGCGGGCGCACCGTCGCCATCTCGCGCAATGTGGAATCGTGAAAGATCACATAGGGCGGCATGCCCGCCTCTTGCGCCAAGTCGCGGCGGCAGGCGCGGAGGGCCTCGAAGAGCGGGTCGCCGGAAGGATTGGGCGCGGCATCGCGCTTTCTGCGCCGCTCGCGCTTGGGCGGGACGATCAGCGACAGGCTGTCCGCGCCCTTCAGCAGTCCGCGGGCGCCGGGCCCGAACTCCAGCCCGCCATGAGCGTTGGCGCGCAGCGCGTCCTTGAGCTGCAGCGCGCGACCGACCGGCTTCAGCAGGGCAGCCTCTTCCGCGTCGACGATGCCCCAAACGGAGAGCGCCTCATGCCCGTTCATCAGGCTGCGCTCCGACGACTGTCCGGTCAGCACGCTCTCGATATAGCCGGTGCCGAACATTTGGCCGGTGCGGAACACGGCGGAGAGATATTTGCGGGCGAGCTCGGTGGCGTCGACCGCCTGCGGCGGGTTCAGGCAATTGTCGCAATTGCCGCAGCCCTCGGGCGGCGTTTCCCCGAAATAGCGGAGCAGCAGCGCACGGCGGCAGCCGGAAGTCTCGACCAGCCGGCCGAGCGCCGTCAGCCGGGCCCGCTCGCCCGGCAGCCGGACGGGGTCCACTTCGGACAAGCGCTGGCGGGCCTTGGCGAAATCGTCCGCGCCCCAAAACATATGCGCTTCAGCCGGTTCGCCGTCGCGGCCGGCGCGGCCGGTTTCCTGATAATAGGCCTCGACCGATTTCGGCAGGCCGGCATGGGCGACGAAGCGCACATCGGGCTTGTCGATGCCCATGCCGAAGGCGACCGTGGCCACCATCACCATCTCTTCCGACGCCACGAACGCCGCCTGGTTGGCGGCGCGGATCGCGGGCTCCAGCCCGGCATGATAGGCGCGGACCGGCCGCCCGGTCGCGGCGATCTGCGCGGCGAGCTTCTCGGTGCCGACGCGCGACTGGACATAGACGATGCCTGGCCCCGGCTGCTCGCGGAGCAGGTCGGCGATCTGCTGAGTGGTGTTCTGGCGCGGGCTGATCACGTAGCGGATGTTGGGCCGGTCAAAGCCGGCGACGATCAGGCCCTCGGTCGGGATGCCGAGCTGGACGAGAATGTCGTCGCGGGTATGGGCGTCGGCGGTGGCGGTGAGCGCAAGGCGCGGCACGTGCGGGAAACTGTCGAGCAGCGGGCGGAGCAGCCGGTAATCCGGGCGGAAATCATGGCCCCATTCGGACACGCAATGCGCTTCGTCGATCGCAAAGAGTGAAACGCGCCATCGAGAAATCAGCTCGCGGAAATGGCTGGTGGAGGCGCGCTCCGGCGCAACATAGAGGAGGTCGAGATCGCCGTTCCTGAACCGCTCGATCGTCTCGGCGCGGTTGTCGTCGGCGCTGGTGAGGGTGGCGGCGCGAATGCCGACCGCGGTGGCGGCGCGGAGCTGGTCGTGCATCAGCGCGATCAGCGGCGAGACGACGATGCAGGTGCCGTCAAGTGCGACGGAGGGGAGCTGGTAACACAGCGATTTGCCCGCGCCCGTCGGCATCACGGCGAGGGTGCGCTCGCCGGCCATGACGCGGTCCACCACCTGCCGCTGCACGCCGCGGAAGTCGCTAAAACCGAAAGTGGAATGGAGCAGGTCGGTGAGGGACACGGCGTCCTTCTACATCTTCGTCATTCCCGCGAAAGCGGGAACCCAGCCTCCACGACCTAAGAAGAAAGAAGAGCTGGGTCGCGGGGATGACGAAAGAAGTGGGATGCCACCAGCTCATAGCTGCGCACGCGCGGGGCGTGTCCGGGCAGGATGTTGACCAGCATCATCTCCTGCGCGCCATAGAGGGTGGCGACCGCCCACACCTCCTCCGCCACTTCGGCACCGGTGCCGAGCAAGGTGCGGCGCCGGGCGGGCGGCAGCGGGTTGGCCGCGAGCCAGGTCTCCGCCTCCTCAACCGTCGGCACGGGGATCAGCGAGCCGCGCACCAGATGGGCGAACATCATGCGGGCGGGGCCAGCGAGCCGCTCGGCTTCGGCGCGACCTCCCGCGGCGATCGCCCAGACGGCGACCATCAGATAGGGTGCCGGACAACGCTTCGAGGGCGTGAAATGCTGGCGGTAGAGATCGGCCAGCGGCAGCGCGTCCGAGTTGATGAAGTCGGCGATGCAATAGGGGAGGCCCATCTGCCCCGCCCACATGGCGCTGTCGCTGGAGCTGCCCAGCATCCACACATCGGGGCTGCCGCCATGGCCGGTGGGGAGCGTCGCCTCCAGCGGCTTGAACAGATGATCATCGGGCAGCGTGGCTTCGAGATAGCCGAGCAATTCGGTCACCTGCTCTGGAAAGTCGTTGACCAGCATCCGCTTCGACCGGTCGCGCTGCAGCGCATAGGCGGTGCGCTGGTCGCTGCCCGGCGCCCGGCCGAGGCCGAGATCAATGCGGCCTGGGGCCATCGCGCCGAGCAGTCGGAAGGTCTCCGCAATCTTGAACGGCGAAAAGTGCGGCAGCATGATGCCGCCCGAACCGACGCGAATGCGGTCCGTGGCGAGCGCGACCGGCCCGATCAGCGCTTCGGGTGCGACCCCTGCGAGCGCGGGCGAAGCGTGGTGCTCCGCCATCCAGTAGCGCTGATAGCCGAACCGCTCGACAGCGCGGGCGAGATCGATGGTATTGCGGACCGCATCGGCGGCGGTGCCACCGGCCGGAATGGGCGATTGGTCGAGGACGGAGAGTTTCACTTGCTGGAGATAGGAACGGCGCGGGACCCGGCAAAGCGCAGCACGGCCCAGCCAGCCAGCGCGGACAGCAACGAACCGCCTAAGATACCGATCTTCGCCTCGTCGATGAAATGCGGCTCGCCGGCGAAGGCGAGGCCGGAGATGAACAGGCTCATCGTGAAGCCGATCCCGCAGAGCAGGCACACGCCGTAGATCTGCGCCCAGCTTGCGCCGGATGGGCGGGCAGCAAGGCCGAGCTTCACCGTTGCCCAGACGGCGCCGAAAACGCCCAATTGCTTGCCGAGGAACAGCCCTGCGGCGATGCCGAGCGGCAGCGGGTCTGTGAGCGAAGCGCCGCCCAAAGTGACGCCGGCATTCACGAAGCCGAACACCGGCACAATCGCATAGGCCACCCAGGGATGAAGCCCATGCTCCAGCCGGTGCAGCGGCGAGTCCGCCGCATCCGGTGCGGCGGGCGTGACCTTGATCGGAATTGTCAGCGCGGCGAGCACGCCGGCGATCGTCGCGTGAACGCCCGACAGCAGCACCAGATACCAGAGCAGGGCGAAAGCGAGCCAATAGGGCCACAGGCTCCGCACGCCGCCGCGGTTCATGCCGATCATGGCGGCTAGCACCAGCGCGGCGCCGGCCAGGGCGAGCAGGTTCAGCGACTCGGTGTAGACGGCGGCGATGATCGCCACCGCACCCATATCGTCGACGATCGCGACAGTGGTGAGGAACAGCTTCAGCGATGTGGGCGCGCGGCGGCCGAGCAGCGCCAGGACGCCAATCGCAAAGGCGATGTCGGTGGCAGCTGGAATCGCCCAACCGCGAGCGAGACCGTCCACCGAGTTGGTCAGCGCCAGATAGACGATGGCCGGGACCGCCATGCCGGCAGCCGCGGCGACGACCGGCAGCACGCGGTCGGCCGGGCGGGAGAGCTGCCCGTTGAGCAGCTCGCGTTTGATCTCCAGCCCGACCAGCAGGAAGAACAGCGCCATCAGCCCGTCATTGACCCAAAGATGGACCGTCATCGGCCCAAGCTTCGGGCTGAGCACTGGCCCTGTCTCGGCGTGAATGAAATGCTCGTAGAGCGCGTGAGTGGCGGGCAAGTTCGCAGCGATCAGCGCGAGCAAGGCCGCCGCGATCAGCGCAACTCCGCCAAAGGCCTCGCTCTCCAGAAAGTCGCGCAGAGCGGAGCGGGGGCCTGTTCGAACCATGCCCTCCCTTGTCCGGGGGCGCGCGACTTATCAATCCCGCCCGATCAGGCGAGCGCCGGGCGCGCACGCCGCCGGCGCACGGCTGCGCCCGCCGTACCGAACCCCAGGATCATCAGTGCCCAGCTTGCCGGCTCCGGCACCGCCGTCACATCCACCCAGGTGCGAAAGCCGCGATCGAGCCCCGTCACCGTGCGGGTGCCATCGCTGTTCAGCAAAGTGTTGAAGCCGCCCCGATAATCGAGCCCGACGACGATGGGCGCGCCGAATTCGTCCAGGTCGCTGCTCAGATAGCCGAGCACGACCGTAGGCCCCTGACGGTTGACCAATTCGTCGGCGATGGTGACGGCGTAACTGAACCTCGTTCCCGCCGCGACGGAGAAGCCGAGATCGAGCAGGTTCGCGCTGAACAGGGCGCCCTGCTGGGCCTGAGCAGCCGTGGGAACATCGGCCAGCGTGAAGCTCTTGAACGCAGCTGCGTTCAGCGCTCCCGTGTCGCCCGGCTCACCGTTGAACAGCTCGACCTTGAAGACGACGTCGCGTGATTGCTGCGGCGAGAGGGTGAGCTGGAGATCGATCCGCGCCAGAGTGCCCGTCTGGCCCGCTGTCACCGATTGCAGCTGCCCGTAGCGCCCTGCATTATTGCCCGCGAACGTACGAATGGATGACCCTACCAGCGTGCCCTTGGCCGGATCGACCAGGTTTACCTGATCGACGGTCACAGCGGCGGATGCGGTCGCCGAAAAGCCCATGGCAAGCGGCAGCAGGCATGCAAGCGTACGAATTTTCGACTTCATGTTGATTTCCCCCGAGAAACTCTTGCCCGGCGCAATAGGCGAGGCGGTCACTGGGTCAAGGCCGCTGGTGGCAGCGTGCCACGATGGGACATTTGCTGCGGCTGACTAGCGCGCACTCGCTTTCATCGCGCGGGACCAGAGGCGCTGGACGGCGGCCTGGTGGATGCCGGGGACGCTGACCAGCACCCCAAAGGCTTCGGCGCTGGTCGAGTTGAAGCGGATCGGGCGGCCGAGCGCGTCGGTCACGATGGCGCCAGCTTCCTGCGCAATCAGCGCGGCGGCGGCGATGTCCCATTCCCGACCCCAGCGCAGCGTCGCCACCAGATCGACTTCGCCGGACGCGACCATGCCGATGCGCAGCGCAATGGAATTGGGCCGGGGCACACCGACCAGGTCGGCATCCGTCTTGGGGAGGGTGTCGGCGGGCACGCGGGCGCCGGGCAGCTCGTCGCGATCCGTGACGCACAGGCGCGTGCCGTTGAGCCAGGCACCGCCGCCGGCTTCCGCCACCCATTGCTGATTACGGGCGGGTGCGTCGAGCACGCCCAGCAGCACCTTGCCGCCTTCCACCAGCGCCACCGACACCGCCCAGCCGGTGCGGCCGCGGATATAGTCGCGGGTGCCGTCGATCGGGTCCACCACCCAGGCCTTGGACTGGAGCAGCCGCTCGGCGCTGTCGGCGGTCTCCTCCGAAAGCCAGCCGGCTTCTGGGTCGATTTCCTCCAGGCGTTTGCGGAGCAGGTCGTCGATGGCGAGGTCGACTTCGCAGACCGGATTGCCGGGTGCCTTTTCCCAGCGCTTGAAGTCGCCCCGCCACAGACCGTGCGCCATCCGCCCGGCTTCGGCAGAGGCGGCGCTGACGGCTTGGAGGCGGGGGTCAGTCACCGGCGAGGGTCATCCCCTCGACCAGCAGGGTGGGCGTGTTGACGGCATAACGGAATTCTAGATCGTTCGCCGCCGTCATGCGGGCGTACATGTCCTTGAGATTGCCGGCGATGGTGACTTCGGCGACGGGATGGCCGAGCTGGCCGTTTTCGATCAGGAAGCCGCCGGCGCCGCGGCTATAGTCGCCGGTGACGCCGTTCACGCCCTGGCCGATCAGCTCGGTCAAGTAGAAGCCGCGCTTGATGCTGCCGATCAGCGCCTCGCGGGACTGGCTGCCGGGCGCGACATGGACGTTGCTGGCCGACACGCCCGGCGCGCCGCCGACGCCGCGGGCGGCATGGCCGGTGGGTTCGAGATCGAGCTGGCGAGCCGAGGCGCTGTCGAGCAGCCAGCCGGTGAGGCGGCCGGCGTCGATCAGCTTGCGCGACGAGGTCGGCAGACCCTCGCCGTCGAACGGGCGCGAGCGCAGGCCGCGCACCCGGTGCGGATCGTCCAGGATGGTGATCGACTCGTCGAACACGCGCTCGCCGAGGCTATCGAGCAGGAAGCTGGTGCGGCGGGCAATGGACGGGCCGGAAATGGCCCCCAGCAAATGGCCGATCAGCGAGCCGCCGATGCGCGGATCGAAGACGATCGGCATGGTGCCGCTCGCCAGCTTGCGCGCGCCGAGGCGGGCTACGGCGCGCTCGCCCGCGAGGCGGCCGACCGCCTCCGCGCCGTCGAGCTGGTCGAGGTCGCGCACCCAGTGCCAGGCGCCGTCGCGCTGCTTCTGCTCGTCGCGTTCGGCGAGCATCGATGCGCCGATCGAATGAGCGCTGGCCGCATAGCCGGCCGCGAAGCCGTGGCTGGTCGCGAGGGCGATCTGGCTGCGACCGGTCGAGGCGCTCGCCCCTTCGCTGTTGGTCACCCCAGAGACCGCCCGCGCCGCATCCTCGGCGGCGAGTGCCCGTTCTTTCAGCGCGGCCGGGTCAGGCTCGCGGCGATCGTCGAGATCGAGATCGGGCGCACCGCCGCGCTGCAGCCGGTCTTCGGGGGCTAGGCCGGCATAACGGTCCTCGGGAGCCTCCCGCGCCATGGCGACGGCGCGTTCGGCCAGCGCACGGAGCGAGCCGGGCGCCAGATCGGAAGCGGAAACGCTTGCCGACCGGCTGCCGACGAACACGCGCAGGCCGATCTCCTCGCCTTCGGACTGGTCGACATTCTCCAGCGCGCCCAGGCGCACATGCACGTCGGTCGAACGGTCGCCATGATAGAGCGCGTCGGCAGCGTCGGCGCCGGCCTTGCGCGCGGCGGCGACCAGGTCCTGGAGGCGGGATTGAGCGTCTTCGAGAGCGAGCATCGGCCCGCACTTAGGGACGCAGGTCAGGCGGCGCCAGTGCCGACCGTCAGGCAGGCGAGGAAGACCAGCAGGCCGGCAAAACTGTTGGAGCGGAACTTGGCGAGCGCATCGCTGCCATCCTGCTGGTCGAGGCTCAGCACCTGCCAGCCGAGCTGGAGCGCGGCGGGGACCAGCGCGACGAAGGCGAGCGGCTCCGGCCGGATCAGCCAGATCGCGACGCTCCAAAACGCGAGTGCGACGGCGTAGAAACAGGCGACGCCTACCTTAACATGCCGGCCCAGACGCAGCGCGGAGGAGCGGATGCCGATCAGCGCGTCGTCCTCGCGGTCCTGCAGCGCATAGATGGTGTCATAGCCGACCACCCAGGCAATAGCGCCTGCATAGAGGAACCACATGGGCGGCGCGACCTCGCGCGCGAACGCCGCCCAGCCGACCAGCGCTCCCCAGCTGAACACGATGCCGAGCCAAGCCTGCGGCCACCAGGTGATCCGCTTCATGAACGGATAGGCGGCGACGAAGACAAGGCTGCCGAGCGCGATCAAGGCTGCGAGCATCGGCAATTGGAGCAGCACAATCAGGCCGATGCCGCACAGGACGAGCAGCCAGGCCCAGGCCGCCTTCAGCGACACCGCGCCGCTGGCGAGGGGACGGCCCCTGGTGCGCTCCACCTGCGCGTCCAGGTCACGGTCGACAATGTCGTTATAGACGCACCCCGCGCCGCGCATCGCGATGGCGCCCAGCAGCATCCACAGCATCAGGTCGAACCGCTCGAACGCACCCCCCGCCAGCGCCAGCCCCCAGGCGCACGGCCAGAACAACAGCCACCAGCCGATCGGCCGGTCTAGCCGTGCGAGGAGGATGTACGGGCGCAGGCCGCCGGTGCGGGCAAGGCGGTGGTGCTCGGTGTCGGGGAGGGCGTCTGAGTTCAAGGAATCTGTCACCCAATACTCCGGCTTGCCTGAGCTTGTCGAAGGCCTCCCTTCTTCCTTGCAGCCGTAGAAGGAAAGGGAGGGCTTCGACAAGCTCAGTCCAGGCGGTATTGGTGGCGAATGTCCGCCACGCCCGCATGGCCGCCGAACAGCGCGCCGCGCCTCTTTATCGGTCAGCCGCTCGCGGACGGCATGGAGCTGCGCATCGAGGGTGGGCAGGCGCATTACCTCCTGTCGGTAATGCGGCTGCGGCAGGGCGGCACCGTCAAATTGTTCGACGACCGCACCGGCGAATGGCTCGGCGAAGTGAGCGGCACCGGCAAGCGCGACCTGACGGTGCGGACCGTCGCGCGGCTGAGAGAGCGCGAAGCGGTGCCCGACCTGTGGCTCTGCGCCGCGCCGATCAAGAAAAGCCGGATCGACTGGGTGGCCGAAAAGGCAAGCGAGCTGGGCGTGGCGCGGCTGGTGCCGGTGGTCACGCGGCGCACGGTGGTCGACAAGCTGAACGGCGATCGCCTCCGCGCGCACATGATCGAGGCGGCCGAGCAGTGCGAGCGCACCGCCTTGCCGGAGCTGGCGGAGCTGACCCGGCTGGACGCGTTGCTGCGCGATTGGCCACCGTCGCGCACCTTGTTCTTCGCCGACGAGGAGGGCGGCAAGCCGATGCTGGACGCGGTGCGCGACCATCCCGGACCGGCGGCCATCCTGATCGGCCCGGAAGGCGGCTTCGATCTGGTCGAGCGGGTGGCGATCCGCGCCTTGACCAAGGCCGTGCCGGTCTCGCTCGGACCGCGCATCCTGCGCGCGGAGACGGCGGCGCTGACGGCGGTCAGCGTCTGGATGGCGGCTGCGGGAGACTGGGCTTGAGCGACGGTTGCATTTTGCCACTCGCTCCGTAAGGCGCGGCAATGAGCACGCGCGAAGAGACGGGCAAGGCCGATCCGATCATCGAGAACCGCGCGCAGCTGATCGAGCTGTTCGCGTCGGGCGAGAAGCCCCGAAAGGACTGGCGGATCGGCACCGAGCACGAGAAATTCGTCTATCGCCAGGCCGATCACCGAGCGCCGAGCTATGACGAGCCGGGCGGCATTCGCGACCTGCTCTCCGGCCTGATGCGCTTCGGCTGGCAGCCGGTCACCGAAGGCGACAAGGTCATTGCGCTGAGAGGCTCGGACGGCACGATCAGCCTGGAGCCGGCCGGCCAGCTGGAGCTGTCCGGGGCCCCGCTCGAGAATCTGCACCAGACCTGCGCCGAAACCGGACGGCATCTGGAGCAGGTGAAGGCGGTCGGCGACGAGCTTGGCCTTGGCTTTCTCGGGCTGGGCATGTGGCCCGACAAGCGCCGCGACGAGCTGCCGATCATGCCCAAAGGCCGCTATGCGATCATGCTCAGCCACATGCCGAAGGTGGGCAGTCTCGGCCTCGACATGATGCTGCGGACCTGCACCATTCAGGTTAATGTCGACTATGACTCAGAAGCCGATATGGCGAAGAAGTTCCGCGTCGGCCTGGCCCTGCAGCCGCTGGCGACGGCGCTGTTCGCCAACTCGCCGTTCACCGAAGGCAAGCCGAACGGCATGCTATCCTATCGCAGCCATATCTGGTCCGACACCGACGGCGCCCGCACCGGCATGCTCCCCTTCGTGTTCGAAGACGGCTTCGGCTATGAGCGCTATGCCGATTACGCGCTCGACGTGCCGATGTATTTCGTCTTCCGCGACGACCGGTACATCGACGCTGCGGGGCAGAGCTTTCGCGATTTTCTGCGCGGCGAACTGCCGGCGCTGCCCGGCGAGAAGCCGCGCCTGTCCGACTGGTCGGACCATCTTTCGACCGCTTTTCCGGAAGTGCGGCTGAAGACGTTCCTCGAGATGCGCGGTGCCGATGGTGGCCGCTGGAGCAAGATTTGCGCGCTGCCAGCGTTCTGGGTGGGCCTGCTCTATGGCGGGCCCGCGCTCGACGCCGCCTGGGATCTGGTGAAGCACTGGTCGATGGAGGAGCGGGAGGCGCTCCGCAACGACGTTCCGCGCCTCGGGCTGGATGCGTCGCTGCCCGGCGGGGGGAAGTTGATCGATGTGGCTGGCGAGGTGCTGGCGATCGCCGCCTCCGGTCTTCGCTCTCGCGCCGAACTCAGCGGCTCGGGGGAAAGCGAAGTGGGCTTTCTCGAACCGCTGCAGGAGACGGTGCGCACCGGCAAGACGCCGGCCCAGCGGCTGCTGGAGCTGTATCACGGCAGCTGGGCGGGCGATTTGTCGCGCATCTACGACGAGTTTAGTTTTTAGGCATGACGCTCTCTCCGCTCGTCCCGAGCGGAGCGCGGAGCGCGTAGTCGAGGGGCGTGAACCCGGGTAACGCCCCTCGACTGCGCTCGGGACGAGCGGGAGAGGAGAGGCGCTGCTAGTCCGCGAACAGCAGGACCGGCGTTTCCAGCAGCTTCTTGAGCGCCTGGACGTAGCTCGCCGCGTCCCAGCCATCGACGACGCGGTGGTCGCAGCTGATCGACAGGTTCATCAGCTTGGCGCGGACGAGATCGTCGCCGTCGAAGACTGGCCGCTCGACGATCTTGTTCGGTCCGATGATCGCGACTTCGGGGCGGTTGATCACCGGCGTCGTGGCGATGCCGCCCAAGGGCCCCAGCGACGTGATGGTGATGGTGGAGCCGGACAGCTCGGAAGACGTCGCCTTGCCGGTGCGCGCCGCCTCGGCCAGCCGTCCGATCTCGCGCGCGAGCTGCCACACATTCTTGTCCTGCGCATCACGGATCACCGGCACCATCAGCCCGGCATCGGTCTGCGTCGCCATGCCGAGATGCACGGCGCCGAAGCGCGTCACCACGCCCGCCTCGTCATCATAGCGGGCATTCAGCATTGGGAATTCGGGCAAAGTCTTGCAGATCGCGACGATCATCAGCGGCAGCATGGTGAGCTTGGGCCGCTCGCCGCGATTGGCGTTCAGGTCGGCGCGCATGTCTTCGAGCGCGGTGACGTCGATCTCGTCGACATAGGTGAAGTGCGGAATGTGGCGCTTGGACGCCGCCATATTCTCAGCGATGCGGCGGCGCATGCCGACCACCTTCACCTGCTCGTCCGTGCGCGGTTTCGAGGGGCGGGAATATCCCTGGCCCGCACTGTAGGTGAGGAAGGCGTCCAGGTCCTGGTGGCGGATGCGGCCTTCCTGGCTTGGCTTCACCTGGGCGAGGTCAATGCCGAGTTCCTTCGCCCGCATGCGGACGGCGGGGGAGGCGAGGATTTGAGCATGAACACCAGCCTCGCTCGTCCCGAGCGAAGTCGAGGGGCGCTCTTCCTGAACTTCAGGACTACGCGCCTCGACTTCGCTCGGCACGAGCGGAGTTGGTTCTTGCGGCGCTGGCTGCGGGGCAAGGCGCGGCATCGGCTCGCTCGTGGTCTCACTCGCGATCGGCGCAGGGACCTCGGCGGCGGCCTCCTCAACCTCCCCCTCAACCTCGATCACTGCCAGGGCCGAACCGATCGGGATCACGTCGCCGACTTCCCCCGCCACTTCGCGGACGATGCCGCCGACCGGCGACTCCATTTCGACCGTCGCCTTGTCGGTCATCATATCGGCGAGTTTGCCGTCTTCCTCGATCCGGTCGCCGACCTTGACGTGCCAGGCGACGATCTCGGCCTCGGCGATGCCTTCGCCAATGTCCGGCAGCCGGAAAGTGAACAGCGCCATCGTCAGTCCTTCATGATCTTCTTGAGGGCCTCGCCGATGCGGACCGGGCCGGGGAAATAGGCCCATTCGAGGCTGTGCGGATAAGGCGTGTCATAGCCGGTGACGCGCTCGATAGGGGCTTCCAGATGATAAAAGCAGCGTTCCTGAACCAGCGCGGACAGTTCCGCGCCGAAGCCGGAAGTGCGGGTCGCTTCGTGCACGATCATGCAGCGGCCGGTCTTCTTCACCGACGCCTCGATGGTGTCGATGTCGAGCGGCAGCAGCGTGCGCAGATCGATCAGCTCGGCGTCGATGCCCTGCTCCTCGATCACGCCGGCGCAGACATGCACCATCGTGCCATAAGCGAGCACGGTCAGCGCCTCGCCCGGCCGCACGACCTGCGCCTTGCCGAGATCGATGCGGTAATAGTCTTCGGGCACTTCGCCGCCCGGATGCTGCGACCAATTCTGCGACGGCCGGTCATAATGGCCCGAAAAGGGGCCATTATAGATGCGCTTGGGTTCGAAAAAGATGACGGGATCATTGTCCTCGATCGCCGCGATCAGCAGCCCCTTGGCATCGTATGGCGTCGAGGGGATCACCGTCTTCAGGCCCGAGACGTGAGTGAAAATACCCTCGGGGCTCTGGCTGTGCGTCTGGCCGCCGAAAATGCCGCCGCCGAACGGCGACCGCACTGTGATCGGTGCGGTGAATTCGCCCGCCGAGCGGTAGCGCAGCCGCGCCGCCTCGGAGACGAGCTGGTCCAGCGCCGGGTAGATGTAATCGGCGAACTGAATCTCCGGGACCGGGCGCAGGCCATAGGCGCCCATGCCGACCGCGACCCCGATGATGCCGAGCTCGCTGATCGGCGTGTCGAACACGCGGGTCTTGCCAAATTTGGCCTGCAGCCCGGCGGTGGCGCGGAACACGCCGCCGAAATAGCCGACATCCTCGCCCATCACGACGATGTCGGGATCGCGATCCATCATCTCGTCCAGCGCCGAGTTAATCGCCTGGATCATGTTCATGCGCGCCATCAGCAGGCACCAAGAAGAAGTGGGTTCACGCGGAGGCGCGGAGACGCGGAGAGTCCGAGTTTCAGTGCCTCTCCGGCGAAGCCGAAACAAGATCGTGGCTCGGCTTCGCCGACTTTATGCGTAAACACCGCCCTCTCCGCGTCTTCGCGCCTCCGCGTGAACCAAATTCCCATCACGTCGTCTCAATCCCGGCCGCGCGCGCTTCGGCGAGCATCTGTTGGCGCTGCTCCTCGAGGTGCCAGGGCAGATTCTCGAACACGCCCTCGAACATGGTGGACATCGGCTGGTGCATGCCGTGGCCGAGGATGCCGTTCTTCTCGGCTTCCTTCTGCGCGGCCTTGACCGCGTTCGCGCACTCCAGGTCCATCGCGCCGTGGCGCTCATCGTCCCACTCGCCGAGAGCCACGAGGTGCTGCTTCAGCCGCGCAATCGGGTCGCCGAGCGGCCAGGCGGCGGTCTCGTTGGCGGAGCGATAGGCGCTGGGGTCGTCCGAAGTGGAGTGGCCCTCGGCGCGATAGGTGAAGAACTCGATCAGCGTCGGCCCCTGGTTGGTGCGCGCGCGCTCGGCCGCCCATTCGGTCGCCGCATAGACGGCGAGCGCGTCATTGCCGTCGACCCGCAGCCCGGCAATGCCATAGCCGACCGCACGCGCCGCAAAGGTCGTCGCCTCGCCGCCGGCGAACCCTGAAAAGCTCGAAATCGCCCATTGATTGTTGACGACGTTGAGGATGACGGGCGCCTTGTAGACGGTCGCGAACGTCATCGCCGAGTGGAAGTCGCCCTCGGCGGTCGAGCCTTCGCCGCACCAGGTGACGGCGATCCGCGTGTCGCCCTTGATCGCTGATGCCATCGCCCAGCCCACAGCTTGCGGCAGCTGCGTCGCGAGATTGCCTGAGATCGAGAAGAAAGAACCTTCTTTGGTCGAATACATGATCGGCAGCTGCTTGCCCTGCAGCCGGTCGCCCTTGTTCGAGTAGATCTGGTTCATCATGTCGATGAGCGGCCAGTCGCGCGCGATCAGCAGGCCCTGCTGACGATAGCTGGGAAAGCACATATCGTCGCGGTGTAGGGCGAAAGCCTGGGCGCAGGCGATCGCCTCCTCGCCGGTGCACTTCATGTAGAAGCTGGTCTTGCCCTGGCGCTGGGCGCGGTACATGCGCTCGTCGAAGGCGCGGGTCAGCGCCATCGCCTTCAGGATCGCGCGCAGCGTATCGGACGACAGCTTCGGGTCCCATTCGCCGACGGCGCGGCCCTCATCGTTGAGCACCCGCACCAGCGAATAGGACAGGTCGCGGAAATCATGCGGGGCCGCTTCGATCGCCGGGCGCGGCGCGGTGCCGGCCGCGGGAATGGCGAGGTCGCTGAACTCGGCTTCGTCGCCCGGCCGGAACTTCGGCTCGGGAACGTGCAGCCGCAGCGGCGGCAGATTGGGGCGGCTGGACATCCTCTCTCCAGATTCGGGCTCGGGCGCCCTTTGCCGCGAGTGTAAGAAAATTACAAAGCCTGTCACGAGGCTGGCGTTGCTGCAGGTGCGAAGGGACCATGCAACCAAGCGGCAACATCTTGCGTTTGTAAGCTTATGTTCAGGGAAGCCACAGCCGAAACAACCGCCTTCATTCCTCAGCAAAGCGCGCCAAGGCCGCGTCCGGCGGCGCCGCGGGACCTGGTCAAGGTCATGATCGCGGCCGCCGAAAAGCTGCAGGTCAGCCCGGAGCTGAAGAGCCCGCGCGCCCTGCTGGAGCGCGGCGGCGAAGAGCTTTCGCAGCTGCTCGATCCCGAACGCCGCCCCGACTGGGCCTGGTTCGAGATCATGTTCGAAGACGACGCCTGCCGCCTGCCCGAAGCGCTGATGCGCGCCGGCCGCATCCTGCACCGCGACGATCTGGTGCAGCGCGGCCTGGATACGCTGGAATGGATGTTCTCCGGCCGCGTGCTGCACAAGTGCCTGGACACCATGGCCAAGGCCTGTGACGCGGCCTTTGCGACCACGGGCGACCTCAAATGGCTGACGATCAGCCGAACGGCCACCTTGTCCCGCCGCGCTTCTCGCGCTTCCTGATTTCTCGCTCGTCCCGAGCGAAGTAGGGGCGGGTGGCGGAGCGAGTGAACGCGCTCCTCAACTACGCTCGGGACGCGCGCGGTGGAAGGTTTAAGTGTCAGCCGAACGGCCACTCTGGTACGCCGGGCACTGCGACGCGAAAACTGAAGATGCCGCCGGATTGCGGCTCGCCGTCGCGCCGGGCGCTGGTGACATAGGCGGTGCGCCGGTCCCCGCCGCCGAACGCGATCATCGTCGGGCGGCTGACGGGGAGTAGCACTTCCTCGATCACTTCTCCGCCAGGCGAAAGCCGGACGATGCGGCCGCCGTCGAACAGCGCCGACCAGTAGCAACCTTCTTCGTCGAACGAGCCGCCATCGGGCCGGCCTTCGCCGATCGGCCATTGATGGAAGGTGCGGCGGTTGGTCAGTTTGCGGTCGACCACATCATAGATGCGAAGTGCATGGCTCGGCGTGTTGGCGTGCGTGAAGCGGCTGCCGTCGGCCGAGAAAGCGGCGCCGTTGCAGGTCAGCATCTCGCCTTCGATCCAGGTCACCCGTCCGTCCGGATCGATGCGGTAGAGCGCGGCCTCGCCGGTCTGCTTCGTCATATCGACACTGCCGGCCCAGAAACGTCCCCACGGATCGGTGCGGCCGTCATTGAAGCGGTAGTCGGGCTTGTCCGCCAGTACCTGCTCTCCAAAGGGTTCAGGCTCGGCGTCCCAGCTGGCCAAGGTGGCAAAGCCGTGCTTCATCGCCAGCAACAGCCCGCCCGCGCGGCGAAAAGCGAAGCAGCCAACCGGCTGATCGAAGACCCGCTTTTCGTCCGCGCCGCTTTGCGGGTCGAAGCGATGCAACTCGTTGCGGGCAATATCGACCCAATAGAGCCGGTGCTCTCCCGCGTGCCAGCGCGGTCCCTCCCCGAGTTCGGCGCTAGCCGCGAGGGCGAGCTCCACCATCACCGCGCAGGCTTGGCGGTGGCTGCGATCTCGTAGAGCAGGTCGGCGAACAGCAAGGATGCTTCGTCAATGCCGGCGACGTTGGGACTGGCGCTCTTGATCAGGAACCATTCGTCCGGAGCGTGAGCGCCATTGCCGCGGCCGATGCCGAACTGGCTGGCGGGCAGGTTGAGCGGAGGTCCGCTGAACACCACGCCGGGCCAGCTGCCGGCACTGCGGGGTGAGAGGGTGTATGGGATCTTCGCCTTTTCGAGCACCCGCTTCTGGGCGCGCACGAGCACGCTGTCCTCTGCCGTTTCGGTGGGGCTATAGCCGCCACTCACCACCACCTTCACATCGTCGAACCCGCGCTTGGCGAGGTGAGCCTTCAGCTTGGCCTCTGCTTCGTCGCGCGTCTGGCCCGGCACCAGGCGAAGCTCCAGCTTGGCTTCGGCGCGGCTCGGCAGGATGGTCTTGCCGCCCGGGCCCATGTAGCCGCTCACCAGCCCCTGGATATTGACGGTCGGCTGCGAGGCGAGCCGCTCCGTGCTGGTGCGGAAATCCTCATTGTCGATCCAGCGACCGACCCCCTGCGCAGCCTTCACCTCCGCTTCGTTCGCCGTCGCGACATATTGAGCGATGATCTCCTTCTGCCGAGCGGTGAGCGGGCGCACATTGTCGAACCAGCCGTCGATTGCCGGCGTGTGGCCATCGTCCTTCACCAGCGTGTCGAGCGCCTTGACAAGCCGCCAGGCAGGGCTTTCGACCCGCGCATGGTTGCTCGAATGAAGGTCGGCCTTGGGATATTTGTCGCTGGTCTCGCCCCCCACGATCAGCTGGAACTCGACCGAGCCTTTGGACCCGAGCGTCATCGTGACGCCGCCCTGCTTGTTCTGCATGGCCATCGGGATGAACACGCCGACCGTCTTCCTGAGCGCGGCCGCCACTTCGGGATCGGCGACGACCTTGGGGAAGTTCGGCGAAGCAATCTCTTCTTCGCCTTCCGCCACCAGCACGAGATTGACGGGCAGCTTGCGCCCGGTCGCCTTGAACGCGTGGAGGGCGGCCAGGAAGGCGATCTCCGGCCCCTTCTGGTTGACCGCCCCGCGGCCCATCATGACCTGCCCTTCGCCGGGACGGTCCAGCAGCCTGGCCTCGAGTGGCGGCGAACTCCATTCCGCCGGATCGAACTGCTTCACGTCGTACATGAAGTAGATGCCGAGTGAGATCGGCGCGCCCGCATCAAGGGTCGCGAACACGCCCGGAACGCCGCCCGACGGCACGATCCTCGCTTGCTGGAACCCCGCGTCGAGCGCGAGCTTGCGCATATATTCCGCGCCTTCGTTCACGTTGCGCTTCTCGGCCGCGATCGTCGGAAGTGCGATCCAGTCCTGCAGCGCCTTGACCGTCTGGTCATGGCGGGCGGCGACCGCCTGCTGAAGTTTCGCGCGCCGCGGCGTCTCAGCGATGGCGGCGGGAGCGAGAAGGGCAGTGCACAACAGAGCGGCGGTGAGGCGCATGAGGGTCTCCGAGATGTGATCTCAATCAAACTGGCGCAGCGGGACTCTCCTGTCCATCGCCGCCGCAACTCCCCTTGACGGAAACGTAAAGCTCGCCTCTTCTGCCCCAAACAGGAGAGGTCCATTGCTCGAGAGCCACGCCCGCACCGTCTACACGCCCGATCACGAGGCCTTTCGCCAAACGGTCCGCGCCTGGCTGCAGAAGGAAGCCGAGCCCCACGTCAATCGCTGGGAGGAAAACGGAATCGTCGACAAGGATATTTGGGTGAAGGGCGGCGAGATTGGCATGCTCTGCCCGACCGTGCCGGAGGAATATGGCGGGCTCGGCCTCGATTTCGGCTATAATGCCGTGATCGACGAGGAAGTGAGCTATGCGGGCACGCCGCTCGGCTTCAGCCTCCAGTCCGATATCGTCGTCAACTATCTCGTGTCCTATGGCTCCGAAGAGCAGAAGCGCGAATGGCTGCCCAAGATGGTCTCGGGCGAAGTCGTCACCGCCATCGCGATGACCGAGCCGGGGACGGGCTCCGATCTGCAGGGCATCCGCACGACGGCCAAGAAGGACGGGAATCACTATGTTATCAACGGCTCCAAGACCTACATCACCAATGGTCAGAATGCCGACCTGATCCTGGTCTGCGCCAAAACCGACACCGAGGTGCAGCCGGCTTGGAAGGGCGTGTCGATCATCCTGGTCGAAGCCAATCGCGAAGGCTTCAAGCGCGGGCGCAACCTCGACAAGATCGGCCAGGACGCCGCCGATACGTCCGAGCTGTTCTTCGAGGATGTGCGCGTGCCGATGACCAACTGCCTGGGCGAGGAAGGCAAGGGCTTCATCTATCTGATGTCCGAACTGCCGCAGGAGCGGCTGTCGATCGCGGTCGGCACGCAGGCCTCGGCGCAACGGGCGTTCGACGACACGGTCGCGTTCGTCAAAGACCGCAAGGCGTTCGGCAAGACGGTCTTCGACTTCCAGAACACCCGCTTCACGCTCGCCGATCTCAAGTCGAAGCTGCAGGTCGGCTGGGCGCATCTCGACTGGGCGCTTGCGCGGCATTTGCGGCGGGAGCTGACGCCGGAGGAAGGCGCCGGGGCCAAGCTCTGGCACACCGAGCTGCAATGGGAAGTAATGGACAAATGCCTGCAGCTGCATGGCGGCGCCGGCTATATGAACGAATATCCGATCGCCCGCATGTGGCGGGGCGCGCGCGTCAGTCGCATCTATGGCGGCACCAGCGAGATCATGAAGGAACTGATCGGACGGAAGCTTTAACGAGCGTCCCGCTCCGGCACAGCGGGCAAGTGGCTGTTGCCAGCCGCCGGCGCTCCACCTACGCAGCGGAAAAGAAGGGGAGAATTCATGCGCACATTGTTTGCGGTTGCGGCGCTTGCCGCGGCTCAGCCGGCCTTGGCGGGTCCGATCGTCATCACCAGTTCGCAACAGCCGAGCTATGGCTAAACCGGCTTCTCGGTAGCGCCAAATAACAGCCGCCAGGTGCGGGCGATCGGCCTGTACGAAGCGGGCAGCCCCGGTGCCGGCGAGCCGCGCCCGGCCATTCCTTATGACGCGAATGTCGTAATCGATCATCAGGGGAGTGACGAGCTCTACCTCGTCCTGTCCTCCTATGAGCCAATCAACTGGAAGTTTTCCGGCGCCGGCCTGTCGTCGCTGAAGGGCGTGCTGTTCAACGGCTATTCCGGCCCGAGCTATCAAGGTCTCGGCGCCGGCGTCGCGATCACCAACAAGACCGGTCCGGGCAATTGGATCGTGGCCTGCACCTATACCTATCCTGGGCCCAGCGGCGACGGTTGCGAGGCGCCCACGGCTCTGCTCGACTTCGCGGCCAATCTGTATGGCGACCAGGTCGACAGCTTCATCGGCAAATATTCGGCGAATGGCTTCCTCGTGACCGGTAGCGCCGCTCCGGGCATTCCCGAGCCGCAGAGCTGGGCGATGATGATCCTCGGATTTCTCGGTATCGGTGCGGCCAGCCGTAGCCGCGGGCGGCGGCGGGAGCATGCCCTTTTAGGCTGACTTGCGCGCTTAACACACCTCGCCCATATCGGCGGCTATGCTGAACATCGCTTCCATCGTGATCGGCATCGGCGCGCTGCTTTGGGCGCTGGTGGCCTTCCTGCCCTTCATCGGCGCGCTGAACTGGCTGGTGCTGCCCTGGGCGATCCTCGGCCTAGCGCTGGGCGTGCTGTCGAGCCGCACCTCGGGACGTAACCTCAACCTGGTGGTGATCCTGGTTGCGAGCTTCCGGCTGATGTTGGGCGGCGGCGTGCTTTGATCCCTGCCGCAGAGGCGAGGAAGGGCGTCGCATATGGTCTCTCGGCCTATCTGCTCTGGGGTTTCCTCCCAGTCTATTTCAAGCTGTTGTCCGAAGTGCTGCCGACCGAAGTGGTCGCACAGCGCATCCTCTGGTCGGGGGTGCTGCTCGCCGGCCTAATCGTGGCGGCGCGGCGCTGGCCGCAGCTGCGCGCGGCATTCGGCAATCCCAAGGCGCTGAAGCTGCTGGCCGGATCGGCGATTCTGATCGGCGTGAACTGGTTGATCTATATCTGGGCCATCAACAATGATCATGTGCTGGCAGGCAGCCTCGGCTATTTCCTGAACCCTCTCGTCAACGTCGTCATGGGCGTGCTGATCCTGAAGGAAGGGCTGACCCGCGCGCAAGCCGTGGCCGTGGGTCTTGCCGGCATGGGGGTGGCGGTGCTTGCGATCGGCGCTGCCTCCGGCCTCTGGATCAGCCTGGCACTAGCTCTCAGCTTTGCGACCTATGGCCTGATCAGGAAGGTCGCGCCCGTGGACAGCTTGGAGGGCCTGACCGTCGAAACGGTGCTGCTGGCGCCGGTGGCGGCCGGTTATCTGTTCTGGCTGTCCAGCACCGGTGCAGCGCGCTTTAGCAGCGAGCTGGACTTGTCGGTATTGCTAGCGCTGGGCGGGGTGGTGACGGCAACTCCGCTGCTGCTGTTCGCCGCTGCGGCGAGGCGGCTGCAATATTCGACGCTGGGCCTGCTCCAATATATCGCGCCGACGATCCAGTTCCTGCTGGCCGTGCTGGTCTTTGGCGAGCCGTTGACGACAGCGCACCTGATCTGCTTCGCCTTCATCTGGAGCGGGCTGGCGGTGTACGCGGTCGATGGCCTCCGCCGCGCGTCGCGGGTCAGCGCTGCGCCTTCCCGAGCCTGAACTCGCCGGCGGTGCCGCCGCCGCCCTGTTTCAGGTCGAGCGTGTACCAGTTGCCGTCCGCACTGGTGCCAGCGAAGCCGCCGCTGGTCTGGCGTGCCTGGAACTTCTGCTCGGCAAACTGGGTGCGAAACCAGTCCGCGACCTTGTCGCGCGGCGCGGGCGCTTCGAAGCGCATGGTGACGCGGCCGTCCTCCTGCCCCTTCGCGTCGATGTCGACGCCGGTGATCTTGGAGCCGGGGAAGAGCTTGACGCCATCGATCTCCATCTTGTCCGATATCATGGCGGCCAGCGGCAAATTGACGTCGGCCTTGAAGCCGTCGGCGTCGATCTTCAGCCGGCTCTGACCCGGCTTCTCCGCCGACCGGATTTCGACCGGAGCGTCCTCCTTGCGATCGCAGGCTGCGAGCAGAGCCAGAGCAGTCAACATCGTTAGCCGTCGGTACACCGGCACCTCCACTGTATTGCTATAGCAACACAGTAGGTGAGCCGCTGCGGCAGGTCAAGGTTCGAGCGGCACGAAGGGGATCAGCTCGTACACGTCGAGGATGGCGCCGTCGCCGGGATCGGGAACCACGAGCCGCCAGCGGAAGGGGCCGATGCGCTCGACATGACCGGCGATGTCGCGGCTTTCATCCTCGCCATAAGCCGGCGGCTCTTCGTCGCCGATGCCCATCGCGCCGAGGAACACCATGCGCGTGTCGCTCTCTGCCCAGAGCCGACCGGCGGGGCGCTGGGAGCCGCCGGCCTTGACCAGGGTCAGCAGTTCGCCCTCGGCTTCCACAAAGCAGTGGAAGGGCCGGAACGCCATGAGCGCAGGCCGGGCTCCAAGCTTCACTACCCGGCAATAATAGGGACCGGGAGTCGGCGCGGCGCGCGGCAGGGCGGCTTCGGGATCGAGCAGCGGCCCTTCTTCCCTGATCGCGCCCCGGTAGCGGCGTGCGGCGGTGAGAGCCGTGCCCCAGGCTTCGGCCATTGTGGCGAGCCGCTGCTGGTCACGCGCCGTCGCGACAGTTTTCCACTCGAGCGGCACGGGATCTTCGACCACTTCGACCGTTGCCACGGGTGCTGACGGCGCGGGCTGGGCGCGAAACATGCTGCAGCCCGGCAAGGCGGGCGCAAGCAGCATCAGGAGAACGAACGCAACACGGCCGGTCATCGGACAGGCTCCACAACAGCGGCGGTTTTCTAGCCGAACGCCGCTGCCAAGACCATGCTTACTGGCATGTAAGTGCCGTTTCCCGGCCCATTCGCATGTCGCCTCGTCTGGGCTAAGATCGCCGCGGTCAGCCAGCGGGAGAGCCATGCCCAGCACCGATGCGCGCGTCGACGCCTATATCGACAGCAAGCCGGAGTTCGCCGGCCCGATCCTCCGCCACCTGCGCGCCGCCGTGCACCGCGCTTGCCCGGAGGTGGAGGAGACGCTGCGCTGGTCGATGCCGAGCTTCAACTACAGGGGCCAGATCCTCTGCCAGATGGCTGCGTTCAAGGAACATGCGACGTTCGGCTTCTGGCGCGGCAAGGAAGTGGCTAACGAGACGGAGGCACCCTCGGCAATGGGTCAGTTCGGGCGGATCACGCGCGTCGAAGACCTGCCCTCCGATGCCGAACTCCACGCGATGATCCGCAAGGCAGTGGCGCTGATCGATTCAGGCGCGAAGTCTCCGCGGCCGGTGAAACACGCCAAGGCCGAGATCGAGATGCCGGCCGATCTGGGCAATGCGCTCGCCGCCTCGCCAGCGGCAAAGGCGACTTATGATGGCTTTCCGCCCAGCTGCCGCCGGGAATATCTGGAGTGGGTCGTCGAGGCGAAGCGGCCCGAGACTCGCGCCACTCGCGTCGCGCAAGCCGTCGCGTGGATGGCGGAAGGCAAGCGCCGCAACTGGAAATATGAAAAGTGCTGAGTGCCGGAAGCGCCCCTCGACTTCGCTCGGGACGAGCGGGTTAGGCGCGTTACCAACATCCTCGCTCGTCCCGAGCGAAGTCGAGGGGCGCTGTTACCGCAGCGGCGTGGCCAGCAGGCCTGCCAGCTTGGCGCGGAACGCCTTTAGTTCGTTGCCGCTGAGCAGCGAGGTGCTGACGAAGTTCACGCTCTTCGGATTGACCGGCGCGCCGCCGCGATAGACTTCGAAGTGAAGGTGCGGACCGGTCGACATGCCGGTCGAGCCGACATAGCCGATCACCTGGCCCTGCCGCACCATCTGCCCGGCCCGGACGGCGAAGCGGCTGAGGTGTGAATAGCCGGTCGCCATGTTGCCGCCGTGCACCAAGCGGATGTGATTGCCATGGCCGCCGGCGCGTCCCGCCATCGCCACGCGCCCGTCACTCACCGCGTAGATGGGCGAGCCATGGCCGGCGCCGAAATCGATGCCCCGGTGGAAGCGGTTATAGCCGAGCAGCGGGTGGAGCCGCATGCCGAAGCCGGAGGTCTGGCGTCCCGCAACCGGGCGGGTCAGGCCGGCGCGCTTTTCGCCGACGCCCGCCGCGTCATACCATTCGATGCGGCCGCCGACGTTCCATTTCAGCAGCTGCAGACGGCGGCGGCCTTGGTCCAGGCCGGCGAATAGCAACTGCCCGGTCTCGACTTCGCCCGTTTCGGCGCGGCGCTGCTCGACGATCAGGTCGAAGCGCGCGCCGGAGCCAATCGAGCCGATCGACACCTTGCCGGCGAGCGCGCGGAGATAGGTCTCGACCGCTCCCGCCGGAGCTCCTGCGGCACGGGCGGCGCGGTAGAGGCTATCGCCGACCACGCCTTGCACGCGGAGGGGCGTGTGATCGACATGGATCGGCACCGGGGTAAGGCGGAGCGCGCCATCGACCCGGGTCAGCTCGATGCGCAGGTCGAAGCGGGCGCGGAAGGAGAGGGCGTCGAGCGGCCGCGCGACATGCTTGTTGGGCCGTCGGCCGAGCTTGATGTCGAGGCGGGTGCCCTCGGCGATGCCCGAGAGCGGTGTCGTGCTCGCAACCAGATCGGCGACGCTGCGCGCTTCCGCCGCGCCAACGCCGGCACGCTCCAGCACGCGGGCGAAGCTGTCTCCGGCGCCGAGTGAAGCGGTTAACTCAAGCATAGGCCGTTCGGGGGCTTCGCCGAGCGGGCGGACGAGATTGTTCGCGGCCATACGGCTGCCGCTGTCGGCGCCATAAGCAAGCGGGGTGATGGATTGGGCGCGCGCCTGTTCGGCGGGCTCGCCGGTCAGCGGAGCCGGCGCGGTGCCGGTCAGCGGACGGTCAAGGCTTGGCGAAAGCAGCATCGCGGAGCCGCACAGCGCGGTCAGCGTCGCAAGGCCACGCCACCAGTCGCGCGAGCCGATGCGGGCGCCCAGATCGGGCACGAAATCGAAGTCGGATGCGATCCGGCCAGGCAGGGTGACGGCAGGTCCACGGCGGCCGAAGCCGGCTGGCGCCAGCGCAATCGCGCCCGCGCTGCCTCCAAGGCTGAACTCCTGGCCCTTGTGCTGGTACAAATCTGCCCCCCGGCATGGCGGCGCTGATCGCGTCGAGGTGCATCTGCTGTGGGCAATCGAAGTTAACGTCAACCTAAGGCGCGGCGCCAAAAGCCGTTGCTGCGGCGAAACGCTGGACTCGTGCGTTCAACCGCACAAGTGCTTGCCAAGTCTGGCGGAACCCCCAAGTTGGAGGTGCCATGTCCAGTTTCGCGTCTTCGCCCGTTGCGGCGGTGCTCGGCCCCACCAACACCGGCAAGACGCACCTCGCGGTCGAGCGGATGTGCGCGCACTCGAGCGGCATGATCGGCTTCCCGCTCCGGCTGCTGGCGCGCGAAGTCTATGACCGGGTGGTCGCGATCAAGGGCGAAGCCCAGGTCGGGCTGATTACCGGCGAAGAAAAGATCATGCCGCCGCACGCGCGCTGGCTGCTCTGCACGGCGGAGTCGATGCCGGTGGACCGCGACGTCGCCTTCGTCGCGCTCGACGAGGCGCAGCTGGGCGCCGATCCTGAGCGCGGCCATGTCTTCACCGACCGGCTGCTGCGCGCACGGGGACGGGAGGAGACGCTGATCCTCGGCTCCGAAGCGCTGCGGCCGATGATCCGGACCTTGCTGCCCAAGACGGAGATCGTCACCCGACCGCGCTTTTCGACGCTGAGCTTTGCCGGCGCCAAGAAGCTGTCGCGGCTGCCCAAGCGCTCCGCCATCGTCGCCTTTTCGGCCGAAGAAGTCTATGCGGTCGCCGAGACGTTGCGGCGGCTGCGCGGCGGCGCCGCGGTGGTGATGGGTGCGCTCTCCCCCCGCACCCGCAATGCTCAGGTCGCGATGTTCCAGGCAGGCGAGGTGGATTATCTGGTCGCCACCGACGCGATCGGCATGGGCCTGAACATGGACGTCGCCCATGTCGCCTTCGCGTCGCTGCACAAATTCGACGGGCGGCGGACGCGGCGGCTGACCGTCGCCGAAATGGCGCAGATTGCCGGACGGGCGGGCCGGCATCAGCGCGACGGCACTTTCGGGTCGCTGGGCGGGGAGGATGGGCCTGGCGCTTTCACGCCGGAAGAGATTGAGGCGATCGAGAACCACGCCTTTCCGAAGCTCGAGCATCTTTACTGGCGCGACGGCGATCCTGACATGTCGAGCCTCGACGATCTGATCGCGTCGCTGGAGGAAAAGCCGGACCAGCCTGTGCTGCGCGCGGCGCCGCAGGCAGTCGACCTGGCGGTGCTCAAGAAACTTGCCAACGAGGATTGGGTTCGCGCCCGCACGCGCAGCCCGCAGTCAGTGAAGCGGCTCTGGGCGGCGTGCGGCCTGCCCGATTTCCGCAAGACGGGCGCCGACCATCATGCCCGCTTTGTCGGCCGCATCTACCAGCATCTGTCGGAAGGCTTCGTCCCGCACAGCTGGTTCGCCGAGGAGATTGCCCGGCTCGACCGCACCGGCGGCGACGTGGACACCATTGCCGACCGGATCGCCTCGATCCGCAGCTGGTCCTATATCGCCCACCGGTCCGACTGGCTGGAGAACCCTGCGCATTGGGCGGAGCGCACCCGGGCGGTCGAGGAGAAATTGTCGGACGCGCTCCACGCCGCGCTGACCCAGCGCTTCGTCGATCGCCGCACATCGGTGCTGCTGCGCGAGATCGGTGCGGGCATGAGTGAGCTGCCGGTCATGATTGCCGAGGACGGTGCGGTGACCGTCGATGACGAGCCGATCGGGCGGCTCGACGGCTTCGCCTTCACGCCCGATGCGGACGCGCGTCACGGCGACGCCCGGCGTCTCATCGCCGCTGCCGACCGTCGCCTGACGGGCGAGCGGGCCAAGCGCGCGCGGGCGTTCGCGGCGAGCGGAGACGAGGCATTTGCCTTGGTAACGGAGGCTGGCCAGCCACCCGCAATTCTCTGGCAAGACCGGCCCATCGCCACCTTCGAGCCGACTCGCGAATTGCTGCGCCCGCGCCTGCGGCTGGAACGAGCCGCCGCTGCCCTGGAGCCCGGCAGCCGCGACCTGATCTTCGCGCGTCTCCACAAATGGCTCGAAGAGCGCGCCGAAAAGCTGCTCGACCCGATCGAGAAGATGACCGCGGCAGCGGCCGATCCGGCGACGCCGCCGGCGCTCCGCGCCCTGCTGGCTCCGCTGGTGGAGAGCGGGGGCTTGCTCGACCGGCGCGGTGTCGAGCCGGTGCTGGCGGCCTTGACCCGCGAAGACCGGGTGGCGGCTCGCAAGCTCGGCATCACCATCGGCGCATTGGACGTGTTCGCGCCCGCCTTGCTGAAGCCGGAGCCGCTGCGCTGGCGGACGGCATTGCTAGCGGTCCGGCGCAGCCAGGCACTGCCGGAGCTGCCGCCGGCGGGGGCCGTGCTGCTGCCGTCCGGCGCCGCGCCGGGCTTTCGCACGATCGGCCGGCAGCAGGTGCGGATCGACATGGTCGAGCGGATCGCCCGTGCCGCGCACGATGCGCGCGAAGGCAAAAGGCCCTTCGTGCCCGATCCGTCGCTCGCCACTTCGGTCGGGCTGGAGGCGGCGACGCTCGATCGCCTGATGCTGAGCCTCGGCTTCCGCGCACTGCCGGTCGAGGCTGGCGCGCCGGCCTCGTGGCGCTGGCAGGGCCGGCGGCGGCGGGAAGACGCGGCGCCGGTTAATCCCAACAGCCCGTTTGCCAAACTGGCGGGTTTGGGGCGGTGACTGGACTCCGGAGTGGGGACCTTCGGGTGGCCTCTGACACTCTCCGTCTCGATAAATTCCTTTGGTTCGCCCGCCTCGCAAAGACTCGGACCTTCGCCCAGGAAGTCGCCTCCGCCGGGCATATGCGGATCAGCGGGCGGGTCGTCGATCGTGCCCATGCGCCGGTGCGAGTGGGCGATGTGCTGAGCTTTCCGCTGCACGGCCGGGTGCGGGTAATCCGGGTCGAGGCGCTGCCGGGGCGGCGCGGCCCGGCGGCGGAGGCGCGGCTTTGCTATGCCGATCTCTCGCCCCCGGTTGACGCGTCCGCTGCGGCGACATAGCGAGTCCTTGTTCGCTAAAGGGGCTTGATCCACATGACCTACGTCGTCACCGACGCCTGCATCCGCTGCAAGTATATGGATTGCGTCGAGGTCTGTCCGGTCGATTGCTTCTACGAAGGCGAGAATATGCTGGTGATCAATCCCAGCGAATGCATCGATTGCGGCGTGTGCGAGCCCGAATGCCCGGCCGAAGCGATCCTGCCCGATACCGAAAACGGGCTGGAGAAATGGCTGGAGCTGAACAACACCTTCTCCGCCCAATGGCCGAACATCACCCGCAGCCGCGGTGCGCCCGAAGATGCCGACGAGCACAAGGGCGAGGAAGGCAAGTACGACAAGTATTTCTCGCCGGAGCCTGGGCAGGGGGATTAATCCGCTTCCCTCTCCCGCTTGCGGGAGAGGGTGGCTGAGCGGAGCGAGGCCGGGTGAGGGCCTGTGTCTTCATGCCCTCACCCTGGCCGCTGCGCGGCCGTCCCTCTCCCGCAAGCGGGAGAGGGGTTTAGCCGCTGCTCACACCGCTGGTAATTATATTGCGAATCTGTTAAGCGGTTACCACCGGGCTTGGCTCGGAACAGATGTCCCTTACATCTGCAGAAAGGTCCAACTCCTCCTCTGACCGTCCCGCCCCGACGAGGTCGCTTATGCTCCCCGGGCCCGGGAGCACGCGTCGGGCCGGACCAAGAAGACAGAAAGGTCACTCATGGCTGCCAAGGCGCTCAGCTTCGACGTTGGCGATTATGTTGTTTACCCCAAGCACGGCGTTGGCCGCGTCGTGGAACTGCAGCGGCAGGAAATCGCCGGTGCGAGCCTCGAACTCTATGTGCTGCGCTTCGAAAAGGAGCGGATGACGCTCCGCGTTCCGACCAACAAGGCGGAAAGCGTCGGCATGCGCAAGCTGTCGTCGGACAAGACCATGCGCGAGGCGATGGAGACGCTGAAGGGCAAGCCCCGGGTCAAGCGCACCATGTGGTCCAGGCGCGCGCAGGAATATGAAGCCAAGATCAACTCGGGCGACCTTGTCTCGATCGCGGAAGTCGTGCGCGACCTGTTCCGCGCCGACGACCAGCCGGAGCAGAGCTATTCCGAGCGCCAGATCTTCGAAGCGGCGGCCAGCCGCCTCGCCCGCGAACTCGCGGCGATGGAACAGCTGGACGAGCCGGGCGCGCTGAAGAAGATTCTCGAGATCCTCAACAAGGCGGCGGCGATCTACAATAAGGCGAAAGCCGACGCGGCGGCTGACGCCGAATAAGCCTTCCGATCGGACGCAAGAAAGGGGCGGTGCCGGCGACGGTGCCGCCCCTTTTTCTTTGCCCTTCGTCCGCTCAGATGCTCCGTCACCCCAGCGAAGGCTGGGGTCTCCGGACGGAGATGCCAGCCGCAGTTCATCCTGAGCGACGCCGCAGGCGGCGTCGAAGGGCTGGCATGACGAACAGAGGGGTTGCTTAGCCTAGAAAAGTCGGTGTATTGTGTCGACAACACAGCTTGGGAGAGCATGATGTTACGTTCGACTGTTCTGGCCGTCGCCGCCATTGCGACGCTGAGCGCCTGCGGGATGGTCCGCGCGGAAAGCGGAGACGATGGTTCAGCCGGCAGCCGCAGCTTTTCGGTGCGCGGCTTCGATCAGGTGTCGCTGCGCGGTTCCGACAATGTGATTGTGAAGGTCGGCGGCACCGAATCGGTGACTGCGACGGGGCCAAGCGAGATCCTGGATCGCCTCAAGATCGAAGTCGTGAATGGCGAACTGCGCATCGGCCGCGAGAAGAAATGGAATATAGGCTGGTCGTCCGACCGCAAGCCGGTCGTCATCACCGTCACCATGCCGCGCATTCGCGGCGCGTCGGTGGCCGGATCGGGCGACATGGACGTCGATCAAGCGCAGGCCAGCTCGTTCGAGGCATCGGTTGCGGGCTCAGGCAACCTTTCGGTCAACCGGCTGCAGGCCGAGGCGGCCTCGGTCGACATCGCCGGCTCGGGCAATGCGTCGGTGACCGGACAGGCGCGGTCGATCGACATCTCCATCGCCGGATCGGGCGACCTGGCCGCCGGCGGTCTGAAGGCCGAGCGCGCCAAGATCAGCATCGCGGGTTCGGGCGGCGTACGCGCGCAGGTGAGCGGCGAAGCGGACGTCTCGATCGTCGGTTCGGGCGACGTCGATCTAGTCGGCAATCCGCGCTGCAAGATCAGCAAGATGGGCTCCGGCGAGGTTCGCTGCAGTTAACGGGGCGGCGCTCCTGGTTGAGCCATGTGCTCCGGCGAAGGCCGGAGCCGTGGCCACCGCTCCGGCCTGCGCCGGAGCACAGGAAGGACGCCCCCTCTCAGCCCATCAAACCAGCGCCAGCGCACTCAACTCTTGCAGCATTTCAGGCGGCAGCTCGGCAATGTCAGTGCCGCTGCCGAGATCGGCCGGGGCATCGGCCCCCGGTAGATAGCGCCAGCCTTGGTGCGCCCGCTTCGGCGCGCCGAGCACCGGCACCAGCCGCGCATCGAGTTCGATTACGCAGCGCCGGTCTTCGGCTTCCGCGAAGCCCAGTATCTCCTGCCGCCCGACCAGCCGGTGCTTGATGATCCAGTAGAGCGATCCCCCGATCAGCTCGGTGTGGCGGGTGGGGCGGTAGCGGGTGACGATCCGCACCACGCCGCCTTCCGCTCGCGCCGCCACCCGCGCGCGCAGTGCTTCGGGCGAGGTGCAGCCCATCGCCACCTTGGTCAAATGCAGGGACATCAACTGCTTAGCTGGCGAGTCCCGCCGCCGTTGCAAGGCCCAGAAAGGCTAAAAAGCCCATCGAATCGGTCAGCATCGTCACGAACACCGACGAAGCAACCGCCGGGTCCTGGTTCCAGCGGTCGAGCAGCAGCGGCACCATGACGCCGGCGAGCCCCGCGATCAGGATGTTGACCAGCATTGCCGCCGCGATCACGCCGCCGAGCTCGTAGTTGCTGAAGACCAGCGCGACGCCGACGCCGATCACGACCGCGACCGTGCCGCCGTTGAGCAAGGCAATCCGCAGCTCGCGCCAGATCGACCGCCAGGTGTTCGACTGGGTCAGCTGGTTGGTGGCGAGCGCGCGCACCGTCACTGCCATGGTCTGGGTGCCGGCATTGCCGCCGACGCCGGCGACGATCGGCATCAAAGCGGCCAGCGCCACCATGCGCTCGATGGTCTCTTCGAACATGCTGATGACCAGCGCGGCCAGCAACGCGGTCGCGAGATTGGCGATCAGCCAGCGCACGCGATTTTTGTAGCTGGTGACGACCGGCTCGTTGATGTCGCCCTCGCCCACACCCGACAGCAGCAGCGCGTCCTCGCTTGCTTCCTGCTGGATGATGTGGACGATGTCGTCGGCGGTGATCATGCCGACGAGGCGGCCGTTGCCGTCCGTCACGGCGGCCGAGATCAGTGCATATTTCTGGAAGCGGAGCGCCACTTCTTCCTGGTCCATATCGACCGGAATGAGCGTCTGCTCGCGCTTCATCACGTCGGCGACCGGGATGTTGCGCGGCGTCCGGAGGATCCAGCTCAGCGCGCAGGTGCCGACCGGATGATGGGCCGGATCGACGACGAAGATTTCCCAGAAATCGGTCGTCAGCTCGTCGCTGCCGCGCAGATAGTTGATGACGTTGCCGACCGTCCAATGCTCCGGCACCGCGATCAGCTCGCGCTGCATCAGGCGGCCGGCGGATTCCTGGGGGTAGGACAGCGCCTCCTCGATTGCGGCGCGGTCGTCCGGCTCCATCGCGCGCAGCACTTCGCGCTGCTCGTCCGGCTCCATGTCTTCGATGATCGCGACGGCGTCGTCGGTGTCGAGTTCGGAGGCGATGTCGGCCACCTGCGCCGCGTCGAGTGCGTCGATCAGGTCCTCGCGAACCCAGTCGTTCATCTCGGCGAGCACATCGCCGTCGAGCAGATCCTTGAGCGCCACCGCCAGCGGCTGCCGCCAGTCGGACGGGGTCAGCTCGAACAGATCGGCGATGTCGGCGGGGTGGAGCGGCTCGACCAGCGCGTGCGCACCTTCCGGGTCGTCCGCCTCCAGCCGCTCGATCACGGCGCGGACGAATTCGGGCTTCAGCCGGTCGTCCTCGTCGAGCTGGTTTTCGGGTTCGGCGACGGCCTGGTCGAGTTCTGTCTCGCTCATTCCCGCCTCCTTCCCTTGCGCCAACCGCTCTCTATATGGCGGTCCTTCACTTGCAAGGAGTTCCGTTCATGGCCGGCGACACGCTTACTCTCTCGCTCGATTCCGGCGGCGACGTCGTCATTCGCCTGCGCCCGGACCTGGCGCCCGGCCATGTCGCGCGCATCACCGAGCTGGCGAATGAAGGCTTTTACGACGGCGTTGTGTTCCACCGCGTGATCGACGGCTTCATGGCGCAGGGCGGCGACCCGACCGGCACCGGCACCAGCGGCTCCTCCAAGCCGGACCTCAAGGCCGAGTTCAACAGCGAGCCGCACGTCCGCGGCGTCTGCTCGATGGCACGCACCAACCAGCCGAACAGCGCCAACAGCCAGTTCTTCATCTGCCTGGACGACGCGACGTTCCTCGACCGGCAGTACACGGTCTGGGGCGTGGTCGAGAGCGGCATGGAGTATGTCGACGCGCTCCCCAAGGGCGAACCGCCGCGGCAGCCGGGGAAGATCCTCAAGGCGACCGTCAACTAACCCTCTCCCGTAGGGAGAGGGCGACTCGCGCTCAGCGCGAGCGGGGTGAGGGGGCCCGGACTATCGAAAGCACGGGCCCCTCACCCGGTCGGCTTCGCCGACTCGACCTCTCCCCATGGGAGAGGTGGTTCGATGGCCGCGTCTGCACTAGAGCCCTGCCATGACCAGCGAAGCCCGCACCTTCACCGTCGCCCCGGACGACGACGACATCCGGCTCGACCGCTGGTTCAAGCGGCATCAGCCGGACGTGTCCTTTGCGCAGGTCTCGCGCTGGGCGCGTACCGGTCAGCTCCGCATCGACGGCAAGCGCGCCGCCCCCGGTGACCGCATCCGCGCCGGCCAGAGCCTACGCCTGCCGCCGGTGGAGGCGGCCACCGTTATGGCGGCGCCCGAAAAGGTGAAGCGGGCCAGACCGCGGCCGGTGCTGAGCGAGGACCAGATCGCCTTCGCCAAGGAGCTGCTGATCCACAAGGACAGCCAAGCGCTGGTGATCAACAAGCCGCCGGGCCTCGCCACCCAGGGCGGCACCAAGACGCACGAACATGTCGATGGCCTGCTCGACGCGCTGCAGTACGAGGCGGAGGGGCGGCCCAAGCTCGTCCACCGGCTCGACAAGGATACGTCGGGCGCATTGCTGCTTGCCCGCACCAGCCGCGCTGCCGCCTATTTCGCGAAGGCCTTCTCCAGCCGCACAGCGCGCAAAGTCTATTGGGCGCTGATCTCCGGCGTGCCCTCCATCGAAGACGGGTTCATCGACCTGCCGATCGGCAAGCAGCCGGGCAGCGGGGGCGAGAAGATGCATGTCGACGAAAAGGAAGGCAGCCCGGCCCGCACCCGCTACCGGGTGATCGAGCGCGCCGGCAACCGCGCTGCCTGGGTCGAGCTGCAGCCGCACACCGGCCGCACCCATCAGCTGCGCGTGCATATGGCGGCGATCGGCCATCCGATCGTTGGCGACGGCAAATATGGCGGGCAGGAGGCGTTCCTGACCGGGGGCATCAGCCGCAAGATGCACCTCCACGCCCGCCGCATCCGCATCGACCATCCGGACGGCGGGCGGGTGGACGTCACGGCCGACCTGCCGGGGCATTTTGCCGAAAGCCTCGATTTGCTTGGTTTCGACCTGGAGCTGGGCGACTTGCCGCTCGACGAAGTGAAGTTCAGCGAAACGCCCGAAGGCAAGAAGCGCGCGGAGAGTGCTGCCGCCAAGGCACGCCGCAAGGAGCGCAAAGGCGAGCGCCGGGGGCGCGGGCGGACCTAGTGCACCCGAACCGCGCCTTCCATGATCTCGATGACGAGCAGGCCATGGCGCTGGCGGAGCGGATCGCCTTTGCGCACATCTTTGCGAATACGGCGGCGGGGCCGATGGTGGCGCATGCACCGGTGGTCCGGGCGGGCGAGCGCGCCTTTCGCTTCCACCTGGCACGCGGCAATCGGCTGACAGCACTGGACGGCGCGGCCGTGCTGCTGAGCCTTGCCGGACCGCACGGCTATATCACGCCCAATTGGTATCACCCGCCGGGCGACCAGGTGCCGACCTGGAATTATCTCGCGGTCGAGCTGGACGGCATTGCGCGGCTGCTGCCGGACGAGGCGCTGATCGAGCAGCTGGATCGGCTGGCGGAGCTGCACGAGCCTGGCCCTAGCCCGTGGACCCGCGCCAAGATGGACCCGGCGAAGTTCGACGCGATGCGCAGGGCGATCCGCGGCTTTGAGGTGGAGGTGACGGGGGTGCGGGTCACCCGCAAGCTCAGCCAGAACAAGCCAGAGGAGGACCGCGCCGGGGTCGTGGCCGGGCTGGTCGCGGGCGGCAACGTTGCGCTGGCGGAGGCGATGCGGCTGCCATGAACCGCCTCGCCCTGTTCGATTGCGACGGCACGCTCGTCGACAGCCAAGCGTCGATCTGCCGCGCGATGACGGCCTGTTTCGAAGAACACCGGCTGACGCCGCCCGACCGGGCCGCGACGCGGCGGATCGTCGGGCTCAGCCTGCCCGAAGCGATGCGGGTGCTGCTGCCGGAAGGCGAGGCGGCGCTGCACGATGCGCTCACGAACAGCTACAAACAGGCATTCTTCCGCCACCGGGAACAGGGGCTGGTCGAGGAGCCGCTGTTCGAGGGCCTGGCCGACGCGCTCGATGCGCTGGAGGCGGCCGGCTGGCTCCTCGGCGTTGCCACCGGCAAGTCGGACCGCGGCCTACGCTTTTGCCTGGAAAACCATGGCATCCATGCCCGGTTCGTGACCCTCCAGACCGCCGACCGCCATCCATCGAAGCCGCACCCCGCCATGCTCCACGCCGCCATTGCCGAAGCGCGCGCCTCGCCTCAGACCACCGTGATGATCGGCGACACCAGCTTCGACATGATGATGGCTGTCGCGGGCGGCGCGCACCCGCTCGGCGTCGGCTGGGGCTATCATGCGCCGGAGGAGTTGCGCGCCGCGGGTGCGCTCGCGGTGGTGGAGAGCGGGCCGGAACTGGTCACCTTTATGAGCACTCAGACGACAAGCTCAGCCCAAACGGAGTTTAGGGCCAGATGACGGACCCCGCCCGCAATCGCTTCTTCATCATCTCGGCCGTGCGGCTGGGCGGCGCGGTGTTGATGCTGCTGAGCATCGTCGTCGCGTCGGGGCGTTGGGAAGGCTGGCCGCCTGCGGCTGGCATCGCCGGCGTGCTGCTCGGTGCATTCGGTTTCGTCATCGCGCCGCGACTGCTCGCCCGGCGCTGGCGGAGTCCTGAATGAAGCGCTTCTGGAAGGAGGTGCGGGCGGAGGATGGGCAAGTTCTGCTCGACGGCCGCCCGGTGCGAACGCCCAAGCGCAACCTGCTTGTCGTGCCGAATGCGGCGCTGGCCGAAGCGCTCGCCGCAGAGTGGAATGCGGTCGGCGAGGAGCTGGACCCGCGCGCGCTGCCGCTGACCGGGCTGGCCAATGCGGCAATCGACATCGTCGCGGCCGATCACGCCGCTTTTGCCGACAATCTCGCGCGCTATGGCGAGACGGACCTGCTCGCCTATCGCGCGACCAGCCCGGATGCGCTGATCGAGCGCCAGGCGCGCGAATGGGACCCGCTGCTCGATTGGGTGCGCACGCGCTACGACGTGCATGTCGATGTGGTGCACGGCATTATCCACGAGCCGCAGCCTGAGGCGACGGTGGCACGCCTGCGCGAGGCGACGCTAGCCCGCAGCGGCTTCGAGCTGGCGGCGCTGTCGCCCGTCGTGACGATCGGGGGATCGCTGGTGGTGGGGCTGGCCCTCGTCGAGCGGGCGTTCGATCCGGAGCAGCTCTGGTCCGCCGTCAATCTAGACGAGCTCTGGCAGGAAGAGCTGTGGGGCAAGGACGCCCTCGCCGCCGAAGCGCGCGCCGCCCGCCACCGCGAATGGGATGCGGCGGTGCGCTTTCTCGAGCTGCTGCGGCCCTAGTCCCCCGGCCGGTACACCCGCTTGGTGTGGCCTTTCAGCTGGTCGGGGTAGAAATAGACTTCGCGAAAGTCGCCGCTGGCATAACGGTCGGCTTGGTCGGCGAAATGGGGTGACCTGGGGTCGCCGCTGACGCCGCCGGCAGTGACGGCGCGGGCGCGGACGCGGGGGCCGAACTCGACCACCGCGACGAAGCTGTTGCCGTAGTTTCCATACCAGCGCTTGGTGTTCGGATAGGGCTGCGAGCCATAGGCGGCGAGCGAGCCGTAATTGCCGGAGACGAAGCCGACCGGAATGCTCGGCTGCGCATCGTCGAAGCGCGGCTTGATGTCGCTGGTGATGCGCTGGAAGCGGTTGATCTCGCCCCAGGCAATGCGCCAGCGGCCGAAATCGCGCTGCAGCCGGTCGATGGCAGCGGAGAGCGCGTTGAGCTTATAGAGCGCGGGCGCGGCGGCGAACCAGTCGGCCGCCTTGCCGGCGCTGCGTGCGTCGGCCGGCAGCCCTCTGCCCATCTCGTTAGCCCAGAAGACGGCGAGGCTGGTCGCTTCCGAGCCGGTGCCCCATTCATGGTCCCAGCTGCGGAGCAGGGCGATCGGCTCGCGCAATTTGCCCTTGAGCGGGTCGGATGAGGGCAGCGCCTCATAGGCGGCGGCCAGCGGCGGCAGCGTCTCGGCAAAGGCAGGCAGATACGGGCTGAACGCCGCTTCAAGCAGCGTGTCGCGAGTGAAGCGGCGGGGCTGTTGCAGCAGCATCAGTGCATGTTCGCCGCGCGGATTCTCCTCGCCGGTCTCGATGTAGGGCGGAAAAGCTTCGGCGCGGAGGCTGTTCACCCCGGCCGCAGACCAGGGCCAGTTGTTGGTGTTCTGCACCCAGCCGGTGCGCGGATTGATGGCGTTGGGCAGGTTCGTCACCGGCAACAAGCCGTTCCAGTCCGCTGAAGGATCGCTGCCGTCGACCGGTTTGGTGTAGTCGAGCGCCGGATTGCGGCGGGGCATGAACTGCGGAAACAGGAAGGCGATCTCGCCCTTGCGGCTGGCGAAGACGGTGTTGTTCGACGAGTTGGCGCGGTGGGTGGCCGCGATGCGCTGGAAGGAGGCGAGGTCGCGCGCCTTGGTGCGCAGCCAGCTCTGCTGCAGCGCCTCGACCGGCCGCACCATCAGCGCGGTTGCGATCCACTTGCCCCCTTCGGCGCGCACGATCGGCCCGTGATGGGTGCGATAAGTGGTGAACTCGCGAGTGCCCAGCTGCCCGTCGGCTTGACGGAAACGAATGCGGACCGGGCGCTGCTCAAGCGGGCGCAGAGAGCCGCCATGACGATAGCTGAGCCCCTTCGGCCCCTGCACGATCGTCTCGGCGAAATCGTCGACATTGTCCGCGCCCGAGCTGGTCGTGTGCATCCAGCCGACATTCTCGTTGAAGCCCTGATAGATGAAGAACTGGCCCCACGTGGAGGCGCCATAGGCGTTCAGCCCTTCGTCGCTGCTCATCTGCAGTTCGGCGCGGAAATAGAAGCTGGTGTGCGGATTGATCAGCAGCAGCGCATTGCCGCTCTCGCTCTTCGCCGGGCCGATGGCGATGCCGTTCGAGCCCATCGGTTCCTTGAGCGCCAGCGGCTCCGCCGAGACGATCGCCGGCGGCGGCCCGCCATAGAAGGCGCGCAGCGGGTCGAGGCGGACCTTCTCGATATCGGCGCCGATGCTGCCTTCGGTATAGGCCATCACCATCCACGGCTCGAAGCGGGTCAGCACCTTGGGTGTCACCTGCGGGTGGGTAGCGAGGAAATAGTTCAGCCCGTCCGCCCAGGCCGTTATCAGCCGCTGCATCGCTGCCGGGCTGCGCCGGTAGGCGGCGCGCAGCTCGGGCTCGTCCAGGTAGAGGCGGTGGCGGATATCGTCCCAGATCGCACCCTCGCCATCCGCTTCGGCCTGCCGCCCGAGCGCGGTCAGATAGTTGCGCTCGATGCGCGGGAAATCGTCTTCGGCCTGGGCGTAGATCGCGCCGAACACGGCGTCAGCATCGGTCCTGCCTTTGATGTGCGCAATGCCCCAATCGTCGCGGGTGATGGTGACCCGCGCGGCCTGCGCTCGCCAGCGAGGGAGGTCGGCGACGGGCGTGGGAGCGGCGGCGGCGAGGAGGAGGGCGAGGCTGAGCATGGCCGAGTGTTACGGCCTGCAGCTGCCATTGCAAAATCCTTCCCTGTAAGGGGAGGTGGCGCGCGTAGCGCGACGGAGGGGTGTCGCCGTTTGTGAGAATCACTGCGCGGAGACACCCCTCCACCCCTCGGCTACGCCGAGCGGTCCCCCTCCCCTTGCAGGGGAGGAGCTTAGAGAGGCAGACGCATTTCCGCGCGCAGCCCGCCTTCCGCCCGGTTCACCAACGTCAGCACGCCGCCATGCGCGTCCACGATGGCGCGGGCGAGGGCGAGGCCAAGGCCGGAGCCGCCGGTGTCGCGGCTGCGCGACTGCTCCAGCCGGGTGAAAGCCTGGAACATGTGCTCGATTGCTTCGGGCGGGATGCCGGGGCCGTCATCGTCGACTTCGACCACGGCATCGGCCCCGTCCGGCCGCACACGCACCCTGGCGCGCTGCCCATATTTGAGCGCATTCTCGATCAGGTTGCGGAGCGCGCGCTTGATCAAATTGGGGCGCATCGGCACGGCCAGCCGGTCGGCCTCCTCCACCGCCACGTCGGCGCCAAGGTCCTCGAACTCTTCGACCACGCTGTCGATCAGCGCCGGCAGGTCGACGCGCTGTTCGGGCTCGCTGGGGCGGCCGAGCCGGGCCAGCGACAGAATGTCGTCGAGCGTGCGGTTCATGTCATCGATCGTTGCGGCCATGCGCGCCCGCTCCGCCTCGTCCTCGACCAATTCGGTGCGCACCCGGAGTGAGGCGAGCGGGGTGCGGAGGTCGTGGCCAATCGCGCCCAGCATCCGGTCCTTTTCGTCGAGCATGCCGGTGATGCGGGTGCGCATCGCGTTGAAGGCGGCGATCAGCCGGCGGATGTCGGCCGGACCCTGCTCGACGATCGGCTGCTCTTCGCTGCGCCGGTCGAAGCGCTCCGCTGCGTGGCGCAGCTCGGCAAGGGGGCGCGCGAGCCGGCCGCCGACCCAGAGCACGGTCAGCAGGACGAAGCCATAGAGGACGAAAGTCTGGAAGATCAGCCAGCCGAACACGCCGGGGTTGAGCGGCGGCAGCGGCGCGGCGGTGGTCAGCCAGCGGTCGCGGTCGATCTCGGCGGAAACGACGATCACGCGCCGCTGCAACACCGCCGCCTGCCGCAGCAGTCGGCCTTGGCCATCAACCTGCACTTGAAATTCGCGGGCGGGGACTTCCGCCGCACGGATCTGGCCGACACGGATGCCAACCTGTGCCAGCATTTCCCGCGCCTGGCCGACCACCTCGGGCCGCAGCGCCATACCGTCGGTGATGGGGCTGCGCTTCGAGGCAATCGAGCCGCGCATCATGGCGGGCGTGGTCTGGCCGGTGCGGGTGCGCTGGACGGTCTCGGCGAGGCGGGCGATCGCCAGCGTCGCCGTCTGCACATAGTTCTGCCGCTCGGTCGCCTGGAGGAGCAATGCGAAATTGACCGCCTGCGCGACCCCCAGCGCCAGCGCGACCAGCAGGGCGAGCTGGGCACCAAGGCTCTTGGGCCAAAGCCTCTTCAAAGGCGCGTCACGTCGGCGGCGAGCGTATAGCCGCCGCCCCAGACAGTCTTGATCAGGCTGGGGTTCTTCGGGTCTGCCTCGATCTTGCGCCGCAAACGGCTGATATGATTGTCGATTGCGCGGTCGAACGCGTGCGCCTCGCGGCCATAGGCCAGATCGAGCAATTGGTCGCGGCTCAGCACCTGGTGGGGGTGGGTGGCGAAGGCGAGCATCAGGTTGAACTCGCCGGTCGAGAGCGGCACCGACACCCCGTCGCTGTCGATCAGCGCGCGCTCGCCGGCCTTCAGCACCCAGCCGGAAAAGGCGTAGCTGCCGGTCTCCGGCGCCCGCTGCTTGACGCCGCCGCCGCGACCCATGCGGCGCAACACCACCTTGATCCGCGCGACCAGTTCTCGGGGGCTGAATGGCTTCACGACATAATCGTCGGCGCCCATCTCCAGCCCGACGATGCGGTCGGTTTCCTCGGCCATTGCGGTCAAGAGGATGACGGGCAGGTCGGATGTCTCGCGAATGTGACGGCACAGGCTCAAGCCGTCTTCGCCCGGCATCATCACGTCCAAAATGACGAGGTCGATTGCATAGCCGTGCAGCCGTTCGCGCGCCTGACCGGCGTCGGCGGCTTGCGTGACGCGAAAGCCGTTGCGAGTCAGATAGGTGGCGAGCGGTTCCCGGATCGAGCGTTCATCGTCGACCAGCAGGATGTGCGGCTTGTCGTCCAACTTAAACTCCGCCCGAGGGTATAGCCGCTCCTAGCCGCACCGGCGCACAAGCGAAAGCGGGCGAGGCCAAGGCCCCGCCCGCGCTCTTTCCGGCGGCCGCGCCACAGGGGGTGAAGACGCGGTGCACCGAAGGAGCATCCGGGCCGCTTGGGCGACCGGGATATTCCTTGTTTCTCGCCTTATCGAACGTAGGCGTCGCGTGTGTTTGTCAGCCGCCGGCTTGTTTGTCGCAGTGTGTCGCATCTGGCCAGCAGGCGATCAGCCGTTCGGCGGTGACCGGCACCAGTTCCTGCTGCAGCCGCTCGACGGCGGCGCGGACCAGCAATGCGATGCGCAGGCCATGCGCGGGCAAGTGCGCGGCGTGGATCAGCAGATCCATCAATGCCGACCGCATCAGTCGGGCGGGCTCGTCCGCGTCGCCATTGCGCCGGGCGCCGTCGAACATCTGCGCCAGTTGCGCGAGTTCGGCGCGATAGTCGGCGCCGCTGACGCCCTGGGCAAAGCCGCAGATGATCTCCAGCCCGCCATTGATCGCATCGAAGCGCGGCCGGCCCGGCAGTTCGCCCGCACAGCCGCGCTCGACGCCGACCGCCGCAAAGGCGAGGGCGGCAAGGGCGACGCGGTCCGACACGGGCTGGCGCCAGAATGGGAAGAGATCGGCAAGGGCGTTGACGGCGAATTCCTGCGCTGCTGCGAGCAGCACGGCGGCCGCCATCATCGCGGGCTCGCTGCCCTGCGGCAGACGATCGAGGTCACGCGGCGTCAGGCAATAGAGAGTGTCGAAGAAATCGGACGCGTCGCGCGCGCCGACCGGCACCGCGAACCTGCCCCGGTCCGCCCCGACCTCCATCATGCTCATGACGCCATACTCCTCCGATCGTTACGGCTGGATAAAGCGCACTCGCTAAGATTTGATTGCGGCTGGGGATGAACGCCCGACGTGGGTTGTTGCCAATGTTTCGGATTTGTTACAGCGCAGCCACTGGCCCCATAGGCCTGCTCGTCAACGCCCAAGCATCGGATCAACTCATCCGCCAGATCGCAGCCTTGCCGTATCGCACCGCCGGCCCCGCCGTCGACGCGGCTGTGTCCGTGCTGCTGGTGACGTCGCGGCAAACGAAGCGCTGGGTGCTGCCCAAGGGCAATCTGGTCGAGGGCCTCAGCGCGCATGATTCCGCCGCGCACGAAGCGCTGGAGGAAGCGGGCGTGCGCGGCGGCGCCTGTCCGACGCCGATCGGATCGTACCGGTACCGCAAGCGCAAGCGCACCGGCGCATCGGTTATGGTCGAGGTCGAGGTCTTCCCCATCTCCGTCACCGACGAACTCGACGAATGGGACGAAGATGACGAGCGGGAACGGCGCTGGTTCTCGCTGCGGGAAGCGGCCGCTGCGGTGCAGGAGCCGGACCTCAGGGAGATTATCCTCTCCTTCCGCGCTTCCGAAGTCGCCCCGGTCCGCAGCTTACTCGCACCCACTGTGATCGGTCAGAAAACGAGGCAAGGCATGTTTCACTGGTTCCAGTCGCTGATGCCGAAACAGGGCAATTTCTTCGGCCTGTTCGAAGCGCATGGTGCGACTCTGCTGGCGGGCAGCGATGCGCTGGTGCGGCTGCTGCAGGGCGGCCCCGGCATGCCCGATCATATCCGCGAGATCGAGGAGCGGGAACATGAAGCGGACGACATCATCCGCGAAGTGCTGCAAAGCGTCCGCCGCACCTTCCTGACGCCGTTCGACCGCAGCGCGATCATCGGCCTGATCGGATCGATGGACGATGCGATCGACCAGATGCAGCAGACCGCCGGCGCGGTCAGCCTCTACGAGGTCAAGGAGTTCGATAACGAGATGCGCGACATGGCCGCGATCATCGTCGACTGTGCGCGAGTCACCGCCGAGGCGCTGCCGCTGCTGCGCGAGATCAAGCCGAACGCCGCCCGGCTGCACCAGCTGACCGAGCGGCTGGTCCGGCTCGAAGGCCAGGCGGACGACATCCACGCCGCGGGCCTGAAAAAACTGTTCCGCGAAAAGGGCGAGCAGAACCCGCTCGCCTTCGTCGTGAACCGTGAAATCTACAGCCACCTCGAGCGGGTGGTCGACCGGTTCGAGGACGTGGCGAACGAAATCGACGGCCTGGTAATCGACCACGCCTGATGGATGCCAATATCGCCTTTCCGCTGCTGGTCGGGCTGATCGCGCTCGCGCTCGCGTTCGACTTTCTGAACGGCCTACACGACGCGGCGAACTCGATCGCGACCGTCGTGTCCACGCGGCTGCTGTCGCCGGTCCACGCCGTGGTCTTCGCCGCCTTTTTCAACTTCGCCGCCTATTGGGTGTTCGGGCTGAAGGTTGCCGAGACGATCGGCAAAGGCATTATCGACAAGGACATCGTCAATCCGCAGGTGATCTTCGGCGCGCTGGTCGGGGCGATGTTCTGGAACGTGCTGACCTGGGTGAAGGGCATCCCCTCCTCCTCAAGCCACGCACTGATCGGCGGCCTGATCGGCGCGGGCGTAACCAAGGCGGGGATGGACGGGATCGTCTGGTCGGGCGTGCTGAAGACCGCATCGGCCATCATCCTTTCGCCGACCGTCGGCCTGCTCATCTCGATGCTGATCATCCTGATCACCTCCTGGCTGTTCGTCCGCGCCACCGCGCAGCGTGCCGAGGGCGTGTTCAAGAAGCTGCATCTGATCTCGTCGGCCGCCTATTCGCTCGGCCATGGCGCCAATGACGCGCAGAAGACGATGGGGATCATCACCGTGCTGCTTTATTCCCAGGGCATGCTGGGCGGCGAGTTTCACGTTCCCGGCTGGGTGGTGCTGAGCTGCTATGTCGCAATCGCCTTGGGCACTTTGTCCGGGGGGTGGAAGATCATCGAAACGATGGGCACGCGGATCACCAAGCTCAGCCACCATCAGGGCTTCAGCGCTTCGGCGGGCGGCTCGATCATGCTGTTCGTCGCAACCGGGCTCGGCATTCCCGTGTCCACGACCCATACTATCACCGGCTGCGTCGTCGGCGTCGGCGCCGCCCGGCGCGCTTCGGCGGTGCGCTGGGGCGTCGCCGGGCGGATCGTGATCGCCTGGTTGATCACCATCCCCGCTTCCGCCACGGTAGCGGCGCTCTTTTACCTCCTGACGACGTTGTTCTGATGCCGAAATACCCTGCACTCTTTTCGCTCGCGCTCCTGTCCGCCCCGGCGGCTGCCCAGACGAGCGATGAACTCCGTTCCATCATCGCCAGGCAGCAGGCGCAGATCGATGCACTGACTGCCCGCCTGACTGCGCTCGAAGCCAAGGCGGCACCGGCGGAGCCAGCAAAGGCGGCAGTCGCCGCTGCGGCACCGGCGCCCGCGCCTAAACCGGCCTCGCCGCCGCCGCCGGTGGCGATTGCCTTCAAGGGCTCGCCGGAATTCACCACCTCCGATGGGTGGCGGTTCAAGGTGCGCGGGCGGGTCAATCTGGACGCCGCTTATGTGAGCAAGCCGGAAAACATCCTGGTCTCGCCAGACCTGGGCTTCCGCACGCGCTTCCGGCGCGTCCGTTTGGGCGTCGAAGGGGATATCCCCGGCGGCTTCGGCTATAAGGCGGAAGTCGACTTTGCCGATGGCAGCGCCCGCGCCGCCGATGTGGTGCTGACCTATCGCGCGTCCAGGACCGCGCCGTTCGAGATCGGCATCGGCCAGATTGAGCCGTTCAACGGCTTTGAGCAGGTTTCAAGCTCCCGCTATGCCAGCATCATCGAGCGCGGCCAGTTCAACGAGGCGTTCGCGAACACCCGCCGGATCGGCGCCTTCGCCACCTATATCGCGCCAGACAATGAACTCCGCGTCTCGGCGGGCGTGTTCGGCGACGTCATCGCGGCGGACCGGAGCAGCGACCGGTTCAGCGTCGCCGGCCGCGCCACCTGGGGGCCTAAGATTGGCGAGACCCAGCTGCATTTCGGCGCCAACGCGGCCTACCGCACATATCCGGGCACGCAGCTCGGCTTTGCCTACCGCTCGCGGCCGTTCGTGCAGACCACCGACGCCCGCTTCGTCAACACCGGCAATCTCGCGCTCACCAGCGACCGCGTGCTCGGCTATGAGTTCCTGGCCATTCACGGCCCCTTCCACTTCATCACCGAAGGCCAGTGGCTGAAGGCGGATACGATCCGGCCCGGTGAGCTGCTGGAGCCGAACGAAACGCCGCTCGGCCGCCGCACCCGCTTCGATCCGGACTTTTTCGGCATGATTGCCGAAGCCGGCTATTTTTTCACCGGCGAGAGCCGCGCCTATCAGAACGGCCAATGGGCGCGCACCCGGCCGCTGCGGCCGCTGGGCAAGGGCGGCATCGGCGCGGTGTCTCTGAACCTGCGCTACGACCATCTCGACCTGAGCGACCGCGATGGCACGGGCGTGGAGGATGTCGTCAATGGCGGGCGGCAGACCGGCTATATCGCCGCGCTGGTCTGGCAGCCGATCGACTATGTCCGCTTCACCCTGCAATATACGCACGGGGTGGTGACCGGCGGACCGCTGCAGATGGTGGTGAACCCGAACGGCATTCGCCCGATAGAGCAGCGATCCTTCGACTTCGACGTGGCCGGCCTGCGTGCTGCTCTGGATTTCTAGTTTGACGCCGATGCGGACTGCCGAGCAGAGATGAGCCAAGGCTGCCGGATCGGGCGGCGGAACTGGCAGAAGGTGGACTCATGAAGACTCGTGCAGCGGTGGCCTTTGCGGCGAAGCAGCCGCTCGAGATCGTCGAGTTCGACCTCGAGGGCCCCAAGGCCAGCGAAGTGCTGGTCGAGATCATGGCCACCGGCATCTGCCATACCGATGCCTATACGCTGGACGGGCTGGACAGCGAGGGGCTGTTCCCGTCTGTGTTGGGCCATGAAGGCGCCGGCGTGGTGCGCGAAGTCGGGCCGGGGGTGACCTCGGTCAAGCCAGGCGATCATGTGATCCCGCTCTACACGCCCGAATGCCGGCAATGTAAGTCGTGTCTCAGCGGCAAGACCAACCTCTGCACCGCCATCCGCGCGACGCAGGGCAAGGGGCTGATGCCGGACGGCACCAGCCGCTTCAGCTACAAGGGGCAGCCGATCTTCCACTATATGGGCTGTTCGACCTTTTCGAACTTCACCGTGCTGCCGGAGATTGCGGTCGCGAAAATCCGGGAGGACGCGCCGTTCCAGACCAGCTGCTATGTCGGCTGCGGCGTGACGACCGGCGTCGGCGCCGTCGTCAACACCGCCAAGGTGCAGGTGGGCGACAATGTCGTCGTGTTCGGTCTGGGCGGGATCGGCCTCAACGTCATCCAGGGCGCGCGACTGGCGGGCGCGGGCAAGATCGTCGGCATCGACATCAACCCGGATCGCGAAGGCTGGGGCCGCCAGTTCGGCATGACCCACTTCCTCAACACCAACGGCATGAGCCGCGAGGAGATCGTCGCCAAGGTTGTGGAGATTACCGATGGGGGCGCCGACTACAGCTTCGACGCGACCGGCAACACCGAAGTGATGCGCACCGCGCTCGAATGCTGCCACCGCGGCTGGGGCACGTCGATCATCATCGGCGTGGCGGAAGCGGGCAAGGAGATCGCCACGCGGCCCTTCCAGCTGGTGACCGGCCGCAACTGGCGCGGCACCGCGTTCGGCGGCGCCAAGGGGCGCACCGACGTGCCGAAGATCGTCGACTGGTATATGGAGGGGAAGATCGCCATTGATCCCATGATCACCCATGTGCTGAGCCTCGACGAGATCAACAAAGGCTTCGACCTGATGCATGCGGGGACAAGCATCCGCAGCGTGGTCGTTTATTGATGGAGACGGTCTCCAGCTGGCGCAGCCATGGCGGCACCCAGGGCGTGTACCGGCACGCTTCGGCTAGCACCGGCACCGACATGATCTTCTCCGTCTTCGTGCCGGACCACGCGCCGGGCGCGAAGCTGCCGATGGTCTGGTATTTGTCGGGCCTGACCTGCAGCCATGCCAATGTAACGGAAAAGGGCGAGTATCGCGCCGCCTGCGCCCAACTCGGCCTGATTTTCGTGGCGCCCGATACCAGTCCGCGCGGCGAAGGCGTGGCCGATGACCCGGCCTATGACATGGGTCAGGGCGCCGGCTTTTATGTCGATGCGACTCAAGCGCCCTGGTCCCCGCACTTCCGCATGCGCAGCTATATCGAGCAGGAACTGCCGGCACTGATCGCGGCGGAGTTTCCGGCCGACATGGAGCGTCAGGGGACTACCGGCCACTCGATGGGCGGCCATGGCGCGTTGACGGTCGCCCTGCGCAATCCCGACCGGTTCCGGAGCGTGTCGGCATTCGCTCCAATTGTGGTGCCCTCGCAGGTGCCGTGGGGCGAGAAGGCGCTCGGCGGCTATCTGGGTCAGGACCGCACCGCCTGGCGGGAACATGATGCCGTGGCGCTGATCGAGGACGGCGCCCGCGTTACCGACCTGCTGGTGGACCAGGGCGAGGCGGACAATTTCCTCAGTGAGCAACTTCGACCGGAGCTGCTGCGAGAGGCCTGTGCCAAGGCCGGCATCCCGCTGACGCTCCGCATGCAGCCGGGCTACGACCATAGCTATTATTTCGTCTCGACCTTCATGGCCGATCACCTCCGCTGGCATGCCGAGCGGCTGAAACGGTGAACGCCGCCGACATCGATGCCATTGTCGACCGCCATGCCGGGCGCGAGGGGCCGTTGTTGCCGATCCTCCATGATGTGCAGGCCGCGCAGGGGTGGATTTCCGAGCCCGACATCGTGGCCATAGCAAAGGCGCTGAACCTCAGCCGGGCGGAAGTGTCGGGCGTGGTCAGCTTCTATCACGATTTCCGCCGTGCCCCCACCGCCTTGCCTACGCTCAAGCTCTGCCGCGCCGAGGCGTGCCAGGCGCGCGGGTCCGAGCCGCTTGCCCGCTGGGCAGCGGAGCAGGCGGAGTGCAGGGTGTCGGTCGAGACAGTGTATTGCCTGGGGCTCTGCTCGGTGGGGCCGGCCGCGATGCTCGGCGAGGACGTGCATGCGAGGCTCGACCGAACGTCGCTGGGCGAGCTGCTGGTCCGGGCGGCGGGATGAGACTGTTCGTGTCCGACGATGCAGCAGCGATTGCCTGCGGCGCCGATCGGGTCGCCGCCGAGCTCGCCGCGCGTGGCGCGGAGGTGGTGCGCACCAGCAGCTGGGGCATGCACTGGCTGGAGCCGCTGGTCGAGTGGGAGCGGGATGGGGAGCGGATCGGCTATGGCCCCGTTCTGCCCGGCGAAGCGGAGGCGCTGCTTGCCTGGCGTCTCGAGGAAAAGCGCGTCGGGCAGTTGGCCGCTCATCCCTTCATCGCCACGCAGCAGCGGCTGACCTTCGCCCGCGCGGGCAGGACGCGGCCGCTGAGCCTGGCGGACTATGCGGCGACCGGCGGCTGGGCCGGGCTAGAGCGGGCGCGGGAGATCGGCGCTGAGGCGATCGTGCAGGAAGTCACTGCCTCCGGCCTGCGCGGACGCGGCGGGGCGGGCTTCCCAGCCGGGATCAAGTGGAACACCGTCAGCAACGTGGCGGCGCCTCGCAAATATATCGTGTGCAACGCCGACGAAGGCGATAGCGGCACCTTCGCCGACCGGATGCTGATGGAGGGAGACCCCTTCTGCCTGATCGAGGGCATGGCGATCGCCGCCCTCGCGGTCGGGGCGCAGAAGGGCTTCGTCTATATCCGGTCCGAATACCCGCATGCCGTGGCGAAGATGCGGGCTGCGGTGGAACTCGCTGCCGATCTGATCGCTCCGTTCGAGATCGAAGTCCGCGTCGGCGCCGGCGCCTATGTCTGCGGCGAGGAAACGTCGCTGCTCAATTCGCTTGAAGGCGAGCGCGGCGAAGTGCGGGCCAAGCCGCCGCTGCCCGCAGTCGAGGGCCTGTTCGGCCGCCCGACGGTGGTCAACAACGTGCTGACGCTCGCAGCCGTGCCCTGGATCCTTGGCCATGGCGGCGAGGCGTACGCGGATTACGGCACCGGGCGTTCGCGGGGCACGATGCCGATCCAGCTGGCCGGCAACATCAAGCATGCGGGGCTGTTCGAGACCGCGTTCGGGCTGACACTCGGCGAGCTGGTGCACGTCATCGGCGGCGGCACCGCTTCGGGGCGACCGGTCAAGGCAGTGCAGGTCGGTGGACCGCTCGGCGCCTATTTCCCGCCCGCGCTGTTCGACACGCTGTTCGACTACGAGGCTTTTGCCGCCCGCGACGGGCTGATCGGTCACGCCGGCATTACCGTGTTCGACGACAGCGTCGACATGGCCGCACAGGCGCGCTTCGCCTTCGAGTTCTGCGCGGCCGAGAGCTGCGGCAAGTGCACGCCGTGCCGGCTGGGGGCGGTGCGCGGGCGCGAGACGATGGAGCGGGTGATCGCGGGCGAGGACCGCGCCGCCAATCTCGCGCTGATCGAAGAGCTGTGCGAGACGATGAAGTTCGGCTCGCTGTGCGCGCTCGGCGGCTTCACGCCCTACCCGGTGATGAGCGCGATCACGCACTTCCCCGAGGATTTCGCGCGGTGAAAGTACTCGGCGCGGTGCTCGCGGGCGGCAAGTCCAGTCGCTTCGGGTCGGACAAGGGGCTGGCGCTGCTGAACGGCACGCCGCTGATCGACTATGCCCGAACCTTAGTTGCAGCACAGTGCGACGGAGTCGTGACGGTCGGACGCGGCGAGGTTCGTGACTGGCCCGAAGCAGGACGGGGGCCGCTCGGCGGATTGGCGGGTGCGTTGCTGCATGCGGAGCAAGAGGGGTTCGATGCCGTGCTGAGCTGTGCGCTCGACAGCCTGGGTCTGCCGCCCGATCTGCGCGAACGGCTCACGCCTCCGCCCTCATATGTACGGAGCCAGCCAGTGATTGGGCTGTGGCCGACGGGCAGCCTGGAGGATGCCCAAGCCATTCTGAGTAGCGGCGCGTCCGCGTCGATGCGCGGGTTCGCCGAGCGGATCGGTGCGCGGGCGGTGAAGCTTCCCTCCGAACCTGCTAATGTGAACACGCCCGCCGATCTGGCGCGATGGGAGCTGTCGCATGGGGTATGAGTTCCAGCCCGACCTTGGCACGCCGCCCGTGCGCAGTGCCGATAAGGTGATGCTGACCATCGACGGGACCGCCGTGTCGGTGCCCGCCGGCACCACTGTCATGCGGGCAGCGGCGGAAGCCGGCGTCGCAATCCCCAAGCTCTGCGCGACCGACACGCTCAAGCAATTCGGCTCGTGCCGCCTGTGCCTGGTCGAGATCGACGGCGCGCGCGGCACGCCCGCTTCGTGCACCACGCCAGTGGTCGAGGGCATGGTCGTCAGCACCGACAGCGAGCGCATCGCGCGGTTGCGGCGCGGAGTTTTGGAGCTTTACCTCACCGACCACCCCACCGACTGCAGCGCCTGTGCCGAGGGCGATTGCGAGGTGCGGGCGCAGGCGGAAGCGGTCGGGCTCTGGGCGCCGCGCTACGGGCCCGGCCAAACTCACCTCTGCGAAGCGGTCGATGCCTCCAACCCCTATTTCGACTTCGATCCGGCCAAGTGCATCGTCTGCTCGCGCTGCGTTCGGGCTTGCGATGAAATCCAGGGCACGTTCGCGCTGACCATCGACGGGCGCGGCTTCGCGTCGAAGGTGTCCGCGGGCTTGCCGTCCGACGAGTTCCTCACCTCCGAATGCGTCTCGTGCGGCGCCTGCGTCCAGGCCTGCCCGACCGGTGCGTTGCAGGAGCGCGCGGTCAAAGAGCTCGGCATGCCCGACAGCGCGACCGTCACCACCTGCGCCTATTGCGGCGTCGGCTGCACCTTCCGCGCCGAGATGAAGGGCGAGCAGCTGGTCCGCATGGTGCCCTGGAAGGACGGCAAGGCCAATCGCGGCCATAGCTGCGTCAAGGGCCGCTTCGCCTGGGGCTATGCCAATCACCAGGAACGCATCCTCAATCCGATGATCCGCGCCTCGATCGACGAGCCGTGGCGCGAGGTGAGTTGGGCGCAAGCCTTCGCCCATGCCGCGTCCGAGCTGAAGCGGGTTCAGGCCAAATATGGCCGGCTGTCGATCGGCGGCATCACCTCCTCACGCTGCACCAACGAAGAGACGTTCCTGGTCCAGAAGCTGGTTCGCGCGGGGTTCGGCAACAACAATGTCGATACCTGCGCGCGCGTCTGCCATTCGCCCACCGGCTATGGGCTGAAGACGACCTTCGGCACCTCGGCCGGCACGCAGGATTTCGACTCAGTCGAGCATGCCGATGTGATGATGGTGATCGGCGCCAACCCGACCGACGGCCATCCGGTCTTCGCCAGCCGCATGAAGCAGCGGCTGCGGCAAGGCGCCAAGCTGATCGTCGTGGATCCGCGCCGCATCGACATGGTGCGCACGCCGCACATCGAAGCGGCGCATCACCTGCCGCTGCGGCCCGGCACCAATGTCGCGGTGCTGACCGCAATGGCGCATGTGGTGGTGACCGAAGGCATGGCCGATGAGGCGTTCATCCGGGAGCGCTGCGATTGGGACGAATATCGCGATTGGGCCGAGTTCGTCGCCGATCCGAAGCACAGCCCGGAGGCGCTCGCGCCGGTCACTTTGGTCGATGCGCTCCAACTGCGCGCGGCGGCGCGGCTCTACGCCACCGGCGGCAACGCGGCGATCTACTACGGCCTCGGCGTGACCGAGCACAGCCAGGGCTCATCGACGGTTATGGCGATCGCCAACCTGGCGATGGCGACCGGCAATATCGGCCGGCCCGGCGTCGGCGTGAACCCGCTCAGGGGCCAGAATAATGTCCAGGGCGCCTGCGACATGGGCAGCTTTCCGCACGAGCTGTCCGGCTATCGCCACGTCTCCGACGAAGCGACGCGCACGCTGTTCGAGGCGGATTGGGGCGTGTCGATCGATCCGGAACCGGGGCTGCGCATCCCCAACATGCTCGACGCTGCCGTCGATGGCGCGTTCAAGGCGCTCTACATCCAGGGCGAGGACATTCTCCAGTCGGACCCGAATACGCGCCATGTCGCGGCCGGCCTCGCCGCCATGGACTGCGTGATCGTCCACGACCTGTTCCTGAACGAGACGGCGAACTACGCGCACATCTTCCTGCCCGGCTCGACCTTCCTTGAGAAGAACGGCACCTTCACCAATGCCGAGCGGCGTATCCAGCCGGTCCGCAAGGTGATGGCGCCGCTCAACGGGCTCGAAGACTGGGAAGTGACGCAAGGGCTCGCCAATGCGCTGGGCCTGGGCTGGACCTACACTCACCCGGCCCAGATCATGGACGAGATTGCACGGCTGACGCCCAGCTTTGCGGGCGTGTCGTTCGACCGGCTGGACGCGCTCGGCTCGATCCAATGGCCGTGCAACGAGGCGGCGCCTGACGGATCGCCGGTGATGCATGTCGGCGGTTTCGCGCGCGGCAAGGGGCATTTCGTCATCGCCAACTATGTGCCGACCGACGAAAAGACCGGCCCGCGCTATCCGCTGCTGCTGACCACCGGCCGCATCCTCAGCCAGTATAATGTCGGTGCCCAGACTCGGCGTACGGCGAACACGGCCTGGCACCCGGAAGACCTGCTCGAAATCCACCCGCATGACGCTGAGGAGCGGGGCCTGAAATCCGGCGATTGGGCGAAGCTCGCCAGCCGTTCGGGCGAGACAACACTTCGGGTCGAGGTCACCGACCGGGTGGCGCCGGGCGTCGTCTATACAACCTTCCACCACCCCGCGACGCAGGCGAATGTCGTCACCACCGAATATTCCGATTGGGCCACCAATTGCCCGGAATACAAAGTGACGGCCGTGCAGGTGTCGCCGTCCAATGGCCCGACCGACTGGCAGGCGGAATATAGCGAACTGGGCGAGCGCGCGCGGCGCATCGCGCGTGTCGAGGCTGCCGAGTGAGCAGTCTCGACCGCTTGATCTACATGGCCAATCAGATCGCCCGCAATCTCGCCACCCACGCCAATCCTGCCGCCGCGGTCGCCGATCATGTCGCCAGCTTCTGGGACCCGCGGATGCGCGCGATCATTTTCGATCATATGCAGTCGGGTGGCGCGGGTCTCGACCCCGTTGCCGCCGAGGCGCTCGCCGCCCTGGCTCAACGCGGTCCGCCCGATCACCAGACCGAATCGACGCGGTTCAACCGGGTGGACGAGGGCGGCGGGTCCGACGCCGGATGAACGGCGCCGCGAGGGAGCGATTTCGGGAGCAGCCGGCCGCAGGCGAAGGGCGTTCGGTTGATCGCGCGCTCGCGGTCGAAGAGCCCTGCGCGGTGGAAGTAAACGGGCTCGGCTATGCCGTCATGATGCTGACGCCGGCTGATTTGGTCGATTTCGCCTATGGCTTCTGCCTGTCGGAGCGGTTGATCGACCGAGCGGATGACATCGGCGGGGTTGACGAGCATCGGACGGACCAAGGAATCCTGCTCAGGATCAACACCGCGCCGGCGTTCCGCCACGGCGTCGCCGACCGCGTCCGCCATCGCATTTCCGACAGTTCCTGCGGCCTGTGCGGCATCGAGAATCTCGAACAGGCGCTGCGTCCGCTGCCCACCGTTGCCAGACAGACCCCCCTTGAGCCCGCCTCTATTTTCAGAGCGCTCGGAGAAATGCGCGCGCAGCAGCCCCTGAACGGCGCGACCGGCGCGGTTCACGCGGCCATGGCCTGCAGCGCGGACGGCGCCATCCTGATCGCGCGCGAGGATGTCGGCCGGCACAATGCCTTCGACAAGTTGATCGGTGCCATGCTCCGCAGCGGCGCGGCTTGGGACGACGGCTTTGCGCTGCTCTCGTCCCGTTGTTCGTACGAACTGGTCGAAAAGGCGGCCTTGGCCGGTTGCCCGACACTCGTCACCGTTTCGGCGGCAACAACATTGGCGCTGCGCCGCGCGGCGGAAGCTGGCCTGAAGCTGATCTCACTCGCCAGGACGGATTCGTTCCTGACGCCCGTCACGCTAAGTGGCTGGAGCGGGTAGCGGGAATCGAACCCGCGCGTTCAGCATGGGAAGCTGACAGGCTACCATTACATCATACCCGCGGCACCGGCGGTTCCCTTAGCTGCCGCCATGATGCCGGGCAAGCGGGAGGCGCGTCGCGCCCGGCGCGGAAATAATCCGATTCCATGCCCGATATCCACGTAATCCACAGGCACCTGTGGGTTGCCGCGACTCGGAAGCCATGAGACCTTCCACTTGTGCTTCGGAGCGACCGACCGGAAACGGAAAGAAGCTTCGAGACACCGCCCGATCCGCTGACGCCCTTCAGGACCAAGCGAGTGACAGGCGGGGCGAGCGAGGAAGGTGAGATCGGCGGGCGGCGCAAGCCACAGGCCACTCCCAGTTTCCAAACCGTCCGGCAGGACCTGAGCCTTCGGGCAAGGGAAATGCGAAAGGGCCGTTGAACGGAGCAGCGATGCTTTGCCAGACGGTTCGAACAGGGGAGCGCCGGTGCAGCGATGCGCGGGCGAGACCCGAGAGGAGGCACCTGGCCGCAAGGCGAAGGACTTCCGATCCGCCCAGTCTGAAGCCACCCTTCGGGGCAGCGCGGCGGGCCGGGAAAGTGGGGGCTGATGGCAACATCAGCCCCCATTATCGTTTGGGCGCACCCGCCGCGCCGCGTATCGCGCCTCGCTCATCCGCACTGAACTTGCCGCTGCCGCAGGGGTTTAGACCGGGCAGTCAGGAGCGCGCGCATGGCAGACCTCAAGAACAGTGAACCGGCAGACCGGAGCCGCAAGGACAAGGGCGGCGCCACTCGTCCTCAGCAAGCCGGCGAGGCCGAGACCACGCGCTTCGGGATGGAAGAGGGCGACAACACCGACACGCCCGCGACGGGGCCTGCCAGTCGCGGCGACTAGGCCATGATCCTGGCCAGGCCTTGCGCTCCGGAAGCCGAGACCGCAGGAGGGGCGACAGGCTACGGCAGGCGGAGGCGGATCGGCGGTGTATCAGCTTCTCTCCGGCCTGTCGGTGATCGAAGCCTCGTCCTTCGTCGCGTCCCCGACCGCCGGCCTCTATTGCGCCCAATTCGGGGCCGAGGTGATCCGGGTCGATCAGATCGGCGGCGGACCGGATTCTCGCCGCTGGCCGGTCACCGCAGCCTATGACTCGCTTTATTGGGAAAATCTCAACCGGGGCAAGAAGTCGGTTGCGCTCGATCTTGGCCGACCGGAAGGCCGCGCGCTGTTGCAGGAGCTGGTGCGCGCCACGGGCCAGTTGATCACCAACTTCCCCGCAGAAGGCTTCCTCGCTCATGCCAAGCTGGCGGAGGGGTGCGCCGGCCTGGTGACGGTGCGGATAATGGGCTGGCCGGACGGCTCGCCGGCGCTCGATTATACGGTCAACAATGCGGTCGGCTATCCGATGATGACGGGCGCGGGGCCGGAGCCGGTCAACCATGTCCTGCCGGCCTGGGATCTGCTGTCGGGCGCTTACGCCGCCTTTGCGTTGTTGGCGGCCGTGCGGCGGCGCGAGGAGACGGGACAAGGCTGCGAGGTGCGCGTGCCGCTTTCGGACGTGGCCATCGGCACCGTCGCGAACCTCGGCGGCATCGCCGAGATGCTCTACACGGGCGAGAACCGGCCGCGGCTGGGCAACACGGTCTATGGGTTGTTCGGGCGCGACTTCGTGACGTCTGACGGCGTGCGCACGATGATCGTGGTCGTCACGCCACGGCAATGGGCGAACCTCATCTCCGCGCTGGGCCTCGGAGCCGCGGTTGCCGCTGTCGAGCAGACGCGCGGCGTCAGCTTTGCTAGCGATGACGGCCTGCGCTTCACGCACCGCGATGCGCTCTTCCCCTTGTTCGAGGCCGCCATCGCCGCGCGCTCTCATGCTGAGCTCGCGGCCGCTCTGGATGCCGGCGGCATCGTTCATTCGCGCTATCGCACGATGCAGGAAGCGGCCCATGATCCGCGGCTCGTGGCGGACAATCCGATGTTCGCATCGCAGGCCGGCAACCCCAGCGGCTTCTCCTACCCCGCCGCCGGACCGTTCGGTACCGTGCCGCAGCTGGAGCGTGGAGCCCCCGCCGCGGCGCCGCGCAATGGCGAGCACAGCGAAGAAGTGCTGAGCGAGCGCCTGAAGCTCTCCTCCGGCGAGATCGCCCGGCTGATCGACGCCGGCATCCTGGGCATCGCCAAGGCATGAACACCGACGCGGAACGCTGGCTCGAAGCTGCCCAAGTCTATCGCGGGGAAGCGCAGGCCGCGCTGGCGGCGCGGCTGGCGGAGCGGCACATCGACACCGAACAGCGCGCGGCGCACGGCTTTGCCTGGGTCGCGACCAGCGTGGCGGCGCTTGAAGCGGTGCAGGGCTGGCTGCGCGCTGGCGAAGGCGGCACCGCCTACGATCGCCTCGTCGCCCGGCTCGCCTTCGCCGAGACGTTGGGGCAGCTCGTCGGCGGCCTGCCGATGGGCCAGAACGAGCTGTTCCGCCCCGCCGATCTGGGGCTGAAGCGCGCCGCGAACAATTTGGCCGAAGCCTGTGCTGACCTGCTCGACCTGGACCTGGCGCCGGCACGCAAGCAGCTGGCGGAGCGGCTCGCGGCGGGCGAGTGGCCGAGCGAGACGCTGCACGATCCCGAGCTGGATGCGATCCGCGACCAGTATCGCCGCTTCACCGAAGCCGAGATCCTGCCGAACGCCCATCGCTGGCACCTCGCCAACGATCTGCTGCCGGATGGAACGGTCACGCGCATGGCCGAGCTTGGAACCTTCGGCGTCTGCATCCCGGCAGACTATGGCGGCCTCGGCCTCTCCAAGCTGGTCATGTGCATCGTCACCGAAGAGCTGTCGCGCGGCTGGATCGGCGCGGGATCGCTCGGCACGCGCTCCGAGATTGCCGGCGAGCTGATCGCGATGGGCGGCACGGACGAACAAAAGGCTTATTGGCTGCCCCGGATCGCCAGCGGCGAAGTGCTGCCGACGGCCGTGTTCACCGAACCGGATACCGGCTCCGATCTGGGTGCGCTGCAGACCCGCGCGCGCTCCGATGGTGCGCATTGGGTGATCGAGGGCGCCAAGAACTGGATCACGCACGCCAGCCGTTCCGACCTGATGACCCTGCTCGCCCGCACGCTGCCGGATGCGAAGGGCTATGCCGGGCTGTCGATGCTGCTGGTGCCCAAGCCACGGGGGAGCGACGCCGATCCATTCCCGGCGGACGGAATGACCGGCAGCGAAATCGAGGTGCTCGGCTATCGTGGCATGCGCGAATATGCGCTGCAGTTCGACGGCATGATGGCACCTGAGGACGCGTTGCTCGGCGGCGAGCAAGGGCAGGGATTCAAGCAACTGATGCGCACCTTCGAAGGCGCGCGCATCCAGACCGCCGCGCGGGCCGTCGGGGTCGCCAGGCGGGCGCTCGAGCTGGGTCTCGATTATGCGCTGAACCGGAAGCAGTTCGGCCGCGCGATCATCGGCTTCCCGCGCGTTTCCGACAAGGTCGCGATGAGCGTGGTCGACTTCGTGCTCGCGCGCGAACTCAGCTACGCGGCGGCGCGGGCGAAGGATTCGGGCAAGCGCTGCGACATCGAAGCGGGCATGGCCAAGCTCCTCGCCGCCCGCGCCGCCTGGTCCAATGCCGACGCCGCGCTGCAGAACCATGGCGGCAACGGCTATGCGCTCGAATATGAGATTAGCCGCGTGCTGTGCGACGCCCGCATCCTCAACATCTTCGAAGGCGCCGCCGAAATCCAGGCGCAGGTGATCGCCCGAGGCCTTCTTGCTGCGCAAAACTAGTTGGCGACGCGCTTAGAATGCCAGCGCTATTGCTGCGGCTGCGCCCGACCTCCCCGTCTGGAGGTAGATCGGGCGCGACCAACTAGAAGCGGTAACCCACGCGGACACCGTAGGTGCGCGGATCGGAGTAGGTGCCTTGGGCCGAGAGCGTCCCAGTCGTAATCCGTCCCAGTGTCGCTTTGTCGGTGAGGTTTTGCACGAACGCTTGCACCGACAGACCGTTGTCGTGCCGATAGGTGACCCTCATGTCTACTTTGGCATATTCCTCCTGAAGGAACAGGGGCGCGGAGGCGCTAAGCAGATAGTTGCCGCTGTAGAGCACGTCGACTTCCGGGGTCAGCGTAGCGTTGTCGCCTAACGGGAGTTCGTAAGAGGCTCCGAAAGAAGCTGACCAATCGGGAGCATTTTGGACGCGCGTCTTCTTGCCGAAAAAGAGCGAGTCATAGCCGACAATGGCGCCCGCGCTGTTGGTGAGCGGTACGAACAACTCCGGATTGGTGCGCGGGTTGGGGAAGAAGCCGCTGCCCAGGCCTGCCTGGCTCATGATGCGTTCGGGCGACCCCGGCGCTCCACATGGGCTCGTCGGGCCAGTCGAGATTGTGCACAGCCCGCTGTTGAAGATGCCGAGCGGAGAGACCGAGTTCCGGGCATGAAGATAGTTGACCGCACCGCGCAGGGTCAACCGCGAGGTCGGCCTGGCGACGATGTTGAGCTCTGCGCCCGGCGCCTTGGTGTTGCCGACATTGGCGATCGTGGCAATGTTGACACCGGTGTTGTTCCCGGTTGAGACGAACTGCGTACCCTGCACCTGGTTGTTCGTATATTTGTTATAGAAGATCGCAGCGTTGACCTGCAGCCTGCGATCGAAAAAGCTGTTCTTCGTGCCGAACTCGATCGCGCGGACCCCCTCGGTGTCGAAGGTAGCAAAGGTGCCCTGCGGTATCGTCGTCGGCGTGAACGACGCACCGAAGCCGCCGGAATGCTTTCCGGTGGAGAAGCTCGCATAGATCAGGTTGTCGGGCGTGATCTGGTAATCGGCCGCGAGGCGGTACGTGAAGTATTTGAACTTCCGCTCACCGCAACGAGTGATGAAGTAGTTTGGAATCGTACCAACCACCGTGCTGGTGCCGGCTACCGCAAAGTCGCCCGGAGTGAGTCCGCCGCACTCGAAGTTGGCGAACGTCGCGCGATCCTTGTTGAACGGGAACACGGCACGGTAACCGGCCGGATTGGGAAAGGGAGCGGGTTGACCGGCAGCGATGGCGGCAGCGTTCTGCTGGGCAACATAGGTTCCGACAAAGGTCGTGAACGCCCCGCCGGGTTGCGCGACTTGCCGATATTCCTTGTCGTCGATCGTGTATCGGACCCCTGCAGTAAGCGTCAGCTTCTCAGCGAAAGTGTAGGAAACCTGGCCATAACCCGCATAGGATTTCGTGCGGGCCTTGATCGGAGTCGCACCGTCACTGGAAAGCGCGTTGTTGAGGTTGCAGGAAAACGCCGTGTTGGTCACGGCGGAGAACGAGTAGCCGCAGTTTCCACCATCGGCGTAAAGGACCGGGAAGCCATTCGCAGCCGCGGTGACGGTGCTGTAGTTCCCCCCTGAAAAGACGCTCGCGCTGCCTTCGTTGATCTTGTCGTCCATGTAGAACGCGCCGATCGTGTATTGCAGCGGGCTGGTCGCATCCGACGATTGCAGCTGCAGCTCCTGAGAGAAGGTCTTCGCTTCAGTGATGAAGTAGAATTCGCGGAACGGAACCGGCCCGCCATCACCGTCGCTGCGGTTCGAGAAGAAGAAATCGGTGTAGCCGGTAATCGAGCGTATCCGCTGCTGATCGCTGATATCGAAGCTGATCGTACCCGAGAAGTTCTTTGCCCTAACCTTGTTCTCCGGAACGAAGTCGAAGAGGACGTCGTACTTGCCACCAATGGGGATACCGATGTCGGCGCCACCGATGTCGGGAATGCCGTCACGGAAAACCGGGCTGAACGGGACCAGGCGGCCCGTCGCATAGTTTCCGCCATTATATCCGAATGGAAATGGGTAGGTTACACCATTGAAGGTGACGCTCTGGCCTGGTTGTCGGATCAGCGATTCATCGACGATCGCTCCCAGATTTTTCGCATTGAACGAGCTCAGGCCACGATCATCCTCGTGGAAGTAGGAGCCGCGGACGATCACCTCCAGGCGATCATCGAGGCTCGGGGGAGCGAAACGGATGCTGCCGCGCACGAATTGGTAATCGAGATCACCGATGTCAGCGCGCTTGTTGACGGTGCTCTCATAATAGGGGTCGTGCCGATCCATCGCGCCGGCGAGGCGGAAGGATAGGCCCTCGGTAATCGGAACGTTGACGAAACCCTCGAGCTTGAAGCGGTCGTAATTGCCGTAGATACCGGCGATGCCGAACCCGAGTTCGTCGGTCGGGCGGGCGCTTGAAAGAGCGATATTCCCGCCAAGACTGTTGCGGCCGAAGAGGGTGCCCTGCGGTCCCTTTTGCACCTCGACCCGCTCTAGATCGACAAAGGCACCAGTGGTCTGTTGCAGACGCGACTGATAGATTTCGTCGATGTAAAAGCCGATCCGCGGATCTGAGTTGGCCCCAATCGCTTCTGTGTAGACACCGCGGATCGCCGGACGGGAGGCCGCGCCCGAACGCGCGATGCGGAGCCCGGGAACTGTCTGCTCCAGCCGCGTGATGTCGCGAATATCCGAGTTGCGCAGTTCTTCACCCGTAATCGCCGTGATCGACAGGGGAATGTCCTGCAAATTCTCTTCGCGACGCTGGGCGGTCACGACGATATCGGCGATGCCTGTGTCCTCAGTGGCAGTCTCTGCCTGCGCCACCTGCGACCATGCCGTCGCCGGAGTGAACATCACCGCTGCAGTTGTGAAGAGCGCTGCGCGAAGAGGCGCCAGAACACGCGGACCGTTCGATCTCATCCATCCCTCCTGAAATCGCGCACACTTGCGGTGGCGTTATCGGGGAAGCTGACAGAAGTTGGTTCCGATTGCAAGCATTCGCAGTCAAAGAGGGTGGCGCGCCATGCAGGCGAAAGAGAATGTCAGCTATTACAGTCTGTTACACACACCCCGCTGGCGGAGCAGTATGCATGCGGAACCACTTGTAACAGCGGGAATAGCGCGGCGGTAAAGCGAGAGCCGCAGGCGCGTGGATCGATGGAGGGAGTCCGAGGACCGCGTTCAACGCCGCACTCCGCGCCGCAGGAGATGCCCGGCCGGACGTTGAGAAAAGCGATATGCTAATCGCGCCGAGATGCCGCCCGTCAGAGGCTCTATGCGGCTATAGCCGTGCCGAACGGCCTTCGATCAGCGAGCCCGTGAAGCTCCGCACCTCAGGCGGAAGCTTGGCATTGGCGATCCGTTCGAGCAGCATGGTCACGGCCGCTTCGGTCATGCGTCGCACCGGCTGTCGGATCGTCGTCAGCTGGTAACTGGGCCAGGCAGCAGGCTCCACCCCGTCGAACCCGACAATCGAGAGATCGTCCGGAATGGAAAGGCGGAACTCATTGCGGGCCGCATCCATCGCCCCGATCGCCATGAGATCATTGGCGCAGATCAGCGCCTCCGGGCGCTTCTTCTTCGCCATCGCCTCGCGCAGGCCCTGCGCGCCGCTTTCGTGATCGAAATGGCCGACAAACACATCCGCCGTCAGATCGTGATGGGCAAGACGCGCCAGCGCACCCTCGACTCGCTGATTGCCGACATAACTGTCCTGCGGCCCTGAAAGGATGGTGAAGCGGCGATGGCCCGCTGCGACCAGGCGGTCCACCAGCAGCCGCTCCCCGCCGATCGAGTCGCAGAATACGCTTGGCACGGCGTCATTCTCCGCCGATCGGTTGTAGAGCACGACTGGAACCTGGTGCTTCTGGAATTGGGCGAGCTGTTCGGCTGACAGGCGCGCGGCGGCGATCGCGCCATCGACCCGGTAACGCCAGATCTGCGGCAGAACCTTGCCCGCATCGCCTTCGTTCTGCAGCGCGAACAGGAGGACCCGGATACCCTGCTCGTCCAGCCGCTGCGTCAGTTCGGCCAGCACTTGCGGATAATAGAGGTTGGTGAGGTTGGAGATCAGGACCGCAACCAGATTCGACCGTTTGGTGATCAGGCTGGAGGCGAAAACATTGGGCTCATAACCGAGCTTCGCCGCGGCCCGCAGGATCGCCTTGCGCTTTTCATCCGAGATGCTGTTGCCGGGCCGGAAGCAGCGGGACACCGCAGATTGCGACACGCCGGCCAGCCGTGCCACGTCATAAGACGTGGGGCGGCGGCGGGGCTGATCGTTGCTGGCGCGCTCGTCTTTCATCGGGGCGGACCCTAGCTTACCCTAACGGCGGGGCAAGTGGCGGACGAGCCGGAACTGGGGTGCCAATCATGCTTGAGCCGCGATTCCATCACATCGCGCCCGGTCAGTGGATCAACGACCCGGTTGGACTGCACCGGCTGAACGGCGTCTGGGTGCTCCACGATCAACGGGCAAGCGCTCTGGGCGATCCGGCGATCGGCTGGGGTCGGGCGACCAGCACCGACCTGCTGCACTGGAACGACGAGAGAATGGTCATCCCTCCCGGCGCGGACGAGTGGATCTATTCGGGATCTGTGCTGCAGGAGGAGGCGAGGACGCGCGCCTATTTCACCCTGCACCGGCCCTCTTCAGGCCTGCAGGCTCAGGGGGAGGCGCGGTGGGGGGGAACGTGGCAGCGAGTGCCGGGGGACCGGGTGGCCGCGCGCGCCGAAAGCCGCGATCCTTATGTTTTCCGCTGGGAGGATGAATGGCGCATGCTGCTCGCCCAGCCGCCGCCCTGGGGCGATCCGATGCGCCATCCCGCGCGCCTCATGCTGCTCGGTTCGCCTGATCTCGAGAATTGGCGCGAAATCGCGCCGGTGGGGCCGGCGAGCACGCTTGGGGAAATGTTCGAGACTCCCCTGCTGCGGCGCATCCCCGTCGCGGACGAAGCAGCCGAAGACTGGCCGTGGCTGCTGGCCGTGGGCGTCGTCGACCGTCGCGAGGGGCGGACGGTCTGCGGCACACGGGCCTGGTTCGGGCGCTTCGACGGGAGCAGATTCGAGGAAGCCTCCTCAGCGTTCCAGCTGGACCATGGTCCGGATTTCTATGCGCCGGCCTTGTGGGCGGGAACCGCCGACGACGAAGTCGTCGCCACCGCCTGGACCAACAGCTGGTCCTATGCGCGGCTGCTGCCAAGCCGAGGCTGGAGCGGCGGCGCGCATGCCTTGCCCCGCCGCCTGTCCGCCGCGCGCGACGCGCGCACTGGATATTGTTTGCGGCAGCAACCCGCTGCGCTGCCCATCGGCGGCCCGCCCCGTTCAATCGCGGCCGAGCGGAATATGGTCGGAGTTCGGGCGCTGATATCCCTCTCAGGTCGTGGCGCAGTGCGGCTCGGCGACCTCAGGCTCCATCTGCAGCCAGGCCGTTTTGAGCTTGTGCGAGAGTGCGAACTCGCCCCCCTCACGACCGCTGGCTTTGCTGGCCGCTGGGCCGCACCGTGCCAGGCGTCGACGGTCCACCTGCTGCTCGACGGCTGCGTCGCCGAGGTCTTCGCAGAGGACGGCTCGGCATGGATGAGCGCGCTAAGCCTTCGCGACGAGAGCCATCAGCTCGAGGTGGAAGGGGATCTTGCAGTCACGATGCGACCGATCGGCTAGTCGGCGGTCCAACCGCCATCGACGATCAGGCTCGTCCCGGTCACCAGCGCCGATGCGTCGGATGCGAGATAAAGCACCGCGCCCATCAGATCCTCGACGCGGCCGATCCGGCCCAGCTTGATCTTGGCGAGCACGTTCGCCTTGAACTCTTCATTCTCGAAAAAGGGTTTGGTCAAGGGCGTCTCGATGAAGGTCGGTGCGATGGTGTTCGAGCGAATGCGGTGCGCTGCCAGGTCGAGAGCAAAGGCCTTGCTCATGCCCTCCAGCGCCCATTTGGAAGCGCAATAGAGACTGCGATTGGGGCCGCCGACATGGCCCATCTGGCTGCCGATATGGATCAGGCTGCCCGGCTCTTTCGCTTCGATCAGACGCTTCGCACAGGCTTGCGCGACGAAGAATGCCGCCTTTAGGTTCAGGTCCAGCACGGCATCGTAGTCGGCTGGGGTGACTTCCGTCATCGGCATCGGACGGTTGGTGCCGGCATTATTGACGAGCAGTTGAAAGGCGGGCCGTTCGGCAAAGAACCGCTCGACGGCGGCCATGTCGGTCACGTCGAGGATCGCGGCTTCGGCGATGCCATCCGCTTGCCGGATCGCCGCTGCGCCCGTTTCCACGCTCGCCGCTGTCCGCGCGATCAGCGTGACCGCAGCGCCGGCCTCGGCAAGCGCCGCCGCAGCAGCTAGCCCGATCCCACCACCGGCGCCGGTGACGAGCGCACGGCGACCGTCCAGCCGGAACGAAGGGGTAAGCGGCAGCACTGGATCGGAGGGCGTCACGCCGTTTCCAGCGCCTCCGCCTTGCCGGCATAGGGCACGTTGCGCCCGCCATAGCGGCGCACGCGAACATTGGCCTGTTCGCCATGGCCGGCGAACCCCTCAAGCGCGCAGAGCCGCGAGCAATATTCGCCGATCATGGCTGAAGCAGCGTCGGTGGTGACGCGCTGGAAAGTGCAGGTCTTCAGGAACTTGCCGACCCAGAGACCGCCGGTATAGCGCGCCGCCTTCTTGGTCGGCAGCGTATGATTGGTGCCGATCACCTTGTCGCCATAGGCCACGTTGGTCCGCGGGCCCAGGAACAGCGCGCCATAGTTCGTCAGGTGCTTGAGGAAATAGTCCGGGTCGCGGGTCATGACCTGGACATGTTCGTTGGCGTAATCGTCGGCGACTCGGACCATCTCCGCCTCGTCCTCGCACACCACGACCTCGCCATAATTTTCCCAAGCCTGCCGCGCGATCGGTGCCGTGGGCAATATCTCTAGCAGACGCTCGACTTCGCGCATCGTCTCGCGGGCGAGCTTTTCAGAGGTGGTGATGAGGATCGCAGGGCTTTCCGGTCCATGCTCGGCCTGACCCAGCAGATCGGTAGCGCATATCTCCGCGTCGATCGTTTCGTCGGCAATGACCATCGTTTCGGTGGGGCCGGCGAAGAGATCGATGCCGACGCGTCCGTAGAGCTGGCGCTTGGCCTCGGCGACGAAGGCATTGCCGGGCCCGACGAGCATATCCACGGCCGTGATCGATTGGGTGCCGAGTGCCATGGCGCCGATCGCCTGAATGCCGCCCAGCGCGTATATCTCGTCCGCGCCGGCCATCGCCTGTGCCGCCACGATCGCCGGTGCAGGCCTGCCTTCGAATGGCGGCGCGCAGGTGATCACGCGCGGCACTCCGGCGACTTTGGCGGTGATGACGCTCATGTGCGCGGAGGCGAGCAGCGGATACTTACCGCCTGGCACATAGCAGCCGGCGCCGTTGACCGGCACATGTTTGTGGCCGAGGATGACGCCGGGGAGCGTCTCGACCTCCACCTCCTTCATGCTGTCCTTCTGGATCTGGGCGAAGTTCCTGACCTGCGTCTGTGCGAATTCGATGTCCTTAAGGTCCTGGCCGGTCAGCTGGTCGATACAGTCCTGAACCTCCTGCGGGGACAAGCGATAATCGTCGCGGTCCCACCCATCGAATTTGACGGAAAGCTCACGAACAGCCGCATCTCCGCGCCGTTCGATGTCACTGAGGGTCGCCTCCACCATATCGCGGACTTTCCGGTCGAGATCCGCGCGCGCCTCCGCCGTCACTCCGCGCTTCAACCAGATCGCCATGTGGACATCCTCCCTGTAGAACGAAACCATATTGACTGCGAATGCACGAAAATGCAACATCGCGCGCGCTGAGGAGAATGAAGATGGTGACGGGGGCAGAAGGGGCAGAGCTTGCCCGCGCCTGGGATGAGAAGGCGCTGGCAGCCCGCGTGGTGCGCTACGACGATCTCATTCCCTGCCGAAACGCCTTTATCGACACCCGCACGCCGGGCTCCGATGCAAAGGAGAATTTCACGATCATCGGGCCGGGTGTCGCAGAGAACCCGGAGCAGCATGTTCACATCACCGAAGCCCATGGCTTCAACATCGGCGGCGCGCGGCAGCCGCCGCGGTGCACCAACTCACAGCACAGCCATGACACTGCCGAAGTGTTCGTGGTTCACTCCGGCCGCTGGCGGTTCACCTTCGGCGAGCATGGCGAAGATGCACAGGTGGACGCCGAACCGGGCGACATCGTGTCCTTCCCCGTTCACGCCTTTCGCGGGTTCGAGAATATCGGCGAGGAAACGGGCTTCCTCTGGTCGGTGCTGGGCGGCGACGATCCGGGTCGAGTGCTCTGGGCACCCAAGGTGTTCGAGATGGCCGCGGAATATGGCCTGATCCTGCTGGAGAACGGCGCGCTGGTCGACACGACGCTTGGCCAGACGGTTCCTTCTGACGCGAAGCCCATGCCGGTCACCAGCCCCGAGGCCATCGCCAAGCTGCGCCGGATGCGTCCGCAGGATGCGGGCGAGATTATCGCGCGCGCGCCGCAGACGCCAATCCCGGGCGAAAAGCTGGTGATCGGCCCGGGCGGTCAGCTCCCGGCGGCTGAAGGTTTCACCGTCTCGCGGCTCACTCTGGCGGCGCAAGAGACAAACGCGGTCTCGAGCCCGGCCCATGCGGAGGTGGTCTTTGTGCAACGCGGCAGCGCCGAGATGTGCACGGACGATGCAGCAGTGACCCTCGGAAAAGGCGACACCATGACCGTCCCGGCCGGCCTGCCGCGCTGCTATCGCGGGCTTGGCAATGGCGCCGAGCTGATCGTGGTACGGGGCACCGGCTGACCTAGATGCCCGCTGCCGCCCGCCCTGCCTTGGCGCCGGCGCGGACAAAAGCATGATCCGAGCCCTGCAGGAACAGTCGCGCGCCCTTGCTGGCCCATGAGCTGACGTCCGCATCGCGGGGCACGAACATCCCCACCGGCACTGCCGCTGCTTTTGCGGCAACCAGGACGCGCTCAACCGCAGCGAGCACCGCTGGCGCATCCGGATCGGTCTCGCCGAGCGCGACGGTGAGATCGATGCGCCCGACGAACAGCGCGTCCAAATCTTCGACGGCGGCAATCGCACCGATCGCCTCCACCGCCTCGACATCTTCGATCTGGGCGATCACGACGGTGCGCTCCGCACTTGCGGCCTGGTGCCTGGGCATCGGCGTGAGGCCGTATCCCGCTGCACGCGACGAGCCGGCATAGCCCCGACCGCCGCGGCCATAATGTGCTGCCTTGACCGCCGCGCGCGCCTCGTCCGCCGAGCGGATATGCGGAAGCAGAACGCCGTCGGCACCGCAATCAAGCGCATTCAAGATGTGCTCGGCCGCAGCCGTCGGCGTGCGCACGATCACCGGGAGTTCGGCGGCGCGGGCGGCCATCACGCACAGATCGATGCCGGTGCGGTCGAACGGCGCATGCTCCGCATCCAGGCACAGCAGGTCCAGCCCGGCGCTGGCCAGCACTTCGACCAGGATCGGGGAGGGCGTCTTCAGGAACGATCCCCACAGCATGTCGCCTGCGGCAAGGCGCTGTTTCAGGTTCATGCAGCAAGCCTCTTGCTCGCAATCTCGGCGCCTTCCGCAAGACTCGCCAGCTTGGCCCAGACGATTTCCGGATCGACCGCGCCGAAACCGGCGAATGTCGAAAAGCCGCAATCGGTGCCGGCAATCACGCGTTCGGCCCCGACCATGCGCGCGTAGCGCTCGATCCGCTCGGCCACGACGCGCGGATGTTCGATGAAGTTGGTCGTCGAGTCGATCACGCCGGGGATCAGGATCTTGTCGGCGGGAAGATGCGCGATCTTGTCCTGAAACGCCTCCCAGTCGTGCTGGTGGCGGGGGTTGGCGGTTTCGAACAGCAGGCCGGCGGGCTTGGCGCGCAGCAGGGTCGGCAGGATCACCGCCATCTCGACATCGCAGTGATGCGGCCCTTCGTAATTGCCCCAGCACACATGCATCCGGCACCGATCGGCCGGCACGTTTCTCAGCGCGTGGTTAAGCACCTCGACGTGCCGCCCGATCGCCTTCAGATAATCGGCGTCCGAACGATCCTTGAACATCATGTGGCGCCCCAGGCCCAGGTCGGGGCTGTCGAGCTGCAGGATGAGGCCCGCTCCCACGATCGCTTCATATTCGGGCCGCATCGCTTCGGCGAGCGCCTCGAGATAGGCATCGTCGTCGGGATAGAATTCGTTCGGCTGGAACAGCGCGATGACACCGGGAGACGCGGCGTTCATGAACCCTGCCGGATTGCCGTGCTTAGTCCGGGCGGCCGCGAAGCGGCGAATGTCCTCGGTGAGCGGGGCAAGCGTGACCGGGCGGACTTCTCCAACGCAGCGCGGCCGGCGGTAAGTCGGGGTGCCACCGCCCTTCGCCTGGCGATCGAGGAACGTGGGAAATGCTTCGAGATCGGCCGGCGCGCGGCGCGGGCTGTCGCCGGCAAAGCCGCTGATCCTGTCTTTGATATAGGTCGCGTAGCTGATCTTGCTCATCTCGCCGTCGGAGACGATGTCCACGCCTGCGGCGACCTGGCGGCGCACCGTCTCCTCCACGGCTGCCGAGACCAGCTGCTCGAAGCGGTGCTGATCGACCGGCTCATCGCGCTCCGCTGCGAACAACGATTCGGCCAGTTCGGCGCCGCGCGGCAGGGAGCCGACATGCGTGGTCAGGATCGGGTCGGGCATGATGTTTCCTCGGCAAGCCAGCCGAGCAGAGCTTCGGCGAGCGCATGGGGTCGTTCGAGCGGCAGGAGATGACCCGCGCCGTGGATTTCCGAGAAGCGCGCGTTGGGACCGATCATCTCGGCCCAACGGCGATGCCATTCGGGCGGGCAGAGCCGATCCTCGCTGCCGCACGCGAGCAGCACCGGCATCGCCAACGCCGGCAGCCCCGGGCGCAGGTCGTCGCGCAGCCTAAGGGCTTCGCTTTGCGCGACGAATGCGTCCGGTCCGAGTGCGAGCGCCATTTCCATGACGGTTTGCAGCATCGCCGCATCGCCGCGATTGGCGGCGGCGAGGTAGTTGGGCTTCAGTTCGTCGGCGACGATTTCCGCCAGACGGCCTGCGCGCACGTCCTGCTGCTGGCGAGGCCGGACGGCGGCACGCTCCGGCAAGTCGGCCGACGCGTTGAACGCGACCAGCCCCAGCGCGGCGATGCGGGACGGAGCACGCCGCGCCATCTCCGCCGCTACTATCGCGCCCATGGAAAAGCCGATGGCGGTCACTGGCTCTTCCACCACGGATAGCACAGCATCTGCCATCGCGCCGATCGTGCTTTGGTCGAGGCGCGGCGCGTGCCGCACGGTGTGACCAGCCGCCGCGAGCTGTCCGGCGACCGGATGCCACAGCCGCTCGTCGCACATATTGCCCGGGATCAGCAGAACCGCCGTCATGTCACAGGCGCGGGGTCCAGTCCCGAGCTTGCACCTCGTCACAGAAAGTGCGCACGCCGCCGTCCGGACCGATACCGATCACAGCGTAGCTGAAGGAGGCTGAGCGCGTTGTATCGTTGCTCATCGTGAACAGCGAGAGCAGCGCCGTGGCGGCTTCACTGTCGCCGAACGCGCGCACGACGAAACCGCGCACCCGCAGCTTGCCGCTCTTGCGCATCTGATCGACCAGATCGCGCGCAGCGGACAGCAACCGCTCGGCGGCGGGGGGGTCAAGGTCCAGGTGGTCCTCTGCCCTAAAGCTGATGTCCCCGCGCTCCTGACGCATGTCGGGGTCGAAGGCGACGTCGATCGCCGGCTCGGGCGGCTGTGCGACGCCGGCGCCTACTCGCCACATGCGGCCGATCCGGCCGTCGTAAAGGTCGGCGACGAGCGCCCGATCTTCACCGATGATTGCCGCGCCTAGTCTGCTTTCGACGCAGAGAAGCTCGCCTGCCACATCGAAGGGCTGCGCCGAAAACGCGGCGAGGATGGCTTCCTCGCTCAGATACTCGCCCCCGCCCCAGGCGCACCGGGCATTGCCGAGCAGGCCATCGTCGGCGGGACGATTGCTTTGGGCCGTTGCGCGAAGGTGATCGAGTCCGCTCATGCGCCGAAACCTCCCGCGATCTGCCGCAGCACGGACACTTCGTCGAACACCGTTGCATCCTCGACCACCAGGCCGCCGCGCAGGCGGTAGTGTGACACGGCCAGCAGCCACAGCTCGCGCCCGCTTGGCTCGCCCCAGACGCCGGTGCCCTTATGCGTTCCGGCCATAGACCAGCGCAGCGCGACGGCGATGTCGCCATGGGGCAAGGGACGAGCAGCGACGTGCTCGCAGCGGAAGGCGCGATGGTGCAGGCCGTTCGCCAGCTGCATCAGGCATCCGATCCAATATCCGCGGCCAAATCCGTGCCGGCGCGAGGGCCAGCGGACCTCGACGGCGGGGGAAAGCATGGCAGCGGCGTCACCATACATATCGTCGGCGAAAGCTGAGCGCAGCATGGCGGCCAATGGGGCGGCGGGATGGCGCTCCGCTATCTCCACATCGCCTGCCGTTCGGGTGGCGGCGATCGCCTCCCTGCGCCAGTCGTGCCGGGATTGATCGCCCTCGCGGTCGGCGGCAGCAGCGGCGACAGCGATCGTGCGCGGATCGGCGCCGACCTGCCAAAGGGCGGTCGCATTGTCGCGGACCAGCCATTCCTCGACGATCCGATTGGCGATCACCTTGCAGTCCGCGATCGTGGTCACGCCGGTGCCGCGCATGGTCGCGGCGCCGATCAAGGGCTCGTCGCCGAAATGCGTGGATCGGCTGGAGATGCGGTGCGAGCTGTAGAATTCGCCGGGCGCGTCCTCGCTCCAGATGACGTCCTCGGCCAGTACCACACGGTCCGCGTAGCTGGCGAGCGACGCCACCGTATTCTGTGTCACCACCTCCATACCGACGGTCGGGCCGGCAAGCGTGTGCATGACGCAGTCTTCGCTATAGTGCGTGCGGCAGAGGCCGACGTTCTTTTCTTCCCAAATGCGGTGGGTGCAGCGGACGATGTAGTCAACAAAGTCGCGGTACACCGGCTCGAACCCGTCCAGCGCCTGCCGCGCGGGTCCCTTGGCAAGCTGCTCGCGCATCGGACGGCCGACGGGCGAAAGCACATCCGGGTCCTGATCCCAGGCCATCAGCGATAGGCCTGCATCAGCACGCCAATCTCGTCGAACAACATCCATTCCTCCACGATCTCGCCGCCGGACAGGCGCAAATGGCTCATGCCCATCATGAAGACGGGTTTGCCGGAGGGGCATTCGCCCAGCACGCCGCCGGGGGCACTGCGCCCTTCGAGCACCCAGCGAACCGCGACGATGACGCCATCGGCTTCCTCGCTCCAGCAGACATGCTCCACGCGCATCATGCCGTCGGGAATGGCGGCGAGCACGTGCAGCACCAGCGCCTGATAGTTGCGCAGGCCCTGGGCGGTGCGGCCGCCACCGGCATGCGCGATCACGTCTTCGGCATAGGCGCGGCTGAGCCAGTCGAGCCGGCGCATGTTCCAGACGTCGTGGAACAGCGCCCGCGCCCAGCCGTCGAGCGTAGTCTCGTCGAGATCCAGCCGGCCGCGCGGCGCTTGACCGTCGAGCCGGGTCGGCGGCGATACGAGGAACTGCTCCGCCGCGCCTGCTTCAGCAGCCGCCCGCGCGACGACGTGGGGATCGTAGCCGAGCTGGCGCACCGCCGCGCCATTGTCGCGCACCAGCCATTCGGTATGGATGCGGTTGTCACGGCTGATGCAGTCGGCGACGAAGCGGATGGACGTTCGGCGGCCGGTGCCCGGACCCCAGGCGGTCCGCCCGACATTGGTCGAGCGGCTATGGCCGAGATGCGAGGTGTAGAAACCCTGCTCCTCGTCGCCGCTCCAGGCGACCGCCAGGTGGTGGATTTCGCCGTCCGGATAGGCGTTCAAAGTCGTGATGGTCGAGGCGATCACCTCTTCGACCGAGCGCACGATCCCATAGGATGAATAGACGGTGCAGCTCGTGTCGTAGGTGTCGTAGATATAGCCGACGGCGCGATCCATCCAGATCTCGTCGGTAATCCGCACGATGTAATCGACAATGTCGGTAAAGCGGTCCTCGAACCCCCGCATTGGCTGGGTCCGGCCGCCCGCCGGCGTCTGGCGCAGCGACCGGGCGTCCTGCTGGCGCAGCAGGGTGACCTGCGGCCGCTCGGATAGTGTGAACGGCAGGCTTTCGGTCATTGCAGGGTCTCTTTGATCGGCGCGATGCGCAGCGTGTCGCCGGACGTGACGCGGAGCAAGGTTGCACTCTCGCCATCCAGCCGCACACCGTCTTCGACTGCACTGGCAACGCCGCGGACGAGGCGGAACTCGGGACCAACCCCGGCAGAGATCAACGTCGGCACGCCACCGGATTGCTCGCCGATGAAAGTTGCCGCGCTGGAGGAGGCTATGGTCCGAACCGAGTCAATGTCGGCGACGAGAGTCGGGCCGCCGTCGAAAATGTCGACATAGCCTTCGTCGCGAAACCCTTCATCCAGCAGCATGGCGTGAGCCGGCCGGCCATCGTCGTGCGGCCGTCCCAGCGCTGCTTGCGCGGACGCCGGAAGCATCGAGATATAGATGGGGTAGCGCGCGCCGAGGTCCGCGATGAACTGGTTGCCGTGGATCGCGCCGATGCGGTCTGCCTCCCCGAACTCCATGTCGTAGAAATGGCGGCCGATCGCGTCCCATACGGGCGAGCGGCCCTCGCCGTCCTGATAGCCGCGAAGCTCGGCGATCACGCATTTGCCGAACCAGTGCCGGTGGGACGCCATGAACATATAGCGCGACCGTGCCATGAGCTGGCCGAGCGCCATTCCACGCATGCCGGGGTCGACGAACAGGCCGCCAACCTCGGTCTCGCCATCAAAGTCGTTGACGAGGTTCAGCAGGCGTTGAGCTTTCGACCGTGCCAGCGCCCGCGACAATGCCGCCTGGCGGGTTATCCGGTAGCTGTAGAATGGCCATTCCGCGCCGATCCGCGCGAAGATCATGCCGGTGGCGACGACTTGCGCGCCGATCTCCGTGACCAGCATGACGGGGGCGCCGTCATTGCGGGCCTGTTCGTCCTCGAGCGCCTGCACTGCCGATCCAATCCGCCGCTCTATGGCATCGCGGTCGGGCGGCAGGCTGGTCAGGCCGTTGCCGCCGCGGCGCGCGAGGTCCAACACCGCTTCCAGGTCGGCCTCGCGCACGGGCCGTACGACAGCATGATCCCCTCGCATGACACGAGGTATATCGCATATGCATCCGCAGTCAATCTCAGGAAAGCAATTGCTGGACCGCCCTTGCTCCGCCGAGCGCTGAGCCCAGCCAATCCTCGCTGGGTCCGAACGCGATTCGACCGATCGGATAGTCATAGACTTTGGCGGGCGCGATCTGACCGGCCGGAGCGAAGTAGAAGCCCGGCGGGGGCGTCACAAAGGCATGGCCCCAGCGATTGAGCACGATACCAGCGATATCGCGGCGCGCGTCGAAGCCGCCGGATGCAAACATCTGCTGGAGCTGCGCCACGATCCGGCGCTCGTAGTTCGCATAAGGCGTGGAATAGAGTTCCATCCGCGCGTCCGGCCCCTGCGCTTCGAGCGGCAGATCAGGGCGCGGGAAAGGCGCATAGAGCGTCATCACGATCGGCTTGTCGGGATGGAACGGCGTGGGCCTGCCATTGGCCGTCACCATCGGCTTGCGGATATTCGCGTAAAAGCCGGTGCCGTCGAACCATCGCGCCGCAGAAAAGCCAAGCTTGTCCAGAAAGCGCCAGTTCCGCAGCGCCACATTGACCATCAGCATCGGCGAATAGAGGTAGCGGTCGAAGGCGGCACGATTGGCCGCGGGCAAGTCCTGGACGATATGCTTGGCGACCCAGGCGCCAATTCCCAGCACAGCGGCTTTCCCCCGGACGCGGTGCAGCCGGCCATCCTTTTCGTAGACGATTTCGACGCCGCCCGTGCGGTTGGAGACTCTGACCGCGGTTGCACGCGATCTGATCCGGCACGGGCTGCCGGCGCGATCCAGTGCAGCCGGCATGAGCTGCCCAAGATTGCCGCCCACGCCGACGCGGATCGCATCGGGAATGGCGGCCTTGACCAGGGCACGCGCGAGAACTGCGTTCCCTTCCGGAAAGCTGACGAAGCGTTCGCCAAGTTCCGCTTCGGCAGTGCCGCCAGCGAACCGCTCAATGCCTGGAAAGGAGCGCGCGCCATAGGCGGAGATTTGCGGCCCGGTGATGCACATGCCCTGCGTGATGTATTTGAGCGCCTCGGGCGTGGCCTTGAGTTCGCGGCTGGCGAAGTCGGCAAAGGTCATGCCGTCGAGCCGCGCTGCTTCGATGTCGGAGACAGGTCCCTGCCGGCGGCGCTCGCGCATCGCCAGCAGTGCTTGCTTCATCGCATCGGGCCAAGGCGCGCGGCGCAGATCGTCCTGCCAAACGTCCTTCACCCACCCGTCTTTGCCGAAGAAATAGCCGGTCGTGGCGGTCTGCTCGCCAAAATAAAGCGGGCCGGACGACGATGCCGCGAAGTTGAAGCTCGATTTCCCGTCTTCACGCTCGGCGAAGCGCAGATTGTCGGGCAGCCCTAGCTCGGCCCAGAGCGCGCCGCCTCGATCGTCGCGGCTATTGGGCAGTACGAAGTTCAGCGACGCCTGCGCGCCGGCGATGCGATAGCCATCGACCTCGAACTCGTTAGCCTTGGCATAGCCGCCGAACACTTCCTGATTGTCGAGCAGCAGGCAGGTTCCGCGCGGATGTTCCTTGTGGAAGGCGTGCAAGGCACCGAGCCCGGAAAAGCCGCCGCCGACGATGATCAGGTCGTAATGCTCGCCGGTGTCACGCACCTTGGCGGCGTCGGCGAAAGTGTTGTCGCGGATGCGATGTCCGGCCTCCATCGTCTGCCAGGTCGTGCCGTTGGAGCCGCGATATTCGCCGATGCCGCTGGGACCGTTCCATTCTGCGGCGGGATCAGCGGCCGCGGTGCTGGTGGCCCCGCACCCATGGAGCAGGGCGGCGCCTGTGCCGACCAGGGTGGCATTCAGCAAGTCACGGCGCGTAATCCTTGGGTCTAGTTCAGGCATGTCCTGACGCTTGGTCATGGCCGGCTCCGCGCCGGGTCCTGTAAGTCCGCCGCGAAACAGTAGAACAGGCCGTCACCGCCAGTGGCCTTAAGGTGCGAAGGTCCGCAGCCGGTGGTCTGGTGGGCCGAGTTCCAGGAGATGCTGAGGCCAATAGTGTCTCTGTCGGAATGGCCGATCTGTGCGCTGCCGTCCGGCCCGGAATAGGTCCAGTTGCGGCAGGTCCGATCATAGCGATTGTCATAGGCGCGCCCGTCCGCCCTTGATCCGGTGAGGATGTCGTGGCGCAGCACCGGATCGCCCTTGCCACCGATCCGCTCGCCACGCTCGGTCAAGGCGGAGCCTTGGCTGACCAGATTGCCCGCTCGGGCGTGCGCAAGCGTGTCGCCGTGCAGATGGGCGAGGTCGGTGGCGACGCGCACCCTCTCGACGTTGAACCACGGGCCTTTGCCGATGCGGTCGCGGGCGTTGACAACGCGCGCTTCGCCCGTTGCCTGGGTGCTCAGATAAGCGCGCCACCGGGCGGCGGGCAGGCCGGCTTCGCGCGCGAGGCGGGTGCAATGAGCGTCCGCTCCAGCCAGGCCGCCGAGATTGCCCCCGTCCACGCCGCGGCTTGTGACGAAGAAGCTCGGCGCGCCCCTGGGCACCTGCTCGAAAGGAGGAATTCGAGTTGGTTGAGCAAGCGACCCCGGAGCAGCTGCCAGATAGATCACGAGGCCCGCTGCCAAACCAGCTGCCGACTTTCGGAGGGGCGTAAAGCGGGAGAGATTCAGGCCTTCAAGCATGAGCGGGAACGATCCGACAAAGCCACTTGCCGGACGAAAACTACAGGCTATGCATTCAAAGTCAAACGTGGATGGATCGCCATAGCTCAGCTCCCAGCCTTTATTGACGATGCGACCGTCGATCGATTGCTGGCGCCGGCCGATGTGCTTGCAGTGATCGAACGCGCTTTCCAGCAGCCGCCGATCGCACCGCCCCGGGTTGCCGCCGAGACCGATGACGGGTGCCAGACGCGGACGCTGCTCGTAATGCCGGCGCTGAGACCCGGCGGTGTCGCGACGGTGAAGATCGTCACTGCCCTGCGCGGCAGCACTACCGGATTGAGCAGCCACCTGCTCGTGTTCGATCAGGGCGGCGGCTTGCTGGCGGTGGTGGAGGCGCACAAGCTGACCGCGCGGCGCACCGCGGCGGCTTCGGTGCTTGCCGCCCAGGCGCTTGGTGCCGGAAGGGCTCGGCATCTCGCGGTGCTTGGTGCGGGCCGGCAGGCGCGCGCGCAGATCGAGGCCTATGCCGATGCTATGCCGCTGGAGACGATCACTTTATGGGCGAGGCGGGCGGGGGCGGCGGCCGAGCTTGCTGCATTTTGTGCAGGGAAGGCTGCAACCGTTCGCATAGCGCCAGACCCGAAAGAGGCCGTACGCGACGCCGAAATCATTACCTGCGCCACTGCGGCCGAAACGCCGTTGATCCTGGGCGGCTACGTATCGCCCGGTACTCATGTCGATCTGGTCGGCGGCTTTCGCCCGGCCATGCGTGAGGCGGACGATGCGCTGATGTGTCGCGCCAGCATCGTCGCAGATACGCCGGCTGCATTGGCGGAAGCGGGCGATCTCATCCACCCCATCGCATCCGGCGCGATCACGCGCGATAACGTGCTGCTCCTCGCGGACCTGCTGGCCGGTGAGTTGCCGAGACCGCGCGGCGATCTCACCGTGTTCAAGTCGGTTGGCCACGCCGCCGAAGACCTGGTCGTTGCCGAATTGCTCCTCGAACGGCTCGATCTCGCCGAGGCGCCCGCCCTCCAGCCCGCAAGGATCTCGTGCTCATGACTGAGGCAGCCCCCCGTTTGCGCGCCGAGGACATCTCGCTCAGCCGCCGGAGCGTGGCGTTCCTGCTGCTGATGATCTTCGAGTTCTTCTACGGCTGGTCGTGGAACACGGTCGATGTGCTGCGGCCCCAAATCCGCGAAGAGCTCGGCCTTACGCTCACCCAGGCGGGCTCGGCCTATACCGCGCAAAGCCTTGGGGCGCTGATCGGCGCTGTCGTGTTCGGGGTGCTCGCCGATCGTTACGGGCGGCGGCCGATGCTGCTCGTGATCGTGCTGGGAACTTCGGCGATGGCGGCGGCGGGCGCCTTCGTCGAGTCTTACGGCATGCTGCTGGCCCAGCGCTTCATCCTGGGCCTGTTCCTCGGCGGCAATTTTCCCGTGCTGATCGCGACCTATATGGGACTGTTTCCAAGCGGCGTGCGAGGCAAGCTCGCGAGCATCGGCCAGGGGACTTACAACCTGTCGGTGATCGCGCTGGGCATGGCCTATGGCATGTTCGCGGATCGCAGCGACTGGCATCTGCTGCTGCTGATCGGATCGGTGCCGGCATTGATCCTTGCGCCGCTGATCCTGCTGCTGATCCCCGATGATCGCAAGATGACCGCCTGGGGGGCGAGTCCCGACGAGCCGCAGAGCGGGCGCATGCCGCTGCTCGAACTCTTCTCGCCAGCGCTGCGGCGGCGCACCTGGCTGTTGTTCCTGCTCGTGGCGCTCAACTTCTTCGCCTATCAGGCCTTTGCCGGCTGGACCACGACGTTCCTGAAGGAAGAACGCGGCCTCGCGCCCGGGGCGATCGGCTGGATCATCTCGACGCAGTTCACCGGCGCGCTGATCGGCGGGTTCTTCTGGGGCTGGTTCAGCGACCGCTACGGCCGGCGCCTGACCGGCGCCGGCTTCGCACTCGGCGCCCTGGCCGTGCTGGCCTATGTCACCATAGCGCAATCGCCAACGGCGCTGGCCGTTGCGGGGTTCTGCTGGGGGTTCGCGATTACGGCGTCGGTCGCTTGGGCGCCCTGGATGTCGGAGCTCTACCCGGCCCGCGTCCGGTCCTCGGCCATGTCGATCTTCAACTGGGGCCGCATCGTCTCGATGACCGCGCCGCTGATCACCGGCCAGATCGCCGCCGATTTCGGGCTGGAGGCAGCGATGTCGCTGGCGGTGGTCGGCTTCGGACTGGCTGCGATTGTGTGGTTCATGCTGCCGGAAACGGTAGCCCGCCGCCCACGATCCAGCTGACACTGGCTTCGCAGTCAAACACCACGCCGAACGACTATAAAGATGCTGCTTGCTGTTCTGTCGAATATAGATCAGCATCCGCAGTCAAGGAGAGAGCCTTGGCGAGCCAGAACCACCATCAAGCCGCCGACGGCCCTGTGCCGCCGCTGAGGGTCAAGGACAAGGTGGCCTATGGACTCGGCAGCACGGCCGAGGCGCTGGTGTTCACCGCCACCTCCAGCTTCACTTTGCTGTTCTACAATCAGGTGCGTGGCCTCGATGCCGGCCTGGTCGGCACGGCGCTGGCGATTGGGCTGTTCGTCAACGCCTTCGTCGATCCGATGGTCGGCTCATGGTCGGACCGGACGCGCAGCCGGTGGGGGCGCCGCCATCCGTTCATGTTCGGTGCTATACTGCCCGCCGCCCTGCTGTTCTACGCGCTCTACAATCCGCCCGATATGTCCCAAACCTGGCAGCTGATCTGGCTGGGCGTGACCAACACGCTGCTGCTGCAGGTGATGACGGTCTATCACACCCCGCATCTGGCGCTGGGCGGCGAGATGTCGCAGGACTATCTCGGCCGCACGAGCGTCATGGCCTACAACACCTTCTGCCTGTGGCTGGGCGACACGATCGGCTGGCTGCTCGCCTTTCGCGTCATTTTCGCCGCGACCGACGCCTTCCCGAATGGCGCGCTCGATCCGACGCGCTACCCCATTTTCGCGATCACGGTTGCCGTGCTCGTGGTATTGATCCTCGGCTATTCGAGCTGGTCGACGATGAACCGGATTCCATATCTGCCGCAGCCGCGGGACGGGCAAAAAAGCTTCGGGCCGCGCGAGCTTTGGCGCGACATCCGACAAGCTTTGAGCAACCGGAACTACGTCGTGCTGCTGATTGGCCTGTTCTTTCTGTCGATGATGACGGGAGTCCGCATCGGGCTGTGGCTCTACACGGCGACCTATTTCTGGGAGCTCGACAACAATCAGATCAGCTTCTTCGTGATCGGCAGCTTTAGCGGATACCTGTTCGCCGCGTTCGTGGTGAAGCGGCTGCATGCCAAGCTCGACAAGCGATGGACCGGCGCTCTGGCGCTCGCGCTGTACAGCGCCGGTCCTGCAATCCCACTGGCCCTGGGGTATTTCGGGGTGTTGAGCGCGGAGACCGACGGCATCCTGTGGATCCTCATCGCCTTCTCGGTGCTGCAGCACGCCCCCTATAGCCTGATGCAGACGACGGTCACCTCGGCACTGGCGGACATCGCCGACGAGAACGAGCTCAGATACGGCGTTCGCCAGGAAGGGGTGCTCTACGCCACCCGGACCTTCTTCCAACGGGTGGATCAGGCGCTCGGAACGGCGCTCGCCGGGTGGGTGCTCAACGCGATCGCCTTCCCGACCAACGCGAAGCCCGGCGAGGTCTCCATCGAGGTTCTCATGGCGCTCGCAGCAGCCTTTGCCCTCTCGGCCATTCCTGGCCTCATCGCGGGAGTTTTCTATGGCATGCTACGGGTGACGCGCGAAACCTACGACCAAACCAGGGCCGCGCTCGACGAGCGTGCCGCGGCGCTTAAGGCCGCCCGCTAGCATCTCGAAGGGCAGACCGGTGCCATCGTCATCTGGGAGTGGGGACCCGACCGCGGGTTTGTGCCTGGTGCTGAGCTTCAGCGCACCCGATCGGCCGGGCATCGTTGCTCGCGTCTCGTCGTGCGTCGCGGCCGTGGGCTGCGACATACGCGATGCGCAAGTGCACGGCGACCAGGATAGCGGATTGTTCTTCGTCCGGCTCGTGCTCGTCAGCCCGGTGAGCCGTGACGAAGTGGCGCACGCGTTGGGGCCGGTCGCGCGATCGTTGCAACTTGACTGGCGGCTCGAAGTTGAGAACCGAACGGTGCCTACCCTCATCGCCGTGTCGCGCTTCGGGCACTGCCTGATCGATCTGATCCACCGCACGGAGATCGGTATGCTGCCGATCAATATCGTCGGGGTCGTGTCAAACCACCGGACGATGCGTGAACAGGTCGAATGGCACGGCTTGCCGTTTCACTACCTGCCGACCCAAGAGAACAAAGCCGCCCAGGAAAGTCAGCTGCGTGAGGTGCTGCGATCCAGCGGCGCGGAACTGCTGGTGCTGGCGCGCTACATGCAAGTGTTGTCCGCGGAGCTCGCCGCGGAGCTGTCGGGCCGGTGCATTAACATCCACCACAGCTTTCTGCCGAGCTTCGCCGGGGCGAAACCCTATCATCAGGCGCACGAGCGCGGCGTGAAGATCATCGGCGCAACCGCCCATTATGTGACCGCGGATCTCGACGAAGGCCCAATCATCGAGCAGGACGTAAGGCGGGTGACCCACGCCGCGAGCCCCAATGCCATGGTGGCCGCCGGCCGCGAGGTTGAATCCTCCGTGCTCGCCAGGGCCGTGCAATGGCATGCCGAGCAGCGCGTGTTCCTCAACGGCAATCGGACGGTCGTGCTCGTCTAGCGGACGCCTCAGCCGCCGCCGGACAGTACCGCGTCGTTCCGCTTCAGCACATCGAGTCCCTGCATGTTGAGAAAGTGCAGCATGTCGATGAAAATCCAGTTTTCCGCGAGCTTGCCGTCTTCGACACGGTACATGTCGATGACGCGCATATCGGCCGGCCCTGGCCCCGCATTCATGCCCATATAGCCGCCGGCGTTGCGCAACGTGAGATTGGCCCAGCCGAAGAACCCGCCGAAGTCGCCCTCCGCCAGCTTGGCGATGTGGCCGTTGAACTTGTAGTCGACCAGCGCATCCCGGAACGGAAAGCTGTGCTGCCGCAGATAGCGTTCGATCGTGTAGGTCGCGCCGATCCCGGCCGGACCCCACCAGATCATGTCGTCGCGCCAATCCATCGCCAGGCGCACGGCCGGGTCTTCTTCGCGCGTCCGCTCCTTCATGCCGCCGAGCATGCCGTTGATCGTCGCCAGCGTAACCTCGCCCCGTGCGGGGTCCTGCCTCTCGTAGCAGAGGCCCGCATGGGTGCGCGGACCAGGCTGCACCAGCATCGCGCCGGTCTGCGGCGGAAATGGATTCTGCCCCGCCTGGATCATCAGATGGGGGATGTCGCAGAACATGGCGGTCTCGACGATCCTGCCTTCTTCGACGCGGTTGAACTCGCAATAGCGCAGCATTGCGATCCGCAGCGTCGGCCGGATGCCGAGCCAGGGCTGATCGAACAGGCCCATCAGATGGCCCATCTCGACCACCCACACGCTCTTGAAATCGTCGATCTGGTTGAGGCCGGCGATGAAGATATCCGGCCGGCGCTGGAGCGGCCTGAGCGCGCGGCGGAGCGGGGTCCAGAACACGTCCGCCACGGCGGCAGCGCCGCGCTGCTCGTGAAAGGGATGCATGCCGCGCCAGTGCCAGTCCGCAGAGACGAAGGGACTGATCGCCTGTTCGATCGTGTCTGGCGTGGACGTGTCCAGCGCATCTTGAAACGCGCGCACGACAGCCTTTTCGGCCTGAAAGTCGGTTCTGCGGTCCTCACTCATGCGCCTACCCTCCTGCATGTTTCGCGGTCACCGCGGCTGAACGCTCATCACTGCCCGCTTCCGATGTTCGGCTCGGCCCGATCAGCAGGCGACTGGCATATGGTGCTAGTTCCACCGTGAGCGTCTGATCGGCTGTTCGCGCATCGCGGCCGCTCCAGGCATCTGTCCAGCGGCCCGGCCGCCAGGCGTCGGGCAGCGCGATCGAGAGGCGCCGCGTCAGGTCGCCATCGTCACGCAGGCCTTCTTCGAGGTTGCCGAACAGCAGGCGAATACGGCCATCGGCTCCACGCCAGGCGCCGAAGGCACCGGTCTGCCGCTCGTCGATCGTGCGAGCGCGGACTTTTCCTGCATCGGCGAGCTGGGCGGTCAGGGTGGCGGCTGCGAGCACATAAGGGGCCGGACTGCCATTCATGTTGTCACGCAATGGCCGGAACCAATAGTCGGAGAGGGGCGCCGGATCCCATAGCACAACGTCGCCTCGAGCGTCCTTGCGGCGAATGAGAGCAGCGGACTCGCCGAACGAGTAGATCACTTTGGCGCCTGAAGCGGTGTTGCGCATGGCCGTGGGCTTCGCGTCGAAGCCAGCAGCGACATTGGCAACCGGGAGTCCGGACAGGTCGGCGGTGGCGCGCAGCAACGGGTCCTGTTGCGGGTGCCGGTGGGGCGCGGCGCTCGCGCCGGCCAGTTTCAGCGCTGCGGGATCGATGCCGTTATTGAAGCCGCCGAAAAAGGCCATCGGCTGACCCCGTGCGGTCAGTCTGGCAAGAGCAGCCTCCTGATCGCGCCCGCCGCCGGTGCTCGCGCCGAACACGAACAGATCGGACTGAACCTCGTCCAGCCACTCCATGCGCGTAATGGACATGATCGGCAGCGGCCATTTGATCAGCGATCCGACCTGTTCGTCGATGCGGTCGCGCGCATCGAACTTCGGGCTCAGCGCGGCCAGCTGTCCCGCCATCGCCGCGCGAGAGTAGACGACGGTAGGTCCGAATACCTCCCGCGTTTCCGCCGCGTCGCGAGCAGCTTCGCGCAACTCACGCGCCAGAAAGGCCACGTCTTGCTCGCTTAACAACTCCTGCCCGTGATTGCCCCAGGAGACGTAGCTGCCGGCAGGCATCTTCAGACCGCGGGGCGTTTTCACCGCCACGTGCGAAAAGGCCCAGATGCCCCAGCGCACCCGCTCCGGCGCGGTGTGCAGCGTGTCCCAGCTTTCCCAGGCGTCAAATGCTTCCGTAAGATAATAATGGCGGACCTTGCTTTTGGCGAGCACCGCCGCGTGCTGCATCAGATAGGCGAGCTGATACGTCCAGCCGAGGATCGGAGCATTCCAGAAAGTCTGCTGGCGCACCCCGACTTCGTTCCATGCACCGGCCCAGGTCTGATCGACGAAGATGTCGAGAAAGCCTTCGGCAGCAATTGATTCCAGGTCGATACCGTTCGCCCGCCAGTCCGAGGTCGCGGTCGCCGCAGTTGAATACATCATGATCAGCGCGCGGGGATTGGCTTGCTTGGATTCGCGGATCAAACGGGCAAGCCCCGCCGTCGTCCGCTCGGCGGTTGCTGCATCGGGAACGGACGGTCCCCAGGGCCCGTATCGGGTATAGGCGCGCGGGAAGCTGAACGAATCGCGCAGCATGATCCCGTCCAGTCCTACCGAACGCGACAATGCTCCCCATTGCAGAGCGAAAGCGCGGGAAAGCGGTGTGTCCGCCGGCCAGCCGGACGGAAAGCCGGCGCGACGGGTCGCATCGGCACGAAGGCGAGCGTTGGGATCGAAATGCGAGCTGGATGCGAGCGCGCCGGGCGCCAGTTCCGACCACTGGGTCCAGGCTTCCGGATGAGCGATCGCGAAGCTGGCCTTTTCGCCATAGGCGCCGTCCTGGCCAACGGTCAGCGTCGCCACGCGAAAGTCGCTGACGCCGCGACGGGCGCCCTCGCTGCGCAAGGCGGCGGCCAGTCTCTTGAGGCCACCATAGGTCCAGGGCCCGTAACCCACGCGCGCCGCCGCATTGTCATGGGCCCGGAACCGGTCGCGCCAGGCTTGCTGCCGCTGCGCCGTGTCCCCGAGCAGCGGTCCGGTCAGACGCGCTCCGATCTCCTGCCCTGCCCCCTTCGGCAGGGCGATCTGCTGATCGAGATTGCCACTAAACTCCATGATGTAGTTCGGGGAGAAGCCGACGTTGAGAACGACGCCCCGATAACCGCGAACGTCTGCAAACAAGAGGCGATAGCGGTCCCAAAATGTTGCGGCGGATCTTTCAGGCTGTTCCGCAGAAAACCAGTACAGATCGAGTTCCAGCCATCGGTCGTCCGTCCCGGGCGGGTTCGCGAAGGCGGTCGAGGAGAAGGCGAGAGCCAATGCGGAGAGGAGGAGGAGGAAGAGGCTCCGCAGCATTACGTTCCCTTTCACTAGCCTAGAATACGGGTTCGGATGCAGCGCAAGCCAGAGCACTCGACCCTCCGTCGTCGATGCGAGCGCCCGGCAAACCGATCACGTGACGGTGCAGCGCGACGACGCAACTAGCATACAGATTGCTATCATACGTGCATGCAAATGCAAACGGAGTGCGGCTCAGTTGCCGCGGCTTTGCGCCTGAGCCCCCGAGAGGAGAAAATGTCGAGAATTCGTGGCGGTGCTGTCAGTCTAATGCAAACAGGTCTCCGTTGCGCGCAGCTCTGACTTTGTGTGCCAAACCTCAGCTCATGACGCTGCGCCACTCGGCCAGGGCAGCCGAGCGTCGTTCCTTGTAGGTCTGTCGATCGGTGAGGTGTCGCTCCTGAGCGAAGTGGTTGTGGACCTGGGCGTGCACAGAGCTGAACTTCTGCAACGTCTTCATCTGCCTGAACCGCTGCATCACCCGCTCTCGTCGGCGGAAGGGCAGGTGCGAGTTCTCGGCCCGGTTGTTCTCCGAGCGGCCGATCTCCTGCTTCTTCGCATTGCCGATCTCGGTCATTGCCGCGGCATAGGAGCGCAGCCCATCAGTGACGATGCGTTCTGGCTTGCCGTAGCGCTTCATCGCCTTGCGGATGAAGGTGAGCGCAGCCTTCTTGTCGCGGGTCTTCGAGGCGTAGCTCTCCAGCACCTGACCCTCGTGGTCAACGGCTCGCCAGAGGTAGTGCATCTCGCCACCGATCTTCACGTAGATCTCGTCCAGGTGCCAGCGCCACTGCCTAAAGCCGCGCAGGCGCGACGCACGCTGCTTGCGGATCTGAGCTGCGAACAGCGGGCCAAACCTGTTCCACCAGAGCCGAACTGTCTCATGGCAGATGTCGATGCCGCGCTCGTGAAGCAGGTCTTCCACGTTCCTGAGCGACAGCGGGTACTTCACGTACATCAACACCACCAGCCGGATCACCTCGGGTGAGCTGTTGAAGTAGCGGAAGGGGCTGCGGGCAGGGGAGGGCGGCATTTACTCCGGCTAGGCGTCATTCGTTAGGAGCATGCTAATTTGCTTTGACAGTGCCGCCAGGGTCGTCGTGGTCGGAGGGCCCGTCAACGAGCCGTCGTTGGGATTGAAGACATAGTTTTTGTCAGTGTTCGACACGATGCGGACGCGGTCGATCGTTGGATTGAAGTCGAAGCCGAACACGCTTCCATCGATGTCCAGCGCCCCACTTACTGCGGTCGCCACACCAGTGGCTCGGTTGATCGTGTACACGGTCCGGTCGGCGCTCACGGCAATCTTGGCGACCCTTCGTTGGCCTTGCCAAAGCTCGCAATCGTGCTCCGGATGCTCGCGCTGGTTTGCTGTCGCTAGGGCCGTCTGATCGTCGCCCGCTTCAAGGTCATGCGGGTGCAGAATGCGCCCGCGCGTGTCGAGGCACCAAAGTCGGTATTCCGACATGGTGCGTCCCCCCGACTCGGAGCATTCCGAGTCGAAGCCTAGTAGCAAGTTGTGGACCGGAACTGTGTAACCCACCCGGCATAGCTGGGTTGGTGATCTACGGATACGCGATCTCATTCCGTAGGGGAGTCGAGTCAGGCGCGCTTTGCGTTTCTGCTGCGCCCCGATCGACAGGGCACGCCAAGGTGGTTGGCACGGGTGCGTACGCTCTCTCCGGTGCGCTGGAGGGCCTTCGCTATGTCTTCCAGGTATTCGCCAGCCTCGCAGCGACGTTGCAGCTCGTCGTCTTCCTCGGACGTCCATTTGACGCCGTGCTTTGCTTTGTGAACCAACATGACAAACCCCTGTAGAGTAGGGGTTAGATAGCTGTTTCTGGATTAACGCCGTTCTTACAACAGGTTGCGGGCCGTTCATCCGTTATGGATTTGTAAGCTCCATAAACGCCACCTCGAAGCCTGCTCCGCCGGCCCGACGAGCGCTTTTCAGTGGAATGGTGCCTACGCTCTGCGAAGCTTGCGGAACATCGCGCGAAATTTCTCATAGTGATGCTAGGCGGGTTGGGTATGCTGGGTGCTGCCGCGCGTCGGCGCACTCGCACGGCGGTTACCTACGCCTAAACAATCGCCAGTCGAAAGGAGGCGACGTCAGTGGAAGACTGGCGGCGGCGTTGTCAGACTAAAATTCGCGAGCTACCCGTTGCACAGGTTGTGCTCCCGGTTGTCGTTCTCTTGCGCTCGCGAGATCCCTACCTGCCGACCGGTCGAGGTCGAGTCAGGTGCCGGAGGCTGCGCCGATTCAGGTTGCTTTGACAACACCGCAGAAAGCTCTGCGCTAAGATCCGGCGCGCGTTGCACTCTCTGGTACAGCTCTTGGGTGATCAGCAGCTGATCTACGCTCAGGTCTGTAGCCATGCCTGCCCCCCTATTGTGATGGCGCGTGGACATAATGACGGGTGGAGAAGTAAATACAAGCAATGTGGATCAGGCCGAGCCATCTGGCATACAGCTTCACATTTCCAAGTCTCCACCGCCTGCTGGTGTGGCCAGCCTATACGCCGCCAAATGTCAGCTATGGGTGGTTCGCGAACATTCGCTTCGGGTACGCAGATTGGCAGCTTGGCCGCTTAGCTGAAGCTCCGAGGCTAGCGTTTCGAGCGTAGTATCGTGGTCGATCTAAGGGCTGGCCCGTGTTCCCTGGTACAGCGGGCGCGTTTTGACGTGCTCCAGGCACAAAACGGAAGTGCCGCCAGCCTTCTGACCAACGGCACTCCGCGCCCCTGAATGGGTGATCTGTTTATGCGTAGGTAACTTCGGCGCGTTTGCGACGGCGCGAAGCCGCACCAACAACTCCAAAGCCGCCGAGCATAAGGGCCCAGGTGGCAGGCTCGGGCACCGCCGTCGGAGTCGAGAAGGTGTAAGTCAACGTCGCGTTGCCGCTGAAGCTGGTCGGCCGCGCCGACACGTTCCCGGGCGAGCCAGTGAAGTTCGCTGCGCGAGCGAAGTTAAAGCTGACTGTTCCCGGACCAGCGAACGCTGCCAAGTTAGTGGTCACAATATTGCTGTCGCTAAGGTCAGCGGTATAAGTCCGGGTGGTCGTCCGTGGATTGCTTGGTGAAAAGCGAGCGCCAAGCGTGAAGGTGTCACCGCTAAGGACATATGAGTCGGTAAGCGTGAAGCCATTGCCCGTCAGGCTGGCAGAGGCATTGCCGGTCACGTTGTAGTTCCGGCTCATGTTGGAGCTGTTAGAGACATCGACGGTGGTGCTGGACGCAGCTTCAAACGCGAGAGTGACGCTCTCGAGAACGCCCAGGCTCGGGTCGAACTGAGCGAACGAAACCGTAGAAGAGTTGGTCTGGCCGTTCGGCACGGTGGTGGCCGTCAGAACGACCACCTCAGCAGCGGCAGGTGCAGCAGCAGATACAGCGGCAAAAGCCGCGAGAGCATAAAGACGCATGGTATTAATCCCCTGTGCGAAAATTTTCGCTGCGGGGCCATTAACCGATCTTAAATACCGAGCAATCCACGGGAGCGAAACGATCTTAGGTTTTTCAATAACTTATCTCACATTAGTTTTTTGGGCAGGTCTCCTAAACGTTGCCATCCTGCGCCCTGCGCCCTGCGCCCTCCGCCCTCCGCCCTCCGCTCTCCGCTCTCCGCTCTCCGGCTAAAGCGACAAGAGGTGAAAGCAACTTCCAAGCCGAGTGCGCCAGATTGTTGACTGAGGTTGGTTTGTGCCCCCTCCGATTGGTCGCGCGCTGAATGTCCGCTAAGGTGGCAAGCGGACAAAGAAAAAAGGGGCCGCCAGCTTTTCAACTGACGGCCCCTCCCTACGCTTGTGCGGGGGAGCTTAGGCGTAGGTGATTTTCGGGCGGACCCGGCGGCGCGATGCTGCGCCAATCACGCCGAAGCCACCCAGCATCATCGCCCAAGTAGTAGGCTCGGGCACACCTGATACCAAGTTCTGCTTTAGAGCCGCGATCGCTTCGCCACCGAGCTCTGGATCCAACTCCGTTGTCATGGTGTGAAGCGCATCAAGGTAGCCACCACGGTTGGTGAACATGCTGAGGTTGGCGTACGCAACGACCTGCTGTCCTGGCTTGAGCACGAGGGATGATCCAGGGCATGCCGTTGTTTTTGTGCTCACAGTGAAGCTGCCACCCTTTGCAGCTGGCGTGCCATAACCAAATCCAAGAAGGCCATCGTCACCACAAGCATATGCCGAGTTGGTGTTGATGCTGCCGCTGGCGAAGTCGAGGTAGGTCTTCTGGAATATATCCGCATCGAAGATACCTACGAAGAAGGATACGAACGCACCTTCCCGAAGCAGCGGATTGTCAGGGCTCTTGAACGAGTCATCTACCGTCAGCGTGCTCTTGAGTGAGAACGCCTGTTCAGCCGAACCATTGTAGGTGAAGGTCGTGAAACCGAGTGCCGACCCGTTAACCCGCGCATCTGTCGGCGCCGAGGACGAAACGGCATGCAGAGTAGGTAGATAGAGCCCGCTGCCCGTCAGCTCTGCGCGCCCCTGACCGTAGGAGCCTGCTTGAGGGATGGGCCGCGTCTCGACGTATCCGCTGCTCGCTGTGCTCTTCCAGATGCCGCCGTCGAGCGCGAACGGGCGCAGTCGTTGTCCTCCCGGACATTCCTGAGTGGCGCTAGCACCACCGCAGTTCCGGAGGCTGGCGAGCGTCGACACGCCGTACGCATTGCTCGCCGCCGAAGCAGGCGACGACGCAAACGACAAGCCAAGCGCGGCAGCACTCGCTGCGAGCAAAATCTTACGGTTCATGTAACCCCCTGAATACGCGACAAAACACGAGTCGCTAACAGCCCATTAGCGTTGCGACAGTGGGGCAAATAGGAAGAAACAGCCATTAGGCCACTTGGCCTATCTCCTGTTCCAATCTGGGGCATGCGGCGAAATACGAAACGTCCCCATGGCGCGTTGACGGACTTGCAGGAGCACGGGCAGCGGACGTCCGCCTAGGGTGGAAAGCGGATGTTCGCGACGCGCAGCAGAAGTTTGATTTCTGACATCGCTGCTAAGTATTTCGTTTCGGCATCGCTCCTAACCGAAAAACAAAGAACGTTACAGTTCCCGGTCGAGTTCGAAATATATATCTCGTGACTGATCTATGCAGGGTCGCCTCAAGCTGTCAGGCCACTTGCAGCCGGGGGGCTACAGGAGCCTCTACATGCGCTACCTTGCCCTCGCTGCTGCCTTGGTTTCTCTACCAGCCACCGCACAAGCCGTTACTATCGACTTCGAAAGCCTTGGCTTTGACGGAAACACTAACACATCGCCGATGGGCCTCGCTTCGCCTGTCGTAATCGGTGACTTCACCTTCACCGCAACCGATCCGTTCGGCCTTCCCCCCATTCTAGTTTTTGCGCGACAGAGCACAAACAATCCGGACTTCGGCGGCACGAGCATATTTCCGAACCGGAGTGAGCCCGGCCTTACCATCGCGAGAACCGATGGCGGTGTCTTCACCTTTAACTCGCTCGATTTGACCTTTGCGTTTGACGACCAAAATGCGTCCTTCGCCGGTGGCCTCGCTACCTTCACGTTCAACGGAGGGGCTACATCGGAAACACGCGCCTTCGACAACTTGGCGGGTTTCCAGACCTTCACCTTCAACGCTACCAATCTAACGAGCGTTCGGGTTAGCGCCGATAGCGCCTTTGCAATCGATAACGTGGTTTTGAATGCCGGTCCAGCGGCGGTGCCTGAACCCGCGACTTGGGCCATGATGCTTGGTGGCTTCGGCCTCATCGGTGCTGCTTCGCGCCGTCGTCAGCAGACAAGAATAACTTACGCCTAATCTGCACCGAACGGACAAGGAGCGTCGTCGAGAGGCGACGCTCCTTGTTGGCGGCTTTGCGTCGATGCGGACGTTAAGCGCCGCCGCTGAACGTGCCAGCTTCAACTCATGTGCAACCGCTACCGCCTGACAGCCAAGCAGGCAGAGCTTGCCGCTCGGGGCCAAACCAACTGAGCGATATAGGGAAAAATGATGGGGCCGTCTCGCGCTGAAAGTATTCCGGTGAGCCCGGCTGTCGTCAAGGCGGCCGCCACTTGGCGCGAGTATGTGTCTATCGCCCGCCTTGATCACGTCACCAAGCATGTATTCGTGATACCCGGCGTGCTGCTCGCGCTGCTACTGCGAGGCAGTCAGTCAGACAGTGTTACGCAGATGGCGATTTTGGGAACGATCGTTGCAGTGACGATCGCCTCGGCCAACTACGTGATCAACGAGTATCTCGATCGAGAGACGGACAAGCATCATCCAACGAAGGCAGAGCGGGCGGCAGTACAACGCGAAATGTCCGGTACAATCGTTTTCCTGGAGTGGGTGATTCTGATCGGAGTCGGCTTCGCGGCAGCTGCGGCGGCGTCCCTCACGATGCTGGTCCTCGCTATTCTCTTTGCCAGCCAAGGCGTGATCTACAATGTTCGACCCATTAGAACTAAGGACATAGCTTATCTCGACGTCCTCTCCGAAGCTGTAAACAATCCTTTCCGACTGATGATCGGCTGGGCGATCATCGATCCTACGACGCTTCCGCCATCCTCAATCATTTTGTCGTATTGGTTTGGCGGCGCTTTCCTGATGGGCGCTAAAAGGATGTCCGAATATCGGGAGATCGTTGCATCGCACGGGAAGGATCTGTTGGCTCAGTATCGTCGGAGTTTCGCGGGTTATAGCGAGATCAGTCTCACAACATCTGTCTTCGTCTACGCGCTCCTCAGCTCGGCCTTCTTGGCCGTTTTTCTGATCAAATACCGGATCGAATATATTCTCGTGCTACCAGCAGTTATCATGCTGTTTGCCAAGTATTTAGCGCTATCGATGCTGCCAGGGTCCACGGCGCAAAAGCCGGAGCGGCTTTTCAGGGAACGCGGCTTACTGGCGATCGTGGTCCTTGTCTCAGCCCTATTTGGCGTTCTGACATTTGTGGACCTACCGAGCCTCGAAGCGTTGAGCGGTCAACAGTTCATCGAGATCCGTGAGAATGGCTGAAAGCAGTTCGATCAAGAGCGGGATTTGCAGTCGCACCAAACGCGTCCCGACGAGTTTTAGAGGTCCAGGATCATTCGACCTGGGCACGCGACTCGTCGTCGCCCGAAGTGTTTCACTGAAAAGGGGCGCCCACGACTAGAACAACTTAAGGGACGGCAACTTACTTCGAACGGAGCAGGCACAGTCAGGCGCCTTCTTCAACCCGTCGGGCCACCTCCCTCACAACAGGGCTGGCCGAACGACCGCCCAAGGTGGTCCCGCCGTGGCTTTGAAGGGAGCGACGTCGATCCGACGCGACGCAGAACAGTGCGGGATCTGCGAGTCCGGCATGGACGTTAGCCGCTTCACGAGCGGGTCAAATCGCCTCGCGGCGTACCTAGACAAACAGACGCAGGGCGCGAAAGGGCGCGAAGGGGCAGCCGGTCACCAAGAACATCACGAACGTGCGCAACCTCACCAGCCCGTTCTGGAGAAGCACGATTGGCAAGCCCGACTTCCCCTGCCCCGCGCCGGTCACCGACTTTTGCCAATGGGAAGGCGACACCAGCGCCAAGCAAGAGCGCTCGTTCAGCGTCCCATCATGGCCAATTTTTTGGCCTTTGCCGGCGTGTGGCGTCCGACTGAGCAGGGCAAGGCGTTCGCCTTCCTCGCCTGCGCGCCGAACGAGATCGTGAAGCCGATCCGTCCGAAGGCCATGCCGGCAGTGTTGCACGACGAGGGCTTCGACGGCTGGCTGTCGGGCGAGTAGGACAGCGTGTGTGCGCTGGCCTCGCTTTACCGTGCAACTGGTGGCGGTGGCTTAAAATTAAGAAGCGACCTTCTAGTACTAAAGCTTTGTTCCACAAGCGTTTTCAAGGGAACAGGAGCACTCAAGTCCGCGCTGAAGCCATGCCGCTTGCACCCCCGAGCGGCATCGGGGCCGTTATCCCGGGAAGGACGGTGCCGGCGCCCCGTGTGGAACCCCTTTCATGCGGGGCGTACCGAGTTCGGGGCCTTACCCATGGACTTCGGCCACCCGTCGGCTGACGAAACGGTTCAGGACGACTCAGAGACGGACGTGTGTTCGGAAGTTAAACCATCCATCAGGTGAGACGATGACCGAACTCCTACGCAAGCTGGAAGTCGAGCGGAAGCTGTGGGCGGAGGCGCGGCTGAAGGGGCTGGCTGCAGGCACCCCCGAACGCGATCGCATCGTCGAACTCGAGAAACTCATTGACAGCGGAAGAGCGAACTCCGGCACTGAGATTAGTGACCTCAGTTCAGGCTATACCGATCATACTCACCAGCATGCCGGTCATAGCCCCGAGCTACTAGGCCGGTTGGCCTATGCGGCTGATAAGCGGGACTACAGCTGTCAACGTCGCCTACAGGGCGAGTCGCGACCCAGGAGTTTCCGTAGCAGGGAAGCTCTATACCTGAGCCCGGCCCTTGCGCCGGGGCTTTTTCAAGGTTCGCTGCCTAGCGGACAAGGCTTTTCGGTCTTAAGTACCCGTGATGACAAGCGAATCTCAAACCTACCGAAAGCGTGCTGACGCGGAGCGTCTTGCGGCGGCTGCAACCAACCTGCCGCTAAGACGAGACCAGATTTGCGATCTGCCAGCGCGTGAGACTCGATGGCGCAGAAGCTGGAGTTCACAGCTGACGTGCTGTCGCGAACGGGCTGGCCAAGGCATCGGCCTGAGGACCTTTGAATGACACTGGACGGCAGCATACATGACAACCTCAAGGCGGCTGCCGAGAGTTCTCGGCGCCTGAAAGGCCATCCCGTGTACAAGGAGACACTTGGCTTCTGGACCGATCTGCTCGCACTGACGCGAGAGGAGAAGCGGCGCCATCCTGAGCGGGATTGGACAGAGGTTGACCGGCTTGTAGCCACGATCGAGCAGAACCTGCTCGATCGTTGAAGCTGATGGCTGCGGGTTAGCCGCCCTGGCGATCTAGGCTGGCAAGAAACTTTCGCTGACGGCAACCTGGCGGGCGGGAGCGCTACCATAGTCCCACAACTCCCATTCGAACCCGCCACCCGTAAGCTGCGCCCAAGTCACAGCATCACATTCCGAAGAATGGTTCGCATCAACCCAGCTGGCAATGTTCGGAGACTTGAGCAGGCACAATCGGTAAATGGCCATACGTTTTCCGGATCCGCTCCTGAGACCAAGCTCGTGTAGCAGACGCCGCGACTTTGTACGGTTCAGCCAGTGCAACTCGTCCGATCAGCAAAACAGTTGAGAGCATTACCGTCAGCACCCTTCGTCGATTGTCCGGCGATCGCTGAATGTCCGCTCGGGTCCTTAGCTGACATTTGCACGGGGTGAGCGACTCGAATTGTTGTAAGGGTGGGGACCGGACGTAGAAAACGCCGCCAGCCTTCTGGCTGACGGCGCTTCCTGCCTACGCTGGGGCGGGGTTAATGCTTAGGCGTAGGTAACGCCAGCTCGCGAACGCCGACGCGAAGCCGCACCGATGAGGCCAAAGCCACCGAGCATCATCGCCCAGGTTGCCGGTTCAGGAATGGGGGCAACAGCGGGGCCGACCCGGATCTGTCTCACTTCCTGGATGCCAGTGCCGTTCACAGTGAAGGACACGCTGGCAATCGATTGGCCCTTGATGGCTTGGAAGCCAAAACGGCCGTCGCCGGTGATTGCCTGATCGTTGAAGGTGAACGTCGTTCCTGCATCGTCGACGAGGGTGAAGTCAGCTTCAGTGGCGTCGCCGCCGAACAGGCGGAACTCGACGTCCCCGAAGGTAAGATCATCTTGGGTCAGTTCCAGCTGAAACTGCGTCAGATTGACCGTGTCGTTCTTGTTCTGGGTTGATGCATCCAAGGCACCCGAGACGCTCGCTTGACCACCACTGGCGCGAAGGATCGCGCCTCCGCTCGTTATATCGATACTGAAGCTCGGCGTGCTGTTTGTGAAACCGACGACAGTCGTAGCGTTCTGCGTCCCGTTGTTGAACAAGATATTCTTGCCCTGAATTGCGCTGGCATCGACCATCACAATGTCAGCCTGAGCTGGTGCGGCTATTCCTATGCCCACGGCAACTGCTGCCGCAGCAAACGAAATCGGTTGCATAATGTTCTCCCTGCGAAACGAGTCGGCGTTTCGTCCGTCTACTGAGGATTAACTAACACATTTAGGAGAACGCTACTTGGATAAAATCGCCACGGAGCAAATGAGACACCTGTTACGACTTCCAGCGACCTTGTTGTTAACGAACTCCGAACGTGCATCGTTTGAGCTGGGTTCCGGTTCCGCGACTCGTTGTGATTGCACCGAATTCTAATGTCCAGACGGTCGTTCGCCGATCTCCGTCCCGTTGCGTACCGCTTGTTCGCGAGGCGTGGCTGAGGAAGACTTATGAGAGCCCCTGCGCCATAGATACCGCGAGCGGCAGCAGTCCTTTGATGGTTTGTGTGACTCGACCGAGGAAATCGGCCGCTACATGTCGGTCACGATCACACAGACCTAACAGCCCTGGTTTTCCTCTTCCCTGACCGGCCTCGGGTTCAACGTCAGCCGCGACATCGACCTTCAGGGTCGCGCATCAGTGAGGCTCCAATGAAAGGCCGTATTTGTCGCAACCAGCAAGGTTCCGCCGCGGTCGAGTTTGCCTTTGCTGCGCCGGTGCTCCTGCTCGTGATAATCGGCCTCGTTCAACTAGGCATCCTGTTCTCGGCTCAGGCTGGGATCGCCAACGCCGTGAACGAAGCGGCGCGCTTTGCCACGACCTTCCCGACGCCAACAGATGGTCAAATCATTGAGCGCATGAAGCAGAGGCGCTTTATGGTACGCGCGGAGCATATGGCGGTGCCCGCCCCGGTGCGCGGAATCTCGAACGGCGTGGCCTATATCGATCTGACTATGACCTATTCGGCGCCGCTTAATTTCGTTTTCTTTTCCACCCAGCCAATCCCGCTGCGACAGACACGGCGGGCTTAACTGAACTGAAGGCTATGAGCAGCCAGCGATGCACCTTGCTACTCAGGGTAGCCGCTGCATATGGTGAAGGTCCGGCGGCTAGAAGAATGGGAAGCACATAGAAGTGGGAAAGGCTGCTACAACCCTCAGAGAGATTCTTGCCAACAACCTTGTCAGATCACGAACTGCGCAGGGCTTCACCCAAGCAGAACTCGCGTACTTCGCCGAAATTGACATCCGAGTTCTAGTCGAAGTCGAGAGCGCGGCAACCGCATTGTCAATCGACGGCCTAGAGCGCCTTGCACGAGCTTTGAAAACGGAGGCTGCTATTCTGCTCATGATTCAAGCGTGAAAGTCTTCTCGTTTCTACCCAGCTATCACGCCGCCTTGTCTCATCAACGCCTTCGGCTCCTCCACTGTAATATGCGCGCGTTCCTCCGTCGCGTTCATCAATTGCCAGCCGCTGTGTGCGTGTTAGGGTGCCCGTCGTACCTGAACTGGCTGCCGCTCAGGGCTACCGCTGCACCACCGTTTATCGTGTATGTACGATCGATGTTTTGTGTTGTTCGACAGCTCGACCTGGGCACTCGGGTAGGTTCAGGACGTGCCAGAGCTTTTCCGCCCATGTGAAAACGACGTCGAGGGAGCCACTGCAATGGCGCTCCGGCGCCTTCTTCAGCAAAAAAGCGCGCTAGCGCGCATCAGGGAACAGCAAGACGACGGTTTGGCCTGATCGAAGCGCTTCCTTGAGCATGATTTCGCGGATCGCGATCGACGCCGGTGTATGCGGGTCAGGATGGAGCAGATTGCAACGCCTGCGGAAACAAGATGATGCTGAGAACACGTGGCGAGGGCAGCTATTGCGTGCAGAGCGGCTGGCGGGCGGCGGCGGCTGCGGAGAGAACACGCCTAGCTACGAGCTAATCTCAGGCGAGATCAAAGCGGCGTAGAGGAATAATTGAGGACGTGTCGAACCGCTTACTGCACTCTCGATGCACTTGCTAAGACAAGCTTGGTGGCAGCTCTTCGATCCGTTGGGAGTGCTTTGTCACAGCGGCTGGCGTGATGCCAAGTTCTTCCGCGATATGCGACTTCTTGTGACCACGAGCCAGAAGCTCGGCCAGGCGCCGCCGCCCAGCCGGCGTGAGATTGCCCTTTTCGGTTTTGTACCCTTGCGAGAGTGCCTCGTCGAAAGCAGCTTCTAGATCGCTGAACTGCTCTGCGACGGCGAGGAGCAACTCTCGCACCGAGTTTAGCCGAGATGACAGATCCGACACAGATGCCGGGCCGATCTTGATGACTGTCACTTCGACCCCTTGAAATGAGCGACTGGGCCGGCCGCTGTTTCGGGCCGGCCCAGCGGAGTGCGTCACGTCTTACGCGAGGACGCTGGCCATCTTGTTGCGGCGGCGCATCGAAGCGCCGAGCAGGCCGAAGCCGCCCAGCATCATCGCCCAGGTAGCCGGCTCAGGTATCGCGTCCGGGAAGTTGCCGGTGCCCGGAACGGTCACCGAACCCAAGGTGAAGACCGCAGTGTTCGCGCCACCGGGCTGATTATCAGGATTGTTCTTCGTCGTGCGGCTAAAGAAGGCGTCAATCGCTCGACCGCCGAGGGTTGAACGTGCGCTCAGCCCCTCAAAGTTGAACGGCTGGAACGGCCCGCCCGTGTTCCGGAAGTCCGGACCCACATAGGTGAACACCAGATTGGCAATGCTCGCGTCGTCAGTGAACCCTGGCGTTACAAGTGCAGTCGGGCTGGAAAATTCGACCGAGGCGACGACGTTGGACGAGCCCGACATGATCGAGCCGTCAATGTAACCATTGAAGTCATAGATCACCAGGCGGTCACCGCTGCGGACGCCCTCGTCGGGGCCGAGCGTGCCTTCGTAGGTGAAGGTGAAGTCGTTGTCGCCATTTCTGCTGATGCCTTCGAGAGTGACAACGGCCGCGTTCGCGGACCCTGCCAGCCCGATCGCCGCTGCTGCGGCGAGAACCCACTTCTTCATGATAAGCTACTCCCTGCGCGTGGTTCGGAGGACCCTCTCTGAAGGGGATTCAGAGTCTCCGATCGCAGCGGACAAACACGCGCGCGGTGCTCCGGTTTCGTTCTAGTGAAGATAAACTTCACCAGGATCTTGCTCGCCGACCGCTGCCACTCAGAAGCTGGCGCAATTTGAATGGGTCGTCAGATGCTTAGCTCAGCTCAGCTCCCAGCCAGCAAATGCTGCATCCTGGAGGCAGCGATCGAACTGAGGCGGCTGGGGCGACATTCCGCGACAATTTCCTGCGTTGCCGACATAGCTCTGCGACAGTCCGCCGCGATAAGCTGGTCTTAACAGCGGACCTAACCCAGCCGCTGCGGAAGCGAACACTCCCTGATCGGCCCCGCTCTTGATCCCTGAGAGCGGGGCCTTTCACTTTTCCGCGACGTCACACTTCGAGAAGCCGCAGCGGCTTTGCGGCTCGGTTCGTCGCTTTGGAAGATCTGCAGACCGGGCACTGCCGGGAAGGTCCGCAACGGATTTGAACCTTTTGTAGAAAACGCCGCCAGCTTTCCAACTGACGGCAATTCCTGCCTACGCTGGAGCGGGGTACCACTTAGGCATAGGTAACGTTAGCTCGCGAACGACGCCGCGAGGCTGCGCCGACGAGGCCGAACCCGCCGATCATCATCGCCCAGCTTGCGGGCTCAGGAATGGCTGCAACGGCGATGCCGAAAAGCGCCCGGTCGGTAGAGCCGAGGCTCGTCAGTGCGCCAGTGTTCAGGTTAACACGATACAGATCGGCCCCGTTGAACACGAATGCGTCCGAACTCAGAATGTCGAAGCTGGTCCTGGAACCCAGGTCGAAGCCCAAGGCACCGACTGTAGTCAGCACGCCGCCATTGTTGTTCTGTCGGGCAAGCACGTCGCGATCAGTATCGATGACGTAGAGCTGCGTGCTTGTTCCCGGAGCCCCAAAGACTGACGTCGTGTACGCGGCAGCGCTGACCCCCGGGTTCGAACCCGCATTGGGATCTCCCGCCGCATAGGCCAAGGTCGTCGTGGTCGGAGGGCCCGTCAACGAGCCGTTGTTGGGATTGAAGACATAGTTGTTGTCAGTGTTCGACACGATGCGGACGCGATCGATCGTTGGATTGAAGTCGAAGCCGAACACGCTTCCATCGATGTCCAGCGCCCCACCGACTGCGGTCGCCACACCAGTGGCTCGGTTGATCGTGTACACGGTCCGGTCGGCGCTCAGGCCATAGAGCACGTTCTTCAGCGGCCGGAAGTCTAGGGCTTGCAGGCTGCTGTCACTGCCGGTGATCTGCACCGATGACGCGATGACGCCTGGGTTTGCGCTGTTGAAGGTGACAAGGTTGTTGTTCTCATCGACCCCGTAGACGAGCGCTGCGTTGGCACTTGTCCCGAGGCCAACCAGGCAGGCTAAGGCACATACAGTCGTTTTCATGGTTCACTCCCTGCTGAGCCATGCTCCAACTCAGAAGAAGGGCTGCGCTGAACATCGTTAGCCCCCTCGTCACATCGGCACGGCGAACGACCACCCACCTGTGGAGGCAGATCAGACGTTAACCACGTAACAGCCGGCGATCCTGGGCGTTCCCCTCAGAAAAGACGCTTTCTTGCAGGAAAATCGACTATCCAGCGAACTCAATAGTTTGAGTAGTCCGGCATCTGCCGCTTCTGACTAGATAGCTGAGTAGGTCAACGGGAGGTCGCATTCCCCCGCCCAAAAAAAATACCTTCGGCATTGCTGCACTGGCGGCGGTCTCTGGATCGAAGCCGGAGGCCGGCGGGCTTTTGCTTCCCCCGTTCGAACGGCAAGGCTCGTATCAAGCGCTTAAGCTACGAGCGCCGTGATCATCGGCCGGCATCGATTGCCCGGGTGGGCTGATTAAGCGACTGGGAGGCCGGCTCGGCTAAGCGCGAATGCCCGCTAAACTAGAGCGAGAGTAGGCGGCCGAAAAATGCTCGGTACCGCTGCAGCGCCAATCTCAAGTCCTCTGTCGAAACATCATCGCCTCGGTCCCACTGCTTCTCCAGTTCCGACCGCTCCGAAGCGAACGTTTCGGCGAGGCGCTTCATAGCGGTTGCGACCAGCGCATCTGCATCCTCGACTGCTCGGCGCGGCTCATCGACAAAGCCAGCTTGGATCGAGTCCCATCGACTCCTCATCTCGCCAACTTCAGCGTCAGGCAGGAGGGGCGTCGAAGCGGACTGACGGGATTGCTCCTTGATCGGGTCAGACCGACTCTCAGCACGTTCGGTCGCCGATAGGAAGTCTGCAGTGGAGCGCGGCTGTTCGTCCGAGGCAGCTTGCGATCTCGTCGTGTCGGTCAATGTTTTTCTCCCACAGGCGACTTGCTTGAGCGAGCTTTGGTATCCGGTTCATTGACTAGATCGTCGAACAAAGCTCGGTAGTGGATCATGGCGTTGCGCAAATCCTCCGTGCTCGCCTCGCCGCGTGAGTGCCGCACAGCGATGTCATGAGCGGTTCGATAGTTCTGAACGACCTCCGGATGATCAACAGAAAGGTCTTCGGTAACCTGATCGAAGTCCTTGACCGGGTAACCGCGGGCGGACATCACCTCACCGAGCAGGTCATCCGCTCGGGTAACTGCATACTTGGGATCGTCGACAAACTGCGCTTGGACCTTGCGCCATGTGTCGACAAAATGATCCCGCATATCCGCCGGCAGCGGCTTGATCGTGTAGGAAGCAACACGCTTTTGACGCTGCGAAAGAACGGACTCCGCCCTACGTTCGTCACCAACTTCCTGGACTGTGCGGCTGTACTCGGAACCGAAACGCGACTTGAGCTCCGCTGTACGCCGACTGCGCTGCCACATGACAAAGGCGACGGCTGCAAAGAGCAGAACAAGTAGCCCAAGGACTAGTTCGGCGGGAGTGAAGGCCACAGCTCTCTCCTTTGATGAACCGCCGGGCCCGGAACAACCTTTCGTGGCTTTTACGAGCACCGGCTCGCATCACGCGGAATGTTCGGTAGGCGAAACGGTTCCAAAGCGAAGGCTGACCTTGGTTATAGTTCTAGTCAGGCTGGCACCACTGGGCTGCAGGACGGGGGCAACGGCGCATGGCCAGGTCTGCCCTCTCCGGATCGGTTCCAAGTACGGTTTCGTTCAGAAAGAGGGCGCGGTGAGCCAGACTTTCACGGCGGACGGGTCCGGCATTTTCTCGCTCCTTTGGCTAGAGGCAGCTCGCCCGCAGACTGACGGTGCTGACGGAACCAGACTTACAACGTCACTCTTGGCAGGATTTGATCTTGGTACTTTTAGCACGACCAGTGGGCAGCCCTTCACAGCTCGGCACAGCTACACCCCGGGGCTCTACTAGTTATCTTATCGATCACGGGCAGAGATCAACATTGTTTCGCTCGGAACAGAACGTGTGGTCCGTGAGTCGAGGTTCAAAGGCAATCGGCGATTGGTCGACTCATGTTTTTTGCTCTGCTCATGCTCCAAGCTATATCGCCTGATCCGGAACAGAACCGCTACGCCTGCCGGTTAGCGGAGCATAGGTTGCTGGTTCAACTTACCGAATACCAGGCGCTGATCGCGCGTCAGTTTGTCAGGCCCCGGAAGGTCAGAAGGCTTCAGCAAAGAGGCGAGGCTGTGCTGCGGCCCTATATAGTCGATGTGCGAGATTCGATTCAGGATGGCGATCCTGCTTGGGTGTGTGACAGGATCGCTGATCGGGCCAGTGACGAGCTGAACCGCGAGGTGATCGGCCGGCTGTTCGGACAGCCACGCTAGCTGATCGGAAGCAGTCGGGATGTCCGCTAACGGGTCCTCCTCGCCATCACCAGTATTTATTCTCTGTCCGTTTAGCGCGCCGGAAGCGACACTCTTGTGCCGATGGCTCTTGTAGAAAGCAGAAGTCCTGAGTTCCCAATAACAAACGTCAGGTCAGGTCGATGGCTCCGATGGAGGCCCGCGGCGTTGATGCCGGTCCATGACCACACAGCAGATCCTGGCATTCGCCATCGTCGGAGCCATGATGCTACTCTTCATCTGGGGAAAGTGGCGCTACGATGTAGTTGCAGGTCTCGCTCTGCTGGCTTCGATCGCCGCCGGCACGGTACCACCGGACAAAGCGTTCAGGGGGTTCAGCGACGACATAGTCGTGATCGTCGGAAGCGCGCTCGTAATCAGCGCTGCCGTCGCCCGCTCAGGGGTGGTAGAAGCGTTGCTGACGCGACTTCTTCGGAGGTTCCGGCGGGTTCCTGCGCAGCTGCTCGTCTTAGTCGGGTCGGTGACCTTCCTATCAGCTCTGGTGAAAAACATCGGAGCGCTGGCGATACTCATGCCAGCCGCGCTTCGCGTGGGGAAAGCTGGTCAGGCATCCGCTTCTACCTTTCTGATGCCGATGGCGTTCGGCTCGCTGCTCGGCGGATTGATCACGCTTGTAGGGACGTCGCCCAACATTATCGTGTCACGCGTGCGGGAGCAGACTACGGGGCAGCCCTTCGGCATGTTCGACTATGCGGCCGTTGGGCTGCCACTGGCTCTGATGGGCCTCCTCTTCCTCGTGTTTGGCTATCGTCTCCTACCGCAGGACCGCCAGCCTAACTCATCCATGGGCGAGGCCCTGAACGTCGACCGCTATGTGACCGAGGCGAAGGTGCCCGCCAGCGCTGAGATGCCGGTCACCGTGGCCGCTCTGCGTGAGGGTGCCGAGGACGATGTTGAAGTGGTTCAGCTTCTGAACGCTGGCGGTTCTGTTGCTGATCCTGCGGCGGACGCGCAGGTCAGGCCCGGTGATCGTCTGGTTTTGCGCGGAGACCCCGAGGCACTGGAGCGTGCCATTGCCAAGGGCGGCCTGGAGCTCGTCGGGCAAGACCGCGAAGCGGCGATAAGCGAAGGTTCTTCCGAAGTGGGCGTGATCGAAGCAGTGATCATGCGAGAGTCTGTGCTCGTTGGTCAGTCTGCAGGCCGCGTCCGGCTGCACGAGCGCTACGGGGTGAACCTTCTCGCAGTCTCGCGAGCAGGACAACGGCTAACGGATCGGCTCCGCGACCTGCATCTATGCCCCGGAGACGTGCTCGTGCTCCAGGGAGCACTGGAGTCACTGCCGGACCGGCTAACCGACCTTGGATGCCTACCGCTGGCAGAGCGGGACGTGAAGCTTGGCGGCGATCGCAAGCGCTTTCTACCACTGCTCATACTTGGTGCAGCAATGGGGCTGACTGCCACAGGGGCAGTGCCGGTCGCCGTCGCATTCTTCGCAGCCGCAGTCTTGGTGATGGCGACCGGCGCGATCTCCCCGAGAGAGGCCTACCAGCACATCGAGTGGCCCATTCTGATCATGCTGGGCGCGCTCATTCCGGTGAGCGAGGCGCTCCAGTCAACTGGTGGCACTGGCTTGATCGCAAGCGCCCTTTCGGAGATCTGCCGAAGCATACCGACCTGGGCGGCATTGGGTGTGGTCATGGTCGCTGCGATGGCAGTGACGCCGTTCCTCAACAACGCGGCGACTGTCCTCGTGATGGCGCCGATCGGAGTAGCGCTAGCTCAAGACCTGAGCCTCAAACCGGAGGCGTTCCTAATGGCAGTTGCGGTGGGTGCAGGCTGTGACTTCCTCACGCCCATCGGGCACCAATGCAATACGCTCGTGATGGGACCAGGCGGCTATCGCTTCTCAGACTACGCCCGCTTAGGCGCTCCTCTCTCTGTTTTGGTCGTTCTCACGGCTGTGCCGTTGATACTCGCTGCCTGGCCGCTCAAGTGATCGGCTCGAATTCGGCCCCGAGCCACCACAATCCTGCCCCGACTCTTGAGCGCCCTTTTCAGCTGTTCATCCCCGATTTGTTAATGTCCGCTCCGGGTGGAAAGCGGACATCGAACGGCGAGCTGAAGGAGCACATCTTCTGGCTGTCTCTTTCTGGGCCACGGCAGGTGCAGAGTAGGCCAAGTGGTCTATCGCATTGCGAGGTAACCTCCTGTTAAGCAGCCTGCCTGCGAGAGAATCGCAGCAGG